>Ga0160463_100002_pt1 | contig 1086305 bp, 948 predicted proteins | sample HID1975M_E6MG_FD_108276 | JGI IMG/M metagenome (GOLD analysis project Ga0160463, IMG submission 108276) | Enriched soil microbial communities from UW Madison campus, WI, USA - HID1975M_E6 MG | ecosystem: Environmental > Terrestrial > Soil > Unclassified | place: USA: Madison, Wisconsin... | reverse complement strand
GGCGTTGGAGATGGCCTGGGTGGCGTTGTTGCCGCTCAGCTCCTTGGCCAGGCCGGCGGCCTGGTTGCGCACGGTCTTGCCGAACATCGAGAACACGCCGATGGCGGCGATCGCGATCAGGGCGACGATGATGATGTACTCGGTCATGCCCTGACCGGCCTGGTTGAAACCGAACTTCCGGGACTGCTTGCGCACGGGATGTCTCCTGGAGAGGGCATGACCGGAACGGACCACCGGGTTCCGGGCACCTGCCCGCTGTGTGTCGGGGGGGCGATAGTTGCTTATGACAACCATTCATGTGACTCACTGTTCCATCCATGAATCACGCGTCAAAAAACTAGCACCCCATACGTGACCGTCACAAGTCAAAAGGTGACGCGCTTGGTCAGTTTTTACGAAATGAGGATGCGCCCGAAGACATTAAATGACGATGGTCACATTTCGTGCGTCGTTTTCCCGGCATTGCAAGTATTGCGTGCAACCGTGAGACGCGGGCGGGCGGCCGGAACTACGGCCGACAGATCCGGGGCGCCTGGCCCGTGACACCCGAGGGTGACCGCGGGGCCCCTAGGATCGGGAAATCCAGCGGTCCTGCCGGGAGACAGGGCGCGAAGCATCCGAAGGGCGCACCACCGCGTTATGCGCGGGTCCTCGAGCAAAGGCCGGCAAGCACGGGGAACTTCGCGCAATCTGCTTCGTCGCGCCTGGAAGCCCTGCACTCAGCGCAGGTCCGCCCGCGGTCGCAGGTGAAGGCCACTACGGCGGCGCGGACGGCAAGGGTGTGGGATGCCCGTCTCCCCGGACCGGCGGCAAGCACCGGGGCTGCGCGGGCATTGCACGGGCACTGGCGGCCCGCCTTGGCCGGAACGCGGGCGTCAGCTGCGCAGGCCGACGCCCCGTCGCAGCAGGGTCAGCGACACACCGGCGAGTATCGCCACGAACGCCAGCATCAGCGCATAGGCGACCCAGAGCGGCACGTCGGTGCTGCCCAGCAGGCCGTAGCGGAAGGCGTTGACCATGTAGAAGATCGGGTTGGCGTGGGTGGCCGCCTCGGCCCAGGGGGGCAGCAGCTTGACCGAATAGAACACGCCCCCGAGGTAGGTCAGGGGGGTCAGGATGAAGGTGGGCACGATGGCCACGTCGTCGAACTTGCGGGCGTATACCGCGTTGACGAAGCCGGCCAGCGAGAAGATCGTCGCCCCCAGCAGCACCGTGGTCAGGGTCACCAGCGGGTGCGGGATGCGCACGGTGGTGAAGCACATGGCGATGGCAAGCACGATCACGCCCACCATCAGCCCGCGCAGCACCGCGCCGGCGACGTAGCCCCACAGGATCACCCAGTTGGGCATCGGGCTGACCAGCAGCTCCTCCACGTGGCGGCCGAACTTGGCGCCGAAGAAGCTGGAGGAGATGTTGCCGTAGCTGTTCTGGATCACGCTCATCATCACCAGCCCGGGGACGATGAACTCCATGTAGCTGTAACCGCCCATGTCCCCGATCCGCGAGCCGATCAGGCCGCCGAAGATCAGGAAGTACAGGGTCATGGTGATGGCCGGCGGCACCAGGGTCTGGCCCCAGATGCGCAGGATGCGGTTGACCTCGCGCCGGACGATGGTGCCCAGCGCGACCCAGTTGGCGGCATGGCGCGAGGCCGCGGCCTGTGGCGTGCTGCTCATGCGGCCTCCCGGGACGGCCCGGTGAGCCGCACGAACAGCTCCTCCAGGCGGTTGCTCTTGGTGCGCATCGAGCGGATGCGGATGCCCGCCGCGTCGAATGCGGCGAACACCCGGTTGAGGTCCATGGCGCGGGGCATGTCCAGATCCAGGGTGTGGTCGTCGATCACGCTCAGGGTGGTGCCTTCGATCGCCGGCAGCTGCGCCGGCAGGCCACCGTCGATGTCGAACAGGAAGCCCTCCACGTCCAGCTGTGCCAGCAGCGCGCGCATCGGCCCCTGCTGCACGATCGTGCCGCGGTCGATGATGGCGAGGTTGCGGCACAGGCTCTCCGCTTCCTCCAGGTAATGGGTGGTCAGGATGATGGTGGTGCCGGCGGCGTTGATCTCGCGCAGCACCCGCCACATGTCGCGGCGGATCTCGATGTCCACCCCGGCGGTGGGCTCGTCCAGGATCAGCAGCCGCGGCCGGGTCATCATCGCCCGGGCGATCATCAGCCGTCGCTTCATGCCGCCGGACAGCGTGCGGCTCATCACCCGCGCCTTCTCCCACAGGTGGGCGCGGCGCAGTTCCTCCTCGGCGCGCGGACCGGCCTCCTCGCGCGGGATCCCGTAGAAGCCGGCGTAGTTGACCAGGATGTCGTACGGCTGCTCGAACAGGTTGAAGTTGATCTCCTGCGGGACCAGCCCGACCAGGCGCATCGCCTGGCTGCGGTGCGCGACCAGGTCGGTGCCGAACACCTCCACCTGGCCGCCGCTGGGATTGACCAGCGAGCTGACGATGCCGATGAGGGTCGACTTGCCGGCGCCGTTGGGGCCGAGCAGGGCGAAGAAATCCCCGGGGGCCACGTCCAGGGAAATGCCCTTGAGCGCCTCCACGCCGTTGTCGTAGGTCTTGCGCAGGTCGCGCACGCGCAGCGCGGGCGCCGGTGCGTCGGGGGAACGTGGGGTCATGGGGCCTTTTTGCGCCTGACGGCGCGTGCTCGGGGCTGCGGCTATTATAGGTCGCCGCCGGCAACCCGCCCGGCATACACCGTCCTGAAACGAACCATCGTGCCCGTCCAGTTCCCGCTCCGCCTCGTCGAGCGCCGCATGCTCGCGCCCACCATCGGCCACTATGTGCTGGCCCGCGACGACGGCCAGCCGCTGGACTTCGTGCCCGGCCAGTTCATCCAGATCCATTTCCACTACGCCGACGGTACGCCGGCCCGCCGCAGCTATTCGCTGGCGACGATCCACGACCACGCCATGGGTCCGGGCGAAGCGGTGGAGATCGCCGTCAGCCATGTGCCCGGCGGGGCCGCCACCGCGCTGTTCGACGGCCTGGCGCCCGGCGACCGGGTCAGCGCCAGCGGGCCGTACGGCCGCTTCTGCCTGATGCCCGGGGACCGCAACGCGCGCTACCTGCTGATCGGCACCGGCACCGGCGTGACACCGTACCGCTCGATGCTGCCGGTGCTGGCGACGCAGATCGCCGAACGCGGGATCGAGGTGGTGCTGCTGTCCGGTGCCCGCACTCCCGGCGAGCTGCTGTACGCGGAGGACTTCCGCGCCTTCGCCCAGGCCCACCCGCAGTTCCGCTACGTGCCCTGCCTGTCGCGCGAGCTGCCGCCGGCGGGCTCGCCGCGCGCCCACGCCGACGTGCGCCATGGCTACGTGCAACAGCATCTGCCGGACTTCCTTCCGGATCCGACGCGCGACATCGCCTACCTCTGCGGCAACCCGGACATGGTCGACGCCAGCTTCGAGGCGCTCAAGACGGCCGGGTTCCCGGTCGCGCAGATCCGCCGCGAAAAGTACGTCAGCAACAAGTAGCCGCGAACGGGCGGATCCCCCGCCGTGCGCGAAGACGCGCATGGCGCTCGGCGCCGCGCGGACCGGGTGGTCCGCAATCGCGTTCTCCGCATACCGGATCTGCCTCGGGGGCGACGGTGGCATCGCTGCCGGCCGGGCGGCCGTGTGCCGGCATGTAAAGCACGCTTGACACACCAGCCGGCGGCGCCTATGGTCTGTCAAGTACGCTTTACATGAGGGGACACCATGAGCGGCATGTGCATTGAAAGGCGCCCGGGCGGCGCACTGCTGGCCACCGGACTGGCCTTCATCGGCGCCGGCGCCGCGGGCGTACCCGCGTTGCTGTTTGCCGGGATGGCCCTGGTGGTGGCGGCGGCCGCCCGCTGTGTCGTCGCGAAGTGGAGCGCATGAAGGCCGGCTCGCCCGCGCTGCTCGGCCTCCAGGGCAGCGCCGCCATCGCCCTGGCCCTGCTGCTGCCACGCCTCATGCCCGAGCGCATCCCGCAGATGGTGGTCGGCCTGCTGCTGGGCCTGGGCGTCGGCCTGGCCCTGGCCGCGCTGCTGAGCTGGCGCCTGCCATCGGCCTGCGACAGCGCGCCGCCGGCGCTGCGGCGGCGCTACACGCGCGAGATCGTGTGGGCCATGGCGACCTATCTCATCGCCCTGGCGATCTCGCTCACGCTCCTGCGCCGGCCCGAGCTGGACCTGGCGCTTCCGCTGCGCGCGCTGCTGGCGCTGCTGCCGGTGCCGCCGATCGCCTTCGTGCTGCGGGCGATGGTCCGCTATATCCGCGACGCCGACGAGATGCAGCAGCGGATCGAACTGGAGGCGGTGAGCATCGGCACCGCGCTGGTCTGCATGGTGTACATGGCCGGCGGCTTCCTGCAGTCGGCCAAGGTGATCGACATCCCTTCGGCCCCGGCGATGATCTGGGTATTCCCGCTGGTGTGCGCGGCGTACGGGATCGCCAAGCTGGTCGTCATCCGGCGCTACCAGTGAAGCGCCGCCGATGAGGAACCACCTGCGCGCGCTGCGCGACGAACAGGGCTGGTCGCAGGGCGAGCTGGCCGAGCGCCTGGAGGTCTCGCGCCAGACCGTCAATGCACTGGAGACCGGCAAGTACGACCCGAGCCTGCCGCTGGCGTTCCGCATCGCGCGGCTGTTCGGCAGGCGGATCGAGGACGTGTTCGTCCCGGACGCCGATTGAACCACCCACCGCCTTCCTTTCCTTCCACCGTGAACGGGCCCATCGCCATGAAGACCCGCAAGACACTCCTTTCCCTGGCCGGCACCGCGGCCTGCCTGGCGCTTGCCGCCTGCGGCGCGGACGGACCGGGCACGCAGGCCGGAGCGGCGCGCTCCACCAGCCAGTACGGCTCGCTTTCGTTCGAGCCGTGCACCCTGGCCAACAGCGCCGCCGGCCAAACCGTGCAGGCCCAGTGCACCACCTTCGAGGTGCCCGAGGACGCCTCGCGCCCGGATGGACGCAGGATCGGCCTCAAGCTCGCCTGGCTGCGCGCGACCGAAGAGGGCGCCGCCCAGGACGACCCGGTGTTCTTCCTGGCCGGCGGCCCGGGGCAGTCGGCCATCGAGGTGTGGCCGCAGCTGGACCCGGCCTTCGCCGAGGTGCGCAAGCAGCGCCACGTGATCCTGGTCGACCAGCGTGGCACCGGCGGCTCCAATCCGCTGGAATGCGACCGTGGCCCGCTGGCCACGCTGCAGGGCGACGAGGCGGCGGTCACCGGTGCGATCGCCGCGCTGGCCCGGCAGTGCGCCGATGCGGTCGCCGGCCGTGCCGATCCGCGCTTCTACACGACCACCGACGCGGTGGCCGACCTGGAGGCGGTGCGCCAGGCGCTGGGCGCCGAACGGATCGACCTGGTGGGCGGCTCCTATGGAACGCGCGTGGCCCAGCAGTACGCAGCGCGCCATCCGGCGCACGTGCGCAGCATCGTGCTGGATGGCGTGGCCCCCAACGACCTGGTGGTCGGCGGCGAGTTCGCCACCACCTTCGAGGATGCGCTGGAGTTGCAGGCGGCACAGTGCCGCGCGCTGCCGGCCTGCGCGGCGCGCTTCCCGCAGGACCCGCGCGCGCAGCTGAAGCTGCTGGTGGAGCGGCTGGGCCAGGCGCCGGTCGAGGTCGAGTACCGCGACCCCGGCAGCGGCGAGAGCCTCACCGGCCGCGTGGATGCGAGTACGGTGACCGGCCTGGCGTTCATGTTCTCGTACATGCCGCAGACCGCGGCGCTGCTGCCACTGGTGCTGGACGAGGCGGCGCAGGGGCGTTACGCGCCGCTGAAGTCGCTGTCCGAGCTGATGGGCCGCAGCACCGGCAGCCAGATGGCCAGCGGGATGCAGTGGTCGGTGATCTGCGCCGAGGACGCCGACCGCCACGACGAGGCCGCCGCCGCCGCGCAGGACACGCTGCTCGGCCCGCAGGTCGCACGCATGTTCTTCGCCGCCTGCGAGGCGTGGCCGCACGGCGCCGCGCCGGAGGGATTCACCGCGCCGCTGCGCTCGGACGTGCCGGTGCTGCTGCTGTCCGGTGAACTGGACCCGGTGACGCCGCCGCGCTACGCCGAGCGGGTGCTGCAGGGCCTGCCCAACGGGCGCCACCTGGTGGTGCGCGGGCAGGGCCACGGGACGCTGTCCCTGGGATGCATGCCCCGCCTGCTGGGCCAGTTCATGGAAAGCGCGGATGCCACGTCGCTGGATGCGCAGTGCCTGGCGGACATGAGCTACGTGCCGCCCTTCACCAGCTTCAACGGATGGGAACCCTGATGCACCGCCACCTTCGACACGGAGTCCTGACGCGATGATCATCGCCCACGACCTGCACAAGCAGTTCAAGACCCGCACCGGCACGGTCAAGGCCGTCTCCGGCGTCGGCTTCCAGGCCCACGACGGCCAGATCACCGGCCTGCTCGGGCCCAACGGTGCCGGCAAGACCACCACCCTGCGCATGCTCTACACCCTGATGCAGCCGGACAGCGGCCGCATCGAGGTCGACGGGATCGACCCGGCGCGCGACCCGATGGCCGTGCGCCGCGCCCTGGGCGTGCTGCCGGATGCGCGCGGCGTTTACAAGCGCCTGACCGCGCGGGAGAACATCGCCTACTTCGCGCGCCTGCACGGCATGGCCGCGGCCGACACCGCCCGGCGCATCGACGAACTGTCCGAGGCGCTGGACATGGGCGAGATCCTGGACCGGCAGACCGAAGGTTTCTCCCAGGGCCAGCGCACCAAGACCGCCATCGCCCGCGCGCTGGTGCACGACCCACGCAACGTGATCCTCGACGAGCCGACCAACGGCCTGGACGTGATGACCACCCGCGCGATGCGCCAGTTCCTGTTCCGCCTGCGCGACGAAGGGCACTGCGTGATCTTTTCCAGCCACATCATGCAGGAGGTGGCCGCGCTGTGCGATCGCATCGTGATCGTGGCGCGCGGCCAGGTGGTGGCCGCCGGCAGCGCCGACGAGCTGCGCGCACAGACCGGCGAGGCCAGCCTCGAGGACGCCTTCGTCAGCATCATCGGCTCCGGGGAGGGCCTGCAGGCATGAACGCACTTGCTACCGTCTGGATCGTGCTGTGCAAGGAGCTGCGCGACATCGGCCGCGACCGCCGCACGCTGGGGCTGACCCTGCTGATGGGCCCGCTGCTGATTCCGCTGCTGGTGGTGGGAATGGGCATGCTGGCCGAGAAGAAGGCCCGCACCCAGATCGAGAAGGAGCTGGAGGTGCCGACCATCGGCATCGAGCGCGCTCCGAACCTGGTGGCGTTCCTGGCCACCCAGGGCATCCGCGCGGTGCCGGCACCGGACAACCTCGAGCAGTCCGTGCGTGACCAGAAGGTCGATGTCGGCCTGTACATCTCCGAGACCTACGCCGAGGACTGGCGTGCCGGCCGCCCGGCGCTGGTGGAGGTGGTCGTCGACAGCACCCAGCGCGAATCGCAGATCCCGAGCAAGCGCGTGCGTGCGGCGCTGTCGGCCTATGGCGGCCAGGTCGGCGCGTTGCGGCTGCTGGCACGGGGCATGGATGCCTCGGTGGCCCAGGCGCTCAACCCGGGCACGCGCGACGTGGCCACGGTGGAGGCGCGGCGCGGCGTGCTGCTGTCGATGCTGCTGCCGTACTTCCTGATCATCACCGCTTTCCTCGGCGGCGCGGCGCTGGTGCTGGACGCCACCGCCGGCGAGCGCGAGCGGCAGTCGCTGGAGCCGCTGCTGGCCACGCCCGCCGGGCGCGGGGCGATCGTCAGCGGCAAGATCGCCGCCGCGTGCATCCTGGGCGTGGTCTCGCTGCTGCTGTCGCTGCTGGCGATCAAGCTAAGCGCGCAGCTGGCCAGCGGCGTGGCGCGGCAGATGGACGTGTCGATGCTGTCCATCGCCCGGATGCTGTTCGTGCTGCTGCCGATGCTGCTGATCGGCACCTCGCTGCTGACCCTGCTGGCGGCCGCCGCCAAGAGCCTGAAGGAGGCGCAGAGCCACATGAGCTGGCTCATGCTGTTGCCGATGATCCCCACCATCGTGCTGATGGTGAACCCGGTGAAGACCCAGGCGTGGCAGTTCGCCGTGCCGTTCCTGGCGCAGAACCAGATGCTGCTGCGGGTGATCCGCTCCGAGCCGGTCAACGCCCAGGAGTGGGGCATCTACCTGGGGTGCAGCGTGGGGTTGGCGGTGCTGCTGTGGATCGGCGCGGTGATGCGCTACCGACAGGAGAAGCTGGCGATCTCCACCTGAGGCGCCGCTGCCCCGGTACACGAAGAGGCCCGGCATTGCCGGGCCTTCTCCTTGGATCGCTCCCTGGTGCCTTACTCGTTCGGGGTGAAGGCCAGGGTTCGGCGGGTGGTGATCGGTGCATCGATCGGCTCGAACTTCCAGCGGCGCACCGCGTTGGTGGCCTCGCGGTCGAACACCCGCCCCGGGTTGGCCCGCAGCACGCGCACGTCGGTCACTTCGCCGCTGGTGCCCACTGTGAACTCCACCAGCACATCGCCGGACGTGCCGGCGCGCAGCGCCTCGGGAGGGTAACGCGGTGCCGGCATGCTGATCGGGCGCAGCGCGCGCGGGGCCGGCTGGGCGGCGGCCGGACGCGGGGCCTGCTGCTGGGCGGCGGCAGCCTGGCGGGCGGCCGCCTCGCGCTGCTCGGTCTCGCGCTGCTGCTGGGCCTGGCGCTCGGCGGCCTGGCGGGCCGCCTCCTGTTCGGCGGCCAGGCGGCGGGCCGCCTCGGCCTCGGCGGCCTGCTGCTGCGCCTGGCGCTGCTGGTCGGCCTGGGCACGGGCCTGGGTTTCGGCGCGCACGCGCTCGGCCTCGGCCACGCTGCGCTGGGCCACGGACTGCTGCGCGGTGCCGATGCTCTGGCGGATGCGCGGCAGCGCCGGGGTGTTGGGGTCGGCCTTCTCGATCAGCGCGACCAGGCGCTGGGCCTCGTCGAACTGCTCGCGCGAGACCGCCTGTTCGGTGGCGATGACGGTGTACGGCATCAGGTCCGTCAGGGCACTGGCGACGTTGGGGTCATCCGGCAGCTTGTCGCGCAGGGCGAGGTAGTACTCCATCGCGTTGTCGCCGGCGGGCGCGTACATGCGGTTCTCGCGCAGGGCCCGCGTGGCCGACTCGCGCAACTCCTCCGCGCCCATGCCCTGCACCTTGGCGGCGACCGCCGGCGCGGGCGGAGCGGCAGCGGCAGGCGCTTCGGTGGCCGGCCCGCTGCTGGCGGGGCCGGCGGCGGGCTCTTCCTGCTTGGAACAGGCGCCGACAGCGGCGGCCAGCAGCACGCATGCCACCAGTCGCGACTTCGGCGAAATCGTCAAGGTCATCAAACACTCCCCCGTGATGGAACCCGTTGAAAAGCGAACGTCGGCGCCCCCGTATCGCGCCGTGTGGGCCGATTGTCAACCGCGAGCCACCTAGGCACAAGCCGGCCCGGCCGCGAGCGCGGCACCGGCGGCGGCCTTCACTTGCCGATGCAGAAACTGGAGAAGATGTGCCCGAGCATCTGGTCGGCCGTGACCTGGCCAGTGAGCGCGCCCAGCGCGTCATGGGCGGCGCGCAGCTGTTCGGCCGCCAGCTCCAGATGGCCGGCGTCCAGCTCGGCGGCGGCCGCGGCAACGCCTTCCAGGGCCTGACGCAGGGCCTGCAGGTGGCGGGCCCGGGCGCTGAACTCGCCTTCGGCGGCATCGGGCGCGCTTCCGGCCGCCAGCCTCCGCAACGCGGCGTGCAGGCGTTCGAGCCCCTGGCCGGTCAATGCGGAGACATGGATCACCCCTTCGCCATCGGGCGGGGACGATGGCAGCAGGTCGGCCTTGTTGTGGATCCACAGCTTCAGCGGCACCTGCCCGGCGGCTGCCTCCAACGCGGCGCGGTCGCACTGGGGCGCACGCGCGTCCAGCACCAGCAGCGCCAGGTCGGCGCGCTCGAGCTCCGCCTGGGCGCGGCGCATGCCCTCGCGCTCGACCGCATCCCCGCCCTCGCGCAGGCCGGCGGTGTCCGCCAGCACCAGTTCCAGGCCGTCGATGCGCACGGTCTCGCGCAGCACGTCGCGGGTGGTGCCGGCCACGTCGGCAACGATGGCCCGTGCATCGCCAGCCAGCGCGTTGAGCAGCGAACTCTTGCCCGCGTTGGGCGGCCCCAGCAGCACTGCATGCAGGCCGTCGCGCAGGCGGCGCCCGCGCTCGGCGTGTCGCAGCAGATCCTGCAGGCCGCCGTGCAGGTCCTGCAGCGCGGTCGCCACCTGCGGCAGGCCAAGGGTCTCGATCGGCTCGTCGACGAAGTCGATCGCCGCTTCCACGTGGATCCGCAGGCGCAACAGCCGGTCGGCGGCCTGCTCGACCTGGCGCGAGAACACGCCTTCGAGCGAGCGCCGCGCCGCGCGCGCTGCGCGCAGGTCGGCCGCGGCGATCAGGTCGGCGATGGCTTCGGCCTGGACCAGGTCGAGCTTGCCGTTGAGGAACGCGCGCTCGCTGAATTCCCCGGGCCGCGCCTGGCGCGCGCCCAGTTCCACGCAACGCTCGACCAGGCGCTGCAGCAGCACCGGGCTGCCATGGGCCTGGAGTTCGGCCACGTCCTCGCCGGTGAAGCTGTGCGGGCCGGGAAAGCCGAGCACGATGCCGTCGTCGATCACCGCGCCGCCGGCATCGGTGAAGTGCGCACGCAACGCGCGCCGGGGCGCGGGCTCGCGCGCGCCGATCGTGCGTGCGATCGACAGCGCCAGCGGCCCGGAAAGGCGCACGATGCCCACCCCCCCGGCCCCCGGGGCGGTGGCGATGGCGGCGATGGTGTCAGGCTGGGACATGCGGTCGGCGGGAACGGCGGGCGGCCAGCGTAGCGGCTGCTGGCCGTGGCTGCACAAAAGGGAAACCCGCCTGGCGGCGGGTTTCCGGTGCGCTTACTTGGCAGCGGCCTTGGGCGCCGGCTCGCCGTGGCGCTTGAGCATGTACCACTGCTGCAGCAGGCCCAGGGCGCCGTTGGTGACCCAGTACAGCACCAGGCCGGCCGGGAAGAAGGCCATCATCACGCCGAAGATCAGCGGCATGAACTGCATCATCTTCGCCTGCATCGGGTCCATGCCCGGTGCCGGCTGCAGCTTCTGGGTGAACCACATCACCGCCACGTTGATCACCGGCAGGATGAAGTACGGGTCCTTGGCGGTCAGGTCCTGGATCCACAGGATCCACGGGGCATGGCGCAGCTCGACCGACTCCACCAGCACCCAGTACAGCGCCAGGAACACCGGCATCTGCACCAGGATCGGCAGGCAGCCGCCCATCGGGTTGATCTTCTCCTTCTTGTACAGCTCCATCATCGCCACCTGGAACTTCTGGCGATCGTCCCCGTAGCGCTCCTTGAGCTGCTGGATCCGGGGCTGGAACTTGCGCATCTTGGCGAAGCTCTTGTACTGGGCCGCCGACAGCGGGTACATCAGCGCCTTGATCACCACCACCAGGCCGATGATCGCCCAGCCCCAGTTGCCGACCAGGCCGTGGATCAGGTTGAGCACCCAGAACAGGGCCTCGCCCAGCACCGCCAGGATCGAGAACTGGCTGTAGTCCACCGCCCGCTCCAGCCCCGGCACGCCCTGGGCGCGGATCTGCGAGACCAGCTTGGGGCCGACGTACAGCCGCGCCTCGGTGCTGGCGGTGGCACCCGGGGCCACCTGCACCGGCGCGCCCAGCTCACGCACCAGCGCGCCACTGGCCGGCTGGTCCAGCGAGATGGTCGAGGCCTGGCCGCCCTGCGGGATCCACGCGCTGAAGAAGTGGTGCTCCAGCATCGCGATCCAGCCGTTGCGGGTCTGCGCGTCGACCCGCCCGTCCTCGAGGTAGTCCTCGTCGAACTTGCGGCGCTGGTAGCTGCCGTCGTACCAGGCCGCTCCGTTGAAGCTGAAGGACTGCGGATTGGTGTAGCCGCGCTCGATCACCGGCGGCTTGCGCACCAGCTGGCGGTAGACCTGGCCCTGCCACGGCGCCTGCCCGGCATTGGCCACCTCGTCGTGCACCGACACGGCGTAGTCGCCACGGCGCAGGGTGTAGGTGCGGCGGATCTGGACGCCGTTGTCACCCTGCCACACGAAGGGCACCTCGACCGTGTCCGCGCCCTCGGCCAGCACGAACTCGCGCTCGGGGCCGGCGGGGACGAATCCGCCCAGGTGGGTCGGCGCGGCGCCGGCGGCGCTGACCCAGCCGCTCTGCGCCGCATAGAAATGCGCCGCGTCGGTATCGAACAGGCGAACGGGCGTGTCGTCGCCCCGGCGAGCCCGCGGGTACTTCAGCAGGTCGGCCTGGACCACGCTGCCACCGTCCAGCACCAGGCGCAGCACGTCGCTGCTCACCGTCACCCGGGGGGCCGAAGCGGGGGCCGGCGCGGCAGCGGCGACCGGAGCGGCGCGCGTGGCGGCCGGTACCGAACCGTCGGCCGGCTGCGGCGCACCGGGTTGCGGTACCGCGCCTTCCTGGGAGACGGCGGTGGTCGGGGCAGGGGTGGCAGCCGGCGGCGCGGCCTGCTCCTTGCCCCATTCCATCCACAGCAGGACGGCCACCATCAGCCAGGCGAGGACGAGGAATACGCGGGTCTGGTTCATCGGGCAGGCAGGCTCAGCCGGAAGGAAGGTCCGGCATGGAATCGGAAGGGGAGGCCGCCGGCATTGTGCCGCCGCGGACCGGAGGGGGCAATGCGCCGGCCTTGCGAAGCAGCTTCAGGAACGACTGTTCGATCTGGGCGCCGGTGGCGCGCGCGGCGGCCGGACGGGCCACCACTACGTAGTCGCCGCCGGACAGGCGGGCGCGGTGGTGGCGCATGGATTCGCGCAGGACGCGCTTGATCCGGTTGCGCCCGACCGCGCGGGGATCGACCTTGCGTGAAACCGCCAGTCCTAGGCGGGCTTCACCGTCTCCCGGCAGCCAGTGCAGGCCGAGCAGGGCGTCGCCAAGCCGGCGGCCGCCCTCGAATACCCGGGTATACTCCACGCGCGAACGGACCCGGGCGCTGCGAGGGAATCGCGCGCGCGGGTCCGTGGTCATCTCGCTGTGGATCGCGACGGCCCGGGCGTCCGCAGGACAGGGCCGCAATGCGATCAGGCGGTGAGGCGCGCGCGGCCCTTGGCGCGACGGCGCGCCAGGATCTTGCGGCCGTCGGCCGTCTTCATGCGGGCACGGAAGCCGTGGTCGCGCTTGCGCTTGAGGTTGCTGGGCTGGAAGGTGCGCTTGGTCGCCATGGCGGCACTCGATTCGGTAATGGGTCGAAAGAACCGGAAAGTCTAGGGACGCCGCTGCCCGCGGTCAAGCCGGGGTGAGCGAGGGCGCGGAACGCGGGCGGTGCATCCCTGTGGATGCCATGTGGATAACACTGGGAAAAGACGGTCCCGGATGGTAGGCTGCCCCGTCCCGAACCGACCCATTGCGGTGGCCGGCGACGCTCGCGCGGCGCGGCCAACGCCCGACGAGCTTTGCCTTTCCGATGGATGCCTGGCCCCGCTGTCTGGAACGCCTCGAAGCCGAATATCCGGCCGAGGACGTCCATACCTGGCTCAAACCCCTGCAAGCCGACGAGCGCCACGATGCCGTGGTGCTCTACGCCCCCAATGCCTTCATCGTCGAGCAGGTGCGCGACCGCTACCTGGAGCGCATCCGCGAGCTGGCGCGGCATTTCGCCGGCCTGAGCGTCTCGCTGGAGATCGGCTCGCGCCCCAAGGCGCCCGAGCCGGTCGCCACGCCCGCCGTGCACCCGGGGCAGCCGGTGCGTCCGGTGCCGGCCGAGCCGTTCAACGGCAACCTCGACCCGCACTACATCTTCGACAACTTCGTCGAGGGCCGGTCCAACCAGCTCGGCCGCGCCGCGGCCTGGCAGGCGGCGCAGAAGCCGGGCGACCGCGCGCACAACCCGCTGCTGCTGTACGGGGGCACGGGCCTGGGCAAGACCCACCTGATGTTCGCCGCCGGCAACGAGATGCGTCGCCTGAACCCCGGCGCGCGCGTGCTGTACCTGCGCTCGGAGCAGTTCTACAGCGCCTTCTTCCGCGCGCTGCAGGAAAAGACCGCCGACCAGTTCAAGCGCCAGTTCCAGCAGATCGACGCGCTGCTGATCGACGACATCCAGTTCTTCGCGGGCAAGGACCGCACCCAGGAAGAGTTCTTCCACACCTTCAACTCGCTGTTCGACAGCCGCCAGCAGATCATCATGACCTGCGACCGCTACCCGCGTGAGGTGGACGGACTGGAGCCGCGGCTGAAGTCGCGCCTGGCCTGGGGCCTGTCGGTAGCGATCGACCCGCCGGATTTCGAGACCCGCGCGGCGATCGTGCTGGCCAAGGCGCACGAGCGCGGCACCGAGGTGCCGGACGAGGTCGCCTTCCTGCTGGCCAAGAAGATGCGCAGCAACGTGCGCGACCTGGAAGGGGCGCTCAACACGCTGGCCGCGCGGGCCAACTTCACCGGCCGCGCAATCAGCGTGGAGTTCGCCCAGGAAACCCTGCGCGACCTGCTGCGCGCCCAGCAGCAGGCCATCGGCATCCCCAACATCCAGAAGACCGTGGCCGACTACTACGGCCTGCAGATCAAGGACCTGCTGTCCAAGCGCCGGACCCGCTCGCTGGCCCGCCCGCGCCAGGTCGCCATGGCCCTGACCAAGGAACTGACCGAGCACAGCCTGCCGGAGATCGGCGATGCCTTCGCCGGCCGCGACCACACCACCGTGCTGCACGCCTGCCGCCAGATCCGCACGCTGATGGAGACCGACGGCAAGCTGCGCGAGGACTGGGACAAGCTGATCCGCAAGCTCAGCGAATAAACGGTGCCGGGCTGATGCCGGACCCCGCGGCTGGGGTAAATTGGGCGAAACACGGGGGCAGGCTGGGGATAACCCGGGGACAGAATCGGCGCGCCGGATCCATCCACAGCTTGTCCCGCCGCAACCGGGAACTTTCCGGCCAGGTTTGGCATCGCGAAAAACACTTTGGAATCAGTGGTTTGCCTATGTTTTCCACAGGCCCCGGCACCCTCCAAGCACCACCGCTTTCAGATTTATTCCACATCTTCTTTAAAGCGTAGAGGCACGGAATCCCATGCGTTTCACTCTCCAGCGCGAAGCCCTGCTCAAGCCATTGGCCCAGGTCGTCAACGTGGTTGAACGGCGCCAGACCCTGCCGGTTCTCGCCAATTTCCTGGTCCAGGTGAAGGACGGCCAGCTTTCGCTGACCGGCACGGACCTGGAAGTCGAGATGATCGCCCGGGCCGCGGTGGACGATGCGGTGGACGGGGAAATCACGATTCCGGCGCGGAAGCTGTTCGAGATCGTGCGTGCGCTGCCCGATGGCAGCCGGGTCACGGTGACGCTGTCCGGCGAGAAGGTGAGCGTGCAGGCCGGACGCAGCCGGTTCTCGCTGGCAACGCTGCCGGCCAACGACTTCCCTTCGGTGGACGAGGTCGAGGCCACCGAGCGGATCAGCGTTCCAGAAGCGGGGCTCAAGGAGCTGATCGAGCGCACCGCCTTCGCCATGGCCCAGCAGGACGTGCGCTATTACCTCAACGGGCTGCTGTTCGATCTGCGCGACCAGACTCTGCGCTGCGTGGCCACCGACGGCCACCGCCTGGCGTTGTGCGAGGCGCCTCTTGAGCAGCCCGTGGCGGCCAAGCGCCAGATCATCGTCCCGCGCAAGGGTGTGACCGAACTGCAGCGCCTGCTGGAAGGCGGTGACCGGGCGCTCGAACTCGAGATTGGCCGCAGCCACATCCGGGTCAAGCGCGACGATGTCAGTTTCACTTCCAAACTGATCGACGGACGCTTCCCGGATTACGAGGCCGTGATTCCGATCGGTGCGGAGAAGGAAGTGCGGGTGGATCGCGAGGTGATCCGGGCTGCACTGCAGCGTGCGGCGATCCTGTCCAACGAGAAGTACCGCGGTGTGCGGGTGGAGATTTCGCCGGGCCAGCTGAAGATCAACGCGCACAACCCCGAGCAGGAGGAGGCGCAGGAGGAGATCGAGGCCGATACCCATGTGGACGGGTTGGCCATCGGCTTCAACGTGAACTACCTGCTGGACGCACTGGGTGCGCTGCGCGACGAACACATCGTGATCGCCTTGCGTGACGCCAATTCTTCGGCGCTGGTGCGGGAGGCTGGAAGCGACAAGTGCCGACACGTCGTGATGCCACTGCGCCTCTGACCGTGGGTGGCCTGTTCCACGTGGAACCTGTAAGACGCCCGGTCTGTGCCGGGCGTCTCGCGTTGGGCGGCCGGTGATGCGGGTCGAGCGGATCGTCCTGGGCAACATCCGGCGGTTCCAGGCAGCCACGCTGGAGCCGGGCCCCGGCCTCAACCTTATCCTCGGTGCCAACGGGGCGGGAAAGACCACCGTCCTGGAGGCACTTCACCTGATGGCGTATGGCCGCAGTTTCCGCGGCCGGGTGCGGGACGGGCTGGTGCGCGAGGGAAACCCGGCGCTGGAGGTGTTCGTCGAATGGTCGGAGAACGATGGCGCCGGAGGGGCGCGGGTACGCAAGGCTGGCCTTCGCCACACCGGCGACAGCTGGGCAGGGCGCCTGGATGGCCAGGATGTCGCCCAATTGGGCGAGTTGTGCGCCGCGCTGGCGGTGGTGACGTTCGAACCCGGGAGCCATGCCCTGATTGCGGGCGGTGGCGAGAACCGCCGGCGATTCATGGATTGGGGGCTGTTCCACGTGGAACAGGCCTTCCTCCTGCCATGGCGCCGGTACTCGCGAGCCTTGCGGCAACGCAACGCACTCCTCAAATCCGGCGGTAGCAACACGCAGCTGGATGCCTGGGACCATGAACTGGCCGAGGCTGGCGAGGCGATCACTGCCTACCGCGAGGGCTATCTCGGGCGACTGGAGGCGCAGGTGTTGGCGACGGCCCGGGAGCTGTCCGGGTCGTTACCCATCCAGTCGCTGGAGTTCCACCCTGGCTGGCGTCGCGGTGAGATGCCCCTGGCTGATGCCCTGCTCCTGGCGCGCGACCGCGATCGGGCGAGCGGGCATACCGGGGTCGGGCCCCATCGCGCCGACTGGAGGCTTGCGCTTGCGGGCCTCCCCGGTCGCGAGGCGCTTTCGCGTGGCCAGACCAAGCTCACCGCCCTGGCGATGCTGCTGGCGCAGGCGTCGGACTTTGCCGGGCAACGGGGACACTGGCCGGTGCTGGCGTTTGACGATCTGCCTTCGGAACTGGACCACTCGCACCAGCAGCGGGTGTTGGCCTACCTGCAGGGCCGGCCCGGCGTTCAGGTGCTGGTGACCGCGACCGAGCTGCCGATGTTCTGGATGGACCCGCGGCTCGACCCGACTGTGTTCCACGTGGAACACGGGGACGTGGTGGCGCCTGCGCCGCGTTGAGGCGCGCGGTCCCGCGTATTCACGTGGTTTGTGTGGCACGATTCGGCCCCCTTGGGGCTGGCAGGGCCCGGTCCTTCGCAAGAGTGCTCCCGCGCACCCAGCACAATGGGTGCCCCCGGCCACCGCACATGGCGGGAACCGTCCCGTTCCACGTGGAACATCACCCTCCAAGGCGGCGGCAAAACCCCCAACAGGGCCGGGCGCACCCGGGCTGGTATAATCGGGCATCACCCACAGCCACACCGGCCGCCTGCACCTGGCGCGCGGCCTGGCTTCCGATTGCGGCGAAGGCATGAGCGAACAGACCCCGAATACCCCCGGCACCTACGACTCCAGCAAGATCACCGTGCTGCGGGGCCTGGAGGCCGTGCGCAAGCGCCCGGGCATGTATATCGGCGACGTCCACGACGGCACCGGCCTGCATCACATGGTGTTCGAGGTGGTCGACAACTCGGTCGACGAGGCCCTGGCCGGGCACGCGGACGACATCATCGTGCGGATCCTCGAGGACGGCTCGGTTGCCGTGTCCGACAACGGGCGCGGTATCCCGGTGGACACCCACAAGGAGGAGGGGCGCTCGGCGGCCGAAGTGATCCTCACGGTCCTTCACGCCGGCGGCAAGTTCGACGACAACAGCTACAAGGTTTCCGGCGGCCTGCACGGCGTGGGCGTCTCGGTGGTCAACGCGCTGTCCGAGCATCTGTGGCTGGACATCTGGCGCGACGGCTTCCACTGGCAGCAGGAGTATTCGCTGGGAGAGCCGCTGTACGCGCTGCGCCAGATGGAGCCTTCCGAGCGCCGCGGTACTTCGTTGCGTTTCAAGCCGGCGGTGGAGATCTTCACCGACGTCGAGTTCCATTACGAGATCCTGGCGCGGCGCCTGCGTGAGCTGTCTTTCCTCAACTCCGGGGTCAAGATCACCCTGGTCGACGAGCGCGGCGAAGGCCGCCAGGACACATTTCAGTACGAAGGCGGCATCCGCAGCTTCGTCGAGCACCTGGCGCAGCTCAAGACGCCCCTGCACCCGCACGTGATCTCGGTCAGCGGCGAGCACAACGGCATCGTGGTGGAAGTGGCCCTGCAGTGGACCGACGCCTACCAGGAAACGATGTTCTGCTTCACCAACAACATCCCGCAGAAGGATGGCGGCACCCATCTGGCGGGCTTCCGGGCGGCCCTGACCCGCACCCTGACCAACTACATCGAGCAGAACGGGCTAGCCAAGCAGGCCAAGGTCAGCTTCTCCGGCGACGACATGCGCGAAGGCATGATCGCGGTGCTGTCGGTGAAGGTGCCGGACCCCAGCTTCTCCAGCCAGACCAAGGAAAAGCTGGTCAGCTCCGAGGTCAAGCCGGCGGTGGAGAACACCTTCGGCGCGCGCCTGGAAGAGTTCCTGCAGGAGCATCCGAACGAGGCCAAGGCCATCGTCGAGAAGGTGGTCGACGCGGCCCGTGCGCGCGAGGCGGCGCGCAAGGCGCGCGAGCTCACCCGTCGCAAGGGCGCGCTGGACATCGCTGGTCTGCCGGGCAAGCTCGCCGACTGCCAGGAAAAGGATCCGGCACTTTCTGAACTGTTCATCGTCGAGGGTGACTCCGCCGGCGGCTCGGCCAAGCAGGGCCGCAACCGCAAGAACCAGGCGGTGCTGCCGCTGCGCGGCAAGATCCTCAACGTGGAGCGCGCGCGCTTCGATCGCATGCTGTCCTCGGCCGAAGTCGGCACCCTGATCACCGCGCTTGGCACCGGCATCGGCAAGGACGAGTACAACCCGGACAAGCTGCGCTACCACCGCATCATCATCATGACCGACGCGGACGTGGACGGCTCCCACATCCGCACCCTGCTGCTGACGTTCTTCTACCGGCAGATGCCGGAGCTGCTGGAGCGCGGCCACGTCTACATCGGCCTGCCGCCGCTGTACAAGATCAAGCAGGGCAAGCAGGAACTGTACCTGAAGGACGACGCCGCGCTGGACGCCTACCTGGCCAGCAGCGCGGTGGACAACGCCGCGCTGGTGCCGGCCGATGGCGAGCCGCCGATCACCGGCGAGGCGCTGGAGAAGCTGCTGCTGGCCTACTCCGGCGCCCGCGAGGCGATCGCCCGCAACAGCCACCGGTTCGACCCGCTGCTGCTGGAGTCGCTGATCGACTTCACCCCGCTGGATGCGGCCCATCTGGCCGAGAACACCGACGAGCATCACGAACTGCGGGCGCTGGAAGCGCGGCTCAACCGCGGCAAGCTGGGAAGCCCGCGTTTCGTGCTGAAGCTGATGCCGGCCACCGAGGCGCGCCCCGCCGCGCTGCAGGTCACGCGCCGGCACATGGGCGAGGAACTGCTGCAGGTGCTGCCGCTGTCGATCTTCGAGGCAGGCGAGCTGCGCCCGCTGCGCGATGCCGCCGCGCTGCTGCACGGACTGGTACGCGAGGGCGCGCAGGTGGTGCGCGGCAACCGTACCCAGGCCGTGGCCAGCTTTGCCCAGGCGCAGGCCTGGCTGCTGGACGAGGCCAAGAAGGGCCGCCAGATCCAGCGCTTCAAGGGCCTGGGCGAAATGAACCCCGAGCAGCTGTGGGATACGACGGTCAACCCCGATACCCGCCGCCTGCTGCGCGTGCGGATCGAGGACGCCGTGGCCGCGGACCAGATCTTCAGCACCCTGATGGGCGATGTGGTGGAACCGCGCCGCGAGTTCATCGAGACCAACGCCCTGAAGGTCGCCAACCTCGATGTCTGAGCCGGTGCCGCCGCCTCCGGCGGCCGCTCCGGCGCCGCCGACCCAAAGACTGCTGGGCGGCTTCGCCCTGGACCTGCTGGTGGCGATCACCGTCGTGGTGGGCGGGACGTTCGCCGCGATGATGGTCTGGGGCGCCTGGCGCGTGCAGGCGGTAATGCGTGAGCTGGGTGGCAGCACCGACGCGGTCGCCATCGGCCAGGCGCTGGGCGAGCCGGGCGTGCTGGCGCAGATGCTTGCGGCCATCCTGGGGATGTCCGCCGCCGCGGCCCTGCTCTACTTCTGGCGGCGGCCGGCCGGAACCGCCGAGCGCCAGCGCTCGCTGCAGGCCGCGCGGCAGCGGGGGACGTGGGGATGGGCGCTGGGCGCGGGCGTGCTGGTGTTCGCCGGCAGCTCGCTTTCCGGCTGGCTGATCTCGCTGGGCGGGGCGGACCCGGTCCCCTCCAATCTCGCCCTGGTGGACGAGGCGGCGCGGCGCTGGCCGCTGTTCCTGGTGCTGTTCGCGGTGGTGTTGGCCCCGCTGTACGAGGAGCTGCTGTTCCGGCGCGTGCTGTTCGGGCGCTTCCTCGAGGCGGGCAGGCCATGGCTGGGCCTGGTGCTCAGCAGCGTGGCTTTCGCGCTCATGCACGAAGTGCCCGGCCTCAGTGCCAATCCGCCGCTGGCGGTGGTCCAGCTGCTGGCGGTCTACGCCTTCATGGGCGGTGTCTTCGCATGGCTGTACTGGCGCACCGGAACGCTGTGGGCACCGATTGCCGCGCATGCGTTGAACAACGCGCTGGCGCTGCTGGTCCATGGCTTTGGCTGATCCGACGGGATTGACGGAAAGTTAAGCCCGCGCGCAACAGAATCGCCGTGGAACCAGCGAGGGCGGGATCATGAAACAGTGGATGCTAGCGGCGGCGGTCGCGCTGGGCCTGGCGGCCTGTGCGACCACGACGTCGCCAACCGGACGTACCCAGTACATGGCGTACTCGGACGCCGAACTGAACCAGATGGGCACGCAGGCTTTCACCGAGATGAAGGCCAAGCAGAAGACGCTCACCGGCGGCCAGCAGTCGGCCTACGTGCAGTGCGTGGTCCAGGCGCTGGTGGCGCAGCTGCCGCCCGACTGGCGCGGCCTGCCGTGGGAAACGGCGGTGTTCGTGGACGACAGCCCGAACGCGTTCGCACTGCCGGGTGGCAAGGTCGGTGTGCATACCGGCATGTTCAAGGTCGCGAAGAACCAGGACCAGCTGGCGGCCGTGATCGGCCACGAGATCGGCCACGTCTATGCCCGCCACACCAACGAGCGGGTGTCGCGCCAGGCGGCGACCTCCGGCGTGCTGGGCGTGATCGGCGCGGTCGCCGGCGCGCGCTACGGGCAGGGCGCCTCGCAGGCGGTCACCCAGGGGGGAGGCACGCTGGCCCAGCTCGGCCTGCTGCTGCCGTTCTCCCGCACCCAGGAAACCGAGTCCGACGAGATCGGCCAGCGGCTGATGGCGCAGGCCGGCTTCGACCCCGCCCAGGCGGTCGACCTGTGGGAGAACATGATCGAGGCGGCCGGTGGCCGGCAGCCGGAATGGATGTCCACCCACCCCGATCCGCAGAACCGTATCAGCAGCCTGCGCCAGCGCGCACCGGGCCTGCAACCGGTCTACCAGGAGGCGCGCAGGGCGGGTCGAACCCCGCGATGCGGTCCATAACGCCTTTCTAACGTTCGATACTGGCGCTTTCCGTACAGACACAGGTTCTGTTAGGTTTGCCGACCCGATCCGCCATCGCATGCGCGATGGCACGAAAGAGGTGATCCATGAAATTCCGCAGCAAGCACGCCGTCCTGTCGATCTTCATCGCTGCCGCCCTCGGCGGCGTCGTGGTGGCGGACGCGTCTGCCCAGTCCCGCGGTGGCAAGAAGTCGCAGAAGGCCGAGCAGCTGTTCCCGCAGGCGACCCGCCAGGAGCCGGAAGCCAAGGCGTCGAGCAAGCTCAGCAAGAAGCTGCAGAAGATGATCGACGTCTACAACAAGGGCGACTTCGCCCAGACCCGCACCCTGGCCGACGAGATCCTCGCCACCGAGGGTGCCAGCGACTACGACCGCTCGCTCGCCGCACAGCTGGCCTCCCAGGCTGCCTACAACCTGGATGACACCGCTGCGACCAAGGCCTACCTGCAGCAGGTGCTGCAGTTCAACGGCCTGGACAACAACGGCCACTACCAGTCGATGCTGATGCTGGCCCAGCTGCAGCTGGCCGACGACGAGCTCGAGCCCGGCCTGGCCACGCTGGACAAGTACCTGTCCGAGACCAAGTCGGCCAAGCCGGACGACCTGGTGCTCAAGGGCCAGGCGCTATACCAGTCCGAGCGCTACCAGGAGGCGATCCCGCTGCTGAAGCAGGCCGTGGAAACCGCGCCGGAGCCCAAGGACAGCTGGATCCAGCTGCTGATGGCCTGCTACGCCGAGACCGGCCAGCATGCCGAGGCCATCGCCCTGGCCGAGCGCCTGGTGGCCAAGAACCCGTCCGACAAGAAGGCCCAGGTCAACCTGGCCACCGTGTACTCGCAGGCCGAGCAGATGGACAAGGCGGCCGGCGTGCTGGAGACCATGCGCAAGGCCGGGCAGCTGACCGAGGAGCGTGAGTACCGCCAGCTGTACATCACCTACGCGAACATGGACGGCCGCGAGAAGGACGTCATCAGCGTCATCAACGAGGGCCTGGAGAAGGGCGTGCTCAAGCCCGACTACCAGACCCACCTGGCGCTGGCCCAGTCCTACTACTACAGCGAGCAGGTCCCGCTGGCGATCGAGCACTGGCAGAAGGCGGCCCCGCTGTCCAAGGACGGCGAGACCTACCTCAACCTGGCCCGCGTGCTGTGGCAGGAGGGCAAGGTCGCCGAGGCCAAGCAGGCTGCCCAGCAGGCGCTCGCCAAGGGCATCCGCAAGCCCGAGGACGCCCGCAAGATCATCAACTTGAAATAAGCCCCAGAAGACGCGCCGCACCCTAGGCACAGGGCCGCGGTATTGGTATATGCTTGGCGGTTCATGCGGTTTTCACCGTGAATCAGGGAACCCACCGGTTCCAGCCCCAAAAACGAGCCATTGGCGCAATGACTGAACAACTGGTCGTCCACAGGAACTACGAAGAAACCGAGGACAGCGGGCTAAGCTGGCCGCGCATCATCGGCATCGCGTTCGTCATCGCGCTTCATCTGGCGGCGTTGATGCTGCTGCTGATTCCGGCCGTCGCGCCGAAGGCCGAGGTCGACAAGGAGCGTGCCGTCCTGGTCACCCTGGTCGATGCCCCGCCGCCGCCGCCCCCGCCGCCGCCGCCGCCGCCGCCGCAGGACAAGCCGCCGCCGCCGATCAAGGAGCTGTCGCCGCCGAAGCCCTCCCCGGTGCCGCCGCCGCCGGAGGCACCGCCGATCGACGTGGCCGAGCCGCGCCCGACCGACGTGTTCCAGGAGCCGACCCCGCCCGCCCCGCCGGCGCCGGTGTCCGACATCCAGGCCAGCGTGGACATCTCGTCCAAGAACATGAACCCGCCGCGTTACCCGCCCGCCGCCGCGCGTTCGGGCATCGAGGGCGAGGTCATCCTGGTCATCGACGTCGATGCCAACGGCAACGTGACCAACGTGTCGGTCGAGAAGTCCAGCCGCAACCGTGACCTCGACCGTGCCGCGATGGAAGCGGCTCGCAAGTGGCGCTTCAATCCCGCTACCGTGGGCGGCCAGAAGGCGGCCGGTCGCGTCCGGGTCCCGGTGAACTTCACCCTGGGTTGATGTCCGAACCCCGTGGCGGTCCGCCGCCACGGTAGCCGGGCCTACGTTTCCGCCTTCCTTCTACATCACCACCAAACCAAACAAAGGTAAGCGTCATGCTGCAGGAACTCTTCATCGCCGCCGCCGCCGGGGGCAACGCCGCCGGTCTGAACCAGATGGGCTTCGACCATCTGATCCATGAAATGACCTCCAAGCCCGGCGAGTTCGCCGTCTCCTGGATCGTGCTCATCTCGCTGGTCCTGATGTCGGCCGCGTCCTGGTACTGGACCGTCTACAACGCCATCAAGAACATGCGCCTCAAGTCGGCCGCCGACCGCGTGGTCAACGCCTTCTGGGAAGCCCCGAACGCCCAGGAAGCCATCCGCGTGATGGAAGAGCAGCCGCGCAGCGAGCCGTTCTCCAAGATCGCCCTGGACGCCGCCCAGGCAGCGGCCCACCACCAGCGTTCCGAGGCGGGCGCCGGCGCCGGCCTGGGCGAGACCCTGACCCGGTCGGAGTTCGTGGACCGCGCCCTGCGCCAGGCCGTGACCCGCGAGAGCGCGCGCCTGCAGTCGGGCATGGTGCTGCTGGCAACCGTCGGTGCGACCGCGCCGTTCGTGGGCCTGCTCGGTACCGTGTGGGGCATCTACGGCGCGCTGATCAAGATCGGTGCGACCGGTTCGGCCTCCATCGACGCCGTCGCCGGCCCGGTGGGCGAGGCGCTGATCATGACCGCGATCGGCCTGTTCGTCGCGATCCCGGCCGTGTTCGCCTTCAACTTCTTCAGCAAGATCAACAGCGCCACGATCGCCCGCTTCGATTCGTTCGCCCACGATCTGCACGACTTCTTCGCCACCGGCTCGCGCGTTCGCTGAGCCGGTTCCCGAAGCGTCGTTCCTGCATTAGACGGAGAGCCACATGGCCTTCAGTTCCGACAACAGCAGCGGTCCGATGAACGACATCAACGTCACGCCCCTCGTGGACGTGATGCTGGTGCTCCTCATCATCTTCATCATCACTGCGCCACTCATGGCCCACAAGGTGAAGGTCGAGCTGCCCGAGGCCAACCTCGTCCGGACGATGGACGATGAGAACGAGCGCCAGATGCCGATCACCATTTCGGTGAAGGAAGATGGCTCGCTCTACTGGAACGACGAGCCGATCACCCGTGAGGTGATGGAGTCCCGCCTGTCCAGCGTTGCCCAGCAGACCCCGCAGCCGCCGCTCAACCTGCGTGGCGACCGCACCACCCGCACCGGCGTGATCCAGGACGTCGTCAAGGTGGCCCAGTCCCAGGGCATGCTCGACATCGGTTTCGTCGCCACCAAAGAGAAGGGGCAGTAAGCCATGGCTTTCAGTACGGGTGGCAACAAGGGCCCAATGGCTGAGATCAACGTCACGCCGCTGATCGACGTGATGCTGGTTCTGCTGATCATCTTCATCGTCACCGCGCCGATCATGACGTATCCGATCGACGTGGCGCTGCCGCAGCGGGTCATCAACCCGCCGCCGGTCACGACCGAGCCTCCGCCGCCGATCGACCTGCGCATCGATGCTTCCAACCAGGTGTACTGGAACAACGGCCCGGTCGCCCTGGCCTCGCTTCCGCAGCTGATGGAAACCGAGGTGCAGCGTGATCCGACCAACCAGCCCGAGTTGCGCATCGACGCCAATGGCGATTCGCAGTACGAGGTGCTGACGCGGGTCCTGGCTGCGGCGAAGAACGCGGACATGAAGAAGATCAACTTCGTGCAATAACAGTGTCCGCCGGCCCTGCTTCCTGCAGCGGCGGGCGTCGGCAAGGCACTGGGAAAGCGCCGCCTCCGGGCGGCGTTTTCCGTTGGGCGGTCCGTCCGCCCAAGGGGAAATCCGGGGGCTCCGACGCCACCAGGGCTCTGCACCGCGGCAGGTACTGGTTCGGCATCCGGCGGGAACAGCGGGCAAGTGGCAGGCCGGACCATGTGGCAGCCAGATCGTGAGCGGCTGCGCGCACTACGCCGGATGGACGCCGGGGTGGTGGTGGTCACGTGGAACGTGCGGTCTCGCCCCGCCGTACGGCCACGACGCGAGCGCCGGCCCGGCTGGGCATCCTGCGCGCGGTTGGCGGGCGCGCCAGGCGCCGACGGCGGCTGGCAGGCTATGCATGCGATGCACCACGACCCGGGCAGACGCGTGCTTCCAGCCATGCAGGCAGCGCCGCGCCGTGACGCCCGTCCGGCTCCGTCCCAGCTTCGATGCCGGGATGGACCGGCCACATGCCGCCGCGGCGCCCTGGCCGTCGGGCTCCGGCACGCGGAAGGAAGCCATCCACCCGCCGTCGCGGTCGACCCTACCCGTCCTGCCGCAGGGGCGTGGCCCATGTGCCTGGAGCGGAAAGGACGCCGCAGGGTCGATGCCCGGCGCCCTGCCCGCACTCATCGCCGGGCCGACAGGATCTCCAGGTACGCCTGCACCGTGGGCCCAAGACCTCGGTACAAGGCTTCGCCGACAAGTGCGTGGCCGATGGATACCTCGTCCACCCCGGGCACCCCGGCAAGGAACACACCCAGGTTGGCCTGCGACAGGTCATGGCCGGCGTTGATGCCCAGCCCTGCCGCCCGTGCGCGACGGGCGGTCTCGGCGCACGCGGCGATGGCCGCGGGCGTCGCGGCGCCGCCTTCGGCGCGGGCCGCGGCATAGGGGCCGGTGTAGATCTCGATCCGGTGTGCGCCGACCTCGGCCGCCCGCTCCACCCGGGGATTGCCGGCATCGACGAACAGGCTGACCCTGCAGCCCAGGGCCGCGAACCCGCCGACCTGCGCCGCCAGGCCGGCCAGGTCGCCGGACAGGTCGAAGCCATGGTCGGAGGTCAGCTGGCCGTCGCTGTCCGGGACCAGGGTGACCTGGGCCGGGCGCACCTGCGCGCACAGCGCAAGAAGGCCCGGGTAGCCCTCGCGGGCCGGGGCGAACGGGTTGCCCTCGATGTTGAGTTCCACGCCGGAGCCGGCCACAAGCCGGGCAAGCGGCGGAAGGTCCTCGGCCACGATGTGGCGGCGGTCCGGGCGCGGGTGCACGGTGATGCCGTGGGCGCCGGCCTCCAGGCAGGCGCGCGCGGCGGCCACGACATCCGGCTCGCCGCCGCCGCGCGAATTGCGCAGGACCGCGACCTTGTTGACGTTGACGCTGAGCCGGGTCATTGCGGGGGTGGGACCCCCGGTCCGGTCTGGCCTGCGGCCGCCTCGCGGCGCCTGGCTTCGGCGAGCGCGCGCAGGCGCAGCAGTTCGGCCGGGTCGATCATGGTCATCTCGTCGCGCCGGCCATCGCCGACGCGCTCGCGGTACAGGCCGACGACCCACGCCACGAGGAACCCGCCGCAGGCCAGCAGGCATAGCATCAGCAGCCCGCCACTGCGGGTGGTCAGGGCAAGCCCCAGCGCGACGATCGCCAGCAGGAGGTGGAGCCAGTGCATCGGTTTCTCCTTGGAGAGGGCGCGTCCGGCCGGCGCCACGGCGGCCCAATGATGCCGCCTCCGGGCGGTGGCGTCATGCCGTGCATCCGCCGGCGCGGCCGTCCGTCGCCGCCTAGAGCACCGGCGACAGCAAGCGCGCCAGTGCCTCGGGCAGGCGGTGGCGCCACAGGCCGTTGGGACGGTCGAGCCGGGTTCGCACCGCATCGTCCATCTCGCCCTCCAGCAGGCTGGCCAGCGCCTGGCAGGTCTGGCGGTCGCGCAGCATCACCGAGGCCTCGAAGTTCAGCCGGAAACTGCGGTGGTCGAAGTTCGCGCTGCCCACCACGCAAAGCTCGTCGTCGGTGACCAGCGCCTTGGTGTGCAGCATGCGCGGACCGTACTCGTACACCTTGACCCCGGCCTTGAGCAGCTCGTCGAAATAGGAACGTGCCGCCAGCGTCACCATGCGCGAGTCGCTGCGGTGGGGTACCAGCAGGCGCACGTCCAGGCCGCCCAAGGCGGCGGACGTCAGCGCCATGCGCGCGGCTTCGCCGGGCACGAAGTACGGTGTCACCAGCCAGACCCGGCGCCGCGCCTCGTGGATGGCGGCCACCTGCAGCCGGTGGATCGCCTCCCAGGACGAATCCGGCCCGGACACCAGCACCTGGGCGCGGATCGCGCCGGCCATCGCATCGGGCCAGTATTCCGGCGCCTTGAAGTCGTCCGAGCCGCAATCGCCGGCATAGATCCAGTCCTCGACGAAGACCAGCTGCAGGCTGCGCACGACCTCGCCCTCCAGCCGCAGGTGCAGGTCGCGGAAGGCATCCTTGCGCACGGATTCGTCATGGTCGTCGGCGATGTTGATGCCGCCGATGAAGCCGACCTGGCCGTCGACCACCACGATCTTGCGGTGGTTGCGCAGGTTGAGCCACGGCCGGCTGAAAGGCCGGAAGCGGGTAGGGTGGAACCAGCAGTACTCGCCGCCTGCCTCGCGCAGCGCCTTGAGGTGGCGCACGCGCATCTTCCCGGAACCGACCGCGTCCAGCAGCAGCCGTACCTTGACCCCGGCACGGGCCCGCTCCACCAGTGCCTCCAGCAGGCGGTTGCCGCTCTGGTCCGGCTGGCAGATGTAGTACTCCAGGTGGATGTGGTGGCGGGCGGAGGCGATCGCCTCCAACAGCGCCGCGTAGGTGTCGTGGCCGCCGACCAGCCAGTCGGCGCGGCGGGCGGTGGACGGTGGCAGCCCGGTCGTCGCCTGGCCGATCCGCGACAGCTCCACGCAGCTGTCGTCGGCCGGGCAGGTGCTGGAGTAATGGCCCATCCCCGAGCGGGCGCGGCCGCGGCGCAGCCGCTGGCGGTGGACCCGCTGCGGGCCGAGCAGGAAGTAGACCAGGAAGCCGATGTAGGGCAGCAGCGCCAGCGACAGCACCCAGCTCAGGGTGGCCACCGGCTCGCGCTTCTGCAGCACGATCCACGCGCACAGCCAGAGGATGTAGAGCAGCCAGGCGGCCAGCAGGTACAGGCCCAGGTGGGGGATGGAGGTGACGGATTGCCAGGCGGCATCGAGGAGTTCGCGCATGGGCCAATTCTATGGCCGTCGGTGCGACCGGCGCGTGCGTGCCTGGCCGTCGCAGGACCTGAGACGCGGTCGTGCCAGGCTGCCGACATGGGCGGACCTGCAATCAAGGGACGCGGCTCGCGCGGGTACCTGCCGGGCCGTTTCGAAGTCACCGTGACCGAGGCGGTGGACGACGGCTGGGACTGCCCGGAGACCGAGCCGGCGTCCGGGCCGGATCCTGCGCGTCCGCGCACCCGGGTCCACGAGGAAGCCGCCCGCAGCATCATCACCCGCAACAACTCCCCGGACATCGGCTTCTCGCAGTCGGTCAACCCGTACCGCGGGTGCGAACACGGGTGCTCGTATTGCTTCGCGCGGCCCTCGCATGCCTACCTCAACCTGTCGCCGGGCCTGGACTTCGAGACCCGGATCTTCGCCAAGACCAACGCCCCGGAACTGCTGCGCAGGGAGCTGGCGCGGCCCGGCTACCGGCCCAGCCCGATCGCACTGGGGATCAACACCGACGCCTACCAGCCGCTGGAGCGCAGGCTGCAGCTGACCCGCCGGCTGATGGAGGTGCTGGTGGAATGCCGGCACCCGTTCACCCTGATCACCAAGAACGCCCTGGTGGAACGCGACCTGGACCTGCTGCAGGCCGCCGCGGCGCAGGACCTGGTGCATGTGCACTTCTCGGTGACCACGCTGGACCCGCACCTGGCCGCCCGCCTGGAGCCGCGCGCCGCGGCCCCGCACGCGCGGCTGCGGGCAATGCGGCGGCTGCACGAGGCAGGCGTGCAGGTGGGCGTCATGTTCGCGCCGGCGATCCCCTGGGTGAACGACCACGAGCTCGAGCAGGTGCTCGAGGCCGCACGCCAGGCGGGTGCCTCCAGCGCGGGCTACGTGCTGCTGCGCCTGCCACACGAGGTCGCGCCGCTGTTCCGCGACTGGTTGCAGGCCCACGTGCCGGACCGCGCCGAACACGTCATGAGTACGGTGCAGCAGATGCGCGGCGGGCGCGACTACGATTCGGGCTTTGGCACGCGCATGCGCGGTCAGGGCCGCTATGCCGCTCTGCTGGAACAGCGCTTCGCCCTGGCCTGGCGCCGCTGCGGCTACCACGCCGTGCGCGAGCGCCCGCTGGACTGCACCCGCTTCCTCCCGCCGCGCGCGCCTTCCGCGCAGGGCGAGCTGTTCTGAGTCGGGAGGCGCCTCGCGCCGGGCCGGGGATGTCCTCAGGCCGGCGGCTGGCAGGAATCGCGCACGATCAGGTGCGGGCGCACGCTGGCCACCGGCAGCGCGACCGTGTCGCTGCGGATCAGCGCGGTGGCGGCGATACGCCCGGTGTCACGGATATGCCGGCGGACCGACGTCATGGCCGGCCACAGCCGCGAGGCCAGCGGGCTGTCGTCATAGCCCACCACCGACAGGTCGCGCGGGATGTTGATGCCCGCCCTCAGCGCGACCTTGTAGACGCCGGCGGCGATCTCGTCGTTGCCGCAGAAGATGGCCGTGGGCCGGTTGCGGCCGGACAGCAGCTGTTCGGCCGCCGCCACCCCGGACTCGAACGAGTAGCTGGCTTCGATGATCCGCGAGTGCGGCACCGTCATCCCCCGCCGGGCCAGCGCGTCGACGAAGCCTTCGGTGCGCTCCAGGGCCGAGCGGTAGGTGGTGGCGCCGGTGATCAGGGCGATGTCGCGGTGGCCCAGGTCCAGCAGGTACTCGGCCGCCTCGATCGCGCCCTCGCGGTCGTGGGTCACGATCATGCAGCCGTCGTCCTCGGCAAAGCCGGCCGAGGCCACCCGCATGTAGCGGCAGTCCAGCTCCGCGACCATGTCCACCAGGTTCTGGTCCTCGGAGGCACGCGGTATCAGCAGCACGCCGTGCAGCTTCTGCTGCTGCACGAAGCGGCGCACTCCGTCGATGTACCCGGGGGCCCGGCTGTCGCACGGGTGCACCACCAGCTCGAAGCCCGAATCCCGGAGCGCGTCCAGCGCACCGTACTGCACGTCCACGATGTACTGCGCGGTCGGGTTGTCGTAGACCATGCCGATCAGGAAGGAGCGGCGGAAGGCCAGGCCACGCGCCATCGGGTCGGGCGTATAGCCGACCTCGCGCATCAGCGCCTCGACCTTCTCGCGGGTGTCCTTGCGCACCAGCGGTGAGCTGTTGATGATCCGCGAAACGGTCTTCTTCGAGACCCCGGCCAGCCGCGCGATGTCGTTGATGGTGGCGACCTTGCCGGGCGGGAGCCGGAGGGCTGTCTCTGGATTCTTGCGCGCGGGCATGTCGGTGTTCGCGGGAATATCGGGGCTGATTCTAGCCGGGCCGCGCACGATGCCGCGGATCGGGCGCCAAAGCGATGGCAGGCGCCCGTACCGGGTGCATGTCCGCGAGCCCGCTTCGCGCCCGTGGGCGACCGGGCGGTGACGGGCTGCCCGGATGCGTCGGCGGCACGCCGCGGCGGTCCATGCTCACTACAATGACACCGTTAGCCAGCTGGCGCGCGGGTCGTGGCCCCCGTGACCGGCGGCCGCCACCCCCCCGGGGCACGTCCCTGCAGGATTCGAGGAGTCGCGATGTCAGCGCGTTTCGTGTGTTTCGGTGAACTGCTGCTGCGCCTGAGCGCGCCCGGCCGCGAGAAGCTGCTCCAGGGGCCCCAGCTGGAGGCGCGCGTGGGCGGCGCGGAGGCCAATGTCGGCGTGTCGCTGGCGCGCTTCGGGCACCGGGTGTCGGTGGTCAGCACCCTGCCGGGCAACGCCCTGGGCGATGCGGCCGCCGGCGAGCTGCGCCGGCATGGGGTGGAGGTGTCCGGCGTGCGCCGCACGCCCGGCCGGATGGGCCTGTATTTCCTGGCCCCGGGGGCGATCCACCGCCCCGCCGAGGTGCTGTACGACCGCGCCGGATCGGCGTTCGCGCTGGCGCCCGCCGACAGCTACGACTGGGCGTCCCTGCTGGACGGGGCCGACTGGCTGCACCTGTCCGGGATCACGCCCGCCCTGGGCGCCGCCACCGCCGCCGCCGCGCTGGACGCCGCACGCGCGGCGCGTGCGGCCGGGGCGAAGGTGTCCTTCGACGGCAACTTCCGGCCGTCCCTGTGGCAGGCGCGGGAGCCCCAGGCGCCCTCCATCCTGCGCGCGCTCATGGCCGAGGCCGACGTGCTGTTCGCCGACCACCGCGACATGGGCGTGGTGCTCGGGGGCAGCTATCCGCAGCAGGAGACGCTCGAGCGCGTGCAGGCGGCGGCGGCCGACGCGTTCGCCGCGTTTCCGCACCTGCAGTGGATGGCGTGCACCCTGCGCACCGCGCGCAACGTCGACCACCACGCGCTGTCGGCGGTGCTGGTCGGGCGCACGTCCGGCATGGCACTGGCGCCGCAGGAGGAGGTGGGGCCGATCGTGGACCGCATCGGCGGCGGCGACGCCTTCGCCGCGGGGGTCCTGCATGGCCTGGCCCGTGGCTGGGCGCCGGAGCGCACGGTCCGCTTCGGCCTGGCGGCCGGATGCCTGAAGCACTCGGTCCCCGGGGATTTCAACCTGGTGTCCGAAGCCGAGGTGGAGGCCCTGGTCGGCGAAGGCCGTTACGACGTCCGCCGCTGAGCGCGGCCCCGGTGCGGCTCAGATGATCCGCAGGGTGATCGCCTTGAGCACCGCGCGGGTGCGGTCGCGGGTGTCGAGCTTGTCCAGGATCCCCGAGACGTAGTTCTTTACCGTTCCCTCGGCCAGGAACAGGCTGCGCGCGATCTCCTTGTTGGAATAGCCGCCGGCCAGCAGCCGCAGGATCGCGACCTCGCGCGTGCTGAAGGCCTCGCCGGGCGCGGCACCGTCGTGGAAGCGGTAGCGCGCGCGCACCGGCTCGGTGCTGACCGGCGCCAGCAGCGTGCCGCCGGCGGCCAGGTGGACGATGGCCCGGTGCAGTTCCTCCGGCGCGGCGTCCTTGAGCAGGAAGCCCTGGGCGCCGGCATGGGTGGCGTCCAGCAGCAGCGCGCTGTCGTCGAAGGTGGTCAGCAGCAGCACGGGGGTCGCGTCGCCGCGCGCGCGCAGCGTGCGGACCATTGCGATGCCGTCCATCCCCGGCATGCGCACGTCGCTCAGCACCACATCCACCGGGGCGGCACCCAGGGCATGGAGCAGGCTGGCACCGTCGTCGGCCTCCACCACCACGGCCACCTCCAGGCGCTCGAGCAGGGCGCGCAGGCCGGCGCGCACCAGCGCCTGGTCGTCGGCCAGGGCGATCCGCAGTGCGGGCGTGGCGCTCATCCAGGCAACCACGCGCGCAGCTGCAGCGCGCCCCGGGCACTGCGGGCCAGTTCCAGCCGCCCACCCAGCGCGGCAAGGCGTTCGCGCATCCCGCCCAGGCCGTTGCCCTCGCGCAGCGGACCGCGGCAGTGGCCGTCGTCGTCGATGTCGATCGCGAAGCCGCCCTCACCGGCGGCCGCAATGCGCACCCTGACCTTCGCCGCGCCGGCATGGCGCGCGGCATTGGTCAGCGCTTCCTGGACCACGCGCAGCACCACCTCGGCGACCGCCGGGTCGGTGACCCGCACATCGGCGGCGACCTCCAGCTCCAGCTGTGGCCGTGGGAAAGGCGCGGCAAGCGCGCGCAACGCGGTTGCCAGGTCCATCCCGCGCTCGTCGCGCAGCGACTGCACCACCTGCCGCAGGTCGGCCATCAGTTCCGCGGACAGGGCTTCGGCCACCACGAGCTCGTGGCGTCGGCCCAGTTCGTGGTCGGCGGCCAGCGCGCGCAGGTTCAGGCGCATGGCGGTGAGCTTGTGGCCGGCCACGTCGTGCAGCTCGCGGGCCATGCGCAGGCGCTCGGCGTCGCGCGTGCTGTCGGCCAGCAGCGCCCGGGTGGCCAGCAGGTCGGCGTTGACCCGGGCCAGGGCATCGCGCGACTGCTCCGCCGATCGCGCGTAGTGCACGCAGATCGCCGCCAGCGCCTGGAAGCCCATGTTGATCAGCACCATTGGGGCGGCCGCGTCGTGGCCGGCCTGGCGCAGCGATAGGTAGAAGGCCGTGTTGGCGACGACGACCGCCATGCTCGCCACCCGCGGTGACCAGCGCGAGAACACGCACGCGGTCCAGATCACCAGCAGTACCTGCGAGGCGCCGATCCCGCCGCTGAAGCGGTAGAGCACCAGGATCACCGGCGCCATCGCCACCAGCACCGCGTCGTGGCGGCGGCGCCAGGTATCGGGCATCAGGTGCTGGAGCACGAACAGCAGCAGGAACAGCATCAACATCGAGGTGGCCCAGGGGCGCTGGGCGGGCTGGACGAAGCCCAGCGCGTAGCCGACCGTGAGGATGGTCAGCAGCCCGGCCAGGGACAGCGGCTGCAGGAGGGGGGCGAACAGGCGGCGCATGCGGGCATGCTCCGCCGTGGCGGCGCCGGTGGCAATGCCATCGGCGCAGGTGGTGACTTCCGGCAGGGCGCTGGCCGCCGGCCGCGTCAGCCGGCCTTGCGCCGGGCCGGTGCCTTCTTGGCGGTCTTCTTGGCCGGGGCCTTCTTCGCGGCCTTCTTGGCCGTCGCCTTCCGGGCCGGCTTGGCGGGTGCCTTGGCCGGGGTCCTGGCGGCGCTGGCCTTGCTGGCCGGCGTGCGCTTCTTCGCATCCAGGCTCTGCTGGAGCAGGGCCATGAAGTCGACCACGTTGGTGGTGGTCTCCTCCGGTGCGTCCGGCTCGTCCTCCACCTGGGTGGTACCGCCGGCGCTCTTGATCCGCTTGCGGATGATCGCCTGCAGCCGTTCGCGGAACTCGTCCCGGTAGTCGTCCGGCTTCCACTGGCCGCTCATCGAGTCGATCAGCTGCTCGGCCATCTGCAGTTCCTTCGGGCTGATGCGGTAGTCCGAGGCTGCACCCTCCGGCAGCTTGTACTCGGTCGCGTCGACCAGCTCCTGCGGGTAGCGCAGCAGCATCAGCACCAGGGCGTCGCCCTGCGGCAGCACCGCCGCCAGGTACTCGCGGGTGCGGATGACCACCCGCGCGATGCCGGCGCGGCCGCTGTTGCGCAGGGTCTCGCGCAGCAGCACGTAGCCCTTCTCGGCCTTCTTGCCCGGTACCAGGATGTACGGCTTCTCGTAGTAGCGCGGGTCGATCTCGGCCGCGTCGATGAAAGTCTCCACCTCCACGGTCTCGTGGCTCTCCGGCGCCGCGGCCTTGATGTCCGATTCCTCCAGCACGACGTAGCTGCCCTTGTCGTACTCGAACGCCTTGACGATTTCCTTCCACGGCACTTCCTCGCCGGTGTCGGCGTTGACCCGCTCGTAGCGCACCGGCTTGTGGTCGCGCGAGTCGAGCATGCGGAAGTGCAGGTCGGTGCGGCGCTCGCCGGACATCAGCGACACCGGGACGTTGAGCAGGCCGAAGGACAGGGTGCCGGTCCAGATCGGGCGGGCCATGGCGCAAACCTCGGGACGGAAGGGATGCCAAGCGTTAGCACGCTTTCCGTGGCATGGCTGTGAGCGCGGCGGCAGGGCGTCGCAGGCCGCTGCCGTCACGCCGCCTTTAGCGGCGCGGCGCAAGCATTGGCGCTCCCGCCGAGCACAGAAGGAGGCAGAGCATGACCAGCCGCGACCGCAAGGATCCGCCGCCGCCTGGCACCGAGCGGCGTCCGGATTCGCCGCTCGAGGAGCGCAGGCGCAAGCAGCACGAGGACCGCAACCAGGACGAGGCCCTGGAGGAGACCTTCCCCGCCTCGGATCCGGTTTCGCCGTTCGTTCCGGCCAAGGTGCCGGAATAGGTCCGCCAGGTGCTCCACAAAAAAGGCCCCGCGGTGCGGGGCCTTCTGCTTTGCTGGGGTGGTCCGGCGCTCAGGCGCTGACCGCGGCCACCGCGCGCGCCACGTATTCCAGGTTGCCCTGGTTGAGCGCGGCCACGCAGATGCGCCCGGTGCCCACCGCGTAGATGCCGAACTCCTCACGCAGGCGCTCGACCTGGGCCTTGTCCAGCCCCGAGTAGGAGAACATGCCCGCCTGCTCGTTGATGAAGCCGAACTCCGGCCGGCCCAGGTCGGCCAGCTTGGCGACCAGGCCGCCGCGCAGGGCGTGGATGCGCTCGCGCATCTGGCCCAGCTCCTCCTCCCACAATGCACGCAGCTCGGGGCTGGTCAGCACGCCGGCCACCAGTGCGGCGCCGTGCGCCGAGGGGCTGGAGTAGATGGTGCGGATGATGCGCTTGATCTGCGACTGCACCGCCCTGGCCTGCTCGCCGGTCGGCGCGACGATCGACAGCGCGCCAACGCGCTCGCCGTACAGCGAGAACGACTTGGAGTACGAGCTGGCCACCACGAAGGCCTCGATTCCGGCCTCGACCATCACCGCGATGGCCGCCGCGTCCTCGGCGATGCCCTTGTCGAAACCCTGGTAGGCCATGTCGATGAACGGGAACAGCTGGCGCTCCTTGAGCACCTGCGCCACCTGCTTCCACTGCCCGACGGTGAGGTCGGCGCCGGTCGGGTTGTGGCAGCAGGCGTGCAGCAGCACGGTGGTGCCCGGCTGCAGCTGCTGCAGGTCCGCCAGCATGCCGGCGAAGTCCACGCCGTGGGTGGCGGCGTCGAAGTAGGTGTAGTCCACCACCTCGAAACCGGCGGCGGAGAACACCGCGCGGTGGTTCTCCCAGCTGGGGTTGCTCAGGGCCAGGGTGGCGTGCGGCAGCAGCTTGCGCAGCAGCTCGGCACCCACGCGCAGCGCGCCGGAACCACCCACGGTCTGGGTGGTGGCCACGCGGCCGGCAGCCAGCAGCGGCGAGTCCTTGCCGAACAGCAGCTCGCGGGTGGCCTGGGTGTAGGCCGGCAGGCCGTCGATCGGCAGGTAGCCGCGAGGGCGCGCGGCGGCGGCCAGCGACTGTTCGACCTGCTGCACGGCCTTGAGCAGCGGGATCCGTCCCTGTTCGTCGTAGTAAATGCCCACACCCAGGTTGACCTTGGTGGTGCGGGAATCGGCGTTGTACGCCTCGGTCAGGCCCAGGATCGGGTCACCGGGGACCAGTTCGACGTTGGAGAAGAAGGACACGGCGTGGCTCTGCGATGGAGGGTGGCGGGAAGCACGGCACGTCGCGCGCGCGTGCGCAAAAAACCGCCCAATCCTAACAGGGCGCCACGGCCCCCTCGACCGTTTCCGCTGACACCGGTGCCTGCGCGTGGTGGCGGGCACCGGGCCTGGCTTCAGCGATGCAGCTCCAGACCCAGCAGCAGGCCGCGGCCCGGGCCCGGCTCGTAGAACCGGCCGTTGCCTTCGTTGACGATCACCGAACCGGCGTGGCGCCGGTCCAGCAGGTTGTCCACGCGGGCGAAGGCGCGCAGGCGGTTGGCACCGGACGTCCAGCTGCGCGCGGTTTCCAGATGCAGCAGGCCATGGCCGGCGGCGCGTTCGCTGCCAGCGTCGTTGACGGCCACCGCGCTGACGCCCATCGCCTCCAGTGCCGCCTCCCACGCCTGGCCCTGCCATTGCAGCCGGGCCCAGCCCTGGCGCCGCGGCACGCCCGGGATCGCCGCGCCGGCGGGCACCGCGCCGAAGCGGTCGCCGAAACGCGCGTCCAGCCAGGTCGCGGCCAGCTGCAGCGACCAGGCCGCATCCAGCGGCAGGCGGGCGGAGAGTTCCGCGCCCTCGCGCCGGGCCGCGCCCACGTTGCGGAAGCTGGAGCGGCCGCCGCTGTTGCGGGCCACCGCCAGCTCGTCGTCGGTATCGACCCGGAACAGCGCCGCCTCCACAGCCGCGCCGCCGTCGCTGCGCCATTTCAACCCGGCCTCCAGGTTGTCGCTGCGGGCCGGGCGCAGGTCCAGCGCCAGCCCGGCGCCGCCGTCCGCGCGGTAGGACAGCTCATTGAAGGTCGGGGTCTCGAACCCGCGCCCGGCCGACAGGTACAGGCGCAGGTCCGGGGTCGCGCTGAACACCAGCCCAGCTACCGGGGTGGTGGCCGAGTAGCGCACGCTGCCGCTGTCGTCCGGGTTGGCACCGGTGACGTAGCGGTCGTCCGCCTCGAACCGCAACTCGCTGTGGCGTGCGCCAGCCTGCAGCGCCCAGCGTGGGCTGATCCGCCACCAGGCCTGGGCGTACTGATCGAAGCTGCGCACGGTGTCGCGCTCGTCGCGGCGCAGGATGCCGCGCACGCCCAGCAGCGGGCCGCCGCCGCCGTCGCGGAAGTTCTCGTAGCCGCGGCGCAGCTGGCGCTGCCGTTCCACGCCGGCGCCGGCGGTGAACTCCAGGCGGCCGTCGCCGGATTCCCACGCCAGCCGCGCGTCCACGCCGCCATAGGCGTTGTCCAGGTCGATCACGCCGCCCGAGTTGAGCGGGTTGGCCTGCGCGGCCACCGGCAGCGGCAGGTACTGCACCACCGAACGCTCGCCGGCCCAGGTGCCGGCGCGCAGGTTCCATCCGCTTCCCAGCGGCTGCCGCCAGTGCAGGCCCAGCTGGTCCTGCCGCACCGACTTGCGGGTGTTGAATGTATGCGCGACGGCCACCGCCTGGCGCGGGTCCTCCCGCATCTGCGCGGCGGTCAGGCCGAGCGGGTCCTGCGCATCGGGCGCGTGGAAGTGGTTGCCGGACAGGTCCAGGCGGCCGCCGCCCGGCACGTCCCGGTGCAGGTGTGCGTTGAGCGAGGTGCGGCGTGCGGCGCTGTGGTCGCGATAGCCGTCGCCGTCCACCACCGATGCGGCCAGGTTGTAGCCGGTGCCGGCGGCGGTGCCGCGCAGCCGCGCGCTGCCGGCCAGGTGGCCGTACCGCCCGGCGGTGGCGCGCAGGTCGACACGCGGGTCAGGCGTGCCGTCAGCGCTCCACAGCTGGACCACGCCGCCGGAGGAGTTGCCGTACAGCGCCGAGAACGGGCCGCGCATGACCTCGATGCGGTCACCGGCGGCCAGCGCGAAATGCGAGACCTGACCCTGGCCGTCGGGCATGGTCGCCGGGATGCCATCGGCGTACAGGCGCACGCCGCGCACGCCGAAGGTCGAACGGGCGCCGAAGCCGCGGATCGACAGCTGGGTGTCCTGCGCCCGGTTCTGGCGGTCGCGCGCCAGCAGCCCAGGGATTCCGGACACCGCTTCGGACAGGTCGGTGAGCGCACGCGCCGAAGGTTGCTGCAGGTCGACCACGTCCAGCGAGGCGGGCAGGTCGAACGCCGGCGCCGACTCGACCCGCGCGGTCACCACCACCCCGGGCAGCTCCACCGCCTCCGGCGCCGGGGCGGCGAGGGCGTGGGCGAGGGGGACGAGCAGCAGGGTGCCGGCGGTGCCGGCCAGTACGAGGCGGGGGAAGTCCATGCGCCAAGTCTAGGCAGCCGCGCGTGAGCCTGTCGCCGATGTCCCCGCTCATGCCGATCGGCCATGTGCTTGTGCCGATCGGTAACGGACGAAACAGCGCGGGATAACCGCATCTTTACCCGCCACCGGGCGCCGGCCGGTGTACTGGACCCCGACGATCCAAGGAGGAAGCGCCATGCGCATCACGATCATCGGCGCGGGCTTCAGCGGCAGCGTGCTGGCCACCGAGCTGGCCCGTCTCGCACCCACGGGCGTGGACCTGCGCCTGGTCGGCACGCCCGACGGTTTCGGCCGCGGCGTGGCCTATGGCGAGGCCCGCCCCGAGCATCTGCTCAACGTGCGGGCCCGCGAGATGGGCGCGACCGGGGACCGTCCCGACGAATTCGCGCGCTGGCTCAGTCTTACCCGCCGCGCCGGCGAGAGCTTCCTGCCGCGGCTGGTGTACGGCGAATACCTGTACTGGCGCCTGCAGTCGGCCGCGCAGGTGTCGCTGGCCAGCTTCACCCAGGTGCAGCAGGAGGCGGTGGCGGTGGAACGCGAAGGCAGCCGGTTCCGCGTGCTGCTGGCCGACGGCACGGATTTCCCCACCGAGCGGGTGGTGCTGGCGGTCGGCGCGCTCCCGCCGCAGCGGCTGCAGGGCGTGGGGCCGCGGCTGCTGGTGGATCCGGTGTACATCGCCTGGCCCTGGCAGCGGAACATGCGCGGCGACGATGCGCTGGCGCGCGTGCCCGCGCAGGCGCGGGTGCTGGTGGTCGGTACCGGGCTGACCATGGCCGACACCGTGGTCAGCCTGCTGCGCCGCGGCCACCAGGGCCCGGTGACCGCGATCTCCCGCCACGGACTGTTGCCGCAGCCGCACCTGGCCGAGCCCGGGACGGGCATCGCGTTGCCGCCCAGGGTGCTGCACGCACTGGCCGGCGCCGACGTCCACCAGCTGCTGCGCGCGTTGCGCGACCTGGCCGCGGTGGTGCCGGACTGGCGCGGCCTGGTCGACGCCCTGCGGCCGTACCTGCAGGGTTACTGGAAGTCGCTGCCGCCCGCCCAGCGCGGCCGGTTCCTGCGCCACCTGCGGCCGTACTGGGAAGTGCTGCGCCACCGCCTGGCGCCCAGCGTGCACGCGGAGCTGGAGCAGCTGCGCGATGAAGGACGGCTGCAGCTGCGCGCCGGCCGCCTGCTGCGCGCGCGCCGCGGCGAGCACGCGGTGGAGGTGGTGATCCGCGCCCGTGGGCAGGTGCACGCGGTGGCCGAGCACTACGACGTGCTGGTGCGAGCCACCGGGCTGGATACCGACATCGAGCGCACCAGCCACCCGCTGGTCGGGCAGCTGCGCGATGCGGGCACCATCAGCGCCGATCCCTTCGGCCTGGGCCTGCGCGCCACCGCCGATTCGGAGGTGCTGGACCGGAGGGGCGAGCCGGTGCGCGGCCTGTTCTGCATCGGGCCGCTGCTGCGCGGCCAGCTGTGGGAAACCATCGCCGTGCCGGAGCTGCGGGTAGCCGCCAGCGCGCTGGCGCAGCAACTGCTGCAGGCGCCGCCGGCGTCGCGGCGGCCCGGGCGCGAGACGGTAGCGCCGCGACGGTCCGGGCAGCTGCGCTAGCGCTCAGACATCGCCGTCGCTGGCCCAGCCCTCGCCGGTGCCGCGCTGCAGGACGTGGTCGGCCTCCAGCACCTGGCCGGCGGCCAGCGCGGGCTGGTCGGCCAGGCGCGCGTAAACCGGGGTGAAATCCGGGCGCGTGGCGTCCATCAGCTGCTCGAAGCTGTCGATCACGAAATAGGTCTTCTGGAAAGTGTCGATCCGGTAGCGGGTGCGCATGATCCGCTCCAGGTCGAAGCCCAGCCGGTTGGGTGCGGCCGATTCCAGCGAGTGCTTCGACTCGCCGGCCGAGGACACGATGCCGGCGCCGTAGATGCGCAGCCCGCCAGCCTGGCGGATCAGGCCGAATTCCACCGTGTACCAGTACAGCCGGGTCAGGTGCTGCAGCGCCTCCGGGCCGATGGCATGCGCCTTGACCCCGCCGCGGCCGTAGGCCTGCATGTAGTCGGCGAACACCGGGTCCATCAGCAGCGGCACGTGGCCGAACAGGTCGTGGAACAGGTCCGGCTCGGCGATGTAGTCGATCTGGTCCGGGCGCCGGATCCACCAGGTCACCGGGAAGCGGCGATGGGCCAGGTGGTCGAAGAAATCCAGCTCCGGCAGCAGGCCTTCGACTCCGACCAGGGACCAGCCGGTAGCGGCGCCCAGCGCCTGGTTGAGCTGGGCGAAGCGTGGGATCCGGCGTGCATCCATGCCCATCGCGTCCTGCGCCTGCAGGAACTCGTCGCAGGCCCGCCCCACCAGCAACTGGCGCTGGCGCGTGTACAGCGTGCCCCAGGTGGCGTGGTCGTCCGCGCTGTAGTCGTCCCACGGCTGGTCGACCACCGCCGTGGTGTACACGGGTACGTAGCCCTTGTCGGTCTGCAGGCGTTGCGATTCGACGCGGCGGGGCGTGTCCATGGCAGGGCTCCTGCTTGACTGGGGGAGAACCTCCAGCCTAGACCGGTCCCCGCGCAAGCGGGTTGCGAAGTTGCGCCAGACCGCCGGGCTGGCGCAATGTTCTTGCGTCATGGCCATGATGCAGTGCAACGATGACCGCTCCCGTTCCACTCGACCGCACCGACCTGCGCCTGCTGGCGCTGCTCCAGCGCAAGGGTCGCGCCGCCAATGCCGAGCTCGCCGCCCGGGTGAGCCTCAGCCCCTCGGCCTGCCTGCGCCGGATCCAGCGCCTGGAGGCGGCCGGCGTGATCGCCGGCTATGGCGCGCGGCTGGATCCGCAGGCCCTGGGCCTTGGTCTGCAGGCGGTGGTGCGGGTGCAGCTGGAGAAGCATGGCGTGGCGGTCATCGAGCGCTTCATCGAGCAGGTGCAGGGCTGGGACGAGGTCGTCACCTGCCACGCGCTCACCGGTGACATGGACTACCAGCTGCATGTGCACGTGGCGGACCTGGAACACTTCTCGCGGTTCCTGCTGGACCGCCTGCTCAACGATTCGGGCGTGGCCGACGTCAATTCCAGCTTCGTGCTGCGCACGGTCAAGGCGTACGCGGGGTTGCCGCTGCCGGCGGCGTGAACGCCGCGGCCCGCTGCGCCAACGTGGGCCCGTCCCCGCATGCCGGAGGGTTCCATGCAGAAGTCCCGCCTTGCCATCGCCGCGCTGCTCTGCACTTTGCCCGTCGCCACCGCCGTGGCCCAGGACGCGGCCCATGTCCACCCCGAGCATCACGAACGGGTGATCGGGCAGGCCAGCGAACTGGAGCCATGGTGCCGCGAGCAGACCCGCGCACGCTACGTGGCGCGCGGCGAGCAGGTGTACCAGTGGACCTCCCGCTACAGCGACCGCGGCCAGGTCCTCCAGGTGGAAGGCAGCCTGCGCGTGGCTGACCGCCGGGTGCGCGCGGTGTGCACCATCGCCCGCGGCGCCCGGGAGCGCCATGCCAGCCTCACCCTGGAGGACCCGGCCAGCTGAACCCTGGCGGGGACGCGGCCCGGCGTGGATCGACCGTGGCGCTCACCGGCGGTGCCCGTCGCAGGTGTCGCCGCATGGTTCGCTGTCGATGCGGACATGACGGTCGCGCGCGTCGCAGCGTCCCCATGCAGCGGGTGCATCGCGCACGCTCGCCACGGCGGTGCGGTGCCGCCGGAGGTGGAACTGCCCGACGGCCTCGTCGTGCGCGCCGATGCGACTGCCCGGCGTGCCGGCGCGGCGGCACGCTCGTGGCGAGCGTGCCGTTGCCGCGCCTGCACGTGGCCGCCGGGCGGAGCATCTGCGCTGTACCGGTTCCATACCGGGACTGCCCTCTGCGTTCTGCGGCCGTCGTGGCATTCCCACCCGGCACCAGCGGCACTGCGGCCCGACTACCGGTCCGGTGCCGGCTGCCCGGAAGGCGTCGATCCGCGCTGCGGGAAGCGCCGGCGCGGGAGGGCATCAGCCCTCCCGCACCACCGCCGCCGGTTGAACGGCCGGCGGCGGTGGCGCGGCTGCGGACGGCGCCAGGCGGCCCGCGCCGGCGACCTCAGAAGCGGTTGTCGCCGTCGAGGATGCGGCCCAGCCCACCCAGGACCGAGCCTTCGCCCCGGTTCTGGCCGCCCCCCTGAGGGGCGGCGGCGAGCATGCGTCCGGCCAGGCGCGAGAACGGCAGCGACTGCAGCCAGACCTTGCCCGGCCCGGTCAGCGTGGCCAGGAAAACGCCTTCGCCACCGAAGAACATGCTCTTGATGCCGCCGACCGGGCGCACGTCCATGTTCACGCTGGCGTGGTAGCCGACCACGCAGCCGGTATCCACGTCGATGCGCTCGCCGGCGGCCAGTTCGCGCTCGACCACGCAGCCGCCGGCATGGATGAACACCCAGCCGTCGCCCTCCAGCTTCTGCATGATGAAGCCCTCGCCGCCGAACAGTCCGGTGAGGATCTTGCGCTGGAAGTGCACGCCCACCTGCACCCCGCGCGCGCCGGCCAGGAAGCTGTCCTTCTGGCAGATGATGCGGCCACCGTGCTCGTCCAGCTTCATCGCCAGCACCGTGCCCGGGTACGGCGCGGCGAAGGCGACCTTGGCCTTGCCGCCGCCGGTGTGGGTGAACATCGTGGTGAACAGGCTCTCGCCGGTGATCACCCGTTTGCCGGCGGACATCAGCTTGTCCATGAAGCCGCCCCCCTGGCCCTCGCGCGAGCCGTCGCCGAACAGGGTGTCCATCTGCACGGTCGAGTCCTTGAACATCAGCGCGCCGGCCTCGGCGATCGCGCTCTCGCCCGGGTCCAGCTCGATCTCGACGAACTGCATCTCCTGGCCGTGGATGCGGAAATCGATGTCGTCGGCGCGGCTGCGGCCGGCCTGGCGCGGCGGTGGCGGCGGCGTCGCGGCGGGATCGCCCGGGATGCCGTCGACCAGCTCGGCGATGTTGCGCACCGGCAGCCAGTCGCCCATGCCCTCGCGCCAGGCCAGCAGCCCGGGGTTGCGCCCGGCCTCCACGCGCGCGGTGTCGGTATCCATCGGGCCGGTGCGGCGGTTGCTGGCGGGATCGTGCAGGTACCACTGGGACATGGCGGCTTCCTCGCGGGGGATGGGAGCGCCGAGTCTAGGGCCGTTGCCGGGCGGGGTGATGTGCCGGTGGTCAGCGGGGGCGCCGGCCCTGGCGGCACGCGCCGGGCCCGGGCGCCCCGGTCAGCCCGGACCCGGGTCAGCGGCTGCGCCACAGCCGCGCGGGGCAGGGCCACCGGCGGCCCGCGCCAGCTCGGTACGGGCGGCCTCCAGGTCGGCGCGGAAGGCCGGCTCGCCCTGCAGGCGGGCGAAGGTGGCCATGCCCATGAACTGTCCTTCGACCACGTCGCTGTGCCAGTGCACGTTGCAGACCACCCGGCTCTGGCCGAACTGGCGCCCGCGCGCCAGCAGGGCATCGGTGCGCGCGGGCATCGCGGCGGCCAGCACCAGCGACCAGGTGGTGCCGACGGCCGCATGTCCGGATGGATAGGAGCCGCTGCCGGCCAGCTGGGCCTGGTCCTGCGGCGTGCAGACCGGCGCGTGGTTGGACAGGAACGGCCGGGGGCGGCGGTAGCGCTCCTTGGCGCCGCGGGTGGAGCGGGCGGCATCGTCCAGGCTGCGCCGCAGCAGCCGCCAGGTGGCCGGCGTGCGGCGTGCATCGACCTCCACCCCGAGTGCGCAGGTGAACAGCGCCGCGGCGCGCGGGAAGGCCAGGTCCGCATCCACCGCCGCCCGGGTGAAGCGCGGCGTGCCGTGCAGGGCCAGGGCCGCCTGCATGCGTGCCTGGTCATCGGTGGCGGGCTCCGGCGGCGGCGGTACCAGCGCGGCGCTGTCCGGCACCGCGGCATCGTCGAGATAGCCGATCGCCTGTCCTGGCCGGCGTTCCGGCACGCCGTCCGCGCCCGGTGTGGTCGCAGGGACGGGGGGACGGGTGCCGCAGGCGGCCAGCAGCAGTGCCAGCAGCGGCAGCAGGTGCCGGGTTGGACGGGGGGTGGGAAGGCTCATGGCCGGCCTCGGGTGGTGGCGGGAACCGGCGGATTATCCGTCGCCCCATGCGTCGGGGCAGTCCCACGGGCCGGGCTTGCGGTTCTGCGCCGGGTCGCGGATGCGGTCTCCCGCGCGGCGCAATGCCGCGGGGCCGGTCTACTCGGTCCGGGCGCGCCGTGGCCGCGGCGGAAAGTGCAGCACCACGCCGTGCCGCGGGTCGGCGGTACGCCGCCACAGCACCGGCACGCCCTGCGGCGAGGGCGGCTCCAGCTCCTGGGCATCCCCACCTGGGGCGGCATCGGCCGCTTCGTCCTCTTCTTCCCAGCTGTAGCGCGGGCGTGGCGCCATCGGGTCGACCCGCGGCCACAGCAGGCCGCCGAGCAGGCCGCCCAGTGCCCCGCCCATGTGCGACTGCCAGGAGATGCCCGGCTCGTGCGGCAGCACGGTCAGCAGCATGCCGCCGTAGAACAGGAAGCAGATCATCCCCGCCGCGATCGAGGCACGGTCGCGCCGCCGCAACCCGAGCACCACCACCAGGAACATCAGGCCATGGGTGAGCCCGCTGGCGCCCAGGTGGCGGCTGCCGGCCTCGCCGAGGAGCCACGCGCCAAGCCCCGAGCCCAGCCAGACCAGCGGCAGGCTCCGCAGGGTCGCCCTGGGATACACCGCACCGGCAAGGGTGCCCAGGATCAGCAGCGCGCCGGCGTTGGCGGCCAGGTGGCCCGGAGAGCCGTGCAGCAGCGGGGCGGTCAGCAGTCCAAGCCACTGCCCGGCATCGTGCGGAGCCACCGCCAGCGCGCGTACGTCCAGCCCCGGCTGGGACACGAACACGACCAGCAGCGCGAACACGAACGCGAGGCTGAGGTTGAAGGCCCGCAGCAGCCGGTGACGGTCGCTGGTGCCCGGAGCGGGCGGGTCGGCAAGGGTGTGCATGCCTCCTGCATGGCGCCGGGCAGGCACCGAATCAACCATGCGGGCAAAAAAAGAGGGCGCGGGAGGGCGCGCCCAAGGGTTGCTCACCCTGCCAGGAGAGAGGAAGCAGGAGAAAGAGGTCTGCCGCCGGTCGCGCGATGGCGCGTGGAGTGCGACGCCACGTTGTCACAGCCATCGTTAACGTTTCATCCTGAACACGTGAAACGCCCATTGGCGCGAACGCGACTACTGGCGTTCGTCGCGCAGCACCGGCGGCACCGGCTGCCCCGGCGTGGCCCGCCAGGGATTGATGTCCAGCCCGCCGCGCCGGGTGTAGCGCGCTTCGACCGACAGCCAGTCCGGGGTGCAGCAGCGCATCACGTCGAGGAACACCTGCTCCACGCACTGCTCGTGGAAGCCGGCATGCTCGCGGAACCCGGCGAGGTAGCGCAGCAGGCCGGCACGGTCGATCCGCGGCCCGTGGTAGCGCAGATGCAGGCTGGCCCAGTCCGGCTGGCCGGTGACCGGGCAGTTGGACTTGAGCAGGGCCGAATGCAGGTACTCCTCCACCCGGAGCCCCTGGTCGGCCTGGAGCATGGCGGCATCCGGCGGGCCGTAGTGGCCGATCTCCACCTCCACCGCGTCGATCGACTCGCCTTCGGCGGCCGGTGCCATCGGCGGCAGGCCGAAGCGCACCTCCACCGGCGCGCCGGCCGCGGCGGACAGGTCCGCGGCGATGCGTCCGCGGACCGCGGCGGCGTCATCGAAGCCGGTGCCGTTGAGCGAGTTGAGGTAGAGCTTGAACGACTTCGACTCCACCAGGCAGGGCGACACGGCCGGCACCAGCACGGTGGCGGTCGCCACCTGCGGCCGCCCGTGCCGGTCCAGCCAGCCGAGCTCGTAGGCGTGCCAGCGGTCGTGGCCGGCGAACGGCAGAGGTGTGCCGGGGGAGAGGCCCAGTTCGGCACGGGCGCCGGCCCGCGGGATCGGGAACAGCAGCGAGGGATCGTAGCGGGTGGGGTACACCACCTCGCGGCCGAGGCTGGAATCGTGCGGAGTGCTCATGGCCGCCATTCTAGGAAATGGCGGCTGCACGGTGCCCGTCCGCTTCAGCCGCGGCCGGCCACGGCGATCATCGCGATCGCCACCACCGCCAGGGCGACGGCGGCGCGGTTCAGGCGCGAGATGCGCTCGCCGAAGGCCAGCACCCCGACCGCCGTGCCCAGCACCACCACGCCGATGTTCATCACCGCGAACACCGTGGCCGGGCTGTCCGGCAGTGCCTGGTGGGCGCGGATGTAGAACAGGATGTTGCCGAAGTTCAGCACCCCCAGCACCAGGCCCGCCAGCGCGCTGGCCGCGCCAGGCTGGGCGCCGTGGCGCAGGACCCGCCACAGCTGCCAGGCGGCCATGCCGCAGAAGGCCAGCACGAAGGCCAGCAGCAGGGCGGCGGAGGCCGGCGTGCCGGCCAGGGCCAGCTGCCTGAGCATCACGTCCACCAGGGCGAAGCCTGCCCACACCGCCAGCAGCAGGCTCCAGCCGCGGCGCCCGGCGTCGGCACCGGCCGGGCGCGCGAGGATCCCGGCCACCGCCAGCAGGCCCAGGCCCAGGCCGGCCAGCTTCAGCGCACCGGCCCGCTCGCCGAAGAACAGGAACGCGGCCGCCAGCGACAGCAGCAGCGACATGCGCTGGGCCACGTCGGTGCGCACGATGCCGGCGTGGCGCACCGCCGCGGCCAGCACCAGGAACAGGCCCGGCAGCACCACCGCCAGCACCAGCAGCGCTGCCCACGGCGCCCCGGCCTGGCGCAGCGCGGCTGCCGGCGGCTGCAGCAGCCAGGCCGCCAGCAACGCGGCGGCCAGGTAGTTCCAGGTGATCATCTGGCCCACGTCCCAGCCCCGCCGCGGCGCGAGCTTCAGCAGCACCGACACCAGCACGCTGCAGGTCACGCTGAGCAGGAGGAAATGCATGGGGGCGCGCTCGCTTCGGGGGCGGCATTGTCGCCGAGGCCCCGGGGCCGGCGACAGCACCGGGCCGCGACGGGCGGTCTGTATCATGGGCGCATGACTGCACCTGCCTTCCCGCAAGAATCCACCACCCTGCTGCTGGACGGCCCGGCCGGCGCGCTGGAAGTGGCCGTGGACCTGCCCGAACCGGCGGACGCACGCCGCCTGCTGGCGGTGGTCTGCCACCCGCTGCCCACCGAGGGCGGCACCATGCACAACAAGGTGGTGACGATGGTCGCCCGCGCGCTGCGCGAGCTGGGCGCGACCACGATCCGCTTCAATTTCCGTGGCACCGGCGCGTCCGAAGGCGGGTTCGACCAGGGCGTGGGCGAGCGCGAGGACCTGCGCGCGGTGGTGGAGTGGGCGCGTGCCGCCCATCCCGGCCAGCCGCTGTGGCTGGCCGGCTTCAGCTTCGGCTCCTACGTCAGCCTGGCCAGCGCGGTGGACCTCCAGGCCGACGCGGTGATCTCCATCGCCCCGCCGGTATCCGGCCGCGGCTGGGACTTCTCGCAGGTGCGCCTGCCGGAGGTGCCATGGCTGGTGGTGCAGGGCGACCAGGACGAGATCGTCGACGCGCAGGCCGTGTACCACTGGATCGAAGGACTGGAGCGGCAACCGCAGCTGGTGCGCATGCCCGAGACAAGCCACTTCTTCCATCGCAAGCTGATCGACCTGCGCGGTGCGATCCAGCACGAGGTGAAGGGCTGGCTGTCGCAGGCATGAGCGCCGCAGCGGTGCGGACGCCGTCGCAGGTCTACGCCGAAGGGGCGGCCGCCGGCCGCTGGCGCGACGACCCGGCCCAGCACCCGGCGCTGGCCGAACTGGACCGCATCCACCAGGCACTGCTGGCTCCCGCCGGCGGCGGACTGCTGGCGCGGCTGCTGTCGCGCGCGCCGGAGCCGGTGGCCGGCCTCTACTACTGGGGCGAGGTCGGCCGCGGCAAGACTTTCCTCGTCGACCTGTTCTACGAATCGCTGCCGCTGCCGGTCTACTCGCCCGGCACCGGCAAGCCCGAGGTGTCCGGCGGCAAGTACCGCACCCACTTCCACCGCTTCATGCGCGGCGTGCACGAGCGCCTGCGCGAGCACGCCGGCGAGGCCGACCCGCTGGCGCGCATCGCCCGGCGCTGGCGCGGCGCGCTGAAGGTGCTGGTGCTGGACGAGTTCTTCGTCACCGACATCGGCGACGCGATGCTGCTGGCGCGCCTGCTGGAGCGGATGTTCGCCGAGGGCGTGACCCTGGTGACCACCTCCAACACCGCCCCGGAGAACCTCTACCGCGACGGCCTGCAGCGGGCCGGCTTCCTGCCCGCCATCGACCTGCTGCAGCAGCACTGCGTGGTGCTGCGTTCGGACGGCCAGGAGGATTACCGCCTGCGCGCGCTGACCCGCTCGCCGGTGTACCGCGCGCCGCTGGATGCCGGTGCCGACGCCTGGCTGTGCGAGCGCTGGCGCGAACTCAGTGGCGGCGCCGGCGCCACCGGGGGCAACATCGAGATCGAGGAGCGCAAGATCCCGGTGCGCGGGCGCGGCAAGAGCATCGCCTGGTTCGACTTCGCCGCGCTGTGCGAGGGCCCGCGCGGCACGGCCGACTACATCGAGATCGCGCGCGAGTTCAACACGGTGCTGCTGGGCGGCATCCCGGTGATGGACGCGCTCAACGAGGACGCAGCGCGGCGCTTCGTCAACCTGGTCGACGAACTGTACGACCGCCAGGTCAACCTGGTCTGCACCGCCGACGCGCTGCCGACGCGGCTGTACACCGGCCATCGCCTGCAGGGCGCCTTCGAGCGCACCGCCTCGCGCCTGATCGAGATGCAGAGCGCGCAGTACCTGGGAACTGCCCACCGCGCCTGATCCGTTGCCGGGGCGGCGCGGCATGCGGCATGCCGGGAAGCCCGGCTCAGTCGCGCCCGTGCCGGGCGCCACGCAGCAGCTGCCGCCCGGCCAGCCCCAGCCACGCCAGGTACAGGGCGATCACCGCCTTCTGCGAGGTCCCGCGGGGCAGGTCGCGCCACAGGGCGTGCAGCCACAGCCCGGCAAAGGCCAGCACCGCCAGGACCAGCGCGGGGACGGCCACTGCGCGCCACTGGCGGTCGCGGTGCAGCACGCAGGACTGGAGCAGCATCGCGGTGCCCACCCACAGGAAACTGGCGATGGCCGCGCAGCCATGGACCAGCTCGCCAAGCGGGGTAGCAGGATGCCCGGGTGCCGGCCCCGGCCAGGTGGCGGTCACGGCCAGCGCCACCGCGCCGCATCCCAGCAGCACCGGCACCAGCGCGTAGCGCGCCGCCGGATCGAGCGAGCGCTGCAGTGCCACGCCCAGCGTCGCCACCGCGGCGGCGAGCCCGTAGTAGGCCAGCTGCAGCCAGCGGCCATAGTCGCCGGACAGATACAGGCTCAATGGTGCCTGCGCCGGTGCGTAGTCACCCCGCAGCAGCTGCACCGCGGCGGCGGCGGCGGCGAAATGGACGACGCCTGCCAGGACCAGCAGGCCGCACAGCGATTGGAGGCGGGTATGCATGGGCGGCAGTCTCGCAGAACGCCGACCGGGCAACGACCGGGCGTGGCCGGCGCCCGTCACGTGTACACAGCGGCTGCGCACCACAACATATGGTTGACCAGGTGATCGTCTGCCCACTATCTTGTGCCGGTCGGTACCGGCGCCTGGCGCCGGTTTAAAAGGGAAGTCCGGTGGGCCGCAAGGCGAATCCGGCACTGCCCCGCAGCGGTAACCGGGAACGAACCCGCACCACGCACTGGGCCGACCGCCCGGGAAGCGGCGGAAGTAGGCGAAGGCACAGCCTTCATGTCCGGAAGTCCGAAGACCTGCCGACAGCCGCGCGAAGCACAGCGCGCGGTGCCGGTCGCGCGTCCCCGGAGGGGGGAGGACTGGCGGAACAGGCGCCCCCGCAGCCGTGCTGCGTCGCGGGCCCTGCGACGCCGCACTTCCATCCTCCGTGCCTGCACCGGATCCATGGACCCCGAGGGAGGGTCGTGGCGTGCATCACAACGGAGGATGCGCATGACGTCCCAGGACACTTCCACGCTGGCCGCTCCCGTGGTGCCGGCCAGCCCCGCCCCCGGCCGCGGGCCCGCCCCCGCGTGGGCGACGCTGGATACGCCCGACGCCGCGGTGCCGACCCCGCCTGCGGCGACCGCGGCTTCGCCGGACGCGGCCTCGCCGGTCCACGCCACCAGCTGGATCACCAAGGAGGCCGGCAACCGCCGGCTCCCGTTCGACCGCGCGCGCCTGGAGCGCAGCATCGACGCCGCCCACGCCGAGTTCCCGCAGCTGGACGTGGCCGACTACAAGCGCAGCGTGTTCGGCTTCGTCGAGCGCAAGCAGGCGGTCAATGCCGACGACCTGGTCGACCACCTGATCCGCGAAGCCGAGGCCCGCGTCGACCTGACTGCGCCGGAGTGGGAGTACTTCGCCGCGCGCCTGTACCTGCGGCGCCTGTACAAGCGCGCCAGCCGCAACCGCTTCTATGACGCCGAGCAGAAGTACGGGTCCTACGTCGGCCTGCAGGAATCGCTGGCCGACCGCAACGTCTATTCCAACGACATCCTGCGCGCCTACTCCAAGGAGGAGCTGCAGGAAGCCGGGCGCATGATCGAGCCCGAGCGCGACAAGCTGTTCGCCTACAACGGCCTGTACCTGCTGGCCACCCGCTACCTGGCCACCGACACCTCGCGCGGGGTGTTCGAGCTGCCGCAGGAGCGCTGGCTGACCATCGCCCTGTACCTGATGCAGAACGAGGCCGGCCCCGGCAAGGGCAGCCGCGAACGGCGTATGCAGCTGGTCGGAGAGGCCTACTGGGCGCTGTCCAACCTGTACATGACCGTGGCCACCCCGACCCTGCAGAACGCGGGCAAGGTGGGCGGCCAGCTGTCCTCGTGCTTCATCGACACCGTCGACGACTCGCTGCAGGGAATCTACGACTCCAACACCGACATCGCCCGCGTCTCCAAGGGCGGCGGCGGCGTCGGCGCGTACCTGGGCTACGTGCGTTCCTCGGGCTCGTCCATCCGCGGCGTGCCCAACTCGTCCGGCGGCGTGGTGCCGTGGATCAAGCAGCTCAACAACACCGCCGTGTCGGTGGACCAGCTGGGCCAGCGCAAGGGCGCGGTCGCGGTGTACCTGGACATCTGGCACCGCGACATCGAGGCCTTCCTGGACCTGCGCCTGAACAACGGCGACCAGCGGCTGCGCGCGCACGACGTGTTCACCGCGGTGTGCATCCCGGACCTGTTCATGGAGGCGGTCGAGCGCCGCGGTGACTGGTACCTGTTCGACCCGCACGAAGTGAAGTGCGTGAAGGGCTGGTACCTGCAGGACTTCTTCGACGAGAAGAAGGGCGACCCCGACGGCACCTTCCGCCGCAAGTACGAGGAAGTGGTCGCCGACGAGCGCATCAGCCGCAAGACGATCAAGGCGATCGACATCTTCAAGCGGATCATGGTCAGCCAGCTGGAGACCGGCAACCCGTTCATGTTCTACCGCGACGAGGTCAACCGGAAGAATCCGAACAAGCATGCCGGAAGGATCTACTCGTCCAACCTGTGCACCGAAATCCTGCAGAACATGAGCCCCACGCGCATGATGCAGGAGATCATCTCGGGCAATCAGATCGTCACCACCAAGCAGGCCGGCGACTTCGTCGTATGCAACCTGTCCTCGGTCAACCTCGGCCGCGCCGTGGTGCCGCAGCAGGGCCAGGGCGACCTGATCACCGACGTGCTCGAGCGCCTGATCCCGATCCAGGTACGCATGCTGGACAACGTGATCGACCTCAACGACCTGCCGGTGCCGCAGGCCACGATCACCAACCAGAAGTACCGCGCCATCGGCCTGGGCACCTTCGGCTGGCACCACCTGCTGGCGCAGAAGGGCATCCAGTGGAATTCGCCGGAGGCCGAGGACTTCAGCGACAGCCTGTACGAGCGGATCAACTACCTGACCGTGCAGGCCTCGATGGAGCTGGCCAAGGAGAAGGGCACCTACGCCGCCTTCCCGGGCAGCGACTGGCACACCGGCGCCTACTTCCGTGATCGCGGCTACAACAGCCCGCAGTGGATGGACCTGGCCGCCCAGGTGGGCGTCAACGGCGTGCGCAACGGCTGGCTGATGGCGGTGGCGCCGAACATGTCCACCGCGCAGATCGCCGGTTCGACCGCGTCGATCGACCCGATCTACTCGGCGTTCTACTACGAGGAGAAGAAGGACTTCCGCCGCCCGGTCGCCGCCCCCGGCCTGTCGCTGGAGACCTGGCCGTACTACGAGAAGGGCGCCTACAAGGTCGACCAGTTCGCCTCGGTGCGGCAGAACGCGCGCCGCCAGCGCCACGTCGACCAGGCCATCAGCTTCAACCTTTACGTACCCAGCACCATCCGCGCCAGCACCCTGCTGGACCTGCACATGACCGCCTGGCGCGAAGGCATCAAGACCACGTACTACGTGCGCTCCAACGACATCGACATCGCCGAGTGCGAGTGGTGCAGTAGCTGAGCGCATTCGCGCTTTCAGCTACCACGGTTTGCGTCGCAAACCGTGGACCCTGCATCACATACCTCCACCCCCGCGCCTTCGGCGCGCCCCCCTGACTCAGGGGGGCTTTCCTCCAGATAGATCGCGTCGCCTTTGTCTCTTTGCCTGGACGCGACGGCTCGAAACACGAGAAACGACCATGTCCGCCGCTACGCCCCTCACCGCCACGCCGCTCGAGCGCATCCGCATCCTCGAGCCGCGCCATCCCAACCGCTCCACCGGGATCATCAACGGCAAGACCTCCGGCATCCTCAACTGGAACGACATCCCGTACCCATCGTTCTATCGGGCGTACAAGGAGCTGTCGACAAACTTCTGGATCCCGGACGAAGTGGACATGAAGGGCGACGCCAAGCAGTACGGCGAGCTATCGGCGCGCGAAAAGAACGCCTACGACTCCATCATCGGCCTGCTGGCCACGCTGGACTCGCCGCAGACGCGCTTCATCTACAACGTCGCCGAGTACATCACCGACCCGGCCGCGCACGCCAATGCGGCGATCATCGGCCAGCAGGAGGTGATCCACAACGAGAGCTACAGCTACGTGCTTGCCTCCATCACCGACCTGGCCAACCAGAACCGGGTATTCGAGCTGGCCCGCACCCACCCAACCATCCTCGCGCGCAACGCGCCGATCATGGCGTCGTACGACGACTTCATGCGCGAGAAGACCGCCGAGACCCTACTGCGCTCGCTGATCCAGTCCTCGATCCTGGAAGGGATCAACTTCTATTCCGGGTTCGCCTACTTCTACAACCTCGTGCGCCAGAACCGGATGACCGGTACCGGCAAGATCATCAGCTTCATCAACCGCGACGAGCTGGCCCACACCAAGTTCATCAGCGAGGTGATCCGCGCCATCGTCGGCGAGAACCCGGAGCTGCAGACCCACGAGCTGACCGACTACGTGCACACCGCCTTCGAGCACGCCATCGAGCTGGAGATGCAGTGGACCGGCGAAGTGCTGGACGGCATCGACGGCATCGACGTGGACGAGATGGTCCGTTACGTGAAGTACCGGGCCAACAAGATGGCCGGCATGCTCGGCATCGAGAAGCTGTACTCGGACACCACCGACAACGTGATGCCGTGGATCAGGGCATACGCCGACAACTTCACCGAGACCAAGACCGACTTCTTCGAGATGCGCAACGCCAGCTACAAGAAAACCAACTCGGACAACGGCTTCGACGACCTCTAGCGTCCGCCATGCGCATCCTGATCGCCTTCTCCTCGCTCAGCGGCAACACCCGCGACCTCGCCCGCCAGGTACGGGCGCACTGCCAGGCGCACGGCCACCAGGTGAGCTGGATCGAGGCCGGGGTCCACGTGCTGGCCGACGCCGGTGATCCGCGCCATGACCTCTACCTGCTGGGCAGCTGGACCGACAATGCCGGGCGCACGCCCCCGGAGATGAAGGCGCTGCTGGCCGACCTGGTGGAGGCGGTGGGCAAGCCGCCGGCCGTGGCGGTGTTCGGCACCGGCGAGACCCAGTGGGGCGAGGAGTACTACTGCGGCGCGGTACGGCGGATGGCCGCGTTCTTCGGCACCCGCTATCCGCGGCTGGAGATCGAGCAGATGCCGCACGGCGAGCGCGACGCGCAGCGCATCGCGCACTGGACCGACCACATCATCCATTGCACCCAGCGCATGGCCGATCCGGCCTTGCCCCAAGAGACCTTCGAACATGCAGACCCTGCACGCCACGTCGCCTGACGACTACGCCGCCGCCCTGGCCGCCCACCCGCGCCTGCTGGTGGACTTCTATAAGGACAACTGCCCGGGTTGCACCATGCTCGACATGTCGCTGGAGAGGTTCGCCACCGCCCCGGACGCGCAGGGCTGGGTCCTGCTGAAGGTCAAGCTCGAACAGGTGGGCGAGGAGTTCTTCCGTGGCCTGGGCCTGCGCCAGACCCCGACCCTGGCGGTGTTCCGCGCGGGTGCCGAGGTCGCGCGCCTGCCCGGCTTCCAGTCGCCCGGCCAGGTCGCCGCGGCGGTGGGCGCGCACCTGTAACTGCAGGAATGGCGGCGATCGCGATGACCGGCATTCCGCCAGCGGGTAGGCCGATCACCGGTCAGGCGCGTCGCCGCGTGGCAGCGGTGACCTTCTCCGGCAGGGACCTCTCCTGCAGCGGCGGAGGCCGCATGACCCCCAGGCCTGCACGCCATCGTCCGCCGGCCCGGCGATGATGCCAGCGGGAGGCCGCGACGACCCGGAGAGTACCGTGATGTCCGAAGCACCGCACGCAGAGGCACGAGCGATCGAGGCGCGCCTGCTGCACATGGTCTTCCCCCACCACACCAACCACCTGGGCACGCTGTTCGGCGGCCAGGCGCTGGCATGGATGGACATGGCATGCTTCATCGCCGCCTCGCGCTATGCGCGCACCACGGTGGTGACCGCGCGCTCGGAGCAGGTCGACTTCAGGCAACCGATCCACAAGGGCGACCTGGTGGAGGTGATCGCGCGGGTGGTGAAGGTGGGCCGCAGCTCGATGGACGTGGACGTGGAAGTGGTCACCGAGAACCTGCTGACCGGCGAGCGCAAGCTTTGCACCCGCGGCCGGTTCGTGATGATCGCGCTGGATCCGCTCGGCCAGCCCACGCCGGTGCCGCCGCTGCCCCCCACCGTGCCCTGATCAGTCCTCGCCGTCGCCAGCGTCGGGATGGCGCAGACGCCATGCCGCCAGCGCCTGGCGGTACCCGTCCAGGGCCTCGGCATAGAGGTCGTACACGCAGATCGGGCAGCCGCTCTCGCAGCACTCGGCCGGCAGCGGCTTCTCCGGCGGTTGCGGGCGGGGATCGTCGGCGGGTGCGGAAGGGGGCGGGCCTGGGAACATTGGGATGACGGTCGATGGCGGCAACACGCCTGCGTGCGCCCATTGTCGCCGACGGCTGCCGGCACGCACAGCTGGCGGGGTACGGGCAGCGCGCCATCCTCCGCCACTGCATCACGCCGTTCGCACGTGCCACGCAGTGTCATGCCCGTCCGGGAGGATGCACCGACAGAAGTGGAGACCGGCCATGGATACGGAAACGGAACAGAAGCTCGACCGGATCGCCGACGGGTTCGTCAGCTGGCCCCGGGCGCCGCTGCTGCACTGGCCCGACGAGGCCGGGCTGGCGTTCGAACCGGTGTTCTTCGCCTCCGAGGACGGGGTGCCGCTGGAAGGCTGGCTGATCCCGCGCGAAGGCTCCGACCGCCTCGTGATCTGCAACCATCCGCGCTGGTTCAACCGGGCCGGGCTGCCCTCGCACCTGGAGCCGTGGAAGTCTTTCGGCAGCGCGGCGGGCAACGACTTCGAGGTCAACTTCATCCCGGACTACCGGCTGCTGCACGATGCCGGCTACAACGTGCTGGCGTACGACATGCGCAACTTCGGCCACAGCGGCACCGGCAACGGGGGCATCTTCACCGCCGGCATCTATGAATCGCGCGACGTGATCGGCTCGCTGGCCTTCGTCCGCGGTCGCCCCGACACCGGGCACATGCGCGTCGGACTGTTCAGCCGATGCATGGGCGGCAACGCGACCATGTACGCCATGACCCGGCGCCCGGAGATGTTCGAGGGCGTGCGCTGCTTGGTCTCGCCGCAGCCCCTTTCGCCCGGCGTGGCCCTGGCGCGCGCGCTGGAACGGCTGGGCATCGATGCCGACGCGATGCCCGTCCTCGACCGGAAGATACGGCTGCGCACCAGCTACACGATCGGGCAGTTCTCGCCGGTGCCGTGGGCGGCACACGTACGCATCCCGACCTTCCTCTACCAGGTGCGGGACGACGTCTACACCCGCCCGTCGGACGTACAGGCGATGTTCGACAACATCCCGGTGCAGGACAAGAAGCTCTCCTGGATCGAGGGCAGCACCCGGCGATGGGACGGCTATACGCACTTCCAGCGCCAGCCGCAGGAGGTCCTGGCGTGGTTCGAGCGCTACATGTAGCGTCCGGCTTCAGCCACGCTCGACCAACACGCCGGCGGCCTGCAGTGCGGCCTGGGTGGGTCCGTCGCCCGCCGGCGTCACCGGCCGGGTCAGGTCCCAGAGCAGGCGCACGCGGAACCCGGCGGCCACCGCGTCCTGCGCACTCCACAGCACGCAGTAGTCGCGGGCCAGGCCGCACAGGTGCACCTCGCCGATGCCGCGCTCGCGCAGCCATCCGGCCAGGCCGGTCGCCGGCCGCCGGCCATCCGGGCCGTGGTTCTCGCGCAAGGCGCTGTACGAATCGACGCCGGTGTCCGTGCCCTTGCGCAGCACCAGGTCCACCGGGTCCCAGTGCACGCGCCGGTCCAGTGCCGCGCCCGCGGTGCCCTGGACGCAATGGTCCGGCCACAGGGTCTGCGGATGCCCGTGCAGGTCGATGGTGTCGAAAGGCCGCCGCCCCGGGTGCGAACTGGCGAACGAGGCATGCCCCGGCGGGTGCCAGTCCTGGGTCGCGACCACGGTCTGGTAGCGGCCGGCGCGCAGCAGGGCATCGATCCCGGGGACGATCGCGTCCCCCTCGTGGCAGGGCAACGCGCCGCCGGGCATGAAGTCCGGTTGCAGGTCGACGACGATCAGGGCGGTGGTGGACGGGTGCATCGCGGCTCCGGCGGGACACCGGCCGCATCGCGCGGCCGGTCCGCCATGATGCCGCGGATGGCCCCGGGGGACACCCGCCGCATGACGGGGCCTCAGGCGATCGAGGCGCGGTAGATCGACTCGATCGAGGCGTCCAGCGCCGCGTCGAAGGCCGCATCGTCCTGCTGCGCGGACAGGCCTTCGGTCAGCGCCCGGCTGAAGCTGGCGATCACCCCCGGATTGCGCGCCAGGCGCGCGTTGGCCTCCTCGCGGCTGTAGCCACCGGACAGGGCCACGACCTTGAGCACCGACGGATGGGCCACCAGCGGCGCGTAGTAGCCATCCACGCTGGGCAGGGTGAGCTTGAGCATCACCGGCGTGGCCGGGTCGACGCGGTCCAGCCGTTCGAGCAGGCCGTTGCGCAGTTCGACCTCGATCGCCGCCTTGTCCGGCGCGTTGATGTCCACTTCGGGCTCGATGATCGGCACCAGACCGGCATCGAGTACCTGGCGGGCCAGTTCGAACTGCTGGTCCAGCACCGCGGCGATGCCGACGGCGTTGTTGGCCTTGATCACCGAGCGCTGCTTGGTACCGAACACACCCTTGGCACGCGCCCGCGACAGCAGCGCGTCCAGGCCGGGGATCGGCTTGAGCAGCTGCACGCCACCGTCCTCGTCCGCAAGGCCCTTGTCGATCTTCAGGAACGGCACGACCTGCTGGCGCTCCCACAGGTAGCGCGCCGCCTCCTCGCCGTCGAAGCTGTCCTCCAGCGTCCGCTCGAACAGGATCGCGCCGAGCACGCGGCCGCCCTTGCCGAACGCGGGGCTGGTGACGATGCGCTCACGCATGCGGTGGACCAGTCCGAACATTTCCGCCTCGTTCGAGTAGGCCGATCCGTCGACGCCATACAGCTTCAGGGCCTTGGGCGTGCTGCCGCCACTCTGGTCCAGCGCGGCGATGAAACCCTGGCCGGAGGCGATGCGGTCACGCTGCGCGCGATGGGTGTCCATGACAACTCCCTGCATGAAGAAGATCGCGCGATCTTAGCCCCGGCCCCGTCAGCGCGACGTACCGCCGGTGCCAGACAACGCTGTCAGCACCGCGCCTCCACGCCGATGTGTTGGCGGTGTCGTGCAACATGTCCGCACCTGACAGACATGCCGGACCGATGGACGCCCTGCCCGCCGCCGCGCCCCGATCAGCGCCACCCGATGAAGCCGCCGCGGTGGACGCACTGGGCCGCTTCCTGGCCGCGCATCGCACGCTGTTCGTGCTCACCGGCGCGGGCATCAGCACCGGCTCGGGCATTCCGGACTACCGCGACGCCGATGGGGCGTGGAAGCGGCTGCCGCCGGTCACCCTGCAGGCGTTCACCGCCGACGCGGCGGCCCGCCGCCGCTACTGGGCCCGCAGCCTGGCCGGCTGGGCGCCGTTCGCCGCCGCCCGGCCCAATGCCGCGCACCACGCGCTGGCCCGGCTGCAGGACGCCGGCCGGGTGGGCATGCTGCTGACCCAGAACGTCGATGGCCTGCACCAGCGCGCCGGCAGTACCGGGGTGATCGACCTGCACGCGCGGCTGGACCAGGTCACCTGCCTGGGCTGCGGCGCCTGCCATCCGCGCGCGGAATTCCAGATGTCCCTGCTGCGGCGCAACCCCGGCTGGGGCCGGCACATGGCTGCCGTGGCGCCGGACGGAGACGCCGACCTGGAGGGCGTGGACTTCGCCGCCTTCGATGTCCCCGACTGCAGCGCCTGCGGCGGCATGCTCAAGCCGGACGTGGTGTTCTTCGGCCAGAGCGTGCCGCGCGCCCGGGTCGAGGCGGCCACTGCGGGCCTGCACGCCAGCGACGCGATGCTGGTGGTCGGCTCCTCGCTGATGGTGTGGTCGGGGTTCCGCTTCGCGCGCATGGCCGCCGCGGCGGGCATCCCGCTGGCCATCCTCAACCAAGGGCGTACCCGTGCCGACGACCTGGCCACGCTCAAGGTCCAGGCCGACTGCACCCGGGTGCTGCCGGCGCTGGCCGGCCAGGCGCCTGCGGCCGGGGCATCGGCCGCGCGCGATGCTGCGATCCAGCCGCGGGCTTGAAGCCGGCCGGCCGCGGCGCTGCAATGCACGCCCCCTTCCCCGGCACCGCCTCCATGAGCCAGCTGTTCTCCCCGCTGCACCTCGGTCCGCTGCATCTTTCCAACCGGATCGTCATCGCGCCCATGTGCCAGTATTCCGCGCACGCCGGCGTGGTCTCGGACTGGCACCATATCCACCTCGGCAACCTGGCCCTGTCCGGCGCAGGCCTGCTGATCCTGGAAGCCACCGCGGTGCAGGCCGACGGCCGCATCAGCCATGCCGACCTGGGCCTGTGGAACGACGACCAGGAGGCGGCGCTGGCCGCGCTGGTGGCCTCACTGCGGCGCTGGGCGCCGATCCCGCTGGGAATCCAGCTCGCGCATGCCGGACGCAAGGCCTCGACCGCGCGGCCCTGGGAGGGAGGTGGCCCGGTTCCGGCCAGCGAGCCCGACGGCTGGGCCACCGTGTCCGCCTCCGCACTGGCCTACGACACCGCCCATCCGACGCCTGCGGCGCTGGATGCGGCCGCGATCGACCTCCTGGTCGAGGCGTTCGTGGACGCGGCCCGGCGCGCGGCCCGGATCGGCCTGGACCTGGTGGAGATCCACGCCGCGCACGGCTACCTGCTGCACCAGTTCCTTTCGCCGCTTTCCAACCAGCGCGATGACGAGCATGGCGGAAGCCTGGAGAACCGCATGCGCCTGCTGCTGCGGGTGTTCGACGCGGTGCGCGCGGTGCTGCCGCAGCGTGTCGCGGTCGGCGTGCGCATTTCGGCCACCGACTGGGTGGAGGGCGGCTGGGACCTGCAGCAGAGCATCGCCCTGGCGCGCGCGCTGGACGCGCGCGGCTGCCACTTCATCCACGTCTCCAGCGGCGGCCTGGACCCCCGCCAGCAGATCGAGGTCGGTCCGGGCTACCAGGTCCCGTTCGCCTCGGCGATCCGTGGGCAGGTGCGGATGCCGGTGATCGCGGTGGGGCTGATCACCGAGCCGCGCCAGGCCGAGGCGATCGTCGCCGATGGCCAGGCCGACGCGGTGGCCCTGGCGCGCGGCATCCTCTACGACCCGCGCTGGCCGTGGCACGCAGCCGCCGAACTGGGGGCGAAAGCGCACGCGCCGCCGCAGTACCTGCGCTGCGAGCCGCACCAGGTGCGTGGCCTGTTCGACTGACGCGGCCCCGCCGGCGCACGCGCCGGCGGTATCAGCTGCAACGGCCGCGCGCAGGCGACCGCTGCTCGCATACCATGGCGCGCCTATGCGCCACGACCACATCCTCGCCCTCTCCTGCCCGGACCGTACCGGCATCGTCTACCGCGTCTCCGGCCTGCTGTTCGGCCAGGGCTGCAACATCCTCGACGCCCAGCAGTTCGGCGACGAGGAAACCGGCCGCTTCTTCCTGCGCGTGCATTTCCAGCTGCCCGACCCGGGCGTGCTGGAACCGCTGGCCGGGCGCTTCGCCAGCCTCGGCACCGAGTTCGGGATGGACTGGCAGATCCACGACGCGCGCCGCCGCGCGCGGTTGCTGGTGCTGGTCAGCAAGCAGGGCCACTGCCTCAACGACCTGCTGTTCCGCGCACACAGCCGGCAGCTGCCGGTGGACATCGCCGCCGTGGCCTCCAACCACCCGGATTTCGCCGCGCTGTCGGCGTCCTACGGCGTGCCCTTCCACCACCTGCCGGTGGATGCTTCCAACCGTGCGCAGCAGGAGCAGGCGATCATCGACCTGGCGGAGCGCGAGCGGGTGGACCTGGTGGTGCTGGCGCGCTACATGCAGATCCTCTCGCCACGCCTGTGCGAGGCGCTGGCCGGTCGGGCGATCAACATCCACCACAGCTTCCTGCCCAGCTTCAAGGGCGCCCAGCCGTACCACCAGGCGCACGCGCGCGGGGTCAAGATCATCGGCGCCACCGCGCACTACGTGACTCCGGACCTGGACGAAGGCCCGATCATCGAGCAGGACGTGGCCCGTGTGGACCACGCCATGACCCCGCGCGAGCTGGTGCGGGTCGGCAGCGACATCGAGTCGCAGGTGCTGGCGCGCGCGGTGCGCCGGCATGTCGAGCACCGCATCCTGCTCAACGGCCACAAGACCGTCGTCTTCCGCTGAGGGTCGCGGTCCGCGCGACTGCGGGCAGTGCGCCGCCGCCGCCGGGACACCGCGGCGGTCCCGGTAGGGCCGCTAGAAGCTGCCCCATTGCCGCAGCGGATGCGCCGGATCCGCCAGCAGCCGCAACGCCAGCAGTACCGACACCGTCACCAGCAATGGCTTGATCACCCGCGCGCCCTGCTTCATCGCGAACCTTGAGCCCAGGCGCGCGCCCAGCACCTGGCCGGCGCCCATCACCAGGCCGACCTTCCACAGCACCGCGCCGGAAAGCAGGAACACCACCAGCGCGCCCAGGTTCGAACCGAAGTTGAGGAACTTGGTGTGGGCGGTGGCCTTGAGGATGCCGTAGCCGGCCAGGCCGACGAAGCCCAGCATCAGGAACGAGCCGGTGCCCGGGCCGAACACGCCGTCGTAGAAGCCGATCGCCGGCACGAAGGTGAGGGCGAAGGCCTTCTCGCCGATGCGCCGCTGCCGCTCCACCGCGCCCACGTCCGGCTTGAGCCAGAAATACAGGGCGATGCCGAACAGCAGCAGCGGCAGCACCGCGCGCAGCCAGCTGCCCGGTACCACCGTCGCCAGCAGCGCCCCGGCCACCGCGCCGGCAGCGGCGGTAAGGGCCATCGGCAGCTGCGCGCGCAGGTCGACATGGCCGTGGCGGGCATAGGTCCAGCTGGCTGTTCCGGCACCGAACAGCGACTGCAGCTTGTTGGTGCCCAGTACCTGCAGCGGCGGGATGCCGGCCAGCAGCATGGCCGGAATGGTGATCATGCCGCCGCCGCCGGCGATCGAGTCGATGAAGCCGGCCAGCAGGCCGGCAAGGAACAGCAGCAGCAACAGCTGCAGGGCAAGTTCAGGCATGGGGACGGCGCGACGGCGCGGGCAGGAGCGACATTGTAGGCGCCGCCCGGTTCGACACCGGGCCGCGCGATGAAACGCCGCGTGCGGCCGCCAGCGGCTAACCTGTGGCCCTCTTCCCCTCGTCGTGGAGCCACCCATGCCGTGCAAGCCGATCGTGCATTCCCTCGCCCTGGCCTGCCTGCTCGGGCTCGGCGCCACGGCATCGGCCGATGCGGCGACGACACGGGCCGAGGTCGACGCTGCGGCGGCGAAGCTGCAGGCGCAGGTGGTCGGCTGGCGCCGCGACTTCCACCAGCACCCGGAGCTGTCCAACCGCGAACAGCGCACCGCCCAGGTGATTGCGCGCGAGCTGGAGAAGATGGGTCTGGAGCCGCGCACCGGCCTGGCCGGCCACGGCGTGGTGGCGGTGCTCAAGGGCGGCCGCCCCGGACCGCGCATCGCCCTGCGCGCGGACATGGACGCGCTGCCGGTGACCGAGCGCAACGCGTTGCCGTTCGCGTCGAAGGCCAGGGGCGAGTACCGCGGCCAGGAGGTGGGCGTGATGCATGCCTGCGGGCACGACGCGCACATGGCGATCCTGCTGGGCGTGGCGCGCGCGCTGGTGGAGCAGCGCGCGACGTTGCCGGGCGAGGTCATGTTCGTGTTCCAGCCGGCCGAGGAGGGCGCGCCGCCGGGCGAGGAAGGCGGCGCCTCGCTGATGCTCCGCCAGGGCCTGTTCGAGGCGTTCCTGCCGGAGGCGATGTTCGGCCTGCACGTGTTCTCGTCGATCCCCGCCGGCCAGGTCGCGGTCCGCGGCGGGCCGCTGATGGCCGCCTCGGACCGCTTCGCGATGAAGGTGGTCGGGCGCCAGACCCACGGCTCGCGGCCGTGGGGCGGCGTCGACCCGATCGTCGCGGCGGCGGACCTGGTCGGCACCGCGCAGACCATCGTCAGCCGCCGCACCGACATCGCCCGGCTGCCGGCCGTGGTGACCTTCGGCGCGATCAACGGCGGCGTGCGCTACAACATCATTCCCGACGAGGTCGAGATGGTCGGCACCATCCGCACCTTCGACCCTGGCATGCGCGAGACGATCCTCGCCGACCTGCGCAACGTCGCCAGCCATGTCGCCGCCGCGCATGGGGCGAAGGTCCATGCCCAGGTGCCGGACGGCGAGGGCAACCCGGCCACGGTCAACGATCCGGCCCTGACCACGCGGATGCTGCCCAGCCTGCAGGCGGCGGTGGGCGTGGACCACGTATCCGAGCCGCCGCTGCAGATGGGTGCGGAGGATTTCGCCTACTACGCGATGGAAGTGCCGGCGATGTTCTTCTTCGTCGGCGCCACCGCGCCTGGTATCGATCCGCAGACAGCCCCGAGCAACCACTCGCCGGAGTTCATGCTCGACGAGGCCTCGCTGGACGTGGGCCTGCGCGCGCTGCTGCAGGTCTCGCTCGACTACCTGCACGGGCCCGGCTGAGCCGGGCGCGCGGCTACAGGTCCAGGCCCAGCAGCAGCGGGTCGTGGTCGGAGCTGCGCCACGGGCCCGGCTCGTTGCGTCCGGCGTAGCCGGTGTCGTCCGGCTCGTCGGCGTTGATGTGCCACTCGGCCGCGCCACGCAGTGCCGGCACCAGGGCCGGGCTCAACAGGGCGTGGTCCAGGCGTCCGCTCAGGCCGTCGTAGACATAGCTGTAGGGCCGCACCACGCCGGCGACGGCGAACGCGTCCACCCAGCCGCCTTCGGTGCGCAGCCAGTGCAGGGGGTCTTCCATCGCGTAGGCGTTGAAGTCACCAAGCACCAGCACGCGGCGCGAACGGCCGCCGGCCGGGGGGTGCTGCAACCAGGCATGCAGGCGCCTGGCCGACTCGGTGCGCAGCGCGTTCCAGCAGCCCTGGCCGTCGCCCTGGTCCTTGTCCAGCCCCTCGGCCTCGCTGCAGCCCTTGGACTTGAAATGGTTGGCGACCACGACCAGGTCGCGCCCGCCGCCCTTGCGCACGAAGGCCTGGGCCAGGGGCACCCGGCTGCGGTCGCCGAACGGACCACCTTCCAGTACCGCCGGCGCCCCTTTGGCCAGCACCCGGTCGGCGCGGTAGACCAGGCCGACGCGGATGGTGTCGCGGCCCGGGCCGCGGCCGGCATCGACGAACCGCCACTGCGCCCCGCCGGCGTTGAGCGCCTCCACCAGCTGGGCGAGGCTCGACTCCGGGCCATAGCCGTCGTTCTCCAGCTCCATCAGCGCGGCGATGTCCGGGTCCAGGGCGTGGACGGTGGCCACCAGCTTGGCCAGCTGCGCCTGATAGGCGGCGTGGGACCTGGCGCCGCGCGGGGTCGGGAAGCCGTTGCCGCGGCCGTCGCCGTTGAACAGGTTCTCCAGGTTGAACGCGGCCACCTTGAGGCGCCCGGCGACCTGCGGCGGCGGCGGACGCGGCGCGTGCGCCAGCTGCAGCGGCTGGTCCAGCTGCAGCCGCCAGCTGCCGTGGCTGCGTTCGAGGATGCCTTCGGCGCCCCGCACCACGCTGCCGACGCGCGGGGTGCGGCCATCGGGCAGGTACGCGATGGCGGCGGGGTCGCGCTGGCTGCTGCCGTCGTCCAGCAGCAGGCGCTGGCGCGCGTTGGCGGCGGCCAGGCGGGCGTGCTCGGGGGTGCCGGGCAGTGCCAGCTCGCTGGGCTGCCACTGGCGGCCGGCGAAGCCCACCGCCAGTTCGCCGTAGCGCGCCAGTGCGTGGCTGCCGGTGACCGTCAGCGGCGCGTCGATCCGCACCCGCATGCCTTCCAGCGGCTCCCAGCGCGCGGGCAGCGCGGCCAGGCGTACCGGCTGCACGGCGTGCGCCGGCCGGCACGGTCCCACCGTATCCGCGGCCAGTGCCCGGAGGAGGTCGCGCCCGGCCCGCTGCCGCACCAGCGTGCCGCCGATCCGGCAATGCATCCCCGGCCCGAACCCGGCGGGCAGCACCAGCTCCGGGCCAGCCTGGATCCGCAGTGCGTCGGGGGTGTCCGGGTCGCCATCACCGTCGTCCTGCAGGTAGAAGGCGCCGAGGCCGGCGCGCAGGTCGGCGCTGACCACGCCTTCCACCCGCACCAGCGTGCCGTCGGCGATCTGGGCCAGGCGGCCGACGGCCACCGGCGCCGGCTCGGTGGCGCCTGCCAGCGGGGCGGCCAGCAGCAGCGGAAGGAAGAACGCGCGGCAGGCGCGCAGCAGCGGGGGACGGGTATGCATGGCGGGATCCTGTGGCCGGCGGCCCGGAAACGAAGACGCCGCCCGGAGGCGGCGTCTGCGATGGCACGGGTGCCGGGTTACTTGAGGTTGTCCAGCATCCAGTCGACGGTGGCCTGGACCTGCTCGTCGGTGAGGGCCGGGTTGCCGCCCTTGGGCGGCATCACCCCGCCATCGGGGCCGGTGAAGCCCTCGATCGCGTGCTTGTACAGCGTCTCCTTGCCCTGGCCGATGCGCGCGCTCCATGCGGCCTGGGTGAGGGTGGGGGCCTTGCCCACGCCGTTGGTGTGGCAGGCGCCGCAGAGGTTCTGGTAGATCACCGAGCCATCGGTGGTCCCGCCATAGGCGACCTGCGAGGCCGCGGCGGCGGCGGCAGCCGCGGCCGCGGCGGCCTGGGCCGCGGCGCCGGTATCACCGGCGTAGACCGCGCCGGCCGGCGCGATCCGCGCCTGGGTGCGGGCGGCGGCCTGCGGTGACACTTCCGGCGGGATGCGACCGTGCAGGTAGAACGCCAGCAGGATCAGGCCCAGGGTGATCAGGGCGAGCATGCCCAGGATCATCGAGAAACGCTTGAGGAATTCCAGGTCGTAGTTGCGCACTTCGCATCCTATTGGCGAGCAGCACCGGCGGCCGCAGCTGGTCGATTATAGGGACGGATGCGCCGGGTCCGGAAGCCACGGCCGTCCGCGGTGCCCGGCGGCCTGCGCGCGGGCGGCATGGCCCGGCCGCACCGGCGCCGCAATCTGCTGTTGCGACGCAGCAGGAACCGGGTCCGGGCACCCGGTGCGGCCGGCGGCTGTCCCGGGACCCACGGTACCCGATCGGGCGCTGCGGCCCCGCCCCGCGGCGCCTGTGGCCGCCAGCCCTCCGTTCCGGGGCTCCAGGCCCCGGGCCGCACGCATTGACAGCGCTGACAGTTTGCACCGAGCCTCTGCCGCGACCGGGTCGAAGACCCCCGGAGGGCCGCCGGCCGTCCGCACCAGAGTCAACTAGGGAGGGAGACAACCTTGAGCAGCAAGCTTGCTGGCGCCCGCGCGCCCGGCGTCCGTATCGCGACAACACTGGCTACCGCGCTGGCCGTGGCCCTGCTGGCCGGCTGCGGCAAGAGCGAGGCCGAGCCCGGCGCGCCTGCCGCCGCCCCGGCCGCCGCGGCCCCGGCCGCCGGCACCATCGACGCCGCCAGCTGGCCGGCACCGGAATGGCCGCTGCAGGCCGACCCGGCGATCGAGAAGAAGATCGACGAGCTGATGGCCAGCATGACCCTGGAAGAGAAGGTCGGCCAGGTCGTGCAGGGCGACATCGCCTCGCTGACGCCGGAGGACGTGCGCAAGTACCGGCTCGGCTCGATCCTGGCCGGCGGCAGTTCCGACCCGGGCGGCAAGTACAACGCCAAGCCGGCCGAGTGGCTGGCGCTGTCCGACGCGCTCTGGGAAGCGTCGATGGACACCTCCGGCGGCGGCAAGGCGATCCCGGTGATCTGGGGCATCGACGCGATGCACGGCCAGAGCAACGTGGTCGGCGCGACGCTGTTCCCGCACAACGTGGGCCTGGGCGCGACCCGCAACGTCGAGCTGCAGCGCAGGATCGGCGAGATCACCGCGCAGGAGACCCGCACCACCGGCATGGAGTGGACCTTCGCCCCGACCGTGGCGGTGCCGCAGGACGTGCGCTGGGGCCGCGCCTACGAGGGCTATTCGGAAAACCCCGAGCTGGTGGCCAGCTTCGCGCGCGCCATGGTCGAGGGCCTGCAGGGCAAGCCTGGTGAGCCTGGCTTCCTCGGCGACCGCCGGGTGATGGTCTCGGTCAAGCACTTCCTTGGCGACGGCGGCACCACTGGTGGCCGCGACCAGGGCGACACCCAGGTCAGCGAGGCGGAGCTGCGCGACATCCATGCCGCCGGTTACGTCACCGCGATCGCGGCCGGCGCGCAGTCGGTGATGGCCTCGTTCAACAGCTTCCATGGCACCAAGCTGCACGGCCACAAGCCGCTGCTGACCGACGTGCTGAAGGGGCACATGAACTTCAACGGCTTCGTCGTCGGCGACTGGAACGGCCACGGCCAGATCCCGGGCTGCAGCAACGACAACTGCCCCGCCACCTTCACCGCCGGCCTGGACATGGCGATGGCGCCGGACAGCTGGAAGGGCATCTACGAGACCACCCTGGCCGCCGCGCGTGACGGCACCCTGGCCATGGAGCGCCTGGACGACGCGGTGCGCCGCATCCTGCGGGTCAAGTTCCTGATGGGCCTGTTCGACGCGCCCAAGCCTTCGGCGCGCGCCCTGGGCGGCAAGTTCGAGCTGCTGGGTGCGCCGGAGCACCGCGAGGTCGCCCGCCAGGCGGTGCGCGAGTCGCTGGTGCTGCTGAAGAACCAGGGCGGCGTGCTGCCGCTGCAGCCGAAGCAGCGCATCCTCGTGGCCGGCGACGGCGCCGACAACGTGGCCAAGCAGGCCGGCGGCTGGACGCTGACCTGGCAGGGCACCGGCACCACCCGCGCCGACTTCCCGAACGCCGACTCGATCTGGCAGGGCCTGGAGCGTGCGGCCAAGGCCGCCGGCGGCAGCGCCGAGCTGTCGGTGGACGGCAAGTACCGGCAGAAGCCGGACGTGGCGGTGGTGGTCTTCGGCGAGGAGCCCTACGCCGAGTTCCAGGGCGACATCGCCAACCTGCTCTACAAGCCGGGCGATGACCGCGACCTGGAGCTGATCAAGCGGCTCAAGGCCGAGGGCATCCCGGTGGTGGCGGTGTTCCTCACCGGGCGCCCGCTGTGGATGAACCGCGAGATCAACGCCTCCGACGCCTTCGTGGTGGCCTGGCTGCCGGGTTCGGAAGGCGCGGGCGTGGCCGACGTCCTGCTGCGCAAGCCCGACGGCAGCATCGCCCACGACTTCAAGGGCAAGCTGAGCTTCTCCTGGCCGGCCAAGGCGACCGAGGGCAACGTGCGCTCGCCGGACTACAAGGTGCTGTTCCCGTTCGGCCATGGCCTGACCTACGCCGGTGGCGGCGACCTGGATCCGCTGCCGGAAGACTCCGGCATCGAGGGCCTGCAGGCGGCGCCGGGCGTGTACTTCTCCAATGCGATGCTGGCCCCGGGCCTGACCATGCGCGTGGAGAACGCCCAGAACCACACCGCGCAGGTCACCACGGTGCCGGCGGGCCTGCACGACAAGAGCCTGGTGGTCACCGCGGTCGACCACCAGCGGCAGGAGGATGCACGGCGCTTCACCTGGTCCGGCCAGGGCCCGGCCAGCGTGTCGGTGTACGCCGAACCGGCGGTCGACCTGACCCGCGAGACCAATGGCGACCTGCTGCTGGTGCTGACCCTGCGTGCCGACCAGCTCGCCTCCGGTGGCCAGGTCGGCATCAGCGCCGGCACCGGCAAGCCGGTGGCGCTGGGTCCGGCACTGGCCGGGCTGCCGGCCGGCGAGTGGACCACGGTCGGCGTGCCGCTCAAGTGCCTGGCCGCGGCCGGCGCGGACATGTCCTCGCTGGGCGTGCTGGCGCGCATCCACAGCGACGCGGCCACCATCCTGTCGGTCTCGCGCGTGGCCGTCGGTGCGGTCAGCGAGGCCAAGCACATCGTCGACTGCCCACGCGGCGAGTAACGAGCCCGTCCCGGGGGTATCTTGCCCCCGCTGCTGCCCGAAGGTGCCGGCTTGTCCGGCACCTTTCTTTTTTGCGACGTTTTCGCGCAAAACTTTGCTGCAACGCAGTGCCAGCGCGGCGCGCGTGGCGCTTCCCGACACGCAGCCACGCGGCTTTCCCGCGCCACTGCCGCACCTGGCCCGGGCCAACAGGCGCGGCGTTTGACACCGAAGGCCGCGGGCGACCATAAGACAGCGCTGTCAGACGCCGGAGGGGAGCGGTGGGGCGCGGCGCCGTCGCGCAGTCCGCACCGCAGGGGAAGCAGAGCCGCCGCGTCGCGGCCGGGCTGCTGCCGTGCCTCAGGCGCCGAGCGGCGGCCGTTGCGGCCGCCGGCCCCGTGGATCGTGGAGGAACCCGAGTGAAACTTGCGACGCTGGACATCGTCATCGTGCTGGCCTACCTGGCCGGCATCTTCATCCTCGCGCAGTGGGTCTCGCGCGAGAAGGCGGGCCACGAGAAATCCGCCAGCGACTACTTCCTGGCCAGCCGCTCGCTGCCGTGGTGGGCCATCGGCGCCTCCCTGATCGCGGCCAACATCTCGGCCGAGCAGATCATCGGGATGTCCGGTTCCGGCTACGCCATCGGCCTGGCGATCGCCTCGTACGAGTGGATGGCGGCGGCCACGCTGCTGATCGTCGGCAAGTTCTTCCTCCCGATCTTCCTGCGCAACCGCATCTACACGATGCCGCAGTTCCTGGAAGGCCGGTATGGCAACCGCATCCGCACGCTGATGGCGGTGTTCTGGCTGGGCCTGTACGTGTTCGTGAACATCACCTCGATCCTGTGGCTGGGTGCCATCGCGGTGAACCAGGTCACCGGGATGGACCAGATGACCGCGGTGGTGCTGATCGGCGTGTTCGCGCTGGTCTACCAGCTCTACGGCGGCCTCAAGGCCGTGGCGCTGACCGACATCGTGCAGGTGACCCTGCTGGTACTCGGCGGTCTATTCGTCGCCGGGCTGACCCTGGACCAGATCGGCGGCGGCGACGGCATCGTGGCCGGCTTCAACCGCCTGTGGGCCGAGCATCCGGGCCACTTCGAGATGATCCTCAGCAAGGACAACCCGTTCTACAAGGACCTGCCCGGCATCAGCGTGCTGATCGGCGGCATGTGGATCATGAATGTCAGCTACTGGGGCTTCAACCAGTACATCATCCAGCGCGCGCTGGCGGCCAAGGATCTGAAGGAGGCGCAGAAGGGCGTGCTGTTCGCCGCGTTCCTCAAGCTGCTGATGCCGGTGATCGTGGTGGTGCCGGGCATCGCCGCGGTGATGCTGGCGCCGGACCTGGGCCGTCCGGACGAGGCCTACCCGACGATGATGCGGCTGCTGCCCACCGGCGTACTGGGGCTGGTGTTCGCGGCACTGGTCGCGGCGATCGTTGCCTCGCTGGCTTCCAAGATCAACTCGGTGGCGACCATCTTCACCCTGGACTTCTACGCCAAGGCGCGCCCGGATTCCTCCCAGCCCAGGCTGGTGCGCGTGGGCCGGATCGCGGCGGCGGTGTCGGTGGTGCTGGGCATCCTCACCGCCAAGCCGCTGCTGGGCAGCTTCGACCAGGCGTTCCAGTACATCCAGGAGTACACCGGCTTCTTCACCCCGGGCATCGTGGTGATCTTCGTGCTGGGCCTGTTCTGGAAGCGCGCCAACGAGGCCGGCGCGCTGGCGGCGGCGATCGGCTCCTTCGGCCTGTCGATCGTGCTCAAGCTGGCCTGGCCGTCGCTTCCGTTCATCGATCGCGTGGGCCTGGTGTTCCTGCTGGCCCTGGCACTGGCGGTGGTGGTCTCGCTGGCCACCTCGCCGCAACGTGCCGGCAGCGACCTGATCCGCACCGACGACATCGACTACTCCACCACCACCGGCTTCAACATCGGTGCGCTGGGCGTGGTCGCGGTCCTCGCCGCGCTGTACGCGATTTTCTGGTGAACCCGGGCACGCCCGGCGACGGTGGCGGGCGGCGCGCCGGGCAGGTCCCGGCGCGGGCCCGGATCGAGGACGTGGCCGCGATGGCCAGCGTCTCGATGAAGACCGTCTCGCGCGTGCTCAACCACGAGCCGGGCGTGCGCGACACCACCCGGGCCCGCGTGCGCGAGGCGGTGGCCGCGCTCAACTACCGGCCCGACCCGTCCGCGCGCAGCCTCGCCGGCAACCGCTCCTACCTGGTGGCGTTGCTGTACGACAATCCGTCGCCGAACTACCTGATGGAGGTGGTCACCGGGGTGGTGGACGCCTGCGAGGCGCACCACTACGGCATGGTCATGCAGCCAGTCGCGCACAACGCACCGGACTGCGCCGAGACGGTGGACGCGCTGCTGGCGGTCTCCCGGCTGGACGGACTGATCCTCACCCCGCCGCTGACCGACAGCGATGCGCTGCTGGACAGGCTGGACCAGCGCGGGATTCCGTTCGCGTGCATCTCCCCGTACAAGCGCGAAGGCCGCATCGGCGTGTCGCTGGACGAGCATGACGCGGTCTGCGAGCTGGTCGCGCACCTGGTGGCGCTGGGCCACCGGCGCATCGGCCACGTGCGCGGCCATCCCGACCACGGCGCCAGCGAATGGCGCCTGGCCGGCTATCGCACCGCGCTGCGCCGGGCCGGGCTGTACTACGACCCGGAGCTGGTGGTCGACGGGGAGTTCTCGTTCGATTCGGGGCTGGATGCCGGACGCCGGCTGCTGGGCCTTGCCGCGCGCCCCACCGCGATCTTCGCCGCCAACGACGACATGGCCGCGGGAGTGATGCGCGCGGCGAGCGAGCTGGGGCTGCGCGTGCCGGCCCAGGTGTCGGTGTGCGGCTTCGACAACACGCCCATCGCCAAGCACATCTTCCCGCAGCTGACGACGGTGCAGCAGCCGACGCGCGACATGGGCCAGGTGGCGACCATGCAGCTGCTGGCGGCGATCCGGGACCGCGGCGCCGGCAGCATGGTGCACATGCCGTACGCGCTGCAGCTGCGCGACTCGACCGGGCCGGTGCCGCAGGACTGAGCGGCGGCTGCGCACACCCGCGTGGCCCGGGAGGCGGGCGGCGCAACGTGGAGGCTGGACGCACGCCGGAATGGATCGGGCGCGGCACCCACGCGCCGCCGGGCTCCGGCCCGGCGGGCCACTTCTCAGGCCGCCTCGCCCCGCAACACCACCCGCAGCGGGTTGTCCCATTCGCGCAGCAGGTCGGCCTCGCGCGCCCTGGCCTTCTCCAGGTGCGCCTCCTTGACGTGCCCATAGCCGCGGATGTGGTCGGGGATGCTGGCGATCTCCGCCGCAAGGTCCACGTTGCCGGCGTCCAGTTTCGGGAGCAGCCGCTCGATGGTGGCGAAGTAGTCCTCCACCAGTTGCCGCTCCATGCGCCGCTCGGCGGTGCGGCCGAACGGGTCCAGCGCGGTGCCGCGCAGGAACTTCAGCCTTGCCAGCCAGCGGAACGCGGTGAGGACCCAGGCCCCGTACTCGCCCTTGACCAGGTGGCCCTGTGCGTCCTTCCTGGCCAGCAGCGGCGGGGCCAGGTGGAAGCGCAGCCGGTAGTCGCCCTCGAACTGCTGCTGCAGGCGGCGCTGGAACTGGCCGTCGGTGTACAGCCGCGCGACCTCGTACTCGTCCTTGTACGCCATCAGCTTGAACGCGTACCGCGCCACCGCCTCGGCCAGCGCGGTGGAGCCGGGCACGCGCGCGCCTTCCGCGTCGCGGACCCGCTGTACCAGCGCGCCGTAGCGGCCGGCGTAGGCCTGGCCCTGGTAGGCGACGAGGAAGTCATGGCGCCGCCGCACCAGCTCGTCGAGGCTGCGTGACAGGCGCAGGTCGTCCAGCGGGAGGGCGGCCACCTCGCCGGTGGCCACGTCCATCGGCGAGGCGCCGGCGCCAGTGCCGTTGCCGTTGGCCGAGGCCGGCAGGCCGCGCCACTCGCGGCCGGAGGTGGCCGGGTCCGGCGCACTGGTGCTGCCCCACTCGCTGCCTTCCCAGTCGCCCGGCGGCAGCACGCGCAGGTCGTCGGCGCGGTGCTCGGCGGCCGTACCGGGATTGGAGACCAGGCCGGCGGCCGCGGCCACCGCATCCGGATCCACCGCCGCCAGGCGGCCCCAGGCGAAGGCCTGGCGGTTCATCTCGACCGCGGCGCCGTTGAGCTCGATCGCACGCATCAGCGCGCCCTCGGACAGCGGCACCAGCCCCAGCTGCCACGCATGGCCGAGCATGAACAGGTTGGTGGCGATGGCGTCGCCCAGCAACGCGGTCGCCAGCTGGGTGGCATCGAGCAGGCGCGGCTCGCGTCCGCCCAGCGCCAGCTTCACCCCGGCGATGATCTCGGCGGCGGGGAAGTGCAGGTCCGGGCGGGTGGTGAAGGTGCCGGGCATCGCCTCGTAGGTGTTGAGCACCACCTCCGAACGCTCGCCGCGCACCTTGGACAGCGCCCAGTAGTCGTTGACCACCACCATGTCGCAGCCCAGCACCAGGTCGGCTTCGCCAGCGGCGATGCGCACGGCATGGATGTCGGCCGGTTGCCGCGCCAGGCGCACGTGGGTGGTGACCGCGCCACCCTTCTGCGCCAGTCCGGTCTGGTCGAGCACCGTGGCGCCCTTGCCCTCCAGGTGCCCGGCCATGCCCAGCAGCGCGCCGATGGTCACCACGCCGGTACCACCGACGCCGGTGATCAGGATGTTCCAGGGCGTCTCCAGCGAGGAGCGGAAGACCGGCGCCGGCAGGTTCTCCAGCAGCGCCGCGGCGTCGGCCTTGCGGCCCTTGCGCGGCTTGCCGCCGTGCACGGTGACGAAACTGGGGCAGAACCCGGACACGCACGAGTAGTCCTTGTTGCAGTTGGACTGGTCGATCTCGCGCTTGCGCCCGAACTCGGTTTCCCTGGGCAGCACCGAGACGCAGAAGCTCTTCTGACCGCAGTCGCCGCAGCCTTCGCAGACCAGGGTGTTGACCATCACCCGCTTGGCCGGGTCCTCGAGCTTGCCGCGCTTGCGGCGGCGGCGCTTCTCGGTGGCGCAGGTCTGGTCGTAGATCAGGATGGACACGCCCTTGACCTGGCGCAGGCGCTGCTGCACCGCGTCCAGCTCGGCACGGTCGTGGAACTCCATCCCGCCCGGGAACAGTTCGCGCCTGTGCCAGCGCGACAGGTCGTCGCTGACCAGGACGATGGTGTCGATGCCTTCGGCGCGCATCTGCCAGGCGATGTCCGGCACGGTCAGCGTGCCGTCCACCGGCTGGCCGCCGGTCATGGCCACCGCGTCGTTGTAGAGGATCTTGTAGGTGATGTTCACCCTGGCCGCGACCGCCTGGCGGATCGCCAGCGAGCCGCTGTGGAAGTAGGTGCCGTCCCCCAGGTTCTGGAACACGTGGTCGGTCTCGGTGAACGGGGCCTGCCCGGCCCAGGTCACGCCCTCGCCACCCATGTGGGTGAAGGTGTCGGTGGACCGGTCCATCCACGTGACCATGTAGTGGCAGCCGATGCCGGCCAGCGCGCGCGAGCCTTCCGGCACGCGGGTGCTGGTGTTGTGCGGGCAGCCGGAGCAGTAATGCGGCACGCGTGGGAACTGCGCGCGCGGCAGCGCCATTTCCGCTTCCTTCTCCTCCATCCAGCGCAGGCGCTGTGCGATGGATTCGGCCAGGCCTGCCGACGGCAGCGGGAAGCGCTGGATGCGGCGGCCGATGACGCCGGCGATCGTGGCCGGGGTCAGCTCGCCGGTGGACGGCAGGATCCATTCGCCGGCCTCGTCGTACTTGCCGACGATGCTCGGGCGGCGGCCCCAGTCGGCCGGCCAGTTGTAGAACTGCTCCTTCATCTGGCGCTCGATGAAGGCGCGCTTCTCCTCCACCACCACGATGTCTTCCAGCCCGCGGGCGAAGGCGGCGATGCCTTGCGGCTCCAGCGGCCAGGTCATCCCGACCTTGTACACGCGGATGCCGATGTCGCGGCAGGCGGCCGCGTCCAGGCCCAGGTACTCCAGCGCCTGCAGCACGTCCAGGTAGCTCTTGCCGGTGGTGACGATGCCCAGTCGCGCACGCGGCGAGTCCATCACCACCCGGTCCACGTGGTTGGCTCGCGCGAACGCCTGCGCGGCGCCCACCGCATAGCGGTGCAGGCGCATCTCCTGGTCCAGCGGCGGGTCCGGCCAGCGGATGTTGAGCCCGCCCGGCGGCAGCTCGAAGTCCTCCGGCAGCACGATCTGCCGGGCGAACGGATCCACGTCGACGGACGCCGAGGATTCCACCGTCTCGGCGATGGTCTTGAAGCCGATCCAGCGGCCGGTGTAACGGCTCATCGCCCAGCCCACCAGGCCCAGATCGAGGATGTCCTGCACGCCGGCCGGGTTGAGCACCGGCATCATCGCGCTGACGAACTCGTCCTCGCTGCCGTGCGGCAGGGTCGAGCTGCGGCAGGCATGGTCGTCGGCGGCCAGCACCAGCACGCCGCCATGGCGCGAGGTGCCGGCGGCGTTGCCATGCTTGAACACGTCGCCGCAGCGGTCCACGCCGGGGCCCTTGCCGTACCACATGGCGTAGACGCCATCGACCTTCGCGCCCGGGAACAGGTTGGTCTGCTGCGTGCCCCAGACCATGGTCGCGCCGAGGTCCTCGTTGAGGCCGGGCTGGAAGCGCACCTTCGCCGCCTCCAGGTGCCTGCGCGCACGCCACAGCTCCAGGTCGAAGCCGCCCAGCGGGCTGCCACGGTAGCCGCTGATGAAGCCGCCGGTGTCCAGCCCGGCGGCCGCATCGCGCAGCTGCTGCATCAGCGGCAGGCGCACCAGCGCCTGCACGCCGCTGAGATAGATGCGGCCGTCGCGACGGGTGTAGCGGTGTTCCAGCGTGTAGTCGGCGTCGAAGCTGTCGAGGCCGGGGCGGTTGGCGGACGCTGGCGAGGTCAGTTCTGCGGTGCTGGTCATTACGGGCCTGAGCGTTGGCGGGGCCGGACGCCCGGCGATGGCCCGCCATCATAATCAAGCGGGTCCGGTGGGACATGGCACGGTGCAGCGCCGGGCCCGGTGCGGTTAGCATTGGCGGTGGAGGGCGTCTGTTCCGGGGAATCGAACGTGAAAAAGCTGTACGTACTGCTTGCGTGGCTGCTGGTGCTGCATCCGGCGCTGGCCATGGCCCAATCGCTGCCGCCGCCGAAGGAGTTCTACTTCGACGAGGATCCGCAGACCACGCGGCCGGTCGTGGCGATCCAGGGGGCCGACGAGGCGGCCGTGGAGCGGCTGGCCAGCAACGTCCAGCGCCGCCCGGACGACGTCGAATCGCGAGCGCAGCTGGCCGCCATCGCGCTGCGCTCCGGCCGCACCGAGCTGGGGCGGCAGCTGTACGACGCCGCGCTGCGTTCAAGCGCGGGCAAGCAGCGGCTGCAGCGCGCGGTCGCGTGGAACTACGGCTGGGACCTCTACCGTGCCGGCGAACCGCAGGCCGCGCTGGAACAGTGGTCCGGACTGGTCGGCGGCTGGCCGAGCACGCCGTCGTGGCAGCCGCCGACCTTCGCCCTGGTGCTGTGGAAACTCGGCCAGCAGCGCGAGGCGGTCAACTGGTACGCGGCGGCGGTGCGCACCGAGCCGGCGCTGTGGAGCGATCCGGCCAACCACGCGCGGCTGCTGCCGGACTGGACGGACGAAGAACGCATGGTCCTGGCCGAAGTGCACCAGGCCTGGCAGGAGCGGGCCGCCGCGCGTCGCTGAGCGACACCGCGCATGGGACAATCGGCCGGCGCCCCCGCCGGCCCGATCGCCGATGACCTGCGACACCACCCCGATCCGCACGACCCGCCTGCACGCCACGCCCAGGGTGGCCGCCCCGGCTCGCGGCGTCGGTCGTCGTCCGCACGGCGGCCGCGGCGCGGTCGAGCCGCCAGTCGGCGCCCGTCGCCGGCGACGCGGCTGAGGCCCGGCCGTGGCCCTGGACGCCTTCGCGCTGATCCTGGCCATGCTCGGCCTGGGGATGGCCATGGGCCGCACCTCGCTGCTGCCGGACAACGCCGCCGAGGTGCTCAACCTGGTCGTGCTGTACGTGTGCCTGCCGGCGGCGGTGCTGCTGTACGTGCCGCAGCTGCAGCTGCAATGGTCGCTGCTGGGCGTGGCCCTGACCCCGTGGATCCTGATGGGCGCGACCTGGTTGCTGGTGGGCGCGGCATCGCGGCTATGGCGTTTCAGTCGCGAGGAATACGCGGTGCTGCTGCTGTGCGTGGGCCTGTGCAACTCCAGCTTCCTCGGCTACCCGATGGTGCGCGCGCTGCTGGGCGAGGACGCGGTGCAGTACGCGGTGGTGTACGACCAGTTTGGCACCTTCGTGCTGCTGTCCACCGTGGGCCTGTACGTGTGTGCGCGCTACAGCGGCGATGCGCCGCCGGGCCGGTGCGAGGTCGCGCGGCGGATCGCCGGTTTCCCGCCGGCGTGGGCGCTGCTGCTGGGGCTGACCCTGATGCCGGAGCAGCCCCCTTCTTGGATCGCATCGGGCCTGCAGCGCCTGGCCGACGCGATGCTGCCGCTGGTGATGCTGGCCGTGGGCCTGTCGATCCGGCTGAAGCTGCCGCGCGACGAGGTCGGGCCGCTGGCCACCGGGCTGGTGCTCAAGCTGCTGGTCATGCCGGCGATCGCGCTGCCGCTGTCGCTGCTGGCCGGGATGCCGCCGCTGATGCTGCGCGCCAACGTGCTCGAGTCGGCGATGCCGACCATGGTGTCGGCGGCGGCGCTGGCGATGGCCCACGGCCTGGCGCCGCGGCTGTGCGCGGCCCTGGTCGGCTACGGCATCGTCGCCTGCCTGGCGACCCTGCCGGCGTGGGCCTGGTTGCTGCAGCGGCTGGTGGCCTGAAACGGGCCGCGCCGCGGCCAGGAGCTGCGTTTCAGTCCGCCGGTACCGTCCGCTGCAGCGCCCAGGCCCGCAGCGCCTGCACCTGCTCGGCCATCAGCACCGACAGCGGCCGGGTGCCGCGGATCTCGGCCATCAGCAGGTCGGTGTCCAGCGGCCGCTGCTCTGCATGGGCCGCGTACAGGCCCGAGACGATGGCCTGCTCGATCTCCGCGCCGGAGAAGCCGTCGGCCGCCGCGGCCAGCGCCGGCAGCGCGAAGCCATCGGCGGGCAGCCCGCGCGCGGCCAGGTGCAGGCGCAGCAGTTCCACCCGCGTGTCCGGCGAGGGCAGGTCGACGAAGAAGATCTCGTCGAACCGGCCCTTGCGCAGCAATTCGGCCGGCAGATGCTGGACCTGGTTGGCGGTGGCGACCAGGAATACCGGGGCGCTGCGCTCGGCCATCCAGGTCAGCAGGTAGCCCAGCACCCGGCGCGAGACCCCGCCGTCGCCGTCGCCCGCGTCGGCGGCCACGCCCTTCTCGATCTCGTCGATCCACAGCACGCACGGAGCCAGCTGCTCGGCCGAGGCGAGCGCGGCACGCAGGTTCTGTTCGGTCTCGCCGTGGTACTTGGCATAGAGGGTGCCGAAGTCCAGTCGCAGCAGCGGCACCCCGAAGCCGGAAGCGATCGCCTTGGCCAGCAGCGACTTGCCACAGCCCTGCACCCCCAGCAGCAGCACGCCGCGCGGCGGCGCCAGCCCTGGCGGCGGGGTGCCGGCGAAGGCCGCCACGCGCTGGGCCACCCAGCGCTTGAGCCGGGCCGCGCCGGCCACCTCGCGCATCCCGGCCGCGCCGTACTCGTAGTGCAGGTGGCCGCTGCGGTTGAGCAGCTCGAATTTAAGCCGCGCCAGCTGCGGCAGGTCCGACGCGGTCAGCGCGCCGTCGGCGTGGATCAGCTGGCGGGCGATGCGGCGGGCGTCGTGCAGGTCCAGCCCCTGCAGGTGGCGGACGATCTGCTGCACCGCTTCGGCGTCCACCTCCACCCGGCGGCCGCCGTTCTCGCGGGCGTAGGATTCGGCCTCCTCGCGCACCAGCCTGAGCAGGGCGGAGGCGTCCGGCAGGCGCGGGCTGAAGCGCACCGCCAGTGCCTCCAGTTCCGCCGGCAGCTCCACCTTCGCCCCGACCAGCACGATCACGTGCGGCTGGCAGTGCCGCCGCTGCAGGATGTCGCGCAGCAGGCGCTGGTGGCTGGCATAGCCGAGGTAGGGGTGGAAATCCAGCAGCAGGTAGATGCCGCGCTGGCCGGCATCCTGGATGGTGCGCAGCACTGCCGAGGCATCGGGCGGGCCGTCCACCGCGTCCTCCCGGTCCAGGTCGATCCGCCGCAGCCCCTCGGTGATGGTCCAGCGGTACAGCGCCCGCCACACGTGCATCAGCGACTGCCGGAACAGCTCCACCACCCGGTCCTCGTCGCGGGTCTCGACCACCACCAGCGGGGTGTTGGCCCGGATCAGGGCGGTGAGGTCTTGGAGCTGGCTCATGGGGGGTCCGGTAGCTGCGCCGGTGAACGATAGCAAGGCCGGTCGCCTTCCTATCGCCTCCACGCAGGCGCGGTGTACCCTGCGGCCAGCCCCAAGCGGAGCGAGCGGCGCATGAAGACGATCCTGGTGGCCGGATCCAAGGGCGGCGTGGGCAAGACCACGATCGCCACGCACCTGGCCGCGCACTCGGCGCTGCAGGGAAGGCGGACCGTGCTGGTCGACGCCGACCCACAGGGATCGGCCACCCGCTGGGCACAGCGCCGTGCCACGCTGGACAGCGCGGTGCTGCCGCTGGATGGCAGCGGCCGCCGGGCCTGGCAGCTGCGCCTGCCGCCGGATACCGACCAGGTGGTGATCGACGCGCCGGCCGGCGCCGTGGCGTCGGACCTGGACGGCTTCCTGGATCGGGCCGACGCGGTGGTCGTGCCGCTGCAGCCTTCGGCGCTGGACATCGAGGCCACGGTCGGCTTCCTCAACACCCTGGCCAAGGTGCGCAGGGTGCAGGAGCGGCGGCTGCCGGTGGGCATGGTGCTCAACCGCAGCAAGCCGTGGACCCACACCAGCCAGCAGGCCATGCAGATGCTCGCCCAGTGGCCCTCGCCGGTGGTGGCCCAGCTGCGCGACACCCAGGCCTACGTGGTGATGGTCGGCCTGGGCCGCAGCCTGTTCGACTACCACTCCGCCCAAGTGCGTGACCACCAGGCCGACTGGGCGCCCCTGCTCCAATGGCTGGAGCAGGCCTGACTGCCGTATCCGGAGGTATCCCGTGCGTGAACTGATCCTGCTGCGCCATGCCCACGCCGAGCCGGGTGCCCCCGGGCAGGCGGACATCGACCGCCCGCTGTCGCCGCACGGCCTGGCCGAGGCCGAGGCGGCCGGACGCTGGCTGGCCGAACGGGGCCTGCTGCCGGACCGGGTGCTGTGCTCGCCCTCGCGGCGCACGCGCGAGACCCTCGAGGCGGTGCTGGCGATCACCGGCTACGCCGAGCAGCGGCTGGAAGACTCCATCTACGAGGCCACCGCCGGCACCCTGATCGGCCTGCTGGACGAGCAGCAGGACGTGGAACGGCTGATGCTGGTGGGGCACAACCCCGGCATGGAGCGCCTGGTCGCGCTGCTGGACAGCGGCCGCTCCGACGACTACCGCGGCATGCCGACCTCGGCGGTGGCGGTGCTGACCCTGCCGGCGGCATGTCCGGTCGAGCCGGGCATCGGCCAGCTGACGGCCTTCTGGTGGCCCTGAACACATGCCGCACCGGTCCTGGCTGCTGGCGTTGGCGCTGCTGACCGGCGGGGCCCAGGCGGCCGGCCTGGCCCAGGCCGCGTCGCCCGTGCCGGGGGCGGTGGCGGTATACGAGCTGGACCCGGCGCGCAGCCGCCTGGATTTCGAGGTGCGCACCCGGATCGGGCAGCGCCTGCGTGGGGAGTTTCCCCGCTACGAAGGCCGGGTCGAGCGCTTGCCCGGCGGCCAGCAGCGGGTACGCTTGCGCATCTCCACCGCTGCCGCCGAGATCCCCGGAAAGCCGCGCTACACCGGCTGGATGAGGGGCGAGAGCTTCTTCGACACCCTGCGCCACCCCTGGATGGAATTCGTGTCCGACCCCTACCCGCCGCATGCCCTGGCCGAAGGTGGCCAGCTGCACGGACAGCTGACCCTGCGCGGCGCCACCCGGCCCGAGAGCCTGGACGTGGAGCGCGCCGACTGCGCGCATCCGGGGCTGGAGTGCGAGGTGCGCGTGCGCGGCGACATCGCCCGCAGCCGCTATGGCATGGACGACTGGCAGGTGATGCTGTCCGAACGCGTGCGCTTCACCATGCACGTGTGGCTGCGGGAGGCGGACCCGCGGTGACGCCCTGGTGCCGTGTCCTGATGCTGGTGGCGCTGCTGCTGCCGGCCACCGCCTGCAGCACCCTGGGCCCGCAGCAGCGCGAGCAGGCCGCGGCGGTGGCGATCGCCGCGCGCGATGCGACGGTGGACTGCGCGCGCCCCGACCGCTGCGCGCTGCCCTCGCCGCTGCGCGACCTGGCCGGCGAGGCGTTCGCCGAAACCGCCTCGGCTGCCGACGGCGGCGCCCGCCACCGCGCGCTGATCCTGGACGGCGGCGGCGACGCGCTGCTGGCGCGGATCAACCTGATGCGCAGCGCCACCCGCCGGATCGACCTGCAGACCTACATCTTCGACAAGGACGACAGCGCGCGGCTGGTGATGGACGAGCTGCTGGCGGCGGCGCGGCGCGGGGTCAAGGTGCGGGTGCTGATCGACCAGCTCTCGGCGATCGCCGACCTGGAGATCCTCGGCGCCCTGGCCGGCGCCCACCAGAACCTGCAGCTGCGCATCTACAACCCGACCTTCGACCTGGCCAAGCCCAACTACCTGCACTACGCCGCCAGCGTGGTCTGCTGCTTCCGCCGCTTCAACCAGCGCATGCACAACAAGCTGCTGGTGATCGACGACGCGGTCGGCATCTCCGGCGGGCGCAACTACCAGGACGACTATTACGACTGGGACGCCGAGTTCAACTTCCGCGACCGCGACGTGCTGGTCGCCGGGCCGGTGGTGCGCGAGATGGAGCGCAACTTCGCCACCTACTGGAACGACCGGCGCAGCGTGCCGGTCGAGCGCCTGGACGATGTCGGCCGGCTGCTGCTGGACTCGGGGGTGCCGGCGATGCCGCCGGCCCGCCCCGCGCGCCCGGAGCGGATCGAGCTGATGCGCCAGGCCGCCGCCGACAACGACCTGGTCCACCAGCGCCTGGCGCGGCACGCGCTGGCGGTGGGCGAGGTGAGCTACCTGGCGGACATCCCGCGCAAGCACCGCGAGGGCCCGCGCGAGGGCGCCGGCGCGGCCGGGCTGGCCGGGCTGCTGTCCGGCGCGCAGGACGAGGTGCTGCTGCAGACGCCGTACCTGGTGCTGAGCGACCGGGCGGTGGAGATCTTCCGCGACCTGCGCCAGCGCGAGCGGCCGGCGCGGGTGGTGGCGTCCACCAACAGCCTGGCCGCCACCGACAACGCGATCGTCTACGCGCTCACCTACAAGTACAAGCGCCGCAACGTGCGCGAGCTGGGCTTCGACATCCACGAGTACAAGCCCTTTCCCGAGGACCCGCCGGTCGACCCGGCGCTGGGGGCGTGGCAGCCGGGAGACGCGCAGGGCCAGCCGCCCAGCGTCGCGCGCAGCGAGGTGCTGCCCGGCGCCGGCATGGCCGCCGGTGCCGGGCAACCGGAGGAGGATGCCGACCCGCGGCGCCAGGTCCGCGACAAGCTGCGCACCGAGAGCCGCCCGTCGCTGCTGAGCACCGGCCTGCCGGCCAACCGCCCGGTGCCGGTGGAAGCGCGGGGGCCGCGGCCGCGCATGGGCCTGCATGCCAAGTCGATGGTGATCGACCGGCGCATCGCCGTGATCGGCACCCACAACTTCGATCCGCGCAGCGAGACGTACAACACCGAAGGGGTGGTGGTGATCGAGGATCCGGCGTTCGCCGCGGCGCTGGCGGCCAGCATCGAGCGCGACATCGACCCGGGCAACTCGTGGACGGTGGCGCCGCGTGCGCGGCCGCCGGTGCTGTCCGGGCTCAACTACAGCATGGGCAAGGTGCTGGAGAAATCGCCGGTGCTGGACCTGTGGCCGTGGCGCTACGCGACCAACTACGCCTTCCAGCCCGGGCCGGACTGCCCCGCGCCGCTGCCGCGACGCGACCCGCGCTTCCACCAGTGCTACGTGGCGGTGGGCGACTTCCCGGAAGTGAGCCTCGGGCCGCGCTCGATCTTCACCCGCATGCTCACCGCCTTCGGCGCCGGGCTGGTGCCGATCCTGTGAGGTGGCGGCGATAATCGCCGCCCGCCTCTAAGCAGGAGCAGCGCCGATGGCCTTCCGTGGCCCGGTCGACCTGGACCAGCTCAACCGCCTCAGCCGCGGCACCCTGATCGAACACCTCGGCATCGTGTTCACCGCCGCCGGCGCCGACTGGCTGCAGGCGACGATGCCGGTGGAGGCGTGCACCCGCCAGCCGTACGGGCTGCTGCACGGCGGCGCCTCGGTGGTGCTGGCCGAGACCCTCGGCAGCAGCGCCGGCAACCTGTGCCTGGACACCGCCACGCACCATGCGGTGGGCCTGGAGATCAACGCCAACCACCTGCGCGCGGTGCGCGAGGGCGTGGTCACCGGAACCGCGCGCGCGGTGCACGTCGGCCGCAGCACCCAGGTCTGGGACATCCGCATCGAGGACGCGCGTGGCCGCGCCAGCTGCGTCTCGCGGCTGACCCTGGCGGTGGTGCCCGCCACCGGGGGCTGAAGGACGGGCGTCGCGCGTGGCCGCCGTCGGCCGATGGCGGCCGGCCGCAACCTCCGTCGCCCCCGGCCCCGGCTCCCCGCGGGCGGCCTTTCCGGTATCGTGCGCGACCTATGGACCACGCTTCCCCCCGCGCCGCCCGGCGCCGCGCAAGGCCCGGTTCCGGCGTCGGCCGCCTGCTCCGCTACCTCTACCGCATCCCGCTGCTGCTGCTGCACCTGCTGGTGCCGCTGCCGCTGACCCTGCTGTGCCAGGCGCCGCCGCTGGCGCGCCTGCCGTGGGGCCGGCAGACCCTCGGCGACCGCGCGGTGCAGGCGTGGTCGGCCGGGCTGATGCGGGTGTTCGGCTTCCGCCTGCGCCGCTTCGGCGAGCCGCTGCCCGGCGCGGTGATGTTCGTCGCCAACCATGTCAGCTGGGTCGACATCGAGATGCTGCACAGCCAGCGGATGATGGGCTTCGTGGCCAAGCGCGAGATCGCCGGCTGGCCGGTCGTCGGCTGGCTGGCCACGCTCGGCCAGACCATCTACCACCAGCGCGGCAGCACCGATTCGCTGTCCGGGGTGATCACCGTGATGGGCGAGCGACTGCGCCAGGGGCGCGCGGTGGGCGTGTTCCCGGAAGGGCGCACCCGCGGCGGCGAGGAGGTGGGGCCCTTCCACGCGCGCATCTTCCAGGCCGCGGTCGAGGCGGAGGTGCCCGTGCAGCCGGTCGCCCTGCGCTACGGCGTGGATGGCCGGGCGCAGACGGTGGTCGCCTTCGGGCCGCGCGAGAACTTCGCGACCAACTTCGTGCGCCTGCTCGGCGAGCCGGCGCGGCTGGCCGAGGTGCACTTCCTCGAGCCGGTACTGCCGGGACAGGTGGAAGGACGCCGGCGCCTGGCCGAGCTGTCGCGCGAGCGCATCCTCGCAGTGATGGAACCTTGAATCCCCGCGGTGGTGGGCTGGCGGCACTTGCGCCGGCACCGGCGCGACCGACAATGGTAACCGGCGTAACTGCCTGACCCGGGAATGCTGACCGCCGCCGACTTCCGCCCGCCGCGCCTGCTGCGCAACCCGCACCTGCAGTCGGTCCTGGGATCCAGCGCCCTGCGCCAGCGCCGTGGGCTGCGCGCGCTGGCCGCCAGTGGCGCGCGCACCCGCGAGCTGATCCTGGACGGTGGCAACGGCGTGCGCCTGCAGGGCTGGCACAGCCAGGTGCCGGGCCACCACGCCCGCGGCATGGCCCTGCTGCTGCACGGCTGGGAGGGCAGTGCCGAATCGGGCTACATGCGCCTGACCGCCGCGCGCCTGCTGGCGTGCGGGTTCGAGGTGTTCCGGCTCAACTTCCGCGACCACGGCGGCACCCACCACCTCAACGAGGACCTGTTCCACTCCAACCGCCTGGACGAGGTGGTGCACGCCACCGCCGACATGGTCGCGCGGCTGCGGGTGCGCGACCTGGTGGTGGCCGGCTACTCCCTGGGCGGCAACCACGCCCTGCGCCTGGGCCTGCGCGCGGCCGTGGCCGGGCTGCCGCTGCGCCGGATCGCGGCGGTGTGCCCACTGGTGGACCCGGCGGCCACGATGAGCCACATGGAGCGGGCGCCGCAGTTCTACGACTGGTACTTCCGGCGCAAGTGGCGCAGCTCGCTGGTGCGCAAGCGCGAGCTGTTCCCGGACCGCTACCCCTACGACGACGCCACCCTGGGCCTGGACCTGCGCGGGCTGATGGGCTGGCTGGCGCAGCGCCATGCCGGCTTCGGCTCGGTCGAGGCGTATTTCGACAGCTATTCGATCGCCGGCGCCCGGCTGGCGGCGCTGGCGGTGCCGGCCGACATCCTCATGTCGCGCGACGATCCGGTGATCCCCTACGACGATTTCAAGCACTGGCGGCTTCCGTCCGGCGCGCGGCTGGAGGTCGCCGCCTGGGGCGGCCACTGCGCCTTCGTCCAGAACCTGCATGGCGACGGTTTCGCCGAGCGCTGGGTCAGCGAGCGTCTGTGCGCGGGGCTGCCGGGCCGCTGACGGGCACCGGCTAGAATGCGGGTTTTTCCGCGGGAAGCCCCGATGCAGCAGAAGATCCACCAGGCCCTGGACACCGGCGCGCTCGACCAGGCGCTGCAGCTGGCACGCGACTGGACCGCCAGCGAGCCCCAGCTGGCCGCCGCGCACCGCACGCTGGCCCATGTGCTGGCCCGCCGTGGCGATGACGCCGCCGCACTGTCGGCGCTGGACCAGGCCATCGCGCTGGCCCCGGAAGAGGCGGCGCTGCACCACGAGCGCGCGCTGCTGCTGGTCCGCGAGGGCGATGCCGCCGGTGCGCATGCCTCGCTGGGCCAGAGCCTGGGGCTGGATCCGAACCACCTGCCGGCTTACCTGGCGCAGGCGCGGCTGGCCATCGCCATGGGCCGGCTGGAGGAAGCGGGCCGGCTGATCCGCACCGCCGGGCGCATCGACGAGGGCCACCCGCAGCTGGTGGCGCTCGATGGCCTGCTGGCGCTGCGCCAGGGCGACCACGACCGTGCCCTGGCACTGGCGTCCGCCGCCAGCCGGCGCCTGCCGGACGACCCGCAGGTCCTGTCGGTGATGGGCTTCGGCTACATCGCCAAGGGCAACTGGGCCTTCGCCGAACAGGCCTTCCGCCGGGTGGTGGCGCTGCTGCCAGAGGCGCGCGGCCTGCAGCCGCTGCTGGCCCAGGTGGTCGCCGCCCAGGACCGCGGCGCCGAAGCCGCCGACCTGATGGCCCCGTTGCTGGAGGACCCGGCCACCGCCACCCCCGCGCTGCTGCGCAGCGGCGGCCTGTACGCGCTGCACGGGCGGCGGACGGAGCAGGCGCGGCAATGGCTGGGCCGCGCGCTGGAGGCCCGGCCGCAGGACGACCTGGCCCTGCGCGGGCTGCTGACCCTGTGGGCGGCGACCGATGCCCGTGACGACGCCCGCGACACCCTCGACGCACTGCTGGCCGCCGATCCTGGCAACGGCCGCGCCTGGGCCGCGCGGCTGGCGCTGGAGTCGCCGGCGACGCCCGAGGCCGCAGCGGTGCTCGAGCGCTGGCACGCGGCCATGCCCGGCCACGTGCCGGCGCTGGAGGCCTCGCTGTTCAATACCGACCGCACCGGTGACCCGGCCGCCACCCGCGCGGCCGCGCAGCGGCTGCTGGAGGCCGTCCCGGCGCACCCGGCCGGCCTGCAGTTCCTGGTCGAGGCGCTGCTGCCGGAAGATCCGGACGCGGCGCTGGAGCAGGCCCGGCAGATCCTGGCCCGCGCCGCCGACGGTGCCGAGCGCGACACCGTGGGCAGCTGGATCGGCCGCCTGCTCGACCGCGTCGGCCGCCACGACCAGGCCGTCGCCCAATGGCAGTCGCTGCACGACGGCCACGCCGCCAGCCGCAGTCCGCTGCCGGCCCTGGCCGCGAGCCCGGAGGGGTGGCCGCCGCTGGCCACCGCCGCCGAGGATGCGCCGCAGCCGCTGCTGGTGTGGGGCGCCCCGGGGTCGGGCGTGGAGCGGGTGGTCGACACCCTGGCCGCCGGCGGCGGCCCGGTGCTGGCCGACCGCTACCGCCCCGATCCGCCGCGCGATCCGCTGCAGAGCCTGGCCACCGGCCCGGCCCTGGTCGAGGGGCGACTGGCCCCCGAAGCGCTGGTGGCGCAGTGGGCCCAGCACCTGCCGGCGCGGGGCGTGGCCGGCGGCAACGTGGTCGACTGGCTGCTGCACTGGGACAACGCCCTGCTGCTGGCGCTGCGCCCGCACCTGCCCGGCGGCCGCCTGCTGGTGGCGCTGCGCGATCCGCGCGACATGCTGCTGGACTGGCTGTCCTATGGCGCCGCCCTGCCGCTGAAGCTGGAATCGCCGGACGCGGCGGCGCGCTGGCTGGCCGCGGTGCTGGAACAGGTGGCGGTGCTGCAGGAGCAGGACCTGTATCCGCACGCCGTGCTGCGGCTGGACGAGGTCATCAACGACCCCGCGGCGCTGGCGGGCCTGGTCGGCCAGGCGCTGGGCGTGACCCTGCCGGCCCCGCGCGGCACCCCGCGGCGGATGCCGGCCGGACGCTGGCGCGCCTACCAGGCGGCCCTGGCCGGGCCGTTCGCCGTGCTGGCGCCGGTGGCCATGCGCCTGGGCTACCCTGAGGCCTGATCCTGCAACCGCCGGGAGCGGACATGCGCATCTGGAGCGACAGTTTTCCGGCCGGCGGCCTGATCCCGCCGGATTTCGCGCTGGGCGCGCCCAGTGGCTTCGGCGGCAACCGCAACCCGCACCTGGCCTGGACGGACGTGCCCACCAGCGCCCGCTCGCTGGTGCTGCTGTGCATCGACCCGGACGCGCCGACGGTCCCGGCGACCGTCGGCCGCCAGGACATGGAAATCCCCCGCGACCAGCCGCGCACCGAATTCGTGCACTGGGTGGTGGTCGACCTGCCGCCGGCGCTGGACCGGATCGCCGCCGGCAGCTGCAGCGACGGCCTGGTGGCCGGCGGCAAGGCCGCCCCGGCCGGCCCGCAGGGTGCGCGACAGGGTCTGAACGACTACACCGGCTGGTTCGCCGGCGATGCGCAGATGGGCGGCGACTATCGCGGCTACGACGGTCCGTACCCGCCGTTCAACGATGCGCGGATACACCGTTACTTCTTCCGCCTGTTCGCCCTGGACGTGGCGCGGCTGGAGGTGCCGGAGCGCTTCACCGCCGCCGACGCCCTGCGCGCGATGCAGGGCCATGTGCTGGCCGAGGCGGCCATGCACGGCCGCTATACGCTCAACCCGCGCCTGGGCTGATCCCCGCGCGCGCCGGTGTCCACGGGCCGGGCCACACCGCAGGCCGCATGCGTATCTGCGCCGCCGCGCGCCGCCTGCATGGCGGGGCGTGCGCAGGGGCGGCCGCGCATGCGTCCGCCAGCTCCGCGGACGCCGGCGCGCGCGTGGAGGGCCGTCACGCCGAGCCTGGCGCCGCCACCCGTATGCAATGCAGGCCGCTGGAAAGGCCGGCCTCAGGCGCCGGTCGGCATGAACGCCAGCAGGCCGATGCCCAGCGCGATCCGGTAGACCGCAAAGCCGGTGAACCGGTGCGCCTTGATGTAGCCCATCAGCCAGCGCACCACCGCAAAACCGGTGACCGCCGCGGCCACGAAGGCCACCGCCACGCCGGCCCAGTCCTCCTCGCCCAGGCCGCCCTCCATGGCCAGTTCCAGGAAGGCGTAGGCGCTGGCCGCGAACATGGTCGGGATGCCGACCAGGAACACGAACTCGGCAGCCGAGGCGCGGCGGCTGGTGCCGGCCAGCATCGCCATGAAGATGGCCGCGGCCGAGCGCGAGGTGCCCGGGAAGATGCCCGCCACCACCTGGGCCAGGCCCACCAGCACCGCCACCTTCCAGGTCACGGTGGCCACGTCGCCGCGCTTCTCCGCGTAGTGCTCGGCCACCAGCATCCACACGCCGCCCAGCACCAGGGCCCAGGCGATCGGGGTCACCGTCTCCGGCAGCTCCCAGCCGGCCAGGCGCACCGGCAGGCCCACCAGCGCGGTGACCAGGAAGGCTACCGCCAGCTTGGCCACGTAGTCGCGGTTGGCCGGGTCCCCGAGGTGGGTGGCCAGTTCCCACAGCCGGCGGCGGAACACCAGGGTCACGGCCAGGATCGCGCCGGCCTGGATCACGATGTTGAAGAAGTCCGAGCGCGCACCGAGCCAGTGCTGGGCGATCAGCAGGTGGCCGGTGCTGGAGACCGGCAGGAATTCGGTGAGGCCTTCGAGGATGCCCAGCAGGAGGGCGGAAAACAGGTCGGACACGGGCGTGGGCGCGGTGGGGAGGGGCGAACGAGGATACGCGACCCCACCGGCGCCCGTGGCACGCACCTTTGAGGTGCAACAGCGCACCACAATGATGCACCTCGGCGGTGCTACATCCCCGCTTGCGGGCATCGGGCAAGCAAAATCAAGGGCTTGTGAAGGTCCCGGCGGTTGGCACGGCCCGTGCTACAGGGAGGGTACCCATCACCTTCGAGGTTGCACTGCGATGTCCCTGGAAAACGTTGAGAAGCTGATCAAGGACAACAAGGTCGAGTTCGTCGACCTGCGATTCGTGGACATGCGCGGCATGCAGCAGCACGTGACCTTCCCGGTCAACATCGTCGACGCGTCGCTGTTCGAGGATGGCCGCATGTTCGACGGTTCCTCGATCGCCGGCTGGAAGGGCATCAACGAGTCGGACATGCTGCTGATGCCCGACGCGGACACCGCGGTGCTCGATCCGTTCACCGCCGACCCGACCGTGATCCTGACCTGCGACGTGCTCGACCCGGCGACCATGCAGGCCTACGGCCGTTGCCCGCGCGGCGTGGCCAAGCGCGCCGAGGCCTACCTCAAGTCCTCCGGCATCGCCGACCTGGCGTTCTTCGGCCCGGAGCCGGAATTCTTCATCTTCGACGCGGTGCGCTACGCCAACGACATGGGCCACACCTTCTTCGAGATCGAATCGGAGGAGGCGGCCTGGAACAGCGGCACCAAGTACGAGACCGGCAACACCGGCTACCGCCCCGGCGTGAAGGGCGGCTACTTCCCGGTGGCCCCGCACGACTCGCTGCACGACCTGCGCGCGGAGATGTGCAAGGTGCTGGAAGAGGCCGGCATCGAGGTCGAGGTCCACCACCACGAGGTGGCGACCGCCGGCCAGTGCGAGATCGGCACCAAGTTCAACACGCTCGTCAAGAAGGCCGACGAGCTGCTGACCATGAAGTACATCATCAAGAACGTCGCCCACCGCAACGGCAAGACCGTCACCTTCATGCCCAAGCCGATCGTCGGCGACAACGGCAGCGGCATGCACGTGCACCAGTCGCTGGGCAAGGACGGCAAGAACCTGTTCTCCGGCGACGGCTACGGCGGCCTGTCGCAGATGGCGCTGTGGTACATCGGCGGCATCTTCAAGCACGCCCGCGCGATCAACGCCTTCGCCAACGCCGGCACCAACAGCTACAAGCGCCTGGTGCCGGGCTTCGAGGCGCCGGTGATGCTGGCCTACTCGGCGCGCAACCGCTCGGCCTCCTGCCGCATCCCGTGGGTGTCCAACCCGAAGGCGCGCCGCATCGAGATGCGCTTCCCCGACCCGATCCAGTCCGGCTACCTGACCTTCACCGCGCTGATGATGGCCGGCCTGGACGGCATCAAGAACCAGATCGACCCGGGCGCGCCCAGCGACAAGGACCTGTACGACCTGCCGCCGGAGGAGGAGAAGGACATCCCGAAGGTGTGCTCCAGCCTGGACCAGGCGCTGGAGGCACTGGACGCGGATCGCGAGTTCCTCAAGGCCGGTGGCGTCATGACCGACGACTTCATCGACGGCTACATCGCGCTGAAGATGCAGGAGGTCACCAAGTTCCGGGCGGCGACCCACCCGCTGGAATACCAGCTGTACTACGGCATCTGATCGGAGGCGGCGCGGGGGAAACCCCGCGCCGCTTTCGCATCGGCGCCATACCGCCGTCCGCCAGGGGGCCGGGCGGTTGCGGAAGGAGGCAGAAAAGCAGCAAGCGAGGATTCCAGGGCCTGCACGACCTCCCCCAAAGAAGTCGGGTGCAGCCTGCGAATCGGTACGCCGCCGCCGTCATGGAGCGGCCATGTCGTAACGGAAAACGCCGGGCCCTCCAGTGGCCCGGCCGCTTCCGCCAGTTCCGAACGCCGGCCACAACGGCCGGACCTTCCACCATCGGGATGCGAACATGAAACTGATCACCGCAATCATCCGGCCGTTCAAGCTTGACGAGGTGCGCGAAGCCCTCGCCCAGGCGGGCGTGTCCGGCATCACCGTGACCGAGGTCAAGGGCTTCGGTCGCCAGAAGGGTCATACCGAGCTGTACCGGGGCGCCGAGTACGTCGTCGACTTCCTGCCGAAGATCAAGATCGAGACCGTGGTCACCGACGACCGCGCCGAAGCGGTGCTGGAAGCCATCCAGCAGTCCGCCGGCACGGCCAAGATCGGCGACGGCAAGATCTTCGTGACCAGCGTCGAGCAGGTCATCCGCATCCGTACCGGCGAGATCGGCGCGGACGCGCTCTAACCCCAACCCGGAGAGACCCATGAAGACGCAACTTTTCGCCGGGTGGAAAGCCCGGTTCTATTCCGTGTGCCTGGTGATGCTGGTCGGCGCGACGGCGACCCTCGCCTTCGCCGGCGCCGCCACCGCCCAGGAGGCCGCCGCGCCGCCTGTGGCCGAAGCGGCCGCCGCCCCCGTTGACGCCCCTGCCGGGGCGCCGGCCGATGCCGCGGGCGAAACCGCCCCCGTGCCGGCGGTGCCGCTGGCCGCGGCCAACGACCCCGCGCCCGAGGCGGCCGAACCGGTCGTGGACAAGGGCGACGTGGCCTGGATGCTGACCTCGACCCTGCTGGTGCTGCTGATGGTCGTGCCCGGCCTGGCCCTGTTCTACGGCGGCATGGTCCGCGCCAAGAACGTGCTGTCGGTGCTGGTGCAGGTGGCGATGGTGTTCTCGCTGCTGGCGGTGCTGTGGATCGTCTACGGCTACAGCCTGGCCTTCTCCGGCGAGGGCGCCTGGATCGGCAACCTCGACAAGCTGTTCCTCAAGGGCGTCACGATCGACACCCTGGCAGCCACCTTCACCGACGGGGTCAGCCTGCCGGAGTACGTGTTCGTCGGCTTCCAGGCCACCTTCGCCGGCATCACCGGTGCGCTGATCGTCGGCGCCTTCGCCGAGCGCGCCAAGCTGGCCGCGGTGCTGCTGTTCGTGGTGATCTGGTTCACCTTCGGCTACCTGCCGCTGGCGCACATGGTCTGGGCCACCGGCGGCTACCTGTTCGAGAAGGGCGCCCTGGACTTCGCCGGCGGCACCGTGGTGCACATCAATGCCGGCGTGGCCGGCCTGGTCGGCTCCTACTTCGTCGGCAAGCGCCTGGGCTTCGGCCAGACCGCGCTCAAGCCGCACAACGTGACCCTGACCTTCGTCGGCGCCTCGCTGCTGTGGGTGGGCTGGTTCGGCTTCAATGCCGGTTCCAACCTGGAAGCCACCGCCGGTGCGGCCCTGGCCTTCCTCAACACGCTGGTGGCCACCGCCGCCGCGGTGCTGGGCTGGGCGCTGACCGAGAAGCTGGTCAAGGGCAAGGCCTCGGCGCTGGGCGTGGCCTCGGGCATGGTCGCCGGCCTGGTCGGCATCACCCCCGCGGCGGGCCTGGTCGGTCCGTTCGGCGCCGTGGCCATCGGCCTGGTCGCCGGTGCGGTCTGCGTGTGGGGCGTCACCGGGCTGAAGAAGCTGCTGCGCGCGGACGACAGCCTGGACGTGTTCGGCGTGCATGCGGTCGGCGGCATCGTCGGCGCGATCCTGACCGGCGTGTTCTACGCGCCGTCGCTGGGCGGCCAGGGTGGCGAGGACTTCAACATGGCCTCGCAGGTCGCCACCCAGGCGCTGGGCGTGGGCCTGACCATCGTCTGGATCGGGCTGGTGTCGGTGGTCGGCTTCGGCCTGGCGAAGGTCGTGTTCGGCCTGCGCGTGAGCGAGGAGTCCGAGCGCGTCGGCTTGGACATCACCTCGCACGGCGAGTCCGCCTACGAGTCCTGAGCGGCGGCCGGCTTCATGTTGCAACCGGTCCGCGGCGCAACGCCGCGGACCGGGTTCCTCCCTCCCGAGCGGCCGCTCCCGGGCGGCCGCGACCGGATGCCGCGCACGGCCCGGGGGCGTCGCGCACCACCAGCACCGAGGTGATCCCGTGTTCCCGGCTCGTTCCCGCACCGGCTCCCGGCAGCGCCACCCTGCGGCGCCCGCCGGCCCGCGGCATGGCCCCGCACGCTTGCCTTCCCCGGCGCTTGCCGGTGCAATGCGGCATGGCCCGACGTTCCATCCTTCTGGCGATGCTGCTGGCGCTCCTGTGCGCCTGCAGCCAGGCGCCGCCGCGCAATCCGCTGGCGCAATGGGCGCCTTCGCCCAACCACGACGCGCGCCGGCCGCAGCTGGTGGTGCTGCACGCGACCGAGCAGGCGTCGGTGGGGCAGAGCCTGCGCACCCTGCAGACGCGCAACAGCGGCGGGCCGGTCAGTGCGCACTACCTGGTGGGTGCCGACGGCAGCCTGCACCAGCTGGTGGCCGACGACCGCCGCGCCTGGCATGCCGGCAGCGGCAGCTGGGCCGGTATCACCGAACTGAACTCCGCCTCCGTCGGGATCGAGCTGGACAACGATGGCGCCTCGCCGTTCCCGCCGGCCCAGGTCGATGCCCTGCTGCGGCTGCTCGAGGACCTGTGCGGGCGGCTGGGCATCCCGCGCCATGCGGTCATCGCCCACGCGGACATGGCGCCAGCGCGCAAGCGCGATCCCGGCGCGCTGTTCCCGTGGGACCGGCTGGCGGCCGCCGGCTTCGGGCTGTGGCCGGACCCGGCCGACGGCGCGCCGCCCCCAGGCTTCGACCCCTGGCTGGCGATGCAGGCCATCGGCTGGCCGCTGCACGACCGCGCGGCCGCGGTCCGTGCGTACCGCCGCCACTACCGGGGCGACGAGGCCGACCAGCTGGATGCGCAGGACCTGCGCATCCTGCATTCGCTGGCGGTGCAGGCGCGCCGGCAGCGCTGAGATCCCATCCGGCGTCGCTGGCGGCGGCGCCATGCACTAGATTGGTGCAATGCCCGACATGACCGCCGACGCCCCCACCCTCGAACACCTGGCCACGCCGCTTGCCTGGGCCGATGCCCAGGCGCGCATCAGCGGCGTCAACGCCGCCCTGCCACGCTGGCTCGGCATCGGCCCGCGGCGCCTGCTGGGCCAGCCGCTGGCCGCGCTGGAGCAGGAGGGCGACGCGCTGGCGCGGTTCCTGGAGCAGGGCGACCGCGAGGTGCTGCGGCTGCACCGCATCGCCCTCGGGGTGCCCGGCGAGGCGCCGCGCCTGGCCGACGGCTGGGTCACCCGCATGGCCGACGGCTGGCTGCTGGAAGCCCACCCCTGCGATGCCTTCCCGGCGGCGCCAGATCCGGCCCAAGCGCTTCCCGGCGCCCTGCAGGCCGCGCTCAAGGGCCTGGCCCACGAACTGCGCAACCCGCTGGCCGGGCTCAAGGGCGCGGCCCAGCTGCTGTCGCGCCGCGCCGCCGCGCGCCAGGACGACGCCGGCGAGCGCGAGCTGATCGAGCTGATCGGCTCGGAGATCCAGCGCCTGAGCAAGCTGGTCGACCAGCTGCTCTCGCCGGTGCCCCAGCATCCGCACGCGCCGCTCAACATCCACGCCGTGCTCGAGCGGGTACTGCGCCTGGCCGAGGCCGAAGGCGCCCGCGCAGTGCGCATGCAGCGCGACTACGACCCGTCCATCCCGGAGCTTCCCGGCGATGCGGACCGGCTGGCGCAGGCGGTGTGGAACCTGGTCAACAACGCGCTGCAGGCCGGGGCCACCACCATCATCCTGCGCACCCGGGTCGAGAGCGGCCTGCACATCCGCGACCACCTGCATGCGCGCGCGCTGCGGGTGGAGATCGTGGACGACGGCCGCGGCGTGCCCGACGAGCTGGCCGAGCACCTGTTCCTGCCGCTGGTCAGCGGCAGGGCCGAGGGCACCGGCCTGGGCCTGGCGCTGGCCCACCAGGTCGCGCGCGAGCACCGCGGCTCGCTGACCTTCCGCTCGCGCCCCGGGCATACCGTCTTCACCCTGCTGCTGCCGCACACCGAACCCGAAGGAGAACCCACCGCATGAGCATCGACAGCCGCCGGGTGTGGGTGGTGGACGACGACCGCTCGGTGCGCTTCGTGCTGGCCACCGCGCTGCGCGACGCCGGCTACGAGGTCGACGGTTTCGAGAACGCGGCCAGCGCGCTGTCGGCCCTGCGCCTGCGCGGGGCGCCGGACCTGCTGTTCACCGACGTGCGCATGCCCGGCGAGGACGGGCTCAAGCTGCTGGACCGGCTTAAGGCGGCGCACCCGCAGCTGCCGGTGATCGTGATGTCCGCCTACACCGACGTGGCCAGCACGGCCAGCGCCTTCCGCGGCGGTGCCCACGAGTTCCTGTCCAAGCCGTTCGACCTGGACGATGCGGTGGCCCTGGCGGTGCGCGCATTGCCGGCCGACGCCGCGCGCGCGCCGGCGCCGGCGGTCGTGGCCGCCGCCGAACAGGCCGAGGCCAGCCAGGAGCTGATCGGCGATGCGCCGGCGATGCGCGCGCTGTTCCGCGCCATCGGCCGGCTGGCGCAGGCGCCATTGTCGGTGCTGATCACCGGCGAGACCGGCACCGGCAAGGAGCTGGTGGCCAGTGCGCTGCACCGCGAGTCGCCGCGCTCGGCCGGCCCGTTCGTGGCCCTCAACACCGCGGCCATCCCGGCCGAGCTGCTGGAAAGCGAGCTGTTCGGCCACGAGGCCGGCGCCTTCACCGGCGCGCAGAAGCGTCACATCGGACGCTTCGAGCAGGCCGACGGCGGCACCCTGTTCCTGGACGAGATCGGCGACATGCCGGCCTCGCTGCAGACCCGGCTGCTGCGCGTGCTGGCCGAAGGCGAGTTCTTCCGGGTAGGCGGCCGCGAACTGATCCGGGTGGACGTGCGGGTGATCGCCGCCACCCACCAGGACCTGGAGGCACTGGTGCAGCAGGGCCGCTTCCGCGCCGACCTGCTGCACCGGCTCAACGTGGTGCGGCTGCAGATCCCGGCGCTGCGCGAGCGGCGCGAGGACATCCCGCTGCTGGCCACCACCTTCCTGCACCGCGCCTCGCGCAAGCTTGGCGCCGGCGCCAAGCGGTTCGAGCCTTCGGCCCTGGCCGCGCTGCAGGCGATGGACTGGCCCGGCAACGTGCGCGAGCTGCAGAACCTGTGCTGGCGCCTGGCCGCGCTGGCCCCGGGCGAAACCATCACCCTGGACGACCTGCAGGTGCTGCAGGCGCCGGTGGCCACGCCGGCGCCTGCCATGGCCGGGGCCGGCCAGTGGGACCGGCAGCTCGGCCAATGGGCGCTGGACTGCCTGCGCGCCGGCGCGCGCGACCTCCACGCCGAGGCCCGCGCGCGGTTCGACCGCGCGCTGCTGCACGCGGCGCTGGAACACACCGGCGGGCGCCGGGTCGAGGCGGCGGCGCTGCTGGGGGTCGGCCGCAACACGGTGACGCGCAAGCTGGGGCCCGGGCGCAGCCGGCGCTGAGCACGCGACGGCGGGTTCATCGCGTCGATGCGTGGCGGGTGGGTATCCTCGGGGCCCGACATTCCAGGGAGTACCCCCGATGATGCGTACCGCCTCCACCTGCCTGGCCGCCAGCGGCCTGCTGCTCCTGGCCGCCTGCAGCACCACCGCGCCGGTGGCCACCCCCCCGTCGACCCCGGTGGCGCCGGCCGCCACCAGCACCGCGCGGGAAGCCGGCGTGGTCCTGGCCTCGGCCTCCGGCAGCCGCGTCAGCGGCACCCTGACCCTGGTCCCGCTGCAGGGCGGGGTGCATGTGCGCGGCCAGGTCGGCGGTCTGGCGGCCAACGGCAAGTTCGGCTTCCACGTGCACGAGAAGGGCGACTGCAGCGCGGTGGACGCCACCAGCGCCGGTGGCCACTTCAACCCGGCCGGCACCGCCCACGGTCGGGTGGGCACGGGCACCCACCACGGCGGGGACATGGACAACCTGGTCAGCAACGCCGAGGGCGTCGCCAGCGTGGATGCGCACCTGCACGGGGTGACCCTCGGCGGCGGCGCGGCCAATGACATCGCCGGCCGCGCGGTCATCGTGCATGCCGACCCGGACGACTACCGCAGCCAGCCCACCGGCAATGCCGGCGCCCGCGTCGCCTGTGGCGTGATCCGGGTCAAGGGCTGAGTGGGGTCGCAGGCGGCGCGGCGCGGTCGCGCCCGCCGCCTCAGCCGGGCTGGGCCAGCAGCACCCGCGGATCCTGGCGCCCGTCGGCGTGCACGTAGAGCAGCGGGATGCCGTGGGCTTCCAGCACCGCGGCCAGCTGGCGCTGGCGTGCGAGGAACATCTCGTACACCCGCTGCAGGCGGTCGCATTCGGCCTGGCCGGGGCTGCCGCCGTGGTAGTGCGCGCACCAGGCGGCCGGATCGAACAGGGCCATGCGCGCCTCGCCGCGCTCCAGCCGCAGCAGCGGCTCGGGCGCGGCGTCCAGCCATTCCACCGTCTCCGGCGACAGCATGGCCGCCTCGATCAGGTTCCACAGCGCCGACAGCCCCTGGTTGTCGTACTGCATGGCCATCATCGCGGCCAGGTCGTGCGCGCTGAGGTAGCGGGCATGCTCGATCCGCGCCTGGAAGCCGTCCTGGGCCAGCAGGGCGGCATCGGCGCAGGCCATGCCCTGGGGCAGCAGCGCGTCCTCCAGCACCGCCGACACCGCCCCGACGGTGGCTTCCGGCCCGGCCAGCACGAACGGCAGGATCCGCAGGCCGCCGCCGGCCAGCGCCGGGTCGGCCTGCAGCGGCAGCGGCACCTCGCCGGCGGCGTCCGCCCCGAAGGCCAGCACCCGCGGGCCCTCGCCGCGGCCGGGTGCGCGCGCGTGCAATTCCTCCAGCCGGCGGTGCAGCGACCAGCCCGGGCGCAACGCCTCGGCCGGGTCGAAATGCGCCGCGGCCAGTACCAGGTCCAGCTGCGCCACCTCCGGCGCCAGCCCGGCCAGGTCGCGACCGACGGCCGCGGCCAGGGCGCCGGCTTCCCCGGGCGACAGGGCCGCTCGCCCGGGTTGCTGGCCACCGGCCAGTTCCAGCGCGAACACGCCGCGGAACACCGCCTCAGCCATGGACGGCCTCCGCGGAGCGGGCACGCACGCGGGCGCGGCGGGTGTTCATCGGGGACTCGGTCTGCGTCATTGGCCGCCTGGCAGGTCGGGGCTACACTGCGGGCATTATGCATTCGGTCGCGTATGCAGACCGTGTCCACGAATGGAATCCGCCCGAGGCCTGCCCATGCCATCCGCCCGACCCGTCGCCATCCTCGGCGGCGTCCGCATCCCTTTCTGCCGCCAGAACACGGCCTATTCCGACGTCGGCAACCTCGGCATGTCGGTGCGCACGCTGGGGGCGCTGGTGGAGCGTTTCGGCCTGCACGGGCAGCAGCTGGGCGAGGTGGCCATGGGTGCGGTCATCAAGCATTCCTCGGACTGGAACCTCGGGCGCGAGGCGGCGCTGTCCTCGGGCCTGTCGCCGCTGACCCCCGGCATCACCCTGCAGCGTGCCTGCGGTACCAGCCTGGATTCGATCATCACCGTGGCCAACAGGATCGCGGTGGGCCAGATCGAATCGGGCATCGGCGGCGGTTCGGACACCACCTCCGACGTGCCGATCGTTTATGGCAGGAAGCTGCGCGCGCGGCTGATGGCGGCCAACCGCGCCCGCACCACCGGCGAGAAGGTCAGGGCCCTGGTGCGGGGCTTCCGGTTCGGCGAGCTGAAGCCCGAGTTCCCGGGCGTGGCCGAGCCGCGCACCGGCAAGAGCATGGGCGAGCACTGCGAGGACATGGCCAAGGCGTGGAACATCTCCCGCGACTCGCAGGACGAGTGGGCGGTGGCTTCGCACCACAAGCTGGCAGCCGCCTACGAGCGCGGCTTCTTCGACGGGCTGATCGCGCCGTTCCGCGGCGTGGAACGCGACAACATCCTGCGCCCGGACACCTCGCTGGAGAAGCTGGCCACGCTCAAGCCGGCTTTCGACAAGACCTCCGGCCGCGGCACCCTGACCGCCGCCAACTCCACCCCGCTGACCGATGGTGCCGCCGCGGTGCTGCTGGCCTCGGACGAATGGGCACAGGCCCATGGCCATGAGCCGCTGGCGTATCTCAGGGACGCGCACGTGTCTGCGGTGGACTTCGTCCATGGCGAGGGCCTGCTGATGGCCCCGACCGTGGCCGTGGCCGAGATGCTCCGGCGCAACCGCCTCACCCTGCAGGACTTCGACCTCTACGAGATCCACGAGGCGTTCGCCGCGCAGGTGCTGTGCACGCTGCGCGCGTGGGAGAGCGAGGACTACTGCCGTACCCGCCTCGGCCTGGAGGCGCCACTGGGCCGGATCGACCCGGAGAAGATCAACCCGGTCGGCTCCTCGCTGGCCACCGGCCACCCGTTCGCCGCCACCGGCGCGCGGGTGGTGGCCACCGCCGCCAAGCAGCTCAAGGAGCGCGGCGGCGGCCGCGCGCTGGTGTCCATCTGCACCGCCGGCGGCATGGGCGTGGTGGCGATCATCGAGCGCTGAGGACGGCCGGCCAACGCGCCACCCGGCCCGCGTGGCCGCCTTCCCGTTTCCTGCGGGCGATGCGTGTGTCCTTCAGGCCGGCCGAACCCGGGGGAAAGGCCGGCTCCGCTCCGCCCCGGTGACGCCGCGGCGGTGACCGGGGTCCGGGCGCGGGGAATACAGCCGCCCCGGCCTGCAGCCCCGGTCCGTGATCGCCCCTGGCGGTGGGTCACTCGGGCAGCAGCGGCCGGCCGTAGGCGTCGCGTTCTTCCAGCGCGATGGCCGCCAGCGGATCCAGCGGGCGCGCGGCCAGCGGCTGCACCGGCTCGCCGCGCATGGCCAGCAGCGCGTTGGCATAGGCCTGGCTGGCCAGCACGTGGTCGCCGGCCTCGGCCAGGCCATCGCCCATCAGCTCCCAGGCGTCCGCGCCAGCACCACTGGCCAGCGCCTGGTCCAGGAAGCCCCGGGCCTGTTCCCACTGGCCCTGCTGGCGTGCCAACCGGGCCAGGGCCACCAGCAGCGCCGGGCTGGCCGGGTGCTGCTGCAGCCAGCGCTGGGTGCTGGCGCGGCGCGAGTCCACATGGCCCACGGGCAGGCGCGCGTAGAGGTCGACCAGTTCGTCGTCCCAGTGCGTGTCCAGGGCCTGTTCGAGATGGCGCATGGCCGCCTCGTCCCATCCCAGCGCAGCGGCGCGGCGGGCGTAGGCCCCGATGACCGGCGGCTCGGCGCGCAGCGGCTTGGGCATCGCCTCCCAGCGCTCGGCCAGCACGTTGGCGTCGGAGGTCTCCTCCAGCGATGCGGCGGCCAGGCTGGTTTCCAGCGCCGCCAGCTCGTCCGGCGGCAGGGCCGCCTGCTGGCGCAGCGCCCCGAGCAGGCCATAGGCCTCGCCGGCGCGGCCGATCGCCGCCAAGGCGCGGGCCCGCAGCACCAGGCCGCGCGGCGGCAGGGGCTGGGCCTGGGCCACGTCCAGGGCATTGATCGCATCGACCGGACGGGCGCGCGCCAGCAGCCGCTCGCCCTGGAGCACGGCATGCAGGACCGGATCGCGGGTGGCCAGCGCCGCCAGCCAGTGGGCGGCGGCGGCCTCGTCACCGCGGGCATCGGCCGCGCGCACCGCGCCGGCCAGGGCCAGCGCGCCCGCCTCCTCGTCGTCGGCGGCGTTGCCCAGCAGCTTCTCGCCGTGGCTCCAGCGGCCGCCATATACCGCGCGCATGCCCTCGATCAGGCGGCCGCGGCCCTGGCGCTTGCGGTACCGGCCCCAGGACCGGAACGGCAGCCGCAGCAGGTGCCACGCCGCCGCCAGCACCACCAGCGCGGCCAGGGCCAGGGCGATGGCCACCGGCAGGCTCGCGCTGTAGTCGTAACCGCCGGCGCGCACGATCACCCGGCCCATCGACGCCAGGTCCTGCTGCGCCATCCACTGCGCCGCCAGCACGCCGGCCACGGCCGCCACCAGTAATGCCACCAGCCATCGATAAGGCTTCATTGCGGACTCCTTCCGTCGCGCGCGGCCCGCAGCTGCAGCAGGGTGGCTTCCAGCACCGGCTCCTGGACCTGCAGCGGTTCGCCACGCATGGCCTGAAGTTCACCCTGAAGCTCGCGCAGGGCGGGTGAATCCGGCCACAACCGCGCCGTCGCCGCATGCACCCGGTTCAGGGCCGCGCCGAACGCGCGCGCGTCACCGCGCTCGAGTGCCGCCCGCGCCAGGGTCAGCTCCAGCTGCAGGGCCGCCTCCGAAGCGTTGCGCTCGCTGGCGGTCAGCAGCTGCTGGCGCCCGGCGGGACGCACCTGCACCAGCGGCGCCAGCGCGCGCTGCCACCAGGGCGCGGTCACCTGCGTGGCTTCGGCCGGCGCCTCGTCGGGAAGCGCCGCCAGGCGTGCGGAAACGGCTTCCAGGCGGGTGGCGAGCGCCGCACGCGGGCCGCTGCCCAGGCGCTGCAGCAGCGCCCGTTCGTCGGCCAGCGTCTGGCGCAGGTTGAGCAGGCCGGGGTCGTCCATCCCGTCCAGCAGGCCGGCCGCCAGCGCGTAGGCGCGGCGCGCGCCGTCCACGTCGCCGGCGATGCGCAGGCGCTGGGCGCCCATCACCAGCAGCAGCTCGGCCTCGTCCAGGCGCGCGGTGCGGCTGCCCTCGCGGCCGTGCGCGGCCAGGCGGGCGACGTTGTCCTCCAGCAGCGCGTTGCGCTGGCCCAGGCCCAGCACCTCGTCGCGCAACACCCGGTTGGCGCTGGCTGCATCGCGCACCAGCCGCGACTGGGTCGCCAGGTCGCCGCGCAGGTTGTCCATGCGTGCCAGCAGCGCTTCCATCTGGCGCGCCTGGTCGGCGCTGTCGTCGCGCACCCGGGCCTGCTGGCCACGCCACGCGTACCAGCCCCAGGTGGCGGCCAGCAATGCGACCAGCAGGGCCAGCAGCCACGGCACCAGGCGCGCGGACGGCCGGCGGGAAGAAGGGAGATCGTTCACGGCTGCATCCTTGTCAGGCCGGATCGGGGGATGCCGCGCGCTTCCGCGGCCAGCCGGCCGGTGGCAAGCATCGCTTGGCGCCGCCGGCCCCGCAAGGATCAGCCGGCGACCATCCGCTGCGCCAGCGCGGCCAGTGCGGCCGGGCGCGGACTTCCGGCCGAGGCGGCCCCGGCGAAACCGCGCTCCCGCGCCAGCGCGGCCAGGCGCTCGCTGGCGGCGGCCACCTGGCAGCGCCGCAGGGCCTGCCCGGCGATCGCCGGCCAGGTGTCGAGCACGCGCTCCAGGGCCTCGCCGCTGCTGAGCGCCACGCACGCCGGTGCCGACAGCGCGTGCAGCCCGGCCAGCGCACGCGGCGTGGGCGCCAGGGGCTGGCGCCGGTAGACGTCGGCACGCACGACGGTCGCGCCGCGCGCCTCCAGCTCGGGCGCGATCACGCCGCGGCCACCGGGGGCCGTGACCAGGCCGACGCTGGCCGGCGCCGCCAGTGCCGGCAGTGCCAGCACGCCCTCGCTGTCCATCCGCCGCGGCGCCTGCACCTGGTCCACGCCTGCCCGCCGCAGCGCCAAGGCACCACCGGCGCCCACCGCCAGCCAGTGCTGGCCGGGCCGTGGCCGTAGCGGACGCAGGCGCGCCGCCGCCGCGACCGCCGCCGGGCTGGTGAACAGGACCGCGCTGCAGGCCAGTGCCGCCTCCAGCGCCCGTACCGCCGCCGCGTCGTCCTGCGGCTCCAGCGCCCAGGGCGACAGGGCGAGCAGCCGGGCACCGTGGCGCGCCGCGGCGCGGCGCATGCCGTCATGGCCGCCGCGCGGACGCAGCGACACCAGGGTCCACGCGGGCGGGGTGTGCAGGGGCATTGCGGCATTATGCGGGCTCCGCGCGGCCCGGCCGCGCCTCCTGGCACCCAAGAACGGATGACTGCAACGGTTCGGCAAGACCCTTCCCTGGAGGCGGTGCACGCGCTGCTCGGCGCGATCCCGCAGGCGCGCGGCATGCAGATCCGCATCGCCGGCGCGCACGACGGACGCCTGCGCCTGCACGCGCCCCTGGCGCCCAACATCAACGACAAGGGCTCGGCGTTCGGCGGCAGCCTGGTGTCGCTGATGACCCTGGCCGGCTGGGGCCTGGCGACCTGGCAGCTGGCGCGGGCGGGGGTCGCCGCCGACGTGTACGTCGCCGACAGCAGCGTGCGCTACCTGGCGCCCCTGTACGACGCGCTGGAGGCGGAGGCCTGGCTGGAGGAGGGCGACTGGGAGACCTTCCTGTCCACCTTCCGCCAGCGCGGCCGCGCGCGCTGCCGCATCGCCGCGCGCATCGCGCTGCCCGGCGGCGCGGACGCCACCGTGCTCAGCGGCCGGTTCGTGGCGCTGTCGCGCCAGCGGGGCGACGGGGCGGCCTGATAGCATGCAGGGCACGCCCTGCCGGAACCCGACCATGCGCCTGCCCGCGATCCTGCTGGCCCTCCTTGCGCTGCTGGCGGCCCTGCCGGCCGATGCCCGCGGCGCGCGCCAGGCGGCGCGGCTGGAGCAGGCCCAGGCCGCGTTCGCGTCGGCCGTGCGCTGGAGCGATTACGACACCGCGCTGCAGCTGGTCGACCCGGCCTGGCGCGCCGCCCATCCGGTGACCGGGGCGCGGCTGGAACGCTACCGCCAGCTGCGCGTGTCCAGCTACCGCGAGGGCGCCAGCGCGGCGATGCCAGACGGCACCATCGTGCGCGAGGTGGAGGTCGGCGCGGTCAACCGCCACACCCAGGCCGAACGCACCGTGCGCTGGCGCGAGCAGTGGCGCTGGGACGCCGAGGCCGGCCGCTGGTGGCAGGCCGCCGGGCTGCCGGACTTCTGGGACGGGCAGTAGCCGGCCCACCTGCCGGCGGCGACCGGGGCTTGTGCGACAATCGCCGCCCCGTCCCGTCCGTACCGAAGAACGCGCGCCGTGAATTTCGAGACCCTGATGGCCTTCGCCGGCCGCCACCCGATGCTGTCGCTGGCGCTGGCCGGTCTGACCGTGGCGATCATATTTACCGAGATCAGGCGCCTGACGCGCGGCTACAAGGCGCTCAAGCCGGCCGAGCTGCCGCTGGTGGCCAACCAGCCCGGCGCGCTGGTGGTGGACCTGTCGGCGATCGCCGACTTCGAGAAGGGCCACATCGCCGGCAGCCGCAACATCATCCCCAGCCAGTTCGACCCGGCCGGCAAGCTGCTGTCCGGCGCCCGCCAGTCGCCGGTGGTGACCGTGTGCCGCAACGGCATGGCCTCGGCCGACGCCGCCGCCAAGCTGAAGAAGGCCGGCTTCGAGCAGGTGCACTGGCTCGACGGCGGCATCGCCGCCTGGCAGGCGGCCGGCCTGCCGCTGGTCAAGGGCCGCTGAGCCCGCGCGCGGGGCGCCGGCCGTCGCCGGCGGCGCCCGTGCCATAATCCCGCGTTCCGTTCCCGGCCGGTTCAGACGGCCACTACCCGCGATTCCTGGAGTCAGAAATGTCCGACGAAACCACCAACGGCGCTGCCGCCCCCGCCCCGCAGGAAGCCGCTGGCCCGGCCTTCAGCGTCGAGAAGATCTACGTCAAGGACGTTTCCTTCGAGTCGCCCAATTCGCCGTCGATCTTCAGCGAGCCCGGCCAGCCGGACCTGCAGCTGAACCTCAACCAGCGCGTGCAGCGGTTGAACGAGAACGCGTTCGAGGTGTCCCTGCGCGTCACCCTGACCTGCAAGGTCGGCGACAAGACCGCCTACGTGGCCGAGGTCGACCAGGCCGGCGTGTTCGGCATCGCCGGGCTGCCGCCGCAGGGCGTGGACGTGCTGCTGGGCACCCAGTGCCCGAACATCCTGTTCCCGTACGTGCGCCAGATCGTCGGCGAGCTGATCCAGGCCGGTGGTTTCCCGCCGTTCCTGCTGCAGCCGATCAACTTCGACGCCCTGTACGCCGAGACCCTGCGCCAGCGCCAGGCGCAGCAGGGCGAGGGCGACATCGCGTCGGCCGAGCCGGCCGGCAACGCCTGATCCAGGCGGCAGCGTCGCGATGACGGCCGACACCGGCAGCAGCAGGCTGGCAGTCCTCGGTGCCGGCTCCTGGGGCACGGCCCTGGCGACGCTGACCGCGCGCAACGGCCTGGCCACCACCCTGTGGGGCCGGGACGCGGCGGTGATCGAGGCGATCGACACCCGCCATGAGAACCCGCGCTACCTCCCCGGCATCCCGCTGCCGGGGCGCCTGCGCGCCACCACAGGGCTGGCCGCGGCCGTCGACGGCTGCGACTGGGTGCTGGTGGTGGTGCCCTCGCATGCCTTCACCGAAACCCTGCACGCGCTCCGCCCGCTGCTGCCAGCCGGCGCCGGTGTGGCCTGGGCGACCAAGGGATTCGAGCCCGGCTCCGGGCGTTTCCTGCACGAGGTCGCCGCCGACGTGCTCGGCCCCGACGTGCCGCTGGCCGTGGTCACCGGCCCGTCCTTCGCCAAGGAAGTCACCCTGGGCCTGCCCACGGCGGTGACCGTGCATGGCGAGGATCCGGACTTCACCCGCCAGGTCGCCTCGGCCCTGCATGGCCCGGCCTTCCGCGCCTACACCGGCGATGACATGGTCGGCGCCGAGCTGGGCGGGGCGATGAAGAACGTGCTGGCGGTCGCCACCGGCGTGGCCGATGGCATGGAGCTGGGCCTGAACGCCCGTGCCGGCCTGATCACCCGCGGGCTCAACGAGATGCTGCGCCTGGCCGCGGCCATCGGCGCGCGCCCGGAGACCCTGATGGGCCTGGCCGGCCTCGGCGACCTGGTGCTCACCTGCACCGGCGACCTGTCGCGCAACCGCCGCCTGGGCCTGGCCCTGGGGCGCGGCAAGGAGCTGGACGAGGCGGTGCGCGAGATCGGCCAGGTGGTCGAATCGGTGCAGACCGCCAACGAGGTCATGCGCCTGGCGGCCCGCCACGGCGTGGAGCTGCCGATCTCCGCCGGCGTGCACGCGGTACTGCACGGAGTGCTGACCCCGGCCCAGGGCCTGAACCAGCTGCTGGCCCGCGAGCAGAAGCCCGAGTATCCGGAAACCCTGTTCCGCTGAGGCCGCCTGGCGCGTCCACTGACGCCATGCGGCGCGGAACTGCGCCGCGCCCGATCGCTGTCCGCCCCTGCCCGCTTGGCATCGCCCACGCAAAGAAAGAGCCCGGCACGAGGCCGGGCTCCGGGGGTGCTGGCGTGGGGGAGGGGGGACACGCCAGCGCCGCATTGCGGTACCGGACGGGGGAGAGAGGACCTTCCGGTACCGCGCGGACTCGTTGCCTTACCAGGTGAAGCGCGGGCCGACAAACCACTGGGTGTCGCCGTCGACGAACTTCACGTCGCCGCTGATGCCCCAGTTCTGGTTGAACTTGGCCAGGGCACCGACGCGGCCGTAGAACTCGCCGTCGTAGGTGTCGCCGTCCTCGTAACCGGCCATCGCATAGCCCTCGAAGTTCGGGTGCAGCGCGCCGCGCACGCCGACCTCGGCGCTCCAGCCGTCATAGTCGAAGCCATGGCCAGCGTCGAACTTCTCGTAGGCGACGCGGGTGACCAGGTCCATCGAGGGGTTGACCTCGCGGTTGTAGCCGACGCCGAAGCGGTACTGGTCGAAGTCGATCGAGGTGTTGTCCAGCTCCTGGTTGCTGTAGCCGCCGAACAGGTGGAAGTTCGGGGCAATGGCGACCGAGCCGTCCACGCCGAAGCCGTCGGCATCGGCGCCGTCGGTGTTGGTCGCGGCGTAACCGCCCTGGACGTAGTTGTACGAAACGCCTTCGGCGGCGCTGGCGGCAAACGGCAGGGCGGCCACCAGGGCCAGGGCAAGCAGGGAATTCTTCTTCATCGCGGACTCTCTTGTCTCGTCGTTGTTATGTGGCCGTGAACGCTGTGCCGTCCAGGCACGCGCATTATTGACCTTCACACGCAACGGGGCCTGAATTCAGAACTGACCGGTACATGAATTAGCCGGGTATCCGGGGAACTTTGGCCGGCGCACGTGTCGAGCTGGAATGGACCCGCGCGCCCGGTACGCATACGCCGACGGCGACGGCATGCCGTTACCACCGTGCCCGTTGCCGTGACTTCGTCAAGCAGGTGCCCGTGCCTGCCGCGCGGCCGGCATCCCGGCGCGCGCAGGCGACGGCCATGTCGCCGGACCAGGCGTGCCGCGCCCCTACGTCCCGGGCACCACCGCTTCCCGTACCACCGCCGGCACCGGCGCCGGCGCATACCGCCGCAGGTAGTCCATGTGTCCGGGCATGCTCCCCACGGTGTCGAGCACCTGGCGGCGGATGTCCCCCAGGAAGCGCTGCAGGTCCTCGCGCGACATCACGTCGGCGGAAGGGTGGTACCGCCGCGGGACGATGCCCTGCCCCATCATCACCTGTACCCAGGAGTTCTCCGCGAACAGTTCGCCGGGCTGGTGGAACACCTGGCCGGTCTCGCGGAACAGGTCGATGCGGTGCTGCAGCGAGGCCGGCAGCGACATTGTCGCCACCTCCTCCCAGTACGGCGAGTCGCGGCGGTCGGTGGCGTGGTAGTGCAGCACCACGAAATCGCGCACGTGCTGCAGCTCGGCGTCCAGCTGGGCGTTGTAGTCGTCGATCGCGGCCTGGCTGAGCACCTGCGGGAAGGACTGCAGCAGGCGCACGATGCCGCGCTGGATCAGGTGGATGGTGGTCGATTCCAGCGGTTCGACGAAGCTGCCGGCCAGGCCCAGGGCCACGCAGTTCTTCTCCCAGCAGCGCTGGCGCTGGCCAGGACGGAAGCGGACCGGCCACGGCGTGCGGATCACCTCGCCCTGGACGCTGGAGAGGAAGGCCTCGCGCGCCTCTTCGTCGTCCATGAAGCGGCTGGAATAGACGATGCCGTTGCCGACCCGGTGCTGCAGCGGGATGCGCCACTGCCAGCCCGCGCGCCCGGCGATGGCACGGGTATAGGGCACGGCGTCGCGCACCGCGGTGGTCTGGGTGGCCAGGGCGCGGTCGTTCAGCAGCCACTGCGACCAGTCGATGAAGCCCACGCCCAGCGCCTGCCCGATGAGCAGTGCGCGGAAGCCGGTGCAGTCGATGAAGAAGTCGCCTTCCAGCACGTCGCCGCCTTCCATCTCCAGCGAGCGGATGCAGCCGCTGCCTGGATCGGTGGCCACCCTGGCGATCTTCCCCTCCACCCGGCAGCAGCCGTGGCGCTGCGCCAGCTCGCGCAGGAAGCGCGCGTACAGCGCCGCATCCATGTGGTAGGCGTAGTTGACGTGGTGGCCGGGCAGGTGGGAGAAGCGGTCCTGGTGCGCGGCCTGCAGCTCGATGCAGTAGTCGGCGTAGTCGCTGGCCAGGCCCTCGTGCCGGCCGCGCAGCCAGAAGTGCTGGAACCCGGCCGACCAGTGGTCGCGCCCGCTGGTGCCGAAAGAATGGATGTAGCGGTGACCCGGTGCCCTCCAGTTCTCGAAGGAGATGCCCAGCTTGACCGTGCCTTGCACCGCGGCCAGGTAGTCCTGCTCGGCGATCCCCAGCAGGCGGTGGAAGGTCACCAGCGGCGGGATGGTGGCCTCGCCCACGCCCACCGTGCCGATCTCCTCCGACTCGACCAGGGTGATGTCCAGCACCTTGCCCAGCGTGCGCGACAGCGCGGCGGCGGCCATCCAGCCGGCGGTGCCACCGCCGGCGATGACCACGCGGCGGACCGGGGTGTCGGGCAGGGATGCATCGCTCATCGGGATCCTCGTTGTCCAAGCCGTTGCAGCAGCTTCGCGCGCAGGCGTCGCGCGCGTGCCTCGTCCAGCCGGCCGAGCACGCCGCGCGCCGGTTCCGGCACGTGGCCGGCCGCCGCGTCCGCGTCCTCGCCGAACACGTAGTGGTCGAACACGTCCTGCCACAGCGCGCGCTGGTGGGGCGGCAGCCCGCGCACGCTGGCGATGGCCAGCATCAGCGCGTCCACCGGGTTGTCCATCCACGCCGGCACCCGGCGCCACCAGTAGTTCACCAGCACGTTGAAAGCTTCCAGCCCCTCCATGTGGTGCCACCACATCGAGGGGATGAACACCGCGTCGCCCGGGCCGAGCTCGGCGCACAGCGCATGGCGCAGGGCCTCGGCGAAGCGCGGGAAGCGCGCGAAGTCGGGCGCGGCGAAGTCGACCAGGCTCACCGGCTGCCCCGCCGGAGTGAATTCCAGCGGGCCGACGTAGAGGTTGCGCAGCTGCTGCGGCGGGAACAGCGTCACGCGCCGGCGCCCGGCGACCACGCAGGCGATGTTCTCCGGCAGGTCCTGGTGGGCGGCGATGCGGCTGCGGTTGCCGATCCAGATGCTGGCCAGTGGATCCTGGCCCGGCAGCGCCAGGTCGTTGCCGGCGCGGAAGCCCGGCAGCCAGGTGTCGACCGTGGTCGAGGCGACGTAGATCGCCGGCGGCCGCTCGTGGCCGAGGTAGTTGCGCAGGGTGGCCAAGGCCACGCCCAGCGGCACCTGCTCGCGGCGGAAGTTGAAGCCCGCCAGCGCGCCGTCGTAGAAGAAGCGGCCTTCGATCCCCGGCGGGCCGACCGTGGCGGTCACCGGTGGCGCGCCGGGGCGCTCCAGGCCCTGCAGGTAGGCGATCGCGGCTCGCGCCGATTCGCGCGCGGCGGCCACCGCGGGCCAGTGCGCGACCAGCCCGCGCAGCACCACCGGCGACGCACCATGCAGCACCGCGTCCGGGACCACCCCGGGCGTGGCGGTGATCTCCGGGATCGCGGCGCCCGCCACCGGCGCGGCCGCGTCCTCGTCGCGATGCAGGACCTGCTCGTCCACGGGCGCGCGCTCCAGGGTCGGCGATGCCGGCATCGTGCCGCATCGCGCCGGGCCAAAGAAAGGCCGCCGGGTCCTTCCGGCGGCCGAGTGGGACCGCCGCGCCAGGAGAGGGGGCGCGGCCGGTGCTGCAGGATCAGAACCGGTAGCGCAGGCCGAACATGTAGCGCGGGCCGGTCTGGGTGGCGTAGCGCACCATGTTCGAGTGGCGGGCGTGGATGCGCTGGGTCTGGTCGGTGAGGTTGATGCCTTCCAGGCTCAGCACCAGGTTGTCGGTGACCGAGTAGCTGACGATCGCGTCGAGCTGGCCGTATGCCTCGGTCCAGTTCGGGTTCGGGCCCTGGCCGCCGATGCCGTTGAAGAACTCGTCGCGCCAGTTGTACGCCGCGCGGACCTGCCACCTGTCCTTGTCGTAGAACGCGACCAGGTTGGCGGTGTCGCTCAGGCCGACCATCGGGTACTGGGTCTCCAGGCTGGTGTTGTCGAAGGTCAGGCCAGAATCCACCTTGGTGTAGTTGGCCGCCAAGCCGAAGCCGCTCTCGCCGAACACGTGCTGGACGTTGACCTCGAAGCCGTCGACATGGTCGCGGCGCTGGTTGACCGGCACGGTGATGTCGAAGCCGGCCACCGGGTCGCCGGGCCGGCCCTCGATGGTGCCGGTCATCTGCCCGGCCGAGTTGAGCCCGGTGTAGTTGACGCCCGGCTGGCCGTCGAAGTTGGTGAAGATGTAGTCGCGGATGCAGGGCAGGTCGGTCTGGCCGCAGCCGCCGGTGGAGATGGCCGCGTTCCAGTAATCGCCGCCCACCGGGGTGTGCAGGTCGAACGGCGACTCGCGCAGGATCGTGCTGCTGATGAAGTTCTCGACGTTCTTGCGGAAGTAGCCGGCGGAGACGTAGCTGGCCTCGCTGTAGTACCACTCCAGCGACAGGTCGAAGTTCTGCGACTTCAGCGGCTCCAGCGCGGGGTTGCCGCGGCTGCCGTTGCCGCCGACGGCGCGGACGATGTTGTCCAGGCGCTGGCCGCCCTGGATGTCCTGCCAGCCCGGACGGCCGATGGTCTCGCTGTAGCTGCCGCGCAGCACCAGGTCGTCGCGCAGGTGCAGGGCCAGGTCGAGGTTGGGCAACAGGTAGTCGTACTCGCCCTCCAGCTCGGTGAAGCCCTGCTCGTCGGCGTACTGCACGTACATCTCGTTGGCCGCCACCCAGCTGATGCCCGTGGGAATGCGCACCAGCGCGGCCGACTCGACCTCGGTCTCCTCGTAGCGCACGCCCACGGCCACGTCCAGCGGCATCGACCAGTCGAAGCGGGTGGTCCACTGCAGGTAGGCGCTGCGCGATTTCTCGGTGGTGCGCAGGTCGTCGGTATAGTCCGGGCGCATCTCGTAGCAGGTCGGGCAGGGCTGGCCGTTGGGCTGCGGGATCTCCGCCGCGCGCTGGCGCAGGCGTTCGAAGTCGAACACCAGGAAGCCGTCGGTCCAGTCCGGGTGGCCGGAATTGCCGAAGGCGTCGAAGTAGCGCGACATGTGGTCCAGGTACCAGATGCTGTCGTCGTAGTCCCCCGGGCTGCCGAGGCCGCCCCAGTTGTCGGCCTGCATCACCGAGGCCGCGGTGCGGTTGTTCACCTCGGTGGCGGAAACGCCGAAGTCCAGGCCGGAGTACTCGCCGAACTCGAACCGGCCGCGCGCCTGCAGCTGCTCGACCTCGGAGCGGTTGTAGCTGTTCTGGAACACCGAGCCGGTGACCACGGCGTCGGCGGCGCTCACCTCGTCCATGCCTGGCGGCAGGACCACGTTGACGATCGGGATCTCGCCGCTGTAGTCGACCGACGTCGTGCCGCGCACGAACGCGGCCACGCCCAGCACGCCGGCCGAGCCGTAGGGGCCGTCCGGGCGCGATTCGGACTTGGCCTTGTGGTAGTCGAAGTCCAGGCTCAGCGCGTCGTTGACCTCCCACTCCACGTTGAAGCCCAGCGAGTCGCCGCGGTTCTTCGTGGCCAGCTGCATGCCGCCCATCGACAGGTCGCTGTTGCCGGCCGGGATGTCTTCCGAATACCAGGTCGGCGCGGCGACCGGGCCGTCGGTCCAGGAGCTGTCGCCGGGCTGGTAGTTGAACCACACCGACAGTTCGCTGCGCTGCTGCTGCACCTTGTTCTCGATGTAGCTGTAGTCCAGGGTCGCGGTGACCGCGTCGCTGGGCGCCCACTGCAGGGTGACGTTGGCATTGGTGCGCTGGCGCTGGACGCCGTTGACGCTGTAGCCGGTGTTCTGCGGCCGGGCGTAGATGTCGTCCGCGCCGGGGCGGTTCTCGATGCGGTCATACCCGGGCTCGCCGGGCAACGGCAGGCGGGTGCCGCGGGTGGCGTCGTCGCCGGCGAAGGTCAGCCAGCCATCGGCCACCGAGGCCTGGGAGTAGCCGGAGTCGCGCTCCTGGTAGCTGCCGCTGACCAGCACGCCGAAGGTGTTGTCGGCGAAGGTCTGGCTGAAGATGCCCGACAGCTCGCCGGTGAACTTGCTCCCACCGAAGCTCCGCGGCAGGTTGTCGACCGAGGTGTCGTGCACCGCCTTGGCGCCGACGCTGCCCAGGAACTGGCCGATCTCGAGCGGCCGTGCGGTCTTGACGTTGAGGGTTGCGCCGATGCCGCCGGTGGGCAGGTCGGCGCGCCCGGTCTTGTGCACCTCGATCGCGGAGATCGCCTCGGCGGCGAGGTTGGCGAAGTCGAACGAGCGCGAGTTGGTGGTGCCGCCGCCGCCGGCGCCGAGGTTTGAGGCCGGCATCTGGCGGCCGTTGAGCAGCACCAGGTTGTAGTCCGGGCTGATGCCGCGCACGGTCACCTTGGAGCCTTCGCCGCTGCTGGTGCGGTCGATCGACACGCCGCTGATGCGCTGCAGGGCCTCGGCCAGGTTGGTGTCGGGGAACTTGCCGATGTCCTCGGCGACGATGCCGTCGACCACGCCCTGGGCGTCGCGCTTGAGGTTCATCGAGGACGCCAGGCTGGCGCGGATGCCGGTCACCACGACCGTATCCAGTTCGCTCACCTGGTCGGTGGCGGGCGCCTCCTGCGCCAGGGCCTGGGTGGCGGGGGGCGCCAGAGCCACCAGCAGGGCGGTGGTCAGCAGGCGGCGGCGCGGCGGCGCGACTACACGGAAACGCATCATGGATCCTTCCCCTCTCTGTCGGCGTTGGGTTGGGTGGACAGGCGCGCTGCGCCCGACGGGGCCGGATTTGGAGATCTGCTGACAGCGTTGTCAAGCCAAAAATGCAAAATAGACCGATCCAGGGAGGATGTAGCGCTAACACCCTCGGTGGCTGCTGCCGTGCAACACGGATTTCCGCGTTCCTGAAAGAAGCGCTGGAAAATCAGTGGGATCCGCTATATGTCCGGTTCATTGTCCACGTGTTTCCGGCGGGGACAGGAAGTGGCCCGCCCATGTCCCGGCGAAGCCTCCGACAGGCCGCCTGCTGTCTCGTCAGCAGCGGAATCGTGACAACGTTGCCATTATGGTTGCCGCCTGCGGAGCCGGTGCGTGGCGTGAGGGGCCGCGGGGTGGCGCCGTGCCTTGCGGGCCGGCGCCGGATCAGTCGCCGCCGGCGAACCCGTGCTGGCGCCAGGCCTCGAACACGAGCACGGCCACCGCATTGGACAGGTTGAGGCTGCGGTTGCCCGGACGCATGGGCAGGCGCAGGCGCTGGGGCTCCGGCACCGAGTCGAGGACTTCGTCGGGCAGGCCGCGGGTCTCGCAGCCGAACAGGAAGGCATCGCCATCGGCATAGGCCGGCTGGTCGTGGCGGACCTGGCCGCGGGTACTGAGGGCGAACAGGCGTCGCGGGCGCAGGCGTGCCAGCGCGGAGGCAAGGTCGGGATGGACCTGCACGCTGGCGTACTCGTGGTAGTCCAGTCCGGCGCGGCGGAGCTGGCGGTCCTCCAGGCTGAAGCCCAGCGGTTCGATCAGATGGAGGCGGGCGCCGGTATTGGCGCAGAGCCGGATCACGTTGCCCGTGTTGGGGGGGATCTCGGGCTGGTACAGCAGGACATCGAATACGGGGGATGGCATCCCCGGATTCTAGACGTCCCGGCGGACGGGGCGCTGGAGCGCCTTGCGGCCTGCGCCGCGCCAGCCGGTGCCTTGCGCGGCCTGCACTTACTCGCCCGAGGCGGCATAGGCGGCGACGCTGGCCGACGTGGCCTGCTCGGCCAGGGTGTGGCCGACCTGCGAAGCCAGGGCCTGGGCGTGCTCGCGGGCGACGATCGTGGCGCGCTCGGCAAGCTGTTCGGCGGTCGGCCGCACGTACACGGCGGCCAGGTCGACGATGCGCGTCTGCAGGGCCTGCAGGGCCAGGTACTCGGCCCTCTGGGCGGCGGTCGGGCGGACCTGGACGGCCGGCAGGTTGACGATGCGGGTGGAGGCCAGCTCCGCCTGCAGGGCGGTGTCGGGACGGACCTGGACGGCCGGCAGGTCGATGATGTGCTCGACGCGCGGGGGCTCGGCGCCGAAGGCGGAGGTGGCGGCCAGCGAGAGGGCCAGGGAAGCGGCGAGGGTCTTGGCGTTCATGGCGTGCTCCGGTGTCGTTGATCAGTGGTGTGGTAGTAAGGTAGTACACCTAAGCAGGGAGTGCAATTGCGATTTGCTCTTTCTGCTTTTGGCTTCAGCTTCTGTTCAGTTACTGCAGAGCTGGCCTTCGGTGCACCAGGGACAACGCAGGCCGCGTGCCAAGTTTTATGGGTTTGTAATCAGCGAGTTACGTGCTCGCGGGAGTGTCCGCGCGGCCGTCCGGACGTCCGCAGGCGAGCGGACACGGGGCCCGGACAGCGCGCGCGGCGTCATCCGAGGGCACGGGACGGGCTTGGAGGTGTGCTGGTCCGGGTGGGAATGGCGGCATCCGCCGCCCGCGGGCGCTGGGCCCGCGGGGATGCACCTTCAGGCCCACGGCAGCCGGGCCGGAGGCGCGGGCCGGCGACTTCGCCTGCTGGACGGATGCCAGCGCCAGTCGCCAGGGCGCGCCTTCCCATACATACAGGTAGATAGAGAGAGCTACCTGGCGGCGGGTGGGACGCGGGCCGCTACCGCCAGCCCGGGACCGGCCGCCCGCACGGCTCGGGCATCGGCCTTCCGCCGGGACGCGGCCAGGGCTGCCGGCGGGAGGCTGGCGCCGACGCGTCCGGCTTCGCAATCCGCGCAGGCCGTCGCGGTCCGGACGGGAGTGTCCCCGCCGCCTGGCCTGCGGTACGCACGGGTGCTGCCAGGCTTACCAGGGCAGGACCGTCCCCTCCGGATCCAGGAACAGCCCGCTGTCGGCAGGGCCCAGGCGGTCCAGCACCGCCAGCAGGGCGGCGACGGCTTCGGCGGGCAGGGCCGGCGCGCGCTCGCCGCCCATGTCGGTGCGGACCCAGCCCGGATGCAGCGCGACCACGCGGATGCCGCGTGGCTGCAGGGCCTGCGCCAGCAGCGCCGTCCCCATGTTCTGCGCGGCCTTGCCCATGGCGTAGCTGGGCGTGCGGAACTGGCGGCGCAGGGCGATCGAGCCGATCTCCGAGGACATGTTGGCGACGACGCCTCCGTCGGCCAGCAGGCCGGCCAAGGCCTGCACCAGCAGGAACGGGCCCAGGGCATTGGTGCGCACGCTGGTTTCCAGGTCGGCTTCGGCCACCTGCCCGAACCGCTCGCCGCCGCGCAGCACCCCGGCGTTGTTGACGACCAGGCCAAGGCGCCGGTCATCGAGCACCAGCGGCAGTTCGCGCAGCAGTTCCTCGCGGCTGCGGCCGAAGGCCACGTCCAGCGGCAGCACGTGCAGGCGGCCGGGGTGTTCGCCGGCGAGGGCGTTGAGCGCGGTGGCGCGGCCGGGCTGGCGTGCGGTGGCGACCACGTGGTCGCCACGGGCCAGCAGCTGGCGCACGAACTCCAGGCCGAGGCCGCGGTTGGCGCCGGTGACAAGGCAATGGCGCATGTCCATGGGCTCCTGCCGCTGTGGCTTGTGGCCTAGTGTAATGAGCGCGCGTGGCCGCTAGGATCATCGCGTCCATCACGTACAGGGAACGTCACCATGAGGATCGCACGCACGCCGCTGGCCGCCGCGCTGGTTATGGCCATCTCCGCCTCCTTCGGCGCCGGGCTGGCGCCGGCCCAGGCCGCCGGGCGCGCGCCGGCCGCCAGCGAGGCGCTGATCCCGTACGAGGAGTTCACCCTGCCCAACGGTCTGCGCGTGGTGGTGCATACCGACCGCAAGGCGCCGATCGTGGCGGTCAACATCTGGTACCACGTCGGCAGCAAGGACGAGCCGGCCGGTCGCAGCGGCTTCGCCCACCTGTTCGAGCACCTGATGTTCAACGGCTCGGAGAACCACCGCGGCGAGTACTTCGAACCGTTCGAGATGGTTGGTGCCACCGACATGAACGGCACCACCTGGCTGGACCGCACCAATTACTTCCAGAACGTGCCCACCACCGCGCTGGACCTGGCGCTGTGGATGGAGTCCGACCGCATGGGCCACATGCTCGGCGCGATCGACCAGAAGACCCTCGACGAGCAGCGCGGCGTGGTCCAGAACGAGAAGCGCCAGGGCGAGAACCAGCCCTACGGCCAGGCCGACGACCTGATCTACACCGCGCTCTATCCCAAGGGCCACCCGTACCACCACAGCACGATCGGCTCGATGAACGACCTCAATGCCGCGTCGCTGGATGACGTCAAGCAGTGGTTCCGCGCCTGGTACGGGCCCAACAACGCGGTGCTGGTGCTGGCTGGCGACATCGACGTGGAGACCGCGCGCGAGAAGGTCACCCGCTACTTCGGCGACATCCCTGCCGGGCCGACCCTGGCCCGCACCGACGCCGGCCCGGCCCGGCGCCAGGCCACCCGCGGCACGATGCAGGACAAGGTGCCGCAGGCCCGGGTGTACCGTGCCTGGAGCGTGGAGCGCTACGGCAAGCCGGACCTGGAGCGCCTGCAGTTGCTGGCCCAGGTGCTCGGCGGCAGCCGTGGCTCGCGCCTGGACCGGCGCCTGGTGTTCCAGGACAAGCTGGCCGACAAGGTCAGCGCCTACGTGCAGCCGTTCGAGCTGGCCTCCACCTTCTACGTGTCGGCCGACGTGCGCCAGGGCGTCGAGCCGGCGCAGGTGGAGGCGGCGCTGGACGAGGAGATCGCCCGGCTGCTGGCCGAAGGCCCCACCGCCGCCGAGCTTGAACAGGCGCAGACGGTGGTCCGCGCCAGCGTGGTGCGCGGGGTGGAGCGCATCGGCGGCTTCGGCGGCAAGGCCGATGCCCTGGCCGAGTGCGCGGTCTACACCCGCAACCCCGGCTGCTTCCGCGACAGCCTGGAGGTGTTCGCCAGCGCCAGCCCGGCGGAGGTGCGCAAGGCCGGCCAGACCTGGCTGGCCGACGGCTCGCACACCCTGGTGGTGGTGCCGGGCGAGCGCACCGTGCTGGAGGAGGAGCCCTCGCCGACCCCGGCGCCATTCAAGCTGCCCCGGCCGGACCCGAAGTTCCGCACCGTCGCCAGCGACGTGGACCGCGCCGCCGGCGTGCCCATGCCCGAGCGCTTCCCGGACCTGAAATTCCCGGCGCTGGAGCGCGCGCGGCTGGGCAACGGCACCGAGGTGATCCTGGCCCGCCGTGACGCGGTGCCGGTGGTGCAGTTCAGCTACGAGTTCCACGGCGCGGGCTTCGTCGCCGACAAGGGCGGCAAGCTCGGCACCTCGAGCTTCACCCTGAACATGCTGGACGAAGGTGCCGGCGGCCTGGATGCGATCGCCTTCTCCAACCGCGCCGAGTCGCTGGGCGCCAACCTCGGCGCCGGCGCCTCGCTCGATGGCGGCAGCGCCTACCTGTCGGCGCTCAAGGAGAACCTCGATGCCTCGCTGGCGCTGTACGCGGACATGATCCGCCGGCCCGGCTTCGAGCAGAAGGAGATCGACCGGGTGCGCGCGACCTGGCTGGCCGGCATCGCCCAGGAGAAGGCGCGTCCCAACGGCGCCGCGCTGCGCGTGCTGCCGCCGCTGCTGTATGGCAAGCAGCATCCCTATGCGATCCCGTTCAGCGGCACCGGCACCGAGGCCTCGATCGCCTCGCTGGATCGCGCCGACCTGGTCGGCTTCCACCGCAAGTGGGTGCGGCCGGAGGGCGCCAGCCTGATCGTGGTCGGCGACACCACGCTGGCGGAGGTGATGCCGCTGCTGGAGAAGCATTTCGGCGACTGGAAGGGCGAGGGTGCCGCGCCGGCCGCGCACGCCGCCCTGGCCGAGGTCGCGCGCCCGGCCGGGCAGACGGTCTACCTGATCGACCAGCCCGGCGCGGTCCAGGCCACCATCCTGGCCGGCCAGCTGGTGCCCTCCACCCGCGACCCGCAGTCGGTGAAGTTCGACTTCGCCAACTCGATCCTGGGCGGCGAGTTCTCCTCGCGGCTGAACATGAACCTGCGCGAGGACAAGCACTGGGCCTACGGCGCCTACAGCTTCGCCTCCGGCGCGCTGGGCCAGCGTCCGTGGATCGCCTTCGCCCCCGTGCAGATCGACAAGACCGCCGAGGCCCTGGCCGAGCTGGACCGGGAGATGCGCGACTACGTCTCCGGGCGCAAGCCGGCGACCGCGGCGGAGGTGGCCAAGATCCAGGCCACCGAGATCCGCAGCCTGCCCGGCGCCTACGAGACCGGCCGCGCGGTGCTGGGCACCATCAGCAGCAACCTGCGCTACGGGCGGCCGGACGACTACGTGTTCCAGCGCAAGGCGCAGATCGAGGCGCTGACCGTCGAACAGGTACAGCAGGCCGCCGCCGCGCTGGACCCCGACAAGCTGGTGTGGGTGGTCGTCGGCGACCTGAAGCAGGTCGAGCAGCCGGTGCGCGCGCTGGACCTCGGTACGGTCCACGTGGTGGACGCCGACGGCAACCCGGTCGCGCGCTGATCCGCCGGAGGCGTCGCCGCGTCCCGGCGGCGCCCCCGGTTGCCCTCCATTCCATCGATCCGTGGCAGGCTCCGGCCTGTCCCATCTTTCCGGAACCCTGCCAATGAAGCGTCTTCCTGTCCTGATCCTGCTCGTCCTGCCGCTGGCGGCCTGCACCTGGGTGCCGCTGCAGCCGGAAGGCAAGTCCGTGCGCGTGATCGCCGCCGGCACCGCACCGGCCGGCTGCGCGCGCCAGGCGGACGTGGAGGTTTCGGTGAAGCATTCGGTCGCGTTCTACGAGCGCAACGACGTCAAGGTGCGCGACGAGCTGGAGACCCTCGCCCGCAACGAGGCGCCGGGCACCGGGGCCAACGTGATCCAGCCGCTGGGCGAGCCGGCAGGCGGCAGCCAGCGCTTCGCGGCGTGGCGCTGTCCCTGAACCTGCGCGGCTGCCGGACCATGCGTAAACGTGCGGTGAAGGCGCCCAGCCGGTAGAATCGTCGCCCCTTTCGCCCTACCGGCGTGGTCCAGCCATGCTTTTCAAGAACGTCTCCATCGCGGGGCTGGCGCATGTCGACGCGCCGCACACCCTGACCTCGCAGGAAATCAACGACCGGCTGAAGCCGACCCTGGACCGCCTTGGCATCCGGGTCGACGTGCTGGGCGACATCGCCGGCATCCATGCCCGGCGCCTGTGGGACGAGGGCATGCAGGCTTCCGACGTGGCCACGCTGGCGGCACGCAAGGCGCTGGATGACGCCGGCATCGGCGTGGACAGGATCGGGCTGCTGGTGAACACCTCCGTCAGCCGCGACTACCTGGAGCCATCCACCGCCTCGATCGTGTCCGGCAACCTGGGCGTGGGCGAGGAGTGCATGACCTTCGACGTCGCCAATGCCTGCCTGGCCTTCATCAACGGCATGGACATCGCCGCGCGCATGCTCGAGCGCGGCGAGATCGACTACGCCCTGGTGGTGGACGGCGAGACCGCCAACCTGGTGTACGAGAAGACCCTGGAGCGGATGATGTCCGCGGAGTTCACCGAGCAGCAGTTCCGCGACGAGATGGCCGCCCTGACCCTGGGGGGCGGCGCCGCGGCGATGGTGCTGGCGCGCCGCGAGCTGGCGCCGGACGCGCCGCGCTACAAGGGCGGCATCACCCGCTCGGCGACCGAGTTCAACCAGCTGTGCCGCGGCAACCTGGACCGCATGGTCACCGATACCCGGCTGCTGCTGATCGAGGGCATCAAGCTGGCCACCAAGACCTTCGCCGCGGCCAAGATCGCGCTGGGCTGGGCGGTGGAGGAGCTGGACCAGTTCGTGATCCACCAGGTCAGCCGCCCGCACACCAAGGCCTTCATCAAGTCGCTGGGCGTGGACCCGAAGAAGGTCATGACCATCTTCGGCGAGCACGGCAACATCGGGCCCGCTTCGGTGCCGATCGTGCTGAGCAAGCTCAAGGAGCTGGGGCGCCTGAAGAAGGGCGACCGGATCGCGCTGCTGGGGATCGGTTCCGGCCTGAACTGCTCGATGGCCGAGGTCGAGTGGTAAGCGGCCGCGTGGACCGGTGAACGGGGAAGGCCGGCATGTCCGGCCTTTTTCATGGGCGGCGCGGGCCGTCGCCACTGCCGGTCCACCAGGCCCGGGCGGCGGCGGGCCGCCCGGTGGCAGCGGCCCGCAGCGCCGGCCTCAGTCGGCCCCGCAGCACTTCTTGTGCTTCTTGCCGCTGCCGCAGGGGCAGGGGTCGTTGCGCCCCGGGCCTTCCTCGCGCCGGATCGGGGTGCGCGGGGTCAGCTCGGCGATGTGGTGGTGGTTGAGGTCGGCGAGCATGCCCGGCAGGTCCATCACGATCTCCAGCCGCTCGCGGTAGCCCAGCGCGGTAGCGGGCGCGGGCGGGTCTCCGCCGCCATCGCCGTCGGCCTCGTCCCCTTCCCCGCCGGTGGTGCCGGTGACCAGCTGCTCGAGCAGGGCGAAGATCTCATCGATCCAGTCATGGGCGTCCAGCCACTGGTCCCAGCCGTCCTCGCGCAGGGCCACGCCCTCGAAGAAGCCCAGCGCCCATTCGCGGCCCACGTCCAGCTCGTCCTCGGGCAGGGCCTCGGCGCCTTCCTGCGGCTCCTCGGGCAGCCACATCAGCGGCATCAGGTGGTCGGGCAGGTCGTCCTCGCCATGGCGGGCGCGGGCGGCGCACATGTTCCAGTGGCCCAGCAGCAGGTTGCGGATCTCCTCGGCCTCGGCCGGGCTGTCCCAGCGCGGCGGCTTGCCGCCCCACACCACCGGCTCCCATTCCTCCACCGGCACCGGTGAAGGCGCGACCACCAGCGCGGACAGGAAGCCGTCCAGCGCCTCGAGGTTGAAGCCGCGGAAGGGCACGGCGCGCTGCTCGAGCAGGTCGGAGAGGCGCGCGATCTGGGCGTCGTCGAGATGGGTCGGGGGCGTGGCCATGGCGGGCGTGTCCGGTCGGGGGGCTGCATGGTAGTCCCTTGCGCCGGGAAAGGCGCGCCGGCCGCCGGGCGGGGGTCGGGTGCGCTGGCCTACAATGCGCGGTTTCCGCGCGAACCTGCCACCGTGTCCCAGTTCCCCGGCTACCCGGCCCACCCCCGGCGTTTCGAAGTCCGCCCCGGCATCCACATGTCCTACCTGGACGAGGGCCCGCACGACGGCGAGGTGGTGGTGATGGTGCACGGCAACCCGTCGTGGAGCTATTACTGGCGCACCCTGGTGGCCGGGCTCGGGGACCGCTACCGCTGCATCGTCCCGGACCATGTCGGCATGGGCCTGTCGGACAAGCCGGACGACCGCCCCACCGCCTCCCCGCGCTACGACTACACGCTGCAGTCGCGGGTGGAGGACCTGGACGCGCTGCTGCGCCATGCCGGCATCGATGACGCCACTCCGGTGACCCTGGCGGTGCACGACTGGGGCGGGATGATCGGCTTCGGCTGGGCGCTGTCGCATGCGGCCCGGGTCAAGCGCCTGGTGATCCTCAACACCGCCGCCTTCCCGATGCCGGCGGCCAAGGCCATGCCATGGCAGATCGCGCTGGGCCGGGACTATTTCGTCGGCGAGGTGCTGATCCGCACCCTCAACGCGTTCTCCGCCGGTGCCGCCTGGCTGGGCGTGGAGCGGCCGATGCCGGCCGACGTGCGGCGTGCCTACGTGGCCCCGTACGACTCCTGGAAGAACCGCATCTCCACCGTGCGCTTCATGCAGGACATCCCGCTGTCGCCCAAGGACAAGGCATGGCCGCTGCTGGAGGCCGCCGGCAGGGCGCTGCCGTCCTTCGCCGACCGCCCGGCCTTCATCGGCTGGGGCCTTAAGGACTTCGTGTTCGACCGGCACTTCCTGGAGCGCTTCCGCGCCGACCTGCCGCGGGCCGAAGTGCATGCCTTCGAGGACGCCGGGCACTACGTGCTGGAAGACCGCCACGAGGTGCTGGTGCCGGCGATCCGCGCCTTCCTGGACGCGCACCCGGCGGGCTGAGCCGCGTCGGCCCGCCCCGCCGCGCTCAGGCGGCGATCGGTGCCGGCGGCGAGGACGGGCTGTTGCCGCTGTCGTCGGGATGGCCGTCGTCGTTGCCGGCCGGGTCGCGCCAGCGCCAGTCCGCTTCGGTCAGCGGCGCCATGCCATGGGCCAGGCGTGCCCGGTCGCACTGCGAGCTGGCGGCACCGAACTCCCATGAGGCGTCCACCTCGCGGCAGACCGACGGCCGGTTGGGGTGGATGGTGCAGCGCGAGTACACCCCGATCTGCGCATCCAGGGCCACGCAGCGTACCGGCGCGCCGTAGGTACCGCGCATGCACAGCCGGTGCGGGTCCAGGCGCTGGGTGAGCGCCGCCGGCACCCCGCCTTCGGTGACCTCGTCCGACTCCATCCAGTGGAAGGCGACCCGGTACTGGGTGCAGCAGGCGCCGCAGCTGAGGCAGGGATGCATGGGAGCCAGGCCTTGCGCGGCGGGCGGGACGGTGGGGTCGCGATTCTGCCGCATCCGCCGGCGCCGGGGTAGCACGCGCCGCGCGTGAAGGCCGCCGGGCCGGCCTGCGGCCCATCGGCGATAATCCGGGCATGACTTCCAGCCCCTGCAACATCGCCGCGGCGCTGCCGCGGCTGGCGGCCGAGCGTCCCGGCCAGCCCGCCATCCGCTGTCCGGGCCAGCGTCGCCCGGGCGGCATGGCGCGCTACGACGTGGTCCTGGACTACCGAACCCTGGATACCCGCAGCGATGCCATCGCCGCCGGCCTGGCCGCCCATGGCATCGGCCGGGGCGTGCGCACGGTGGTGATGGTGCGGCCTTCGCCGGAGTTCTTCCTGGTGATGTTCGCGCTGTTCAAGGCCGGCGCGGTGCCGGTGCTGGTGGACCCGGGCATCGACCGGCGCGCGCTGAAGCAGTGCCTGGACGAAGCCCGCGCCGAGGCCTTCATCGGCATCCCGCTGGCGCACGTGGCGCGGCGGCTGCTGGGCTGGGCCGCGTCGGCCCGCAGGCTGGTCACGGTCGGTGCCCGGATGGGCTGGGGCGGCACCACCCTGGCGGCGGTCGAGCGTGCCGGGCGTGACGCCGGGCCGCAGCTGGCCGACACCGGGGCCGAGGAGGTTGCGGCGATCCTGTTCACCAGCGGCTCCACTGGGGTGCCCAAGGGCGTGGTCTACCGCCACCGCCATTTCGTCGCCCAGATCGAGCTGATGCGCGAGGCGTTCGGCATCGAGCCCGGCGGCGTGGACCTGCCGACCTTCCCGCCGTTCGCCCTGTTCGATCCGGCCCTGGGCCTGACCTCGGTGATCCCGGACATGGACCCGACCCGCCCCGCCCAGGCCGACCCGCTGCGCCTGCACGATGCGATCGAGCGGTTCGGCGTCACCCAGCTGTTCGGCTCGCCGGCGCTGATGCGGGTGCTGGCCGACCACGGCCGGCCGCTGCCGACGCTGCGCCGGGTGACCTCCGCCGGCGCCCCGGTGCCGCCGGAGGTGGTGGAGCGGATCCGGGCGCTGCTGCCGGCCGATGCCGGGTTCTGGACGCCCTACGGGGCCACCGAATGCCTGCCGGTGGCGGTGATCGAGGGCCGCGAACTGCAGGCGACCCGCGCCGCCACCGAAGCCGGTGCCGGCACCTGCGTGGGCCGGCCGGTGGCGCCGAACGAGGTGCGGATCATCGCCATCGACGATGCCCCGATCGCCGACTGGTCGCAGGTGCGCGAGCTGCCGGCGGGGCAGGTGGGCGAGATCACCGTCGCCGGCCCGACCGCTACCGACAGCTACTTCAACCGCGACGCGGCCACCGCCGCCGCCAAGATCACCGAACCCCTGGAACAGGGCGGCGCCCGCGTGGTCCACCGCATGGGCGACACCGGCTACTTCGACGGCGAGGGCCGGCTGTGGTTCTGCGGACGCAAGAGCCAGCGCGTGGAAACCGCCGATGGCCCGCTGTACACCGAGCAGGTCGAACCGGTGTTCAACGTGCACCCGCGCGTGCGCCGCACCGCCCTGGTCGGGGTGGGCGCGCCCGGCGCACAGGTGCCGGTGCTGTGCGTGGAACTGGCCCGCGGCGTGCGCGCCGCCGAATTCGGACGCATCACGGAGGAGCTGCGCCTGCTCGGCAGCCGCCTGCCGCCTGCCGCGCGCATCGGCCGCTTCCTGCGCCATCCCGCGTTCCCGGTCGACATCCGCCACAACGCCAAGATCGGGCGCGAGAAGCTGGCCGCGTGGGCCGCGCGGCAGCTGGAGAAAACGCCATGAAGGTGCTGGTGACCGGCGGCGGCGGCTTCCTCGGCCAGGCCCTGTGCCGCGCGCTGCTGGCACGCGGATACGAGGTGCACAGCTTCCAGCGCAGCCATTCGCCGGCGCTGGAGGCGATGGGCGTGGTCCAGCACCGTGGCGACCTCGCCGACGCGGCCGCGGTCGCCAAGGCGGTGGCGGGCAAGGACGCGGTGCTGCACAACGCCGCCAAGGCCGGCGCCTGGGGCAGCTACGACAGCTACCACCAGGCCAACGTGGTCGGCACCCGCAACGTGATCGCCGCCTGCCGCGCGCACGGCGTGGGCAGGCTGGTGTACACCTCCACGCCCAGCGTCACCCACCGCGCCACCCATCCGGTCGAAGGCCTGGGTGCGCACGAAGTGCCTTATGGCGAGGACTTCCAGGCGCCGTACGCGGCGACCAAGGCGATCGCCGAACAGGAGGCGCTTGCGGCGAATGGTCCGGAGCTGGCGGTGGTGGCACTGCGTCCGCGCCTGATCTGGGGCCCGGGCGATCCGCAGATCCTGCCGCGCCTGGTCGAGCGTGCGCGCGCCGGGCGCCTGCGTCTGGTCGGCGATGGCAGCAACCGGGTCGACACCACCTACATCGACAACGCCGCCCAGGCGCACCTGGACGCGCTGGACCACCTCGCCCCCGGCGCGGCGTGCGCCGGCCAGGCGTACTTCATCTCGAACGGCGAGCCGCTGCCGATCCGCGAGGTGCTCAACCGCCTGCTGCAGGCCGCCGGCGCGCCGGTGGTCACCCGCAGCATCTCCTTCAGGGCGGCCTATCGCATCGGCGCGGTGTGCGAACGGCTGTGGCCGCTGCTGCGCCTGCGGGGCGAGCCGCCGATGACGCGTTTCCTCGCCGAACAGCTGGCGACCGCCCACTGGTACAGCATGGAACCGGCCCGGCGCGATTTCGGCTACGCGCCGCGGGTGGGTTTTGACGAAGGGCTCATGAGGCTGAAGGCTGCATGGCGCGACGGAGCGTCCCTCACCTGACAACGACCCGGGCCGTTGCAGGATTCCCGGCGACCGCCCCCCGTGGCGCCAACGAGGAAGGCCCCCGATGCTTCATTACGCCGTCGTGTTTTTCGTCATCGCCGTCATCGCCGCGCTGCTGGGTTTCAGCGGCATTGCCGGTGCCGCCACCAACATCGCCTGGATCCTGTTCGTCGTGTTCCTGATCCTGGGTGCGATCTCGCTGCTGCGCGGCCGCAAGGTCTAGTCGCAGGCGCCATCGGCGCCTTGCAGATCCACGCGACGGGCGTGGCCTCCGGGCCACGCCCGTCGCGTATCCGGGCCCGGTGCCCGGCCGCATGCGGCCACCCCGCGACGGATAGAATGCGCGCATGCCCACCCCCTTCGATGCCCTCAAGCCGCTCGCCGGCCGCGCCCTGGAAACGGCGCTCAACCGCGCCGTGGCGCTGGATCCGGACACCGTCGCCGCGCTGGCCGGCCTCGATGGCCGCCGCATCTCGCTGAGCCTGGAGAGCCCGCCGCTGGCGCTGGAAATCCGTGTCCATGGCGGCTACCTGCAGGTCGGCCCGCCGCTGCGCGAGGCCGACCTGGCCGTGCGCGGCACCCTGGGCGGGCTTCTCGGCCAGTTGCCGTGGATGGCGGCGGCCGCGCGCGGACGCCCGGCCGGGCGCCTGCATGTCTCCGGTGACGCCGAGCTGGCCCGCCGCCTGCAGAAACTGGCCGGCGGCTTCGAGCCGGACTGGCAGCAGCCGTTCGTGGAGGTGTTCGGGCCGGTCATCGGCATCCAGCTGGCCAATGCCGCCGCGGCCGCCCTGCGCGGCGCGCGCGGGCTGGCCGGCGGGCTCGCCCGTTCGGGCGCCGAATACTTGGTGGAGGAATCGCGCGACGTGGTCGGTCGCGCCGAGCTGGCGGCGTTCAACGACGACGTGGATGCCATCCGCGACGACGTCGAGCGCCTGGCCGCGCGCGTGGGCCGCCTGCGCGTACCGGGGGCCACGCCATGAGGGCCGCGCTGCGCGCCTGGCGGATCGCCCGCGTGGTGCTGCGCTACCGCCTGGACTCGCTGCTGGATGGCACCCCGGCCGAACGCTGGCTGCGCCTGGGCAAGCCCTTCGTGCCGCGCGCCGACGCCGCCATCGCCGCGCAGTCCCGCGGGGCGCGCCTGCGCCTGGCATTGCAGGAGCTGGGGCCGATCTTCGTCAAGTTCGGGCAGATCCTCTCCACCCGCCGCGACCTGATGCCGCCGGACATCGCCGAGGAACTGGCCCTGCTGCAGGACCAGGTCGCCCCGTTCGACGGTGCCGCCGCCCAGGCCATCGTCGAGCAGGCGCTGGGCCGCCCGGTGGCCGCGGCCTTCGCCGCGTTCGATACCCGGCCACTGGCGTCGGCCTCGATCGCGCAGGTGCACGCCGCGCGCCTGCACGACGGCCGCGAGGTGGTGGTCAAGGTGCTGCGGCCGGACATCGAGAGGCAGATCGACGCCGACATCGCCCTGCTGCGGTCGCTGGCCGCGGTGGTGGACCGCGCCCATCCGCGCGCCGACCGGATCCGCCCGCAGGCGGTGGTGGCCGAGATCGAGGCCACCCTGGCCGCGGAGCTGGACCTGCAGCGCGAAGGCGCCAACGCCTCGGTGATGCGTCGCTTCTGGAAGGACTCGCCGGACCTGTACGTGCCGGAGGTGGTGTGGTCGCACACCGCACAGCGGGCGCTGACCATGGAGCGGGTGCACGGCATTCCCTCCGACGACACCGCCGCGCTGGATGCCGCCGGCATCGACCGCAAGGTGCTGGCGGCCAAGGGCGTGCGGGTGTTCTACACCCAGGTGTTCCGCGACAACTTCTTCCACGCCGACGCCCACGCCGGCAACATCTGGGTCGACACCGACCCGGCGCGGCGCGCCAACCCGCGCTTCATCGCGCTGGATTTCGGCATCGTCGGCCAGCTGTCCTCGCGCGACCAGTACTACCTGGCCGAGAACTTCATGGCCATCTTCCACCAGGACTACCGGCGCATCGCCGAGCTGCACGTGGAAGCGGGCTGGATGCCGGCCACGGTGCGCATCGACGAGCTGGAGGCGGCGGCGCGCGCGGTGTGCGAGCCGTACTTCACCCGGCCGCTGAGCGAGGTCTCGCTGGCCGAGGTGCTGGCCAAGCTGTTCCGGACCGCGCAGCGCTACGAACTGACCCTGCAGCCGCAGCTGATCCTGCTGCAGAAGACCCTGCTCAACATCGAGGGCGTGGGCCGGCAGCTGGACCCGCAGCTGGACATCTGGGCCGTCGCCCGGCCGGTGCTGGAGCGCATCCTGCGCGAACGCTACAGCCCGAAGCGGCTGCTGCGGGAATTCCGCCAGCGCGCCCCGGAGCTGATGACCCGCGCTCCGGAGATGCCGCGACTGCTGCACACCTGGCTGGAGCAGCAGGTGCAGGGCCGGCACCAGATGGGCATCCATTCGCTGGAGTTGGCCGAACTGGCGCACAGCCTGAAGGTGATGCAGCGGCGCTCGGTCGCGGCGATCCTCGGCGTGGGCCTGCTGCTGGTGGCGGCGGTGCTGTACGCGCTGGAAGCCGGTGGCCCCCGCCTGGCGGGGGTACCGCTGTCGGCGTGGGTGGCCGGCATCGGCGGCCTGTGGGCGATCGTGGCCGCGTTGCCGCGGCGCTGAGCGGCCACCCACTGATCCGGATGTGCAAGGGGCCCGCAGGATGCGGGCCCCTTGCGTTGTGGCGATCGCCGGCACCGGTCCGCCCGGTGCCGGCAGCGCTCAGGGACTGCCGGCGGCCGCCCCGGCCGCGGCGAAGTCGCCGGCGGCGAACACGCTCAGCTGGTCCGGCCGCAGGTGCCGGCGGATCGCCGCGTTGACCTGCTCCAGGGTGAGCGCGCGATAGGTGGCATCCAGGCCGGCGGTGAACGCCATGGTGCGGTTGAAGAACAGCTGGTCCTGCAGCATCCCGGCCACGGTGTCGTCCGATGCCCGCGACTGCTCTCGCCCGGTCAGCAGGCCGGAGACCGCGTCGCGCAGCTCGTCGGCGGTGATGCCGTCGCTGGCCAGGCGCTGCAGCTCCTCGCGCATCGCCGCCTCGACCCGGGCGATGTTCTGGGGCGCGGCGATGGCCTGGACCATCAGGCTGCCGGCGTCATCGGTGCCGGCCAGGCTGTCGTCGGCCTGCAGCGAGCTCTGCACGCCGTAGCTCAGGCCCTCGGCCTGGCGGATGCGGTCGCCGAGGCGGGATTTCAGCGCGCCACCGCCCAGCACGTGGTTGGCGACCACCAGCGCCGGGTAGTCCGGATCGGTGACCCGCAGCGCCAGGTTCTGGCGCGCCAGCAGCACTGCGTTGGGCTTGTCCGGCGCAGGCAGGCGCTGCCGCAGCGGGGCCACCTCGGCATGGGAGGTGGCAATGGGCTGGTAGGGATGGGCGCTGCGCCAGCCTGCGAACAGCCGCTCCAGCTGCGCGCGCACGGCCACCGGATCGAAGTCGCCGACAATCGCGATCTCGCCCTGCGCCGTGCCGTAGAAGTCGCGGTGGAAGGCGACCACGTCCTCGCGCCGGACCGCGCGCACCCCCGCCAGCAGGCCATCGAGGGTATCGGTGTGCAGCGGATGCCCTTGCGGCCACGGATCGAAGTGGCGCGACAGGGCCAGCCCGGCGAGCGAGCCCGGCTCGCTGCGCGAGGCCTCCAGCCCGGTCACCGCCTGCATCTTCAGCTGCTCGAACTCGGCTTCAGGGAAGGCCGGCTCGCGCAGCACCAGGGCCAGCAGGTCCAGGGTCTGCGCCAGGGTGGCGCGGCGGCCGAGCAGGTTCAGGCGCGCACCCCGCAACCCGCCACTGACTTCGCCCTTGGCCTGCAGCTGCTCCAGGCGACGGTCGATCGCCTGCCGGTCCAGGTCGCCAGCCCCTCGCATCAGCATCGCACCGGCCAGGCTGGCGGCGTGCTGGCGGCCGGCCAGCGATGCCGCGTCGCCGAAGCGGAAATACCCGGACACCACGACGGTGCCGCCACGGGTGCGCTTGGGCAGCAGGGCCACTTTCAGCCCGTCACCCAGGACGAGGCGCTCGGTGCGCGACTCGATGTTCAGCGGCGTGGGCTCGAAGTGTTCGCCCGCATCCATCGCCTGGCGCCCGGTGTAGCCGGCGACCACGCGCGCCGCGGGCGGCGCCGCCGGCACCTGCACCCGCTGCACGTTCTCCGATGGCACGAAGCGGGCGAGGGTCCGGTTGTCCGGGCGCAGGTAGGTGGCGGCCACGCGGTTGACGTCGGCGGCGGTCACCGCGGCGATCGCGTCGCGGCTGGTGAACAGCAGGCGCCAGTCGCCGGCGGCGACGAACTCGCTCAAACCCATGCCCACCGCGTTGACGTCGGTGAAATACAGGTCGTAGTCGTTGGCAATGCGCTGCTTGGCCTGGATCACCTCCTCCTCGGTGACCGGGTTGGCGGACAGCTGCTCCAGCTGCGCCAGCAGCACAGCCTCGGCCTGCGCCACGTCGCCATCCTTCGGCTGCACCACCACCGCGGTGAACAGGCCAGGATCGGCCAGCCGGTCCGAACCGGCGCCGGTTCCCGCGGCGATGCGCGGCTCGACCAGCGCCCGGTGCAGGCGCCCGCCGGGGGTGTAGCCCACGACCTGGGCCAGCACCGCCAGGGCGGCGTTGTCGGCATGGGTGGCCGCCGGGACGTGGTAGCCGGCGGCGGTCAGGTGCAGGTCGCCCACGCGGCGCACGGTGACCTCGCGCTCGCCATCCTGGGCCGGTTCGATGGTGGGCCGCGCCGGCAGTGGGGCGGACGGCGCGCGCAGCTTGCCGAAGGAGGCCTGCACATGGCGCAGCACCTCGGCCGGCTCGATCCTGCCGGCGACCACCAGGGTCGCGTTGTCCGGGCGGTACCAGTTCCGGTAGAACGCGCGCAGTTGTCCGATGTCCATCGCCTCCACGTCCGAGCGCGCGCCGATGGTCGGCTGGCCGTAGCCATGCCACAGGTAGGCGGTCGAGCGCAGCCGCTGGAACAGCACGTTGCCCGGGTTGTTCTCGCCGGCCTCCAGCTCGTTGCGGACCACCGTCATCTCGCTGTCCAGGTCGGCGCGGTCCAGGCGCGAGTTGACCATGCGGTCGGCCTCCATCCGCAGGACCCACTCGAGGTTCCCGGAGCCGGCGGGGAAGGACGCGAAGTAGTTGGTGCGGTCCAGCGAGGTGGTGGCGTTGTAGTCGACGCCGCGGCGCTTCATCTCCGCGCTGATGTCCGCATGGGTGGGCGTGCCCTTGAACAGCAGGTGCTCCAGCAGGTGGGCCATGCCGGTCTGGCCGTAGGTTTCGTGCACCGACCCGACCCGGTAGGTCAGGTTGACGGTCACCGTGGGCGTGGTGGGGTCGGGGAACAGCAGCACACGCAGGCCGTTGCCGAGGGTGTACTCGCTGATGCCCTCGATGCTGGGGCCGGCGCTGATGCCGCGAGGCGGCGCTACCGCGTCGGCCGCCTGCACGGGGATCGACGACGGGGGGGCGAGCAGGGCGAGGGCAAGCGCGAATGCGAGAATGGGTCGTGCGGGGATCATCCTTGGTCTCCAGGGTTGCGGGATCCGGCCTCCGGCCGGACCCCGAGTGTCTCAGAAGGTTCGCGCGTCCGCAGGTGGCGCGCCGGGGAGGAAGGATGCAGTTGCCGGTGCTGTACGCCGACGCGTGGCTGGCCGTGGTCGACAAGCCGGCCGGGCTGATGGTGCACGACAGCGTGCTGGCCGCCGGCGAGACCGACTTCGCCGCCGACCGCCTGCGCGAACAGTTCGGTCGCCCGGTGTACCTGGTGCACCGGCTGGACCGCGCCACCAGCGGCTGCCTGCTGCTGGCCTTCGACCGCGACAGCGCCTCGGCCCTGGGCAGGGCGGTGATGGCGCAGGCGCTGGACAAGCGCTACCTGGCGGTCTGCCGCGGCTGGCCGGAGGATGCCTTCACCATCGACCATCCGCTGGACGGCGGGCCGGGCAAGCCGCAGAAGAAACCGGCGGTCACCGCATTCACGCGGCTGGCCTGCGGCGAACTCGACGCGCCCTCCGGCGGCTTCGCGACCTCGCGCTACGCGCTGCTGGAATGCCGGCCGCAGACCGGGCGCTTCCGCCAGATCCGCCGGCACCTCAAGCACGCCTCGCACCACCTGGTCGGCGACACCAGCCACGGCGATGGCCGCCACAACCGCGCGTTCCGCATGCGCGGGGTGCACCGGATGCTGCTGCATGCCTGGCAGCTGGGCTTCCCGCACCCGGACGACGGCCGGGCCATCCGGGTGCTGGCGCCGCCGTCGGGCGAGTTCCTCAAGGCGATGGCGCTGTTCGGCTGGACCGTGCCGGACGGCGCGGGCTAGCCACCACGGGGCGCGGCGCGCGCTGCCCGTACAATCCGGCCCATGCCCGCCGACGCGCTCAGCATCAGCCCCGGTCTGGCGATCCCCGAATCGGAGATCGTCGAGCGCTTCGTGCGTGCCAGCGGCGCCGGCGGGCAGAACGTCAACAAGGTTTCCAGCGCGGTGGAGCTGCGGTTCGACATCGCCGGCTCGCCGTCGCTGCCGGAGCCACTGCGCGCGCGCCTGCTCGCCCGCCGCGACCGGCGCCTGACCGAGGAGGGCGTGCTGGTGATCGATGCACAGCGCTTCCGCACCCAGGAACGCAACCGCCAGGACGCGCGCGAGCGGCTGGCCGGCTTCATCGCCGCCAGCCTGGCCGTGCCCAAGACCCGGGTCGCCACCCGGCCGACCCGGGCGTCGAAGCAGCGCCGGCTCGACGGCAAGCGCGAGCGCAGCCAGGTCAAGCGCGGGCGCGGCCGCCCGCCGCTGGAATGAGCGTGCCCGCCGCCGGACCGCTGCTGCCGGAACTCCCGCCCCAGGTACCGCAGGTACCGCATACGGGCCTGGGCCGCCTGAGCCGCTGGATCGGCCGCAGCGTGCTGCGGCTGGGAGGCTGGCGGGTGGTCGGCGAGGTGCCGCCGGTGGCCAGGCTGGTGGTCATCGCCGCGCCGCATTCCTCCAACTGGGACGGCATCTGGGGCATGGCCGCCAAGCTCGCCCTGGGCGTGGACGTGCGCGTGCTGGGCAAGGCGCAGCTGTTCTGGTGGCCGCTATCGGTCCTACTGCGGCGGCTGGGGGTGATTCCGGTGGACCGCACCCGCCCCCAGGGCGTGGTCGAACAGGCGATCGGACTGATGCGGCAGGCGCATTCCATGTGGTTCGTGGTCGCCCCGGAAGGCACCCGCAAGCCGGTCACCGAGTGGAAGCGCGGCTTCTGGAAGATCGCCGACGCCACCGGGGTGCCGGTGCTGATGGCCTACTTCCACTACCCGGAGCGCACCATCGGCTTCGGGCCGCTGTTCCACACCACCGGTGACATGGCGGCCGACATGGCCGCCGTGCGTGCGTGGTACCGGCCATGGATGGGCCGCAACCGCGGCACCACCTGAAGGAGTGCGCATGGGCGTGGCGCTGGTCTGGTTCCGTGACGACCTCAGGCTGGACGACCATCCGGCGCTGCGCGCCGCCCTGGAGCGGGGCCTGGTCCCCGTGCCGGTGTACATCCACGCGCCGGACGAGGAGGGCGCGTGGGCCCCGGGTGCGGCCTCCGATGCCTGGCGCCGGCGTTCGCTGGAGGCACTGGCCGCCGCGCTGGAACGGCGGGGCTCGCGGCTGCTGATGCTGCACGGCCCCAGCCTGGGCACGCTGCAGGCCGTTGCCGCCCTGACCGGCGCCGAGGCGGTGCTGTGGAACCGCCGATACGAGCCGCACATCGAGGCGCGGGATACCCGGATCAAGCGCCAGCTGCGCCAGGACGGGCTGCACGCGGAGAGCTTCAACGGCTCGCTGCTGTTCGAGCCCTGGGAGGTGGAGACCCGGCAAGGCGACCCGTACCGGGTGTTCACCCCGTTCTGGAAGAACGCCCTGGCGCACTGGCGCCCGCGCCCGCTGTGGGACGCGCCGGCGCGGCTGCCGTCACCGGACCTGGCAGGCGCCCCGGAGGGCCGGCACCTGGACGCGATCGTCCCGCCGCCCCGGCCGGCGTGGGACACGGGCTTCTGGCAGGCGTGGGCGCCCGGCGAGGCCGGCGCGCGGGCGCGCCTGCAGCACGTCGTCGAACACGGCCTGCACGGTTACGCCGCCGCACGCGACCGCATGGCCGAGGACGGCACCTCGCGGCTGTCCCCGCACCTGCACTTCGGCGAGGTCTCGGTGCAGCGCGTGGCGGCGGCGGTGGCCGCCACCGGCGAGGCGGTGCCCGCGGCGGACCGGCAGCGGCTGCTGGCCGAGCTGGGCTGGCGCGAGTTCGCCTACCACGTGCTGCACCACTACCCGCACGTGGCCGACCAGGACCTGGACCCGCGCATGGCCGACTTCCGCTGGGCGCGGCCGCTGCGGGCCACGCTGGAGGCCTGGGAGCAGGGCCGCACCGGCGTGCCCGTCATCGATGCCGGCATGCGCCAGCTGTGGCAGACCGGCTGGATGCACAACCGCGTGCGCATGGTGGTGGCCAGCTGGCTGACCAAGCACCTGCGCATCCACTGGCGCCACGGCGCGCGCTGGTTCTGGGACACCCTGGTGGACGCTGACCTGGCCAACAACACGCAGGGCTGGCAGTGGGCGGCCGGCACCGGCGCCGACGCCGCGCCCTATTTCCGGGTGTTCAATCCGGTCAGCCAGGCGCAGAAGTTCGACCCGCAGGGCGAGTACATCGCGCGCTGGCTGCCGGAGCTGGCCCCGTTGCCGGCGCCGGCCCGGTTCGCGCCGTGGCAACACCCCGAGCTGCTGCGGCGGTATGCGCCGCGCTATCCGCGCGCGCCACAGGTCGACCTGGCGGCCGGCCGGGCGGCGGCGCTGGAGGCGTTCGCGGCCCTGCGTGCCGGCCGCGCGGGCTGAGCGGGGACGTGCGCCGGTCGCGGCGGCCTTGCCCGCTCAGCGTTCGGAATGGCCGCTCTGGTCGTACTCGCGCGGTGCCATCAGGTCGGGCCGGATCAGCGCGATGAAGGCGCGCGCCTGCGGGGAGAGCACCCGGCCCTTGCGCACGATCACCCCGTAGCTGCGCGCCGGGAAGAACGCCGCCAGCGAACGCGAGCCCAGCCGCGCCTCGTCGCCCTCGCCCAGACAGACCGCCGGGACGATCGACACGCCCAGCCCCATGGCGACGTACTGCTTGATCACATCCCAGCCGCTGACCTCCAGCGCCACCGTATACGGCACCCGGTTCTGCTGCAGGACCAGGTCGACCAGGCGCCAGGTCACCTGCCGCCGGGGCGGCAGGATCAGGGGGTGGCCAGCCAGGTCCGACAGTTCCAGCCGGGCCTTGCGCAGCAGCGGGTGCCCCGGCGGGGCCACCAGCCGCTGCTCGAAGCGGTGCGCGGCCTCGTAGCTGAGGTCGGCCGGCACGTCCAGCAGGGTGCCTACCACCAGGTCCACCGCGTCCTCGCGCAGCAGGTCGGTGCCTTCGCCGGTGACCACGTTGTTGAGCACCAGGTGCACCTCGGGGTACTGCTGGCGGAAGGCGGCGACGATCTTGGGCAGCAGGTAGAGGATGGTCGAGCTGTTGGCCGCGATCCGCAGCTCGCCGGCATCCAGCCCGCGCACCCGCTCGCGGAAGCTGCCTTCCAGCCCGTCCAGCTGCTCGACCAGGGGCAGGGCCATCTCGTACAGCACCTCGCCCTGGCGGGTGGGCACCAGGCGTCGCCCGCTGCGCTCCAGCAGGGGCGTGCCGAGGTCGCGCTCCAGCGCCTGCAGCTGCAGGGTGATGGCGGGCTGGGAGACGAACAGCGCTTCCGCCGCGCGTGACACAGAGCCCAGGCGCACGGTCTGGCAGAACGCGCGCAGCGGTTTCAACCGGTCGGATTTGTAGGAAAAACGAGGGCTTGCGGCCTGTGGCATCCCGAATTCCGCAGCCTCATAAGGTGGACTTATGAACTACATTGACAAAACTGCTTTGTCAAATACATGTCCAGGGCCGCAGCGTGGATGCCCGACCGCTGCAGGAGCCCCGCCATGTCCGCGACCGCCCCCTCCGCCATTCCCGCCCGGCCCGGTCTGGCTCCGCCACCGGTGCGTGCGGTGCCCGCTACCGTCCCCAAGGGCGCGGCCGGGCTGTCGCTGACGCGGCGGATCGCCGGCCAGGATCAGCTGCTCCCCGCGCCGCTGCTGGGCCTGCTGGTGTCGCTGCACCGGGCGGTGGAGCCGGACCGCCGGGCCCTGCTGGCCGCGCGCCGCCAGCGCCAGGCGTTCTTTGACGCCGGCGGCCTGCCGGATTTCCGCGCCGACACCGTCCACATCCGCGAGGGCGAGTGGAAGGTCGCGCCAATCCCCGCCGCACTGGAGGACCGCCGCGTGGAAATCACCGGGCCGGTCGATCCGAAGATGGTGATCAACGCGCTGAACTCCGGCGCGCACTGCTACATGGCCGATTTCGAGGACTCCACCGCCCCGGCCTGGCGCAACCTGCTGGCCGGCCAGCGCGCACTGGCCGGTGCGGTCGAAGGCTCGCTGGCCTTCGAGGCGGAGAACGGCAGGCAGTACCGCCTGCGTCCGTACGAGGAGCGCGCCGTGCTGATCGTGCGTCCGCGCGGCTGGCACCTGGACGAGAAGCATGTGCGCGTGGACGCCGAGCCTATCGCCGGCGGCCTGTTCGACATGGCGGTGTTCGCGTACCACAACGCGCGCACCCTGATGGCCAACGACCGCGGCCCGTACTTCTACCTGCCCAAGCTGCAGTCGATGGAGGAGGCGGCGCTGTGGGAGGCCGCACTGGCACACGTCGAGGCCTTCCTGGGCCTGCCGCACGGCCAGATGAAGGCCACCGTGCTGATCGAGACCCTGCCGGCGGCGTTCGAGATGGACGAGATCCTGCACGCGCTCAAGGACCGCATCGTCGGCCTGAACTGCGGGCGCTGGGACTACATCTTTTCCTACCTGAAGACCTTCCGCGCCCACGCCGGCAAGGTGCTGCCCGAGCGCGGCCAGGTGACCATGACCCAGCCGTTCCTGAAGGCCTACTCGGAACTGCTGGTACGCACCTGCCACCGCCGCGGCGCGCACGCGATGGGCGGCATGGCCGCGCAGATCCCCAACGCCGCCGACCCGGTGGCCAACGAGCAGGCCCTGGCCCGCGTGCGCGCGGACAAGCTGCGCGAGGTCACCGCCGGCCACGACGGCACCTGGGTGGCGCATCCGGCGCTGATCCCCGTGGCGCGGGAGGTGTTCGACGCGCACATGCCCACGCCCCATCAGCACCACGTCCTGCGCGCGGACGTGCAGGTCACCCGCGACGACCTGATCCGCCCGTGCGAGGGCACGATCACCCGCGAGGGTTTCGAGAACAACGTCGAGGTCTGCGTGCGCTACCTGGCCGCATGGCTGGACGGCAACGGCTGCGTCCCGATCCACGGGATGATGGAGGACGCGGCCACCGCCGAGATCGCGCGCGCCCAGCTGTGGCAGTGGCTGCACCATTCGGACCCGCGCGGCTGCCACGCCGACGGCAGCCCGGTGCACCTGGCCGACGGCACGGTGATCGACTTCGCCCTGTTCGAACGCACCCTGGCCGCCCTGCCCGGGCGCCTGGGCGACACCGCCGGGCTGCCCGGCGGCGGGCGCATCGCCGAGGCCGCCGCCCTGCTCGACGAGCTGACCCGCGCCTGCCAGCTGGTCGAGTTCCTGACCCTGCCGGCCTACGCCCGGCTCGACTGAGCCGCGCCCGGGCGCACACGCCCGGCCCATCCGCCGCACGTTCCGGCTTCTGGCCGGGACGACGGCCCCGCCACCGGCCCCACCACCCGCCCCATGCGCCCCACCGGTGACCCCTGCCCCCACGCCCCACGGAGACCCACCATGAGCACGCTGAAGACCGCCGAGCAGATCCAGCACGAATGGAACACCGACCCGCGCTGGGCCGGCATCACCCGCAATTACACCGCCGCCGACGTGGTCCGCCTGCGCGGCACGATCCCGGTCGAGTACTCCATCGCGAAGCTCGGCGCGCAGAAGCTGTGGCGGCACCTGCACGAGCAGGACTTCGTCAACGCGCTGGGCGCGCTGACCGGCAACCAGGCCATGCAGCAGGTCAAGGCGGGGCTGAAGGCGATCTACCTGTCCGGCTGGCAGGTGGCCGCCGATGCCAACCTGGCCGGGCAGATGTACCCGGACCAGTCGCTGTACCCGGCCGACTCGGTGCCGGCGGTGGTCAGGCGCATCAACAACACCCTGCTGCGCGCCGACCAGCTGCACCATGCCGAGGGCAACGACGGCGTCGACTTCCTGCAGCCGATCGTGGCCGATGCCGAGGCCGGCTTCGGCGGCGTGCTCAACGCCTTCGAGCTGATGAAGGCGATGATCGAGGCCGGCGCCGCCGGCGTGCACTTCGAGGACCAGCTGGCCTCGGTGAAGAAATGCGGCCACATGGGCGGCAAGGTGCTGGTGCCGACCCGCGAGGCGGTGGAAAAGCTCAACGCCGCGCGCCTGGCCGCCGACGTCATGGGCGTGCCGACCCTGCTGATCGCGCGCACCGATGCCGAGGCCGCCGACCTGCTGACCTCCGACATCGACGACAACGACAAGCCGTTCTGCACCGGGCAGCGCACGGTCGAGGGCTTCTACAAGGTGCGCAACGGCCTGGAACAGTCGATCAGCCGCGGCCTGGCCTACGCCCCCTACGCGGACCTGGTGTGGTGCGAGACCGGCAAGCCGGACCTGGAGTTCGCGCGCAGGTTCGCCGAGGCGGTCCATGCGAAGTTCCCCGGCAAGCTGCTGGCCTACAACTGCTCGCCGAGCTTCAACTGGAAGAAGAACCTGGACGACGCCACGATCGCGAAGTTCCAGAAGGAAATCGCCAGCTACGGCTACAGGTTCCAGTTCATCACCCTGGCCGGCTTCCACGCGCTGAACTACTCGATGTTCAACCTGGCGCACGGCTATGCCCGCAACCAGATGAGCGCCTTCGTCGAACTGCAGGAAGCGGAATTCGCCGCGGCCGAGCGTGGCTTCACCGCGGTCCGGCACCAGCGCGAGGTGGGCACCGGCTACTTCGACGCGGTCACCCAGGCCATCCAGCAGGGACAGTCATCGACCACCGCGCTGGCCGGGTCCACCGAGGAGGCGCAGTTCCAGGACCGCGACGCGGCCTGAGCACGTGGCGCCGGCACCGGGAAACCGGCGCCGGCGGCCCGGCCGAACTGTGACGGGGCTGGCAATTGCCGTGGTATCTTGCGCGATCCCCGGGGGAAGCGGTGGAGCGAGGGAATGTCCGGCGACGGTGTGGCGTGGGGCACGCTGCAGGATTGGACCACTGAGGGACGGGACGAGGCCGCGGCGACGCTGGCCGCGCGCGAGTACACGCTGTTCGCGTCCATGGGCCGCTCCCGCCAGGTGCGCGCGGGCGAGTGCCTGTTCCGCCGTGGCGAGGTCGGCCGGCTCATGTACCTGGTGGTGGAGGGCGAGGTCGAGCTGGACTTCGGCAGCGACCTGGCGCTCAAGCAGCTCGGCCCCCGCGAATTCTTCGGCGAACTCGGCCTGCTGGTCGGCGAGCACACCCGCAGCGCCGATGCCACCGCCGTGCGCGACACCCGCCTGGTGGAGCTGGGCGAGGACGGGTTCCAGCAGCTGGTCGAGCGCGATCCCGCCCTGGTGGCGCAGTTCCTGCGCCGCGCCATCACCCGCGTGGTGCTCAACGAGCAGGGCCTGATCCGGCAGCTGCGGCGCCGCAACCACGACCTGGAAACGGCGCTGGACGACCTTTACGCCACCACCCACCAGCTCAACCAGACCGAAGAGCTGATCCGCATTGACGAGCTCACCGGCCTGTACAACCGGCGCGGGCTGACGCTGCACCTGCAGGAATGCCGCCGGGTCGGCTTCAAGGGTGGGCTGGGACTGCTGGTGGTGGACTGCGACCGTTTCAAGCGCGTCAACGACGAGCATGGCCACCTGGTGGGCGACCGCGTGCTGCAGAACATCGCCGCCATGCTGCGCTCGGCGGCCGGCCCGGACGACGTGCCCTGCCGCCTGGGCGGCGACGAGTTCTGCCTGCTGGTGCAGGCGCAGACGCCGCAGGAGGTGCTGCGCTACGCCGAATTCGTGCTGGCCACCACCCGCAACCTGCTGAACCTGCAGCAGGCCGTGCCGGCGATCTGCCCGGTGAGCGTCGGCGCCTGCCTGGTCGACACCGGTCGCGAATGGAACGACTGGTACGCCTCTGCCGACGAGGCCCTGTACGAGGCCAAACGCCAGGGCGGCAACCGCGTGTGCTGGACCGGGGAACACCCCGGGCCCCTGGCCTGAGGAGGCCGCCCATGAATGGTGCAACCGCCCCGACCGTCGATGCGCCCCAGCTGCGCACCCTGCTGCTGACCGACCTGTGCGATTCCACCGCCGTGGTCGAGCGGCTCGGCGACGCCGGCGCGGCGGCCTTCTTCCGTGCCCACGACAGTTTCGTGCTCGGCCTGCAGCAGCGCTGGCGCGGCCGCCTGATCGACCGCTCCGACGGTCTGCTGCTGATCTTCGAGCGCCCGCTGGATGGCCTGGGCTTCGCCCTGGACTACCGGGCCGGGCTGGAGAGCCTCGGCAAGACGCACGGCATCACGCCGCTGCGCGCGCGCGCCGGCCTGCATGTCGGCGAGGTGCTGATGTGGCACAACAGCGACGAGGCGGTGCAGGCCGGTGCCAAGTCGATGGAGATCGAGGGCCTGGCCAAGCCCCTGGCCGCGCGGCTGATGCAGCTGGCCCGGCCCGGGCAGATCCTGCTGTCGTCGGTGGCCGGGCCGCTGGTGCGCCGCGCCGCGCGCGAGCTGGGCCCGCGGGGCGAAGCGCTGCAGTGGCGCTCGCACGGGCGCTGGCGCTTCAAGGGCATGCCCGAGGTGCAGGAGGTGCACGAGGTCGGCGAGCCCGGGCTGGCGCCGCTGCGGGCGCCGCGCGGCGATTCCAAGACCCGCCGCGACCTGCCGCTGTGGCGGCGGCCGATGGCGTTGATGGCCGAGGCCGTGGTGGTGCTGGGGATGGGCGTGGGGATGTGGATGTTCACCCGCTCCGAGCCGGCGATCGCCTTCGCCGAGCGCGACTGGGTGGTGGTCGCGGACCTGCGCAACCTGACCGGCCAGCCGGTGCTGGACCAGTCGCTGGCGCAAGCGTTCCGGATCAGCCTGGAGCAGTCGCGCCACGTCAACGTGCTCAGCGACCTGAAGGTGCAGCAGACCCTCGAGCAGATGCGGCTGGATCCGCAGTCCACCGTGCTGGACCGTGCCATCGCCTCGCAGGTGGCGGTGCGCGAGGGCGCGCGCGCGGTGATCGTGCCGGTGGTCAACGAGGTCGACGACCAGCTGCAGTTCTCGGTGGAAGTGGTCGACCCGGCGACCCAGCACACCGTCCATACCGAGCAGGCCGCTGGCCGGGGCCTGGGTTCGGTGCTGGCCTCCATCGACCGCGTTTCGGCGGGGCTGCGCGGCAATTTCGGCGAGGCCGTGGCCTCGGTGCGCAAGCACTCGCGGCCGCTGCCACAGGCGACCACTTCCAACCTGGAGGCGTTGCGCGCCTATGCGCTGGCCGAGGAAGCCATGGCCCAGCGCAGCTGGGACGAGGCGCGCGGCCTGTTCGAGAGCGCGGTCCGCCTGGACCCGCAGTTCGCGCGCGCCCACCTCGGCCTGGCGAGCATCGCCTGGGCCTCCGGCGACGTTGCCCGGGCCCGGCGCCACGTCGGCGACGCCAGCCGGGTGCGCGACAGGCTCACCGCGCGCGACCAGCTGCAGGTCGATGCCTGGCAGGCCGAGATCGCGCCGGCCGGCGGCTCGCTTTCGCACTGGCTGACCATGGCCCGGCTGTACCCCGACCACTACACGGCGCATTCCAACGCCTCCTGGCACCTGCTGGCGGAGAACCGCTTCGAGGAGGCGCTGGAGCACGCGCGCCTCGGCTCGGCGGCCCAGGCCCCCAGGCGTACCTACACCCTCGTGCACGTGGCCCGCGCGCTCACCGCGATGGGCCGTGCCGACGACGCGCTGGTCGCCCTGGAGCAGGCTGCCCAGGCCGGCAAGGCCGCGCAGGCAGGCGCCCGTGCCGAGGCCCTGCTCCTGCGCGGGCAGCGGACCGAGGCGCTGGCGCTGCTGGAGGCGATCAAGCCCGAGGACGGCCTGCCGCTGTGGCTGCACGCGCAGCGCGGGCTGGTGACCATCGCCCTGGACGCGCGCGACGGCGAGCGTGCCCGGCGCCTGGCGGCGCGCATGCGCAAGGAGGCCGCCGCCCTGCCGGCGCCGTATCCGCGGCACTTCGCGCTCAACGACCTGGTGGTGCGCGTGGCGGCCGGCGAGACGCTGCCGCTGGCCGAGCTAGCCGAGGCCGAGACCCAGGCGCGCGCGGTGCTGGCCGATGCCGACATGCCCGCGCGCTACGAGGAACTGTTCCGCTATGCGGTGCTCGCCTACCTGGCCCAGCGCAGTGGCCAGCCGGCGCTCGCCGGACGGTGCCTGGAATGGCTGGTGCCGGAGGCCCAGCGCCTGCGCAACCGCCAGCTCGACAAGATCGTGGCGCTGGTGCGAGCCAACCAGTTGCGCCTGGAGGGGCGCCCGGTGGAAGGCGTCGAACTGCTCAAGCCCCACCTGGACGGCACCGAGCTGGTGCAGGCGCGCGTGGTCATGCGCGAGCTGGCGCCAGCGGCCGGCGAGCACGGGCGCTGGCTGCGCGAGCATCGTGGCCAGGCGTTGGGCGAGGTCATCGCCGAACAGGTGCTGCAGCCGCTGAACGTGGTGGACGTCGCCGCGGGCGGCCCGGCTGCGGTCGCCCCACGCTGAAGGACCGTGGTCTGCACGATCCTCCAGCAGCCGCGCCGGTCAGGCGGTGCCCAGCGATTCCCCGATCCGGCCGGCCTCGAAGTTGAAGATCACCGACATGATCGCATTGCTGCCCAGGTGCGCGCGCAGCGCGTCGCGCGCCGCGGCGATCTCCTCCTTGGAGGCGAGCACGGTGGTCTGCGCGCACAGCAGCGGATCTTCCGCCGGCGGCGTATAGCCCAGCGATGCCAGCGCGGCGCGTGGATCGCTGGCGAACAGCGCGCGGAAGGTGTCGTCGCTGGAAAGCCGGTGCAGCAGTTCGTCGATGATGGACGGATCCATCGGCTGGCTGGTCATTGCGTGTTCCCCCTGGGATGCGCGCCGGTTGGCGCGGTGGGGCATCGTCATGCCTGGTCTGGGGATATGCAAGGTTGAACGGAGGACGGATGGAGCTGCGCCGGTGTGCCGTGCTGTACCTGGAGCCCAGGGAGCAGGTGGGGTTCGATCTGGGCTCGCTGCTGGCAGGCGGTGACGGCCTGCGCCGGAGCCGGGAGTGGGTCGCGCACGCGCCGCACCTGGCACGACCGGTGGGGGTGGATGCCGGCGGGTTCGCGCTGCTGGGGGCCGCGTCGGCCGAGGCATGGGCCACGTGCGAGGCGCTGTCGCCCGGCGCACCGGAGGCGGTGGGCCCGCTGCTGGACGCAGGGCTGCTGATCGCCGCCGCGCCGGTGGAGCAACGGCATGTCCTCCACGCCGATCGTGATTGCCGGGTGCGCGCCGGCCACTGGTGGCCGCCGGCGGCGATGATGCACGCGGCCGCGCGCTGGCAGGGCCGTGACGCGGCCGCGGCTACCGAGGCGGCCGGGCTGGCCACCGCCAGCGGATTGCGCGAGAACCTCGGCGTACCGCCGCCGGCCGTCCCCGCGCGTGGCGGCCACGGCCCGCCGCTGGCGCTTGCCCGTGCGGTGGCGACCGGGAACCTGGACGAGCTGCTGCGCCGGCGCATCACCTGCCGCAACTTCGATCCGCATCGCCCGTTGCCCCAGGCGGCCCTGGCGTCGATGCTCGAGCGGGTGTTCGCCGCCCATGGCGACTGGCGGGCCGACGAGGACACGGTGTTCCTGAAGAAAACCAGCCCGTCCGGCGGCGGCCTGCATCCCACCGGGGCCTACCTGCTGGTCCAGCGCGTGGAGGGGGTGCCGGCCGGCCTCTACCACTACCACCCGGTGCGGCACGCGCTGGAGCCCCTGGCGCCGGTGGCCGGCCCGCTGGATGCGCTGGCACTGCGCATGGTTGCCGGCCAGCACTGGTTCGCCGAGGCGCCGGTGCTGGTGGTGCAGGCGGCCCGCTTTGCACGCTCGTTCTGGAAGTACCGCGGCCATCCCAAGGCCTACCGTGCCCTGGTCATGGACGCCGGGCACCTCTCGCAGACCCTGTACCTAGCCGCCACCGACCTGGGCCTGGGGGCCTTCGTCACCTGTGCGGTCAACGAGGTCGACATCGAACAGGCCTTCGGCCTGGATCCGCTGGAGGAGGGAGTCATGGCGGTGTCCGGGTTCGGCTGGCCGGACCCGTGCAGGCGCAATGCCGAGTTCGATCCCCAGGGCCAGGTGTGGGCGGACGGCCGCCGACGCTAGTCCCGCGCCGTTGCGACACCGGCGCGGTCATTCCGGGGCCTGGGACCCTGCTGCACGGGCGCGCGCAGCCGTTGCCCGTGGGCGGCCCGCAGCCTTCGATGCCGTGCAGGCGGGAACCAGCGTACCCGCCGGCCCGCGACCGGCAGGCGCAGCTGCGCCGCTCGCCCGGGCGATGCCGGCCTGGCCGGCACCGCGGCAGGGCCTTACTTGCGCACGTCCTGGGTGTGCGAGCCCAGCGCCTCGGCCAGGCCCGGCACGCCGTCGGCGCCGGCCGGCACGGTGATGCTCGAGCCGGACAGGTCCTCGCCGATCGGCTGCACCCGGCCGCCCAGGCACTGGCCCAGGAAGCCCTCGGTCACCGCGTTGAACGCCTTGTTGTTCTCCGGGCGGGCGAACCCGTGGCCCTCGTCGGGGAACAGCACGTAGGTCACCGGGATGTCCTTGGCCTGCATCGCCTGCACGATCTGGTCGCTCTCGGCCTGCTTGACCCGCGGATCGTTGGCGCCCTGGCCGATCAGCAACGGCTTGCGGATCTGGTCGGCACGGGTCAGCGGCGAGCGCTCGGTCAGCCAGGCGCGGCCTTGCTCGGTGCGCGGGTCGCCCATGCGGCGGGTCAGCTGCTCGAAGAAGCTGGCCCAGTACGGCGGCACGGTGGCCAGCAGGGTGTTGAGGTTGGACGGGCCGACGATATCCACGCCGCAGGCGAAGGTGTCCGGGGTGAACGCCAGCCCGGTCAGCGTCGCGTAGCCGCCGTAGCTGCCGCCCATGATCGCCACCTTGTCGGCCGTGCTCACGCCCTCGGCCACGGCCCACTGCACCGCGTCGATCAGGTCCTCGTGCATCTTGCCGGCCCACTCGCCGTCGCCGGCGTTGGTGAAGGCCTTGCCGAAGCCGGTGGAGCCGCGGAAGTTGACCGTCAGCACCGCATAGCCGCGGTTGGCCAGCCACTGGTCGTAGCTGCTGTAGCCGTAGCTGTCGCGGGCCCACGGGCCGCCGTGCACCAGCAGCACCATCGGCACCGGCTGGTCGGCCTTGCCGTCGGCGTTGGTGTCGGCGTGCGCGGGCAGGGTGAGGTAGCTGGGCAGGGTCAGGCCGTCGCGCGACTTCAGCTCCAGCGGCCACATCGGCTGCAGCGGTTTGCCTTCCAGCGCCGGGCGCGCCGAGAACAACCGGGTGAGCTTGCCGCCGCTGCCGGGCGTGCGGTCGTAGCGGTAGTACACCACCGGCGATTCGGCGGCCGAATAGGCGACGATCCAGGTGCGGTCATCGAGCGTGCGCGCATTGACGCCCGCCTCGCCCGGGCCGATGCCCTTGAGCACGTCTAGGTCGGCGGCCAGCGCGTCGCCGACCGGCTTCCACTCCTCGCGCAGGTAGTTCACCGACACCGCCTGCAGCTGGCCGGTGCGCGGGTCGCTGAGCCCGCCGCCGATGTCGGCGCGCGCGTCCTCGGCCAGCAGGGTGCGCTGGCCGCTGGCGCTGTCCACCGCATACACCGCGGCGGTATCGCGCTGCCGCGAGTCGGCCATGTACAGGGTGCTGCCGTCGTGGGTCAGGCCGAGCGTGCTGGTGGTGAGCACGTCCTCGAACGGGATGTCGTCCACCTTTTCCCAGCCGTTGCCGGCGCGCCTGAGCACGTCCATGCCGCCGTCGGGACGGGCGCGCTGGGCATAGCGCAGGCCGTAGTCTCCGTCGACCAGGTAGCCGGCGATCTGCTGGGTGTTCTTCTCCACCAGGGTGCGCTGGCCGCTGGCCAGCTCGACCCGGTACAGGTCATGCCACTGCGCGTCGCGGTCGTTCATGCCGACCAGGATGCTGTCCGGATGCGACGGGCTGACCGACACCACCTGGGCCGTGGTCTTCGCGAAAGGGGTCAGGTCGCGCGCCTCGCCGCCGGTGAGGTCCACCGCATGGAGGTGGAAGTCCTCGTCGCCGCCGGTGTCGCGCAGGTACAGCAGCGTGTCCGGGCGGAAGGACCAGAAGTAGTTGCGGATGCCGCGTGCGTCGTCGCGGGTCACCGCGCGTGCGGCGGACGGATCGTCCACCGGCGCTACCCACACGTTGAGCACGCCGTCCACCGGCGCCACCCAGCTGAGGTACTTGCCATCCGGGCTGATCTGCACGCCGGCCCGCTCGGGGTTGCCGAACAGCGCATCGCGCGGGATCAGCTCGACCTCCTTCGGCGCGGCCGGGGCGTCGGGCGTGGCGGCGACCGGATCCGGCTCGCCCTTGCAGGCGGCCAGCGCCAGGGCGAGCCCGGCGACAAGCAGTGTGGTGCGGTGCATGGAAGGCTCCAGCGCATGCCGGGATGGCAGCGGAACGGCGACGCTAGCGTGCCCGGCCGGCGGACGTCGACAGCCACAAGCCATGGGCGCGGCCGCCGCCGACGGACGGTAGGCCGCAGGCGTGCGCCGGTGCCGGCGACTCAGTCGCGCAACAGCAGCGGCGCACGGTAGCCGAGGGCCTCGGCCAGGTGCGGCCGGCCGATGGCCTCGCTGGCGTCCAGGTCGGCGATGGTGCGGGCCACGCGAAGAACCCGGTGCAGGCTGCGCGCGGTCAGCTGCAGGCGTTCGGCGGCCTGTTCCAGCAGGGCCTGTTCCGGCGCGGCCAGGGCGCAGCAGGCGGCCAGCGCGGCGGGCGGCAGGTGGGCGTTGAGGCCGGCACCGCGCGCCTGCTGGCGCTGCCTGGCCGCTTCCACCCGGCCCCGCACGCTGGCACTGGGTTCGGCCGGCGGGGCATCGGCGCGCAGCTGCGCCGGCGGCAGGCGCGCCATCGCCAGGTGCAGGTCGATCCGGTCCAGCAGCGGTCCGGACAGCCGGCCCCAGTAGCGGGCGACCATGTCCGGGGTGCAGCGGCAGCGCGCCGAGGGGTCGCCCGCGTATCCGCACGGGCACGGATTCATCGCCGCCACCAGCTGGAACCGCGCCGGGAACTCCGCGCTGCGCCCGGCGCGGGAGACCGTGATCCGGCCTGATTCCAGCGGCTCGCGCAGCACCTCCAGCGCGCCGCGCTGCCACTCCGGCAGTTCATCCAGGAACAGCACGCCGTTGTGCGCCAGCGAGATCTCCCCCGGCCGGGGCGGATTGCCGCCGCCGGCCAGGGCGATCGCGCTGGCTCCGTGGTGGGGCGCGCGCAGCGGACGCTGGCGCCAGCGCGCCGGATCCAGGCCGCGGCCACTGATCGAGTGCACCGCGGCGGTCTCCAGCGCCTCGGACTCGCTGGCCGGCGGCAGCAGCCCGGGCAGGCAGGACGCCAGCAGGGTCTTGCCGCAGCCAGGCGGCCCGCTCATCAGCAGGTGGTGGCCGCCGGCCGCGGCGATCTCCAGCGCCCGCCGCCCCTGCAGCTGGCCGCGAACGGTCGCCAGGTCCGGCTGTGGTGCCGCCGGCGCCGCGGTGTCCGGCGCGCTGCCACCGGCCTCGCCGGCCCGTGGCAGGGTCGCCTGCCCGCCCAGGCCGGCACACGCCTCCAGCAGGGTGCGCGCGACATAGGCGTCGGCCTGGCAGGCCAGGGCTGCTTCGGCGGCACTGGCGGCGGGCACCACCAGCCGGCGGCCTTCGCGCGCCGCGGCCAGCACCGCCGGCAGGATGCCGTCCACCGCGCGCAGCTCGCCGGTCAGGCCCAGCTCGCCTAGGAACTCGCAGCCGGCCAGCGCGTCGCGGTCGATCTGGCCGCTGGCGGCAAGGATGCCCAGCGCGATGGGCAGGTCGAAGCGGCCCCCGTCCTTGGGCAGGTCCGCCGGCGCCAGGTTGATGGTGATGCGCCGCTGCGGGTACTCGAACTGCGCGCAGAGGATCGCCGCACGCACCCGGTCACGCGATTCGCGCACCGCCGCCGCCGGCAGGCCGACGATCTGGGTCGACGGCAGGCCGCCGGACAGATGCACCTCGACCTGCACCGGCGGCGCGGCCACGCCAGCGCGGGCGCGGCTGTGGACCAGCGCCAGGCCCATAGCCGCTCAGTGCGGCTGGGCGGGCCCGCCGGTGCCGGCGGCCAGGCGCGTCTCCAGCTGCTCCACCGCCTGCTCCAGCTCGTGCAGCTTCTCGCGGGTGCGCAGCAGCACCGCGCGCTGCACGTCGAACTCCTCGCGGGTCACCAGGTCCAGGCGCGACAGGCCGGCCTGCAGCGCCGCGCGGAAGCTGTCCTGCAGCTCCCCGCCCGAATCGCGCAGCCCGGGGGGAACCAGCTCGCTCAGGCGGCGGGCGAGGTCGTCGATGTGGTTGAGGTCGATCATTGGAGTCCTCCGGCGGAATGGACAGTGTGCGCCGGCGACCGGGGGCGCGGCAGTCAGGCGGATATGCGTCGTGGCGTCGGGAAAATCCTAGCCGGGTGCATTGGACCGGAGCCGGGCCGGCCTGGGCAAGCACGCGGCGCGGTATCCTGTGCCCTGCATCCGCAGCGAACCCTGGAGACCCCGCGCATGAAGATGATCATGGCCGTGATCAAGCCGTTCAAGCTGGACGACGTGCGCGAGGCGCTCGCCAGCCATGGCATCGCGGGCATCACCGTCACCGAGGTCAAGGGCTTCGGCCGCCAGAAGGGCCACACCGAGCTGTACCGCGGGGCCGAGTACGTGGTCGATTTCCTGCCGAAGGTGAAGATCGAGGTCGCGGTGACCGACGACCGCGTGGACGCGGTGGTCGAGGCGATCGTCAAGGCGGCGGCCACCGGCAAGATCGGCGACGGCAAGGTGTTCGTGTACGACCTGGGCCAGGTCGTGCGCATCCGCACCGGCGAGCTGGACGCCGACGCACTCTGAGCCGCGTTGCGCGGTCAGCCGCCGAAGGTGGCCTTGAAGCCGCGGTAGAAGCGCTTCCAGCCGTCGCGCACGGCGGTGACCCAGCGCGGGTCGGCCAGCACCCCGGCAATGTAGCCGCCTGGCGCGCGGCCGGTGAGCCGCTGCTCGATCTTCAGCGCGTTGGACAGGTCGCTGCGGCGCAGTTCGCGCACGACCGGTGCGTTGCGCATCCAGCGCGGCAGCCGCAGGGCCGAGGCGAAATCCACCAGGACCACGCGATCGCCGTCGACCATGACGTTGGCCGGGTGCAGGTCATTGTGGGTGATGCCATTTGCATGCAGGTGCGCGACCGCTCCACGCAGGCGGCGGAAGGTGTCCTCGCCGACCTCGGTCTTGGGGCCCAGCGGCTGTCCCGGCACGAACTCCATGGCCAGCGCCAGGCCGCCGGTGATACCCAGCAGCATCGGCGCGTGCGCCCAGCCGCGCAGCTGGGCCAGGGCGCGGGCCTCGCGACGGACCAGCAGCCGCGCCAGCGGCGCCAGGGGGGTGCGGCGGTAGCGGCCGTAATCCTTGACCACCGCCAGCTGGCCCTTGACCCGTGTGCGATACACGTCCGGTTCGAGCAGGCGGGTACCTTCCTTCAGCAGGAAGGGGGCTTCGGATGACCGGCCGGCCATGCCGGCGGGCGGGGCAAGGGTGTGCATGGCGGAGTTCTTCTGCTCGCCGCCGGACGAGGGGAGGGGGACTCCGGCGGGGGTGGCCTCGTCGGGCCACGGGCAATTTTAGAACTCGCGGGTCTGATAATGCTGAATGTTAAGAAAAGGCTATGTTCCGTTTCTGGGACACTGGCGCTTTCCTGTCGGATTGCACGTGCGCTGTAAGCATACGGCGCCGACCGGGCAGGCTTCGGGCGCCCCATAAGGTCCGGCGCGCCGCCCGGGCGCGCCGGACGCCACGTTACTCGCCGAGGGCCTGGGCCACGAACGGCGGAGCCACCAGCACGCCCTGGTGCAGGTGCGCGGTGTAGTAGCGGGTGTCAAAGCCCTTGCCTTGCGCATCGCCCTGGCGGAAGTCGAAGCCCTGGCCCTTGCGCGCCAGGGTCACGCTCCACCAGCCGGTCGGGTAGCACGGCTGCGGGAACGGCAGGGTCTTGAAGGTCGAGAAGCCCGCCTTGCCCATCTCCGAGCGCATGGCCTGGATCAGTTCCAGCTGCGCCAGCGGCGACTCGGACTGCTGCACCAGGATGCCGTCGTCCTTCAGGGCGCGGAAGCAGCTGGCGTAGAAGTCCTTGTTGAAGAGGCCTTCGGCCGGACCGACCGGGTCGGTGGAGTCGACGATCACCACGTCCACGCTGCCGGCCGGGCAGTTGGCCATGTAGGCGACGCCGTCGTCGAACAGCAGCTCGGCGCGCGGGTCGGCATTGGCGTCGCACAGCTCCGGGAAGTGCTTCTCGGCCATGCGCGTGACCTGCTCGTCGATGTCGCACTGGGTCGCGCTCTCCACGCCCGGGTGCTTGAGCACCTCGCGCAGGGTGCCGCAGTCGCCGCCGCCGATGATCACCACGCGCTTCGGGGCGGCGTGGGTGAACAGCGCCGGGTGGCTGATCATCTCGTGGTACAGGAAGTTGTCGCGGCTGGTGAGCATCACCGCGCCGTCGATCAGCATCAGGTTGCCCCAGTCGGTGGTGCGGTAGATCTCGATCTTCTGGAACGGCGACTGCACTTCGTCGAGCTTGGCCTCCACGCGGTAGCCGATGGCCGATCCGGTCGGCTCGAAACGCTCGATGTACCAGTTGTCCTGGGTGCTCATGGCAGTCCTCGTGGGGCAGGGGCGCCGCGGCTGGCGGCCGGATGCCGGATCCGCGCGGGGCGGGCGGCGAAGGGCGCGCATTGTAACGGAGCGCCACGGACGGCAGCGGTAGAATGCGCGTCCTTCCCCGTCAGCCGAGTCCCGCACGATGAGCGACTGGTCCGCCGACCACGCCCGCGCCACCTGGTCCATCCCGCACTGGTCCGGCGGCTACTTCGACGTGGCCGATGGCGCGATGCAGGTGCTGCCGCGCGGCGAAGGCGGCCCCGCGCTGGCGCTGCCGTCGCTGGTGGACGCCGCCCGCGCGCAGGGCATGCAGCTGCCGCTGCTGCTGCGTTTCCCGGACATCCTCGGCGACCGCCTGGCGCGGCTGCAGGCCGCCTTCGCCCGCGCGATGGACGACACCGGCTATGCCGGCGGCTATACCGCGGTCTACCCGATCAAGGTCAACCAGCACCGTGGCGTGGCCGGTACCCTCGCCTCGCACCAGGGCGAGGGCTTCGGCCTGGAGGCCGGCAGCAAGCCGGAGCTGATGGCGGTGCTGGCGCTGTCGCGGCCGGGCGGCCTGATCGTGTGCAACGGCTACAAGGACCGCGAGTACATCCGCCTGGCGCTGATCGGCCGCAAGCTGGGCCTGGAGACCTTCATCGTCATCGAGAAGCCCTCCGAGCTGCAGCTGGTGATGGAGGAAGCGCGCGCGCTGGACGTGCAGCCCGGCCTGGGCGTGCGCATGCGCCTGGCCTCGCTGGGCGCCGGCAAGTGGCAGAACAGCGGTGGCGACAAGGCCAAGTTCGGGCTGTCCCCGCGCCAGGTGCTGGACCTGTGGAAGACGCTGCGCGACACCGGGATGGCCCATTGCCTGCAGCTGCTGCACTTCCACATGGGCTCGCAGATCTCCAACGTGCGCGACATCGCCAACGGCATGCGCGAGGCGGTGCGCTACTTCAGCGAACTGTCGCGGCTGGGCGCGTCCATCCGCTACATGGACGTCGGCGGCGGCCTGGGCATCGACTACGAGGGCACGCGCTCGCGCAGCGACTGCTCGATCAACTACGGCCTGGCCCAGTACGCGGCCAACATCGTGCAGCCGCTGGCCGAGGCCTGCACCCAGCAGGGGCTGGCGCCGCCGCGCATCGTCACCGAATGCGGCCGCGCGATGACCGCGCACCACGCGGTGCTGGTGGCCAACACCGTCGAGGTCGAGACCGCGCCGGAAGGCCGCGTGCCCGATGCGCACGACGACGAGCCGGCCGCCATCCGCCACCTGCGCGAACTGCACGCGGACCTGGACCGCCGTCCGCCGCTGGAGCTGTTCCACGAGGCCCAGCATTTCCACGCCGAGGGCCTGGCCGCCTACGCCCTGGGCCAGATCGACCTGCCGCAGCGTGCGCGCGTGGACGACCTGTTCTACGCCGTGGCCCATGGCGTGCGTGCGCGCCTGGACGGTGGCGAGCGCAGCCACCGCCCGGTGCTGGACGAGCTCAACAACCGCCTGGTCGACAAGTACTTCGTCAACTTCAGCGTGTTCGAGTCGATCCCGGATGCGTGGGCGATCGACCAGGTGTTCCCGATCGTGCCGATCGAGCGCCTGGACGAGGCCCCGGCGCGGCGTGGCGTGATCGCCGACATGACCTGCGATTCCGATGGCGCGGTGAAGACCTACGTGGAGAACGGCGGCCTGGACACCTCGCTGCCGCTGCATCCGGTAGGCCATGGCGAGGGCTACCGGCTGGCGTTCTTCCTGGTCGGCGCCTACCAGGAGATCCTGGGCGACATCCACAACCTGTTCGGCGACACCGACGCGGTGGAAGTGCGGCTCGGCGCCGACGGCGGCTACGAGCTGACCCAGCAGCGCCGCGGCGACACCACCGACGTGATGCTGGACTACGTCGGCTACCGCCTGGACGACCTGCGCGCGGCCTATGCCCAGCGCGTGCACGACGCCGGCCTGCCCCAGGACGAGGCGCTGGCCATGGCCGCCGCGCTGGAGGCCGGGTTGACCGGCTACACCTACCTGGCCGACGAGGCCTGACGCACCCGCCACACCGCCGCCTGTCGCGGCGGCACCGGACCGGCCGGCGGGGCGGTTCGAACATGGCGTCGGGCGGACGGGCCCCGCGCCAATCCGGGTGCGGCGGCCCGCTTGACCGCAGGCTTCCCGCCCATCGGCCCGCACGTGCCAGGACCGCGCCGCCCGGGCCGCATGCCACCGGTGGCGCGCCGCACGCCAGCGGCGGCGGGCTCAGCCGCGGTGCACCTGGAAGCCGGCGAAGCTCTGCGTCACCGGCATGATCTCCAGCCGGTTGATGTTGAGGTGCGGCGGCAGGGTGGCCACGTAGAAGATCTGCTCGGCGATGTCCTCGGCGCTCATCGGCTGGGCGTCGCGGTAGAGCGCGTCGGAGGCTGCTTGGTTGCCATGGGTCCGCACCAGCGTGAACTCGGTCTGCGCCATTCCCGGCTCGATCGTGGTCACCCGTACCCCGGTGCCATGCAGGTCGCTGCGCAGGTTGAGCGAGAACTGGCTGACGAACGCCTTGGTGCCGCCATAGACGTTGCCACCCGGATATGGGTACACGCCGGCCACCGAGCTGACGTTGATGATCGCCGCGCGCCGCTCCACCAGGCGCGGCAGCAGCCGGTGGGTAAGCGTGACCAGCGCGGTGATGTTGGTGTCGATCATCACCCGCCAGTCCTCCAGCGAGGCATGGCTCGCCGGGGCCGTGCCCAGCGCCAGGCCGGCGTTGTTGACCAGGGCGTCGATGGCGGCAAAGGGCTCGGGCAGGGCCGACAGCGCCGCCTCCATGGCCGCGGTGTCGCGCACGTCGAACGCGGCCGGATGCACGTTCGCTGCGCCCAGTTCATCCACCAGGGCCTGCAGGCGGTCGGCCCGGCGGCCAGTGGCGACGACCTTCCAGCCGGCGGCGACGAAGCGGCGCGTGGCGGCCAGGCCGAAGCCGGAGGTCGCGCCGGTGATGAGGGCGGTGCGGGTCATGCTCCTGTCTCCCAGGTCCAACGGATGCGTGTATGGATCAGCGCGGTTGCGCCGGCGGGTCGGCCGCGCGCGCCGCGTTGTCCGCCGGGGGGGCGGGCGCCCCGGCGCAGCCGCACCCGGGTGGCATGGTCGACCTCGCCGCTGGCGACGACCGCGCCGGCCTGGACCTCGACCAGCGCGTAGCGCGGACAGGCGGTGGAGTCGCCCATGGGGACGGCACGACCAGGGTGCCGCTGTACCAGCCGGCGACCAGTGGCGCGCTGCGGCCGGGGAAGCAGGCCTCCGGCCGCGGGCGCGCGGTCGCCATCGCAGGCGCCATGGACCATACGCTCCAGCCGCAGCCGCCCCTCGCGCAGTGCCCACCAGGCGCGGCAACCGCGCCAGTTGGCGGTGCAGATCCGGTCGCCTGCGGCGGCGCGGAATGCCTGCCAGTGCGCGGGCTGGCCGAGCAGCACGCCCAAGGGTTCGCGATGCAGCGGCCGGGCCTGGCCCTGGTAGGTGATGACGTCGGGAATCTGTCCGGTGGCCACTGCCGGCGCACTGGCGGGCAATGCGGCCGCCGGTGCGAGCATCAGCGCCGGCCGCCGTGCCGCCGCGGGGCAACGCGGGGTCACGGGCGCCCGCCGGCTCACTGGGCCTTGATCGCCATGGCGGCCAGGCCGCTGCTGTCCAGCTTCTGCTTGGCCTGGGCCAGCTCGCTGGCGGTGCCGTACGGGCCCATGCGCACGCGGTACACCGTGCGGCCGTTGGCCTGGCCGGACTCCACGCGGGCCGCGAGGCCGAGCATGGCGAGCTTGGCCTTCACTTCCTCCGCATCCGAGGCCGCGCCGAAGGCGCCCGCCTGGAGGATGTAGCGCGCATCGGCCGGCGCCGGCGCCTGGGCGACCGGCTGCGCCACCGGGGCCGCGGCGGGAGCCTCCGCGGCCGGGCTGGCCGCAGGTGTGGCGACCGGCGAGGCGGCCGCCGGCGTCGCCGCCGCCGCCACGGCGCCTTCGGCCACCGGTACCGGATCCGGCGCGCGCCCTTCCAGCGCCTCGCGGGCGCGGCGCGCCTCGTCCTGCTCCTGGCGCGCCTGCTCGGCGCGCGCGCTGGCCGCCAGCTCCGCATCGGACATGCGCACCTCGTTGCCGGGCAGCACGGTGTAGAAGTCGTACTGCGGGGCGGCGGTCAAGGCCGCTTCCGGCCGGGCCGGGGTGTCATCGGCGATGGCCTCGGTATCGGCCACCGGGGCCGGCTGGGCATCCGGATCGGCACGCGGGCCGAAGCGGACGAACCCGTCGCCGTCGCCCTTCATCAGGCCCGGGGCCGCCAGCACCACCACCGCGCCGATCGCCAGGCCCGCCACCAGCCATACCCAGCCCGGCCGGCTGCTGCTGCCATTGCGCCGTGCCTGGCTCTTTCCACGTCTTGCCGCCATGTTCCTGCCGTCTCCGTCCTAGCCGCTGGCTTACATCCGCTCCGGCGCACTGACGCCGAGCAGTCCCAGGCCGTTGGCCAGCACCTGCCGCACGGCCTGGGCCAGTGCCAGGCGGGCGTCACGCAGGTCCGCCTCTTCGACCAGCACCGGCGTGTTCGCGTACCAGGTGTGGAAAGCATAGGCCAGTTCCCGCAGGTACTGGGCCACCAGGTGCGGCTCCAGCGACTGCCCGGCGGCCTCGACCACTTCGGCGTAGCGCGACAGTTCCACGATCAGCGTCAGCGAGCCGTCGTCGTCCAGCCGCGCGAGGTTGCCCAGGCCGTTGGCCTGGTCCCACTGGTAGCCCTTCTCGCCGGCCTGGCGGAACAGCGCGGCCACGCGGGCGTGGGCGTACTGCACGTAGAACACCGGGTTGTCGTTGCTCTGCTGGCGTGCCAGGTCGATGTCGAACACCAGCTGCGAATCGGGCTTGCGCGCGACCAGGAACCAGCGCGTGGCATCGCGCCCGGCCTCCTCGATGAGGTCGCGCAGGGTCAGGTAGGAGCCGGCGCGCTTGGACAGCTTCACTTCCTCGCCGCCACGCATGACCGTGACCATCTGGTGCAGCACGTACTCCGGCCAGCCCTTCGGGATGCCGACGTCCAGCGCCTGCAGGCCCGCCCTTACCCGGGCCAGGCTGCCGTGGTGGTCGGCACCCAGTTCGGTGATGGCGCGCTCGTAGCCGCGCTGCCACTTGCTCAGGTGGTAGGCCACGTCCGGCACGAAATAGGTGTAGGTGCCGTCGGACTTGCGCATCACGCGGTCCTTGTCATCACCGAAGGAGGTCGTGCGCAGCCACAGCGCGCCGCCTTCCTCGTAGGTGTGGCCCGCGGCGGTCAGCGCGGCGACGGTCTCCTCGACCTTGCCGTCGCGGTACAGCGAGCTTTCCAGGAAGTAGATGTCGAAATCCACGCCGAACGCGGCCAGGTCCTGGTTCTGCTCGTTGCGCAGCCAGGCCACGGCGAACCGGCGGATCGCGTCGGTGTCCTCCACCTCGCCGCTGCCGCGGACCTCGTGGCCCTCGATCAGCACGGTATCGCCGCGCAGGTAGGCCTCGGCCACGTCCTGGATGTAGTCGCCGTTGTAGGCATCCGCCGGCCAGTCGGCGTCGCCGGGCCGGAACCCGCGCAGCCGCGCCTGGGTGGAGCGGGCGAGGTTCTCGATCTGCACGCCGGCGTCGTTGTAGTAGAACTCGCGCCGGGCCTTCCAGCCGTTGGCATCGAGCACCCGGGCGATGCAGTCGCCGATCGCCGCGGCGCGGCCGTGGCCCACGTGCAGCGGGCCGGTGGGGTTGGCCGAAACGTACTCCACGCCGGCGGTGCGGCCGGCGCCGGAGCTGTTGCGGCCGTAGTCCCCGCCATGGCGCAGCACCGCCGCGACCTCGCGCTGCCAGGCGCCGGGCGCCAGGTGGAAGTTGATGAAGCCCGGTCCGGCGATCTCGACCCGGGCAATGTCGTCGCTGGACGGCAGCGCGGCGACCAGCGCCTGCGCCACGGCGCGCGGGTTGGTGCGCGCGGCCTTGGCCAGCAGCATCGCCGCGTTGGTGGCGAAGTCGCCGTGCTCGCGGGTCTTGGGACGTTCGGTGACGAAATCGGGCGTGGCGACTTCTGCCGGCAGGGTGCCGGCCACGCGCAGGGCTTCGATGCCCTGGCTGACGAGGGCCTGGATGAGGGTCTTCACGGGGGAGCCGGTTCTGCGGTTTGGCCGCGCATTTTACCCGTTCCGCCCCGGCCGGGCGGGCGGACCGCCGCGGGGCGGGAACGGCTCAGCGGCCACCGGCCAGCGCGACCAGCCGCGCAACGGTGTTCATGTTGCGCGCGGTGCCGGCCGAAGCGGCCGGGACCACCAGCTTCGAACCGGCCATCCCGTCGCCGTAGGCGACGTAGATCTCGCGCCGGCCCAGGGCCAGGCGTTCGTCACCCAGGTGGCGCACGGCCTCCAGCGCGTCCGCCGGCGGCGGCCCGTCGAGGAAGATGGCCAGGACGCGGTTGCCGGGCGCGTCCGGGAAGGGGTTGGCGGCCAGCACCGCGGCCATCTGTACAGGGCTGCGGACCATCACGACCACCGGCTTGCCGGCGTAGGCAAGCAGGCGCCGCTCCAGCGCCGCCTTGACCCGCGCCGGGCCGGCATCGCTGTCGAACACCACGTTGCCGCTGGCCAGCAGCGTGCGCACGGCGGTGTAGCCCTCGGCCTCGCACATGGCGGCCAGCGCGGCCATCGGCAGCTTGCCGGTGCCGCCGACGTTGACCGCGCGCAGCAGGGCGATGTGGCGGGCCATGGCAGGCACTCGGGGCCGGGGCCTGCACTGTACGGCCATCGCGGGGCGCGGGGGCCGCGTCGCGCGACCGCCGCCGCGTTCATACCAGCCCGCGCGCGGCCATCGACACCGGCTCGCCGTCGCCGACCACGAAGTGGTCCAGCAGCCGCACCTCCACCAGCGCCAGGGCCTGCTTGAGCCGCGCCGTGACCGCCCGGTCGGCCGCCGACGGGTCCGGGCATCCGGACGGATGGTTGTGCCCGACGATCACCGCCGCCGCGTTGTGTGCCAGCGCCCGCCGGACCACCTCGCGCGGATGCACCTCGGCGCCGTCGATGGTGCCGTTGAACAGCTCCTCGAAAGCCAGCGCGCGGTGGCGGGTGTCCAGGAACAGCGCGGCGAACACCTCGTGCGGCCGCGGCCGCAGGCGACGGGCGAAGTAGCGGCCGGCGGTGGCCGGATCGGTCAGCGCCTGGCCCCGCTCCAGCGCCGCGGCCAGGTGGCGGTTGCCCAGCTCCAGCGCGGCCGCCAGCTTGCAGGCGCGCGCAGGCCCCAGCCCCGGCAGCCGGGCCAGCGCCGACGGCGGCAGGTCCAGCAGCGCGCGCAGCGGGCCGTGCGTGGCCAGCAGTCCGCGCGAGGTCTCCACCGCGTCGCGGCCTTGCAGGCCCGAGCCGAGGAAGATCGCCAGCAGTTCGGCGTCCGACAACGCGCCGGCGCCGCGTGCCAGCAGCTTCTCCCGGGGGCGTTCGGCCGCCGGCCATTCCCTGATGTGCATGGCGCCAGCGTGCCCGGTGGCGAGGGTTGCGGGAATCGGGGCACGCAGGCACGTGGGGTAAGCTTGTGCACCTTTCCCGGGTAGGAATTCCCCAAGTGATTGCCTCGGCCACCGCCACCCTGGCGGGACAGCGGATCCTGTTGTGCGTCGGGGGTGGGATCGCCGCCTACAAGGCGCTGGAACTGGTGCGGCGGCTGCGCGAGGGCGGGGCCCAGGTGCAGGTGGCCATGACCGCCGGCGCCCAGCAGTTCGTGACCCCGCTGAGCTTCCAGGCCCTGTCCGGCCACCCGGTGCGCACCACCTTGTGGGACAGCGCCGCCGAGCAGGCCATGGGCCACCTGGAGCTGGCGCGCTGGGCCGACCGGGTCATCGTCGCCCCGGCCACCGCCGACCTGCTGGCGCGCCTGGCCCACGGCCTGGCCGACGACCTGGTCACCACCCTGTGCCTGGCCACCGAGGCTCCCCTGGCGGTGGCCCCGGCGATGAACCACCGCATGTGGGCACATCCGGCCACGGTGGCCAACGTGGCGCTGCTGCAGTCGCGCGGGGTGCAGGTGATCGGCCCGGACGACGGCCCGCTGGCCGAGGGCGAGTCGGGCCCCGGGCGCCTGGCCGAGCCGCCGGCGATCGTCGCGGCGCTGGCCGGGCAGGCGGTGCCACGCGCGGACGGCCCCGGCCCGCTGCAGGGCCTGAAGGTGGTGGTCAGCGCCGGGCCGACCTACGAGGACCTGGACCCGGTCCGCTACCTGGGCAACCGCAGCAGCGGCAAGATGGGCTTCGCCGTGGCCGCCAGCGCCGCGCGCCACGGCGCGCGGGTGGTGCTGGTGGCCGGCCCGGTGCAGCTGCCCACGCCGGCCGGCGTGGAGCGGATCGACGTGCGCTCGGCCGCGCAGATGCGCCAGGCGGTGGATTCGGCGCTGCCGGCCGACGTGTACATCGGTGCCGCCGCGGTGGCCGATTACACCCCGCGCTCCTTTTCACCGGACAAGATCAAGAAGACCGGTACCGGCGAGGTGCTGGCGCTGGACCTGGTGCGTACCCCGGACATCCTCGCCGAGGTGGCCGCGCGCGGCGACGCCGGGCTCAAGCTGGTGGTGGGCTTCGCCGCCGAAACCACGAACGTGGCCGACTACGCGCGGCAGAAACTGACGTCCAAGCGCCTGGACCTGATCGTGGCCAACCGCGTCGGCGTGCCGGGCAGCGGCTTCGAGAGCGACGACAACGCCATGACCGCGTACTGGCCCGGCGGTGAGCGGGACTTCCCGTCGGCGCCGAAGGTGCAGCTGGCCGACGCGCTGGTGGCACTGGTGGCCGAGAGGTTGCGGGCATGAGTGCGCACATGCTCGAGGTGAAGCTGCTGGATCCGCGCTTCGGCGACAGCTGGCCGCTGCCGGCCTATGCGACCGAGGCCAGCGCCGGGATGGACCTGCGCGCGGCGCTGGATGCGCCGCTGGTGCTCGAGCCGGGCGACGCGGCGCTGATTCCCAGCGGCCTGTCGATCCATATCGGCGACCCGGCCCTGTGCGCGCTGATCCTGCCGCGCTCGGGCCTGGGGCACCGCCATGGCATCGTGCTGGGCAACGGCACCGGCCTGATCGATGCCGACTACCAGGGGCCGCTGCTGATCAGCACGTGGAACCGCGGGCGCGAGGCCTTCACCATCGCGCCGGGGGACCGCGTCGCGCAGCTGGTGTTGGCACCAATCGTGCGAGCACAGCTCAAGGTAGTGGATACATTCGCGGCCAGCGCCCGGGGCGAGGGCGGCTTCGGCCACACGGGAGTCCGTTAGACAGGGGGCGGGGATGAAGGGAAGGGACGCGGATCGTCCGGCGCTGGCGCAAGCCCGCCGGGCCGCGCTGGTGCTGGCGGCACTGCTGGCCGGCCTGGCCGCATGGTTCGGCTGGAGCGGGGTGGAGCAGTGGCGTGGCGACCAGCGGGTCGCACAGCTGGAGCAGGCCCGGGACCAGGCCGTGGCGGCCACCGCCGCCACGCTGTCGGGGCAGGCCCGCGGCCTGGCCGGACGCATCGCGCGCGAGGACGTGGCCGCCGCACTGGAGGCCGGGGACGCCCAGGCCGCCGCCGCCGCGCTGATGTCCGGCTGGAAGCAGGCCGAAGCGGCCGAGGTGCTGCGCGCGGACCTGGCCGCCGCCCATGCCGATGCCGCCGATTTCGGGTTCGCCCGCCTGGCCCTGCTGCAGCACGCGCTGGTGGAGGACGCGCCGGTGGCGGCGGTGGTCCGCGACGGCAAGCACACTGCGCTCGGGCTGGCCGCGCCGGCCACCCTCGGCGGCGAGCGCGCGGTGGCCTACGTACGCCTGCCGCTGGGGGTCCTCACCGGCGGCTTCAGCGAGGCGCCGGTCCCCGGCGATGCCTACCTGGCCCTGCGCCAGGGCAACTACAACGTCTCCGAGCACGGCGACCGCTCGCTGGCCGGCAGTGCCGACTCGCTCTCGCGCCCGGTCGGCACCACCGGCCTGCGCGCCGCCGCGGGCGCACCGGACGTGGCGCCCGGTCCGTTCGGCCTCGGCGCGGTCCCCAGCCTGGCCGGCGCCGGCGTGCTCGCCCTGCTGACCGTGGCCAGCCTGCTGGCGGCCGCGGGCCGGCTGCCGCGTGCCGGACGCCGCCGCGGGGCGGCGGCCCCGGACGAGGATGCACCGACCTTCGGCCAGACCCTGCAGCAGGAGGGCGACGGCGGGCCGGCCGAGGCCCGGGCGCGTCCGGCGGCGCCGGCACCGGCCGAGGACGTGGTCGTGGACCCGGGCATCTTCCGCGCCTACGACATCCGCGGCGTGGTCGGCACCCAGCTCAGTGCGCCGGTGGCCGCGCTGATCGGCCAGGCCATCGGCACGGTGATGGCCGAAGAGGGCCTGGTCGACATCGTGGTCGGCCGCGACGGCCGCCTGTCCGGTCCTGACCTGACTGAAGGCCTGGTCGCCGGCCTGCGCCGGGCCGGGCGCAACGTGATCGACGTGGGCCTGGTGCCCACGCCGGTGGTGTACTTCGCCGCCTACCACCTGCGCGCCGGCAGCGGCGTGGCGGTGACCGGCAGCCACAACCCGCCGGACTACAACGGGTTCAAGATCGTGGTCGGTGGCCAGACCCTGTCCGGGGACGCCATCGTCGACCTGTACGCGCGCATCCGCGACGGCCGCCTGCGCAGCGAGGCGCCGGGCAGCTACAGCGAGCAGGACGTGGGCGAGGACTACATCCGCCGCATCGCCGACGACGTGCAGCTGGAGCGCCCGCTGAAGGTGGTGGCCGATGCCGGCAACGGCGCGGCCGGCGAGCTCGCCCCGCGCATGCTGGAGGCCATCGGCGCCGAGGTGGTACCCCTGTACTGCGACATCGACGGCACCTTCCCCAACCACCATCCGGACCCGAGCGAGCCGCACAACCTCGCCGACCTCATCCAGATGGTGAAGCAGTTCGACGCCGACCTGGGCCTGGCCTTCGACGGCGACGGCGACCGCCTGGGCGTGGTCACCCGCGAGGGCCGCATCATCCATGCCGACCGCCTGCTGATGCTGTATGCGGCCGACGTGCTGCAGCGCAATCCCGGCGCCATGGTCATCTACGACGTCAAGTGCACCGGCCGGCTGTCGGACTACATCCTGCGCAACGGCGGCAGCCCGCAGATGTGGAAGACCGGGCACTCGCTGATCAAGGCCAAGATGCGCGAGACCGAGGCCGAGCTGGCCGGCGAGATGAGCGGCCACTTCTTCTTCAAGGAACGCTGGTACGGTTTCGACGACGGCCTGTACGCGGCCGCGCGCCTGCTGGAGATCCTGGCCGGGCGCTTCGAGTCGCCCTCGGAGGTGCTGGACGAGCTGCCCGAGAGCGTGTCGACGCCGGAGATCAAGCTGGCGCTGGGCGAGGGGACCGACCCGCACGCGCTGGTGGCGCGGTTCGCCGCGGCGGCCCAGGTCGAGGATTCGCCGTTCAGCGGGGCGCGCCTGACCACCATCGACGGCCTGCGCGCGGACTGGAACGACGGCTGGGGCCTGTTGCGCGCCTCCAACACCACGCCGGTGCTGGTGCTGCGCTTCGAGGCTGACGGCGAGCAGGCGCTGGCGCGCATCCGCGGCCTGTTCCGCGAGCAGCTGCAGCCACTGCTGCCCGACGTCCCGCTGGCGTTCTAGAACGCCGGCACCGCCACGCACCGCCAGCGGCGGTGCGCCGGCTTACGGGGCCGGCGCCACGGGCGCGGCGTTGCCGCGTCCGGCCGGCGTCGCCCTGAGCGCGCGGAAGCGCTGCAGGGTGGTCTCGATCTCCTCGTCCAGCGAGGTCCGCTGCCGCTCGAAGCTGCGCTGCAGCTGCTGGTGGTACAGCAGCTGCGCATGCCGGCGACGGATGTCGGTGGCCAGCTTGTCCGGCACCGGCTTGCCCGACAGCTCGCGCTCGGCCGCGGTGCGCAGCAGGGTGACCAGGCCCTCGCGCAGGCTGGCCACGTTGTAGCGCGCGGTCTGGATGCTGTTGTCGACCAGGGTCACCCGCTCGGTGAACACCCGGCGCAGGTCGTCCTCGTCCTGGAAGGTCACCAGCAGCGCCTGCTCGGTGCGCCGGCGGGTTTCCTCGGCCAGCGCCTCGACCTTCAGCCGCGCCTCCTCCTCGGCCCGGGCGGCCCGCTCCTCCGGAGTCATCGCACGCTGCACCTCGCCGGTGCGCAGGCCGCTGCGGGCATTGATCTCCTCGCGCGCGGCGCCGGCCAGGTGCGCGGGCAGCGCATCGGCGCAGACGCGCTGGCCGTCCTGGTTCCAGCAATAGAGTTTCTTGTTGGCCGCCGCGGCCTTGCCCTTCTGCGCCATGGCAGGCGCGGGCGACAGCGCGAGCGCCGCGATCAAGGCCAATGGCCCGGTGTAATGCGGCATCACGGCAGCCCCCTGCTGTCAGTCAGCCCGTCTGGTCGCAACCGTAGCGGGCGCGGTAGGCCAGCAGCGGTGCGTGGTAGGTCGCCAGTTTCTCGTTTCCGGCCGCGAATGCAAGCAGGTCCGCCAGGCCGGCCACCGCCAGCACCGGGACGCCCGCCTCCGCGGCCACCGCCTGGGCGGCCGAGCGGCGGTCGGCCTCGCCGGCGACCTCCTGCCGGTCCAGCGCGACCACGATGCCCGCCACGCTGGCGCCGGCGCCGGCGATGATCCCCAGCGCCTCGCGGATCGCGGTGCCGGCGGTGATCACGTCGTCCACCACCAGCACCCGGCGCCCGGCCAGCGGCGCGCCGATCAGGGTGCCGCCCTCGCCATGGGCCTTGGCCTCCTTGCGGTTGAACGCCAGTGGCAGGTCGCGGCCGCGGCGGGCGTACTCGCAGGCCAGCGCGGTGGCCAGCGGAATGCCCTTGTAGGCCGGCCCGAACAGCAGGTCGAACTCCACCCCGGATGCGTCGATGGCATCGGCGTAGCAGGCGGCCAGCGCGGCCAGCGCGGCGCCGCCGTCGAAGCGGCCGGCGTTGAAGAAGTAGGGCGAGACCCGGCCGGACTTGAGCGTGAACTCGCCGAAGCGCAGGGCGTCGGCATCCAGGGCCAGCTGCAGGAAGCGGGTGCGGTGGTCGGACATCTCGGCTCGCGACGGAGGGACGACGGCATAGGATACGGCCACCGGGCGGGCGCAGCGGCGGCCGGCATGATTGGTTAGGCTAGCGTGCCGCCCACGACGTCCTCCGCATGCGCATCATCAGCTTCAACGCCAACGGCATCCGCTCGGCCGCCAGCAAGGGATTCTTCGACTGGCTGCGGCAGCAGGAAGCGGACGTGGTCTGCGTGCAGGAGACCAAGTCGCAGGAACACCAGCTCGCCGATGCCGCCTTCCGCCCGGACGGCCACCACTGCTTCTACCGCGACGCCACCACCAAGAAGGGCTACAGCGGCGTGGCGATCTACGCCCGGCGCGAGCCGGACGCGGTGCTGACCTCGCTGGGCCGGCCGGATTTCGACGAGGAGGGCCGCTACATCGAGGCGCGCTTCGGCAACCTCAGCGTGGTCTCGTTCTACATCCCGTCCGGCTCCTCCGGCGAGCTGCGCCAGGGCTACAAGTTCGAGGTCATGGCGTGGCTGCGGCCGGTGCTGGAGCAGTGGCTGGCCAGCGGCCGCGACTACGTGCTGTGCGGCGACTGGAACATCGTGCGCAGCCGGCTGGACATCAGGAACTGGACGTCCAACCAGAAGAACTCCGGCTGCCTGCCGGAGGAGCGCGACTGGCTCAACGGCCTGTGCGCCGACCGCGAGGAGGAGGCCGACGTCGCCGCCGGGCGCGGCTGGGTCGACGCCTACCGTGCGCTCAATCCGGAAGGCCAGGACTACACCTGGTGGAGCAACCGCGGCGCGGCGCGCGCCAACAACGTCGGCTGGCGGATCGACTACCAGTTCGTGACCCCGTCGCTGCGGCACCGGCTGCGTGGCTGCTCGATCTACCGCGAGCAGCGCTTCTCCGACCACGCGCCGTTCCTGGTCGACTACGACGGCCCGCTGGCATGAGTGCGCCGGCCGGCAGCGCGCGCCCGCGCTACAAGGGCTGGGCCGGCATCCGCCGCGCCTTCGGCACCCCTTCGGCGCTGACGCTGGCGCTGCTGGGCTTCGGCTGCGGCCTGCCGTTCCTGCCGATCGCCTCGATGACCCTGTCCACCCGCCTGCGCGACGGCGGCCTGGACCTGGGCAGCATCGGCCTGATCAGCCTGGCCAGCTTCTTCTACCTGCTGAAGTTCCTGTGGGCGCCGCTGATCGACCGCTACGTGTTCGCGCCGCTGGGCCTGCTGGGCCGCCGCCGCTCGTGGCTGCTGGCGGCGCAGCTGGGCGTGGCCGCGGGCCTGGCGGCGCTGGCCTTCACCCGCCCGGAGCTGGGCGTGGGCCCGCTGGTGGGCTGGGTGCTGTTCACCTCCTTCGCCGGCGCCACCCAGGACTCGGTGGTGGACGCCTACCGCATCGAGGTCGCGCCGGCGCAGGCGCAGGCCGCGCTGGCGGCCACCTACACCCTGGGCTACCGCATCGGCCTGATCCTCGGCGGCGCCGGCGCGCTGTACCTGGCCGAGTTCGGCGGCTGGAAGCTCGCCTACCTGGCGATGGCCGCGCTGATGCTGCTGCCGGTCCTGGCGACCGTGCTGTCGCGCGAGCCGGATGCGCCGGAGGCCACGGTCCAGCGCCGGATCGATTTCCTCGGCGCCTTCTGGCAACCGTTCTCCAGCTTCTTCGCCAGCAACGGCCTGGCCCTGGGCCTGGTGCTGCTGCTGTTTGTGGGCCTTTTCAAGTTCCCCGACCAGGTGATCGGGGTGATGGCCGGGCCGTTCTACCTGGACAGCGGCTACACCAAGGCCGACATCGCCACCGTCTCCAAGCTGTACGGCATCTGGGCCGGGATCGGCGGGGCGTTCCTCGGCGGGCTGTGCGTGGCCGCGTTCGGCTTCCGCAAGATGCTGTTCGTCGCGGCGCTGGGCGTGGCCCTGTCCAACCTGGCCTTCCTGCTGATGAGCCAGTACCCGTCGCAGATCTGGGCATTCTATGCGGCGATCACCGCCGACAACGTGTCCCAGGGTTTCGCCGGTACGGTGCTGGTGGCGTTCATGTCATCGCTCACCGACCGCAACTTCACCGCCACCCAGTTCGCGCTGCTGGTGTCGCTGGCCAACCTGCCGGGCAAGTTCGCCGGGGGCGTGTCCGGCTACGTGGTCGAGGCCACGTCGTACGCGACGTTCTTCGTGCTGTCGGCGTTGACCGTGGTGCCGACCCTGGCCCTGCTGGCCTGGCTGTGGCCACGGATCCGCGAGGCGGCGACCGCTCCACCGCGCTGAGGCCACGTCCGTCGGCGGGTTGGCCCGCGGCGGCGCGGGCATGGCACTCTGTCCCCCGCTTCCCCGACCGTTCCGTCCATGCCCGACCTGGTGTTGCGCGACATCGATCCGATCCTGGCCGAACGCCTCCGGCGTATCGGGCTTGCCCGTGGCTGGGACCAGCGGGAAACGGTGGTGCGGCTGCTGGAGCAGGGGTTGTTCGCCTGCGAACAGGAGGTGCGCGGCGGGTTCGAATCGCCGGAGGTCGATGCCCTGGCCGACGCCATCGCGGCGTTGAAGCTGCTGCCGGCCGGCCAAGGATTCTGAAGCCGTCAGGACGGGCAGGACGCATTCCCTGCGCAAGCGCACGCCGTGGCCGGGTGACGATGCGTCGCGTGTCGGCCCACGCACATCCGCCGCTCACCACCGCGCTGGCACCCTCACAGCGCCGCGCCACGCCCGTGGCGTCCCTGCTGGAGGCTTCCATGCACCTGCGCGCCGTGCAGGCCGACATCACCACCCTGGCCGTCGATGCCATCGTCAACGCCGCCAATGCCTCGTTGCTGGGCGGCGGCGGGGTGGACGGCGCGATCCACCGCGCGGCCGGCCCCGGACTGCTGCAGGAGTGCCGCGCGCTGGGCGGCTGCGCGGTGGGCCAGGCGCGGATCACCGGGGGCCACCGGCTGCCGGCCCGCCACGTGATCCACACCGTCGGCCCGGTCTGGCATGGCGGCGATGCCGGCGAGCCGGCGCTGCTGGCCGCGTGCTACCGCAACAGCCTGGCGCTGGCCCGCGAGCACGGTTGCGCCAGCGTGGCGTTTCCCTCGATCAGCACCGGCATCTACGGCTATCCGCCGGAACTGGCGGCGCCGCTGGCGGCGGCCACGGTGGCCGCATTTCCTGCCGGAGCCGTGCGGGACGTGGTGTTCTGCTGCTTCTCCGCCCCCGACCTGGCCCGCTACCGGCAGCTGCTGCAGGCCTTGCCCGGGCCCTGAAGCCGCCTACGCGCCGGCGCCCCGGCGGGCCCGCCTGCCCGCGCGCCGGCGGCCGCTGCCTGGAACCTGCCCCTGCGATCAGGCCGGGTGCAGCACGCCGAGCACCCGCGGTCCCCGGGCGCCGGTGACCGCCGCCAGGTTGCCCGGGCGCCCGTCCACGGTTTCCCGCGCCAGCCAGGCGAAGGCCATGGCTTCGACCGCATCCGGGTCCAGCCCGTGGGCGGCGGTGGATTCGACCGCCACGCCTGGCAGCCGTGCCGCGATGCGCTGCATCAGCAGCGGGTTGTGCACGCCGCCGCCGCAGGCGATCACCCGCGCGGTGCGGGGCTGGTGCCCGAGCAGGGCCGTGGCCACGGTGGCGGCGGTCAGTTCCAGCAGCGTGGCCTGCACGTCGGCCGGGGCCTCGCCGCGCAGCCGCGCCTGCACCCAGTCCAGATGGAACTGCTCGCGACCGGTGCTGCGGGGCGGCGGCAGCCCGAACCAGGGCTCGTCCAGCAGCCGCGCCAGCAGGGCCGGGTCGACCGCGCCGCCGGCCGCGAACGCGCCGCCGGCGTCGAACATCGCGCCGGTGTGGCGCTGGCACCAGGCATCGAGCAGGGCGTTGGCCGGGCCGGTATCGAAGCCGCGCACCACGCCCTGGCGCGGCAGCAGGGTGTAGTTGCCGATGCCTCCGAGGTTGAGCACGGCGCGGTCCTCGGCCGGGCAGTGCAGCAGGGCGGCATGGAAGGCCGGCACCAGGGGCGCGCCCTGGCCGCCGGCGGCCACGTCGCGGCGGCGGAAATCGCAGGCGGTGGCGATGCCGGTGCGCTCGGCGATCACGCTGCCATCGCCGATCTGCAGGGTGAACGGGGCGGTACCGTAAGGCCGATGGCGCACGGTCTGTCCGTGGGACCCGATCGCGGTCACCTGGCCGGCGGACACGCCCGCCAGGGACAGCACCTCCAGCGCGGCGTCGGCGAAGGCGTGTCCGGCCTGGACGTCCAGCCGGCCCAGCTCGTCCAGCGAGTCGGGTTCACCTCCCTGGCCGATCGCGACCAGGCGTGCGCGCACGGCCGGGTCCCAGGGATGGGTACAGGCGGCGAGCAGGTCCAGGCCCGCGGTACCGGGCCCCTCGGGAAACCGGACCAGCGCCGCGTCGATGCCGTCGGCGCTGGTACCTGAGATCAGGCCAAGGAAGAGTCGTGACATGCGCGCCATTGTAGGCGCGCCGGCGGCCTCAGCCGCGCTTGGCGGCGGCCTTGGCCGGCGGCGTGCCGGCGTCGGCGTACATCAGCTTTTCCATCGACTCGATGCGCGCCAGGGTCGGCCCGACCTGGGCCCGGAAGGCGGCCAGCGCCGGCCCCTTGAGCGGTTCCGGCGGCGGCATGGTCACCGACAGAGGGTTGCGGTGCACGCCATTGACCCGGAATTCGTAGTGCAGGTGCGGGCCGGTGGCCAACCCGGTGGAGCCGACATAGCCGATCACCGTGCCCTGCGACACCGACTGGCCCTTGCGCACCTTGCCGAAGCGCGACATGTGCGCGTACAGCGTGGTGTGGCCCTTGCCGTGGTCGAGGATGACCACGTTGCCGTAGCCGCGCTGGGTGCCGACGAACTGCACCTTGGCATCGCCGGCGGCCATGATCGGGGTGCCGGTGCCGGCGGCGTAGTCCACGCCCTTGTGCATGCGCATCTTGCCCAGCACCGGGTGGCGGCGCGCGCCGAAGCTGGAGGACAGCCGCGCATACGGGATCGGCATGCGGATGAAGCTCTTCTTCAGCGGGCGGCCGTCGGGCGTGTAGTAGCCGACCTTGCCGTCCTGGTCGAAGCGCAGGCCGGTGTAGGTCTTGCCGCCGGTGGTGAAGCTGGCTGCCAGGATGCGGCCGCCGCCGATGCGCTCGCCCTCGCGCCAGACCTCCTCGACCACCGCGCTGAAGCGGTCGCCCGGCTGCACGTCCTTGAAGTCGATGTCGTACTTGAAGATCTCGTCGGTCATCACCGCGATCGAGGCCGGGCTCAGCCCGGCCTTGCGGCCGGCCGCGTACAGCGACTGGGTGATCTCGGCGCTGGTCACCGCCACCCGGGTGGTGGTGGCACGCTCCAGCACCTTCTCGCGGATCTTGCCGCCGGCCAGGCTCAGCTCCACCCGCTCGGTGGGGCTGCGGTCGAAGCGGAAGCCCTGCAGCTGGCCCTCGTCGTCCAGCGCGAACGCCAGCTCGGTGCCGGGGCTGAGGCGGCTCAGCGGCGCGCGGTTGCCGGGCTGCTCGAGGATCTGGTGCATCACCTGGTTGGGCACGCCCATCGAGTCGAACACGCTGCCGAGGGTCTGGCCGGGCCGCACCAGCACCACTTCCCACTGGTGGCCGGGCTGGGCCGTGGCTGGCGCGCGCACGGTCAGCGGCGGCAGGCTCAGGGGCAGGGTGGCGTGCAGCCGGGGCTGGGTGTCCAGCTGGGCCGAGAAGCCGGGGATGATGGTGGCCACCAGTGCACCGAGGGTGGCGAACAGGCTGGCGTGCAGCCAGTGGCGCCGTTGCCAGCGGGTGTTGAAGGCGGCCGGAAAGCGCTGCTTCAACTTGTGGTGCAGGGTGCGGTGGTGGAGGATTCCGAGCCGGTCGTGGAACTGCTGCTTGCGCACGCGGCCGTGGTCGGTCAGGGGCATTGGACGGCTTCCTTCACGGGACCCCGGAATGCGGCCCACCGGCGGGTACCTTAGACACATGAAATCCATGCGTCAAACCATTGAAGTACATGAACTTTCCGCTGGCGCCGCCGTTAACTCCCACTTAACATGACGTTCAAGTTTGTCAGTGCCGCCGCGTCCTTTCCTGCTGGAGCCAACCGTGTCGTCCGTTGAAGAATCCCTTGCCCTGATCGGCCGTGGTGCCGATGAAATCCTCAAGCCCGAAGAGCTGGAGGCAAGGCTGAAGCTGGGCCGGCCGCTGCGGGTCAAGGCCGGTTTCGATCCCACCGCGCCGGACCTGCACCTGGGCCATACGGTGCTGCTCAACAAGATGCGCCAGTTCCAGCAGCTGGGGCATCAGGTGATCTTCCTGATCGGCGACTTCACCGGGATGATCGGCGACCCGAGCGGCAAGAACGCCACCCGCAAGCCGCTGACCCGCGAGGACGTGCTGGCCAATGCGCAGACCTACGCCGAACAGGTGTTCAAGGTGCTGGACCGGGAGCGCACCGAGGTGCGTTTCAACAGCGAATGGTTCGGCCAGATGTCCGCCGCCGACATGATCCGCCTCGCCGGCCAGCACACGGTGGCGCGCATGCTCGAGCGCGACGACTTCGCCAAGCGCTACGCCGCGCAGCAGTCCATCGCCATCCACGAGTTCCTCTACCCGCTGGTCCAAGGCTACGACTCGGTGGCGTTGCAGGCGGACGTGGAGCTGGGCGGCACCGACCAGAAGTTCAACCTGCTGATGGGCCGCGGCCTGCAGGAACACCACGGCCAGGCCCCGCAGATCGTGCTGACCATGCCGCTGCTGGAAGGGCTGGACGGCGTCAACAAGATGAGCAAGTCGCTGGGCAACTACATCGGCATCGCCGAACCGGCGATCGACATCGTCAACAAGACGATGAAGATCGGCGACGCGCTGATGTGGAAGTGGATCGAGCTGCTGAGCTTCGAGATCTCCGCCGCCGAGGCCCAGGGGCTGCGTACGGAGGTTGCCGCCGGGCTCAACCCGCGCGACATCAAGCTGCGCCTGGCGCGCGAGCTGGCCACCCGGTTCCACGACGCGGCCGCAGCCGAGACGGCGATAGCCGGCTGGCATGCGGCGGTCACCGGCCAGGGCGACACCTCGCTGCTGCCGTTGCAGGACGTGGCGGTTCCGGCCGAGGGGCTGCGCCTGGCCGCGCTGCTGACCGCCGCCGGCATCACCCCGTCCAATTCCGAGGCCAACCGCAAGCTCAGGGAGCGCGCGGTCAAGGTCGACGGCGAGGTGGTCGAGGATGCGGCGAAGGTGTTCGCGCCGGGCTTCGAGGGCGTACTCCAGGTCGGCAAACGCAACTTCGCGCGGGTGCGCCTGGTCACCGGCTGAGTGGCCGGCACGGGAACAGAAAGGGGCGCCAGTGGCGCCCCTTTCATTGGCGAGTGACCCACGCCGCGGCTCAGTCGCCCAGCGTCAGCAGCGAGGCGTTGCCGCCGGCGGCGGTGGTGTTGATGGTCACCGTCTTCTCCGTGGCGAAGCGCGGCAGGTAGTGCGGGCCGCCGGCCTTGGGGCCGGTGCCGGACAGGCCCTGGCCGCCGAACGGCTGCACGCCGACCACCGCGCCGATCTGGTTGCGGTTGACGTACACGTTGCCGACCCGCGCCCGCGACACGATGCGCTCGACGGTCTCGTCGATGCGCGAGTGGATGCCCAGGGTCAGGCCATAGCCGGTGGCGTTGACCTGGTCGATCACCGCGTCCAGCTGGTCCGACTTCCAGCGGATGACGTGCAGCACCGGGCCGAACACCTCCCGTTGCAGCTGCGCCAGCGACTGCAGCTCGTAGGCGCGCGGCGCGAAGAAGCTGCCGTGGGCCAGTGCCGGGTCGAGCGGCGCCACGGCGATCGTGCGCGCCTCGCGGTCCATGCGCGCGGCATGGGCGTGCAGCACATCGAGCGCATCGGCATCGATCACCGGGCCGACGTCGGTGGACAGCAGGGCCGGGTCGCCCACCTTCAGCTCGGCCATCGCACCGGCCAGCATGGTCATCACCTTGCCGGCGATGTCGTCCTGCACGAACAGCACGCGCGCGGCCGAGCAGCGCTGGCCGGCGGAGGTGAACGCCGAGGCGATCGCATCCTTGACCAGCTGCTCGGGCAGTGCCGACGAATCGGCGATCAGGGCGTTCTGGCCGCCGGTCTCGGCGATAAGTACGGCGATGCCGGCGTCCTCGCGCGCGGCCAGGGCGCGGTTGATCGCACGCGCGGTCTCGGTCGAACCGGTGAAGGCCACGCCGGCCACGCGCGCGTCGGAGGTCAGCGCCGCGCCGACGCTGGCGCCATCGCCCGGCACGAACTGCAGCACCGCCGCCGGTACGCCGGCCTCGTGCAGCAGCTGTACCGCGGCGTGGCCGACCAGGCTGGTCTGCTCGGCCGGCTTGGCCACCACCGAGTTGCCGGCGGCCAGCGCCGCGGCCACCTGGCCGAGGAAGATCGCCAGCGGGAAGTTCCACGGGCTGATGCACACGAACACGCCGCGGCCCTGCAGCTGCAGCCGGTTGGACTCACCGGTCGGCCCCGGCATCTGCTCCGGTGTGCCGAACTGCGCCCGGGCCTGGGCGGCGTAGTAGCGCAGGAAATCCACCGCCTCGCGCACCTCGGCCACCGAATCGGGCAGCGACTTGCCGGCCTCGCGCACGCACAGCGCCATGAACTGCGGCATGCGCTGCTCCAGCAGGCTGGCGGCCTGCTCCAGGATTGCGGCGCGGCCGGCTGCCGGCGTGGCGTCCCAGCCCGGCTGCGCGGCCACGGCATTGGCCAGGGCACGGTCCACGGTGGCCGCGTCGCCGGGCAGCCACTGGCCCACCACCTGGCCGCGGTCGGCGGGATTGCGCACCAGCAGCGGCTCGCCCGCCGCGGCGGCGGCGCCTGGCACCAGCGGCGCGGCGCGCCACGGGCCGGTGTGCGCGGCCATCCGGGTGGCCAGCTGCTCCAGTGCGTTGTCGTCGGCGAGGTTGAGGCCCATGGAGTTGTTCCTGTCGAAGCCCTGGTGGGCGTAGAGGTCGCGTGGCAGCGGGATGCGCGGGTGGGGAATGGAATCGAAGCCGGCAACCACGGCCACCGGGTCGCGCACCAGCTCGGCCACCGGCACGTCCTCGTCGGTGATGCGGTTGACGAAGCTGGAGTTGGCACCGTTCTCGAGCAGCCGGCGTACCAGGTACGGCAGCAGGTCCTCGTGGCTGCCCACCGGGGCATACACACGGCAGGGCACGCCCAGGCCGTCGGCCGGGACCACCTCGGCATAGAGGTCGTCGCCCATGCCGTGCAGCTTCTGGTGCTCGTACGGGCGGCCCTGGGCGATGGCGCGGATCGCGGCGATGGTCTGCGCGTTGTGGGTGGCAAACATCGGGTAAAGCGCGTCGCCATGGCCGAACATCCGCCGCGCCGCGGCCAGGTAGGACACATCGGTGTTCTGCTTGCGGGTGAACACCGGGTAGCCCGGCAGGCCCTCGACCTGGGCGCGCTTGACCTCCGCGTCCCAGTACGCGCCCTTGACCAGGCGCACCGGGATGCGGCGGCCGACCCGGCGGGCCAGGTCGGCGAGGAAGTCGATCACGTAGGGCGCGCGCTTCTGGTAGGCCTGCACCGCCAGGCCGTAGCCCTCCCAGCCCTGCAGCGAGGGATCGGAGAAGGTGGCCTCGATGATGTCCAGCGACAGCTCCAGGCGGTCGCTTTCCTCGGCGTCGACGGTGTAGCCGATGCCGTAGGAGCGCGCCAGCTGCGCCAGCTCCAGCACGGCCGGGGCCAGTTCCGCCATCACCCGTTCGCGCTTGGCGTGCTCGTAGCGCGGGAACAGGGCGGAGAGCTTGATCGAGATGCTGGGCGCGGCGAACACGCTGTCCGAAGCGGGGTCGCCGCCGGTGTAGTCCCCGCTGCGGCCGATGGCGTGGATCGCGTCGCGGTAGGCCTGCAGGTAGCGCTGCGCGTCCTCCATGGTCAGCGCGCCCTCGCCGAGCATGTCGAAGGAATAGCGGTAGCTGGCGTTGTCGCCCTTGCGCGAGCGCGCCAGGGCCTCGCCGATGGTGCGGCCCATGACGAACTGGTGGCCCATGATCCGCATCGCCTGGCGCACGGCCAGGCGGATCACCGGCTCGCCCATGCGCCCGACCAGGCGCCTGAAGGCGCCGTGGGCGTCCCGCCGGGTCTCGTCGGCCAGGTCGACCAGGTGGCCGGTGAGCATCAATCCCCAGGTGGACGCGTTGACCAGCACGGAGTCGGACTGGCCCAGGTGCCGCCTCCAGTCCGCCTCGCCGAGCTTGTCGCGGATCAGCCGGTCGGCGGTGTCCTGGTCCGGAATGCGCAGCAGTGCCTCGGCCACGCACATCAGCAGCACGCCCTCCTCGCTGCCCAGGTCGTACTGGCGCATGAAGGCCTCGATCGCGCCCTGGTCGGTGGCGCGGGCACGCACCCGGCGCACCAGGTCGGCCGCCAGTGCGTCCACTTCGGCCTGCCGGGCCGGGTCCAGCCGGGCCTGGTCCAGCAGTTCGCGCACGTGGATGGTCTCATCGCGCAGCCAGGCATCGGTGATGGCGGCGCGCAGGGGCGAAGCCGGGCCCGGCGGCGGGACCTGGTGGGGGGCGGTCAGGGCGGACATGGTCGACTCGGAAAGGCGGCCGGCGGGCCGCGGGTGCGAGCGAATCTTCGCCGCCGGCGCGCGCGCTGGATTGATCGATTCCCCCGGCGCGCGCGCGGGGGCTGGCACAAACCGGGTCGAACGCCTAGCCTTCTGGCCTTTATCCAGGGAAGGAGAAGGGAATGGACGTCCATGTCAGTGGTGCCGGTGCGGTTGCGCAGGTCGCCGTAGATGATCCGGAACAGCTGCAGCAGGAGGCGTGCCGGCAGGTGCTGGAGGCCGTGCACGGCCACCTGCGCCAGCACCCCTGGGCGGACCCGGCGCCGCCGCAGGAGTGGACCTTCTGGCTGGAAAGCGACGGCACCCCCGTCGCCGGCGAGCACGAGGTCTACCGTCAGGCCTGCGCCTTCCCCGCCCTGCACGACCACGTCCACGCGCTGGTCCAGGCGACCGCCGGCGGGCCGCGGCGGCGCCCCTGGGCCGACGAGGAAACCCCCACCGGCTCGGCCGGCGCGGCGTACCTGGCCATGGCCGACCTGCGCTGGCTGCCCGCCTATCTGGAATACCTGGCCTCCTGCGACGTGGACCACGAGGTCCACCAGGCCGCGGAGATGGACGGAATCATCGCCAGCCATGGCTGGGGCCCGGCCACCGTGGGCCTGGCGGCCGCGCGCCTGTGGCGGCTGGGCGGCCAGCACGGCGACGAGCAGTTCGGCGGGTGGCTCGAGGAGGGGGGCCTGGAGGATTACCTGGACAGCCCCGACGGCGCCGCGGCGTTCCGGGCCGCGGTGGGTACCGAGTTCGAGCTCCCCGGCCCGCTGGACCCCGCGCCCGGCCAGGACCCGGCCCGGGCCCGCCGCCGCTTCGGGCAGCACGTGGACGATGGCCTGGAATACTTCGCCGAATACCTGGACGAGGACGACCTTGGCCGGATCAGGGGCGCGGCCATGGCGCGCTGGGACCGGCTGGCCGCGGCCGTCTGAACCGTTTCCCGCGGGGCCGGCGGCTCAGTCGGCCCGCAGCCGCCGGTACTCGCCCGGGGTCATCCCCACCATCGCCACGAACCTGCGGGTGAAAGCGCTCTGGTCAGAGAACCCGCAGGCCTGGGCGATCGCGGCGATGCTGCCGGGGCCTTGCAGGCGGTGCATCGCCGCCTGGATCCGGACCCGGGTCAGCAGCTGCAGCGGCGAGAGCTGGAACACCTTCTGGAAGGTGCGCTCGAGCTTGGACTCGGAGAAGCCGGTGATGTCCAGCAGGTCCTGGACCCGGATGTTGTGGGCGTAGTGCCGGTTCATGTGCACCAGCGCCTCGCGCAGGGAGCGGTAGTCCGCCTCCAGGCCCTCGCGGCCGGCCAGGTCGCGGGAGATGCCCACCAGCCCGGCCACCTGCCCGTCCACCCGCAGCGGCCGCTTGCAGGTCAGGCACCAGCCCGGCTCCTGGTCGGAGAACAGGTGCAGCTCCAGCAGGTTGTCGATCACCGCCCCTTCCAGGACCTGCTGGTCCTGCAGGCCATAGGTGGCGCCCAGGCCGCTCGGATACACCTCGCTGGCGCGCCTGCCGATGATCTCCCGGCGCGAGCGCAGGCCCAGGCGGCGCAGCATGGTGGCGTTGACGTGGGTGTAGCGGCCCTCGCGGTCCTTGATGAAGAACAGCACGTCGGGGATCGAGTCGAACAGGGCCTCGACCTCTGCGGCATCCACGGCGAGCGGGCTGGGCTTCAAGGCAGGGTCCGGGCGGGCGGAGGGCGGCGCCATTCTATTGGAGCCGCGCCGCGCGCATCCCGGGCCTGCGCACCGCGCGGCCCCTGCCACGGCCAGCCGGTGCCGCGCCTTGCCCAGGATCAATGCGGGTTGCCGCTGCCCATGATGAACGCTTACCATCCCTCGGTTTTCCGCAGCTGTGGGCGGCGGTTGGCGACGTGATCGAGGTGCTGCCAGGCAGGTCCGGCGACGCCGGCGCGCAGGTGATGCTGCGCCCGCCGCGGGCCCTGACGGCGCGCCAGTTCAGGGCGCTGTTCGCCGTGCTGGCCGGGGCGATGTGGCTGGTGGCCGGGCTCGGCTGGCTGGCCGGCAACGCCTACGCACCGGCGTTCGCACTGCTGCACAGCGCCGGGGTGGCGCTTGCGCTGCGCGTGCTGTGGTGCAGCGGGGAGCATGGCGAGCAGATCGCCATCGGGCCGCAGGCGGTGGAAGTCCGCCGCGGTGCCGGAACGGTATTCAGCGCCCACCCGTACTGGGTGAGGCTGCAGGTGGCGCGGGAAGATGGCATGGTCATGCTTTCCTCCGGCGGCCGGCACGTGGAGGTGGGAACCTTCCTCGGGCCGGATGAACGCCTTCAGCTGGCGCGGTGCCTCGAGCAATTCCTGGCGGCCGCACGCGGCCGCAACCGATGACGCAACCAGGGTCTAGGCAATGATGCAAGCGAAGGGATGGTGGAAGCGTTGGGTGGCGGCGGGTGCGCTGATGGCGGCTCCGTTGCTGGCCTGGGCCCAGTCGGCCGATCCGCACCGGTGGCAGCTGAACATGGGGCGCGGAGTGACCGCCACCTCGCAGAACGCCTACGACGCGCACATGGTGGTGCTGTGGGTGTGCGTGATCATCGGCCTGCTGGTGTTCGGTGCCATGGCCGTGGCCATGTTCCGGTTCCGCAAGTCCAAGGGCGCGGTCGCGGCCCAGTTCTCGCACAACACCACCGCCGAGATCGTGTGGACGGTGATCCCGGTGGTGATCCTGATCGCCATGGTCTGGCCGGCCACCACCAAGCTGATCGCCATGTACGACACCCGCGACGCCGAGATGACCGTGAAGGTCACCGGCTACCAGTGGATGTGGAAGTACGAGTACCTGGGCGAGGGCGTGGAGTTCACCAGCCGCCTGGACCGTGACTCGGACCGCATCCGCCAGAGCGGCGCGCGCCCGGACGCGGCCGCCAATCCGCACTACCTGCTGGACGTGGACAACCGGCTGGTCCTGCCGGTGGACACCAAGATCCGCTTCGTGATCACCGCCGACGACGTCATCCATTCGTGGTGGGTGCCGGCGCTGGGCTGGAAGCAGGACGCCATCCCCGGCCTGATCAACGAGGCCTGGACCGACATCAAGACCCCCGGCGTGTACCGCGGCCAGTGCGCCGAGCTGTGCGGCAAGGACCACGCGTTCATGCCGATCGTGGTCGAGGCGGTGTCCAAGGAGGACTTCGCGCGCTGGCTGGCCTCCAGGAAGCCGGCCCCCGAGGCCCTGGCAGCGCCGGCCACCGGCACGACGGAGGCCCCGGCCGAGGCCGGCGACGCCACCGACGCGCCGGCCGCGCCGGTGGACGAGGCAGAGGGCGGCAGCGCCCCGGCCGAATCCGCGCAGGCCGCCTGATCCAGCACGCAACGGCCGCCGCCGGCGACCGCCACGCAATCGCATTCCAGAGGTAGCAACGCCATGGCCCACACCGCCGCCGAGCACCACGACGACCACCACGGCCACAAGCAGGGCTTCGTCGAGCGCTGGTTCTTCTCGACCAACCACAAGGACATCGGCACGCTGTACCTGCTGTTCTCCTTCGTGATGTTCATCATCGGCGCGGCGATGAGCGTGATCATCCGCCTGGAGCTGATGCAGCCGGGCCTGCAGCACGTCAGCCCCGAGTTCTTCAACCAGATGACCACCGTGCACGCGCTGGTCATGATCTTCGGCGGCGTGATGCCGGCCTTCGTCGGCCTGGCCAACTGGATGGTGCCGCTGCAGATCGGCGCCCCGGACATGGCCCTGCCGCGCATGAACAACTGGTCGTTCTGGCTGCTGCCGGTGGCCTTCTTCATGCTGCTGCTGACTCTGTTCCTGCCGGGCGGCGCGCCCGCCGGCGGCTGGACCCTGTATCCGCCGCTGTCGCTGCAGGGCGGCTACAACGTGGCCTTCACCATCTTCGCCATCCACGTGGCGGGCATCAGCTCGATCATGGGCGCGATCAACATCATCGCGACCATCCTCAACATGCGCGCCCCGGGCATCGACCTGCTGAAGATGCCGATCTTCTGCTGGACCTGGCTGATCACCGCGTTCCTGCTGATCGCGGTGATGCCGGTGCTGGCCGGCGCGGTGACCATGCTGCTGACCGACAAGTTCTTCGGCACCAGCTTCTTCAACGCCGCCGGCGGCGGCGACCCGGTGATGTACCAGCACATCTTCTGGTTCTTCGGCCATCCCGAGGTCTACATCATGATCCTGCCCGCCTTCGGCGTGGTGTCCGAGATCATCCCGACCTTCAGCCGCAAGCCGCTGTTTGGCTACCAGGCCATGGTGTACGCCACCGCCGCGATCGCGTTCCTGTCGTTCATCGTGTGGGCGCACCACATGTTCACGGTGGGCATGCCGCTGGGCGGCGAGATCTACTTCATGTTCGCCACCATGCTGATCTCGGTGCCGACCGGCGTGAAGGTGTTCAACTGGGTCTCCACCATGTGGCGCGGCTCGCTGACCTTCGAAGCGCCGATGCTGTGGTCGATCGCCTTCGTGCTGCTGTTCACCATCGGCGGCTTCTCCGGCCTGATGCTGGCGATCGTGCCGGCGGACTTCCAGTACCACGACACCTACTTCGTGGTCGCCCACTTCCACTACGTGCTTGTCACCGGCGCGGTGTTCGCGCTGATCGCCGCGGTGTACTACTGGTGGCCGAAGTTCACCGGCCGCATGTACAACGAGACCTGGGCGAAGGTGCACTTCTGGTGGTCGGTGGTGTTCGCCAACCTGCTGTTCTTCCCGCAGCACTTCCTGGGCCTGGCCGGCATGCCGCGCCGTATCCCGGACTACAACGTGGTGTTCGCCGACTGGAACCTGGTCAGCTCGATCGGCGCGTTCGGCATGTTCGTCACCCCGTTCATGATGGCCGCGATCCTGATCGCCTCGCTGCGCAACGGTGCCAAGGCCGACGCCCGTGCCTGGGAAGGCGCCAAGGGCCTGGAGTGGACCATCCCGTCGCCGGCGCCGCACCACACCTTCACCGTGCCGCCGGTCATCCGTGACGGCGACCTGGCCCACGGCGACATCACCCACTGAAGGCCAGCACACGGCAGCGCGCGCCCGCCGGGCGCGCCGCGACCACAGCGACGGAGCACCGATGAATCCTGTCCCGAAACAGCGCGATGATGCCGCCCGCCGCCGCAGCGGCGTGGTGCGTACCGCGTGGATCGTGGGCGTGGTCGCGCTGGCGGTGTACGTCGGCTTCATCCTGTCCGGGGTGCTGAACGCATGAGCGCGCCGCGTCCCGCCAATACCCCGGGCCTGCGCCGCAGCGGCTGGCTGAAGATGGCGGCCGTGGCCCTGGGTGCGTTCGTATTCACCTTCTCGCTGGTGCCGCTGTACCGGATCGCCTGCGAGAAGGTGTTCGGGATCCGCCTGGAGGGCGGTACCGGCCAGGCCGTCGGCGCCGTGGCCGCCACCGGCGCCCGCCAGGCGCGCACGGTCACGGTCCAGTTCGATGGCGGCGTCAACTCGAAGCTGCCGTGGGCCTTTAGGCCCGAGCAGCTGACCATGCAGGTGGTGCCGGGCGAGCTCAACGAGGCGCTGTACTTCGCCCGCAACGACAGCGACCAGCCCGTCGTCGGCAGCGCCGTGCCGTCGGTCGCCCCGGCGCGCGCCTCGGGCTACTTCACCAAGACCGAGTGCTTCTGCTTCACCGCGCAGGAACTGCAGCCCGGCGAGCAGCGCGACATGCCGGTGCGTTTCATCGTCGATCCGGACCTGCCGGCGGACGTGAAGACGATCACCCTCTCCTATACCTTCTTCAGGAACGAGGCCATGACCGCGCAACTGGGCGCGGCCAAGGCCTCCAGCACGCCGCACGCGGCGCCTTGACCCGAGCAACGGAACCCACGCCATGGCCCAGACCCAGACCGACGCCAACATCTACTTCGTGCCGGCCAAGAGCAAGGCGCCGATCTTCGGTTCGGTGTCGATGTTCGTGATGATGATCGGCGTTGCCAGCTGGCTCAACGAGGTGGCCTGGGGCAAGTGGGCCTTCTTCCTCGGCATCGCGCTGATGATCGCCACGCTGTTCTACTGGTTCGGCGAGGTCATCCGCGAGTCGCAGGGCGGTGCCTACAACCGCCAGGTCGACGGCTCGTTCCGCATGGGCATGATCTGGTTCATCTTCTCCGAGGTCATGTTCTTCGGCGCCTTCTTCGGCGCGCTGTTCTACACCCGCCAGTTCACCCTGCCGTGGCTGGGTGGCCAGGGCGATGGCGTGATGACCAACGAGCTGCTGTGGGCCGGCTTCAGCGCAGGCTGGCCCAGCGCCGGACCGGGCGAGGTCGGTGGCGCGTTCCAGACCATCCCGGCCTGGGGCCTGCCGCTGCTCAACACCCTTATCCTGCTGACCTCCGGCGCCACCCTGACCATCGCCCACCACGCCCTGAAGGCCGGCAAGCGTGGCTCGCTGCTGTTCTGGCTGGGCGCGACGGTGCTGCTGGGCATCCTGTTCCTGGTGTTCCAGGTCGAGGAATACATCCACGCCTACAAGGACCTCAACCTGACCCTGGGCTCGGGCATCTACGGCTCGACCTTCTTCATGCTCACCGGCTTCCACGGCGTGCATGTGGCGCTGGGCATGATCATGCTGGCGGTGATGTGGTTCCGCGCACTGAAGGGCCACTTCACCCGCGACAAGCATTTCGGCTTCGAGGCGGCGGCGTGGTACTGGCACTTCGTGGACGTGGTGTGGCTGGGCCTGTTCCTGTTCGTCTACGTGCTCTGAGCACGGCCGGAACCGGCGCGGCCTCCCCGGAGGCCGATGCCACACGCAGCAGGGCGCCAGCGATGGCGCCCTTGCCTTTTGCGGGCCGGCAGCGTGTTGCCGGGCGCTGAGGCGCGTGGGCCGGATCAGCCGCCCACGCCGTGCGGCTTGATGACCCCGGTCCAGATGCCGAGCACCACCAGCAGGATCAGGCCGATGGAAAGGGCGATCCGGCGGGTCAGCGCGTTCACCGTGCGCTTGCTCTCGCCGCGGTCCACCATGAGGTAATACAGGGCCGAACCGAGGTTCCAGACGATGACCAGCAGGAAGGCGACGACGATCAGGGTCTTGAGCGAGTCGTTCACGGGTTCGGGCTCGTGGCATGCGGGGGTGCGCCGTGCATTATCGCAGCCCGGCGCGCCCGCCGGCGTGGGCGCCCGGTGAGCCGGCGCATGCCGCTGTGGGCCGGATGGGGGCTGGCGCTGGGCGTGGCCGCCGCCTGCGCGGCGCTGGGCCACTGGCAGCTGCAGCGGATGCATGCCAAGCAGGCGCTGCTGGCCGCGTCGGCGCAGGTGCTGGAGCGGCGGGAGGCGCGTCCGCTGGCCGTCGCCGCCGACGCCCAGCGCAGCCGTGCCTACGACTGGGCCGCCGGCGGCGGCCGGTTCGCGGACCTGCCGCCGGTCATCCTGGACAACCAGAACCGCAGTTCGCAGCCGGGCGTGCGCGCCTATCGCGTGTTCGAGCCCGCCAGCGGCGGGCTGCCGCTCCTGGTGGAGCTGGGCTGGCTGCCCCTGCCCGGCGACCGGCGCATGCCCGGGGTGGCCAGGCCGTCGGGGGACGCCCTGGAGGTGTCCGGCCTGGTCCTGCCGCCGCCATCGGCCGGCCTGGCCAGCCCGGCGGTGCAACGCCAGGACGACGGCACGGTGCTGGTGGTGGCGTTGGACCCTGCCACCGTGGCCGCGGCACTGCGCCTGCCCGGGCTGGCGCCACGGATCCTGCGCCTGGATCCGGCGCTGCCACTGGGCTATGCACGCGACCTGGAGCTGCTGCCCAACACGCTGCCGCCCGACCGCCACCTCGGCTACGCGGTGCAGTGGTTCGCCCTGGCCGCCGCGGTGCTGGTGATCGCGCTGGTGCTGACCGTGCGTCGCCGCCGCCGCTGAAACGCCGGATGCTGCGCCGGGCAGGGGCAGCGGGCGCGCGGGCGTGCGAAAATCCCGCGCATGACGCCTACCGTACCCGACGCCCGCCGCACTGCCCGCGGGCGGCTGACGCTGATCGCCCTATTCGTCCTGTTCTTCGGTTCGGCCATCGTGGCCGGCGTGCTGCGCTTCAGCGGATGGATGCCTGCCGGGTTGCGCAGCCACGGCGAGCTGCTGAATCCGCCGGCCGACCTGCGCCAGGACAGCCTGCAGCTGGCCGACGGCACCGCCTACGCGTGGCACCCCGAGGCGCGCGTCTGGCGCATCCTCGCCGTGGCGCCGGCCAGCGGCTGCGATGCGGCCTGCGATGCACTGGTCACCCAGCTGGACAAGGTCTGGCGCCTGTTCGGCCACAACGCCGACCAGGTGCAGGTGCTGTGGCTCGGTGCCGCCCCGCCGGCGGCGGCGCGGCTGCCGGAGATGCGGCTGCTGCGCGACGACGCGCGGGTGCGCGCCGCCCTGCCGCGCTCGGCCGATCCGGCCGGCATCCCTGTCTACGTGATCGATCCGAACGGCTTCGTCGTGCTGCGCTACCCGCCGCAGACCGATCCGGCCGGCATCCGTGCCGACGTGGCGCGCCTGCTGAAACTGAAGTGAGGCCCCGCCGATGAACGCGCTCGTCCGGCCGACGCTGGCCCGCCATTTCCACCGCATCGCCTGGCTGGCGGTGGCACTGACCGCCTGCGTGGTCGTCTTCGGCGCCTTCGTGCGCCTGTCCGATGCCGGCCTGAGCTGCCCCGACTGGCCCACCTGCTACGGCCGCGCCACCTGGCCGTCGGCGCCCCAGGACGCCGCCGCGCACGCGGCCAGCGAGATCCGGCCGTTCGAGACCCACAAGGCGTGGCGCGAGCAGGTCCACCGCCACCTGGCCGCGACCCTGGGCGTGCTGGTGCTGCTGCTGGCGGTGCTGGCTGCACGCCGGCGCCGCCTCGGCGTGGCCCAGGTGATTTGCGCCTCGCTGCTGGTGGCCGCGGCGATCCCCGCCTACATGTACGGCCACATCGGCCTCGCCTTCGCCCTGGCCGGGGCCGGCGAGGCGGTGCTGCTGCTGGCCGCGCTGCGCTGGTCCAACATCGACCTGGCGAGGGCCGCGGCGCTGACCCTGGCGGTGATCGTGTTCCAGGCCCTGCTGGGCAAGTGGACGGTGACGATGCTGCTCAAGCCGATCATCGTCATGGGCCACCTGCTGGGTGGCCTGGCCACCTTCTCGCTGCTGATCTGGATGGCCTGGCGCGCGACCGGCCTGCCCATCCGCCTGGCCGACGCGCGGGTGCTGCGGCGCTGGGTCGCCGCCGGCCTGGTGGTGCTGGCCGTGCAGATCGCACTGGGTGGATGGACCAGCGCCAACTACGCGGCGCTGGCCTGCGGCGGCGGCGGCTGGACCACCGCAGAGCCGCATTCACTGGACTTCCCGCGATGCGTCGGGCTGTGGTGGCCGCCGGCCGACTACCGCGAAGGCTTCGTGCTGTGGCGCGGCGTCGGCGTGGATTACGAAGGCGGCGTGCTCGACGGCGCCTCGCGGATCGCCATCCAGATGGCGCACCGGATGTTCGCGGTGGTTGCCGCCGTGTACCTGCTGCTGCTGTCCGCGCGCCTGTTCCGGCTGCCCGGCATGCGCGGCTGGTCGGCGCTGCTGGGCCTGCTGGTGGTGGCCCAGGTCAGCCTCGGCATCCTCAACGTCAAGCTGGCCCTGCCGCTGCACGTGGCGGTGATGCACAACGCCGGCGCCGCGGCGCTGCTGTTCGTGCTGGTGACCCTGCTGGCGCGCCTGCGGGAGCCCGAGCCGGTCGCATGACTACTCCTGTCCCGGTGTGGCGCGAATACCTGGAGCTGACCAAGCCGCGCGTGGTCGCGCTGCTGGTGTTCACCGCCCTGGTCGGCATGTTCCTGGCGGTGCCGGGGCTGCCGCCGCTGCGTGAATCGGTGCTGGGCCTGGTCGGCATCTGGCTGGCCTCGTCCTCGGCCGCGGCGATCAACCACCTGATCGACCAGCGGATCGACAAGGTGATGGCGCGCACCGCGCACCGCCCGCTGGCCACCGGCGCGCTGCGGCCGGTGCAGGTGCTGGTGTTCGCGCTGGCGCTGGGCGCGCTGTCGATGCTGGTCCTGGTGCTGTGGGTCAACACCGTCACCGCAGTGCTGACCTTCGCCTCGCTGATCGGCTACGCGGTGATCTACACCGGCTACCTCAAGCGCGCGACGCCGCAGAACATCGTCATCGGCGGCATCGCCGGGGCGGCGCCGCCGCTGCTGGGATGGGCCGCGGTCACCGGCATGACCGGTGCGTGGGACTGGCAGCACGCCCTGCTGCTGGTGCTGATCATCTTCGTGTGGACCCCGCCGCATTTCTGGGCGCTGGCGATCTTCCGCCGCGAGGACTACGCCCGTGCTCTGATCCCGATGCTGCCGGTGACCCACGGGGTGACCTACACCCGCTGGCAGATCCTGTTCTACACGGTGTTGCTGGTGGAGGTGACGGTGCTGCCGGTGGTGTTCGGCATGAGCGGCCTGTTCTACCTCGGCGGCGCGCTGGTGCTGGGCAGCGTGTTCCTCTGGTACGCCTGGCGCCTGCTCGATCCGCCGGACGAGTTCTACGCCATGCGCGTGTTCAACTACTCGATCGTCTACCTGATGGCGCTGTTCGCGTTCCTGCTGGTGGACCACTGGCTGCCGCTGCTGGGCGCCTGAGGCACGCGCCGCCGGCGGGTGGACGCGCATGGGCGCATCCACCCACACCGCGGCCTACTCCGCGGTCCAGGCCAGCTGGCCGTCCGCGCCACGGGTGATGCGGCCAAGCCCGGGGAACGGGAAGTGCACCGCGTACAGGCGATCGCCGCTGGCGGCGGCCTCTTCCAGCGTGCTGGCGCGCATCGCCGCGCCTGCGGCCGCGTCGCGATCGAACTTGAGGGTCCATTGCGGACGCTGCACCGACACCACCGGGTGGTGCATCAGGTCGCCTACGTAGAGCAGGCTTTCCTGGCCGGCGCCGATGCGGAAGGACACGTGGCCGGGGGTGTGGCCGGGCGTGGACACCGACTGAACCACGCCCGGGACCAGCTCCACGCCCGGCGCAAAGGTGCTGACCTTCGGGGTGATCGCCGCGACCAGGCCGGCCATCGCCGCGTTCCCGTCGCTGGCCTGGGCCTGCAGGTCTTCCCACTCCGGCTGCGAGACGTGGATGGCGGCGTTGGGGAAGGCCAGGGCACCGGCGGCATCGACCAGGCCGCCGATGTGGTCGCCATGGGCGTGGGAGATGAACACGTCGGTCACCTGTGCCGGCCCGACCCCCGCCGCCTGCAGCGAGGCGGCGAGTTTGCCGGCGCCGTCGCCCATGAGCTGGCCGGCACCGGCATCGAACAGGAACACCCGCGCGCCCTCCCGCACCAGCAGCGGCTGCACGCTCAGGTGCAGCTTGCCGGTTTCCAGCCCCGCCGCCGACAGCACGCCGGCGACCTCCTCCGGGGTCAGGCCGACGCCGAACACCGCGTTGTCGTTGGGCACGGACAGGCCGCCGTCGCGCAATGCCGCGGCCTGCAGCGCGCCGATGTGGAAGGCATGGACGTCGTCGCTGGCCGGTGCCGCCGCCGGGGTGGCTTCGGGCCCGGCGACCGGGGCCGAAGCAGCGGCGTCGGCCGGCTCCGCGTTGCGGGTGCAGGCGGCAAGCGCCGCGCCCAATGCGATGACCAGCAGCGGCAGCGCCGCCTTGCGTACGTGCGACATGGCTGACTCCTTGGATGGACCGCCGGATTCTGGCGGCGCCGCACGGGCACCGGCAAGCGATGGCCGCGCCCGCGGATGGAACGCTGGAATCCGCATCCAGTACCGCGGCGGATGGTGCGGTGCTGGCTTGAAGCGCGCTGCGCCTGCCACCAGACCTGCACCAGGCATGGCCATTGGGGACAGGTGATGGGAAGTGCAGCGGGACGCGTGCTGGCGATGGCGATGGCAGCGTTGGCGCTGGGGCACGTGCCGGCACTGCAGGCACAGCACGTGCCGCCCCGCGACGCGCTGCAGGAGGCAGTCGACGCGGTGTCCGGATGCATGGGCCAGCGGCGCTTGGTGCTGCTGGGCGAGATGCACGGCACCCGCGAGATCCCGCGGCTGGTCACCCGGCTCGCGGAGCGCTTCAGCCTCGACGGCCCGGTGCTGCTGGCGCTTGAGATCCACGCCAGCGAGCATCGCGCGCTCGCCGACTATCTCGATGGGGCGGGAGGCGACCAGGCACGGGAGCGCCTGCGCCAGAGGCCATTCTGGTCGGTGTCGCCGCAACGCAACGACGGTCGCCGCAGCGAGGACATGCTCGACCTGGTCGAGCGGATGCGCCAGCTGCGTGGGCAGGGGCGTGACGTGGCGATCCTGCCGTTCGACGTGGCCAACGGCGGCAGCGGGGCCAGCCAGCCACGCGACCGGGCCATGGCGGCCCACCTGCGCAAGGCGTGGAGCGCGCTGCCGCGCGGGCGCATGCTGGTGCTGGCGGGCAACGTGCACGCCATGCGTGCCAGGCCGGCCTATGCGCCGGCGCAGATGCAGGAGCCCGCGGGCGCGTACCTGCAGGATCTGGCGCCGGTCTCCATCGACATTGGCGCCGCATCCGGCGCGTTCTGGGCTTGTCCCGATGCGGGCTGCGGCCCGGTGCGGATCATCCCCGGCATGCCGGCGGGGACAATGGACGCCGACGAGGCGTTCCATTGCCGGGTCGTGCTGCGGCGCTTCAGCGTCGCGCGCCCGGTTGCCGGGCGCTGATGCCGAACCGGCCCCGCCATCGAGGGCGGGGGCCGGCCGTTCTTCCCGGGTCGCGTCAGCCGCGCGCCCGTGCGGCCGCGCGCTGTTCGCGCCGGCGGATCCACAGGTTGATCATCTCCACGAACACCGAGAAGGCCATCGCCGCGTAGATGTAGCCTTTCGGGATGTGCTGGCCGAAGCCGTCGGCGATCAGCACCAGGCCGATCATGATCAGGAAGCTCAGCGCCAGTACTTTGACCGTCGGGTGGCGCTCGACGAAATCGCCGATCGGGCCGGCGAAGCCGATCATGAACGCGATCGAGATCAGGATCGCGGTGACCATCACCCAGCGCTCGTCGACCATGCCCACCGCGGTGATGATCGAGTCCAGCGAGAACACGATGTCCAGCAGCATGATCTGCACGATCACCCCGCCGAAGGAGGTGGCGGCCCGCGCCAGGTTGTGTTCGCCGCCGGCACCCTCGAGCTTCTGGTGGATCTCGTGGGTGGCCTTGGCGATCAGGAACAGGCCGCCGCCGACCAGGATCAGGTCACGCCAGGAGAAGGCCTGGCCGAACAGCGAGAACAGCGGCGCGGTCAGGCCGATGATCCAGGCGATCGCGAACAGCAGCGCCAGGCGGGTGATCGCCGCGGCGGCGATGCCCAGCCGGCGTGCCTTGTTGCGCTGTTCCGGGGGCAGGCGCCCGGCCAGGATCGAGATGAAGATGATGTTGTCGATGCCCAGCACCAGTTCCAGCGCGGTGAGGGTGGCCAGGGCGATCCAGATTTCGGGGTTGAGCAGGGCGTCCATGTGGGCTCGTGTCGGTCAGGCAAACGGAGGCTGCCGGCGTGCACGTGCACGCGGCGTGGGGAAAGGCGGGCGGAAGGGCGGGACTAGAAGTCGAACAGCTCCCCGAGCAGGGACTTGGGCTTGCGGCGGCGATGGCCCGTGTCGTGTGGCGGATACGGGCGGCTGTCCGGGTGCCGCGCCGGAGCCTGGGGCACGGCGGCCGCCCCCGCGGTGGACAGGGCGATCAGGCGGTCCAGTTCGCCGCGGTCCAGCCACACACCGCGGCAGCTGGGACAGTAATCGATCTCGATCCCCTGGCGTTCGGTCATGGCCAGAGTGACGGTGGGGCAGGCGGGACATTGCATCGGTCGGGGCTCCGGAAGTGCGGGGCCGCGGCGGGCTGCGTCCTTCCGGGGGACACACCTTCGCCGCGGTACGGCGAAGGTCTTGCCCGCAGGTCCGGTGGACCTGCCGCTGCGCCGGGGCCCGGGAGCCCGTCATGACGACGCCAGCGATGGGGGCTACTCCCCTTCAAGTCGCGCATCCTAGCACGCGGCCCGGCCGGTTCCGGCAAGCTCAGGCGCGCCCGGCAAGCGCCTGCAGCAGCATGCGCATCTCGTACTTGTCGGTCTCGTCCAGGCCCACGGCGCGCTGCTTGTCCTGCAGCTCGTCGATGCGCTGCTGCAAGGTCTGCCGCTCCAGCTGGGCGACCGCGTCCTGCAGTTCGTGGGCCCAGGTGGTGTCCTCGCCGGGCAGCGGCTGGGCGGCCAGCCGGCGGAGTGCCTCCCCCTGCTCGTGGCTGGCGAAATGCTCGAGCAGGGCCCCGGTGCTGATCTCCGGACGCTGCTGCACGACCTCCAGGATCTCCAGCAGCAGCGGCACCCCCGGCGCGCGCAGCGCATCGAAGCGGTACGGGCGCTCCAGCTGCAGGGCCAAGGCCGGCTGCTGCAGCAGCAGCGCGACCACGCTGCGCACCAGGCTGCGCTTCTGTCCCGGCGGCGCGTTGCGGGGGGGCGGCCGCGAAGGCGGGGCCGCGGCGCCGGCGGCCACGCCGGTCTGGCGCTGCAGCTCCTGGCGCATCAGGTCGGCGAAGGCGCCGTCGGGCAGCTGCACCAGCAAAGGCCGTGCACGCTCGGCCAGGCGCGCGCGCCCGTCCAGCGTGTTGCGGTTGATGTCCCTGCCCAGCTCGTCGAAGAAGAACTGTGACAGCGGCGTGGCCTGCGCCAGGCGGGCCTCGAAGCCCGCGGCGCCTTCCTTGCGCACGATGGTGTCCGGGTCCTCGCCGTCAGGCAGGAACAGGAAGAAGGCCTGGCGTCCGTCCTTCATCCGCGGCAGGATCGATTCCACCGCGCGCCAGCCCGCGCGGCGGCCGGCGGCGTCGCCATCGAAGCAGAAATAAACGTCCGGGGCGTTGCGGAACAGCAGCTCGGCATGGTCCGGGGTGGTCGCCGTGCCCAGCGTCGCCACCGCCTGGCTTATGCCGGCCTGGGCCAGGGCGACCACGTCCATGTAGCCCTCGACCACGATCAGCCGTTCCAGCTTCTGGTTGGCCTGGCGCGCCTGCCACAGGCCGTACAGCTCGCGCCCCTTGTGGAACAGCGGGGTCTCGGGCGAGTTGAGGTATTTGGGGCTGGCGTCCTTGTCCAGCACGCGGCCGCCGAAGGCGATCACCCGGCCGCGGCGGTCGTGGATCGGGAACATCACCCGGTCGCGGAACTTGTCGTAGACGTGGCCGCGATCGTTCTTGGACAGCATGCCGGTGCGCTCGAGCAGCTTCAGCCGGCGCGGGTCGGTTCCCAGGGCGTCCTTGAGCGCGGAATAGCCGTCCACGGCGTAGCCGATGGCGAAACGTGCGCGGGTGTCGGCGTCCACGCCGCGGCCATCCAGGTACTGGCGCGCACGCGGGTTGTCGGCCAGCTGGCGCTGGTACAGGCGCGCGGCCGCGTCCAGCGCCGCGTACTGGTCCCGCAGGTCGTTGTCCTGGGCGTCGCTGCGTGCCTCGCGGGGGACCTCCATGCCGGCGCGCCGGGCCAGCTCGTCGACCGCGTCGAGGAACTCGAGGCGGTCGTAGTTCATCAGGAAGCTGATCGCGGTGCCGTGCGCGCCGCAGCCGAAGCAGTGGTAGAACTGCTTGGTCGGGGAAACGTAGAACGAGGGCGTGCGCTCATCGTGGAACGGGCAGGGCGCGGTGTACTCGCGGCCCTTGCGCTTGAGCGGCACGCGCGTGCCGACCAGCTCGACGATGTCGGTGCGTGCGAGCAGGTCGTCGATGAATGCGTCGGGCAGGCGGGCCATCCCGATAGGATGCCATCGGCGGGCACTCCTGGCCCTGACCGCGTGCGTGCCTCGGTGGGCCGCACGCCGCGGGAGCGCCGCTCAGCCCGGCAGTCGGGGCCCGGTCGCGGCATCAGCCTGCCTGCTGGCGGACGCGTCGGCGCGGGCCACCGGCACCGCCTTGGGGTCCACGATGCCGGCCTTGCGCAGGCGCAGCCGCGCGTGCATGCGCTCGTCGATCACCGCGGTGATCAGCGCCCCGGCAAAGAACACCAGCGCCGCGTAGTACATCCACACCAGCAGCAGGACCAGCGCGCCCATCGAACCGTAGGCGCTGCCGGGGGCGGCCTGGGCGAGGTAGAGCCCGATCAGGTAGCGCCCCAGCGCGAACAGGCAGGCGGTGATGACACCGCCCAGCCAGGCCTGGCGCCAGTCCACCCGGCGGTCGGGCAGGTAGTGGTAGAGGAAGGCGAAGGCCAGCGAGTACAGCAGCAGGGTGGTCACATAGCCCACCGCCGGCAGCAGCGAAGGCAATCGCGCGAACACCAGCTGCAGGGCGGTGGTGGCGATCATCGACACGATCAGCAGGAAGCCCAGTGCCAGCACCACGCCCAGGGAGAACACGCGCTTGCGCAGCCACGCCCCGAGGCCGCCGAGCTTCTCGCCGCCGGTGCGGAAGATCAGGTTGAGCGCGCCCTGCAGCTGGGCGAACACCACGGTGGCGCCGACGAACAGCAGGGCGGTGCTCCACAGGCCGGCCAGCGAACCGACGTCGGGCTGGGAATCGGCGTTGCGGATCACGGTGGACGCCACCGCCGCGGCCTGCTCGCCGGCCAGCGACCCGATCTGGTCGACCAGCGACTGCTGCGCCGGCGGATACAGCGAGGCGGTCAGCCACAGCAGCAGCACCAGCAGCGGCGCCAGCGACAGCAGCGTGTAGAAGGACAGCGAGGCGGCCTGGGTGATCAGGTCGGCCTCGACGAAGCGCTTGACCATGTCGGCCGGCAGGCTTTCCTGCAGGCGTTCCAGGTGCCGGCGCAGCTTTGTGGGAGAAGGACGGGCCATGCGGGAGCGGGAAGCGACGGCCTGGCAAGCCTGCGGCCGGCGACGTCTGGGCTGCGTGAGCATCGCGGCGTGGCACCGGCGGCGAGCAGGCGGCCGCCGGACCGACGGCCCGGCCGGGCACGCAGCAGGAGCACACGACGCAGGCGCGATCCCGTGGCGCCTGCGCGCGGCCGCACTGCGGCTCGAGGATGACGGCATCGCACGCATACGCTGCGGCTACCGGCCTTCCGCGTGCGGCACTTCAACTGCGCACGTGCACTCCCCGGCGGCTCCGGATGACGGAGCCGGCCAGGGTCGGCGGCCATGGCGCGACCGGCCGGCGACTGGCGCGCCTGGCGAGGGCCGATCAGCCGGCGAGGCGGCGCTTGACCAGTGCGGAGACCTGGCCCATGTCGGCCTGCCCCGCCAGCTGCGGCTTGAGCACGCCCATCAGCTTGCCCATGTCGGCCGGACCGGCGGCGCCGGTCTGGGCGATGGCCGCGTCGATCGCCGCAAGGATCGCGGCCTCATCCAGCTTGGCCGGCAGGTAGCGCTCGATCACCTCGATCTCGGCCCGCTCGATGGCGGCCAGGTCCTCGCGCGCGGCGGCCTCGTACTGGGACACCGAGTCGCGACGCTGCTTGACCATCTTGTCCAGCACCGCCAGCACCGCGGCGTCGTCCAGCTCGATGCGCTCGTCCACCTCGCGCTGCTTGATCGCGGCGTTCATCAGCCGGATCACGCCGAGGGTCGCCTTGTCGCCGCCCTTCATGGCGGCCTTCATGTCATCGGTCAGTCGCTGCTTGAGGCTCATGGCTGCTCTCCTGGGGGTGGGCGGGGACGGAGGCCGGGCGCGGCTCCCGGCGGGGCCGTCAGGTTCCTGCGGCCAACACAAAAAGCCGGTCACGCGTGGGCGTGCCGGCTTCGTGCCGTACCACCATGGCCCGGGCGACCGGGCACATGGCGCCAGCAGGCTCAGTACAGGCGCTGGCGCTTGGTGACGTCGCGCGACATGCGACGCATCTGGCGCTTCACCGCGGCGGCGGCCTTGCGCTTGCGCTCCTGGGTCGGCTTCTCGTAATACTCGCGCTTGCGGGTTTCGGCCAGTACACCGGCCTTCTCGCAGGTGCGCTTGAAGCGACGCAGCGCAAACTCGAAGGGCTCGTTCTCGCGGACTTTGACGCTGGGCATGGAATCTCCGGGACACAAAATACCGGGGCGCACCCGGTGAGCCGCGTATGATAGCCATCTCCCCGGGCCGGCTGCAAGCCCGCAGGTGGCCGGGGCAACTCTCCCCGCCCGCCTTCCCGGAAAGTCCCCCCATGCGTGTCCTTGGTATCGAAACCTCCTGCGACGAGACCGGCGTGGCCGTGTACGACACGGCGCCGGGGGCGGGCCTGCGGGCCCACGCGGTCTACAGCCAGATCGCGCTGCACGCCGAGTACGGCGGGGTAGTGCCGGAACTGGCCAGCCGCGACCACGTGCGCAAGCTGCTGCCGCTGGTGCGGCAGACCCTGGCCGAGGCCGGGTTGTCGCCCGCGGACCTGGACGGGATCGCCTACACCGCCGGGCCGGGCCTGGTCGGCGCCCTGCTGGTCGGTGCCGGCACCGCGCGCGCGCTGGCCTGGGGCCTGGACGTGCCGGCGGTGGCCGTGCACCACATGGAAGGCCACCTGTTGGCGCCGTTGATGGAGGACAACCCGCCGGATCCGCCGTTCGTGGCCCTGCTGGTGTCCGGCGGCCACACCCAGCTGGTGGCGGTGGATGCGATCGGCAGGTACCGCCTGCTGGGTGAGACGCTCGACGATGCCGCCGGCGAGGCCTTCGACAAGACCGCCAAGCTGATGGGACTGCCGTATCCCGGTGGCCCGCAGCTGGCGGCGCTGGCCGAGCAGGGCACGCCCGGCGCGTTCCGCTTCTCGCGGCCGATGACCGACCGCCCGGGACTGGATTTCAGCTTCAGCGGCCTGAAGACCCAGGTGCTGCTGGCCTGGCAGCACTCCGACCAGGCGCCGCAGACGCGCGCCGACATCGCCCGCGGCTTCGAGGACGCGGTGGTCGACACCCTGGCGATCAAGTGCGGGCGCGCGCTGGACGCCGCCGGCAGCCAAACGCTGGTGGTGGCCGGTGGCGTCGGTGCCAACCGGCGCCTGCGCGCCAGGCTGCAGGAGATGTGTGCCGCGCGCGGTGGCCGCGCCTGTTTTCCGCGCCCGTCGCTGTGCACCGACAACGGCGCGATGATCGCCTTCGCCGGCGCGTTGCGCCTGCAGGCCGGCCAACACGAGGACGCCTCGGTGCGCGTGACCCCGCGCTGGGACATGGCCGAACTGACGCCCCTGGCGGCCACGCAGGCGTGAGGGAACCTCCGCGCGCGTGATGCGAAGGGCGGTGGGCCGGCAAACGCGGAGCCGCCCGGGGGGGGCTTGTTACCATCGTCTGCGAAGACGGCGCTGGACGGCATGTTCCGTTCCTGCACCGGCCACTCCCCGAACACGAAGCAGCATCCATGGACAAGGTATTCATCGAAGGCCTGGAGATCGATGCCCTCATCGGCATCTACGACTGGGAGCGACGCATCCGCCAGACCCTGCGCCTGGACCTGGAGATGGCGTTCGACAACCGGCGGCCGGCGGCCAGCGATGACATCGCCGACACGCTGGACTACAAGGCTGTCAGCAAGCGGCTCACCGGCTATGTGCAGCAGTCCGGCTTCGGGCTGGTGGAGACGCTGGCCGAGCGCTGCGCCGCGCTGGTGATCGAGGAGTTCGGCGTGAAGTGGGTCCGGCTGAAGCTCTCCAAGCCCGGGGCCGTGCGTGGCGCGCAGGCGGTAGGCGTGGTGATCGAGCGCAGCGCGGCTGGCACGGCATGAGGGTTGTCGACGCGGTGGCGGTGGAGGGCGCGACCCTGCGCAGGCTCGACGGCGTCCGCGTGCTGCTGGAGCCCTGGCCGTGGGCCTGGCCCTCGCTCCTGCTCGTGTTGCTGCTGGTGGCCGCGGCGCTGGCCAACTTCGTCACCAAGCGGATCCTGCTGCGTGGCCTGCGCCGGCTGCTGGCGATGCTGGCCGACCACACCGGGCACGCCGGCATCGCCGACCTGCGGGTGATCCCGCGGCTGGCCAACGTGGTACCGGCGCTGGTGATCTCCGCGGGCATCGGCTGGATCCCAGGCCTTCCACCGGCGCTGGTCGCGTTCGTGCACGGCGCCTGCCAGGCGTGGGTGGTGCTGACCCTGGCGCTTGCCGTCTCGCACGCGCTCGATGCGGTCAACGTGATCTACGAGCGCCGCCCGGACGCGCGCAACAAGCCGATCAAGGGCTACCTGCAGGTCGCCAAGATCATCCTCTTCGCGCTGGCCGCGCTGTCGATCGTGGCGACCCTGGCCGGCGTCAAGCTGCTGCACCTGCTGACCGGCCTGGGTGCGGCCACTGCGGTGCTGATGCTGGTGTTCCAGGACACCCTGCTGTCGCTGGTGGCCAGCGTGCAGATCAGCGGCGATGGCCGCGTGCGCATCGGCGACTGGATCGAGATGCCCAGCCAGAACGCCGATGGCGACGTGATCGACATCGCCCTGCACACGGTCACGGTGCAGAACTGGGACAAGACCGTCACCACGATCCCGACCAAGAAGCTGATCAGCGAGTCGTTCAAGAACTGGCGCGGCATGCAGGAGGCCGGTGGCCGGCGAATCAAGAGGGCGCTGTACCTGGACCAGTCCAGCGTGCGTTTTCTCGAGCCGGACGAGCGCCAGCGACTGGGCCGTTTCGTGCTGCTGCGCGAGTACCTGGCGCGCAAGGAGCGCGAGCTGGCCGACTGGAACGCCGGCCTGGGCGAGGACGGGCAACTGCCGTTCAATGCGCGCCGCATCACCAACCTCGGCACCTTCCGCGCCTACGTCGAGCATTACCTGCGCCGCCACCCCGGCGTGCACCAGGACATGACCCTGCTGGTGCGCCAGCTGCAGCCCGGCGCGGAAGGCATCCCGCTGGAGATCTACTGCTTCACCAGCGACACCCGCTGGGCGGCGTACGAGGGCATCCAGTCGGACATCTTCGACCACCTGCTGGCGATCCTGCCGGAGTTCGGGCTGCGGGTGTTCCAGCAGCCGGGCGGGGCGGATTTCCGCGCGCTGGTGGACGAACGCCGGCAGCCGCCCGAGCCGGCGTCCCACTGAGAACCGGCAGCGCGCGGGGCGCGGCTGCTGCATCCGACGAGCGGGACTTTCCCGGCGGTCAGGAGCCCGGTGCGGGCTGCCCGGGAGGCTTCCTCGGTGCGATGGTGGCAGGCGCCGCCTTGCAGTAGCCCGGCCCGTGCATGGGCTTGAAGCCGGGGTAATCCTCCAGGTGGATCACCCCGGCTCTGTCGGCGTGACTGTCGGCGAAATACTCCGCCGTCCGCTCGGCGTAGTCTTCCGGCGCATCCACGTTGCAGATTCCGAAGCGTTCCATGTCCTGGACGGAAAGCGAATAGGCGTAACTGTCCGTGCGCTTTTCCTCTCCCGGAAGATCGATGTGGTCGCCCAGGCAGATGGCACGTTCGTCCATACCGGTTCCGGCGAAGAACTGCCGATGCGCAGACCACACCTGCTCGCCGTACTCCGCGAACCTTTCCACCCAGACCTCGATCTCTGACTCGAACGCCGACCGCAGGCGGTCCGGGTCATCCACAACGGCGCCGTCGATGACCTGCCTGAACCTGAACCAGGTTCCGAAGTTGTCCAGCAGGTACATCCTCATGAATTCTGGATCTCCCATTGCCGCAGTGGGACAGGAGTTGTGCCAGGCGACACGCGCCCCGGGCGAGATCACCTTCCGCGACGCAGCGAGGAATATGTAGTTGGCACATGCGGAGTTGCATGCCGGCGGGACGACCAAGACTTCAAGGTCGTACTGCCGGACCAGTCGTCCCGCCGCGAGTCCTGCGAGCGCATCACCTCCAACGGAGGCGATCTGCATGCGTCGTACCGGCGTCGCTGCCGCGGCCAGTTGCGCGCGTAGCGGTTCGAGCATTTCGTTGGAGAGTTTGCCGTAGACATGGAGGGTGTCGCCCTCGGTGCGCACCACCGCCGGCTCGCTGTTCCAGGCGGACTGGAAATTCGCGGGCAGTGGCGCGCCGACGATTGCCGCCTGGCTGGCCATGATCAGTGCGGACAGCATGCGCATTCCTTGCGACTTTCCCGGGCCCAATCTCCGTGGGCGAGCGTGAGCATGTCAACCCGTGGCCTGCGCCCGCCGGACGCGCCCGATACCTGGTCGCCGCACGCGCATCGGCGGGAGGCCAGCGGCTTCAAGGCATCTCTCCGCCAGCCAGCGGCTGGAGTCCGGTTGGCACTGGGACGGTGGTGGATCGAACCGCTGCGCGCGCCTTCTTCGATTTCGCCGCCCTGATAGGGCCCCGGCGGCGCCACACCGGGTTTCCCGCCATGCCATCCCGGGGCACTTGACGCCCCGGGGTGGCCCCGTGCATGTTGCAGTGCACAAACTGCAGCGGGCGGGGTGCCATGGACTGGACCGAGTACCGGACGCCTTCCTACGACGAGCTGATCGGCCCGGACGGACTGCCGCGGCCTGCCGCCCGCCCGCTGGTCGAGTACCTCTCCGGGCTGTCCGGGGTGGAGCTGGCCGAGCGCCAGGTCGCCGCGGACCTCGCCGCGCTGGTGATGGGCATCACCTTCACCGTCTACAGCGACGGCCGCAACGTCGATCGCACCCTGCCGTTCGACCTGATCCCGCGGATCATCGACCGTCGCGAGTGGCAGCGCACCCAGGCCGGCCTGCAGCAGCGCATGCGTGCGCTCAACCTGTTCATCGGCGACATCTACGGCGCCCAGCGGATCGTCCGCGATGGCGTGTTCCCGGCCGAGCTGCTGCGCCAGTCGGTCAACTTCCGCCCCCAGTGCGTGGGCATCCGCCCGCCGCTGGACGTGTGGGCGCACATCTGCGGGTCGGACCTGGTGCGCGACGCCGACGGCACGCTGTATGCGCTGGAGGACAACCTGCGGATCCCGTCCGGCGTGTCCTACATGCTGGAGAACCGGATGGTCGCCAAACGCGTCTTTCCGGAGCTGTTCAAGACCAGCGCGATCCTGCCGGTGGACGACTACCCGGCGCAGCTCTACGACACCCTCGCCGCGCTGTCGCCACGCCCGGGCGACAGCCCGGTGATCGCCCTGCTCACGCCCGGCGTTTTCAACAGCGCCTACTTCGAGCACGCCTATCTCGCCCAGGCGATGGGCGTGGAGCTGGTGGAGGGCGACGACCTGTTCGTCGCCGATGACGACTGCACCTACATGCGCACCGTCTATGGGCCGCGCCGGGTGGACGTGGTCTACCGCCGCGTGGACGACCTGTTCCTGGACCCGGAAGTGTTCCGGGCCGATTCGCTGCTGGGCGTTCCTGGCCTGGTGCGCAGCTGGCGCGCCGGCAGGGTCGCGCTGGCCAACGCGCCCGGTGCCGGCGTGGCCGACGACAAGGTCGTGTTCGCCTACGTGCCGCGGATGATCCGCTACTACCTGGACCAGGAGCCGATCCTGCCCAACGTGCCCAGCTACCTGTGCCACGACCCGGACGACCGCCGCTACGTGCTCGAGCACCTGGACCAGCTGGTGGTGAAGCCGGCCAACGAGTCCGGCGGCTACGGCATGCTGATCGGCCCCCGCGCCAGCCGCGCCGAGCGCGAGAAGTTCCGCGCGCTGATCCAGGCGGACCCGCGCAACTACATGGCGCAGCCGACGCTGTCGCTGTCCACCGCCCCGATCGTGGGGCCCGCCGGGCCGGTGCCGCGGCATATCGACCTGCGCCCGTTCATCCTCTCGCGCCGGGACACCTACGTGACCACCGGCGGGCTGACCCGGGTGGCGATGACCGAAGGCTCGCTGGTGGTCAACTCCTCGCAGGGCGGCGGCGCCAAGGACACCTGGGTGGTCGACCTGGAGGAGGTGGCCTGATGCTCTCGCGCGTCGCCAACGAGCTCTACTGGTTCAGCCGCTACCTGCGGCGCGCGGAGAACACCGCGCGCCTGGTCGAGGTGGGGAGCCTGCTGCAGCTGGACCTGCCGCGCCCGGTGCGCTTCACCTGGCAGCCGATGATCGCCACGCTCGGCACCGGCGGCCTGTTCCTGGACGCCCACGCCGCGCCGGACGAGGACCAGGTGCTGGACTTCCTGCTGCTGGACGCGCGCAACCCGTCCTCGCTGCGCAGCTCCGTGGTCCAGGCCCGCGGGATCCTGCGCGGCATCCGCGACGCGCTGCCGCAGGAGGTGTGGGAGGCGGTGAACGACCTGCACCTGTACCTGGACGCCGAGGGCGCCCGCGCGCTCACCCGCCGCTACCGCATGGAGTTCATCGCGCGCGTCACCGATGCCTGCCTGAAGGTGTCCGGCCTGCTGCAAGCCAATGTGAGCCGCGACATCGGCTTCCACTTCCTGCGCCTGGGCACGGCGATCGAACAGGCGGACATGACCACCCGGATCATCGACGCCGGCGCGTCCGGGCTGCTGCAGCCGCTGCACGAGGACGACCGCGAGGCCTACCGCAACATGCAGTGGATGGCGGTGCTGCGGGCGCTGGCGGCCTACCAGATGTACCGGCGCCACGCGCGGCAGCGGGTGTCCGCCGCGCACGCCCTGCGCTTCCTGCTGCATGACGGCGAATTCCCGCGCAGCGTGCAGTTCTGCCTGACCCGGGTGCACCGGATCCTTCCACTGATGCCGGCACGCGTGCAGGTGGACCGGGCGCTGACGCGGGTCAGCGGGCTGGTGCGCCAGGCCGATCCGGTGCACCTGGCGGCGGGCGACCCGGCCGGCTTCATGGACGAGGCGCAGGTCTACCTCGCGCGCCTGCACGAGGCCATCGCCGAGGGTTACTTCGCCGCCTGAGCCCCCGCGCACGATGGCCGGGCGCGGGCGGATGCCGCGGTCCCTGCGTGTAGAATCCACCGGACCGGAACCTGCGTATCCCCATGACCTACTGCGTCGGCATCGAAGTGGACGAAGGCCTCGTATTCGCGGCCGACACCCGTACCAACGCCTCGCTCGACGACGTGCGCGTGCACCGCAAGCTGCACGTGTTCGAGTACCCCGGCGAGCGGGTCTTCGTGGTGATGAGCGCCGGCAACCTGGCCACCACCCAGCTGGCGGTCTCGCGCCTGCGCCGCGACGCGGAGGATCCGCAGGCGACCCGCAGCCTGCGCAGCTTCCGCCACCTGTTCGAGGTGGCCGAATACGTGGGCGAGGTGCTGGTGGCCAGCCAGGTCCAGGCGCGCGCCGACGACGCGCATGCCGGCATCAATACCCAGGCCACCCTGATCCTCGGCGGGCAGATCGCCGGGGAGCGGCCCGGCCTGTACCTGGTCTACCCGCTGGGCAACTGCATCGCCGCCTCGCCGGAGACGCCCTACCTGCAGATCGGCGAATCCAAGTACGGCAAGCCGATCCTGGACCGCATCGTGAGCCCGGAAACCGCGCTGGAGGATGCCGCGCGCTGCGCGCTGCTGTCGCTGGATTCGACCATCCGCTCCAACCTGTCGGTGGGCCTGCCGGTGGACCTGGCCCTGGTCCGTGCCGGGGACCTGCGGATCAGCAGCCAGATGCGGCTGGACGCCGACACGCCGCTGTACGCGGAGATCCACGACACCTGGTCGCGCAAGCTCGAGCAGGCGGTGCGCACGCTGCCGCGGTTCCCGTGGGAGCCGGCCAGCGACGCGGCGCCGGAGCCGTCGGCATTGCCGCCGCTGCCGCCCCGGCGGTCGCAGGGGCGCAAGGATCCCGGCGACCAGTCGGCGCAGCAGTAGCGGGCCGGCCATGCACACGGACATGCCTGCCGCCGCGGCCGGCGCCACCACGGTGCTGCTGAGCCTGGGCAGCAACATCGAGCCGGAGCGCCACCTGCGCGCGGCCCTCGACGAGCTGGCCGCCACCTTCGACGGGCTGGTGGTGTCGCCGGCGTACCGCACCGCCGCGGTGGGGTTCGATGGCGCGGCCTTCATCAACAATGCCGCACTGGTGCGTTGCCACTGGCCGCTGCAGCGCATGGAGGACTGGCTGCACGGGCTGGAAGACCGGCACGGCCGCGTGCGCACCGGCCCGCGCCTGTCCGACCGCACCCTGGACGTGGACGTCGTGTTCCACGGCGACCTGGTACTGCACGACGGCGACGAGGTGCGCATCCCGCGCCCGGAGCTGAAGCACGCCTTCGTGCTCAAGCCGCTGGCGGACATCGCCCCGGACTTCGTCGACCCGCTCAGCGGCCGCACGCTGGCCGAACTGTGGCGCGCGCATCCCCAGCATGCCGAGGCGTTCGAGGTGGTGGCGCTGTAACGCGGTCCTCAGCGCGTGCGGCCACCGTCCACATGCAGCACCTGGCCGGTGATGTAGCCGGCCTCGCGCGACAGCAGCCAGGCCACCGCGGCGGCGATGTCCTCCGGCGTGCCGGCCCGCCCCAGCGCGGTGTCGCGCAGGATCGCCTCGCGCGCGGCATGGTCCTGGTCCTGCTCCGGCCACAGGATCGCCCCGGGCGCCACCGCGTTCACCCGGACCTGCGGTGCCAGCGCCTGCGCCAGCCCGCGGGTGAGCGAGACCAGCGCCGCCTTGGCCGCCGAATACAGCGGGTGGTCGCGCAGCGGCGTGCCGGCGTACAGGTCGGCGAGGTTGACGATGGCGCCGCCGCTGGCGCGCAGGTGTGGCGCGGCGGCCTGGGCCAGGAAGAACGGCGCGCGCGCGTTGACCGCGAACAGCGACTCCCACTGCGCGGTATCGGCCTGCTCCAGCGGGGTCGGGAAGAAACTGGAGGCGTTGTTGACCAGGCCGTCCAGACGCCCATGCCGGGCCACCGCGCTGGCCACCAGCGGCGCCAGCGCGCCGGGTTCGCGCAGGTCGGCCTGCAGCACCTGCACGCTGCCGCCGCTGCGTTCCAGCTCGCGGCGCAGCGCTTCCATCGCGTCCACCGAACCGTGGCAATGCAGGACCAGGTCGCAGCCGTCCGCATGCAGCCGCCGGGCGATCGCCGCGCCGATGCGGCGCGCGGCACCGGTGATGAGGACCACTGGGCGGGGTGGGGGCATCGTGCACGCTCGCTCGGCTATGCTGGCCATTCTCCACGCCGTAGCGCATCGATGCATCCCCACACCGACCTGCCGGAACCCGCGCCCGGCGCCCTGCACCACAGCCAGGTCCTCGCCGACCATATCCGTGCGGAGATCCGCCACGCCGGCGGCGCCATCCCGATGTCGCGCTTCATGGAACTGTGCCTGTACGCGCCGGGCCTGGGGTACTACAGCGCCGGCGCGACCAAGTTCGGCCCGGCGGGCGATTTCGTGACGGCGCCCGAATCCGGCCGGCTGTTCGCCGCCACCGTGTCCGGCGTACTGGCCGCCGGATTGCGCCAGCTCGGCGGCCATGCGCGCGTGCTGGAGGTGGGGGGCGGCAGCGGGGCGTTCGCGGAAGTGGCGCTCAAGCGGCTGCTGGCGCTGGATGCGCTGCCGGACCGCTACGCCATCCTGGAGCCGAGCGCCGACCTGCGCGAACGCCAGCGCGAGCACCTGCAGCGCACCCTGATCCCGACCGTGTTCGAGCTGGTGGAATGGCTCGACCGTCCGTTCGAGGACGAGTGGGACGGGATGCTGCTCGCCAACGAGGTGGTCGACGCGCTTCCCACGCCGCGCTTCACCCTGCGCGGTGGCCAGGTGATGGAAGAGCACGTCGCGCTGGACGGCAACGACGGCTTCGTGCGCGTGGACCGCCCCGGCGACGCCTTGCTGGATGCCGCGGTGCGCCACATCGAGCGCTACCTCGGCCAACCCCTCGCCGACGGCTACCGTTCCGAACTGCTGCCACAGCTGCCGTACTGGCTGCAGGCGGTCGGTGGCGGGCTGCGCAGCGGCGGCATGCTGTTCTTCGACTATGGCTACGTGCGGCGCGAGTACTACCAGCCGCAGCGCATCGACGGCACCCTGCGCGCCTTCTACCGCCAGCGCATGCACGATGACGTGCTGCGCTGGCCCGGCCTGCAGGACATCACCGCCTCGGTCGACTTCACCGCCCTGGCCGAGGCCGGCACCGGCGCCGGCCTGGACCTGGCCGGCTACTGCAGCCAGGCCAGCTTCCTGCTGGGCAACGGCATCGACCGCCTGCTGGAGGAGGCCGAGGCGCGTACCGACGAGGCCGGCGTGCTGCGCCTGCGCCAGGAGCTCAAGCGCCTGACCCTGCCCGAGCAGATGGGCGAGCGCTTCCAGGCCATGGCGTTCACGCGCGACATCGACCTGGACGCAGCCTTCCTGCTGGGCGACATGACCTGGCGGCTGTGAGCGTGCCGGTACTGAAGCCGCTGCGGCGGCCCTGGCTTTGGCTGGGCCTGTGGCTGCTGGCGGTGGCCGTGGTCTGCGTCGCCAGCCTCACCCCGCCGCCGCCTGTCGAGCTGCCCCGGCATGGCGACAAGGTCGAGCACCTGCTCGCCTACGCGCTGCTGGCCGCCGCCGCGGTGCAGGTGTTCCGGCCCGGCCGGGCCCTGGTCGCGGTGGGCGTGGGCCTGGTGCTGATGGGCGTGGGCCTGGAGGTCGCGCAGGGGGCGCTGACCCGGACCCGCATGGCCGATCCGGCCGATGCGCTGGCCAATACCGCCGGGGTGCTGCTGGGGCTGGCCACCGTGCGCCTGCGCATCGCGGGGCTGCTGGTGCGGCGCGGCGGCTGAGCCGGCCCGGCACGCCCGCCCGGCGTTGCAGCAGAGCCCAGCGTGCGGGCCGCCGCCGCATCGCCTGCCTGCCGCGGGCTGGCAGGCCCGCGGCAGGCGTGATCAGTCGGGTTGCAGGCTGACCCGGTCCACGACCCACATCCGCGGCCGGGTGTCGCCGGTAAAGCGCAGGCACAGGTCGTGCCGGCCGGACAGGCCCTGTGGCAAGCGCGCCTCCAGTTCGATGAAACCGTCGGTGCCGGGTGCCTTTGGCAGCGGCACGCTGGCCAGGCGCTGGCCGCTGCAGCCGCCGGCGAACAGGTCCAGTTCGCCATGTGCCGAGCGCGCCGGTTCGAAGCGGCGCGCCGGTTCGTCGTGGGCCAGCTGGAAGTAGTACGGGATCCGGCCGGCGCGCACCTTCACCCCGGAAATCCCGTCCAGCTGCGCGCCGTTCCACTGCCAGCACGGATAGAAGATGTCGGTGTTGAAGATGGCCCGCTCGCCGTCGGCCGGGCCATCGTCCTCCAGCCGCAGCACCAGGCTGCCGCCCTGCGCACAGGCGGCCAGCTGTTCGTCGCTGCGCGACAGGACCGAGCGGGCGGTCCATTCCAGCGCGCGCGCAGGGGCCAGCGCGCGACCCTGGAAGAACGCCGCCGCATGCAGCGTCGCCGGCAGGGCCAGGTCCAGGGGCGCCGAATACAGCGGCGACCCGGCATCCGGCAGGCTGCCGTCGGTGGTGTAGCGGATCTCGTAGCCGAGCGGATTGGACAGGGTCACCTGGACCTTGCCGGCGGCGCGATCGTCCTCGGCCACCGCGTCGACCTGGAAGGGCGTGAGCGCGTAGCCGGTGCCGTGGCGCTGCCAGCGGCGCAGCTGCGCCGGCAGGCGCTGCCGGAAGCTCTCGTAGTCCTTGTGCGACTGCGGGCTCCAGCCGGTTTCGGCCACCGCCGCCAGGCGCGGGAACATGTGGTGCTGCAGCCGTTCGAAGGTGCGGGTGTGCTCGGTCCACAGGTTGGCCTGCAGGCCCAGGATGTGGCCGCGGCGGGCCGCCTCCAGCTCTGCCGGCACCGGCTCGAAGCGGTAGGTCTGCTCCAGGGTGATGAGGGCTGGGCGCCCTGGCGGTTCATGCGCCGAAGCCGTCTGCAGGTAGTCCAGGTACAGGTCCGACGAAGGCGACATGATCACGTCGTGGCCGGCGCGCGCGGCCTCCAGACCGCCCTCGATGCCGCGCCATGACATCACCGTGGCCTCGGCCGGCAGCGGGCCTTCCAGGATCTCGTCCCAGCCGACCAGGCGCTTGCCGTGCCCGGCGAGGAACTTCTCCAGGCGCGCGACCAGGTGGCTCTGCATCTCCATCTCGGTCCTGGCGCCGACCTCGCGCATGCGCTGCTGCACGCGCGGCGAGGCCTCCCACTGGTCCTTGACCGCCTCGTCGCCACCGATGTGGAAGTACGTGCCGGGGAACAGCGGCACCAGCTCGGCGATCACGTTCTCCAGGAAGCGGTACGTGTCTTCCTCGGCATTGACCAGGTTGGGGAACACGCCCCATTCGCTGGACGGCACCAGCTGGCGGTCGGTGCTGCCCAGCTCGGGATAGGCGGCGATCGCGGCGGTGGCATGGCCGGGCACGTTGATCTCCGGCACCACGGTGATGTGCCGCTGCGCCGCGTAGGCGACCACCTCACGCACCTGGTCCTGGGTATAGAAGCCGCAGTAGCGGCGCGGCTGGCCGGTGCCCGGTTCGATCCCGCCGTCGCCGGCCGGAATGCGGCAGGCGCTGACTTCGGTGAGCTTCGGATAGCGCATGATCTCCACCCGCCAGCCCTGGTCGTCGGTCAGGTGCCAGTGCAGGGTGTTGAGCTTGAGCTGCGCCATCGCGTCGATGACCTGCTTGACCTGCGCCACGTTCCAGGAATGGCGTGCCGGGTCGAGCATGAAGCCGCGCCAGCCGAAGCGTGGGGCGTCCTCGATGCGCAGTGCCGGCAGGACCACCTCGCCGGCCTCCTCCGCCGTTGCCAGCTGCAGCAGGGTCATGGCCCCGTAGAACAGGCCCGCCGCATCGCCGGCGCTGACCTCCACGCGGTCGCTGCCGACCTCCAGCAGATAGGCCTCGCGGCCGGCCGCGGCGTGCGCCGGATCCAGCCGGAACACGATCGCCCGCGCGTGATCACCGGGGCCACTGGCGGCGGCCGGCGCCAGCTGCACGCCGCCGCCCTGCGCCAGCAGCGCGGCGAACTGCCGGGCCACTGCCAGCGCCGCGTCGCCTTCGGCGTGCAGGGGGGTGCCGGCCGCCAGCACGAAGCCGCCCTGGGCCAGCTGCATGCGCGCCGGCAGCGGGATCAGCGCAGGCTGCGCCGCTGCGCCGGTCGTGCGTCGTGTGGTCTGGTCCGGCGACGCCTGGCTGGCACACGCAGCCAGCGCCACGAGCAACGTCGCCGCGCCGAGGTGGCGCAGGCGCTGGAAACAGTCGGGTCGGTTCATGGTGACTCCGTTATTGCGGTGGTACGCATGGATTTGGCGACGCGGCGCGACCGCCGGCGGACGGTGGTCGTGTGGCGTACCGGCGGCCGCAGAGGCCCCCGCAGGGCCTGTCGCGGCGGATGTGCATGGTGCCCGTGCAGCGGCAACCGATGGGCGGGCACGCGTCCGCGTCCGGCTGGGCAAACGCATCGATCCTGCGGGGCATGGCGGCGCCGCGCAGGCCGGGATCATGCATTGCCACTGCATCCCGGACGAGTCTGTTGGAGCGTCGCCAACGCGGTCAACCCGGCTCCCCGGGGCAATCCGCGTGTGCCACGGCGTGTGGCCTCGGGCGTCGAAAAGGGGCCCGGCATGCAGGCATGCCGGGCCAAGGGAGGATCCTGCGGAGGCGGTCCGCGGCATGACCCGCGGACCGTCGTGCTCAGAACTTCACGCGCACGTTGAAGTAGTACTGCCGGCCATTGGCGTAGAACGAGGTCGGGATGGCCGCGCTCTGGTAGTACTTGATGGTCGGGTCGTTGAGGTTCATCGCGTCCAGGCTGAAGCTCAGGTGCTCGTTGAGCCTGTAGCTGAGCGCTGCCGACAGGGTGCCGAAGTCGTCCTGGTAGTAGGGGTTGGCGCCGGACAGGCCGATCAGGAACGAGGAGCGGTGGGTGTAGCTGACCCGCGCGCCGAAGCTGTCGTTCTCGAAGTAGGCGCCCACGTTGTAGGTGTCCTTCGAGGTGCCCTGCAGGTTGTGGCTGCCGTCGGCCCAGGTGTGGGAGGTGCTGCCGTCGGCGTAGGTGTAGTTGGCCAGCACGCCGAAGTAGTCGCCGATCGGCTGCTCGTACGCGACCTCGTAGCCGGTGACCTTGCCGTCGGCGTTGATCGGCAGGGCGATCTCGTACTCCTCCAGCTGGTTGGTCAGCTCGCTGAAGAGCATCTGCCTCTGGGTGCCGAAAGCGATGTAGTCCTTCAGGTTCATCGAGTACGCACCGACCGACAGCAGCCCGCGCGGCATGAAGTACCACTCCACGTTGGCATCGAAGTTGGTCGACAGTACCGGCTTGAGGTCCGGGTTGCCGCCGCCGCCGCGGCGGGTCAGGTCCGAGCCCCAGGACGAGGCACCCAGCGCCGAGTAGTCAGGCAGGGTCTGGGTCTGCGAGGCGGCGAAGCGGAACACCAGGTCCTCGCTCAGGTTGAACTTGAGGTTGGCGCTGGGCAGCACGCGGCTGTGGCTGTTGCTGGCCGAGGTGCGGGCCCAGGCGCCGAACAGGCTGGAAACATCGGCGTTGGCCGGGTCGGAGACGGCCCGGTACGACGCGATGTCCTGGTCGATGTCGACATAACGCAGGCCCAGGTTGCCGCTCCAGCCCTCGCCGATGAAGTTGGCCTGGACGTAGGCGGCGAGGTTCTTCTCCTCCACCTTCCATTCGGCGCCGTAGTTGTGGCGGCCGGTCGGGCCGTCGTTGTCGTACAGCCATTCGGAGTTGCCGAGGATGGCGTCCTTCAGCGCGCCCGGGGTGAAGTACCACAGGTTGCGCGGGAAGCTGCCGCCGATGCTGCTGGCGAAACCGCCCGGGTACGGCGCGGTGGCGCCGCCCTGGAGCGCGTCCCAGATGCCGGCGCCGGGGCTGGCGCCTTCCGGCGACAGCGCTTCGCGGGTGTGGTCGGCGTAGCGCGCGCCGAAGTCCAGCGAGGACAGCACGCCGTCGTTGAAGTACCGGGTGAAGTCGGCGGTGAACCAGCTCTCCTCGTCCTTGGCGGTGACTTCCTGGTTGCCCCAGGTGCCGCCCCACTCGGACGCGCCCGGGCTCAGGTCGCCGCCCACGCTCCAGTCCACCGGCGAGCCGGCGCCGTGGGTGGTCCAGCTGGCGCCACCACCGTTGGCCATCACCAGCTCGGCGATGAACTGGCGCGGGGTCGAGCCTTCGCCACGGGTGGTGCCGGCCTGGAACCTGGCGCCCAGGTCGTCATTGATCTGCCAGTCCACGTCGAAGGTGGCGTACTCGCTCTTGGCGGTCGCCTCGCGGTAGATCATGTCGTAGACCGCATACGGCTGGCCCGGCTGGCCGGTGTAGGTGGCCTGGGTCAGTACGCCGTCCTTGACCACATAGCCGGCATCCGGCGCCTGGGCGCGGGCGAAGTTGCCGCCCCACAGCATGAAGTTGCGGTTGTAGTTGTTGGCATCCATGTCCGAGCGGAAGCCGCTCAGGCCCAGGGTCAGGTCGTCGCTGGGCTTGAACTGCAGCTCGACCAGGCCGCCCTTGCGCTCGCGGGTCTGCTCGAACAGGGTCGAACCGAGCAGGCCCGGCGCGTACACGCCGACCAGGTCCGGGTTGCTGATGCCGGCCGGATCGGTCGCGCCGATCTGGAAGAAGCCACCCGGCACTTCCTGCGCTTCGCGGCGCAGCTCGCGCTTCTGGCTGAAGGCCTGGACCATCACGCCGAAGGTGCCGTCGGCATTCTTGTAGTTGAACAGGCCGGACAGCTGCGGATCGGTGGAATCGGCCTGCTCGGCGTTGACCACGCCCAGCGAGGCTTCGGCGGTGATCTGGTCGGCGAAGTCCAGCGGCTTGCGGGTGATGATGTTGACCGTGCCGGTGGTGCCGCCGTCCTGCAGCTTGGCCTGCGAGGACTTGTGCACTTCCACCGAGCTGACCAGCTCGGACGGCAGCAGGGTGTAGCTGACGCTGCGGCCCACGTTGTTGCCCTGGCTCAGCACGAACCAGTCGGCCGAACCGACGGTGTGGCCGTTGATCAGGGTCTGGGTCAGGCTTGGGCTGGTGCCGCGCAGGCTGACGCGGTCGGCTTCGTCGAAGCCGCCCTCGTCCGAGGACGACGAGCTGATATTGACGCCGGGCAGGCGCTGCAGGGTGTCGGCGACGTTGTGCGCCGGCAGCTTGCCGACGTCCTCGGCGGTGACCACCTCAACGCGGGCATTGGCCTCGCGCTTGGTGTCCAGCGACTTCTCCATCGAGCCCCGGATGCCGGTGACCACGACGGTGTCCAGTTCGGTGGCGTTGACGGCCTGGTCCTGCGCATGCGCCGTCGCGGACATGGACAGGCAGGTGAAGATCGCAACGCTCAGTGCTGACTTGCCGTACTTCATGATGTCTCTCCATCATCGGTTGTTGCGCCGGCCCTCCCGGCGGTGTCTGCATGGGGTGTGCGCATCGGCGCGTGGCAGATGCGCGACACCGGCTCATGGCGCCTACGGCGCCTGTTGCTGCTGCTGTTGCTGTTGTCGCACTGCGCCGGCGCCGAGGTACCAGCTGGCGGCACCGACCACGCCCAGCTGGCCGTGTTCGACCAGCTTCACCGAGACCTGCTCCAGCGCCTCGCGCATCGGTCCCTTGTTGAGGAAACGCTGGCCGAAGCTGCTTGTGGCCAGGAACTGGCGGATGTGCGGCAGCATCCCGCCGGCCAGGTACACACCCTGCGCGCCGTACAGCAGCGCCATGTCGCCCACCGTGCTGCCCAGCAGCCCGCAGAACACATCCAGGCTCTGGCGCGCCAGCGGATCGGCGTCGCCCAGCGCGGCGGCGGTGATTCCGGATGGCTGGTCGTGCGTGGCCGGCGCGCCGCGGACAGCGCACAACGACCGGTACAGGTTGAGCAGCCCGGGTCCGGACAGCGCGTGCTCGATCGCCACGTGGCTGCGCTGTCCGAGCATGTGTTCCAGCAATTCCATTTCCAGGGCGGTACCGACGGTCAGCGCCGCCTGCCCGGCCTCGGTGGCCATGACCACGCCATGCCCGCCGGCCGGGATCCACAACGCCGCGCCCAGGCCGGTACCGGGACCGAGCACCAGCACGGGACCACGCGCCGGCTGCACCGGCCCGGACAGCTGCAGGACCTCGCTGGCGCGCAGATCGCCGACCGCGTGGGCCAGGGCTTCGAAATCGTTGATCAGGTGGACCGCGTCCAGGCCGAGCCGCTCGCGCAGCTCGTGCGGCGACAGCGGCCACGGCAGGTTCGCGGCGATGACCGTGCCGTCGGCCATCGGATAGCCGGCGCTGCCAATCACCGCCACGCGCACCGGGTGCCGGCCGAGGCTTGCGATGAACTCGGCAAGGATGTCGCCCAGGCCGGGATAGTCGCCGCAACGGAACTTGCTGTAGGCCAGCAGTTGCGGCGCGCCCCCGGCCCCCCCGGCGGCGACCAGGCCGACACGGACATGGGTGCCACCTACGTCGGCGGCAATGAAGGGGGAGCAACGCCTCGGATCGGCTGCGGTCACGCTGGGGTTCCATTTGGAGACGTGGAGGCGCGCCTGGGCACGCCTGACCACGGGATGGGCGAAGTCTTGTCGCATTGTGACAACGATGTCAACACGCGTTGCAGCAGTGGCCGCGGCGCGTGTCAGCGGCCGCCGCGCGGCGCTGGCCGGACGAGGCTTCCCACCGGCGAGAGCCCAGGTAACAGCAGGATCAAGGCAATCCTGGTGCTGCAGGGCAGCATGGCCCAGGGGCGGCCACGCATCGCTCGCGGGTTGACACCGGGCCGCACTTCGGGAGAGAAATGTGACAACGTTGTTCCCGCTTACGGGCAGCCCGCGGCATGCGGTGCACGCCCGATTGCCACCAGATCCCGGGGGAGATAGCCCATGTCCGTCACTGCCAATACCCAGGCCCGTCCAGGCCTGGCCAGTTCGATCGCGATCGTCGGCGGCCTGTTCTTCATCATCGGCTTCTTCACCTGGATCAACGGACCGCTGATCACCTTCGTCAAGCTCGCTTTCGATGTCAGCGAGATCGCCGCGTTCCTGGTGCTGATGGTGTTCTACCTGTCGTACTTCTTCCTCGCGTTGCCGGCAGCGTGGATCCTCAAGGCCACCGGCATGAAGAAGGGCCTGGCCCTGAGCCTGGCGGTCATGGCGGTAGGCGCGATGATGTTCGGCGAGTTCGCCACGCGGCGCTGGTTCGGCGGCGCGCTGGGTGGGCTGTTCGTGATCGGTGGTGGCCTGGCGCTGCTGCAGACCGCGGTCAATCCCTACATCTCGATCCTCGGACCCATCGAGAGCGCAGCGCGACGGATCGCGCTGATGGGCATCTGCAACAAGATCGCCGGCATCCTGGCACCGCTGGTGATCGGTTCGCTGGTGCTGCACGGCGTGGGCGACCTGGCCGCGCAGGTCGAAGCCGCCGACGCGGCCACCCGCACGCAGCTGCTGGAAGCGTTCGCCGCCAAGATCCACGCCCCGTACCTGGCGATGGCCGGCGTCCTGCTGCTGATCGCCGTGGCCGTGCTGTTTTCACCCTTGCCGGAAATCAGCGCCAGCGAAGCCAACGCGGCACCGGCCAGCGTCGGCGGCCCGGCGCGCGCCAGCATCTTCCAGTTCCCGCACCTGTGGCTGGGCGTGCTGTGCCTGTTCGTGTACGTGGGGGCGGAGGTGATGGCCGGCGACGCCATCGGCACCTACGGCCACGCCTTCGGCCTGCCGCTTGACCAGACCAAGTTCTTCACCTCCTTCACCCTGGCGGCAATGCTGCTGGGTTACCTGGCCGGCCTGGCGCTGATCCCGCGCTACTTCTCGCAGGAGCGCTGGCTGAGCGTCTCGGCGGTGCTGGGCGTGCTGCTGTCGATCGGCGCGCTGCTGACCCACGGCTATGTGTCGGTGGGCTTCGTGGCCGCGCTGGGGTTCGCCAACGCGATGATGTGGCCGGCGATCTTCCCGCTGGCGATCCGTGGCCTGGGCCGCTTCACCGAAACCGGCTCGGCGCTGCTGGTCATGGGCATCGCCGGCGGCGCGATCGTGCCGCAGCTGTTCGCCGTGCTCAAGCAGCATTACGACTTCCAGGCGGTGTTCGCCGGGCTGATGGTGCCGTGCTACCTGTACATCCTCTATTACGCCCTGCGCGGTCACCGTGCCGGCCTGCAGGGCGGCCGCTGATTCGCGCATGATGGATGTCCGATCCATTTCCGGGGCAGCAGCAGGCATGCGCAGACCAACCATCAAGGACGTCGCCGAGCGGGCGAAGGTCTCGCTCAAGACCGTCTCGCGGGTGATCAACAACGAGCCGTCGGTGATGCAGGGCACCCGGTCGCGGGTGCTGGCAGCCATTGCCGAGCTGGACTACGAACCGGATGCGACCGCACGCAACCTGCGCAGCGGCACTCCCTTCGTGGTCGGGCTGGTGTACGACAACCCCAATCCGTACCACATTATCGGCGTGCAGAACGGCGTGCTCGCCGCCTGCCGCGAGACCGGGTTCGGCCTGCAGATCCAGCCCTGCGACTCGACCTCGCCGCTGCTGGCCGACGAGCTGGCCGAGTTCGTGCAGCGCTCGCGCCTGGCCGGGCTGGTACTGACCGCGCCCATGTCCGAGCGCCCGGACCTGCTGGCGGCACTGGTCGCGCGTGGCGTCAAGGTGGTGCGGATCATCGCCGCCACCGACGACCCCGGGGACGGGCCCTGCGTGTACATCGACGACCGCGACGCCGCCTACGAGATCACCGAACACCTGATCCAGCTGGGCCACCAGCGCATCGGGTTCCTGTGGGGCGGCGCCCAGCACCGCTCCTCGGGCGAGCGCTACGCCGGCTACGAGGCCGCGCTGAAGGACTACGGCATCACCCTGGACAAGCACCTGGTGATTCCCGGCGACTACACCTTCGACGACGGTTTCCGCGGCGCCCGCCGACTGCTGGCGCTGCGCGAACCCCCCACGGCGATCTTCGGCAGCAACGACGAGATCGCCGCCGGCGTGCTGGCGGCCGCCAAGTCGGTGGGACTGAACGTGCCCTACGACCTGTCCATCGCCGGGTTCGAGGACAGCCCCTTCTCGCGCCAGTCATGGCCGGCACTGACCACCGCCAAGCAGGCCACCGAGGACATCGCCCGGCATGCGGCGCGCCTTCTGATCGGCAGCCTGCGCCAGTCCGCCTACGACGACCATCCCATGGCCGTGACCAACCGCGGCTTCGTGCCGCAGCTGGTGGTCCGCGGCTCCACCGCGCCGGCCCCGCTGCAGGCGCGACCTCGACCGATCCCCTCATCCGACGCCTGAACATGCGCCTTGACCTCCCCGCCGAGAACCAGACCCTGATGTTCAACGAGGCCGCCCAGGCGGCCGACGTGATCGCCACCCAGTTCGCCCGCAACCGCGACACGGTCGCCGCGCTGGCCGCGCAACTGCGCGCCGCGCCGCCACCGTTCGTGGCCACCTGTGCGCGCGGCAGTTCCGACCACGCCGCGACCTACGCCAAGTACCTCATCGAGACCCAGCTGGGCATCGTCACCGCCTCGCTGTCGCCGTCGGTCGGTTCGGTGTACGAGGCGCCGCTGCGGCTGCACGGCGCGCTGTTCATCGCCATCTCCCAGTCCGGCAAGAGCCCGGACCTGCTGCGCAATGCCGAAGCGGCCAAGGCCGCCGGTGCGCGGGTGGTGGCCCTGGTGAACGTGGAGGATTCGCCGCTGGCGCAGCTGGCCGACACGGTAATTCCGCTGTGCGCCGGGCCGGAGAAGAGCGTGGCGGCGACCAAGAGCTACCTGGCCTCGCTGGCGGCGATCCTGCAGCTGGTCGCGTACTGGAAGGAGGATCCGGCCCTGCTCGCCGCGCTCGATGCATTGCCGCAGGCGCTGCGCGAAGCCTGGGCACAGGACTGGACCGCGCTGGCCGATGGCCTGGCCGGCGCGCACAACCTGTTCGTGCTCGGCCGCGGCCTGGGCCTGGCGGCGGCCCAGGAGGCGGCGTTGAAGTTCAAGGAAACCTGCGGCCTGCATGCCGAAGCCTACAGCTCGGCCGAGGTCAGGCACGGGCCGATGGCGCTGGTGGGCGCCGGTTTCCCGGTGCTGGTCTTCGCCCAGCCCGACGGCACCAGCGCCGGTGCGCGCGCGGTGGCCGACGAGTTCCATGCGCGGGGAGCGCAGGTGTGGATCGCCTCGGAGGAGGCGGCGTCCCGCGGCATCGGGCTTCCGTTGCCCGGCGGCGCGCATCCGGCGCTGGCGCCACTGCTGACCGTGCAGGGCTTCTACCGCTCGATCAACGCGCTGGCACTGCGCCGCGGACACAACCCGGACCTGCCGCCGCACCTGAACAAGGTCACGGAGACCGTGTGATGGGCACGGTCGCGCTGGTCAATTCCAGGGTCCTGCTTGACGACGGCTTCCACGACGATCTGGCGGTGGTGCTCGACGATGGCGGGCGGATCGCCGCGCTGGTGCCGGCCGGGCAGGCCAGGTTGCAGGCGCGCGAGGTGCACGACCTGGGCGGTGGCCGGCTGCTGCCGGGCTTCATCGATGCCCAGGTCAACGGCGGCGGCGGCGTGCTGTTCAACAACGACACCAGTGTCGAGGCGATCGCGGCGATCGGCCGCGGCCACCGCCGCTTCGGCACCACCGGCTTCCTGCCGACCCTGATCAGCGACGACGCCGCGGTGATGGCGCGCGCGGTCCAGGCCACCGGTGCAGCGATGGCCGCCGGCGTGCCGGGCGTGCTCGGCATCCACCTGGAAGGCCCGTACATCGCTCCGGCGCGCAAGGGCACCCACGATGCCGGCAAGTTCCGGGTGCCCGACGCCGACGAAGTGGCCATGGCCACTTCGCTGGCCAACGGCGTCACCCTGATCACCCTGGCCCCGGAACAGGTGCCGCCGGACACGATCCGGGCGATGGTCGCGCGTGGCGCGATCGTCGTCGCCGGCCATACCGCCGCCAGCTACGAGCAGGCGCGTGCCGGGCTGGAAGCGGGGCTGCGCGGCTTCACCCACCTGTACAACGCGATGTCGCCGCTCCAGGGTCGCGAGCCGGGCGTGGTGGGCGCGGCGCTGGAGGATCGCGACAGCTGGTGCGGGGTGATTGTCGATGGCGTGCACGTGCATCCCGGTGCGCTGCGCGTGGCGCTGGCGGCCAAGCCGCGCGGCAAGGTGTTCCTGGTGACCGACGCGATGCCGATGGTGGGTTCGGACGATCCATCCTTCGCGCTGTACGGCGAGGTGATCGCCGCGGTCGATGGCGTGGTCCGCAATGCCGCCGGCGCACTGGCCGGCTCGGCGCTGGACATGGCCACGGCGGTGCGCAACTGCGTGCACCTGCTGGGCCTGCCGCTGGAGGAAGCCGCGCGCATGGCCTCCACCTACCCGGCGCAGTTCCTCGGCCTGGAGAGCCGGCTGGGGCGCATCGCCCCGGGCTGGCAGGCCGACCTGGTGCTGCTGGACGACGCGCTGGCCGTGCGTTCCACCTGGATCGCCGGCGCGCGCGAGGACGTGGCGTGACCGGGTCGTCGGCGCCGCGGATCGCATGAGCGCCGCCGGCAGCGCCAACGCGCCACGCCTGGCTTCGATCGACGCGCTGCGCGGCATCACCGTTGCGGCGATGCTGCTGGTCAACACGCCGGGCGACTGGGGCCATGTCTACGCGCCCCTGCTGCACGCGCAATGGCACGGCTGCACGCCCACCGACCTGGTGTTCCCGTTCTTCCTGTGCATCGTCGGCGTCTCGATCGCCCTGGGCGTGGTGCCACGGGCGCAGGCCGGAGCCGGTCGCGCGCGGCTGATGCAGGCGGTGGCGACGCGGGCGCTGCGCATCCTCGGCCTGGGCCTGCTGCTGCACCTGCTGGCGTGGTGGTGGCTGGAGCTGCCGCATTACCGGCCCTGGGGCGTGCTGCAGCGGATCGGGCTGTGCTTCTTGGTGGCCGGCGCAGCCGCCCTGTACCTGCGTCCGCGTGGGCAATGGCTGCTGCTGGTTGGGTTGCTGGCCGGCTGGTGGATGTTGTTGGCGGCCGGCGGCAGCCTCGCCCCGTACGACAACATCGCCAGTCGCATCGACCATGCCCTGCTGGGGCCCTGGCTGTACCAGCACGACCCGTCCAGCGGCCGTGGCCACGATCCCGAAGGCCTGCCCAGCACCCTCGGCGCGCTGGCCACCACCGTGCTCGGCCTGCGTGCTGGCGACTGGCTGCGTGCCGGACGGATCCGGCGGCTGTGGGCCGCTGCAGCGCTGGCCCTGCTGCTGGGGTGGGCCTGCACGCCATGGATGCCCTGGAACAAGCAGTTGTGGACGCCGTCGTACGTGCTGTGGACCGGCGGCTGGGCGCTGCTGGCCCTGGCCGTGGCGCACGCGCTGGTCGACCGTCGTGGCTGGCCGGCGCTGGGCCGTGCCTTCGGGGTCAACGCGATCGCCGCCTATGCCGGATCGGCGCTGATGGTTTACGCGCTGGCCGGCCTTGGCCTGTGGGAGCCGCTGTACCGCCAGGCGTTCGCCGGGTGGATGACCCCGCGTTTCGGCCCCTACCTGCCGTCCCTGGCGTTTGCCCTGGCATTCGTGGGCCTGTGGTGGCAGGTCGTTCGCTGGATGGACCGGCGTGGCTGGTACATCAAGGTGTAGTGCGGGAGGTCCGGCAGCATCGGGTGCGGCAGGCACGCGGATGACGGCTGACGGCCGCGCGGCGCGGGCGGTCTTGCCGCGATGGACAAGACAGGGTGTTGCTCGTCTCGCGGGAGTGATGCAGCGGTCGGGTTACCGGCCGGACACTGGATTGGCTGTCCGCATGCGCTTGCCTGTTGTGCCGTCAACCGCGGCAGCTACCGGCATGTGCAGGAAGCGCGCCGCCCTGCAAGCTACGCACCGATCCGCGGGCGTACGCATCCGCCACCGGTGCCATGCCGGTCAGCCCGGCGAGGCGTGGCCGTCCAGGTACCAGCTCGCAGCGCCGATCAGGCCGAGCTGCCCGTGCTCCACCAGTCCCACTGGGACCTGCTCCAGTACCGAGCGCATCGGGCCCTTGTCCACGAAGCGCGCCGCGAAGCCGCTGGCCGACAGGAACGGCGCCATGCGCGGCAGGATGCCGCCGGCCAGGTAGACGCGGCGGGCCCCGTACATCAGGGCCAGGTCGCCCGCGGTGGCGCCCAGCAGCTCGCAGAACAGGTCCAGCGCCTCACGCGCCAGCGCGTCCGCGCCGGTGAGCGCCGCCGTACTGACGGCCGCCGGCTGCGCATGCAGCGGGGCGGCGCCGTGCATGTCGCACACCGCGCGGTAGAGCGCCAGCAACCCGGGCCCGGACAGCACGTGCTCGATGCTGACGTGTCCACGCCCGGCCTGCAGCCGCTGCAGCACCTGCAGTTCGCGCGCGGTACGCACCGGCAGGGCGGCCTGCCCGGCCTCGGTCGCCAGGACCAGCCCGCCCCCCGGCGCCGGCACCCAGACCGCGGCACCCAGGCCGGTGCCCGGGCCGAGCACCAGCAGGGGGCCCGGTTGCGCGTGCGCGGGACCGGCCAGCGGGGTCGCCATGCGCGGATCAAGGTGTCTCACCGCGTGGGCCAAGGCCTGGAAGTCGTTGACCAGGTATACCTCCTCCACGCCCAGGTTGTGGCGCAGCTGTCGCGGCGACACCGGCCACGGCAGGTTGGCGCTGAGCAGCGAGCCGTCCGGCAGGGCATGACCGGCGCTGGCGATCACCGCCACCTGCACGCGTGCCTCGAGGCCGTCGAGGAACCGCGCGGCGATCGTGGCCAGGTCCGGGTGGTCGGCGCAGCGGAAGCTGGCGTGGGCCAGCACTTCGGGCGCGCCCTGCACGTCGCCGGCCACCAGCGCCATGCGCGCATGCGTACCGCCGACATCGGCAGCGAGGAGGGGCGGGGCCTGCGTTGGGACAATCACGTGCGATCCGATGGTGGCGCGGGCGGCAGGTGCGACCCGGGGACGCGCGGAGTCTGGGTGCGGCATGCGAAGGCTGTCAACGCGCCGTGGCCCGCAGGCGCAGCGGGCACACACGCGCAGATGCGGCCGTGGCGATACGGGTCCGGTGTACGGCTGCGTACCGAGGAGGACGGCCGTCCATGACGGGTTGGCAGTGCAGCGCGGCGCCCAGGGTTCAGTCGGCGCGCTGCCACATCCGGGATCGGGCGCGTCCGACGCGGACCGGGTGCGCGCCGGACCTGGGTCGCGACGCGTGGTCCTGTCGCCGCTTCCTCTGGGCGCTACACGGTCCCGTCGCGGCGCGCGGCGTAGCGTGCATGGGCGCCCCTGTGGAGAACCGAATGCCCCCGACTCCGGCCCCCGCAACACGTCCGCGCCTGTGGATCCTCGGCTCGCTGGTCCTGCTGCTGGGCGTGGTAATGGCCGCCGGTGGTGCGGTACTCGTGGCCCTGGGCGGCTCCTGGTACTACCTGCTGGCGGGCGTGGGGATGACGGTGGCCGGGATACTGCTGCTGCGCGGCCGTGCCACCGGGGCCTGGTGGTTCTGGGCCGTGCTTGCCGCCACGTTTGCCTGGACATGGTGGGAATCGGGGCTGGATTACTGGCGCTGGGTGCCACGCATGGCGTTGCCACTGGCGCTGGGCATCGCACTGGCCTGGCGCTGGCCGCGGCTGCAGGCCGGTCCTTCAGTGCGCGCCGGACGCGCGCTCGCCGGCGTGCTGTCGCTAGGATTCCTGGCGGCGCTTGCACTGGCGTTCGTCCCCCATGGCGTCACCCGCGCCGAGCGCGTGCCGCCGGCAGCCCCGGAGAACCCGGCCGTTGCCGCCGCCGACGACTGGCCCGCGTATGGACGCACCCACCAGGCCCAGCGCTACTGGCCGCACGCCGGCATCAACCGCGACAACGTCGCCGGGCTGCAGCGCGCATGGGTGTACCGCACCGGCGACATCCCCGCGCAGCGCTGGGGCGCGGAGACCACGCCGTTGAAGGTGGGTGATTCGCTGTACCTGTGCTCGGCGCGCAACATCGTCATCGCGCTGGACGCCCGCACCGGGCAGGAGCGCTGGCGCTACGACCCGCAGGTCCCCGACGAGGCCATCCCCTACACGGCCGCATGCCGCGGCGTGGCCTACCACCAGGCCGCGCCGGCCCCGGCCGGTGGCGCGGCGCCCGCCTGCCAGGCGCGGGTGATCACCGGCACGCTGGACGGCCGCCTGGTCGCGGTGGACGCGCGCACCGGCACGCCCTGCGCGGACTTCGGCGACAACGGCCAGGTCGACATTTCCGTGGGCATGGGCGAAAGCTTCCCGGGCTATGTCTCGATCACTTCGCCGCCGACCATCGTGCGCGGCGTGGTGGTGACCGGCCACCAGGTGCTCGACGGCCAGCGCCGCGACATGCCTTCCGGCGTCATCCAAGGTTTCGACGCCATCACCGGCGAGCTGCGCTGGGCCTGGGACATGGGCCGGCCGGGGCAGGCCGGGCGCCCACCGGAGGGCGAGACCTACACCCGCGGCACGCCCAACATGTGGACGATCGCCTCCGGCGACGAGCAACTGGGCCACGTCTACCTGCCGATGGGCAACGCGGCGGCCGACTACTGGAGCGGATCGCGGTTGCCGTTCGAGGACGAGTACTCGACCTCGCTGGTCGCGCTGGATGTCACCACCGGGCAGCCGGCCTGGCATTTCCGCACCGTGCACATCGACGTATGGGACTACGACCTCGGCTCGCAGGCGACGCTGGTGGATTTTCCGGCCGCTGGCGCTGGCGCTGGCACGGTGCCGGCACTGCTGCTGCCCACCAAGCAGGGCGACATCTACGTGCTTGACCGCCGCACCGGCCAGCCGCTGGTGGCGGTGGAGGAGCGGCCCGTGCCGCAGGGCGGGGTGGAGCCGCAGCGGCGCACGCCGACCCAGCCGTTCTCGCGCTACCACACCCTGCGCAAGCCGGACCTGACCGAGCGCGACATGTGGGGCATGACCCCGGTGGACCAGCTGTTCTGCCGGATCGCCTTCCGCCGCTCCAGCTACGAAGGGATCTACACCCCGCCCACCAGCGACCGCTACTGGGTCCAGTACCCGGGCTACAACGGCGGCAGCGACTGGGGCGGCATCGCCGTGGATCCGCGGCGCGGCATCATCATCGCCAACTACAACGACATGCCCAACCACAACCGGCTCGTGCCGCGCGAGGAGGCCCGACGCAAGGGCTGGGCGCCACGCGACGAGGGCGTCGACCCGGACGGCCCGAAGGCCGACGGCGATCCGCAGGATGGCACTCCGTACGCAGTGGAGGTCAATGCCGGCTGGCGCGTGCCCTTTACCCGGCTGCTGTGCAAGCAGCCGCCTTACGGAGGCATCCGCGCGATCGAACTGGCCAGCGGGCGCACCCTGTGGGACTGGCCGTTCGGCACCGCCCGCGGCAACGGGCCCTTCGGCATCCGCTCAGGACTGCCGGTGCTCATCGGCACGCCCAACAATGCCGGACCGGTGATCACCGCCGGCGGACTGGTGTTCATCGCCGCGGCCACCGACGACCTGATCCGTGCGATCGACGTGGAGACCGGCGAAACCGTGTGGCAGGACGCGCTGCCGGCGGGCGGCCAGGCCACGCCGATGTTGTACAGCATCGACGGGCGCCAGTACCTGGTGGTGATGGCCGGCGGCCACCATTTCATGGAGACGCCCCCCGGCGACCACGTGATCGCCTACGCGCTGCCGGAGGAATGAACGCCGGTGCAGTGGCGTGCGCGTGCCAGCAGCAGGTCGCGTTCGCGCAGGTTGCCGGTCATGGCCGCTGCGCGCTCGAACTCGCCGGCCGCCTCGGCCATGCGCCCGAGCCGGAAGAGCAGGTCGCCGCGCACGCTGGGCAGCAGGTGGTAGCCGGCCAGCTTGCGGTCGTCCTGCAGCGCGTCCACCAGCGGCAAGGCCGCATGCGGGCCTGAGGCCATGGACACGGCGACCGCGCGGTTGAGCTCCACCACCGGCGAGGGCGCCAGGCGCGCCAGCACGTCGTACAGGGCGACGATCCTGGGCCAGTCGGTCGCTGCCGATGAAGCCGCGGCCGCGTGGCACGCGGCGATGGCCGCCTGCAGTGCATATGGCCCGGGGCTGCGTTCCAGCCGCCTGGCGCGCTCCAGCGCTTCCAGCCCGCTTTCGATCAGGCGCCGGTCCCAGCGCGAGCGGTCCTGGTCGGGCAACAGCACCGGGTGGCCGTCCGCGCCGGTACGTGCCTGCAGGCGCGAGGCCTGCAGCTCCATCAGCGCGACCAGGCCATGTACCTCCGGCTCCCCGGGCATCAGCCCGGCAAGTATCCGGCCCAGCCGCAGCGCTTCTTCGCACAGGCCCGGCCGCATCCAGTCGCCGCCGCTGCTGGCCGCGTAGCCTTCGTTGAAGACCAGGTAGATCACGCCAAGCACCGCGGCCAGCCGCTCCGGGAGCTGTTCACGGCGCGGCAGCTCGAACGGTATCCGTGCCTCGGCCAGGGTGCGCTTGGCGCGCACGATGCGCTGGGCGACCGTGGCCTCGGTGCTCAGGAAGGCGCGCGCGATCTGGCCGGTCTCAAGCCCGCCGAGCAGGCGCAGGGTCAACGCCACGCGCGAGTCCGGCGGCAGCACCGGGTGGCAGGCGATGAACATCAGCCGCAGCACGTCGTCGCCGACCGTGTCGTCCAGCAGGTGCTCCTCGCGGTGGCGCGCATCGTCCTGCTGCTGCTCCAGCTCCCACGCGACCTGCACGTGCTTCTCTTCGCGCAGCCGCAGGTGGCGCAGGCGGTCGATCGCGCGGTTGCGCGCGGTGGTCATCAGCCAGGCCCCGGGATTGTCGGGTACGCCGTCGCTGGGCCAGCGCTCAAGGGCCGCGACCAGCGCGTCCTGGGCCAGTTCTTCGGCCAGCCCCACGTCGCGCACCATGCGCACCAGTGCAGCGATGACCCGTGCTGACTCCATCCGCCAGACGGTGTCGATCACGTGGTGGATAGGGACCGGATGCGGGGGCGCGACCATCGGGCATGGATCGTACCGCGCCGGCCGGGTCACGGGGCCGCTGCCGCGTGCGGCAGGCAGGGTCCGGTGGCAGCCGGGTCATGGGCCGGAGACGGCCATGGTCCCGCAGGGTTCGCCACCCACCGGTGCCGTGGCGCCTGGATAGCGCGCGCGGCCCGGACACGGACCCGCGCATCGCCGCCGCACTGGGGCCAGCGCGTACGCCGCTCAGTCGCGCGCCAGCCACCATGCCAGCAGGGCGATGCCTGCGCCCACCGCCAGGGCCTTGCCCGGGGAACGCCGGACATCCTGGCAGAGGCCTTCGACGACATCGACCCGATCGGCCGCCACAAGTGCGAGCCAGTGGCCGATGTCGTTCTCGCTGCGCCGGAAGGCCGCGCGCCGGATCGCGCCGCTCAGTCCCCTCGGTGGCAGCCGGGTGCCGAAAGTGCGGGAATGGGTCGGACGCTCGACCGATTTCAGCACCTCCACCGTCATCGGCTGTTGCGCCGGGGGTTCGCTCCACGGTACCTGCAGCCGCGGGGGCGTGCGCTCCATCGGCACGGCGGGCCTGTTCTCGCGCGCCAGGTCCGAGCCCCAGCCGGGGATGTGGGCGAAGCTGCTGCGGTCCATGGTGTCCTCCTGTGCGGGGCCGTCCATCAGGTTTCGTTCCGGGCCGACGGCGGGATCAGCACCGTCTTGATGCAGTTGTCGCGCTTGTTGACGAAGATGTCGTAGGCGTCGGCCACCTCTTCCAGCGGGATGCGATGGGTGATGATGTCGCGGGGGCGGATGTGCCCTGCGCGGATGTGCTCGATCAGCCGCGGCAGGTGGCGCTTCACGCTGGCCTGGTTCATGCGCAACGTCAGGCCCTTGTTGACCGCGTTGCCGATCGGGACCATGTTGAAGGTCGGCCCGTACACGCCCACGATCGAGATGCGCCCGCCCTTGCGCGCGCTGTTGATCGCCCAGTGCAGGGCGATCGGCGAGCCTGCCTGCATCATCAGCACCTTGCCGGTGAGACTGTGGAAGGCGCTGCCGGTGGCGTCGGCGCCGACCGCGTCGATGCACACGTCCGCGCCCAGCCAGTCGGTCATCTTCTTCAGGTGGGTGGCCATGTCGTCCACCTCGCGGAAGTTCACCGTCTCGGCATGCGCGAACTTCCGCGCGAACTCCAGCCGGTAGTCCTCGCAGTCGACCACGATCACCCTGCCGGCGCCGAAGAACCAGGCGCTCTTGGCGGCGAACAGGCCGACCGGCCCGGCACCGAACACCACCACGGTGTCGCCCTCGCGGATGCTGCCCATCTCCGCGGCCTGGTAGCCGGTGGGGAAGGCATCGGTGAGCAGCACCGCGTCCTCGAGGTGGATGTCCTCGGGGATCACCGTCGGGCCCACGTCCGCGAACGGCACGCGCACGTACTCGGCCTGGCCGCCGTCGTAGCCGCCGGCGGTGTGCGAGTAGCCGTAGAAGCCGCCCATCGCACTGGCCTGCGAGTTGACGTTGTGGCAGTTGCCGTACAGCTCCTTCTGGCAGAAGTAGCAGCTGCCGCAGAAGATGTTGAACGGCACCAGTACCCGGTCGCCGACCTTCAGGTTCTGCACCGACGGGCCGACTTCCTCGACCACGCCGCAGAACTCGTGGCCGATGATCGTGCCCACGCGCGTGTCGGGCACCAGGCCGTTGTAGATGTGGATGTCCGAGCCACAGATGCAGGAACGGGTGACGCGCACGATGGCGTCGTTGGGGTGCTCGATCTCCGGCTCGGCGACGTGCTCGATGCGCATCGTGCGCGGACGCCGGTAGGTGGTGGCCAGCATGGAGGTCTCCGTGGGATGCCGGCATGCCGGCGCGGGTCCCCGACGTTCGCGTGCGGGCCGTGAATGCAGTGCGTCCGACCCGTGCGCGTCGCGTGGATGACCCTGCACGCCGCCGTGCAGGTTTCTCAGGGAAGGCTTCCAGGCGCGACGATACGGAAGGCGGGGGCTTGCAACGTTCGCGCGCTGGCCCACTGCATGGCCACCTCGCCCACGGCGGTAGCCGGTGACGACGTGGCGAGGCATAGTCCGGCGCATGTCGACCGCCCGACCCGGAGTTCCATGCATGGCAGCCACGCGCACCCCTCGGACCGGCGGCTCCCAGGCGTCGACGGTGATCGCGCGCCGCGTGCTGTACCTGGGCCCGACGCGCAAACGCATCACCGTGAGCGTGGAGGCGCCGGAGCCGGATCCGCCGCCGGGAACCGGCGACTGGCGCTGCGGATACCGGATCGCAGGGCTGGGCCTGCGCGGCCGGCGCTATGCCCATGGCATCGACGCGTTCCAGGCGCTGCAGCTGGCGATGGTGGCCATCCGCCATTGCCTGGAGCCGCACCGCGCCGGTCTGTCGTGGCCTGGCGGAACGCTGGACGTGGCCTTCCCGCGGCCGGTGCCGTTCGAGTGGGGGCCTGCGGTCAGCCGCCGGCTCGAGCGGATGGTCGAGCGCGAGGTGGCAGCTGTCGGCCGTGCGATCCGCGCGCGCGCACGGGCTGCCGCGCGGGCGTCCAAGCCGCCGGCCGCACGCTGAGCGCCGGGCCGACGCACCGGTGCCCAGCGCGTCGGGCGAACGCTGAAGCGCGCGCCAGCTTCACTGCGCCGGCCGCAGCTGTACCAGTGGCTTGAAACCGCCCCAGAACATCCGCTTGGCGTCGAACGGCATCGAGGCCGGGTCCATGCCGGCAATGCGCGGGTCCTCCATCACCCGGGCATTGATCCGGTCGCGCTGCGCCCGCGAGCGGTAGACGATCCACGCCAGCACCACCACCTCGTCCGGCCTGAGCTGCACCGCCTGCGGAAACGAAGTCAGCGCCCCGGACTGCACGTCGTCGGCCACGCACTCCACGTACTGCAGCGCGCCATGCTCGATCCACACCTTTCCCGCCTTTCGGGCCATCCGCCGGTACGCCGCGAGGTTGCCGCGGGGCACCGGCAGCACGAATCCATCCACGTAAGCCATCGTCGTCTCCCGGATCCCGGGCCGGAAAGGCCCGCCTGCTCCTGCGACGGCTGATGGCGGCCGGGATCGACATCATGCAAGCGGCAGTGGCCTGCAATCCCGGCAGGCCAGGCGAAGGATGAGGGATACTCGCCGTGCCAGGGCGCTGGCCCTGCAGCAGTCGTGCCAATACCAGGGAGAGGGCAATGCCGATGAAGGAATGGAAGGCGACCGTCCAGGGCCACGCGGTGCGCGTGGTCAACAGCTGGACCGGCGGTACCCGGCTTTACATCGACGGGGAGTGCCGCGACCGCAACCATGGTCTGTTCGCGCCCAGCTGGCGGCCGTGGCTGTCCGCGCGCCTGCGCCAGGGCGACATCGCCAGCCCGCTGGTGGAGGTGGAGATCTGCGCGCTGCTGCAGGTGAAGGCGCGGATCCGGGTCGATGGCCAGTTCGTCGCCGGCGACGTGCGCTAGCGCCGCACGCGCAGCGTGCGCGCCGCGGCGATGGCCGCCACCCGCGCGCGCCGCACGGCCTCGCCCATCTGCGGGCCCTGCAGGTTCTGATGGCCGGGCAGGTCGCGGGCGTTGACCGCCGCGGCGGCCGCGTGCAGGCGGCACAGCTCCGGTCCCTGCGGATAGTCCGCGTCCGCGCTGCCAAGCCTGCCGCGCTTGTCGGCCTCGCAGCACAGCGCGATGCGCTGCACCTGGCCGGGGTTGCGGAACGCGTCGCAGCGCTCCAGCAGCTCCAGCACCGTGGCGTCGCGCAGTTCGGCCAGGCGATGCACGTTGAGGTGTTCGCGGCACACCGCCTCGGCCAGGCGCCGGTGCGCGGTGGGGATGCGCAGCCGCTCGCACAGCCGCGACAGCGGCTTCAGCCCTGCGCCCTCGTGGCCGATGTGCCGCGGCAGCACGTGTGCAGGCGTCAGCGCCTTGCCCAGGTCGTGGGTCAGTGCGGCGAAGCCGGCCAGGTCATCGCCCGGGGCCAGCTGCGCGGCCATGTCGCTGACCAGCTCCTGGTGCACGCCGGTATCGACCTCCGGGTGGTACTCGGCGCGCTGGGGCACGCCGTACAGCGCATCGACCTCCGGCAGCACCACGGCCAGCGCGCCGCAGCCGCGCAGGGCGGACAGGAAGGCGGACGGGCGTGGCGCGGCCAGCGCCTTGCGCAGCTCCTGCCAGACCCGTTCCGGCACCAGCGTCTCCAGCTCGCCGGCGGCCACCATCGCGCGCATCAGTGCCATCGTCTCCGGCGCGACCTGGAAGCCCAGCGGTGCCAGCCGTGCCATGAACCGGGCCGCGCGCAGTACCCGCAGCGGGTCCTCGGCGAAGGCCGGGCCGACGTGGCGCAGCACGCGCGCGCGGATGTCGGCGGCGCCGCCGTACGGGTCCACCAGCGCACCGTCGGCCGCGCGCGCGATCGCATTGATGGTGAAGTCCCGGCGCTGCAGGTCATCTTCCAGCGTCACCGACGGGTCGGCGTCGACCACGAAGCCGCGGTGGCCGCGGCCGTTCTTGCGCTCGGTGCGCGCCAGCGCGTGTTCCTCGCCGGTGTGCGGGTGCAGGAACACCGGGAAGTCGCGTCCCACCGGGCGGAACCCCGCATCGAGCATCTGCTCGGGAGTGGCGCCGACCACCACCCAGTCACGGTCCCCGGGCGCCAGGCCCAGCAGTTCATCGCGGATCGCGCCGCCGACCAGATAGGTTTCCATGGGGGCATCCTAACGCGCGGGCCAGGCCGACCCCGCCACGCCGGGATGCGCGGCCTCAGGGCCCCGGGCAGGCGAAGGCCTTGCGGCGACCCTCGGTGCGGCCCAGCATGCGATCACTCAGCGGCAGCGCGTCGCCGTTGAGCCGCCAGTCGTAGATCACGCTGAAGGCCAGCACGCGCGCGACGTAGTCGCGGGTTTCCTTGTAGCTGATCGTTTCGATCCACAGGTCCGGATCATGCGCCGGGCGCTGCGACATCCAGCGCGCGGTGGGAGCCGGGCCGGCGTTGTAGGCCGCGATCGCCTGGTAGGTCACCCCGTACTTGTCCTCCATCTCGCGCAGGTAGGCGGTGCCCAGCGGGATGTTGACCTGCGGGTCGTAGAGGCTGTCGGCTCCGGCATAGGGCAGGCCGGTGCGCCGCGCCACCGCGGCCGCGGTGGTGGGCAGCAGCTGCATCAGCCCGCGGGCGTTGGCCGGCGAGCGGGCGTTGGGATTGAAGGTGCTCTCGGCGCGGATCTCGGCGGCGATCCAGGCCGGGTCCAGGCCGTTGCGGCGGGCCGCGGCGCGGATGTCGGCATCGTGGTGCAGCGGGAAGCGCAGGGTGTACAGGCGCTGTTCCTCGGGGCTGCGGCCCAGCGAGAACACCGCGCGGTCGAACCAGCCCTGGTCTTGGGCCAGGCCCACGGCTATGCGGCGCCGGGTGTCGTCCATGCGCGACAGCGCGTCGTTCCACTCGCGTACCGCCCAGCCCGGCTGGTCGATCCGGTACAGCGCCAGCGCGCGCACCAGCGCCGGATCCCGCGCCACCTCCGCGCGCAGCCTGGCCGGCTCGGCCGGCTGCCACGGACACAGCGCGTACGGCTGGCCGAGGCGGTCGGCTGCCAGGAAGCCATGGAAGCTCGGCTTGCGCGCGGCCTGGGCCATCAGCGCGCGCGCCTGCGCCGCCTGACCGGTCTTCTCCAGCATGCGCGCCTCGAACCACTGCCAGCGCTCGTCGCCGCGCTGGGTCGCCGGCATCCGGCGCAACGCCTCCAGCGCCGCCTGCCAGTCGCCACGCGCCATCGCCTCGCGGACCCGCCATTCGTGCAGGCGCTCGTCGTAGGCCGGGGCCGGTACCGCGGCCAGGCGACGGGCCGAGTCGGGCAGGTAGGAGGCCACCGTCCACAGCGCCACCTGGTACAACACCTGGCCGCGCTCGGCTTCGCCCATGCCCAGCACCGGCGCCAGCCGCGCCAGCTCGCGTTCGGCCGCGTCCGGCTCGTTGCGCGCCAGTGCGGCCAGGCCGGCGGCTGCGACCTTGCGGCTGCGGGCGTCGCGCGGCCACTGCACGGCGCGCGGATGCGGGGCCTGCACGTAGCCGGCGTAGTCCTCGGCCAGGGTGCGGTCGGCGTCGGGCAGGCCCCGGGCCACGGCACGCATCACCCCGGGCTGGCTTGCCGCCACGGCCAGGTCGAAGCGCTCCCAGCGCAGCGCGGTGTCCAGACCGCCACGCTGGGCCAGGGCCTGGAAGACCGGGTCGCAGGCATCGGGCAGCGACTGCCCGCTGCGCCAGATCGCCTGGGCCTGGGCGTTCCAGTCGGCGCCGTGGCGGCCCAGTGCGTGCAGCGCCGTGAGCCGCGCACAGCGCAGGCCGGTGTCCTCCACCGGGCGCCAGTCGGCCAGCAGGTCGCTCCACAGCTTGCGGCGCGACAGCGAGGCCAGCCACAGCGGGCGCAGGGCGGCAGCCACCGCCTGGCCGTCGTGGCGCTGCAGGAAGGCGCGCACCTGCGCGGCATCGGCATTGTCCAGGCCGCGTGCCAGCTGCGCGTACTCGATCCATGGCCAGCGCGGATCCTCGCGCAGGGCGGCGGTGGCGGGTACCGCTTCGCCGCGCTGGGCGGCGGACAGTGCGGCCCGCACCGCGGCGTCGCCGGGCGCCGCCTGGGCCTGGGCACCGCCACAGATCCCGGCCAGGGCCAGCAGCACCGGCGCCAGGCAGGTGGCGAGGCGGGGGGACGCGGAAGGAGCAGAGGTCGGGAACGTCGGGGGGATGGTGGCCGGATGCGACATGCGGTCGAATATACGCAACGCGCCTGAATGGCCGTGACGGATTCCGGCGCCCCGGGGGCGTGTCCGCCGCGGCCTTGCGCACGGGTCATGGAGCACGCCGTGTCGGCATGGATGTACCTGGGTTTCCCGCTGCTGGGCCTGGCCGCAGGGGTGCTGGCGGGACTGCTGGGCATCGGCGGCGGCCTGGTGATCATCGCCGCCCTGGCCTGGATGCTGCCGTTGTTCGGGGTGCCGCAGGACGCCGCGATGCATGCCGCCCTGGCCAGCTCGCTGGCCAGCATCGTCCTCACCGGGCTTTCCTCGGCCCGCGCGCATGCGCGGCGCGGCAGCGTGCTGTGGCCGACCGTGGCCTGGATGGTGCCCGGCCTGCTGGTGGGCGGGTGGCTGGGCAGCGGCCTGGCGGTGCGGATGGACGACACCACCCTGCGCTGGGTGGTGGCCGGGTACTGCCTGTTGGCGGCCTGGCAGATCGGGTTCGGCCGCACCCGCGCGCCGGCCGATGGCAGCGAGGTCGCGCCCCCGCGGGGCTGGCCGATGGTGGCCGCCGGCGGCGGCATCGGCGCGCTGTCGGCGGTGGTGGGCATCGGTGGCGGCAGCATGACCGTGCCGCTGCTGGTATGGCGCGGCGTGCGCCCGGTCCGCGCAGTGGGTACGTCCAGCGCCTGCGGGGTGGCGATCGCGCTGTCGGCGGCGGCCGGCTATGCCGTGCACGCCCCGTCCGGCGCCCTGCCCGAACATGCGGTCGGCTACGTCTACCTCCCGGCGGCACTGGGGGTGGCGATGGCCTCGGTGCTGGCCGCGCCTTGGGGGACCCGGCTGGCCCACCGCATCAGCGGCGATGCCCTGCGGCGGGTGTTCGCCCTGTTCCTGCTGCTGGTCGGCGTGAGCGTGGCGCTGTCCGGCTGAGGACGCTTCACTCGCCGCAGCTGGCGGCGACGATCGCGGCGATCCGCGCATAGTCCTCGCGGCGCCAGGCGACATTGTCCGGATGGGCCAGGCGCCAGCGCGTCTGCGCCTGGCGCGCATGGTCGCGCCAGGCGGCGCAGGCGTCCGGCCCGGCGACCGCCTCGCATTGGTCGCGCACGACCTCGCAGGCCTGGCCCGCGCCGGTGGCCGGATTGCCGTCCAGTCCCACCGTGCGCAGCGCCTCGCAACGTGGCGGCGGGGTAGCGGATTCGGAGAGGTAGCGGTCGCCCTCCCTGCGCAGGCAGCGGTACAGCGGCGGTGGCGGCGGCCGCGCTGCCTCCTGCGCATCGGCGGCCGCCTGCGCCCGCTCCCGTGCGAGCACGGCACTGTCCAGCAGGCGGAAGCCTTCCTCCCCGTTGCTGCCGGTCGCCGGATCCGCATGCGGCGCGGCGCCGTCGGCCGGCAAGGTGGTGGAAGCCGAAGGCGTCGGCCGGGCGGGCGTGCTGGAAACGCCCCCGACCGTCTGTTCGCGCTGCTGGCTGGCGGGCGGGCAGGGCTGGCTCTGGACGGTCAGCTGGCCGGCCGCGTCGGTGCAGCGGTAGAGCGTGACCTGGCCGGCCCCGGCCGCGCCGCCCACGCCGCTGGCGCCGCCCAGCACCAGCAGCCACGGAAGCAGGCGGCGTACGGTCCGTGCCATGGCTCAGCTGCCCGGGCAGTCGTTGGCCAGCCGCGCGTCCAGTGCTTCCTGCTCGGCGTCCAGCGCCTCGCGTTCGCCTGGCGTGGCCGCGTGGTAGATGCGCAGGATCTCGTAACGGCGGTCGGACAGGTGGCGGCACGCCTCCTCCGGCGGCAGGAGCTCGCAGCTGTCCTCCACCCAGGTGCCGGTGGCCGCCACCGCCGCGGCGGAAGCCGGTGGCGCGCCCGGCCGCGCCGGCGACGCGTACGGGGCGGTCGGCGCCGCCAGGCTGCGACCGGCCACCCACAGCGGCACCCAGCGCAGCGTGCGTCGGTCCTCGCCGCTCAGGTACTGGTCGCCTTCCGGGGTGGTGCAGGCGTACATCGGTTGCGGTGGGCGCACGCTGACCCCCCGCACCCGGCGCGCGGGCGCGGTGGCTGGCGTCGCGGGCGGGACGGACGCACCGGCGGGGACGGAGGCCGGGGCCGCGGCGCTGGCCGGCGCCGGGTCCCTGGGCCGCTGCATCACCCGCTGCCGTGCCTGCTCGCCATCGGCGCAGGGCAGGTTGCCCACGGTGACCGTGCCGTCGCTGCCGGTGCAGCGGTAGATGGTCAGCGCCCCCGGCTCGGCCGCCCAGCCGGGGATCACGGCCAGCAGCAAGGCGGCCGGCAGCAGGCGGGCCAGGCGGGCGCGACGCCACGCGCGGTTGGCGCAGGCGTGCGGGTGGTCCGGGTGCATGGCGTGGTGGCCGTCGCCGTGCCCCAGCGCGTGCCGGGGCGCCAATGCGATGCGGCTCGGCATCGCCGTGTCAGCCACGCAGCACCGCGCCGTCCAGCGCAGCGCGGATTGGCGTGGGACGCTCCAGGCCACCGGTCTCGCCCGCCACCAGGCCGTCGATGCCGGCCAGCAGCACAGGGTCGAGCTCGGCGCGCGCGCGCGCCGGTGGCTGCCCGGCGGGATTGGCGCTGGTGGAGACCAGGGGGCCGCCGAAGGCCTCGCACAGCGCCGCCACCACCGGGTGGGCACTGACGCGCACCGCCAGGCTGCGGTGCTCGCCGGTGACCCAGCGCGGGGCCTGTGGCGTGCTGGGAATGGCCCAGGTGTGCGGGCCTGGCCAGCTGGCGGCCACCTCGGTCATGCGTCCGGCCGGCAGCCGGGCCAGGTCCAGCCAGGGCCGCACCGCCTCCAGGCCCGCGGCGACCACGATCAGGCCCTTCTCCACCGGCCGCTGCTTGATGCGCAGGAGCCTCAGCACCGCCGCCTCGTTGCGCGGATCACAGCCCAGTCCCCAGACCGCTTCGGTGGGATAGGCGATCACGCCGCCGGCGCGGAGCAGGTCGGCGGCCGCGGCGATGTCCAGGTTGGTCTGCATGGTCGGGATGGTAGTACGCAGCGGTGGGCACGGAATGAAAAGCGCGGCCGGAAACGACCAGGCCCGCGCGCGGCGGGCCTGATCGTGGAAGTCCCGTGGCGCGCTGCCTCAGAACGGGGGCGCGTCGTCCGCGGCGACGCCGGCGGCCTTGCGTGCCGGTGCCTTCTTCGCGACCGCCTTCTTCGCCGGTGCCTTCCCGGCCACCTTCTTCGCGGTGGCCTTCTTCGCCGGGGCCTTCGCGGGCGCCTTCCTGGCGGGCGCCTTCTTCACCGCCGCTTCCTTCGCCGATGCCTTCTTGGCCGCCTTCTTCGCGCCGAAGCCACGGCGCGCCGGCTTTCCGGTCTCGGCCAGCAGCTGCTGCACCTCGGCCAGGGTCAGCGAGGCCGGCTCGCGGTCCTTGGGAATCTTGCCGTTGAGCTTGCCGTCGCTGATGTATGGGCCGAAGCGGCCGTTCAGCACCTGGATGTCGCTCTCCGGGAACTCCTTGATGATCCGGTTGCGCGCGATCTCTTCCTTCTCCTCGATCAGGAACACCGCGCGCGCCAGGTCGATCTTGTACGGGTCGTCCTCCTTCTTCAGCGAGGCATAGGTGCTGCCACGCTTGGCGAACGGACCGAACCGGCCGACGCCGACGCTGACCGGCTGGCCGTTGCTCTCGCCAAGGGTGCGCGGCATGTCGAACAGCTTCAGCGCATCCTCCAGCGAGATCGAATAGATGCTCTGGCCCGGCTGCAGCGAAGCGAACTTCGGTTTCTCCTCGTCCTCGACCGTGCCGATCTGCACCATCGGCCCGAACCGGCCGATGCGCGCGCTGACCTCCTTGCCCGACGCCGGATCCACGCCCAGCACCCGGGAGCTGCCGGCGTCGGTGCGGTCCAGCGATTCCTTCTTGTCCTCCACCAGCTCCTTGAACGGGGCCCAGAACCGCTCCATCAGCGGCACCCATTCCTCCTCGCCGCGCGAGACCGCGTCCAGCTCGTCCTCGAGCCTGGCGGTGAAGTCGTAGTCCACGTAGCGGGTGAAGTGCCCGGAGAGGAACTTGCTCACGGCCCGGCCCACGTCGGTGGGCCTGAAGGCGCGGCCTTCCATTTCGGTGTACTTGCGGAACAGCAGGGTCTGGATGATCGAGGCGTAGGTCGAGGGACGGCCGATGCCGTACTCCTCCAGCGCCTTGACCAGCGCCGCCTCGGTGAAGCGCGGCGGCGGCTGGGTGAAGTGCTGGTCGGCGTGGATGCGGTCCAGGGGTATGCTCTCGCCGGTCTTCATCGCCGGCAGCTTGCGGCCCTCGTCCTCGTCCTCGGCGTTCCTGCTGTCTTTGCCTTCCTCGTAGACCGCCAGGAAACCGGCGAACACCACGGTGGTGCCGCTGGCGCGGAACACGTGCTCGCTGCCGGCGGCCAGGTCCACCGAGACGGTGTTGAGGGTGGCCGGCACCATCTGGCTGGCCACCGCGCGCTTCCACACCAGCTCGTAGAGCCTGCGCTCGTCGTCAGTGAGGAAGCGGGCGACCGAGGCCGGGGTGCGCAGGGCCGAGGTCGGGCGCACCGCCTCGTGCGCTTCCTGCGCGTTCTTGGACTTGGTCTGGTAGGTGTTGGGCTTGTCCGGCACCGAGGCGGTGCCGTAGTCGCGCGCGATCACGTCGCGGATCTCGGCCAGCGCTTCCTGCGACAGGCTCACCGAGTCGGTACGCATGTAGCTGATCAGGCCGACCGTGCCCTCCTCGCCCAGGGTCACGCCCTCGTACAGCTTCTGCGCCACCTGCATGGTCTTGCGGGTGGTGAAGCCGAGCTTGCGCGAGGCCTCCTGCTGCAGGGTGGAAGTGGTGAACGGCGGCGCCGGGCGGCGCTTGCGCTCCTTGCTGGCCACGTCGGTAACGTGCAGCCCGCCGGCGGCCGCCTGCTGGATGCGCAGGCGCGCGGCCTCGGCGGTCTCGCCGTCGGTGATGGTGAACTGCTCGAACTTCTGCCCGTCCAGCTTCACCAGCTTGGCCGAGAACGGCTGCGAGGCGTGCGCCAGTTCGGCGGCGATGCTCCAGTACTCGCGCGCCCGGAACGCCTCGATCTCCTCCTCGCGCTCGACGATCATGCGCAGGGCCGGGGACTGCACGCGACCGGCCGACAGGCCCGGCTGCACCTTGCGCCACAGCACAGGGGAGAGGTTGAAGCCGACCAGGTAGTCCAGCGCCCGGCGCGCCTGCTGGGCGTCCACCAGCGGCTCGGCGATGGTGCGCGGCTGGCCCATGGCCTCCTTGATCGCCCGCGGGGTGATCTCGGTGAACACCACCCGGCGCAGTGGCTTGCCCTCCAGCAGCCCGCGCTCGCGCAGGATCTCGGCGATGTGCCAGCTGATGGCCTCGCCCTCGCGGTCCGGGTCGGTGGCGAGCCAGATGTCGTCGGCGGACCTGGCGGCCTTGGCGATCGCCTCGACGTGCTTCTCGTTCTTCTCGATCAGGTCATAGCGCATGGCGAAGCCGCGCTCGGGGTCGACCGCGCCCTCCTTGGGCACCAGGTCGCGGACGTGCCCGTAGGAGGCCAGGACCGTGAAGTCCTTGCCGAGGTATTTGTTGATCGTCTTGGCCTTGGCGGGGGACTCGACGATGAGCAGGTGCTTGGGCATGGATAAACCAGAGGGGGAGCGGTCCTTCCGGGACCGGAACGTGCAACAGGCGGGGTGAAGAACAGGTCCGCCAAAGATGCCGACGCCCGGGGGCGGGACCCCCGGGCGCGGCTGCATTCTATTTATAGGTGAACCATGCGCCGACCGGGCTGTCAAGCCAGCCCGCGGCGCGGGCGGTCAGTTCCAGCTGCCGCTGTTGGCCAGCAGTGCGCCCATCGCCACGAACAGCACCAGGGCGGCGGCGGCCAGCAGGCCCCACAGCGCCAGGACCACGATGGTGACCGTGCCCAGCTCCCGGCGCTGCCACTGCGGATGCTCGGTGAAGGCCCACTTGTCCACCACCAGGGTGTCGCACAGCATGTCGTGCAGGCCCTGCTTGCGCTCGGTGAAGGCGGCCATCAGGTAGCCGATGCCCAGGATCAGGCCACTGAGGATCGCGGCGAAGTAGCGGCCGATCGCGCGCAGCAGGCCGATGCGGCTGCCGTCGGTGCGCACGACCTTGATGCCGATGGCCATCTTGCCGAGCGTGGCCTGGCCGCGGGAGGCGTGGAAGCCGGCGTAGTAGGCCGCGCTCAGCCCCAGCGACACCAGCTGGATCACCACCTGCAGCATCACCGCCGCCGCGCCACCGCCATCGCCGGACAGGGCCAGGGGGATGGCGAGCATGCCCAGCATCACGCCGATCACGCCGCCGACGATGCCCACGACCAGGCTGTCGATCAGGTAGGCCGCCACGCGCTTCCAGAAGCCCGCCAGCACCACCTCGCCGGGCTGGCGCAGGGCCCAGCCGGCGTCGGCGGTGGCCGCCGGTGCCGCGTAGGGCGAATACGCGGCCGGCTCCTGGACCGTCCAGGTGTCGGCCGCCGGGGTGGACGGACCCGCATGCCGGGATCCGGGCACCACGGCGGCCGCCGGGTCCGGCTCAGCCGGTGCCACGGGCGCGGTGGGGGCATGGGGGACCGTGGCTGCGGCCGCGGACGCGCCGGCGTCGCTGTCGCCGGCCAGGGTCCAGCCGTCGTGGCGTCCAGCCCCCGCCGGTACCGGCCCGCCGGCCGGGCCCGGGTCCAGCGGGCTGGCCGCGGCGGCGGGGTCCGGATCCTGCAGCGCGGACGGGGCCGCGGCAGGTGCCTGCGGGGGCGTGGCCGGGCCCAGGGCATCGAGGTGCGCGCCCAGCGCTTCCCACTGCGCCAGGCCGTCGCGCCAGACCAGGCTGCTGCCGTCGAGGTGGCCCGCGCGGTACAGGCGCGCCAGTTCCTGGGCCTCCACCGGGCCCTGCTGCTGCCGGTTGCGGTCGGCGTAGTACCACTGCGTCATGCTTACAGGTCCTCGGTACAGGCCGCGTCAGCCGCGGCATTCGTGGGGCAGGTGGCGGTCCTCGACCGCCGACGAGCAGAGCCAGGTGTCCACGGCCGGGTTGTATTCCAGCCAGACCGCCTGGCCGTCCAGGGCCTCGTTGCCCGGCGCATGGATCATCGCCTCCAGTCCGCACAGCTCGCTCTCATCGAACTGGCCGAAGCGGATGGACTTCAGCGCGCCGCCCGCATAGCTGTCGGCCGCGGCGAAGCCCGCGTCGTCATTGCCCGGGCAGCGGCCCTCCCGCTCCAGGAAGGTGGTGACCGCCGGCTGGTGCGCGCGGGCCTCTGCGATGGCCGCCGCCGCGCGGGAGCGGGTGGTGTACTGCTGGTAGCTGGGCAGGGCGATGGCGGCCAGGATCCCGACCACCATCACCAGGAACAGGCCGCCGGCGCACACGATGGCCGCCAGCACGCAGCCGGAGCGGCGCGGCGGTGCCACCGGCGCCGCGATCGGCGCGCCGGACCCGGGCGGCAGGGGTGGCGTTCCCGGCACCGGGGGCGGGCCGAGCGATGGCGGCGCCAGTCCCAGTTCGGTGGCCAGCGCCGACAGCGGCATCCAGCCTGCCAGGCCGTCCCGCCAGACCGGGGTCTGCGGGCCGATCGCGCCCTCACGCGCCAGGGTGGCAAGCCCGGCTGCCGGCAATGGGCCGTGGCGCTGGCCGTCGGTGGTCGCGTAGTACCAGTCCGTCATCTGACCAGTTCCCCCAGCGCCGCCAGGCCGAAGAAGGCCACGAGGATGATCACGACCGACAGGGCCGACCACAGTGCCCAGAGGCCGGCCTTGCGCGAAGCGTCCAGCGCGCCGGCCAGGTCGCCGGCGGCGCGGTAGCGATCCACCCGGCAGGCGTGGACGATCGCCACCACGCCCAGCGGCCAGCAGCAGAACAGGGTGCTGAGGATCGCCCAGACCAGATGGGTGGGCACCGGGGGCACGCTGGCCGCGGTCGCGGCGCCGGGAGAGACCTGCGGCGCGGCATAGGGATCGGCGGGCGGCAACGCCGGGCCCGGCGACACTCCGGGAGCCGGCAGCCCGAGCTCGCCGGCCAGCTCGCCCATGGGGCACCACTGCGCCAGGCCGTCACGCCAGACCAGCGTCCGCGCGCCGACCACGCCCTGCCCGGCCAGCGTCCGCAGGTGCGAAGCCGGCAACGGGCCATGCCGCTGCCCGTCGGCAGCGACGTAGTACCAGGAATCCATTCGTTTCCCCCAGATGCGGCCGCCACGTTACCCCAAGCCCCGGACACGTGAAAGCCGGCACTGGGCCGGCTTCGGGCATGGCTGGGACGGAGCGGACGCTCAGTGCACCGGCTCGGGATCCTCGCCGAACATCTGGGTTTCCATCCACGCGTAGGCGGCCTCGGCGCCGGGCTGGGTGAACAGCACCATCAGCACCACCCACTTCAGGTCGTCCAGGTCCAGCTCGTCCTGGTCCAGGGCCATGGCGCGGTCCACCACCAGCTCGCGCTGGTGCGCGTCCAGCACCCGCTGCTGCTCCAGGAAAACTAGGAAGCCGCGGCACTCCACGTCCAGCTTGTCCAGCTCCGGGCCGTGGAAGATCCGCACCGGGCCGTCGCAGCGGGCCTCGCCGGTGGAGGGGCGCTGCTGCGCCAGGCCGTCGAGCCAGTCGAAGGCCTTGCTGATCTCGCTGGGGGTGAAGCCGGCCTCGATCAGGCCGGCCTGGAGCGGGTCACGGTCGCGCAGCGTGTCCGCATCGTCGGCGATGTAGTGTTCAAACAGGTAGAGCAGGACGTCCAGGATGCTTTCTTTCATTGCCCTCGGCCTGCGCCCGGGCGGGGCGCGGTGGGTGGGGAACCACGGGCTTGGCACCGTCGCTTTCCGTCGCCATCAGGCGACTGCGCCGCCGCCGGTGGACCTGCGCGCATATCGGCCATGTTCGACCGCGATCCGCCCGTCCAGTTCCATGGCCAGCAGCATGGACGACAGGGTGGCGGGCGTCAATCCGGTCCGTTCAGCCAGTACATCCATAGGGGTTGGGTCATGCCCGATCGCATGCCACAGGATGTCGTGGTCCGATGAAGGCGCCGACGCCGCGTTACCCGGCTCCGGCGCCGCCCCGGTGGTCGCCGGGCCGGGGTCCAGGTCGCGTGCCAGGCGGCCCGCCAGCGGGGCGATGCCGGCCAGCACCTCCGCCGGACCCTCCACCAGCTGGGCACCATCCCGGATCAGGCGATGGCAACCGCGCGCCTGCGGGTGGTGGATCGAGCCGGGCAACGCGAACACCTCCCGTCCATACTCGGCGGCCACCCGCGCGGTGATCAGCGCCCCGGAGCGCAGTGCCGCCTCCACCACTACCGTTCCCAGCGACAGCCCGGCGATGATCCGGTTGCGCGCGGGGAAGTGGATCGCCCGGGGCGGCGTGCCCGGCGGATGCTCGCTGACCACCGCCCCGTGCGCTGCCACGCGTTCCATCAGCGCGCCGTGGTGACGCGGATAGGGACGGTCCGGGCCGGTGCCGAGCACGGCGACCGTCAGCCCGCCGGCATCCAGCGCCGCCTGGTGGGCCGCGCCGTCGATGCCTGCCGCCAGGCCGCTGGCCACGCCCACGCCGGCCCGGCAGAAGGCGGCGGCGAAGGCCCGGGCGTTGTCGCGCCCGCCGGCGCTGGCGCCGCGGCTGCCGACCAGCGCCAGCATCGGCTGCCAGAGATGGTCGGGGTCGCCGGCCACGAACAGGCCCAGCGGCGCGTCGGTGCATTGCCGCAGCAGCGGCGGATAGCGCGGGTCGTTCCAGGCCAGGAAGTGGTGGCCGGGCTGGGCCAGCCACGCCAGGCAGCGGTCCAGCACCGGCGTGGGGACCACCGGCAGGCGGGTGTCCGGGCCCGGCAGCTGGCGGGGCAGGGATTCGAGCAGTCGCCGGCGCGGTTCGCGCGGGCCGGGCGCCAGCGCCAGGCGCAGCAGGGGCAGGGGATCGGCGGACAAGGCGGCTGGCGTGGACATGCCCGCCATCGTGGCGTGGAAACGAAGACGGCGCCCTAGGGCGCCGTCGCGTTGCTCTGTAGGACTTTGCCGCTCAGTGGGCGTCCGGATGGCGGGCGTTGTAACCCACCCGCACCGGCTTGACCCCGTCCATCACCAGCGCATAGCTGACCTTGTCATAGGTGCGGAACACCATCGCATGGGCGGCGTACTCCTCCGGCAGGGCCACGCCGCCGCCAGTGAAGCGGTCGTCCGTGCGCGAGGTCTCGCGGCCGGTGACCTTGTCGTTGACGTAGGTGCCATGGCGCCACAGCGATACCACGGTGCCGTTGTCGATGCCGTCGCTGGAGCCGGCCGACAGGGCGATCACGTCGCGCGGGCCGCCGGCGGTGAAGGCGTCGGCCACCGCCAGCACGCGCACCTGCGCCGGCAGCTGCGGCGGCGCGTGCGGGAAGAACTGCAGGTCGTACGGGTGCGGATCCACCGGGACCAGGCGGTCCCCGGCGCGCACTTCCTTGCCGCTGCTGTCTTCAAGGGCCAGGATCGCCACCCCGGCGGCATCGGCCGGCGCGCGGGTGATCGTGCCGACGTTGACCTGGGCCAGCTCGTAGCCGAGGAACGCGTTGCGGTCCGTCGGCGGGGTGTATTCCTTCCACAGGTTGCCGTCGCCGGGCAGGGTGCGTCCGGTGGCTTCCAGGTCCTGGTTGGGACGCGGCTGCGCATAGCGCACCGTGGGGCGCACCACCGCGTAGCGCTGGCCGGGCTGGGCGCCGGCGAGGTTCTTGACGTAGGCGGCCTGCCCGGCGCTGCCGCGCAGGCGGTTGTCCTCGAACGCCACCACGTAGGGCAGGTGCTCGAAGGCGTCGACCACGCGCAGGTTCTTCAGGAACGGCTCGATCTCCGACAGCGGCACCGCGCCGATCGGGGCATCCTCGCGCGGACCGGGCTGGACCCCGACGCGGTCGAGGTAGGCCAGGCTGAGCACGTCACCGGGATAGATCAGGTGCGGGTTGGCGACCTGCGGGTTGGCCTGCCAGATCTCCGGCCACAGCCACGGCTTCTGCAGGAAGCGTCCGGCGATGTCCCAGAGGGTGTCCCCCTTCCTTACGACATAGGTGTCCGGATGCGTGCCGGCGGACTCGACCGCCAACGCATACGTAGCAACAGTCAGCATCGCGACGGCAAAGGCCGTCCGAAGACGCTTGGTCATGATTGCGATCCGCCTGATTCCCCAACAGGTTCGCGACTATAGTCCAGAAACCCGGCTCCGGCGCAAGCATCCGCGCTAGAATTGCAACGGCCGGCCGGTTTGCGCCCGGCCCTTTTCCCGTTCGCCCCCCGGAGCGCTCCCCATGGCCCTGCTGCCCATCCTCGAATTCCCCGATCCGCGCCTGCGCACCAAGGCTGCCCCGGTGGAACCGGCGCAGGTGGCCAGCCCGGAGTTCCAAGGGCTGGTCGACGACATGTTCGAGACCATGTACGCCGCGCCCGGCATCGGCCTGGCCGCCACCCAGGTCGACCGGCACCTGCGCTTCATGGTGATCGACACCAGCGAGGACAAGTCCGCGCCGATGGTGTTCATCAACCCGGAGATCGCCACCTGCGAGGGCAAGCGCGCCTACCAGGAAGGCTGCCTGTCGATCCCGGGCATCTATGCCGACGTGACCCGCGCCGACTCCATCGTCGTGCGTTACCTCGACCGCCACGGCCAGGCGCAGGAAATGGCGGCCGATGGCCTGCTGGCGACCTGCATCCAGCACGAGATCGACCACCTGGACGGCAAGCTGTTCGTCGACTACCTCTCGCCGCTCAAGCGCGAGATGGTGCGCAAGAAGCTGGCCAAGGCGCGCAAGCACGCTGCGTGAGCCCGGTGGCGCCCACCGGCGCCCCGCAACCCCCAGGGCCGCCGGCCGCATGCCGGCCGGCCCCCGTTCCGCCCCCGGGCGGACGGGCCATCCGGAGATGATGACCCGATGAGGATCGTATTCGCAGGCACCCCGGAATTCGCGGTGCCTTCCCTGCGCGTCGCCGCGCAGCGCGGCGAGGTGGTGGCCGTCTACACCCAGCCGGACCGGCCCGCCGGGCGCGGGCGCGGGTTGCAGGCCTCGCCGGTCAAGCTCGAGGCGGTCGGTCGCGGGATCCCGGTGTTCCAGCCGGAAAGCCTGCGCGACCCCCAGGCACAGGCGCAGCTGCGCGCGCTGGCGCCGGACCTGATGGTGGTGGTGGCCTATGGCCTGATCCTGCCGAAGGCGGTGCTGGCGATCCCGCGGCACGGCTGCTGGAACGTGCACGCATCGCTGCTGCCGCGCTGGCGCGGGGCCGCGCCGATCCAGCGTGCGATCCAGGCCGGCGACGCGGAGACCGGCGTCTGCCTGATGCAGATGGAGGCCGGGCTGGACACCGGCCCGGTGCTGCTGGAGCAGCGCACCGCCATCGGCGGCGCCGACACCGGCGGCCAGCTGCACGACCGCCTGGCCGAGCTCGGCGCGCGCGTCCTGGGCGATGGCCTGGGACTGCTGCGCGCCGGCATCCGCCCGGTGCCGCGGCCACAGCCGGGTGAGGGCGTCAGCTATGCCCACAAGCTGGACAAGGCCGAGGCCCGGCTGGACTGGCATCGCCCGGCAGGCGAACTGGCCCGCACCGTGCGCGCATTCAATCCATGGCCGATCGCCGAAGCCCAGGTGGCCGGTGAACGCCTGCGCATCCACGGCGCGGTGGCGCTGGAGCAGGCGCACGCCGCGGCCCCGGGCACCCTGCTGGCGGCCGGCCGCGACGGCATCGACATCGCCTGCGGCGAAGGCGTGCTGCGGCTGCGCGTGGTGCAGCGCGAGGGGGGCCGCGCGATCACCGCTGCCGACTGGCTCAACGCGCGCCGCGACCTGGTGGCTGGCTGACGGTGGCGGCACCGCGTCCGCCCGGTCGGCCCGGCCCCGCGCCGCGCCCTGAACGTCCGTCGCCTCCCGGCGTGGAGGTGCGCGTGCATGCCGCGCGCGTGCTCGACGCGGTGGTGCATCGCGGCCGCTCGCTGAAATCCGAACTGGCGCCGGTGCTGCCGCGCCTGGCCGATCCCCGCGACCGCGCGCTGCTGGAGGCGGTGGTGTTCGCCGCCCTGCGCGGCCGCTACCGGTACGAGGCGGCGCTGCGTGGCTGGCTGCAGAAACCGCCCGGCCCCGGCGATGGCGTGCTGGTGGCGCTGCTGCTGGCCGGTTGCGCCCAGCTGGAGGCGTTGCAGCTGCCGGCGCATGCGGCGCTGGACGCCACCGTCGAGGCGACGCGTGCGCTCGGCCGTCCGCACCAGGCGGGGCTGGTCAATGCGCTGCTGCGTCGCGCCCAGCGCGAGGGGTTTCCCGCCGCCGACCCGGCCGCGGCCTGGCCGCAGTGGCTGCGTGCCCGGGTCGAGGCTGCCTGGCCGGAGCAGGCGGCGGCGGTGTTCGCCGCCAGCGCGCATCCGGCGCCGCTGTGGCTGCGGGTCAACCGCCGCCGGGTCGCGCGCGACGCCTACCGCGCGCGGCTGGAGGAGGCCGGCATCGCCACCGGGATCGATCCGCGCCTGCCCGACGGCCTGCGGCTGGACGTGCCGCTGCCGGTGTCGGCATTGCCAGGCTTCGACGAAGGGCTGGTGTCGGTGCAGGACGGGTCGGCCCAGCAGGTGGCCGACGCCCTGGCGCCGGAGGCCGGCGCACGGGTGCTGGACGCGTGCGCGGCGCCCGGCGGCAAGGCCGCGCACCTGCTCGAACGCGACGGCCAGCTGGAGCTGCTGGCGCTGGACGTCGATCCGCGCCGGCTGGCGCGGGTGGAGGACACGCTGCGCCGCGGCGGGCTGCTGGAGGCGGGCGGGCGGGTGCAGCTGCGCCCGGTCGATGCCACGGCGCCGGCGCTGTGGTGGGACGGCTTCACCTTCGACGCGATCCTGCTGGACGCGCCGTGTTCGGCCACCGGCGTGGTCCGCCGCCAGCCGGACATCCTGCTGCACCGCCGGCCGGCCGACATCGAGTCGGTGGTGGCCGCCCAGGCGCGCCTGCTGGATGCGGCATGGCCGATGCTGCGGCCCGGCGGCACCCTGCTGTACGCCACCTGCTCGATCCTGCCGGAGGAGAATGCCGGCCAGGTGGAGGCCTTCCTCGCGCGCACCCCGGACGCCGTGGTCGTACCGCTGGCGGAAGCCTTCGGCCACGCCGCCGGGCCCGGCCGCCAGCGCCTGACCGGCGAGGACGGCATGGACGGCTTCTTCTACGCACGGCTGCGCAAGGCCGACTGACCGCCCTTCCACATCCTGACGAGCCCACGGGCCATGCCAATCCAGCACCTGCGCCAACGCGACCACTGGCTGTTCTGGACGATGGCCCTGCTGGTGCTCGGCACCGGGCTGGGCCTGCGTGACCCCTGGCCGGCCGACGAGCCGCGCTTCGCGCTGGTGGCCAGGCAGATGGTGGAGAGCGGCAACTGGCTGTTCCCGCATCGCGGCACCGAGCTGTATTCGGACAAGCCGCCGATGCTGATGTGGCTGCAGGCGCTGTTCTTCACGGTGACCGGCAGCTGGCGGGTGTCCTTCCTGCTGCCGTCGCTGATGGCCGCGCTGGGCACGCTGTGGTGCCTGAAGGACCTGGCCGGCCGGCTCTGGACCCCGCGCGTGGGCCTGTACGCAGCCTGGGCGCTGCTGTTCGCGTTCCAGTTCACCTGGCAGGCGAAGAAGGCGCAGATCGACCCGCTGGTGACCTTCTTCATCACCCTGGCCAACTACGGCCTGCTGCGGCACCTGCTGCTCGGCCCGGGGTGGCGATGGTGGGCGCTGGGCTGGGCCGCGGCCGGCCTGGGGACGATCACCAAGGGCGTGGGCGCGCTGGCGCTGCTGATGCTGCTGCCGGCCGCGCTGGCCTCGCTGCGCGGCTGGCCCGGCGTGCGCCTGCACGCGCGCGATCCCCGCTTCTGGCTCGGCCCGCTGGCGTACCTGGCCGCGGTGGCGGTGTGGCTGGTGCCGGTGGTCACGGTGGCGCTGGCGCGGGACCTGCCCGAATACCGTGCCTATCTCGACGACATCCTGTTCCGGCAGACCGCCAAGCGGTACTCGCAGTCCTGGGACCACCACCAGCCGCCCTGGTACCACCTGGGGGTGATGGCCACGATGTGGATCCCCCCGGTGCTGGCGCTGCCATGGGCGCTGCCGGCGTGGTGGCGGCGGCTGCGGCGCCGGGATCCGCGCTACCTGCTGCCGCTGGCGTGGTGGGCGCTGATCGTCGTGTTCTTCTCCATTCCCGATGGCAAGCGCGACGTCTACGTGATGCCCGCCCTGCCGATGATGTGCCTAGCGCTGGCGCCGCTGCTGCCGGGCCTGCTGCGGCGGCGTGCGGCCAGGGTGCTGCTGCCCGGGCTGGCCGCGGGGGTGGCGGTGCTGTTCCTTGCCGGCGGCGCCTCGGTGCTGTCCGGCCATGGCTCGCTGGACGAGCGCCTGCGCGACCAGCGCGGGCTCGACCCGCAGGCCATCGCCGCCGGCGGCTGGATGCTGCTGGCGATCGGCGTGTGGGGCCTGGGCTGCGTGCTGGCGTTCCGGCGCCGCGTGGCCGCGGCGCTGTTCGCCACCCTGGCGGGGCTGTGGACGGTGTTCGGCCTGGTCGGTTACGGCCTGCTCAACGACGCCAGCTCCGCACGCGGGGTGATGACCGCCGCCGGCCGGCGCATCGGCCCGGAGGCGCAGCTGGGCCTGGTCGCCTGGAAGGAGCAGAACCTGCTGATGGCCGACCGCCCCGCGGCGACGTTCGGGTTCAAGCGGCCCTGGGACGAGCAGCTGCGGCTCGGCGTGGCATGGCAGGCGGCCGCCCCGGGGCGCTGGCTGCTGGTGCAGGAGGATGCGCTGGAACACTGCCTGGACCGTGCGCGGATCGAGCTGGCCGGCATCTCCAACCGGCGCCGCTGGTGGCTGGTGCCGCCGGGTGCCGTCAACGGCCCCTGCGCGGCCACTGAGGAGGAGAAGGCGCGCGCGCGCGCCGGGCAGGACGAGGACGTGGCCGGCTGAGCCGCGGACCGGCGGCTCAGCGTTTGTTCCGGGTCCGGCCGCGAACATTGCGCGCTCGACCAGGCGCCGACAGCCGAGGGACAGGGTGTGGACTGATACCGACCGGGCCGAAGGCCGCCGCCTGCGCTGGGCCCAGGCCTGTGCGGCGCTTGGCGTGTGGTGCCTGCCCGCTCTGGCCCTGACCCTTCCCAAGGGCCTGCTTCCGTTCGGCCTGCTGTTGCTGGTGTCCACCCTGCTGGTGCCCGGCGTGATCGCCGGCGCCCGTCGCATCGGCACGCCGCTGGTGCTGGTTGCCGGCGTTGCCGCCACGGCCATCGCCGTGGCCTTCCTCTCCAGCCAGGCCAGCGGCGGGGCGGGCATCGACAGCCGCGACCGCCTGCTCGTGCTGCCGTGGGCCATGGCCTGGGCCTGGGCGCTGCAGCCGTCGCTGCGCTGGCTCTGGCGCGGAGCGATGGCCGGGCTGGCCTGCGCGGCGGTGCTGGCGTTCGTGCAGATGGTCTCCGGGCTGCACCGCGCATCGGGCTGGGTCAACGCGATCGTATTCGCCGACGTGGTGCTGATGCTGATGGTGCTGGCGGTGTTCTGCCGGCCGCCGCGCAGCTGGCACTGGGCGGTGCTCGGGCTGGTCTTCGGCACCCTGGCGATCCTGTTCAGCGGCACCCGCGGCGCCTGGCCCGGGCTGCTGCTGCTGCTGGGCATGGTGGTCATGGGCAGCGGCTGGCAGAGCCGCCGTTACCGGGCGCTGCTGCTGGGCGCGGGCATGGTCGGGGTGGTGGCCCTGGTCGGCATGGTGCCGGGCATGAGCCACCAGCTGCGGCTGTCCGAGTTGCAGCAGGATCTGGTGCGGATCGATGCCGGCGACCACGAGTCCTCCGCCGGCGCGCGCCTGGAGCGGCTGGTGGTGGCCTCCGAGGCGTTCCGCGAACGCCCCTGGACCGGCGTGGGCTTCGCCCAGTTCGACCGGGCGATGCGCGAGCACCTGCCGGCCTGCAGCGGCCCTCGTCCGGCCGCGCGCTGCGACCTGGGGCACGCGCACAACGACGTGGCCGAGTGGGCCGCGACCATGGGCGTGCCCGGCCTGGTGGCGCTGCTGCTGCTGTACGGCGTGCCGCTGTGGCTGTTCCTGCGCATGTGGATGCGCACCGGCAGCCCGCGCCTGCGCGGGATCGGCGGCGGCGGCGCTATGCTGGTGGCGGTGTTCGCCCTGTGCGGGCTGACCCAGTCGATGTTCGCCCACCAGACCACCACCAGCGCCTATGCCGCGCTGGTGGGCATCCTGCTGGGGCTGGGGCTGCGCGAGGTGGAACGCCACGCCCGCGTGCCGGTTGCGCGGGGATAGGCCGCCTTCCCGCCCAACCTCCGCAGGGCGGCGTCGGGACCCGCGTCGCGGACCGGTGCCGCGCCACCTGCCGGATCCACCACGCCGTTTGCCCGCATGCCCGGGCTGGGTGAGCGCTTGCCGCCGGTGGCCCACGGGCCGCAGCCCCGGCCTGCGCACAAAGAAGAACGCCGGCCAACTGGCCGGCGTTCTCCATGGAAGCCAGCCCGGGACCGGGCCGGCGGTGGACGACTTCAGTCGATCTGGTTGTCCTTGGTCTCGCGCAGGAACAGGGTGCCGATCACCAGGGTCATGACAGCGATGATGATCGGGTACCACAGGCCGTAGTACAGGTTGCCCGAGGCCGCCACCAGGGCGAAGGAGATCGCAGGCAGGAAGCCACCGAACCAGCCGTTGCCGATGTGGTACGGCAGGGACATGGAGGTGTAGCGGATGCGGGTCGGGAACAGCTCCACCAGGTAGGCGGCGATCGGGCCGTAGACCATGGTCACGTAGATCACCAGGATCCACAGCAGCAGGATCGTCATGGGCATGTTGATGCGCGCCGTGTCCGCCTTCTCCGGGTAGCCGGCATCGGTCAGGGCCGCCTTCAGCGCGCCGCCGAACTCGCCCTGGCGTGCCTTCAGCTCGTCGCCGGCCAGGCCGGTGGCCTCGTAGGAGGTGACCGGGCGCTCGCCGATGCGCACCTCGGCCAGCGAGCCGGCCGGGGCCGCCTCGATGGTGTAGGGCACGCCGGCACGCGCCAGCGCGGCAGTGGCCACGTCGCACGAGCTGGTGAACTTGCGCACGCCCGCCGGATCGAACTGGAACGAGCAGGTGGCCGGATCGGCAACCACCACCGCCGGCGAGGTCAGGCTGGCCTCCTCGGCGGCCGGGTTGGCGAAGTGGGTGATGCCCTTGAAGATCGGGAAGTAGGTCACCGCCGCCAGCAGGCAGCCGGCCATGATGATCTTCTTGCGGCCGATCCTGTCCGACAGCCAGCCGAAGAACAGGAAGAACGGCGTGGCCAGGGCCAGCGCCGCGGCGATCAGCAGGTAGGCGACGGTGGAATCGACCTTGAGGATGCTCTGCAGGTAGAACAGGGCATAGAACTGGCCGCAGTACCAGACCACGGCCTGGCCGGCGGTGGCGCCGAACAGCACCAGCAGCATGAGCTTCAGGTTGCCGCCCTTGATCGAGTCACGGAACGGCTGCTTGGAGCCCTTGCCCTCGGCCTTCATCTGCTGGAACAGCGGCGATTCGCTCAGCTGCAGGCGGATCCACACCGAGATGCCCAGCAGCACGATCGAGGCCAGGAACGGGATGCGCCAGCCCCAGTCCTCGAACGCCTCGGTGCCCAGCGTCAGCCGGCAGCCGAGGATCACCAGCAGCGACAGGAACAGGCCCAGCGTGGCGGTGGTCTGGATGAAGCTGGTGTACAGCCCGCGCTTGCCCGGCGGGGCGTGCTCGGCCACGTAGGTGGCCGCGCCACCGTACTCGCCGCCCATCGCCAGGCCCTGGGCCAGGCGCAGGACGATCAGGATCACCGGCGCGGCCATGCCGATGGATTCGTAGGTGGGCAGCACGCCGACCAGGAAGGTCGAGATGCCCATGATCAGGATCGTGACCAGGAACGTGTACTTGCGGCCGATGCGGTCGCCGAGGCTGCCGAAGAAGGCCGCGCCGAAGGGACGCACGAAGAAGCCGGCGGCGAAGGCCAGCAGCGCGAAGATCATACCCGTGGTCGGGTTGACCCCGCTGAAGAACTGCTTGGCGATGATCGCCGCCAGCGACCCGTACAGGTAGAAGTCGTACCACTCGAAGACCGTGCCCAGGCTGGAGGCGAAGATGACCTTCTTGTGGCCGGCGGTGAGCTCGCCCTTGGGCGAGCCGGGTGAAACGGTTGTCGTGCTCATCTGGATCCCCTTCCTCAGAAGCTGTACTTGACGGAGGTGTGCAGTCGCTTGAGGTCGCCCTCGCGGTCATCCTCGAGCGAACGCTGGCCGTAGATCAGTTCCGCGCCCACGTCCAGCTTGGGGAACGGCGAATAGATCAGGTTGGCGTGGAGCGACTGCGTGCGCTCGGTGACGCCCCAGCCGGTCAGGCCGGTGTCGTTGTCGAAATGCGAGGCCGAATACATCAGGTTGGTGCGCACCTTCGGGCTGAACACATGGCGCCAGGCGACGAAGCCGCCGTAGCCGTCCAGCGCGTGCAGGTTGCCGCCGGCATCGGCCACGGTGTCGCTGCCGACGCCGAAGGCGAGGTAACGGCCGATACCGCTGCCACCGTTGACCGCCCAGCGGATGTCGTCGCTGGCACCGAGGTTGAACTTGCCCGAGACGCTGAGCGCCGCGCCGCTTTCGGTTTCCTCCAGCCACTTGAACTGGCGCAGCATGCCGGCCACGGTGAAGTGGCCCCAGTCGCCCTTGGTCAGCCAGCGCGCGGTCAGGTCGGGCATGAGGTTGTCGCCGCTGTTGAAGCGCGAGGCGCCGCCGAAGGCGGTGACCGTGGTCTGCGGGTTCTCCAGCGAGACCGACCATGGCCCGCGGGTGTAGCGCAGCTGGGCCTGGCGCACGAACACGGTGCCGTCGGTCGGGCCGACGAAATCCACCGCGTCCGGCAGCGCGGCCACGTCCATGAAGTTGGACCAGGTCTGGCCGGCCAGCCAGTTGTTCCAGCTGACATAGGCCTGGCGCAGGGTGACCGCATAGGTGTTGGTGGAGGTCTCGTTGCCGGCCAGCGCGTTGCTGCCGCCGCCGAAGAAGTCGGCCTCCACGTACCCCTTGAACTTGTCGCCGCCGGCGGTGACGTGGTCCACGCTCATGCCGAAGCGCGAGAACTGGGCATGGAAGTCGGTGTACGGGTCGCCGCCATCGGCGCCCGCGCCGCCGACCGGGATCGTGCTGGGCACGTAGAACAGGCGACCGGAGGACCCGTCGGCGATGCGGCCGTCGCTGGTGTCGGTCACCATCGCGTCCATCTTGATGAAGCCGGTGTACGAGAACGTCGTACCTGGGGTGGCGCCCGGCGTGATGCTGGTGGCCTGGACCGGCTGCTTGCCGGCCGGCACCGCCGGCTGGGCCGCCTGCGCGCCCTGCACCTGCACGACCTCCTGGCGCGTGGTGCTGATCTGTTCCTGTTGCTGCTGCTGCACGGACAGCAGCGCCTGGACCTGCCGCTCCAGCTCGGCCACCCGGGTCTCGAGCGCCTTCTCGCGCTCGCTCTGCGCCATCGCGGCGCCCGGTACCGCCAGTGCCAGCAGCAGTGCCGCGGCCAGTGGCCGGCGCACCGGTCTTGCGGGATGCATGCTCATTGCCCCTCTCTCCCTCGTTGCTGCGAATGAGTGCCTTGAAAACGACGGACCACCGCCCCTCGCGACGGCCGCCACGCAGACTTCGCACGGGCCCGCCGGGGCGCCTATTGGCCATTAGTCGAAGCCGGGCCCCCGGCGGCCGGCCGGCCCTGCGCTGGCGGGCCGGCACGGCGGTCGGCCGGCACGGCGCGGCGCGCGGTTTCGACCAAGGTCGTAGCCCGGCTGTTGCATCGCGTCACGGGCGATGCGGCACACTGCGGGCGTCGTTCCGCGCCTGCCGCGCGGATCCAGTCTTTGGCGTTCGAGGAGGGAAGCCATGTCCGACCTGTATCCCGTCAAGCCCGAATTCGCCGCGCGCGCGCGGATCGACCAGGCCCAGTACCAGCAGCTCTACCGCGAGTCGGTGGAGGATCCGGAGGGCTTCTGGGGCAAGGCGGCCGGGCGCCTGGACTGGTTCCGCGAACCGACCGTCATCAAGGACGTCAGTTACGACCTGGCGGACTTCCGCATCCGCTGGTTCGCCGACGGCGAACTCAATGCCTCGGTCAACTGCCTGGACCGCCAGCTGGCGCAGCGTGGCGACAAGACCGCGATCCTGTTCGAGCCCGACAGCCCGGACGCGCCGGCGCAGAAGGTCAGCTACCGGCAGCTGTACGAGCGCGTGTGCCGCCTCGGCAACGCGCTGCGCAACCTCGGCGTGGCCAGGGGCGACCGGGTCACCATCTACCTGCCGATGATCCCCGACGCGGTGGTGGCGATGCTGGCCTGCGCACGCATCGGCGCGGTGCATTCGGTGGTGTTCGGCGGGTTCGCGCCCAACTCCATCGCCGACCGGGTGGCCGACTGCGGCAGCAAGCTGATCATCACCGCCGACGAGGGCCTGCGCGGGTCGAAGAAGATCCCGCTCAAGGCCAATGTCGACGCCGCGCTCAAGCTGCCCGGCACCCATTCCGTCGAAACCGTACTCGTGGTGCGCCACACCGGCGGCGCGGTAGACATGCAGGCCCCGCGCGACCGCTGGTTCCACGACGTGGTCGACGGCCAGCCGGCGCAATGCGAGCCGGAGCGGATGAACGCGGAGGATCCGCTGTTCATCCTCTACACCTCCGGTTCGACCGGCAAGCCCAAGGGCGTGCTGCACACCACCGGCGGCTACCTGCTGTACGCGGCCTACACCCACGAGGCGGTGTTCGACCTGCGCGAGGACGACATCTACTGGTGCACCGCCGACGTGGGCTGGGTCACCGGCCACAGCTACATCGTCTACGGCCCGCTGGCCAACGGCGCCACCTCGGTGGTGTTCGAGGGCGTGCCCAACTACCCGAGCGTTTCGCGCTTCTGGGAAGTGATCGACAAGCACCAGGTCACCATCTTCTACACCGCCCCGACCGCGATCCGCGCGCTGATGCGCGAGGGCGAGGCGCCGGTGAAGAAGGCCACCCGCTCCAGCCTGCGCCTGCTTGGCAGCGTCGGCGAGCCGATCAACCCGGAGGCGTGGCGCTGGTACTACGACGTGGTCGGTGACGGCCGCTGCCCGGTGGTGGACACCTGGTGGCAGACCGAGACCGGCGGCATCCTGATCTCGCCGCTGCCCGGCGCCACGGACCTCAAGCCCGGCTCGGCCAGCGTGCCGTTCTTCGGCGTGCGCCCCGCCCTGGTCGACGCCGACGGACGCCAGCTCGAAGGCGCGGCCGAGGGCAACCTGGTGATCCTGGATTCCTGGCCCGGCCAGATGCGCAGCGTCTACGGCGACCACCAGCGCTTCATCGACACCTACTTCCGCACCTACCCCGGCACCTACTTCACCGGCGACGGCTGCCGCCGCGACGGCGACGGCTACTACTGGATCACCGGGCGGGTGGACGATGTGATCAACGTCTCCGGCCACCGCATCGGCACCGCCGAGGTGGAAAGCGCGCTGGTGGCCCATCCGAAGGTGGCCGAAGCAGCGGTGGTCGGCTTCCCGCACGAGATCAAGGGCCAGGGCATCTATGCCTACGTGACGCTCAAGGCCGGCGAGGTCCAGGGCGAGGAGCTGCAGAAGGAACTGGTCGCCTGGGTGCGCAAGGAGATCGGGCCGATCGCCACCCCCGACCACCTGCAGTGGGCGCCGGGGCTGCCCAAGACCCGCTCGGGCAAGATCATGCGCCGCATCCTGCGCAAGATCGCCGAGAACGCGCCGGACCAGCTGGGCGACACCTCGACCCTGGCCGATCCGTCGGTGGTCGAGTCGCTGGTGAACGAGCGCAAGGTGAGGTGAGGTGAGTGAGCGGGCGCCGGGCCCGGCATGTGCCGGGCGTGGGTCCGCGCCATTGGGTCACACTCGGCCCGTCCCCGCCTCCAAGGTCGCCCACCGCCCCGCCATGTCCACCATCCTGATCGCCGACGACCACCCGCTGTTCCGCGAGGCCCTGCGCGGCGCGGTGCAGCGGATCCTGCCGGGCACGGTGCTGCACGAAGCCGACAGCGTGGAGGCGCTGTACACCCTGGTGGAGGCCCATCCGGACGCCGACCTGCTGCTGATGGACCTCAACATGCCCGGCGCGCACGGGTTCAGCGCGCTGGTGCACCTGCGCGCCCAGCACCCGCAGCTGCCGGTGGTGGTGGTGTCCGCGCGCGAGGAGCCGGGGGTGATGCGCCGGGCGCTGGATCACGGGGCGCTCGGCTTCATCCCCAAGTCGGCCGATTCGGAAACCATCGGCACCGCCGTGGGGACGGTGCTGGACGGCGAGCGCTGGGCGCCGGCCGCGGCCGCGGCCGCCCCGGCGATGGGCCGCGACGAGCACGACGTGGCGCAGCGCCTGCGCGACCTCACCCCGCAGCAGTTCCGGGTGCTGCAGATGCTCGGCGAGGGGCGCCTGAACAAGCAGATCGCCTACGACCTGGGCGTGTCCGAGGCCACGATCAAGGCCCATGTCACCGCAGTGCTGCGCAAGCTGGGGGTGGGCAACCGCACCCAGGCGGTGCTCATGGCCGGGCGCCTGGCGGTGGATCCCGACGGCCTGGTCGTGCCACCGGAAGAGCCGGACTGATGCCGGCGCCGCGCGCTGACCACGCGTTCGCAAGCCAAACAGGCGGCTGAACGGCCGGCCGCGCAGGCCAGCACAGCGGCTTGGTGCGGCGCACAATATGCTGGATGCGTCCTGTCCCTACTGTGGGGCGGTGCGACCGAGGGAGAGGCCCCGTGCATCCAGTGTCCGAATCGATCGGCAACGCCGCCACGCCGGTACGCCGGCCTGCGCCCGCCCCGCGCGCGCTGGCCGCCGAGGCCTGGCTGCCGCCCGGCGCGCCACTGGCCATGCCGGAACAGTCGCTGCGCGACGGCCGCCTCGACCCGCGGCTGCCGCCGACCTCGCCACGCGGCATCGCCTGGCGCCGCGCCGCGATCGTCGGCTCGACCGCGGTGCTCACCGCCGCCGCCGCGCTGGGAATGACCCAGGTCCTGCGGGTGGGCGGGCTGAGCCTGCTGGACCTGGTGCTGCTGGTCCTGTTCGTCTTCCTGTTCGCCTGGATCGCGCTGTCCAGCGTCACCGCCCTGGCCGGCTTCTGCGTGCTGATGTCGCGCCGGGCCAACCCGCTGGGCCTGTCGACCAGCGGCCCGCTGCCGGTGCTGCGCACCCGCACCGCGCTGCTGATGCCCACCTACCACGAGGATCCGGCGCGGCTGATGGCGGGCCTGCAGGCGGTGTACGAGTCGGTGGAGGCGACCGGGCAGCTGCACGCATTCGACTTCTTCGTGCTCAGCGACAGCCGCCGGCCGGAGGTCGTGGCCGCCGAGGTCGAGGCCTTCCGCGCGCTGCAGCAGCGCACCCGGGGCGAGGGCCGGCTGTTCTACCGCTGCCGCTCGGACAACCGCGGGCGCAAGGCGGGCAACATCGCCGAATGGCTGCAACGCTTCGGCGGCGCGTATCCGCAGTTCCTGATCCTGGACGCGGACAGCGTGATGAGCGGCCAGACCCTGGTGCGGCTGGCGGCCGGCATGGAAGCGCACCCGGGCGTAGGCGTGCTGCAGACCCTGCCGCGGGTAGTCAACGGCCAGACCCTGTTCGCCCGCATGCAACAGTTCGGCGGCCGCGTGTACGGCCCGGTGATCGGCCATGGCGTGGCCTGGTGGCACGGCGCCGAGAGCAACTACTGGGGCCACAACGCGATGCTGCGCACCGAGGCCTTCGCCGGCAACGCGGGCCTGCCCGAGCTGCCCGGCCGGGGCGCCTTCGGCGGCCACGTGCTAAGCCACGACTTCGTCGAGGCCGCGCTGATGCGCCGCGGCGGCTGGGCCGTGCACCTGGTGCCGGAGCTCGACGGCAGCTACGAGGAGGGCCCGCCGTCGCTGACCGACATGATGGTGCGCGACCGCCGCTGGTGCCAGGGCAACCTGCAGCACGCCAAGGTGGTCGGCAGCGCCGGCCTGCACTGGGTCAGCCGCAGCCACATGATGGTCGGCATCGGCCATTACTTCACCGCGCCGATGTGGGCGATGCTGATGCTCGTGGGCCTGGCGATCCCGCTGTACCGGGCCGAGCTCACATGGGACGGTTTCCAGCTGGCCGGCTTCTCGCCGCTGGCCTACTGGACCGGGCGTGACGCCGACCGCGTGGCCTGGCTGTTCGCCGGCACCATGCTGATGCTGTTCCTGCCCAAGATCCTCGGCTACCTGGCGATGCTGGCAGACCCGGTCGAGCGCCGCGGCTGTGGCGGTGCCCTGCGCAGCCTGGCCGGGGTGCTGATCGAGAGCGTGCTGGCCGCGCTGATGGCGCCGATCGTGATGTTCCGCCAGTCCCGTGGCGTGGCCGAGGTGCTGGCCGGCCGCGATTCGGGCTGGGAAGCCCAGCAGCGCGACGACGGCAGCGTGCCGCTGGGCGCGCTGGTGCGCAGCTACGGCGGGCTGACCCTGTTCGGCGCGTTCATGGGGCTGCTGGCCTGGGCCGTCTCGCCGGGCCTGGCGCTGTGGATGCTGCCGGTGGTGCTGGGCATGGTGCTGTCGATCCCGACGGTGTGGCTGAGCTCGGCGCGCACCCCGGGCCGCTGGCTGCGCCGCCACGGCATCCTGTGCATCCCCGAGGAAGTGCAGCCGCCGCCGGTGCTGCGCCGGGCCGCGGAGCTGCGCGCCCGCGCCTGAGGCCGCCACGCGGACGGGGCATACTTGGCGCTTTGCGCCGGGGAGGCCCCATGCTGCTTGAGACTGTCGAACACCAGACCGGGCCTGCGCCGCAGTGGACCGTGCTGTGGCTGCATGGCCTGGGCGCCGACGGCCACGACTTCGAGCCGATCGTGCCGGAGCTGGTGCGTCCGCACTGGCCGGCGATCCGCTTCGTGTTCCCGCACGCGCCGGTACGTCCGGTGACAATCAACGGCGGCACCCCGATGCGCGCCTGGTACGACATCGTCGGCATGGACTTCGCCACCCGCGCCGAGGCAGCCGGGGTGGAGGAGTCGATCGCCCAGGTCGAGGCCCTCATCGCGCGCGAGGCCGGGCGCGGCATCCCCGCCTCGCGCCTGTTCCTGGCCGGCTTCTCGCAGGGCGGCGCCATCACCCTGGCCGCCGGCCTGCGCCGGCGCGAGCCGCTGGCCGGCCTGGTCGCGCTGTCGACCTACCTGCCGGGCGGCGCCGCCGCGGCGGCCGCGCGGCAGGTCAATTCGGTGGCCCAGCCGGTGTTCTTCGCGCATGGCGAGCACGACCCGGTGATCCCCGTGCAGCATGGCCTGGAGAGCGCGCGCGCGCTGGAGCAGGCCGGTTTCGAGGTGCAGTGGCACCACTACCCGATGGCCCACCAGGTGTGCGCGCCGGAGATCACCCACCTGGGCGACTGGCTCGAGCGCCGGCTGGCGGGCTAGCCATGCGCGATCCGCGCCGGGACACGCCCTGGTTCCCGGACCTGTGCCGGCTGCCGCGGATGGCCGCGCTGCTGGGCCTGGCCGAACTGGTGGTGGTGGTGCTCGCGCTGGCGCCGGACGATGCCGGCGGCTGGGACCTGGCCCGCTTCCTGTATGCCAGCGGCTTCGCGCTGTGGATGGCGATGGCGGTGGCGGTGCTGCTGTGCAAGCTGCGCCGGCCGCTGTCGCGGCTGCCGCCACGGCCCGGCGCGGTGGTCGCGGTGCTGGTCGCCACCGGCACCGTCCTGCTCGGGGCCAGCGTGGTCCACGGGCTGTACAGCGCCCTGGGCGCCGGCCCGCTGGGGCTGGGGCTGTGGCGCTTCAGCGGCGGCAGTGCGGCGGTGACGGCGCTGATCATCGCCCTGGCCCTGCGCCACTTCTACGTCAGCGACCGCTGGGCGGCCCAGACCGAGGCCAACGCGCGCGCGGAGGTCGACGCCCTGCAGGCGCGCATCCGCCCGCACTTCCTGTTCAACAGCATGAACCTCATCGCCGGCCTGCTGCGCCGCGATCCGGCGCTGGCCGAGCGCGCCGTGCTCGACCTGTCGGACCTGTTCCGCGCCGCGCTGGGTGCCGGCGAGGGCGAGTCGACGCTGGCGGCCGAATGCGAGCTGGCGGCGCAGTACCTGTCGATCGAGCAGCTGCGCCTGGGCGACCGGTTGCGGGTGGAGTGGGAACGGCGCGAGCCGCTGCCCTGGCAGCTGCCGCTGCCGCGGCTGGTGCTGCAGCCGCTGGTGGAGAACGCGGTGCTGCACGGCATCTCGCGCCTGCCGGAAGGCGGCAAGGTGTCGATCCGGCTGTGGCGGCAGGGCGACTGCCTGCACCTTCGGGTGGCCAACCCGGCGCCGGGCCCCGGCGCGGCGGCCTCGCCGCTGCAGCGCGGCGCCGGCCACGCCCAGCGCAGCATCGCCCACCGCCTGGCGTGGCGGTTCGGCCCGCAGGCCCGGGTGACGGCCGGCTGGAGCGACGGCTACTATGCCTGCGAGGTCATGCTGCCCCTTGCCTGATGCACAGCCTGAAGCTGGTGATCGCCGACGACGAGCCGCTGGCGCGCGAGCGCCTGCGCATGCTGCTGGCCGACGAGCCGGCGGTGGAGGTGGTGGCCGAGGCCGGTGACGGCCAGCAGGTGCTGGACGCCTGCGCCGCGCACCGTCCCGACGCGGTCCTGCTGGACATCGCCATGCCCGGCATGGACGGGCTGGAGGCGGCGCGGCGCCTGGCTGCGGCCAAGCCGCCCACCGCCGTGGTGTTCTGCACGGCCTACGACGCCCACGCGCTGTCGGCGTTCGAGGCCGCGGCCTTCGATTACCTGGTCAAGCCGGTGCGGCCCGAGCGCCTGGCCAACGCGCTGGAGCGGGTCCGCGCCTACCTGGCCGGGCGGCCGCCGGCGGCCGCCCGCCGCACCCAGCTGTGCGCGCGGCTGCGCGGCAGCCTGCGCGTGATCCCGCTGGACGAGGTGCGCTACCTGCAGGCCGAGGAGAAGTACGTGGTCGTGCACCACGCTCGCGGCGAGGACCTGATCGAGGAATCGCTGCGGTCGCTGGAGGAGGAGTTCGCCGACCTGTTCGTGCGCATCCACCGCAACTGCCTGGTGTCGCGGCGCGAGCTCGGCGGGCTGCGGCGCAGTCCCGACGGCCAGGTCCAGGCGGTGCTGCGCAGCGGCGGCGCGCCGCTGGAGGTCAGCCGCCGCTGCGTGCCCCAGCTGCGCCAGGCCCTGCAGCAGCCTGCCTGAGCGCCCAGGCCGGGCGACCGCCGGCCCCACCAGGCCCGCATCGCCGATAATGCGCGCATGGATACCCTGCGCATCGCCACCCGAAAGAGCCCGCTCGCCCTGTGGCAGAGCGAACACGTCGCCGCGCGCCTGCGCCTGGCCCATCCCGGGCTGGAGGTGGTGCTGGTGCCGCTGAGCACCCGCGGCGACGAGGTGCTGGACCGCTCGCTGGCGGCCATCGGCGGCAAGGGCCTGTTCCTCAAGGAACTGGAGGTGGCGATGGAGCGCGGCGAGGCCGACTGCGCCGTGCACTCGCTCAAGGACGTGCCGATGGAACTGGAGCCGGGCTTCGTGCTGCCGGCGGTCCTGGAGCGCGCCGACCCGGCCGACGCCTTCGTCAGCAACGGCTGGGACACGCTCCAGGCGCTGCCGCACGGGGCGCGGGTGGGCACCTCCTCGCTGCGCCGCCAGGCCCAGGTGCGCGCGCTGCGCCCGGACCTGCAGCTGTCGGACCTGCGCGGCAACGTCAACACGCGCCTGGCCAGGCTCGATGGCGGTGGCTACGACGCCATCATCCTGGCCTGCGCCGGACTGCAGCGGCTGGGCCTGGAGGCGCGGATCCGCTCGCGCCTGGCGCCGCCGCAGTGGCTGCCGGCGCCGGCCCAGGCGGTGGTGGCGGCCGAGTGCCGAGCCGGCGACGAACGCACCATCGGCCTGCTGTCGGTGCTCGAACATGCGCCCACGCGCACCCTGATCGAGGCCGAACGCGGGCTCAACCGCGCCCTGCACGGCAGCTGCCACGTACCGGTGGCCGCCTATGCCGAGCTGCACGATGCGGCGACGCTGCGGCTGCAGGCCATGGTCGGATCGGCCGCCGACGGACGCGCCGTGCGCGTGCAGGGCGAGGGTCCGTCCGACGCGCCGGAGGCGCTGGGACGGCGGCTGGCGGCCGAGCTGCTGGCGCGTGGCGCCGGGGAGTTCCTCTGAACCGCTAGCGTCCGGCCGCGCCGGACCGTTCGAGCACGGCGCCGGACAGCACACAGAGCGCAACCAGCGGCCACACCGCCCGCGCCCAGCGCGGATCCAGGTACAGCGCCAGCGCCAGCACGCAGGGCAGCAGCACCAGCAGGCCGAGCACGATCCAGGCGCCGCCGGTGGCCAGCGCCGCGCGCAGCCCGCCGGCGCTGGTCTGCCAGTGCGCCAGCAGCACGGCGGCGGCCATCGCGCACAGCAGCAGCAGCGAGGGCAGGGGCGCGGCCGCCGGCATCGGCCCCTGCCAGAAGGTGGCGACCAGCGCGAACAGCAGCCCGGCACCGCACAGCAACCCGAGCACCAGCTGCAACGGCAGGCGCAGGCTGGAGGCCGGCGGCGGGGTGGCGCACAGCCACGGCACGCTGCCCATCGCCGCCAGCGCGCCGAGGCAGGCCAGCGCGGCCGCCGGGCCGGTCCACGCCGTCACCGGGCCGACCTGCAGCCGCAGCGCCAGCAGCGCCACGCCCCCGGCCACCGCTGCTGCCCACGCGGCGGACGCGTAGCGTACGGCGCGTCCGCGGGGCGCCTGCCACAGCGCCGGGACGATAAGCAGGGACAGCACCAGTGCAAGGGCCAGCGCCGCGGTCTGCACCGCCAGCAGCCGCTGCAGCTCGGCCCCGCGCCCGTGCAGCAGCGCACTGCTCAGCGCCAGCCACACCAGCAACCCGGCCCCGGCCGTGGCCAGCGTGGCCGCGGCCTGGACCAGGCCGGCGCGCGCCGGCATGCGTAGCCGCGCGCGGTGGCCCGCGCGCGAACTGTGGTCGATCCCCTGCATTGGTGTTCCCCGGATGGCGGCGGTGCCGCGTTCCCCTGCGGCCTGATTCTGCCACCGCCCCGGCGCCGGGACGATGGCGCCCGTCGGCGCGGCGGTGACGCCCGTCGCCCGGCGTGGCGGTGGCCGGCCGGAGCGGCCATCGCCGCGCCGTCGCAGGCGTCACGGCAAGCACGCATAATCGCCGGCATGGACCGCTACGAACGCATCAACGCGCTGCACCGCATCCTCAAGGCGGCGCGCTACCCGGTGACCGTGCCGCGCCTGCAGGAGGAGCTGGCCTGCTCCCGGGCCACCGTCTACCGCGACCTGGCCTTCCTGCGCGATGCGCTGATGGCCCCAGTGGAGGGCGACGGCGAGGCCGGCTTCCGCTACGCCGGGGGCGACAGCGAACGCTTCGAGCTGCCCGGGCTGTGGCTCAGCTCCGAGGAGTTGTACGCGTTGCTGGCCTCGCAGCAGCTGCTGCGGCGCACCGGCGCCGGCGTGCTGTCCACGGTGCTGGCGCCGCTGCAGCAGCGGATCGAAGGCCTGCTGGCCGCACAGGCCGGCAGCACCCGCTGGCCGGTGGAACGGGTGCGGGTGATCCCGCATCGCGGCCGGCGCCTGGACGAGGCCAGCTTCCGTTGTGTGGCCTCGGCGGTGCTGGAGCGGCGGCGGCTGGCGTTCGAGTACCGCGCCCGCTCCACCGACGAGACCACCCGGCGCAAGGTCTCGCCCCAGCGGATCACCCACTATCGCGACAACTGGTACCTGGATGCCTGGGACCATGACCGCGAGGCGCTGCGCAGCTTCGCCGTGGACCGGATCGTCCAGGCGCGGGTGCTGGAGGAGGCCGCGCACGACGTGGAGGACGCGGTGCTGGACCAGCACTTCGCCTCCAGCTACGGGATCTTCTCCGGCGAGCCCAAGGGCTGGGCGACGATCGTGTTCAGCCCCAAGGTGGCGCGCTGGGTGGCCGACGAGCACTGGCATTCGCGCCAGCAGGGGCGGTTCCTGGCCGATGGCCGCTACGAGCTCAAGGTGCCCTACAGCGTGCCGCGCGAGCTGCTGATGGATGTGCTGCATTACGGCGCGGACGCGGAGATCGTCGAGCCGGCGATGCTGCGCGAGCAGGCCAAGACGCTGCTGTCGCTGGCGCTGTCCCAGTACGACCGCTGAGCGCCGGCAGGCCCTGGCGAGCCGCGTCCCCGTAGTCCGTAGGACCGTAGCCCGCGTAAGCGAAGCGCACCCGGGGCCGCCGGGTGGCGGACACCGCTGGCCCCGGCAAAGCCGAGGGCCGCAGCCTGCGGCCGGCCACGCCGGGCGCATCCGATGGCAATGCCCGATGGAGCCATCCGGCAACCGGGCAGGTTGCGAGCCCCGGGTGCGCTTCCCTTACCCGGGCTACGTCGCCTGCCGGAGGGGCTGCATGTACGGTGCGGATGCGCAGACGGTCGGGCGGAGATGCGGCGCGAACAGGCCAGGACGCTGCTGTCGCTGTCGCAGTACGACCACTCGGCAGGCGGGGCGGGAGGCGTAACCGGAGCCACAGTGCGCCGCCGCCCGGATCGCCCGGCTACGTCCAGGGAGACACCCATCGCCGACCGTCCCGACGGCTGCTGGAGCCCAGCGAAGGGGGCGGCGACCGGTCGCGAGGGGTGCTGGACCCCGGCGAAGGGGTTGGCGACCGGTCGAGAGGGGTCCCGGACCCCAGCGAAGGGGTCGGCGACTGGTCGCGAGGGGTGCTGGACCCAAACGAAGGGGCCGGCGACGGGTGGCGAGGGGTGCTGGACCCAAACGAAGGGGCCGGCGACGGGTCGCGAGGGGTGCTGGACCCAAACGAAGGGGGCGGCGACGGGGCGCGAGGGGTGCTGGACCCAAACGAAGGGGGCGGCGACGGGTCGCGAGGGGTGCTGGACCCAAACGAAGGGGGCGGCGACGGGGCGCGAAGGGTGCTGGACCCCAACGGAGGGGTCAGTGACCGGTCGCGGTCTTCCCCGGTGGTGGCATCGCAGCCTGTGAGATGGGCGCCCGGCAACCTGCGGCTCCCAACGAAGGAGTCGCCGCCATGTCCAACTGGTCGCCCAGCCCCGCCGCCGCCCCCCGCCACTTCGAGGCTGCCGCCGCGCCGGAATCGGCACTGGAGAAGGCCCTGCGCTACTGGTTCGCCACCGGCCTGCTGGGCGTGTGCCTGGTCCCGGCGCTGCGCGGCTCGTCCGAGTGGATCGGCTGGTGGCCGCTGTGGCTGGTGGGCATGCCGCTGGCGGCCTGGTGGGCGCTGCACCGGTTCCGCCTGCCGCCGGCGGCGCCCGCACTGGCCCGGCGCCTGCGCGCGCTGCGCCCGCGGGTCCAGGCCCGCCGGCGGCACCGGCCCACCCGCGCCGTCCGGCCGCGTCGTGCCGCCGCCTGAGCCAGCTCCCCACAGCGGGGCGCAGCCGGTACCCGCCCCGCCACGGCCCCAACCCCAAGGCCCCCGCGACAGTTCCGTCGCTGTTCCCCGTCACCGCGAAGCGTTGCGGTGCTAGGCCCGCTGCCCACAAGTAAATGAGGAGGCGGAAGCCCCCGCGGCAGCGGGGAGCGCCGACAGACATGGAGGGGCAACAGGCCTAACATCGCGGCGCCCCGCGCCCTAGTACCCACGTCCGCGGGGCCGGGCCCGCGGGCGGCACTTGCCCACCGGGCCCCTCGGCCGCGCCGCCGCGTGACCGAGCCCCCCAACAGCGGGCGCAGCCGGTACTCGTACCGCCACCGCCACCGCCACCGCCACCGGCACCGCCCAAGGGCCAAGCCCAGGCCCCAAGCCCAAAAGCCCAAAGCCCCAAAGCCCCAAGCCCCAAGCCCCAAGGCCAAGGTCCCATGGCTAAAGCCCCCCAAAGCCTCCAGGCCCAAGGACAGTCCGACACTTTTCCCCGCCACCGCGAAGCGCTGTGGTGCGAGACCTGTTGCCCGTAAGTAAAGGAGGAGGCGGAAGCCGCCGCGGCAGCGGGGGATTTCGCCGGGGGACATGGAGGGCAACAGGCCTCGCATCGCAGCGCCCCGGCGCCCCGCGCCAGCGCCCCTGACCAAGGACAGGCGTCCGCCCCGGGCGCCTGTGCTAGCTTCCGGGGTCGTTCAAGTTTCCGGAGTAACCGATGTCGCGTCTTGCCCAGGCCTGCCTTGTCGCCGGCCTCATCGCCGCCGGAGCGGCCCATGCCCAGGAGCCCAGCGTGTCCGATGACCCCTACCAGTGGCTCGAGGATGTGACCGGCGACCGCCAGCTGGACTGGGTCCGCGCCCGCAACGCGACCACCGACGCCGCCCTGGCCTCCACGCCAGAGTTCAAGGCGATGGAGGCCGGCATCCGCGAGGTGCTCGATTCGGACGCCAAGATCCCCGGCGTGCAGAAGATCGGCGACTACTTCTACAACTTCTGGAAGGACCGCAACCACGAGCGCGGCATCTGGCGCCGGACCACGCTGGAGGAGTACCGCAAGCCGAACCCGGCCTGGGAGACCATCCTCGACCTGGACGCGCTGAACAAGGCCGAGGGCGAGAACTGGGTGTGGCATGGCGCCGACTGCCTGCGGCCGGCCTACGAGCGCTGCCTGATCGCGCTGTCGCGCGGCGGCGCCGACGCCGACGTCACCCGCGAGTTCGACCTGAAGAACAAGACCTGGATCCGGGACGGCTTCTTCCGCCCGGAGGCCAAGGGTGGCCTGGGCTGGATCGACCAGGACAGCGTCTACGTCTATACCGATTTCGGCGACGGCTCGATGACCGAGTCCGGCTACCCGCGCGTGGTCAAGCGCTGGAAGCGCGGCACCCCGCTGGCGTCGGCCCAGGTCGTGTACGAGGGCAAGCCCGACGACATGTACATCGCGGCCATGCACGACGACACCCCGGGGTTCGAGCGTGATTTCGTCAGCCGCACCCTCGCCTTCTACAACGACGAGCTGTACCTGGTCGGCAGGGACGGCAAGCTGTCCAAGGTCGACGTGCCGAACTCGGCGAACAAGTCGGTCAAGCGCCAGTGGCTGACCCTCGAGCTGCGCGAGCCGTGGACCGTCGGCGGTCGCACGTATGCGGCCGGCTCGCTGCTGGCGGCGAAGTTCGATGAGTTCATGGCCGGCGAGCGCCAGTTCGAGGTGCTGTTCGCGCCTACCGAACGCAGCTCGCTGGCCGGCTCCACCTGGACCCGCTCGCACCTGGTGCTCAACGTCCTGGAGGACGTCAAGAACCGCCTGTCGGTGCTGACCCCGGGCGCGGACGGCTGGGCCCGCAGTGAATTCACCGGCGCGCCGGCATTCGGCACCCTGGGCGTGAGCGCGGTGGACAGCGACCAGTCCGACGCGGTCTGGCTGACGGCCACCGACTACCTGACCCCGACCACCCTGTCGATGGCCACCATCGGCCAGGCGCCGGAGGTGCTGAAGTCGATGCCGGCGTTCTTCGACGCTTCCAACAGCGTGATCGAACAGCACTTCGCCACCAGCGCCGATGGCACCCGGGTGCCGTACTTCCTGGTGCGGCCGAAGGACCTCAAGGCCGACGGCAAGGCGCCGACCCTGCTGTACGGCTATGGCGGCTTCGAGATCTCGCTGACCCCCGGCTACTCCGGCGGCCTGGGCCGCGCCTGGCTGTCGCGCGGCGGCGTGTACGCGGTGGCCAACATCCGCGGCGGCGGCGAGTACGGCCCGCGCTGGCACCAGGCCGCGCTCAAGGCCAACCGCCACAAGGCCTACGAGGACTTCGCCGCCGTCGCGCAGGACCTGGTGAAGCGCGGCATCACCTCGCCGCAGCACCTGGGCGTGCAGGGCGGCAGCAACGGCGGCCTGCTCACCGGCAACATGCTGACCCAGTACCCGGAGCTGTTCGGGGCGGTGGTCGTGCAGGTGCCGCTGCTGGACATGAAGCGCTACAACAAGCTGCTGGCCGGCGCCTCGTGGATGGCCGAATACGGCAACCCCGACACCGCCGACTGGGAATTCATCCGCACCTTCTCGCCGTACCACCTGTTCGACGCGAAGAAGGAATATCCGCCGGTGATCTTCCTGACCTCCACCCGCGATGACCGCGTCCACCCGGGCCACGCGCGCAAGATGGCGGCGAAGATGATCGAGGCCGGCAAGGACGTGACCTATTACGAGAACATCGAAGGCGGCCACGGCGGCGCGGCCAACAACGCCCAGGCCGCGCACATGAGCGCGCTGGCCTACGCCTTCCTCTGGCAGCGGCTGAGCCAGCCGGCCAAGGCGACGAAGTAAGTGACATCCGCGCCCCCGGCACCGTCCGGGGGCGTTTCGTTTGCGGGGTCCGCCGATCGCGGTCCCGCCCGTTTCCCATGCCGGGACCCATCGATGAGAATGCCGTTCCTGTTCGCCACCGCCCTGCTGATGACCACGACCCCCGCCATCGCCGCCACCCCGCCCGACGCCGCGCGCAAGGCGCACACCGTCACCGCGCCGTTCGGCGCCAGTCGCCAGGACGAGTACTACTGGCTGCGCGACGACAGCCGCAAGGACCCGGCCATGCTGGCCTACCTGGAGGCGGAGAACGCCTACGCCGACGCGGTGATGGCGCCGCTCAGGCCGGTGCAGGACAGGCTGTACGAGGAGATCGTCGCGCGCATCCGCCAGGACGACAGCTCGGTGCCCTACCGCGACCGCGGCTGGTGGTACTACTCGCGCTACGCGGCCGGCAAGGACTACCCGGTACATGCGCGGCGCAAGGACGCCCCGGGGGTGGACGCGCTGTCGATCCAGGCCGCCAACGCCGCCGGCGATTTCGCCACCGAGCAGGTGCTGCTGGACCTCAACACGATGGCCGCCGGCAAGGACTACTTCGGCGTGGGCGACTACGAGGTCAGCCCCGACAACACGCTGCTGGCCTGGGCGCAGGACGACATCGGCCGGCGCCAGTACACGATCCGCTTCCGCAACCTGGCCACTGGCGAGGACTATCCGGACACCATCCCCGGGGTGTCGGCCAACCTGGTGTGGGCCGACGACAACCGCACCCTGTTCTACGTCGAGAACGATCCGGAAACCCTGCTCACCGTGCGGGTGAAGAAGCACGTGCTCGGCACGCCGGTGGAGCAGGACGCGCTGGTCTACGAGGAGCAGGACGACAGCTTCTACATGGGCATCGGCCGCACCCGCGACGATAGATACATCACCATCGGCGTCGAGAGCACCGTGTCCTCCGAGGTGCGCTACGCGCCTGCATCCGATCCGCGCCAGTTCACCGTGCTGGCGCCGCGCCAGCGCGACCTGGAGTACGACGCCGACCACCATGGCGGGCGCTGGGTGATCCGCACCAATGCCGACGGCGCGACCAACTTCAAGCTGGTCACCGCGCCCAGCGACGCCACCTCGCGCAAACAGTGGCGGGACTGGCTGGCGCACGACCCGCAGGTGTTCCTGGAGGAATACGAGCTGTTCGACGGCTTCACGGCCGTGGGCGAGCGCTCCGGCGGCCTGGAGCGGGTGCGCATCCTGCGCGCCGACGGCAGTGCGCAGTACGTCTCGGCCGACGAGCCGGCGTACTCGATGGGCCTGTCGGTCAATTCCGAGCCGGACAGCCCGTGGCTGCGCTACGGCTACACCTCGCTGACCACCCCTGCCACCACCTACGAGCTCAACGTGCTCACCGGGCAGCGCCGCCAGCTCAAGCAGCAGCCGGTGCCCGGCTACGACCCGGCCGACTACGTCACCGAACGGGTCTGGGTCGACGCGCGCGACGGTGCGCGCATCCCCGTGTCGCTGGTCTACCGCAAGGGCTTCCGCAAGGATGGCAGCGCGGCCCTGTTCCAGTACGCCTACGGCAGCTACGGCATCTCCTCCGACCCGGGCTTCAACAGTCCCTCGGTGAGCCTGCTGGACCGCGGCGTGGTCTACGCCATCGCCCACATCCGCGGCGGCCAGGAGATGGGCCGGCAGTGGTACGAGGACGGCAAGCTGCTGCACAAGCAGAACACCTTCAACGACTTCGTCGACGTGACCCGCGCCCTGGTCGCGCAGGGCTACGCCGCTCCCGGCCGGGTGGCGGCCATGGGCGGCAGCGCCGGTGGCCTGCTGATGGGCGCGGTCGCCAACCAGGCCCCGGGCGACTACCGGGTGATGGTGGCGCAGGTGCCGTTCGTGGACGTGGTCACCACCATGCTCGACACCTCCATCCCGCTGACCACCAACGAGTACGACGAGTGGGGCAACCCGGAACAGGAGCCGTACTACGAATACATGCTGTCGTACTCGCCGTACGACAACGTGCGCGCGCAGGCGTATCCGGCGCTGTTCGTCGGCACCGGCCTCTGGGATTCGCAGGTGCAGTACTGGGAACCGGCCAAGTGGGTGGCGCGCCTGCGCGACGTCAACACCGGCAAGGCGCCGGTCCTGTTCCGCACCAACATGGACGCCGGCCATGGCGGGAAGTCGGGCCGCTTCCGCCGCTTCCGCGAGCAGGCCGAGTACTACGCCTTCGTGCTCGACCAGCTGGGCGTGGCGGCTACGCCCTGAGGCCACCGGGGCGACCCTCCGGTCGCCCCCGGCCGCCGGCTGCACGCGTTGGCACGCCGGCGGCGGCCTATCATGCGCCGATGGGCAACCCCAACCGCTTCCGCTGGGCCTGGTGGCTGCTGGCCTACGCCAGCCTGGGCGTGGGCATCCTCGGCGTGTTCCTGCCCGGCCTGCCGACCACGGTGTTCATCCTGGTGGCGGCGTGGGCCGCGGCCCGTGGCTCCAGCCGGCTGGAGAAGCGCCTGCTCGAGCACCCGCACTTCGGACCGGTGATCGCCAGCTGGCGCGATCACCGCGCGGTGCCGCGCCGGGCCAAGTGGGCGGCCACCTGGACCATGCTCGCCTGCGCGGCGGTGCTGCTGGGGGTGATGCTGGCCGTGCCGTCGCACCGCGGCTGGATGGTGGGACTGCCGATCGGCTGCATGGCCGTGGTCGGCACCTGGCTGTGGCTGCGGCCCGAGCCGCCCGGCGGCCGCGGGCCGCGCTAGCCACCGGGGCCCACGCGCCGCGTCGCTATACTCGGGCCATGGACACCATCCCCCGTCACGCCCCGCGTCTGCTCCTCCTCCTCCTCCTGCCTCTGCTGGCCGCCTGCGGCAACAAGGGCCCGCTGGTCATGCCGCAGCAGCCGGTTCCGGTGGAACAGGCCGTGCCGGCGCCGCCGGCCGACGCGCCGGTGCAGCCGGACGAGCCGACGCCCTCGGCCGTACCTGCAGCGCCGGCCGTGCCAGCTGCGCCGGAACCGGCGCCGGCGGATGCCACGCCGGAACGCCCGGATGCCTGAGTCGCTGCGTTTTTCCAAGATGCACGGGGCCGGCAACGACTTCGTGGTGCTGGACCTGCGCGCCGGCCTGGCGCCGCCGGACGCCGCGCTGGCGGCGCGCCTGGCCGACCGCCACCGCGGCGTGGGTTGCGACCAGATCCTGACCATCGAGCCGCCGCGCAGCGCCGGCGCGGTGGCCGCGTACGGCATCTGGAATGCCGATGGCACCGCGGCCGGGCAGTGCGGCAATGGCGCCCGCTGCGTCGCCGCCTGGCTGGTGCGCGACGGCGCCGCAACTGGCGGGCGCTTCGTGGTCGACAGCCCCGCCGGCCGGCACGAGGTGCAGGCGCTGCCCGGCGGCCGCTATGCGGTGGCCATGGGCGTCCCCCGGTTCGCGCCGGCGGAGGTGCCGCTGGCCGGCTTCGGCGTGGAAGCGGCCGAGTACGCGCTGGAGGTGGCCGGCAACCGGGTCGCCTTCGGCGCCGTGTCGATGGGCAATCCGCATGCGGTGATCGAGGTCGCCGACGTGGCCGGCGCCGACGTGGCGGGGATCGGCAGCGCGCTGCAGGGCTCGGCCGCGTTCCCGCAGTCGGTGAACGTCGGCTTCGCCCAGGTGCTGGCGCCGGACCACGTGCGCCTGCGGGTGTACGAGCGCGGCGTCGGCGAAACCCTGGCGTGCGGAAGTGGCGCATGTGCCGCGCTGGCATCGCTGGTGCGCCGCGGACGGCTGGCGCGGCAGGCGACCGTATCGCTGCCCGGTGGCGACCTGGATATCGGCTGGGAGCGCGACGACGCACCGGTCGTCATGGCCGGACCGGCCGCATTCGTATTCGAAGGGGAGTGGCAGGCATGAGCGTGACCCAGGAAAAACTTGGCGCCCACGAGGTAGCGACCTGGCTGCGCCGGCATCCGGATTTCCTCAGGCATTTCCCCGACCTGGCCACCAGCCTGGTGGTGCCGCGCGAGGATGGCCGCACCGCGTCCCTGGCCAGCTACCAGCTGGAGGTGCTGCGCGAGAAGAACCGCGAGCTGTCGCGGCGCCTGGGCGACCTGTCGGCCAACGCCCAGGTCAACGAGCGCCTGGCGGTGCGCACCCACCAGCTGACCCTGTCGCTGCTGCGCCAGGACAGCCACGCCCAGACCCTGCGCGCGATGGCCGCCACCCTGGCGGAGGATTTCGCCGGCGACCTGGTGCGGATCATTTCCTTCCAGCCGGTGGCTGGCCTGGACGACGCGGAGTGGCTGCGGGTGCTGCCGGCCGACGCGCCGGAGCTGGGCGCGTTCCGTGACGTGCTGGCCGAGGGCGAGCCGCTGTGCGGGCGGCTGCAGGCCGAGAAAAACACCGTGCTGTATGGGCCCCGCCGCGAGGAGGTGCAGTCCAGCGCGCTGCTGCCGCTGCCGGGGGTCGCCCTGGTCGCCGTGGGCAGCCACGATCCCAACCGCTTCTATCCCGGCATGGGCACGCTGTTCCTGCGCATGATGGGTGAGTCCCTGGCCGCGGCGCTGGCGCGCTTCGGCAAGGATTGAGCGCGCGCGGTCGGCGCGGTCGCCGACCACGCGCTACGCCGAGACGCTCCCGATGACCGGCATCGACGACTTCCTCGAGTACCTGCGCGTGGAGCGCGCGATGTCGCCGCATACGCTGGACGCCTACCGGCGCGACCTGCAGGCGCTGCAGGACTGGGCCGCCGCGCGCGGCGACCAGGCGATGGAGCTGGACGGCACCCGGCTGCGCGAGTTCGTCGCCAGCGAGCACCGGCGCGGGCTGTCACCCACCAGCCTGCAGCGGCGCCTCTCGGCCTGCCGCAGCTATTACGCCTGGCTGCTCAGGCGCGGGGTGATCGCCGCCAGCCCGGCCGCCGGCGTGCGCGCACCGAAGGCGCCACGCAAGCTGCCGCAGGTACTGGACGTGGACGAGGCGGTGCGGCTGGTGGAGGTGGACACCGATGCGCCGCTGGGCCTGCGCGACCGCGCGCTGCTGGAACTGTTCTATTCCTCCGGACTGCGCCTGAGCGAGCTGTGCGGACTGCGCTGGCGCGACCTGCACCTGGTCGAGGGCCTGGTCACCGTGCTGGGCAAGGGTGGCCGCCAGCGCAGCGTGCCGGTCGGCTCGCACGCGCGTCGCGCCCTGGAGCAGTGGCGCGCCTCCACCGGTGCCGGCAGCGACGCCTTCGTGTTTCCCGGCCGCGGCGGCGGTCCGATCAGCCAGCGCGCGGTCCAGGTCCGCATCCGCCAGCTTGCCGCGCGCCAGGGCCTGTTCAAGCACGTGCACCCGCACATGCTGCGGCACAGCTTCGCCAGCCACGTGCTCGAATCCTCCGGCGACCTGCGCGGGGTACAGGAGCTGCTTGGCCACGCCGACATCGCCACCACCCAGATCTACACCCACCTGGATTTCCAGCACCTGGCCAAGGTCTACGACGCGGCGCACCCGCGGGCCAGGCGCAAGGGCTGAGGGGCGCGCGCCACCCCACGGCTGCCCGCGGCCGCGCACGCCGTGGCGACAGGCCGGACACGACAGGCCGGACACGACGGGCCGATGGCGGGATGGACGGCGTTTCGACATCACGCCTGCGGCTGCCGGCCACCATGCGTCGACCGCATGGCACGCGGGCCTACCGCTCCACCTCGCGGCCGGGTTACCGTCTGCCGGTCCACCGCTCCCGGGATCGGCCATGTTCCTCGCATTGCTGCTGGTGACCTTCCTGCTGGCCCTGGCCGTGTCGCTGGTCGTATCGGCCAGCTTCGACCGGCCGATCCGCGGCATCCTCGCGCGCATCATCGCCGACGAGATCAGCACCGCCTGGCTGCGCTACCTGAAGTTCGCCATCCTGGTGGTGGGCGTCTCGGCGGGCGTGCGCATCCACGAGCTGGAGCGGTACATCACGCCCAACCAGTGGCAGGAGCACCCGCGCATCCTCGCGCTGACCACCGAGCGCTGGGTGCTCGAGATCTACCGCACGGTGATCGAGACCCTGCAGGGCATCGCATGGCTGCTGCTGGTGTTCTTCTGCATCGCGCTGGTGGCCTACGTGGTGGTGCGGATCTTCGAATCCCGCCGCGCACACGCCGTCCCGGCAGCCACCGCGTCGCCCGTCGCCACCGAAGCTCCGCGCGGGGCCGACGGAGGCAGCTCCGCATGAGCGCGCATGAACGCGCCTGCAGCCAGCCGGAAGGAGCACCCCATGGAGCTGGATGAGCTGCGCCGCCTGGCGCTGCAGCTGAACGCCCTGTACGAACAGCTGGAACACAGGCGCTGGGGGCGGGCCTGGACCACCCAGGAACTCGCGCTGGGCTTCATGGGTGACGTGGGCGACCTGGCCAAGCTCGTGCAGGCGCATGCCGGCGTGCGCGACATCGACGATATGCAGGCCAGGCTCGGACATGAGCTCTCCGACTGCCTGTGGTCGATCCTGGTGCTCGCCGACAAATGCGGTATCGACCTGGAGGCGGTGTTCATCGAGAACATGCGCGGCCTGATCGCCCACGTCTCCGCGGGACTGGGGAAGACGCCGGGACCCGGGCAGGATGGCGCGGGCCGCCCTCACGCCCGAGGGTGACCGGCCATGGAAGACACGCACGGCAACGCACCTCGATCCAGGCGCTGGGCCAGGGTCGCGCCGCTGGCCGGTGGCATGACGGGGCTGGCGTGCGGGCGCATGGTGGACCGTCTGCTGCCAGGGTCGCCGGCCTGGCTGGCTCCGGCGGTGGTGATCGGCTCGCTCACGCTGTTACTGGTCGGCTTGCTGCTGCTTCCGGCGATGCGCCGCCACCGGGCGAAAGTCGACCGGCGCCACTGACGGCCATCGCCCTAGGCACGGCGCGGTGATGCCGCAGGCACGGGCGACGAGCGCGCAATCGCCGCCCCGCAGGCGGTAGCGGCGGCGCAGGGAGGCACGGATGAACCGGACACCGCGCCCGGCGGCACGCCATCGCTGCGATCCGGCGGGCCGGGTTGAACCCGGCACCGGCAGCCCCCACTGAGGAGGCATCGACCCGGAGGCCGCATGGACCCCAGCCAGAACCCCAATGTGTTCCACGCCACCACCATCGTCTGCGTGCGCCGCGGCGACAAGGTGGCCATCGCCGGCGATGGCCAGGTCACGCTCGGCCACACGGTGATGAAGGGCAATGCGCGCAAGGTGCGCCGTCTCGGCCGCGATGGCCAGGTGCTGGCGGGTTTCGCCGGTGCGGCGGCCGATGCCTTCACCCTGTTCGAGCTGTTCGAAGCCAAGCTGGAGAAACACGGCCAGCTGACCCGTGCGGCGGTGGAACTGGCCAAGGACTGGCGCACCGAGCGCCGCCTGGGCAAGCTCGAGGCGCTGCTCGCGGTGGCCGATCGCGAGACCTCGCTGGTCATCAGCGGCACCGGCGATGTGATCGAGCCGGAGGACGGCATCATCGCCATCGGCTCCGGCGGCAGCTACGCCCTGTCGGCCGCGCGCGCGCTGATCGCGCATACCCAACTGGATGCGCGGACCGTCGCCACCGAGGCGATCGGCATCGCCGGCGACATCTGCATCTATACCAACCGCAACGTGGTGGTGGAGGAGCTGTAGCCCGCCCCGGCGCGGCGCGGGTGCCTCGCGCCGCCGCCTGCCACCTGCCGGCCGGGCCGCGTGCCCGCCCTCCCCGCGAACAAGAGAACGCGTCCCGATGATCGACAAGACCTCCTCCACCATGACCCCGCGCGAGATCGTGCAGGAGCTGGACCGGCACATCGTCGGCCAGCACCAGGCCAAGCGCGCGGTCGCCATCGCCCTGCGCAACCGCTGGCGCCGCATGCAGCTGGAGCCGGAGCTGCGCAACGAGGTGATGCCCAAGAACATCCTGATGATCGGCCCCACCGGCGTGGGCAAGACCGAGATCGCGCGGCGCCTGGCGACGCTGGCCAACGCGCCGTTCGTCAAGGTCGAGGCGACCCGCTTCACCGAGGTCGGCTACGTGGGCAAGGACGTGGAGCAGATCGTGCGCGACCTGGCCGATACCGCGGTGAAGATGTTCCGCGAGCAGGCCAAGGTGCGCGTGCGGCTGCAGGCCGAGGAGCGTGCCGAGGAGCGCATCCTGGACGCGTTGCTGCCGCGCCGCGCCGTGCCCGGCCTGGGCACCGGCACCGCCGAGGTCCAGGTCTCCGGGCCGGAGGATTCGACCCGTGCCAAGTTCCGCCGCATGCTGCGCGACGGCGAGCTGGACGACCGCGAGATCGAGCTGGAACTGGCTTCCACCGCGCCGGGCATGGACATCATGACGCCGCCAGGCATGGAGGAGATGGGCCAGCAGCTCAAGCAGATGTTCGCCAGCCTGGGCGGGAGCAAGACCCACAAGCGCACCCTCGCCATCCGCGTGGCGCGGCCGCAGCTGGTGGAGGAGGAGGCCGCGCGCCTGGTCAACGAGGACGAGGTGCGGGCCGCGGCGATCGAGGCCTGCGAGCAGCATGGCATCGTGTTCATCGACGAGATCGACAAGGTCGCCAAGCGCGGCGAATCGAACTCCTCCGGCGGTGACGTCTCCCGCGAGGGCGTGCAGCGCGACCTGCTGCCGCTGGTGGAGGGCTCCACCGTCTCCACCAAGTACGGCACCGTCAGGACCGACCACATCCTGTTCATCGCCTCCGGTGCCTTCCACCTGGCCAAGCCTTCGGACCTGATCCCCGAGCTGCAGGGCCGGTTCCCGATCCGGGTGGAACTGGGCGCGCTGAGCAAGGACGACTTCGTGCGCATCCTCACCGAGCCGCGGGCCGCGCTGACCCGCCAGTACGTGGAGTTGCTGGCGACCGAGGGCGTGCGCCTGCAGTTCACCCCCGACGCGGTCGAGCGGCTGGCGGAGATCGCCGCGCAGGTGAACGAGCGCCAGGAGAACATCGGCGCGCGCCGCCTCCATACCGTGCTCGAGCGCCTGCTGGACACGCTCAGCTACGAGGCCCCGGACCGCGACGGTCAGTCGATCAGCGTCGACCGCGCCTACGTGGACCAGCACCTGGGCGAGCTGGTGCAGGATCCGGACCTGAGCCGCTACATCCTCTGATCGCCGCGGCCGTCCGCCGGCGGTTGCCACGCGGCGGCGAGCGACACCAGCCAGGCGCCCAGCCCGGCCTGGAGCTCGGTGTCCCATGCGCCGGACGCGTGGCCGCCGCCCGGCAGCCAGTGCCGCGCTGCCGCGGCCACCAGCAGCGGGCGCGGAGAGACGGCCACGCCGGCCACGCCCAGCACATGGCGCAGGTGCGCCTGTGCCACCCGCGTGCCCCACGGGCCCACCGTCGCCCCCATCAGCGCCGCGCGCTGCCCCTCCAGCAGCGACCGGCCGGGGTGGCGTGACAGCCAGTCCAGCGCATTCTTCAATACGCCGGGAATGGACTGGTTGTACTCGGGCGTGGCCACCAGCAGGCCGTCGGCGCCGCGCACCGCATCGGCAAGCGCGGCCACCGGCCCGGCCTGCCAGGCATCCGGCTCCAGGTCCTCGCTGAAGTGGGGGAGCGTGTCCAGCGCGGGCGCGTGGACGATCGCCACGCCCTCCGGCGCGGCGGCCGCGGCGGCCTGCAGCAGGCGGGCGTTGAACGAGTGGCGGCGGGTGCTGCCGCACAGGGTGATCCATCGCATTCAGTGGCTCCAGGCCTGGACGCAGAGGTGCACGGCCATGGCGGCCAGGACCATCGCCATGCCGCGGTTGAACAATCGCTGCCGGCGCTGCCCCGGCAGCCACCGGCGCAGGCGCCCGCCCGCCGCCAGCCACAGGCAGGAACACGCCAGGCTGACCGTGGCGAACACCAGCAGCGCCTGTCCCAGGCCGACCCCGGCGCCGGCCACGCCCAGGGTGGCAAGCGAGGCGAGGAAGGCCCAGGCCTTGGGGTTGAGCGCCTGGAACAGCGCCATCGCCAGCAAGCGCGGTGGCACCGCATCGGCAACGTCCGGCCCGCGGTCCCGCCACATGCTGGCTGCCATCACCAGCAGCACCAGCGCGCCGGCAGCGGCCAGCCACGGCGCCGCCCGGGCGGCGGCTGGACCGGAAGCCGCCAGCACGCCCCACGCGACCACCAGCATGGCGCCACCACCGGCGACGATGCCCAGACAGGCGGGCAGGCCGGCGCGGAAGCCATGTGCGGCGCCGTGCTGCAGCAGGAGCAGGTTGTTGGGGCCGGGCGAGAGCGTGGCGGCGAGGACGAGCAGTCCCAGTTCGGTCATGACGGCGTGCACATGGTGCGATGGACGGCACTGTGGCGGCACCCATGGACGCGTGCCGGCAGCGGCATGGTCTAATCAGCAGACCATGGACCCGCTTCCGCTCCACGCACTGCAGGTATTTGGCGAGGTCGTGCGCCATGGCGGGGTGCGCGCGGCGGCGCGCGCGCTGGGCATCGCCCATTCGGCCGTCAGCCGCCGACTGGCCGAGCTCGAGCGCTCGGCCGGGGCGCCGCTGTTCCTGCCGCGCCGGCATCCAGGCGACCCGCTGCGGCTGACCGCCCGCGGGCGTGCGCTGTCAGTGGCGGTCGAATCCGCGTTCGCGCAGCTGCACACGGTGCTGGAGCGCGCGCCGGCGCGGCGGATCGAGCGCGAGCTGGTGGTCTCGACCACCGATTCCTTTGCCACCCGCTGGCTGCTGCCGCGCCTGCCGGACTTCCAGCGGCAGCATCCGCGCGCGCGCGTCTCGCTGACCGTGCGCGCCGGGGTGGAGGATGTCGCGCGCGGCGACGCGGACGTGGCCCTGCGCATGGGCGGTGGTCCCTGGCCGCATGCGCGCGCCTGGCTGGGCGATGCGCTGGTGCCGGTGGCCAGTCCCCGGCTGTGGCGCGGGCGGCGGCCGTGGCCATTGAAGGCGCTGCTGGAACTGCCGCTGCTGCACGACCAGGATCCGTCCGCGCGCTGGGAACGCTGGCGCGACGCAGTGGGCCCGGCCACGCTGGATGTGTCGCGCGGCCAGACGTTCGCCTCCTCGCACCTGGTGATCGAGGCGGCGGTGCAAGGGCTGGGCGTGGCGCTGGCACGGCGGCGGCTGGCCCAGCGCGAACTCGATGCCGGGCTCCTGGTGGCGCCGTTCGGCCCCTACGAGGTCAGCCTGCCGCAGGCCTACTGGATCGTGGTCGATCCCGCGCGCCTGGACGACCCGGCGGTGCGCATCTTCGTGCGCTGGCTTGAAACGGCCGGCTGAGCGACCGCACCGACCGGAGCTCCCCCGGCGCCCGGAGCCGGCGGCCGTGCGGCCATGCCTGCCAGGCGCGCGCTGCATGGGAACCCACCCGCCGACCGTGCGTCTGCGGGCGGGCCAGGACTGCGCCGGCACTGCGTCACCGGCCTTCGAGGCCACCGCGTACGTCAGCGACGCTTCCGCTGGACTTCAATGCCCGGGACCGGGCGCGAGCCGCCCGAGGCCCGGAACGACGACCGCCTTGCGCGTGCCGTCGCGCCGGGATGTCGCCCGTCAGCGGAACGCCGCCTGCGCCCGGGTACGGGCCGGCGTACCGGCCTTGCCGGAAAGCCCGCTGCCGGAGGCGCGGCTGCCGCTTCCAGCGTTCCGGGTCGCCGGCTTGGTGACCTTTGCCGCCTTGGCGGTCTTCGCGGCCGGGCCCTTGCCGGTGGCGGCACGGGTCGACGTGGTGGCGTTGCGCGGGGCACGCGGGCGGGAGATCGAAAGCTCGCGCATGGCTTCGCTGCAGTCCCGGTTGAGCGACTGGAGCTGGCCTTCGAAGTGCTCCAGCGCGCGGGTGAACAGCTGTTCCTTCTTGACCGTGCGCGCGACGCTGGCCGAATCCTTGGAGAGGTTGCGGCCGGTCGCCGCCAGGCGCTGGCGCTGCACCAGGTCGCGCTGCTTGTCGCGCAGTTCGCGGGTGCGCCGGATCAGCGCCACCAGCTGCTTCACCTCGTAAGGTCCGCGCGATTCCAGCAGCTGGCGTTCGCGCGTGGTCAGCACGGCGGCCTGGGCGGGGGTGATCCTCATCGGTCTGTCCTCCTGTCTGCAGGTGTCGGACGAGAATGCCAACGCGTGCGTGCACATTGCGCGATCAGGCGCGTGCTTCAGCGCCGTGCAGCCGGCAACGCGATCGCCTCGCCTTCCACGCACGCCACCAGGCGCTCGCCCGGAAGCTGCGCGGGCACCACGCCGGCGGTGAACGCGGAGAATGCCGGCAGCACGGTCAGCCGTTCGCGCAGCCAGAACGCCGGCCAGCGTCGGCGCAATCCCGGCAGCGCCGCCAGCGGATGCAGGTGCCCGCACAGCACGTGCAGGCCCGCGCGCGGCACCGGGTCGTGGCGCAGCAGGAACGGACCTTCGCGCTGCTCGGTGCCGGCGTCCTCGGCATCGAGCACGTGCGCGTCCAGCGCGCGGTCGTGGTTGCCTCGCAGCACCCGGATGCGCAGCGCGCGATGCCGCGCGCGCCACTGCCGCCATGCCTCCAGCCAGTGGGCGCGCGGTGCGGGGCCGTGCAGCAGGTCGCCGAGGATCCACAGCACCTCCACCTCGCGCGCCTCCAGCAGCGCATCCAGGCGCTGCAGGTCGTGGCCGGTGCCGCCGCCGGGCACGGCGATGCCCGCGCGGCGGAACGCGTCGCCCTTGCCCAGGTGCAGGTCCGCCAGCAGCAGGGCGCGGGTGCCGGGCAGGTAGAGGGCGCGGTCACCGAGCAGGTGGGCCGGCTCGCCGGCCAGCGTCGTGCACCACTCAGCTTCCATGGCGCTTCTCCAGCTGTTCGGCCGCGCGCCGCACGCGCGTGCGCCAGTCTTCGGTGCTGAGCTGACCGCGCTGGCCCTCGGCCCACAGCGGGAAGGACAGCGGCGTCAGCCCCGGAGGCCGTGCCAGCACGCACTGGCGCGCGCCGCGGTCGCGCAGCACCTGTTCCAGCCGGTCCAGCTCCAGTTCGCCTTCCAGCACCTCGCGCTCGGCCTGGGCCAGCAGCAGGTGGTCCGGGTCATGCCGGCTGAGCACGTCGAACAGCAGCCCGCTGGAAGCCTGCAGCTGGCGCAGGCTGCGCAGCTGGCGGCCGGGCAGGGAGGGCATCAGCAGGCCGGACACGCGCGCGATCTCGCGGAAGCGACGGCGTGCCAGCTCGCCGAGGTTCAGTGCCTCGCGCAGGTCCCGGTCCAGGTCCGTGGTGGCCAGCAGGGTGTGCAGCAGGGGCTCGTCGACCGTGGCCGGTCGTGCCGGCGAGAGCACCAGGCCGTAGTCGTTGGCGGCGAAGGCGAAGCTGTTGCGCTGCAGCCGGCCCCAGCGCAGCGCGAACAGCGCGGCCAGCCCCTCGTTCACCTGGCGCCCGCCGAAGGGGTAGACGAACAGGTGGGCACGACCACGCAGGGTCGCGTGCTCGGCCAGCAGCAGCCCCGGGCCGGGCAGGGCGGACAGGCGTGCCTGCAGCGCCATCAGCGGGGCGAGCGTGCGCATCTCCGGCGAGCCGTCGGGCAGGGCCAGCAGCGCCTCCACCTCGTCGGCCAGCTGCGAGGACAGCGGCATGCGGCCCCCGCGCCAGGTCGGCACCGCGCCCTCGCCGCCGCGCGCCGGGCGCACGTAGGCGGTCATGTCCTCCAGCCGCACCAGCTCCAGCAGGCGCCCGGCGAACTGGAAACGGTCGCCGCGGCGCAGGCGGCCGGCGAACTGCTCTTCCACCGCGCCCAGGCGGCCACCGCGCAGCATGCGCACGGCCACGCTGCCGTCGCTGGTGATGGTGCCGATGGACAGACGGTGGCGCGTGGCCACGCGCCGGTCCTCGACCACGTAGCGGCCATCGGCGGCACGCACCACCTTGTGGAAATCGGGGTAATGCGCCAGCGCCCGGCCGCCCTGCACGATGAACTCCAGCACCGCCTGCCATGTGGCCGCGTCGAGCCCGGCGAAGGCATGCGTGCCGCGCACCTCGGCCAGCAGCGCGTCAGGCTCGAAGCCGCCTGCCAGCGCGCAGCTGACGCAGTGCTGGGCGAGCACGTCCAGCGAGCGCCGCGGCGGTGGGCGGGATTCGACCCGGCCGCTGCGGATCGCGTGGCGCGCGGCGGCGAACTCGAGCAGTTCCAGCGCATGGGTGGGGATGCAGGTGACTTCGCCGGACTCGCCCGGCCGGTGGCGCGCGCGGCCGGCGCGCTGCAGCAGCCGCGCCACCCCCTTGGGGCTGCCCAGTTGCAGCACCTGGTCCACCGCGGGGAAGTCCACGCCCAGGTCCAGGCTGGAGGTGGCGACCACGCAGCGTACCGTGCCCTCGCGCAGGCCCTGTTCGGCGGCCGCGCGCAGCACCGGATCCAGCGAGCCGTGGTGCAGGGCCAGGGTGGCCGGATCTTCCGGCCATACCGCCGACAGGGCCTGGTGCCACAGTTCGGCCTGGGCCCGGGTATTGGTGAACAGCAGGCTGCTGCGCACCGCCAGCAGCCGCTCCAGCACGCGTGGCAGCTGGCCCAGCCCGAGGTGGCCGGCCCACGGGAAACGCTCCCTGCCTTCGGGCCGCAGGGTCTGCACCGCCACCGTGCGCGCACGGGTACCACCGACCAGGGCCGCGTCCGGGCGATGCGGCAGCAGCACCGCGCGGGCCTGGTCCAGGTTGCCGAGGGTGGCCGACAGTCCCCAGGTCCGCAGTCCGGGCCGCAACGCGCGCAGGCGCGCGAGGTTGAGCTGGAGCAGCACGCCGCGCTTGTTGCCCAGCAGCTCGTGCCATTCGTCCACCACCACCATGTCCAGCGCGCGCAGGCGCTCCGGGGTATCGGGGTAGGACAGCAGCAGCGCCAGCGATTCGGGCGTGGTCACCAGCGCGTCCAGGCCGCCCTCGCGTGCCAGGCGGCGGTCGCGCGCCGAGGCATCGCCGGTGCGCTGTCCGACGCGCCAGTCCAGGCCCAGGCTCTCGGCCGGCTCGCGCAGCGCGCGGGTGGTGTCGGCCGCCAGCGCCCGCAGCGGGGTGATCCACAGCAGCCGCAACGGATGCGCCTCGGCGGCACGCACGCGGCGTTTCGACGGGGCGGCCGCGGCCTGCCTTGCCAGTGCCTCCAGCAGCGGCGCACCGGCCACCGCCAGGGTCTTGCCGCTGCCGGTGGGGGTATGCAGCAGGCCCGATTCCCCGGCCAGGGCCCGGCGCCAGACCTCGCGCTGGAAGCGCAGCGGCGTCCAGCCGCGGGCGTCGAACCAGGCCTGCAGCTGCTGCCGCGCCGCACGCAGGCGGGCGGCGGACGGGCGTGCGGTGGCCGGCGGGGGCGTGGTCTCCGGCGGTGCCGCCGGCCGCGGGCTCATCGCGCCAGCGCCTGCAATGCCGACAGCGCGTCGGCCTCGGCGGCCGGCTTGTCGTGGCGCCAGCGCAGGATGCGCGGGAAGCGCACGGCGATCCCGGACTTGTGCCGCTTGCTGCGGTTGACCGCCTCGAAGCCCAGCTCGAACACCTGCAGCGCTTCCACCGAGCGCACCGGCCCGAACCGCTCCAGGGTGTGGGCGCGGATCCAGCGGTCGAGTTTCAGGATCTCCGTGTCGTCCAGGCCCGAGTACGCCTTAGCCACGGGCACCAGAGCACCTTCGTGCCACAGGCCGAAGGTGTAGTCGGTGAACAGGGTGCTGCGCCGTCCGTGGCCGGCCTGCGCGTAGATCAGCACCGCATCGATGGTCAGCGGCTCGATCTTCCACTTCCACCAGTCCCCGCGCCGGCGACCGGCCTGGTAGGGCGCGCTGGCGCGCTTGAGCATCAGTCCCTCCACGCCGCGGGTGCGGGAGTGCTCGCGCAGTGCGGCGGCCTGTTCCCAGTCGCCTGCGTGCACCTGCGGCGACAGCGTGATGCGCGGATCGGCATGGGCCAGCAGCAGCGTCTCCAGCAGGGCGCGGCGCTCCTGTTGCGGCAATGCGCGCAGATCGCGGCCTGCGTGCTCCAGCAGGTCGTAGGCCAGCACCCGCACCGGTGTGTCGGCCAGGGTCTTCGCACCGGGCTTGCGGCGCTGGATCCGGGTCTGCAACGCGGTGAACGGCAGGGGCGCGTCCGCGCCGGCGCGCCAGGCCAGCAGTTCGCCGTCGAGCACGGTGCCGTCGGGCAGCGATGCGGCGGCCTGCTCGATCTCCGGGAAACGGCCATCCAGCCGCTCCTCCCCCCGCGACCACAGCGCCACCTCGCCGTCGCGCCGCAGCAGCTGCACCCGGATGCCGTCCCACTTCCACTCCAGCAGCCAGTCGGCGACCGGCCCGAGGCTGGGCGGATCGGCCTCCAGCGGCGAGGCGAGGAAGAACGGGTACGGCTGCTGGCGGTCGCCGGGGCGCTCCTGCGGGTCGAGCAGGTGGGCCATCCACTGCGCATCGGGCGTCCAGCTGCCCAGCATGCGCTGGGCGATGCGGGCGATGTCCACGCCGGACAGCTCGGCCAGCGCCTGCTGCACGGTGCGCTGCGAAACCCCGACCCGCAGCGCGCCGGTAAGCAGCTTGTTGAACGCCAGCCGCTCGTCGAAGCACAGGCTGCCCCAGGCCGCCATGACCGCGGCGCGGCGGACTTCCGGCGCGGCGCTTGCCAGCGGCAGCAGGCGCTGTTCGATCCACTGCGACAGGGGCACGTCCTCGCCAGGGCCGGACGGGTCGTCCAGCAGCAGGGTCACCGTTTCGGCCAGGTCGCCCACCTGCGAGTAGCTGTCGTCCACCAGCCACTCCGGCAGCCCGGAGGCCTCGCCGACCCACGCACGCAGTTCGCCGCTGGCGGCGATCTTGCGGCCGGCCCCGGAAACCTTGCCGCCGGACAGCAGGTGCAGCGCCCAGGCCGCATCGGCCGGCGGCGCCTGGCGGAAGTAGGCGACCAGGGCCGCGCGCTTGTCGCCGGTGGCCGTGCTGCGGTCCAGCTCGCGGTAGAGCGCGGCGAAGCGCTTCATTCGCCGGGCTCCTGCGCGGCGGCGGGCGCCGATTCCTGCAGGGTTTCGTCGCCGTAGCCGGTGTGGAACGACTCGGCCGCCACGCCCTGTTCGCGCAGGTGGCGCACCAGGGCGTCGGTGTTGCCATGGGTGGCGATGATCCGGCTGGCGCCGGTGTCGGCGATGGTGCGCAGCAGGTCCGGCCAGTCGGCGTGGTCGGAGACCACGAAGCCGCGGTCCACGTTGCGCCGGCGGCGGTTGCCACGGATCCGCATCCAGCCCGAGGCGAACCCGTGCTGCGCACGGCGGAAGCGCCGCAGCCAGGTGCTGCCGGCGGCCGAGGGTGGGGCGATCACCAGGCGGCCGGCGAAGTCATGGTTGCGTGGCAGGTCGGCCACCCGCTCGGTGTCCAGCATCGGGATGCCGGCCTGGCGGTAGACCTGCACCCCGGCGTCGATCGCCCCGTGCAGCAGCGCGGGCATGTCGTCCAGCCCGCGCAGCTCGGCCAGCACCCGCTGTGCCTTGCCCAGCGCGTACGAGTACAGGATCGCCGCCTCGCCGCGCGCGGCGCACTGGTGGCGCCATTGCACGATCTCCGCGGCGACCTCGCGGGTGTCGGGCCAGCGGTACACCGGCAGGCCGAAGGTGGCTTCGGTGATGAAGGTGTCGCACGGCACCACCTCGAACGGCGCGCAGGTGGGGTCGGCCTGGCGCTTGTAGTCGCCGGAAGCGACCCAGACCTGGCCGTCGGCCTCGATCCGCACCTGGGCCGAGCCCAGCACGTGTCCGGCCGGGTGCAGCGACACCCGTGCGCGTCCGATCGTGAACGGCTCGCCGTAGTCGTGCGCGTGCACCCGCTGCTCGCCCAGCCGCCAGCGCAGGATCGGCAGCGACTGCCCGGTGCAGTGGTACTCGCCCATGCCGCCGCGGGCATGGTCGCCGTGGCCGTGGGTGATGACCGCGCGCGGCACCGGCCGCCACGGGTCGATATGGAAATCGCCGGGCGGGCAGTAGAGCCCTTCCGGGCGCAGGACGACCAGGTCGTCGGGGGACTCGGGCATGGCCGCAAGTCTGGAAGCGGCGGTGTGCAGGCGGCGAGAACCGCGCCGCGCCGGCCGCCGGTCAGGCGCGAGGCGCCCGGCGTGCGCCGGGCGCGGGCCCGCAGCCCGCCGTCAGTGGCCGGCGTGGCCGCAGCCTTCGCCGTCCTCGCCGATGTCCTCGTTCCACACCTGCGGATGGTCCGCGATCCACCCGCCGAGCATCGCGATGCATGCCGGATCGGCCAGGTCGACCACCTCCACGCCCTGGTCGCGCAGCCAGTCGTGCCCGCCCTGGAAGTTGACCGCCTCGCCCATCACCACGGTACCGATGCCGAACTGCTTCACCAGCCCGCTGCAGTACCAGCACGGCGACAGCGTGGTGACCATGATGGTGTCCCGGTAGGAGCGCTGGCGCCCGGCCTTGCGGAAGGCGTCGGTCTCGCCATGCACCGAAGGATCGTCCTCCTGCACCCGCCGGTTGTGGCCGCGGCCGAGCAGGGTGCCGTCGCGGCGGAACAGGGCGGCGCCGATCGGGATGCCGCCTTCGGACAGCCCCAGGCGGGCTTCCTCCAGGGCGACGGCGAGCATGGCGCGGTAGTCGGGGGTCGGGTTCACGTGCGGTGTCCAGGTGGCAGGCCCACAGCTTACGCGCCGCGGCCGGACGTGATCCGCAGCCCCGGCCGCCGGTGCCATAATCGCGCCATGAGCCAATCCCCCTACGAACGCGGCACCACCCACTTCGGCTTCCGTGACGTCCCGGCGACGGAGAAGCAGAAACTGGTGGGCCAGGTCTTCACCTCGGTCGCGCGCAAGTACGACCTGATGAACGACCTGATGAGCCTGGGCATCCACCGGGCCTGGAAACGCTACTTCACCGCCACCTGCCAGGTGAAGCCGGGCGACCGGGTGCTCGACCTGGCCGGAGGCACCGGCGACATCGCCGCGCTGCTGAAGCCGCGCGTGGGCGCCGGCGGCCAGGTCGTGCTGGGCGACATCAACGCCGGCATGCTCTCGGTGGGCCGCGACCGCATGACCGACCGCGGCCTGGTGGCGGGCATGGACTACGTGCAGTGCAACGCCGAGAAGCTGCCCTTCCCGGACGCCAGCTTCGACCTGGTCACGATGGCCTTCGGCCTGCGCAACGTCACCGACAAGGCCGCGGCGCTGCGCGAGATCGCGCGGGTACTGCGGGTCGGCGGCCAGGCGCGGGTGCTGGAGTTCTCCGAGGTGCGCGCGGAGTGGTTCAGGCCGATCTACGACTTCCACTCGTTCAAGGTGCTGCCGAAGCTGGGCAGCCTGTTCGCGGGCGACCCGGACAGCTACCAGTACCTGGCCGAGAGCATCCGCAAGCATCCGCCGCAGGACGAGCTGAAGGCGATGATGGAAGAGGCCGGGCTGTCCCGCTGCGGCTACGTGAACCTCAGCGGCGGCATCGTCGCGGTGCACACCGGCTACCGGGTGTGAGTCATGGCGGGCGGGGCGCCGGTGCCCTGCGCGTGGTTTCCCGGTCCGGCGCGCGCGGCAGGCGCGTTCCGCGCCGGGACCGGGCCGGGACGCACCCGGTGCGCGGGCCGGCCGTCGCGACGCGCGGGTTACACTCGTTACTTTCCCGCTTCGTGCCCCCGACATGCGTTTTCCAGCCCTGCTGTTCACCCTTGCCATGACCGCCGCCGCCAGCGGCTGCTCCGGCGACCAGGCCGGTCCGGCCGAACCCGCCACCCCCGCCAGCCGCCCGGCCAAGCCCGTCGCGGTCGAGCGCCGCCACGACGAAAGCTCGTATTCGCAGCCGGACAAGGTCCGCATCACCGACCTGGGCCTGGAGCTGGCGCTGGATTTCGACAGCCGCACGCTGTCCGGCACCGCCACCTACACCCTCGACTGGACCGACCCCAAGGCTACCGAACTGGTGCTGGACACCCGCGACCTGGCGGTCGAGAAGGTGGAAGGCGCCGGGGGCGATGCCTGGACCCCGCTGCAGTACGCGCTGGCCGAGGCCGACCCGGTGTTCGGCAGCAGGCTCACCATCCAGGCCCCGGAGCGCAACGCCAGGGTGCGCGTGACCTACGCCACCTCGCCGCAGGCCTCCGGCCTGCAGTGGCTGGACCCGGCGATGACCGAGGGCAGGCAGCGGCCCTTCATGTTCAGCCAGTCGCAGGCGATCCACGCCCGCAGCTGGGTGCCGCTGCAGGACACCCCCGGCGTGCGTTTCACCTACAGCGCGCACGTGACCTCGCGCCCGGACGTGATGGTGCTGATGAGCGCCGACAACGATCCGGCCACGCCGCGCGACGGCGACTACCGCTTCAGCATGCCGCAGCCGATCCCGTCCTACCTGCTGGCGATCGCCGCCGGCGACCTGGTGTTCAAGCCGATCTCCGCGCGCAGCGGCGTGTGGGCCGAGCCGTCGATGGTCGACCGCGCCGTGGCCGAGTTCGAGGACACCGAGAAGATGATCGCCACCACCGAGGCGCTGTACGGCCCGTACCGGTGGGAGCGCTACGACATGCTGGTGCTGCCGCCGTCGTTCCCGTTCGGTGGCATGGAGAACCCGCGCCTGAGCTTCATCACCCCGACGGTGATCGTGGGCGACAAGTCGCTGGTGTCGCTGATCGCCCATGAGCTGGCGCACAGCTGGTCCGGCAACCTGGTGACCAACTCCAGCTGGAAGGACATCTGGCTCAACGAGGGCTTCACCACCTACGTGCAGGAGCGCATCACCGAGGCGCTGTACGGCGAGGAGATGGCGCAGATGGAGCGCCAGATCGACCAGGACGGGCTGAAGGCCGACCTGGCGGCGATGGACGCCGCCGACCAGGTGCTGGTGCTGTCGCCGCTGGACAGCCGTGATCCGGACGAGGCCCTGAGCGAGGTCGCCTACACCAAGGGCTCGTGGTTCCTGAAGTTCCTCGAGTCGCGCGTGGGCCGCGAGAAGTTCGATCCGTTCCTGCGCGGCTGGTTCGACGACCACGCCTTCCAGAGCACCGACAGCGCGGCGTTCGTCGCCTACCTGCGCAAGAACCTGCTGGAAGCCAACCCGGGCGCGGTGCGTGACGAGGAACTGGACGAGTGGCTGAACAAGCCCGGCATCCCGGCCTATGCCCAGCGTGCGCAGTCGCGCACCTTCTCCAGCGTCGATACCGCGCGCATCGCCTGGCGCGGCAGCGCGCAGCTGCCCAGCCCGCAGGTCACCGGGCAGTGGAGCACCCAGGCCTGGGTGCGCTTCCTGGAAGGCATGGGCGAGACGCTCAAGCCCGAGCAGCTGGCCCAGCTGGACCAGGCCTACGGCTTCACCGGCACCGCCAATGGCGAGATCGCCATGCGCTGGTATCCGCTGGCCCTGCGCAGCGGCTACGCGCCGGCGCGCGCGGCCGCCGGGGAGTTCATCCAGCGGGTGGGCCGGCGCAAGCTGATCATGCCGGTGTACGAGGAGCTGGTGAAAACCCCCGAGGGGCTGGCCTTCGCCCGCGAGGTGTTCGAGCGTGCCCGCCCGGGCTACCACCCGATCACCACCAGCTCGGTCGAGGCCCTGCTGGCGCGTGCCGGCGGCGCCAGCACGCCCTGATCCACGACGCGCGCCGGCAGCTGCCGGCGCGCCTTTCCGCGAGGCCACGCCGATGAAGACCCTTCCGCGCCTGTTCCCGCCTCTGCTGCTGGCCGCCACCGTGCTGGCGGCCGGCGCCTGCAGCGACCGCGAGGCCGAGCGCCAGGCCCAGGCCGCCGCGCAGGCGGCCGCGAACGAGGCCGCCGCCGCCAGGCTCCAGCGCGAGTACGAGGCGGCGGTATCGGCGCAGAACTGGGAGATGGCGCGGATCCACGGCGTGGCCCTGCTGGACCAGTACCCGGACAGCCAGGCCGCCGCGGCGGTGGCGCCGGGGCTGGAGGAGGCCAGGTCGAAGGCCGAGGCCGCACGCGAGCAGCGCCGGCTGGCGGCCCTCTGGAACTACGCGCGGGTGGCCGCTGGCACCGGCGAGCAGCGCTCGGCGGCGATCTTCAGCCAGTCGCCGGTGGACACCGGCGGCGCCGCTCCGGCCAGCGTGCAGCTGGTGATCCGCGACCACCCCGAGTGGAAGCGCAGCGCCTACCTGGTGCTGGAGGGCGGCGATTTCGACTGCTACGGCGGCTGCAAGGTCCAGGTGAAGTTCGACGACGCGCCCGCGCGGCCGATGTCCGCATGGCGGCCGAAGACCGACGAGGCCATCGCGATGTTCATCGAGGACTACCGCGGTCTGTGGAAGCGCATGCGCCAGGCGCAGCGGCTGGAGGTCACCTTCCCGGTCAAGGCCGGTGGCAGCCGCACCGCGGTGTTCGAGACCGGCGGCCTGGACGGCAGCCAGATGCCCGGCTGGGACTGAGGCGGCCGGCCCTCCCGTGAACCTGGATCACCTGCTCGTGGCGGTGGTCAGCGGGCTGGCGATCGCGCTGCACGTGGGCCTGTTCCTGCTGTTCCGGCGCTGGATCGACCGCGACCTGGCCCTGTCCCATGCCGGCGAGGACCCGGCGCGCCGGCAATGGATGCTGGCGCAGCTGCAACGGGCCCGCCGCCAGCGCGTGCGCCGCCGGGACCTGCCGGGATGGCTGGCGCGGGCGGCGGCCGGCGGTCCGGCCGCGGACGCTCAGTCGAGCGAGTAGCCGAACTGCTGGCGGAAGTGGTCGTTGAACTCGGCAAAGGTGAAGCGCTGGTTCTGGGTGCCGGGATGCTCGACCTTGAGCGCACCCATCAGGTTGCCCATGCGGCCGATGGTCAGCCAGTCGCAGCCCTTCTCGATGCCGTAGATCAGGCCGGCGCGGAACGCGTCGCCGCAGCCGGTCGGGTCCACCACCCGGCGCTCGTGCGCCGGCGGCACCTCGTAGGTCTCCCCGGGCGTATGCACCAGCGCGCCCTGCGGGCCGCGGGTGGTGATGTAGGCCTGGACCCGCTGCACGATCTCGCGGTCGTTCCAGCCGGTGCGCTCCTGCAGCAGGTTGGACTCGTAGTCGTTGACCACCACGTAGTCGGCCTGCTCGATGAAGCGGCGCAGCTCCTGGCCGTTGAACAGCGGCATCGCCTGGCCGGGGTCGAAGATGAAGGGGATGCCCATCTCCTGGAACTCGGTGGCGTTCTGCAGCATCCCGTCGCGGCCGTCCGGCCCGACCAGGCCCAGTCCGATGCCGGGCACGTCCTTCACGTGGTTCTCGTGCGAGCGCATCATCGCGCCCGGGTGGAAGGCCGTGATCTGGTTGTTGTCGTGGTCGGTGGTGATGAAGGCCTGCGGGGTGAACAGCTCCTCGATCACCTTGACCCGCGACAGGTCGATGCCCAGCGCGCTGAAATGCTCGTGGTAGGGGCCGAAATCGCCACCCACCGTGCCCATCGGCACCGGCGTGCCGCCCAGCAGGTGCAGGTTGTAGGCGATGTTGCCGGCGCAGCCGCCGAATTCCCGCCGCATGCGCGGCACCAGGAACGAGACGTTCAGGATGTGCACCTTGTCCGGCAGGATGTGGTTCTTGAACTGGTCCGGGAACACCATGATGGTGTCGTAGGCGAGGGAACCACAGATCAGGGTGGACATCAGGCTGCTACTCGGGCGCGCGCGGCGCGCGTGGCGGGGGCTGCGGCCTTGCGCCGCGGTGCAGAGGTTACCGGCTGCGTCCGGGCACGGCCACCCCGACGCGCCCGCCCGGGCCGGCGCCCGGCTGTACCGGAGCGGTCCAAACCCCCGGTTTTGCGCGGAATTCCTTGCCCGGGACCGGACGCGTTGCTAGGCTAGCCGGCCTGTTTTTGCTGTCCAATTTTTCGCCATTGGCGCCGCTTCCGGCGCCGGGACCGCCGCCCGCGAGCCGCCGTCCCCGGCCGGTTCCGTCCCCGCCCGCCTCCTTCCGACCGGAAACCCCCAGGACCGCCCCTCGATGTTCAAGAAGCTCCGCGGCATGTTCTCCAATGACCTGTCCATCGACCTGGGCACGGCCAACACGCTGATCTATGTCCGCGGGCAGGGCATCGTCCTGAACGAGCCTTCGGTGGTGGCGGTGCGCCAGGACCGCGCGATCGGCGGCACCCGCTCGGTGGCGGCCGTCGGCGCGGAGGCCAAGCAGATGCTCGGCCGCACCCCCGGCAACATCACCACCATCCGGCCGATGAAGGACGGCGTCATCGCCGACTTCACCTACACCGAGGCCATGCTCAAGCACTTCATCAAGAAGGTGCACAAGGCCCGGGTGCTGCGCCCCAGCCCGCGCGTGCTGGTGTGCGTGCCGGCCGGCTCGACCCAGGTCGAGCGCCGCGCGATCAAGGAGTCGGCCGAGGAAGCCGGCGCCCGCGACGTCTACCTGATCGAGGAGCCGATGGCAGCTGCCATCGGTGCCGGCATGCCGGTGTCCGAGGCGCGCGGCTCGATGGTCATCGACATCGGCGGCGGCACCACCGAGGTGGCGGTGATCTCGCTCAACGGCATCGTCTACTCGGCCTCGGTGCGCATCGGCGGCGACCGTTTCGACGAGTCGATCACCAACTACGTGCGCCGCAACCACGGCATGCTGATCGGCGAGGTGACCGCCGAGCGGATCAAGATGGAGCTCGGCTGCGCCTACCCGCAGGCCGAGGCCAAGGAGATGGAGATCACCGGCCGCAACCTCGCCGAGGGCGTGCCGAAGATGATCAAGATCAACTCCAACGAGGTGCTGGAGGCGCTGCACGAGCCGCTGTCCGGGATCGTGTCGGCGGTCAAGCTGGCGCTGGAGCAGACCCCGCCGGAGCTGGGCGCGGACGTGGCCGAGCGCGGCATCGTGCTGACCGGCGGCGGCGCGCTGCTGGCCGACCTGGACAAGCTGATCTCCGAGGAGACCGGCCTGCACGTGCAGGTGGCCGACGATCCGCTGACCTGCGTGGCCCGCGGTGGCGGACGCGCGCTGGAGCTGGTGGACATGCACGGCAACGAGTTCTTCGCGCCGGACTGATGCGCATCGGCCGCGCCGGCGTGCCGGCGCCCGGCACGCGTTCGCCAGCGGCGGCCGCTGCCGCCATACTCCTTTCCCCGCCGCGCTGCCCGCCTGATCGCCGTCCGTGACGTCCTACGCCGGTTCCCCTCCCGCTGCGCGCCCCGGTGAATCCGGCCCCCTGCGGCTGCTGGCCTACCTGGCCCTGGCGGTGACCCTGCTGGTGTTCGACCACCGTGGCGGCTGGCTGGCGCGGCTGCGCGAGCAGGCGACCGTGCTGGTGCAGCCGCTGCGCGCGGTCGCCGGCCTGCCCGGCAGGCTCGGCGGCTCGCTGCAGGACGGGCTGGCCTCGCGCGCCAGCCTGCTGGAGGAGAACCGGCGCCTGCGCAACGACCTGCTGCTGGCCAACGCGCGCCTGACCCGGCTGCGCAATGCCGCGGTCGACAACGCCCAGCTGCGCGAACTGCTGGGAGTGGCCGACCGCCGCGGGCTGGATGTGCAGCTGGTGCCGATCCTGGACATCGACCTGGCTCCCTCGCGCCAGCGGCTGGTGCTGCGCGCCGGCAGCCGCCAGGGCGTGCAGGCCGGACAGGCGGTGATCGACGCCGGCGGCCTGCTCGGGCAGGTGGTGGCGGCCACGCCGACCCAGTCCACCGTGCTGCTGCTGACCGACCCGGACCATGCGGTGCCGGTGATGGTCGCGCGCAATGGCGTGCGGCTGATCGTGTACGGGCGCGGCGACCGGCTGGAGCTGCGCGACATCCCGCTCAACCAGGACGTGCAGGTGGGCGACCAGCTGGTCACATCGGGCCTGGGCGGGCGCTTCCCGCCGGGGTTCCCGGTGGCCACGATCGCGGCGTTGAGGCCGGACGACAGCCAGGCGTTCCTGGTCGGCGAGCTGGCCCCGGCGGCGAAGCTGGACCGCGGCCGCGACGTGCTGCTGCTGCGCCCCGGCGCCGCGCCGGACCTGCCGCTGCCGGCGGCCCCGGGCCCCGTCGCCGACCCTGCCGCGCCCGCCGCCCCGGGTGGCGGCACCGGATCCGCGCCCCCCGCCGCCGGCCGTGGTCCCGCTGCCGGCACGTCCCGGCCCGCGTCGCGCACGCCACCGCCGCCTGCGCCCGGCACCGCGCCGGCGCCCGCCGCAGCGTCCGGAACGGGGGGGCGGCCATGAGCGCCCGCGCACGCCTGGGCGGCTGGGTGCTGCCGCTGAGCCTGCTGCTGGGGCTGCTGCTGGGCCTGTTGCCGCTGCACGAAGCATTGCAGCCGCTGCGTCCGTACTGGCTGGCGCTGGTGCTGGCCTACTGGGTGATCGAAACGCCCTCGCGCGCCGGCCTGGGCCTGGCCTTCGCCTGCGGCGTGGTCGCCGACCTGACCTACGGCAACCTGCTGGGCGAGCAGGCCCTGCGGCTGGTGATCATGGCCTTCATCCTGCAGCGCTTCCGCGCGCGGCTGCGCTTCTTCCCGCTGTCCCAGCAGGCGCTGGCGATCGGTGCGCTGCTGGTCAACGACCGCATCGTCGACGCGGCGCTGAACCTGGCCCTGGGCCAACCGGTGCTGCCCTGGCAGTACTGGTGGGCGCCGCTGCTGGGCATGGCGCTGTGGCCGCCGCTGTTCCTGCTGCTGGACGCCCTGCGCCTGGGCCGACGGGACTGAGCCGGCGTGGCCAGCCGCCGTCCCCTGAAGAACACGCATGCCGAGGCCGAGCAGTTCCGGCGCCGGGCGGTGCTGGGTTTCCTGGTCGTACTGCTGGCGCTGGGCGGCCTGGCGGCCTGGTACTTCCGCCTGCAGGTGCTGCAGCACGACGATTTCGCCACCCGCTCGGAGGCCAACCGGATCCGCCCGCGCCCGGTGGTCCCGGCGCGCGGCATGATCTACGACCGCCAGGGCCGGCTGCTGGCCGAGAACCTGCCGGCCTTCCGCCTGGACGTGGTCCCGGACAAGGCCGGCGACACCGAGAAGCTGCTGGCCGGGCTGGCGCCGCTGATCGCGCTGGACGAGGAGGAGATCGCCCATTTCCGGCGCGAGCGCAAGGCCGGCCGCGGCTTCCGCCCGATCACCCTGAAGATGCGCCTGAGCGACGAGGAGATGGCCGCCTTCGCGGTCAACCGCTGGCGCTTCCCCGGGGTGGAGATGGAGCCGTACCTGACCCGGCACTATCCCTACGGCGACCTGTTCGCGCATGTGATCGGCTACGTCGGCCGGATCGACGAGAAGGACCTGGAGCAGCTGGGCGAGGGTGGCGCCGCGCTGACCCACATCGGCAAGACCGGGGTGGAGCGCGCCTACGAGCAGATGCTGCGCGGCAAGGTCGGCTACGAGCAGATCGAGACCAACGTGCAGGGCCGGGCGCTGCGCACGGTCGGCCGGGTGCCGGCGCGGCCGGGCGCGGACCTGCGCCTGTCCATCGACGCGGAGCTGCAGCGCGCGGCGGTGGCCGCGTTCGGCGAGCTGGAAGGCACGGCCGTGGCGATGGACCCGCGCACCGGCGAGATCCTCGCCCTGGTCAGCCTGCCGTCCTACGACGCCAACCTGTTCGTCAACGGCATCTCCCACGCCGACTACCGCGCACTGATGGACGATCCGTCGCGGCCGCAGTTCAACCGCGCCGTGCTCGGCGGCGTGGCGCCGGGCTCCACGCTCAAGCCGTTCCTGGCCCTGGCCGGCCTGGACAGCGGCCTGCGCCGCCCGGAGGACCGCACCCTGTCCACCGGCATGTTCTACCTGCCGGGCAACCGCCGCGGCTGGGGCGATTCGCACCGCGGCGGCCATGGCTGGACCGACGCGCGCAAGTCGATCGCCGATTCGGTCAACACCTATTACTACCAGCTGGCACTGGACATGGGCATCGAGCGGATCCAGCAGTACCTGACCCGCTACGGCTTCGGCGAGCCTTCCGGCATCGACCTGGTCGGCGAGAGCAGCGGCATCCTGCCGACCCCGGCGTGGAAGATGCGCCAGCGCAAGGAGCGCTGGTATCCCGGCGACACCGTGAACATCTCCATCGGCCAGGGCGACTGGAAGGTCACTCCGCTGCAGATGGTGCGCGCCACTGGTGCGCTGGCCGACGCCGGCCGCCTGCGCCGGCCGCACCTGGTCGAGTCGCGCCGGCAGCGCTTCGACGCGCCCTGGTCGGCATTGCCGCAGCCGGCGCCCACGCCGATCACCGCGCGCGCCGACAACCTGCGCGTGGTGCAGGAGGGCATGGAGATGACCGTCCATGGCCCCGGTGGCACCGCGCGGCCGATGAGCGTGGGCGCGCCGTACCGGATGGCCGGCAAGACCGGCACCGCGCAGGTGGTCAGCCGCCGCGGCACCGCCGCGGTCAATCCGCGCAGCCTGCCGCTGCACCTGCGCCACCGCGCGCTGTTCATCGGTTACGCCCCGGCGGAGGATCCGCAGATCGCGGTGGCGGTGGCTGTGGAGGGCGGCGGCTACGGCGGCAGCACCGCCGCGCCGATCGCCCGCCGGATCTTCGATGCCTGGCTGCTGGGCCGGCTGCCCGAGGGACTGGAGCCGATCGACGGCGCCCCGGCGGCGCCGGCCTGCACACCGGGCGATGCGGCCTGTGTCCAGGCAGCGGCGGTCGCCGGCTCCGCCGGGTCCGCGCCGGCGGCCGGCCCGGGACCGGGGACGCAGGCACCGGCCGGGCCCGGTGCACCGCCGGCGGTGGCCCCGCCCACGCGGACCCCGGCCCTGGACAGCGACCGCAACCCGGCCGCCAACAGCTTCGGCAGCTGGCTGCGCCGGCAGCAGGCGGCCGCCCCGGCGCCGGCGCCGTCCGCCGCGGACACAGCGGACCGAAGCGGTGGCCGCGCGGATGCGCCGGCGCCGGCCCGGCCGCCGGCCGGAGGCGGCCAGTGAACGATTTCCTGCGCTGGCTGCTGGACCTGGCGCGCCGCTTCGTGCGCACCCTGGACTGGCCGCTGTGCCTGGCCCTGGGCGGGCTGATGGCGTTCGGCCTGGCGGTGCTGTACAGCGCCGGCGGACCCTCCGGCGGCGCGGCGCTGGTCAAGGCCCAGGGCGCGCGCTTCGCGGTCGGCGCGGTGGCCATGTGGGCGCTGTCGCGGGTTTCGGTGATCCGGCTGCGGGCGTGGTCGCCGACGGTGTACCTGCTGTCGATGCTGCCGCTGCTGGCGGTGCTGCTGGTCGGCACCGGCAAGCACGGCCGGCACTGGCTCAACCTGGGCGTGTTCTATTTGCAGCCCTCGGAGCTGCTGAAGATCGCCCTGCCGATGATGGTCGCCTGGTACCTGCATTCGCGGCCGCTGCCGCCGCGGGTGGGCACGGTGCTGGCCACGGTGGTGCTGGTCGCGCTGCCCACCGGGCTGATCCTGCTGCAGCCGGACTTCGGCACCGCGATGCTGATCGCCAGCAGCGGCGTGTTCGCCCTGCTGCTGGCCGGGCTGCCGTGGTGGTGGGTCGGGATCGGCGTCGGTGCCGTGGCCGCGGTCGCGCCGGTGGCCTGGCTGTGGCTGCTGAGGCCCTACCAGAAGGACCGCATCCTCACCTTCCTGGACCCGGAGCGCGACCCGCTCGGCGCGGGCTGGAACATCATCCAGTCCAAGATCGCGATCGGCTCCGGCGGCCTCACCGGCAAGGGCTGGGGCGAGGGCAGCCAGTCGCACCTGAACTACATCCCCGAGCAGACCACCGACTTCGCCTTCGCCGTGCTGAGCGAGGAGTTCGGGTGGATCGGGGTGGCCACGATGCTGGCCCTGTACCTGTTCGTGACCGCGCGCTGCCTGTGGATCGCCGCCCAGGCCCGTGACGGCTATTCGCGGCTGCTTGCCGGCTCACTGGGCCTGGCGTTCTTCGTCTACGTGCTGGTCAATGGCGGAATGGTGTCCGGCCTGCTGCCGGTGGTCGGCGTGCCCATGCCCCTGCTGAGCTACGGCGGCACCTCGGCGGTCTCGCTGCTGGCCGGCCTGGGCCTGGTGATGGCGGTGCGCACGCACCGGCCGGTGCACGCCTGGCGCTGAGTCCGGCGCCATCCGGAATGTGAAAAATCCCTTGGCCTGCATGGTCTTGCGCGTGCATGCTAACCTGCGTTCGATGACCAAGAAGCCCGCAACCCACGGTCGTTTCCTGACCGGACTGATCCTCGCCGGACTGCTGGGCTGCACGCCCCGGGCCGGCATCGTCGCCACCTCGCCGGCCACCGTGCCGGTGGCCGGAACGCCCGCCGAAGCCGCGCCCGAGGCGCCGCCGGCGCCGCCGGTCGACCTCGCCCCGGTGCCGTTCGAGGTCGCACGCGCGCGGTTCGTCGCCGACACCAGCGCCCGCTACGGCATCCCGGCCGCGCAGATCGAGACCACCCTGGCCCGGGCAACCTTCCTGGACAGCGTGGTCAGCGCGATGTCGCGACCAGCCGAGCGGGTCAAGCCGTGGCACGAGTACCGGCCGATGTTCATCAGCCAGGCCCGCATCGACGGCGGCCGGCGCTTCCTCGAGCAGAACCGGGCGAAGCTGGCCAAGGTCGAGGCCGACACCGGCGTGCCGGCGGAGATGATCGTGGCGATCATCGGCGTGGAGACCAGCTACGGCGCCAATACCGGGCGCCACTCGGTGCTGGACGCGCTGTACACCCTGGCCTTCCGCTACCCGCGCAGCGGCGATCCGGCCAGGCTCGAGCGCGAAGTGCGGCGCGAGCTGTTCTTCCGCGAGGAACTGGCGCAGCTGTTCGCGCTGGGCCGCGAGGAGAACCTGGACATCACCGCGCTCAAGGGCAGCTACGCCGGGGCGATGGGCATGGGCCAGTTCATGCCCTCCAGCTACCGGGATTTCGCCGTCGACGGCGATGGCGACGGCCGCCGCGACCTGTTCGGCAGCCTGGACGACGTGTTTGCCTCGGTCGCCAACTATTTCGTGAAGAAGGGCGGCTGGCAGCGCGGCGGCCTGGTCGCGGTGCCGGCCACCCTGGCTGTGGGCCGCGAGCCGTTCGACCCGGCCGACTGGACCCCGACCCACCGCCTGGCCGATCTGGCCGCGCGCGGCTATACCGCGCAGGCGCCGGTGCCCGCCGGCGCGACCGCCACTCCGGTCAGCCTGGCCGGCAGCACCGGCCCGCAGTACTGGCTGGGCTTCCAGAACTACTACGCGATCACCCGCTACAACATCTCCAAGATGTACGCGATGGCCGTGTTCCAGCTGTCCGAGGCGATCGCCGGGCGGGAGCTGCCGCCGGCATGAGCCTGCCCCGGCCGCAGCCAGGGCTGCTGCGCGCGGGCATGGTGCTGGCCGTGCTGGCGCTGGCCGGCTGCGGAAGCGCGCCGAAGAAGGCCGCGCCCAAGGGCGCCGGAACGGCGGTCCCGGGCGTGACGGCCGCGGTGCCCAAGTCCGCCTGCCCCGAGGGCGTGTCGCCCTACGCGCCGGCCCAGGAAGACCCGGCCACGCGCGGGGACTACGTCGCCGGCGGGCTGTACAAGCCGGGCGTGCCCGACCGCACCCCCGACTACGTGCCCAACGTCGACTGCATCCCCGAGCCGGTGGTGCTGGACCTGCCGCGCTCGCCGGTGGGCAACCGCTCGCCCTACACGGTGCTGGGCAAGCAGTACAAGGTGCTGGAGCGGACCGGCGGCTATGCCGAGCAGGGCATCGCCTCGTACTACGGCAGCAAGTTCCATGGCCGGCGCACCTCCAACCTGGAGGTGTACGACATGTACGCCTTCACCGCCGCGCACAAGACCCTGCCGCTGCCGAGCTTCGCCCGGGTCACCAACCTGGACAACGGCCGCTCGGTGGTGGTGCGGGTCAACGACCGCGGGCCGTTCCACGACGGGCGGGTGGTCGACCTCAGCTACGCGGCGGCAGTGAAGCTGGGCATCGTCGCCCGCGGCACGGGACGGGTGGAGGTGCGTGCGCTGCAGCCGGGCGAGGACGATGGCATGCGCCTGGCGGGCACCGCCGCGAAGCCTGCCGGCCCGTCCCGCGTGCCATCGGGCGTGACGGCGGCCGCCACCGCGCCGGCCGCGCCGGCCACCGCGCTGGACCACCTGGTGCAGGCGCTGCCGGAGGCCGCCGCGACGGTCACCGCCAGCCCCCTGCCGACCAACCCGGCGGCACCCGCGTCGCCGCCGGCGACAGTCGCCGTCGCCTCGACCGCTTCCGCACCCACCCCCTCCGTACCCGTGGCCACGCCCACGGTGCGACCGGGCGCCACCGCGGGCACGCCGCCCGCGCTGCGCCCGGTCCCGGCCGCGCCGCTGCTGCAGGTCGCCAGCTTCTCCAGTGCCGACAACGCGCGCCGCGCGCTGGAGCGGTTGCTGGCGGCGGGCATCCACGAAGCGCGCCTGGAGGATGTCGTCAGTGGCGGGCGCACGTTCTGGCGCCTGCGCGTGCCCGCCGCCGGCGATGCAGCGGAACTTGCCTTGCGCATCGCCGGTCTGGGTTTCGGTACCCCGCAGCCGGTGCGCGACTGAGCCCGGCCGTACAATCCCGCCCCTTCGCCCATCCTTTCCGCCCGGCCTCGCGCCGGATGCCGCAGGAGTCACCGTTTCCATGAAGTTCCGTTCCACCGGCCCGCTCACCGTCCTCGCCGCGGTGGCCACCTTCGGCTTCGGCCTGGCCTTCGCCCAGACCCCCACGCCCGCCCCCCCGCCCGCGCCGGCGGCGGCCGCCGCCACGGCTCCTGCCGCCGTTTCGGTGCCGGACGCGCCGCGGCCCTCGCAGGCCACCGCATGGCTGGTGATGGACTACGCCACCGGCCAGGTGCTGGCCGGCGAGAACTACGACGAGCGGGTGGAGCCGGCCAGCATCACCAAGGTGATGACCTCCTACGTGATCGCCGCCGAGATCGCCGCCGGCCGGGTCAAGGAAGACGACCGCGTGCTGATGAGCGAGCGCGCCTGGCGCGAGGGCGGCGCCCGCACCGACGGCAGCTTCAGCGGCTTCCCGGTCAACGAGTACGCGCCGCTGCATGACATGGAAGTGGGCATGGCGGTGCAGTCGGGCAACGACGCGGCCATCGCCCTGGCCGAGCACGTGGCCGGCACCCAGGAGGCCTTCGCCGACCTGATGAACAGCTACGCGGCGAAGATCGGCATGAAGAACAGCCACTTCGTCAACGCCCATGGCCTGTCGGCGCCGGAGCACTACAGCACCGCGCGCGACCTGGCGCTGCTGGGCCGCGCCTTCGTGCGCGACTACCCGCAGGCGTACGCGTACAACAAGATCAAGGAGTTCACGGTCAACGGCATCACCCAGCCGAACCGGAACCTGCTGCTGTGGCGCGATTCGAGCGTCGACGGCATCAAGACCGGCCACCACTCCAGGGCCGGCTACTGCCTGATGAGCTCGGCCCAGCGCGGCGACCAGCGCCTGCTGGCGGTGCTGATGGGCGGCGCCTCCGAACGCCAGCGCGCCGACGACAGCCTGGCCCTGCTCAACTGGGGCTTCCGCTTCCACGAGACCCACCGCCTGTACGAGCCGGGCAAGCCGGTGGCCACGCTGAAGGTGTGGAAGGGCAAGGCCGACCAGGTGCAGCTGGGCGTGGCCCAGCCGCTGCTGGTGAGCGTGGCGCGGGGCCGCTACGGCGACCTGAAGCCGGCGATGGAAGTGCCGCGTTCGCTGGAAGCGCCGATCGCCGCCGGCCAGAAGATCGGCACGGTGCGCGTGTCGCTGGACGGCAAGGTGGTGGCCGAAGCGCCGCTGGTGGCGGCCGCCGCGGTCGAGGAGGCCGGCTTCTTCAAGCGCCTGTGGGACGCGTTCTGGATGTGGTGGGAGTCCGAATAAGCCCCCTCCCACCGGTGCTGCACGACCCCGACAGCCGGCGCACGCCGGCTGTCGCCGTTTGTGGCCGGAGATGGCCAGCGCCGCTGCCGGATGGTTATGCTCCGCGCACAGCGCCGCCAGGACCGGTGGCGCGTCCAGGCGGGGGGGCGCCTGGTCCAGTCAACTATCGGGGAAGACCATGGGCAATCGGAATGCAGTAATGGCGGCACTGGGTGTCGCGGTGGCGGTGGCGCTCGCATCGGCGCCGGCACAGGCGCAGCGGCAGAGCGCGCAGGAGCAGCGGCAGCAGCAGATGGCGCAGATCCCGGTCTGCGACAAGCCGCTGGGCACGATCGCGGTGATCGAGCCGGAAGACGCGGTCAACTGGTGGACCGGCCAGCAGCTGCCGGCGCCGTCGCGGCTGATCAAGGCCTTCGTGGCCAAGTCGCGCTGTTTCACCCTGGTCGACCGCGGGGCCGGCATGGCCGCCGCCATGGCCGAGCGTGGGCTGTCGGCCGACGGCGAGCTGCGCGGCGGTTCCAACCTCGGCAAGGGCCAGGTCAAGGCCGCCGACTACGTGATGGTGCCGGACCTGATCGCGCAGAACAGCAACGCCGGCGGCAACGCGATCGGCGGGCTGCTTGGCGGGCTGGTCGGCGGCAACGCCGGTGCGGTGCTGGGCGGGCTGAACTTCAAGAAGAAGACCGCCGACGTGGTGCTGACCGTCACCGACGTGCGTTCCTCCGAGCAGGTGGCCATCGCCGAGGGCAGCGCCAAGAAGACCGACATCGGCTTCGGCGCCAGCGGCGGCCTGTTCTCCGGCAGCGGCTTCGGCGCGGCCGGCGTGGGCGGCTACGCCAACACCGAGATCGGCCAGGTCATCACCATGGCCTACCTGCAGGCCTACACCGACATCATCGCCCAGCTGGGCGGGCTGCCGGACAACGCCTCGCAGGCCAGCGTCACCCAGGCGCTGCGGGTGACCAAGATGGCGCGCATGCTGGGCAATGCCAAGGGCACCGGTGCGGCCGTGCGCGAACTGGAGCCGGGCATGCTGCTGTACCCGACCGGGGCCAAGGAAGGGCTGATGTGGGAGGTCGACGACGAGCTGGGCAACCGCGGCTGGGTCAATTCCACCGCCACCGAACTGGCGCGCTGACCGGCGCCAGGCGGGACACCGGAGGGCCGGCATCTGCCGGCCCTTCTTCCTTGCCGGCCGCGGCGCCTGCGGGGGCTAGAGCATCCGGCTGATGGTGAAGCTGCCGAACACCGGCCGCTCGCGCTGGCCCTCGAACTCGCGCGCGCCGTGGTAGCGGGCCAGCGCGAACTTCCAGCGGCCGCGCATCAACGCCATGCCGTAGCCGGCCTCGCCCACCCGCGCACGCCTGTCCACGCGGTGGCTGTCGCGGAAGGTGTTGCCGTCCAGGGTGATGTCGCGCAGCACCCAGCGCGCATCGCTGGCCAGGAACAGGTGCCAGCCCCAGCCGGAGGGGCGACGGTCCGACGGGGCGGTGTTCTCGCCGGCCGGCCGCAGCGGGGTGGAGCCGAAGTCGTCCGGCAGCTTCCAGCCCCAGCGCAGTTCCATGCCCGCATTGGCGTGGGTGGCGCGGTTGCCCAGGGCGCCGCCCCAGTGCGCGATCGCGTCCCAGCCCCAGCCGCCGGCGTTGCCCGGGCCGTCGCCCCAGCGGCGCATGCGCTCGTGGACCACGCCCACCAGCGGCTCGTTGTGCAGCTGGTTGTCCCAGCCGAGGAATCTGTCGTCGCCGACCAGGTCGTGCACCGCGTCCTGCACCTGCTGGCCGAAGGCCGCCGGGCCGACCACGCCCAGCTGCAGCTGGGTGGTGCGCAGGTGGTCGCCGTTGCGCGCGTTGTAGCCGAAGCTGGCCAGCAGCACCGCGGCGTAGGGGCGGTCGTCGCTGATCAGCCCGGTGCGGGTGTAGTCGGTCGGCGTGTACAGGCCCTGGCCCAGGCTGAAGACCATGTTCTGCTGCTCGAAGCCGCCCGGCTGCAGCCGCTCCAGGTAGCGGTTCACCCAGCGCGCCAGCCGCGGCAGGCACGGGTCGCCGGTGTAGTCGGCCAGGTTGGGCGAGACCAGGGTGATCACCGCGCCGTTGGTATAGCCCTGGTCCTGCTGGTCGCCGCCCAGCAGGTCGTTGTCGACCCGGAAGTTGACCGCCGGCGGCGTGGCCTCCAGGCGGTTGCCGCTGCACTGCTGGGCGTGGGCCTGCGGGATGCCGGCCAGGGCGAGCAGGCCGATGAGGAGCCCGGCGGGCAGGAACGGCGTCGATACGGGCATGGGGGTCCAGTCGGATGGGGGCGGGCGCCATTGGAACGCATCGGCCGCCGGCGCGGGCGTCCACGGCCGCATCGCTGCGTTGCACGCGCCCGGCGCTTGGGTTCGGCCGCGCCGGCCCCGATAATGCCCCGATGGAAATCAAGTCCGACAACCCCGAACACGGCTTCCAGTTCCCCGGCACCTTCGAGCTCAGCGCCATGGGCCCGGCCGAGCGGGGCCTGGAAGCCGAACTGCCGCGCCTGCTGACCGCTGCCGGCGTGGACGTGCTGGAGGAGAGCGTGCACTGGAAGCACTCCTCCAATGGCCGCTATGTGTCGGTGCGCATCAGCTTCCGCGCCGCCAGCCGCGAGCAGTACGACCGCGCCCACCAGCTGCTGCGCGACCATCCGGAAGTGAAGTGGACGCTGTAAGCCACGACGCGGCGGCGGCCCAGGCCGCACCGCCCCCGGCACGCGTGCACGACCTTGGCCGCCAGGCCTACGGCCCGGTGTGGCGGGCCATGCAGCGCTTCACCGACGCCCGCGACGCGGGCACGCCCGACGAGCTGTGGCTGGTGGAGCACGAACCGGTGTTCACCCTCGGCCAGGCCGGCAAGCCCGAGCACGTGCTCGCCCCGGGCGACATCCCGGTGCTGCAGGTGGACCGCGGCGGCCAGGTGACCTACCACGGCCCGGGCCAGATCGTGCTGTACCCGCTGCTGGACCTGCGCCGGCTGGGGCTGGGCGTACGCGATTACGTATGCCGGATCGAGCAGGCCATCATCGACACCCTGGACGAGTGGAACATCGGTGGCCAGCGCCGCGAGGGCGCGCCGGGGGTCTACGTCGGTGGCGCCAAGGTGGCCGCGCTGGGCATCCGGGTGCGTCGCGGCTGCAGCTTCCACGGCCTGTCCTTCAACATCGGCATGGACCTGGAGCCGTTCCACCGGATCAACCCCTGCGGTTACCAGGGGCTGCAGGTGACCTCCCTGCGGGACCTCGGCGGGCCGGCCTCGATGGACGCGGTCAAGCCGGTGCTGCTGGAACAGGTGGCGCGCCAGTTCGGCCTGGCGCTGGAGGCCGGACAGGGCCTGCCCCGGGCGATGGCCTGACCGGCCACGGCGAGCGGCCGTTCCACCGGCCACGGCCAGCGTTGCAGCGGCGGTACCCTGGCGGCCGGGCAAGGCGGGCGGCCGCGCTCTACAATGGCCGCCATGAATACGCCCGCGCCCCGCACGATCCCGCTCCAGGTCCTGTCCGACACCGCCGCGCCGGCCGCGCCGCTGGAAGCCGGGGCCAAGCAGCTCGGTGGCGACAAGATCGGCCGCTCCCCGGTGCAGTTCGCCGACGCGCCGGTGCTGCGCAAGCCGTCGTGGATCCGGGTGCGGATCCCTTCGGGCAATGCGGTGGCCAACCTCAAGGCGAAGCTGCGCGAGAACCGGCTGGTCACCGTGTGCGAGGAGGCCAGCTGCCCGAACATCCACGAGTGCTTCGGCCACGGCACGGCGACCTTCATGATCCTCGGCGAGGTCTGTACCCGCCGCTGCTCGTTCTGCGACGTGGCCCACGGCCGTCCCAAGCCGCCGGATGCGTCCGAGCCGGTGAACCTGGGCAACACGGTGGCCGACATGGGGCTGAGGTACGTGGTGGTCACCAGCGTGGACCGCGACGACCTGCGCGATGGCGGTGCCCAGCACTTTGTGGACTGCATCGCCGCGATCCGCGCGCGCGCGCCCGGCACCCGGATCGAGATCCTGACCCCGGACTTCCGCGGCAAGGGCCGCATGGAGCGCGCGCTGGAGATCCTGGCGGCCAATCCGCCGGACGTGTTCAACCACAACATCGAGACCGTGCCGGACCTGTACCGCAACGTGCGTCCGGGCGCGGACTACCAGTGGTCGCTGACCCTGCTGAAGAACTTCAAGGCACAGCACCCGTCGATCCCGACCAAGTCCGGGATCATGCTCGGCCTGGGCGAGACGATGGAGCAGGTGCAGGCGACCCTGCGCGACCTGCGCGCGCACGACGTGGACATGGTCACCATCGGCCAGTACCTGCAGCCGACCGCGCACCACCATCCGGTGATGCGCTACTGGACGCCGGACGAATACAAGGCGCTGGAGGAGTACGGCTATTCGCTGGGCTTCAGCCATGTCGCCTCCGGGCCGATGGTGCGCTCGTCCTACCACGCCGACCGCCAGGCCGCCGGCGCCGGGGTCGCGGCCTGAGCAGGCGGGCGACGACGGCCAGCCACACCCGCGGGCACCGGGCCCGTCGCCTCCGGAAGCAAGCGCGTTCCTGTTCACTTTTCCGTACGCCGCAGCCGCTAGCCTGCGGTGGACCTTTCCTGCGCCTGCGGCAGCGCGGTCGGCAACTTCCGGAGCCGGCCGTGGTCCCAGCTGCATGACCCGACCCCCAACGGCCAAGCGCGGCCCGAGCCCCCGCATGAACTCCAGACTCACCGCTGCACTGTTCGCCTTCCTGCTGGCCGTTCCCGCCGTCCTGCTCGCGCGCAACGAGCTGCCGGCGCAGGTCGCGCTGGCCCCGACCGCGGACCAGGCGACCACCTCCAAGCTGGTCTACGGCCTGCTGTCGGACAGCCGCTACGCGTACCGGCCGCGCCCGGCCGACGACGCGATGTCCGGCGACATCTTCGAGCGCTTCCTCGAGGCGCTGGACGGCAACAAGCAGTTCTTCACCGTCGCCGACATCGCCCGCTTCGAGCCCTATCGCCACCGCATGGCCGATGCGGTCCGCAGCGGCGACCCGGCGCCGGCGTTCGCGATGTTCTCGGTGTACCGCCAGCGGGTGGACGAGCGGGTGGCCCAGGCGCGCAAGCTGCTTGGCCAGGGCCAGCAGTTCGACTTCAGCGGCCAGGAGCGCTGGAACTACGACCGCGAGGATGCGCCGTGGGCGGCCGATGCCGCCGCGCTGGACGCGATCTGGCGCAAGTCGGTGATGAACGACTGGCTGCGGCTGAAGCTCGCCGGCAAGGAGCCGGCGGAGATCCGCAAGACCCTGGACCGGCGCTACGTGCAGATCGGCCGGTCGGTCGAGCAGCTCAAGAGCGAGGACGTGTTCTCGCTGTTCCTCAACGCCTACACCGCGTCGATCGACCCGCACACCAACTACCTCAACCCGCGCACGGCCGAGAACTTCAACCAGGCCATGTCGCTGTCGCTGGAAGGCATCGGCGCGCAGCTGCAGCGCCAGGACGACGTGGTGGTGATCCGCGAGATCATCCCCGGCGGTCCGGCGGCGATGGACGGCACGCTCAAGGCCGGCGACCGCATCGTGGGCGTGGGCCAAGGCAGGTCCGGCGCGGTCGAGGACGTGATCGGCTGGCGCATCGACGACGTGGTCGCCAAGATCCGCGGCGCCAAGGACACCCAGGTGCGGCTGGAGTACATCGCCGCCGAGGACGGCGTGGACGGCGAGCACCGCGTGGTCACCCTGACCCGCGCCCGCGTCCAGCTGTCCGAGCAGGCGGCCAAGAGCAAGCTCTACAACATCCCGGCCCAGGACGGGCTGCCGGCGCGCAAGATCGGCGTGATCGAGTTGCCGACCTTCTACCAGGATTTCGAGGGCCGCCGCCGCAACGGCCGCGACTACACCTCCGCCACCCGCGACGTGGCCGATCTGCTGGCCAAGTTCAAGGCCCAGCAGGTCGATGGCGTGGTCCTGGACCTGCGCAACAACGGCGGCGGATCGCTGGACGAGGCGGTGCAGCTGACCGGCCTGTTCATCGACCGCGGCCCGGTGGTGCAGGTGCGCGAATCCGGTGGTCGGGTCACGGTCAACAGCGACAGCACCCCGGGCGTGGCCTGGACCGGCCCGCTGGCGGTGCTGGTCAACCGCGCCTCGGCCTCGGCCTCGGAGATCTTCGCCGGCGCCATGCAGGATTACGGCCGCGCGCTGGTGATCGGCGAAACCACCTTCGGCAAGGGCACGGTGCAGAACCTGGTGGACCTGGACCGCTGGCCGGGCGCCGAAGGCCCGCGCTTCGGCCACGTCAAGCTCACCATCGCCCAGTTCTTCCGGATCGAGGGCGGCAGCACCCAGCACAAGGGCGTGGTCCCGGACGTGGCCTATCCGTTGAGCGTGGACGCCAACGAGTTCGGCGAGAGCACCTACGACAACGCGCTGCCGTGGACCCGCATCGCGGCGGTCCCGCACGAGCGTTACGGCAATTTCGCGCCGCTGCTGCCGCGCCTGCAGTCGCTGCACGCACGGCGCATCGCCGGCGACCTCGAGTTCCAGTGGTGGAGCGAGGACGTGGCGCGTTACCGCGAGGAGGCAGCCCGCAAGTACCTGTCGCTCAACGAGGCCGAGCGTCGCGCCGAGCGTGAGCGCCAGGAGGCCCAGCGCAAGCAGCGCCAGGCGATCCGCAAGGAGAAGGGGCTGGACCTGGACCCGCTGGCCGAGGAGACCGACGATGGCCTGACCGCCAACGAGCGCGACGTGGTCCGCGACGCGGCGCTGGAGAAGGCTGCCGAGAAGCGCCCGGACCCGCTGCAACGCGAGGCCGCGGCGATCCTGGCCAACGCGATCGGCCTGCTGGAGCAGGACCGGCCGCTGTCGGCACAGGTACTGCCGCGCAGCGACTCGGCCAGCGCCTGGGCGCGCTGAGCCGGAGGCCGCGCGGCGTACACGGACGGCGGCCTCCGGGCCGCCGTTTTCGTTTGGGGGATGGACCCGGATCGGGCCCCCACCATGCCCCGGGATGCCTGCCGTTGCGAGCGGGGGGCAGGTTCCCGGGCAGGCGTGCCGAACCGCCGCGCGCCTGCACTGTGCATGCTCAGTCCGGCACGTCCAGCGCGAGGGTTTCCTTGACCTCCTCCATCACGATGTAGCTCTTGGACTCGCGCACGTGCGGCAGGGTCAGCAGGCTGCTGCCCAGCAGCTTGCGGTAGGACGCCATCTCGGAGATGCGCGCCTTGATCAGGTAGTCGAAGTCGCCGGACATCAGGTGGCACTCCAGCACGTTGGGAAGCTTCAGCGCCGCCCGCCGGAACTCCTCGAAAATGTCGCCGGACTTGTAGGCCAGGCTGATCTGCACGAACACCAGCAGCCCGGCCCCGAGCTGCTGCGGGTCGAGGCGGGCGTGGTAGCCCTCGATCACCCCGTCGCGCTCCAGCCGCCGCACGCGCTCGGTGCAGGGCGTGGTGGACAGCCCGACACGTTCGCCCAGCTCGGTGAAGGAGATCCGGCCCTCGGCCTGCAGGATCCTCAGGATGTGCCGGTCGATGCGGTCCAGCAGGCGCGGCCGGTCGCTCCGGCTGCGGTCGGGACGGCTGGGCATGGAAACCTCCAGGGAATGCATCGGTGGCGTGATTTTGACCCAGGGCGGAGCCTTATTTCAGGGAATATGGCTGCCGGTTCGGCAGTAGTATGCGCGCATTCCATGGCCGGACGACGCCGGCCAGTGAAAGCTCCTGACGGAGGGCGCGATGCAGCGGGTACTGGTGCTTGGCAGCGGTGTGATCGGCGTAACCAGCGCGTGGTACCTGGCGCGCGCGGGGTTCGAGGTGACGGTGGTCGACCGCGAGCCGGGCCCGGCGCGTGGGGCCAGTTTCGCCAATGCGGGGCAGATCTCGCCTGGCTACGCTTCGCCGTGGGCGGCGCCCGGGGTGCCGTTGAAGGCGCTCAGGTGGCTGTTCCAGGAACATGCGCCGCTGGCCATCCGCCTGGGCAACGACCCGTTCCAGTACCGCTGGCTGGCGCAGATGCTGCGCAACTGCACCGCAGCGCGGTACGCGGTCAACAAGGAGCGCATGGTGCGGCTGGCCGAGTACAGCCGCGACTGCATGGACGAACTGGCGCGCGAGACCGGCCTGGCCTGGGAAGGGCGCAAGCTCGGCACCACCCAGCTGTTCCGCACCCAGGCCCAGCTGGATGCGGCCGCGCGCGACATCGCCGTGCTGCAGGAGGCCGGCGTGCCGTACGAGGTGCTGGACCGCGCCGGCATCGCCCGGGTGGAGCCGGCGCTGGCGGCCACCGCCGACCTGCTGGTGGGTGGCCTGCGCCTGCCCGGCGACCAGACCGGCGACTGCCAGCTGTTCTGCGAGCGCCTGTCGGCGATGGCCGCCGCGCAGGGCGTGGAGTTCCGCTATGGCGCCCGGGTCGAGGCGATCGGCGCCGATGGCGACCGTGTCACCGGCGTGCGCATCGATGGCCGGGTCGAGACCGCCGACCGCTACGTGCTGGCGCTCGGCAGCTGGTCGCCGCAGCTGTTGCGTCCCCTTGGCATCGACCTGCCGGTGTATCCGCTCAAGGGGTACTCGCTGACCCTGCCGATCACCGACGCGGCGATGGCGCCGACCTCGACCATCCTCGACGAGAGCTACAAGATCGCCATCACCCGGTTCGACCAGCGCATCCGGGTCGGCGGCATGGCCGAGGTGGCCGGCTTCGACCTGCGCCTGGATCCGCGCCGCCGCGCCACGCTGGAGAAGGTGGTCAACGACCTCTACCCGCGCGGCGGCGACCTGGCCCGCGCCGAATTCTGGACCGGCCTGCGCCCGGCGACGCCCGACGGCACCCCGGTGGTGGGGGCCACGCCGTTGCGCAACCTGTTCCTCAACACCGGCCACGGCACCCTGGGCTGGACCATGGCCTGCGGCTCGGGCCGCTACCTGGCCGACGTCATCGCGCGCCAGCCCACGGCGATCCGCAGCGAGGGCCTGGGCATCTCGCGCTACGGCCGCGGCCCGCGGCGCGACGACCGGGACGCGGTTCCGGCGACAATGGCCTCCTGATCCGCCTCCTGCCGCCTGCAAGCCCGACATGCGTCCCGCCCGCGCCCTGATCGACCTCGATGCCCTGCGCCACAACTACCGCCTGGCGCGGCAGCTGGGGGGCGGGCGCGCGCTGGCGGTGGTCAAGGCCGATGCGTACGGCCACGGCGCGGTGCGCTGTGCCGCGGCACTGGAGCCGGAGGCGGACGGCTTCGCGGTGGCCTGCATCGAAGAGGCCCTGGCGCTGCGCGAAGCGGGCATCGGCGCGCCGATCCTGCTGCTGGAAGGCTTCTTCGACGCCGCCGAGCTGCCGCTGATGCTCGAGCACGACCTGTGGAGCGTGGTGCACGCCCCGTGGCAGGTGGAGGTGCTCGAGCGCACGCCGCTGCCGCGTCCGCTGCAGGTCTGGCTGAAGATGGATTCGGGGATGCACCGGGTCGGGATCGATGCGGCCGGCTTCGCCGACGCCTGGCGCCGCCTGGAGGCGCTGCCGCACGTGCGTCCGATGGTGCGGATGAGCCACTTCGCCCGGGCCGACGAGCTGGACTGCGCGCGCACCGCCGAGCAGCTGGAGACCTTCGCACGCGCCAGCGCGGACCTGCCCGGACAGACCAGCCTGTGCAATTCGCCCGCGCTGCTGGGCTGGCCGCAGGCCGGCGGCGACTGGGCGCGACCGGGGCTGATGCTCTATGGCGTCTCGCCGTTGCCGGCGGGCGACGGGCCGGCAGCGCAGCTGCGCCCGGTGATGACCCTGGAATCGAAGGTGATCGCGGTGCGCGAGCTGGCCGCCGGCGAGCCGGTGGGCTACGGCGCGCGCTTCGTCACCGAGGGCCCGACCCGGATCGGCGTGGTCGCAATGGGCTATGCCGACGGTTATCCGCAGTTCGCGGTCAATGGCACCCCGGTGGCGATCGACGGCCGTCCGGGGCGGCTGGTCGGCCGGGTATCGATGGACATGCTCACCGTCGACCTCACTGGCCATCCGCAGGCCGGCGTCGGCAGCACGGTGGAGCTGTGGGGCTCCCGGGTGCCCGCCACCCAGGTGGTGGCGCACAGCCAGACCAGCGCCTATCGCCTGCTGTGCGCGGTCAAGCGCGTGCCGCTGCAGTACCACGGCTGAGCCCGCACGTCCGGGCACCGCTTGCGCGCTCACCGCGGCACCGTGGCCCGGCAGCGCCCGCGGATCGCCGATAATGGGCCTCCGAACAGCCTGGCGCCCCGGCGTGAGCAACGACGACGAACCCCTCAAGGCGCTGCTGCTGCCTTTCCAGAACGGCACCCTGGCGTGGCCGCCGGGCCGCGTGCTGTTCCTGCGTGCGCGTGATGGCTGGCCGCTGCGGCAGATGGAGCTGTCCGGGCTGCGCTGCGAGCAGGGTTTCCGGCCGCTGGCCGACGCCCTGCAGCGCGCCGGGCTGGACGTGCTGCCGGAACTGCCGGTGTCCGAGCCGGCGGCCGCGCTGGTGCTGGTGCTGCCGCCGCGCCAGCGCGACGAGGCCCGCGCGCTGCTGGCCCGCGCGGTCGGCCTGGCCGCCGGCGGGGCGCGGGTGGTCGCCGCGGTGGCCAACGACGAGGGCGCCCGTTCGCGCGAGAAGGACCTGCAGCAGCTGGCGGGCCTCGGCGGCACCCTGGCCAAGTTCCATTGCCGGGTGTTCTGGACCCCGCCGCTGGATGGTCCGCGCGATCCGGCGCTGGCGGCCCAGTGGCGGCGGGCCGACGCGGTGCGTCCGCTGCGCGACGGCAGCTTCCACAGCCGCCCCGGCGTGTTCGCCTGGGACCGGGTGGATCCGGCCTCGGCCCTGCTCGCCGCGCACATGCCGGCCGACCTGCGCGGCCGCGGCGCCGACCTGGGCGCCGGCTGGGGCTACCTGGCGCGCGAGGTGCTCGAGCGTTCCCCCGGCGTGGGTGCGCTGGACCTGTACGAGGCCGAGGCGCGTGCGCTGGACCTGGCACGGATGAACCTGGACGGGGCGCGGGTGACCCCGGGCTTCCACTGGCATGACGTCACCGCCGGGCTGCCGCGCGACGGCTACGACTTCATCGTCAGCAACCCGCCGTTCCACGGCCATGACCGTGGCGACCGCCCCGAGCTGGGGCAACGCTTCATCGAGGTGGCCGCGCGCGCGCTGCGGCCTGGCGGGCGCCTGCTGCTGGTGGCCAACCGCCACCTGCCGTACGAGGCGACCCTGGCACAGGCGTTTTCCGGCCAGCGGGTGCTGGCCGAGGCAGGAGGATTCAAGGTGATCGAGGCAACCCGGGGAGCGTCGCGTTGAGCAAGTCGATGAAGCTGGTCAAGCACCTGGCCAACCTGGGCTATGGCAGCCGCAAGGAAGTGGGCTGGATGTTCCGCGAGGGCCGCATCACCGATGCCGCCGGCGAGGTGCTCTACCAGGACGACCCGCTGGACCACGACGACGTGCGCGTGGACGGCGAACCGCTGGATCCGCCGGCGGGCCTGGTGCTGATGCTGCACAAGCCGGCCGGCTACACCTGCTCGGCCAAGGACAAGGGTCGCATCGTCTACGACCTGCTCCCCCCGCGCTTCCGCCTGCGCGACCCGGTGCTGTCCACCGTCGGCCGCCTGGACCGGGACACCACCGGCCTGCTGCTGATGACCGACGACGGTCAGCTGCTGCACCGGATCGTCTCGCCGAAGTCCAGGCTGGCCAAGGTCTACGAGGCCGAGCTGGCGCAGGACCTGCGCGGCGACGAGGCCGCGCTGTTCGCCAGCGGCACCCTGGTGCTGGAATCGGAGGCCACGCCGCTGCTGCCGGCGCAGATGGAGGTGCTGGGCCCGCGCCGGGCCCGGGTGGTGCTCCACGAGGGCCGCTACCACCAGGTGCGGCGCATGTTCGCGGCGACCGGCAACCACGTCCAGGCGCTGCACCGGCCCCAGGTCGGAGGCCTGTCGCTGGAGGGGCTCGCCGAGGGCCAGTGGCGCCCGCTCGGCCAGGCCGACCTGGACGTGCTGTTCAACGGGGCGCAGGCATGAGCGCCGGGGCCGCGCTGGCGCCGCTGCCGTTCGTCCCGGCCGCGGTGCTGTTCGACATGGACGGGCTGATGCTGGACAGCGAGCGGGTCATCACCGACTGCCACGCGCGCGCGGCGGCCGCCGGCGGCCACGAGCTGCCGGAGGACTACTGGCTGCAGATGGTCGGCACCGGCGATGCGGTGTGCCGCGCACTGCTGGTGGACCGCCTGGGCGAGGCCGCGGCCGACGCGGTGCTGGAGCGCTCGGACGCCTACTACATGGAGCGGGTCGAGGCGGGCATTCCGCACCGCCCCGGAATCATCGCGCTGCTGGAGTGGCTGCGCGCGCACGCGGTGCCGCGCGCGGTGGCCACCTCCACCCGCAACCCGCTGGCCAGCCACAAGCTGCGCCAGGCCGGGCTGGCCGGGTACTTCGAGGTGGTCTGCACCGCCTCGGACGTGGCCCATCCCAAGCCGGCGCCCGACGTCTACCTGCTGGCCGCGCGCCGACTGGGCGTGGAACCGGCCCGCTGCCTGGTGCTGGAGGATTCGCCGACGGGCGTGCGCGCGGCGCTGGCCGCGGGCATGACGCCGGTCCAGATCCCGGACCTGGTGGCCCCGGACGCGGCGACCCGCGCCCTCGGGCACCGCATCGCGCCCTCGCTGGAGGCGGTGCTGCCACTGCTGCAGGCGGCGCTGGCCGAGGCCGTCACCGGCCGCTGAGCGCCCCCGGCGCCGCGGCGGCGGCGCCCGGCCCGGCTGGGACAATCTGCCCGGTCGCGCCGCCCTGCGGCGGGCCTACAATCGGGCGCATGCGGCGTACCTCCCGCCACCACCGTCCACTGGCCCGCCTGGCCTTGCTGGCGGTGCTGCTGCTGGCCCTGGCGCCGGCCGCGGGGCGGTTGCTGTCGGCCGCCTCCGCGCAGCCGCAGCTGCTGGCCGGGTGGTCGCAGCTGTGTACCGCCGCCGGGCTGCAGAGCCTGCCCGGCCCGGCCGACCCGCCGGGCTGGCCTGCGCCGGCCGGCGCGCACCAGGGCGAGGACTGCCCGTACTGCCCGCTGGCGGCCCAGCTGTGGCTGCCGCCGCTGGCGGCGGTGGCCGCGGTGGGGCACGCGGCGGCAGCAGTCCCTGCCGCCCGCGCCGCGCCGCGCCGCCGCTTCCGTCGACTCCACGGGCCGGGAAGCCGCGGCCCCCCGGCCGGGCACTGACGCCACGAACCCGTCCTGTTCCGTGCGGCCGCCAGGCCGTGCGACGTCGTGCCCCGGAGCTCCCGATGAACCCGTCCTGCCCGCCGCCGCGAGCGGCCCGCCGGGCCGCGCCCGCGGTCCTGGTCCTGTTGTGTCCCTTCCTGCTGTCCGCTGCGCGCGCCGCCACGGCGCAGGCCAGCCCGACCACCCTCGATGCGGTCGATGTCAGCGGCCATCCCGGGCCGCTGGCCGCCGATGCCGGCAGCACCACGCGCCTGGGCCTGGGCGTGCTGGAAACCCCCGCGGCGGTGACCGTCATCGACCGCCCCGCGCTGGAGGCGCGCGGCGTGCGCACCACCCAGGACGCGCTGGCCGGGGTGCCCGGGCTGACCGTGGCCTCGCCGCCGGGGCATGGCAACACCGTCACCTGGCGCGGCTTCTCCTCCAGCCAGGTCAGCCAGCTGTTCAACGGCATCGACGTGCAGTACGCCACCATCGCCGCGCGCCCGGTCGACGCCTGGCAGTACGAGCGGGTGGAGGCCATCGGCGGGCCGTCCAGCTTCCTGTACGGCGTGGGCGCGGTCGGCGGGGCGATCAACTATGTCACCCGCCTGGCCAGCCTCGACCACGACCAGTCGCGCTGGCAGGCCGCGTGGGGTTCGCACCGCGACGCGACCCTGGCGGTCGGGGCCAACCTGCGCGACGCCGGCGCGCGCCAGGCGCTGGCGGTGGACCTGAGCCTGCGCAGCGGCGACAGCTGGGTCGATGCGCAGTCCCGCCGCGCATTGGCCGCGGCCGCGTCCTGGCGCGCCCGGCTCTCCCCGGCGCTGCAGCACACCCTGGCGCTGGAATACCAGGACGAGGACGTGCGCCGGCCCTACTGGGGCACGCCGCTGCCGCCGGCGACCGGCGGGCGCGTGCGCCTGCCGTCGTCGCGGGTGGGGCGCAACTACAACGTCGACGACGGCCGCTACGCGCAGGACGTGCGCTGGCTGCGTTCGCTGCTGGAGTGGGAGCCCGGTGCCGGCCGGCTGCGCAACACCGCCTACCACTACGACGCGCTGCGCGATTACCGCAACCTGGAGACCTACCGCCTGGCCGCCGCTGGCACTGGCGTGCAGCGCTCCGGCGCGCTGCTGCAGCGGCACGACCAGCAGGTGTGGGGCAACCGCGTGGAGTGGCTGCAGGACGGCCGCCTCGGCACCCTGCCCAGCCGCTGGAGCCTGGGCGCCGAAGCCAGCTACAACCGGCAGACGCGGTTTCCCCTGTCGCTGCCGGCAACGGTGGATACCGTTCCGCTGGATGCGGTCACGCCCGGCCGCTTCCTGGACGTGCCCGGCGCAGTGCTGGCCTACCGCCCCGACCGCACCAACCGCCTGCACAGCCAGGCGCTGTACGCCGAGGCCCTCACCACCCTGGCCCCCGGGCTGGAGTTGCTCACCGGCCTGCGCCACGAGCGGGTGCGGCTGGACGTGCTCAACCATCGTGTCGCCAGCCCCGCCAATCCCGTGCGTTTCCAGCGACGCTACGCGCCGACCACGGGCCGGCTCGCGCTGGACTGGGCGTTCGCGCCGGGCGCCAGGGTCTACGCCCAGGCGAGCACCGCGGCCGATCCACCGGCAGGGGTGCTCAGCACCGCCAGCTTCGCCTCGGTGCGCGACTTCGACCTGTCGCGTGGCCGCCAGCACGAGCTCGGCGCCAAGTTCCAGTCGCGCGACGGGCTGCGCTACGCCACGCTGGCTGGCTACCGCATCGTGCGCAGCAACCTGGCGGTGGCCGACCCGGCCACCCCGGGGCAGACCCTGCCCGTGGGCCGGCAGTCCTCGCGCGGGGTGGAGCTGGCCTTCGGCTGGCGGCCGCGGCCGGCGGTGTCGGTGGACGGCAACCTGGCCTGGGTGGATGCGCGCCTGGACGACTTCCACGAAACAGTGGCCGGCGCGGTGGTGTCGCGGGACGGCAACCTCCCGGCCAACACCCCGGCGCGGGTCGGCAATCTGTGGCTGGAGTGGCGCATCGACCCCCGCTGGAGCGCGGGGGCGCAACTGCGCGGCGTCTCGGCCCGTTATGCCGACGCCGGCAACGCGCTGCGGGTGCCCGGCCACGCCCTGTGGGGCGCGCACCTGCGCTGGCAGCCCGGCGAAGCCACCGGCATCGAGCTGCGCGGGCGCAACCTCGGCAATCGCCGCTACATCGCCCACGCGCTCGCCGGCGACATGGCCTATGCCGGCGATCCGCGAAGCTGGGAACTGGTCCTGCGCCGTGCGTTCTAGCCGATTCCATCCGTCGCTATGCCCGCGCGCCCACCGGCGCCCCGGGCCGGGAGCCGACATGCAACCGATCGTCCAGTCCCGCCGCATCGCCAGGCCCCGGCTGCGCCGCGCGCTGGCGCTGGCGCTGTGCCTGCTGCCGCTGCTGGCCGCCTGCGGCCGTGAACCGGGGCCTGGGCCCGGCCCGCGCGCGCCCGCGGCCACGCCGGCCCCGGCGCCGGTGGTCGCTCCGTGGGCCCTGCCGGCCGCGCCCGGCGCGGCCCAGCCGGACCTGGTGCGCGCGCCGGACGGGCGCCTGCTGCTGAGCTGGCTCGAGCCGGGGGAAACCGCCGGCCACCGCCTGCAGCTGGCGGCCACGGTGCCCGGCAGCGGCCGCTGGGAGCCGGCCATCACCGTGGCGCAGGGCAGCGACTGGTTCGTGAACTGGGCCGATACCCCGCGCATCCACGCGCTGGACGACGGCTCGCTGTGGGCGCACTGGCTGGAAAGCACCGGCCCTTCGCGCATGGACTACGGCATCGCCCTGGCACGCTCGGGCGACGCCGGCCGCACCTGGGAACGCACCGCGCCGGTGCATCCGCGCAGCCGCGGCGACCACGGGTTCGTGACCTTCTGGGCCCAGGGCCGGGACCGGCTCGGCCTGGCCTGGCTGGACAGCCGGCAGAAGGCCACGGCCGCGGCGGCCGGCGGTCACGAGGCCCACGCGGGCCACCACGCCGGCGGCGCGCCGATGATGCTGCGCGCGGCGGTGCACGCGGCCGATGGCCACCAGCAGGCCGAGTGGCCGCTGGACGGCTCCACCTGCGACTGCTGCACCACCGGCTCGGCGCGCACGGCGCAGGGCGTGGTGGTGGTCTACCGCGGCCGCGACGCCGGGGAGATCCGCGATACCCGGATCGTGCGCCTGCAGGAGGACGGCACCTGGACCGCCCCGCGCGAGGTGCACCGCGATGGCTGGCACTTCGCCGGCTGCCCGGTCAACGGCCCGGCGGTGGCCGCCGACGGCCGGCAGGTGTGGGTGGCCTGGTACACCGAGGCCGATGGCCAGCCGGAACTGCGGGCGGCGCGCTCGAACGACGCCGGCGCCAGCTTCGCCGCGCCGGTGACCCTGGCGCGCGGTCCCCGGGTGCTGGGGCGGGTCGCCCTGGCTGCCGGAGGCGGCCAGCTGCTGGCGGCGTGGCTTGAGGAATCCGGTCGCGAGACCCAGCAGCTGCAGCTGGCGCGCTACCGGCCGGACCTGTCCGCACCGGTCCGGACCGCGGTCGCCACCCTGCAGGCGCGTGGCCGCGCCAGCGGCATGCCACGCCTGCAATGGGCCGACGGCGCCGCATGGCTGGCCTGGACCGAGGTGGAGGACGGCGCGCCCGTGCTGCGCGGGACGGTGGTGCGCTGAGCCGGCTCAGGCGTACTGCATCTTCCGGCTCATGCCGCCGTCGACGATGAATTCCTGTCCGGTGGTGAAGCCCGACAGCGCCGGTGCCAGCAGGTGGACCGCCAGCGCGGCGATGTCCTCCGGCACGCCGACCCGGCCCGCCGGATGCTGCGCATGGTCGCGCCGCGACAGCTTCGGCCTGCGCCGGCTGGCCGGCCCGCGCCAGGCCTCGGTGGCGATCCACCCGGGGCTGATGCAGTTCACCCGGACCTTCGGCCCCTCGCTCAGCGCCAGTGCGTGGGTGAAGGCCAGCAGCCCGCCCTTGGCCGCGGCATAGGCCTCGCTGTGCGGCTCGGACTGGTGGGCGCGGGTGGAGGCGATGTTGACGATGGCACCGCCGCCGTCGGCCTGGCGCAGCGCCGGCAGGGTATGGCGGCTGCACAGGAAGGCGCCGTGCAGGCTGGACAGGCGCCGGTTCCATTCGGCCAGGTCCAGCGCTTCCAGCGGCGGCACGTGCGGATCGGGCAGGCCGGCGTTGTTGACCAGGCCGTCGATGCGGCCGAACCGGTCCAGCGCCGCGGCCACGAAGGCGGCGGTGCTGCGCTCGCTGGCCACGTCCAGGCGACGGAACAGGGCCCGTGCCGGGGTACCCCATTCGCGCAGGCAGGCGCGCCCGGCGTCACCGTCCAGGTCGCCGATGGCCACGCTGCCGCCGGCACCGATCACCGCCTGGGCGATGCCGCGGCCGATCCCCTGGGCGCCGCCGGTGACCAGCACCACCCGGTCCTGCAACGGCGCGGGGTTCCACGGATGGATCGACGGGACGAGGGACATGGCGCGGCTCCGATGGCGACCGGTCCAGTCTCGCGCGGGTGCCGTGCAGGCGGTGCAGCCGGCGGCGCCGGCCGCCGTGGCCGCGCCGGTGGCGTGGCGGTCAGGCGCCCTGGCGCGGCGGGAACAGGGCGTTCCAGCCCTCGTGGCCCAGCTCGCGCAGGGTGGCGTAATTGCGCTCGACGATGATGTCCGCTTCCGGATACACCTCCACCGCGCGGCTGACGCTGTCCTCGCGCAGCAGGTGCAGGGTCGGGTAGGGCGCGCGGTTGGAGTAGTTCTCGATGTCGTCCGGGCGGCTGTCGGCGAACTGGTAGTCCGGGTGGAAGCTGGCCACCTGCAGCACGCCGTCCAGCTCCAGCGCCTCGACCAGCGCGTCGGCCTGGTCCAGGAAGTCGTTGTAGTCCAGGAAGTCGCCCAGCACGTACGGATGCACCAGCAGGGTGGTGTCGGTCTGCTCGGCAGGGGTGTCGCGCAGGCGCAGCAGCTCCTCGCCCAGCTGCTCGACCAGCTGCTCCGGCGTGGTCGCATCGCTGAACACCAGGCGCACCTGGTCCTTGACGTACACCGCCTTGGCGAAGGGGCACAGGTTCAGGCCGATCACCGCCTTTTCCAGCCACAGGCGCGTGTCGGCCAGCGCCGTGGCCTCGTCCGGGCCGGTGGGGCCCTCGCCCAGCGCGTCGTCCGCGGCCGGCTCAGTCACGGAAGTTCTCGAACTGCAGCGGCAGGCCGAAGTCGGCCTTGCGCAGCACGGCGATGGCCTCCTGCAGGTCGTCGCGCTTCTTGCCGTTGACCCGCAGCTTGTCACCGTTGATCTGGCTGTCGACCTTGAGCTTGGCGTCCTTGAGCGACGCCTGGATCTTCTTGGCGATGTCGCGTTCGATGCCCTGCTTGACCGTGACCTTCTGCCGCGCGCCGGCCAGGTTGGTCTCCACGTCGCCGAACTCCAGGCAGCGGATGTCGATGCTGCGCGCGGTCAGGCGCTGCTTGAGGATGTCGGTCATCTGCTTGAGCTGGAAATCGCTCGGCGCCGACTGGCTGATGACGTTCTCCTCCAGCGCGAACTTCGCGTCCACGCCCTTGAAGTCGAAGCGGGTGGTCAGCTCGCGGCTGGCCTGGTCGACCGCGTTGGTCAGCTCGTGGGTGTCCACTTCGGACACGATGTCGAAGGAAGGCACGGGAATCTCCTGGTTGCGGGTGGACGCCATTCTAGGCGGCGGGCCGGCACCGCGGCGCGCGGGCCGCCGCCGGCGGATAATGCGCCCATGCCTGCCCGCCCCCGTTCCAACCTCGCTGCAGCCGCCTGGATGGTCGCCGCCGTCGCCTGCTTCTCGCTGATGGATGCGGCGATGAAGCTGCTGGCCGCGCGCTATCCGCCGCTGCAGGTGACCCTGCTGCGTGGCGCGGCCTCGCTGCCGTTCGTGCTGGTGTGGGTGCTGGCCACCGCCGGCCCGCGCTCGATCATCCCGGTGCGCTGGCCGCTGCACCTGCTGCGCGGCGTGCTGGGGATGGCGATGATCGGCTGCTTCGTGCTGGCGCTGAAGGACATGCCGCTGTCCACCGCCTACACCATCTACTTCGTGGCCCCGCTGCTGGTGGCGGCGCTGTCGGTGCCGCTGCTGGGCGAGCACGTCGGCCCGCGCCGCTGGACCGCGATCGCCATCGGCCTGGTCGGGGTGGTGGTGGTGCTGCGCCCGGGCACCGACGGCATCATCTCCTTCCCCGGGCTGATGGTGCTGCTGGCGGCCACCGCGTACGCCATCGCCGCGGTGACGGTCAGCCTGCTCACCCGTACCGACACCCCGCAGTCGATGGTGGTGTGGTTCCTGGCGATCATGGCCATCGGCGCCGGGCTGGCGGCGATCCCCGGCTGGGTGCCGCTGCAGCGCGGTGATGCGCTGCTGATCGTGGGCATGGGCCTGGCCGGGGCGCTGGGCCAGATCGCCCTGACCGCCGCCTTCATGCGTGGCGACGCCTCGCTGGTCGCGCCGCTGGAGTACACCGGGCTGGTCTGGGTGATCGGCTGGGACTGGGTGTTCTGGCGGACCCTGCCGGACGGCTTCACCTGGGCCGGCGCGGTGATCATCATGGGTAGCGGGTTGTACCTGCTGCGCCGCGAGCGCACGGTGGGCGCGCACCGGGCGCCGCCGCTGGACCATTCGTGAGCCGCCGGCGGCGACCGCCGGGACGCAGCGGCGCGGAGCTGGAACACCGGGGCACGCCGCCGCGGCAGGCCAGCTGCTAGGCTTGCCGCCCCGCGCGCCGATGCCTCCCGTTCCCGTGATCCGGTTCCAGCAGGTCCACAAGTCCTACCGCGTGGGCGGCCGCGCGGTCGCCGCGCTGCATCCGCTCGACCTGGAGATCCGGGCAGGCGAGGTGTTCGGCATCATCGGCCACTCCGGCGCGGGCAAGTCCACCCTGATCCGGCTGATCAACCGGCTGGAGGCCCCCAGTGGCGGCCAGCTGCAGGTCGACGGCCAGGACGTGGCCACCCTCGATGGCGAGGGACTGCGCGCGCTGCGCCGGCGCATCGGCATGATCTTCCAGCACTTCAACCTGCTGTCCTCGCGCACCGTCGCGCAGAACGTGGCCTTTCCGCTGCAACTGGCCGGCGAGCCGCGCGCACGGATCGACGCGCGCGTGGCTGGACTGCTGGAGCGGGTGGGCCTGTCCGAGCATGCCGGCAAGTACCCGGCGCAGCTGTCCGGCGGGCAGAAGCAGCGCGTGGGCATCGCCCGGGCGCTGGCCACGGACCCGAAGATCCTGCTCTGCGACGAGGCCACCAGCGCGCTGGATCCGCAGACCACCGCCTCGGTGCTGTCGCTGCTGGCCGGGATCAACCGCGAGCTGGGCCTGACCATCGTCCTGATCACCCACGAGATGGACGTGATCCGCCGTGTCTGCGACCGGGTCGCGGTGCTCGACGCAGGCCGCCTGGTGGAGAGCGGCCCGGTGACCGGGGTGTTCCTGCACCCGCGGCATCCGACCACGCGGCGTTTCGTGTCCGAGGCCGAGCACACCGATGGCGAGGGCCAACCCGACTTCGGCGCCGTGCGCGGCCGGGTGCTGCGCCTGACCTTCCTCGGGGAGGACACCTACGCGCCGCTGCTGGGCCGCGTCGCCCGCCAGACCGGCGTGGACTACAACATCCTGTCCGGGCGCATCGACCGCATCCGCGACACCCCCTATGGCCAGCTGGTGGTGGCCCTGGACGGCGGCGACCCCGGCGCGGCGCAGCAGGCATTCGAGGCCGCCGGCGTCACCGTGGAGGTACTGCGCGCATGATCCTGTTGCCGATGGCTGCCAGCGCGGCCGGCTTCTTCCGCCACCTCGATGCCGGCAAATGGGGCGAGATCGGCCAGGCCACGCTGGACACCCTGGCCATGCTCGGCGGCGCGCTGCCGCTGACCGGGCTGATCGGCCTGCCGCTGGGCGTGCTGCTGTTCCTGGCCGGCCCGCGGCAGCTGCACGAGCGCCGCGGCCTGTACGCGGTGCTGTCGCTGCTGGTCAACATACTGCGCTCGGTGCCTTTCATCATCCTGATGATCGCGATGATCCCGCTGACCCTGGCGGTGATGGGCACCTCGCTCGGTGTACGCGGTGCGATCCTGCCGCTGGTCGTGGGCGCCGCACCGTTCTATGCGCGCCTGGTGGAAACCGCGTTGCGCGAGGTCGACCGCGGCGTGATCGAGGCCAGCCTGGCGATGGGCGCCACCACCTGGCAGCTGGTGTGGCGCGTGCTGCTGCCCGAGGCCCGCCCGGGCCTGGTGGCTGGCGCCACGGTGACCACCATCGCCCTGGTGGGCTTCACCGCCATGGGCGGTGCGATCGGCTCCGGGGGCCTGGGCGACCTGGCCTTCCGCGACGGCTACCAGCGCTCGCATACCGACGTGGCCCTGGTCACGGTCGTGCTGCTGCTGGTACTGGTGCAACTCGTGCAGATGCTGGGCGACCGCCTGGTGGCCCGCTACAGCCGGCGCTGAGCCGCGCCGTATCCTTCCTGACTTCCTCCGGATCTTCCCCATGCGCGCACGTTTCCTGCCCCTCCTCCTCGCCGCCAGCGCGGTGCTAGCCGGTTGCGGCGGCGGATCCGGTTCCACCGGCGAGGACACCCTCAGCGTGGCCGCCACCGCGGTGCCGCATGCGGAGATCCTGGAGGTGGTCAAGCCGCTGCTGGAGAAGGAGGGCGTGCGCCTTCAGGTGCGCGTGTTCAACGACTACGTGCAACCCAACGACCAGGTCGCGCAGAAGCACATCGACGTGAACTACTTCCAGACCGAGCCGTACCTGCAGGCCTACAACGCCGGCCGTGGTACCGGGCTGGTGACGGTCACCGGCGTGCACATCGAGCCGTTCGGCGCCTATTCGCGCCGCCACGCCTCGCTGCAGGCGCTGCCGGACGGCGCCGACGTGGCGATCCCCAACGACCCGAGCAACAACTCGCGCGCGCTGATCCTGCTGCATACCGCCGGCGTGATCACCCTGGTGGACCCATCCAATGCCCTGGCCACCCAGCGCGACATCACCGCCAATCCCAAGGGGCTGAAGTTCCGCGAGCTGGACTCGGCGATGCTGCCGCGCATCCTCGACCAGGTGGACCTGGCCCTGATCAACACCAACTACGCGCTGGACGCCGGGTTGGACCCGACCCGTGACGCCCTGGCGATCGAGGGCGCCGATTCGCCCTACGTGAACTTCCTGGTCGCCCGTCCCGACAACCGGGACGACCCGCGGGTGCAGGCGCTGGCGCGGGCGCTCACCAGCCCCGAGGTCAAGGCCTTCATCGAGCAGAAGTACCGCGGCGCGGTGCTGCCGGCGTTCTGAACGATGCCGATCCTGCTGGCCATCCTGCTCGCGGTGCTGCTGGCGGCCGGACTGATGCTGCTGTTGTTGCCGCTGTCGTTGTGGCAGCGCTACCGGGTGGCACGCTCGCGCCGCCGGGCCAGTGCATGGGTGGCGGGTCTGGCGTGGTGGTCGGCGCTGGCGTCCAGCGGCCTGATGCTGCTGTCCACCGCGCTGGCCGGGCTGCTGTGGCCGTTGGCGTGGAGCTACGTGGCGATGGCCTATCCGGCCGGGCTGCTGCTGGGCGCCGCCGGCCATGCGCTTACGCGCTTCGAAGCCCTGCCCGATGGCCTCTACTACCGCTCCAGTGCCTGGCTGGTGTCGGGGCTGGCGCTGCTGGTGACGGTGCGCCTGGGCGCCGGACTGGTGCAGACACTGCGGGTATGGACCACCGGCGCGACATGGCCCGACAGTGGCTGGCTCAGCCACGCCGGGCTGCTGGCGATGGGCGCACTGCTGCTGGGCTACGCCACCGCCCAGGCTTGGGGGCTGCGCCATCGCCTGCGCCGTTACCTGCGCCACCGCGGCTACGACCGTTCGCCGCGCTAGCCCAACGCACGCAGGCGGGCCTGGGCCCGCCTGCGTGGTCACCCGGTTCCAGCCGGATGCCTGTCAGCCTGTCAGGCGTCGTGGCCGGCCGCCGCGGTCAGAAGCGGGCGCCGATGCCGACGCCCACGGTCCACGGATCCAGGTCGAGCTCCTCGCCTGTACCGGTGCCACCCACGCGCACTTCCGGACGCGAGTGCATGTAGCGCACGTCGGTGCGGGCGAACCAGGTCTCGTTGATGTTCATGTCCACGCCGACGGTGCCGATCGCACCCTTGGCAGTTTCCAGCCCGACCGCGCCGCCGGCGCCGGCGAGGTCCTCGTTGCTGAAGTTGGACTCGTAGTAGCCCAGGCCCACGAACGGGCGGAAGGTCTGGCCGGCCTGGCCGAAGTGCCACTGGCCGCTCAGCGCGATGGGCTGCTGCTCGACGGTGCCGATCTTGCCGAGGTCGTCCGAGCGGACGCGGTGGTTGAACTTGTCGGCAGCGCCCCACAGCTCGACCGCGAAGTTGTCGGTCGCATACCAGCTCGCGCTCAGGGTCGGGGCCGGGCCGCCGTCCACGCGCAGGCCGTTGCCGGGATCGGAAGGCTCGATGTGGGCAATGCCGCCGACCACGGCAAAGCGCTTGTCCGCAGCGGTGGAGGTGCCGGTGCCGTCCTGGGCGAAGGCCGGCGCGGCGACCGCCAGCGCGGGAACCAGGGCAAGGGTCAGGATTCGAATGGACCGCATGGGGGATCTCCTCTTTCGTTGTTCTGTGGCCCGTGGAGTGGGCGGGGCCGACCGTAGGAGCGTCTGGATGAACCGATCCCTGCCATCGCCCGCAGGTCGCCCCGGCCATTCAGCAAACACCCCGCGGAGCCCGCGGTTGCGGGCCCGGCGGCGTCTGCGCGGATTCATCCAGCTGAGGGCGGCGTGCACGAAAACCGGCCCTGCCTGCTCCGTGATGCGCCCGTGTAGGACGCCGTTCCGGAGTCCGTGGAAGGATGGTTTCCCCTGGAACCTTCCCGCCTGGAAAGGCGCGTGCGGACGCTACGCCGGCGGAGGTTGGCGGGTGCGGCGCGGGCGGACACAATAGACGTCTTTCCCCACGCACAACGCCGGAGTCCTGGCATGGCCCAAATCAAGGAAGCGCGCGTCCCCGATATCGGGGATTACAGCGACGTCCCCGTCATCGAAATCCTGGTCGCCGTGGGCGATACCGTGGCCAAGGACCAGGGGCTGGTCACGCTGGAGTCGGACAAGGCCACGCTGGAAGTGCCTTCGGCCTTCGCCGGCGTGGTCAAGGAACTCAAGGTCAAGCTCGGCGACACCCTGTCCGAGGGCGGCGTGGTGGCCCTGATCGAGGTGGCCGAAGGCGAAGTCGCCGCACCGGCCGCCGCGCCCGCGGCCGCCGCCGCACCGGCTGCGCCGACCACGCCCGCCGCGTCGGTCAAGACCGCCGAGACCGGCGAGCGGGTCGAGCCGGTGGCCGTGCCCGAGCAGGCCGACAAGCTGGCCCAGCGCGAGATCGCCCAGGTCCAGTCGCACCAGCCCGCCTCCGGCGCGAGCGCGCCGCGGACCCCGCCGGTGGAGTTCAATGCCGACAGCGTGCTGCCGGAGAAGGTGCCGTACGCGACCCCGGCAGTGCGCCTGTTCGCGCGCGAGCTGGGCGTGGACCTGTTCCAGGTCACCGGCAGCGAGCGCGGCGGCCGCATCACCCGCGAGGACGTGCAGCGCTACGTCAAGGGCGCGCTGTCCGGTGGCGCCCCGGCCCAGGCGGCGTCCGCTGGCGGGGGTGGCAACGGGCTCAGCCTGCTGCCCTGGCCGAAGGTGGATTTCAGCAAGTTCGGCGAGACCGAGACCCAGCCGCTGTCGCGGATCAAGAAGATCTCCGGCGCCAACCTGGCGCGCAACTGGGCGATGATCCCGCACGTCACCCAGTTCGACCAGGCCGACATCACCGGGCTGGAAGAGCTGCGCGTGCAGCTCAACAAGGAGCAGGAGAAGAGCAAGTCCGGCATCAAGCTGACCATGCTCGCGTTCCTGCTCAAGGCCAGCGCCGCGGCGCTGAAGCAGTTCCCGGACTTCAACGCCTCGCTCGATGCCAGCGGCGAGAACCTCACCCTGAAGAAGTACTTCCACATCGGCTTCGCCGCCGACACGCCCAACGGGCTGGTCGTGCCGGTCATCCGCGACGTGGACAGGAAGGGCGTGCTGCAGGTGGCCCAGGAGATGGGCGAGCTGGCGAAGAAGGCGCGCGATGGCAAGCTCGGCCCGGCCGACATGAGCGGCGGCTGCTTCTCGATCAGCTCGCTGGGCGGCATCGGTGGCACCGCGTTCACCCCGATCATCAATGCGCCGGAGGTGGCCATCCTCGGCGTGTCCAAGTCCTCGATGCAGCCGGTGTGGGACGGCAAGCAGTTCGTGCCGCGCCTGACCCTGCCGCTGTCGCTGAGCTACGACCATCGCGTGATCGACGGCGCCGCCGCCGCGCGCTTCACCAGCTATCTGGCCCAGGTCCTCGCGGACATGCGCCGCGTGCTGCTGTAACGGAGGGCACATGGCGAACACGATCGAAATCAGGGTTCCGGACATCGGCGACTACAGCGACGTCCCGGTCATCGAAGTGCTGGTGGCGGTGGGCGACACCGTGGCCAAGGACCAGGGCCTGGTGACCCTGGAGTCGGACAAGGCCACGCTGGAAGTGCCGTCCACGGCCGCAGGCGTGGTCCGCGAGATCAAGGTGAAGGTCGGCGACGCGCTGTCCGAGGGCAGCGTCGTGCTGGTGCTGGAAACCGAAGGCGCCGCGGCGGCCCCGAAGGCGGCTGCCGCTGCCGCCCCGGCCGCCCCGGCTGCCCCGGCTGCCCCGGCACCCGCCGCGGCCCAGCCCCCGGCGGCGGCCGCAAGCAGCGGCCCGGTCGAGGTCAAGGTGCCGGATATCGGCGACTACAGCGACGTCCCGGTGATCGAGGTGCTGGTGGCCGTGGGCGACAAGGTCGCCAAGGACCAGGGCCTGGTCACGCTGGAATCGGACAAGGCCACGCTCGAGGTGCCGTCGTCGGCCGACGGCGTGGTCAAGGAGATCAGGGCCAAGGTGGGCGACACCCTGTCCCAGGGCGACGTGGTGGTGGTGCTCGAGGGCGCCGCGGCCGCGGCGCCGGCGGCTGCCGCCCCGGGCAGCAAGCCGCCGGTGGCGCCGTCGCACCGCGCCCCGGCCGAGCCGGTCGCCCCGAAGCCCGCGCTGGGCACCGGCAAGCCGGCCGATATCGAATGCCGCATCGTGGTCCTGGGCTCCGGCCCCGGCGGTTACACGGCCGCCTTCCGTGCGGCCGACCTGGGCCTGGATACCGTGCTCATCGAGCGCTATGCCAGCCTGGGCGGCGTGTGTCTCAACGTCGGGTGCATCCCGTCCAAGGCGCTGCTGCATTCGGCCGCGGTGATCGAGGAGGCCGCGCATGCCGAAGAGTGCGGCATCGAGTTCCCGGCGCCGAAGATCCACCTGGACAAGCTGCGCGCGTACAAGGAGAAGGTCGTCGGCCAGCTGACCCGTGGCCTGGCCGGGATGGCCAAGCAGCGCAAGGTGCGCACCGTGCAGGGCGTGGCCAAGTTCGTCTCGCCCAACGAGCTGGAGATCGCCGGCGACGACGGCAAGACCCAGCTGCTGCGCTTCGAGCAGTGCATCATCGCCGCCGGCTCGCAGGCGGTGAAGCTGCCGAACTTCCCGTGGGACGACCCGCGGGTGATGGACTCCACCGATGCGCTCGAGCTGGCCGAGGTGCCGAAGTCGCTGCTGGTGGTGGGCGGCGGCATCATCGGCCTGGAGATGGCCACCGTCTACAGCGCCCTGGGCGCGAAGGTGACCGTGGTCGAGTTCATGGACCAGCTGATGCCGGGCGCGGACAAGGACCTGGTCAAGCCGCTGGCCGACCGCCTGAAGAAGCAGGGCATCGAAGTGCACCTGAAGACCAAGGCGGCCGGGGTCAAGGCCGAGAAGAAGGGCATCGGCGTGACCTTCGAATCGGCCACCGAAGGCCAGAAGCCGGCGCTGGAGTCGGGCACCTGGGACCGCGTGCTGGTCGCCGTGGGCCGCGCGCCGAACGGGAAGAAGATCGACGCGGAGAAGGCGGGCGTGCAGGTCACCGATCGCGGCTTCATCCCGGTGGACCGGCAGATGCGCACCAACGTGCCGCACATCTTCGCCATCGGCGACATCGTCGGTAACCCGATGCTGGCCCACAAGGCCACCCACGAGGGCAAGCTGGCCGCCGAAGTGGCCGCCGGCGAGAAGAAGGAGTGGGTGGCGCGGGTGATCCCGTCGGTGGCCTACACCAGCCCGGAGATCGCCTGGGTCGGCGTGACCGAAACCGAGGCCAAGGCCAAGGGGCTGAAGGTCGGGGTGGGCAAGTTCCCGTGGGCGGCCAGCGGCCGCGCCATCGGTATCGGCCGCACCGAAGGGTCCACCAAGCTCATCTTCGACGAGGCCAGCCACCGCATCATCGGCGCGGGCATCGTCGGCGTGCATGCCGGCGACCTGATCTCCGAACTGGCCCTGGCGATCGAGATGGGCGCCGAGGCCGGCGACATCGGCCACACCATCCACCCGCACCCGACCCTGGGCGAGACGGTGGCGATGGCGGCCGAGGTCTACGAGGGCACCATCACCGACCTCTACATCCCGAAGAAGAAGTAAGCCTGCTTGCCCGAACGCGGCAACGGAAAACCCCGGCGCAAGCCGGGGTTTTTTCTGGTGGCCGTACGGAAGGCGGGCGGCCTTGCCGCGCGCGGCCGGCGCGTTGCCGGCCGCGCACATCCAGCCGGGTCAGAACGCGAAGGTCACGCCCACGACCGGGCCCTTGAAGCGCTGGTCCCAGCCGACGATGCCGTCGCGGATGCCGTCGCCGGTGACAGTGCGCTTGACGTCCAGGCGGTACCACTCGTACCCGGCGAACAGGCCGAAGTTGTCGGTGAACCGGTATTCGGCCAGCGCATTGGCGCGGCTGATGCTGCCGTCGTAGTCGCCGAAGTCGCCCCAGCCCGCATCCAGGTACTGGCCCTGGAGGTTGAGCAGCCAGCGGTCGCTCGGCCTGGCGGTCAGGCGCAGGCCCACCACCGGGGCGTAACCGTCCTCGCTGGTGCTGTCGATCCAGCGGTCCTCGCCGGCACGCGCCTCCAGGCTGGCGGTCGCCTTGGCCCATTCGGCGCCGATCTGCAGGCCGACGCTGAAGCGCTCGCTTTCCACCACAGCGAAGTCGTACAGCAGGCTCGCCAGCTGGAAGTCCAGCTCCGCCTCGGCCCAGCTGCCTTCGGGGATGGTGATGTCGTCGTAGGAGATGTCCTCGCCGAGGGTCTCGCGACGCTTCTTGTCGTAGTTGAAGTAGTCGAAGATCAGGCGCTGGCGGTCGGAGAACCGGAACACGCCGTCGATCCGCGGCACCCATTCGTCGCTGCCGAAGTCGAAGCCCTGGGAGAAGCTGTAGGGCTCGTCCATGAAAGTGGTCGACGCCGACAGCTCGGTCTCGGCGGCGGCGCTCATCGCGCCGAGGCGCAGGGTGAAACGGTCGGCCTGCTGGTCCTGGGCGGCGGCGTGGCCGGCCGTGGCGAGCAGGGCGACGGCGATCAGGGTGGGGACGGTGCGCAGTTGCATCGGGTCCGGTGGGGAGGGTGGAGGGGCGGCCACTATCCGATGGCCGCGGTCCACGGGTTGTGAGCCCTGCGCCGAAGATGCGTGAAGGCCTGCGCAACAAAAAACAAGGCCCCGGCGGGGGACGGGGCCTGGCGGGGCCGGATCGACGAGGTTTCCGGCAGCGCGAAGGTCCGACCCGCGCGCCACCGCGGAAGTTCCCGCCCAGGCCCCGTGACCGACGGCGGTTGTCCCGGAAAATGTCCCGCTGCTATACTTTTGCGGCTCAACGGGCGCAAACGCTGCTTGCAAGCTGCTCCCGCTCTCCCTGACAGGTGCCTTCACGTGATGAACTCCGTTGCCGCAGGCCGGCGACAGGCCGGTCGCGCGATGGCCTGGCAGGTGGCAGCGACACTGCTGACCGCGCTGGCTGGCCTCTGGTTCGGCTGGAAGTCGGGCGCGGCGGCGCTGGTGGGCGGGGCGGCAGTGGTGCTCGGCGGCTGGATCGCGGCCCGTATCGGGCTGGGGGGCGGGGTCACCGGCGCATTTCCGGCGATGACCCGCCTGCTGGCAGGGATGCTGGCCAAGTGGGCCGTGCTGGTCGTCCTGATGGGGGCCGGCGTGGTCGCCCTGGGGTTGCCTCCGCTGCCGATGCTGGTCGCGGCGGCAGTGGCGCTGCTGGCCCAGATGGTGGCCATGGTGCGCAATCCCTGAACGACTCAGGCCGCCTGGCGGCCGTTACCGCAACACACAACAACTCCCGGTTGTTAGCACAGGAAGATCGGACCTATGGCGGGCGAGGCGGAACTGACCCCTACCAGCTACATCCAGCACCACCTGCACAACCTCACCGCGCCGGTGGGCGAGGGCGGCGGGTTCTGGACGGTGCACGTGGACACGCTGGTCACCTCGGTCCTGATGGGCCTGTTCATGGTGTTCCTGTTCTGGCTGGCCACGCGCAAGGCCACCTCGGGCGTGCCCGGCAAGTGGCAGGCCTTCGTCGAGATCTGCCTGGAGTTCGTCGACCGCCAAGCGCGCGACACCTACCACGGGACCAGCAAGCTGGTGACGCCGATCGCGATCACCCTGTTCTTCTGGATCCTGCTGATGAACATGATCAAGTTCATCCCGGCGGACTTCATTGCAAAGCCGCTCGAGATGGCAGGCGTGGGCTACTGGAAGCCGGTGCCGACCGCCGACGTCAACGCGACGCTGGGCATGTCGATCAGCGTGTTCTTCCTGATGCTGTTCTTCGCGCTGCGTTCCAAGGGCCTGGGTGGTTTCACCCACGAGTTCCTGACCGCGCCGTTCGGCAAGTGGATGATGCCGTTCAACCTTATCCTCAACATCGTCGAGTGGCTGAGCAAGCCGATTTCGCTGGCGATGCGACTGTTCGGCAACATGTTCGGCGGCGAGATCGTGTTCCTGCTGATCTGGGTGCTCGGCGGCGCCGGCCTCATCGGCATGCTCGGCGGCGCGGTCTTCGGCCTCGGCTGGATGATCTTCCACCTGCTGGTCATTCCGCTGCAGGCGTTCATCTTCATGATGCTGTCGATCGTGTACCTCAGCCTGTCCGAAGACAGCCACTGATCCTGCTTTCCGCTTCACCTTCGTTCCCACCGCTTCACCAACTCAGCTATCCGTTCCGGAGAAAACCATGGAAACCGCACTGACCGCCCTCGCTTCCGTCCAGGCTTCGACCGTTCTGGCCATCGGCATCATGATCGGCCTGGCCGCGCTGGGCGCCGGCCTGGGTCTGGCCATCATGGCCGGCAAGTTCCTCGAGTCGGCCGCCCGCCAGCCGGAGCTGATCCCGGTCCTGCAGGTGCGCATGTTCATCACCGCCGGCCTGATCGACGCCGCGTTCATCATCTCGGTCGCCGTGGGCCTGCTGTTCGCCTTCGCCAGCCCGTTCCTGGTCGGCGGCCTGGCCCCGTAACTGTCGGATCGCACGATTCGACGGGTCTGCCGCCGGTCCGCTTCGCGGGTGCCGGCGGTGGCATGTAGGCAGCCTGGCGGCGCACGCGCCGCCGGCTCCTGAGCACAGGCAGAGCGTACCAATGAACCTCAATCTGACTCTTTTCGCCCAGGCGCTGGCCTTCGCAGGCCTGATCTGGCTGATCGCCACCAAGATCTGGCCGCCGCTGCTGAAGGCCCTCGAGGAGCGCCAGCAGAAGATCGCCGAGGGCCTGGCCGCGGCCGACCGCAGCCAGAAGGACCTCGCGCAGGCGCAGGACAAGGTCAACGAGCTGCTGAAGGAAGCCCGCGCCAAGGCCAACGAGATCATCGACCAGGCCCACGCGCGCGCCAACCAGATCGTGGACGCGGCGCGCGACGAAGCCGTCGTCGAGGCCACCCGCCAGAAGGCGCTGGCCCAGGCCGAGATCGACGCGTCGGCCAACCGTGCCCGCGAGGAGCTGCGCAAGCAGGTCTCCCTGCTGGCGGTCAGCGGCGCCGAGAAGCTGCTGCAGCGTGAAATCGACGCCAGCGCGCACAAGGCGCTGCTGGACGAACTGGCAGCCGAGATCTGACATGAGCCAGGCGCTGACCCTCGCACGTCCCTATGCCCGCGCCGCCTTCGGTGCGGCCCGCGACGAAGGCCGGCTGGATGCCTGGTCGCAGGCGCTGGCGTTCTCCGCGCAGGTCGCCGCCGACCCGCGCGTGGCGGCGCTGCTCTCCAATCCCGGCCTGGGTGACGAGGGCGCCACCACGCTGCTGGCACCGCAGGACGCCGACGCCGGTTACCGCCGCTTCCTGGCCCTGCTGGCCGAGGCCGGCCGCCTGCCGCAGCTGGCCGAGATCGCCGGGCTGTTCGAGCAGCTGCGTGCCGAGGAGCAGCGCGTGGTGCGCGCGACGGTGACGTCGGCCACCGAGCTGGCCGCCGGCGAGCTGGAGAAGATCCGCGACGCCCTGCGCCGCCGCTTCGGCCGCGAGGTCGAGCTGCAGCAGGCGGTCGACGCCAGCCTGCTCGGTGGCGCGGTGATCGACACCGGCGACGTGGTCATCGATGGCTCCCTCAAGGGCAAGCTGGCGCGCCTGCAGACCGCCCTGGCGGGCTGACCTGCGCCGCACCCGGACACGTTCACTTTTCAGGTCGCAACCCGAGCACTGGCGCGCGACTCCAAGGAAACCAACATGGCTACCACGCTCAACCCCTCCGAAATCAGCGACCTGATCAAGACCCGCATCGAGCAGGTCAAGCTGTCCGCCGAGGCCCGCAACGAGGGCACGGTGACCAGCGTGTCCGACGGCATCGTGCGCATCTTCGGCCTGGCCGACGTGATGCAGGGCGAGATGATCGAGCTGCCGGGCAACACCTTCGCGCTGGCCCTGAACCTGGAGCGCGACTCGGTCGGCGCCGTGGTCCTGGGCGACTACGAGCACCTGCGCGAGGGCGACGTGGCCAAGACCACCGGCCGCATCCTCGAGGTTCCGGTCGGCCCGCAGCTGCTGGGCCGCGTGGTCAACGCGCTGGGCGAGCCGATCGACGGCAAGGGCCCGATCGCCGCGGCGCAGACCGCGCCGGTCGAGCGCGTCGCCCCGGGCGTGATCTGGCGCAAGTCGGTCGACCAGCCGGTGCAGACCGGCTACAAGTCGGTCGACGCCATGATCCCGATCGGGCGTGGCCAGCGCGAGCTGATCATCGGCGACCGCCAGACCGGCAAGACCGCCATGGCCATCGACGCGGTGATCAACCAGAAGAACACCGGCATCAAGTGCGTGTACGTGGCGATCGGCCAGAAGGCCTCGACCGTCGCCAACATCGTGCGCAAGCTGGAAGAGAACGGCGCCCTGGCCCATACCATCGTGGTGGCCGCCACCGCCTCCGAGTCGGCCGCGATGCAGTACATCTCGGCCTACTCCGGCTGCACCATGGGCGAGTACTTCATGGACCGCGGCGAAGACGCGCTGATCGTCTACGACGACCTGTCCAAGCAGGCCGTGGCGTACCGCCAGATCTCGCTGCTGCTGCGCCGTCCGCCGGGCCGCGAGGCCTACCCGGGTGACGTGTTCTACCTGCACTCCCGCCTGCTGGAGCGCGCCGCGCGCGTGTCCGAGGAGTACGTGGAGCAGTTCACCAACGGCGAGGTGAAGGGCAAGACCGGTTCGCTGACCGCACTGCCGATCATCGAGACCCAGGCCGGCGACGTGTCCGCCTTCGTGCCGACCAACGTGATCTCGATCACCGACGGCCAGATCTTCCTGGAAACCGACCTGTTCAACGCCGGCATCCGCCCGGCCGTGAACGCCGGCATCTCGGTGTCGCGCGTCGGTGGCGCCGCCCAGACCAAGATCATCAAGAAGCTGTCCGGCGGCATCCGTATCGCCCTGGCCCAGTACCGCGAACTGGCGGCGTTCGCCCAGTTCGCCTCGGACCTGGACGAAGCGACCCGCAAGCAGCTGGAGCGCGGCCAGCGCGTGACCGAGCTGATGAAGCAGAAGCAGTACCTGCCGATGTCCATCGCCGACCAGGCGTTGTCGATCTACGCGGTCAACGAGGGCTACCTGGACGACGTGCCGGTCAACAAGATCGGTGCGTTCGAGGAAGGCCTGCACGCGCACTTCGCCAACACCGCCGGCGAGCTGGTCTCCAAGATCAACAGCACCGGCGCCTGGAACGACGAGATCGAAGCGGCGTTCAAGAAGGGCATCGAGGAGTTCAAGGCCACCGGCTCCTACTGAGCCGGCGGTCCTGGATTCGGGATTGGGAATTCGTAACAACAGGGTTTCGTGACGGGACGGGGTCCGCCTTCGGCGGATCCACCCCGGTCCCGGATCCCGGCGAGCGGAGCGAGCACAGATGGCCGGCGGCAGGGAAATCAAAACCAAGATCAAGAGCGTGCAGAACACCCGCAAGGTGACCCGCGCGCTGGAGATGGTCTCGGCCTCCAAGATCCGCAAGGCGCAGGATCGGATGCGGACCTCGCGCCCCTACGCGCAGGCGATGAAGCAGGTCATCGGCCACCTGGCCCAGGCCAACACCGACTACCAGCATCCGTTCCTGGTCGAGCGTGCGCAGGTCAGGCGGGTGGGGTACATCGTGGTTTCTTCCGACCGCGGCCTGGCCGGCGGCCTGAACAACAACCTGTTCCGCAAGCTGCTGGGCGAGATCCGCCAGCACAACGACCAGGGCGTCGAGGTGGACATGGTCACCGTCGGCCAGAAGGCGCAGGCCTTCTTCCGCCGGATCAAGGTGAACATGGTCGGCAGCGTCTCCCACCTCGGCGACGTGCCGCGCCTGGACGACCTGATCGGCGTGATCAAGGTGATGCTGGACGCGTACACCGAGGGCAAGGTCGACCGGGTGTACGTGGTCTACAACCACTTCGTGAACACGATGAGCCAGAAGGCCACGTTCGACCAGCTGCTGCCACTGCCGGCGGCGCAGACCGACGTGCCCGCCCACGACTGGGACTACCTCTACGAGCCGGACGCCGGCACGGTGCTGGAGCACGTGATCACCCGGTACATCGAATCGCTGGTGTACCAGGCGGTGCTGGAGAACGTGGCCTCGGAGCACGCGGCGCGCATGGTGGCGATGAAGGCCGCCAGCGACAACGCCACCAAGCTGATCGGCACCTTGAACCTGGTCTACAACAAGGCCCGGCAGGCGGCGATCACCCAGGAGATTTCCGAGATCGTCGGCGGCGCGGCGGCGGTGTGAGCACGGCCGTGATGGCGTGATGTGGCGGGTGGCCGGGGACAGCAGCGGAACGCGCTTTACCGGCCGCCATCGCGGATCACCCCCTCACCCAACCCTTCCAGGTGGCGCCAGCCACCCGAACAGAACAGAGCTAACCGGAGCATCAACATGAGTCAGGGCAAGATCGTTCAGATCATCGGCGCGGTCGTCGACGTCGAGTTCCCGCGCGCCGAAGTGCCGAAGGTGTACGACGCGCTGAAGGTCGATGGCACCGCCATCACCCTGGAAGTCCAGCAGCAGCTGGGCGACGGCATCGTGCGCACCATCGCGCTGGGCTCCACCGACGGCCTCAAGCGCAACCTGGTCGCGACCAACACCGGCAGCGCGATCGCGGTGCCGGTCGGCGCCGGTACCCTGGGCCGCATCATGGACGTGCTGGGCCGCCCGATCGACGAGGCCGGCCCGGTCGAGGCGTCTGCGCACTGGGAGATCCACCGCACCGCCCCGTCCTACGAGGACCAGTCCTCCTCCACCGAGCTGCTGGAAACCGGCATCAAGGTGATCGACCTGATGTGCCCGTTCGCCAAGGGCGGCAAGGTCGGCCTGTTCGGCGGCGCCGGCGTCGGCAAGACCGTCAACATGATGGAGCTGATCAACAACATCGCCAAGGCGCACTCGGGCCTGTCCGTGTTCGCCGGCGTGGGCGAGCGTACCCGCGAGGGCAACGACTTCTACCACGAGATGAAGGACTCCAACGTCCTGGACAAGGTGGCGATGGTCTACGGCCAGATGAACGAGCCGCCGGGCAACCGCCTGCGCGTCGCGCTGACCGGCCTGACCATGGCCGAGTACTTCCGCGACGAGAAGGACGAGTCCGGCAAGGGCAAGGACGTGCTTCTGTTCGTGGACAACATCTACCGCTACACCCTGGCCGGCACCGAGGTGTCCGCGCTGCTGGGCCGCATGCCGTCGGCGGTGGGCTACCAGCCGACCCTGGCCGAGGAAATGGGCGTGCTGCAGGAGCGCATCACCTCGACCAAGTCCGGCTCGATCACCTCGATCCAGGCCGTGTACGTGCCCGCCGACGACCTGACCGACCCGTCGCCGGCGACCACCTTCGCCCACCTCGATGCCACCGTCGTGCTGTCGCGAAACATCGCCGCGCTGGGTATCTACCCGGCGGTGGACCCGCTGGATTCGACCAGCCGCCAGCTGGACCCGAACGTCATCGGCCACGAGCACTACGACACCGCCCGCCGCGTGCAGGCCACGCTCCAGAAGTACAAGGAGCTGAAGGACATCATCGCGATCCTGGGCATGGACGAACTGTCCGAAGAGGACAAGCTGGCCGTGTCGCGCGCGCGCAAGATCGAGCGCTTCTTCAGCCAGCCGTTCCACGTGGCCGAGGTGTTCACCGGCTCGCCAGGCAAGTACGTCTCGCTGAAGGACACCATCCGCGGCTTCAAGGGCATCGTGGACGGCGAGTACGACCACCTGCCGGAGCAGGCGTTCTACATGGTCGGCACCATCGAGGAAGCGGCCGAGAAGGCGAAGAAGATCTCCGCCTAAGCGGGGTCTTCAGGGGGTCCGTGGCATGTGACCGTGCGCCGTCGGGCGCCGGCCACCCGCCGCGGTCCATCTCCACCCATCACGTCCAGCGAGCAGAACGAGCGATCCCATGACCACCATCCGTTGCGACATCGTCAGCGCCGAGCAGGAGATCTTCCACGGCGAAGCCACCCTGGTCGTGGCCACCGGCGAGCTGGGCGAGCTGGGCATCGCACCGCGCCACGCGCCGCTGATCACCCGCCTCAAGCCGGGCAAGGTGGTGGTGACGCTGCCGGACGGCTCGCACCTGGATTTCGCCATTTCGGGCGGCATCCTCGAGGTGCAGCCACAGGTGGTGACCGTGCTGGCCGATACCGCCATCCGCGCCGAGGACATCGACGAGGCCTCGGTGCGCAAGGCGAAGGAAGAAGCCGAGCGCGTGCTGGCCAACCGCAGCGAGGCGATCGAAGTGGCAGAGGCGCAGCAGCGCCTGGCCGAGGTCACTGCCCAGCTGCAGGCGCTGGAGCGCCTGCGTCGCACCCTCAAGCACTGACGACCTGCCCAGGCCTGGGCAGGCATGGTTACCGCGAACGCCGGCCCCTGGGCCGGCGTTCTGCGTTTCCCGATAGGCAATGACAGCGTCGGGGGCGCGCGGGCTTCGGACGGAGCCGCGGCAGCGCGAGGGGGTTTATGGCGCATCGCGCGTTGTGCGTCCTGCCCCAAGGCGCGGGCGCAGCACATCGATGCGCTGCGTGCGCCAGACCCGGCGCTGCCGCGCCTTCCGGTGCGTTCGGGCGGTCGCTGCGCGCCCGGTCCACGTGCATGGGCGCGGACGTTCGGCAGCATGCGCGCCCGTGGCGCGCGCGCAAAGCCGCCTCCCCACGGAGGAGAGGACTCGCTGATCCGGGCTGCCTGCGCCCCACCGCGATAAACTCGCCCGGTCCCCACCCCGCACCCCCCGCGCCCATGACCATCACCCCGCAGGAAGCCCTGCAACGCACCATCGAACACCGCGAGATCTTCCACGACGAGATGGTCGACCTCATGCGCCAGATCATGGGCGGCGAGGTGTCGGCGGTGATGGCCGCGGCCATCCTCACCGGGCTGCGGGTGAAGAAGGAAACCGTAGGCGAGATCGCCGGCGCGGCGACGGTGATGCGCGAGTTCTCGCGCAAGGTCGAGGTGGCCGACCGCCGCCACCTGGTCGACATCGTCGGCACCGGTGGCGACGGCTCGCGCACCTTCAACATCTCCACCTGCGCGATGTTCGTGGCCGCCGGTGCCGGCGCGCGCGTGGCCAAGCACGGCGGCCGCAGCGTCTCCTCCAGCTCCGGCGCCGCCGACGTGCTGGAAGCCCTGGGCGCGGCGATCGAGCTGCAGCCGGAACAGGTGGCGCAATCCATCCTCCGCAGCGGCATCGGCTTCATGTACGCGCCGATCCACCATCCGGCGATGAAGGTGGTCGCGCCGGTTCGGCGCGAGATGGGGGTGCGCACGATCTTCAACATCCTCGGTCCGCTGACCAACCCCGCCGGTGCGCCGAACATCCTGATGGGCGTGTTCCACCCGGACCTGGTCGGCATCCAGGCGCGCGTGCTGCAGGAGCTCGGTGCCGAACGCGCGCTGGTGGTGTGGGGGCGCGACGGGATGGACGAGATCTCGCTGGGCGCGGCCACCCTGGTCGGCGAGCTGCGCGACGGCAAGGTGCGCGAGTACGAGATCCACCCGGAGGACTTCGGCATCGCCATGTCCGCCAGCCGCAACCTCAGGGTCGACGATGCCGCGCAGTCACGCGGCATGCTGCTCGGCGTGCTGGATGGTGCCTCAGGCCCGGCCCGCGACATCGTCCTGCTCAACGCCGCCGCGGCGCTGTACGTGTCCGGCGTGGCGAGCGACATCGCCGACGGCATCGGGCGTGCGCGCTCGTCGATCGATTCGGGCGCCGCCCGCGCCGCACTGGACCGCTACGCGCAGACCAGCCGCGACCTGGCCGCCGGGGTGGCCGTGGCATGAGGGACGGTGGCGGGGCCACGCTGCCGGTGCCTGCGTAGGACGGGGGCGCACGCTGCGGTGGCCGGCGCCAGCCGGAGCCGGAGCGGCGCGAGCCGGGAGACCCGCCCGGGGGCCGCTGCGCGCTGCCGAGGGGTTCGCACCGTCGTGTCGCCCCGGCAGGGCGAGGCGACGAACGCCGCCTGGCGGGCGCGTGCCGGGCACGCGGAAAGCCGCCGCCACGGTGCACGGGTGACGTATGACGCATGGGCATCGGAGCGCGCCGTGCGAACAGCCGGATGCCGCGGGGTGGGCCCGGCGGCCCCGGGGCGCCACCCCGGGCGCCTCGTGCGAGAATGCCGGTCCCGGCCGCGGCCGGGTGCCGCGCCATACAGGGAACCCATGAGCGACATCCTGCAGACCATCCTGGCCCGCAAGGCCGAAGAGATCGCCGCGCGCCGCGCGAGCCTGCCGCTGGCCGAGGTGGCCGCACGTGCCCGTGACGCCGGGCCGGTCCGTGGTTTTGCCGCGGCGCTGCAGGCGGCCATCGCCCAGGGGGATCCGGCGGTGATCGCCGAGGTCAAGAAGGCCAGCCCGTCCAAGGGGGTGATCCGTCCGGACTTCCGCCCGTCCGAGATCGCCGTCAGCTACGAGTTCGGCGGCGCTTCCTGCCTGTCGGTGCTCACCGACGTGGATTTCTTCCAGGGCGCCGACGCGTACCTCCAGCAGGCGCGCGCGGCCTGCACCCTGCCGGTGTTGCGCAAGGACTTCACGATCGATCCCTACCAGGTGCACGAGGCGCGCATGCTCGGCGCCGACTGCATCCTGCTGATCGTGGCGGCGCTGGACGACGGCCAGCTGGCCGAACTGTCCGGCATCGCGCTGGAGCTCGGCATGGACGTGCTGGTCGAGGTCCACGACATCGACGAACTGGAGCGGGCGATCCAGGTGCCGGTGCCGCTGGTGGGCATCAACAACCGCAACCTGCGCACCTTCGAGGTTTCGCTGGATGTGACCCTGCAGATGAAGGGCGCGGTGCCGCGCGACCGCCTGCTGGTCACCGAGAGCGGCATTGTCGCCCCGCCGGACGTGGCCCGGATGCGCGAGGCTGGCGTGCACGCCTTCCTGGTCGGCGAGGCGTTCATGCGCGCCGAGGAGCCCGGCGAGGCCCTGCGGCAGCTGTTCTTCGAGCCATGACCAGGGAGCGCTGGCCCGAGCCGAAGGCCGACGCCCCGCTGGTGGTGTTCGACTTCGACCACACCCTCTATGACGGGGACTCCGGCAGCCACCTGTTCGCGTGGATGATCCGCCGCAACCCGCTGCGGGTGCTGGCCGCATTGCTGGCCACGCCGATCCTGGGGCCGATGGTGGCGTTCCTGCCGACCCGGCGCTGGGGCATCTCCGGTTATGTCTGGATCGGCAGCTTCGGCATGCACCGGGTGCGCGAGTTCGACCGCGTGATCGACCGTTACGTGGCCACCCACCGCGGGCAGATCGCCTCGCGCCTGCTGCCTACCGCGCTGGAAGTGTTCGCTTACCACCGCAGCCGCGGCGACCGGGTCGTCGTGGCCACCGGCGCGCCGCCGGAGCTTGCGCGCGCGATCCTGGGCTTCGTCGCCCACGCGGACGTGCCGGTGGTGGGGACCGAGGTGGGCCCGCGCCTGGGCGGGGTCAAGGCCACGCGCCACTGCCACAACGAGGAAAAGGTGCGGATGCTGCGCGAGCGCGGGTACTCGGGGATCGAGATGGCCTACAGCGACAGCACCGCGGACCTGCCGCTGCTGCAGGCCGCGCGCCAGCCGGTGGTGGTCAATCCCAAGCGCGGCCGCGAGGCGTTCTTCCGCAACGTGCTGCCGGCCGGAACGCCGATCCTCAACTGGGGTTGCAAGGACCGCGGCGGGGACTCGCCGCAGGCCTGAGCCTGCAGCGGTTGAACGGTTCAGCGGGTGCCGTACACCACGACGGTCTTGCCGCGCGCGTGCAGCTGGCCGTCGGCCTGCAGCTTCTTCAGCACGCGCCCGGCCATCTCGCGCGAGCAGCCCACCAGGCGCGCCAGTTCCTGGCGCGAGACGCGCAGCTGGGTGCCCTGCGGATGGCTCATGGCGTCCGGCTCGCGGGCCAGGTCATGCAGGGTGCGCACGATGCGGTCGGTGACGTCCAGGAACGCCAGGCGGCTGGCCTTGCGGCTGGTGGTCAGCAGCCGCCGCGAGAGCTGCACGCCGATCGAATAGAGCAGCCGCGGGGCATCGGCCGACAGTGCGCCGAGCATCAGCTGCTGCAGCCGCTCATAGCTGATCTCCGCCAGCTCGCAGGCCGCGCGCGTGCGCAGGATGACCTCGCGGCTGTCCGATTCGATGAACAGGCCCATTTCGCCGACGAACTCGCCCGGGCCGTAGTACCCCAGCACCAGTTCGCGACCGTCTTCCTCCTCGGCGATGATGCTGACCGAGCCGTTGACCACGTAGTAGAGCGTGCCTGCCGGATCCCCGGGCCGGAACACGTCGGTCCGGTTGGGATAGCGGCGACGCTGGCAGTGGACCAGGAAGCGGTCGATGACTGCCTGGTCCAGCGAGAGCGGACTGCTGGCGAATCGCACGGGAGACACGGCGGAAGAGTTCCTGGCGTTCATGAACAGGGGTGCTGGCGATGCCGAAGGGTACCCCCCCGCGGCCCCGCGGGCAAACACATCCGGTGGTCGCGTACCCCCTTCACCGGGTTTGCTTCATAATCCCCCGTTTCCCACCCCCCAGAGGCATGACCGCCGTGGTCAAACCCCTGCCGCGCCTGAGGCTGCAAGGCTTCAACAACCTCACCAAAGCGCTGAGCTTCAACATCTACGACGTCTGCTACGCGGTGTCCGAGGACGAGCGCCAGCGCTACATCGAATACATCGATGAGGCCTACAACGCCGACCGCCTGACCCAGATCCTGACCGACGTGGCCAGCATCATCGGTGCCAACATCCTCAACGTGGCCCGCCAGGACTACGACCCGCAGGGTGCCTCGGTGACCATCCTCATTTCCGAGGAGCCGGTGATCGACAAGAAGGCGGCGGGCAAGGAGGTCATCTCCGACGCGGTGGTCGCGCACATGGACAAGAGCCACATCACCGTCCATACGTATCCGGAAACGCATCCGCAGAATGGCATCGCGACCTTCCGCGCGGACATCGACGTGGCCACCTGCGGCGTGATCTCGCCGCTGAAGGCGCTGAACTACCTGATCGAGAGCTTCGAGTCGGACATCGTGGTGATGGACTACCGCGTGCGTGGCTTCACCCGCGACGTGAAGGGCAAGAAGCACTACATCGACCACAAGATCAACTCGATCCAGGACTACCTGTCCAAGAGCATCAAGTCGCCGTACGAGATGATCGACGTGAACGTCTACCAGGAGAACATCTTCCACACGAAGATGCACCTGAAGGAGTTCGACCTGGACACCTACCTGTTCGAGGAGAAGGCGCGCAACCTTTCCTTCAAGGAGCGGATGCGGGTCGAGGCGCTGCTCAAGCGCGAGATCGAGGAACTGTTCCACGGCCGCAACCTGGTCGAGTAGCGGGTTACGCGCGGTTGTACCGGGGCGGTGCACGCCGGCCCGGTACATGTGGACAAGGCGGGACGACCCGCCCGCGGCAGGCGCCGCGAACGCAGACCGACGGCGGTCCGGACCAGGTTCCGGGCCGCTTTTTCGTTGGCGCCCGCGGGCCACGACAGGAGAAGAAGGATGCCTTGGGTTTATCTGGTGCTGGCCGGGCTGCTGGAAGTGGTGTGGGCAGTCGGCCTGAAGTACTCGGAAGGCTTCACCCGGCCCTGGCCGAGCGTGATCACCGGCGTCGCCATGGTCGCCAGCTTCTGGTTGCTGGCCACCGCGCTGAAGAGCATTCCACTCGGCACCGGTTACGCAGTGTGGGTGGGCATCGGAGCGGTCGGCACGGCGCTGCTGGGAATGGTCGTGTTCAAGGAGCCGGCGACCACGGCGCGGCTGGTGTGCATCGGCCTGATCGTGGCGGGCATTGCAGGCCTGAAGCTGGCCACTCCCTCGCTGCCCGCCTGAGCGGCTCAGATCCGGTACGCGACCAGCTTCATCAGCCGCGAGGCTCCGGCCATCATGGTCGGGATCGGGGGCGGCAGCACCCGTGCGCCGGCGGCCTCGGCATGGTCGGCGTGGCGCGCCTCGTCCTGCTTCATCACCCGGATGATCTGCCGGCTGCGCTGGTCGCCGGCCGGCAGGGTTTCCAGGTGCTCGTCCAGATGGGCTTCCACCTGGCGTTCGGTCTCCACCACGAAGCCAAGGTTCCAGCCGTCGCCGCGCAGGCCTGCCAGGCTGCCGATGGCGTAGCTGCCGGCGTACCACAGCGGGTTGAACAGGCTCGGGCGGCTGTCCAGCTCGCGCAGGCGCTGGGCGCACCACGCCAGGTGGTCGGTCTCCTCCTGGGCCGCTTCCAGCAGGTGGGCGCGGGTGGCCGGGTCGCGCGCCACCGCCGCCTGGCCGAAGTACAGGCCCTGGGCGCAGACCTCGCCGACATGATTGATCCGCATCAACCCCGCCGCATGGCGCCGCTCGGGCCTGGGCAGCACCGGATCGGCGGCGTCGGCCGGGCAGGGGCGCTGGGCCGGCGGATCGCCAAGCGTGGTTTCCAGCGCGCGCTGGATCTCCACCAGGACATGGTCGAGCCGGGACAGGTGGCGGGCGGCGGACAGCATGGGAGTCACTCCTGCGGGGTAACGGGATTGTCGGCCCGCCCGCCGCCAGCGCCAAGTGACGGCGGGGGCTTCCCGCGGGGCATCCATCTACGGCCGGTCCTGGCGCGACTTGCACGGCCCCCGCGCGGTGCGCTAACATTCCGCCTCTTTGCTGCACCTTTCACAACGCGAGGCAAAGTTCCGCCCGGGCAATCCGGGACCGGAATCCGCCCGACCAACCTCGAGTTCCCATGAAGACTTACATCGCCAAGTCCGAGACCGTCCAGCGCGACTGGTATCTCGTCGACGCCTCCGGCAAGACCCTGGGCCGCCTGGCCGCCGAGCTTGCCCACCGCCTCCGCGGCAAGCACAAGCCCGTCTACACCCCCCACGTTGATACCGGCGACTACATGGTCGTGGTCAACGCGGACAAGATTGCCGTCACCGGCAACAAGCTGCAGGACAAGATGTATTACCGCTTCACGGGTTACATCGGCAACCTGAAGAGCGAGACCCTGGCCCAGGCGCTGGAGCGCCACCCGGAGCGCGTGATCGAGATCGCGGTCAAGGGCATGTTGCCGAAGGGGCCGCTGGGCCGTGCGATGTACCGCAAGCTCAAGGTCTATTCCGGTTCCGAACACCCGCACGCGGCGCAGCAGCCGAAGCCGCTGGATCTCTGAGGCACATACGATGGCTATCACGCAAAACTACGGCACCGGCCGTCGCAAGTCCTCCACCGCCCGCGTGTTCCTGCGCAAGGGCAGCGGCAACATCACCGTCAACGGCCGTCCGCTGGACGAGTTCTTCGGCCGTGAGACCGCGCGCATGATCGTGCGCCAGCCGCTGGAGCTGACCCAGTCGACCGACAAGTTCGACATCTATGTCACCGCCATCGGCGGCGGCACCACCGGCCAGGCCGGCGCGATCCGCCTGGGCATCGCCCGCGCGCTGGTCGAGTACGACGAGTCGCTGAAGTCCGACCTGCGCAAGGCCGGCTTCATGACCCGCGACGCCCGCGAGGTCGAGCGCAAGAAGGTCGGCCTGCACAAGGCCCGCCGCGCCACGCAGTTCTCCAAGCGCTGATGCGCTGGAGGGTCCGCCTTCTCCGGAAGGCGGGCCGCCAGAAGATGGCATTCCCCATGGAATGCCATCTTTTTCAGCCACCGGAGTGGAATTTCCGGTGGAGGTGGGTATAATCCCACACCTGCCTACAGCCCCGTCGCCAAGCGGTAAGGCACCTGACTCTGACTCAGGCATTCGGTGGTTCGAATCCATCCGGGGCTGCCAAATACCAGAAGCCCGGCTGAAAAGCCGGGCTTTTTTGTTGTCATGTGATGGCGCATTGGGGATGCCCGGAACATGTACCACCCGCTGCACCATCCAGACAATCCACTGGTCCGCTTCGTCTACCTGCGCACCTTCGGCTTCGTGACCGGCAGCCTCGGCGTTGCCGCCGCGCTGCTGGACCATGGCGCGCCGATGGCGCTGGTGGCGGCGATGTTCGCCAGCTGCTGGGCATGGCCCTGGATCGCGCGGCGGCGGGTGCTGGTGGCGCCGCGGCCGTTGCGCCGGGAGCAGCAGAACCTCGTGCTGGACACCGGGCTGGCGGGCTTCTGGGTCGCGCAGGCGGGGTTCGACCTGGTGCCCACCGCGATGTTCATCGCGCTGATGGGCATGGACCGCATGGTCGAGGGTGGCTGGAAGCTGGTCGGGCGGGCGATGGCCTCGATGGCCGCCATGGCGGTGCTGGGCTGGAGCCTGGCCGGGTTTCCCTTCACCCCGCATTCGAGCCTGGCCACCATCGCGTGGTGCCTTCCTTTCCTGGTGCTGTATCCGCTGGGACTGGGCTGGGTGGCGTGGCTGATCTCCGAGCGCCAGCGCCAGCGCAAGCGCGAACTGGAGCAGGACTCGCTGGTGGACTTCCAGACCGGGCTGGCCACCCGCCGGCGCTGGGAGGACGAGGTCGCCCGCCAGATCCGGCGCTTCCACAGCTACGCCACGCCGGCGACGGTGATGATGCTGGACATCGACCACTTCAAGCAGATCAACGACGCGGCCGGGCACGTGGCCGGGGACGAGGTGCTGGCCGAGGTCGCGCGCTGCATCTCCGCGCACCTGGGCCCGGCGGGGATGGCCGGGCGCTACGGTGGCGACGAGTTCGGCATCGTGTTGCCCGGGACCGGGCTGGCGCTGGCCCGCGAAATGGCCGAGCGGCTGCGGCGTGCGGTGACCGACGCGGTCAGCGTGCAGGGCAGGCCGGTGGGCATGAGCATCGGCCTGGCCGAGCTGGGGCCGGGGCTGGATACCGCCAAGGCCTGGACCGCCGCGGCCGATGCCGCGCTCTACCGCGCCAAACTTGACGGCCGCGGCTGCGTGCGCGATTGAGGGCGCCGCCAGCGGTCGTGCGCTAGCCGCCTGCCGGACGGCATCCCAGCGCCGCCAGCGGCCCGTGCAGCGCCGGCACCTGCATCAGCCACGGCGCAGCGAGGGTCAGCAGTCCGGCGCCCAGGACCAGCATGGCCAGCGTGGTGCGCAGGGCCGGACGTTGCAGCCAGCGGCCCATGCGCGCGCCGGTCCAGGTCAGTGGCAGCATCACCGGTAGCGTGCCCAGGCCGAAGGCCGCCATCACCAGGCCCCCACCCGCGGCACTGGCCTGCAGCCAGGCCACGGTGAGCAGGCCCAGGCTCAGCCCGCAGGGCATCCACCCCCACAGCGCGCCCAGGGCCAGGCGCTTCCAGCTGCGGTCGGCGGGAATCAGCCGGCGTCGCAAGGGCTGCAGCCAGCGCCAGGCCTGCACGCCGGGGCGTGCGAGCAGGTCCAGGCGCCCGCCGCGGTCCAGCAGGCGCAGCGCGACCAGCACCAGGGCCAGGCCGGCGGCCATGCGCAGGCCCACCGCCAGCGCCTCGATCCGGAACAGCCGCAGCACCCCGCCGCCGAAGCCGCCGGCCGCCGTGCCGGCGAGCACGTAGCCGAGGATGCGGCCGGCGTTGGCCTGCCAGGCCACCGTGCGCGGCGCGCCGGCGGCGATCGCATGGAAGCCGGTGGCGATCCCGCCGCACATCACCGCGCAGTGCAGCCCGCCCAGCAGCCCGGCCAGCGTCGCGGCAACCAGGGTCGGCAGGTCCACCGGGAAGCTCATGGCGCCGGCGGCCGCTCGTCGCCGCGAGGCGGGGCGGGCCGCCCGTCGTCCTCGAGGATGTCCAGTGCCGGGGTGTCCAGGTCGTCGAACTGCCCGCGCCGGACCGCCCAGACGAAGGCCCATACGGCCGCCCCCAGCAGCAGCAGGCTGATCGGGATCAGCAGCAGCAGGACCCTCATGCGCGCACCTCCAGGCCGTCCATCGGCTCGCCGCCGCGGTCGGTGGGCAGGGGCGCCAGCCGCGCCAGCCTCAGCGCGTTGAGGGTCACCAGCAGCGAGGACAGGGCCATGCCCAGTGCGGCGATCCACGGCGTGACCAGGCCCGCGGCCGCCAGCGGCACCGCCAGCACGTTGTAGCCGGCGGCCCAGGCCAGGTTCTGGCGGATGATCGCGCGGGTACGCCGTGCCAGCGACACCGCCGCCGGGATGCGCAACAGGCCTTCGCCGGTGGTCACCAGGTCGGCGGCGCGGTGCGCGAGCGAGGCGCCCTGGCCCATTGCGATGGAGACATCGGCACCGGCCAGCACCGGGGCGTCGTTGAGGCCGTCGCCGACCATCGCCACGACCCGGCCCTGGGCCTGCAGCTGGCGGACCAGGGCCAGCTTGTCCTCCGGCGACTGCCGGGCATGGCGGTGGTCCAGCCCCAGCGGCGCGGCCAGGCGCGCGACCGCGGCCTCGCCGTCGCCGCTGGCCAGGTGCAGGCGCAGGCCCTGCGCGCGCAGCGCGGCCAGGGCGGCGGCGGCATCCGGCCGGGCGCGCTCCTGGAGCGTGAACCGGGCCGCGCCGTGGCGGCCGTCGCCCAGCCACAGCGCGCCATCGTCGGCCCGCGCGGCGGCGAAATCGGCCCGGCCCAGATGCCAGCTGCGGCCGCCGACCACGCCGGACACACCGCGTCCGGGCACGGTCTCCACCGCGCTGGCGGCCAGCCCTGGCGCGGCGCCGGCGAAGGCGGCGGCCAGCGGGTGCCCGGTGTCGCGTTCCAGCGCCGCGGCGATGGCCAGCACCGCGGCGCGGTCCATCCCCGGTTCGAGCACCTGGACCTCGGCCAGGACGGGACGGCCGTCGCTGAGGGTGCCGGTCTTGTCGAACACCATGTCGGTGGCGCGGGCCAGGGTTTCCATCGCATCCGGGCCCATCGCCAGCAGCCCGGCCCGTGCCAGCGCCCCGTGCGCGGCGGCCAGCGCCGTGGGTACCGACAGCGACAGCGCGCAGGGGCAGCTGATCACCAGCAGGGCGAGGGTCACTTCCAGCGCGCGTCCGGGCTGCCAGTACCACCAGCCGGCGAACACCAGCGCCGCCACCGGCAGCAGGCCCATGACGAAGCGGCTGCCGATGCGGTCGGCGATGCGCGCCAGGGCCGGGCGGTGCGCCTGCGCCTGCTCGACCAGCCGCGCCAGCTGCGACAGCCGCGTGGCGGTGCCCGTGCAGGTGACCTGCAGCCGCGCCGGCCGCTCGCGGCAGACCGTGCCGGCATAGACGGGCTCGCCCGCGGTGCGCCGCACCGGCGCCGACTCGCCGGTCAGCAGGGCTTCCTCGAACCAGGCCTCGGTGCAGTCGCCGTCGGCAAGCAGCACGCCGTCGGCCGGCACCGCCTCGCCAGCGGCCACGCAGGCCACGTCGCCGGCAGCCAGCGCCGCCAGCGGCACGGTCTCGCGGCGGCCATCGGCCCTCTCGCGGGTGGCGAAGGCCGGACGCGCCCGGGCCAGCGCATCGACCTGGGCGCTGGCGACGTTGCGCGCGCGTTGCTCGAGCATGCGCGCGGCCAGCAGCAGGAACACGAACATCACCGCCGCGTCGTACCACACGTGCGGGCCGCCGCGGATGGTTTCCACCAGGCTGGCGCCATAGGCCAGCAGGGTCGAGCTGGCGATCAGGAAATCCATGCCCAGCCGGCGCCCGCGCAGTTCACGTGCCGCCCCGGCCAGGAACGGCCAGCCGGAGTAGAACACCACCGGCGCGCACAGCAGGAAGGTCAGCCAGCGGAAGAAGTCGCGGGTGGCCGCCGGCATGGTGCTGTCGAAATCCAGGTACAGCGCCTCGGCCATCATCATGGCCTGGAACATGCCCAGCCCGGCGATGCCCAGGCGCAGCAGCCAGCGCCGGCGCTCGCGCGTGCGTTGCCGCTCGATCGCCTCGCCGCCGGCCAGGTACGGCCGGTAGCCGAGCATGGCCAGGCGTTGCAGCGGCATCGACAGCGCGGTGCGTTGCGGATCCCAGGTGATGCGGATGCGGCCGGTCACCGCGTTGGCGCTGCAGTCGACCACGCCCGGCTCGCGCGCGAGCGCGCGGTCGATCAGCCACGCGCAGGCGGCACAGCGCATGCCGTCGGTCAGCAGGGTGATCTCGCGGCCACCCTCGGCCGGGCGACTGTGCTCGGCCTGCACGTCGGCGCGGTCCCACACCGACAGGTCCGGCAACTCCTCGCCGACCCGGCTGGCGGCGGCGCTGCGCAGGCGGTAGTAGCCGTCCAGTTCGGACTGGGCGATCCATTCGGCCGCCGCGGCGCAGCCCTGGCAGCAGAACGCCCGCGGCTGGCCATCCAGCTGCCGGGTGCAGGCGTTGCCCGGCAGGGCCTCGCCGCAGTGGTGGCAGTGGCCGCCCCGGACCGCGGCGGCCTGCAGGGCCAGGGCGGTCGCCATCGCTCAGCCGCCGTCGCCGGCGCCCAGCGACGGCGCGAGCCGGGTGGCGTGCTGTTGCCGCGGCAGCCGGCCCTGCAGGCGCCAGCTGCCATCATCCGCGCGCAGCCGCGCTATCCAGTCATGGGCCGGGTCCACCGCCTGCTCCACCCGCCAGCCCGGGCCATGCGGCTGCAGGTGCAGTTGCAGGTCCTCGGCGCGCCGGGTCGGATGCTCCAGGTCCAGGCGCAGCGGTGCGCCGTGGTCGAAGCGGCCGGTGGCCGGCAGCACCTCGACGATTCCGTCCTCCACCCGCAGCACCACGCTCAGGCCGAGCTTCCGGGCCTGCGCGTCCGGGCCCAGGTCGGCGGTCTGGATCTGCGACACCCGGCGCACCGGGTCGGTGACCACGTCCGCGCCGCCGGAGCGCGCGGCGATCACCACCAGGCCCACGCCGGCGACGATCGACAGCAGTGGCAGGCCGACCACCAGCCAGACCACCGGGTTGCGCCACGGCGAGGGATGCTTCTGCGTGCTGCCGGGTTCGTTCATTGCACGGGTCCGAAGAAACTGCTCTTGATGGTCTGGCGCTCGCTGCCGTCCTCGCTCTGGACCACGAACACCAGTTCGTGGCGGCCGGCGACGGCGGGGTCGGCGACCACGCTCATGGCCACCGGCACCACTTCCTCCGGCCCGGCGGACACTTCGGCCAGGCCATCCAGGCGCAGCGGGGCGCCGGCGGCGTCCAGGGTGATGCGGTAACGCTGTGGCTGCTGGCTCTTGTTCACCAGCTTGAGGGTGTAGTCGTTGGCGACGCTGCCGTCGGCGGCCTGGCGGTAGAGCGCGTTGCGGTCGCGCAGCACCTCGGCGATCAGCTCGCTGCGATGGGTCACGCCCCAGCCCCAGGCCACGCACAGGCCCAGCAGCACCAGCCCATAGATCACGATGCGCGGACGCAGCACCCGGCTGGGCTTGCCGTCGATGGAGTTCTGGGTGGCGTAGCGGATCAGGCCACGCGGGTAGCCCATCTTGTCCATCACCTCGTCGCAGGCGTCGATGCAGGCGCCGCAGGCGATGCACTCGTACTGCAGGCCGTTGCGGATGTCGATGCCGGTCGGGCACACCTGCACGCAGATCGTGCAGTCGATGCAGTCGCCGAGCTGGTCGGCGGCGAACTTCGGCAGCGGCTCGGCGACCTCGTGCGCGCCGCCCAGGGTGATGGTGCCGCGCGCCTGGGCGCGGTTGTCGGCCGCGGTCGGGTGGGCGCTGGCGCGGAACACGTAGTCATAGGCGGTGCGCACGTCCAGCAGGCCACGGGCGCGTTCCAGCACGCTGCCCAGGCCGCGCTTGCGCGGGCCGCGCGGCTCGCCGCGCATCGGGTCGTAGGCGATCAGCAGGGTGTTGCGGTCGAACATCGCGCTCTGGAAGCGCGCGTACGGGCACATGTACTTGCACACCTGCTCGCGCAGGAACCCGGCGTTGCCCCAGGTGGCCAAGGCGTAGAAGAACACCCAGAAGGTCTCCCAGCCGCCCCAGGCGAACGGCCAAATGCGCGCGGCCAGGTCGGTGATCGGGGTGAAGAAGCCGACGAAGGTGAAGCCGGTCCACAGCGCGAACACCAGCCACAGCACGTGCTTGGCGCCCTTGCGCAGGATCTTCTCCCGGTTCCACGGGCCGGCGTCGAGCTTCATCCGCTTGTGGCGGTCGCCCTCGGTCCAGCGCTCCATCCACAGGAACACCTCGGTCCACACCGTCTGCGGACAGGCATAGCCACACCACAGCCGCCCGGCCAGGGCGGTGAAGAAGAACAGCGCCATCGCCGCCATGATCAGCAGCAGGGCCAGGAACAGGAAATCCTGCGGCCAGAAGGCCAGGCCGAACACGTAGAACTTGCGCGCCGGCAGGTCGAACAGCACCGCCTGGCGGCCGTCCCAGCTCAGCCACGGGAACAGGTAGAACATGCCCAGCAGCCACCACACCGCGGCCACGCGCAGGCGGTTGAAGCGGCCGGACACGTCGCGCGGATAGACCTTGCGCTCGCTGACGTAGAACGAGTTGCCCTGGTCGTCGACCACGTCCAGGGGAATGCGCTTGCTCACGGCAGCCACCGCCTGTGCGGGGCGGCCGGGAAGGGAACATCGGTGCGGTAATGGGCGGTCATGGCTTCTGCTTGGCCGTGCAACCGGCGTGGCGTGCGGGGGAATCCACCGCGTGTCCCAGTATCCGCATCCTGCGCGCGCGCGAAAGCGTCAGATTGTCCCAGGCGGCGCGCTGGTCGCGCGCTATTCGGGAGGCAGTGCGCGGTTGAAACGGCTGGCGGGGCGCAGCAGGATCCAGGTGAACAGGCTGGAGGACGCGGTCGCGATCCAGAACACGAAGAACCCGAGGGTGTAGCCGAGGCCGCGGGTGAGCGGCAGCCCGGGGAAGGTGAGGTCGCGCAGCAGCAGCGGGTCGACGAAGGCGAAGAACACCATCGTCGCCACGCCGGCTGCGAAGAAGCTGGGCCAGGCGACCGCCCCCACGCGCTGGGCGAGCGGGCGCGGGGGGTGGTCGAAGCGTGGCTCGCTGAAGTCGGTCACTGTTGGCCCGTCGGTTCCCCGGATTGGGCCTGATTATGCGACAGGGACCAGACGTAGGCACCGACCAGGCGCGCGCGGGTCTCGCCCAGCAGTTCCCGGTGCGCGGGCATGCTGCCGTGCCGGCCGTCGGTGATGGTCCTGTGCAGGCTTTCGCGGCTGCTGCCATACAGCCAGTAGCCGTCGGTCAGGTCGGGGGCGCCCATGTCCTGGTTGCCCTTGCCGTCCACGCCGTGGCAGGCCACGCACACGCCGTCGTACAGCTTCTTGCCCTGTGCGGCCATGAAGTTGTTCTGCATGCCGGCCGGGTCGGACAGGGTGCGGACGTAGGCGATGGTGTAGTCCACCGCTTCGGGGCCACCCATGCCGGTGAGCACCGGGCCCCAGCCGGGCATGACGCCCTCGCGGCCGTCGAGGATGGTGGTCAGCACCTGCTCCGGGGCGCCGCCCCAGTGCCAGATGTCGTCGGTCAGGTTCGGGTAGCCGATCGCGCCCTGGCCGGCCGAGCCGTGGCAGGTGGCGCAGGTGTTGCTGAAGATCGAGCGGCCCAGGGCCACGGCCTTCGGATCCTGCGACAGCTGGTCGATGCCCTTGCCGGCGTACGGCTTGAAGGTCTGCTCCAGGCGCGCGTCCTGCACCGCCTTCTCCTCGGCGTGCTCCTTCTTGGAGCTCCAGCCGCTGTAGCCGGGGATGCTGCCCAGCCCGCCGTACCAGAACATGTAGCCGATGGCGAACACGATGGTCAGGTAGAACAGGTTGATCCACCAGCGCGGCAGCGGCTTGTTGTACTCGGTGATGTCGCCGTCCCAGGTGTGCAGCGTGTCCTCGGGCTTCGGGTCGCCCGGGCGGCGACGCGCGGTCCACCACAGCAGCCAGACGTAGCCGACGATGTTCAGCGCGACGATGGCGATGATGTACCACGTCCATCCCATGCTCATGCGCGGTTCTCCCCAATGTTGCCGTTGTCCGGGTCCTCTTCCAGCGGCATGCGCGCCGCGTCGTCGAACTCGGTCCTGCGCGCCGGGCTCCAGGCCCAGATCCAGCCGCCGATGAACATCACCAACAGCACTGCGGTCACGATCCCGGAAATCACGGCTGGCCTCCCTTCGGTGCGTGCCGCCCGAGCCCTTGGAGGTAGGCGACGACCGCATCGAGCTCGGTCTTGCCTTCCACGTCGGCGGCGGCCTGCGCGATCTGCTCGTCGGTGTAGGGGTCGCCCAGGGTCTGCAGCGCGCGCATGCGCGCGGCCACGGTGGGCCCGTCCACCTCGTTCTTCGCCAGCCACGGGAAGGCCGGCATGTTCGATTCGGGCACCACGTCGCGCGGGTTGTTCAGGTGCACGCGCTGCCACTCGTCGGAATAGCGGCCGCCGACGCGGGCCAGGTCCGGGCCGGTGCGCTTGGAGCCCCACTGGAACGGGCGGTCATAGACCGATTCGCCGGCCAGCGAATAGTGGCCGTAGCGCTCGGATTCGAAGCGCAGGGTGCGGACCATCTGCGAGTGGCAGTTGTAGCAGCCTTCGCGGACGTAGACGTCGCGCCCGGCCAGCTCCAGCGCCGGATAGGGCTCGACCCCTTCCAGCGGTTCGATCGCCTCGGCCTGGAACATCAGTGGCACGATCTCGGCGAGGCCGCCGAAGGACACGGCCACGGCGATCAGGATGGCCATCAGGCCGACGTTCTTCTCGACTTTCGCGTGCGGGTTCTGGTTGTCGCTCATGGTTTTCCTTCCTCCTCAGGCGCGGGCATCGGAGGGCGAGACCGGCAGCACCGGCTGCGCGGCGATCGACGGGGCCGTGCGCCAGGTGCGCAGCACGTTCCAGGCCATCACGAACATGCCCGACAGCACCAGCAGGCCGCCGCCCAGGCGGATCAGGTAGTACGGGTAGGTGGCGTTGAGCGCCTCGACGAAGCTGTAGGTCAGCGTGCCGTCGGGGTTGGTGGCGCGCCACATCAGGCCCTGCATGACGCCGGCGATCCACATCGAGACGATGTACAGCACCACGCCGGCGGTATGCAGCCAGAAGTGCAGGTCGATCGCCTTGATGGAGAACATCTGTTCGCGGCCGAGCATCTTCGGCATCAGCGCGTAGATCGAGCCGATGGAGATCATCGCCACCCAGCCCAGCGCGCCGGCGTGCACGTGGCCGACGGTCCAGTCGGTGTAGTGCGACAGCGAGTTGACCATCTTGATCGACATCATCGGCCCCTCGAAGGTGGCGATCATGTAGAAGGAGATGGCGACGATCAGGAACTTCAGGATCGGGTCGGTGCGCAGCTTGTACCAGACGCCGGAGAGGGTCATCACGCCGTTGATCGCACCGCCCCAGGACGGCGCCAGCAGGATCAGCGAGAACACCATGCCCAGCGACTGCGCCCAGTCGGGCAGCGCGGTGTACTGGAGGTGGTGCGGGCCGGCCCACATGTACACGGCGATCAGCGCCCAGAAGTGCACGATCGACAGGCGGTAGGAGTACACCGGGCGGCCGGCCTGCTTGGGCACGTAGTAGTACATCATTCCCAGGAAGCCGGCGGTCAGGAAGAAGCCCACCGCGTTGTGGCCATACCACCACTGGACCATCGCATCGACCGCGCCGCTGTAGACCGGGTAGGACTTGGCCAGGCCGACCGGGATGGAGATGTTGTTGACGATGTGCAGCAGCGCCACGGCGATGATGAAGCTGGCGTAGAACCAGTTCGCCACGTAGATGTGCTTGACCCGGCGCTTGGCGATCGTGCCGATGAACAGCACCGCGTAGGCCACCCAGACCGCGGCGATCAGGATGTCGATCGGCCACTCCAGCTCGGCGTACTCCTTGCCCTGGGTCAGGCCCAAGGGCAGGGTGATGGCCGCCGCGACGATCACCGCCTGCCAGCCCCAGAACACGAAGGCCGCCAGCCTGTCCGAGAGCAGCCGCACGTGGCAGGTGCGCTGCACCACGTGCAGGCTGGTCGCCATCAGCGCGCAGCCGCCGAAGGCGAAGATCACCGCGTTGGTATGCAGTGGCCGCAACCGGCCGTAGCTCAGCCACGGCAGGTCGAAGTTGAGGGCCGGCCAGTACAGCTGGGCGGCGATCAGCACGCCCACGGCCATGCCCACGATGCCCCAGACCACGGTCATTACCGCGAACTGGCGCACCACCTTGTCGTTGTATGTCCCCTGCACGCTTTGCATGCGGCCCGATCCTCAGTCTGAACGGGGATGATGATCCCCCGGTATGGCGGTCCGGGGCATTGATCGGAATCAAGGCCTGCCGGACGGCGTCGGGTTACCCATGGAAACTGGCCGTCGCCCTGCCCGCGACCGGCACAGCCGCCCGCCGGCCATCGGCCAGGCAGGTGGACCCTTGCCGCCAGCATAGGCGCCGGCGGCCAGCGCGCCCACTGGACCGATTGTCCCGCCCCGCGCCGCGCCGGCCCGGGCGCGCAGGCCGGGGCTGTATGGTGGCGGCCAGGCACGGAACGAGGATCAGGATGAGCATCTACGCCCTGGAAGCCGTTTTCGCTCCCCGCTCGGTGGCGGTGGTGGGAGCGAGCCCGCGCCCCGGTTCGGTCGGCCGGACCGTGGTCCACAACCTGCGCCAGGCCGGCTTCACCGGACCGGTGGGCCTGGTGAACCCGAAGTACCGGCAGATCGAGGGCGAGCCGGCATTCGGCTCGCTGGCGCAGCTGCCATTCGCGCCCGAGCTGGTGGTGATCACCACCCCGGCGTCCACCGTGCCCGGCGTCATCGCCCAGGCGGTGGCGGCGGGCGCGCGCGCGGCGATCGTGGTCACCGCGGGACTGGGCCAGGGTCCCGGTTCGCTGCTGGAGCACCTGCGCAACGAGGCCCGCCCGCACGGCCTGCGCATCATCGGGCCCAACTGCCTGGGGGTGATGGCCCCGCACGCGCACCTCAACGCCAGCTTCGCCGCGCGCGGCCCGCTGCCGGGCGACCTGGCCCTGGTCTCGCAGTCCGGCGCGGTCGCCGCCGGGCTGGTGGAATGGGGCGTGGCGCGCTCGATCGGGTTCTCCGCGGTGGTCTCGCTGGGCGACGCGGTGGACGTGGATTTCGGCGACCTGCTGGACTGGTTCGCGCGCGACCCCAGGACCCGCGCCATCCTGCTGTACATCGAATCCATCCGCGACGCGCGCAAGTTCATGTCCGCCGCACGTGCCGCCGCGCGCGCCAAGCCGGTGGTGGTGATCAAGTCCGGGCGGCACGAACCCGGCGCCCGTGCAGCGGCTACCCACACCGGCGCCCTGGCCGGCGCCGACGCGGTGTACGAGGCCGCGTTCCGGCGCGCCGGCCTGCTGCGCGTGCATGCGCTGGACGAGCTGTTCGCCGCGGCCAAGACCCTCGGGCACCTGCGCAGCGCGCCGGGGCGCCGCCTGGCGATCTTGACCAACGGCGGCGGCATCGGCGTGCTCGCGGTGGACCGGCTGGTGGACATGGGCGGCACCCTGGCCACGCTGGACCCGGCCACCGTGCGCCGGCTGGATGCGGCGCTGCCGCCGACCTGGTCAGGCGCCAACCCGGTGGATATCGTCGGTGACGCCGATGCGCAGCGCTATGCCACGGCGCTGGAGACGCTGCTGGAGGATCCGGGCACCGACGCGGTGCTGGTCATGAACGTGCCCACCGCGCTGGCCTCCTCCAGCGAGGCGGCCGCGGCCGTGACCCGGGTGCTGGCCCGGCGCCCGCGCCCGGGGGCCGGCAAGCCGGTGCTCGGGGTCTGGCTGGGGCGCGAGCCCGAGGCGCTGGCCGCGCTGGAGAAGGCCGGGGTGCCCACCTACACCACCGAGGCCGGCGCGGTGCGCGGCTACACCTACCTGGTGCGCCACCGCGAGGCGCAGCAGGCGCTGATGGAGACCCCGCCCAGCCTGCCGGAGGATTTCGTGGTCGACACCGCGGCCGCCCAGGCGATCGTCGCCGCCGCGCTGGAGCAGGGCCGCGACTGGCTGGATCCGCTGGAGGTGGTCGCCCTGCTGGGCGCGTACGGCATCCCGGTCACCCCGGCCTGGCGGGCCGCCGACGCGGAGGCGGCGGTGGCCGCCGCCCGCCCGCTGCTGGCGGCCGGTGGCCTGGTGGCGCTGAAGATCCTCTCGCCGGACATCGTGCACAAGTCGGACGTGGACGGCGTGCGCCTGAACCTGTCCGGCGAGGCGGCGGTGCGCGAAGCGGCCGGCGCGATCCTGGCCCGTGCGTGCGAGCTGCGCCCGCAGGCGCGGATCGAGGGCGTGACCGTGCACCCGATGGTGGCCCGGTCGAAGGCGCGTGAGCTGATCGCCGGCCTGGCGCACGACCCGACCTTCGGCCCGGTGGTGGTGTTCGGCCGCGGCGGCACCGCGGTGGAGGTGATCGACGACAAGGCCCTGGCGCTGCCGCCACTGGACCTGCGCCTGGCCCACGACCTGATCTCGCGCACCCGCGTCAGCCGCATCCTCAAGGCCTACCGCGACGTGCCGGCGGCCGACGAGCGCGCGGTGGCGCTGGTGCTGGTCAAGCTCGCGCAGCTGGCGGCGGACGTGCCGCAGATCCGCGAGCTGGACATCAACCCGCTGCTGGCCGACCGCGACGGCGTGATCGCGGTGGACGCGCGGGTGGCGGTGGCCCCGCACCCGGGCCCCGCGCAGAAGGGCCCGTGGCACAGCAGTTTCGTGATCCGCCCCTACCCGAAGGAGTGGGAGCGGCAGGTGGAGCTGGCGCACGGCCGGCGCATGTTCGTGCGTCCGGTGCGGCCGGAGGACGAGGCCATGTTCCTGGCGTTCTTCGCCCGGGTCACCGACGAGGACCTGCGCCTGCGTTTCTTTTCGGCGGTGCGCCACTTCAGCCACGAGTTCATCGCCCGGCTCACCCAGCTCGACTACGCCCGCTCGATCGCGCTGGTGGCGATCGACCCGGACAGCGGCGACATGCTCGGCGCGGTGCGCCTGCTGGCCGACGCCAACTACGAGCGTGGCGAGTACGGCATCCTGGTGCGCTCGGACCTCAAGGGCTACGGCATCGGCTGGCAGCTGATGCGGATCATGATCGAGTGGGCCGGCAGCATCGGCCTGAAGGCGGTGGAAGGGCAGGTGCTGCGCGAGAACGTGACCATGCTGGCGATGTGCCAGCACCTGGGCTTCCGGATCACGCCCGACCGCGAGGACCCCACGGTGATGGACGTGGTGCTGGACGTGGCCGCGGGCACCGCTGCCGCCGACTGAGGCCGTATCGCGCGGCGTTCACGCCGGCTGCCTATCGTCCCTGCGGGACGAAGGAGGTGACAGGTGGACGAGGTCGATGTACTGGTGGTGGGCGGTGGCCCGGCGGGCCTGACCGCCGCCACCTACCTGGGACGGCTGCACCGTCGTTGCCTGGTGGTCGATGCCGGCGACAGCCGCGCGCGCTGGATCCCCGAGAGCAACAACTGCCCGGGCTTCCCGCAGGGCATCGCCGGCACCGAGCTGCTGGAGCGGCTGCGCGCGCAGGCCGAATCCTTCGCCGCGGTGATCGAGCACGGGATGGTGTCCTCGCTCGAGCGTGACGAGGACGGGGTGTTCGTCGCTGGCACGCCCGACGGTCGCCGCTGGCGCGCGCGCGCGGTGATCCTTGCCACCGGCCTCAGCGACCGCCTGCCGGAGCTGGCCGACGTGGAGCAGGCCGTGGCATGCGGCGCGCTGCGCCTGTGCCCGGTGTGCGACGCGTACGAGGCCAGCGACCAGTCCATCGGCATCTACGGCCCGTGGGAGACGATCCTCGACCACGTGCCGTTCCTGCGCGGCTACAGTTCGCGCCTGACCCTGCTGCCCACCGACGCGGTGCCGGCTTCGCTGCCGCCGGAACTGGACGTGGAAGTCCTGCCGGCCGGCGGCCGCCTGGTGTTCGTCGATGGCCGCTGCGGTTACGTGGTCGACGGCCACTGCCACACGTTCGACACGGTCTATCCGTTCCTTGGCTGCGAAACCAGCGCGCACCTGGCGAGGCAGGCCGGCGTGGAACTGTCGGACACCGGCGAGATCCCGGTCGATGCGCGCCAGCTCACCCCGGTACCCGGGCTCTATGCGGCCGGCGACGTGGTCAGCGGACTCAACCAGATCTCGGTGGCGGTCGGCCAGGCGGCGATCGCCGCGCTGGCCGTGCACAATCGCCTGCCGCCGCGGCCGCGCGAACTGCAGCAGCCACTGGACGCGGACGAACCGGCGGCGCAGGGCACCGCCTGAGCCGGCCCACCGGGGGCAGGTACGGCGGGGCCGGCCGGCGACAGGGGCGTCAGGCCTGCGGAACCCGGATGTGGCCTTCCATCAGCACCCGCGCGCTGCGACTCATCACCGCGCGGGTGACCGTCCACCGGCCATCGACCCCGGCCACCGAGGCGCCCACCCGCAGCGTCCCCGACGGATGGCCGAAACGCACCGCCTCGCGCGAGCCGCCTCCGGCGGCCCGGTTGACCAGGGTGCCCGGCACCGCGGCGGCGGTGGCGATCGCCACCGAGGCGGTGCCCATCATCGCGTGGTGCAGCCTGCCCATCGACATCGCGCGCACGTTGAGGTCGATGTCGCCAGCAGCGACCTGCCGGCCGCTGCTGGAGAGGTAATCGCGCGGCGGCGCCACGAACGCGACCTTGGGCGTGTGCTGGCGCCTGGCCGCCTCCTCCGGCGCGGCGATCAGCCCCATGCGCAGGGCGCCGGCGACGCGGATCGCCTCCAGCTTCTGCAGGATCGCAGGGTCGCCGTTGATCGCCGGCTGCAGCTCGGTGCCGGAGAGGCCGATCGCATCGGCCTCCACGAAAACGGTCGGGATGCCGGCGGTGATCAGGGTCGCCTCCAGCGCGCCCACGCCGGGCACCTCGAGGGTATCGACCGGCCTGCCGGTGGGGAACATGCTGCCGCCGGCCTCGCCCTCGTCGGCCGGATCGATGAACTCGACCACCACCTCGGCGGCGGGGAAGGTCACGCCGTCCAGCTCGAAGTCGCCGGTTTCCCGCACTTGGCCGCCGCACACCGGCACGTGCACGACGATGGTCTTGCCGATGTTGGCCTGCCAGACCCGAACCTCCACCGTGCCTTCCTGCGGGATCCGCGCGGGGTCGATGAAGCCGTTGGCCACCGCGAACGGCCCGACCGCGGTGCTGAGGTTGCCGCAGTTGCCGGACCAGTCGACGAAATCCTCCTCGATGGCGACCTGGCCGTACAGGTAGTCCACGTCGTGTCCCGCCATGGTGGCCGGGCCGATGATCACGCACTTGCTGGTGCTGGAAGTCGCGCCGCCCATGCCATCGGTGTGCTTCCCATAGGGATCGGGCGAGCCGATCACCCGCTGCAGCAGGCGGTCGCGGGCAGGCCCGGGCACCTGCGCGTCGGGCGGCAGGTCCTGCAGGCGGAAGAACACGCCCTTGGAGGTGCCGCCGCGCATGTACGTGGCGGGGATGCGGAGCTGGGGGCGGTGGCTCATGGCAGGTCGTCGGGGGTCAGGAGAAGAGGTCGGGCTGGACAGCGCCGGGAACTGGCGGGTCGAGCTGCCAGCGCGCCAGGGGTGTGTAGCGGTAGGGCCTGCCGCCACCGGCAACGAGCTCGAAGGCCTGCACCGGCCAGTGCACGGGCGACATCGGGCGCGTGGCGATCCCAGCGCCCCGGTAGCGGTAATCGAGGGTGACATGCGGCCAATGACTGCCGCCGCGCGGCAGGCCCTGTCCCACCAGGGCCGCACCGATCGCATCGATGAGCCTTTCCAGTCCAGCGCAGCAGCCGCGGGCGCGGACCTCGGCGTGTAGGCCGGCGCGTGCACGGTCCAGTTCAAGGGCGAAGGCGGGTGCCTTCACCTGGTCGCCGGCGGCGATCAGCCGTTGTCGGACCCATGGCTGGTCCGCGTAGCGGCGGCTGAGCGACTGGTGGCAGCATTCCCGGGGCCAGTCCGGCGACGGCAGCGAACCAAGCCCGGCGTACCGCAACGACGCCAGCATCGCATCCCACACCCCAGGCAGCAGCCTCAGGATGAACATCAGCCGGTTGCCGTGCCCGGGCCACCACACGTGCTCCTGCGGGGGTGCTGCATGTCCCGGCGTCATCGCAGCGTCTCAGCCGCCATCGGGGATCTCCGGCTCGACCAGCTTCGCCAGCATGTCCAGTGAATCGCGCCAGCCCAGATGGCACATGTCCACCGGGATGACCGCCGGGACGCCCTCCTGCACGATCTGCAGGTCGGTGCCGGCGACGCTGGGCTTCAGCGACACGGTCACGTGCATCCGACCCGGCAGGCCGGGATTGTCGAAGGTGTCCGTGTGGCGGATGAGCTCGTTCTCGACCACTTCCACGAAGCGCACGGTGAACGACTCGCTGGAGCCGGTGCCGAAGTTGGTGAAGGCCATCCGGTAGCCCACCCCGGCCTCGAACTCGAGCATGCGCGCGGTGAAACCGTAGGGCGGCAGCCAGCGTACGAGCGCGTCCGGGTCGGTGAAGGCACGGAACACCCGGGCCGGCGGCGCGGCCAGGATACGGTGCAGGCGGACGGTTCCGGTGGCGTGGGTCTGGGTCATGGTCGGGCTCCAGTCGGGGTGGTGACACCCCTGCGACGAACCGCTCAGTCCATTTTCGACGCCGCCAGGAAATCCTGGGCGAAACGCTGCAGCACGCCGCCGGCCTCGTAGATGTCCACCTCCTCGGCCGTATCCAGCCGGCAGGTCACCGGCACGTTGAGGTCGGTGCCGTCGCGGCGTTGGATGACCAGGGTCAGCTCGGCGCGTGGACCGCGGGTGCCGAGCACGTCGTAGGTCTCGCTGCCGTCGATGCCCAGGCTCAGGCGGGTGGTGCCGGGCTTGAACTCCAGCGGCAGCACGCCCATGCCGATCAGGTTGGTGCGGTGGATGCGCTCGAAGCCCTCGGCCACGATCGCCTCCACCCCCGCCAGGCGCACGCCCTTGGCCGCCCAGTCGCGCGAGCTGCCCTGGCCATAGTCGGCACCGGCGATGATCACCAGCGGCTGGCGGCGCTGCATGTAGGCCTCGATCACCTCCCACATGCGCATGACCTCGCCTTCCGGCTCCAGCCGCGCCAGCGAGCCCTGGCGCACGCTGCCATCCTCGTTGCGCACCATCTCGTTGAGCAGCTTGGGGTTGGCGAAGGTCGCGCGCTGCGCGGTGAGATGGTCGCCGCGGTGGGTGGCGTAGGAATTGAAGTCCTCTTCGGGCAGGCCCATCTTCGCCAGGTACTCGCCGGCGGCACTGCTGGGCAGGATCGCGTTGGAAGGGGACAGGTGGTCGGTGGTGATGTTGTCGCCCAGCACCGCCAGCGGGCGCATGCCGGTGAGCGTGCGCTCGCCGGCCAGCGCGCCTTCCCAGTACGGCGGACGGCGGATGTAGGTGCTCTGCGGGCGCCAGTCGTACAGCGGCTTGACCGGCTCGCCGTGCTCCACGCGCACCTGGAACATCGGGTTGTAGACCTGGCGGAAATGGTCCGGCTTGACGCTGGCCTTCACGATCGCGTCGATCTCCGCATCCGAAGGCCAGATGTCCTTGAGCGTGACCGGGTTGCCGTCGGCATCGCTGCCCAGCACGTCCTTCTCGATGTCAAAGCGGATGGTGCCGGCGATGGCGTAGGCGATCACCAGCGGCGGGCTGGCCAGGAACGCCTGCTTGGCATACGGATGGATGCGGCCGTCGAAGTTGCGGTTGCCGCTGAGCACGGCGGTGGCATACAGGTCGCGCTCGATGATCTCCTGCTGGATCTTCGGGTCCAGCGCACCGCTCATGCCGTTGCAGGTGGTGCAGGCGAAGCCGACGATGCCGAAGCCCAGCTGCTCCAGCTCCGGCAGCAGGCCGGCTTCCTCCAGGTACAGCTGCACCGCGCGCGAGCCGGGCGCCAGCGAGGTCTTCACCCACGGCTTGCGCAGCAGGCCGCGCGCGTTGGCGTTGCGCGCCAGCAGGCCGGCGGCGATCACGTTGCGCGGGTTGGAGGTGTTGGTGCAGCTGGTGATGGCGGCGATGATCACCGCGCCATCCGGCAGCAGGCCCTGGGCCTCCTGCGCGCGCGCGGCGTCGAGCAGGTCGGAGCCGGCGATGCCGCGCTCGGCCAGCGCGGTGGTCGGCAGGCGGCGGTGCGGGTTGGACGGGCCGGCGAGGTTGCGCACCACCGAGGACAGGTCGAATTCCAGCACGCGCTCGTACTGCGCGGTGGCCAGGTCGTCGGCCCACAGGCCGGCGGTCTTGGCGTAGGTCTCCACCAGCTGCACCTGGGACTCCTCGCGGCCGGTCAGGCGCAGGTAGTCCAGGGTGTTGTCGTCGATGAAGAACATCGCCGCGGTGGCGCCGTACTCCGGGCACATGTTGGAGATGGTGGCGCGGTCGCCGATGGTCAGTGCCGCCGCACCCTCGCCGAAGAACTCCAGGTAATGGCCGACCACGCGCTCGCTGCGCAGGAACTCGGTCAGCGCCAGCACCACGTCGGTGGCGGTGATGCCCGGCCGCGGGCGCCCGGTCAGGCGCACGCCGGTGATTTCCGGCAGGCGCATCCACGAGGCGCGGCCGAGCATCACGTTCTCCGCCTCCAGGCCACCCACGCCGACGGCGATCACGCCCAGCGCGTCCACGTGCGGGGTGTGCGAGTCGGTGCCCACGCAGGTGTCGGGGAAGGCGACGCCATCGCGCACGTACACCACCGGCGACATCTTCTCCAGATTGATCTGGTGCATGATCCCGTTCCCCGGCGGGATCACCTCCACGTTGCGGAACGCGTGCCGGGTCCACTCGATGAAGTCGAAGCGGTCGGCGTTGCGCCGGTCCTCGATCGCGCGATTCTTGCTGAACGCCTCCGGGTCGAAGCCGCCGCACTCCACCGCCAGCGAGTGGTCCACGATCAGCTGCACCGGCACCACCGGGTTGACCTGGGCCGGGTCGCCTCCGGCCTCGGCGATGGCATCGCGCAGGCCGGCCAGGTCCACCAGTGCGGTCTGGCCGAGGATGTCGTGGCACACCACGCGCACCGGGAACCAGGGGAAGTCCAGGTCGCGGCGGCGCTCCACCAGCTGGCGCAGGTAGTCGTCCAGGCGTGCCGGGTCGGCGCAGCGCACCAGGTTCTCGGCATGCACGCGCGAGGTGTAGGGCAAGGTCGCCCAGGCGCCGGGCTGCACGGCCTCGACCGCCGCGCGTGCGTCGTACCAGTGCAGGGAGGTTCCAGGGAGAGGCTTGCGGTGCTGGGCGTTCATGGCGGCTGCGCTGGCGGGGGTCCGGCGCGCCGCCGCCAATGCCCTCGGACATGGCCGGGCGGAACGTGCCGTCACGGTGATCGGAGGCCCGATCTTACCGCCGCACCGCCGCGCGGCTGCCGCGGAAACGCTGTTTTCCAGCGTCCACGGCACCGCTTGCGTGGCTTGTATTGATGCCGGCGATCAATGCGTCGCCGGCGCAGCGGGCTTCAGCCGCTGCAGCCGCCGCAGCACACCGACGGCACGATGCCGATGGCCTCCTGCGGCAGCGGTACGCCGGCGGTGGCCAGGATCGTGCGCACTTCGGCCGGGCTGGCGCAGGTGGCCACCCGCAGGTGGCCGGTGGCCGGGTCCAGGTCGACCAGCGCGGCCGGATCACTCTCCAGCAGCGAGCGCCGGATGCGGGCCAGTTCGATGCGGGCCGCGTCCACGCGGATATCCAGTTCCATCTTCTGCTCCGGGACAGGGCCGGACCGGCGGATCGCCGGCCCGGCAGGGGCGCACGCCGGGGCGTGCACGCGGCTTACTTGGTGACGACCAGCTTGCCCTTCATCATCGAGGAGTGGCCGGGGAAGCTGCAGAAGAAGGTGTAGTCACCGCCGGCGGTCAGGGCCTTGCCGGGGAAGGTGATCTTGGTCTTCTGGCCGCCGCCGATCATGTCGGTGTGGGCGATCACGCGGGCATCACCCTTGGGCACGTAGCCGCCGGCGGCGCCGGCCTTGATCGCGTCACGGGCGATGCCGGCCATGTCCGGGGTCTTGGAGACCACGACGTTGTGGCCCATCGCGGTGACCGGCAGCTTGCCGGTGTGGGCCAGCTCGACGGTGATGGTGGCGCAGCTGGCGGAGACGGTTGCCTCCTTCTGGTCGAACTTCATGGCGTCGTCGCCCTTGAGCGAGACGGTGCAGTTGCCGGCGGCCTGGGCCATGCCGGCGGCGCCAAGCAGGACCAGGGCGGCGAGGATGCGGGTGCTGTTGTTCATGGTGTTGCTCCGTTTCATCGGGGGGTAGGGTCAGTCCGCGGCCAGGGTGGCGCGGACCTTTTGCAGGAAGTCCGGGTCGGGTGCGATGCCGACCACTTCCGAACGGCCGAGTTCACGGCCTTCGGCGTCCAGCAGCACCAGCACGCTGGTGTGGTTGATGCTGCCGTCCTCGCGGAAGCGATAGCGTACGTCCAGCACGCTTGCCAGCGCACGCACCGCGCCGGCATCGGGGCGCAGGAAGCGCCAGGCTTCAGGCGAGCGGTGGTCGCGGGCCACGGTGGCCAGCGCCTGCGGCGTGTCGCGCTCGGGGTCCAGGGTGATCACCACCACGCCCAGGCCCTGCCGCAGGTCTTCGGGCAGCTGCTTCTGCAGGGCCGCGGCGTTCTGCAGGATCAGCGGGCACATCACGTGGCAGTTGGCGTAGAACATGGAAACCAGCTGCGGCTGGCCGCGCAGGTCGCCCCATTGCAGGCTGCGGCCGTGCTGGTCGGTCAGCGTGGCCTGCAGCTGGTAGAGCGAGTCTCCCGGCAATGGGGCGGCGGTCGTGGCCGGCGCTGCGGCCGCGGTGGCGGGCAGGTGGCCGGCGGCCACGCCCAGCACCAGGCCCAGGGCCAAGGGAAGGAAAGCGGGACGGAAGTTCATGGCTGGCTCCTCGCGCAGCGGAATCCGAGGTTGCCCAGGGTTGCCCCGGGCTGGAGGGCCGACAGCAGGACGAAGCGCTTGATCACCCCGTAGTCGGCGGCATCGTTGAAAGCCAGGGCCGAGCCGCCGCAGAACTGCAGCGGGTCGCCGTCCGCCTGGCCGCGGCGGTCGCCGGAGCCCAGCAGCGAGATGGAATCGCCACTCCACTCCCAGTAGGCCCCGTGCATGCCGTACAGGCCGTACACGTTGGCCGGCGCGCCGGGGGCGGCATCCGGTGCGCCCGGGCTGCCGTCGTTGACCTGGCGCATGCGCCAGGCACGGTCGCCGCGGGCATCGGTGCGGGTGGCGTCGGCGGCGGCCGCGTACTCCCACTCGATGAAGTCGGGCAGGCGCCCGCCGGCATCGCGGCAGTAGGCATCGGCGGCGTACCAGTTCACGTGCACCACCGGCGCGTCCGGATCGACGCCTTCGCCGGGGCCCTGGGCCGACCGCCAGTGGCCCAGGTAGCCGGGGCTGGCGAATAGAGCCGGGATCCGGTCGCGCCGCCATTGCGGCCGGCGCTCCACGAACGCCGCGAACTGGGCGTTGCTGACCGGACGGGCCGCCATCTGGAAGCTGGCCACCGGCAGCACGCTGCGCAGCTCCTCGAACTTCACCGTGGAGCGGAACGGCCCGCCTTCGACGGTGCGCCACTGCGGTGCTCCGGCGGCCCCGCGGCCGCTGGCGCCGGCAAGCGCCGGGGCCAGGGCCAGGAGGACGGCGAGGGCCGTCGCGGTCGCGGTGGAGTCGATGCGGTACATGTGCCTGCCTCGCGGCCTTGCGTTACTTGTGGTGGCTGCCCTGCGGCTCGCCTTCCGGGTACTCGATGTCGTGCTGCTGGTGGCTGTAGATCTCCGGACGGTCCTCGCCCTCGATCGTGAGCAGGCCCAGCGCTCCCTTGTGGAAGGCGCGGAAGATGCTGTGGTCCACCAGCACCAGGTTGCCCGGGACCTCGGCCTTGAACTCGACCATGGCCGAGCCGCCGGCCGGGATCAGCGTGGTCTGCACGTTCTCCTGGTACTTGCTGCCCCCTTCGAAGTAGACCTTGTCGAAGATCTCGCCGATGACATGGAAGCTGGACACCAGGTTGGGACCGCCATTGCCGACGAACATGCGGATGGTCTCGCCGGCGTTGGCCTTCAGCGCGTTGTCGCCGGTCAGGGCGCCCACCGAACCGTTGAACACCACGTAGGTCGGCTTCTCGTCGATGCCCTTCTCCAGGCTGAAGGGCTGCAGCCCGGCCTCGCCATGCTCGCCTTCGGTGTAGAAGTCGCCCTGCATGACGTAGAACTCCTTGTCCACCGGCGCCAGGCCCTCCTCCGGCTCGACCAGGATCAGTCCGTACATGCCGTTGGCCACGTGCATGGCCACCGGGGCCATCGCGCAGTGGTACACGTACAGGCCCGGGTTCAGCGCCTTGAACGTGAACTGCGTTTCGCGGCCGGGCAGGGTGAAGGTTGCCTCGGCGCCGCCGCCCTGGCCGGTCACCGCGTGCAGGTCGATGTTGTGGGAGAAGTGCGAGCTGTGGTGGTTCTTGAGCTTGAACTCCACCGTATCGCCCTGGCGCACGCGGATGAAGCTGCCCGGCACCGTGCCGCCGAAGGTCCAGAAGTTGTAGGTGACGCCGTCGGCCAGGCGCATCTCCTTCTCCACCATCTCCAGGTCGACCACGACCTTGGCCGGCGTGCGCCGGGTGATGGGCGCCGGCACCAGCGGCGGGGAGGTCAGCTCGGCGGCGATCACCGGCAGCTGGGAGGCGGCGGCCGGCTTGGCGGCGAACGCGGGGACGCAGGCCATGGCGATGGCTGCGGCAAGAACGCCGATGGCGAGGGAATGACGGGTCTTCATGGTCTGCTCTCTGTGGGTCGTCTGGTCTACGGGGCCAACAGTGCGCGTGGCCGCCGGCGCCCTCCTTGATTTGCATCAATCCGGCGCCGTACGGGCCGCTTTCATGCGCCGCGCTTGACCCAGGTCAAGCCGCAGCGACAGACCCGCCTGGCGACCCCCTCCGATTGACTGCCATCAAGACCTCCCGCGCGTCGGCGGCGAAGACTGGCCGCATCTCCCCGGCATGCGCACGAGGCGCCGCCATGAAACCGAACCTGCTTGCATGTGCCCTGTCCGCGGCCCTCGGCGCCGCCTTCGTCCCCGCGGCCGGCGCCACCCAGGGCCACGACCACGCGGCGGCCTCCGCCCCGGTCGCGGCCACCGACCTGGACGCGGTGGTGGTGATGGGCGTGGCCCCGATCGCCGCGGCCACCTTCACCACCGACCCGAAGCTGCCGCGCCAGCCGGTGCCGGCCAGTGACGGCGCCGACTACCTCAAGACCATCCCGGGCTTCTCCGCGCTGCGCAGCGGCGGCACCAACGGCGATCCGGTGCTGCGCGGCATGTTCGGCTCGCGCATCGCGCTGCTGACCAACGACGGTGCGCTCAGTGGCGCCTGTCCCTCGCGCATGGACAACGCCATGTCCTACATCGCCCCGGAGACCTACGACCGGCTGACCGTCATCAAGGGCCCGCAGACCGTGCTGTGGGGCGGTGGCGCCTCGGCCGGCACGGTGCGCTTCGAGCGCGAGATCCCTTACTTCGACCGGCCCGGCGTGCGTGCCCGCGGCAGCGCGCTGGCCGGAAGCAACGGCCGCGACGACCAGGTGCTGGACCTGTCGGCGGGCACCCCGCGCGGCTACCTGCGCCTGGCAGGCAACCGCTCCGAGGCCGACGACTACCGCGACGGCGACGGCCGCACCGTGCCCTCTGCCTGGGACAAGTGGAACACCGACGCGGCGATCGGCTGGACCCCGGACGCCGATACCGTGCTGGAGCTGTCGGCCGGCACCGGCGACGCCCAGGCGCGCTATGCCGGCCGCGGCATGGACGGCGCGCGCTTCCGCCGCGACAGCCTCGGCCTGCGCCTGGAGAAGAAGCACATCGGCGGCCTACTCGATGCGGTGGTGGCCAACGTCTACCGCAACGAGGTCGACCATGTGATGGACAACTACAGCCTGCGCGACGCGACCGGCGCCGGGGTGATGCCGATGGGCAGCAACGTCGGCGACACCAGCGAGGGCGGGCGCGTGGCGCTGACCTGGCAGCAGGACCGCTGGGAACTGACCGCCGGCGTCGACAGCCGCCACAGCAGCCACCGCCGCCGTGGCGGCATGGGCCGCGACACCTGGCGCGCGCTGCCGTGGGCGCAGGATGCACGGCTGCGCAACACCGGCGTGTTCGCCGAATCGCACTGGCATATCGACGAGGGCAACCATCTGATGGCCGGCCTGCGCGTGGACCGGGCCAGCGCCCTGGACAAGCGCACCCGCACCGGCAGCGGCATGGCTTCGGCGCCCAACCCGACCGCGGGCCTGCAGCGCGAGGAAACCCTGGCCGGCGGCTTCGTGCGCTACGAGCACGACATGGCCGCGCGCCTGGGCTGGTATGCCGGTATCGGCCACGCACAGCGCATGCCCGACTACTGGGAACTGTTCTCGCCCAACCGCGGCCCGGAAGGCGCGGCCAACGCCTTCGCCGGGCTGCGGCCCGAGCGCACCACCCAGCTGGACGCGGGCCTGCAGTACCGCGCCGGCACCGTGGACGCCTGGGCCTCGCTGTACGCCGGCCAGGTGTCCGACTACATCGTGTTCGACTACCAGGCTGCCGCGATGGGCAGCATGGGCGGCACCAGCACCCGGGCCCGCAATGTCGATGCGGACATCGCCGGCGGCGAGCTGGGCGTGGACTGGAAGCCGCGCGCGGGGCTCAAGCTGTCCGGCGCGCTGGCCTACGCCTGGGGTCGCAGCGATGACGGCGCGCTGCCGCAGATGCCGCCGCTGGAGGCGCGGCTGTCGGCCAGCGGCGAACGCGGCGACTGGTCATGGGGCGCGCTGCTGCGGCTGGTCGCCGCGCAGGACCGGGTCAGCCCCACGCAGGGGAACGTGGTGGGCCGCGACCTGGGCCCGAGCCCGGGCACCGCGGTGGTGTCGCTCAATGGCGGTTACCGCATCAGCCGGCGCCTGCGCCTGAACGCCGGCATCGACAACCTGTTCGACCGCTACTACACCGAGCACCTCAACGCCGGTGGCAACAGCGCCTTCGGCTACCCGGCCGACCCGGTGCGCATCGCCGAGCCGGGCCGTACCGCGTGGCTGAAGCTGGACTTCGAGTACTGAGCGCGGCGACGCCCCCGGGGGGGCGACGGCGCTGTGCCCGTGCCGGCGCTCACGGTGCCGGCGGTCCGTGGGTGGCCCAGGCCGAGGTGCTGCCGTCGGCGGCTACCAGTTCCACGGTGTAACGCTGCACGAAGCCGTCCGGCATCTCCATGCCCGGCGATCCGGCGGGCATCCCCGGCAGGACCAGGCCGCGCGCCTGCGGGCGCTCGGCCAGCAGCCGCTGGATGTCGGCCACCGGCACGTGGCCTTCGACCACGTAGCCGTCGACCCGGGCGGTATGGCACGAGCCCTTGGCGTACGGCACGCCCAGCTGCCGGCGGATCGGCTCGAGGTCCTCGAGCTCGCGCACCTGCACCGGGAACCCGGCGTGCTGCAGGTGTGCCACCCAGCCATCGCAGCAGCCGCAGGACGGGGTCTTGAACACCTCCACCTGTGGAAGCGCCGCCTGCGGCGTCGTGGCGCGCGCACCGGTGGCGTGGGCGGCCGGGGCCTGGGCGGCCGCGGCGTCCGCCGCCGGCGCGGACATGTCCAGGGCGGCGGCGGGAGCGGGGGACCCGGTGCAGCCGGCAAGCAGCAGCGTGGGCAGCAGGAGGGCGGGCAGCAGGGCCGTGGGGCGGGCAGTCATCGGCGGATCTCCGCAGTTGGATGTGGACAGTGTGGTGCACGCCGGCGCGGCGTGCAGGTGGTGGGTCAGGCGTCTGGATGGTCGCGGGCGAACAGGCGCGCGCGCCGCAGGCACAGGAGCAGGCATCCGGCGGTCATGGCGTAGGCCAGCCCGAGGGCCAGGCCGGCGGCCACCGCCAGCGCAGGCACGTATACGGCCGCGGCCAGCAGGCCACCCGCGGCCAGGTGCGTGTACAGGGCGCGCAGCTTCTGCGCGTCGGTGACCAGGCGGCCCACCGCGGGAATGCGCACGCCGCGCGGGCAGCGTCCCCGCAACGCGATCCAGGTGATGAACGCCACCACCTCCAGCAGCATGGAATTGACCAGCAGCGGTACGCCGATGCCCAGCCCGAGCGCGCCCGCCAGCACGGCCACCGATGCCGGCGCGCCGGCCGCCGCCACGCATGCGGCCAGCGCGCCCAGCGCCATCGCGACGCAGCCGGCACGCCAGGCCCGCACCAGCGGCAGGTTGCGCCGGTGCGGCGCGCGCCATTGCAGCCACAGCACGCCGCCGGCGAAGGCCAGCGCCGGCGCCGCGATGGCCAGCGCGGTCACCAGCGCAGGTGCACCGGCGAGGCGGGCCAGCGCCGCCGGGCCGGGCAGCCCGCACATCGCCCAAAGCCACAGCCGCAGGGCCCGCGGCGGCACCGCGTGGGTGCCCTGGAACATCGGCACGGTCACCGCGCCGACGGCCGCCAGCAGCCCCAGCAACCATCCTGCGGCGCCCAGGCTGCCGTGCGCATCGGCCAGGCGGTCCAGCGGCAGCGCGATCCAGCCGCCCAGCACGGCGGCCGCCAGGGCGCCAAGCATGGCGGTGGCCAGCAGCGCCAGCACGGCCGCGGCCAGCCCCGCCCGCAGCAGGCGCTGCGCACCGTGCCGCAGCAGCGGCGGCACCAGCGGCAGCACCGCGCCGGCCAGCGCTCCGGCCAGCAGCAGGCCAGCGGCCGGCAGCCACGCGGGCCACCGGTACAGGCCCGCCAGCAACAGCAGCAGGCCCAGGTTGAGCGCCGCGTGCAGCCACGGTGCCGCCGCCGCGCCGGGCACCGGCGTGCCGGCGGCCACCGGCAGGAACTGGGCCAGGCTGCCGAGCATCGCGTTGCCCAGCACGCCCAGGGTGAACACGTGCACCAGCGCGACCGTGGCCGGGGCCCAGCGGCCCAGCGCCAGCACCTCCGGCGCCAGGCACAGCAGCAGGCCGGCGGCGATGCCCCACAGCGGCGCGGTCAGCAGGAAACGCAGGGGCCGGGCGGACGGCGGTGCCTGCGCCAGCGCAAGTCCACTCATGGCGCCGGGCCGGGGTTGTCCGCGTGCCGGATCACGATGCGGGCGCCGCCGCCGTCCAGCATCTCCACCCGCCAGGCAAAGCCCCATTGCGCCAGGGTCGGCAGCAGCGGCCCGGGGCGCTGGGGCGTCAGCGCCACCAGTTCCTCGCCGGCTGGCAGCAGCGCCAGCGCATCGAGGATCCGCTGCATCGGCTCCGGCGGCGGGAGGTGGCGCAGGTCGAGGGTCGGCATGGGCGTTCTCCCGGATCGTGGCCGGTCACGGGCAGCCAGAGGCGTCCCTGCGGCGTGGCCATGGCGTGCACCGTCGCTGCGGGGCGCGGCACCGGCGCACGCGGAACGGCCGCGACGTGGTCAGTCGTGTTCGGCCGGTGGCGCGGGGTGCGCGTCCGGGGTGGTGGTCCAGACTCCTGCCGCCTCCCAGCATTCCTGCATCAGGCCGCAGCCGGGCGAGCAGGGATCGGGCAGTTCGAATTCACTTGCGTCCATGGGGGACTCCCGGGCCCTCAGCCCGTCAGCAGATAGAACGCGCCCAGCGGATGGTGCGCGCGGGCGATGCAGTAGACCTGCAGGAAGCACAGCGCCGCGGCCACCAGCAGGCCGGCACGGGCGCCGGTGCGCCGGCGCCGGCCGAAGGCGAGGATGCCCAGCACCACGTAGGCGGCGACGAACCCCAGCTTCACCAGCAGCCAGCCGTTGGCATAGAGCTCGCGCGGCAGGATCGTCAGCAGCATCATCGCCGCGGTCAGCAGCACGGTGTCCACGGCGTAGCTGAGGTAGCGCACCGGGGCCATCCGCGGCCATTGCATGCCGGCCAGCAGCGCCAGTCCGCGCAGGGCGAAGAACCCGCCGCTGGCGAGCGCGGCGCTGATGTGGATGAGCTTGATGTCGGGATAGAAGGCGATCATGGACATGGGTCAGCCGGGGCGGCCGTCGCGCCGCGGGGTGAGGTAGATGCGGCCGATGCGGGCCACCCAGGGGGACAGCGCCAGCAGCCAGCCCACCGCGGCAAGCGCCTGCCACAGGCCGGGGTCCGGCAGCACCTCGGCGAGGATGCGCAGGGTGGCCACGACCTGGATGGCGAGGAAGGCGAACCACGCCACGCCATACATCTGCAGCGGCCGGCCGGAGTGGCCCTGGGTGACCCGGGTGACCATCGCCACCAGCAGGCTGCCGAAGAAACCCACGTACAACGCGTGCATCGGTGCGCGGCCGAGGATGAACTCGCCGGTGGCCTGGTAGGTGAGGCTCTGCACCAGGTAGAGCACGAAGGTCAGCGGCAGCCACGCGGTGCCGATGAACAGCACCGCCAGCAGGCCGGGCATGCGCCCGCGCGGCCACCAGCGCCAGGCGGCGTAACCGGTGAGCAGCAGCAGCGGCGCGTCGGCGACCCACAGCCAGGCGTAGGCATGCACCAGCTCCAGCCCCAGGTGCAGCATCGACAGCGCCCACACCGCGCCCAGCCATGGCAGCGGGCGCCAGGCGCGGTAGCCGGGCACGGCGTTGCCGGCGAAGAACGGGAACATGCGGTGGGCGACGGTCACGTAGACCGGCAGCAGCAGCCCGAAGCCGCCCAGCTTGATGCTGGCGAAGGCCCATCCGGCGGAGGCGCCGAGCACGAAGGCCAGGAACATCGCCAGGCCCAGCCACCCCAGGACCAGCGCGGCGTAGCAGGAGCGCGCGTGCCAGGTGGCGCCCGGCTCGTCGGCCAGCAGCCGGCCGAGGATCGCCAGCGCGGCCGTCCATCCGGCCAGCGCCATCCACAGGCCGACGATCAGCCCCGCTTCCCAGCCGGTTGCACCGAGCAGGATCGCCAGCTGCCCGCCCATCAGGCCGGCGCCCACCGGCACGTAATGCCAGCGCTTGAGATCGGGCAGGCCGAGCCAGCGCGGGAACACGGTCAGCAGGAAACCGAAGACGAAGCTGGGCAGCACCAGGTACTGCATCAGGAAGGCGTGCAGCCAGCCGGCGGGAACCGCCAGCTGCGGCATGCTCCAGCCGCCATGGCGCGCCGCCACCAGCCAGAGCGCCCACCACAGCATCGCCAGCAGCACGTTGGCGGCGCCGATGAAGAGCATCAGCCGGTGCGGGGCGTGGGTCAGCATCGCCGGCGAGGGCCGTGCCGGGCGGACGGAGGGCAGGGGCGGGGTCTCGGTGTGCATGCGGCCAGTGTGTGCCGCGCGCGCGACGCCTGCCTTGACCCAGGTCAGGTGGCCGGACGCGGTAGCCGCCCACGCGTGGAGCAGGCGCGGGCCGGCGTGCCGGCACGCTGGCGGGCGCGCCCTGCCAGGTGGTTCCGACGGCGTTGTGCCGGTGCGGCCCGCTGGCGGCGGCATGCCGGATCGGGCCGACCTGCGAAGCAGCCAAAAAAAAACGGGCGGGCCGCCGGAGCGACCCGCCCGTTCCCCCATCCGGATCAGCGGCGTGGCGTGAGCGCCGCGGCGGCCACGGCGGTGGCCGAGGACACCGGCTTGCGGCGCCTGGGCGCCACCCACAGCCGGAACACGAACCAGGCCAGCGCCAGTGCGCCCACGCTGAACACCGTGTCCGCAGGTACCCGCATCCATACCAGCAGGTCCACGATCGGCTGCTGCATGAACTCCGCCGAGCGCGCGTACCAGTAGCCCTGGTCGATGGCGGCATTGAGCTGCAGGATGCCCAGCGGCAGCAGGGTCAGCAGCGACATGCCGGCCAGGCCGATGTTGAGCGCCCAGAACGTGGTCCGCAGCAGGCGCTCGCTCCACTCCAGGTCAGGCTTGAGCCCGCGCAGGCAGAACAGCATCAGACCGATGCCGAGCATGCCGTACACGCCGAACATCGCGGTGTGGCCGTGGTTGGCGGTCAGGTTCAGGCCCTGCATGTAGTACAGAGGCAGCGGCGGGTTGATCAGGAAGCCGAACAGGCCGGCACCCACCAGGTTCCAGAACGACACCGCGAGGAAGAACATGATCGGCCACCTGTACCGGGCCATCCACGGCGTGGCCTTGCCCAGCTTGTAGTTGTGCCAGGCCTCGAAGCCCACGTAGGCCAGCGGCACCACTTCCAGCGCCGAGAAGCTGGCGCCGATGGCGATCACCGCCGTCGGGGTGCCGGTGAAGTACAGGTGGTGCAGGGTGCCCAGCACGCCGCCGGCCATGAACACGATGGTGGCGAACAGCACCGCCATCGTCGCCGACTTCACCTGCAGCAGGCCCAGGCGGGTGAACAGGAAGGCGATCACCGCCACCGCGAACACCTCGAAGAAGCCTTCCACCCACAGGTGCACCACCCACCAGCGCCAGTACTCGACCATCGACAGGTGGGTGTGTTCGCCCCACATCAGGCCGGCCGCGTAGAACACGCCGATGCAGACCACCGACAGGAACAGCAGGCCGACGATCGAGCGCGATTCGGCGCCCTTGCGCATCGCCGGCCACAGCGCGCGGCCCACCAGGGTCAGCCACAGCAGCAGGCCCACGAACAGGAACCACTGCCAGAAGCGGCCCAGGTCCACGTACTCCCAGCCCTGGTGGCCGAACCAGAAGTTCTTCTCCAGCCCGAGCTTCTGCATCACCGCCATCCACTGGCCGAAGAACGAGCCGACCACGATCACGATCAGGCAGGTCCACAGCACGTTGACGCCCAGGCGCTGGAACTTCGGCTCGTGCCCGGAGATGGCCGGGCCGATGTACAGGCCCATGCCCAGCCACGCGGTGGCGATCCACAGCACCGCCAGCTGGGTGTGCCAGGTGCGGGTCAGCGAGTAGGGCAGGATCTCCGCCAGGGCGAAGCCATAGGCCTCCTGGCCTTCGACCTGGTAGTGCGCGGTGGTCGCACCGAGCAGGATCTGCACCAGGAACAGCGCGATCACCACCCAGAAGTACTTGGCCGTGGCCCGCATCGACGGGGTGACCCGGATGCTCGCCAGCGGGTCGGACTTGGGCAGTACCGGCACCATCTCCTCGCCGTGGCTGGCCGCGTAGTGCCAGCCCAGCAGGCCCACGCCGGCGATCAGGAACAGCACGCTGAACACGGTCCACATGAACAGGTTGGACGGCGGCGTGTTGCCCACCAGCGCGTCGTGCGGCCAGTTGGCGGTGTAGGTGATGTCCGACCCCGGGCGCTCGGTCACCGAGGTCCACGCCGCCCACCAGTAGAACGCCGCCAGCTGGCGACGGTGCGCGGCGTCGGGCACCGAGTCGTTGCGCATGGCGTAGGCCTCGCGCAGCCCGGCGGTGGCCGGGTCGTTGGCGAACAGGCTGTCGTAGTGCGCCGCCACCTGGGCCATCGCCGCGACCCGGTCCGGGTCCAGGGTGATGGTGCCGGTGGCCTCGTCCCAGGTGTTGGGCCGCATCAGCGCCTGCACGCGCTGCTGGTAGGCGGCGCGGGTGGCGTCGTCCAGCTCGGTGTAGCTGGCCTTTCCGTGCTCGCGCGCGGCCCAGATGTCCAGGATCGCCTCGGCCTCGCGGTGCAGCCAGTCCGCGCCCCAGTCCGGGGCCACGTAGCCGCCATGGCCCCAGATCGAGCCCAGCTGCTGGCCGCCGATCGACTGCCAGACCACGCGGCCGGTCTGGATGTCGTCGCGGGTGTAGACCACCGTGCCGTCGGTGCTGACCACCTGTTCGGGCATCGGTGGCGCCTGGCGGTGGATCTCGCTGCCGACCCATAGCAGGACGGCGAACGAGGCGGCGAGCAGGACCGCCAGCCCTGCCCATAACTTGCGTGTGGAATCCATTGCTGCGGCCTCTCCGCATGGGGAACGGCCGCATCTTCGATCCGCATGCGCGGCGCGGCCCTGACCCAGGTCAAGCCGCCGGCGATGCGTGCGCTCAGTCGCGCAGGACGGCCATGGCCAGCGCCTCCAGGCGCTCCATGTCCAGCACTTCCACGTCGCGTAGCTTGATGTGCAGGATCGCGTCCTGCTCGAACCGGCGCAGCACCCGGCTGACCGTCTCCGGCGCCAGGCGCAGGTAGTTGGCGATGTCGGTGCGCGACATCGTCAGCTGGAAGCGGCGCGGCGAGAAGCCGCGTGCGGCCAGCCGCCGCGACAGCCCGATCAGGAACGCGGCCATGCGCTCGTCGGCGGTGTTGTCGCGGGCGAACAGCGAGGCCACGCCGATGTCGCGGCTCATCAGCCGGAACAGGTGCTGCTGCAGGTTGGGCAGGCGCTGGGCCAGCAGCGCGATGCGCGGGAACGAGAACCGGCACAGCATCACCGTGTCCAGCGCCACCGCGTTGCAGGGATAGCGGTCGTCGTGGATGGCGTTGAGCCCGATCACCTCGCCCGGCAGGTGGAAGCCCAGCACCTGCTCGTGGCCGTTGCGGTCGACCTGGTAGGTCTTGACGGTGCCCGCGCGTACCGCGGCGATGGCGCCGAACGGGTCGCCCTCGCGGAACACGTGTTCGCCCGGATGCAGCGGACCGACGTGCTCGACCAGCACGTGCAGGTCCATCAGCGCGGTCTTGTCCATGCCCTCGGACAGGCACGCCTGGGAAAAGGCGCAGGTGGAGCAGAACGAGAGCGCGTCGCCGTCGTCGGCCATCACGGCCGGGTCGGTACGCGGGAAGACGACCCCTGGCTGCATCATGCGCGGCTCCCCACGGCCGTCACACGGTGCGCGAGTACCGGGGAGCGGCGGTGGTGTCGGTGGTGGCGGTGGCGGGCGGGAGATAGCGGTCGAAGCACATGGCGATGATACGCAGCAGCAGCCGCCCGCGCGACGTCGCCCGCAGCCCCGCGTCGTCGAGCTCCACCAGGCCGTCATCCTGCAGCGGCTGCAGCCGCTCCAGCGCCGCGGCGAAATAGCTGCGGAAATCGATCACGTGGCGGCGGCCCAGCGCGGCGAAGTCCAGCTGGCCATGGCACATCAGCTGCTGGATGACATCGGCGCGGATCACGTCGTCCTCGTCCATGCGCATGCCGCGCCATACCGGCAGCCGGCCTTCGTCGACGGCGATCTCCCAGCTGCCGATGTCGCGCGGGTTCTGGCTGAAGCTGGCGCCGATGTGGCTGATCGCACTGACGCCCAGGCCGACCAGGTCGCTCTCGGCGTGGGTGGTGTAGCCCATGAAGTTGCGGTGCAGCCCGCCCTCGCGCTGGGCGCGGGCCAGTTCGTCACCCGGCAGGGCGAAATGGTCCATGCCGATGTACTCGTAGCCGGCCTGGCCGAGCTTGTCGATCGCCAGGCGCAACAGGTCCAGCTTGGTCTGCGCCGAGGGCAGTTCCTCGGCGTTGATCCGCTGCTGCGGCCGGAACAGGTTGGGCAGGTGCGCATACCCGTAGATCGCCAGCCGGTCCGGACGCGCCTCCAGGGTGATGTCCAGGGTGCGGGAAAACCCTTCCAGGGTCTGCCTGGGCAGGCCGTAGATCAGGTCCACGTTGACCGAGCGGAAACCGTGCCGCCGGCAGGCGTCGATGATGCCCAGGGTCTGTTCCACGCCCTGGATGCGGTTGACCGCCTGCTGCACCACCGGATCGAAATCCTGCACGCCGAGGCTGGCCCGGTTGAACCCCGCCGCCGCCAGCTGGCCGACCTCCGCCGGGGTGATGAAGCGCGGGTCCAGCTCGATCGAGCAATCCATGCGCGCGGCGTCGGCGAAGTGGAAATGCCGGCGCAGCACGTCCATCACCTCGGCGATCTGCGCCGGGTCCAGGAAGTTCGGCGTGCCGCCACCGAAGTGCACCTGCTCCACGTCGCGGTCGCGGTCGAACAGGGTCGAGGCCATCGCGATCTCGCGGTACAGCCGGGTCACGTAGGCCTCGCCGCGCGCCTTGTCGCGGGTGATGATCCGGTTGCAGCCGCAGTAGAAGCAGGGGCTGGTGCAGAACGGAATGTGCAGGTACAGCGAGATCGGGCGCGGGATCGGGTCGCCGTTGCTGGCCGCGGCCACCGCGCGCAGCTCGGCCTCGCCGAAACCGGGCGCGAACTGCGGCGCGGTCGGGTAGGAGGTGTAGCGCGGCCCCGGCACGTCGTAGCGCTGGAGCAGACCCGGATCGAAGAGGGAGGACAGGCTGGCCATGGCGACAGGCTAGCAGCGCCGGGACAGCTGTCCTTGATGCAGGTCAATCCCGGCGCATGCCGTCGCTGGCCTTCAGCAAGGTGACGGTGTCGCGGCATGACCCCGGTCAAGGCGGGAGCCGGCTGCGGGCGTGATCCTGCCTCCCATGACCTACCTGCTCCTGCTCGTGCTGCACCTGCTGGCGGCGGTGGCCTTCATCGGCACCGTGGTGGTGGAGGTGCTGTTCATGCCGGGCGTGCGGCAGCGGCTGCCGGCGGCTGCCGGTCACCGCCTGGAGGCTGCCTTCGCCGCGCAGGCGCGGCGGGTGATGCCGTGGGTGCTGCTGGTGCTGTTCGGCGCAGGGCTGGGCCTGGGCTGGCACCACCGCGGAGCCCTGGCCCAGCCGCTGGCCAGCCACTTCGCCCTGCTGCTGTGGCTGAAGATCGGCCTGGCCGCGAGCGTCGGCGGACATTTCCTGCGGGCGATGTGGCTGCAGCGGCACGGTCGCCTGCACGGTACGCGTTCGCGCCGGCTGCACCTGGGGGTGCTGGTCCACGTGCTGGCGATCGCGATCCTGGCCAAGGCGATGTTCCACCTCTAGCCGGGCCGGGCCCTGCTCGCCGGCGGGCCATGTTGCATGGCAACATCGGCGCAGTCCCCCCGCCCGTGGGCCCCGATGCCGCGCGTCCTCCTCGTCAACGACACGGACAAGCCGATCGCCGAGCTGCGCCAGGCGCTGGCCGACGCCGGGTGCGAGGTGCTGGCGCACGTGTCCACCACCGGGCTGCTGCGCGCGGTGCAGGACCAGCAGCCGGACGTGGTGATCCTTGACGTGGAATCCCCCTCGCGCGACACCCTGGAGCAGCTGGCGATGCTCGACCGACACGCGCCGCGCCCGGTGGTCATGTTCTCCGCCGACGGCGACGAGCGGCTGATCCGCCAGGCGCTGGCCGCCGGCGTGGCCGCCTACGTGGTCGACGGCCTGGCCCCCGCGCGGCTGGCGCCGATCCTGCGCGTGGCCATGGCCCGCTTCGAGCAGCAGGCGCACGTGCGCCAGCGGGTCGGCGAGCTGGAGCAGCGGCTGGGCGACCGCAAGGACATCGAACGCGCCAAGGGCCTGCTGATGGACCGCCGCGGCATGAGCGAGCCGGAGGCCTATGCCGCCCTGCGCCAGCAGGCGATGAAACAGGGCCTGAAGCTGGCGGACGTGGCGCGCCGCATCCTGGCCATGGCCGACCTGCTGGGCTGACCGCATGACGAATCCGCACTCCGCCGCCACTGCCGTCCGTCCGCTGGACGTCGGCTTCATGCCGCTGCTGGACGCCGCGCCGCTGGTGGCCGCCGCACGCCTGGGGCTGGACCGGCGCCATGGCCTGGCCCTGCGCCTGCACCGCCAGCCCTCATGGGCGACCCTGCGCGACCGCCTGCTCACCGGCGAACTCGACGCCGCCCAGGCGATGGCGGCGATGGTCCTGGGCGTGCAGACCGGGATAGGCGGGCCCCAGGCGGACCTGGCGATCCTGCTGGGGCTCAACCGCAACGGCCAGGCGATCACCCTCTCGCCGGCGCTGGCCACGGCGCTGGCCGAGGGGCGCTCGCTGGCGGGCGCGCTGCGCGCACTGCCGCGCCGGCCGGTGTTCGCCCAGACCTTCCCCACCGGCACCCATGCGCTGTGGCTGTACTACTGGCTGGCCGCGCTGGGCATCGACCCGATGGCCGACATCCAGGCCGTGACCCTGCCGCCTTCGCACATGCCACAGGCGCTGGCCGCCGGCGAGCTGGACGGTTTCTGCGCCGGCGAGCCCTGGGGCGCGGAGGCCGAATCCCTGGGTGCCGGCCGCCGGGTGCTGGCCAGCGGGCGGATCTGGTCCGGGCATCCGGAAAAGGTGCTGGCGACCCGGCGCGGATTCGCGGCGCTGGAACCGGAGCTGGCCATGGCCCTCACCGCCACCGTGCTGGAGGCCTGCCGCTGGCTCGACGCCGATCCGCTGCACCGGCGCGAAGCGGCGGGCTGGCTGGCGGCTGCCGATGTGATCGGCCTGCCCCAGCCGCTGCTGGCCGCCGGCCTGGCCATGGATCCGGCCGCGCGCGCCGACGCCCTGCAGTTCCACGCCGGCGGCGACGCCAACTACCCGTGGGTTTCCGACGGACGCTGGTTCCTGGGGCAGTTCCGGCGCTGGGGCTGGCTGCCGCCCGACCACGACGGCGATCCCTGGCTGGAAGAGGTCTATCGCACCGCCAGCTACCGCCAGGCGGCCGCGCGCGTCGGCGTGCCGGTGCCCGCTGCCGACACCCGCCCGGGCGTGCTGTTCGACCGCAGCACCTGGGGCTGACGCACTGGTGCGGTGCAGCATCGCACCGGCAAGGTGCATCGGGGCGCGCGGGCGTGGTGCCGGGACGGTCCATCGCAGCCCCGCTCCTGACCCGGAAACGCCCGCCCCGCCGGGCTTTCCGGCCGTTCCGGCAAAGCCGCCGCTGGACTTGGCACGGGCATTGCGTAGTACCAGGTGCGGGCACAACGGCGTGCCCGCCACAACCTGATACGCGCACCTGGCCAACGGCGGCCAGGACACGCAGACAACGGCGTCTTCCGGCCCTGGGCCGGGAGGCGCTTTTTTTGTTCCGCCCACGGCGCCACGCGCGCCGCCTCCGCTGGAGACAACGATGGACCGATCGTTCTGGAAAGCCGGGCACACGCCGACGCTGTTGTCGGCCTTCCTCTACTTCGACCTGAGCTTCATGGTCTGGTACCTGCTGGGCCCGATGCAGGTGCAGATCGCCCAGGCGCTGCAGCTGGACACCCAGCAGCGCGCGCTGATGGTGGCCGTGCCGATCCTGTGCGGCGCGGTGCTGCGGCTGTTCCTCGGGCTGCTGGCCGACCGCATTGGCGCCAAGCGCACCGGCGTTCTCGCCCAGGCGGTGGTGATCGCGGCGCTGCTGGTGGCCTGGAAGCTCGGGGTGCACAGCTTCGGCCAGGTGCTGCTGCTGGGGCTGATGCTGGGCGTGGCCGGCGCCTCGTTCGCGGTGGCGCTGCCGCTGGCCTCGCGCTGGTACCCGCCGCAGCACCAGGGCACGGCGATGGGCATCGCCGGCGCGGGCAATTCAGGCACCGTGCTGGCCGCGCTGTTCGCCCCGGCGCTGGCCGTCGCCTTCGGCTTCCAGAACGTCTTCGGCCTGGCCTGCATCCCGCTGGTGCTGGTGCTGGCGGTGTTCGCCACCTGCGCGAAGGATGCGCCGGTGCCGGTGGCGCGCAAGGCCCTGTCCGACTACGCCCGGGTGCTGGTCGGCAACCGCGACTCGTGGTGGTTCATGTTCTTCTATGCCATCACCTTCGGTGGCTTCGCAGGCTTCGCCAGCGCCCTGCCGGGCTATTTCCACGACGAGTTCGGCTTCGCCCCCAGGCTGGCCGGCTGGGCCACCGCCGCGTGCGTGCTGGCCGGCTCGGTGATGCGTCCGCTGGGCGGGGTCATCGCCGACCGCATCGGCGGCACCCGCACCCTGCAGATGGTGTACAGCGCCGTCACCATGCTGGTGGCGGTCGCGGCGCTGGGCGTGGGCGGCGCGGCCCTGACGGTGAGCCTGTTCGTGCTGACCCTGCTGTGCCTGGGCGCCGGGAACGGCGCGGTGTTCCAGCTGGTGCCGCAGCGCTTCGGCGCTGAGATCGGGCTGATGACCGGGCTGATCGGCATGGCCGGCGGCGTCGGCGGCTTCCTCCTGGCGGCCGGCCTGGGGGTGGTCAAGCAGCACGCGGGCAACTACGCGCCCGGCCTGTGGCTGTTCGCGGGCATCGCGCTGGCCGCCTCGCTGTGCCTGGTGGGCGTCAAGCAGCGCTGGCGCCTGAACTGGGCCGCCGGCACGGCACGGGTCTGAGCCCATGGACCTGGAGATCCGCCCCGATCCGCTGCTGGACCCGCGCGTGGCCGCCCTGCTGCAGGCGCACCTGGACGACATGCATCGCTGGTCGCCTCCGGAGAGCGTGCATGCGCTGGACCTGGTGCGGCTGCGCGCGCCGGACATCACCTTCTGGAGCGCCTGGCGCGACGGCGCGCTGCTGGGCTGCGCCGCGCTGAAGGAACTGGACGCCGGCCACGGCGAGGTCAAGTCGATGCGCACCGCGCCGCCGTTCCGCGGCCAGGGCGTGGCGTCGGCCCTGCTGCGCCGGCTGATGGACGAGGCCGGGCGCCGCGGATACCGGCGGCTGAGCCTGGAGACCGGCACCCAGCCGCAGTTCGCGCCCGCCCGGGCGCTCTACCGCAACTACGGGTTCGCCCCGTGCGGGCCGTTCGGCAGCTACAGCGCCGATACCTGCAGCACGTTCATGACGCGACTTCTGGAGCCGGCGACGGCAGGAGCTGGACAGTGAAGAAGCCACGACTGGTGGTGGTGGGCAATGGCATGGCCGGCATCCGCACGCTCGAGGAGCTGCTGAAGCTGGCGCCGGACATGTACGACATCACCGTGTTCGGTGCCGAGCCGCACCCCAACTACAACCGCATCCTGCTGTCGCCGGTGCTGGCCGGCGAGCAGGAGTTCGACGACATCGTGCTCAACCCGCTGTCCTGGTACGCGGACCACGGCATCACCCTGCACCTGGGCAAGGAGGTCACCGCCATCGACCGCGTGCGCCGCCGGGTGGTGGCCGCCGACGGCACCGAGGCCGGGTACGACCGCCTGCTGCTGGCCACCGGATCGGTGCCCTTCATCCTGCCGGTACCCGGCAAGGACCTGGCCGGGGTGATCGGCTACCGCGACATCCACGACACCCGCACGATGATCGAGACCGCCAGGGTCAGCAAGCACGCGGTGGTGATCGGGGGCGGCCTGCTCGGCCTGGAAGCGGCCAACGGCCTGAAGCTGCGCGGCATGGACGTGACCGTGGTGCACCTGGCCGGCTGGCTGCTGGAGCGGCAGCTGGACCCGGTGGCAGGTGCCCTGCTGGAAACCTCGCTGGCCCAGCGCGGACTGGCGTTCCGGCTCAACACCTCCACCAGCGAGATCATCGGCGATGCCGATGGACGCGTGGCCGCGGTGCGCTTCTCCGACGGAGAGCAGATCCCCGCGGACCTGGTGGTGATGGCCGCGGGCATCCGCCCCAACACCGCCCTGGCGCAGGCCGCCGGCATCCACTGCAACCGCGGCATCGTGGTCAACGACACCCTGCAGACCTACGACCCGCGCGTGTACGCGGTCGGTGAATGCGCCGCGCACCGCGGCATCGCCTACGGCCTGGTCGCGCCGCTGTTCGAGCAGGCGAAGATCTGCGCCAACCACCTGGCCACCTGGGGCATCGGCATCTACAAGGGCTCGACCGTGTCGACCAAGCTCAAGGTCACCGGCATCGACCTGTTCTCCGCCGGCGAATTCATGGGCGGCGAGGGCACCGAGGAGATCGTGCTCTCCGACCCGGCCGGCGGCATGTACAAGAAGCTGGTGATCCGCGACGACCGCCTGGTCGGCGCCTGCCTGTATGGCGACACCGGCGACGGTGCCTGGTACTTCCGCCAGATCAAGGACGGCGTGCGGATCGGCGAGCGCCGCGACACCCTGGCCTTCGGCGAGATGGCGCTGGGTGATTCGGGCACCGGCGGCCAGGACCGGGCGGCGGCGATGGCGGACGCCGACGAGGTCTGCGGCTGCAACGGCGTGTGCAAGGGAACCATCGTCAAGGCGGTGCGCGAGCAGGGCCTGTTCACCGTCGACGAGGTCAAGAAGCACACCAAGGCGGCCAGCTCCTGCGGCTCGTGCACCGGCCTGGTCGAGCAGATCCTGATGAACTGCCTGGGCTCCAACTTCCAGGAGACGCCGAAGACCAAGGCGGTATGCGGCTGCACCGAGCGCACCCACGGCGAGGTGCGCCAGGCCATCCGCGAGCACCACCTGGTCAGCCATGCGCAGGCCTATGCCTTCATGGAGTGGCGCACGCCCAACGGCTGCGCCACCTGCCGCCCGGCGATCAACTACTACATGCTTTCGACCTGGCCGCGCGAGGCGGTCGACGACCCGCAGAGCCGCTTCATCAACGAGCGTGCGCACGCCAACATCCAGAAGGACGGCACCTTCTCGGTGATCCCGCAGATGAAGGGCGGGGTGACCAATGCCAGCGAGCTGCGCCGCATCGCCGATGTCGCCGAGAAGTACGCCGTGCCGATGGTGAAGGTCACGGGCGGCCAGCGCATCGACCTGCTCGGGGTGAAGAAGGAGGACCTGGTCGACGTGTGGCGCGACCTGGGCATGAAGTCCGGCCACGCCTACGGCAAGTCCATCCGCACGGTGAAGACCTGCGTGGGCAGCGAGTTCTGCCGCTTCGGCACCCAGAACAGCACCCAGATGGGCATCGACCTGGAAACCATGCTGGCCAACATGTGGAGCCCGCACAAGGTCAAGCTCGCCGTGTCCGGCTGCCCGCGCAACTGCGCCGAGAGCGGGATCAAGGACGTGGGGATCATCGCGGTGGATTCGGGCTGGGAGATCCACGTCGGCGGCAACGGCGGCATCCGCACCGAGGTGGCGCAGTTCCTGTGCAAGGTGCGCACCGCCGAGGAAGTCCGGGAAACCACCGGCGCCTTCCTGCAGCTGTACCGCGAGGAGGCCTACTACCTGGACCGCACCGTGCACTACATCCAGCGGGTCGGCCTGGAGTACGTCAAGCGCAGGGTGGTCGAGGACCCCGACAGCCGGCGCGCGCTGTACGAGTGCCTGCTGTTCGCGCTGGAAGGCCTGCCCGACCCATGGGCCGCACGCATCGCCGGCGCCCAGGCCCGGGAGTTCGCCCCGCTGACCCTGGCCCCGCCCGCCGCACCGGCCGCCCGGCCGATCGCCATCGCCCTGGAGGACTGAAATGGACAACGACGCCTGCTGGCTGCGTGTCTGCGGGATCGACGAGATCCCGGTGCTGGGTTCGCGCGTGCTGCGCACCAGCGAAGGCGACATCGCCCTGTTCCGCCCCGCGCTGGGCCGCGTGTTCGCCCTGGCCGACCGCTGCCCGCACAAGGGCGGCCCGCTGTCGCAGGGGATCGTCAGCGGCGAGGCCGTGACCTGCCCGCTGCACGGCTGGAACATCCAGCTCGACAGCGGCCAGGCCTGCGCCCCGGACGTGGGCTGCGCGCGCACCTATCCGGTGGACCTGCGCGAGGGCGAGGTCTGGCTGCAACTGGCGCAGGCCGCTGCCGACCCGGCGGCGGCCACCGCCGAGGCGCTGGGCTGATGGGCGACGGCGGCCCCGGCGCCGGTGCCGGCTGCGTCCCGCAGCGGCGCACCACGCGCACCACCTGCTGCTACTGCGGCGTCGGCTGCGGGGTGCTGGTCCACAGCGAGCACGACGCCGCCGGTGCCCGCATCGTCGCGGTCGAGGGCGACCCGCAGCATCCGGCCAACCACGGCCGGCTGTGCAGCAAGGGCCTGGCCCTGGCCGACAGCGCACGCAGCCTGCAGGGCAGGGTGCTGGCGCCGGAGCTGCGCGGACGGCGCGACCAGGCACGCCGCGCGGTGGACTGGGGCCTGGCGCTGGATACCGTCGCCGAGCGCCTGGCCGGCATCGTCGAGCGGCACGGCCCGGACGCGGTCGCCTTCTATCTGTCCGGGCAGCTGCTGACCGAGGACTACTACGTCTTCAACAAGCTGGCCAAGGGCCTGCTGGGCACCAACAACATCGACACCAACTCGCGCCTGTGCATGTCCAGCGCGGTCACCGGCTACAAACTGGCCTTCGGCGCAGATGGCCCGCCCACCTGCTACGAGGACCTGGAGCACGCGCAGACCGTGCTGTTCGCCGGCAGCAATGCCGCCTGGGCGCACCCGGTGCTGTTCCGGCGGCTGGAGGAAGCCAGGGCGCGCGACCCGCAGGTGCGCTGGATCGTGGTCGATCCGCGCCGCACCGACACTTCGGCCATGGCCGACCTGCACCTGCAGATCCAGCCCGGCACCGACGTGGCCCTGTTCAACGGCATGCTCCACCACCTGGTGTGGGAGGGGCTGCTGGACCAGGCCTACATCGATGCCCACACCACCGGCTTCGACGCGCTCAAGCGCGTCCTGCGCGAGTACACCCCGCGCATGTCGGCGGAGATCTGCGGCATTCCCGCCCAGGACCTGGTCACCGCGGCGGAATGGTTCGGGCGCAGCCCCGCGGCGCTGTCGCTGTACTGCATGGGCCTGAACCAGTCCGCGCATGGCACCGACAAGAACCTCGCCCTGATCCACCTGCACCTGGCCACGCGGCAACTGGGACGGCCCGGCGCCGGCCCGTTCTCGCTCACCGGCCAGCCCAACGCGATGGGCGGGCGCGAGGTCGGCGGCATGGCCACGATGCTGGCCGCGCACCGCGAGATCGGGGACGACGCCCACCGGGCGGAGCTCGAGCAGCTGTGGCAGCTGGCGCCTGGCACGCTGTCGCCGCGTCCGGGACTGGCGGCGGTGGAGCTGTTCGAGGGCGTGCGCAGCGGCAAGGTCAAGGCGGTATGGATCGCCTGCACCAACCCGGCCCATTCGATGCCCGACATCGGCCCGGTGCGCGAGGCGCTGCAGCGGGCCGAGTACGTCGTCGTGCAGGAAGCCTTCGCCGGCACCGACACCGTGCCGTTCGCCGACGCGCTGCTGCCGGCCACCACGTGGGGCGAGAAGGAGGGCACGGTCACCAACTCCGAGCGGCGCATTTCGCGCGTACGTGCGGCGGTGCCGGCACCGGGCCATGCGCGGCCGGACTGGTGGATCGCGCGCGAGGTCGCGCGCCGGCTGGAGGCGCGGCTGGCCGCACCCGGCGCGGCGCCGCTGTTCGCGGCCGACACCCCGGCGCGGATCTTCGATGAACACCGCGCGCTGACCGCGGGCCGCGACCTGGACATCGGCGGACTGGACTACCCCCGGCTGGAGGACCAGGGCCCGCAGCAGTGGCCGTTCCCGGCCGGCGCCGCCCAGGGCCAGGCGCGGCGCTACGCCGATGGCGTGTTTGCCACCGCCGACGGCCGCGCGCGCTTCCACCCCACCGCCTACCAGCCGGTGGCCGAGCCGGTGTCCGCACGCTTTCCGCTGCGCCTGCTGACCGGTCGCCTGCGCGACCAGTGGCACGGCATGTCGCGTACCGGGCGGGTGCCGGCGCTGTACCTGCACAGCCCGGGCCCGGGCCTGCGCATGCACCCGGAAGACGCCGCGCGCCGCGGGCTGGGCGCCGGCGAGCTGGTGCGCGTGGCCAGCCAGCGCGGCGCCCTGGTGCTGCCGCTGGAACTGTCCGACGAGGTCGCCTCGGGCACCGTGTTCGCCGCGATGCACTGGAGCGGCCAGCACCTGTCCAGCGGCGGCATCAACGAAGTAAGCCAGCCCGCGGTGGACGCGCGTTCGCGCCAGCCCGAGCTCAAGCACGCGGCCGTGCGCGTGGAGCGGGCGGAGTTCGGCTGGCACCTGCTGGCGGCGCGTCGTGGCGAGGTGCTGGCGATGCGCGAGGCGGTGCAGCCGCTGCTGGCTGCGTGCGGCTATGCCGCGCTGTCGCTGCAGCCGGCCGCAGGTGCGGATGATGGCGAAGGCGCAAGCGACGGTTGGCTGGTGCTGCGTGCCGCCGCGCCGCAGGCGATGCCGGGCCAATGGCTCGCCGCGCTGGACGCGGCAATGGCGCTGGCCGCCGGCGCGGACACCCTCGAATACCGCGATCCGCGACGCGGCCTGCTGCGGCGCGTCGCCTGGCGCCAGCACGAGGGCCGTGACCACGTCGATGGCCTGCTGTGGAGCGACCTGCAGCCGGTGTCCGACGGCCTGCTGGAGCTGGCGCTGCGCGGCGATCCCTGGCAGGGCCCGCGGCTGGCCGCGTTCGCGCCGCGTGCGGCGGTGGCGCGCGATCCGGTGGTATGCGTCTGCCGCCAGGTCACCGAATCGGCGATCCAGGCGCAGGTGCGCGCCGGCGCCGACGTCCACGCGCTCAAGTCCCGGCTGGGCTGCGGCACCGTGTGCGGCTCGTGCCTGCCGCAACTGACCCGATTCGTCCGCCAGGCCGAACGTGCCTGACCCAGGAGACGCGCCCATGTCCGATGTCCGCCCCGATCGCTCCCGCTCCGGCATGCGCGTCACGCCGGCCGGGGTGGTGCTCCTTTCCGCCGGCCCGGGCGATCTCGAGCTGCTGACGCTCAAGGCCGTGCGCGCGCTGCAGCAGGCCGAGGTGCTGCTGCTGGACGAGCTGGTCAACCCCGGCATCGTCGAGCTCGCCCCCGATGCGCGCGTGGTGCGGGTCGGCAAGCGGGGGGGCTGCCGCTCCACGCCGCAGGCCTTCATCTGCCGGCTCATGCGGCGCTATGCGCTGCAGGGCCTGCGCGTGGTGCGGGTCAAGGGCGGCGATGCGCTGCTGTTCGGCCGCGCCGGCGAGGAGATCGCGTTCCTGCAGGCGGCCGGCGTGCCGGTGCGCGTCGTCAACGGCATCAGCGCCGCGTTTGCGGCGGCGGCCGACCTTGGCGTCTCGCTGACCCATCGCGGCCACTGCCACGGCCTGACCTGCGTCACCGCGCACACGGCCGACCACGGCGAGCCGGACTGGGATGCGCTGGCGCGCTGCGGCACCACGCTGGCCATCTACATGGGCATGGGCCGGGTCGGCGCAGTGCGTGACGGGCTGTTGCGCACCATGCCCGGCGACACGCCGGCGGCCATCGTGCTCGGTGCCAGCCAGGCCCGGTCCTGCACCCGGGTGACCACCCTGGCGGCGCTGGCCGAGGTGGCCGCCAGCGTCCCGGATTCAGGCCTGCCGGGCGTCATCCTGGTCGGCGCGGCACTGGCTGCGGCCAGTGCCGATGCGAGCTCACTTCCGCCGCTGCCGCTGCCGCTGCCGCTGCCGGTTGCCGCTTCCGCGTGAGCGTGCTGGATCCGCGGCAGCCCCGCTGCCCGCCGCGCTGACGCGGAAGCGGAACTGTGCCCTGCCGCAAGGCGGCCATGCGCACGCGTGTGCTAGCCTTCGGGCCGAGTGCTGCTATGGCCCACCCTGGAAGGCAGGTGCATGGAGCAGGAAACCGAACAGGTGCAGGCGACCCGCACCCAGGAGCGCATCGCGTTCCTGCTGGTGACGGCGGTGATCTTCCCGCTGCTGGCGGTGCTGGTCGTGGCTGGCTACGGGTTCATGGTGTGGATGTGGCAACTGCTGTTCGCAGGGCCGCCGACCGGACCGTGACGATGGGGGCCACGTTCACCCGCCGCGCGCTGCTGTTCGGGCGTGCCACCGCGCCGGCTGCGCCGGCCGCCCGTCCGCCCTGGGCCCTGGAGGCCGAGGCTTTCGCCGCCGCCTGCACCCGTTGCGATGCCTGCATCGATGCCTGCGGCGAGCGCGTGCTCTCGCGCGGTGCCGACGGCCTGCCGCGCTTCGAGGCTGGCACGGGCGAATGCACGTTCTGCGGCGACTGTGCCGCGGCCTGCGGCACCGGCGCGCTGGCCGCGGCGGTTTCGCCGCCGTGGCACCTGCGCGCCCGCGTCGCCGAGGCATGCCTGCCCGGCAAGGGCGTGGTCTGCGCCAGCTGCCGCGACGTATGTCCCGAGAACGCGATCCGGGTGCCGCCCGGGGGCCGCGGCGCGGCGGTCGTCGATGCGGCGCGCTGCACCGGCTGCGGCGCCTGCGTCGGGGTATGCCCGGCCAGTGCGCTGGCCCTGGTCGACAGCCCGCTGGAGGCGGCCGCATGAACACCCCGGACGAAGTCCATATCGCCAGTTTCGTGGTACAGCACCGCGAGCAGGCCCAGGCGGCGCTGGAGGCCGCGGTCGCGATGCACCCGGACCTGGAGCTGGCGCTGCGCGGCGACAGCCGCAGCGTGGTGCTGTGCGAATCGGCCGACCGCCACCGGGTGATGGAGCGGATCGACCAGCTCAACGCCGTGCCGGGCGTGCTCAACGTGCTGCTGGTGTACCACCACGCCGAACCTTCCGCGGCACTGGACGAGCCGGTGTCCCATCCCCTTCCAGCCGCCACCGCGCGCGGAGCCAAAGCATGAGCACGACACGTCGCGATTTCATCCGCACCACCGCCGTCGCCACCGCCGCGGCCGCCGCCGGCCTGCCGCTGCCCGGGGGCGGCAGCAACCTGGTCACCGAGGGCGACCAGGTCAAGCTCAAGTGGAGCAAGGCGCCCTGCCGTTACTGCGGCACCGGGTGCGGGGTCAACGTCGCGGTCAAGGATGGGCGGGTGGTGGCCACCCATGGCGACGTGCATGCCGAGGTCAACCGCGGCATCAACTGCGTCAAGGGCTACTTCCTGTCCAAGGTGCTGTACGGCAACGACCGCCTGACCCAGCCGCTGCTGCGCAAGACCAACGGCGTCTACGCCAAGGACGGGGACTTCACCCCGGTCAGCTGGGACGAGGCCTTCGACGTGATGGCCGCCCAGTTCAAGAAGGTGCTCAAGGCCAAGGGCGGCGACGGCATCGGCATGTTCGGCTCGGGCCAGTGGACGATCTTCGAGGGCTATGCCGCCAACAAGCTGATGAAGGCCGGCTTCCGCAGCAACCACATCGACCCCAACGCCCGCCACTGCATGGCCTCGGCGGTGACCGGCTTCATGCGCACCTTCGGCATGGACGAGCCGATGGGCTGCTACGACGACATCGAGGCCGCCGACGCGTTCGTGCTGTGGGGCTCGAACATGGCCGAGATGCACCCGATCCTGTGGACCCGGGTGACCGACCGCCGGCTGTCCAACCCGCACGTCAAGGTCGCGGTGATGTCGACCTTCGAGCACCGCAGCTTCGAGCTGGCCGACATCCCGATCATCTTCAAGCCGCAGACCGACCTCTACGTCCTCAACTACATCGCCAACCACATCATCCAGACCGGCAGGGTCAACAAGGATTTCGTCAGCCGCCACACCAGCTTCAAGCGCGGCAACGACGACATCGGCTATGGCCTGCGCCCGGACCATCCGCTGGAGCTGAAGGCCAGGAACGCCAAGGACGCCAATGGCGGCACGGTGATCGACTTTGACGAGTTCGCCCGTTTCGTCGCGCCGTATACCCTGGAAAAGACCGTCGAGATGACCGGCATCGAGCGCGGCTGGCTGGAGCAGCTGGCCGAGCTGTACGCGGACCCGAAGGTCAAGGTCATGTCGTTCTGGACCATGGGCTTCAACCAGCACACGCGTGGCACGTGGGCCAACAACATGGTCTACAACATCCACCTGCTGACCGGGAAGATCTCCACCCCCGGCAACAGCCCGTTCTCGCTCACCGGCCAGCCCTCGGCCTGCGGCACCGCGCGCGAGGTCGGCACCTTCAGCCACCGCCTGCCGGCGGACATGGTGGTGACCAATCCCGAGCACCGGGCCATGGCCGAGGACATCTGGAAGATCCCGCGCGGGATCATCAAGGAGAAGGTCGGCTACCACGCGGTGGAACAGAACCGCGCGCTCAAGGACGGCAAGCTCAATGCCTACTGGGTGCAGGTCAACAACAACATGCAGGCGGCGGCCAACCTGCTGCAGGAGACCTGGCCGGGCTACCGCAACCCGGACAACTTCATCGTCGTCTCCGATGCCTACCCGACGGTTACCGCGCAGGCGGCCGACCTGATCCTGCCGGCGGCGATGTGGGTGGAGAAGGAGGGCGCCTACGGCAATGCCGAGCGCCGCACCCAGTTCTGGCACCAGCTGGTCGATGCGCCCGGCGATGCGCGCTCGGACCTGTGGCAGCTGATGGAGTTCTCCAGGCGTTTCACCACCGACGAGTGCTGGCCGGAGGAGATCCTGGCGGCGAACCCGCAGTACCGCGGCAAGACCCTGTTCGACGTGCTCTACCGCAACGGCAAGGTGGACGCCTTCCCGGTGGAGCAGGTGGAGGCCGGGTATGCCAACGCGGAGGCGGCGGCCTTCGGCTTCTACGTGCAGAAGGGGCTGTTCGAGGAATACGCCGAGTTCGGCCGCGGCCATGCGCACGACCTGGCCCCGTTCGACGCCTACCACCAGGCGCGCGGCCTGCGCTGGCCGGTGGTGGATGGCAAGGAGACGCGCTGGCGCTACCGCGAGGGCGCCGATCCGTACGTCAAGCCCGGCAAGGGCTTCGAGTTCTACGGCAACAAGGACGGCCGCGCGGTGATCTGGGCGCTGCCCTACGAGCCGCCGGCCGAATCGCCGGACGCCGACTACGACATGTGGCTGGTCACCGGGCGGGTGCTGGAGCACTGGCACTCCGGCTCGATGACCATGCGCATCCCCGAGCTGTACAAGGCGGTTCCGGCGGCCTGCGTCTACATGAATCCCGACGACGCGCGCGCCCGTGGGCTCAAGCGGGGCGACGAGGTCCGCGTGGTGTCGCGCCGTGGCGAGATGCGCTCGCGGGTGGAGACGCGCGGCCGCAACCGGATGCCGCGGGGAGTGGTCTTCGTGCCGTGGTTCGACGCCGGGCAGCTGATCAACAAGGTCACCCTGGACGCGACCGACCCGATCTCCAAGCAGACCGACTACAAGAAGTGCGCCGTGAAGATCGTGGCCGCCTAGGAGAACCCCGATGCGCAACAAGCCCCTGATCGTGGTGGTACTGGCGCTGCTGGCGGTGCTGGTGTTCGTGGTCGGATGGATGTCCGGCCGCTTCAGCGGCCGCGGCGACGCCGCCCCGGCCCTGGCGGTGCAGGCACGGCCGGTGGATACGCGCGCCATCTTCGTCCCCGGCGATGGCCAGATCGACGCGATCCGCCGCGGCGTGCCGGTGGACCAGGAGGGCCACCCGCCGCCGATGGCACGGGTGGAGAACGCCGACATCGTCCGTACCCGTGCCTACCCGATGCAGCCGCCGACCATCCCCCATGCCATCGACGGCTACCAGATCGACAAGAACAGCAACCGTTGCATGCTCTGCCATGCCCGCGCCAACGCGTCCACCTTCCAGGCCCCGCCAGTGAGCGTGACCCATTACATGGACCGCGACGACCAGTTCCTGGCCACGATCTCGCCGCGGCGCTACTTCTGCCTGCAGTGCCACGTCGCCCAGACCGACGCGCCGACCCTGGTCGCCAACGGCTTCCGCGACATCGACAGCGTGCTCACCGGCCCGCCGCCGGCCGAGGCGGCCCCGCCACCGGGGGGAGGCTGAGCCATGGTGCTGCGCAGGGGAGTGGTGACGATCCGACGCCACGTGCTCGGGCTGTGGCGCACGCTGCGCTCGCCCAGCCGCTACTACAGCCTGGGCATGCTGACGGTGGCCGGGTTCATCGCCGGGGTGCTGTTCTGGGGAGGCTTCAACACCGCCCTGGAGGTGACCAATACCGAGGAGTTCTGCACCGGCTGCCACGAGATGCGGGACAACGTGTTCGAGGAGCTGAAGACCACCATCCACTACAGCAACCGCTCCGGCGTGCGCGCCACCTGCCCTGACTGCCACGTCCCGCACAACTGGACCGACAAGATCGCCCGCAAGATGCAGGCCTCCAAGGAGGTCTGGGGCAAGATCTTCGGCACCATCAACACCCGCGAGAAGTTCCTCGACCACCGCCTCACGCTGGCCATGCATGAATGGGACAGGTTGAAGGCCAACGACTCGCTGGAGTGCCGCAACTGCCACGAGTTCGACTCGATGGACCTCACCCGGCAGAGCCCGCGCGCGGCCCAGATCCACAAGCTGTGGCTGGGGTCGGGCGAGAAGACCTGCATCGACTGCCACAAGGGCATCGCGCACAAGTTGCCGGACATGCACGGCGTGCCGCAGGGGTAACAGGACTGACGCGCCGGCTTCACGGGGCGTTTATTCAGCTGCGTTGTAGATTGCCGCCGTAGCTCGCGCATATCCCCCACGATCTGCGTTGACCTCCCTACTGAAACCTCCGCTGCCCCTTCACGGGGCGGCGCGGGACACGTCAACCTGAAAAAACGAGCGTCCGATGCCTGCCGCCCCCGTTTCAGCCGGTATCACCGCCCTGCGCGAGCAGGACCCGCTCCGGGTCCTGGCCAGGGATGCAAGGGGACGCTTCGCGCCCCGGGCCACCCAGCGGGGCGCCCAGCCCCCGGCCCACGCGCTGCCGGTGCTGTTCGTGGTGTCGGAGATGGCGGACTTCATCAAGGCAGGCGGGCTGGGCGATGTCGCCGCGGCGCTGCCGCGCGCGCTGCGTCCCGGCGCCGACGTGCGCGTGCTGATCCCCGGCTACCCCGACGTGCTGCGCCGGGTGCGCTGCATGAACATCGTCGGCCGGGTACCCGCCCACGCGGACCTGCCCGAGTGCCGCATCGGCCTGACCCACCTCCATGACGGCCTGCCGGTCTACGTGCTGCTCAACGCCGCGCTGTTCGAGCGCAGTGGCTCGCCATACGTCGACGGGTCCGGCGCCGAGTGGGACGACAACGCGGTGCGGTTCGCCACCTTCGCCCATGCCGCCGCGCGCATCGCCGCCGGCGACTGCGGGCTGCCGTGGCAACCCCGTCTGCTGCACCTGCATGACTGGCCCTCGGCGATGGCCGCGGCCTACGTGCGCTGGCGTGGCGGCGATACGCCCAGCGTGCTCACGATCCACAACCTCGCCTACCAGGGCGTCTTCGCCCGCAATGTCGCCACCGCCATCGGCGTGCCGCCGGCGCACCTGCACGAGATGGAGTTCCACGGCCGTCTGTCCTTCCTGCGCGCGGGCATCGTCAATGCCACGCGCATCAACACCGTCAGCGAAAGCTACGCCGCCCAGATCGTGCAGCCGGAAGAAGGCTGCGGGCTGGACGGCCTGCTCGCGCGGCGCGCGGCGCAGGGCCACCTCAGCGGCATCGTCAACGGCATCGACGACAGCTGGGATCCCGCGCGCGACCTGGCGCTGCCGGTGCGTTTCAGCGCGGTGCGTTGCGAGAACCGCCACTTCAACACGCGCCACGTCCGCGGCGAGTTCGGGCTGCCGGACAACGGCGGGCCGCTGTTCGCGGTGGTTTCGCGGCTGGTGCACCAGAAGGGCCTGGACATCACCTGCGAGGTTGCGCCCCAGATCGTCGCCGCCGGCGGGCAGATCGTCATCATCGGCGGCGGAGACCCGCAGGTGGAGGTTCAGGTCGCGGCGCTGGTGCGGCGCTACCCCGGCTCGGTCGGCGCCTTCATCGGTTTCGAGGAGGCGCTGGCGCGGCGCATGTTTGCCGGTGCCGATTTCCTGCTGATGCCGTCGCGGTTCGAACCCTGCGGCCTCAGCCAGATGTATGCGCAGCGCTTCGGCTGCCTGCCCGTGGCCCATGCCACCGGCGGCCTGATCGACACCGTGGACGACGGCGTCACCGGCTTCCTGTTCGAGGGTGCCACCGCCGACGGCCTGCGCCGCTGCCTGCAGCGGGCGATACGCACCTTCCGCAACCCGATGCTGATGCAGGCCATGCGCCGGGCCGCGATGCTGCGCCCGGGGGGCTGGGGCCAGGCCGGCCAGCAATACCAGGCGCTCTATCGCCAGGCGGCCGGCGTGGCCGCGGTCCGGGGGCTGAGCGCATGACCGAGGGCCTGGCGCCCGTGGCGCAGGACTGCGAACCGCTCCCGGGCAGCGTTGCCGATCCGGAGCGCGACTGCGCACTGGCGGCGCTGGCGGCGGGCGAACCGGCCGACGCGTTCGCGTGGCTGGGCACGCATCGGTCCGCACAGGGCGGCTGGTGCCTGCGCACGCTGGTGCCGGGCGCACGCCAGGTGTGGGCACGGGCGGGCGCGCAGGAGTGGATGTGCATGCACCCCGGTGCGCATCCGGGCCTGTTCGAGTCACCGGTCGCCGCGCCCGGCGTGCACCTGCTCCGCATCGACTGGGGCGACCGCACCGAGGAAGTGGCGGATGCCTACGCGTTCGGGGCGCTGCTCGAGGAACCGCTGCTCGAGCGGATCGCCGCCGGCGACGGCCAGGCCATGCGCGAGGCCCTCGGGGCCCATCCGCTCCGGATCGGCGGCGTGGACGGCGTGCGCTTCGCGGTCTGGGCGCCCAATGCGCGCCGGGTCGCGGTGGTCGGCACGTTCAACGGCTGGGATGGCCGGCGCCATCCGATGCGCCTCCGCCACGCCGCCGGCGTGTGGGAGGTCTTCCTGCCGCAGGTCGGTGCCGGAGCGCTTTACAAGTACGAGATCACCGCCGCCGACGGCACCCGCCTGCCGCACAAGGCCGACCCCTGCGCCCGCCAGTGCGAGCTGCCGCCGTCCACCGCGTCGCGGGTGGCCGATGCGACGCCGTTCGCCTGGAACGACCAGGCGTGGATGGCCGCGCGGGACGGATGGCGGCGCAAGCCGCTGTCCATCTATGAACTGCATGCCGGCTCCTGGCGCCGCGATGCCGATGGCAACGCGCTGGACTGGGATGCCCTGGGCGAGCAGCTGGTCCCGCACGTGCAGGCGCTGGGTTTCACCCACATCGAACTGCTGCCGGTCAGCGAGCACCCGTTTGGCGGCTCCTGGGGTTACCAGCCGCTGGGCATCTATGCGCCGACCGCCCGCCACGGCGACCCGGCCGCCTTCGCCCGTTTCGTGGACCGCTGCCATGGCGCCGGGATCGGCGTGATCGTGGACTGGGTCAGCGCCCATTTCCCGGGTGATGCCCATGGCCTGCAGCGTTTCGACGGCACCGCGCTGTACGAGCACGAGGACCCGCGCGAAGGCTTCCATCGCGACTGGCATACGCTGATCTACAACTACGGCCGCAACGAGGTGGCGGGGTTCCTGGTCGGCTCGGCGCTGGAGTGGATCGAGAAATTCCACATCGACGGCCTGCGCGTGGATGCGGTGGCCTCGATGCTCTACCGCGACTACAGCCGGCCGGCGGGCGAGTGGGTGCCCAACGAGCACGGCGGGCGCGAGAACCTGCAGGCGATCGCCTTCCTGCGCAGGATGAACAGCGAGATCGGCCGACGCTTCCCGGACGTGATGCTGATCGCCGAGGAATCCACCGCCTGGCCGGGCGTCACCGCGCCGGTGGAGCAGGGCGGCCTGGGGTTCACCCACAAGTGGAACATGGGCTGGATGCACGACACCCTGCAGCACATGGGGCGTGATCCGGTGCATCGCGGCTGGCACCACAGCGAGATGACCTTCGGCCTGGTGTACGCCTTCGCCGAGCGCTTCGTGCTGCCGCTGTCGCACGACGAAGTGGTGCACGGGAAGGGCTCGCTGCTGGGCCGCATGCCCGGCGATGCGTGGCAGCGCTTCGCCAACCTGCGGGCGTACCTGGGCCTCATGTGGGCGCACCCCGGCAGCAAGCTGCTTTTCATGGGCGGGGAGTTCGGCCAGCTGGCCGAATGGAACCACGATGCCCAGCTCGACTGGGAGGCGGCCCGCCGTCCGCCCAACGATGGCCTGGCACGGCTGGTGGGCGACCTCAACCGCATGCTGCGTTCCCAGCCGGCACTGCATGCGGCCGAGCAGGACGAGCGCAGCTTCGAATGGAGCGTGGCCGATGATTCCAGCAACAACGTGGTCGCGTTCCTGCGCCACGATCCGACTGGCGGCGCACCCTCGCTGCTGTCGGTGACCAACCTCACGCCGGCGGTGCACCACGGCTATGCCGTGGGCGTGCCGCATGCCGGCGGCTGGCGCGAGCTGCTCAACACCGACAGCGCGCATTACGGCGGCAGCAACGTGGGCAACGGTGGCCTGCTGCAGGCCGTGCCGCGTCCGATGCATGGCCACGCCCAGTCGTTGCTGCTGACCCTGCCGCCGCTGGCCACGCTCTATCTCCAGGCCGGGGCATGAGCGCTGCGGTCGGACTCCACCAGCCGGGCGCCTGGCCGGCAGGGGCGGACCGCTGGTGCTTCCGGCTGTGGGCACCGGATGCCCGGCGGGTCGAGCTGGTGCTCGAGGGACGATCGCAGGCGATGGCGGCTGCCGGCGACGGCTGGTTCACGGTCGAGGCGGCGGCACCCGAGGGCGCGCGCTACCGGTACCGCATCGACGGCGCCACCGAGGTCCCGGACCCGGCCTCGCGCTGGCAGCCGGAAGGCGTGCATGGTCCCAGCGCGCTGTACCGCGACGCCTACGCCTGGCGCCACGACCGCTGGCAGGGCCGTCCCTGGCGCGAGGCGGTGGTCTACGAACTTCACGCCGGCAGCTGTGGCGGCTACGCCGGCGTGCGTGCGCAGCTGCCGCGGCTGGCGGCGCTGGGCATCACCGCGATCGAGCTGATGCCCCTGGCGCAATTTCCCGGGACTCGCAACTGGGGCTATGACGGCGTGCTGCCATTCGCGCCGGCCCATGCCTACGGCACCCCTGACGAACTCAAGGCGCTGGTGGACGAGGCCCACGGCCTGGGGTTGATGGTGCTGCTGGACGTGGTCTACAACCACTTCGGACCGGATGGCAACTACCTCGGAAGCTATGCCTCCCCGTTCTTCCGCGCCGGTTCGCACACGCCCTGGGGCGAAGCCATCGACTTCAACCATCCGGCGGTGCAGCGCTACTTCGTCGCCAATGCGCTGATGTGGCTGCGGGAATACCGTTTCGACGGCCTGCGGCTGGATGCGGTGCACGCGATCGAGCCGACGACCTTCCTGCACCAGCTGCGTGGGGAAGTGGCGGCCGCGCTGCCGCCGGAGCGTCATGTGCACCTGGTGCTGGAGAACGAGCACAACCAGGCCAGCCTGTTGCGCGAGGGCTTCACCGCCCAGTGGAACGATGACTTCCACAACGCGTTGCACGTGCTGCTGACCGGCGAAACCGAGGGCTACTACGGCGACTACGCCCCGGCCGCCAGCGCGCACCTGGCGCGGGTGCTGGGCGAGGGGTTCGCGTGGCAGGGCCAGACCACGCCGCGCGGCCGCGTCCGCGGCGAGCCCAGCGCCGACGTGTCGCCGCAGCGCTTCGTGGCCTTTGCCCAGAACCACGACCAGATCGGCAACCGCGCCTGCGGCGAGCGGCTCTCCGTACTCGTCTCGCCGGAGCGCCTGCAGGTGGCGATGGCGCTGACCGTACTGACGCCGATGATCCCGCTGGTGTTCATGGGCGAGCCCTGGGCCGCGCGCGAGCCGTTCCTGTTCTTCACCGATTTCGACGCACCGCTGGACGAGGCGGTCCGCGAGGGCCGCCGACGCGAGTTCGCACATTTCGCTGCCTTCGCCAGCGCCGAAGCGCGGCGCACGATTCCCGACCCCAATGCCGCATCCACGTTCGAGGCCTCGCGTACGCGCTGGCCGGCGGAGGACGATACCGAAGCACAGGCCTGGCTGGCGTGGTTCAGCGGGCTGCTGGCCCTGCGCGAACGCGAGCTGGTGCCCCACCTGGAAGACGCACGGCCGCTGGGCGGGCGGGTGACCGGCGAATCCGCCGTGGCCGCCGGCTGGCAGCTGGGACAGGCGCAGTGGTGGATCGAACTGAACCTGGGTCCGACGACGGTGCCCAGCGCGCTGCCGCCGGGACACGACCTGCTGCGCACCGGCCCGATGGACGAGGACGAGCTGCCGCCGGACCGGCTGCGCGTGCGCAAGGTCGGGCCATGAGCGGCGGGCATGGCGGCCTGCACGCGCTGGCGGCCGCGGCGGGCCTGCACCGCGAGTGGACCGATGTCGATGGCCGGCCGCAGGTGGTGGCTGACGCCACGCTGCACGCCGCGCTCGCCGCGCTGGACCTGCCCGCTGCCACGCCTGCCCAGCGTCGCGAGAGCCTGCGCCGGATCGAGGCATTGCACGCCGAGCCGCCGCTGCTGACCACGCGGGCCGGCAAGCGTGTGGCCGCCGGCCCCGGGCCGACGCTGCGCCAGTGGCAGTCCGACGATGGCCAGCGCGAGGACGTACGCGTCGACGCGCGTGGCATGGCGCGCGCGCCGCTCACGCCCGGCTACTGGACCCTGCACGGCGACGCGGCGCGTCCGGTGGCGGTGGCGCCGGACCGCTGCTTCGGCGTGGAGGACGCCGTGCCCGGCGTCCGTGCCTGGGGCGTGGCATTGCAGGTGTACTCGACGCGCGCGCCCGGCGACGGTGGCATTGGCGATACCGCCGGCTGCGGCGACTGGCTGCGCCGGGTGGCCGCAAGAGGCGGCCACGCGCTTGCGCTGAGCCCCGTGCATGCGGCCATGGAAGGCGCCGGCTACTACAGTCCCTACGCCCCCGGCGACCGGCGCTGCCTGGACCCGCTGCACGCCTCGCCGGTGGAGGTGTTCGGCGAGGTGGCCATGCAGGTGCTCGAGAACGAACCGGGCCTGCGCGACCGGCTGCGCCGGCTGGAGACAGCGGAGCTCATCGACTGGACCGCGGCGCGCCCGGCCAAGTGGGCGTGGCTGCGGCAGTTGCACGCGCGCGGCCTGGCCCTGCGTCCGGATCTGCAGAAGGACTACGCACGCTTTGCCGCGGCCCCGCCGCCGGAAGTCGCGGCATACGTGGGATTCACCGCCGGCGCTGACAGTGACGCAGCGGAGCTGCAGCTGTTCGGCCAGTGGCTGGCACGCGCGGGCTGGGCACGCTGCCAGCAGCAGGCGCGTGATGCCGGCCTGGGCATCGGGCTGGTCGCTGACCTGGCGGTGGGTTTCGATCCCTCCGGCGCCGAGGCGGCAGCCTCTCCCGCCGCGGTGCTGCGCGGACTGGAACTGGGCGCGCCGCCGGATGCCTTCAATGCCCAGGGCCAGGCATGGGGCATCAGTGGCTATTCGCCCACCGGCCTGCGCCAGTCCGGCTTCGCACCGTTCATCGAGCTGTTGCGCTCGGTGATGCGCGACCGCGGCGGGGTGCGTATCGACCACATCCTCGGCCTGCAGCGGCTGTGGGTGGTGCCGCGGGGCGCAAGCGCCGGCGATGGCGTCTACCTGTCCTGCGAGCTGGATGCGTTGCTGGACCTGCTGGCGCTGGAGTCCTGGCGCCACCGCTGCATCGTGATCGGCGAGGATCTCGGCGTGGTCCCGCCGGGCATCCGCTCCCGGCTGGCGCGCCGCGGCGTGCTGGGCATCGATGTGCTGCCGTTCACCCGCGACCGCCGTGGCACGTTCATGCGGCCGGCCCGCTGGCGCCGCCACGCGGTCGCGACCACCACCACCCACGACCTGCCCAGCACCGCCGGCTGGATCGAGGGCCGCGACATCGCCTGGCGGCTTGGCCTGCATGGATCGCCGGCCGATGCGCTGCTGGCCACCCCGCAGTGGCGGCAGCGCAAGGCCGATGCCGCGCACCTGGACCGGGCGTTGCGCGCCGAAAGCCTGGATACGGCGGATCCACGCATGGCGGCCCTGCGTTTCGTCGCCCGTTCGCCGGCGCTGCTCGCCCTGTTGCCGACCGAGGACGCGCTGGGCCTGCGCGAACAGCCGAACCTGCCGGGGACCACCGACAGCCACCCCAACTGGCGCCGGCGGCTGCCCGAACCGCTGCCGGCCGCCGTGCTGGACGCGTCGCTGCGGGCGTTCGCGCAGGCGCGCACCGAGGTCGCACCGTGAACACGCGCCACATCCACCCCCGCGCCACGATGCGCCTGCAGCTGCATGCCGGCTTTACCCTGGATGATGCCGCCGCACAGGTGGACTATTACGCGCGGCTTGGCATCAGCCACCTCTACCTGTCGCCGGTGGGCGTGGCCGTGCCCGGCTCCACCCATGGCTATGACAACACCGATCCGACGCGGGTCAATCCGGAACTCGGCGGCGAGGCGGCGCTGCTGCGCCTGTCCCGGGCCGCGCATGGGCACGGCATGGGACTGTTGCTGGACATCGTGCCCAACCACATGGCCACCCACGCCTCCAACGCGTGGTGGATGGACCTGCTACGGCACGGGCGTCGCAGCCGCCACGCCGAATGGTTCGACGTGGACTGGGACGCGCCCGACGCCGATGGCCGCCTGCTGCTGCCGGTGCTGGACCGTCCGCTGGATGCGGCGCTCGCCGAAGGCCTGCTGCGGCTGGAACAGCAGGACGATGGCTGGTACGTCCGCCACCATGACCAGGCCTGGCCGCTGCGGCCCGGTACGGTGCCCGCACCGGCCGGAGCCCGCGCGCGTAGGTGGCTGGACCGCATCCACGCCGGTGCCCGGCGCGGCGACGGCGCGATGGCGGCGATCCTCGGGCGCCAGGCCTGGCGCCTGCTGTGGTGGCGTGCGGGCAACGATCGCATCAACTACCGCCGCTTCTTCGACATCACCTCGCTGGCCGCGCTGCGCTGTGAACGAGGCGACGTGTTCGACGCGGTGCATGCGCTGCCGCTGCGGCTGCTGGCCGAGGGCGTGATCGACGGCGTGCGGGTGGACCACGTCGATGGCCTGACCGACCCGACCGGCTACGTGCAGGCGTTGCGCGCGGCCCTGGACCGCGCCGGCCGGCGGCGTGGCCTGGCCCCGGGCGAGGCGCTGCTGTACGTGGAGAAGATCCTCGCACCGGGCGAAGCGCTGCCCGCACAGTGGCCGTGCCACGGCACCACCGGCTACGACTTCATGGACCAGGCCGGCGCGGTGCTGCACGCGCCGGTCGGACTGGACACGCTGCGTACCCGCTGGGAACAGGCCGGAGGCGAGGGCGACTTCGCCGCGATCGAACGCGACGCGCGGCTGCTGGTGTTGCGCGGCCCCCTGCAGGCCGAGTTCAACCGGTGCCTGCGGCGGCTGCTGGCGGTCGCGGTGCGGGTGCCGGCGCTGGCCGACTTCAGCACGCAGATGTGGGCGCGGGCGTTGCAGGCCCTGTGCGTGCATTTCCCCCTGTACCGCACCTACGCCGGCAAGGACGGGCTGGATGCGCAGGGCAGGACGCGGCTGGAGGCGGCGGCCGCCGCCGCACGCCACCGGCTGGGACCGGCCGAGGAGCAGGCGCTGGCCACGCTGGCCGGCTGGCTTGCGGGCGATGCCGTGCCAGGCACCGTGCCCGCCGCGCCGCTGCAGCGGCTGCGCGCGTGCTTCGAGCAGCTCACCGCGCCGCTCAATGCCAAGGCGGTGGAGGACACCGCCTTCTACCGTCACGGGCCGCTGCTGTCGCGCAACGAGGTCGGCAGCCACCCGGTGCATGCGCCGCCGGCGCCGGAAGCCTTCCACCGCGCGTGCCGCAGGCGCGCCGCCACGCATCCCCGGGCATTGCTGGCCACCGCCACCCACGACCACAAGCGCGGCGAGGACACGCGCGCCCGGCTGGCCGTCCTGTCCCATCGCGCGGCGTGGTGGTGCGCGCAGCTCGACCGTCTGGAAGCCGCCGCGCCGGCGCCGGTGCGTGACCCGGTCCCTGGTCCCATGCGGCTGATGCTGTGGCAGACCCTGGTGGCCGCCTGGCCGCCCGGTGGCCTGGCTCCCGGCCCGTCACGCCGCACCTTCCTCGCGCGGCTGCAGGGCTGGGCGCTGAAGGCGATGCGCGAAGGCAAGCAGTACAGCACCTGGACCGAGCCGGACACCACGCGCGAAGCGGCGGTGGCGGCGCTACTGCGCCATGCGGTGCAGCCGCGCGGCGACGATGCCCTGCACGTCCTGCTGGCGGACACGGCCGCCGCCCTGGACGTGGCCGGTGCGCGCCTGGGGTTGGCGCAGCTGGTGCTGCGGCTCGCGACACCGGGGGTGCCGGACACCTACCAGGGCACGGAGGGCTGGGACCTCAGCCTGGTGGACCCCGACAACCGGCGGCCGGTCGACTACGCGTCGCGCCGCGCCTGGCTGGAGGACACGCGCGACTGGAACGGCCTGCTGCGGCACTGGCAGGACGGCGCGGTCAAGGCGCGCCTGCTGGCCCGCCTGCTGACGCTGCGCGCGGAACATCCGGGGCTGTTCGAGGGCACCTACCGCCCCCTGGACGCGGGCCCGGGCGTGGTCGGGTTCGTGCGCAGGGGCGACGGCCGGAAGCTATGGGTGGGCGCGTTGGTGGCAGACGCCCCGGCCACGCCCGGCGATGGCCTGCTGCTGCCGGTGCCGGCGCAGTGGGGCGGGCGTGGCCTGCGGCTGCCCGCGGCGCTCTGGCGCAACGTGCTGGAAGGCGATGGTGAACCCGTGGCCGGTGGCGAGCGCGAGCTGCCGCTGTCGACGCTTTTTGCACGGTCTCCCGTGTCAGTTTGGATCGGCGAATGAAAAGAATGTCCATGGATACGGCGGCACGCCAGCAACGCACGCGGGCACTTGCCCGCCAGATATGGGAAGCCGAGGGCCGCCCCGATGGCCAGGAACTGCGCCACTGGGGCATGGCCGAGCGCCTGGTCGAAGCGGAAATCGCCGCGCGCGGCATGGAAGGCACACAGCATGGCCCGGACGCGGCCACCGGGGAGGGCGCACGTGGCGACGCGTAAATGGAGCCAGCAGTCCCGCATCGAGGAGGGCCGACCGTACCCGCTGGGCGCCACCTGGGATGGGCTGGGGGTGAACTTCGCGCTGTATTCGCGCCACGCCACCCGGGTCGAGCTGTGCCTGTTCGACGAGCGGGGGCGCGAGCAGGAACGCATCGTGCTGCCCGAATACAGCGACGAGATCTGGCACGGTTACCTGCCCGATGCGCGGCCGGGACAGCGCTACGGTTACCGCGTGCACGGGCCGTACGAGCCCGATGCCGGGCACCGCTTCAACCCCAACAAGCTGCTGCTGGATCCTTACGCCAAGCAGATCAGCGGCGAGCTGAAGTGGGCTCCGCACCTGTTCGGCTACACCCTCGGCCACCGCGACCTGGACCGCAGCTTCGACCGCCGGGACAGCGCGGCGTACATGCCGCGTTCGGTGGTGATCGATCCTGCCTTCACCTGGGGCCAGGAGCGCGCGCCGGACACCGCGTGGGACCGCACGGTGATCTACGAGGCCCATGTGCGCGGCCTCACCATGCGCCACCCCGCGATTCCCGCGCCGCTGCGTGGCACCTTCGCGGCGCTGCGCGACGACGCCATCATCTCGCACCTCAGGTACCTCGGCGTCAGCGCGATCGAGCTGCTGCCGGTGCATGCCTTCGTCGATGACCAGTACCTGCTGGACAAGGGGCTGCGCAACTACTGGGGCTACAACTCGATCGGCTTCTTCGCCCCGCAGCCGCGCTACCTGTCGGGCAGTTCGGTGGCCGAGTTCAAGCAGATGGTCGCGCGCATGCACGATGCCGGCCTGGAGGTCATCCTCGACGTGGTCTACAACCACACCGCCGAGGGCAACGAACTGGGGCCGACGCTCTCGTTCAAGGGCATCGACAACGCCAGCTACTACCGGCTGGCCGACGACCGCCGCTACTACATCAACGACACCGGCACCGGGAACACCTTCGACCTGACCAACGCCGGCGCGCTGCGCATGGTGATGGACTCGCTGCGCTACTGGGTGCGCGAGATGCGCGTGGACGGGTTCCGCTTCGACCTGGCCACGATCCTCGGCCGCGAACGGCACGGGTTCGACCCGTCCTGCAGCTTCCTCGACGCGGTGCGCCAGGACCCGATGCTGAGCCGGGTCAAGCTGATCGCCGAGCCTTGGGACATCGGCCCCGGCGGCTACCAGCTCGGCAACTTCGCGCCGGGCTGGGCCGAGTGGAACGACAAGTTCCGCGACAACGTGCGCGCGCTGTGGCGCGGGGACGCAGGGCAGCTGGCGGAGTTCGCCACCCGCTTCACCGGCTCGGCCGACCTGTTCGACCATCACGGACGCAAACCGCATGCGTCGGTCAACTTCGTCACCGCGCACGACGGGTTCACCCTGCGCGACCTGGTCAGCTACGACGGCAAGCACAACCTTGCCAACGGCGAGGACGGGCGCGACGGCAGCGACAACAACATCTCCTGGAACCACGGTGCCGAGGGCGAAACCGACGACGCCGGCATCAACGCGCTGCGCGCCCGCCAGATGCGCAACCTGCTGGCGACCCTGCTGCTGTCCCAGGGCACGCCGATGCTGCTGGCCGGGGACGAGTTCGGCCACACCCAGCATGGCAACAACAACGCGTACTGCCAGGACAACGAGCTGACGTGGCTGGACTGGGAGGCGGCGGCGGGCAGCGCACCGCAGCGCCAGGCCGGGTTCGTGCGGCGGCTGCTGCGGCTGCGCCGCCGCTACCCGCAGCTGCGCCGCCGGCGTTTCTTCATGGGCGAGTACGACCGCGCGCACGGCCTGCACGACATCGCCTGGTACCGCCCGGACGGCGAAGCGATGCAGGAAGGCGACTGGCACGACGGCGAACGGCGCGCGCTGGTGGTCTGCCTGGACGGCCAGGCCCCCACCAGCGGCCTGCAGCGGCCTTCGCGCAGCGACACCCTGGTGTTGCTGGTCAATGCGGGCCACGAGGCGCAGGCGTTCCGGCTGGCGTCGCACCTTCAGGGCCCGCGCCTGCTGCTGTCCAGTGCCGAGCCAGCGCCGGAGCCCGGGCAGGACGGCTGGCAGCTGCCGCCGCGGAGCCTGCTGGTACTGGCCACGCGCGTGGCCCCGGTGGCCCCGGCGGCCCCCCTATCCGCGGCCGCGCCCGGATCGCCCGGAGCCGGCGGCGACGGGGCGGGCTGAACCCCGCTGCGGCCGCCGCAGCTGCCCCGCTTGGCGTGCGCGGCAGGGCGGCTGTCGGGTCCGGGAGGCCAGCTGCCGGCGCCAGACGCAAAAAAGCCCGCCAGTGGCGGGCTTCTTGCCTGGAACATGCGGCGATGGTGGCTATGGGTGGAATCGAACCACCGACCTCGGGATTATGAGTCTCGCGCTCTAACCGTCTGAGCTACATAGCCATGTTGCCGCAGCCGCGGGTTGGCACTGGAGGTGCCGCCGCCCCGGCGAACCGCGAATTTTTCATGGTTCCGGGCGCCGTGTCAATCGCGCTTGTCGCCCCGGCGGGCGCATGGCAGAGTCGGGGCATTCGAATTGATTGGAGTCCGCATCGTGATCGATCCGGACGGGTACAGGCCGAACGTCGGCATCGTACTGATGCGCGAGGATGGGCAGGTGTTCTGGGCGCGGCGCGTGCGCCGTGATGGCTGGCAGTTCCCGCAGGGCGGGATGCGCAGCGACGAGACCCCGGTCGAGGCGATGTACCGCGAGCTCCACGAGGAGACCGGCCTGTCGCCGGAACACGTGGAACTTCTGGGGGCGACCCCGGGCTGGCTGCGCTACCGGCTGCCGGGCCGCGCGATCCGCCGTGGCGGTACCGGGCCGGTGTGCATCGGCCAGAAGCAGGTGTGGTTCCTGCTGCGGCTGGTCGGCGACGAATCGCTGGTGCGCTTCGACGCCACCGACACGCCGGAGTTCGACCACTGGCGCTGGGTGGACTTCTGGTACCCGGTGGAGCACGTGGTGACCTTCAAGCGCGGCGTCTACGCACGTGCGCTGCGGCACCTGGCGCCCCTGGCCAGCGGCAGCGGCGCGGTGTTGCGGCAGATGCCCGGCGCAGCCCAGCAGGCCTGGATGCCGGGCAACAGTGCCGGCCACGACCGCCCGCGGCGCCGTCCGCGGCAGGCGACCGGCGGGCGTTCATCCGCATGAACGGTGCCTCTGGCGCCCACCCGCACCAGCCGTCGGATGCAATTGACAACGTTTCTCATTCGTAGTGCAATGCACCCCGGTTCAGTCATATGAGGCCGCCGTGTACGTCTGCATCTGCAATGGGGTGACCGACCGCCAGATCCGCGAAGCGGTCGAGGCCGGCTGCGACAGCGTCGCCGAGCTGACCATGCGTACCGGCTGCGGGTCCACTTGCGGCACCTGCCTGCCGATGGCGGCCGACCTGGTCGCCGAGTACCAGGCGCGCGCGCTGCCGCTGCCGCTGCTGGCTGCTGCCTGAGCCGTCCCGGGCGCGCTGCGCCGGGCCAATGAACACGATTCGCGTTCCCTCGTCGCCGCGCGCGGCGCGCTAGAGTGCGCGCATTCCCCCGGCAGAAGGAGTGCGCGCGATGAAGGGCGACGCCAAAGTCATCGAATACCTCAACAGGGCCCTGTACAACGAGCTCACCGCGATCAACCAGTACTTCCTGCACGCCAAGATGCTGAAGAACTGGGGCCTGAAGGAGCTGGCCGAGCACGAGTACAAGGAATCCATCGACGAGATGCACCACGCCGACTGGCTGTCCGAACGCATCCTGTTCTTGGAGGGGCTTCCGAACTTCCAGGCGCTGGGCAAGCTGCGCATCGGCGAAGGCCCGCGCGAGGTGCTGGAGTGCGACCTGGCCCTGGAGCTGGAAGGCATCCCGCTGCTGCGCGAAGCGATCGCCCATGCCGATTCGGTGGGCGACTACGTCAGCCGCCAGCTGTTCGTGAAGATCCTGGATTCAGAGGAAGAGCACGTGGACTGGCTGGAGACCCAGCTGGAGCTGATCTCCCGGATCGGCGAGCAGAACTACCTGTTGAGCAAGCTCGAGGACTGATCCCCGGCGGCGCTGGCCAGCCACGCCTGCAACGCGACGCGGGCGCGGGCGAACTCGGCGATCAGCAGCGCCACCGCCACGGCGGGCCGGTCCAGGGCCTGGGCGCGGGCGCCGGCTTCGATCCGGCGCGCCACCGCCGACAGCGCCAGCGCGCCGACGTTGGCGCTGGATGATTTCAGTGCGTGCGCGGCCTCGCGCATGGCTTCCAGGTCGGGAGTGGCCGAGGCCTGCTCCAGCTGCCGCACCAGGCGCGGCGCATCCTGCAGGAACAGCGCGACGATAGTGGCCACCTCGTCGCCGGTGATCTCCCGCAACTCCTGCAGCATGGCCGGGTCCAGTACCGGCGCCTGGGCGTCCGGATCGTGCGCCACCAGGTGCGGCGCGCGCGCGGGCGCCACCGCCGCAGCGGTCGGCTGCGACCGGGATGGGATCGCGGCGGCCGCTGCCGGCGTCGCGGCGGCAGCCACCGCAGGCGTGGCCGCGACCGGCGCCGACGCCGCGCGGGGGCCCAGCCAGCGCCGCAGGCAGGCGCCCAGTTGCTCGCGGGCCACGGGCTTGGAAAGGTAGTCGTCCATCCCGGCGTCCAGGCAACGCTGGCGGTCACCGGCCATCGCGTTGGCGGTCATCGCCACGATCGGGATGCGCCGGGAACCGGCCGCCGTTTCCTGCATGCGCCAGCGCCGGGTCGCCGCATAGCCGTCGAGCACCGGCATCTGGCAGTCCATGAACACCAGGTCGTAGGGTCCCGAGGACAGTCGTGCCAGGGCGAGCTCGCCATTGGCCGCGGTGTCGCAGCTGTAGCCCAGTACCGAAAGCAGTTTCTGCGCGACCAGCAGGTTGACCGGGTTGTCTTCCACCAGCAGCAGGCGTGGCGGGATTCCGGTGCCGGCGGGCGCGGTAGCCGGTGCAGGCGCCGGATCGGCGGGCGGTACCGCGCCCGGGAGCATGGCCGCGACCGGGGTTGCCGGCGGGACCGGGGCCGGTGGAGTGCCTGGCGCCGCTGGCGCAGGGGCAGGCGATGGCGGACCGGCCACCCCCGCATCCGCGGCCGGTTCGCCGGCTGTCGCAGCGGACGCGGGGGCCGCAGGGCCACCCCCCTGCAGGGCGACGCGCAGGTCCGCGTCCGGGGCCAGGCGCGGCAGCAGGCTGGCACCTTCGCGCAGCTCCGCCGGCACGTCCTCGTCCCCGTACAGCCACAGCAGACGCACGTCGGCGTAGGCCGGGGTGCGCACCAGCGCCCGGTGCAGCGCCCGGGCGGTATGGCGCAGGCCGCCATGGTCGGCCACCACCATGGCGTAGCCGGCACCGGACTGACCCGGACGGATGCCGCCGCGCAGGCGGTCCAGCGCCTCCTGCGGGGTCTCGGCCACGGTCACCGACAGGCCCCAGTTGGGCAGCAGCAGCGCCATGCGCTGGCGCAACCGCGCGTCCGGACTGACTACCAGCACCCGGCGCAGGAGGTTGCCGCCGCCGGTCCCCTGCAGGTCGCCGATCACCTTCAGCATCGGGATCTCGAACCAGAACGTGGCGCCGCGGCCGGGCTCGGATTCCACGCCGATGGTGCCGCCCATCAGGTCGACGATGCGCTTGCAGATCGCCAGTCCCAGCCCGGTGCCGCCGTACAGGCGGGTGGTGGAGGCGTCGGCCTGGCTGAACGCACGGAACAGGCGGTCCTGCTTGGGGTGGTCGATGCCGATGCCGGTGTCGCGGACCTCGAACCGCAGCAGGTGCTGGACCGGGGTTTCGCCCAGCCTGCGCACCGCCAGGGTGATGCCGCCGCGCTCGGTGAACTTGACCGCGTTGCCGACGAGGTTGCCCAGCACCTGGCGCAGGCGGACCGGGTCGCCCCGCACCGGCAGGCGCACGTTCGGGTCCAGCTCCAGTTCCAGGCGCAGGCCCTTGGCCTCGGCGGCGCGGCGCATCAGCTGCAGCATCGCCTCCAGCGGCTCGCGCAGGTTGAAGCTGGTGATCTCCAGTTCCAGCCGGTTCGCCTCCAGCTTGGAGTAGTCGAGGATGTCGTCGACGATGCGCAGCAGCTGTTCGGAGGATTCGTGCGCGGTGCGCAGCATCTGGCGCTGGTCCGGGGCGAGGGTGCCGTGGGAGATCAGGTCCAGCATGGGGATGATGCCGTTGAGCGGGGTGCGGATCTCGTGGCTCATCGTGGCCAGGAATTCGCCCTTGGCCAGCGCCGCGGCTTCGGCCGCCTGCTTGGCCTGCAGCAGCTGCTGCTCGAGCTGGTCGTGGCTGTGCAGGTCGCGCTCCAGCTGGTTGCGCTCGTGCTCGGCGGTCGCCGCGCGTGCCAGTGCCGCGTCCAGCAGGGTCACGCCCCGGCGCGCCGATGCCAGCGCCGCCAGCGCCGCCAGCAGCGCCAGCAGGACCAGCCCGGCCGCCACCGCCACCCAGGGCCCTCTGACGCCGGCCAGGGCCAGGCCCAGGCCCAGCAGCGCGGCGGTCGCGGCGGCCGCCGCGGCAGCCGGCCAGGGATTGCGGGGCGCCGGCGCGGCCACGGCCTACAGCACCGCGTTCTGGAAGTCGAAGTCCAGCTCGCTGCCGACCGAGTGGACCAGGTTGCCCTGGACGAAGTCGATGCCGGCCATCCACATGGCCGCGGCCGCCTGCGGATCCTCGATCTGCTGGCCGATCACCAGCAGCCCCAGCTGGTGCGCCTTGTCGATCACCTGGCGCAGCTGGTCGCGCAGGACCTGGTCGGTGTGCGCGCCGGCGAAGCGGCCGGCCATGCGCACGTAGGCCAGCTGCAGCTGGCCCAGCAGTGCCCCGGCCTCGTCGCCCGGCTCGTACTGGCCCAGGCAGAACTGGACGCCCGCGCCGGTCAGCCGCTGGCAGAACCCGGCCAGGGCCACGCTGTGCACCAGGGCATCGCCCAGGCGCAGGTCGATGATGACCGAGGCACCGTCGATGTTGCGGGCCTCGATGGCCTGCAGCAGCCACTCCGCATACGCCTCGCGGGCCAGGGTCAGCGGCGACTGCGACACGAACAGCTGCAGCGGGCTGCCCTCGCGCGTGCGCCGGGCGATCAGGTCCAGGGCGTGCTCCATCACCCGCTGGTCCAGGTCGGCGATGCGCCCGCTGGCCTCGGCCGCCGGAATCACCTGGCCGGCCGACAGCACCGTGCCGTCGGCCTGGCGCAGGCGCATGAGCACCTGGTAGCGGGCCTTGTCGCTGCCGGTGACCGAGACGATCGGCTGGTAGGCCAGCTCGATCTCGCCCTCCAGCAGTGCCAGCTGTTCCTGCGCCTCCTGGTCGGAAGGCGGCACGTAGGCGGCCACGCCCTCCGGGCGCAGGCGCGCCTGCAGCGCGGCCCGTTCGGTCGCCTCCAGTGCGGCGGTGGCGTTGTCGAACGCGCCGGGCAGGGCGGCGTGGCCGATGGCGCTGCGCAGCTGCAGCGGTTCGCCCTCGCGCACCTGGAAGGTCTCCGTCGCCAGGCGCGCGCGCAGCTCGGCCGCGATCGCCTGCAGCTGCTCCGGGGCGGTGTCGCGGGCCAGGGTCAGGAAGCTGTTGTCGTTCAGTCGCGCCACCGGGGCCGGCGCCACGATCAGGGCCAGGCGGCGGCCGGCCTCGGCCATCAGCCGCTCGAACGCCGCGTAGCCGAAGCGCTCGCGCAGGCTCAGGGCACTGGCGATCTCGATGAAGAACAGACCGCCCTGGCTGCCGGCGGCCATCACCTCGTCCACTTCCTGCAGCAGCCAGGCGCGCGTGGCCAGGCCGGTTTCCGGATGGCTGCGCAGGGTCGGCACCGGGGCCGCGACCTGCCCGCGCTGGGCGCGGCTGCGCTGGATCCGGTTGGCGACCGCGGCGATGAGGTGGCGCGGGCGGATCGGCTTGTTGAGGAAGTCGTCCGCGCCGCTTTCCAGCACCTCGAACTGGCGCTCCGGGTCGGGGTCGCCGGTCAGGAACACGATCGGCAGCAACTGGCAGTCCGGCTGCTGGCGCACCAGGGTGGTCAGGCGCATGCCGTCCAGCCCGGGCATGTGCAGGTCCATGAGGATCAGGTCCGGGTCGAAGCGGGCGATGGCCTCGATCACGCCTTCCGGCTGCATCTCCACTTCGGCCTGCATCCCGGCCCCGTGCAGCACGCTCTGCGCGAACAGCGCCTGGGGGCGGTCGTCCTCGACGATCAGCACGCGGAAGGGGGTGGCATCGGTCGGGTTGAGCACCGGTGCCGGCGTCGGCACCGGACCGACCGGCGGCGCGACCGCGGCCCGCATCGCGTCGGATCCCGGAAGGGAGGTGCGGGCGGCCGGCGCGGGCGCCTCGGCGGCGGACGGTGTTTCCCCGGCATCGCGCACCCAGCGCCGCCAGTAATGTGGCGGCGGGGTCTCGGCGCGAATGCGCTGGCGCGCAGCCGGGTCCTCCGGCACGGGCGCAGGATCTCGTGCGGCCATCAATGGCTCCCCTCTTGGGACTGCATTATGTGACCAAGTCCACGGCCGCAGACAAGCCTTGGACCCGTCGCCCTCATCGCGGCACCACCAGTCGTCTCACCCCGCGGGCCAGCGCGCGCCAGACCAGCCACACCACCGCCGCGCCCAGCACGCTCGCGCCGACCACCAGGGCCAGGGCGAGCCAGGGATGGGCCAGCGCCAGGGCCAGCCCGCCGACCACGACGGTGTCCTCGGCGGCGGAGGCCGCCCAGTTGCTGGCCGGCTCGGGCGAGGTGTTGAGCAGGGCGCGGGTGCTGGTCTTCAACGCGTGGCTGGCCAGGGCCGCTCCCGCGCCGGCCGCCAGGGCTCCGGCGCCCAGCTGCCCGTCCGGCGACAGCGCCGCGGCGGCCAGGAAGGCGCCGGCGGGCACGCGCGCCAGGGTCTGCAGCAGGTCCCAGGCTGAATCCACTCCGGGAATCTTGTCGGCCAGGAACTCCGCCACGGCCAGTGCACCGGAGGTGCCCAGCACCCACCACGACTGGGTCGCCTCCAGCGCCGGGGGCAGGTCCACCCAGCCGAGCAGGCCCGCCAGGCCGACCCCGAACACGGTCAGGTAGGCACGGATGCCCGCCATCCAGGCCAGCAGCAGGCCGATCACGAAAACGTGGGCATCGCTCATGGTCGTCGGTCCCGTAGGGCAGCGGCGCGCGTGCGTTGGGGTGCGGTTGATGCCGCCAGCGGCGGGGCGGTTACACTGCCCGGCCATCGGTCCGCAGTATAGGCAGAAAGCGCCAGCACGCCCGCGATGACAGAGCCTTCCTCCAGTTTCCGCATCGTCCCGCGCCGTCGTGGCTCCGACCGCGCCTGGAAGATCGGCATCGGCGCCGGATGGCTGCTGAGCCTGCTGGTGGTGGCCCTGGTCGCCACCCGGCTGGCCGCGCCCGGGCTGGAACACGTGCGCGACGGCGCGCGCCAGGCCCAGCGCGATGCCGGCGAGCGCCAGCGCAGGCTGGATGAGCTGAGCCAGCGGGTGGTGACCCTGGAGCGCTCGGACCAGATCAGCCGGGCGGCCAACGCCGAGCTGCAGGCTTCCCTCGCCGAGCGCGACGAGGAGATCTCGGCCCTGCGCGCCGACGTGGCCTTCTACGAACGGCTGGTCGGCTCAACCAGCCAGCGCAAGGGTCTGAGCGTGCATTCGATCGAGTTCGCGCCGGAGGAAGCCGGCACCTGGCGCTATCGCGCGGTGCTGACCCAGAACCTCAACCGCGGTGCCATCAGCCAGGGCCAGATGCGCTTCACCGTCGAAGGCGTGCGCGGCGGAAAGCTGGCCAGCATCGGCTGGGACGAGCTGCTGCAGCGGAAGGAAGCCGGCGGGCAGGGCTATTCGTTCCGCTATTTCCAGGAACTGGACGGCAGCGTGATGCTGCCCAAGGATTTCACCCCGCAACGTGTGCGAGTCTTGCTGCGCGGCAACGGGGGCAATGCCGAACAGACTTTCGACTGGAAGACCGCCGGCAGCGGGGGAGGCAGGTGAACATGTTCAGCAGGAAATCCAGCCAGCGTAATGGCTACACCATCGACACGCTGGTCGGCCCGGACGTGGTCATCCGCGGCGACCTGGAATTCAGTGGCGGCCTGTACGTGGAAGGCCGGGTGGAGGGCGAGCTGCGTGCGACCCCCGGCAAGCCGGCCAGCCTGGTGCTGGCGGAGAACGGCAGCATCCACGGCCAGGTGCACGCGCCGGTGGTGGTGATCAATGGCTGCATGAAGGGCGACGTGCACGCCAGCGAGCGGGTCGAACTGGCGGCCCGCGCGCGGGTCGAGGGCGACGTGCACTACGCGGTCGTGGAAATGAGCGCCGGAGCCCAGCTGACCGGGCGCCTGGTCCATGCCCAGCCGGCGGCGCAGCGTGCGCTGCCCGCCCCGGAAGGCACCCCCGCCGCGCCCAAGGACAAGGGCGGCGCGCGGAACGGAGTGGCCGCCGCCGAGGCTTGAACGGGGGCGCCGGCGCCCCCATGCTGGCCGCATGATCCCGCTTCCCACCGTTCCCAGCTACCAGCAGCTGGACCAGCCGCTGCGTTTCAGCAGTGCCGCCGCCGCCAAGGTGCGCGAACTGATCTCCGAGGAAGGCAACGCGGAGCTGAAGCTGCGCGTGTACATCCAGGGTGGAGGCTGTTCCGGCTTCCAGTACGGCTTCGAGTTCGACGAGACCCAGGCCGAGGACGACATGGCCGTGGCCACCGACGGGGTCACCCTGCTGGTGGATCCGCTGAGCCTGCAGTACCTGATGGGGGCCGAGGTCGACTACAGCGAAGGCCTCAGCGGTGCGCAGTTCGTGATCCGCAACCCCAACGCCAAGACCACCTGCGGCTGCGGCAGCAGCTTCACCGTCTGAACAGGGCGGGCGCGCCGATGGCCGCGACCCTCGCTGATGCCCCGCCGCTGTCCGCCTATGCGTTTGGCGACGCCGGCCTGGACCGGTCCGACGCCCTGCGTGGCGACGCGGTGGCGCTGCAGGCCCTGTGGCCGGCTGCGCGCGTGCTGCTGCTGGACGCGGCCGGCCGGGCCGCCGCCGATGCCGGCGGTGGCCCGTGGCAGGCCACCGGTGCCGCGCTCCGGCCGGAGGCCGGTGATGGGGTCGTGTTCCTGGGCCTGGAAGCGGACGGCCAGGCCTGGTTCGCCATGCCGGCCGACGAGGCGGCCGCGCCGCAGTGGCTGGACCTGCGCCGCGCGGCGGGGGAGTGGCCCTCCACGGTTGCCGCCGCCTTCGCCTACGCCCGCGGGATGCTCCACTGGCAGGCACGCAGCCGCTACTGCGGCGCGTGCGGCGCCGCGGTGGAATTCCGGCGTGGCGGCTTCGTCGGCCACTGCCCGGCCTGCGGCACCGACCACTACCCGCGCGTGGACCCGGCGGTGATCGTGGCCGTCGGCGACGGCGCACGCCTGCTGCTGGGGCGCCAGCCGGGCTGGGCACCGGGTCGCTGGTCGGTACTGGCCGGCTTCGTCGAGCCGGGCGAGACCCCGGAGCAGGCGGTGGTGCGCGAGGTGCACGAGGAAACCGGCGTGCGGGTGCGCCATTGCCGCTACCTGGCCGCCCAGCCGTGGCCGTTCCCCGGGTCGCTGATGCTCGGCTACATCGCCGTGGCCGGCCCCGACCTGCCACGCACCGACGGCGAGCTCGAGGACGCGCGCTGGTTCACCCGCGAGGAGGTCGGCCAGGCGCTGGCGCGCGGCGAGGACGCCAGCACCGGGCCGATCCTGCCCGGACCGCTGTCGATCGCGCGGGCGCTCATCGAATACTGGTACGCCACCGCGCAGGCGGGATGACCACGGCCACCGTCGCCGGCTAGTATCCGCGCACGGAGGCTCCATGTTCACGACTCTCGTCGCGGTGATCATCGCGCTGGTGCTCGGCCACGTGGCGCCGGCGGCGATGGAGCCGCTGCGCCGCTTCGGGTGGTACACGCACTGGCTGGAATGGCTCGCCACGCAACTGGCGGACGGGGGGCCGTGGCGCGCGCGCTGGGGCATCGCCCTGGCGGTGCTGCCGCCGGTCCTGCTGGTGCTGCTGCTGCAGCTGGCCTTTTCCGGCGTGCTCTACGGCCTGCTGGGCCTGCTGTTCGGCGTCGTGGTGCTCGCCCTGGCCTGGGGCCCGCGCGACCTGGACGTGGACGTGGAAGCGGTACTGGACGCCGGCGATCCGGCGACCCGCCGCGAGCGGCTGGCGCAACTGGCGCCCGAACCGGGGCTGGCGGTGGCCGAAGGCGCCGGCCTGCCGGCGGTGATCGCCCGCAGCGCGCTGCGCCGGTGGTTCGCGGTGCTGTTCTGGTTCGTGCTGCTGGGGCCGGTCGGAGCGGTGCTCTACCGCCTGATCGAACGCACCGCTTTCGGTGGCCACCTGCAGCAGCTGCCCCCGGACAATGCCGATGGGGTGCGCTGGCTGCTGCGCTGGATGGAATGGCCGGTCGCGCAGCTGATGACGCTGGGCCTGGCCCTGGCCGGCAACTTCGACCTGGTGGGGCGCGCCTGGCGCAGGACCGGTGGCAGCCGCTGGGCATCGTCCAGTGCGTTCCTGGAGGCCTGCGCCCGCGCCGCCGTGGGCGGCGAGCTGGCGGAGGAAGCGGAGGAGGACCTCGAGGCCGGCCGCGTCCCGGTGCGGGGCGAGCTGGCCGAACTGCGCGATGCGATGAACCTGGTGTGGCGGGTGCTGCTGCTGTGGCTGGCCCTGATCGCGCTGCTGGTCATCGCCGGCTGGGTGGGCTGAACCCGGCAGACGGGGGTGGCTGGCGTGGCCGCAGGACCGGTCCGGCTCAGCCCGGGGCCAGCAGGGTGAACGGGAACCACGGCAGGTTGCGGGCCACCCAGTATCCCGGCAACAGCACCAGCCAGACTTTCGGTTCCAGGACCCAGCGCATGAGCGGCGCGAGGGCCGGTGGCTGCCATCCGCCCGACCAGGCCACCATCAGCGGCATCAGCGGCAGCAGCAGCACCCCGAGCGGGTTCATCGACAACGCGCGGCCGATGTCGCCATGGACCAGCGCGTGCATCGCCCGGGTCAGGCCACAGCCGATGCAGTAGCAGCCGGTGAAGGCCCGGAACATGCAGGGCGGGAACGGGCTTCCCGCCACGTTCGGGTCCCATGTGCGCAGCGCCCACACGCCGGCGCCGGCCGCGATCGCGACCGACGCCAGCATGGCCATCCGCAGTGGACGCGAGGCAGGCACGCGCTTACTGCATCTGCTGCATCTGTTCCATCATCTGCTGGTATTCGGCCATGCCGCCGCTGGTGAAGAACCAGGCGCTCCACAGCAGGCCGATGATCGCCAGCGCGGTGGTCACCCAGCACCAGGTCTTCGCGTTGGCCGAGGCCCGGCGCGCGCCTTCGATGTCACCGCGGTCCAGCAGCGAGTTGACCTTGCTGGAGAACACGATCGCGACGATGCCCACCAGCCCCAGCGGGCAGCACAGGCAGGTGGCCAGGACGGTGGCGATGATCGACCACGCCAGGTGGTTGGGGATCGGCTCGTGGACCGGGGCGGTGTTCTGGGGCGGCGGCGGGACGTAGCTCATGGGAATGCTCCAGCAGGGAAGGGAAGCCGGGTCGCCGGCTCAGGCGTTGGCCAGGCGGCACGGGGCCAGCCCACCGGGAAATCGGGACCATGCGGCGAAGGAACGCCAGGCGGACGCGACCGCCCCGGCACCGCGCAGGCACCCGCTCCGGATGGCGGGCAGCCGCTGCGCTACCCCGCCCGCACGCGGCGGCCGGACTTGCGCAACGGATGGTGGTACGCCCATGCAGATGTGCATCCCCTCGACACCCGGCAAGCCTAACCGACGCCGACAGGCCGGCAAAGGGCGTACGCCCACGGCGGACGCCTCAGGCATCCTCGCCGCGCAGGTCGCGGACGCGGGCCTCCAGTTCCGCCGCCGGCACTGCGCCATGCAGCGGGGCAGCGGCGACCACCTCCACCCGCGCCCGCACGCGCCGCGGGACGCGCATGCGCCCCAGGCGCGAGTCGCGGCGGCTCCACATGCTGGCCCACAGGCCGCGAAGCGCCATCGGCACCACCGGGACCGGGCGCCCGGCCTGCGCGGCCCGCTCCAGGATGCGTTCCACGCCGGACTTGAACGGCGCGATCCGGCCGTCGCCGGTGAGCGCCCCCTCGGGGAAGATGCACACCAGCTCGCCGGCGGCCAGCGCCGCATCCACCTCGTCCAATGCCTGCTGCATGCGCGCCGCGTCCTCGCGCGCGCCGGCGATGGGGATGGCGCGCGCGGTGCGGAAGATCCAGCGCATCACCGGGATGTCGAAGATCCGGTAGTACATGACGAAGCGCACCGGGCGCGGGATGGCCGCCGCCAGCACCAGCGCATCCATGTAGCTGACGTGGTTGCAGACGATCAGCGCCGCGCCCTCGTCCGGGACATGCGCCTCGACCCCGCGCACGCGCAGGCGGTACAGGACGCGCACCATCAGCCAGCTGAGGAAGCGCATCAGGAATTCGGGCACCAGCGCGAAGATCCACGCCGCCACCAGCACGTTGGCGATGGCCAGGGCCAGGAACAGCAGCGGGCTGCTCCAGCCGAGCATGCCCGCGCCCAGGCCGACCAGCGCCGCCAGCACGATGAAGCCGGAGTTCTGGATGTTCAGCGCCGCGAACACCCGCGACATCTGCGAGGAGGGCGTGCGGCTCTGGACCAGGGCGAACAGCGGCACCACGAACAGGCCGGTGAACACGCCGATGCCCAGCAGGTCGATGACGATGCGCACGCTGCCGGGCTGGGCCAGGAAGCCGGCCACGTCCAGGCCGGTGGCCGGCGGCGCGCCGGGACGGGCGAAGTACAGGTCCAGCAGGAACCCGCTCATGCCCAGCGCGCCCAGCGGCACCAGGCCGATCTCCACGGTGCGCGCCGACAGCTTCTCGCACAGCAGCGAGCCGGTGCCGGTCCCGACCGAGAACAGCGCCAGCACGAAGATGTACAACGCGGCCGAGCTGGACGCGCCGCCGAGGTTGAGCTCGGCATACGCCGGCAGCTGCGAGGTGATGACGGTGCCGAAGAACCAGAACCAGGACACGCCCAGGATGGCGTTGCGCACCGCCGGCTGCCGGCGGGCCATGCGCAGCACCGCCAGCGATTCGGGCAGCGGGTTCCAGCCGATCCTCAGGTCCGGCGCGCCGGCATCCACGCGCGGGATCAGGCGCGCGACCAGATTGCCGGCGGTGGCGAGGGCGATGATCGCCGCCGCGGCCGCCTCCGGACCGTGCGCGCCGGCGACCTGGAAGATCAGGCCGCCGGTGATCATGCCCCCCAGGATCGAGATCGAGGTACCCATCTCGACAAGGCCGTTCCCGCCGGTGAGCTCCTCGGGCTTGAGGATGGCCGGTAGCACCGAGTACTTCACCGGCCCGAACAGGGTCGACTGCAGCCCGGTGCAGAACAGCGCCACCAGCAGCAGCGGCATGGACTGCAGCAGGAAGCCGGCCGCGGCCAGCGACATGATCGCGATCTCCATCGAGGTGGTGATCACGATCAGGCGCTGCTTCTCCAGCTTCTCGGCCACCTGGCCGGCGATGGCCGAGAACAGGAAGTACGGCGCAATGAAGATCGCCGGCGCGATCACCGCGTAGGTCGAGCGCTCCTCCGCGCTGACGCCGAGGAAGAACAGCAGGCCGATGATCGCCTGGCGGTAGACGTTGTCGTTGAAGGCGCCGAGCGCCTGCACGACGAAGTAGGGCAGGAAGCGGCGCTGGGTCAGCAGCGCGAACTGGCTGTGGGCGGCCATGCGGCTCTCCGCGGGACTGGCGCGGAGCCTAGCAGAGCCGCCGCAAGCGCACGCGCGGCCGGCCTGCGGGGTCGCCAGGCGGGAACGTTCCGTTGCGCCGGCCCGCCGCCCGGTCGGCACACGCCGGTCTACAGTGGCCGCACCCTGACGCAGCGGAGACCGCCATGGCTACCCCCGCACCGATGCCGGCCGGCTTCCTCGGCCATGGCAGCCCGATGAACGCGCTGGAGCGCAACCGCTTCACCGGGGCCTGGCGCACCTTCGGCGCCAGCGTGCCGCGCCCGCGCGCGATCCTGGCCATCTCCGCGCACTGGTACGTGCCGACCCTGGCGGTCACGGCGATGCCGCGCCCGCGCACGATCCACGACTTCTACGGCTTCCCGCAGCCGCTGTTCGACATGCAGTACCCGGCACCGGGCCTGCCGGAGCTGGTGGAGGAAGTGGCCGAGCTGGCCCGTCCCGACCGGGTCGGTGCGGACGAGGACGGCTGGGGCCTGGACCACGGCACCTGGTCGGTCCTGGTGCACGCCTTCCCGAAGGCGGACATCCCGGTGGTGCAGCTGTCGCTGGACACACGCAAACCGCTGGACTGGCACCTGGAACTGGGCGCCAAGCTGGCGGGCCTGCGCCAGCGCGGCATCCTGGTGGTCGGCAGCGGCAATGCGGTGCACAACCTGCGCGCGATCGACTGGCACCAGCCGGATGCGGGCTTCGACTGGGCGCAACGCTTCGACGAGCGCACGCGCCAGCTGATGCGCGAGGCCCCGCAGGAGCTTCCGTCGCTGGCCGCCCATCCGGACTACCGCCTGGCGGTGCCGGTCACCGACCACTTCCTGCCGTTGCTCTACCTGGCGGGGATGGCGGCGGCCGCGGGGCGTCCGGCGCGGACGCTGGTGGAGGGCTACAGCTATGGTTCGCTCTCGATGACATCCTGGGGCCTGGACACGCGTTGTCCGGACCAGGATGGCGAAGGCGAGGGCGCCGCGCCGCTGGAAACCCGGTTTCCGCCGGAGGCGGCGAACATCTGACCGGACGGCGCGGCGGGCGGGCGCAGCTCAGCCGAGGCGTGGCTGGCCGGAGAACCACGGCCGCAACCGGCGCAGCGCCTCTTCGATCTGCGCGGTGGCCGGCGCGAAGCTGAAGCGGATGAAGCGGTGGCCATCCACCGGGTCGAAGTCCACGCCCGGGGCCAGGGCCACGCCGGTGTCCTCGAGCATGCGCGTGCAGAAGGCCAGGCTGTCGCCGGTCAGGTGGCCCACGTCGGCCCAGACGTAGAAGGCGCCATCGGGCGGGGCGATACGCTCCAGGCCCAGGTCCGGCAGCGCCTCCAGCAGCAGCTGGCGGTTGCGGGCGTAGGTGGCGCGGTGGGCTTCCAGTTCCCCGACGCAGTCCATCGCAACCAGCGCCGCCTGCTGGCTGGGGGAGGGTGGGGTCAGGAACAGGTTGCCGGCGTAGGCGCGCGCGGTGTCCACGTGCGCTTCGGGCACCAGCAGCCAGCCCAGGCGCCAGTCGACCATCGAGTAGTACTTCGAGTAGCTGTTGACCACCATCGCGTCCGGCGCGTACTGCAGGATCGAGTGTGCCGGCTGCGTGTAGTGCAGGCCGTGGTAGATCTCGTCGGACAGCAGCACGATGCCGCGCTGGTGGCACACTTCTGCGATCGCGCGCAGCTCGCCGGGTTCGATGATCGTGCCGGTGGGATTGGCAGGGCTGGCGAGGACCACGCCGGCCGGTGCCGGATCCAGCGCGGCGATGGCCGCGGCGGTGAGCTGGTAGCGGCTTTCCGGGCCGCAGCCGATCTCCACCGGCTGCAGGCGCGCGGCGATGGCGGTGTTGCGGTAGGCGATGTAGCCGGGGCGGGCGAAGGCGATGCGGTCCCCAGGCGCGAAACGCGACAGCATCGCCAGCAGCAGGGCCGGCGAGGCGCCACAGGTGAGGATGACCTGCGCCGGATCCACCTCCACGGCGTAGGCACCACGGTAGTGGCGGGCGATGCGCTGGCGAAGCGGCACGCTTTCCCAGTAGCCCGGCGGGGGCTGCCCGAGCGCTTCATGCACCGCCGCCAGCGCGGCGGCCGGCGCTGGCGTGGAGGGCTGCCCGAACTCCATGTGCACCACGGTCCGGCCCTGCGCCTCCAGCGCACGCGCCAGCTGGCTGATGGCGATCGCGCGGAACGGCTCGACGCGACCGCCCATGGCTCAGTTGCCCTGTTCGCGGGCGATCGCGCGCCAGCCGATGTCGCGGCGGCAGAAGGCGTGCTCCCAGGAGATCGCGTCGACCCCGGTATAGGCGCGGCGCTGGGCGTCGGCCACGCTGTCGCCCAGCGCGGTCACGCACAGCACGCGGCCGCCGGCGCTGAGCACCTTGCCCTCGGCATCCAGCGCGGTACCGGCATGGAACACCTTGGCATCGGAAGGCACCGCGTCGAGCCCGCTGATGACCTCGCCGGTCACCGGCGACTCCGGGTACGGACGCGCGGCGAGCACCACGCCCAGCGAGGGCCGCGGATCCCACTGCGCCTGGACCTCGTGCAGGCGGCCATCGATCGCCGCCTCGACCAGGTCCAGCAGGTCCGACTGCAGGCGCAGCATCACCGGCTGGGTCTCCGGATCGCCGAAGCGCACGTTGAACTCGATCACCTTCGGCGCGCCGGCCGCATCGATCATCAGGCCGGCATAGAGGAAGCCGGTGAAGGGCACGCCGTCGGCGGCCATGCCGGCGACCGTGGGCTCGACTACCTCGCGCATGACCCGCGCGTGCACCTCCGGCGTGACCACCGGCGCGGGCGAGTACGCGCCCATGCCGCCGGTGTTCGGGCCGGTGTCGCCATCGCCCACGCGCTTGTGGTCCTGCGAGGTGGCCATCGGCAGCGCGGTGCGGCCGTCCACCATCGAGATGAAGCTGGCTTCCTCGCCGTCGAGAAACTCCTCGATCACCACGCGCGCGCCGGCATCGCCGAAGGCGTTGCCGGAGAGCATGTCGCGCACCGCGGCTTCGGCCTCCTCCAGCGTCATCGCCACGATCACGCCCTTGCCCGCGGCCAGGCCGTCGGCCTTGACCACGATCGGCGCGCCCTTGTCGCGGAGGTAGGCCAGGGCCGCGTCCACCTCGGTATGCACCGCGTAGAACGCCGTGGGGATGCCGTGGCGGGCGAGGAAGTCCTTGGCGAAGGCCTTGCTGCCTTCCAGCTGGGCGGCAGCGGCGGTGGGGCCGAAGATGCGCAGGCCGGCTTCGCGGAAGCGGTCGACCACGCCGGCCACCAGCGGCACCTCGGGGCCGACCACGGTCACCGCCACGGCCTCCTCCCGCGCCAGCTGCAGCAGGCCGTCCAGGTCGGTGACCTTGACCGCGACGTTGCGGCACTTGCCCTCGATGGCGGTGCCGGCGTTGCCGGGAGCGACGATGACTTCGCTGACGCGCGGCGACTGCGCGAGCTTCCACGCCAGCGCGTGCTCGCGCCCGCCGGAACCGATGACCAGGACCTTGCTCATGTGGGAGGGATCTGCGGGAAAGGGAGCGCGATTCTAGCCTGCCCGGCGGATCCGGCCCCGCGGGCGCGGTGCTTTCGCCGGCAACCGCCGGCGCCTGCTCAGGCCTTCCGTTGGTGGCCGAAGGCCGGGTGCAGTACGACCTCGCCGGCCGAGCCGGCGTCGGTGAAGCGCAGGGCCTGGAAAGCGTCCGGGGGCGCGCCGGGCAGGGTCAGCTGCGGGTCGTCGATGAAGCCGAAGCGGCGGTAGTACCCCGGGTCGCCCAGCACCACGCAGCCGTTGGCCTCGCGTTCCTGCAGGGCGCGCAGGCCGGCATGCACCAGCGCGCTGCCCACGCCATGTCCCTGGTCGGCAGGATCGACCGCCAGCGGGCCCAGCACGTACCAGGCATCGCCATCGCGCGACGGCCGTGCCGGCGAGAACGCGACATGGCCGGCGATGCGACCGTCGATGTCGGCCACCAGCGAAACGGCCAGCGCGCGATCCAGGCGCAGGGTGTCGACGATCCGGGTTTCCAGCCGGCCCTCGCCCGGGTATCCGGCGAAGGCGCGACGCAGCACGGTGCAGATCGCGTCGATGTCGTGCGGGCCTTCCTCGCGGATCCACATGGCGCTCTCCTCGTCTGGCCGGCCGTGCAGGCGGCGTGCTGGCGGCCAGCCTAGCGGCGCGCTGGCGAGCGCCAGGTGATGCCACGCGATGCGCGGGGGCGGCGCGGAGACGAAACGGCCGCACCCGGGAAGGCGCGGCCGTGGTCGTCCCGCATCGCGAAGGCGCGTCAGTGGCGGAAGTGGCGCACGCCGGTGAACACCATGGCGATGCCGTGCTCGTCGGCGGCGGCGATCACCTCGGCGTCGCGCATCGAGCCGCCGGGCTGGATCACCGCCTTGATCCCCGCGGCGGCGGCGGCATCGATGCCGTCGCGGAACGGGAAGAACGCGTCGGAAGCCATCACCGAGCCTTCGACCACCAGGCCGGCATCGGCGGCCTTGATGCCGGCGATGCGGGCCGAGTACACGCGGCTCATCTGGCCGGCGCCCACGCCCACGGTGCGGTTGTCCTTCGCATAGACGATCGCGTTGGACTTGACGAACTTGGCGACCTTCCAGGCGAACAGCAGGTCGGCGAACTGGGCGTCGGTCGGCGCCAGCTTCGTCACCACCTTGAGCTCGTCGCGGGTGACCACGCGGTCGTCGGCGGTCTGCAGCAGCAGGCCCGAGCCGACGCGCTTGGCGTCGATGAAGCCCGCGCTGGCCGCCGCCATCGGGATGCGCAGCACGCGCACGTTGGCCTTCTTCGTGGCGTACTCCAGCGCGCCCGGCTCGTAGTCCGGCGCCAGCAGCACCTCGACGAACTGGCGGTCGAGGATGGCCCTGGCGGTGGCCGCGTCCAGGGTGCGGTTGAAGGCGATGATCCCGCCGAAGGCGCTGGTCGGGTCGGTGGCGTAGGCCAGCTCGTAGGCCTCGCCCGCGCCGGCGCCCACGGCAACGCCGCAGGGGTTGGCGTGCTTGACGATCACGCAGGCCGGCACGTCGAACTGGCGCACGCATTCCCACGCCGCATCGGCGTCGGCGATGTTGTTGTAGCTCAGCTCCTTGCCCTGCAGCTGCTGGAAGGTGGCCAGCGAACCCGGTGCCGGGTGCAGGTCGCGGTAGAACGCCGCCTGCTGGTGCGGGTTCTCGCCATAGCGCAGATCCATCACCTTGACGAAGCTGCCGTTGGACTGGGCCGGGAAGGCGCTGCGCACCGGCACCTCGGCCGAGGTGTCGGTGACGGCCGAGAGATAGTTGCTGATCGCCGCGTCGTACTGGGCCACGCGGTTGAACGCGGCCACCGACAGGGCGAAGCGGGTGGCTGCCGAGAGCTGGCCGTCGTTGGCTTCCAGCTCGGCCAGCAGCGCGGCGTACTGCTCCGGCGCGGTGGCAACGGCGACGCGCGCGAAGTTCTTCGCCGCGCTGCGCAGCATCGCCGGGCCGCCGATGTCGATGTTCTCCACCGCGTCGGCCAGGGTGCAGCCGGCCTCGGCGGTGACCTGCTCGAACGGATACAGGTTGAGCACCAGCAGGTCGATCGCGCCGATCCCGTGCTGCGCCATCACCGCCTCGTCGATGCCGGCGCGGCCAAGCAGGCCGCCGTGCACGACCGGGTGCAGCGTCTTGACCCGCCCGTCCATCATTTCCGGGAAGCCGGTGGCGTCGGACACGTCACGTACGACCAGTCCCGCCTCGCGGATCGCCCTGGCGGTGCCGCCGGTGGACAGCAGCTCGACGTTGCGCGCGGCCAGCGCGCGGGCCAGGTCGATCAGGCCGGTCTTGTCGGAAACGGACAGCAATGCCCGGCGCACGGGCAGGAAATCGGCGGTCATGGGATGGCAGCGGTGCGGAAAGAGGCGGAATTATAGCCGCCGCCCGCCACCGGGCCGGTATCGCCGGGCTCAGGCCAGCCCGTAGTCCTTGAGCTTCTTGCGCAAGGTGGCGCGATGGATGCCCAGCAGGGCCGCTGCGCGGCTCTGGTTTCCCTCGCAATGGTTGAGCACCTCGACGAACAGCGGGATCTCCATCTCGCGCAGGACGATCTCGTAGACGTCGTTGGCGTCCACGCCATCGAGGTCGCGCAGGTAACGCCTCACCGACTGGGCCACGTGCTCGCGCAGCGGCGGTCGGGAAGTGGCGCGGCTGGCGTCGGCACGAGGGGAAGCGTTCTGCTGCACGTGGAATTCCGTAGGTGATGCGCGTGCATCGAGCGGGCAGGGGAGTCTAGCGCGGCAGGCAGGTGCCTGCCATTGGACCTGCGACTCAGTGGAACCGGAAGCTGAAGGCGACGGTGCCAGCCGCCGGTTCGCGCACCATGAAGGTGACATGCGCGCTTTGTCCCGGTGCAAGCAGGCCTTCGGGCGCACCGGCCAGGTACTGCTCCGGCGCGAACAGGCCGCTGCCGGTGGTGCGGCCGTCGGCGTCGGCCAGCGACAGCTGCAGCACCGGCCATGCCTGCGGCCACGGCGCGTCGTTGCGGAAGGTCGCATCCACCCGCAGCGTACCGGCGGACTGGCCGGCGCGGACGCTGGAATCGAACATCGTGAACGCCGCGGGATCGTGCCACGGCGGCAGCTGGCACCGGAACAGCGCGCAGGCACGCTCGACCAGCGGTCGCCATTGGGCATCGGCCGCCAGCCGCTCGCGGTCGGCCAGTAGTACCTGCAGCCCCAGCAGCAGGGCCAGGGCGCCCACCAGCGGCCATTGCCAGCGCGCCAGGCCCGCGCCGCGCCCGGGCGCGGAAGTCGCCATCGCGGCGGCGGGCGCAGTGGGGATCGCCGACACGGCTGGGGGAGCGGCCGCGGTCACGGGTGCACCGGGCGCCTGGGTCGGAGGCGGCATTGGGCCGCCAGGCACCGGCGGCGTGCCGGCGGGTGCTGCCAGCAGGGTGGCCAGCGGCGGCGCATCCGCCGCGGGCATCGCCCCGGAGGACGGAGTGGTGGAGGGGGTGCCTGCAGTGGGGTCCTCGCCGGTGGCGCCGGACAATGCCTGGCTGCAGCGCGGGCAGGCCGACGGCCGCGACTGGCGCGGTGCGTGGGTGACCAGGAAGTTGCAGTGCGGGCAGGCGGTGAACATGGCGCTATTCAACCATGCGGCCGGCGTGCGCGCAGGAGGCTCAGCGGCGCACGCCGTCGATCCGCACCCAGTCGCCGTCGACGCTCACCTGCAGCGCATCGAACCACGGCGCGTAGCGCTCCAGCAGCTCGCCCTCCTGGCCCTGCAGGATGCCCGACAGGGCGATGCGCCCGCCAGGCGCCACGCGCGCGGCCAGCACCGCGGCCAGCGCGTCCAGGGCCGAGGCCAGGATGTTGGCCACCACCACCGGATACGTCGCCGCCGGCTCGTCCTCCGGCAGGTACACGGCCATGCGGCCCTCGGCCCCGTTGCGCACGGCGTTGTCCATGGTCGCCTGCAGTGCCTGCGGGTCGTTGTCCACGCCGACCGCCTGGGCCGCGCCGAGCTTGAGCGCGGCCAGCGCCAGGATGCCCGAGCCGCAGCCGAAATCCAGTATCCGCGTCCCGCCCAGAAGGCCCTCGCTGGCCAGGCCGTCGAGCCAGCGCAGGCACAGGGCGGTGGTGGGATGGGTGCCGGAGCCGAAGGCCAGGCCCGGATCCAGGCGCACCACCGCCGCGTCGGCGCGGTCGGCCGGCGCTGGCAGCTCGTGGTTCCAGGGCACGATCCAGGTGCGCTCGCCGAAGCGCATCGGCTGGAACTGGTCCAGCCACACCCGCTCCCAGTCCTGGTCCTCGACCGCGCGGAAGGAGGCCACGCTCCAGTCCAGTTCCGGGTCGAAGGATTCCAGCGCCGCCAGCAGCGCCAGGGCGTCGGTGTCGGACTCGAACAGCGCGGTCAGCACCAGCGACTTCCACACCGGGGTCTGGCCCACGCCGGGCTCCAGGATCGCGCGCTCGTTCGGCGTGTCGGCGTCGGCGTCCAGCAACGTCACCGACAGCGCACCCACGTCCTCCAGCGCGCGCTCGTAGCGCGGCTGCTCGGCCTCGGTGCTGCGCAGGCTCAGTTCAAGGTAGGGCATGGGAGGCACGCGGTGGGAGAAGGGGGCGCGATTGTCTCACGCACCCGCCGCGGCGGCCGCACATGGAAAGGGCCGGCAATGCCGGCCCTCCCGTCGCCCTGCCGCGGAGGCTCAGCCCAGCGCGATGGACTGGTTCTTGCGCTCGGCCAGGCGTTTTTCCAGGTAGTGGATGTTCTGGCCGCCGGCCTGGAAGCCCTTGTCGCGCATGATCCGCTGCTGCAGCGGGATGTTGGTCTTGATGCCGTCGACCACCATTTCGCTCAGCGCCACGCGCATGCGGCAGATGGCCGTCTCGCGGTCCGGGCCGTGCACGATCAGCTTGCCGATCATCGAATCGTAGTTGGGCGGCACGCGGTAGCCCTCGTAGATGTGGGTGTCCACGCGCACGCCCGGGCCACCCGGGGCATGGAAGTGCTGGATCAGGCCGGGGCTCGGGAAGAAGGTTTCCGGGTCCTCGGCGTTGATCCGGCATTCGATGGCGTGGCCCTCCAGCACCACGTCCTCCTGCCGGATCGACAGCTTCCGGCCCGAGGCGATGCGCAGCTGTTCGGCCACCAGGTCGATGCCGGTGACCATTTCCGTCACCGGGTGCTCGACCTGGATGCGGGTGTTCATCTCGATGAAGTAGAAGCGGCCGTTCTCGTACAGGAACTCGAACGTGCCAGCGCCGCGGTAGCCGATGCGGATGCACGCCTCGGTGCACACCTTGCCGATCTCCGCGCGCTGTTCCGCAGTGATGCCCGGCGCCGGCGCTTCCTCGACCACCTTCTGGTGGCGGCGCTGCATCGAGCAGTCGCGCTCGCCGAGGTGGATCGCGTTGCCCTGGCCGTCGGCCAGCACCTGGATCTCCACGTGGCGCGGGTTTTCCAGGAACTTCTCCATGTAGACCATGTCGTTGCCGAACGCGGCCTTGGCTTCCTGCTTGGTGGTGGCGATGGCGTTGACCAGCGCCGCCTCCGAATGCACCACGCGCATGCCACGGCCGCCGCCGCCGCCGGCGGCCTTGACGATCACCGGGTAGCCGATCTCGCGCGCGATCCGCACGTTGGTCGCCGCATCGTCGCCGAGCGGGCCGCCGGAACCGGGCACGCACGGCACCCCGGCCTCCTTCATCGCGCGGATCGCCTCGACCTTGTCGCCCATCAGGCGGATGGTGTCGGCCCTGGGGCCGATGAAGATGAAGCCGGACTGCTCCACCCGCTCGGCGAAGTCGGCGTTCTCGGACAGGAAGCCGTAGCCGGGGTGGATGGCCTGTGCGTCGGTGACCTCGGCCGCGGCGATCAGCGAGGCCATGTTGAGGTAGCTGTCGGTGGACGGCGCCGGGCCGATGCAGACCGATTCGTCGGCCATGGCCACGTGCTTGAGGTTGCGGTCCACGGTGGAATGCACCGCGACCGTGCGGATGCCCAGCGCGTGGCAGGCGCGCAGGATGCGCAGCGCGATTTCGCCACGGTTGGCGATGACGACCTTGTCGAGCATGGGAACTCCCTTAGCCGATGACGAACAGCGGCTGGTCGAACTCGATCGGCTGGCCGCTCTCGCACAGGATCGCGACCACGGTGCCGGAGGTGTCGGCCTCGATCGGGTTGAACATCTTCATCGCCTCGATGATGCCCAGGGTGTCGCCGGCCTTGACCTGCTGGCCGACGGTCACGAACGCCGGTTTCTCCGGCGAGGGCGCGGCGTAGTAGGTGCCGACCATCGGCGCGCGCACCACCTGGCCCGGGGGCAGGTCGCTGGCGGGCTTGGGCGTGCCGCCGGTGGCGGCCTCGACCGGCGAGCTCATCGGCATCGGCGCGGCCGGGGCGGCGGCTGGACCGCGCACTTCCAGCGCGGCGGCCGGGGCGGCCACGGCCACGCCGGTCGGGATGCGCGACAGGCGCACGCTCTCCTCGCCCTCCTTGATCTCGATTTCGGCGAGGTTGGATTCTTCCAGCAGGTCGATGAGCTTCTTGATCTTGCGCAGGTCCATGGTGGCCTCTGTGTGGGGCGTCCGCGGTGCGGACGCGTTGCAACGGAAAACGTCCGCTCAGGCCGGCAGCCGCGCCAGCGCCGCGTCCAGGGCGTAGCGGTAGCTGTCGGCACCGAAGCCGCACACCACCCCGACCGCCTTGTCGCTGAAATAGCTGTGCTGGCGGAACGGTTCGCGGGCGTGCGGGTTGGACAGGTGGATTTCGATGAACGGGATCGCCACCGCCGCCAGCGCGTCGCGCAGGGCGACGGAGGTGTGGGTGAAGGCGGCGGGGTTGATCAGGATGAAGCCGGTGCCGTCCTGGCGCGCCGCCTGGACCCGGTCCACCAGCGCATGCTCGGCATTGGACTGGAACGCCTCCAGCACGTGCCCGGCCGCGGCGGCGCGGTCGCGCAGGTCGGCCTCGATGTCCGCCAGCGTGGTGTGCCCGTAGACCTCTGGCTCACGTGTGCCCAGCAGGTTGAGGTTGGGGCCGTTCAGGACCAGCAGCTTGGCCATGGTTGCGAGCGGAACCGGAAAGGGCGGCAGTCTGGAGGATGCAGTCTTTACTGTCCAGTTCGGCGAAGATGAAGGCGTTTCAATCATGTGATTGAATCCGCCGTGCGTGGCTAGCGCGGCGCGGTCGAGGCCCAGCTGTCGATCTCGCCGGGATCGAAGGGCCCCAGTTTCCGGCGCACGATCCGGCGCTCGGCATCCAGCAGCACGGTATACGGCAGCAGGCCGCGGGTATTGCCCAGCAGGACGCTGGCATCGGCCGGCCCGGGCCGGTCCAGCAGGATCGGGTAGTCCACCGGCACCCGGGCCAGGAACTCGCGCACCGGGACGGCCTCGTCGAGGGCCAGGCCGACCACCTGGACGCCATCACTGCCCTGGGCGGCGGCGAACCGCTGCAGCTCCGGCATCTCCTCGACGCACGGCCCGCACCAGCTGGCCCACACATTCACCAGCAGGGGGCGGCCCGGGGCGATGGCGGCCAGTTCGACGGGGTTGCCTTCCAGGTCGGGCAGGCGGACCGAGTCCGGCCGCTCTCCGGGCGCGGCGGCGCGGATGCCCGCCGGCACCGGCTGCTCCGGCGCCAGCGCGGGCCGTGCGCGCTCATACCAGGCGCGGGCCCCGAGCCCCAGGACCGCCGCGCACGCGGCCACCAGCAGCAGCCGCCTCATCGGGCGGCCGCCCGCAGCAGGGCGGCCTCGACGATCGCCGGGCTCAGTACCGGCGGCAGCACCGCCGGCGGGACGCCGGGCCCGTAGACCACGTACAGCGGCACGCCCACCGCCTGGTGGGCCTCGAGGAAGGCGCTGATGGCCGGGTCGGCGTTGGTCCAGTCGCCGCGCATGTACACCGCGCCGGTGCGGCCGAGCAGCTCGCGGAAGCCGTCGCGGTCGAGCACGTTGCGCTCGTTGGCCTTGCAGGTGACGCACCAGTCGGCGGTCATGTTGACGAACACCACCCGCTGTCCGGCACGCAGGCGGTCCAGTTCGGCGGCCGAATACGGTACCGCGTCGCCGGCCGCGGCCACGCTGCCGGCGGCCGGCAGCCGGGTGACGCCCCACACCGGCAGCAGCGCGGCGGCGGCCAGGGCCAGGGCGAGCAGCGCCGCCACCTTCGGCCCGCGCCAGCGGGCGCGTTCGAACCACCACAGCGCCAGGGCCAGCAGCGCCAGGCCGGCCAGCACCAGTGCCACCGCATCCACGCCGCGCTGGCGCCCGAGCACCCACAGCAGCCAGATGGCGGTGAGATACATCGGATACGCCAGCACCTGCTTGACCGTCTCCATCCACGCGCCGGGGCGGGGCAGGCGCCGCGCCAGCGCCGGCACGAAGCCGATCAGCAGGAACGGCAGCGCCAGGCCCAGGCCCAGCACCAGGAACACCAGCATCCCGGCGGCGGCCGGCGCGGCGAAGGCGTAGGCCAGCGCCGGACCCATGAACGGGGCGATGCACGGGCTGGCGACCACGCATGCCAGTACCCCGGTGAGGAAGTCGCCCACCGGGCCGGTGCGGGTGGCCGCCAGGCCGCCGCCGATGCCCGCGCCCAGGGTGAACACCCCCGACAGGCTGAGGCCGACGGCGAACATCAGGTAGGCCAGCGCCGCCACGAACCAGGGCTGCTGCAGCTGGAAGCCCCAGCCGGCCGCCTGGCCTGCCGCGCGCAGGCCGACCACCAGCGCCCCCACCGCGGCGAACGCGACCAGCACCCCTGCGGTGTACCACAGGGCGTGGCTGCGGGCGTGCGCCCGGCTTTCGCCGCTCTGGGCCAGTCCCAGCGCCTTCAGCGACAGCACCGGCAACACGCAGGGCATCAGGTTCAGCACCAGGCCGCCGAGCAGGGCCAGCAGCAGGATGCCGCCCAGGCCGGTGGCCGCCGGGCCGGCCGCCGGCGGCGCGCGGCTGCGTACCGCATTGCCGGCGGAGGCGTCCGGCGCCCCGGCGGTGGACGGCGCCGCGCCCGCCTGCGCCTGCGGCGCGGGCGGGGTGGCGACCGCCGGATCGGCCGACGCAGGCGGATCGGCCGGGGTCGGCGCGGCGGCGGCCGCCGCGACGGTGCCCGCGGGCAGGTCCATCGCGATGCGCCGGGTCATCGGCGGGTAGCAGATCCCGCCTTCCTGGCACCCCTGGAACTGCACGACCAGGGTCGCAGGCAGCGCCTGCGGGCGGGCGCGGACCACCGGGATGCGGACGTCGGCCGCTTCGAAGTAGACGGTGGTCTGGCCGAAGTACTCGTCCCGGTGTGCGGTCCCGGCCGGCCAGCGTGGCGCGCCCAGGGACGCCCCCGGCGCATCTTCCAGGCCGAAGCGGGTGTGGTCGCGATAGATGTAGTAGCCGGCGGCCGGCTGCAGCCGCACGCGCACGCCGTTGCCCCCGTCGGCGATGGCGTCCACCGTGAAAGCCTGCGCCTCCGGCAGCGCCATCGACGTGCCGAGCGCGGCCGCCAGCGGGTTGCGGGCGGCCGGGACGCCCGCCGCCGGCATCCCGCCGTCGCCCGGCAGGCGCACCTGCAGGCGGCGGGTCTGCGGCGGATAGCAGATGCCCACGTCCGCACAGCCCTGGTAGCGCACTTCCAGCTCGGCGATCGCACCGGCGCCGGTGGCCTGGCCGTCGAGGGTCGCGCGCAGTTCCCCGCGATAGGTCTCCACCGGGCCGAAGAATTCGTCCACATGGCGCTCGCCCGCCGGCAGCCGCAGGTTGCCGCCGGTAAACCCACCGCTGGCGCTGACCGCGGTGCGGTGGCGGTAGAGGTAATAGCCGTCGGCGATCTTCCACTGCACCTCGATCCGTCCCGGTGCCGGGGCGCTGGCCGACAGCACGAACGCCTGGTCCACCGGCAGCAGGTCGGCTTCGTCCACCGCCGCATGCACGGCCAAGGCCGGGACCAGCCAGCCCAGCAGCAGCACGAACAGGCCGGGCAGGCGCCGGGCCGGCGGGAAAGCGGGAAGGGTCATGCGGGAGTTTCCGAATCGGTCAGTCGCGGGTGGCGTCGACCACCCAGCCCAGGTAGCCGGGAAGCCCGGCGGCGGCCTGGACCGCCACCACCTCGGGGAGTTCGTAGGGATGCAGGGCCTGCAGCCGCGCGACCAGCGCCGGCGACCGGTCGGCCGGTGCCTTGGCCAGCAGCAGCACCTCGTCGGCGTGCTCGACCGCGCCCTGCCACCGGTAGACCGAATGCATCCCCGGCAGCACGCTGGCACAGGCCGCCAGGCGTTCCTCGACCACCGTGCTGGCCAGGCGGTTGGCGGTGGCCGGGTCGGGGCAGCTGCAGAACACCAGGTGTATGTCCATGCGCAGAGTCTAGCCGGCCGGGCCGCCCCGCCGCCGCCGCCCCGTCGCCGGGGTCGATCCAGAAAATTGGCGGCCACCCCCTTGAAACCCAGCCCGGGGGCCCCACCTGCCGTTCATGCCTCCGCTCCGGCGGAGGGTCTTCCGGCCGCCGCGGGCGCTGGCAGTCGCCATGTGCGAGTGCTAGACTCGCCGCCGTTTTTCCAACCCAGTCAATCACTTGTGAGGGATTGAAATGAGCAACATCAAGCCGCTGTACGACCGCGTTGTCATCAAGCGCACCGAAGAAGAGAAGGTCTCCGCCGGTGGCATCGTGATCCCGGATTCGGCCACCGAGAAGCCGATCAAGGGTCAGGTCGTCGCCGTGGGCGAGGGCAAGGTCCTGGACAACGGCAACGTGCGCGCTCCGAAGGTGAAGGTCGGCGACCAGGTGCTGTTCGGCAAGTACGCCGGCACCGAGGTCAAGCTGGACGGCAACGAGTACCTGGTGGTGAAGGAAGACGACATCTTCGCCGTGCTGGGCTGATCCACGCCGCTTCGCCGTCCCACAACGCATTCAATCGAATTGAGGTAACTGCACATGGCTGCCAAGGAAATCCGTTTCGGTGAAGACGCCCGCTCGCGCATGGTGCGCGGCGTGAACATCCTCGCCAACGCCGTCAAGGCGACCCTGGGCCCGAAGGGCCGCAACGTCGTGCTCGAGAAGAGCTTCGGCGCCCCGACGATCACCAAGGACGGCGTGTCCGTCGCCAAGGAGATCGAGCTGTCGGACAAGTTCGAGAACATGGGCGCGCAGATGGTCAAGGAAGTCGCTTCCAAGACCTCCGACAACGCCGGTGACGGCACCACCACCGCCACCGTGCTGGCCCAGGCCTTCATCCGCGAGGGCTCCAAGGCCGTGGCCGCGGGCATGAACCCGATGGACCTCAAGCGCGGCATCGACCAGGCCGTCAAGGCCGCCGTCGAGGAGCTGAAGAAGCTCTCCAAGCCGACCGCCGACGACAAGGCGATCGCCCAGGTCGGCACGATCTCGGCCAACTCCGACGAGTCCATCGGCAACATCATCGCCGAGGCCATGAAGAAGGTCGGCAAGGAAGGCGTGATCACGGTCGAGGAAGGCTCGGGCCTGGAGAACGAGCTGGACGTGGTCGAGGGCATGCAGTTCGACCGCGGCTACCTGTCGCCGTACTTCATCAACAACCAGCAGTCGCAGACCGCCGACCTGGATGATCCCTTCATCCTGCTGCACGACAAGAAGATCTCCAACGTGCGCGACCTGCTGCCCGTCCTCGAGGGCGTGGCCAAGGCCGGCAAGCCGCTGCTGATCGTGGCCGAGGAAGTCGAGGGCGAGGCCCTGGCGACCCTGGTGGTCAACACCATCCGCGGCATCGTCAAGGTCGTGGCCGTGAAGGCCCCGGGCTTCGGCGACCGTCGCAAGGCGATGCTGGAAGACATGGCCACCCTGACCGGCGGCACCGTGATCTCCGAGGAAGTCGGCCTGCAGCTGGAGAAGGCCACCATCAAGGACCTGGGCCGCGCCAAGAAGGTGCAGGTCTCCAAGGAGAACACCACCATCATCGACGGCGCCGGCGACACCGCCGCCATCGAGTCGCGCATCAAGCAGATCAAGGCGCAGATCGAGGAGACCTCCTCGGACTACGACCGCGAGAAGCTGCAGGAGCGCGTGGCCAAGCTGGCCGGTGGCGTTGCCGTGATCAAGGTCGGTGCCTCGACCGAGATCGAGATGAAGGAGAAGAAGGCCCGCGTCGAAGACGCCCTGCACGCGACCCGCGCTGCGGTGGAGGAAGGCGTGGTCCCGGGCGGCGGCGTCGCCCTGATCCGTGCCAAGGCGGCCATCGAAGACCTCAAGGGTGCCAACGAGGACCAGAACCACGGCATCCAGATCGCCCTGCGCGCGATGGAAGCGCCGCTGCGCGAGATCGTCGCCAACGCCGGCGAGGAGCCGTCGGTGGTGGTGAACCAGGTCAAGGCCGGCACCGGTAACTTCGGTTACAACGCCGCCAACGGCCAGTACGGCGACATGGTCGAGTTCGGCATCCTGGACCCGACCAAGGTGACCCGCACCGCGCTGCAGAACGCCTCCTCCATCGCCGGCCTGATGATCACCACCGAAGCGATGGTGGCCGAGCTGCCGAAGAAGGAAGAGCCGGCGATGCCGGGCGGCGGCGGCATGGGTGGCATGGGCGGCATGGATTTCTGATCCGCCCCCACCTGTCGTACCGCGTCATGGGAAACCCCGCCGCAAGGCGGGGTTTCCTTTTGTGCCGCGCGTCTGTCCGCGCTGCCTGGCGTGCACCCGTACGCAGCCGGCGCATCGCAGGACGGCCCACTTGCCGCTGAAACGGTTGCGCAGCCCGGAACCGGCTGTTATCAATGGCCCCGTGAATACGCGCGCGCCCTTCTACTTTTATTGCTGGTTTCCGAAGCCACAGGCGGAGGAAGGGGCACGCGCGTTCTGAGAAAGACCGCAGTACACCCTGAAAGCCGCCAGCGAACCTGGCGGCTTTTTTGTCGCCTGCGTCCCGGCGGGACACCCGACAGATCCCGAGGAGCAGTACCCATGGCCCCCCATACCGACGACCTGCGCATCCGCCGCATCGACGCGCTCGTCCCGCCCGCCGAGCTGATCGGCCGCATCCCGTGCAGCGAGGAAGCGTCGCAGACCGTCGCCGACGCACGGCGCGCGCTGCACGGCATCCTGCATGGCCGGGACGACCGCCTGGCCGTGGTGATCGGGCCGTGCTCGATCCATGACCCCGCCGCGGCGATGGAATACGCGCGGCGCCTGCGCCCGCTGCGCGACTCCCTCGGCGACGCGCTGGAAATCGTCATGCGCGTGTACTTCGAGAAACCACGCACCACGGTCGGCTGGAAGGGGTTGATCAACGACCCGGGGCTGGACGGCAGCTTCGACATCAACCACGGCCTGCACGTGGCGCGCTCGCTGCTGCGCGACATCAACCTGCTGGGCCTGCCGGCCGGCTGCGAGTACCTGGACACGATCTCGCCGCAGTACATCGCCGACCTGGTGGCCTGGGGCGCGATCGGCGCGCGCACCACCGAGAGCCAGATCCACCGCGAGATGGCCTCCGGGCTGTCCTGCCCGGTGGGCTTCAAGAACGGCACCGACGGCAACGTGCGCATCGCCGCCGACGCGGTGATGGCCGCCTCCCACCCGCATCATTTCCTGGCCGTGACCAAGGACGGCCACTCGGCGATCGCCGCCACCGCCGGCAACCCGGACTGCCACGTCATCCTGCGCGGCGGCACCCGGCCGAACTTCGATGCCACCAGCGTGCAGGCGGCCAGCGAGGTGCTGGAGCGCGCCGGGCTGGCGCCGCGGATCATGATCGACGCCAGCCACGCCAACAGCGGCAAGAATCCCGACAACCAGCCGGCGGTGGCCGCCGACGTGGCCGCGCAGCTGGAGCAGGGCGAGCGCCGGATCATCGGGGTGATGGTTGAAAGCCATCTGGTCGGCGGGCGCCAGGACCCGGTGGCGGGCCGTCCCCTCACCTACGGCCAGAGCATCACCGACGGCTGTCTGGGCTGGGAAGCCTCGGTGGCACTGCTCGAGCGCCTGGCCGACGCGGTCCGCACCCGTCGGCGCATGCCGGCCACGCACCAGGCCGCCTGAGCAGCCGGGGTGGGGTGGACCCGTCGGGTCCGCTTCCTGGCGGCACCGGCGGCCCAGGACGGCACCGCCAGCGGAATATCCGATGCGCTGGAGCCGTCGGGTCAAGGCAGACGTGGGCTGCCCGGGGCGGTGGACCGGCCCGACAGCGGGCCGGCACGTCGCGACCCGGGGCCAAGGCCAGGGGCCTCCCGGCGGCCGCCGGACGGTGCGCACCGGAGTCTCCAGTGACGGCAGGTGGCGACTGCAGGTCCGCCACGCAGCAGCCGCGGACGACCGCCTTCCGCGCCTCCGCCGAGTGGGGCCGGGGGGAGCCGAAGCGACCAGGGCCACACCGTCACTCGCCCCGCGTTGGCCGGCCCGGTCGCGACAATGCGCAACGCGGCAGGCGCTCTCCACAGAGCGCGCTCCTTCGGACCGACACCCGCCCGCTGCCCGCCATTGGCGCTCTTATCCGTGTCACCGGTGTCATCCGGCTGCCGGCGCGTATTCAGCAAATGGCCTCGAAAAGGGCCGAAATTGAACCCATCGGTCCTGTTTTGCAGTGCAGCGTGCAAAGCCTGTCGCGCCTCTTCACGATGGCCCTGCATCCCGACGTGGGGGAGGGAGCAGGCCCGCTGGCAGTACGCTGCAAGCGGGCTTTTTTATGCCTGTCGTCCGGGCGGGGCCCTCCCGCGCGCATGCCACAATCGCGACGATGAGCCTGCCCGCCGCCCCACCCGTTCCTTCCACGGACGCACTGCGCGGCGAACATGCTGCGCGCGTGCTGGGCGCCTTGCGCGCCGTCTCCGCGCAGCACGCCGCACTGCTGCAGGACGAGGACCTGTGCGCGCGGGTATGCGCGGTGGCGCTGGCCAGCGACTTCGCCGTGGAAACCCTGCGCCGCCAGCCTGACCTGCTGGCGCATCTGTTCGCGGCGGACCCCGGACCGCTGCCACCGCCGGTGCTCGACCCCCTGCTGCCGCATGACTGGGGTACCCGCCTGCGCCGCTTCCGCAGTGCCGCCTCCACCCGCCTGGTCTGGCGCGACGTGCTGGGCCTGGATGACGTCGACGCGACCCTCGCCGGCAGCACGCGCCTGGCCGAGCAGTGCCTGGAGCTGGCGCTGGAGGCGCTGGAGGGCGAGTTCGCCGCCCGGCACGGCGTGGTGCGCGATGCACGGGGCGAGACGCAGCGGCTGGTCGTGTTCGGGCTGGGCAAGCTCGGCGGCGGCGAGCTGAATTTCTCCTCGGACATCGACCTGGTCTACGCCTATCCGCTGGACGGCGACTCGGACGGGCGGCGTCCGCTGGCGGCGGAGGAGTACTTCGCCCGCCTCGGGCAGCGCCTGGCGAAGCTGCTGGACGAGGTCACCGCCGAGGGTTTCTGCCACCGCGTGGACCTGCGCCTGCGTCCGTTCGGCAACGCCGGGCGGGTGGCGTGGTCGTTCGCGGCGATGGACCAGTACTTCCAGCGCGAGGGGCGCGACTGGGAACGCTACGCCTGGCTCAAGGCGCGCGCGGTGGCTGGCGACATCGCCGCCGGCGAGGCCTGGCTGGAGACGTTGCGGCCGTTCGTGTACCGGCGCTACCTGGACTTCACCGCGCTGGACGGGCTGCGCGCGATGAAGGCCGCGATCGTGGCCGAGATGCAGCGCCGGGACATGGCCGACGACCTCAAGCGCGGCCGCGGCGGCATCCGTGAGATCGAATTCCTGGTGCAGTCGCTGCAGCTGATCCGCGGCGGCCGCGAGCCGGCGCTGCGCGGGCGCCAGCTGCTGCCGGCACTGCAGGCGCTGGTGGAGGCCGGGCAGGTCGGCGCGGAGGATGGGGTGGCGCTGGCCGGCGCCTACCGCTTCCTGCGCCGGCTGGAGAACCGGGTGCAGATGCTGGCCGATGCCCAGGTGCATGCGCTGCCGGAGGACCCGCTGTTGCGCGAGCGCATCGCGCTGGCCCTGGGCTACCCCGGCTGGAGCGCGCTGGCGGCCGCGCTGGAGGCATGCCGCGCCCGCGTCTCGGCTGAATTCGACGCCCTGCTGGTGCCGCGCCGCGGCGAGGCCGCGCCCGGCGCCCTGCAGACCTACTGGCGCGCGCTGCCGCAGGCCGGCGAGGCGGCGATGCTGGGCGACGCCGGGTTCGGCGACCCGGCCGGGGCCGATGCGGCGCTGCGCGATTTCGCCCGCGGCAACGGCGTGCGCGCGCTGTCCGACGCGGCGCGCGCGCGCCTGGACCGGGTGGTGCCGGCGCTGCTGGCCGCCGCCGCCGGCTCCGCCCAGCCCGACGCGGCGCTGCGCCGCCTGCTGGGGTTGCTGCAGTCGATCCTGCGCCGCGCCAGCTACCTGGCGCTGCTGGACGAGCAGCCCAGCGCACTGGCACGGCTGGTCGACGTGCTTGCCCGCAGTGCGCTGCTGGCCGAGCGCATCGCCGCCTATCCGCTGCTGCTGGACGAACTGCTGGACACGCGGGTGGCCGGGCCCTTGCCCGACGCCGCCGGCATGCGCCAGGCCTGCGCCGAGGCGGTGCGCGGCGGGGGCGACGACCCGGAAGCGGCGCTGCGCGAACTCAACGAGGTGCGCCTGGCGTTGAGCTTCCGCATCGCCCTGGCCGTGCTTGACCGGCGCCAGCCTGCGGCCGACAGCGTTCGCCAGCTGGCGTGGCTGGCCGACGCGGTGGTGGTCGAGGTGCTGGCGATGGCCGAGGGCGAGGTGGCCGCGGCGCATGGCCGGATCCCGGGCGGCCGCTTCGCGGTGGTCGGCTATGGCAGCCTGGGCGGCTGCGAACTGGGATTCGGTTCGGACCTGGACCTGGTGTTCCTGTACGACGCGCCGTCCGAGGCCGTGTCCGACGGGGCCCGGCCGCTGGAGCCGGGACGCTGGTACGCCCGCCTGGCGCAGAAGATCGTCGGCCTGCTCGGCGCGGTGACCAGTGCCGGGCGGCTGTACGAGACCGACATGCGGTTGCGCCCCGATGGCGGCAAGAGCCTGCTGGTGTCCTCGCTCGGCAGCTATGCCGAGTACCAGCAGCAGCGCGCCTGGACCTGGGAGCACCAGGCCCTGGTGCGGGCCCGGGTCGTCGCCGGTGATCCGGCGCTGGCGGCGGATTTCGAGCGGGTGCGCGCGACCACCCTGGCACGCCCGCGGGACGAGCCGGCCCTGGCCGGCGAGGTGGGCGGGATGCGCCGGCGCATGCGCGCCGAGCTGGACCGCAGCGACGCGGCACGTTTCGACCTCAAGCAGGGCGCCGGGGGGCTGGTGGACCTGGAGTTCCTGGTCCAGTACCTGGTTCTGCGGCATGCCGCTGGCACCCCGGCGCTGCTGCAGCCGCGCGACACGCCCGGCCTGCTGGCGGCCCTGGCCGGCGCCGGCCACCTGGGCGCGGACGAGGCCCAGGCGCTGGCGGGCGCGCACGCCGGCCTGGTCGACGCCGGACTGGCCTGCACCCTGGACCGCCGCCCGCGGCTGGCCACTCCGGACGGCGACCTGGACCTGCAGCGGGAGCGCATCGGCGCGGCGGTCGCCACCCAGGGCCTGGAGTTCGATCCCTGAGGCTTCAGGCCTGGAGCCGCTGGCGCACCTCGGCGGCCACCCGCGCGGTTTCGCGTAGCGGCTGGACCGCGAACGCCTCCAGCGCCCCGTCCATCGCGCGGATCCGGCGCAGCTCCTGCAGCGACTGCACGAACGCCCCGACGCGCCCGCGTGCCGACCCGGGGGCGATCACGTGGACCGGCGCGGCGGTCGCGCACGCCTCGGACAACATGTTCACCGAGTCCGGCGTGCACACGATCCGGTCCGCCCAGGCCAGCAGCCCCGGGTAGGGGTTGGCCCCTGCGCCATCCCACAGCACGCCGGGCAGGCCGCGCATCGCCTCGTGCAGCGTGGTGGCCACCGCGACGGGCGTGCGCCGCGAGGCGGTGGCCAGCAGGCTCCCGCCTTCGGCAAGGATCCGGGCGCGCAGCAGCGCCAGTGCGGCGTCGAGCATCGCCGGCGTCCACGGCGCATCGCCGGTGGGACCGCCCACCAGCAGCGCGGTGCGCGGGCGCGGCAGTGCGCCCAGCGCGGCGAACTGCGCGCGCGCGCGCGCCAGCCAGGCCTCGTCCACCGGATTGAGGCTGCCGAGCAGGGTGACCACGTTGCCGCCCCGCAGGCGGTCATGTGCCGGGACGACCACCACGTCCCAGTGGCGGCTGCCGATGCGGGGATCGAGGATCTGCACCGTCCGCGCGCCGTGCTCGGCGGCCAGGCGCGTGGCCAGCGCACCCTGGCGTCCGCAGCCGATGGCCAGGCCGGGGGCGCCCCGCGCCAGTTCGGCGGCCAGTGCCGGACCGCACGCCTGCCGCGCCCCGGGCAGCCGACGCGGCGCCAGCCAGCGCCAGGGCGCGCGTGGCGCCAGGGCTGGAAGACGCGGTGCGGCCACGCCCATCGCCGCCGCCAGCGCCTCGGCCTGGCGCAGGTTGCCGGCGTTGCCGTCGGTGAGCAGCCAGACCGGTTTCAGGGCCGATTGTTCCACGGTAGGCACCAATTCGTTCCGGGGCGGGCTTGGAAAAGCATGGGTGCAACACTCTACACTGCGGCTGCCCGCGGCCCGTGCCGCCCCAGAGACCCGCCCCGACCATGAGCCAGCCGTTGAACGACGCCGCCCTCGACCAGCTGTTCCGCAGCGCCCGCACCTACAACGCCTTCTCCGGCGAGGTCGGCGAGCAGACCCTGCGCCAGCTCTATGACCTGGTCAAGCTGGGGCCGACGGCAGCCAACACGACCCCGGCGCGGCTGGTGTTCGTGGCATCGGCCGAGGCCAAGGCACGCCTCGCCCCGGCGCTGTCCGAGGGCAACCTCGCCAAGACGATGTCCGCCCCGGTGACGGTGATCATCGGCCGCGACCTGGAGTTCCACGAGAAGCTGCCGTACCTGTTCCCGCACACCGACGCCAAGGCCTGGTTCGACGGCCCGCGCGAGGGCCGCGACAAACCCTCGCTGCTGAACATGTCGCTGCAGGCCGGCTACCTGATCCTGGCCGCCCGTTCGCTGGGGCTGGACGCCGGCCCGATGACCGGCTTCGACCCGGCCAGGGTCGACGAGGCCTTCTTCGCCGGCACCAGCATCCGCTCGGAGATCCTGGTCAACCTCGGCCATGGCGATCCGGCGAGCATCCACCCGCGTTCCCCGCGACTGTCCTTTGACGAAGCCGCGCGCATCGTCTGAGCCCGCCGCGACCGCATCCCCCCACATCCCCGCCTGAAAGGAGTCATCCCATGCGCAAGATCCTGCTCGCCGCTCTGCTGGCCGGTGTCACCGGCGCCGCGTTCGCCGCCCCGGTCACCTACAACCTCGACCCCACCCACACCAACGTGCTGGCGCAGTGGAGCCACTTCGGCTACTCGCATCCGTTCGCCAACTTCGGCGACGTCGAGGGCACGCTGGTCTACGACGCCGACAACGTGGCCGCCTCCAGCGTGCAGGTGACCCTGCCGCTGTCGGGCCTGGAAGCCTTCAGCAGCAAGTTCAACGACCACCTGCGCAGCGCCGATTTCTTCGACGCGGCCAAGTACCCGACGGCCACCTTCAAGAGCACCAGGGTCGAGGCCGCCGGCGAGGGCAGGCTCAAGGTCACCGGCGACCTGACCATCAAGGACCAGACAAAGCCGGTGGTGCTGGACGTGACCCTGAACAAGGCCGCCGACCACCCGATGATGAAGGTCCCGGCGATCGGCTTCGATGCCACCACCACGATCCTGCGCAGCGACTTCGGCGTGGGCGCGTACGCCCCGAACGTGGGCGACGAGGTGACCCTGCGCATCACCACCGAAGCCACCTCGGCCAAGGCCAAGTGATCGCCCGCGGCGCCGGTTCCCCGCGGCCGGCGCCGCGTCCCTGCCGCTTGCGGCGCGGCAGCCGCTTGCACGGCCGTCGCTGGTAGAATCCACGGTGCTCCCGCCGGGTTGACCAGACACCATGAACACCACCGCCGCCGCGCCCGCCAACGCCCAGACGCACTACACCGTGCACCGCGCGGACCTGCCGCTGAGCTGCCCGACGCCGGAAATGGCGCTGTGGGCCTCGCATCCGCGCGTGTACCTGCCGATCGAGGACGCGGCCGACCGCAAGGCCCAGTGCCCGTACTGCTCGGCCACCTACGAGCTGGTGGACTGATCCGCTAGCCGCGGCGACCGGCCGATGCGCCGCCTGACCGTGGTCCAGCTGCTGCCGGCGCTGGAATCCGGCGGGGTGGAGCGCTCGACCCTGGAAATCGCCGCCGCCCTGGTAGACGCGGGACACCGCGCCATCGTCGTGTCGGGCGGGGGGCGCCTGGTCGCGGCCCTGGAGGCCGCCGGCGCCGAACACATCGGCCTCGATATCGGACGCAAGTCGCCCGGCGTGCTGCGCCACGCGGCGGCCCTGCGCCAGCTGTTCCTGCGTGAACGCGTGGACATCGTGCATGCCCGTTCGCGGCTGCCGGCCTGGCTGGGGCGCATGGCGCTGGCCACCCTGCCGGCGGCCAGGCGGCCGCGCTGGATCACCACCGTCCATGGACTCAACTCGCCCGGGCGCTACAGCGCGGTGATGGCCAGTGGCGAACGCGTGGTCTGCGTTTCGGCCACCGTGCGCGACTACGTCCGCCGGCATTACCCGCGGGTCGATCCGGCCCGGCTGCGGGTGATCGGGCGCGGGATCGACCCGGCCGCCTTCCCCCGCCGTGCGCATCCGGATGCCGCAGCGCGCGCGCAGGTCGCCGCACTGCACCCTTCGCTGGCCGGCGCGCAGCCGCTGCTGCTGCTGCCGGGCCGCGGTACCCGGCTCAAGGGGCATGCCGACGCGCTGCACCTGCTGGCGGCGCTGCACGCGGCCGGCCACGCCGACGCGCGGTTGTGGCTGCCGGGCGCCCGTGAGCCGGGGCGCGAGGCCTACATCGGCGAACTGGAGGCCCTGGCCGACAGCCTTGGCATCGGCGCGGCGGTGCTGTTCACCGGGCCGACCGCGGGCATCGCCCAGGCCTATGCCGCCAGCGACCTGGTGCTGCAGCTCTCGCGCAAGCCCGAGGCCTTCGGCCGGACCGTGATCGAAGCGCTGTCGGTGGGACGACCGGTGCTGGGCTGGGACCACGGAGGCGTCGGCGAATTGCTGGGCGCCCTGCAGCCGGCCGGTGCGGTGGCCCCGTTCGATGCCGGCGCGCTGGCCGCCACCGCGCGGCGCCTGCTGTCCGCGCCGCCGCCGCAGGTTGCCGTTCCCTTCACCCTGCAGGCCATGCAGCAGGCCACCCTGGGGCTGTATGCCGAACTGGCCGGCTGACCACGGGGCGAGCCCGCGCGCCTTCGCCTGGACGCCGGCATGGGTGGTGCTGTGGGTGGCGCTGCTGCCGCTGCCTGGCCCGGCCGAAGCGGTGCTTTCGCTCGGGGCGCTGGCGGTCCTGGCGCAGCTGGGCTGGCGCGCGGCGTGCGGCGGCGCGTGGCCGCTGGAGCGGCGTGCGGCACTGCTGGCTGCCGCGCTGTTCGGCGCCTACTGGCTCCCGGAGCTGGCGTCCGCCCCCGATGCCCTGGACCGGGCCCGCGCCTGGAAGGAGACCGCGGCCGACCTGCGCTACCTGCCGCTGCTATGGGGCGTGGCCATCGCGGTGCGCGCGCCCGCCGACCGGGGCCGGGTGCTGGGCGGGATCGCCTGGGTCGGGCTGGCCTGGGGTGTCGATGCGGTGGTCCAGGCGGCAACCGGCGCCAGCCCGCTGTTCCAGGTGCTGGACGGGCTGAAGTCCGCCACCGGCGGCGGGCCGCTGTGCCCGGTGGAAGCGCAGCTCGCGCCGGACCGGATCAACGGCATCTTCGGCGCCTGCAACCCCAAGCTCGGCCTGGTGCTGGCCAGCCTGTCGCCGTTCGTGCTGGCCTGGGCCGCCCGGCGCCGCGGGCCGGTGGCCTGGAGCCTGGCTGCGGCGGTGCTCGGCATCGCCGTGCTCCTGGCCGGCGCCCGCGCGGGCTGGATCTCGCTGGCGCTGGTGCTGCTGGTCGCCGGCTGGCAGGTGCTGGGCGCGCGCCGGCTGGCCGGATTCGCCGGCGCGGGGCTGCTGGCGGTAGCCGGGCTGTACCTGGCCTCGCCGTCCCTGCAGCAGCGCGTGGAGCGCACGGCGCTGGTGCTGCAGGCCGACGCCGGCGGGGTGGACGGTGCCCTGTCCGGACGTACGCGGATCTGGCGGGGGGCCCTGTGCATGGCCGCCGCCCATCCGCTCAATGGCGTCGGCGTACGCGGCTTCCGCCACGCCTGGACCCGCTGCGATCCGGACCCGGGGCATGCGCCGGCCTGGGGTGATGGCGAGGCACTGCATGCGCACCAGCTGGTGCTGGAACTGCTGAGCGAAACCGGCCTGGTCGGCCTGCTGGCGTGGCTGGCGGGCGGGCTGGCGGTGTGGCGCAGCTGGCGCCTGGCCGATGCCTCCGCGCGCCAGCGGGCGGCCCCGGCGCTGCTGGCCCTGGCGGTGACGGTGTTCCCGCTCAACACCCACCTGGCGTCCTACTCGACCTACTGGGGCGGCGTGCTGATGCTGCTGGCCGGGCTCTACGCCGGTAGCCTGCACGGACGGCCAAGTCCGGCCACCCGCTGATCGGCCCGGCCGCACGCCGCGCGGCGCCCCGGTCCGGAGGCGTGGCGCTCAGGTCGGCGGGTCGTGCGGGGGCACCGGCAGCGGACGGTCGCGCCGGTAGTAGTCGCTGCGGCCCTGCGGCTGGCGCTTGAAGCGGCGGTGGATCCACAGGTACTGGGCCGGCACCTCGCGCACCATCGCTTCGATCGCGGCATTGACCCGCGTGGTGTCGGCCACCGGGTCCTCGCTGGGGAAATCCGCCAGCGGCGGCGCCACCCGCAGGACGTAGCGCCCGCCCTCGCGACGGTGGAAGAACGGCACCACCGCGCAGCCGGTCACGCGCGCCAGCTGGTGGGTGGCGGTGATGGTCGAGGCGGGCATGCCGAAGAACGGCGCGAACACCGTGTCCTTGCCGCGCATGTCCTGGTCCGGGGCATACCAGAGCATGCCGCCGCGCTTGAGGTGGCGCACCGCGCCGCGCAGGTCGCTGTTGGCGAACATCGCCATGGCATAGCGCAGGCGGCCCCGCTTGACCGCCCATTCCATCACCGGGTTGCGGTGGCGGCGGTACATGCCGGCCAGCGGCACGTGCCCGCACAGCAGCCGCCCGCACATCTCCAGGGTCATGAAGTGGCCGGAGACCAGCAGTACCCCGCGGCCCTGCGCCTGCAGCGCGTGCAGGTGCTCGAGTCCTTCGACCCGCGCCGCGCGCCCGATCGCGCCCAGCGGCCCCCACCACGCGCGTGCGAACTCGAACAGCCCCACGCCCAGCGCGTCGAAGCTGTCGCGCGCCAGCTGCCGCCGCCAGCGCGCGTCGCGCTCCGGGAAGCACAGCGCGATGTTGACCTCGGCCGCGCGCCGGCGCGCGCCGGCCAGGTGCCAGGCGATCCAGCCAACGCCGCGTCCGATCGCCCGCTGCCACAGCCACGGCAGGTGGGCGGCGGCGGTCATCACCCCCAGCCCCAGCCACATCGGCCAGTGGCGCGGGGCGAGGGACGGGCGGGGCGGTGGCGTGTCTGCGGCACTCATGCGCCGATTCTAAGCCTTCGCGCGCGGCCGGCCGTGGTCGCCTCGGCTATCCTGCGTGCATGCAAAAACCGTTTCCGCGCAGGGAGCCGGGCGAACGCATGCTGCGCTGGCTGTACTCGCTGGCCTTGTACCTGCTGTCGCCGTTCACGCTCTACCACCTGGTGTCGCGCGGGTTCCGCGTGCGCGAGTACTTCCGCCGCTGGGACGAGCGCTACGCCGCCTACGGCACCGAGCCGGGCCGGCCCTGCGTGTGGCTGCACGCGGTCTCGGTGGGCGAGGTCAACGCGGCCGCGCCGCTGGTCAACGCGATGCTGCGGCAAGGCAAGGCCACCCGCTGGGTGATCACCACCATCACCCCGACCGGGTCGCAGCGCGTGCGCGCGCTGTGGGGCGGCCGGGTCGAGCACGTGTACCTGCCCTACGACCTGCCCGGCAGCGTCGACCGGTTCCTGCAGCATTTCCGGCCGACCGTGGCCCTGATCATGGAGACCGAGCTGTGGCCGAACATGCTGTTCGGCTGCCGCGACCATGGCATTCCCGTGTACGTGGTCAACGCCCGGCTGTCGGCGCGCTCGCTGCGCGGCTACCGCCTGCTGCGCCCGCTGCTGGGCCGCGCCCTGCGCACCGTGCGTTGCGTGGCGGCCCAGTCGGCCGCCGACGCGCGCCGCTTCCAGGTGCTCGGGGCGCTGCCGGAGCAGGTGCGGGTGCTGGGCAACCTGAAGTACGACGTCGAGGTCCCGGACGGCCTGGAAGCCCTGCGTGCGGGCTTTGGCGACGCGCTGGGGCGGCCGCGGCCGGTGTGGATCGCCGCCAGCACGCACGAGGGCGAGGAGGAGGCCGTGGTCGCGCTGCACCGGCGCCTGCGCCAGCGCTGGCCCGACCTGCTGCTGGTGTGGGCCCCGCGCCATCCCGAACGTTTCGCCCGGGTGCAGGCGCAGGCCAGCGCTGCCGGCTGGCAGGTGGGCACGCGCCGCCAGGACGGCTGGCCCGGCAGCGGCGACGAGGTGTTCGTGGTGGACACGCTGGGCGAGCTGATGGCGTTCTACGCCTGCGCCGACGTGGCCTTCGTCGGCGGCAGCCTGCAGCCGGTCGGGGGCCACAACCTGCTGGAGCCGGCGGCGGTGGGCACCGCGGTGGTGACCGGCCCGCACCTGCACAACTTCGCCGAGATCTCGCGGCGCATGGACGAGGCCGGTGCGCTGCGCACCGGCGCCGACCTGGCCGGCGTGGGCGATGCGCTGGAGGCGCTGCTGGCCGATCCGCAGGCGCGCCAGGCGATGGCCGCGGCCGGCCTGGGGCTGGTCGACCAGGGGCGCGGTGCGCTGCGCAGGACCTTGGAGCTGATCGCGCCGGACCTGCCGGCGCCGGACCCGGTCGACGAGTGACCCGCGCACCGGCGCCCGCCTTGCGCGCGCCGCAATGAGGAAGGCCGCCCGGAGGCGGCCTTCCACTTTCGCCGGTGCTCCCGCCGTGGCGGTTACTGGCGCAGCACCGACGGGTCCTGCAGCCGGCCTTCGGCGTCCACGCTCAGCAGGCCGTTGACCTGGCGCAGCGCATCCACGTCCAGCTCGCCGGTGGCCTGCGACAGCAGCAGGCGGTTGAGCAGGAAGTTGTACTTGGAACGGGCGTAGTCGACCTGCGCCTGGAACAGCGTGCGCTGGTTCTGGACCACGTCCAGCACGGTGCGGGTACCCACTTCCAGGCCGACCTGCGAGGCGTCGTAAGCGCTCTGCGCCGAGACCACCGCCAGGCGGCGGGCCTCGACCTCGCTCACGCCGGCGACCAGCGCCTGGTAGATGTTGCGGGTGTTGCGGTCAAGCGCGCGGCGCTGCTGCTCGTACTGGTCCTGGGCGATGTCGCGCTGGGCGATCGCCTGGCGCACGCGCGACTGGGTCGCGCCGCCGGAGAAGATCGGCACGCTCAGGCTCAGGCCGATGCTGCTGCCGGTGGTCTCGCCGGTGCTGCCGCCGCCGGTGGCGACGGTGTCGCCCCAGGCCGCGTCCTTGCCCCAGCCGGCGCTCAGGCTCAGGCTCGGGTAGTGGCCGGCGCGGGCGGTCTCAACGCTCTGGTCGGCGGCCTGCGCCTGCAGCCCGGAGGCGCGCAGGGTCGGGTTGCGCTCGATCGCCGCGGCCACCCAGGCGTCGGCATCGCTGCGCAGTGCCGGCAGTTCGGGCCGGAAGTCGTCCGGCAGGGCGCGCAGGTCGCGCACCGGCTGGCCGGTCAGCTCGGCCAGCGCCTGGTAGGCGTCCTGCAGCGCGTTGCGGGCGAGGATGGTGTTGGCGCGGGCCTGGTCGTACTGCGCGCGTGCCTCGTGCACGTCGGTGATCGGCGCCAGGCCGACCTCCAGGCGCTTGTCGGCGTAGTCGAACTGGCGCCGGCCGGCCGACTCGTTGGTCTCGGCCGCGGCCAGCGACTCGATCGCCACCAGCACGTCGAAATAGGCGGCGGCGGTGCGCACCATCAGGTCGTCGTTGGCGGCGGCCAGGTTCTGGTCGGCCGCCGCGCTCAGGCTGCGCTGCGCGCGCAGGCTGGAGAACTGGCCCCAGTTGAACACCGTCTGGCTGGCGTTGAGGCCGTAGCTGCGGCTGGTGCTTTCGCGGGTGCCGGGCAGGCCGTCGACCTCCGAGCGCGAGCGGCGCAGGCTGGCATCGCCGGTGACCTGCGGCAGCAGCGCGGCGCGCGCCTGCACCTGGCCTTCCTTGGTGTAGAGGGTGTTGGACTCGGCGATGGCCAGCTGCGGGTCGCCGTTGCGCGCCATTTCGTAGGTCTGCAGCAGGTCGGCGGCACCGGCCGAAGCGGGGGCCAGGGCGGCCGCCAGGGCCAGGGCGAGGGAACGGCGGATCATCAGCGGCTTCCTTATCTTCATGTTGGGCCCGGATCCATGTCCGGGCCGTCGTGGGGATGTCAGGTCGACCGCTGCCCGGCGGGGCGTGCGGTCAGAAGCGGAACTGCGGCACCGGCTCGGCGCCACGCAGGTAGTCCAGCTCGGTCTCGAACAACGATTCGACGGCCGGCGCGTTGACATCGCCGGTGTGGCGCAGCAGCACGGCTTCCATCACCGGCGCGCGCCCACGGACCACGAACAGCCGCCCGCCCGGGCGCAGCCACTCCAGGAAGCGGGCCGGCACGGTGTCCACCGCGGCGGTCACGCAGACCACGTCGAAGCTGCGCGAGGGGGTGTACTGCAGCGCGTCGGCGGTCTCGATGCGCACATTGGTGCCCAGGCCCGTCCGGTCCAGCCGCGCGCGCGCGGCGGCGGCAAGTTCCGGCTCCAGCTCCAGGCTGACGACCTCGCGCGACAGCGCCGCCAGGCACGCCGTGGCGTAGCCGCTGCCGGTGCCGACTTCCAGGACGCTGTCGCCCGGCGTGATGTCCAGCGCCTGCAGCATGCGGCCCTCGACCACCGGCTTCATCATCCGGGCGCCGTGCCCCAGCGGCAGCTCGATGTCGGCGTACGCCAGGGCCCGCTGCGCCTCGGGCACGAAGGCCTCGCGCGGCAGCCGGCCGACCACGTCCAGCACGGCGGCATCGAGCACGTCCCAGGGACGGACCTGCTGTTCCACCATCAGTTCGCGGGCAAGGGCGTAATCGATCGTCATGGCTGCTGTCATAGGGCGCGGGAGGCCGGGCATTCTACTACCGCCACGGCCTGCGGGCCGGCGGGGACAGGATCGCCGCCGGCGCGGGCACGCGCTCAGTGCCGGAAGTCACCGGCACCACCGGCCGGGCGGCTCGGGGTTCAGGCCGCATAGGCGCGCAGGAAGAAATCCACGGTCGCCTCGATGTGGCGGTCCAGCTCGGCCGGGGCCGGGTCGCCGCACAGGCCGCAGGCCATCATCGGATGCAGCTCGCCCTTGAGCAGGCTGAAGAACTGGGACGCCGCCAGCGGCACGTCGTCGATGGCCAGCTGGCCGCGGCCGGTGCACTGCTGCAGGAACTGGGCGAAGGCGGCCTGCACCCGCCGCGGTCCGGCATTCCAGAACAGCTGGCGCAGGGCTTCCTCGCCGGTGCCGGCGTTCATCATGCGATGGATGCTGATGGCCTCCTCGCTGCTGATCAGCGCGAAGAAGGCATGGCCGATCGCCAGCAGCTGGGCCCGCACCGGGCCCTCGGGCGGGCTGACGAACAGCTCGTCGGGCAGGACCTCGCGGCATTTGGCGGCGATCGCCTCGGAAAACAACGTCTCCTTGTCACCGAAATGGCTGTAGACGGTGAGCTTGGAAACGCCGGCGGCCGCGGCGATCTGGTCCATGCTCACGCCCTGGTAGCCCTGTCCAAGGAACATGCGCTTGGCCGCGTCGAGGATCGCGGCGCGCTTGGCGAGGTCCTTCGGGCGGCCTGGACCGGGGGTGCGGGCGGACGCCGCGGAGGCGCTGGCTGGCAGGGTCGGACGGGTCATGCAACGAATACTAGACTGTTTGGTTTTCTATTTATACCATACCGGCCGGTTCACTATTTTCCACCTACGGGACGGAGTCGCGCGATGGTGCAGGGACGTGGCAGGTATGGAGTGCTGGCCGCCATCGCGGCCCTGGTGTTGGCCGGATGCGGCGGAGGCGCCGAAGCGCCGGATACGCGGCGCCCGGTCTGGGTGGTGCAGCCGCAGGCGGCCGCCGGCGCGCATGCGCTCGCGTTTCCGGGCGAGGTGCGGGCCCGCGAGGAGAGCCCGCTGGCGTTCCGGGTCGGCGGCGAGCTGGTGCGCAGGCATGTCGATGCCGGCGCGCGGGTCGTCGAAGGCCAGGTGCTGGCGGAGCTGGACCCCGGCGACCAGGCCCTGCAGGCGCAGGCCGCCCAGGCCCAGCTGGCGGCCGCCGAGGCGGAGCGGGCCCGGGCCAAGGGCGACCTGGACCGCTACGCGCAGCTGGTCGGCCAGCAGCTGGTGAGCCGCTCGGCCTACGAGGCCCAACAGGCGGCCTACCGCGCCGCCGCCGGGCAGGCCGACGCCGCCCGCGCGCAGTGGGAGGTGACCCGCAACCAGTCCGGCTACACCACCTTGCGCGCGCCGCACGCGGGGGTGATCGCCAGCCGCCAGGCCGAGGCCGGGCAGGTGGTGGCCGCAGGGCAGACCGTGTTCACCCTGGCCGCCGATGGCGGCCGCGAGGTGGCCATCGACCTGCCCGAGGACAAGGTGGGGCGGTTCGCCGTCGGCGACCCGGCCACCGTGGAGCTGTGGAACAGCCCCGGCCGGCGCCTGCCGGCGACCATCCGCGAACTGGCCCCCGCCGCGGACCCTCAGACCCGCACCTACGCGGTGCGGGTGGCTCTGGACGATGTGGCCGCCGGTGATGTCGTGCTCGGGCAGAGCGCGCGCGTGTTCCTCAGGCAAACCGGGGCGGACGGCGGTCTTACGGTGCCGCTTGCCGCGCTCCAGCCCGGCGACGATGGCAAGGCCGCCGTGTGGGTGGTGCGTGGCGGCAAGGTGGTGCGGGTGCCGGTGGAGGCTGGCGCACCGGGCAGCGAGGCGGTCGCGCTGCGCGGCGCGTTGCGTCCTGACGACTGGGTGGTCGCCGCCGGCGGCCACCTGCTGCGCGAGGGCGAGGCGGTGGTCGCGGTGGACCGCGACAACCGCCCGGTCGCCGCCGTCCCCGCGCCGGACGCGGAGTAAGCCATGCGCCGCTTCAACCTTTCGGAGTGGGCGCTGCACAACCGCGGCCTGGTGCTGTACGCGATGATCGCCGTGGCGATCATCGGCGCGTGGTCGTACCTGCGCCTGGGCCAGAGCGAGGATCCGCCCTTCACCTTCAAGGCCATGGTGGTGCGCACCGCGTGGCCGGGCGCCACCGCCGAGGAAGTCGCGCTGCAGGTCACCGAGCGCATCGAGAAGGCGGTGATGAACACCGGCAAGTACGAGTTCGTGCGCTCGTACTCGCGGCCGGGCGAATCGCAGGTGATCTTCATGGCGCGCGACTCGATGCGCTCCAGCGAGGTGCCGGACCTGTGGTACCAGGTGCGCAAGAAAGTCGGCGACATCCGCGCCACGTTGCCCGAAGGCGTGGTCGGCCCGTTCTTCAACGACGAGTTCGGCGACACCTTCGGCAACATCTACGCGCTGACCGGCCCCGGCTTCGACTACGCGATCCTCAAGGACTACGCCGACCGCATCCAGCTGGAGCTGCAGCGCGTCCCGGACGTGGGCAAGATCGAGCTGCTCGGCCTGCAGGACGAGAAGGTCTGGATCGAGATCGACAACGCGCGGCTGGCCACCCTGGGCATCCCGCTGCAGGCGGTCCAGCAGGCGCTGCAGGGCCAGAACGCGGTGGTGCCGGCCGGTTTCTACGAGACCCCTTCCGAGCGCGTGCAGCTGCGGGTGGAGGGGCCGTTCCGCAGCCTGGAGCAGATCCGCGCGTTCCCCATCCGCGCCGGCGGGCGCACCATCCGGCTGCAGGACGTGGCCACGGTCAGCCGCGGATTCGCCGACCCGGCGGCGCCGCGGGTGCGCTTCATGGGCCAGGACGCGATCGGCATCGCGGTGGCCATGCGCGATGGCGGCCACATCCTGCGCCTGGGCGATGCGCTGGAGGCGGAGTTCGCGCGGCTGCAGCAGCAGCTGCCGGCGGGCATGGAGCTGCGCAAGGTCTCCGACCAGCCGGAGGCGGTGCGCGATTCGGTCGGCGAGTTCGTGCGGGTGCTGGCCGAGGCGGTGACCATCGTGCTGCTGGTGAGCTTCTTCTCGCTGGGGTTCCGCACCGGCCTGGTGGTGGCCATCTCGATCCCGCTGGTGCTGGCGATGACCTTCGCGCTGATGCAGTACTTCGGCATCGGCCTGCACAAGATCTCGCTGGGCGCGCTGGTGCTGGCGCTGGGACTGATGGTGGACGACGCGATCATCGCGGTGGAGATGATGGCCATCAAGATGGAGCAGGGCTTCGACCGCCTGCGCGCGGCCAGCTTCGCCTGGGAATCCACCGCCTTCCCGATGCTCACCGGCACCCTGATCACCGCGGCCGGCTTCCTGCCGATCGCCACGGCCGCCTCCAGCACCGGCGAGTACACCCGCTCGCTGTTCCAGGTGGTGACCATCGCCCTGCTGGTGTCGTGGATCGCCGCGGTGCTGTTCATCCCGTGGCTGGGCGACAAGATGCTGCCGGACCTGGCGCATCCGCAGCCGCCGAAGCCGGGCAGCTTCGCGGCGCGCCGCCGCGCCTGGCGCGAGCGGCTGGCCGACCGCTGGCCGCAGTACGCCTTCGCGCTGGCGCCGGCCGCGGCGGATGGCACCCACCACGATCCCTACCAGACCGCGTTCTACCGCCGCTTCCGACGCGTGCTCGACGCCTGCCTGCGCCGGCGCTGGTGGGTCATCGGCGCCACCGTGGCGGTGTTCGTGCTGTCCCTGCTGATGTTCCGCTTCGTGCCGCAGCAGTTCTTCCCCGACTCCACGCGGCCGGAACTGATGGTGGACATGGAACTGGCCGAGGGCGCGTCGCTGCGCGCCAGCGAGGCGCAGGCCAGGAAGCTGGAAGCCCTGCTGCAGCAGCGCCAGGACATCCGCAACTACGTGGCCTACGTCGGCACCGGCTCGCCACGCTTCTACCTGCCGCTGGACCAGCAGCTGCCGGCCACCAACTTCAACCAGTTCGTGGTGCTGGCGCGCGATACCCGGGCGCGCGAGGAACTGCGCAACTGGCTGTTGCGGGAGGTGGCCCCGCAGTTCCCCGACCTGCAGATGCGCGTGACCCGTCTGGAGAACGGGCCGCCGGTGGGTTACCCGGTGCAGTTCCGGGTGTCCGGCGAACACATCGACCAGGTGCGGGCCATCGCCCGCCAGGTGGCGGACAAGGTGCGCGCCAATCCGCACACCACCAACGTCAACCTGGACTGGGACGAGCCCAGCAAGGTGGTGCGGCTGGAGGTCGACCAGGATCGCGCGCGGGCGCTGGGCGTGGACAGTGCGCAGCTGGCGCAGTTCCTCGGGGCGCAGCTGTCCGGATACACCGCCAGCACCTTCCGCGAGGGCAACGAGCTGGTGGGGATCATGCTGCGTGGCGGCGCCGGCGACCGCGGACAGCTGGAGATGCTGGGCAGCCTGGCGATCCCGACCGGAGATGGCGGCAACGTGGCGCTGTCGCAGGTCGCGCGCCTGCATCCGACCTTCGAGGAAGGCATCATCTGGCACCGCGACCGCCTGCCGACGGTCACGGTGCGAGCGGACATCGGCGACGAGCTGCTGCCGGCGGCGGTGACGGCCCAGATCGACCCGACCCTGGACGGGCTGCGCGGACAGCTGCCCGCGGGCTACCTGTTGCAGGTCGGCGGCTCGGTCGAGGACTCCACCCGTGGCCAGGACTCGATCAAGGCAGGCATGCCGCTGTTCCTGTTCGTGGTGACCACGCTGCTAATGCTGCAGCTGCGCAGCTTCTCGCGGACCCTCATGGTGCTGGTGACCGCCCCGCTGGGGCTGATCGGCGCGGCCTGGTTCCTGCTGCTGTTCCGCATGCCGTTCGGCTTCGTCGCGCTGCTGGGGACCATCGCGCTGGCCGGCATGATCATGCGCAACTCGGTGATCCTGGTGGACCAGATCGAGCAGGACATCACCGCCGGGCACGACCGCTGGCACGCCATCATCGACGCGACCGTGCGCCGCTTCCGCCCGATCGTGCTGACCGCGCTGACGGCGGTGCTGGCGATGATCCCGCTGTCGCGCAGCGCGTTCTACGGCTCGATGGCGGTGGCGATCATGGGCGGACTGATCGTGGCCACCGCGCTGACCCTGCTGTTCCTGCCGGCACTGTATGCGGCCTGGTTCCGGGTCAGGCCGGAGGAAGCGGCGGCCTGACCGCGCGTCTTCGAGATCTTTCAGGTCGCGGTTTCGTTCGTAGCCCGGATAAGGCCGAAGGCCGCATCCGGGACGCGGTGGCGATGGCCGGAGCGAGACCGGAGCGAATGCAGGTGCGCCGGCTCCGGATGGAGCCGCGCGACACCGGGTATGTCCCGGCCGCTCGGGCATACATCCCTGTACGCACTCGCTGCTGCGGCCATCCATGGCCGCTGCCGGGACACACCCGGCGCCGCGCGTCTCTCCGGTGCCTTGGGGTCGCGGCTTCGTTCGCGTCCCGAAAAGGCGCGGGTGCTTCCCGGACGGGCGGGCGTGATGGAAGCGAAGTGGGAGCAGGTGCAAGAGCGAATGCAGGAGCGCCGGTTTCGGATGGAGCCGCGCGACACCGGGTGGGTCCCGGCCGCTCGGGCGTACATCCCTGTACGCACTCGCTACCGCGGCCGTCCATGGCCGCTGCCGGACACACCCGGCGCCGCGCGTCTACGAGGTCTCTCAGGTGGCGGCCTCGTCCGTAGCCCGGATAAGGTCGAAGGCCGCATCCGGGGTCGCCATCTGCCCGAGGTCCAGGGCCGGAGCTCCCGCATACCAGTGCCTGCGAACACGCAGGTTGCGCGAGTCCGCGACAGGCATCGACGGACGTGCAGGTGCCCACGTGCCGTGGCTGGCCACCCCGCGTGCGTCCGTTTCCACGACCTGCGCGAAACCGGGTCCCGCGCCCGCGCGGCGGGCACCGGGACGCGAGCGTGGGCACTGGCAGTTGGGTGATTTCCATACGTCCGCGCATCGAAATCACGCGCGCCAGTGCCTGGAACACGCGCGTGGGTGGTGGAGACTGGCACGCCGGTGGTTTCCATGCATGGCAGTATGGAAATCACTGGCGCGTGCGTGACCGGTCGCCGTGCGTCGCCGGAAATCATGGACGCGCGGCTGATTTCCATCGGTGCGCCGATCGAAACCACAGACACGCGGATGATTTCCATGCGCTCGCGCATGGAAATCAGGCGAGCGCCCGTCCGGCTCATTCGTGCACCGGTGATCGGGACGCGCGCGCTGTGCGGTGACACTGGCGACAGGCAGATCACCGCTCGCCGGAGCGCAGGCACGCCTCCAGGCGCTCGGGAGCACAGGCCCGGATGGTTCCGGCGGCCACAGCCACTGCGCATCCCCGCCGGAGCGGGGAACACCCGCGCCCCGAAGGACGTCGCGCTGCCGGTCCGGCCAAGCGGCACAGCGACGTGCGCGGCCGCGGGTAAGGCCAAGGACGGCCGCCCTGGCGGTGATCCGGATACCGGCAGCACGGCGGCCCCGTCCGGAGCCGCGCTGTTGCCGTGCTGTCACTGCTGCCCTTGGCGACCGGTGCGCCTGCACGCGTCGTCCTTCCGCGGCGGCTACTCCGGGGCCCCTCGCAGCCCCCCGGCCGGCGCCTGTTCCTCTGACGACGCATCCTCGCGCAACAGCGCCACGAAGGCCTGGGCCGCGCGCGAGAGCGTGCGGCCGCCGTGGACCACGTACCCGAGCTGGCGCGACAGCTGCACCCCGGGCACCGGCAGCACCTTCACCTGTGCGTCGAGCATCGTCTCGGGCAGGGCACCCCAGGCCAGGCCGACCGAAACCATCATCTTGATCGTCTCCAGGTAGTTGGTGGTCATGCGCAGCTGCAAGGGCAGTCCGCGCCGGGCAAAGGCCTCGGCCACGATGCGATGGGTGAACGTGCCGGCATCCGGCAAGACGGCCGGATGGGCGGCGACGTCCGCCAGGGTGGCCTTCGCCAGCCGCGCCAGCGGATGATCGGGCGCGACCACCAGGCGCAGCGGATCCGGCCACACCACCCGTGCCTGCAGCGGCGCGTCAGTGGGGCCCAGCGTGGTCACCGCCAGCTCGGCCTCGCCCTGCAGCACCTGGGCGTAGGCACGCTCGGAATCCACGAAGCGGATATCCAGCGCCGCCCGCGGATGCAGCGCGGCGAAGCGGCGCAGCAGCGGCGGCAGGCGGTGCAGGCCGACGTGGTGGCTGGTGGCCAGGCTCAGGCGTCCGCCGATGTCCTCGCCCAGGTCCTGCAAGGCCCGGCGCGCGGCGTCGGCTTCGGCCAGCATCTGCCGCGCCCGCGGCAACAGCAGGCGTCCGGCTTCGGTCAGCAGGACCTGGCGGCCAAGGCGGTCGAACAGCCGCGCGTCCAGCGCCTGCTCAAGTTGGGCGATGCGCTTGCTGACCGCCGGCTGGGTCAGGTGCAGCCGCTGCGCCGCGGCGGAAAATCCACCGCAGTCGGCGACGGCGACGAAGGCCGACAGGCTGCTCCAGTCCATCGGGATGGCTCCTGGTCGGATTCCATGAAGGAATCCAGCAAATGAAAAATATGAATTTGAGTTATCAATCGCAAGCCCTCAGGATCGTGCCCACGACGGGCAATGGCCCGCGGGCAGAAGGACGAGGGATTCATGGCCGGCAAGACCCTGTACGACAAGCTGTGGGAGATGCACGAGGTGGCCCGTCGCGACGACGGTTCCTCGCTGATCTACATCGACCGCCACATCCTGCATGAGGTGACCTCGCCCCAGGCGTTCGAGGGGCTGCGCCTGGCCGGGCGCTCGCCGTGGCGGGTGGACGCCAACATCGCCACCCCGGACCACAACGTGCCCACCACCCGCGCCGAGCGTGCCGGCGGGCTGCAGGCGATCGCCGACCCGGTCTCGCGGCTGCAGGTCCAGACCCTGGACGAGAACTGCGACGACTTCGGCATCCTCCAGTTCAAGATGAACGATGCGCGCCAAGGCATCGTCCACGTGGTCGGCCCGGAGCAGGGCGCGACCCTGCCGGGGATGACCGTGGTCTGCGGCGATTCGCACACCTCCACCCACGGTGCCTTCGGCGCGCTGGCGCACGGCATCGGTACCTCCGAGGTCGAACACGTGCTGGCCACCCAGTGCCTGGTGGCCAAGAAGATGAAGAACATGCAGGTGCGGGTGGAAGGTGCGCTGCCGGCCGGCGTGACCGCCAAGGACATCGTGCTGGCGATCATCGGCCACATCGGCACCGCCGGCGGCAACGGCCACGCGCTGGAGTTCGCCGGCAGCGCGATCGCCGGCCTGTCCATCGAGGGCCGCATGACCCTGTGCAACATGGCGATCGAGGCCGGCGCGCGGGTGGGCATGGTGGCGGTGGACGGGAAGACCATCGATTACGTGCGTGGCCGCCCGTTCGCCCCCAAGGGCGCGGACTGGGACGCGGCGGTCGCGCTGTGGGAGACGCTGGTGTCCGATCCGGACGCGCACTTCGATACCGTGGTGGAGTTGCGCGCGGAGGACATCCGTCCGCAGGTCAGCTGGGGCACCTCGCCGGAGATGGTGCTGGCGGTGGACCAGAACGTGCCCGACCCGGCGCGCGAGGCCGATCCGGTGAGGAAGGACTCGATCGAGCGCGCGTTGAGATACATGGGCCTGCAGCCGAACCAGCCGATCACCTCGATCCGCCTGGACCGGGTGTTCATCGGCTCGTGCACCAACTCCCGTATCGAGGACCTGCGCGCGGCCGCGGCGGTGGCGCGCGGGCGCAAGGTGGCGCCGACCATCAAGCAGGCGCTGGTGGTGCCCGGGTCGGGCCTGGTGAAGGCGCAGGCCGAGGCCGAGGGCCTGGACCAGGTGTTCATCGAGGCCGGCTTCGAGTGGCGCGAACCGGGCTGCTCCATGTGCCTGGCGATGAATCCCGACAAGCTGGGCAACGGCGAGCACTGCGCCTCGACCTCCAACCGCAACTTCGAGGGCCGCCAGGGCGCCGGTGGGCGTACCCACCTGGTCAGCCCGGCAATGGCCGCGGCCGCCGCCGTGGCGGGTCGCTTCGTCGATGTGCGCGACCTGATGCAAGCCTGAGGACACCCAGCCATGAAAGCCTTCACAACCCACACCGGCCTGGTCGCGCCGCTGGACCGCGCCAACGTGGACACCGACCAGATCATCCCCAAGCAGTTCCTGAAGTCGATCCGGCGCACCGGTTTTGGTCCGAACCTGTTCGACGAATGGCGCTACCTGGACGTGGGGGAGCCCGGGCGGGACAACAGCAACCGCCCGCTCAACCCGGACTTCGTGCTCAATTTCCCGCGCTACCAGGGCGCAAGCGTGCTGCTGGCGCGCGAGAACTTCGGTTGCGGCTCCTCGCGCGAGCACGCGCCGTGGGCGCTGGACGAGTACGGCTTCCGCGCCATCATCGCGCCGAGTTTCGCCGACATCTTCTTCAACAACAGCTTCAAGAACGGCCTGCTGCCGATCGTGCTGGAAGAGCGGGAGGTCGACGCGCTGTTCGCCCAGTGCGAGGCGACCGAAGGGTATGCCCTGGCGGTGGACCTGGCCGCGCAAACCGTGACCCGGCCCGATGGCGTGCAGTACCGGTTCCAGATCGACGCCTTCCGCAAGCACTGCCTGCTCGGTGGACTGGACGACATCGGCCTGACGCTGCAGGAGCGCGACGCGATCGTGGCCTTCGAGGCGCGCCACAAGGCGTCCCAGCCCTGGCTGTTCAACGCCGGCGCCTGAACGGCACGGCGCACGCTGCAGGAAGAAGGCCACCTCCGGGTGGCCTTCTTCTTTCGCGCCGGGGCAGGGTGGCCATGCCTGCCCTGAAGCCGGCGTGCTTCATTCGCCACGCATGACGGCAGCCCCGGCGTCCCTTGCCATGGCCGGAGGCCGTACGCCCGACACGCGGAGGCATCGTTGCAAGGGGAGAAGGCGCAAGGGGCACGGGGATGCGCGACGACCGCCGGGGCGGAAAGCGGGGCGAGGGGTGGGCTCCTCCCTCGCAACGGTGGCCCCCTCCTGGAGATGCAGGCACCGGTCTGCGCACAGCCTGCCCTGGGTGCCGGCAACCACGCGTCGTTCAGCCGGACCCTTGGAGCCCCGGTGGCTGCCGGCTGGCCCGCAGGTGGTCTCCGTGGATGCAGGTACACGGCGCGCGCGCTGGACCGCCCACATGAAAACGCCGCCCGGGGGCGGCGCTCCAAGTCATCGTGACGGCGCGGGTCAGTACACGCCCTGGGCCAGCATCGCGTCGGCGACCTTGACGAAGCCGCTGATGTTGGCGCCGTCCACGTAGTTGACCGTGCCGTCCTTGCGCTTGCCGTGGCGCACGCAGTTGCCGTGGATGTCCTTCATGATCGCGTGCAGGCGCTCATCCACCTCTGCGTGGTGCCAGGACAGGCGCAATGCGTTCTGGCTCATCTCCAGGCCCGAGGTGGCCACGCCGCCGGCGTTGGAGGCCTTGCCCGGCGCGTAGAGCGTGCCGGACTCGACAAACACGTCCACCGCCTCCAGGGTCGAGGGCATGTTCGCGCCCTCGGCCACGCAGACCACCCCGTTCTTCACCAGGGTGCGCGCGTCCTCGCCGTCCAGCTCGTTCTGGGTCGCGCAGGGCAGTGCGATCTCGGCCGGGATGTGCCACGGCCGCTTGCCTTGCAGGTATTCGAAGCGCGTCTCCCCGGCCAGCTCGGACAGGCGTCCGCGGCGCTCGTTCTTCAGCCGGGCGACCTCCTCGATGGCCTCCATGTCGAAGCCGTCGCGTGCGTACAGCGTGCCGTCCGAATCACTGAAGGTCAGCACCTTGCCGCCCAGGTCGGTGGCCTTCATCGCCGCGTACTGGGCCACGTTGCCGGAGCCGGACACCAGCACGCGCGCGCCGTGGGTCTCGCGCCGGGCGTGGTGCAGCATCTGCTCGACGAAGTACACCGTACCGTAGCCGGTGGCTTCCGGGCGCATCAGGCTGCCGCCGTAGGCCAGGCCCTTGCCGGTGAACACGCAGCCGGCCTGGTTGGAGAGCTTCTTCATCATGCCGGCCATGTAGCCGACCTCGCGCGCACCCACGCCGATGTCGCCGGCGGGTACGTCCGTATCCGGGCCGAGATGGCGGTACAGCTCGATCATCAGCGCCTGGCAGAAGCGCATCACCTCGCCGTCGCTCTTGCCCTTGGGGTCGAAGTCCGAGCCGCCCTTGCCGCCGCCCATGGGCAGGGTGGTCAGCGCGTTCTTGAAGGTCTGTTCGAACGCCAGGAACTTGAGGATCGACAGGTTCACCGAGGGGTGGAAGCGCATGCCGCCCTTGAACGGACCGATCGCCGAGCTGTGCTGGACGCGGAAGGCGCGGTTGACCTGGACCTGGCCGCGGTCGTCGACCCAGCTTACGCGGAACTGGAGCACCCGCTCCGGTTCGACCAGACGCTCCAGCAGCCCGTCGCGGGCGTACTTAGGATGGCGCTCCAGGAAGGGCCACAGGCTCGCCGTGACCTCCTTGACCGCCTGCAGGAACTCCGGCTGGCCGGGATCACGGCGCTCGACCCGCGCGAGGAAATCTTCCCTGGAACCTGGCATTGCTTGACCTCCTGGTACTGGATGGATCCGTGTGGCCGCGGCGCTCAGCCAAGGCGCGCGATGACCGCCTGGGCGGCCTGGGCCGTGCCCACCGCCTGCCCAGCCGGGGCCAGGTCCGCGGTGAACACCCTGTCGTCCAGGGCCGCCGACACCGCGGCCTCGATCGCGGCGGCCTCGGCTTCCAGTCCCAGCGAGTGGCGCAGCAGCATCGCCGCGCTGAGGATGGTCGCGTAGGGATTGGCGATGCCCTTGCCGGCGATGTCCGGCGCCGAGCCGTGGATCGGCTCGAACAGTCCAACCTGACGTCCCGCCTTCGGCGACCCGTCATGGCCAACCGTGCCCTGTCCCAGCGAGGCGGAGGCCAGCAGGCCCAGCGAGCCGGCGAGCATCGAGGCCTCGTCGGTGAGGATGTCGCCGAACATGTTCTCGGTCACGATGACGTCGTAGGCGCGCGGCTTGGACAGCAGGTGCATGGCCATGGAGTCCACCAGCTGGTGCTCCAGGACCACATCCGGGAATTCCTCGCGCATCACCCGCGCGGTCACGTCACGCCACAGGCGCGAGGTCTCCAGCACGTTGGCCTTGTCCACCGAGGTGAGGTGGCCGCGGCGGCTGCGCGCCAGGGCGGCCGCGCTGCGCACCACGCGCTCGATCTCCACCACGGTGTAGCGGCACAGGTCGCTGGCGTCGGTGGCGCTGCGGGTCTTGTCGCCGAAATAGATGCCGCCGGTCAGCTCGCGTACCACCACGATGTCCACGCCTTGCAGCAGCTCGGACTTGATCGGCGAGGCGCCCAGGGCCGCCGCGTGCGGCTTGACCGGGCGTAGGTTGGCGAACAGGCCCAGCGCCTTGCGGATCGCCAGCAGGCCCTGCTCCGGGCGTACCTTGGCGTTGGGGTCGGACCACTTCGGACCGCCCACCGCACCGAGCAGGATTGCGTCGGCGTGGCGCGCGGCGTCGAGCGTGGCGGCCGGCAGCGGCTCGCCATGGCGGTCGATGGCGATGCCGCCGATGTCGTGCTCCTGGAAGCGGAAGTCGTGGCCATGGCGGCGGGCGACCGCCTCCAGCACCGGCAGGGTGGCGGCGACGATCTCCGGGCCGATGCCGTCACCGGGGAGGACGACGATGTTCGCTTGCATGGGGGCCTCTGGGCTGGAACGGGAAGTGGGGGCGCCGCCGGGCGCGTAGCGCGCCGTGGCGTCAGTCGGCGGCCGAGGCGGTGGCCGGCTCGGCCAGGGGCGCGGCCGGCGCCGGCTTCGGCGCGGCGGCCGGCGACTGGCTGTCGCGCGGCGGCAGCGGGATGTCCGCGCGCCGGCGCGCCAGTGCGCGGTGCACGGCCGCGTCGAAGGTGAGGGTGGCGGCCGGGTTGCTGTCGGCGATGGGCATGGAAACGTTCCTGGGCGGCCGGCGCGGGGCGCGGTCGCGGATCGGTGGATGGAAACCGCGCCGCCGGCTCCCCGCCGGCGGCGTCCGGTGGGGGGGTCAGGCGGTGGCCAGCTGTGCGCTGCCGGCGGCGCGGCGCTGCCGCAGCAGCCGGTTGGCCACGTCCAGCCACGCCAGCGCACTGGCTTCGATGATGTCGCGGCTGGTGCCGGTGCCTTCGAACTCGTCCTCGCCGTGGCGCACGCTCAGGCTGGCCTCGCCCCGCGCGTCGGCGCCCAGGCCGACGCTGTGGACCTGGTAGCTCTCCAGGCTCAGCTGAACCCCGGTGGCCGCCGACAGCGCCGCGAACAGCGCGTCCACCGGGCCATCGCCCTCCGCGGTTTCGGCCACGCGGCGGCCATCCGGATCGGACAGCTCGACCGTGGCACTGGCACGCTGGCCGGCGTCGCTGACGGTCATCGAGGCCAGGCGGTAGCCTTCGCCGTCGCCGGTGTCCTGCATCAGCGCCTGCAGGTCGCTGTCGGTGACCACGCGCTGCTGCTCGCACAGTGCCTTGAAGTCGGCGAACACCAGCTCCAGCTCGGCCTCCTCCAAGTAATAGCCCAGGGCGCGCAGGCGCTGCTCGACCGCGGCGCGGCCGCTGTGGCGGCCCAGCACCATCTGCGTGTCCGGCCAGCCGACGTCCTGCGGGCGCATGATCTCGTAGGTGCCGCGGTGGCGCAGCATGCCGTGCTGGTGGATGCCCGACTCGTGGGCGAAGGCGTTGCTGCCGACCACCGCCTTGTTGCGCTGGACCGGCATCCCGATCAGGCGCTGCAGCAGCTGCGAGGCCGGCACCAGGCGGCGGCTGTCGATGCCGGTGTCCACGTTGAAGTAGGCGCCACGCACGCGCAGCGCCATCACGATCTCCTCCAGCGCGCAGTTGCCGGCGCGCTCGCCGATGCCGTTGATGGTGCACTCGACCTGGCGGGCGCCGCCCTCGATCGCGGCCAGGGTGTTGGCCACGGCCAGGCCCAGGTCGTTGTGGCAGTGGGCGCTGAAGATGACCTTGTCCGCATCCGGCACGCCGGCGACCAGCCGCTGGAACAGCCCGCGGATCTCCTCCGGCGTGGTGAATCCCACGGTGTCGGGGATGTTGATCGTGGTCGCGCCGGCAGCGACCGCCCCGGCGACCACCTCGTGCAGGAAGTCCTCCTCGGTGCGGGTGCCGTCCTCGGTGGAGAACTCGATGTCGTCGATGAACTGGCGCGCGTAGCGGATGCTGTCCACCGCCATGTCCAGCACCTGTTGCCGGCTCATGCGCAGCTTGTGCTCGCGGTGCAGCGGGCTGGTGGACACGAACACATGCAGGCGCGGCTTGGCCGCCGCCTCCAGCGCACGCAGCGAGGTGTCGATGTCGCCGCGCAGGCAGCGCGACAGCACGGCCAGGGTGGGGGTGCGCAGCTCGCGCCCGATCAGCGCCATGGCCTCGCGGTCGGACTGCGAACTGGCCGGGAAGCCGGTCTCGATGATGTCCACGCCGAGGTCGGCCAGGGCACGCGCCATCACCAGCTTCTGCGGCGGGGTCATGCTGCAGCCGGGCGACTGCTCGCCATCACGCAAGGTGGTGTCGAACACCCGGATGCGGGCCGGGGAGACCTGGGTCTGGGCTTGGGACTGTTGCGCGTTCACCAGGTGAATTCCTCTTCGCTGACGGGCTGCGGCGCGCTCGGCGCCTTTGGGGCGGAAACGTGGGTGGTAGGGGACAGGTTAGCGGTTGGCCGGCGCTTTGCCACCGGGTCCGGTTTGCGCGTTGCAGCATCGCCGGAGGCCGCAGCCGAAGGCTCCGGGCCGCGGCTGCGCCGGCGGGGTTTGCGTGGTGGCCGCGGGCGCACCTCGGACAGCAGCTGGGCGAGGGTGGCCGCATCGATGTTGCCACCGGACACCACCGCGCACTTGCGGCGGCCCGCCACCCGCCGGCCGGCGGCCAGCGCCAGTGCACCGGCGCCCTCGGCGATCAGGTTCTCCTCCAGCGCCAGCCGCACCAGGGTCTCGCGCAGCTCCGCCTCGCGCACGATGACCACGTCGTCGAGCAGGCGGGCGCACAGCTGGCGGGTCAGGAACCCGGGAACCCTGACCCGCACGCCATCGGCCAGGGAGCCCACCGGATCGATCGGACGCACATCGCCGCGGATCGCGCGGGCCATCGAGTCCACGCCCTCGACCTGGGCGCCGACCACGCGCACGCCCTGCGACTTCAGGGCCAGGGCAACACCCGAGGCCAGGCCGCCGCCGCCGATGGGGACGATGACCACGTCCGGCGCGTGCGGCGCGATCTCGATGCCGATGGTTCCCTGGCCGGCGATCACGTCCGGATCGTCGAACGCCGACAGGAAGCGGTAGTCGTTCTGCTCGGCCAGCTGGCGGGCGAAGGCGTAGGCCTCGTCGTAGCTGCCGCCGTGCTGGCGCACGGTCGCGCCCCAGTGGGTGACGCCGGCGATCTTGGTCAGGGGTGCGCCGTGCGGCATCACGGTGATGGCCGGCATGCCCAGGCGGTAGGCGGCCCAGGCCACGCCCTGGGCGTGGTTGCCGGCCGAGGCGCAGATGACCGTGCGGTGGTCGCCGCGTTCGCGTGCCGCCAGCATCGCGTTGAGCGCGCCACGGACCTTGTAGGAGCCGGTGCGCTGCAGGTTCTCCAGCTTCAGCATCACCCCGAAGCGTTCGGCCTGGTGCATCGGGGTGACCGGCAGGAACCGGCGCAGCCGCGACTGCGCGGCCAGCACGTCGGCCACGCTGACGTCGCCGACGTCCGGTTCCCCGCTGCTGGCGTGGCTGTCAGGCATCGGCGAGGACGCGGACAGGCGTACAGGGCGATGGCTCAGGGCGTGCCGGGTGCGGCCGGAGAACCCACCTCCGCGGTCCAGGGCGCGCGCCGTGGCACGGCCACGCGACCGCGCCATCGCAGGCGCGCGCCTGCCGGCCGGTCACGACTGTCGCCAGGGCCGGCGCGTTCATGGCGCCGCATCCAGCGCGGCGATCTCCACCGACTCGCAGTCGTACACCTTCTCCAGCTGGCGGCGCAGGGTCTCGGCCGGGCGCGCGCCGCCGTCGACCACCAGCTGCAGCTTCCAGCGGCCGTCGGCGGCGTCGGGCCCACCATGGATCGCGCGCGGCGCGAAGCCGCGGCGCTCGGTCATGCCGATCACCCGGACCAGCGCGCCCTCCACGGGCTTCAGCACCAGGTCAAGCCGGTAACGCATGCGGCGACTCCGTGCGTTGCTCGTTGGGGTTGGCGTCCAGCATGTGGCTGTTGGCCTGCCCGGAAGGCACCAGCGGCCAGACGTTGGCCCTGGCGTCGATCTTGACGTGCAGCAGGCCCGGGCCCGGCGCCGCCAGCAGCGCCTTCAGCGCATCCTCCACCTCGGCGCGGTGCTCGATGCGGGTGGCGGGAATGCCGCACACCTGCGCCAGCGCGGCGAAATCCGGGTTGTCGGACAGGTCGATCTCGCTGTAGCGCTTGTCGAAGAACAGCTCCTGCCACTGGCGCACCATGCCCAGGGCGCTGTTGTCCAGCAGGATGATCTTCACCGGCAGCCTGCAGCGGGCGATGGTGACCAGCTCCTGCACGTTCATCATGAAACCGCCGTCGCCGTTGACCAGCACCACCGGCTGGTCCGGGCAGGCGAACTGCGCGCCCATCGCCGCCGGCAGGCCGAAGCCCATGGTGCCCAGCGCACCGGAGGTCAGGTGGTGGCGCGGATGCGTGAACCGGCAGTGCTGCGCCACCCACATCTGGTGCTGGCCGACGTCGGCGGTGATGATCGCTTCGGGCGACAGTTCGCTCAGGCGCTTCAGCAAGGCCGGGGCGTAGATGTCCTGGCCCGGCGCGTCGTAGCGCGCGGCGTGCTTCTCGCGCAGGCCGGTGCAGCGCTGGCGCCAGTCCGGCGCGTTGCTGCGCGCGGCGGCCAGGGCACGCAATCCGCTGGCCAGGTCGCCCGGCAGGGCGACGTCGGCCGCGCGCAGCTTGGAGATCTCGTAGGCGTCGGCGTCCAGGTGGATGACCCGGGCGAAGGGCGCGAACTCGGACAGCTTGCCGGTGGCGCGGTCGTCGAAACGCGCGCCGACCACCACCAGCAGGTCGCACTCCTGCACGGCGATGTTCGCCGCGCGGGTGCCATGCATGCCCAGCATGCCCAGGAACAGCGGGTGGTTGCCCGGCAGCGAGCCCAACGCGCGCAGGGTCAGCACGGTCGGGATGCCGGTGGCTTCCACGAACTGGCGGAACTCCGCCGCCGCGTCGCAGATGCCGATGCCGCCGCCGCCGTACACCACCGGCTTGTCGGCCGCGGCGATCGCGGCGATGGCCTCGGCCAGGGCGGCCTGCGGCGGTGCGGGCACCGGTTCCACCGTCGCCGGCACGTGCACCGGCAGGTGGGTGGCGGCGCCGACCTGGACGTCCTTCGGCAGGTCCACCAGCACCGGCCCGGGCCGGCCCTCGCGCGCGACGCGGAAGGCCTCGGCCATCACGTGCGGCAGGTCATCGACGCTGCGCACCAGGAAGCTGTGCTTGACGATCGGCATGGTCATGCCGAACACGTCCAGTTCCTGGAACGCGTCGGTCCCCAGCAGCGCGGTCGGTACCTGGCCGGTGATGCAGACCATCGGCACCGAATCCAGCATCGCGTCGGCGATGCCGGTCACCAGGTTGGACGCGCCGGGACCGGAGGTGGCCACGCACACCCCGACCCGCCCGGAGGCGCGGGCATAGCCGTTGGCGGCCAGCGCCGCGCCCTGCTCATGCCGGACCAGGATGTGGCGCAGGCCCGAGTCCACCAGGGCATCGTAGAACGGCATGATCGCGCCGCCCGGATAGCCGAAGATGGTGTCCACCCCCTCGGCCTCCAGCGCGTGCGCGACCCAGGCCGCGCCATTGCGCGCCCCGGCCGCCGCCGCTGTAGGGGAATTGGCGTTCATCGGTATGCCTTCAGGCCTTGGCCGCTTCGGTCTGCGCGTTGGCCTGCAGCCACACCATCTTGGCGCGCAGCTCGGCACCGACCTTCTCGATGGCGTGGTCCTTGTCGGCCTGCTGGAACTTGCGGTAGTTCGGCAGGCCGGCGTCGTACTCGGCCTTCCAGTTGCGCACGAAGGTGCCGTTCTGGATGTCGGTCAGCACGTCCTTCATGCGCGCCTTGACCGAGGCGTCGATCACCCGCGGGCCGGAGACGAAGTCGCCGTACTGGGCGGTCTCGGAGATGAACTCGAGCATGCGGGTCACGCCGCCTTCGTAGAACAGGTCGACGATCAGCTTCAACTCGTGCAGCACTTCGTAATAGGCGATCTCGGGCTGGTAGCCGGCCTCGACCAGGGTCTCGAAGCCAGCCTGCACCAGCGAGGAGGCGCCGCCGCACAGCACGGCCTGCTCGCCGAACAGGTCGGTCTCGGTCTCTTCCTTGAAGGTGGTCCTGATGATGTTCGCCCGCGCGCCGCCGAGGCCGCCGGCGTAGTCCAGCGCGAACTGCTCTGCCTTGCCGCTGCGGTCCTGGTGCACCGCGTAGATGCACGGCACGCCACGGCCGATCTCGTACTCGCGGCGCACCAGCGCGCCCGGGCCCTTGGGCGCGACCAGCACCACGTCCAGATCCTCGCGCGGGGCGATCATACCGAAGTGCACGTTCAGGCCGTGGGCGAACAGCAGCACCGCGCCCTGCTTGAGGTTGTCGCGCAGCACGTCCTCGTACAGCTTCTGCTGGACCATGTCCGGGACCAGCACCGCGACCAGGTCCGCATCCTTCACCGCCTCGGCCGGGGCCTTGACCACGAAGCCGTCGGCCTGGGCCTTGGACTCGGTCGGACCGCCCGCACGCAGGCCGATGGTCACGTCGAAGCCGGAATCACGCAGGTTCAGCGCATGCGCGCGACCCTGGCTGCCGTAGCCGACGATCGTGATCTTGGTGGAGGTGCTGCTGGTCATGGCGTGGTCCTGTGCGTTTGCGTGAATGGAAAAAGCGAAGCCGTTGAATGTGCCGGAATACGATTGTTTCTGCTGATAACCATTCCGGACGGAACTTTCGGGGCCGGAAACAAAAAACCCCGCGCCTTCCGGTGCGGGGTTTTCGAGAATCTGGCGTAATTTTCTGCTTACACGCCGGCTCGTCCCGCACCTGTTGGCGAGGTAATAAGGACGAGGACAAGGACCGGCGCCGCCGCGATGGCGGGCGTCTGCACGTTGTCGACAGGGGTCGTGTGGCGATGCAACATGGGCCGCAGGAAAGCACGCCTAGTTCGGGCTTGTCAAGCGCGTTCGGCGCGCTGTTTCCGTTGCACATGCAACCGGTTAAACCCAGCACAATCGGGACCCTTCGCGCGCACCGGCGCGCACGCGGCCGCATCCATCGCGAGCGCGCCGCCAGCCTTCGCCAGCATCCGTGGATCCCATGCCCGATTACCGCTCCAAGACCTCGACCCATGGCCGCAACATGGCCGGTGCCCGCGCGCTGTGGCGCGCCACCGGCATGAAGGACGATGACTTCCACAAGCCGATCATCGCCATCGCCAACTCCTTCACCCAGTTCGTGCCGGGCCACGTGCACCTGAAGGACCTCGGCCAGCTGGTGGCGCGCGAGATCGAGCGCGTCGGCGGCGTGGCCAAGGAGTTCAACACCATCGCGGTGGATGACGGCATCGCCATGGGTCACGACGGCATGCTCTATTCGCTGCCCAGCCGCGAACTGATCGCCGACGCGGTGGAGTACATGGTCAACGCGCACTGCGCCGACGCGCTGGTGTGCATCTCCAACTGCGACAAGATCACCCCGGGCATGCTGATGGCCGCGATGCGGCTGAACATCCCGACGGTGTTCGTGTCCGGCGGGCCGATGGAGGCGGGCAAGACGCGCCTGGCCGACCACAAGCTGGACCTGATCGACGCGATGGTGATGGCCGCCGACCCGAATGCCAGCGACGAGCAGGTGGCGGCGGTGGAGCGCAGCGCCTGCCCGACCTGCGGCTCGTGCTCGGGCATGTTCACCGCCAACTCGATGAACTGCCTGACCGAGGCCCTGGGGCTTTCGCTGCCGGGCAACGGCACCGTGGTCGCCACCCACGCCGACCGCGAGGCGCTGTTCAAGAAGGCGGGCGTGACCGCGGTGGAGCTGTGCCACCGCTGGTATGGCGCAGGCGACGAACGCGCGCTGCCGCGCGGCATCGCCACCTTCGAGGCGTTCGAGAACGCGATGGCGCTGGACATCGCCATGGGCGGCTCGACCAACACCATCCTGCACCTGCTGGCCGCCGCGCAGGAAGGCGAGGTGCCGTTCACCCTGCGCGACATCGACCGCCTCTCGCGCAGGGTGCCGCAGCTGTGCAAGGTCGCGCCGAACACGCAGAAGTACCACATCGAGGACGTGCACCGCGCCGGCGGCATTCCTTCCATCCTCGGCGAGCTGGCGCGCGGCGGGCTGCTGCATACGCACGTGGCCACCGTGCATTCGCCCAGCCTGGGCGAGGCGATCGGGCGCTGGGACGTGACCCGCACCAGCGAGGAGGCTGTGCATACGTTCTTCCGTGCCGGTCCCGCCGGCATCCCGACCCAGGTCGCCTTCAGCCAGGCCACGCGCTGGCCGTCGCTGGACACCGACCGCGCCGAAGGTTGCATCCGCGACGTCGAGCATGCCTTCTCGAAGGAAGGCGGCCTGGCGGTGCTCACCGGCAACATCGCGCTGGACGGCTGCGTGGTGAAGACCGCCGGCGTGGACGAGTCGATCCTTGTGTTCGAAGGCCCGGCGCGCGTGTACGAAAGCCAGGAGGCGGCGGTCGCCGGCATCCTTGGCGACGAGGTGCGCGCGGGCGAGGTGGTGGTGATCCGCTACGAGGGCCCCAAGGGCGGCCCCGGGATGCAGGAGATGCTGTACCCGACCAGTTACCTGAAGTCCAAGGGGCTGGGCAAGCAGTGCGCGCTGCTGACCGACGGCCGCTTCTCCGGCGGCACCTCGGGCCTGTCCATCGGCCATGCCTCGCCGGAGGCCGGCGCCGGCGGCGCCATCGGCCTGGTGCGCGACGGCGACCGCATCCGCATCGACATCCCGGCCCGCGCCATCGACCTGCTGGTGGACGCGGCCGAGCTGGCCCGCCGCCGGAGCGAACAGGACGCCAGGGGCTGGAAGCCGGCGCAGGCGCGCCCGCGCAAGGTCAGCACCGCGCTGAAGGCCTATGCACTGCTGGCCACCAGCGCCGACCGGGGCGCGGTGCGCGACCGGGAGCTGCTGGACGCGGGCTGAGCCCGCGTCGCGGCGCGCGGGGCGATCGTCTATGGTGCGGCGATCGCCTCCCCGGTGCCGTGCCATGGCCCTGTCCCGCCTGCTGTTCTCCTGTGCCGCACTGCTTGCGGCGCTGCCCGCGACGGCTGCCGACCGTGTCACCGGACGCGCGTTCGCCACCCGTTCGGAGGTCATCGCGCCGCACGCGATGGCCGCGACCTCGCACCCGCTGGCGACCCAGGTCGCGCTGGACGTGATGAAGCAGGGGGGCTCGGCGGTGGACGCGGCGATCGCCGCCAACGCCGCGCTGGGACTGATGGAGCCGACCGGCAACGGCATCGGCGGCGACCTGTTCGCCATCGTGTGGGATCCGAAGACGCACAAGCTCCACGGCTACAACGGCTCCGGCCGCTCGCCGCGGTCGCTGACCCTGGCCGAGTTCCAGCGGCGCGGCCTCACCGAGATCCCGGCGCATGGCCCGCTTCCGGTATCGGTGCCGGGGACGGTGGACGGCTGGTTCGCCCTGCACGGCCGCTTCGGACGCCTGCCGATGGCGGACAACCTCGCCCCGGCGATCCGCTACGCGCGCCAAGGCCACCCGGTGCACGAAGTGATCGCCTACTACTGGGACCGCTCGGTACCGCGGCTGTCGCGTTATCCGGGGTTTGCCGAACAGTTCACGATCGACGGCCGCGCCCCGCGCAAGGGCGAGCTGTGGAAGAACCCGAACCTGGCCAACACCCTGCAGCAGATCGCCGAGGGTGGCCGCGACGCGTTCTACAAGGGCCAGATCGCCCGCGTGATCGACGCCTACTTCAGGGCCAACGGCGGCTTCCTTGCGTACGGGGACATGGCCGCGCACCAGGGCGAGTGGGTGGAGCCGGTGTCCACGAACTACCGGGGCTACGACGTCTGGGAGCTGCCGCCCAACAGCCAGGGTATCGCTGCGCTGCAGATGCTCAACATCCTCGAGGGCTACGACTTCTCCAGGATCCCGTTCGGCTCGGACCAGCACATCCACCTGTTCGCAGAGGCCAAGAAGCTGGCCTTCGCCGACCGCGCGCGCTTCTATGCCGACCCGGCGTTCCAGCCGGGACCGGTGGCCCGGCTGGTCTCCAAGGCCTACGCGGCGCAGCGCCGAGCACTGGTCTCCCCGGACACGGCCCTGCGCGAGGTGCAGCCGGCCACGCCGAGACAGCTGGAGGAAGGTGACACCATCTACCTGACCGTGGCCGACGGCGACGGGATGATGGTTTCGCTGATCCAGTCCAACTACCGCGGCATGGGCAGCGGCATGGCGCCGCCCGGGCTGGGCTTCATCCTGCAGGACCGCGGCGAGATGTTCGTGCTGGCCGGTTGCCAGCGCAAACCCGCGCACCCCAACTGCTATGCGCCGGGAAAGCGCCCGTTCCAGACCATCATCCCGGCCTTCATCACCCGCGACGGCAAGCCCTGGGTGAGCTTCGGGCTGATGGGCGGGGCGATGCAGCCGCAGGGCCACGTGCAGATCGTGATGAACCTGGTCGATTTCGGCATGAACCTGCAGGAAGCCGGCGACGCGCCACGCATCCAGCATGAAGGTTCGACCGAACCGACCGGTGCGGCCACGGCGATGAGCGACGGCGGGGAGATCAACCTGGAGACCGGCTTCGCGTGGGAAGCGGTGCGCGGGCTGATGCGCAAGGGCCATCGCGTGACCTTCGCCGACGGCCCCTACGGCGGCTACCAGGCCATCGCGCGCGATCCGGATAGGGGCGTGTACTACGGGGCCTCCGAGAGCCGCAAGGATGGCCAGGCCGCCGGCTACTGATCCAGCCGGCGCCGGGCCCGCCCACGCCACGGACGATGCCGGCCCAGTCGCATGCGCACTGGCCGGCGTGCTCTCCCTGTGCGGTGCAGCGTGCCGTGGGCGCGACGCCGGGTTCTAATGCGCCGTCATCGAGGGAGTCTCACGCATGTTCAAGATAACGTTATCTTCGCGGCACGCACGCGGTTTGCGCGCCGCGGCGCTGTGCCTGGTCCTGCTGTTCTGCAGTGCCGCCGCCGCGGCGGCACCGTCGGGCTTCGTGCAGGTGCAGGGCACCGGATTCGTGGTCGACGGCAAGCCCTACCGCTTTGCCGGGGCCAACTTCTGGTACGGCGCGTACCTGGGTGCCGAGGACGGCGTCGGCGACCGTGCGCGCCTGCGCTCGGAACTGGACCAGCTCAAGGCCGCGGGCATCGACAACCTGCGGGTGCTGGCCATGAGCGAGGCCAGCGGGTTCCGGCGCGGCGTCAGTCCGGCCTTCATGACCGCGCCGGGCCGGTACGACGAGCGCCTGCTGCAGGGCCTGGATGTGCTGCTGGACGAGATGCGCCGGCGCGACATGAAGGCGGTGCTGTACCTCAACAACTTCTGGCAGTGGTCCGGCGGCATGTCGCAGTACGTGGCCTGGGCCACCGGGGGTTCGGTGGCCGAGCACGACCCGGACCGGACCGGCGACTGGGACGGCTTCATGCAGAATTCCGCGCGGTTCTACGCCATCCCGCAGGCGCAGGCCTGGTACCGCGACGCGATCCGCACCGTCATCACCCGCCGCAACAGCGTCAACGGCATCGCCTACGTCGACGATCCGACGGTGATGTCCTGGCAGCTGGCCAACGAGCCGCGCCCGGGCAGCAATGCCGGCGGCGCGCCCAATTTCCAGGTCTACCGGCAGTGGGTGCACGACACTGCCGGGTTCATCCGCCAGCTGGCGCCCAGGCAGCTGGTCAGCACCGGCAGCGAGGGCGCCAAGGGCTCGCTGGGCGAGGACGACTACTACCTGCTCGCGCACGCCTCGCCGAACGTGGATTACCTCACGTTCCACCTGTGGCCCTCGAACTGGGACTGGATGGACCACCATGACCCGGCCGCGCGGCTGGACAGCGGGCTGGAGACCTCGCTGGCCTACATCGACCGCCACGTGCAGATGGCGGCGCGGCTGGGCAAGCCCACCGTGCTGTCGGAGTTCGGTCTCAACCGCGACAAGGGCTCGTACGACCCGGCCTCCGGCGTCACCGCGCGCGACCGGTTCTACCAGGCGATCTACGCCCGGGTGCTGGAACACGCCCGCGCCGGCGGCCCGATCGCCGGCTCCAACTTTTGGGCCTGGGGCGGACGCGGACGCACCGCCAATGCCGACTGGATGTGGAAGGCCGGCGACCCGTTCACCGGCGACCCGCCGCAGGAGGCCCAGGGCCTGTTCTCGCTGTTCGACAGCGACGCCTCGACCCTGGGGATCGTGACCGCCCACGCCCGGGCCATGCGCGAGCTTCCCTGACCGGCGTGCCGCCGGGCGCGCCGGCGCGCCGCCCGGCCTTCAGCCCGCGCCTTCCGGGCCGTTAAGGCGGATATCCGGCAAAAGGGGAAACGCATGTCGACGATGGAGGCAGGACCTGCGGCGCAGGCGGCCGAGCGGCACCAGGACCGGACGTTGCCCGACGCGCCGGTCGGGCTGCTGCGGCTGGACGGCGCGGGCCTGGTCACCGCTGCCAACCGCATGGCACGCGATCTGCTCGGGCTGGAGGAGGAGGCGCTGCCAGGGCCGGCTGCCGACCTGCTGTGGGGCCTGGACGTGGCGGCGCTGCAGCCGGCCGGCGGGGTCTGGATGGCCGCCGGCGACGACCCGGCCCGCCGCCTGTACTACCAGCCCGATGGCGGCGACGGCTGGAGCCTCAGCCTGCCCCATGCCGAAACCGCGACCTTGCTGCGCGAGGCCGCCCGCCTGGCCGGCGGCGACGTGCCGGCGGTGACCCACCCGCTGCTGCTGCCGCTGGCGGCGCGGCTGGCCTCCGCGGCGCGTCCGCTGGCGCTGCTGGACCGGGTCAACGATGCGCTGGCGCGTTGCGACCTGGGCCTGGAGATTCCCGAGGCCGATGCCGGCTGCGAGGCCGGGCGCCGGCTCTCGGCCGGCTTCGGCAACCTGGCCGAGGCCGTGCGCCAGGCCGTCGCCCTGTCGGTCCAGCTGGCCGAAGACGTGCCCAAGGTGGTCGGGGAGAACGACGAACTGGCCAGCCAGACCCGGGCCCAGGCCGAGGCGCTGGAGACGGTGCTGGGGGCCACCCGGCGCCTGCGCCAGGACCTGGACGACGTGCGCGGTGAACTGGAGCAGGTGCGCGCGGCGGCGGCCCGCGCCGATGCCGATGCCCGCCGCGGCGGCGAGGCGGCACGGACCCTGGCCGCGGCGATGGAACAGGTCGAGGCGCGTGCCGCGCGCGCCGGCGAGGTCATCGAGGTGATCGATTCGGTCGCCTTCCAGACCAACATCCTCTCGATCAACGCCGGGATCGAGGCGGCGCATGCCGGCGAGGCCGGGCGTGGCTTCGCGGTGGTCGCCGCGGAGATCCGCCGCCTGGCCGAACGCGCCGCCAGCGCCGCGCGCGACGTGCGCGCCATCGTCGGCGGCACGGTCGAGGCCCTCGGCGAGAGCGCCGGCTCGGCGCGCCACACCGGCGAGGTGCTGGGCGGGATCGGCCGCTCGCTGGAGGACGCGGGCGCGGCGATGGAATCGGTGGCGCGTCGCATCGCCTCCCAGGGCGAGGAGGTGGCAGCGATCGACCGGGCGGTGGAGGAGGTGGTCGGCCTGGGCCACAGCAACCTCGAGCACGCCGCGCACGTGGCCGAGCTCAGCGAGGCGCTGGGCGAGGGCGTGGCCACCCTGCACGACTGCGTCGGCCTGTTCCGGCTGCCGGCCGACCCGATGCTGGAGCCGCGGCATGCCCGCGTGCGCGAGCTGGCCCAGGCCGGTGCCCGGCGGATCGGGCTGGCGCTGGAGGCGGCGGTGGCCGATGGCCGCGTGACGGCCGAGGCGCTGTTCTCGCGCGAGTACCTCCCGGTGGCCGGGGTGGATCCGCCCAAGTACCGCACCCGCTTCGACGGGCTGTGCGACCGGGTGCTGCCGCCGCTGCAGGAGCCGGTGGCCGCGGCCGAACCGTGGATCGTGTTCGCCATCTGCGCCAATCCCGACGGCTACGTGCCGACCCACAACCAGCGCTACTGCCAGCCGCTGACCGGCGACCCCGCCCGCGACCTGGTCGGCAACCGCACCAAGCGGATCTTCGCCGACCGCGTCGGCCGCAGCGTCGGCGCCCATACCGACCCCTACCGGCTGCAGGTCTACCGGCGCGACACCGGCCAGATCATGTTCGACCTGTCCGTGCCGATCCACGTGCAGGGGCGCCACTGGGGCGGATTCCGGATCGGCTACTCGCTGGAATAGGGCGGCGGTGCCGGGCCGCGTGCACGCCGCGGCCCGTACACCCAGTGCTCCAGCGCGTGGCGCAGGCGCTGCATGCGCCGCCGGCGCACGCGCTGGGCGTGGGACAGGGTGCGGTGCAGGGCCAGGATCACCACCAGCATCAGCAGGGCGAACGGCAGGGCCGAGACGGTGACCAGGCCCTGCAACGCGTCCAGCCCGCCGGCCAGCAGCAGTGCGCTGGCCACCGCGGCGATCGCCACGCCCCACGCCAGCCTGCGCAGCACCGGCGGATCGCCGGCCTCCTCGCTGGACATGCTCGCCAGCACCAGCACCGCCGAGTCGGCGGAAGTCACGAAGAAGATCACCAGCAGGACCACGGCCAGCCCGCTCAGCAGGGTGCTGCCGGGCAGCTGCGCGAACAGCGCGTACAGCACGTTCTGGTAGCCGCTTTCCAGCACCGGCTGCAGGTCGGTCACGAACAGCTGCTGCCACAGCGCCGTGCCGCCGAACACCGCGAACCAGGCGAATCCCAGCAGGCTCGGGGCCAGCACCGTGCCGGCCACGAACTCGCGGATGGTGCGCCCGTACGACACGCGGGCGATGAAGGTCCCCACGAAGGGCGCCCAGGAGATCCACCAGGCCCAGTAGAAGATGGTCCACTCGCTGACCCAGGCGCTGCCGGAGAACGGCGACATGCGCAGGCTCATGCCCACCAGCTGGTCCAGGTAGCCGCCCAGCGCATTGGTGAACACGTCGAACAGGAAAGCGGTCGGTCCCAGGGCAAGCACCGCCAGCAGCAGCAACGCGGCCAGCACGAGGTTGAAACTGGACAGCCACTTGATGCCGCGGTCCACGCCGCTGAGGCTGGAGGCCATGTACAGGACGAACGCCACCGCGATCACCGCCAGCTGCATGCCGGTGCCCGAGGGCGTGCCGAACACGGTGCGCAACCCTGCGACGATCTGCAGCGCGCCGAAGCCCAGCGTGGTGGCCACGCCGATGGCGGTGGCCACCACCGCCGCGATGTCCACGCAGCGGCCGGGCCAGCCACGGTGATGGCGGCCCAGCACCGGCTGCAGCAGGTCGCTGAGCTGGCCGCGGCCGCGGCGGTTGTACTGGAACCAGGCCATCGCCAGCCCGACCAGCGCGTAGACCGCCCAGGGATGCAGGCCCCAGTGGAAGAATGCATAGCGCATCGCCGCGCGCGCGGCCGGCCTGCTCGCAGGCTCCAGGCCTTCGGGCGGCGTGAAGTAGTGCGACAGCGGCTCGGCCGCGCCCCAGAACACCAGGCCGATGCCCATGCCGGCGGCGAACAGCATCGCCAGCCATGCGGCGACGTTGAACTGCGGCTCGGCGTCCTCGCCGCCGATGCGCAGCTCGCCGGTGCTGCTGAAGGCCAGGTAGACCATGAACACCAGGGTCGCGAACACCACCAGCAGGTACAGCCAGCCGGTGTTGGCGAGCATCGTCGAAAGCAGGGTCCCGACCGCCGCGTCGAAGGTCAGCGGCGCCAGCACCGCCGACCCCGCCAGCAGTGCGATGAGCAGGAAGGAGATGCGGAAGACCATCGCGGTTCCTGGGGGGCGGGAAGGCGGCAGTCTAGCAATGGGCCGTGCAGGGGCCGTTGCAGCGGCAACCGGCGGTGGCGCCCGGTCTGTGGTCTAATCGCCGCCGAAGCGGGGGTACCGCGGCGCCGATCCAGGCGCGTGGTTGAGACAGTCCCTTGGAACCTGATCCGGTTGATACCGGCGTAGGGAAGCTTCGCAGGACGCGATACGTCCGTCCTGTGTCCGCCCGCTTCGGGCGGCGGGGCCGCGCATGCGGTGCCGTCGTCCGGCCCGCACCGCAAGGTGCGGCATTCCCCTGACCGGACGGACACATCGCATGAATGCCATTCCCGCTTCCCTGCTCCAGCAGGCCGCGCAGCTTTCCGGGTCGGTGACCCGGCCGATCCCCGGCTCGCGAAAGATCCACGTCGAAGGCTCGCGCGCGGACCTGCGCGTGCCGATGCGCGAGATCGGGCTGACCCGCACCCCGACCATTTTCGGCGGCGAGGAGAACGCGCCGGTCACGGTGTACGACACCTCCGGCCCGTACACCGATCCGGACGCGCGCATCGACCTGGCCAGCGGCCTGCCCGCCCTTCGCGCGGCGTGGATCGCCGAGCGCGGCGACACCGAGGAACTGCCCGGGCTCAGCTCCGGGTTCGGCCGCGCGCGCGAGCACGACCCGCGGCTTGCGGCAGTGCGCTTCCCGGCACGGGCGCTGCCGCGCCGCGCCCGGGCCGGCGCCAACGTCACCCAGATGCACTACGCGCGCCGCGGCGTCGTCACCCCGGAGATGGAGTTCGTCGCCATCCGCGAGAACCAGCGGCTGGAGGCGGTGCGCGATGCGGGCCTGCTGGCGCAGCATCCGGGCCAGGGCTTCGGGGCCAGCATCCAGAAGGTCATCACCCCGGAGTTCGTGCGCGAGGAGATCGCCCGCGGCCGCGCGATCCTGCCGTGCAACATCAACCACCCCGAAAGCGAGCCGATGATCATCGGCCGCAACTTCCTCACCAAGATCAACGCCAACATCGGCAATTCGGCGGTGTCCTCCGGCATCGCCGAGGAGGTGGAGAAGCTGGTCTGGGCGATCCGCTGGGGCGCCGACAACGTCATGGACCTGTCCACCGGCAAGCACATCCACGAGACCCGCGAGTGGATCATCCGCAACTCGCCGGTGCCAATCGGCACCGTGCCGATCTACCAGGCGCTGGAAAAGGTCGACGGCCGCGCCGAGGAGCTGACCTGGGAAATCTTCCGCGACACCCTCATCGAGCAGGCCGAGCAGGGCGTTGACTACTTCACCATCCACGCCGGGGTGCTGCTGCGCTACGTGCCGCTGACGGCCGGCCGGGTGACCGGGATCGTGTCCCGTGGCGGTTCGATCATGGCCAAGTGGTGCCTGGCCCATCACCGCGAGAGCTTCCTCTACGAGCATTTCGAGGAGATCTGCGAAATCATGAAGGCCTACGACGTGGCCTTCTCGCTGGGCGACGGCCTGCGCCCGGGCTGTATCGCAGATGCCAACGACGCGGCCCAGTTCGGCGAGCTGGAGACCCTGGGCGAGCTGACGAAGGTCGCCTGGAAGCACGACGTGCAGACCATGATCGAAGGCCCCGGCCACGTGCCGATGCAGCTGATCAAGGAGAACATGGACAAGCAGCTGCGCGAGTGCGGCGAGGCGCCGTTCTACACCCTGGGCCCGCTGACTACCGACATCGCCCCCGGCTACGACCACATCACCAGCGCCATCGGCGCGGCCATGATCGGCTGGTACGGCACGGCGATGCTCTGCTACGTGACCCCGAAGGAGCACCTGGGCCTGCCCAACCGCCAGGACGTGCGCGACGGGATCATGGCCTACAAGATCGCCGCCCACGCCGCGGACCTGGCCAAGGGCCATCCCGGCGCGCAGGTGCGCGACAACGCGCTGAGCAAGGCCCGGTTCGAGTTCCGCTGGGAGGACCAGTTCCACCTCGGCCTGGATCCGGAGAAGGCCAAGGAGTTCCACGACGAGACCCTGCCCAAGGACGCGCACAAGCTGGCCCACTTCTGCTCGATGTGCGGCCCGCATTTCTGCTCGATGAAGATCACCCAGGACGTGCGCGAGTACGCGGCCGGGCAGGGCCTGGACGAGCAGGCGGCGCTTGAGGCGGGCATGGCCGAGAAGTCGGCGCAGTTCCGGGCGCAGGGCGCGGAGGTCTACCGGCCCGGGTGAGTGGCACATGGCGCGGCTTTCACGTTGCCGCGCGGATGATCCGGCTCCAGGCCCCCGCCCCGGGGGCCCAGGAGGCCTGCCATGGTCCGCTTGATCCGCACCGCCCGTGTCGCCGGCTGGGGCCTGGTCGCCCTGGCGGCGCTGCTGCTGTCCGCCTGTGCCACCGGTCCACGCATCAGCAGCGAGGCCGACCCGTCGGCCGACTTCAGCCGCTACCGCACGTTCGCGTTCTACTCCCCGCTGGCGATCGAGGCGCAGGGCTATTCCACCCCCACCAGCAACCGCATCCGCCAGGCGGCGCGGACCCAGATGGAGGCGCGCGGCTACGTCTACGACGAGCGCCAGCCCGACCTGTGGGTGAACCTCAACGCCTACCTGCAGGAGCGCACCGACGTCACCACCATCCCCGAGGTGGACTACGACTACTACTACAGCTACCGCGCGCGCAGCTACGTGGCCGTGCCGTACTGGCGCGACCGCACCAGCGTGCGCCGCTACAACGAGGGCACGCTGAACGTGGACCTGGTGGACGTGCGCCAGAACCGCATGGTGTGGACCGGCGAGGCGGTGGGACGTGCCAGCCGCAGCGCCGGGTCGGCCGAACGCGCCGCCCGGATCGACGCGGCCATGGCCGACATCTTCGCCCGTTATCCCCACCGCGCCCGCTGACACAGGCCCGCTGGAGGCAGGACGGCGACTTCCCGATGGGCGCGCGCGCACCCGCCGTCCTGCGCTGGATCGCCGTGGTGCGCCGGCATCCGTCGGCGCTGCTGCTGGCCGTGCAACTGCTGGGCGTTCTGCTCTACCCGGCGATGGACCAGGCTCCGGGCAGCCGTGCGCTGTTCGGGGCCTTCGGCGTGGTGGTGCTGCTGCTGGCGGTGTGGGTGGTCAAGCGCAGCCCGGCGCTGGGGTGGGTGGCCTGGTGCCTGGCGCTGCCGGCGGTGCTGCTGTCCCTGGTCGCCGCGTGGCTGCCCGGCCATCCGGCGCGGATCGCACTGGCGGTCGGGCAGGGAATGGAAAGCCTGCTCTACCTGTACGCCGCGGGCAGCCTTACCGCCTACATGCTGGAGGACCATCGCGTCACCCGTGACGAGCTGTTCGCCGCCGGCGCCACCTTCACCCTGCTGGCGTGGGCGTTCGCCTTCGCGTTCTCGGTGTGCCAGATCGCCCAGCCGGGCAGCTTCATCTCCACCTCGCCGGGGCCGCAACGCAGCTGGATGGAGCTGCTGTACCTGAGCTTCAGCCTGCTGTCCGGCGTGGGCCTGAGCGACGTGGTGCCGGTGCTGCCGCTGGCGCGCGCGCTGGTGATGCTGGGCCAGTTCGCCGGAGTGATGTACATCGCGCTGGTGGTGTCGCGGCTGATCGGGCTCACCCTCGCCCGGCTGCCGCGCACGCCCCCGGCCTGAGCCGCCGCGCTTTGTCGCTGGCGGCGCGGTTTGCCACACTGCGCCTCCACGTCTCCGGTTGCTCCCGATGAAACTGCAGGTTCCCTTCCTCCAGCTGCCGATCCTGTTCGACGCCCGCGCCATGGCCGAGGAGGTGGCGGCGGTGGATCCGCGCTGGTGGCGCGGGCGCACCGACCGGGACGACGGCAACAGCGCGCTGACCCTGATCACCACCCATGGCGACCCCGACAGCGACGCGCTCGCCGGCCCGATGCGGCCGACCCCGGCACTGGAGCAGTGCCCGTACCTGATGCAGGCGCTGGAGGCGCTCGGGGCGACCTGGGGCCGTGCCCGCCTGATGCGCCTCAACGGCCAGGCCGAGGTACGGGCGCACGTGGACATCAACTACTACTGGCGCGAGCGCATGCGCGTGCACGTGCCGATCGTGACCACCCCGTCGGTCCGCTTCCAGTGCGGCGAGGGCGAGGTGCACATGGCCGCCGGCGAATGCTGGGTGTTCGACACCTGGCGCCGCCACCGCGTGCTCAACGCCGGCAACGACACCCGCATCCACCTGGTGGCGGACACCGTGGGCGGGGAGGGCCTGTGGGACCTGCTGGCGCAGGCCCGGCCACCGGGGATGCAGGGCCCGGACTGGCGGCCGCGCCCGGTGGTGCCGCGCCCCGGTGCGACCCGGCCCGTGCTGGACCTGGAGAACGTGAACGCGCCGGCGGTGATGTCGCCGTGGGAGGTGCGCGAGCACATCGTGTTCCTGCTGGGCGAGGCGGTGCCGGATCCGCGCCTGGGCGCGATCCAGCAGGCGCTGCTGCGCTTCGCGCGGCGCTGGCACGCGCTATGGGCCGCCCATGGCGACCGCGGCGAGGGGCTGGCGCGCTATCGCCAGCTGCTGGATGGCCTGCGTGCCGAACTGCAGCAGCTGGGCGCGGGTCAGATCGGGCTGAAGAACGAGATCGGCCTGCTGCACGCGCTGGGCTCGCACGTGCTGGACATGGCCGTGGCCGCCGACCCGGGCGCGGCCTCCGCGCAGGCCGACCGCCATGGCGATACCGGCATGCACGCCGGTGCGGCGGCGGTCCCGGAGCGGACCCCGGTGCCGGCGGGCAGCGCAGGCGCGCAGCCGGTCGTGACATCGCTGTTCATCGTCAGCCCGCCGCGCTCCGGCTCGACCCTGCTGTTCGAGACCCTGGCCGGTGCCCCCGGGCTGCATTCGCCGGGCGACGAGAGCCACGCCCTCATCGAGGGCGTGCCCGGCCTGTCGCCTTCGGCGCGGGACTGGGCCTCCAACCGCCTGCAGGCCGATGCGGCCTCGCCGGAGGTGGCCGCCGCACTGCGCGAGCGGTTCGGTCGCCAGCTGCGCGACCGCGACGGCCGCCCGCCATCGCCGGGGCAGGCGGTGCGGATGCTGGAGAAGACCCCCAAGAATGCGCTGCGCATCCCCTTCCTCGACGCGGTGTTCCCGCAGTCGCGCTTCGTGTTCCTGTACCGGGACCCGCGCCAGGTGCTGGGCAGCATGATCGACGGCTGGCGTTCGGGCCAGTTCGAGACCTATCCGGCATTGCCGGGCTGGCGCGGCCCGGCATGGTCGTTCCTGCTCACCCCCGGCTGGCAGGCCTTGTCCGGCCGGCCGCTGGAGGAGGTGGTCGCGGCGCAGTGGTCAGCCACCCTGGAGGTGCTGCTGGACGACCTGGAGACACTGCCGCAGGCGCAGTGGCTGGGCCTCCGGCACGACCGCTTCCTGGCCGACCCGCAGGCGGAGGTCCGCCGGCTGTGCGACTGGGCCGGGCTGGAATGGGACCGCGAACTGGGCCGCCAGCTGCCGCTGTCGCGCTACACCCTCACCGCGCCGGACCCGGACAAGTGGCGCAGGCACGAGGCGGCGATCGAGGCCACCCGTGCCACCTGGGAGCCGCTGGCCGCGCGCGCCGAGGCGCTGCTGGCGCGGCGCTGAGCCGCGTCAGGCCAGGGCCGAATCCAGCATCAGGTCGGCCTGCGAACGCCATTCCTCCAGGCGGCCGAGCACGTTGCAGCGCTGCAGGTACTCGTGGTCCGGCTCCTCGCCGGAGGCCAGGGCCATGGCCACGTGGGTGGCGCCGGTGACCCAGAAGCTGCGGCTGCTGGAGCGCGACGGGCGGCGGTGGAACGCCACCGCCTCGATGATCGGCATCGGCAGGCCCCACAGGCCCAGCAGGTAGGCGCCAGCCTCGGTGTGGCCGGGACGGTCGTCGCCCTCGGCGGCCGCCTGGCGCTCGTCGCGCACGCCGGGCAGCAGCAGGCCGATGTCGGCCAGCAGCGCGGCGGTGGCGCCGAGTTCGGCGCTGGACTCCGGCAGCATGCGCTTGGCCAGGCGCGAGGCGACCAGCGCCCGCTGCTGCAGGGCCGTGCGGTCGACCCCGGCCGGGGCCGGCATCGCGAAGACCTCGCTGGCCAGCACCAGGTCGCGCAGGGTGGCGATCCCCAGGCGGGTCACCGCCGCGCGCAGGTCGGTGATGGTGCGGCCGCTGGAGAAGAAAGCCGAGTTGCACAGCTGCAGCACCTTGGCCGCGATCGCCGGATCGCCGGCGACGAGCCCGGCGATGTCCGCGGCACTGGTCTGTTCGTCGTGCTCCAGGGCATGCATCAGGCGCAGGTAGAGCTGCGGCGGCGAGGGCAGCTGCTCGACCCGGCCGATGCGGTCGCGCAGCACCGGGTTGTCCACCAGCTCGCGCAGTTCCTCCAGGCTGCCGATCGACTCCAGCAGCAGCTCCGGGGCCGGCGGTGCCGGCAGGAACCGGTGTGCCAGGCCGATGATCCGGGTCGGCGGCGTGGCCGAGCCCTCGATCACCGCCATGCGCGAGGTGGCCGGGCGCAGCGTGCGGATCTGGCCGAGCAGGGTCGCCGGGGCCAGGTCCGGCAGCGCAGGCGGCACCAGCACCACGTCGACGTCGACCGCCGACACATGCGCCATCGCCGCGCCGGCATCGGCACAGCGCTGGACATCCCAGTCATCGCCCATGTCGCGGACCAGGTCCACGAGGTCAGCGGGGAACACGGTGTCGTCGCCGACGAACAGGATGCGCACGAAAAGCCTCCACGGAATCTACTGGCCGGAACGGGCGCATGGACGCCCGCGTTGCGGCCAAGGTATCGGATAACCGCAGGAGGAATTGAGCCGCAAACGCGCCGCGGCGCCCGGTCGAGTGCCGAAGTGTGGCCCAGTTGGCGGTTCGGCGCGGCGGCGAAGGCCGGGCGCGGCAGCGGCGGGCGGCACCGGGTGCGCGCCCGCCGTGGACCTCAGGCCTTGGTGGCCCGCTCCATGGATTCGCGCAGGATCTGCTTGGCCTCGGCCGCGTTGCCCCAGCCTTCGACCTTGACCCACTTGCCCTTTTCCAGGTCCTTGTAGTGCTCGAAGAAGTGGCCGATGCGCTCGAGCCAGTGGCTGGAGACCTGGGCGATGTCCTCGACATGGGCATAGCCGCTGAAGATCTTCGCCACCGGCACGGCCAGGATCTTCTCGTCGCTGCCTGCCTCGTCGGACATCTTCAGCACGCCGACCGGGCGGCAGCGCACCACCGAGCCGGGCACCAGCGGCAGCGGCAGCACCACCAGCACGTCGGCCGGGTCGCCATCGCCGCACAGGGTGTCGGGCACGTAGCCGTAGTTGCACGGATAGCGCATCGGGGTGGAGAGGATGCGGTCGACGAAGATGGCGCCGCTTTCCTTGTCCACCTCGTACTTCACCGGCTCGGAGTCCTTCGGGATCTCGATGATGACGTTGATTTCCTCGGGCGGGTTGCGTCCGGCATTCACCTGGTCCAGGCCCATCTATGACTCCGTTTCCGTTCGGGTGGTTTGGACCGGGGATTTTACGCCTTCGGCTGTTGCGACGCACAAAGCGTGAGCCGGTCACGCGTGGCGCCGATCCCATGGTGCAGCGTCCCGGAGGATGCGGCAGTCGGGCGCACGGATGGTCGCGAGGCGAGCGACCATCCCGTGCGGGTCCGGCCGAGCGGGGCGCTGGCCCGGAGAGCGCGGGCGCCTCACAAGGCGGGAAACGCCGGCGTCCAGCCCTGTCGCGGGCCCGCTCCAACCCGGCGGGCTGCCGGCCAGAGGTCACGGCGTCGATCACCGATGCCGTTACGCCAGGGCCCCTGCGCCCTGGTCGATCCCGGCGCATGGCCAGGCCTTGGCTGCAATTAGCCGAAGATCGAAGCATTCCACCGCTCCGTGGCGGCAGCGCCCGGGCCACGGGCGGCTAGAATCCCGTTTCCCCCAGTCGGACCGAAGCACATGAGCGATCGAATTGCCCACGCCGGCCTTGCCGCCAGGCGCATGACGGCCGCGCAGGCCGCCGCGCTGATCCAGCCGGGCATGGCGGTGGGCATGAGCGGGTTCACCGGCGCCGGCTATCCCAAGGCCATCCCGCTGGCCCTGGCCGGGCGCATCACCGCCGCACATGACCGCGGCGAGCAGTTCGCGGTGCGGATCCTCACCGGCGCCTCCACCGCGCCGGAGCTCGATGGCGCCCTGGCCCGCGCCGGCGGCATCGAATTCCGCCTGCCCTACCAGTCCGACCCGGAGCTGCGCGCGCGGATCAATTCCGGCGAGATCGAGTACATGGACATCCACCTGGGCCATGTCGCCCAGTACACCTGGTTCGGCTTCCTCGGCCGGATGGACGTGGCGGTCGTGGAAGTGGCGGCGATCCTGCCCGACGGGCGCCTGGTGCCGTCCACCTCGGTAGGCAACAACAAGACCTGGCTGGACCTGGCGGACAAAGTGATCCTGGAGGTCAACCACCGCCAGCCGCGGGGCGTGGAAGGCATGCACGACGTGTACTACGGCACCGCGCTGCCGCCGCAGCGCCGGCCCATCCCGCTGACCCATCCCGGCGACCGCATCGGCGAGCCGTACCTGAAGGTGGACCTGGACAAGGTGATCGCGGTGGTCGAGACCGACGCCCCGGACCGCCTGGGCCGCTTCGCGCCGGTGGACGACACCTCGCGCGCGATCGCCGGGCACCTGGTGGAGTTCTTCCGCCACGAGATCCGCGCCGGCCGCCTGGGCCCGAACCTGCTGCCGTTGCAGTCCGGCGTGGGCAACGTCGCCAACGCGGTGCTGGCCGGCCTGCGCGAGGCCGGCTTCCGCGGACTGACCGCCTTCACCGAGGTGATCCAGGACGGCATGCTGGAGCTGATCGGCGACGGCACCATCGAGGTGGCCTCGGCCAGCTCGTTCGCGCTGAGCCCGGAGGGCGTGGAGGAGTTCGCCCGCAACATCGACCGCTACCGCGAGAAGATCGTGCTGCGGCCGCAGGAGATCTCCAACCACGCCGAGCTGATCCGGCGCCTGGGCGTGATCGGCATGAACGGCATGGTCGAGGCCGACCTGTACGGCAACGTCAACTCCACCCACGTCGCCGGCACCAGCATCATCAACGGCATCGGCGGCTCGGGCGACTTCGCCCGCAACGGCTTCATGTCCTGCTTCCTGAGCCCGAGCACCGCCAAGAACGGCGCGATCTCGGCCTTCGTGCCGATGGTCAGCCACGTCGACCACACCGAGCACGACGTGGCGGTGCTGGTCAGCGAACAGGGCCTGGCCGACCTGCGCGGGCTGTCGCCCAAGCAGCGAGCGCGGGCGGTGATCGCCCACTGCGCGCACCCGGATTACCGGCCGATGCTGCAGGACTACTTCGACCGCGCCATGCGCGACAGCAAGGGCCGGCACACGCCGCACCTGCTGGCCGAGGCGCTGTCCTGGCACCAGCGCTTCCTCGAGACGGGCACGATGAAGGCCTGAGCCGGGCGGCTGCGGATAACGGAAAAGGGCGGCCAGGGCCGCCCTTTCCGCCGGGACCACGATGGGCGGTCAGCCCAGCGAGGCCAGCCACTCGTCGTCCGAGCCTTCGTTGACGCCCTCGAACAGCGGGGTGGAGAAATAGCGCTCGCCGGTGTCCGGCAGCATCGCCAGCAGCACCGAGCCAGCCGGGGCCTCGGCGGCCACCTGCAGGGCCGCGGCCACGGTGGCGCCGGCGGAGATGCCCACGAAGATGCCTTCCTCCGAGGCCAGCCGGCGGGCGGTGGCGATCGCGTCCTCGTCGCTCACGCCCAGGATGCGGTCGGCCACCTCGCGGTTGAGTACCGCCGGCACGAAGTCCGGCGTCCAGCCCTGGACCTTGTGCGGCTTCCACTCGTTGCCGGCCAGCAGCGAGGCGTTGGCCGGCTCGGCCGCGGTGATCTTGACCTCCGGGCGGGCCACGCGCAGCACCTCGCCCACGCCGGTCAGGGTGCCGCCGGTGCCCCATCCGCTGACGAAGTGGTCAAGGCGGCGGCCGGCGAAGTCCCGTAGGATCTCGGTGGCGGTGGTCTGGCGGTGGTAGGCGGGATTGGCCGGGTTCTCGAACTGGCGCGCGAGGAACCAGCCGTGCTTCTTCGCCAGCTCCTCGGCCCGGCGCACCATGCCGGTGCCGCGCTCGGCCGCGGGGGTCAGGATCACCTTGCCGCCGTAGGCGCGGATCAGCTTGCGGCGCTCGATCGAGAAGGTCTCGACCATGGTGGCGACGAACTTGTAGCCGCGCGCGGCGGCCACCGCCGCCAGTGCCACGCCGGTGTTGCCGGAGGTCGCCTCGACGATCGTGTCGCCGGGCTTGAGCAGGCCCTTGGCCTCGGCGTCCAGCACGATCGCCAGCGCCAGGCGGTCCTTGACCGATCCGGCCGGGTTGAACGCCTCGATCTTGACGTAGAGCTCCACGCCCTGCGGCGCGAGGCGGTGGAGGCGGACCACCGGAGTGCGGCCGATGGTGTCCAGGATGCTGTCGTAGATGGCCATGGAGGATCCGTTGTGGTGTTGGAGGAAAGATCAGGCGGCGCGCGCCAGTTCCGCCGGCAGCGGGCCCAGCGGCGCGGCGCCGAACCAGTGCAGCTGGCCGGCCAACGCGGCCACCTCGCCGAGGATCAGCAGGGCCGGTGACGCCACGGCGTGCTCGCGGGCAGTCTGCGGCAGGTCGCCCAGGGTGCCGGTGACCACGCGCTGTTCCGGCCGCGAGCCGTTCTCGACCAGGGCGAACGGGGTGGACGCCGCGCGCCCCGCCTCGAGCAGGCGCTGCTGCAGCCGCTCCAGGCCGGCTACGCCCATGTACACGGCCAGGGTCTGGTGCCCGGCGCCCAGCGCGTCCCAGTCCAGGGTGTCCACCGAGTCGCGGCAGTGGGCGGTCATCAGGCGCAGCGACTGGGCGTGGTCGCGATGGGTGAGCGGGATGCCGGCATAGGCCGCGCAGGCCAGCGCCGCGGTGATGCCCGGCACGACCTGGTAGGCGATGCCATGGGCGCGCAGGAATTCCAGCTCCTCGCCGCCACGGCCGAACACGAAGGGATCGCCGCCCTTGAGCCGTACCACGCGCAGGCCGCCACGGGCATGCCGCAGCATCAGCGCGTGGATGTCGTCCTGCGGCATGCTGTGCCGGCCTGCCGACTTGCCGACCTCGACCAGCAGCGCCTGCGGGTTGGCCAGCGCCAGCACGCCGGCGCCGACCAGGCGGTCGTACAGCACCACCTCGGCCGCCTCCAGCGCACGCAGCGCGTGCAGCGTCAGCAGGCCGGGGTCCCCGGGACCGGCGCCCACCAGGGTGACGCTGCCAGGGAGCAGTTCCAGGGTCGTCGCGGAGGACGCTACGGCGGCAGGCGGCAGGCTCACGTCGGCACGGTCGCAGGAAGGGAAGCCGACCGTACGCCTGCCTCATAACAGGCGGAAATAACTTGCCGCCCATGGTTCATGCTTTCGGGTTATAAGTGCGGCATACGGATTGGCCTACAGTCCGGCAACGCCCGCCACGCCCCGGTTCCCCGCGCCCATGACGCTCACCCAGCTGCGTTACCTGGTGGCCATCGCCGATGCCGGGCTGAACATCACCCTGGCCGCGGCCCGCGTGCATGCCACCCAGCCGGGCCTGTCCAAGCAGCTCAAGCAGCTGGAGGACGAGCTGGGCTTCCTGCTGTTCGTGCGCAAGGGCCGCAGCCTGGAGGCCATCACCCCGGCCGGCGCCGAAGTGCTCGAGCGCGCCCGGGTGATCCTGGCCGAGACCGCGAACATCCGCGCCTATGCCGCCAACCAGCGCCGCGACAACCACGGCCAGCTGACCATCATCACCACCCATACCCAGTCGCGCTTCGTGCTGCCTCCGGCGATCGCGCGGATCAAGCGCGACTTCCCGCAGGTGAGCGTGCACCTGCAGCAGGCCGCCGAAGGCGTGGCCCTGGACCTGCTGTCGCAGGGCGACGCGGACATGGCCGTGGTCAGCACCGCCGGCGGCGAGCCGCAGGGCGGGGTCGCGGTGCCGCTGTACCGCTGGCGGCGCCTGGCGCTGGTGCCGCGTGGCCACCCGCTGGACCGCGCGGGGCGCGCGCCGGACATCCAGGAACTCTCCCGGCACCCCCTGATCAGCTATGAATCCTCGGTGCGGCCCGAATCCTCGCTGCAGCGCGCGTTCCATGGCGTGGGCCTGGAGCCGGACCTGGCCCTGACCGCGCTGGACGCGGACCTGATCAAGACCTACGTGCGTGCCGGCCTGGGGGTTGGCGTGCTGGCGGAGATGGCCGTCAGCACCGGCGACACCGACCTGCGTGGCTGGCCGGCGCCACCGGAGATCAGCCAGTGCATCGCCTGGGCGGTGCTGCCGCGCGAGCGGGTGCTGCGCGACTACGCCCTGGAGCTGGTGCACGTGCTGGCGCCGCAGATCGACAAGCGCGACCTGCGGCGGGTGCTGGACGGAAACCAGGAGGCCGACTGGCCGCAGCCGCCCACCTGGGAAGCGCTGACCCAGACCATCACCAGCTGAGCCGGCGCAGCGCGGGCACCGGTGTGGCCCACCGGACGCGCACGGTGGCCGCCACGGTCTCCCGCGTGAGGGGTCCGGTAGACTTCGCTGCCTCGCCACTGCCCCAGCGACGCCGGCATGAACAGCATCATGGTCCCCGTTTCGATCGGCGAACTCGCCGACAAGATCACCATCCTCGAGATCAAGGCCGAGCGGATCACCGCCGGGGACAAGCGGGACAACGTGCGGGTGGAACTGCAGGGGCTGCTGCCGCTGTGGGAACCGCTGGCGGCCGCCTCGCCGGCGCTGGCGGAGTTGAAGGCGAGCCTGCGCCAGGTCAACGAGCGCATGTGGGACGTGCAGGACGCCCTGCGCGCGAAAGAGGCGGCGCAGGACTTCGGTGCGGAGTTCATCGAACTGGCGCGCGCGGTGGCCGCCCGCAACGGCGAGCGGGTCGGCTTCAAGAACGAGATCAACCGCCTGGCCGGGTCGCAGTTCGTCGAGGAGAAGCAGTACCGCTGAGCCCGCGGACCTGCGCTCCGCGCCGGTGTCGTGCCGGCGCGGCGCTCAGATGTCCTCGTGGATGCCGCACTCGCGCTTGAGCCCGAAGAAGCGGGTGTCCTCGTCCTTCATGCCCGGCTCCCAGCGCTGGGTGGTGTGGAAGTCGCCGATCGACACGTAGCCTTCGTGCCACAGCGGGTGGTAGGGCAGGTCGTGCTTCTTCAGGTACTGCCACACGTCGCGGTCGGACCAGTCGGCGATCGGGCTGACCTTCAGGCGCCCGCCGCGCAGCTGCAGCACCGGCGTGCCGGCGCGGCTGGCCGACTGGCTGCGGCGCAGGCCGGTGAACCACGTGCCGGCCCGCAGTTCGTCCAGCGCACGGCGCATCGGCTCGACCTTGCGCAGCTGGTTGTAGTTGTCCAGGCCGACCACGCCCTGTTCCCACAGCCGGCCGTGGCGCGCCTCCATCCAGGCGCGGCTGACCAGCGGGCGGTAGACCTGCAGGTTGAGGTTGAGGCGCTCGGCCAGCTCGTCGGCGAAGCGGTAGGTTTCCGGGAACAGGTAGCCGGTGTCGACCAGCACCACCGGGATGTCGGGCTTCTGCGAGGTGAGCAGGTGCAGCGCGACCGCCGCCTGCGCCCCGAAGCTGGAGGACAGCACGTGGGTCGACGGGCCATGCTCCAGCGCCCACGCCACCCGGGCCTGGGCATCCATCGCCTCCAGTTGCGGGTTGAGGGCGTCCAGGTCCAGCGCCGGCGCGGCGTCGGGGCTGTTGGCGGCTTCGTGGGAGGTGGCTGCGGTCAGGCTCATGGGGTGCGCTCCGGATACGGATGCGGCGGATTCAGGCGATGGCGGCCGGTTCGGCGGCCGCCGGCGTGCGCGCCGGGGGCAGCAGGACCTGCACGTGCGTGGGGTAGGCCGGCAGGGCCACGAGGCCGGCCCGGTGCAGGAAGTCGCCGAAGCCTTCGCCCGGCGTGCGCTCGGCACCGTACCGGGCCAGCAGCGGTTCCAGCGCTTCGATGATCTGCGCCTCGGTGATGTTCTCGCGGTACAGCGTGTTGAGCCGCTGGCCGCGGTGGTCGGCGCCGAGCATCAGGTTGTAGCGGCCCGGCGCCTTGCCCACCAGGGCGATCTCGCCCAGGTACGGGCGCGAGCAGCCATTGGGGCAGCCGGAGATGCGCAGCAGGATCGGCGTTTCGGCCAGCCCGTGCTTTTCCAGCAGCGGCTGCAGGCGGGCGGCGAAGTCGGGCAGGTAGCGCTCGGCTTCGGCCATGGCCAGGGCGCAGGTCGGCAGCGCGACGCAGGCCATGGCGGTGCGCGCCAGCGCGGTGGGGGCGCGGTTCTCCGCATCCAGGCCGTGGTTGCGCACCAGCGCCTCGATGCGCTCGCGCTCGCCGGCCGGCACGTCGGCGATCACCAGGTTCTGGTTGGCGGTGACGCGGAACTGGCCGCGGTGCACGTTGGCGATCTCGCGCAGCCCGGTCAGGTGCGGCGCGCCCGGCCGGTCGGCGATGCGGCCGGAGGGGATGGAGAGGGTCAGGTGCCAGCGTCCGTCCTCGCCCTCGACCCAGCCGTAGCGGTCGCCGTTGTGCTCGAAGTGGAACGGGCGCGCCGGCTGCAGCGCGAAGCCGGCCACCTCCTGCATGCGCGCCACGATCGCATCCAGCCCGTGGTCGTCGATGGTGTACTTGAAGCGCGCGTGCTTGCGCTCGACCCGGTCGCCCAGGTCGCGCTGCACCACCAGCGCGGCACGGGCGATGTCCAGCACCTGCTCCGGGGTGGCGAAGCCGATCACGTTGCCCAGCCGCGGATAGGTCTTGGCATCGCCGTGGCTGGCGCCCATGCCGCCGCCGATGCTCACGTTGAAGCCCGCCAGTCCGCCGGCGCCGTCGTCCACGGCGATCAGGCCGAAATCGTTGGCGAACACGTCCACGTCGTTGATGGGCGGTACCGCAACGGCCATCTTGAACTTGCGCGGCAGGTAGGCGGTGCCGTACAGCGGATCCTCCTCGGCGCCGCTGTCGGCCAGCTTCTCCTGGTCCAGCCAGATCTCGTAATAGGCCCGGGTCTTCGGCAGGAATTCCAGCGACAGCCGCTGCGCCCAGTCGTGCACCTGCGCATGCAGCCGCGACTGCAGCGGGTTGCTGCAGCCGAGCACGTTGCGGTTGACGTCGCCGCAGGCGGAGACGGTGTCCAGCGCCGCGGCCTGGATGGCCTGCATCGTGGCCTTCAGTTCGCGCTTGATGATGCCGTGGAACTGGAAGGTCTGGCGGGTGGTGATGCGCAGCGAGTGGTTGGCGAAGGTGGTGGCGATCGCGTCCAGCTTCAGCCACTGCTGCGGGGTGAACACGCCGCCCGGCGCACGGATCCGGATCATGAACTGGTGGGCCGGCTCGAGTTTCTGGCGGCGGCGCTCGTCGCGGATGTCGCGGTCGTCCTGCTGGTAGCTGCCGTGGAACTTGACCAGGCGCTGGTCCTCGAACGACAGCGAGCCGGTGACCGGGTCGGCCAGCCCCTCCAGCAGGGTGCCGCGCAGGCCACGGCTGCTGGTCTTGATGTCTTCGACGGAGGGATGGCTCATGGGTACCGGTTCGGGTCTGGATGCGGGAGGCGGGGCGGGCAGGGTGGCGTGAGGTCAGTAGACGTCGCGGGCGTAACGGCCCTGGGCCTGCAGCGAGGTGATGTATTCGGCGGCCGCGTCGGCGTCGCCGCGGGCATGGGCGGCGACCACGTCCAGCAGGGCCGCGTGCACGTCCTTGCCCATGGCGATCGAGCCGCAGACATAGAGGTGGGCGCCGGACTGCAGCCAGTCGTACAGGTCGCGGCCCTGCTCGCGCAGGCGGTCCTGCACGTAGACCTTGCGCGCCTGGTCGCGGGAGAAGGCCAGGTCGAGGCGGTGCAATTCCTTGCGCTGCAGGGCCTCCTGCCACTCGACCTGGTAAAGGAAGCCGGTGTTGAAGTGCTGGGCGCCGAAGAACAGCCAGTTGCGCCCCGACGCGCCGGTCTCGGCGCGCTCCTGGACGAAGCCGCGGAACGGGGCGATGCCGGTGCCCGGGCCGATCATGATGACGTCGCGGCTGGCGTCGGCCGGGACCCGGAAGCGCTCGTTCGGCTCGATGTACACCGGCACCTGCGCGCCTTCCTCCAGCGCTGCCAGGTAGGCGCTGGCAGCGCCGAGGTGCTCCTGGCCATGGGCCTGGTAGCGCAGCACGTCCAGGGTCAGGTGGGCCTCCTCGCCCACCCGCTTGCGGCTGGAGGCGATGGAATAGAGCCGCTGCGCCTGCGGGCGCAGTGCCGCCACCAGGGCGTCGTGGTCCCAATCCGCCGGCCAGCGACGCAGGACGTCCACCAGCTGGTGGTCGCCCAGCAGCGCCGCCAGGCCGGCGGGCTGGGTGGGGTCGAGCAGCTGCTGCAGCGCCGCGGCGCCGGCGCGTGCAGCGTGCGCGGCCAGGAACGGACGCGACAGCCGGGTCAGCTCGCGCCGGGTGGCCAGCCACTCGTGCAGGGGCAGAGTCTCCCCGTCGACGGTGACAGCGGTATTTCCATCCAGGCGCGCGGCCTGCAGCACCGACTCGACCAGCGGCTCCGGGTTGCGGTGGCGGATGCCCAGCGCGTCGCCCGGCTCGTAGGCCAGGCCCGAGCCCTCCAGCGACAGCTCGATGTGGCGGACGTCCTTCTCCACCAGGCCGTACTTCAGGAAGCCCTGGCTGCGGAACTCGCGGCCGGTGATGCGCTGGTTGGCCAGCACCTCGGCGGGGAAGGGGCGCTCGTGCGACCACACCGCGGCCGGGCGTAGCGGCGTCACCGTGGCCAGATGGGCGGCGGAGCCCGCCGGTGCGGACGCGCGCAGCAGTTCGCCGGCGCTGGCCAGGGCACGTTCGCGCCACGGCGCGGCCACGGTATCGATATCCAGGTCCGCCTCGCCCAGCTCCTGGAGGCGCTGCGCGCCCAGCTCGGCCAGGCGGGCATCGAGCTTGCGGGCGATGCCGCAGAAGTCCGCATAGCTGGTGTCGCCCAGCCCGAGCACGGCGAACTTCAGCTCCGGCAGCTTGGGCGCGCGCTTGCCGAGCAGGAACTCGGTGAAGCCGATCGCATCATCCGGCGGGTCGCCTTCGCCCTGGGTGCTGATGACCAGGTAGAGCAGGCGCTCGCTGGCCAGTTCGCGGGTGGCGTAGGTGTCGGTGCGCACCAGGCGCACCGACAGTCCGGCGGCCTCGGCGGCCTGGGCGATCTTCTCCGCCTCGCGGCGGGCGTTGCCGGTCTGGCTGCCGTACAGCACGGTCAGCCGCTGGCCGGGCTGCGGCGCGGCGGCACCGCCCGGCAGCACTGCCAGCTGCGGCGCGCCATGACCCTGGGCCAGGCCGGCGGCATACCCGGACAGCCACCACAGCGAAGGCCCGTCCAGGCCTTCGACCACCCGGGCAAGCAGGACCTTGCGGCCCTCGTCGAGCGGGCTGGGGGGCAGGGCGGGGGACGCAGCGGTCATTGCGGAGGGCCTGGCGTGGGTCGCAATGCGACGGAGGACCGATGGTAGGAAGCGCGCTCCCGCATCTGAAACGGCTTGTGGTTATTGGCTTATGCTCGCCGCTTATTTCAGGTGCCCGGGCGGGCGTGCGGATACTGCGCCTCCCCAGTGCGCCCCCCGCACACCGTGCGGCCCGGTACGGCGCGCGCTGCCGGAGGCCGCGGCGCTGGCCGCCCCCCAGGATCGGTCCATCAATGAGTCTCGCCCACCGCCTGTCCCATCTCGACCGCCTTGAGGCGGAGAGCATCCACATCCTGCGCGAAGTGGCCGCCGAGTTCCGCAACCCGGTGCTGCTGTATTCGGTGGGCAAGGACAGCTCGGTGCTGCTGCACCTGCTGCTGAAGGCCTTCGCCCCGGCGCCGCCGCCGATCCCGCTGCTGCACGTGGACACGCGCTGGAAGTTCCGCGAGATGATCGCCTTCCGCGACCGCCGCGCGGCCGAGACCGGCGTGGAGCTGCGGGTGCACATCAACCCCGACGGCATCGCCCAGGACATGGGGCCGGTCAGCCACGGCGCCACCGTGCACACCGACGTGATGAAGACCCAGGGCCTGAAGCAGGCACTGGAGAAGTGGAAGTTCGACGCCGCCATCGGCGGCGCGCGCCGCGACGAGGAGAAGTCGCGCGCCAAGGAGCGGGTGTTCTCGTTCCGCAACGAGCACCACCGCTGGGATCCCAAGCGCCAGCGTCCGGAGCTGTGGAACCTGTACAACGCCCGCATCCGTACCGGCGAGAGCGTGCGCGTGTTCCCGCTGTCCAACTGGACCGAGCTGGACGTGTGGCTCTACATCTACCGCGAGAAGATCCCGGTGGTGCCGCTGTACCTGGCCGCCGAGCGCCCGGTGGTGGAGCGCGACGGGGCCCTGATCATGGTCGATGACGACCGCCTGCCGCTGAAGCCGGGCGAGGTGCCGCAGCTGCGCAAGGTGCGCTTCCGCACCCTGGGCTGCTACCCGCTGACCGGTGCGATCGAATCGCAGGCCGACACCCTCGAGGCCATCATCGCCGAGATGCTGGTGGCCACCAGTTCCGAGCGCCAGGGCCGGGTGATCGACCACGACCCGACCGCGTCGATGGAAAAGAAGAAGCTTGAGGGATATTTCTGATGAGCGGCGGTGATGCGTCCTTCGTGGCAGGCGATGCGGACGGGCAGTCCGCCGCCGTGGCCGATTCCCAGGCTGCCGGCGCGGTGGCCGCCGGCACCGACCCCGCCGCGGGCGGGGCAATCGCCGCCTACCTGCGCCAGCACGAGACCAAGCCGCTGCTGCGCTTCATCACCTGCGGCAGCGTGGACGACGGCAAGAGCACCCTGATCGGGCGCCTGCTGTACGAGAGCAAGCGCCTGTTCGACGACCAGCTGGCGGCGCTGGAAGCCGACAGCCGCCGCCACGGCACCCAGGGCGAGCGCATCGATTACGCGCTGCTGCTCGATGGCCTGGCCGCCGAGCGCGAGCAGGGCATCACCATCGACGTGGCCTATCGCTACTTCGACACCGAACGGCGCAAGTTCATCGTTGCCGACTGCCCCGGCCACGAGCAGTACACCCGCAACATGGCCACCGGCGCCTCCACCGCCGACCTGGCCGTGGTGCTGGTGGATGCGCGCAAGGGCCTGCTCGCGCAGACCCGCCGGCACAGCTACATCGTCTCGCTGCTGGGCATCCGCCACGTGGTGCTGGCGGTGAACAAGATGGACCTGGTCGGCTACGACCAGGGCGTCTACGAGGAGATCGCCACCGGTTACCGTGCCCTGGCCGCGCAGCTGGGCATCCCCGACGTGCAGGTGATCCCGCTGTCGGCGCTGGAGGGCGACAACCTGCTGCAGGGTTCGTCCAACACCCCGTGGTACACCGGCCCGGCGCTGCTGGAGCACCTGGAATCGGTGCAGGTGGAGGACGGCCAGGCACGCAGCGGCCTGCGCCTGCCGGTGCAGTGGGTCAACCGTCCCAACCAGGACTTCCGTGGCTTCGCCGGCACCATTGCCGGTGGCGTGGCCCGGCCCGGCGACCCGGTGGTGGTGCTGCCCTCGGCGCGGCGCTCGACCATCGCCAGTGTCCTGGGCGTGGATGGCCCGCTGGAACGTGCCGGGGCCGGGCAGGCCGTGACCCTGACCCTTGCCGATGAGATCGACGTCAGCCGCGGCGACCTGATCGTCGCCGCCGGCGACCCGCCCGCGGTCGCCGACCAGTTCGCCGCCCACCTGCTGTGGATGAGCGATGCGCCCCTGCTGCCAGGCCGGCCGTACTGGCTGAAGATCGGCACCCGCACCGTGGCCGCCAGCGTCAGCGAGATCAAGCACCGGGTGGACGTGAACACCCAGGAGCACCTGGCGGCCAAGCGCCTGGAGCTCAACGAGGTCGGCTACTGCAACCTCAGCCTCGAGGAGCCGGTCGCCTTCGCGCCGTATGCGGAGAACCGCGCGCTGGGCGGCTTCATCCTGATCGACCGGCAGGGCAACGACACCGTCGCCGCCGGCACCCTGGACTTCGCCCTGCGCCGGGCCGACAACGTGCACTGGCAGCACATCGACGTGGACCGCGCCGCGCGCGCCCGGATCAAGGGCCAGGTGCCGAAGGTGCTGTGGTTCACCGGCCTGTCCGGCGCCGGCAAGTCGACCGTGGCCAACCTGGTGGACAAGCGCCTGCACGCGCTCGGTTACCACACCTTCGTGCTGGACGGGGACAACGTCCGCCACGGGCTCAACCGCGACCTGGGCTTCACCGACGAGGACCGGGTGGAGAACATCCGCCGGGTCTCGGAGGTCGCGCGGCTGATGGCCGATGCCGGCCTGATCGTGCTGGTGAGCTTCATTTCCCCGTTCCGCGCCGAGCGCCGGATGGCGCGCGAGCGGTTCGAGCCGGGCGAGTTCGTCGAGGTCTTCGTGGACGTGCCGCTGGAAGTGGCCGAGGCGCGCGACGTGAAGGGCCTGTACCGCAAGGCGCGCGCCGGCCTGATCCCCAACTTCACCGGCATCGACTCGCCCTACGAGGCGCCCGAGGCGCCGGAGGTGCACCTGGCCGCCGACCGCGACGCACCCGAGGCGATGGTCGCCCAGGTGCTGGCCGCGCTGGACCTCTGAGGCGGGGGGCCGGTTCCCGGAACACTGCGTCAACCAACGGCACATACAGGCGTTCACGCCTGCTGGATACACTCGGCGGCTTCCGAATGATTCCAGTGAGGCAGTCGATGGCGGTACGAATTCCGGCAGCGGTCCTGTGCGGGCTGCTGGTACTGGCCGGGTGCGACCGCCAAGAACCCCCCGCACGTGCCGCGCAGCCGGCGATCCCGGTCACCACCGCGGTGGTCCAGCCGCGGGCCTGGAGCGACACCGTGCAGGCGCTGGGCACGGCCCGGGCGCGCGAATCGGTCACCCTGACCGCCAAGGTCAGCGAGATCGTGGAGCAGGTGCATTTCGACAGCGGCCAGCAGGTGGCGGCCGGCCAGCCGCTGGTGACCCTGCGGGTGGATGCCCAGCAGGCGGCGCTGCTGGAGGCCCAGGCCGCGGCCGACGAGGCCCAGCAGCAGTTCCAGCGCCTGCAGAGCCTGGCCGGGCAGCAGCTGGTGGCGCGCGCCACCCTGGACACCCAGCGTGCCACCCGCGACGCGGCCCTCGCCCGCGTCCGGCAGATGCGCTCGGACATCGGCGACCGCCAGGTGCGTGCGCCGTTCGCCGGGGTGCTCGGCATCCGCCAGGTCAGTCCGGGCGCGCTGCTGACCCCCAATGCGGTGATCGCCACCCTCGACGACATCTCGCGGATGTACGTCGACTTCCAGGTGCCGGAGGCCGCGCTGTCGCGGGTGGAGGCGGGCGCCACGGTGAGTGTCCGCGGCGCGGCGTGGCCGGGCCGGACCTTCGAGGGGAAGGTGCAGACGGTGGACGCGCGGATCGATCCTCAGACCCGGGCGGTCACCGTGCGCGCCGCGTTCGACAACCCCGAGCGGCTGCTGCGCCCGGGCATGCTGCTGGACGTGAGCCTGTTCCAGCCGGCGCGCCAGGCGCTGGTGATCCCGGAGCTGGCCGTCGTGCAGGTCGGGCGCGACTCGTTCGTCTACCGGGTCGATGGCGAAGGCCTGGTCGAGCAGGCGCCGGTGCGCACCGGCGTGCGCCGCGAGGGCCTGGCCGAGATCACCGACGGCCTGGCGGCGGGCGACCGCATCGTGGTCGAGGGCACGGGCAAGCTGCGTCCGGGGGTGAAGGTGGCCGACGCGCCGCAGCCGGCGCCGGATGCGGGCGAGGCACCGGGCGACCGCGGCGGTGGCCGCGCGCCGGGCGCGGGCGGCCCCCCAGGCGCGGGCAGCGGCGGCCGGGGCTGAGCCGATGAAGCTGTCTGACCTGTCGATCAAGCGCCCCGTCTTCGCGATGGTGGTGAGCCTGCTGCTGGTGGTGCTGGGCGCGATGTCGTTCATGCGCCTGACCCTGCGCGAGCTGCCGAACATCGATCCGCCCATCGTCTCGGTCGAGGTGCGCTATCCGGGCGCCTCGGCGGCGGTGGTGGAAACCCGCGTCACCCAGATCCTCGAGGACGGGCTGGCCGGCATCGAGGGCATCCGCACCATCCAGTCGCAGAGCCGCAACGGCCGCGCCGACGTGACCATCGAGTTCAACCTCAGCCGCGACATCGAGGCGGCCGCCAACGACGTACGCGACCGGGTCAGCCGGGTGATGGACCGCCTGCCCGAGGAGGCCGACCCGCCGGAGATCGCCAAGGTCGAGGCCGACGCGGACGTGATCATCTGGCTCAACATGCGCTCCACCGTGATGGACACGATGGAGCTGACCGACTACGCCGACCGCTACGTGGTCGACCGGCTCTCGGCGCTGGACGGCGTGGCCCGGGTGCAGCTGGGCGGCGGCCAGCGCTACGCCATGCGCATCTGGCTGGACCGCGATGCCATGGCCGCGCGCGGGATCACCGCCGGCGACGTGGAATCGGCCCTGCGCGCGGAGAACGTGGAGCTGCCGGCCGGGCGCATCGAGTCGGCCACCCGCGATTTCACCCTGCGCGTCGAGCGCGGCTACCAGGCCCCGGAGCAGTTCGCGCGGCTGCCGCTGGGCCAGGGCGGCGACGGCTACGTGGTGCGGCTGGGCGAGGTGGCCAGGGTCGAGCTGGGGCCGGAGGAGCGCCGCTCCTACCTGCGCAGCAACGGCGTGCCCAACGTCGGGCTGGGCATCGTGCGCACCTCCACCGCCAACGCCCTGGACGTGGCGCGCGCGGCGCGGGCCGAGGCCGAGGCGGTGCAGAAGACCCTGCCCGAAGGCACCGACATCTTCGTCGCCTACGACAGCACGACCTTCATCGAGGCCTCGGTCGAGCGCGTGTACTGGACCCTGGCCGAGGCGATGGTGCTGGTGTTCGGGGTGATCTGGCTGTTCCTGGGCAGCCTGCGCGCGGCGCTGATCCCGGCGATCACCGTGCCGGTGTGCCTGGTGGCCGCGTTCATCGCCCTGTATGCATTCGGCTTCTCGATCAACCTGCTGACCCTGTTGGCCCTGGTCCTGTGTATTGGTCTCGTCGTGGACGACGCCATCGTGGTGCTGGAGAACGTGCAGCGCCGCGCCGACCTGGGCGAGCCGCCGCTGGTGGCCGCGCGCCGCGGCACCACCCAGGTGGCGTTCGCGGTGATCGCCACCACCGCGGTGCTGGTGGCGGTGTTCCTGCCGGTGGGATTCATGGAAGGCAACACCGGGCGCCTGTTCCGCGAGCTGTCCGTCGCGCTGGCCGCGGCGGTGGCGATCTCCGCCTTCGTCGCCCTGACCCTGACCCCGATGATGTGCTCCAAGCTGGTGCGTCCGCACCGCGAGCCGCGCGGGCTCAATGCCTGGATCCAGCGCGGGCTCGCCCGCACCAGCGAAGGGTACGGGCGGCAGGTGGCGCGCCTGGTCGCGATGCGTCGGTGGCGCCTGGTGGGTGCGGTCGTCGCGGCGATGGCGCTGTGCGTGGCCGCCGTGCTCGCGTTGGGCAGCCACGTGCCCAGCGAACTGGCGCCGGCGGAGGACCGCGGCCGCTTCTTCGTGATGGTCGACGGCCCGGAGGGTGCGGGTTTCGACTACACGGTCTCCCAGATCCAGCAGGTCGAGGAGATCATCCTGCGCCAGGTCGGGGCCGATGCGCCGGTGCAACGCGCCAACTCGCGGGTGCCGCGCGGTTTCGGCGGCAGCGAGGAGATGCACACCGGCCAGGTGGTGGTGTTCCTGCAGGACTGGCGCCAGCGCCAGGCCAGCACCGACGAGGTGGTCGCGGCGCTGCGCCGGGACATGGCGGCGCTGCCGGGGGTGCAGGTGCGCGCCAACGTGCCCGGCGGGCTGGTCAGCAGTCGCGGCCAGCGCTACCAGCTGGTGCTCGGCGGGCCCGACTACGCCGAACTGGCGCAGTGGCGCGACCGCATCCTGGCGCGGATGGAATCCAACCCCGGCATCCAGGACCCGGACTCGGACTACAAGGAGACCCGTCCGCAGATGCGGGTGGAGGTGGACCGCGACCGCGCCGCGGACCTGGGGGTGCCGGTGCAGGAGATCGGCCGCACCCTGGAGACGATGATGGGCTCGCGCCGGGTGACCACCTACGTGGACAACGGCGAGGAGTACGAGGTCATGCTCCAGGCCGAGCGCGACAAGCGGGTGGATCCGTCGGACCTGGAGCGCACCTGGGTGCGCGGCGCCGACGGCGCGCTGGTGCCGCTGTCCAACCTGGTCAGCCTGCAGGAGATCGCCGAACCGGGCAGCCTCAACCGCTTCAACCGGCTGCGCGCGATCACCATCAGCGCGGGCCTGGCGCCGGGCTACAGCATGGGCGAGGCCCTGGAATGGACCCGCCAGGTCGCCTCCGAGGAACTGCCCGACTACGCCCAGGTGGACTGGAAGGGCGAGTCGCGCGAATACCAGGAGGCCGGGGGCGCGGTGCTGCTCACCTTCGCCATGGCGCTGCTGGTGGTGTACCTGGTGCTGGCCGCGCAGTTCGAGAGCTTCCTGCATCCGCTGGTGATCATGCTCACGGTACCGCTGGCGGTGCTGGGCGCGCTGATCGGGCTGTGGGTGACCGGCGGCACGCTCAACCTGTTCAGCCAGATCGGCATCGTGATGCTCATCGGCCTGGCGGCCAAGAACGGCATCCTGATCGTGGAGTTCGCCAACCAGCTGCGCGATGACGGCCGCAGCGTGGCCGCCGCGATCTCCGAGGCGGCGCAGGTGCGGTTGCGCCCGATCCTGATGACCTCGGTGGCCACCGTGGTCGGTGCGGTGCCGCTGGTGGTGGCCGGTGGCCCGGGTTCGGCCAGCCGGGCGACGATCGGCATCGTGATCATCTTCGGCGTGGCGTTCTCCACCTTGCTGTCGCTCTACGTGGTGCCGGCGTTCTATGCGTTGCTGGCGCCCTTCACCCGGTCGCCGGACGCGCTGGCCCAGGAGCTGGAGCGGCTGGAGGAAAGCACCCCGCCGGTGGGCGGCCATGGCTGAAGCACGCGACCTGGTCCGCATCCAGGGCGAGGGCTTCGTGCTGCGCCGCTGGCGCGTCGACGACCTGGACGCGCTGCTGGAGCATGCCGACGATCCGGAGGTCGTGCGCGGGCTGAGCGAGCGCTTCCCGCATCCGTACACCCGCGCCGACGGCGAGGCCTTCCTGCACGGCAGGGTGGTGGACCTGGAATGTGCGCTGGCGGTGGTGATCGACGGCCAGGCCTGCGGTGGCATCGGCTTGCGCCCGGGGGTCGGCGAGCGCGCGCATGGCGCGGCGCTGGGCTACTGGCTCGGCCGCCGGCACTGGGGGCGCGGGTACATGACCCGGATCGTGGCCGCCTGGCTGGCCCGCGAGGTGCCGGCCCGCCGGCTGCGGCGGGTCGAGGCCTGGGTGCTGGACGGCAACCGGGCCTCGGCACGGGTGCTGGAAAAGAACGGCTTCCGGTTCGAAGGCACCGCGCGGGCCGCCGTGTGCAAGCAGGGCCGCGACCGGGACCTGCACGGCTACGCCCGGTTGTGGGGCGCGCCGCACGGTTGAGGCGGGCCTTTCCGGCCGGCGCCGGCTGCAGGCACCATGGGCGACCACCCGGGGAGGGAGCGCGCGCGATGGGCAACACCACGACCGTGCCGCGCATGGAGAACCTGGACGCGCTGCGGGGCTTTGCCCTGTTCGGCCTGTTCATGGTGCACATGCCGGAGCTGTTCGAACTGTACTGGCTGGTGCCGGCCACCGATCCGTTCCAGCTGAAGGTGCACGACACCGTGTGGCTGCTGCTGGCGGGCAAGGCCTTCGCGCTGATGGCGCTGTGCTTCGGCGTCAGCTTCTTCATCCTGATGGACAGTGCCTCGCGCCGCGAGGGCGACTTCAGCCTGCGCTTCGTCTGGCGGCTGCTGCTGCTCGGCCTGATGGGCCTGCTGCACGGGCTGTGGTACCGGGGCGACATCCTCGAGGTGCTGGCGGTGATGGGCCTGTTCCTGCTGCCGTTCCACAGGGTACGCAGCAACGGCGTTGTGCTGGCGCTGGCCGCGGTGCTCCTGCTGCAGCCGCTGATGCTGGTGCAGATCGTTGCCGGCCTGCTCGGCGCCGAATGGGCCAACCGCCCGCCCGCCTACTGGGGCATCGAGATCAACCCGCTTTACCTGCATGGCACCCTGGCCGACACGGTGCGGGTGAACGTGCTGGAAGGCCACGGCCAGAAGTGGGCTTTCATGTACGGCTCCGGCCGGCTGAGCCAGATCCTGGGCCTGTCGCTGGTGGGCATGGTGCTGGGCCGGATCGGCTTCTTCTCCCGCGCCGAGGCGTTCGCAAGGACGCGCCTTGCGATGCTGCTGCTGTCGCTGGCCGCCGCCGTGCTGCTGCACTGGCTGCGCGAGCTGCTGTCCGGCCTGGTACCGGCCACCGACACCATGACCATGCCGCGCGATCGCGCCTGGACCGTCCTTGGCAGCCTGTTCGACGTGGCGGTGATGACAGTGCTGATGTCCGGCTTCCTGCTGCTGTACCACGGGCCGGCGCAGCGGCTGCTGGGCGCGCTGGCACCGGCCGGCCGGATGACGCTGACTTTGTACGTCGCCCAGTCGCTGGTCTGCGTGCCGCTGTTCTACGGCTATGGCCTGGGCCTGTACGCCGGCATGACCCAGCTGCAGGCCGTGGCCTGGGGCCTGGTGGGCTTCGCCGCGCAGCTGGCCTTCGCCCACCTGTGGTTCCGGCATTTCCTGTACGGCCCGCTGGAATGGCTCTGGCGCGCGGGTACCTTCCTCTCGCCGCGGGTTCCGTTCCGGCGCAGGACGGTCGCGGCAGCCTGAGTCCGGGACCCGATGCGACGCGGCGCTGCGCGCCGTATCGCGTTGCGGTTATCTTTTCCGCACGGGCGGCGCTGGCCGCCCTTCCCATTCCAGCTCCAACAACGGCCGGAGACACAACCCCGTGGAAGCATTCCTTGCCTGGCTCAACGGCATCATCTGGAGCAATGCGCTGATCGCGCTGTGCCTGGGTGCCGGCCTGTGGTTCACCTTCCGCACCCGCGTGATGCAGGTGCGTGGTTTCGCCGAGATGTGCCGGCTCACGGTCACCGGGCAGAAATCCGACGCCGGCGTCTCCTCGTTCCAGGCGCTGGCCATCTCCATGGCCGGACGCATGGGCATCGGCAACATCGCCGGCGTGGCCACCGCGATCGCCTACGGCGGCCCGGGTGCGGTGTTCTGGATGTGGGTGATGGGCTTCCTCGGTGCGTCCACTTCGTACATCGAATGCACCCTGGCGCAGATCTACAAGGAAAAGGACGCCGAGGGCCGCTACCGCGGCGGCCCGGCGTACTACATCGAGAAGGCCATGGGCCTGAAGTGGTACGCGATGCTGTTCGCGGTCGCGACCATCGTGGCGACCGGCCTGCTGCTGCCGGGCGTGCAGGCCAACGCGATCGCCGACAGCGCCAGCAACGTGCTGTGCGGCAGCGACGCCGGCCTGTGCGCCGCCGCCGGCGGGGCAGGCGCGTTGAAGCTGTGGATCGGCCTGGCGGTGGCGGCATTGCTGGCGCTGATCATCTTCGGCGGCATCAAGCGCATCGCCACCTTCGCCGAGGTGGTGGTGCCGTTCATGGCGCTGGCCTTCATCCTGATGGCGGTCACGGTGATGGTGATGAACGCCGACAAGGTGCCCGGCATGTTCGCCGACATCTTCTCCAGCGCGTTCGGCGCGCACGCGGCCTTCGGCGCCATCATCGGCCAGGCCATCGCCTGGGGCGTCAAGCGCGGCATCTATGCCAACGAGGCCGGCCAGGGCACCGGCCCGCACGCCGCCGCCGCCGCCGAGGTCTCGCATCCGGCCAAGCAGGGCTACGTGCAGGCCTTCGCGATCTACTTCGACACCATGCTGGTGTGCACCTCCACCGCCTTCCTGCTGCTGTCCACCGGCATGTACAACACCTTCCGCGTGGTCGTGGAGGACGGCAGGGAGACGCTGCAAGCCATCGTCAGCGGGGTGCCCGGCGTGCAGCCGTCCGAGGGTGCGCAGTTCACCCAGGCGGCGGTGGAATCGGTGCTGCCGGGCTGGGGCGCGGGCTTCGTGGCGCTGGCGCTGTTCTTCTTCGCCTTCACCACGATCATGGCCTATTACTACATGGCCGAGACCAACCTCACCTACGTGGCCGGGGTGCGCAAGACCCATCCGATGGCGACCCTGCTGCTGCGGCTGGGGATCATCGCCATGGTCGTGTTCGGCGCGTACCACAACGCCGCCATGGCCTGGACCCTGGGTGACATCGGCGTGGGCCTGATGGCGTGGCTGAACATCATCGCCATCCTGATCCTGCAGAAGCCGGCCCTGGCTGCCCTGCGCGACTACGAGCGGCAGAAGAAGCTGGGCATGGACCCGGTGTTCGACCCGGAGGCGCTCGGCATCCGCAATGCCGGCTTCTGGACCGGGAAGAACGCATGAGCAGCCCCTGGGACCGCGGCCCCAGGCCGCCGCGGGACCCGTCGCGCAAGGGCCCGCCGCGCCGGGAGAACGGCGGGCGGCCCACGCATCGCCAGGACGCGTCGCTTCCGCCGCGTCAGACCGACGCGGTGCGGCCATCCCGGCGCGACGATCCCGCGGGGCCGCCGCCAACCGCTGACGCACCCCGCCGCTCCGGACGCGGGCCGGCGTCGGCGCCCTGGCCGCGGCCGGACGCCGCGGAAGCCATCGGCGGGTCGGCGCCTCCGCGCCGCCCATCGCAGCCCGTGCGCCAGGCGCTGCCAGAGCAGCAGCCAGGCCAGGCCGGCCCCGCGCCGCATCCGGCGCGCCGCGACGAGGTGCGCCTGTACGGCATGAACGCGGTGCAGGCGGTCTTCGCCCGGCGGCCGGAGGCGATCCGCAAGCTTTACCTGCTGCAGACCCGGGTCCACGCGCTGCGGCCGCTGCTGGCCTGGTGCGTGCAGCACCGCATCGGCTACCGGGTGGTGGAGCCGGATGACCTGGACCGGCTGGCCGCCAGCACCCACCACGAGGGCGTGGTGGCCGACGTGCTGCGCGTCGAGCCGCACCCGCTGGCGGCATGGCTGGCCTCCCTGGCGCCGGGCGCACCGGCCCTGGGGTTGTGGCTGGACGGCGTGGGCAACCCGCACAACTTCGGCGCGATCCTGCGCTCGGCCGCGCACTTCGGTGCGGCCGTGCTGCTGCCGGGCGACTCCACGCTGGCCTTGTCCGGCGCGGCGGCGCGGGTGGCCGAGGGCGGCGCCGAGGCGGTGCCGCTGGTGCGGCTGCCGGTGGCCGAGGCCGCCCTGTCGCAGCTGCACGCCGCCGGGTTCAGCTCGGCGGCGACCGTGGTGAGCGGCGGCGCGGACCTGTTCGCGATGGCGCCGGACGCGCGCCTGGTCTACGTGATGGGCGCCGAAGGCGAAGGCATGGATGCCGGGCTGGCGCGGGCGTGCCGCCATCGCCTGTCCATCCCTGGAACCGGCGCGGTGGAAAGCCTCAACGTGGCCGCGGCCACCGCGGTGTTCCTGGCCCACTGGGCCGCCGGCCGGCGCTGAGCCGGCGCGGGCGTCGCTGCCCGGCAGCGACGCGCATTGCCACGTGCCCGTGCAGCGCGGTGGCGCTTGCTGATCCCATTCCGCGCCGCCCTGGCCAGGCCGCCTGCAGTGGCTTGGGGTGCGGCCGGCGGCGGCCGTCAGTCCGGTCGGGCGGCTCGCGCGCGCCGTCGATGGCCGCTGGCAAGCCGACCACCCGCCGCGGCGGGCAATTGCCGGACGCCGCGGCCGGCGTCACCGGCGAGCGCAGCGTGGCGCTCGTTCCCGGCCGGATCGGGTGGGTGCCCGGCACGCGCGTTGCGCCCCGGTCGGCCACGCCGGCGGACATCGGCATGGCGCCCGACCACCGTCCTCGATGCCATCCGATTCCGGCCCACGCGGGCCGCAGGGCGTGGCCCGATCAGGGAACCGGCGCCGGGGTCGCGCCCGGACGGCTGCCGAAGTCGCCCTCGGCCTCCGCCGCCAGCCACGCGAATACCGCCCACGCGGCCGCGTTCTGCGCCAGCGCCTGCGGGTCGATCTTGTCCAGGGTGTCGTCGGCGGTGTGGTGCAGGTGGAAGTAGTCGCTGCCATCCTGCGCCAGCCACGCCCAGGTCACGCCCTTGGCCGACAGCGGGATGATGTCCGGGCCGGGGCTGCCCTTGCCAGGCGCATGCGCGATGCCCAGGGGTGCCAGCGCCTGTGCGATCTGCCGGGTGGCGGCGGCCGCGTGCGCCGGGGCCCCGGTGTTGAAGGCATAGATCCGCCCGGCGCCGAAGTCGCTCTCGGCCGCCAGCAGGTGCAGGGCCGCATCGGCGGCGTGCCGCTCGGCGTAGGCCTTGCCGCCGTGCAGTCCCTGCTCCTCGTTGGCATAGGCCACGACCCGGATGCTGCGCGCCGGGCGCTGCGGCATCTGCGCCACCAGGCGTGCGGCAGCCATGGTGATCCCGATGCCGGCCGCGTCGTCCACCGCGCCGGTTCCCAGGTCCCACGAGTCCAGGTGCGCCCCCAGCAGCACGACCTCCTTCGGCCGGCTGCGGCCGGTGATCTCGCCGATCACGTTCTGCGAGGTGTACTCACCGTCCCAGCCGCAATCCAGGGCCAGGCGCACGCTGACCGGGCCGCGCGCCAGCAGGCGGGCAAGCTGGTCGGCGTCGGGGATGCTCAGCGCCGCCGACGGCACCGGGGTGAGTCCCTCGTCGAACCGGGTGATGCCGGTATGGGCGACGCGGTGGTTGTCAGTGCCGGCCGAGCGCATCAGGAAGCCGATCGCGCCCTTGCGGATCGCCAGCGACGGGCCGCGCGAGCGGATCGCGCTGCCGCGACCGTAACCGGAGCCGTCGCGCGCGGCCGGCATCTGGTAGTCGACGAAGGCGATCTTCCCGGCCAGCGCACCGTCCGCGACGGCCTCCAGCGCGGCCAGGTCGGCGAAGCGCACGATCGGCGCCTGCACGGTGCCGCCGGGGCTGCCACCCAGCGCGGTGATCGCCAGCGGCTGGGCGTGCGCGCCGACCACCGCGGCGCTTTCGCTGCGACGCTCCCACTTCGGGAAGGTCACCGGTTCGGTCCAGACCCGGTCAAAGCCCAGTTCGCGGAACTTGGCCTGCGCCCACGCCACCGCCCGCGCGTCGGCCTCGCTGCCGGGCAGGCGCGGGCCGATTTCGGTGGTCAGCGATTCGGTGACCTTCCACGCGGTGTCGTCGGCCAGTGCGCGCTCGCGCAGCGAGTCGGCCTGCTCCAGCGCCCGCTCGGGGATACGGGTTTGGGCGGCGGCGGCCAGCGGGACCAGCAGGGCGGCGGCAAGCAGGGCAAGGCGCATGCGGAAGGGCTCCGGCGTAAAGAACGCGAGCCTAGCAAAGCCCCGGCGGCCGCTCCCGTGCGCATGGTCACGGCAGCGGCGGTCGCGAGTCAGCGCGGGGGCACCTGCAGCGAATCGCGGATCTGGCGCAGCAGCAGCACTTCCTCGCTGGGCGCGGCTGGCGCGGCCGGCGCTTCCTCCTCCTTCTTCTTGCGCGCCAGGCGGTTGACGCCCTTGACCAGCAGGAAGATGGCGAAGGCCACGATGATGAACTGGATGACGGTGTTGAAGAACTCGCCGTAGGCGATCACCACTGCCGGTATCTCGCTGCCATCAGGCGCCACCCGTGCCGGCGCCAGCGTCCAGGCCAGGTCGGAGAAATCCACGTTGCCGATCAGCCAGCCCAGCGGCGGCATGATCACCTTGTCCACCAGCGCGCTGACGATCTTGCCGAAGGATGCGCCGATCACCACGCCGACGGCGAGGTCGATCACGTTGCCGCGCATCGCGAATTCCTTGAATTCGCTGATCATGCCCATCCTGCTTCTCCTGTCTGTCCGGTGCCGCGCGGGGCGGCGGGTGCGCACGCAGGTTAGCGCGCGCGGCGTGTGGCGGCGGTCAGGCCGCGATGATCGTGCCCTGCAGGCTGGCCACGCCCTCCAGACGTGCGTGGAAGCGGTCGCCCGGCTGCAAGGAGGCCACCCCGGCGGGCGTTCCCATGAACACCAGGTCGCCGGCGCGCAAGGCATACAGGCGGGACAGCTCGTGCAGGATCTCCGGCACGTTCCAGATCAGGTCCGACAGCGGCGCGCGCTGGCGCAGCTGGCCATTGACCTGCAGCTCCAGCACGCGCGCGTCCAGCGCACCGGCCTCGGCGGCCGGGACCAGTTCGCCGACCGGTGCGGAATGGTCGAACCCCTTGGCGGTATCCCAGGGCAGGCCCCTGGCCTTGGCCGCGGCCTGCAGGTCGCGGCGGGTCAGGTCCAGGCCGACGGTGTAGCCGTACACCAGCGCCCCGGCATCCTCCACCGCGAGCACGCCCGGCGGCGCGTCGTGGCCGATCGCCACCACCAGCTCCACCTCGTGGTGCAGGTCCGCAGTCGCTCGGGGATAGGGCACGGTGTCGCCGGTGGCCACCGCGTCGGCCGGCTTCATGAAGAACACCGGGCTGCCGCGCTCGGCGGGTGAAGCCGGGACCTCGGCGCCCATCTCGCGTGCGTGGTCGGCGAAGTTGCGCCCGACGCAGTAGATCCGGCGCACCGGGAAGCGGCCACCGCCGCGCACCGTCAGCCGCGGAAGCGCGGGGGCCGGAATCACGTCGTGAGAATCTGCTGCTGCGCTCATGCCGCGGCCCGTCATTGGGGGCCGCACAGTCTAGCCGGCGCCGGCGCGCGAGGTCAGCGGGGCAGGGCCTGGCGACGCAGGACGCGGTACTCGGCATCCATCACGCTGCCGGTGGCCGCCGCACGCGGAACACGCCCGCGCAGCAGCTTCCAGGCCAGCCCGCCGGCGATCATCGCCGCGCCGACGAACACGCTGAAGAAGACCAGCAGCGCCAGCAGGGCCAGGCCGACCAGGCCCAGGCCGGCGCGCAGCAGGGGATGACGCGGCTTGCGTGGCTGCAGCAGCTCGTGCAGGCGGGCGGTGTCGAAACGGAAGAAGCGATGGTGCATTACAGGTGCCGTGCCAGAATGGCGGGTGCCGGCAGTATCGGCGTGATGTTCCGGTGGGGTGTGATGAATCTGTTAAACCAGGAACCACTGCTCAGTCTGGATTCGATTCCCGACGGGGGGCTGGTCGAAGCCACCGCACGGGTGGATGGCGAGCCCGAGTCGCTGGTGGTCCACCGCCAGGGCGACGCCGTGCGCGCGTGGCTCAACGTGTGCCCGCATGCCGGGCGGCGCCTGGACTGGGCGCCGGGCCAGTTCCTGCGGAGCCGGGAGGGCCAGCTGGTGTGCGCGGCCCACGGCGCGGCGTTCGAACTGGAGGGCGGCCTGTGCGTGTCCGGGCCGTGCCGTGGCGACGCCCTGCGCGCGGTGCCCGTGGCGGTCCGCGACGGGCAGGTGTGGCCGGCCTGAGGCCGCCGCACGCGCGGCTCAGCGGCCCCAGAACATCAGGTTGACCACTGTCACCGCCACCACCGCGTAGGCCAGCGACAGCGGGCCGCCCACGCGCCAGAGCTGGCGCGAGGTGTAGCCGGCCGGTCCGGCGATCATCGAGATCACCGGGTTGGAGACGGTCATCAGGTTGTTGGAGGCCGACAGCGCGGTGATCAGCGCGAACGCGGTCGGGTCGCCGCCTACCGCCAGCGCCAGGTTGATCGCGATCGGCACCATCACGATGGTCGCCCCCACGTGGCTGATGACCAGCGAGAACCCGGTGGTCAGCAGCGCCACCACGATCTGCACCACCCAGGGCGGCGTGCCCTGCGGCAGCCGGTCCAGGGTGTTGCCGGCCACCCACGCGGCCGCGCCGCTGCTGTCCATGGCCCAGCCCAGCGGGATCAGGCAGGCGGTCAGGAACACCGTCTTCCAGTTGATGGCCGAGTAGGCCTCGTCCATCTTCAGCACGCCGGCCAGCAGCATCCCGGCCACGCCGGTCATCAGGATCAGCGACACCGGCAGCCGCGCGAACAGGGCCACGGCGATGGTGAAGGCGAAGATCGCCATGGCGATCTTGAACTTGTGCGGGCGCTGTTCGCCCTTGGGGTAGTCGGTCACCACCGCGAAGTCGCGGCTGCGCGCGGCTTGGGCCAGGTCCTGCCAGAAGCTGTGGAACACCAGCATGTCGCCGGCACGCAGGGCGACCGAGCGCACGTCGTCGCGGATCACCTGCTTGTCGCGGTTGATCGCCAGCAGGCTGATGCCCAGCCGCTGGCGCAGCCGCATCTCGCGCGCGCTCTTGCCGATGAACGAGGAAGTCGGCGGCACCACCGCCTCGGAGATGCCGGCGCGCGCCGGATTGAACAGGTCGCCGAGGTTGCGCAGGCGCGAGGACATGCGCAGGAAGTGGTTCTGGGCGAAGTCGGCCACCTGCTGGCGCGGGCCCATCACCCCGAGCACGCTGTTGACCCAGATGCGCATGTCCGCCGGCGGCGCCAGGCGGGTGTCGTTGCCGGTCTTCAGTGCCAGCAGCAGCGGCGCGTCGTGCAGGGTCTCGGCTTCGCCCACCGTCATGCCCACCAGCGGGCTGTCGGCGGTGACCGCCAGCTCGTACACGTCGCCGTCGATGCCGTAGGTGCGGGCGAAGTAGCCCCCGGTGCTGGACGGGGTGGCGTTCTCGCCGCCGGTTTCGCCGGCCAGCCTGCGGTTGCCGTGGAAGCGGAAGTACAGCAGCGATACCAGCAGCAGCGCCAGCCCGACCGGTGCCGGGGCGAACATCGGCAGCGGCTCCAGGGTGGCCATGCCCGAAGGCAGGTTGTTGTTGGCCGACACCAGCAGGTCGTTGAGCAGGATCAGCGGCGAACTGCCGACCATGGTCAGGGCCGCGCCGGTGACGATCGCCGCGGCGATCGGCAGCAGCAGCCGCGACAGCGCCAGCCCGGTGCGCGTGGACAGGCGCGCCGCCACCGGCAGGTACAGCGCCATGACCGAGGGGTTCTGCATGAACGAGGAATTGAGGCCGGCGATGGCGGTGGTCATCAGCAGCAGCCGCTGTTCCACGCCGTGGCCGCGCCGCAGCAGCCACGCGGCCAGCCGGTTCAGGGCACCGGTGCGGTCCAGCCCGGCGCCCAGGATCATGGTGGCCATGATGCTGATCACCGCGTTGCCGGAGAAGCCGCTGAAGATCTCCTCCGGCGCCACCAGCCCGGTCACGCCCAGCACCACCAGCACCACCAGCGCGACCAGGTCGGCGCGGATGCGGTCGAACAGGAACATCGCCATGGTGAACCCGACCAGGCCCAGCACCAGGCGCATGTCGTTGGTCAGGGTCAGGCCGTCTTCCATGGCACCCGCTCCCTCAGTCCCTGGCGGTGACGCGGCGGCCGCGGCGGCGGCCGCATGCCGGGTGCGCGATGGCGGCCAGGTCCCGGTTCATCGTGCCGGAGGCTGCGGCAACGGCAGGTCGGTGCGGTCGTAGAGCAGGTCCCACACGCCGTGGCCCAGCTTCAGTCCGCGGCGTTCGAAGTGCGTTTCCGGGCGCCATTCCGGACGCGGCACGTGGCCTCGCGGACCGGCGCGGTTGGCCAGGCCGGCGGTTTCCTCGAGCACGTCCCACATGTGCGCGGCGTACGGCTCCCAGTCGGTGGCCAGATGCAGGCGGCCACCGGGCCGCAGCTTGCGTGCCAGCAGAGCCGCGAACTCCGGCTGCACCAGGCGGCGCTTGTTGTGCCGCTTCTTGTGCCACGGATCGGGGAAGTAGATGCGGATCTCGTCGAGGCTGGCGTCGGCCACCTCGTGGCGCAGCACTTCCACCGCGTCGTGGTGGTAGATGCGGACGTGGTCGCTGCCGTCCTCGGCCAGCGCGTTGAGCAGGCGGCCCACGCCCGGGGCGTGCACTTCCAGCCCGATGTAGTTGCGCGCCGGATCCTGCCGCGCGGCGAAGCGCAGCGCCTCGCCGTTGCCGAAGCCGATTTCCAGCACCAGCGGCGCGCTGCGCCCGAAGGCGGCGTCGTAGTCGCGCACCTGGCCGGTGTAGTCCAGGCCGAAACGCGGCCAGGCCTGGTCGAACGCGCGCTGCTGGGCCGGCGTGAACCGGCCCTGGCGCAGGACGAAACTGCGGATCTCGCGCCGGCCCTCGCCCGGGGTGTAGGGTTTGGGCGGCGCCTTGGCGCCTTCGCTGGTGAACGGGTCGGTCATCGTCAGCCGATCAGCCCGTCCACCGGCGAGGAGGCGCTGGCGAAGCGCTTGCGCGGGATGCGCCCGGCGCGGAACGCCTCGCGCCCGGCCTCGACCGCCTTGCGCATGGCGCTGGCCATCAGCACCGGATCGCGCGCACCGGCGATGGCGGTGTTCATCAGCACCCCGTCGCAGCCCAGCTCCATGGCGATGGCCGCATCCGAGGCGGTGCCCACGCCGGCGTCGACGATGATCGGCACCTTGGCGTTCTCGATGATCTCCAGCAGGGTGTAGCGGTTCTGGATGCCCAGGCCCGAGCCGATCGGGGCGGCCAGCGGCATCACCGCGCAGCAGCCGATCTGCTCCAGCTGGCGGGCCAGGATCGGGTCGTCGGAGGTGTAGACCATCACGTCGAAACCGTCCGCCACCAGCAGCTCGGCGGCCTTGAGGGTCTGCACCACGTCGGGGTACAGGGTGCGCTGGTCGCCCAGCACTTCCAGCTTGACCAGGGAGTGGCCGTCCAGCAGCTCGCGCGCCAGGCGGCAGGTGCGCACCGCGTCCTCGGCGGTGTAGCAGCCGGCGGTATTGGGCAGGATCGTGTAGCGCTCCGGCGGCAGCACGTCGAGCAGGTTGGGCTCGCCCGGGTTCTGGCCGATGTTGGTGCGGCGGATGGCGACGGTGACGATCTGCGCGCCGGCGGCCTCGGTGGCGCGCGCGGTCTCGTCCAGGTCCTGGAACTTGCCGGTACCGGTCAGCAGGCGGGAGGTGAAGGTCCGGCCGGCGATGACCAGCGGATCGGGCGTGGGGGCATTGTTCATCGGGCGATTATGGCCCGCGTGGCGTGCAGGCGGAACCGGCGCGGGCGCCCGGGCGCCGCCGCCGGCCAGGTTTGCCCCGCAGGCGGACGTTCGCCGCCTCAGCCGCCGCCCAGCGCGTGCACCACCTCGATCTGGTCGCCCTCGGCCAGCGCGTGGCCGGCGTGGCTGCCGCGCGGCACGATCTGGCCGTTGATCTCCACCGCCACCCGGCGCCCGGCCAGGCCTTCGGCTTCCAGCAGCGCCGCCAGGGTGGTTCCGGCCGCGAGCGTGCGCGGCTCTCCGTTGAGCACGATGTCCATGGCCGGGATTGTCGCATCCCGGCACGCGTGCCGCACCGCAGCGTGGAGGGCGCCCCGGCATCGCGGATCATTGACCACACACCCCCGTATCCCCCCACCCGCCAGGGCCGCCAGCGCGGCCGCCACGGCACCGAGGAGCCCCGATGTCCAAGTCCTTCCCCCTTCGCAGGCTGCTGCCGATCGCCCTGGCGGCGGCCGTGGCCCCGGCCATGGCCGGCGAGTACAGCCGCACCGTGTTCTTCGGCGACAGCCTGACCGATTCGGGCCATTTCCGCGGGCAGTTCCCGGCGTCGGTGCGCCCGTTCACCGGCAAGTTCACCACCAACCCGTCGCTGGTGTGGGCGGAGTACGTGGCGCGGTATTACCGCACCGACGCCAGCACGGCGGTCGAGGGCGGGGACAACTACGCCCAGGGCGGCTCACGCGCGGCTGCGGCCAGCGCGCCGGCCGACAGCACCCTGGCCCAGGTCGGCACCTACCTGGCCGCCAGCGGCGGCAAGGCCGACGCATCGGCCCTGTACACGGTGTGGACCGGTGCCAACGACATCTTCGCGGTGGCCGCCGGCGCCCCGGCCCAGGCCACCATCGCCGGTGCCGTGGCCGGCACCGTGCAGGCGGTCGGGGCGCTGGATGCGGCCGGCGCGCGCTACATCCTCGTGCCGAACCTGCCGGACATGGGCATCACCCCCAACGCGATCGCCGCCGGGCCGGCTGCCCAGGCCTCGCTCACCGCGCTGGCGGCCGGTTACAACCAGGCCCTGTACGGCGCGCTGGGCCAGGCCGGCTACCGGGTGATCCCGCTGGACACGTTCACCCTGCTGCGCGAGATCGCCGCCAGCCCGGCCACCTACGGCCTGGCCAACGTCACCGGCACGGCCTGCCAGCCGCCGGGCTCCAGCTCGCTCACCTGCAACCCGGCGTCGCTGGCGTCGCCGGACGCCGGCTCCACCTACCTGTTCGCCGACGGGGTGCATCCGTCCGGTGCCGCCCACGCGATGCTCGGCCAGTATGCGCTGTCGGTGCTGGAGGGGCCGCGCCTGGCCGCGATCATCCCGCACTCGGCCACGGTGACCGGGCGCAGCCGCGCCGACCAGGTCGCCGCCCACGTGGCCACCGGCCCGCAGGCGGCGGGCGTGCGCGGGTGGGGCGGGCTGCGTGCCGACCACCAGCGCTACGACAGCGGTGCCCTGTACGACGGCGTCGCCCCGGCGGCGCTGTTCGGCGTGGACTGGTCCACCGGCAACGGCCTGGTGGCTGGCGGCTTCGCCGGCCATGGCCGGATGGACGCCGACTTCGGCGGGGGGCGCGGCGGCTTCCGCCAGTCCGACACCACCGTCGGCGCCTTCCTGGGCTGGTACGGGCAGCGGGCATGGGTCAACGCGCAGGCCAGCCACACCCGCGTGGAGGTGGACATCGATCGTGACGTGGCCCTGGGTCCGGCGCTGCGCCGCCACTCCGGCACGACCGATGGCACGGTCAACGCGTTCGGCGCGTCCGGCGGCCTCGCCTTCGGCGAAGGCGCCCTGCGCCACGGCCCGGTGGCCGCCCTGCTCTGGCAGGAGGTGCGGCTGGATGGCTGGACCGAGGGCAGCCCGTCCTCCAGCGCGCTGCTGCTGCCGGACCAGTCGCGCGACTCGCTGCTCGGCAGCCTGGGCTGGCAGGCAAGCTACCAGATCGATGCGGTGCGGCCGTACGTGCGCGCCACCTGGGACAAGGAGTTCGAGGACGCACCGGCGCAGGCCACTGCACGCCTGCAGACCCTGCCGGGCGTGGAGTACGCCGTGCCGGGGCTGGACTTCGACGACGCCTACGGCACGGTGGTGCTGGGGGCGACGTTCAGCCTGTTCGGCCTGGAGGCCGACCTCGGCGCGCGCGCTACCGTGGGCCACGCCGGCGGCAGCGATGCCGGCGTGTTCCTCGGGCTGGGCGGAAGCTTCTGAACATCGGCCCGCGTCGCGGGCCCCGGCCGTTGCGCCGGTGCCCCGCGGCCGCATAGACTCTGCCGCATGCGGGTGTAGTTCAATGGTAGAACTGCAGCTTCCCAAGCTGCTAGCGTGGGTTCGATTCCCATCACCCGCTCCATGTTCCGCAAAACGCCGCGCGCCGTCGCGGCGTTTTGCGTTCCAGACGATGGCACACCGGACCGAGCGATGAAGCTGGCGATCCTTTCCCGCAACGGTTCGCTGTACTCGACCCGGCGCCTGGTCGAAGCCGCGCGCAGCCGCGGGCATACGGTGCGGGTGCTCGACCCGCTGCGCTGCTACATGCGCATCGCGCCGGGCGGGTTCGCCATGCGCTACAAGGGCCGGCCGGTGGCCGGCTACGACGCGGTGATCCCGCGCATCGGCACCTCGGTCACCCGTTACGCCACCGCGGTGCTTCGGCAGTTCGAGCTGATGGGCAGCTGGACCCCGAACCCCTCCGACGCGATCCTGCGCTCGCGCGACAAGCTGCGTGCCCACCAGCTGCTGGCCGCGCAGGGAATCGGCCTGCCGACCACGGTTTTCGGCGACAACCCGGACGACACCGACGACCTGCTCTCGCTGCTGGGGCCGCCGCCGCACGTGGTCAAGCTCAATGAGGGCACCCAGGGCGCGGGCGTGGTGCTGACCGAGAAGCGCTCGGCCTCCAAGGCCATGGTGGAGGCGCTGCGCGGGCTGTACGCCAACTTCCTGGTGCAGGAGTTCGTGGCCGAGGCCGAAGGTGCGGACCTGCGCTGCTTCGTGGTCGGCGACCGGGTGGTGGCGGCGATGCGCCGCCAGGCACCGGAGGGCGAGTTCCGCTCCAACCTGCACCGGGGCGGCCAGGCCAGCGCCGCCGAGGCCAGTGTTGTCGAGCAGGAGATGGCGGTGCGCTCGGCCCAGGCGCTGGGGCTGGAAGTGGCCGGGGTGGACCTGGTGGCCTCGGTCCGTGGACCGCTGGTGCTCGAGGTCAATTCGACCCCGGGCCTGGAGGGGATCGAGGGCGCCTGCGGGGTCGATGTTGCCGGGGCGGTGATCGAACACGTGGCCCTGCGCGCCCGCCTGCGCCCGCAATGATCCGGCGCCTGCCGGCCTGCCGGCGTGCCGGCCCCGCCGGCTTTAACGGCCCTTTAATCGCCCCGCCCGTAGTCTCGGCCGGACCGCAGCTCCTGCGTCCGGGCCGGATCCTCGTCCGGCCGGATCCGGAAAGTACGGCAATCGGGGCAATTCTTGGCCCAGGCGGTCCCCCGGCCTGGGCCTTTTTGTGCCCCGCCGACCGGGTGCTGTTTGCCCCGTCACATGGCGATGGGCAGAATCGGGGCGACCAAGCGTCGCGTCGGCGCATCCCGAACAGAAGGTGATCATGAAGAAGCTGCTGCTGCTGTCGCTGCTGGGACTGTCCCTGGCCCACGTCCATGCCCGGGCGTCGGACGGTACCGTGGATGTCTCCGGCGCAGGCGGCTTCGAGGCCCAGCGCAGCGCCGTGCTGCAGGCGCTGGATGACGGCAAGACCTACGCCGAGATCTCCCCTGACAACCGCCGCCGCGTGGTTGCCTCGCTCAACCGGATCTCCAGCCTGCTGGGTGGCCGCGCGCCGGCGGACCTGCCGGAGGCTGCACGCGTGGAAGTTTTCAACGAACAGGAAGTGGTCAACACCCTGCTGACCGGCGCGCGGGCGGACAGCCGCGTGGTATGCGTGCGGGAGAAGAAGACCGGCTCCAACCGGCCCACCAACAACTGCAAGACCGTGGCCGAGCGCCGCCGTGACCACGAACAGACCCAGAACGCGCTGATGAACAACCGCGGCGTGAACCTGCCCCCGTCCAACTGAGATCCTATGCGCATCCTGGTCATCGAAGACAACAGCGACATCGCCGCCAACCTCGGCGACTACCTCGAGGACCGCGGCCATACCGTGGACTTCGCCGCCGACGGCGTCACCGGCCTGCACCTGGCGGTGGTGCACGATTTCGACGCCATCGTGCTGGACCTGAACCTGCCGGGCATGGACGGCATCGAGGTCTGCCGCAAACTTCGCAACGAGGCGCGCAAGCAGACTCCGGTGCTGATGCTTACCGCGCGCGACAGCCTGGAAAACAAGCTCGCCGGCTTCGACTCCGGCGCAGACGACTACCTGATCAAGCCGTTCGCCCTGCAGGAGGTGGAAGTGCGGCTCAACGCACTGGCGCGCCGCGGCAAGGGCGTGCAGACCCGGGTCCTCAACACCGGCGACCTGGAGTACAACCTGGACACCCTCGAGGTGCGGCGCGAGGGCCGGCTGCTGCAGCTCAACCCGACCGCGCTGAAGATCCTGCAGGCGCTGATGGAGGCGTCCCCGGCGGTGGTCACCCGCCAGGAGCTGGAGACGCGGGTCTGGGGCGAGGAGCTGCCGGATTCCGATTCGCTGCGCGTCCACATCCACGGACTGAGGGCGGTGGTCGACAAGCCGTTCCCCACGCCGTACATCCAGACGCGCCATGGCATCGGCTACCGCATCGCCGCCCCCGAAGGTGGCAACTGACGCGACGCCGGCGGAACCACCGCCGGCACCGCGGCGTACGCGCCGGTTCCGGCGGCGGCTGCGCACCCGCATCATCCTGTCCTTCCTGCTGCTGGGCACCGGCCTGACGGCACTGTTCGCGTTCCTCACCGACTACGCGCGCCAGCGCGTGGAGAGCCAGCTGGTCGAGGACGTGATGAACCGCAACATCAACGAGTACGCGCGCCGGTTCTACCTCAACCCGGACAATGCGCGCCCCGAGCTGCCGGTGCAGCAGATGTACGGGAGGGTGGTCAAGCGCGAGGACTTCGAGCAGCTGCGGCTGGACGAGCCGGACTGGTACGAGTTGCCGGACGGCATCCACAACATCACCGGCCGGGACGAGCAGGGCGAGCCGTTCGCCTACAAGCTGGCCGTGCGCAAGACGCCGGAGGAATGGTTCTTCCTGGCCTACGACATGACCCAGGCCTTGCGCGGCGAGGCCCAGCTCAAGCGCGCGCTGTTCGCCTCGCTGCTGCTGTTCAGCGCGCTGTCGTGGCTGATCGGGTGGTGGTCCGCCTCGCGGGTGATGCGCCCGGTGACCGAGCTGGCGCAGCGGCTGCGTGCCTACCGTGGCAGCAGCCAGCCGAAGAAACTGGCCGGGCATTTCCCGGAGGACGAGGTCGGCCAGCTGGCCGAGGCGCTGGACAACTACTCCACCCGCCTGACCGAGGTGGTGCAGCGCGACCGCGAGTTCAACGCCGACGTCAGCCACGAGTTGCGCACGCCGCTGGCGGTGATCAAGGGCGCCGTCGAGCTGCTGCTGTCGCGCCCTGAAATGGACGAACGCACCCGCGCCCGGCTGCTGCGGATCCAGCGCGCCGAGCAGCAGTGCAGCGACCTGATCGGTTCGCTGCTGCTGCTGTCGCGCAACGAGCGCGGCCAGGGCCACAGCGACGTGGCCCAGGTGGCCGAGCAGCTGCTGGAATCGCATCGCGCCCAGCTCGGCGGCAAGTCGCTGGAGCTGCGCCTGGAGGATCCGGGCCCACCGCTGGTGGTCGAAGCCCCGGAGGCGGCCCTGTCGGTTGCACTGGGCAACCTGATCGGCAACGCGGTCAAGTACACCCCGTCCGGCGAGGTGGTGGTGCGCCTGGTGGAACGCGGCGTGCAGGTCGTGGACACCGGGCCAGGGCTGAGCAGCGAGGACGCCGACGGCCTGTTCCGTCGCGGCTACCGCGGCACCCACGCCGGCCACTCGCAGGGCGCGGGCATCGGCCTGTCGATCGTCAGCCGGCTGTGCGAGCTCTATGGCTGGGACGTGAGCGTGCGGCCGCGCGCGGACGGGCAGCACGGGGTGGTGGCCACCCTGGCCTTCAGCGGCCACGGGGGCGGCCGGCCCTGAAGCGGGAGTCGTCCCTGGCCGCGCGCCAGGGCGGCTAGAGCTTCAGCCACAGGCAGCCGAAGCGCCGCTCCAGGTTGAAGACGGTGCGTGCGGGCGCAGCCGACCCGGGCAGCACCTGCTCCACCCGCAAGCCCACCGTGCGTGGCGGCGCGGCGGGCCGCGGGGGGCTGGCCGGCGCCGGCGGCTCCGGCAGGGCGGCGCGGGTGTCTTCCGGCGCGGTGCTGTCGCCGGTGCTTATCCATTCCGGCAGCCAGCGCGCGGGGCCGGTGCGCGGGGCCGGCGCGGGCGTGCCACCTGCGCCCGCGACCTGCGCCGCCATGTCGCGCACCGGGGCCGGGGCCGCGGGCGGGTCTTGGACGGCCGACATCACCGGGGCGACCTCAAGCAATGGGCGGGATGCGACCCGCTCCAGCTGGTCGAGTACCCGGCTGGCGGCGGCGCCGGACACTCCGACCCAGTCGTACAGGCCAGCCAGGCGGTTGCTGTCACCGCTGCCGACCGCCGCGCCCAGTTCGCCGGCCAGCTGGGCGGCGGTGCGCGGGCAGCCGCCCGGCAGTGGCCCGCGTCGGATGCCGCTGCCGCGGGCGGCGGCCCCGGTGGCGAACGCCGCCGGCGCGGCGGCGCCGACGTCCGCGCAGGCCCGGTCGGTGAACACGGCCCGCCCGCTGGCATCGATGCAGCGCTTGACCGCCTGCGCCGGCGACGGCGCGGGCCAGGCAGCCAGTGCCAGGGCGAGCAGGGACAGCGCGAGCGGGGGACGGATCATCGCCGCGAGCCTAGCGGCGCCGGGCGTGGAGGAAAAGCGATGGCCGGGCGTTCATGCCAGGCGCTGCAGCACCGCCTCGGTCGGCCGCGCCAGGTTCAAGGTGTAGAAGTGCAGGCCGGGGGCGCCGCCGGCGGTCAGGCGCCGGCACAGGTCGGCCACCACGTCGGCCCCGAACTCGCGCACCGCCGCCGCGTCGTCTCCGAAGGCCTGCATGCGGCGGGCGATCCAGCGCGGGATCTCGGCGCCGCACGCCTCCGAGAAGCGCCGCAGCTGGGTGAAGTTGGCGATCGGCATGATCCCCGGGATGATCGGCACGTCCACGCCCAGCCGTTGCGCATCGTCCACGAAGCGGAAATACGCGTCGGCGTTGTAGAAGTACTGGGTGATGGCCGCGTCCGCGCCGGCGTCGACCTTGGCCTTGAAATGGCGCAGGTCGGCCAGTGCGTCCTCGGCCTGGGGATGGGTCTCCGGATAGGCCGCCACCTCGATGCGGAAGCGGTCGCCGTGTTCGGCACGGATCAGTTCCACCAGCTCGGCGGCATAGCGCAGGTCGCCGGGAAAACCCATGCCCGAAGGCAGGTCGCCGCGCAGGGCGACGATGCGCCGGCAGCCGATGGCCCGGTACAGCTTGAGCAGCTCGCGGATCTCCTCGCGGTTGCCGCCCACGCAGGACAGGTGCGGCGCCGCCTCGAAGCCATGGTGCTGGTTGAGGTGGCGCACGGTCTCGGCGGTGTAGCTGAGGGTGGAGCCACCGGCGCCGAAGGTGCAGGACACGTACTCCGGCGCGTGCGCGGCCAGCCGCGTCGCGGCGCGCTCGAGCTGGGTGCGCTGCTCGTCGGTCTTGGGCGGGTAGAACTCGAAGCTGATCTGCGTCATCGCGGCGGTCCTGCTGAACGCCGGCGATCATATCTCTTTATCGCGATGGATGGGAAAAGTGGTTGCAGCTGCAGCAGGCCGCCGCCGTGCCGGCGCTCGGCTAGACTCCCGGCCCGATCCACGCACCCCCGCCCCCATGTCCATCGTCCTGACGCCCTTCGCCCGCACCCGCCTGTTCCCGCGCCAGCCGCGCGGCAACACCATCCGCGACTGCACGGCGGAGGAGTTCGAGCAGCACCTCAACGCGCATCCGCCGCTGCACGTGCTGGCGGGCTATGCGCCCTTCTGCCGGCTGCATGTCTACCGCAACTGGACCAGCACCCGCTGCCTTACGGTGCCGGTCACCGACGCCAACCGCCACCTGCTGCGCTCGGCCTACGAGGCCCGCAGCCGCGAGGAACTGCCGGTGCTGGTGCGCTGGTTCGAAGGCGTGGAGCCGGCGGTGGCCGACTACCTGGTGGTGATCCTCTACAGCGCCGGGCAGCTGGCGCGCGAGGGCAGCCCGGTCGAGGCGGACTGGGGCGTGGTCGGCTGCCTGTACACGCGCGAGCCGCAGGAGATTCCCATGGCACCGGTCACGATGATGCGCAACGCCCTGGGCGTGGAGGAGGGGGGATCGGGCGTGCCGCTGGACCGCGAGGCCTACCGCCGCAGCGTCGAATTCTGGGAGCACAACGCGAACTGGCGGCCCTGAGCGGCGCGGCCTGCCACGCGAGGCTCAGGAAGCGCCGCTTCCGGCCGATCTATCGGTGCAGGCTCCGCCGGGGCCCTGGCCCGGCATGCCCGGCGCCGGCCCGCTTCCTCCACCGCCGACCCGCCATGAACATCTTTCCGATCATCCTGATGACCGTTTTCGCAGGCTGGGCCGTCAGCGCCACGGCCGTCTCGGTGGTCTACGCGCGGCGCCTGCACCACGAGCGGGCCGCGCACGGCGAGGCGCAGGAGCGCAATGGCCGCTATCGCGCCGCGTTGCGCCGGGCCGAGGAGAAGGCGGCCGCGGTGGCGGTCCAGTTCGAGGCGCTGCAGCGCGAGAACGCCGGCCTGCGCCAGGCGATGGAGGACAGCCAGGCCCGGCCGGCCGAGCGGCCGCTGCCGACGGTGATGATCGACTGCCTGGACCTCTCCGGCGAGATCGGAACGCTGTTCGAGCACGTGGCCCGCGTGGCCACCGCCATCCGCGACCACAGCGCCTATACCCGCGGCCACTACGGGCCGGAGCACAACAAGGCGCGCTACGACCTGCTGTGGCTGTCCGACTGCCTGCATACCTTCGACCGCCTTGGCCGGGCCCTGGCCGCCGGCAGCCAGCGGTCGCTGGCCGAGGCCTGCCAGGAACTGCTGGGGATGTACGACGCCTACCTGGTGGACAGCTCGGGCTATGACAGCCGCGACACCTTCCAGCGCCTGTCCGCCCGGGTTCCGCTGGCCGGCGTGTCCGACGCGATCCGCTCGATCGCGATGAAGACCGCCGCGCCGCCGGAAGGGCCGGTGCCGGGGTCCGGCCTGGCGCCGGGCCAATCTGGCGGGCTTGCCTTGCCCGCAGCCCCGGTCGCCGGCGTCCGCGCCTGACGTTTCGCCCCGGCCGGATGCGGGAACGGGCGCCCTGGGGCGCCCGTTCCGGTGACAGCCGCTTGCGGGACGCCGCTCAGTAGCGGTAGTGCTCCGGCTTGAACGGGCCTTCCACCGGCACGCCGAGGTAGTCGGCCTGTTCGGGGGTCAGCCTGGTCAGCTTCACGCCGATCTTCTCCAGGTGCAGGCGCGCCACTTCCTCGTCCAGCTTCTTGGGCAGGATGTAGACCCTGGCCTCGTAGCTGTCTCTGTTCGCCCACAGCTCGATCTGCGCCAGGGTCTGGTTGGCGAAGGAGTTGGACATCACGAAGCTCGGGTGGCCGGTGGCGCAGCCCAGGTTCACCAGGCGGCCTTCGGCCAGCAGGAAGATGCTGTGGCCGCCGGCGAAGGTGAACTTGTCCACCTGCGGCTTGATGTTGGTCTTGACCGCCCCGGAGGCGTACAGCGCATCGACCTGGATCTCGTTGTCGAAGTGGCCGATGTTGCAGACGATGGCCTGGTCCTTCATCGCCTGCATGTGCTCCAGGCGGATGATGTCCTTGTTGCCGGTGGTGGTGACGTAGATGTCGGCCTCGCCGAGGGTGTCCTCGACCGTCTTGACCTCGTAGCCTTCCATCGCCGCCTGCAGCGCGCAGATCGGATCGATCTCGGTCACGATGACGCGGGCGCCGTAGGCGCGCAGCGAGGCGGCCGAGCCCTTGCCGACGTCGCCGTAGCCACAGACCACCGCGACCTTGCCGGCCAGCATCACGTCCATCGCGCGCTTGAGGCCGTCGGCCAGCGACTCGCGGCAGCCGTAGAGGTTGTCGAACTTGCTCTTGGTGACCGAGTCGTTGACGTTGATCGCCGGCACCAGCAGCTTGCCGGCCTCGGCCAGCTGGTAGAGGCGGTGCACGCCGGTGGTGGTCTCCTCGGAGACGCCCTTCCAGTCGGCGACCACGCGGGTCCAGTAGCCCGGGCGCTCGGCGGCCACGCGCTTGAGCAGGTTCTTGATCACCTGCTCCTCGTGGCTGCCCGAAGGCCCGTTGACCCAGCTGTCATCGCCCTGCTCCAGCTCGTAGCCCTTGTGGATCAGCAGGGTCACGTCGCCACCGTCGTCCACCACCAGCTCCGGGCCGGTCAGGGTGCCGTCGGGCAGGGTGAAGGTCAGCGCGTCGAGGGTGCAGTCCCAGTACTCCTCCAGCGTCTCGCCCTTCCAGGCGAACACCGGGGTGCCGGAGGCGGCGATCGCCGCGGCGGCGTGGTCCTGGGTGGAGAAGATGTTGCACGAGGCCCAGCGCACGTCGGCGCCGATGTCCTTCAGCGTCTCGATCAGCACCGCGGTCTGGATGGTCATGTGCAGCGAGCCGGTCACGCGCACGCCCTTGAGCGGGGCGGTGGCGGCATGCTTGCGGCGGATCGACATCAGGCCCGGCATCTCGTGCTCGGCGATGTCGATCTCCTTGCGGCCCCAGTCGGCCAGCGAGATGTCGGCGACCTTGTAGTCGCTCCCGGTGGAGCCGGTGGAGAAGGTCCTGGCTACGGCGTTCATTGGCAAAGCTCCGGATGGTGGGGGAATCCCCCCGTTTGGTCCGGGCGCCGTTGTCGCAGTGGGGCGCGTCGAGCCTGGCCAGCATCCGGGCGCACCGCAGGTGTGGGCCGTGGCGTGATCCGCCTGTTGCATGGTCGCAGCGCCCCTCGACGGCGCCGGGGCATTATATCGGGGCGCTCCGGCCGGCGGATGAACCCGGTGCCGGCAGTGGGATGCGGCGCACGCGGCCCGGGACTTGTGTCAGGGGTCGCGACCACCGGCCCCGTGCTATCACGGAAGGCTGTTCCCGGGGAGTTCCCGCATGCCTGCCGTCTTTCGTGTCCGAACCCCGCGCCGGTTGCGCCACCCGCGTCGCGGCGTCCTCCTGCTGCTTGCCGCCAGCCTGCTGGCCAGCGCGACCGGCCACGCGCGGCCGGCCGTGGAGGACGGCTACCGCACCCCGGTACCGGCGTTGCAGGCGATCGTCGACGCGCCGCGCGCGCCGCAGCTGCTGCTCGGGCCCAGGCGCGACCTGGCCGCGATGTGGCAGGCCCCGGACCTGCCCGGGATCGACGTGGTCGCCCAGCCGGAACTGAAGCTGGCCGGCCTGCGCATCCATCCGCGGGTGCATGCGCCGAGCGCGTTCTCGCTGGGCGCCGACCTGTGGCTGATGGACATCGCCAGTGGCAACGAGCGCCGCATCAGCGGGCTGCCAGAGCCGCTGGGCATGGCCAGCGTTGCCTGGTCGCCGGACCAGCGCTGGCTGGCGTTCAACCGCCTGGACCGCGCCAGCGGCGCCAACGAACTGTGGGTGGTGGACGTCGCCGCCGCCACCGCCCGGCGCATCGCCGCCGACCTCAACACCGTGGCCGGCGGCGGCTACAGCTGGATGCCGGACAGCCGCGGCCTGGTGCTGCGCCTGCGCGCTGCGCAGGCGCGTCCGCTGCCGGCGGCCGACGCCGTGCCGTCCGGCCCGTCGGTCCAGCACAGCGAGGCCGGCGCCGGGGTGCGCTCGGTGCGCACCTACCAGGACCTGCTGCGCAACGAATCCGATGCGCAGACCCTCGAGCACTACCTGCTGTCGCAGCTGGCCCTCGTCGACCTGCAGGGCAGGGTGACCCGGGTCGGCGCCCCGGCGCTGTACCTGTCCACCGTACCCTCGCCGGACGGGCGCTACGTGCTGGCGCAGGCGGCCGAGCGCCCGTTCTCCTACCTGGTGCCGGTATCGCGCTTCCCGCGCGTCATCCAGGTGCTGGATGCGCGCACCGGCGCGGCGGTGCACACGGTGGTGCGCCTGCCGCTGGTCGAAGGCCTGCCGACCGGCAACGATGCGGTGGCCACCGGCGTGCGCCAGGCGCAGTGGCGGACCGACGCCCCTTCGACCCTGGTCTGGGCCGAGGCCCAGGACGGGGGCGATCCTTCGCGCGAGGCCGCCGTGCGCGACCGCGTGTTCATGCAGCCGGCCCCGTTCGACGCGCCGCCGCGGGTGCTGGCCGACCTGGCCACGCGCCTGTCGGGGATCACCTGGGGCCGCGGCGACCTGGCCGTGCTCGGCGAGTCCTGGTGGAAGGACCGCAGCGTGCGCACCTGGCGCCTGTTCCCCGACCAGCCCGGCCAGGCGCCGTCGCTGATGTTCGAGCGCTCCTCCGAGGACCGCTACGCCAACCCGGGCAGTCCGGCGACCTTCGTCGACGATGCCGGCCGCAGCCGCCTGCTGACCTCCGCCGATGGCGGCAGCCTGTTCCTGGTCGGCGCCGGCGCCTCCCCGGAAGGCGACCGCCCGTTCGTGGACCGCTACGACCTGGCCAGCGGCCGCAGCGAGCGCCTGTTCCATTCGCAGGCGCCGTACTACGAAGTGCCGCGCGCGCTGCTGGACGATACCGGCACGCGCCTGCTGACCACCCGCGAATCGCCGCGCGAGCCGACCAACTACTACGTGCGTGATGCCGCGGCCGCGCAGCCGCTGCGCGCGCTGACCGCGTTCCCGCACCCGACCCCGCAGCTGCGCGACATCTCCAAGGAGCAGATCCGCTACCGCCGCGAGGACGGCGTGGAACTGACCGCCACGCTGTACCTGCCTGCCGGCTACGACGCCCGCCGCGACGGCCCGCTGCCGGTGCTGATGTGGGCCTACCCGCAGGAGTTCAAGTCGGCCCAGGCGGCCAGCCAGGTCACCGACTCCCCGTACCGCTTCAACCGGGTCAGCTACTGGGGCCCGCTGCCGTTCCTGGCCCGTGGCTTCGCGGTGCTGGACGATCCTTCGATGCCGATCGTCGGCGAGGGGACGGCCGAGCCCAACGACACCTACGTGCGCCAGCTGTCCGCCGGTGCGCAGGCGGCGGTGGACGAGCTGGTGCGGCGCGGGGTGGGCGACCCGGCGCGGATGGCCGTCGGCGGCCATTCCTATGGCGCCTTCATGACCGCCAACCTGCTGGCGCATACCGACCTGTTCAAGGCCGGCATCGCCCGCAGCGGTGCCTACAACCGCACCCTGACCCCGTTCGGGTTCCAGGCCGAGGAGCGCAACTACTGGCAGGCGCAGGACACCTACCTGGCGATGTCGCCGTTCAACCACGCCGACCGGATCAAGGCGCCGCTGCTGCTGATCCACGGCGAGCAGGACAACAACTCCGGCACCTTCCCGTTGCAGAGCGAGCGCATGTTCGCCGCGGTCAAGGGGCTGGGCGGCACCGCGCGCCTGGTGATGCTGCCCAACGAATCGCACGGCTACCGCGCTCGCGAATCGATCCTGCACATGCTCGCCGAGACCGACGAGTGGCTGCAGCGGTACGTCCGCGGCGCGGCATCGCCAGACGCCAGGGAGTGACGCCGGGGCCTGCGGCCGGCACGCGCGTGCCGGCCGGCTTCCGATACGCCTGAAACTTTTGCGGCATTGCACAACACCCGGCTAAGCTGCCGGGTCGCTGGTTTCCGCAGAGCAGTAGCGCGCATCGATGAACGCCCCACGCACTCTCGAGTTCGCCCCGCCGGATCTTCCCCTTCGCGACGACGTGCGCCGCCTCGGCGCGCTGGTCGGGGAGATGCTCGCCGAGCAGCAGTCGCCCGCGTTCCTGGAGGAAGTGGAGCGGGTGCGCACCACCGCCATCGCGCGCCGCCACAACGGCGGCGGGATGGCCTCGCTGGCGGCCCTGCTCGATGGCCTGGAGCCGGCCCATGCGCAGGCCCTGGTCCGTGCGTTCAGCACCTACTTCCAGGTGGTGAACATCGCCGAGCGCGTGCACCGCATCCGCCGCCGGCGTGATTACCAGCGCACCGGCGCGGGCACCCCGCAGCCGGACAGCCTGCACGATGCGCTGCGCCGCCTGCGCGACAAGGGCGTCGAGCCGACCGAGCTGCTGGAGTGGCTGGAGCGGGTGGACATCGAGCCGGTGTTCACCGCCCATCCGACCGAGGCGGTGCGGCGCGCGCTGCTGGAGAAGGAGCAGATCATGGTCGCCGCGCTGGTCGACGACCTGGACGGTGGCCGCACCCCCGGCGAGCGCGCCGCGGACCTGGCGCGCTTCCGCATGGCGCTGACCTCCACGTGGCAGACCGCCGATTCCTCGCCGGTGCGCCCGACCGTGGACGACGAGCGCGAGCACGTCGGCTTCTACCTCACCGAGGTGCTGTACCGGGTCATGCCGGCGTTCTACGAGACGCTGGAACACGCCCTCGGCGAAACGTTCGGGATCGCCGCCGAGCTGCCCCGGCTGCTGCGTTTCGGCACCTGGGTCGGCGGCGACATGGACGGCAACCCCAACGTCGATGGCGGCACCATCCGCAACACGCTCGACGCGCAGCGCCGCGCCATCCTCGGCAAGTACGCGGCCGAGCTGCAGCAGCTGGCCAGCGTGCTGACCCAGAGCACCGGCGTGGCCGGGGTCGACGCGGCGGTGCTGGAGCGGCTGGAGCAGTACCGCGGCCTGCTGCCGGAGGCGGCCGCCGGAAGCCGTCCGCGCCATGCCGAAATGCCGTACCGGCTGCTGCTGGAACTGATGCGCGCGCGCCTGCTGGCCACCCTGGACAACCTGCCGGCCGGCTATGGCTCGCCGCAGGAGTTCGCCGGCGACCTGGACCTGGTCCGCCAGAGCCTGGAGCGCAACCGCGGGATCCACGCCGGCTGGTTCTCGGTGCGGCGCCTGGTGTGGCGCCTGCGCACCTTCGGCTTCCACCTGGCGCGGCTGGACGTGCGCCAGGAGTCGACCGTGCATGCCCGGGCGATCGCCGCGGCGCTGCAGGACGCGCAGTGGGAAGCGCGCGATGCGGTCGAGCAGGCCCGGATCCTGGCCGGACACGCCGGCACCGGCGGCACGCCGCTGCCGCAGGTCGAGGAGGAGGGCAACCAGCGCTTGGACGCGGTGTTCCAGGCGCTGGGCGACGCCCGCCGGCGCCACGGTGCCGATGCGCTGGGCGCGTACATCATCAGCATGGCCCGCAGCCGCGCCGACGTGCTGGCGGTGCTGGCGCTGGCCCGCCGCGGCGGGCTGGTGGACGCGGACGGCCACGTACCGCTGGACATCGCCCCGCTGTTCGAGACCGTCGACGACCTGCGCCACGGCAACGGCACCCTGCGCGACCTGTTCGCCGACCCGGTGTACCGCGCCCACCTGCAGGCGCGCGGCAACGTGCAGATGGTGATGCTCGGCTACTCGGACAGCGGCAAGGACGGCGGCATCGCCGCCTCGCGCTGGAGCCTGCAGCAGGCGCAGATCGAGCTGATGCAGGTGGCCGAGGAGCACCACATCCGCCTGACCTTCTTCCACGGCCGCGGCGGCTCGCTCAGCCGCGGCGGCAGCAAGACCACCCGCGCGGTGGAAGCCTCGCCCCGTGGCAGCGTGGACGGCCGCCTGCGGGTGACCGAGCAGGGCGAGGCGATCCACCGCAAGTTCGGTATCCGCGCGCTGGCGTTGCGCTCACTCGAGCAGACCACCGGCGCGGTGCTGGCTTCGAGCATCCGCCCGCGCCCGGCCGAACCGCGCGAGGCGCGCTGGCGGGAGGTGATGGACACGGTGGCCACCGCCAGCAGCGTCGCCTACCGCGGGCTCGTCGGGGCACCGCGCTTCATGGACTACTTCCGCAGCGCGACCCCGATCGACGTGATCGAGCGCATGACCCTCGGCTCGCGCCCCTCGCGCCGGCTGGGGCAGGATGCGGCGCTGTCCAACCTGCGGGCGATCCCGTGGGTGTTCGCCTGGAGCCAGTCGCGCGCGGTGATCCCGGGCTGGTTCGGCGTCGGCACCGGCCTGCAGGCGGCGGTGGAGCAGCACGGGGAGGAGGTGCTGCGCGAGATGGCCGCCGACTGGCCGTTCTTCCGCACTTTCCTCGACGACATCTCGATGGTGCTGGCCAAGGGCGACATGGGGATCGCCGAGATGTTCTCGCGGCTGGCCGGCGAGACGCTGCACGGGGAATTCTTCCCGCGCATCAGCGACGAGCACGCACGCACCCGCGACTGGCTGCTGCGGCTCAACTGCAATGAGTACCTGCTCCAGCACGACCAGCGCCTGGCACTGTCCATCCGCCTGCGCAATCCCTACGTGGATCCGATCAGCGTGCTGCAGGCGGACCTGCTGCGGCGCTGGCGCGCCAGCGGCCGCGAGGACGAGGACCTGCTGCGGGCACTGGTGGCCAGCGTCAACGGCGTCTCCCAGGGCGTGCAGAACACCGGCTGACGGCGGGCAGGCGGCGGGACCCGGGCGCCGCCCCCGGGGCGGCTGTCACCGCACTCCCCACGGCCCCTTTGCCGCGGAAGGCGCGGAGGCGCGCGCCGCACCGCGCCGCGTTCGACCGTCAAGCGCGGTGGCGCGCAAGGGTCGGCCGCGCCGCGGACAGGTGCCGGTCAGCCTGAGGGTCCGCCGGCTTTCTATGATCGGCCTCCCGACAACGGATGTGGAGGCGGCGATGGCGCAGGTGCATGGATGGATGGTGCTGTCGTTGCTGTGCCTGGCCGCGTGCCGGCCGGCCTCGTCCGGCGCGGATCAGGACGCGGGCCCGATAACCGCCGATGAGGGCGCCTCCGCGCCGGCCGCGCCTGCCGTCGGCGGGGACGCCGGCGCGCCCGGAGGCGCGGAGGCCGCGGGCCAAAGCGGGGCACCGGAGTTCCCCGCGATCCCGACCATCGTGGTCCCGGAGATCTTCGGCGTCACGCCCGCCCAGCGCGCGCTGGAAGCGTCGATCCAGGACATCCTCGATCCGGTCGAGGGCGTCAGCGTGGTCCCGGCACGTTGCGACCGCGAGGGGGCGCTGCGCAGGGATGGCGGCATCACCGCGGTCGATGCGCAGGGCAACCTGGTGCGCAACGGCGACGAGGGCCTGTTCCAGCTGCGTCCGGATGGAAGCGGCACCGCCAACTTCGAAGGCGGCCTGGTGGTGGTCGAAGCCGATGGCAGCGGCACCATCAACGGCAGCGGCGCCGACGGCGCGGACGATGCACTGATCCGGGTCGAGGCCAGCGGCGCCGGGACCTACAACGGTCCGGCCGGGCTGATCACGCTGGACGGCCGGGGCGGAGGCAGCTGGAACGGCGACAGCGGGCTGGTCGTCAACAACGGCGATGGCAGCGGCACCTGGAACGGGCCGCAGGGGCTGGTGCGGATCAACGCCGACGGCTCGGGCACCTGGAACGGGCCGCACGGGCTGATCGTGAACAACGGCGACGGCAGCGGCACCATCGGCCCGCCGGCGCGTCCGGTGAAGATGCCGCCACTGCCGCGGGTGCCGCCCGCCGGGCGGTTCCCGCCGCTGAAGAAGTTCGCGCCGCCCGGTGCGCCCTGTGGCTACGTGATCACCCTCAACGACCGGGTGCTGTTCGATTTCGACAAGTCCGACATCCGCGCCGACGCCTCGCACGTACTGGACACGCTGGCAGGCGCGCTCGCCAAGGTCCAGGCGCGCGGCATGGAGATCGGCGGCCACACCGACAGCAAGGGCAGCGACGGCTACAACCAGGCGCTGTCCGAGCGTCGTGCCGCCGCGGTGGTGGCCGCCCTGCGCCAGCGCGGCGCGGCGGCCGATGCCCGGGCGCGCGGCCATGGCGAGTCGCAACCGGTGGCGCCCAACGAGATCGAGGGCCAGGACAACCCCGGGGGACGCCAGCTCAACCGCAGGGTGGAGATCTTCGTACGGACCTGAGTGCCGGGTGCGCGCGAGGCGCATGCCGGGCCACCCGCCCGTGATCCGTCGTCGTACCCGACACGCCATTCCATTGCCCCCAAGGAGAGCATGCCCATGAACCGTCCCGCGACCCTCGCCCTGGCCGTCCTGGCCCTGGCCACCGCGCTGCCGTCCACCCCGGCGGCGGCCAACGATTTTTCGCTGAGCTACGACGTGGACCGCTTCCCGTCCTCGCGGCTGGACATGCGTGCCTGCCGCGCAGCGGTGGCCCGTGGCGCGGCGGCGGTGGGCTACACCACCCGGGTGGACCAGGACCAGAAGACCCTGGCCATCCACGTGTCCGGCCCCCGCCAGGACGGCCGCGCGCTGGTGGCGTACTGCATCGCCGCCGGCGACCAGACCGTGTTCGTGGTCCAGGGACTGGACTACTCCGGCCCCGACAGCCCGGAAGCCGAACGGGTCAAGAACGCGGTTGCCGCCGAACTGCGCAAGGCCGCACGCGCCGGTTGAGGCGGCCCGCCGGCGACCCAAGAAAAAGGCCGCCCGGTGGGGCGGCCTTCGTCCTGCAACCGTGCAGCGCTGTTACTTCAGCTTCGCGTCGGCGCGCAGGGCCTCGGCGCGGTCGGTCTTCTCCCAGGAGAAGGCCGTGGCGGTCTGCTTCTGGCCGGCCGCATCGGTGTAGGTGACCTCGAACGGCTTGCGGCCGAAGTGGCCGTAGGCGGCGGTTGCCTGGTATACCGGGTGGATCAGGTCGAGCATCTTGACGATGCCATAGGGGCGCAGGTCGAAGTGCCGGCGGATCAGCTTCTCGATCTGCGCGTCCGGGATGCGGCCGGTGCCGAAGGTGGTGACCGAGATCGAGGTCGGCTCGGCCACGCCGATGGCGTAGGAGACCTGCACCTCGCACTTGTCGGCCAGGCCGGCGGCGACCACGTTCTTGGCCACGTAGCGCGCCGCATAGGCGGCGGAACGGTCGACCTTGGAGGGGTCCTTGCCCGAGAACGCGCCGCCGCCGTGGCGGGCCATGCCGCCGTAGCTGTCGACGATGATCTTGCGGCCGGTCAGGCCGCAGTCGCCCACCGGGCCGCCGATCACGAAGATGCCGGTCGGGTTGATGTGGACCTTCTTCTTCGGCAGCGACTCCAGCCACTTCTTCGGCAGGACCGGCTTGAGGATGGTCTCGTAGACGCCCTCGACCAGGTCCTTCTGCTTCACGCCCGGATCGTGCTGGGTGGACAGCACCACGGCGTCCAGGCCGATCACCTTGTGCGCCTCGTCATAGCGCAGGGTAACCTGGCTCTTGGCGTCCGGGCGCAGCCACGACAGCGGCGAGTTGCGCTTCTTGCGGATCTTGGCCTGCTGCTCCACCAGGCGGTGGGCGTAGTAGATCGGCGCCGGCATGAACTCCGGGGCCTCGTTGCAGGCATAGCCGAACATCAGGCCCTGGTCGCCCGCACCCTGTTCCTCCGGCTTCTTGCGGTCCACGCCGGCGGCGATGTCCGGGGACTGCTTGCCGAGCATGTTGATGATGGCGCAGGTGTGGCCGTCGAAGCCGACGTCGGAGTTGTTGTAGCCGATGTCGTTGATGACCTTGCGGGCCAGGGATTCGATGTCGACCCAGGCGCTGGTGGTGACCTCGCCGGCGACGATGGCCGCGCCGGTCTTCACCAACGTCTCGCAGGCCACGCGGGCGCGCTTGTCCTGCGCCAGGATGGCATCCAGGACGGCATCGGAGATCTGGTCGGCGATCTTGTCCGGATGGCCCTCGGAGACCGATTCGGAGGTGAAGAGATAGCTGGACATCGGGCTATATCCCTGTATTCGGATGAAAAGATGGCCGCGCATGATACACGCGCGCGGGGCGTGCTGCATTGTGACCGCTGCGGGGTTGGCATCCGTTAAAGGAAGGTCCGGGCACGCCGCGCGCGTGAAGGCGGCTGATAGCATCCGGCCCATGGATTCACTGACCCAGATCGTCCTTGGCGCCGCCGTCGCCGCCGCCATCGCCCCCGCCCGCCACCGCCGCGCCGCCCTGCTGGCCGGCGCTGCGCTGGGAACCCTGCCGGACCTGGATTCGCTGCCGCTGCTGCTGACCGACGATCCGGTGGTGCGCATGACCGTGCACCGCAGCTTCAGCCACTCGCTGTTCGTGCTGCCGCTGGTGGGCGGCCTGCTGTGGTGGCTGTTCCGGCGCTTCGGCGACGGACGCGTGGCCGAAGCGCCGCGGCGGTGGTTCTGGGCGATCCAGCTCGCGCTGGTCACCCATCCGCTGCTGGATGCGTTCACCGTCTACGGGACCCAGCTGTGGTGGCCGCTGGCGCCGCCACCGGCAATGTGGTCCAGCGTGTTCATCATCGATCCGCTCTACACGGTCTGGCTGCTGCTGGCCTGCGGCGTGGCATGGTTCGCGCGGGCGCGGCCGATGGCGCGGCGGGCGCTGCTGGCCGGGCTGGTGCTCAGCAGCGCCTACCTGGGCTGGTCGCTGCTGGCCAAGGCCGTGGTCGAGCGCCAGGCGCAGCGCAGCCTGGCGGCCATGGGCCTGGGCGACGCGCCGCGCTTCTCGGTGCCGATGCCGTTCAACACCCTGCTGTGGCGGGTGGTGGCGATCACCCCGGGCGGTTTCGTCGAAGGCGAATACTCATTGGTCGCCGACCAGGGGCCGATGGTGTTCCGCGGCCACCCGTCCAATACCCAGGCCCTGGCCGAGGCGGCGGCCATCCCGGCGGTGCAGCGCCTGGCCTGGTTCAACCACGGCTTCATGAAGGCGCGCGAGCACGAGGGCCGGCTGGAGCTGAGCGACCTGCGCATGGGCGCCGAGCCGACCTACACGTTCGTGTTCGCGGTGGCCGCGCGCGATGGCAGCGGCCGCTGGCAGGCGATCGCGCCCGAGCAGGTGCGGGCGCCGATGCACGCGCGGCGGCAGCTGGGCGCGATGTGGCGCCGGATCTGGCAGGCGCCGCCGCCGGGGGACACGGCAGCGCCCAGGCCGGCCGCGGCAGGGGCCGCGGCGGGCGGTCAGCCCTCGTAGCGCAGCACCTCGCGCTGCGGCGCGCCGACGCGGCTGGCGACGGCGCGCGTGGCGGCATGCCCGCGCTGCAGGCGCACGGCGCTGGCCACGTCGCCCTGGAGCAGGCGCGCGTAGCCGGCGTCGCCGAGGGCGGCCTTGAGCGAGCGCTCCACGCGGTCATAGACGATGCGGTATTCCGGATAGGGCGTGCGTGCGCCGGCGACCATGCGGATGTGGCGCTCGCTGACGCCGGTCTCCCGCGCCAGGTCGCTCACGGAGGCGGAGTTGCCGGCGAAGGCGGCGGGTGCGGCGGCCAGTGCGACCGCGAACAGGGCGATACGTGCAGACATGACAGCCTCCAGGGCGCTGGGCCCGTGGGATGCGCGGCGGGTGGCCGCGGGCCGGGGGATTCCGGCCGCTGCAGGTTCGCGCACCGGCGCGCCTTGCCCCAGTGCGGGAATGCACCCTGCCTGTGGTCATGCCTCCGCATCAGGCGCGTGCGTGCCGACCCTCCGGATCAGGCGACCCCGGGCATGTCCGGCACCAGCCCCGAGGCCAGGGCCTGGAAGTACTCGCCGGTGAGCGCCAGCTGCGCCTGCGCGGTCTGGGCGCGGTTGACCACAGCGCGGAAGGCGGCGTTTTCCGGCCGGTCCTTCGCATACCAGCCCAGGTGCTTGCGGGCGATGCGCACGCCCTGTTCCTCGCCGTAGAACGCGTGCAGTGCCTGCAGGTGCCCCAGCAGGATGTCGCGCACCTCGGGCACGGACGGCTCCGGCAGCTCCTCGCCGGTGGCCAGGTAATGTGCGATCTGGCGGAAGATCCACGGACGGCCCTGCGCGGCGCGGCCCACCATCACCGCGTCGGCGCCGGTGTGGCGCAGCACCATGGCGGCCTTGGCCGGAGAATCGATGTCGCCATTGGCCAGCACCGGGATGCGCAGGCGCGACTTCACCTCGGCGATGGTGTCGTACTCGGCCTGGCCGGCGTAGTGCTGGTTGCGGGTGCGGCCGTGGATGGCCAGCGCGGCGATGCCCGATTCCTCGGCGATGCGCGCGATCGCCGGGGCATTGCGCACCTCGGCGCACCAGCCGGTGCGGATCTTGAGCGTCACCGGCACCGGCACCGCGGCCACCACCGCTTCCAGGATGCGTGCCACCAGGGCCTCGTCGCGCATCAGCGCCGAGCCGGCCCAGGCGTTGCACACCTTCTTGGCCGGGCAGCCCATGTTGATGTCGATCAGCTGCGCGCCATGGTCCACGTTGTAGCGCGCCGCCTCGGCCAGCTGCACCGGCTCGGTGCCGGCGATCTGCACGCTGACCGGATCCGGTTCGCCGGCATGGTCCATCCGGTGCAGCGACTTGCGCGTGTTCCAGAAGCGCGGATCGGAGATGGTCATCTCCGACACCGCCAGGCCCGCGCCCAGCCGCTTGCACAGCAGCCGGAACGGCTTGTCGGTGACGCCGGCCATCGGCGCCAGCACCACGGCCGGCGCGATCGAGTACGGGCCGATCCGCATGGCGGCGCCTCAGCCCGGGAAGCGGGACTGGACCTCTTCGTCGCGCGGCATGGACGCGGCCGCACCGGCCCGCTCGGTGGACAGCGCGGCGAAGCGGTTGGCGTAGCGCACGTGGTGCGAGAACGCCTGCCCGGGCGCGCGCGCCAGGGTCGCGGCCAGCGCCCCGTTGAACGCGTCGCCGGCGCCGGTGGTGTCGCTGGCGGCCACGGCCTCGGCGCCGATGCGGTAGTACGGCTGCGGATCGCCGTGCAGCTGCTCCTCCGCGTGCGAGACGAACACACCGACCGAGCCCATGGTCACCACCACCGTGCCGTGCGGCAGCAGCTTGCGGCACAAACCGTGCAGGCTGGCGCCATCCAGCGCGGCCACCGCGTCCGGTTCCACCCGCTCGCCGACGTGGCGCGAGAGCAGGGCCGCGAACTCGGTCTCGTTCGGGGTCAGCACGTCCGCCAGCCGCAGCAGGCCGATGCTGGTGGAGGCATTGGCCGGCGCCGGGTTCAGCACTGTGGTCGCGCCGGCGTCGCGGGCCGCGCCCAGCGCCGCCTCGATCGCCTCCACCGGCGACTCCAGCTGCGCCAGCAGCACGCCGGCGGCGTGGAACAGCGCGGGGTCGGCGGTGACGTGGTCCGCGTCCAGCGCGCCATTGGCGCCGGCACCGACGACGATGGTGTTGCGGCCGCGCGCATCCACGTAGATGCCGGCGGTGCCGGTCGGCTCGCTGCTGGCCCCGGCGCGCAGGTCGATGCCATCGCTGGCGGCCAGGCCGCGGGCCAGAGCGCCACCGGCGTCATCGCCCAGCGCGCAGATGAAGGTGGTCGGCGTGCCGGCGCGCGCAGCGGCAACCGCCTGGTTGAATCCCTTGCCGCCGGGACCGGTCATGTACTGGCCGGCGATGGTGGCGCCGGTGGCGGGCAACTCGTTGCAGCGCCAGACGTGGTCGACGTTGAACGACCCGACGACGATGACCGGTTTCATGGGGGGACCTCTGCTGCTGAGTGGGGCAATGGGGACGACGCGGCGGGCGCGGGGGCGCCCGCCTGCGGCGGTATCAGCTGAAATGCGTCAGCACGCCGGCGATGGTGGCGGTCATGAAGGTGGCGATCGAGCCGCCGAGCACCGCGCGCATGCCGAAGCGCGCCAGGTCCTGGCGCCGCTCCGGCGCCAGGCCGCCGATGCCGCCGATCTGGATCGCGATCGAGCTGAAGTTGGCGAAGCCGCACAGTGCGTAGGTCGCGATCAGCGCGCCCTCGCGGCTCAGGGCCTGGCCGGGGACCTGGCCGTTCACGATCCGCGACAGCTCGGTGTAGGCCACGAACTCGTTGATCACCACCTTCTGGCCGATCAGCGAGCCGACCGTGGTGGCGTCGGCCCAGGGCGTGCCTATGACCCACGCGATCGGCGCCAGCAGGTAGCCGAGCAGGGTGGAGAGGCTGGTCGGCTGGCCCAGGATCGCAGCCACACCGGTCACTTCGCCCAGCCAGGTCAGCGGTGCGTTGACCAGTGCGATCAGGGCGATGAAGGCCAGCAGCATCGCGCCGATGTTCAGCGCCAGGCGCAGGCCGTCGCCGGCGCCGGCGGCGGCCGCATCGATCACGTTGGCGGTGTTCTTCTCCACCTCCATGCGCACGGTGCCGCGGGTCAGCGGCTCGCCGGTCTCCGGGATCAGGATCTTGGCGATCACCAGGGTGGCCGGCGCGGCCATGATGCTGGCCGCCAGCAGGTGCTTGGCGTAGAACACCTGCTGTTCCGGGTCGCCACCGCCGAGCATGCCCACGTACGCGGCCAGCACGCCGCCGGCGATGTGCGCCATGCCGCCGATCATCATCGTCAGCAGTTCGGAGTGGGTCATCTTCGCGATGTACGGGCGCACGGTCAGCGGCGCCTCGGTCTGACCGATGAACACGCTCGCGCAGACGCTGGTGGTCTCGGCGCCGGACACGCGCATCACCTTGGTGATGGCCCAGGCCATCGCCCGCACCACCGCCTGCATCACGCCCAGGTGGTAGAGCACGCCCATCAGCGCGGAGAAGAAGATGATGGTCGGCAACACCTGGAAGGCGAAGATGAACCCCATCGTGGAGGTGTCCATCAGGCTGCCGAAGATGAAGTTGGAGCCCTCGCCGACGAAGCCCAGCACGCGCACGAAGCCGTGGCTCATGGCGTCGAACACCTCGCGCCCGCCCGGCACCAGCAGCACCACCGCGGCGAAGGCGATCTGCAGCACCAGGCCGGTGGCCACCAGCTTCCAGTCGACCGCACGGCGGTTGCTGGAGAACAGCCAGACAATGCCGATCAGCACGGCCAGCCCGAACAGGCCGAAGCCGATCCGCCCGATTGCCTCGATCATGGGGGGTCCGCAGATGTTAAAGATGTGCGAAAGCGTAGCAGGTCGCCACCGTGCGCGCGTGTACGGTGGCGCATCCGGGAGCCGCCGGCGCGGCATCGCGCGTGGGGCTCCGCGAACGCACGGGCAGGATGGAGCGCGCGCCGGGTCGCCCGCGGTGCCTACACTGGCGGCCTTCCCGTTCCAGGAGTGATCCCATGCAATACCGCCGCCTCGGCGCCTCCGGGCTGCAGCTGTCCGCGCTGTCCTTCGGTGCCTGGATGACCTTCGGCCGCCAGGTCGGTCGGGGCCAGGCCCGCGAGCTGGTGGCCGCGGCCTGGGACCACGGCATCAACTTCTTCGACAACGCCGAGGCCTACGCCAATGGCGAGGCGGAGCGGGTCATGGGCGACGTGATCGCCGACCTGCGGCTGCCGCGCGATGGCTATTGCGTGTCCAGCAAGGTGTTCTTCGGCGCTGCCGAATCGCCGCGGCCCACCCAGCGCGGGCTGTCGCGCAAGCACGTGGTCGACGCCTGCCACGCGGCACTCAGGCGCCTGCGGGTGGAGTACCTCGACCTCTATTACTGCCATCGCCCGGACCCGGACACGCCGGTGGGGGAGACGGTGGCGGCGATGGACATGCTGGTGCGCCAGGGCAAGGTGCTGTACTGGGGCACCTCCGAATGGCCCGAGGCGCTGATCCGCGAGGCCGCGCGCTTCGCCCGCAGCCACCACATGGCGCCGCCGGTGGTCGAACAGCCGCAGTACAACCTCCTGCACCGCGGCCGCGTGGAGCTGGAATATGCGCCGCTGTACGCCGAGCTGGGCCTGGGCACCACGACCTGGTCGCCCTTGGCCTCCGGGCTGCTCACCGGCAAGTACGCCGCCGGGCTGTCAGGCGAGGGGCGCCTGGCGCAGCCGGACGCCGGGTGGCTGCAGCCGCTGGTGCTGGGCGAAGGCGAAGAGCGGCGCATGGACCGGGCCCAGGCGTTCGTCCAGGCTGCCGCCGCCCTGGGCGAGGCGCCTGCTCCGCTGGCGATCGCCTGGTGCCTGCAGAACCCGCATGTCAGCAGCGTGATCCTGGGCGCGAGCCGGGTGGAACAGCTGCTGCAGAACCTCACCGCGCTGGAGGTGGCGCGCCGCCATGACGAGCAGGTCTGGCAGCGGCTCGAGGTGGTGACCACCCGCTGACGGGCATTGACATGCAAATGCGAATTATTATCATCGGCAGGGACGCATCCTTTCCCCGCCGGAGTCCGCAATGAATGTCCATCGCCTGACCCTGCCGTCCCATGTCCGCACTCCCGCCACTGCCAGCCTGCCGCAGGGCGAAGTCGCGCTCAGCAGCGAAGACCTGCTGCGCGGCCAGCGCGAGATCCTGATCCGGCATGGCGACCGCCTGTACCGGTTGCGCCATACCAGCAACGACAAGCTGATCCTGACCAAGTAACCGGTGTTCCGGCTCCCGGCGCCGCCCGTGCCGGAGCAGGCAGGGCGGCGTGCCGGCGCGCAGGGTGGCTTGCGTCGCGGCGTCGAGGCGCAAGCCGGCGCGCAGTCGTCGCCGTGGGCGCCTCGGCCATGCGCCGGGAGGTGCGGGCGCGCCGTCGCGCAGCCCTATACTGGCCTTCGACCAAGGGACGGCTTGCGCCGTGGGGAGCAGGGCATGGGAATTTCGGTTTTCGTCGCGGCGGTGCTGGCCCTGGCCGGCATCATCATCCTGTTCCAGACCGTGCGCATGGTGCCGCAGGGATTCGAGTGGACGGTCGAGCGCTTCGGCAGGTACACCCACACCCTCGGCCCGGGCCTGCACTTCCTGATCCCGATCGTCTACGGCATCGGGCGCAAGGTGAACATGATGGAACAGGTGCTGGACGTACCCAGCCAGGACGTCATCACAAAGGACAACGCCGTGGTCAAGGTCGACGGCGTGGTGTTCTTCCAGGTGCTGGATGCGGCCAAGGCCGCCTATGAGGTCTCCAACCTGGAGATCGCGACCATCGCCCTGGTGCAGACCAACATCCGCACCGTGATCGGCTCGATGGACCTGGACGAATCGCTGAGCCAGCGCGAAACCATCAACGCGCAGCTGCTGGGGGTGGTCGACCATGCCACCAATCCGTGGGGCATCAAGGTCACCCGCATCGAGATCCGCGACATCCAGCCGCCGCGCGACCTGGTCGACTCGATGGCCCGGCAGATGAAGGCCGAGCGCGAGCGCCGGGCGGTGATCCTGGAAGCCGAAGGCCACCGCCAGTCGGCGATCCTGCGCGCCGAGGGCGAGAAGCAGGCCGCCATCCTCGAGGCCGAGGGCCAAAAGGAGTCGGCCTTCCGCGAGGCCGAGGCGCGCGAGCGCCTGGCCGAGGCGGAAGCCAAGGCGACCACGATGGTGTCCGAGGCCATCGCCGCCGGTGACGTGCAGGCGATCAACTATTTCGTCGCGCAGAAGTACGTGGAGGCGTTCGAGAAGCTGGCCACCGCGCCGAACCAGAAGTTCGTGCTGATGCCGATGGAGACCACCGGGATCATCGGCTCGATCGCCGGCGTGGCCGAGCTGGCGCGGGAGGCGCTCTCCAGCCAGCAGCAGTCCGTCGCCGGCCGGCGCGGGCCGCCGCCGCATCCGGGAGCCTGAGCGATGCGCTGGGACATTGCGACCTGGGCGGCGCTGGCACTGGGCCTGATCGCGGCAGAAACGCTCGCGCCCGGTGCCTTCCTGCTGTGGCTGGGCCTGGCCGCCGCGGCGATGTTCGTGGTGGTGCTGGTGGTGCCGGGAATCCCGCTGCTGGCCCAGGTGGCCGCCTTCGTGGTGCTGAGCTTCCTCGCCATCCAGGTCTACCGGCGCTGGTTCCGTGGCCGTGGCCGGCAGAGCGACCGGCCGCTGCTCAACCGCCGCGCCGAGCAGAACATCGGGCTGGCGGTGGTGCTGGACCAGGCCATCAGCGGCGGCCGCGGCCGGGTCAAGATCGGCGATGCCTACTGGGTGGTCGAAGGCCCGGACCTCCCGGCCGGCACCCAGGTGCGCGTGGTGGCCGTGGACGGCATGGTGCTCAGGGTCATCGCCGCCTGAGGTCCGGCGTCGCGCGGCCATGGCGCGCTGCGCAGAATCCTGGCCGGGCTCTGGGATAATGGGCCAAACCATTCGCGTGAGAAGGCCATGACCCGCAAGACCGTACTCAACGACAGCCACCGCGCCCTCGGCGCGAAGATGGTGGACTTCGGCGGCTGGGACATGCCGATCCACTACGGCTCCCAGATCGACGAACACCATCTGGTCCGGCGCGAGGCGGGCATGTTCGACGTCAGCCACATGACCGTGGTCGACCTGCACGGTCCGGGCACGCGGCCGTTCCTGCACCGGCTGCTGGCCAACCAGGTGGACAAGCTGAAGGCCACGGGCAGGGCCCTGTACTCGTGCATGCTCGACGACAACGGCGGGGTGATCGACGACCTCATCGTCTACTACCTGGCCGGGGATTTCTTCCGGCTCGTGGTCAACGCGGCCACCCGCGAGAAGGACCTGGCGTGGATCCGCCGCCAGGCCGAGGGGTTCGAGGTGGAGGTGCGGGAGCGCGCGGACCTGGCGATCATCGCCGTCCAGGGGCCCAAGGCGCGTGCGCACGTCATCGGCCTGCTGCAGGAGGCCGACCGCGTGCGCGCCGACTCGCTGGGCCGCTTCAGCGCGACCGACGTCACCGCCGCCAGCGGTGCGCCGCTGTTCCTCGCCCGTACCGGATATACCGGCGAGGACGGCTTCGAGGTGGTGCTGCCCCAGGCGCATGCGGTCGCGTTCTGGGAGTCGCTGCTGGCCTCGGGCGTGCGCCCGGCGGGCCTGGGTGCGCGCGACACCCTGCGCCTGGAGGCGGGCATGAACCTCTATGGCCAGGACATGGACGAATCGACCACGCCGTGGGAAGCGGGCCTGGGCTGGACCGTGGCCCTGGACGGCGGCCGCGACTTCATCGGCCGCGCGGCGCTGGAGGCACAGAAGTCCGCCGGCGTGCCGCGCCAGCTGGCCGGCGTGGTGATGGACGAGAAGGGCGTGCTGCGCCATGGGCAGAAGGTGCTGTCCGCCGGCGGCGAGGGCGAGGTGCTCTCCGGCACGTTCTCGCCGACGCTGGGCAAGGCCATCGCGCTGGTGCGCATCCCGGCCGGCGAGCCGGGCCAGGTGCGGGTCGACATCCGCGGCCGCGAGGTGCCGGTGCGGGTGGTGAAGTTCCCGTTCGTGCGCGACGGCCAGGCGCAGCCCGGCGTGCTTGCCTGAGCGGCCTTCCTGCTGGGAAGGTTTACCTCGCAGTGGCCGCTATCTAGACTAGCCGCCGTCCCCATCCCCCCTGCGTCAGCGGAGCCTTCAAATGAGCGAGATCCCCGGCGACCTCAAGTTCCTCAAGTCCCACGAGTGGGCCCGTGCCGAAGGCAATGGCCGCGTCACCGTGGGTATCTCCGACCACGCGCAGTCGCTGCTGGGCGACCTGGTGTACGTGGAACTGCCGAACGTCGGCGACAGCGTCGAGGCCGGCAACGCGGCGGCGGTGGTGGAGTCGGTCAAGGCCGCCTCGGATGTCTACAGCCCCGTCAGCGGCAAGGTGGTCGAGGTCAACGCCGCCCTGGCCGACAAGCCGGAAACCATCAACGAGGACGCCTATGGCGAAGGCTGGCTGTTCGTGGTGGAGGGCGTGGACGCCGACCAGCTCGCCGAGCTGCTCTCGCCCGACGACTATGCCGAAGTGATCGACGGCGACGACGACTGAGTTCCCTCGCCTTCGCGGTTCCGACGCCCGCCTTCCGGCGGGCGTCTTCGTTTGGGGGCATCGAAGATGCGACGTGGCGAGGCTTCGGCGGCGGCGTGCATCCCTGTCCGCCGGCTCGAGGATCGACGCCACGCGCCCGGAAAGGCGTGCGCAGTTCTGCGCAAATCGGCTTGTGCGACGCGATAAGGAGCGGCGGGGCGGAAAAAATATCCGCCGCGCGTGCGACCACCTCCACTCGGCGCGGCGCGCGCGGAGTCGCCCGTCCATGGCCACCGCCGGACCCGGGCAGCAAAACGTGGCTGCAGGAAAACCGCTTGTTTTATGCATCGCTTTGCACGTGCCGCGTCCGGCAGCTGGTTGCGTGCGACGCGCGCGCACGCAGCATGCGGCACCGGCGCCACCGGCGACAGGTGAGCGTGGCGTGTAGCGCCGCGTACAAATGCGTACGCGGGTGTTGACAGTAAAAAAAACCGTGATTAGGTTTCGCCCAGCAGACGCTGCCTGCCGAAGCGAGTGAGTCGAATCAACACCACAACGCGAAGCACAACCCGGGCATCCGCCATGAAACTCGAACAGGTGGATAAGGCCCGCTTCCCCCAAGCAAAAGCAGCGACCCCCAGCATTCCCGCCCGCGCCACCGCATCGCGCGGGCGTCACCGTATCCGTATCGACGTGCCTGACGCGCCGACGGACTCCCCGCCGCACCTGCGGCGGGCATTCGCGACTGGGCGTTACCCAAACGCAAATCACTGACGAGGAGCTAGACCATGGCTGTGAAGAGAGCTGCGAAGAAGAAACCCGCCGCCAAGAAAGCGGTGAAGAAGGTTGCCAAGAAGGCCACCGCCAAGAAGGCCGTCAAGAAGACCGCGGCCAAGAAGCCGGCTGCGAAGAAGGTCGCCAAGAAGGCCGCCGCGAAGAAGGTTGCGAAGAAGTCCGCGGGCAAGAAGGTCGCCAAGAAGGCGACTGCCAAGAAGGCGGTGAAGAAGTCGACGGCGAAGAAGGCCACCGCCAAGAAGGCCGCGAAGAAGTCGACGGCGAAGAAGGCCACCGCCAAGAAGACCGCCAAGAAGACTGCCGCGAAGAAGCCGGCAGCGAAGAAGGTCGCCAAGAAGGCCACCGCGAAGAAGGCGACCGCCAAGAAGGCGCCGGCGAAGAAGGCCACCAAGAAGGCCGCCGCCAAGAAGCCGGCTGCTCCGCGCAAGCCCGCCAAGAAGAAGCCGGCCCCGGTCGCGCTGCCGGCGACCCCCGCACCGCTGATCTGATCGCTTTCCGGTTGCCGTAGTACCCGATGACTCCCTCCCCGAAGCCCAGCGGGGAGGGAGTTTTTTTATGTGCCGGGTGCCGGGGCCGCCGGCCGCGCGCGGAGGGATCAGCGCGGGGAGGCGGAAGCGCGGGTGGAGGACGTGCCGCGCGGCGTCGCGGGTGCCGCGTCGCGCTCCACCCGGAGGTTGTCCTCGCCGAAGTCCACGTCCACGTCCAGCCAGCGCTGCGCCGGAAGGCCCAGGGCCTGGTCGATGATGGTGGGCAGCATGCCCGAGGGCAGCCCGCTCTCGCTGTTCCACATGATCGCGATGCCGAGGTCGCGTCCGGGCAGCATCGCCGCCAGCCCGCGGTAACCCTGCACCGCGCCGGCGTGGAACACCACCTCCTCGCCCTGGTAATCGAACACCCGCCAGCCCAGCGCATAGGCCGCCGAGTTGACCCGCTCCCGGCGCCAGCCCGAACGCATCTCGCCCGGGGTCTGGACCACGGGTGCGTGCAGGGTGGCCAGCAGCGGCGCCGGCAGCACGTCCGGCCGATGGCCGGTGTGCGCCAGCAGCCATTGCGCCATGTCGTTGGCGCTGGCATTGACCCCGGCCGCGGGCGGCAGGCGGTAGTACGTCGGCTTGGGACGCAGCGAGACCCAGCCGTTGCGGCTGCGCACGTGCGGTCGCGCCCAGCGGTGGCTGGACTCGATGCCCGGCAAGCCCAGGCTGGCGTCACGCATGCCCAGCGGCTCGAAGATGCGGCGCTGGACTTCCTGCTCGTAGAACTTGCCGGTGGCGGCGAACACGACGTCGCCGATCAGGCTGAAGGCCACGTTCTGGTAGGCATAGCACTGGCCGGGCGCGCACTGCATCGGCGCGGTCGCCAGCTTCTGCGCCACCTGGTAGTACTCGGCGTTGCCTTCGATGTCGCGGTCGTAGGCGTTGTGCGCCTTGAGGCCGACGCTGTGGCTGAGCACGTCGGCCACGGTGACCTGGCGGGTGGCCTGCTGGTCGGACAGGCGGAAGCCGGGCACGTAGTCGGCCACGTGGCTGTCCCAGCGCAGGCTGCCGTCATTGACCAGCAGGCCGGTCATGGTGCCGGCGAAGGCCTTGGACAGCGACGCCAGGCGGAACACGGTGTGCCCGTCCACCGGCTCGGGCCGGTTCACATCGGTGACCCCGTAGCCCCTCGCGCTGAGGATCCGGCCGCCCTGTACGATGGTCATCGCCATGCCTGGGACGCGCTGGCCCTGCACCAGGTGCTCGGCCAGCGCCTCGAACAGGGCCACGTCGAACCCCTCCGCCAGCGGCTTCACCGCACGGGCGGGGGCGTCGCGGTAGGGGAGGGGCTGGGTGGGCGGCGGCGGGGTGGCCGAAAGCGTCGGCGTGCGTGCCGTCGATGGCACCGCCAGGGCCAGCAGCAGGGCCAGCGAGGCGAAGCCCACCGCCCGTGGTGCCAGTGCGCGGCCCTGTGTGGACCGGGGATTGCGCCCGTCTCTCATCGCTGCTGGTACCTGTGATTTACTGCTGCAACGATTCTAGCGCCGGTTTTCCGGAATGCACAAACAAGGAGAAGATGAATGGGCAGTTTGTTGATCCTGTTGGTAATTCTGGGGCTGGTGGTGGTGCTGGCGATGTGGGGCGTGGGCATCTACAACGGGCTGGTCACCGCCCGCAATGCATGGAAGAACGCCTTCGCCCAGATCGACGTGCAACTGCAGCGGCGCTTCGACCTGATCCCCAACCTGGTGGAGACCGCCAAGGCCTACATGAGCCACGAGCGCGAGACCCTCGAAGCGGTGATCGCCGCGCGCGCGGCCGCCCAGTCGGGCCTGGCGGCGGCCAAGGCCAATCCCGGCGACGCCGCCGCGATGGCCGAGCTGGCGGCCAGCCAGGGCCAGCTCAATGGCGTGCTCGGCCGGCTGATGGCGGTGGCGGAGGCCTATCCGGACCTGAAGGCCAACCAGAACATGATGCAGCTGTCCGAGGAGCTGACCTCGACCGAGAACCGGGTCGCGTTCGCCCGGCAGGCCTACAACGACGCGGTGATGGGCTACAACAACCGGCGCGAGACCTTCCCCTCCAGCGTGGTCGCCGGCGCCTTCAACTTCGCACCTGCCGCGCTGCTCGAGCCGCCGGCGGAGCAGGCCGCGCAGGTGCGCCAGGCGCCGCGGGTCCAGTTCTGAGGGGCTCGCCTGCGACCGCCGCGCCCATGGCGCGGCACCGGCGCCCCCCCCGGCCGCGGCCGGCGGCGCGCCCTGCGTCCACCGGCGCTGACAGGGAGCCGTGCCGATGAACTTCTTCGAGCAGCAGCAGATCGCGCGCCGCGGATCGTTCCGCCTGGTTGCCCTGTTCGTGCTGGCGGTGCTGTGCATCGTGCTGGCGGTCGATGCGGTCGTGCTGCTGCTGACCGGCAGCGCCGGCGCGGTGGCCGCCGCCACCGCGGTGACGCTGGCGGTGATCGGCCTCGGCTCGCTGTACCGGATGGCCTCGCTGCGCGGGGGCGGCGCCACCGTCGCCGCCCAGCTGGGCGGGACCTGGGTGCCGGAGGACACGCGCGATCCGGCCCTGCGCCGCCTGCGCAACGTGGTCGAGGAAGTGGCGATCGCCTCCGGCGTGCCGGTGCCGAAGCTGTTCGTGCTCGAGCAGGAGACCGGCATCAACGCCTTCGCCGCCGGTTACGGGGCGTCCGATGCGGCCATTGCCGTCACCCGCGGGGCGCTGGACCGGCTCAACCGCGACGAACTGCAGGGCGTGATCGCACACGAGTTCAGCCATGTGCTCAATGGCGACATGCGCCTCAACATCCGCCTGATGGGCGTGCTGTTCGGGATCATGATGCTGACCCTGATCGGCCAGCGGATCCTGGTGTACGGGCGCCTGGGGCGCAGCCGCGACACCACGCCGCTGCTGGTGGCCGCCCTGGTGGCAATGGCCGTCGGCGCCATCGGCGTGTTCTTCGGGCGCCTGATCAAGGCCGGCATCAGCCGCCAGCGCGAGTACCTGGCCGACGCGTCCGCGGTGCAGTTCACCCGGCAGACGCAGGGGCTGGCCGGGGCGCTGAAGAAGATCGGCGGGGTGGACGAAGGATCGCGCCTGGCCGACCGTGCCGATGCCGAGGAGGTCGGGCACATGCTGTTCGGCCAGGGCATGGCGCTGTCCTCGTGGATGGCGACCCATCCCCCGCTGGTGGAGCGCATCCGCCGGCTCGAGCCGGGATTCGACGCCCGCCAGCTGCAGGCCCTGCAGGCGCGCTGGCACGCCGCGCCGCCGGATGGCCGGGGCGAGGACCTGGCCCTGGGCCTGGCCGCGCGCGACGCGCCGCCGGGCGGGCCGCCGGCATTGCCCGGCGCGGGGACGCGCATGCCCCTGGTCCCGGCCGCCGTGGCCGGCCAGGTGGCCGCGCCTGCGGAGGACGACTACTCGCACGCGCATGTCCTGGTGGAAAGCCTGGAGCCGTCCCTGCGCGAGCTGGCACGGCAGCGTGCCAACGTGATGCCGCTGCTGCTCGGCCTGCTGCTGGATACCGGCGCGACCATCGCGCAACGCCAGCTGCGGGAGATCGCCGCCCGCTGTGGCGACGACATGGCCGCGCAGGCCAGCGCGCTGCACGCCGCGCACCTGCGGGCACTGCATCCGTCGTTGCGCCTGCCGCTGGCCGCGCTGGCCTTCCCGGTCCTGCGGCAACGCCCGCGCCCGGAGCTGGATGCTTTCCTGGAAACCATCGCCGCGGTGGTCCACGCCGATGGCGCGGTCTCGGTGTTCGAGTACTGCCTGTCGCGGCTGTTGCAGGTGCAGGTGCGCGAGGCGCTGGACCCCTCCCGCTACGCCCGCTTCGGGCGCAGCAAGGCGCCTGGCGTTCGGCACGAGTTCGCCACCCTGCTGGCGGTGCTCGCCCAGGCCGGCCATCCGGACGATCCGCAACAGGCGCAGCGCGCCTACCTGGCCGGATTGCAGCGGGTGCTGCCGCGCGACCACCTCGCCTACGCACCGCCCGCCGCCGGCGTGCGGGCGCTGGACGAAGTGTGGGAGCCGCTGGATGCACTGGCCCCGCCAGCCAAGCAGGTGCTGGTGGAGGCGCTGGTGGATGCGGTCTCGCACGACGGCCAGGTCAGCGTGGCCGAGGCCGAGCTGCTGCGCACCGTGTGCGGCGTGCTGCACTGCCCGCTGCCGGCACTGCTGTCGCACTGACCTGCGCGCAACCCCAGGTGGCCCGCCAGGCCCGGCCGCGCCGCCGGCACGGATCCGGGCGAGGCGGTGGCGACAATCCCGTGGTCGTACCTCCGTCCCGACGCGCGCCGGCCGCTGGCGGTGGCCCGGTGCATCGGCTACCTTGCGCGCCTGGCGGCCGGTCCCGGCCGCAAGCCGGCCACCCAGCACGCATGACCCAGGCTCCCGTCGATCCGAACCGCCGCCGCGGACTGCGGCAGGTGCTGGACCTGCTCGGCGTGGACTCCCCGGCGCTGTGGTGGTCGCTGCTGTACTTCTTCTGCCTGCTGACCGGCTACTACGTGCTGCGCCCCGTGCGGGATGCGATGGGCGCCTCCGGCGACGTGTCCACGGTGTTCCCGCCCGCGGCCGTCGCCTGGGCCGCCGGTCTGGGGATCGACCTGCGCGGGCTCACCCTGCAGGTGCTGTTCACGGCCACCTTCCTGTGCATGGTCGCGCTGCAGCCGCTCTATGGCGCGCTGGTCTCGCGCTTCCCGCGGCGGGTGTTCCTGCCGCTGGTGTACCTGGCCTTCATCGCCTGCCTGCTCGGCTTCCGCTGGCTGTTCGAAGCCCAGGTCGACGGCCGCGGCGCGGCGTTCTTCGTGTGGGTGGCGGTCTTCAACCTGTTCGCGGTGACGGTGTTCTGGAGTTTCATGGCCGACGTGTTCGACAACGCGTCGGCCAAGCAGGTGTACGGCTACATCGGCGCCGGCGGCACCGTGGGCGCGCTGCTGGGGCCGGTGATCACGCGCAGCCTGGTCGAGCGGATCGGGGTCGGCGACCTGCTGCTGGTGTCGGCCGGGTTCCTTGCCGTCTGCCTGCTGTGCATCCTGCGCCTGCGCCGTTACGCGGTGGCGCGCGAGCACGCCACGCCGGGACCGGACGGCGAGGTCGCGATGGGCGGCTCGGTGCTGGCCGGCCTGCGCCTGGTGTGGAGCGATCCCCTGCTGCGTGCGCTGGCGGTGCTGATGTTCTTCGGCGTGGGGGTGGGAACCCTGCTGTACAACGAGCAGGCCAACATCGCCCGCCGGTTCCTGGACGATGCCAGCCGCACCGCGTACTACGCCAACCTGGACCTGGCGATCAACCTGCTCACGATCTTCGTGCAGGTAGTGCTCACCCGCTGGCTGCTGCGGCGCTTCGGGGTCTCGCCGCTGCTGCTGGTCCCCGCCGGCGCGATCCTGCTCGGCTTCGCCGTGCTGGCCGCCTCGCCGCTGCCGATGCTGGTGTGGGTGGTGCAGGTGGTGACCCGGGCCAGCGAGTTCTCGCTGGCCAAGCCGGCGCGCGAGACGATCTACACCCGCGTGGACCGCGAGGCCCGCTACAAGGCCAAGGCGGTGATCGATACGGTGGTGTACCGCGGCGGCGACCTGAGCTTCGTGTGGTTGCACAAGCTGCTGGCGGCATGGGGCTCGGGCGTGGTGTTCGCCGCGGGCGTGGCGGTGGCCGCGTGCATGGGGGCCGGGGCATGGCGCGTGGTGCGCGCGCAGCGGGCGCTGCCGGTGCAGCCGCCGCGCGGCTGAGCCCGGCCCGGCTACCGGCTCAGGCAGGTCGCGGCGAGATCCACATGTCGATGCGTGCGCTGAACACGGCCTCGCCGGCCCGGTTGCGCGCCTCCACCCGCACCGGCAAGGCGTAGCCGGCAGCTGCCGCCACCAGCGGCGCGTCGGCCGTGGCGGTCGCGATGATCGTCCCGGTGGCCTTCTTCAGGTATTCGACCTGCATGCCCCGCGGGATCCAGCGCATGGACGCGGGCAGGCTGGCATCGGTCATCAGCCCCGCCACCAGCTCGGCCAGGTTGCACAGCGCGATCGCGTGGACGGTGCCGATGTGGTTGCTCACCCGGCGACGGTGCCGGATGACGCCCTCGCAGCGGCCCGGCTCGAGCAGGGTGATGCGCGGGGCGATGCTGGCGAAGTAGGGCGCCTTGAAGCAGACCGCGCGCGAGAACAGCCACTGGCCGCAGGGCCAGCGCTGCATGCGCCGGTAGGTCCGTAACAGCGGGGCTTCCATCGGTGCCTCCTGCGGATTGCGGGCGTGGCCCGGGTACGCGGACGGCGGGTCGAAGCCCGCCGTCCGCGTGTGCCATGACCAGGCGCGGATCAGACCCGGACGCGGCCGTCGGCGTCGTAACGGTCGTAGAAGCTGGCCGCGCGCAACTCGTGCACGTCGAAATCGTCCACGGTGATCGTGTCCATCGTGATCTCGCGCAGCTCCTCCAGCAGCGCGCGCTCGGCGGTGGTGATCACGCCCTCGGCCACGGCCTCGTCCAGCTGCGCGCCGAACTCCAGCGCCTCGATGCCCTTGGTCTTGAGCGCCTTGAGGAACTTGCGCTCCACCGGCTCGGCCTGCACCGCCCTGGCCAGGTAGCTGTCGATGCGGCCGCCGGGGTTGTTCTCGCACGGGGTCAGGAAGATGCCCTGGCCCAGGCGGTCCCGGCCCTCGCCCGGGGTCATCAGCAGCGAGGCGACGCGGTGGTTGAGGCGGTCGCCCGGCGCCTCGGCGCGGCGGCCCAGCGGGAACACCAGTGCCCACATCAGCCAGCCGACCGGACGGATCGGGAAGTTGCGCAGCGCGTCGGACAGCGCGTTCTCGATCACGTGGAAGCTGTTGTACATGCTCCAGGCCAGCAGCGGCTTGTCCGCTTCCGGCGTGCCCTCGTCGTGGTAGCGCTTGAGCACCGCGCCAGCCATGTAGAGGTGGCTGAGCACGTCGCCCAGGCGCCCGGACAGCGACTCCTTGAACTTCAGCTTGCCGCCCAGCAGCATCATCGACACGTCGGTCATCAATGCCAGGTTGGCCGAGTACCGGTCCAGCTTGCGGAAGAACGGGCGGGTGTAGTCGTTGCCCGGCACCGCGCCGAACCGCGATCCGGTCAGGCCCAGCCAGAACGAGCGGAACGCATTGGAGACGCCGTAGCGGACGTGGCCGGCCAGGCTCTCGTCGAAGGCGTCCAGCGCGGCCGCGCGGTCCGGTTCCTGCGCGGCCTTCATCTCCTTCATCACCCACGGGTGGCACAGGATCGCGCCCTGGCCGAAGATCAGCAGGCTGCGGGTCATGATGTTGGCGCCCTCGACCGTGATGCTGATCGGGGCCGCCTGCCAGTTGCGGCCGGCGAAGTTGCGCGGGCCGAGGATGATTCCCTTGCCGCCGATCACGTCCATGGTGTCGGAGATCACCTCCCGACCCATGCTGGTGCAGTGGTACTTGGCGATCGCCGACGGCACCGACGGCACGTCGCCGCGGTCCACCGCCGCGGCGGTGGCCTGCGACAGCGCGCTGATGGTGTAGGCCTTGCCGCCGATCCGCGCCAGCGCCTCCTCCACGCCCTCGAAGCGCCCGACCGACAGGCCGAACTGCTTGCGGATGCGCGCGTAGGCGCCGGTCACGCGGGCGCCGAACTTGGCGCCGCCGGAGGCGGTGGAGGGCAGGGTGATCGAGCGGCCCACGGCCAGGCACTCGTTGAGCATGTTCCAGCCCTTGCCGGCCATCTCGGCGCCGCCGATCAGCTGGCTCAGCGGGATGAACACGTCGCGCCCGCGGATCGGGCCATTCTGGAACGGCGAGTTCAGCGGGAAATGGCGCCGGCCGATCTCCACGCCGGGGGTCTCGCGCGGCAGCAGCGCCAGGGTGATGCCGATGTCGGGGGTGTCGCCCAGCAGGCCATCCGGGTCATACATGCGGAAGGCCAGGCCGATGAGCGTGGCCACCGGGGCCAGGGTGATGTAGCGCTTGTCGAAGGTCAGGCGCACGCCCAGCACGTGGGCGCCGTTCCACTCGCCCTTGCAGACGATGCCGAAATCAGGGATCGAGGTGGCGTCGGAGCCGGCGAACGGACCGGTCAGGCCGAAGCACGGCACCTCCTGTCCCACCGCCAGGCGCGGCAGGTAGTAATCCTTCTGCTCCCGGGTGCCGTAGTGGTTGAGCAGCTCGCCCGGGCCCAGCGAGTTGGGCACGCCCACGGTGGAGCTGACCACCGAGGAGATCGAGGCGATCTTCTGGATCACCTTGTGGTGGGCCAGCGCGGAAAAGCCCAGGCCACCGTATTCCTTGGGCACGATCATGCCGAAGAAGCGGTTCTTCTTGATGAACTCCCACATTTCCGGCGGCAGGTCGGCATGGACGTGGGTCAGCTCCCAGTCGTTGACCATGCGGCACAGCTCTTCCACCGGGCCGTCGAGGAACGCCTGCTCCTCGGCGGTCAGCTGCGGCTTCGGGTAGTCGAGCAGCATCTGCCAGTCCGGATCGCCGGTGAACAGCTCGCCCTCGAAGCCGACCGAGCCGGTTTCCAGCGCGATCCGCTCGGTCTGGGACAGCGGCGGCAGGATGCGGCGGAACACGTTGAACAGTGGCGCCACCACCAGCGGCTTGCGGATGAACGGCAGCAGCAGCGGCACTGTCACCACCGTGGCCAGGACCGCCAGCACCAGCGTGGTGGCCGGGTGCGCGCCCAGCAGCCAGCATGCCAGCAGCGCTACGCCCAGCATCGCCGCCCAGCTCGCCAGGCGCATTCGGTGGTACGCGGCGAAACCGCTGACAATCAGGAAAGCCAGGATGGGCGCGGCGATGCTCATGGTGTTGCTCCGTTGACGGACGCTGGCGGGCGCGGGGCGGCGTGTTGGCCGGTGTCCCCGATGCCGTCCAGATCGCCCAGGTATTCCAGCAGGGTGGCGGTAAAGCGGTCGTTGTCCTCGCCGGCCAGCATATGCGTGGCCTCCGCGAGGCGCACATGGCGCGCGTGCGGCGCCAGGGCGAGGAAGTCGTCGACGGTTCGCGCGGAGACCAGGTCGCTGCGCCCGCCGCTGACCAGCAGCAGCGGACAGCGTACCGCGCGCGCCGCCTGCGCCAGGTCGTCCTGGTGGCTTTGCGCATCGCGCGCCAGTTCGTCCACCAGGCGAGCGTCCCAGTGCCACTGCCAGCGGCCATCGGCCTGCTCGCGCAGCACCTCGCGCAATCCGGCCCCGGTGCGGCGCGGGCGGCCGGGCAGGTACGTGGCGATCGCGTCGGCCGCCTCGTCCAGCGAGGCGAAGCCTTCGGGGAAGGCGGTCATGAAGGCGAGGATGCGTTCGACGCCGGCCGGCTCCCAGCGCGGGGTTATGTCCACCAGCACCATCGCGCGGAACAGCCCCGGCCAGCGGGCCTCGGCCAGCAACCCGAACAGGCCGCCCATCGAAGCGCCTACCAGCACCGGCGGCTGCGGCAGCTCGCCGGCCACCACGATCAGGTCGTCGGTGAACTGGTGGCCGGTGTACGGAAGATCGGCCGGGTTGCGCCCGGAGCCACCGTGGCCGCGCGCGTCGTAGGCGAGGCCGGCATGGCCGGCGGCGGCCAGGCGCGTGGCGCTGGCCGCCCACGCACGCCGGGTCTGCCCGAAGCCGTGCGCGAACACGACGGCGGTGGCGCCATCCGCGCCGTAGGTGGTGGCGGCCAGTTCCACGTCCGCGCCGGGCAGGCGCAGGTCACGGCAGTCGGCGGCGGACGTCATGGATACCATACCGAATGGTATGGATGCGTTCGCGGCAAAGTCAATACGAGCGCGTATGGCCTTGCACGGCGGCCGGGGCGCCCGGAAATCAGGGTGCCCCACCTGTGCAAGCCCCTGTCGCGCCACGGTTTCCCGGGCAACCGCATACTGCGACGGACTGCGGCGTATGGTTAAATCGCCGCATGGATACGACCACCACGCCCTCGACCCCGCCCGCCACGCCCGCGCGTGGCGCCCGCCTCAGCGCCGCCGACTGGGCCCAGGCCGCGCTCGACGTGATCGCCGAGCAGGGCGTCTCGGCCGTGGCCGTGGAGCCGCTGGCGCGCCGCCTGGGCGTGACCAAGGGCAGCTTCTACTGGCACTTCCCGTCCCGCGACGCGCTGCTGCAGGCCGCGCTGGAGCGCTGGGAGGAGGTCGAGCAGGAGCAGGTCTTCGGCAGCCTGGAAGAGGTGCCCGATCCGCGCGAGCGCCTGCGCAAGCTGTTCCAGCTGGTGGGCCACGAGACCAAGCCGCACGCCATCTACAGCGAGCTGCTGCGTGCGCTGGAGCATCCGGCGGTGGGGCCGGTCATCGAGCGGGTCTCGCAGCGCCGCCTGGACTACCTGACCGCCTCGTTCCGCCAGGCCGGCCTGGGCCGTGGCGATGCCCAGCACCGCGCGCGGCTGACCTATGCGGCGTACGTCGGGTTCCTGCAGCTGCGCCCGCAGCAGCCCAGGATGACCCACGAGGAATTCGAGGAATACCTCGAACACGTGATCAACACGCTCATCCCCGCGTGAACCCCGCAGGGCCCGCGCGAGTGGGCCCTGCGGTCACTGGCCTCAGGCCGCGAACGCGGCGCGGGTCAGGTTCTCCGGCGCGTCGCCGGTGCACAGCACGTCGTCCTCGATGCGGATGCCGCCGTAGGGCCGGAAGGTCTCCACCCGCGCCCAGTCGATGCTGTCGGCGTGGCCGTTCCGGCGCACCTCGTCCAGCAGCATGTCGATGAAATAGATGCCCGGCTCGATGGTCACCACCATGCCCGGTTCCAGCATGCGGGTCATCCGCAGGTAGGGATGGCCGTCGGGCCGGTCGATGGTGCCGCCGCGGTCGCTGGCGGCGAAGCCCGCCACGTCGTGCACCTGCAGCCCGATCGGATGGCCCAGGCCGTGCGGGAAGAAGGCCGCGCTTACCCCGGTGGCCAGCGCGGCCTCGGCCGACACCTTCAGCACGCCGAACTGGCGCAGGATGCCCATCAGCGCCAGGTGCGCGTCCACGTGCAGCTGCCGGTAGTCGGTGCCGGCGCGCACGCTGGCGCACATCGCCTGCTGCGCGGCGTCGACCGCGTCGATCATCGCCTGGAACTCGCTGTTGCGGTCGGCGGCGTAGGTGCGGGTGATGTCCGCCGCGTAACCGCAGTGGCTGGCGCCGGCGTCGATCAGGAAGCTGCGCACCGGGTCCGGGACGTCGCGGCCCAGCTCGGTGTAGTGCAGCACCGCACCGTTGCGGTTGAGCGCGACGATGTTCTGGTACGGCAGCTCGTTGGCGTCCTGCTGCGCGGCCAGGCAATACGCCATGTGGATGCCGAACTCGCTCTCGCCGGCGCGGAAGGCGCGTTCGGCGGCGCGGTGGGCGTGCACCGCGGTCCGCTGCGCCTGGCGCATCAGCGCGACCTCGTACGCGGTCTTGTACGAGCGCTGGAAGTGCAGGTAGTCCAGCGCGGCCTGCGGGTTGTCCGGCACGTACTCGCCGAGCGCGCTGTTGGCCGCGCCGATGATCGCGCTGCGCGCGGCCGGCGGCAGCAGCGGCAGCGCCTCCTCGGGGGTGCGGATGACGTGGATGTCGAAGTGCTCGACCCACCAGCCCGACGGCGTGCCCGGCACCACGTGCCAGTAGTCGTGAGGCTGCAGGAACACCAGCTTCGGGCGCTCGCCGGGCGTGTAGACCAGCCAGCTGTCGGTCACGGTGGTCAGCGGCAACCAGTGCTTGAAGTGCGGGTTGACCGCAAACGCATAGTCGCGGTCGTCGAACACGTGGTAGTGGCGGCGTCCGCTGGGGACCAGCAGGTGGTCGCGGCCGCAGCGCGCGAGCGCCTCGTCGGCGCGTGCGCGCAGGGCAGCCAGGTGCTGGGGATACAGGGAGGCGATGTCGGTGGTGTTCATCGGGCAGCCTACGGCGGAAAGCGGCCATTCTGCCCCAGCGCGCGTCGGTGCGGCCTGCACGCGCTCAGGCGCCGGTGCCCGCCTCCACCCACGCCCGCAGGCGCGCGCGGTGCACCTCGGAGATGGCGATGAAGCGGAACCCGCACCACGTCTGGCCCGGCGTGCGGGCCGGGGCCGACCACAGCAGGTGGGCACCGGCCCCCAGCGGCTGCGGATCGTCGCCGAGGGCGAAATCGAGCTGGTAAAGCGCATCCTCGCGCAGCGGCGCGGCGGCCAGCAGCAGGAGCCCGCCTTCGGAAAGGTTGCCGAGGTAGCCGATGAGCGTGCCGGTCATCACGTCGGTCACCGGCACGCTGCCGGTGACCTGCCGCCTGGGGACGCGGCGTGCGTCATGCGTGCTCATGCCATCCCCCCGTGGACATCCGGGTCGCGTCCGGCCAGGCCGCGCAGGGCGCGCAGGGTGGCATGCCAGGCGCGGTCGACCAGCCGGCTGCGGTCCTCGGTCACCACCCGCGCCTGGCCCGCCGCCATCAGCCGGGCCAGTCCGTCCAGCGAGTGTTCGGCCACCTTCTGCCCACGCGCGTTCACGAACAGGGCGTTGTCGGTCAGCGTGCTGTACCAGGACAGCCGCTGCCGGCGGATGTCGCCCTGCTGGTTGACCACCAGCTCGAACCAGGTGCCGAAGGGCAGGGTGCGTGCCTGCTCGTAGCAGGCCTGCTCGGCCGCGCTGCGGGCCGGCGGCGCCTCGCGCCGTGCCTGGCCGTCGTCGCCGAGCCGGGTGCGTGCCTTGAGCTTGGCCGTCAGCTCGGTGCGCGAGGTGACCTCGTCGTCGTCGCTGCGCGACAGGCGGCGCGCGATCGCCCCGGCCTCGTCCTCGTGGTAGCCGACCTGGCGCAGGGCGGTGTCGATCTGGGCGCCCAGCGCCGGGTCCGGCGGGGCGTCCGGGTTGCAGGTGACCTGCACGATGCGCGCGGTCGCCTCTTCGCGTTCCTGCCATTCCGGCGAATCGCCGCCATGGCGCAAGGCGGTCAGGGTGAGGACGTCGGCCCAGGCCTGGTTCATCAGCGCCTGCACGAACTGCGGCGGACGGCGGCCCCCCAGGCACGCGCCGATCGCATCGGTAGCCTGGCGCTTGGCGGTGGCCAGGCGGTCGCGCCCGCGCGCAGCCTCGACCTGGCGGCGTTCGGCCACCTCGGCCTTGCGCGACTGGGCGCGCTGGTGCTCCTGCACCTCCTGGTTGGCCAGCTCGAACACGGCCGGGTCGCCGTCGTAAACCTCCACCACCCGGTCCACCACCTGCTCCAGGCGCTGCACCAGCTGCGGGTCGGCCTCGTCCTCGCCCAGCCAGGCGGCCCCGGATTCGGCCACCGCGTTGAGCAGTTCCCGCGCCGGGTGGCGCTCGCCGACGAAGAACCCCTGGTCCTCCAGGGCCGCGCGCACCACCGGCACCTGCAGCCGTTCGAGCAGGTCGTGGGCCGGCGCCTCGGCGCGGACCTCGTGCCCGATCTGGCGGTAGAGCATCGCCAGCAGGTCGAAGGCGTCCTCCTGCTCCGGCGGCAGGACCGCGCCGGCCCCATGCTCGTTCCGCAGGCGCGCCATCACCGCCTCGCGCACGTCCTCGACGGTGCGCCGGCGCTGGCCGCGCGCCCGGTCCAGCGGCAGTGACTGCAGGCGGCCGAGCAGTCCGGTCACGGCCTGCGGCGGCAGCTCCACCGGTGCCGGCGTGGGCGTCGCGGCCGGCAGGCCATCGCGGTGTCCGGCCGCCAGCTGGCGCAGGGCGGCGAAGGCCTGTTGCGGCGCGGACGCCTGCCCTGCGTCCGGTCCGGGATGTGCAGCCCCCGGAGCCGCATCCTTGCCGGGTGCCTGCATGCCCGACCGTACGAGGGGGCCGTCCGCGGCGACCGGCAATGCAGGGCTCCCATCGGCCGCAGGCGGAGACGGGGCGCCGAGGCGCGCGCTGGTGCCGGGGCGCGACGCGGCGCCGGCCAGGGCCGTCCCCGGCGGGACAAGGCCCGCCAGCGCCTGGCTCCAGCCGGAAACACGGCCTTGCCCGTGCCAGCCGGTCATCGGCCGTGCCTGCGCTGCACCGGCCGGGCGCGCGCGGCGTGGAGCCGAGCCGGCACGCGCGGTTCGGTAGGGCGCATAGACCAGGCCGGGCAGCACGCCGCAGCGGTCGAGCAGGGCATTGACCCGGTGGGCGAATTCGCCGTGCCGCTCCATCACCTGCCGCTCGAACTGGCGGTAGAGCTGCAGTTGCGTCTCCAGCTGCAGCGCGAGCTCCTCACCGGCGGCGCGCAGGCACTGGGACAGGGCCAGCGGGCCCACCGGCAGCTCGGCGGTCTCCAGCGCGGGCCGGCCCCCCAGCACGCCGAAGCGCTGGCCCAGCAGCAGCAGCTCGGTGCCGCCGCGCTGGGCGTGGCGGCGCGCGATCTCGCGCAGCACGATCGCGCGGTCCAGCTCGGTGTCCTCGACCAGGGTCAGCGGCTGGCCGGAGACGGGTTCGGCCGCTGCGCCGGCGTCGCCGGACTCCGCCATGCGGATCGCCGCCAGCGCCGACTCCAGGCTCGAAAGGAAGCGCGGGGTGAACCGTGGCCGATGCTCGCGCAGACGCTGCAGCTGTTCCAGCCGGTCGGCCTGTTCCTGGCTGTTGCGGGCCAGCCCGGCGTCCTCGAACAGCCGGGCCTCCAGCGCGTCCAGGGTCGCTTCCAGCGCCGGGCCGAGCTGGCCCACGGCCAGGGCGTGCACTTCGGACAGGATCGCGTGTACGCGCACGGGCAGGCCGGCGGCCGCCAATGGCAACGCTGCCGCAGAACCCGCAACTGGACGCATCGTGGCGCTCATGGATTGTGACCGTGCTCCCCCGTGCGGTGGTATTTAGCACGTTTCAGCGCCTGCGACAGGCCGGCGCTGGCGTCCGGGCTGGTCAGAGGAACAGCGAGATCACGTCGTTGGCAAAGCGCCGGCCGAGCGCGGTCGGCACGACGCGCGCCGCGTCCGCCTGCAGCCAGCCGCGCGCCTGCGCCTGCGCCAGGGCACTGGCGATGCGGGTTCGCGCCACGCCGGTGCGCACCTCGAAATCAGCCAGGGCGAAGCCTTCGTGCAGGCGCAGGGCGTTGAGCATGTACTCGAAGGGACGCTGGTCCGGAGCGATGCGGTCGTCGCCGCCGATCGCCTGGTCCGTGCCGGCGGCGGCCATCCAGGTGGCCGGATGCTTGTGCTTCCAGCGGCGCAGGATCGACTGGTCCGCACCCAGGGTGATCTTGCCGTGGGCACCGGCGCCGATGCCCAGGTAGTCGCCGTAGCGCCAGTAGTTGAGGTTGTGCGCGCACTGCCGCCCCGCGCGGGCGTAGGCGCTGGTCTCGTAGTGGCCGTAGCCGGCTTCGGCCAGGCGCGCCTGGCAGCGCTCCTGCATGTCCCAGGCCTCGTCGTCCTCCGGGATGCCCTGCGGCGGCCGGGCGAAGAACACGGTGTTCGGCTCCAGGGTCAGCTGGTAATGGCTGATGTGGGCCGGCTGCAGGGCGAAGGCGCGCTCCAGGTCGGCTTCGGCCATGGCCAGGTCCTGCCCGGGCAGGGCGTACATCAGGTCCAGGTTGAGGTTGTCGAACCCGGCGTCCTGGGCCAGCTTCACCGCCGCCTCGGCCTCGCCACTGTCGTGGATCCGTCCCAGGCGCTGCAGGCAGCCGTCGTCGAAGCTCTGGATGCCGAAGCTGATCCGGTTCACCCCGGCGGCGCGGTAGCCCTCGAAGCGGTCGTGCTCGGCGGTGCCGGGATTGGCTTCGAGGGTGATCTCGGCATCGGGCGCGAAGCGCAGGCGCGCCGAGGCGGCGGAGAGGATGGTCTCGATCGCCGCGGCCGGGAACAGGCTGGGCGTGCCGCCGCCGAAGAACACGCTGTGCACGGTGCGGCCCCAGACCAGCGGCAGGTCGTGCTCGAGGTCGCGCACCAGGGCGGCGACGTAGTCGTCGAACGGCAGCTCGCCCTTGGCGCCATGCGAGTTGAAGTCGCAATAAGGACATTTGCGCACGCACCAGGGCAGGTGCACGTACAGCGAAAGCGGCGGCGGGATCAGGTCGGGCATGAGTACACGGCTTGCGCGGCTGCGCTCAGCCCAGCACTTCCGGCAGGCGCGCACGCAGCAGTTCCAGCGCCTTGCCTCGGTGGCTGATGCGGTTCTTCAGTTCCATCGGCATCTGCGCGGCGGTCTGGCCGTGTTCCGGGTCCAGGAACACCGGGTCGTAGCCGTGGCCGCCTTCGCCCAGGCGCTGGCGGGTGATGCGCCCGCGCCACTGGCCTTCGACCAGCAGCGGCTGCGGGTCCTCCGCATGCCGCAGGACCACCAGCACGCACTGGAAGTGCGCGCCGCGACGGTCGTCCTCCACGCGAGCGAGTTCGGCCAGCAGCCGGTCGATGTTGCGCTGCGGATCGGCCGGCTCGCCGGCGTAGCGCGCCGAGTACAGCCCCGGCGCACCGCCCAGCACGTCCACGCACAGGCCCGAGTCGTCGGCCAGCGCTGGCAGGCCGGTGACGCGGCTGGCGTGGCGCGCCTTGATCAGCGCGTTCTCGATGAAGGTCAGGCCGGTCTCCTCGGCGTCCTCGACGCCCAGCCCGGACTGTGCGACCAGCTCGATGCCGCTGCCGGCCAGCAGGTGGTGCAGTTCGTCGAGCTTGCCGCGGTTGGAGGAGGCCAGCACCAGCTTCATCGCCTGGTCCCCTCAGCCTGCCAGCGCCTGGCGCTGCAGCTCCAGCAGCTGGCCGATGCCGGCCTCGGCCAGCGCCAGCAGCGCATCCAGCTCGTCGCGGCGGAAGGCATGGCCTTCGGCCGTGCCCTGCAGCTCGATGAAGCCGCCGCCGTCGTTCATGACCACGTTCATGTCGGTGTCGCAGTCGCTGTCCTCGGCGTAGTCCAGGTCCAGCACCGGCACGCCCTTGTACACGCCGACCGACACCGCCGCGACCGCGCCGAACACCGGGTCGCGCTTGATCTCGCCGCGGGCCTTCAGCCAGCGCATGGCGTCGACCAGGGCCACGTAGGCGCCGGTGATGGCGGCGGTGCGGGTGCCGCCGTCGGCCTGCAGCACGTCGCAGTCCAGGGTGATGGTGCGCTCGCCCAGCGCGCCTCGGTCCACGCAGGCGCGCAGGGTGCGGCCGATCAGGCGCTGGATCTCCAGCGTGCGCCCGCCCTGCTTGCCACGCGAGGCCTCGCGGTCGGAGCGGGTGTGGGTGGAGCGCGGCAGCATGCCGTACTCGGCGGTCACCCAGCCTTCGCCCTTGCCGCGCAGGAAGCCCGGCACGCGGTTTTCGATGCTGGCGTTGCACAGCACGCGGGTGTCGCCGAAGCTGACCAGCACCGAGCCTTCGGCATGGCGGGTGAAGCCACGCTCGATGCGGATCGGGCGCAGCTGGTCGGGGGCGCGGCCACTGGGGCGGACGACGGTCATGTGGGGGGTTTCCGTAGGGAGCCCGGCGATCCGCCGGAAAGGCCGGCGAAGGCGGCAGGGTGCCGCGGCGGGCCGGCTAGATTAACATTCGCCCCTTGTCGAAGACGGATTCCCACATGATCCGCAGCATGACCGCCTTTGCCAGCGGCGAACGCGGCACACCCTGGGGCGCGCTTTCCTGCGAACTGCGCTCGGTCAACCACCGCTTCCTCGAGACCGGCCTGCGCCTGGCCGAGGAGCTGCGCGCGCTGGAACCGCTGCTGCGCGAGCGGGTGGCCACGCGCGTGCAGCGCGGCAAGCTGGACCTGGTGCTGCGCCTGCGCAGCCCGGAGGCGGCCGGCAGCCTGCACGTCAACGAGGCGCTGCTGGACCAGCTCGGCGAGCTTGCCCAGCGCCTGGAGCCGCGCTTCCCCGGCCTGCACGTGCAGTTCACCGACCTGCTGCAGGTCCCGGGGGTGCTGCAGACGCCGGTCGCCGATGGCGAGGCGCTGCAGGCACAGGCGCTGGAGCTGCTGGACCAGGTGCTGGACGAGTTCATCGCCGCGCGCGAGCGTGAGGGCGCGGCGCTGGCCGCGGCGATCACCGAACGGGTGGACGCGATCGAGCGCATCGCCGCGCAGGTGCGCGAGCTGGTGCCGGCGATCCGCGAGGGCCAGCGTGCCAAGCTCGCCGCGCGCCTGGCCGACCTGCCGCACCCGGTGGACCCGGGTCGCGCCGAGCAGGAGCTGGTGCTGTGGCTGCAGAAGCTCGACGTGGACGAGGAGCTGGACCGGCTCGGCAGCCACGTCACCGAGATCCGCCGCATCCTCGCCCAGAAGGGCCAGCCGGTCGGCCGGCGCCTGGACTTCCTGCTGCAGGAGTTCAACCGCGAGGCCAACACCCTCGGGTCCAAGTCGGTCGACGCGCGCACCTCGGCCGCGGCGGTGGACCTGAAGGTGCTGATCGACCAGGTCCGCGAGCAGGTGCAGAACATCGAATGAACATGCGAGGCACCCTCTTCATCGTCGCCGCGCCCTCCGGCGCGGGCAAGTCGAGCATCGTCAACGCGGTGCTGGCGCGCGACCCGCAGATCCGCCTGTCGATCTCCTTCACCTCGCGCGCGCCACGCCCGGGCGAGCGCCACGCCGAGCATTATCATTTCGTCTCCGCCGACCAGTTCCAGGAGATGATCGATGCCGGCGACTTCTTCGAGTACGCCCGCGTGCATGGCGACTGGAAGGGTACGGCGCGGCAGTCGGTGGAGCCGCAGCTGGCCGCCGGCCACGACGTGCTGCTGGAGATCGACTGGCAGGGCGCCGGCCAGGTGCGGGCCAAGGTGCCCGATGCGGTGAGCGTGTTCATCCTTCCGCCCTCGCGCCAGGCGCTCGAGCAGCGCATGCGCAAGCGCGGGCAGGACAGCGACGCGGTCATCGCCCAGCGCCTGGCGGCCGCGCGCGAGGAGATGTCGCATTACGGCGAGTTCGACTACGTCATCGTCAACGAGGTGTTCGGCACCGCGGTCGACGAGATGTGCGCGATCTTCGTGGCCAGCCGGCTGCGCCGCGGCCAGCAGCAGCAGCGCCACGGCGACCTGATCCGGGCCCTGCTGGAGCAGGAAGGCTGAGCGGCCCGGCCGCGCTGCCGGACGCAAGTGGCTGAACGCAAAGGGGGAAGGGGGGTCGACCCTTGCCGCGGTGGCGCCTTGGCAGGTAGACTCCGCCTCCATTTCCCCTGACGCGAGCGGCGACCACAGTCGCCTGGAACCCCTATGGCCCGTATCACCGTCGAAGATTGCCTGGAAGTGGTCGACAACCGCTTCGAACTGGTCATGATGGCCGCCAAGCGCGCCCGCCAGCTGGCCAATGGCGTGCCGGCCACGATCGAGAACGAGGACGGCGACGACAAGCCGACCGTGCTGGCGCTGCGCGAGATCGCGGCCCGCACCGTGGACAACGCGCTGATCGACGAGGTCGAGAAGGCCGAGCGCGAGCGTGCCGAGCGCGAGGCGCTGGAATGGGCCGCCGCCGAGGTGGTCGCCGACGACGACCTGTCCAAGGGCGACGACTGATCCTCGCCGCTGCCTGATGCGTCCGACGGCCCGCCCTGTGCGGGCCGTCTGCGTCATGGGCCGGCGCTTTCCTTCGCGGCGCCGGCGGTGCGGGTGCACGCTATAGTCCGGGGCCGCCGCGCGCCGGCACCGCTTTCCCGGATACGCCGCCTCCCATGCCCGTCCTTGTCTTCGGGGCCACCGGCCAGATCGGACACTTCCTGCTGCCCCGCCTGCTGGGCGCCGGAGGACGCGTTGTCGCGCTCAGCCGCCAGCGGCATGCCCGAATGCCGGGCGTGCAATGGCTGCAGGGCAGCCTTCCGGACGCGGTACCGGCGTTGCCGGAGCTGCGGGCGGTCATCAGCCTGGGTCCCCTGGATGCGCTGGCCCGCTGGCTGGCCGGACTGGAGCGGGCGCCCGCCCTGCGCCTGCTGGCCACCAGCTCGATGAGCGTGGTCACCAAGCGCGGCTCGCAGGTCGCGGCCGAGCGCGAACTGGGCGGACGGCTGGCGTCCAGCGAACAGGAGCTCGCCCGGCAGTGCGCACGCCTGGGCATGGCCTGGACGGTACTGCGCCCGACCCTGATCTACGGTGCCGGCATGGATCGCAGCCTGACCCCGATCGCGCGCCGCGCGATGCGCTGGCGGCTGTTTCCGGTGCCCCGCGCGCGCGGGCTGCGTCAGCCGGTGCACGCCGACGACCTGGCCAGCGCGGCCCTGGCCTGGCTGGACTCCCGCGCCGCGGACGGACGGATCCTGGCCTTCGGCGGCGGAGAACGCCTGCCGGCCGGCGAGATGTTCGCGCGGGTGCGGCGCAGCCTGCCGCGCGCGGCCCTGCCGCTGCCGGTAGGCCGCCCCGTGCTGGCCACGCTGGCGGCGCTGCTGCCGGCTGCGCGCGGACCGGTCTCGCGCCTGGACATGGACCTGGTGGCGGACAACGGGGACGCGGAGCGGCTGCTGGGCGTGCGTGCGCGGCCGTTCCGCCCGGATGCGGCGATGTGGCAGGCGCCCGGCCCCCGGGAGTGAGCCGGCTACCGCGGTCCTGGGATCCGGCCGCGGTCCGCGGCGGCGCCGGCCATGGGGTGACTGGCCGGGCCTGCCGGCCGCCGGGGGGCTGCGGCCCGTAACCGTCAGTCCAGGAACACCCGGTGCACGGTGTCGGCCGCGGCCTCCAGTGAGAAGTGCCGGCGCACGTTGTCCAGCCCCGCGCCGGCCTGGGCCTCCCAGCGGGCGCGGTCCTGGTAGAGCGCGATCACGGCCGCGGCGAACGCCTCGGGCGCGTCCGCGACAGCCACGTCCACGCCGTCGCGCAGGTGCATGCCTTCCACCGCGCAACTGGTGGCCACCACCGGCTGGCCGTGGGCCATGCTCAGGTTGACCTTGCCCTTGACCCCCGCGCCGAAGCGCAGGGGCGCCACCGCCAGGCGCGCGCCGTCCATCCATGGCGACAGGTCGGGCACGTGGCCATGGACGACGACGCCTGGATCGTCCGCCAGGGCCAGCACCTCGGCCGGCGGCTCCGCGCCGATGCAGTGGAACCGCACCCCGGGCAGCTTCGCGCGCACCCGCGGGAACACCTCGCGCCCGAACCACAGGGCCGCGTCGACGTTGGGCGGATGCCTGAAGCCCCCCACGAACACCAGGTCCTGGCGCTGCTCGAAGGGTGCGCCGGTTCCGGCGACCTCGTGCAGGTTGGACAGCAGCGCCACCTCCACGCCGGGCGCATCGCGCTGCAACTGGGCGAGCTCCTCGCTGCTCACCACCAGGGTCAGGTCGCATGCGCGCATGGCCGCCAGCTCGCGCTGGCGCGTGGCCTCGGCCGCGCGCAGGCCGGCCGCATCGCCGGCCAGCTCGGCACCGCGGCGTTCACGCAGGTAGTGCAGGTCGATGGTGTCGAACACCAGCCGCGCATCCGGCGCATGCCGGCGCAGCAACGGGGCCAGGCTGCCGGCCACGTGGTGGCGGGTGAGGACGATCACGTCGAAGCGCGCCGCGTTGGCCCTCAACCAGGCCGGCGCGGAGCGGGCAAACGGCGCATACCAGGTTTCCACCCCGAGCCGCTGCAAGGCGGCGGTGGCCTCCCCGGCGTGTGCCAGGCCGGTTGGCAGGAACGCGACATGGGCGCCAGCGGTCCGCAGCATCCGCAGCAGGTTGAACTGGCGCAACGAGGCCGAGTCGCGGTCCGGGCGTGGCACCGCCTCGTCGACCACCAGGATCCGGCGCTGGCGCGCATGCAGCAGCGCCGGCGCGGGCACCGTGCCCGGGGCCGGCGCCCCGGCCAGGGCATGGGCCCACCTGGCGGCGAACACGCCGCGGTTGCGGACCTGGTAGGCCTTGATCCCGCTGCCGGTGTCGGTGCCGGCGGTGGTGCCCTCGTCATGCACCACCCGGCTGGCGGGCTGCACCAGGACCTGGCGGCCCGCTGCGCGCACCGCGAAGGCCAGGTCGGTGTCCTCGTAGTAGGCGGGGGCGTAGCGGGTGTCGAACCCGCCGACCGCGGCGAACAGGTCGCGCGGGATCGCCAGCGCCGCGCCGCTGCAGTAGTCGGCCTGGCGCAGGTAGGCGTAGCGCGGGTCGTCGGCCGACTCGAAGCGGCCGTAGCTCCAGGCCGAGCCGTCGCCAAACACCACGCCGCCGGATTCCTGCAGGCGGCCATCGGGGTACAGCAGCTGCGCGCCGACCAGCCCGGCATCGGGGACGGCGTCGAAAGTGTCCAGCAGCGCGTCCAGCCACCCCGGCTGCGCGAAGGTGTCGTTGTTGAGGAACACCAGGTACTGGCCGCGCGCCTGCGCGGCGCCGTCGTTGCAGGCGGCGATGAGCCCGCCATTGCGGGCGCGGCGGTGGTAGCGCAGGCCCTGCACCTGTTCCATCCACGCGGCGGTGGCGTCGCTGCTGCCGTCGTCCACCACGATGGCCTCGAACGCCGCCTCCGGCGGATGCGCGGCCAGGCTGCGCAGGCAGCCGAGGGTCGCTTCGCAGTGGTTGTAGACCGGGATGACGATACTGGCGCGCGGAGTGCCGACGTCACCGATGGTGGGGAGGCGGAACGGCGCGAACGGGGCCGGCGCGGGGATGTACAGCGGCTGGCGCGGCGCGGCGGCGGGCGGGCGCAGCTGCAGCAGCGCGCGCTGCCAGGTGGCGCGCCAGCCCCGTGCGCGCAGGCTGGAGGCGCCGCGTCGCGCCAGGCCCTGCAGGTGGGCGATCCGGAACCGGAGGGATGCCAGCCACTGGCCCGGCGATTCGCGCATGGGGGTCTGCAACTCCGACTGAAGGACGAAACCGGCCGGACACGGGCGTGCGGATGCCTGCGCTAGACTCGGCCAACTTCCGCATTCTCGCATTCCCGTGCCACGCCGAGCCGAACTGGACGATACCGACGACACCCCGGAAGCCGGCGCCCCGGCGTGGCGACGGCACCTGCTGACCGCGATGCTCGCCGCCTGCGCGCTGGCGGCCGGCTTCCTCGTGCCGTACACGATCCATCTCAACAACCGCGTCACCGAGCGTTTCGGCGCGCTGCAGTGGCAGATTCCCACCCGCGTCTATGCGCGCCCGCTGCAGCTGCAGCCGGGCCTGGCGATGGACGCGCGCACGCTGAAGACCGAGTTGGACGCGGCTGGCTACCAGGAGGACGGCGAAGGCCGGCGCCAGGGCAGCTACCACGCCGACGGCGGCCGCTTCACCATCTCCAGCCGCGGCTATGCCGACATCGACGGCCAGGTGCCGGCGCGGCGGATCGAGGTCACCCTGGGCGGAGGCAAGGTGGCGCGCCTGCGCGACGCCGAGGGCGGCAAGGCGCTCAAGGCCGCGCGATTGGACCCGGCGCGCATCGCCACCCTCTACGGCCAGCGCCAGGAAGAGCGGCGGCTGGTGCGGATCGAGGAGGTCCCCGAGCTGCTGACCACCAGCCTGCAGGCGGTGGAGGACCGCGACTTCGCGCGCCACCACGGCATCGACGTGTCCGGCATGATGCGCGCCGCGCTGGTCAACCTGCGCTCGGGCGAGAAGAGGCAGGGCGCCTCGACCCTCACCCAGCAGCTGGCCCGCAGCGGCCTGCTGGGGATCGGCAAGGAACAGACCTGGACGCGCAAGTTCAACGAGATCCTGTACGCGATGCTGCTGGAGGCGCGCTATGACAAGCGCACCATCCTGGAGACCTACCTCAACCAGGTCTACCTGGGCCAGCGCGGCGGGCAGGCGATCCACGGCGTGTCCTCCGGCGCCGAGTTCTGGTTCGGCCGCGACCTGGACGAGCTGACGATCGAGCAGACGGCGCTGCTCATCGGCCTGGTGAAGGGGCCGTCCTACTACGACCCGCGCCGGCACCCGGAGCGTGCGCTGGAGCGCCGCAACGTGGCCCTGTCGATGATGCATGCCACCGGCCTGATCAGCGATGCCGAGCACGAACGCGCGCGCAAGGCGCCGCTGGGCGTGACCGAGCGTCCGGGCGTGGCGGCGGCCAACCGGTTCCCGGCCTACATCGACCTGGTACGGCGCCAGCTGGGCACCGACTACCCCGAAAGCGCGCTGCAGGGCGCGGGCCTGACCGTGCTCACCGGCATGTCCCCGTCGGCCCAGGCCTACGCCGAGGGCGCGGTGACCCGCACCCTGGACGGGCTGCAGACCGGCAAGCGGCCCCCGTTGCAGGCGGCGGTGGTGCTCACCGACGTGCATGCCGGCGACGTGCTGGCGGTGGTCGGCGACCGCGATGCGGCCCAGCACGGCTTCAACCGCGCGGTCGAGGCGCGGCGCCCGGTCGGCTCGCTGCTCAAGCCGTTCGTGTACCTGCTGGCGCTGGCGCAGCCTGAGCGCTTCTCGCTGGCCAGCTTCGTCGAGGACACGCCGGTGACGGTGGAGCTCGGCCGCGGCCGGCGCTGGTCGCCGGGCAACTCGGACAACCGCAGCCACGGCACCGTGCGCCTGGTCGACGCGCTGGCCATGTCCTACAACCAGGCCACCGTGCGGGTCGGCATGCAGGTCGGCCCGGACCGGCTCGGGCAGCTGCTCAAGGTCCTGGCCGGGATCGACGGCGGGACCAATCCCTCGCTGATCCTGGGCTCGACCGACCAGAGTCCCTACGCGATGGCGCAGCTGTACCAGTTCCTGGCGTCCGGGGGCGAGATCCAGCCGCTGCGCGCGGTGCGCGGCGTGCTCGATCCGCAGGGCCGGCTGCTCAAGCGCTACGACACCGCCCCGGCGCCGGCCCAGGAGGGTGACTCGATCGCCGCCAAGCTGGTGACGCTGGGCCTGCAGCAGGTGGTCAGCGACGGCACGGCGCGCCAGCTGCAGTCCGACGGGCTGGGCCGGCTGGCCCCGGCCGGCAAGACCGGCACCAGCAACGACGGCCGTGACAGCTGGTTCGCCGGCTACACCGGCGACCACCTGGCGGTGGTGTGGGTCGGCAACGACCAGAACGAGCAGACCGGGCTGTACGGCTCCACCGGCGCGATGCGGGTGTGGTCCGGGGTGTTCTCGCGCCTGCCCAGCTCGCCGCTGCGGGTGGACGGCAAGGGCGTGGAGTGGCACTGGGTGCGGTCCGAGGGGACCTACGTCACCGATGCCGACTGTCCCGGCGCGCGCCGGTTCGCCTTCGTGGCCGGCGCCGCGCCCGCCTACGCGCCGTGCGCGCCGGCCTATGCGCCCGACCCAGCCGCCGACGACGCGTCCGGTCAGCAGGAGCCCGGGTTCTGGCGCCGCCTGTTCGGGGGCGGCCGCCCCGAGGCACCGTCCGAGCCGGCCCCGCCGCAGCCGCCTGCGCCATAATGGCGCGCATGGATACCTCCCCCCGTTTCCTGGCCACCGGCATGGCGTGCCTGATGCTGGCCGCCTGTGGCACCACCCCGCCGCCACCGGTCCCGGCCGCGCCGGTGGTCACCCCCCAGCAGCGGCTGGATGCGGTGCGCGCCTCCGCCGGCGTGGACGACACTGAACTCGACGTGCAGCCGCTGCGCGACCCGCAGGTCGAGGACCTGCGCGTGCGGGCCCACGACGCGCTGGCGGGCGGCCAGGCGGAAGCCGCCGCCGATGCCCTCAACCAGGCCCTGCTGATCGTGCCCGACGACCCGGCGGTACTGCAGGAGCGTGCGGAGATCGCGCTGCTGCAGGCCCAGTACGAGCGTGCCGAGACGCTTGCACGCCGTGCGTACGATGTCGGCTCGCGGGTCGGGCCGCTGTGCCGCCGCCACTGGGCGACCATCGAGCAGGCGCGCCTGGCGCGCGACCAGGCCGAGAATGCCGCGTCGGCCAGGGGCCAGCTGGCCACCTGCACGGTGCCGGGGCTGCAGCGGTTCTGACGTGCCGGCCGCGGCAGCTGCCGCGGCCGCGCCGCTTCCGCGCGCATCTCGCATCCACCATGTCCCTTCTTGCCCAGGCCAGCCGCGAGGCGCTCAGCGACGGCGGTGCCCTCGCCGGGCGGGTGGACGGGTTCACCGCCCGCCCCGCGCAACAGCGCCTGACCGCCGCGGTGGCCGAGGCCATCGAGCAGCGGGAGGTGCTGCTGGCCGAAGCCGGCACCGGCACCGGCAAGACCTACGCCTACCTGGTGCCGGCCCTGCTGTCGGGGCTGAAGACCATCGTCAGCACCGGCACCCGCGCGCTGCAGGACCAGCTCTACCACCGCGACCTGCCGCGGGTGCGCGATGCGCTGGGCAAGGGCGTCCGCAGCGCCCTGCTGAAGGGCCGCGCCAATTACCTGTGCCGCTACCGCATGGAGCAGGCCAAGGGAGATGCCCGTTTCGCCAGCCCGGACCAGGCCACCCAGTTCCAGCGCATCGTCGCCTGGTCCGGCCGCACCCGTGCCGGGGACATGGCCGAGCTGGAGAGCCTGCCGGACGACTCCCCGCTGCTGCCGCTGGTCACCTCCACGGTCGACAACTGCCTCGGCAGCGACTGCCCCTTCTGGGAGGAGTGTTTCGTGGTCCAGGCGCGCCAGCGCGCCCAGTCCGCGGACCTGGTGGTGGTCAACCACCACCTGCTGCTGGCCGACCTGGCGCTCAAGCAGGAGGGCTTCGGCGAAATCCTGCCCGGCGCGCAGGCCTTCGTGATCGACGAGGCCCACCAGTTGCCGGAGCTGGCCGCCAGCTTCTTCGGCGAAGGCTTCGGCATGCGCCAGATCCAGGAGCTGGGCCGCGACTGCCTGGCCGAGTGCAAGCAGACCACCGGTGCAACGGCCGTGGTGCAGGGGCCGGTGCGGGCGCTGGAGCAGGCCCTGCGCGAGCTGCGCGCGGCGATGGAGGCGTTGCCGCCGCGCGGCACCCGCTATCGCGCCCTGACCCTGCCGGCGGTGGCGGATGGGTTCGACGTGCTGGCCGATGCGCTGGCCACCCTGGAACAGGCCATGGAGCCGCTGGCGCAAGCCTCGCCGGGGTTCGACGCCTGCCTGGCACGTGCGCGCGACCTGGGCGAACGCCTGGGCCGCTGGCGCGATGGTGACGCGGCCTCCGACGCCTTCGCCGACCCGGCCGACGGGGAGGGGGCGGTGGTCGAGGCGGTGGCCGCCGAAGGCGGGGACGCCGGTCCGGCGGCCCTGGCCGCGGCCGCCGCACGTGGCGGCGAGGTCTACTGGTACGAGCTGAGCGCGCGCGGGTTCCGCTGCCAGCGCACGCCGCTGGACGTCTCGGCGCCGTTGCGCCAGCACCGCGAGCGCAGCGGCGCGGGCTGGATCTTCACCTCGGCCACGCTGGCCGTCGGCGGCGGCTTCCATCACGTCGGCCGCAAGCTGGGCCTGTTCGACCCGCAGACCCTGCTCGAACCGAGCCCGTTCGACTGGCAGCGCCAGGCCCTGTGCTACCTGCCGCGCCAGCTGCCCGAGCCGTCCAGCCGCGATTTCGGCCAGGCGATGCTGGCGGCGGTGCGGCCGGTGCTGGAAGCCTCCGGCGGCCGCGCGTTCCTGCTGTTCGCCTCGCACCGCGCGCTGCGCGAGGCCGCCGCCGGGCTCCAGGGCGGGCCGTGGCCGCTGTTCGTGCAGGGCCAGGCGCCCAAGGCCGAACTGCTGCGCCGGTTCCGCGAATCCGGCAACGGCGTGCTGCTGGGTTCGGCCACCTTCCGCGAAGGCGTGGACGTGGCCGGCGACGCGCTCAGCGTGGTGGTGATCGACAAGCTGCCGTTCGCCGCCCCGGACGACCCGGTGTTCGAGGCGCGCCTGGAGGCGGTGCGCCGCCGCGGCGGCAATCCGTTCCGCGACGAGCAGCTGCCGCAGGCGGTGATCGCGCTCAAGCAGGGCGTGGGCCGGCTGATCCGCAGCGAGTCCGACCGCGGGGTGCTGGTGCTGTGCGACCCGCGCCTGACCGGGAAGCCGTACGGCCGGGTGTTCATGCAGTCGCTGCCGCCGTTCGCCGTCACCCGCCGGGTCGAGGACGTGCAGGCCTTCTTCGCCCCGTCCTGAGGCGTGCCCGCCCGTCGTTTACGCTCTGTGCCATGGCCGACCCGCGCCATCCTCCCGTCCACCTGCTGCGCCGAAGATCCCGCCGATGAAACTGCTCGCCTTCGAAACCGCCACCGAGGCCTGTTCGGTCGCGCTGTACCTGGACGGAGAGGTGCGCGAGCGCTTCGAGGTGGCGCCGCGCCGGCACGCCGAGCTGGCGCTGCCGTGGGCGCAGGCGCTGCTGGCGGAGGCCGGCATCGCCCGTGCGCAGCTGGACGCGGTCGCGGTGGGCCGCGGCCCGGGCGCGTTCACCGGCGTGCGCCTGGCCATCGCCCTGGCCCAGGGCATCGCCCTGGCGCTGGACCGGCCGCTGGTGCCGGTGTCGACCCTGGAGGTGCTGGCCGGGGCCGCGGGCGATGGCCCGGAGCGGATCCTGGCAGCGATCGACGCGCGCATGGGCGAGGTCTACGCCGGCGCCTTCCTGCGCACGGACGATGGGCTGGCGCTGCTCGGCCCCGAGCAGGTGCTGCCGCCGGCAGCGGTGCGGCTGCCCGGCCCCGGGCCCTGGCAGGGCGTCGGTACCGGGTTCGCGGCAGCCGACGGCCTGCTGGCGCGGCACCTGGGCGCGGACCTGGCCCAGGTGGAGCCTGGCGCGCTGCCGCGCGCCGGCGTGCTGGCGCGGCTGGCCGCCACCGCCTTTGCACGTGGCGAGGCGGTGGCGGCCGGACAGGTCGAGCCGGCCTACCTGCGCGACAACGTCGCCCTGACCCTGGCCGAACAGCAGGCGCTGCGTGCCGCCCGCTGAGCGCGTCGCCGGCCACCGGGCGGCGCGCCGGCGACCGCCGGGGATGGGGCCGGTGCGGCCCGATGTGGCAGAATCCGCGCTTCCGTTGGTCCGACACCGCCTGATGACGCCCCAGTCCCGGACCCGGCCATGCGGCCGGCTCCCGCTGCCGCCGCTGTCCCCGCCCGGTGCAGGCCGCCACCGTGGCTGACGTCACCGGGCACCTGCCGCGGGGCCCGCGCCGGATCATCATGGCCGCGCGCTGGTCGTTGCAGGGCCTGGCGGCCGCCTGGCGCCACGAATCCTCCTTCCGGCTCGAGGCCTACCTGCTGGCGGTGCTCGGGCCGCTCGCCCTGTGGCTGGGCGGGGACGGCGTGGAGCGGGCGGTGCTGCTGGGTTCGCTGCTGCTGGTGCTGGCGGCCGAGCTGCTCAACTCGTCGGTGGAGGCGGTGATCGAGCGATATGGCGCCGAGTACCACGAACTGGCCGGACGGGCCAAGGACATGGGCTCGGCCGCGGTGTTCGTGCTGATGCTGAACGTACTGGCGTGCTGGGCCCTGGTGCTCGGTCCACGCCTGCTGTGACCCCTTTGCAACCGCTGTAGGACATCCTGATGAGCTTCGAATTCCTGGCCGACCCGAACGTCTGGCTGACCCTGGTCACCCTCAGCGCCCTGGAAATCGTGCTGGGCATCGACAACCTGGTCTTCATTTCGATCGCCGTCGGCCGGCTGCCGGTCGAGCAGCGCGCGTTTGCCCGCAAGTTCGGCATCGCGGTGGCCTGCATCACCCGGATCGCGCTGCTGGTCTCGCTGGCCTTCCTGGCGCGGATGCAGAGCGACCTGTTCACCGTCGCCGGCATGGGCATCTCGGTCCGGGACCTGATCCTGGTGCTTGGCGGCGCCTTCCTGCTGGTCAAGGGCGCGATGGAGATCCGCGAGCTGATCACCGGCGGCCACGACGAGGATCCGCGCACCACCAAGAGCTCCCAGGTGTTCTGGGTGGTGATCGCCCAGATCGCGGTGATCGACATCGTGTTCTCGCTGGATTCGGTGATCACCGCGGTGGGTATCGCCGAGCACATCCCGGTGATGGTGTTCGCGATCCTGCTGGCGGTGGCGATCATGCTGCTGGCGGCCAACCCGCTGGGGCGCTTCATCGACGACAACCCGACCATCAAGATGCTGGCGCTGGCCTTCATCCTGCTGATCGGCGTGGTGCTGATCCTGGACGGCCTGGACGTGCACGTGCCCAAGCCGTACATCTACTTCGCGATGGCCTTCTCGGTGATGGTGGAAACCTTCAACCTGCTGATGCGCCGCCGCGCGCGCGCCAGGCACATCCCGGGCGCCGGCGAATTCTGAGCCCCGTCCCGCCGCCCGGCGCCTGGCGCCGGGCGGGCGGCCGCCACCCCGGCGTGGCTTGCCGCACAATAGGCCGGTTTTCCAGCCCGTGGCGCCCATGACCATCCTGCACCAGATCGACCCCATCGCCCTGCGACTCGGCCCGTTCGAGATCCACTGGTACGGGGTGATGTACCTGCTCGCCTTCGCCAGTGCCTGGTGGCTGGGCCAGCGGCGCATCCGCGCCGGCCGGCTCCCGGGCGTGGACGGCAATGCGTTCTCCGACCTGCTGTTCTACGGCATGCTCGGCGTGGTCCTGGGCGGGCGCCTGGGCTACGTGCTGTTCTACGCACTGGGCGATGCCCTGCGCGACCCGCTGATGGTGGTGCGGGTGTGGGACGGCGGCATGAGTTTCCACGGCGGCCTGCTCGGCGTGCTGCTGGCCAGCTGGCTGTGGTCGCGGCGCCAGCGCCTGCACTTCTTCGACACCATGGATTTCGTCGCGCCGCTGGTGCCGATGGGCCTGGGCTTCGGCCGGCTGGGCAACTACATCGGCGGCGAGTTGTGGGGCAAGTACACCGGCGGCGGCTGGGGCGTGGTGTTCCCGTCCGGCCTGCCGGAGCGGTTCCGGGCGCTGGATCCGGCGGCGCTCAAGGCGCAGTTCGACGCCGGGGCACTGGATGCCTTCGCACGCCATCCCTCGCAGCTCTACCAGGCCTTCCTCGAGGGTGCGGTGATGTTCTGCGCGCTGTGGTGGTTCTCGCGCCGGCCGCGCCGGCGCTACGCGGTGTCGGGGCTGTTCGCGCTGCTGTACGGGGCGTTCCGCTTCGTGGTGGAGTTCGTGCGCGTGCCTGATGCCCAGATCGGCTACCTCGCCTTCGGCTGGCTGACCATGGGCCAGGTGCTGAGCCTGCCGCTGGTGGCGCTGGGCCTGTTCCTGCTGTGGCGCTCGCATACCGCACCGGTGCTGCAGCCGGTGGTGCCTGCGGCCGGAGACAGGGCGTGAGGCAGTACCTGGACCTGCTCGCGCACGTGCTCGAGCGCGGCACCGACAAGGCCGACCGCACCGGCACCGGCACCCGCAGCGTGTTCGGCTGGCAGATGCGCTTCGACCTGCGCCAGGGCTTCCCGCTGGTCACCACCAAGAAGCTGCACCTGCGCTCGATCATCCACGAGCTGCTGTGGTTCCTGAAAGGCGAGACCAACATCGCCTACCTGAAGGACAACAAGGTCAGCATCTGGGACGAATGGGCCGACGCGGACGGCGAACTGGGACCGGTGTACGGCAAGCAGTGGCGCCACTGGACCGGCAGCGATGGCAGCGAGATCGACCAGATCCGCTGGGTGGTGGAGGAAATCCAGCGCAACCCGGATTCGCGCCGGCTGGTGGTCAGCGCCTGGAACGTGGCCGAGCTGCCGAAGATGGCGCTGATGCCGTGCCACACCATGTTCCAGTTCTACGTGGCCGACGGGCGCCTGAGCTGCCAGCTGTACCAGCGCAGCGGCGACATCTTCCTGGGCGTGCCGTTCAACATCGCCAGCTACGCGCTGCTGACCCACATGGTGGCCCAGGCCACCGGCCTGGAGGTTGGCGATTTCGTGCATACCCTGGGTGACGCGCACCTGTACTCCAACCACTTCGAACAGGCGCGCGAGCAGCTGGCGCGCACGCCGCGGCCGCTGCCGCGGCTGCGCCTGAACCCAGAAGTGCGCGACCTGTTCGCGTTCCGCTTCGAGGACGTCGCCATCGAGGGCTATGACCCGCTGCCGGCGATCAAGGCGCCGGTGGCGGTCTGACGTGCGCATCGCCCTGGTCGTGGCCATGGACCAGCACCGCGCCATCGGGCGCGGCAACGACCTGCCATGGCGGCTGCCGGACGACCTGAAGCGGTTCAAGGCCCTGACCCTGGGCACGCCGGTGCTGATGGGCCGGCGCACCGCGCAGTCGCTGGGCCGGGCACTGCCCGGGCGCGACAACCTGGTGCTGACCCGCAGCGGCCGGGTGCCGTTCGCCGGCATGGAGGCGGTCGGCTCGCTGGACCAGGCGCTGGCACTGGCCCGGCAGCGGCAGGCTTCGACCCTGAGCGTGATCGGCGGCGGGGAGGTCTACGCGCTGGCACTTCCGCTGGCCACCGACCTGCACCTGACCCTGGTCGACACCGTGGTGGCCGACGCCGACACCTTCTTCCCGCAATGGGAGCCGGCGCAGTGGGAGGAGCTGGCGCGCGAGCGGCACCCCGCCGACGCCCGCCACGCCCACGCCTTCGCGTTCATCGACTACCGGCGCCGCGCCGGCTGAGTGGCACTCAGTCCTTGCGCGGGTGCGGCAACCCGGCCACGTCGCGCCCAGGCGCCTGCACCACGCACAGCTCCTCGCCTTCCAGCCGCAGCGCGGTCAGGCGCCCGCCCCAGACCGCGCCGGTGTCGATCGCGTGCACCCCGCCGCCGATGTGCAGGCCCAGCGTGGACCAGTGGCCGCACACGATCTTCAGGTCGCGCGGCGCATGCCCGGGCGCCTCGTACCACGGGTACAGGCCCGGGGCCTGGGTGCCCGGCGCTCCCTTCTCGTCGATGGCGATGCGCCCGCGCGGGGTGCAGTAGCGGGCCCGGGTGAACCAGTTGATGATCGCGCGCCAGCGGTCCTGGCCGCGCAGCCCCGGCGACCAGTGCGGCTTGTCGCCGTACATGTTGCGCAGCAGGCCGCGGTAGCCGTCGCTGCGCAGCTGGCGCTGGACCTCGCCGGCCAGCTGCTCGGCCATCTGCGTGGTCCACTGCGGCGCCAGCCCGGCGTGGACCATCATCCACCCCAGGTCGCGGTCCGCGTGCACCAGCTTCTGCCGGCGCAGCCACCCCAGCAGCTCGCCGGCATCGTCGGCCAGCACCACCCGCTGCAGGTCCGGGTTGACCTTGCGCTTCTCCGACAGTGGCCGCTCGCCGATGGCCAGCAGCGACAGGTCGTGGTTGCCCAGCACCACCACGCTGCGCTCGCGCAGCGAGTGCACCAGTCGCAGGGTTTCCAGCGACTGCCCGCCGCGGTTGACCAGGTCGCCGCAGAACCACAGCCGGTCGGCCGCCGGATCGAAGCGGATCTTCTCCAGCAGGCGCTGGGTGGCGTCGTAGCAGCCCTGCAGGTCGCCGATGGCCCATGTGGTCATCGTGGCGGCCTCAGTGCAGGGTCCGCGGGACGGTCAGCAGGAACGGGGCGATCGGCGCGTCGAACCGGGTGCCGTCGGCGGCGAGCATGTCGTAGCTGCCCTGCATCGCGCCGTCGCCGGTCTCCAGCACCACGCCGGAGGTGTATTCGAAGTCCTCGCCCGGTGCCAGCCAGGGCTGCTCGCCGACCACGCCCTCGCCGTGCACCTCCTCGGTGCGCCCGTGGCCGTCGGTGATGGTCCAGTGCCGCGCCAGCAGGCGCGCCGCGACACTGCCGCGGTTGTGGATCCGGATGGTGTAGGCGAACACGTAGCGGTCGGCATCGGGCTCGGACTGGTCTTCCAGGAACCGCGGCGCGACTTCGACCTCGATCGCGTAGGGTGTTTGCGTATCGGAGCGGGACATGGCGACAGTGTAAGCGAACGCCGCGTGATGCCGGCGGCCAGACGCCGACCCGCGCGCACTTGCGCGCCGCCGCGCGCGGAGGCCTGGATCAGGCGTTGGCCAGACGGATGAAGCCGGCCACGTCGACCTGCTCGGCGCGTGCGTCCGCACTGACGCCGGCGGCGTCGAACTGCTGCTGGGTGCATACCTCGCGCAGCGCGTTGCGCAGGGTCTTGCGGCGCTGTCCGAAGGCGGCGCGGACCACGTGCTCGAAGCGGCGGCGGTCGGCGATGGCCACGCTGGCCGGGTCGTGCGGCACCAGGCGTACCACGGCCGAATCGACCTTGGGCGCCGGGCGGAACGCGCCGGGCGGCACCACGAACAGCGGCTGCACCTGGCAGTACGCCTGGAGCATCACGCTGAGCCGGCCGTAGACCTTGGAGCCCGGCGGCGCGCCCATGCGGTCGACCACTTCCTTCTGCAGCATGAACACCATGTCGCGCACCACCGCCGCGTGCTCCAGGGCGTGGAACAGGATCGGCGAGGAGATGTTGTAGGGCAGGTTGCCGGCCAGCTTGAAGGGCGTGCCCGCGGCCAGCGCGGTGAAGTCCACCTGCAGGACGTCGCGGTGGATGATCTCCAGCTCGCCGACCCCGGCGGCCATGTCGGCCAGCGGGCCGACCAGGTCGCGGTCGAACTCGATCACCGTCAGGGCGCCGTGGCGGCGCAGCAGCGGCAAGGTCAGCGCGCCCTGGCCCGGGCCGATCTCGACCACCCGGTCGCCCGGGCGCGGATCGATGGCCTGCACGATGCGCCCGATGTAGCTGGCGTCGTGCAGGAAGTTCTGGCCCAGGGATTTCTTCGGCGTGTGGGGCGTGGTCATGCGCCATTATCACCGCTGCCGGGCGCGCCGGCCCAGCGATGCCGCCTGCCGGCCTGCGCCACCGGCGTCAGTCCATGCCCAGCTTCTTGAGCTTGTAGCGCAGCGCGCGGAAGGTGATGCCCAGCTGCGCGGCGGCCCGGGTCTTGTTCCAGCGGTTGTCTTCCAGCGCCTTCTGGATCGCCGCCCGCTCCAGCTGCTCGATGTAGGAGGGCAGCGCGCCGCCGCCGGGATCGATCCCGGGCAGGGGCTCGCTGCCGTTGTCCGGCACGGCCGCCAGCCGCACCGGCGCCGACGGCAGGTGCAGGTCGGCCATGTCGATGCGGTCGCCTTCGGCCAGGGCCAGCGCCCGCTCCAGCACGTTCTCCAGCTCGCGCACGTTGCCTGGGAAGGGGTAGCGCGCCAGCGCCGCCAGCGCCGCCTCGCCCAGCTGCGGGGGCGGGCGGCCCTGGGAGGCGGAGAGCCGGTCCAGGATCGCTCCGGCCAGCTGCGGCAGGTCGGCGGTGCGCTCGCGCAGCGGCGGCACCCGCAGTTCGATCACGTTGATCCGGTAGTAGAGGTCGTGCCGGAAGCGGCCCTCGGCCACCAGTTCGGCCAGGTCCTTGTGGGTGGCCGACAGGATGCGCACGTCCACCGGGATCTCGCTGGCCGCGCCGACCGGCCGCACCGACTTCTCCTGGATCGCGCGCAGCAGCTTGACCTGCATGGCCAGCGGCAGCTCGGCCACCTCGTCCAGGAACAGGGTGCCGCCGCTGGCGGCCTGGAACAGGCCCGGCTTGTCGGCGTGGGCGCCGGTGAAGCTGCCCTTGCGGTGGCCGAAGAACTCGCTTTCCATCAGCTCGGCCGGGATCGCGCCGCAGTTGACCGGCACGAAGGCGCCACCGGCGCGTGCGCCCTGCTCGTGGATGGTGCGCGCGACCAGTTCCTTGCCCACCCCGGACTCGCCCAGGATGTAGACCGGGGCCTGGCTGCGGGCGACCTTGGCGATCGTGCCGCGCAGGGCGTGCATGGCCGGCGAATCGCCCAGAAGCCGGCTGGCGTGCTCCGGCGGGGGCGGGGGCGGGGGCGTGCGTTCGGTGTTGTTGAGCTCCAGCGCATGCCGCACCAGTCCGCGCAGCACGTTGATGTCCACCGGCTTGCTGACGAAGTCGAACGCGCCGGCCTTCAGCGCCTCCACCGCCAGGTCCATGCTGCCGAATGCGGTGATCATGGCCACCGGCGTGGACGGGTGGTTGCGCGCGATCTCGCCCACCAGCTCGATGCCATTGCCGTCCGGCAGGCGCATGTCGGTGAAGCACAGGTCGTAACGGCCGCCGGCCAGCAGCTCGCGCGCCTCGCCGAGGTTGGCGGCGGTGTCCACCCGCAGGCCCATCCGCCCGAGGGTCAGCACCAGCAGCTCACGGATATCGCGTTCGTCGTCGACGATCAGGGCGCTGCGGCTTGGGCTCATGGCGGGGAACGATAGCCCACGCGGTGGCAGGGGTCCACGTCCGCCGGTGCTCATCCGGCGAGCATGCCGTGCGGGCCGGGCAGGGTGATGCGGAAGCAGGCGCCGCCGCCGGGCACCGGCACATACTCCAGGGTGGCCTGGTTGGCACGCGCCAGCTCGCCGGCGATGTACAGCCCCAGGCCGGTGCCATGCTCGGAGGTGGTGAAGAACGGACGGAACAGCTGGGCGACCACCCCGTCGGGGATGCCGGGGCCACGGTCGAGCACCTCCAGCACCGCGTGCCGCCCGCCGCCGGACACCCGTACCTTGACCCGCGCCGGCTCGTCCATCATCCGCCCGTAGCGCAGGGCGTTGTGCACCAGCGCGGTGAGAACCTGCTGCAGGTGCGCCGGGTCGACCAGCGCGGTGACCGCCTGCGCCGGGAGCACCGCTTCCAGGCTGTCGTTCTCGATCGACAGGGTGCTGCGGTAGTCCTCGACGAAGCGCTGGACGAAGCCGGCCAGGTCCAGGTGCTCGGGGTTGGCGCGCTCGCGTCGTGCCATGCCCAGGACGCTCTCGACGATGCCGTTGGTGCGCTGGCACTGCTGGTGGATGATCTGCAGCAGGCGCCGGTCGGCATCGTCCATGCGCGACTCCTCCAGCAGCTGGACCGCGTAGTTGATCGCCGCCAGCGGGTTGCGGATCTCGTGGGCCAGGCTGGCCGAGAAGCGCCCCATCGCCGCCAGGGTCAGGGATTCGGCCCTCCGCGACACCACGGTGGTGTCGTCCAGGAACACCAGCGACAGGTCGCTGTGGGCCAGCAGCCGGGCGAACCGCGGCTGCACCTCGGGCAGGTCCGGGCCCAGCTGCAGCGGGCCGACATCGCCCTCGCCCCCCTGGCGCCACCGCTGCAGGCGCCAGGCCAGTTCCGGCGCCACAGTGGACAGCTGGTCGCCGCCGGCGCCGCGCATCGCATCGCCCAGCAGCAGGGCGGCCGCCTCGTTGGCCAGGGTGATCCGGGTCTGGCCATCGACCACCAGCACGCCCGTGCGCATGCGCCGGATGATCAGTTCGTTGATCTCCACCAGGTTGGCCACCTGGGCGCCGCGGGTGTCGGCCAGCTCCTCGCTGGCACGCGCGCGATGGCCGATCTGGTGGCCCAGCCAGGCCAGCGCCAGGTAGCTGGTGACGAACATGCACAGTTCCGCCAGCGGCCGCGGCGGCGGGCCGGTGCCGTCCAGCACCGTCCACATGTACTCGGCCACCAGCGCCAGCGACGCCAGCACCGCCAGCGTCAGGCCGTAGCGCAGGCGCAGCAGCATGGCCCCGGCGGCGACGTTGAACAGCAGCATCATGGCGATGCCGGCGCCGACGTCGGGCATCGCATGGGTGGCCAGCGCGGCGGCCACGATGTCCAGGCAGGCGCCGCCGAACACCAGGGGCACCAGCCAGCCCTCGTTGCGGCTGAGCACCAGCAGCACCGCCGAGGCGACCATGTAGCCGCCGGCCACCACCCCGGCCAGCGCCAGGTCCACCGGCTTGGCCATCTCGCTCAGCGGGCTGAAGGCCAGCGCGGCGATCAGGCCCGCCTCCAGGACCCGGTACAGGCCGAAGGCATACAGCTCCCGCCGGGGAATGGATTCGATCCGGTCGATCAGCGAGGGATGGGACAAGCGGAAGGTTCCCCGGTGGGTGGCGCCGGGCAAGTATAGGAAGCCCCGGGCCGGCGCCGGCTGCCGCCGGGCCCGCGTTTTGCACCACCGGCCCCCGTCAGCGACAATAACGCCCCCGCCAGGTACGCGCGCGGGCCCCCGCGGCCCGCTCCCGCCGGCCGCAGGCGGCCGTTCCCCACCCATTGGTGAAGCATGAATTTCCACGAGTACCAGGCGAAACAGCTTTTTGCCGACTATGGCATCCCGGTTCCGGCCGGACGCGTCGCGTCCACGGCCGAAGAAGCGGTCGAGGCCGCCAAGTCCCTGGGCAATGGCCCCTGGATGGTCAAGGCGCAGATCCACGCGGGCGGTCGCGGCAAGGCCGGCGGCGTGAAGTTCTGCAAGACCCTCGACGATGTGAAGACCGCGGCCGGCAACATGCTGGGCACGAACATGGCGACCTACCAGTCCGCCGGCGTGGCCCTGCCGGTGAACCTGGTGCTGGTCACCGAGGCCGGCGAGATCGCCAAGGAACTGTACCTGTCGGTGCTGGTGGACCGCGGCACCCGTTCGATCACCTACATCGTCTCTTCCGAAGGCGGCGTGGACATCGAGCAGGTCGCGGCCGAGACCCCGGACAAGATCCACACGCTCAACGTGGACTTCGTCGAGGGCTTCCAGCCCTACCAGGGCCGCGACATCGGCTTCGCCATGGGCCTGAACGCCAAGCAGGCCAACCAGCTGGCGAAGATCATGGACGGCCTGTACCGGCTGTTCAACGCCAAGGACCTGTCGCTGGTGGAGCTCAATCCGCTGGCCATCCTCGACAGCGGCGACCTGTACGCGCTGGACGGCAAGGTCAACAGCGACGACAACGCCACCTTCCGCCACAAGGACCTGGCCGCCATGCGTGACACCACGCAGGAGGACGAGGCCGAGGTGCGCGCCAGCGAGTACGACCTCAACTACGTGACCATGGACGGCAACATCGGCTGCATGGTCAACGGGGCCGGCCTGGCCATGGCGACCATGGACGTGATCGCGCTCAACGGCGGTTCCCCGGCCAACTTCCTGGACGTGGGCGGCGGCGCGACCAAGGAGCGCGTGACCGAGGCGTTCAAGCTGATCCTGTCCTCGGACAAGGTCAAGGCGATCTTCGTCAACATCTTCGGCGGCATCGTCCGCTGCGACATGATCGCCGAGGGCATCATCGCGGCGGTCAAGGAAGTGGACGTCAAGGTGCCGGTGATCGTGCGCCTGGAAGGCACCAACGTGGAGGCCGGCAAGAAGCTGCTGGCCGAGTCCGGGCTGGCCATCACCCCGGCCGACGACATCAACGACGGCGCCCGCAAGGCCGTCGCTGCCGCCGCCTGACGTCCGCGGTTCCGCGAAGCGCCGTCGGCGCCCGCCGTCCCCCGAGTCAAGGGGGCAGGCCCTCCGCGAAGCGGAGGGACGGGGGTCCCGGTGGCACGTGGCACGGACACCGGCGGTGACGCCGGTGCCGGGCATCCGGAGCCGGGTTCCAACAAATTACGAAGGACTCAACGAAATGTCCGTTTTGATCAACAAGAACACGAAGGTGATCGTGCAGGGCTTTACCGGCCAGCAGGGCACCTTCCATGCCACCCAGATGGTGGAATACGGCACCCAGGTCGTCGGCGGCGTGACCCCGGGCAAGGGCGGCACCACCCATATCGGCCTGCCGGTGTTCAACACCGTGCGCGAGGCCGTCGAGGCCACCGGTGCCGACGCGTCGGTCATCTACGTGCCGCCGCCGTTCGCGGCCGACGCGATCCTGGAGGCGGCCGCGGCCGGCATCAAGGTCATCGTCTGCATCACCGAGGGCATCCCGGTGCTGGACATGCTGCGGGTCAAGAACGTGCTCAACCGCTCGCACCCCGGCGTGGTCCTGGTCGGGCCGAACTGCCCCGGCGTGATCACCCCCGGCGAGTGCAAGATCGGCATCATGCCGGGCCACATCCACATGCCGGGCAAGATCGGCATCGTGTCGCGCTCCGGCACCCTGACCTATGAAGCGGTCAAGCAGACCACCGCCGCCGGCCTGGGCCAGTCCACCGTCATCGGCATCGGCGGCGATCCGATCAACGGCCTGAACTTCGTCGACTGCCTCAAGCTGTTCAACGAGGACCCGCAGACCGAGGGCATCATCATGGTCGGCGAGATCGGCGGCGACGCCGAGGAGGCCGGTGCTGCCTACATCAAGGAGCACGTCAGGAAGCCGGTCGTCGGCTTCATCGCCGGTGCCTCGGCCCCTCCGGGCAAGCGCATGGGCCATGCCGGCGCGATCGCCTCCGGCGGCTCGGGCACGGCCGAGGGCAAGTTCAAGGCCATGGAAGCGGCCGGCGTGAAAACCGTGCGTTCCCCCGGCGACCTGGGCGCGGCCATCGCCGAGCTTGTGAAGTAAGCCTCCGGCGCCATGACCCCAAAGAAAAAGCCGCCCCCGGGCGGCTTTTTCTTTGGGGTCATCCGGCTGTCCGCGGCCCGGCTGGCGGTTTGCGCCGCGTCGATACGCAATGATCGGAAGTGCGACGCCTTCCGTACGGGTCACCGTGATACGCGGCGGTCCAAGGCCGCCCGCCGGCAGATACGCGGAGGAGGCCCGGGCCCCCGCGAACCGGTCGACGGAGCCGGGGAGACGGAAGGCGGCAGGCCCCGCTACGCAGCCGGCGCATCGCCCGGCGGCGCAAGTCCGCCACGCGCGGCGACGCACAGGCACGGCGGCGACATCCCGCCGTGCCGCGCGCGTGCACCACACGGCGACTCACGGGGGAGGGACATGGCGCCGCTATCATGGCCGTATCGTCCCCACACGGTCCGGAACCCATGAAAGATTCGCTGCGCATCGCGCTGGCACAGTTCGACTTCCCGGTGGGGGCGGTGGATGGCAACGCCGGCCGGATCGCGGAAATGATCGCCGAGGCCCGTGACGAGTTCGGGGCCGATATCGTGCTGTTCCCGGAACTGGCCATCAGCGGCTATCCCCCGGAGGACCTGCTGCTGCGGCCATCCTTCCTGGCCCGCTGCCACCAGGCGCTGGAGCAGGTCGCCGCCGCCGCGCACGGCATCGCCGCGGTGGTCGGCTGGCCCGAATCGGCCGGCAGCGTGCTTTACAACTCCGCCAGCGTGCTGCGCAACGGCCGCATCGAGGCGACATACCGCAAGCGCGAACTGCCCAACTACGCGGTGTTCGACGAGCGTCGCTACTTCGAGCTGGATCCGGACGGCGGCCCCTGCGTGTTCGAGGTCGAAGGCGTGCCCGTGGGTCTGGTGATCTGCGAGGACCTCTGGTTCGCCGAGCCGGTGGCAGACACGGTGCGTGCCGGCGCGCAGCTGCTGCTGGTGCCCAACGCCTCGCCGTTCGAGCGCGGCAAGCACGCCGCACGCGATGCGGTGATCAGCGAGCGCGTGCGCGAATCCGGTGCCGCCGTGGCCTACCTCAACGTGGTCGGTGGCCAGGATGCGCTGGTCTTCGATGGCGCCTCGGTGGTGGCCGATGGCGACGGCGCCGTGCATCCGGCCGCGGCCGCCTTCACCGACCAGTGGCTGGTGGTGGACTACGACACCGCCAGCCGGCGCTTCACCCCCGTGCAGTGGATCGACGACGGCGACGAGAGCATGGACGCGCTGGCCTGGCGGGCGGTGGTGCGCGGCATCCGCGACTATTGCGGCAAGAACGGCTTCAGTCGCGCCTGGCTCGGGCTGTCCGGTGGCATCGACTCGGCCCTGGTGCTGGCCCTGGCGGCCGAGGCCCTCGGTCCGGAGAACGTCATCGCGGTGCGGCTGCCTTCGCGTTACACCGCCGGCCTCTCCAACGACCTGGCCGCCGAGCAGTGCCAGGCGCTGGGCGTGCGCCTGGAGACGATCCCGATCGAACCTGCATTCACCGGCTTCCTGCAGTCGCTGGAGCAGGTGTTCCAGGGCCGCGAGGCGGATACCGCCGAGGAGAACCTGCAGTCACGCAGCCGCGGCGCGATCATGATGGCGCTGTCCAACAAGTTCGGCGGCCTGCTGCTGACCACCGGCAACAAGAGCGAGTACGCGGTGGGCTACGCCACCATCTATGGCGACATGTGCGGCGGCTATGCGCCGCTGAAGGACCTCTACAAGACGGAGGTGTTCGGCCTGGCGAAGTGGCGCAACACCGTGGGTGGGGCGCCGGTGATCCCGCCGGCGGTCATTACCCGTCCGCCGTCGGCCGAACTGCGCGATAACCAAACCGACCAGGACTCGCTGCCGCCCTATGACGTGCTGGACGGCATCCTCTACCGCTACGTCGACCGCGAGCAGTCGCGCGAGGAGATCGTGGCCGCCGGGTATGCGGCCGACGTGGTCGACCGGGTGCTGCGGCTGGTGCGCACCAGCGAGTGGAAGCGCCAGCAGGCGGCGCCGGGACCCAAGGTCTCGCGGCGCGCGTTCGGCCGCGAACGCCGCTACCCGGTGAGCAACGGCTTCAGCGGCTGAGCCGTGGGCGACCCCGTCCCCGGTTCGTCACGCAAGCCGCCACCGCGCAGCCCGCCACGCGGGGATGTCGCAGGGGCCCTGCCGGATGCATGAAAAAAGGGGCGCCTCCCTGGAGGCGCCCCTTTCGTCGGTATCCAGCCCCGGCCGCGTCGTGGCTCAGCGGCGCTCGGCGTCGCGCTGGCCGGTGGTCGGCGAACGCTCGCCGGCGAAGGGGTTGAGCTTGCGGATCGCCCACGGGTAGTCCGGCCAGTCACCGCTCAGGTACGGGTGCGAGGGGTCGTTCAGCCGCAGGACCCGCAACGCGTCGTCGGCCAGGGTCTTCTCGCCCAGCTGGCTGTAGGACTCGGCCAGCGCGGCCACCGCATCGTTCTGGTAGTCGCTCTGCGGATAGGTTTCCAGGATGTACCGGGCGCGGCTGGCCGCCGACAGCCAGGCGCCACGGCGCATGTAGTACAGCGCCGTGTCCATCTCGTGCCGCGCGAACACGTCGCGCAGGGCGCGCATGCGCTGGCGCGCGTCGTCGGCATAGCGGCTGTTGGGATAGCGCTGGGCCACGGTGTTGAAGTCCTCGTAGGCCTGCTGCGGCGAGGACAGGTCGCGGCGGCTGGCGTCCAGCGACCAGACCCGCTGCAGGAAGACGGCGTCGCGGTTGGAGTTGGACAGACCGCGCAGGTAGTAGAAGTAGGCGATGTGGCGGTGGGTGGGGTAGGTGCGGATGAAGCGGTCGATGGTCGACACCGCGTCATCGTGCTTGCCGGCCTTGTACTGGGCGTAGGCGGTTTCCATCAGCGCCTGCTCGGTGTACGGCCCGTACGGGTACTGCGCGACCAGGCGCTTGAACACCTGCTCGGCACCGGACCAGTTGCCACGCTCCATGTGGCCATGGCCCTTCTCGTAAAGCTCGGTGACCGGCCGGCCTTCGTCTGCGTCCTTGTTCTTGCTGTTGCGGCCGCAGCCGGTGGCGAACAGGGCGACGAGCACGAGCAGGGCCACCAGGCGCAGGGGGGCGGCGGGGAGGAAGCGGGGGCGTTGGGCCATCGGGGAAGGCATGCCGGCGGAAATCGGAAGGGCCGATGATAGCCTAGTGGCCTGTCCGGCGACTGACTTCGCCCGCCCGGACCCCCACCTGAAGCGCCCGATGTCCCACATTCCAGACTCCCCCCGCCAGGCCATCGTCCCCGACGAGGCCGCCGGCCGCCGCTTCGACGCGGTCCTGGCCGAGCTGTTCCCCGAGTATTCCCGCTCCCGGCTCGCCGCCTGGATCAAGTCCGGCGATGTCCTGCTGGACGGCCAGCCGGCGCGCCCGCGCGACCCGGTCCGGGGCGGCGAGAGCGTTGCCCTGGCCGCGGTGGCCGAGGTCCAGACCGAGGCGCTCGCCGAGGACATCCCGTTGGACATCCTTTATGAGGATGCGCACGTGTTCGTGCTGGACAAGCCGGCAGGACTGGTGGTCCACCCCGGCGCCGGCAACCACAGCGGCACCCTGGTCAACGCCCTGCTGCACCGCGACCCGGCACTGAACGTGCTGCCGCGGGCCGGCATCGTGCACCGCCTGGACAAGGACACCAGCGGCGTCATGGTGGTGGCCCGCACCCTGCAGGCCCACACCGGGCTGGTGGCCCAGCTGGCCGCGCGCCAGGTCCACCGGCAGTACCTGGCGGTGGTGGTGGGCGCGCTGGTTTCCGGCGGCACCGCCCATGCGGCGATCGACCGTCATCCGCGCGACCGCCTGCGCATGGCCGTGCGCGAGGACGGACGCGAGGCCGTGACCCATTTCCGCCTGCGCGAGCGCTTCCGCGCCCACACCGCGCTGGAATGCCGGCTGGAGACCGGACGTACCCACCAGATCCGCGTGCACATGCAGCACCTGCGCCATCCGATCGTGGGCGATCCCCTGTACGGCGGCCCGCTCAAGCTGCCGCGTGGCGCCAGCGACGACCTGGCCGGCCAGCTGCGCGGTTTCAACCGCCAGGCGCTGCACGCCGAGACCCTGGAATTTGCCCATCCGGTCGGCGGCGAGCCGGTGCGCGTCTCCGCGCCGCTGCCGGCGGACATGGTCCGGCTGCTGCGCGCGCTGCGCGAGGACACCCGGGCCTGGGAAGAGAACCAGCGACGCTGAGTCGCCGTTGGCGTCGACCACCGAGGAGGCCAGATGGACCCGTCCCGCGACCTGCCCGCGGCTGCACTGCTGCCGGCTGCCTGGCCCCCGCCGCCGGGCGTGCGCGCCTTCACCACCCTGCGCCACGGGGCGGGCAGCTCGGCCGCACCGTTCGACCACTTCAACCTGGGCGCGCGCAATGGCGACGAGCCGGGCGTGGTCGCGGCCAACCGTGCCGCGCTGGTCCGCCTGGCCGGCCTGCCGTCGACGCCGCACTGGCTGCGCCAGGTGCACGGGACCGGCGTGCGGCGCCAGGACCAGCCATTGCACGCGGCACGCCCGCCCGAGCAGGAGCCGGAAGCCGACGCGGCGGTCAGTGCCGGCGCCGGCGTGGTCCTGGCGGTGCTGACCGCCGACTGCCTTCCCGTGGTCCTGGCCGCGATGGACGGCAGCGAGGTCGGGGTGGCCCATGCGGGCTGGCGCGGCCTGGCCGCCGGGGTGCTGGAGACCACCGTTTCGGCGATGCGTGCACCGCCGGCGCGCGTGCAGGCCTGGCTGGGCCCGGCAGCCGGGCCCCAGGCGTACGAGATCGGGGTGGAGGTGCGGGAAGCATTCACTTCCGCCGACCCGGCGGCCGGGTCGGCGTTCGCGCCCACCCGGCCGGGTCACTGGAACGTCGACCTGTATGCGCTGGCGCGGATGCGGCTGGTGGCCGCCGGGCTGCAACCTGCGGCGATCCACGGCGGCGGGCTGTGCACCATCTCCGACCCCTCCCGCTTCTACTCGCACCGGCGCGACCAGCGCACAGGGCGCCTGGCCACGCTGGTCTACCGCGGGCTGCCGGCCGGCTGAGTCCGGCAGGCGGCCACCGGCTCAGCGGAAGGTGTAGACGAGGTTGACCGTGGTCAGCGTATCGGTGCGCCGGGTCGTGCTGTCCTCGACCTCGGTGTTGTGGCGCGCCTGCAGTCCCGCCTTGAGCGCGAAGCGCTCGTTCATCGCCACCGACAGGCCGAGATCATTCTGGGCGAAGGTGTTGTCCTGGCCCGACTCGACCAGCAGCGTGTTGAACAGTTCGGTGTTGTCGGTGAGCTGGTGCCGGAGGTCCAGCAGGCCGCGGCCGATCAGGCTGCTCTGCAGTTCGCCGTCCTGCGAGGTCCGCGCGCGGCGGTAGCCGGGGCCGATCTCGCCGCTGAACTTGGTGCGGTCGGTGTCGATGAAGCGGCTGCCAAAGCCGATCGCCACCGTGCCCTGGTAGTCGTAGGAGGAAAAGTCGTCGCGCTCGTAACGGCCGTTGGCCGAGACGTGGTTGCGCGCGTTGAACCGGTAGGCGGTGGAACCACCGAGGTCGTAGCGGTTGGCGCTGGTCTCGTAGCGGCTCTCCTCGACCCCGTCGCCGTTGAAATCGCCGTCGACCTCCGCGCGCGAGCGCAGCGCCGAGAGGTTGAACCCGTTCTTCCAGCGCGCCTCCTCGCGCGAAAAGCGCAGCCGGGTGTTGAGGCTCTCCGAGCGGGTATTGCCGCGCGCCATGGCAAGGCCCAGCTCGCCCGTACCGGTCCAGCCGCCGGGCGTCTGCGCCAGTTCCCGGGCCGCAGCGGCCGTCGGCAGGAGGAGGGCAAGCAGGAACAGGGCAGGCAGCTGGCGCATGCGTAGGGACCTCGTGCAGGAATGAAGATCGCGCGTGCCTGCCGGGCATCCGGCGTGACACGCGCGAAGGACATCATCCTTGCCGCGGCTGAGCCTGCGCTGTCAGCCGGACTCCAGCGCCTGGAGGTACTCCTTGCGCCACGCGTGGATGTCGTGCTTCCGCAGGTGCTGCATCATCGCGTTCCAGCGTTCCTTGCGCCGCGCCAGCGGCATCGTCGCGGCGGTGGCGATCGCGTCGGCCACGCCGTCCAGGTCGTGCGGATTGACCAGCAGTGCCTCCTGCAGCTCCTGCGCGGCGCCCGCCAGCAACGACAGCACCAGCACGCCGGGATTCTCCGGATCCTGCGAGGCCACGTACTCCTTGGCCACCAGGTTCATGCCGTCCCGCAGGGGGGTGACCAGGCCCAGCCGCGCGATGCGGTAGAACCCGGTGAGGGTGGCATGCGGGAAGTTGCGGTTGACGTAGCGCAGCGGCGTCCAGTTGGGTGCGGCGTGGCCGCCGTTGATGTGCCCGGCGATCTGCTCGAGCTGGCCGCGCAGCACCTTGTACTCGTTGACGTCCGCGCGCGAAAGCGGCGCGATCTGCAGGTAGGTGAGGCTGCCCTTCTGGTCCGGATGGCGCTGCAGGTAGCGCTCGAAACCATGGAAGCGCTCCGGCAGGCCCTTGGAATAGTCCAGCCGGTCCACGCCGATCGCCAGCAGGCGGTCCTCCAGGCTGGTCCGCAGGCTGCGCACCGCCGCCTTGCCCGACGCGGCGGCCGCCTGGCGCGCGATCTCCGGGGTGTCGATGCTGATCGGGAACGTGCCGGTGCGGAACCGGCGTCCGCCGGGCGCCTCCAGCAGCCCCGGCGACACTATCCTGCCGCCACCGTACAGCCGCACGTAGGACTGGAAGCGGTCGTTGTCGCGCTGGGTCTGGAAGCCGAGCAGGTCGTATGCATACAGCGCCGAGAACAGGCGCTGGTGGTCGGGCACGGCCATGATCAGGTCGGCCGACGGCACCGGGACATGCAGGTAGAAGCCGATCTTGCAGCCAACCCCCCGCTCGCGCAGCAGCGCCGCCAGCGGGATCAGGTGGTAGTCGTGGATCCAGACCGTGTCGTCGTCGCGCAGCATCGGCGCCAGCCGGTCGGCGAACAGCGCGTTGACCCGGCGGTAGCCCTCGCGGGTGGCGCGGTCGTAGTCGACCAGGTCCAGGCGGAAGTGCAGCAGCGGCCACAGGGTGCGGTTGGCGAAACCGTTGTAGTAGGCGTCCAGGTCCGGGCGGTTGAGGTCGACGGTGACGTAGCGGATGCCGTCGGCCTCCTGCTCGTGCACCTCGCCGCTGTTGCCCCGGACGGTCTTGCCGCTCCAGCCGAACCAGACGCCGCCACGTTCGCCCAGCGCCGCCAGCAGCGCCACCGCCAGCCCGCCGGCGCGGTTCTCGCCGGGGATGGCGACGCGGTTGGATACCACCACCAGCCGGCTCATGAGGCCTCCTGCCAGGAACGCGACAGCCGCATCGCGGCGATGATCAGGCCCACGTGGGAGTAGGTCTGCGGGAAGTTGCCCCAACCTTCGCCGCTGTCGAAGGCCATGTCCTCCGACAGCAGGCCCAGGTGGTTGCGGTGCGCCAGCACCCGCTCGAACAGCTCGCGCGCCTCGTCCATGCGCCCGATCGAGGCCAGTGCATCGATGTACCAGAAGGTGCAGATGGTGAAGCTGGTTTCCGGCGCGCCGAAATCATCCGGGGCCACGTAGCGGAACACCCCGTCGCCATGGCGCAGCTCGCGGCCGATCGCCTCGACCGTGGCCACATAGCGCGGATCGTCGGCCTGGACGAAGCCGATGTCGGCCAGCAGCAGCAGTGAGGCGTCCAGGTAGTCGCTCTGGAAGGAGGCGCTGAAATGGTTGGCGTCGGGGCGCCAGGCGCGCTCCAGGGTGGCGGCGCGGATGGTGTTGGCGCGCAGCCGCCAGTAGGCCTCGCGCTCGTCGAGCCCCAGCTCGGCGGCGATCTTGGCAAGGCGGTCGCAGGCGGCCCAGCACATGGCGGCGGTATAGGTGTGCACTTCGGCGCGGCCACGGAATTCCCACAGTCCGGCGTCCGGCACGTCATACAGCGCGAACGCGCGCTCGCCCAGCGGCTCAAGCCGCTGGAACGTATGGGCATCGCCCGGGTCGGCCAGGCGCTGGTCGAAGAACAGCTGGGTCGAGGCCAGCACCACGCTGCCGTAGACATCGTGCTGCTTCTGGATCCACGCCAGGTTGCCGCGGCGCACCGGGCCCATCCCGCGGTAGCCGGCGAGCGAGGGCACCTCGTCCTCGTCGAGCTTCTCCTCGAAGCCGATCCCGTACAGCGGCTGCAGGCTGCCGTCGTGGCTGGCGATGTTGAAGATGTAGCGCAGGAACTCCTCCATGCTGCGGGTCGCGCCCAGCCGGTTGAGCGCGCGCACCACGAAGGCCGCATCGCGCAGCCAGCAGTAGCGGTAGTCCCAGTTGCGCGAGCTGCCGGGCGCCTCGGGGATGGAGGTGGTCATCGCGGCGATGATCGCGCCGCTGTCCTCGTACTGGCACAGCTTCAGCGTGATCGCGCTGCGGATCACCGCCTCCTGCCACTCCAGCGGGATGGACAGGTAGCGCACCCATTCGCGCCAGTAGTCGCGGGTCCGGGTGAGCGCCTCCTCGACGTAGCCGGTGAGCGAGCGGCCCATCGGCTCGTCCGGGCCCAGCACCAGGTGCATGCGGTGGCTGAGCACGAAGGGCAGGCCGTCGCGGACGAAACGCACCGGCACGTCGGTGCTCAGGCGCAGGGTGAAATGCGGCAGCAGCCAGCGCATGTGGTTGCTGCCCCAGGTCGACTCGGGAACCCGCGCGCCCCAGTCGGCCAGGGGCCTTACCCGTACCCGGATGCGCGGCGTGCCGGACAGCGGGGTGATGCGGCGGATGATCGACACCGGGCGGTAGAAGCGACCGTTCTGGTGCCAGCGCGGCGCGAAGTCGACGATCTCCAGCGAACTGCCATGGCGGTCGTGCAGGACGGTGCGCAGGATGGCGGTGTTGTGGTCGTAGCGCTGCTCGGAGCGCTCGAAATCCTCGAGTTCGATGGAGAAATCACCGCCTTCCTGCTCGCGCGGCGACAGCAGCGCGCAGAACGCCGGGTCGCCGTCGAAGGCCGGCAGGCAGCTCCACACCACCCGCCCGCGCCGGTCCACCAGGGCACCGAAGCTGCTGTTGCCGATGACGCCCAGCTCGAGGCTGGCGTCGTGTACGTTGACGTCTTCCATTGGGTTTCCCGTGTTGCCCCGGGCGCGATCGCGCTACCGGAGGTGATCCTCCCTTTGTGCCGCACTGGCGATGAGCCACGCGTGCACGGCATGCGTGTCGGGCAGGGCATGGGTGGCGACGCTGCTTGCGCGCTCGCCCACCAGGATGCTCCACCCGCCGGCATTGTTCGCCGCGGCGAAGCCGAACTCGTCGGTCAGGTCGTCGCCGATGAACACCGGTACCCGGCCACGGAAGGCCGGCTCCTGCAGCATGCGCTCCACCGCGCGGCCCTTGTCGCTGGCGGCGGGCACGAACTCCACCACGTGGTCGCCGGGCTGCAGGCGGTAGCCGGGCAGGGTTCCGATCTGGCCCTGCGCGAAGGCAACCACGTCCGGCCCGGACGCCGGTGCCATGCGCCAGTGCAGCGCCATGCTCACGCCCTTGTCCTCCACCAGCACGCCGGGGTGGTGGGCGGCCAGCTCGGTGGCGCGCCGGTGCAGGTCGTGCAGCATCGCCGACGTGTCCGGCGGCATGTCCGCACCGGCCACGGCACTGCTGCGGAACTGGTGCCCATGCAGGCCGGCGGCCGGCAACCGCAGCGGCGCGAACAGCGCATCGAGCTGGGCCAGGGGGCGGCCGCTGACCAATGCCACGGCCCCGTGCAGGCGATCACCCAGCCGGCCGATCGCCTCGCGCACCGCGGGCTGGAGCCGCACCGCGGCGGGGTCGTCGCGGAACTCCACCAGGGTGCCGTCCACATCGAGGAACAGGGCACAGTCATCGCCCGGCAGCGGCGGCGATGGACGTGAAAACATCTCGTCAGCCATGGGCGCATTGTGCACCACCGTGACGTGAGGGCCAGGTTGGCGGGGGGGCGATGCGTGTCGCCGGGCGACGCTGCACGCTGCCACCGGTGGCCTCGTGGGCCCGGTCATGCCGGCCAGGAAGGCGGAGGCGGGACGCCCCGGCGAGCGGCATCCGGGCGGCGATCCGCCGGCGTCCATCGTGCCCGGCCCCGCCACGGACGCAATGGCAATGCCTGCCCACGCATCGGCGTACCGCAAGGGATTTATATTCATCCGGATAGAGCGATATGATGCGGGCGCCGCCGGACGGGAGCCGGCGTCGCTCTGGTTCCGCCCGGTACCTCCGTCTCCATCCCTCGTCTCCATCCCCACCAGGAGCACCCCATGAAGTCGATCCACGTCCCGCGGCCGCGGTACTCGCGCCTGGCCGCCGCCGTCGTCCTGCTGCTCGCCGTGCCCGCGTTGCAGGCGCAGGAGGCCGCCACCCTCGACGCGGTGCAGGTCACCGCCCAGCGCAAGGTCGAGAACATCCAGGACGTGCCGGTGTCCATCACCAGCGTCGATGCCGAGAAGCTCGAGGTGCTGGGCTCCGGCGGCACCGACATCCGCTTCCTGTCCGCGCGGGTGCCCAGCCTCAACATCGAGTCCTCCTACGGCCGCGCCTTCCCGCGCTTCTACATCCGCGGCCTGGGCAACACCGACTTCGACCTCAACGCCTCGCAGCCGGTCTCGCTGGTGTATGACGAGGTGGTGCAGGAGAGTCCGCTGCTGAAGGGCTTTCCGTTGTTCGACCTGGAGCGGGTGGAAGTGCTGCGCGGGCCGCAAGGCACCCTGTTCGGGCGCAACACGCCGGCCGGCGTGGTCAAGTTCGAGTCGGTCAAACCCTCGCAGCAGTCCGGCGGCTACGCCAAGCTCGGCTACGGCAGCGACGACATGGCCAATTTCGAGGGTGCGGTCGGTGGCGCGCTCAGCCAGCGCTGGTCGGCGCGGCTGTCGGCGCTGTACCAGCGTCGCGACGATTCGGTGGAGAACACCCGTGCAGGGGCGCCCAGCGGGAACTTCGAGGGCTACGAGGAGTCGGCCGTACGGGTGCAGTTCCTGTACGAGGGCGAGGCCTTCGAGGCGCTGCTCAACCTGCACCGGCGCGACCTCGACGGCACCGCACGCCTGTTCCGCGCCAACATCATCCAGCCGGGCAGCAACGACCTGGTGCCGGGCTTCGACCGCGACAAGGTCTCGCTGGACGGGGTGAACTTCTCCGACCTGGAGACCTGGGGCGCCAGCGCGCGCCTGCGCTGGGACTTCGACGGCCTGGTGCTGCATTCGATCACCGGCTACGAGACCGCCGAATCGCTCAACCGGGGCGACATCGACGGCGGCTACGGGGCGGTGTTCCTGCCCGACTCCGGCCCCGGTGTGATCCCGTTCGCCTCCGAGTCGGCCGACGGCCTGCCTGACCACGAGCAGCTCACCCAGGAGTTCCGCCTGGAATCGGACAACGACGGCCCGTTCAACTGGCAGGCCGGCCTGTTCTGGTACCGCGAGGACATCACCATCCACGGCTTCAACTACGACTCGCTGGCGCCGGGCAACCCGCAGGCCGGATTCGCCGTGCAGCAGCAGGAGAACCGGGCCTGGGCGGTGTTCGCCTCGGGCGAGTACGACGCCAGCGAGCGGCTGAAGCTGCGCGCGGGGCTGCGCTACACCCAGGACGAGAAGCAGTTCTCCGCCAGCGTGCTGGAAGCGGCGCCGTTCGGCGCGCCGGTCGGCGGCCCGTACCGGGTGGATACCGATGCCAACGACGTCAGCTGGGACGCCAGCGCGGTCTACGCGTTCAACGACGAGGTGAACCTCTACGCGCGCGTGGCCAAGGGCTTCCGCGCACCGTCTGTCCAGGGCCGGCTGCTGTTCGCCGACCCGGGCGCGCCCAACGGCGGGGTGACCACCGCCGATTCGGAGGAGGTGATCTCCTGGGAGGCCGGCATCAAGGCCGACCTGTGGGACCGCCGCGCGCGCCTGGGCTTCAACCTGTTCCGCTACACCGTGGACGACCAGCAGATCATCGCGGTGGGCGGCGGCAGCAACATCGCCACCCTGCTCAACGCCGACCGCACCGTGGGCCAGGGCTTCGAGCTGGACCTGGAGGCCTACCTGACCGACCAGCTGCTGGTCACCCTCGGTTCCAGCTACAACGACACCGAGATCCAGGACGCCACGCTGGCGGTCGCGCCGTGCGCCGCCTGCACCGTGACCGATCCGCTGGATGGTTCCGGTCGCGCGCTGATCGACGGCAACTCCCTGCCGCAGGCACCGGAATGGGTGCACAACCTGACCGCGCGCTACGGCGTGCCACTGGCCAGCGGCGAGCTGTACGTCTACACCGACTGGGCCTACCGCAGCGAGGTGAACTTCTTCCTGTACGAGTCGCTGGAGTTCCGCGGCAAGTCCTCGCTGGAAGGCGGACTGCGCGTGGGCTACGCCTGGCAGCAGGGCGACCGCGAGGTGGCGCTGTTCGGCCGCAACATCACCGACCAGGTGCGCGTGGTCGGCGCGATCGACTTCAACAACCTCACCGGCTTCCTCAACGAGCCGCGGACCTGGGGCGTGGAGTTCCGCACCCGGTTCTGAGTGCCGGGGCGGCGGCGCCTGCCGCCGCCCCGCCGGAAATACCCACCCCACGGGCCGGACACCCACCGGCCTGCTCCTCTCCCGAGCCGAAGGCCGCCGATGTCGACTGTTCCCGCGCCCCCGCGCCGCCTGCCCTGGATCGTCGCCGGCGACCTCAACGGCTTCTTCGGCCTGGTGGTGGACAACCTCTCCATCCTCGGCTTCATCGCTGCGGCGCTGGTGGGGATCTTCCAGTTCCCGGCGGATATCGTGTTCGGACGCATGTTCCCCGGCACCGCCCTGGGCGTGCTGGTCGGCAACCTCATCTACACCGCGATGGCGCGGCGCCTGGCCGTGCGCAGCGGGCGCGAGGACGTCACCGCGATGCCGCTGGGCCTGGATGCGCCGACCAGCATCGGCATGGCCCTGCTGGTGCTGGGTCCGGCCTATGCCGGTTTCACGGAGCAGGGCATGGCGCCGCACGCCGCGGCGCTGGCGACCTGGCAGCTGGGCATGGCCTCGCTGGTGGTGATGGGCCTGCTCAAGCTGCTGCTGTCCTTCGCCGGCGACTGGGTCACGCGGGTGCTGCCGCGCGCCGCGCTGCTCGGTTCCATCGGTGGCGCCGCGCTGGCGCTGCTCGGTTTCCTGCCGCTGGTGGAGACCCTGCGCAATCCGGTGGTCGGCATCGCCACCCTGGGCCTGCTGCTGTACGTGCTGGTCGGCAAGGGCCGGCTGCCGTGGCGGGTGCCGGGGGTGTTGGCCGCCTTCGTGGTCGGCACCGCGCTGTACTACGGCCTGGGCCTGGCCGGGCTGGGCCTGCCGGGCTTCAGCCTGCCGGAACTGCAGCCGCTGGCGTTCGTGCTGCCGCTGCCCGGCGCGGGTTTCATCACCGGCCTGCCCTACACCGTGCCCTACCTGCCCCTGCTGCTGCCGTTCGGCCTGCTGATGGTGGTCGGTGGCATCAACGTGGCCGAGAGCGCACGCGCCGCCGGCGACGACTACCGCACCCGCGACGTGCTGCTGGCCGAGGCCATCTCCACCCTGGTCGCCGGGGTCTGCGGCGGCGTGGCCCAGACCACGCCGTATATCGGCCAGCCGGCCTACAAGCACATGGGCGCGCGCCACGGTTACACGCTGCTGGCAGGGCTGTTCATCGGCCTGGGCGGCATCCTCGGCTACGTGTCGATGCTGGTGCAGTGGCTGCCGGTGGCGGTGCTGGCACCGATCATCGTCTACGTCGGCCTGGACATCACGCTGCAGGCTTTCCATGAGAGCCCGCGACGGCATGCGCCGGCCGTGGCGCTGGCGTTCCTGCCGGCGATCGCCTACCTGCTGGTGATCAAGCTCGGCAATCCGGCCTGGATCGCACCCGAAGCATTCGCCGCGCTGTACACCGGAGGCGATGGCCATGGCCTGTCGGACCTGGCCACGATCGTGACCCTCGGCAACGGCTTCATCATCACCGCGATGCTGTGGAGCACGGCCCTGGTGGCGCTGGTGGAGCAGCGTCCGCGCCGGGCCGCCGGGGTGCTGCTGCTGGCCGCGCTGCTGACCCTGGTGGGCGTGATCCACTCGGTGGATCCGCGCGGCGGCATCTACCTGCCATGGTCGCTGGAGGGCATGCGCGCCACCATCGCCTGGCAGTTCGCCGCCGCCTACGCGGTACTGGCGCTGCTGCTGGCAGTGCTGTCGCTGCAGGGTGCGCAGGCACCCCGGCGCGCCTGATCCATCCGTCGGGAACCCGCGCCAGCGGGGCGGGTCATACCTGCATCCCCGACGCAGAAGGAGACGAGATGCCGCATGCAAGCAGGCGGCCCGCGCGCTGGCCATGGCTGCTGGTGGCCATCGCGGTGGCCGCGATGGCATGGTGGTTGCTGCGCCCCGCGCCGCCGCCGCTCCAGGACGCGCCGACGATGCCGCCGGCCCTGGCCCACGACGCGCTTCCCCCGCCATCGATGCTGCCGGGCGCCGATGAGCCCCCCGGCATCCAGCATCCGGTGGCGCCGGCAGTGGACGCCGCCGACGCGGCGATCCCGACTCTGGCCGACAGCGACGCCGCGGTGCTGCACGCGCTGGAAGCGCTTGCCGGGGACCCTTCGGTGTTTGGCGTACTCGCCCGCGGGCACGTGGTGCAGCGGCTGGTGGTGATGGTCGACAACCTGACCGAGCCGCGCGTGACCGCCCCGGCGCTGGCGCTGCGCCCGTTGCCGGGCGAGTACGCGGTGACCGCGGGCGGGTCGGCCACGGTCGCCGACGCCGCAGCCAACAGCGCGCGCTACGCGCCGTACGTGGCCGCTTTCACGGGCGCCGATGCCGGGCGGGTGGCCGATGCCTATCGCCGCTTCTACCCGCTGTTCCAGGCGGCCTATGTCGAACTCGGCTATCCGGACGGGTACTTCAACGACCGGCTGGTACAGGTGATCGACCACCTGCTGCAGGCGCCGGTGCCGCAGGCGGACACCGCGCTCGTGCGCGACGAGCGCGGCCGCTGGCGCTATGCCGATCCGGCGCTGGAGTCGGCGTCGGTCGGGCACAAGGCGCTGATGCGCCTGTCCGCCGGGCAGCAGGCGGCGGTCAAGGCGCAGCTGCGCGCGCTGCGCCGGGCACTGGCACGGCCCTGAGGAGCCCGCGCGGGCGCGGCGGGGTATCCTGCGCGCCCGCACGTGCCTGCAGTCTTCCGATGACCGGCGTCCCGAGCCCGTTCCTTCTGTCCACGGCCGCCGAGCCCACCGTGTTCCAGCAGCTTCTGGGCGCGCCGTTCTTCAACCTGCCGCCCAGCCTGCGCCGGCTGCATTCGGTCCGCGGACTGGACGCCTGGACCGGCGAGGTGGAGGTCGAGCGGGGCGGCGGCCTGCTGGCGCGGATCTGCGGCCGCCTGGCCGGCATGCCGCCGGCGATGCCCGCGGCAGCGCTGCGGGTGGAGTTCAACGCGGCCGCCAAATCCGAGACCTGGAGCCGCCATTTCGGTCGCCACCGCAGGGTCTCGCGCCTGCGCAGCCGCAAGGGCCTGCTGCTGGAGCGGCTGGGCCCGCTGCAGTTGCGGTTCGTGCTGCACGCGGCCAATGGCGCGATCTACTGGAACGTCGCCCGGGCCCGCCTGCTGGGGCTGCTGCCGCTGCCCGCCCGCCTGTTCGGCGGGGTGCAGTGCCGCGAATGGGAGCAGGACGGGCGCTACCACTTCCATGTCGAGGCCGCGCTGCCGCTGGCCGGGCCGGTGGTCACCTACCGCGGCTGGCTGGAGCCGGCCGGCAGCGGCGCCGGCTGAGCGCGGGCCTCAGGCCCCCGCGTCCGCCGCGCCCGCCTCCAGCAGGAAGGCCAGCTTGCGTTCGCGTGGCAGGCGCTTGATCTCCCATTCGGCGCGCGAGGCGCTGGCCCGGTCCGGGAACGGGCGACGGCCGAGCAGGCGCAGCGGCGGGTTGGCCCGCGTGTAGCGCGCGCCCCTGCCGGCCAGGTGGGCCTGGTAGCGTGCTTCCACGTCCGGGCTGATGCCGGCGTACCAGGCGCCGTTGCGGCACTCGATCAGGTACAGGAACCAGGGGCGGGCGGGGTCGGGCATGGCCGGCATTATCCCAACGCCCGGCCTCCAGGCGCGGCGGCCGGGCTTGAAACCGGCCAGGCGGACCGCATTGTGGTGACATCGCCGGCCCCGCCGGCCCCCTCTTCGAGGATCTCCCCATGCGGATGGACAAGCTCACCTCCCGTTTCCAGCAGGCGCTGGCCGACGCGCAGTCGCTGGCCGTGGGCCGCGACCACAACCTGCTCGAGCCGGCCCACGTGCTGGTCGCGCTGCTGGACCAGTCCGGGGGCAGCACCCGGCCGCTGCTGGCCCAGGCCGGGGTCAACGTGCCGGTGCTGCGCGAGCGCCTCGGCGAGGCGCTGGAGAAGCTGCCCAAGGTCTCCGGCCAGGCCGGCAACCTGTCCATCGGCAACGAGTTGGGCCGCCTGCTCAACCTCACCGACAAGCTGGCACAGCAGAACGGCGACCAGTTCATCGCCAGCGAATGGTTCGTGATGGCGGCGCTGGAGGACGCCGGCGCGACCGGCCAGGCGCTCAAGGCCGCCGGCGCCGACAGGGCGCGCCTGCAGGCGGCGATCGGCAGGATCCGCGGCGGCGAGACGGTGCAGTCGGAGAACGCCGAGGAGCAGCGCCAGGCGCTGGAGAAGTACACCATCGACCTCACCGCGCGCGCCGAATCGGGCAAGCTCGACCCGGTGATCGGCCGCGACGAGGAAATCCGCCGCACCATCCAGGTCCTTCAGCGCCGCACCAAGAACAACCCGGTGCTGATCGGCGAGCCCGGCGTGGGCAAGACCGCGATCGTCGAGGGCCTGGCCCAGCGCATCGTCAAGGACGAGGTGCCCGAGGGGCTGCGCGGCAAGCGCGTGCTCTCGCTGGACATGGGCGCGCTGATCGCCGGCGCCAAGTATCGCGGCGAGTTCGAGGAGCGGCTGAAGGCGGTGCTCAACGACCTGGCGCGCAACGAAGGCCAGATCATCCTGTTCATCGACGAGCTGCACACCATGGTGGGGGCCGGCAAGGCCGACGGGGCGATGGACGCGGGCAACATGCTCAAGCCGGCCCTGGCGCGCGGCGAGCTGCACTGCATCGGTGCCACCACCCTGGACGAGTACCGCCAGTACATCGAGAAGGACGCCGCGCTGGAGCGCCGCTTCCAGAAGGTGTTCGTCGGCGAGCCCAGCGTCGAGGACACCATCGCCATCCTGCGCGGGCTCAAGGAGCGCTACGCCGTGCACCACGGCGTGGAGATCACCGACCCGGCGATCGTCGCCGCGGCCACCCTGTCCAACCGCTACATCGCCGACCGCCAGCTGCCGGACAAGGCCATCGACCTGATGGACGAGGCCGCCTCGCGCATCCGCATGGAGATCGACTCCAAGCCGGAGGAGCTGGACCGCCTCGAGCGCCGCCTGATCCAGCTGAAGATCCAGCGCGAGATGCTGAAGAAGGAGAAGGACGACGCCTCCAGGCAGCGGCTGGCCGACCTGGAGAGCGACATCGGCGCGCTGGAGCGCGAGTTCTCCGACCTGGACGAAGTGTGGAAGTCGGAGAAGGCCGCGCTGCAGGGCGCGACCAAGGTCAAGGAACAGCTGGAGCAGGCCCGCATCGAACTGGAGGCCGCGCAGCGTGCGCAGGACTACGCGCGCATGAGCGAGATCCAGTACGGCCGCATCCCGGCGCTGGAGAAGCAGCTGGCGGCCGCGCAGGAGGTGGAGCAGAAGGACTTCCGCCTGGTCCAGGACAAGGTCACCGACGAGGAAATCGCCCAGGTGGTCAGCCGCTGGACCGGCATCCCGGTCAACCGGATGCTGGAAGGCGAGCGCGAGAAGCTGCTGCGCATGGAGCAGTCGCTGGGCGAGCGCGTGGTCGGCCAGGGCGAGGCGATCAAGGTGGTGTCCGACGCGGTGCGCCGCTCGCGCGCCGGCCTGTCCGATCCCAACCGCCCGATCGGCTCGTTCCTGTTCCTCGGCCCCACCGGCGTGGGCAAGACCGAGCTGTGCAAGGCGCTGGCCGGGTTCCTGTTCGACAGCGACGAGGCCATGGTCCGGATCGACATGAGCGAGTTCATGGAGAAGCATTCCGTGGCACGCCTGATCGGTGCGCCCCCGGGTTACGTGGGCTACGAGGAGGGCGGCTACCTGACCGAGGCCGTACGCCGCCGCCCGTACTCGCTGATCCTGCTGGACGAGGTGGAGAAGGCGCATCCGGACGTGTTCAACATCCTGCTGCAGGTGCTGGACGACGGCCGCCTGACCGACGGCCAGGGGCGCACGGTGGATTTCCGCAACACCGTGATCGTGATGACCTCCAACCTCGGCTCGCACCAGATCCAGGAGCTGTCCGGCGACGGTTCGCCGGAGGCCTTCGTGCAGATGCGCGCGGCGGTGATGGGCGTGGTCCAGGCGCATTTCCGCCCGGAGTTCATCAACCGTCTGGACGACATCGTCGTGTTCCATCCGCTGGACAAGGCCCAGATCCGCTCGATCGCGCGGATCCAGCTGCGCGGGCTGGAGAAGCGGCTGGGCGAGCGCGGCCTGAAGCTGGAGCTGTCGGAGGCGGCGATGGACCTGCTGGGCAATGTCGGCTTCGACCCGGTGTATGGCGCACGCCCGCTCAAGCGCGCGATCCAGGCCCAGGTGGAGAACCCGCTGGCGCAGAAGATCCTGGGCGGCGAGTTCGGGCACGGCGACACCGTGCGGGTCGACGCCGAAGGCGGCCACCTGGTGTTCGACCGCAGCTGAGTGCCTCGCCCGCCGGCAGTGGCGAAGGCACGCCGGTCGGCGTGCCTTTTTTTTGCGGGAGCACTGGCCGGGCGCCCAGGCGCGCCGGGACGCGTCCGGGGAATCAGCAGATGCCGCGCGGTGATGGTTGGCCCTGAAACCGTGCGGTCCGCGGCCCGGGTCCGTGGGCTATCTTCGACGGCCCTGTAAACCGCGCAGCGAGTGCATCGATGAGTACACCGAACTGGAAGCCCGAGACCCTTGCCGTCCACGGGGGCTACACGCCCGACCCGACCACCCGCGCGGTGGCCGTGCCGATCTACCAGACGGTGGCCTATGCCTTCGACAGCACCCAGCACGGGGCGGACCTGTTCGACCTGAAGGTGCCGGGGAACATCTACACCCGGATCATGAACCCGACCACCGACGTGCTCGAGCAGCGCGTGGCCGCGCTTGAAGGCGGCATCGCCGCGCTGGCGCTGGCCTCGGGCCAGGCGGCGATCACCTACGCGATCCAGACCATCGCCGAGGCCGGCGACAACATCGTTTCCTCAAGCGCCCTGTACGGCGGCACCTACAACCTGTTCGCCCACACCCTGCCGCAGTTCGGCATCCAGACGCGCTTCGCCGACTACCGCGACCCGGACGCCTTCGGCAGGCTGATCGACGACAGGACCAAGGCGGTGTTCGTCGAGTCCATCGGCAACCCGCGCGGCAACATCACCGACATCGAGGCGGTCGCCGAGGTCGCCCATGCCCACGGGGTGCCGCTGATCGTGGACAACACCGTGGCCTCGCCCTACCTGCTGCGCCCGATCGACCACGGCGCGGACATCGTGGTGCATTCGCTGACCAAGTACCTCGGCGGCCACGGCAACAGCATCGGCGGCGCCATCGTCGACTCCGGGCGCTTCCCGTGGGCCGAACACAAGGCCCGGTTCCCGCGCCTCAACGAGCCGGACGTCAGCTACCACGGCGTGGTCTACACCGAGGCCCTCGGCCCGGCGGCCTACATCGGCCGCGCGCGGGTGGTGCCGCTGCGCAACACCGGCGCGGCGCTGTCGCCGTTCAACTCGTTCCTGATCCTGCAGGGCATCGAGACCCTGGCCCTGCGCATGGACCGGATCAACCAGAACACCCTGGCCGTGGCCCGCTACCTGCAGGAGCACCCCAAGGTGGAGTGGGTGAACTACGCCGGCCTGGAGGACCACCCCGAGCACGCGCTGGTGCGCAAGTATCTGCCCCGCGGCGCCTCGGGCCTGCTGACTTTCGGCCTGCCCGGCGGACGCGAGGCCGGCGCGCGCTTCCTCGACGCGCTGCAGCTGTTCACCCGCCTGGTCAACATCGGCGATGCCAAGTCGCTGGCCACGCACCCGGCCTCGACCACCCACCGCCAGCTGTCGCCGCAGGAACTGGAGCAGGCCGGCGTCAGCGAGGACACCGTGCGCCTGTGCGTGGGCATCGAGCACATCGACGACCTGGTCGCCGACCTGGAGCAGGCGCTGGCCGGGGCCTGAGCGCTGCCGCGGACTCGCATCGCGGGGCCGCGGCCCCGCGGTGCACGCCGGCTCACACCGGCGGGACCGCCACCTCGCGCCCGGCGTAGCGGTAGGCCGGCGTGGACATCACCATCTCGGCGAGCGAGTAGGCCAGCTCGCGCTCGGCCATCACCGCGCCATCGGCGCCATGGGCCAGCAGGTGTCGGACCTCGGCGTCGCTGTGCGCACGGGCCAGTACCGGCAACGCCGGGTTGAGCGCGCGCAGCCTGGCGATGGCTTCGCCGGCCTCCAGCGGTTGCGGGATCGCCAGGATCGCGATGCTCGCGCTTTCCGGATGGGCCTCGGCCAGCACCCGGTCCGAGGCGGCGTGGCCGCGGATGCCCGGGATCCCGGCGGCATGGGCGCGGTCCACGTGCAGGGTGTTGTCGTCGATGACCACCACCGGCACGCCGCGGTCGCGCAGCACGCTGGCAAGCTCGCTGCCCACCCGGCCGTAGCCGATCACGATGGCGTGGTTGCCGGGCTGCAGCTGCGGGCCGGAGGGCAGCACCGGCTCCGGTTCGACCGGGGCGTCCTCCCGATGGCGGGCCTCCCAGCGATCCAGCAGCATGAAGATCATCGGGTTGAGCATGATCGAGATCAGTGCGCCGGCCAGCACCAGCGCCAGGCCTGTCTGCGGCAGGATCTGCAGGGCAACGCCCAGCCCGGCGATGATGAAGGCGAACTCGCCGATCTGGGCCAGCGAGGCGGAGATGGTCAGCGCCGTGGCCTTGGGGTGCTTGAAGGCGCGCACGATGAAGAACGCGGCGGCCGACTTTCCGACCATGATGATCAGCGCGGTCGCCAGCACCTGCCACGGGTGCTCCACCACGATGGCCGGGTTGAACAGCATGCCCACCGATACGAAGAACAGCACCGCGAAGGCGTCACGCAGCGGCAGCGAGTCGTTGGCGGCCTTGTGGCTGAGCTCGGACTCGTTGAGCATCATTCCGGCGAAGAACGCGCCCAGGGCGAAGGACACGCCGAACAGGGCGGAGGCGCCGAACGCCACGCCCAGCGCGATCGCCAGCACGGAGAGGGTGAACAGCTCGCGCGATCCGGTGCCGGCGATGCGCTCGAGCACCCAGGGGATCACCCGGCGCCCGACCAGCAGCATCACCGCAACGAACAGGCCCAGCTGCACGAGAGTCCAGCCGACGCTGGCGGCCACGCTGCCGGCGGTATGCGACTGCCCCGACGCCTCCGGCCCGAACAGGCCGGCGACCACCGGCATCATCACCAGCGCCAGCACGCAGGCCAGGTCTTCCACGATCAGCCAGCCGACCGCGATCTTGCCGCGCACCGTCTCCAGCAGGCGCCGTTCCTCCATGGCCCGCAGCAGCACCACGGTGGAGGCGGTGGCCAGCGAGAAGCCGAAGATGATCCCGTGCAGGGTCGGCCAGCCCATCATCCAGGCCACGCCCCAGCCCAGCAGGGTGGCCACGGTGATCTGCGCCACCGCGCCCGGGATGGCGATCCACTTCACCTCGAGCAGGTCGTCCAGCGAGAAGTGCAGGCCCACGCCGAACATCAGCAGCATCACGCCGATCTCGGCCAGCTGGTTGGCGATCTCCTGGTCGGCGACGAAGCCTGGCGTGTAGGGGCCTACGCAGATGCCGGCGATGAGGTAGCCGACCAGGGGGGACAGGCGCAGGCGGTTGGCCAGGGCACCGAGCACGAAAGCCAGGGCCAGGCCAACCGCGACAATGTCGATCAGGCTGGTGTCGTGATGCATCCGGGGTGGGGTGGTGCGGAGAGTTCCGCCTCGACCGGGAGTGTGGCCGATCGCGGGCACCGGCGGCAAACGCCGCCGGCGTCCACAACGACGACGCCCCGCCGAAGCGGGGCGTCGGAGGCACTTGGCCGGCGCTTACCAGCGGTAGCCGATGCGGCCGTACACGTACGCGCCGTTGAAGCCGGCCGGCGAGTAGTTGCTGTACGGGAACAGCCCGTAGGTGCTGTTGAGCTCGTTGAACTGGCGGTCCGGATAGCTGTCGGTGACGTTGTCCGCGCCCAGGGTGAGGGTCCACCGCGCATCCGGCCGGTAGCTGGCCGACACGTCGACCACCCACTGCTCGCCATAGGCCTGGTCGCGTGCGGCGGCACTGGCATTGCGCACGGTGAACTCGCCGTAGCGGGTGGCGTTGAGGCCCAGGGTCCAGTACTGGCCGCTCCAGGTCGCGCCGAGGATGCCCTTGTCCTTGGGGAAGCTCTCCTCGATCCGGCCCAGCTCGTCGCGTCCGATCAGCGGGGTGGTGATCCCCAGGTCGGCGAACACCGCCGGGCTGTCTCCACGCCGGGTGATCTCGGTCTGGTTGTAGCTGTAGCCGCCGGTCAGGGCCAGCGAGCTGGCGGCCAGCGGCACGGTGTAGGTCGCCACCAGGTCCACGCCCTCGGTGGTGGTGTCCAGGGCGTTGGTGAAATACGCGAAGCGGTCCACCGGCGGCAGGCCCAGGCCGGCCAGCAGCGCGCGCGCGGCCGGGGTGGCGGTGATGTTGGAGGAGTAGGCGATGCGGTCGTCGATGTCGATGCGGTAGGCGTCGACGGTCACGTACAGCCGCTCGCCGGGCTGGATCACCAGGCCCAGGCTGGCCGACTGCGAGGTTTCGGCCTGCAGCGGCTGCGCGCCGAGGGCGCGGGCCGCGGCACTGCTGGCCGGGAAGGTGCCGCGCTCGGTGAACACGCCGGCGTCGATGATGCTGGACACCGCCTGGTAGCCCTGCTGGGCCAGGGACGGCGCGCGGAAGCCGCTGGACACGGTGCCGCGCAGGGCCACCGCGTCGTTGAAGGCGTAACGCGCCGACAGCTTGCCGGAGGTCTCGGCGCCGAAGTCCGAATAGTCCTCGTAGCGGGCGGCGATGCCGGCCGAGAAGCGTTCGGTGAAGTCGCCTTCCAGGCCGAGGTAGGCGGCCCAGTTGTCGCGGCTGGCGTGCACCGCGTTGACGGGGGTGAAGCCCGGGAAGCCCTGGGCGCCGCCGTTCTCGTACGAGCCCGGCTCGCCCGGCGACTGGTTCCACTTCTCCTCCCGGTACTCGGCGCCGAAGGACAGGGTCAGCGGCCAGGCCAGGCCCCAGTCCAGCGACTGGGTGAAGTCGGCATTGAGGATGTTGTGGGTGTACTCGAGCGCACCGTCGTAGAAGCTGCGCGGGCTGTCGGCGCCGAGCGAGTAGTTGATGGTGTTGCGGGTGTTGAAGTCGATGCGGTTGTAGCCGTAGTTGTAGCTGACGTCCCAGCCGAAGCCGCCTGCGGTGCTGCCGCGCACGCCGGCCACGACCGACCGGTCCTTGATGTACTGGTTGATCTGCGGCACGTAGCCGTCGGGGTACACCTGGGCCAGCAGCGCGCCCTGGCCGCTGTGGTTGCGCGAGCGGTAGAAGGCGAACGAGGTGATGTCGCGGTTGCTGGCCAGCGCGGTGGCGTAGGCACCGGCGGCGTCGCTGAAGTCGAAGCCGGCATCGGCCGAGACCGCGCTGGTCTGCACGTCCGGATCGCCGGTGATGAAGGCCTTCTCGCCCACGCCCGGGAAGTTGCCGGTATTCGGCGCGCTGCCCTGGTAGGCGCCGGAGCGGTTGGTCGGGTCCTGCTGGCTGAGCTGGCCGGCCAGGTGCACGCGGCCGCGGCCATCGCCGAAGCCCAGGCCGGTGTCGCCGGCGAGCTGGTAGCGCGCGCCGTCGCCTTCGGAGTGGCGGCCGTGCTCGATCGCCAGGCTGCCGCCCTCGGCCGAGCCCTTGAGCACGATGTTGACCACGCCGGCGATCGCGTCCGAGCCGTACTGGGCCGAGGCGCCGTCGCGCAGCACCTCCACCCGCTCCACCGCCGAGACCGGGATGGCGTTGAGGTCCACCGCCGCCGAACCGCGGCCCATGCTGCCGTTGATGTTGAGCAGGCCGGACAGGTGCCGGCGCTTGCCGTTGACCAGGATCAGCACCTGGTCGGGGGCCAGGCCGCGCAGCTGCGCGGGGCGCACGCCGCTGGTGCCGTCGGTCAGGGCAGGCCGCGGGAAGTTGAGCGAGGGCAGGGCGCGGGCCAGCGCGGTCGGCAGCTCGGCCGCGCCGGTGGCCTGCAGCGACTCGGCGGTGATGATGTCGATCGGCGACTGCGACTCGGCCACGGTGCGGTCGGCGATGCGGGTGCCGGTGACGATCAGGGTGTCCAGCACGGTGGCGCGCGGGGCCGCGTCGGCCTCCTGGGCGCGGGCCGCGGGGGCGGACAACAGGATGGCGGCGACGGCGGTGGCGAGAAGGTGGGGCTTCAGGGCCATGGGGCTTGACTCCTTGGTGCGGGGAACGGGGACGCAGGACATCCCGCTGAACGGGGTCGGGCAAGCCATGCTCGCCCGCTGGGATGTCAAGTATTCGTTAACGTAGAATGCAACGTCGCAGGATGCCTTCGCATCTGCTGATTCCCGAATCTTCTAAGCGCCCCTCCCATGATCTCCTTGCGCAACTTCGCCCTGCGCCGCGGCGAACGCCTGCTGCTGTCCAATGTCGACCTCGCCCTGCACGCCGGCTACCGGGTAGGCGTGGTCGGCCGCAACGGGACCGGCAAGTCCAGCCTGTTCGCCGCGATCAAGGGCGAGCTGGAGGCCGACAAGGGCGACGTCGACCTGCCCGGCAAGGTGCGCATCGCCTCGGTCGCGCAGGAAACCCCCTCGCTGCCGGACCCGGCCCTGGAGTTCGTGCTCGGCGGGGACGCGGTGATCGCCAAGGTCATCCGCGCCGAAGCGGAGGCCAATGCCCGCGAGGACTGGGAGGCGGTGGCCGAGGCCCACCAGAAGCTGGCCGAGCTCAACGGCTACGACGCCGAGGCGCGCGCCGGCAAGCTGCTGCACGGCCTGGGGTTCCCGGCCGACACCCACCACCGCCCGGTGTCGTCGTTCTCCGGCGGCTGGCGCGTGCGCCTGAACCTGGCCCGCGCGCTGATGATGCCCTCGGACCTGCTGTTGCTGGACGAGCCGACCAACCACCTGGACCTGGACGCGGTCTACTGGCTGGAGCAGTGGCTGCTGAAGTACCCGGGCACCCTGCTGCTGATCTCGCACGACCGCGAGTTCCTGGACAACGTCGCCACCCACACCCTGCACCTGCACGGCGGCGGGGCGAAGCTGTACGTGGGCGGCTACACCGACTTCGAGCGCCAGCGCGCCGAGCACCTGCGCCAGCAGCAGATCGCCCACGAGAAGGAACAGGCCGAGCGCGCGCACCTGCAGAGCTTCATCGACCGCTTCAAGGCCAAGGCCTCCAAGGCCGCGCAGGCGCAGAGCCGGATCAAGCGCCTGGCCAAGCTGGCCGGGACCGAGGCGGTGCGCAGCGAGCGCGAGTTCCGGATCGAGTTCGCGCCGCCCAACCGGCTGCCGTTCTCGCTGATCCGGCTCAACGACGTGCAGGCCGGCTACGGCCCGGACGCGGTGATCCTGGACAGCGTCGGCTTCGGACTGGAAGCGGGCGACCGCATCGGCCTGCTTGGCCCCAACGGCGCCGGCAAGACCACCCTGGTCCGCACCCTGGTCGGTGACCTGGCGCCGGTGGCCGGCGAGCGCAGCGCGCACCCGGACCTGCGCATCGGCTATTTCGCCCAGCACACGGTGGAGTCGCTGCACGAGGGCCAGTCGCCGATCGACCACTTCCGCGAGCTGTCGCCGGATTCGCCCACCCAGGCCTTCCGCGATTTCCTCGGCAAGTGGAATTTCCCCGGCGACCGCGCCTTCGAGGTGGTGGACGGCTTTTCCGGCGGCGAGCGCGCGCGCCTGGCGCTGGCGCTGATCGCCTGGCAGCAGCCCAACGTGCTGCTGCTGGACGAGCCGACCAACCACCTGGACCTGGAGATGCGCGAGGCGCTGGCCGAGGCGCTGAGCATGTTCGACGGCGCGATCGTGATGGTCTCCCACGACCGCCACCTGATCGGCCTGGTCTGCGACACGTTCTGGCGCGTGGCCGATGGCGTGGTCGAGCCGTTCTCCGGCGACCTGGACGACTATGCCGCCTGGCTGCGCACCCGTCCGGCCGCCCAGGGCACCAAGGCGCGCCTGGCCGAGGCCGCCCCGGAGAAGCCGGCGATGCCTGCGCCGGCGGTGCCGGCGGCCTCGAAGAAGCCGGTCAACCCGGTCAAGCTGGCCGCCGCGGAGAAGAAGGTCGGCGAGCTGGAAGCGCAACTGGCCGACCTGGACCGGGACCTGGCCGATCCGGCCAACATGGCCGATGCCGCCCGGCTGTCCGCCCTGGCCCAGGACCGCCAGGCCCTGGCCGCCAGGCTCGAGCAGGCCGAACAGGCCTGGCTGGAGATGCTGGACGGCTGAACGCCTGCTCGCCTATCCGGTGGCGAGCGTGTGCTGTCCCTGCGCCTGCAGCCAGGTGCGGAAGCGGCGTGCCGGTTCGCGCTCCGGGCGCGAGCGCAAGCGTGCCAGCCAGTAGCGGCCGAGCTCCACGGTGGCCGCGAACGGCTGCACCAGGCGGCCATCGGCACGTTCGGCCTCGAACATGCGCAGCGGCAGCAGGGCCACGCCCGCCCCGCTGGCCGCCGCAGCGGCCAGGGCCAGCGAGGAATCGAACATCGTTCCGCGTGCCTCCAGCCCCGGCGCCCCGGCCTGGCCCAGCCAGCGCACCCATTCGTCGCTGCGGTAGGAACGCAGCAACGGCACCGCCGCCAGGTCCTGCGGCACCCGCAACCGGCGCGCAAGCGCCGGGGCGCACAGCGGCGCGAACGGCGTCGCCAGCACCGGCGTGCAGGCCTGGCCCTGCCAGTCGCCGTCGCCGAAGCGGATCGCCAGGTCCAGGCCTTCGCTGGCCAGGTCGATGCGGTTGTTGTGGGTCTGCACGCGCAGCTCGATGTCCGCGTGCGCGGACTCGAAATCCGCCAGCCGGGGCAGCAGCCAGCCGGTGGCGAAGGTGGCCACCGCGCCGACGGTGAGCACCTCGCGGCCCTGTCCGCCCAGGAACCGTTCCACGCCGCCGGCGATGCGGTCGAAGGCGTCGCTGAGCACCGGGTACAGCGACGCGCCTTCCTCGGTCAGGGCCACGCCACGCGGCAGGCGGTGGAACAGGCTCACGCCCAGGCGCTGCTCCAGCGTGCGGATCTGGTGGCTGAGCGCGGCCTGGCTCACGCACAGTTCCAGCGCGGCGCGGGTGAGGTTCTGGTGGCGGGCGGCGGCCTCGAACGCGCGCAGCGCGTGGAGGGGAAGCGGAGGGCGGGGCATCACGGGGCGTCGGCACGGAGCAGCCGCGAGGCTACCGCACCGCGGCCCCCCTTGCAGGCCACGCCGGTGCTGCAAATCCGGCTCATGGCTGCCCCCGAAAGGACGCGTTGGTCAGGTGGCCGTGACGCTTTCCATAATCGGCGCACGATTCCCGTGGAGCCCCGGACATGACCGACCGACGCCGTTTCCTGCAGTGGACCGGGCTGGCCGCCGGCGCCCTGCTCACCCCGCCGCTGCTGGCGGCCACCGGCGGCGCGCCCGCGTCGCGGCCGTTCGCCGGCGCGCCGGACTTCGCCACCCTGGAGGCGGCCAGCGGCGGGCGGCTCGGGGTGGCCGTGCTGGATGCGCACGGCCGCTACCTCCACGGGCACCGCCCCGATGAGCGCTTCCCGATGTGCAGCACGTTCAAGGCGATGCTGGCCGCGGCGGTGCTGGCCGCGGCCGACCGCGGGGACCTGGATCCCGACCAGCGCGTGCCGGTCCGCGAGGATGACCTGGTGGACCATTCGCCGGTGGTGCGGCGCCACGCCGGCAAGGACCTCACCCTGCGCGACCTGTGCCGGGCGACGATGGTCACCAGCGACAACGCCGCCGCCAACCTGCTGCTGCGGCGCATTGGCGGGCCGCCGGCACTGACCGCGTTCCTGCGCGCGCACGGCGACCCGGTCACCCGCAGCGACCGCATGGAACCGGAGATGAACCGGTTTACGCCCGGCGACCCGCGCGACACCACCAGCCCGCGGGCGATGGCGGCCAGCCTCGGCCGCTGCGTGCTGGGCCCGGTGCTTTCGCCGGCCTCGCGCGGCCAGCTCGCCGACTGGCTGATCGACAACGGCACCGGCGACGCCTGCCTGCGTGCCGGCCTGGGCCCGCAGTGGCGCGTCGGCGACAGGACCGGCAGCAACGGCGTGGACACGCGCAACGACATCGCCGTGGTCTGGCCGCGCGACGGGGGCGCGCCGTGGGTGGTCGCCGCCTACCTGCGGGGGGCCACGGTCGACAGCGCCGCGCGCGATGCGGTGCTGTCGCATGCCGGGCGGCTGGCGGCGGCGCAGGTCGCCCGCACGTAGCGCCCGCCGGCGCCCACGGGGCTTGCATCCCGGTCCCCAGCCCCCATAGTGGCTGCGGTTTTTCCCCGTTGTGTGCGAACCATGCCCATCTATGCCTTCCAGTGCGCCGCCTGTGGCCACGCCTTCGACCGTCTGCAGAAGCTGTCCGACGCCGACCCCCAGAGCTGCCCGGCATGCGATGCCCAGGGCCAGGTCCGGCGCCAGGTGACCGCGCCATCGTTCCGCCTCGCCGGTGGCGGCTGGTACGAGACCGACTTCAAGAAGGACGGCGACAAGAAGCGCAACCTGGCCGAAGGCGGCGGCGACGCCGGAGCCAAGCCGGCGTCCACGCCCGCGCCGGCCGCGCCGGCCCCCGCCAAGCCCGACGCGGCGGCGACCTGATGCGCAGGCTGGCCACGGCCGGTCCGCTGCGCGGCCTCGCGGCCGCGCCCATGCTGCTGGCGCTGGGATGCGCCCCGGCGCCCGGGACGGGCGGGGCTGCCCGTGCCGACGCTGCCGGTGGCGCGGGCGAGGCCGGTGGTGCTGCGGCCGGCGACCGGCAGGCCCCGGCCGATGCGTTCATGGCTGCGCTGGCGAGCCATTGCGGGCAGGCCTTCGCCGGGCGGGTGGTGGTGGATGCGCCCGAGGCGCCGGCCGGCCAGCCCGATCCGTTCGCCGACGGTCCGCTGGTCATGCACGTGCGTGGCTGCGAGGATCCGGCGCGCCAGCTGGAGGTGCCCTTCCATGTCGGCGCCGACCGCTCCCGGACCTGGGTGCTGACCCGCACCGCCACCGGCCTGCAGCTCAAGCACGACCACCGCCACCAGGATGGCAGCCCCGATGCGGTGACCCTGTACGGCGGCGTTACCGCCACGCCCGGCAGCGCCATCCGCCAGGAATTCCCGGTCGATGCGGAGTCGGTGGCCCTGTTCGAGGCCAACGGCCTGCAGGCCTCGGTCAGCAACACCTGGGCGATGGAGATCGAGCCGGGCCAGCGCTTCCGCTATGAGCTTTCGCGTCCCGGCGGACGCCTGTTCCAGGTCGACTTCGACCTCGCCGCCCCGGTCACCCCGCCGCCGGCACCGTGGGGCCACGACGGCGCTTGAGGCCAGGGCGTGCCGCTGCCGGTGGCGCCATGCGCCATTGGTCTGCTTCGCGCCGGGGCCGGGCAGCGGTCATGATCCGGTGACCGCAAACAGGGGAGACCGCAGATGCAGATCAGGCCCACGCCAGTGACCGCCGCCGTGGCGGGCGTGTTCTCGGCCCTGGTGATGACCGTGCTGTGGCCGCGGCTGGGCGAGGACACCCTCAACTGGATACTGTCCTTCGCCCTGGTGATCGCGCTGCCGCTGCATGTGGCGGTGGTCGGTTTCGGACGCGCCCGCCCGCCCGGTTCCGGCGCCGATCCGGCCTTGATCCAGCGGGTGGCGGTCTGGCTGCTGGCCGGACTGGTGACGCTCGGCGCCGGCCAGCTGTTCCCGGCCTGAGGCCGCGGGTCTGCAGCCGGCCGGGGCCGGACCGGACCTGCGTCAGCGCACGCCGAAGCGTGCGCGGCAGCCGCCGTCCACCCACACCGACGCGCCGTCCCAGCCCCAGGTGCGGCCTTCGTCGCAGCGAGCATCGGACAGCTGGCGCACCAGCACGGGGCGGCCCTGGCGGCGGTCCCAGTCGCAGCGGCGCCGGCGCCGGTCGTCGCTGCTGCAGGTGACGCTGTAATCCATGTCGCGGCCGTAGCCGTAGCCGTCGTCCCGGTCGCGACCGGGACCGGCGCCCTGGCCCTGGGCGAACTCGCCGCGGCAGCCGTCGTCCACCCACAGCGTGCCGCCGCGCTGGCCCCAGGTGCGGCCCTCGACGCACGCGGTCTTCGACAGCTGGCGCACCAGCACCGCGCGGCCGCGGAACTCGCAGGTGTGCTGGCGGTTGTCGCGGCTCTCGCAGCGCACCACCTGGCCCGCACCGGGGCCGTTGTCCCAGCCGCCGCCGGTGTTCCATCCCTGGCCGCGGCCCTGGGCGAAACGCCCGCGGCAGCCGCCGTCCACCCACATGCTGCCGCCACCGCCACCGAAGTTGCGACCTTCGACGCAGCGGGTGCCGGAGATGTTCTCCACCAGCACCGGGCGCCCGTCGAACGGGGTGCGGCAGGTCCGCCGGCGGCGCTCGTCGCTGGAGCAGACCAGGGTCTGGCCGGACCAGCTCGAACCGTTCCAGCCGCGCCGGCCCTGGCCATGCAGCGAACTGGAGATGTCCTGGCGGACGCGCTGCATGCCCCAGCCGCGCTCCACCTGCTCCAGGTAATAGGCCAGCTGGTCGTCGGGGATGCGGCCGCCGCGCGACTGGGCCGCGTACTCGCGTTCGATCAGTTGGACCCGGCTGGGGGCCGCCAGCGGTCGCAGGTCTTCCTGGGGCGCGCCGGCGGCGTGGGCCGGCGCAAGCGCCGGCAGGCCGAGCACGAGGATGGCGGCGAGGATGCGCTTCATGCGGCAGGCTCCGTTTCCCGCGGACCGCGGTCGAGCGGACTATATCCACGCCGCCGCTTAACGCCGGCCGACCTGTCCTCAGCCGCGCCGGCCCGGGCGCGTGGCGCGCGCCGGCACCACCGCGATGCGTTCCACGTCCAGCTCCTCGGTGTAGTCCAGCCAGGCGCGGATCACCAGCTGGTCCACCGCCGAATCCAGCCACAGGGGCAGGCGGATCTGGCCGGGCGGCTGTCCCGGATCGACGTGCACCCATTCGCGGGCGCGCACCACCGTGCCGTCATCGGACACCGCCTCCAGCCAGAACGAGTGGCTCGGCAGGTTCCGCGCCTGCACGCTCAGCTGGTAGTGGCCGGCCTTCATCGGGCGCTGCTCGCGGCCGACGGTCAGGGCGCGGCGCGGGCGCGGGCGGGCGTCGGCGGACTGGTCCAGCGGCGCGTCGACCTGGATGCCCTGGGCCAGCTCGGCCTCCGGGTACAGCCGCAGCGCGTTGCTGCGGTCCACCACCAGCGCGCACCACTCGCCGCTGCCGGGCTCGTCGAGGAAGGCGGTGCAGCGGTCCACGTAGGCGAGGATGTTGTCCGGGTCGCGCTGGGCGAACTGGCGCGGCGCGTCCTCCAGGACGATCGAGGCGATGTTCCAGCCCTGGTCGTACTCCAGCATCACCGGCGGGTGGATGCGCTGCACCCCGGCGACCACGCGGTCGCCCTCGATGCGCAGGGTGCGGGTCTCGGTCCCGGTCCACAGCTGGCGGGCGAAGCCCAGGTACTGCGACCAGCGGTCCCCGGCGGCAGCCGCGGCCAGGCTGGCGCCGTCGCTGGCCGGGCCCAGCAGCGAGCGGCCGAAGCCCAGCGCATGCAGGTCCGGGTCCAGCAGGTTGAGCAGGGTCGCCCCGCTGTCCAGGGTGGTGCCGCCGGTAGCGACCTGGCGCGGGGCCTGCCCGCTGTCGAGGAACAGCAGCAGGTTTTCCCGCTTCATGCCGTCCAGGACGTGGGACAGGTCGTTGGGCATCGCCAGGTGGTCGGAAGCCACCACCACCAGCGTGTCCTGGGCATGCGGGCTCTGGCGGATGCGCTGGACCAGGCGGCTGATCAGGCGATCGCTGCAGGCCAGGGCGCGCAGCAGGCCCACGTCGCCATGCGGACTGTCATAGCGCACGTCGCGGCAGGCCACCGGCAGGTGGCCCGCGGGGTGGTGGGTGTCCATCGTCAGCGCGGTGAGCATGAACGGGCTGCCAGCCGCCGACAGCCGCATGAAGTCCTCGAATACGCTGTCCAGCAGCACGTCGTCATGCACGCCCCAGCTGGAGAAATGCCGGCGGGCGACGCCGTGGGACCGGAACCACGCCTGGTCCCTGACGGTCTGGAACCCATGGCTGGCGAGGAAGCGGCCCTTGGCGGCGAACGCCGAATCGGCGCCGCCGCTGAAGTGCAGCTGGTAGCCCTGCTGGCCGAGGTAGTCGGTCAGGCAATGGGCGCCGGGCAGGAACTGCTCCAGCCGGCCCATGCTGTTCTCGTCGCCGCGCGAGGCGGTCAACGGCACGCCGCACAGCGAGGCGACCATGCCGGCGATCGTCCAGCCGGTGCCGGCCGGTGAGCCGATGTCGCGGAAGTCCAGCGCCTCGGCCGCCAGCCGGGTGAGGTTGGGCATCAGGCCCGGGAACACCGTCTCGTCCAGGTAGGTGCGCTCCAGGCTCTCGGCGTAGATCCAGACGATGTTGCGCGGACGCGACAGTGGACGGTCCGGCACCACGTACTCGGCGGCCACGCGGCTGGCGTCCACCGGGCGGGACTGCTGGTACAGGCGCCAGGCGTCGCGCACCAGGGGATTGGCCAGTCCCGCCAGCACGAACACGGCCAGGAACGCGGGGAACACGCCCCGGCCGGCGCGGGCGTCGGGCCCGCGCCGGCGCAGGCGGATGGCCAGCGCCAGCGGCAGCAGCAGCGAGGCCAGCAGCATGGCCGCCGCGGCCGCGAGCGGGCCGCGGAATTCCCACGCGCCGGCACCTTCGATGCCGCTGTGGAGGTGGTACAGGGTGGCCGCATCCAGGCCGTCGCCGCTGAGCCGGTCCAGCAGCCACCAGACGCTCAGCGAGGCCAGGAGCAGGCCGAGCAGGGCCGCCTTGGTCCGCACCCGGTGGGGCGAGGCCAGCAGCAGCCCGAGCAGGGCCGCCACCGCCAGTGCCAGCGCGGCCGTCATGCGTTCCCGGCCGGTGCGCGGGTCGGTCCGGTCACCGGCATGTCATGCGGAGAGGTCAGGCTCAAGCGGGCACCTCGCGTCGTGGCTCGCCCCGGAACCTGCCTGCATTTCGCTGAACAGGATGTTGGCGCATGCCTGCGCGGGGGCGCGGGCGAAAGGCCATGACGGCGTGCCGCTGGGGCGGGGGGACAGGGTAAAATTCCGTTTTTCCGCCCGGCAGCCGGGCGGTCGCCCCACTCGCGGAGCCCCCATGCGTACCCATTTCTGCGGCCTGGTCGACGAGACCCTGATCGGCCAGACCATCACCCTCGCCGGCTGGACCGACGTCGCCCGCAACCAGGGCGGCGTGTGCTTCATCGACCTGCGTGACCACGAAGGCATCGTGCAGGTGACCGTGGAGATCGACAACGCCGCGGTGTTCGCCGTGGCGGCCTCGCTGGGCTACGAGGACGTGATCCAGGTCGAAGGCGTGGTGCGTGCCCGCCATTCGGTCAACGACAAGATCAAGACCGGCAAGGTCGAGGTGATCGCCACCCGCATCACCCTCCTCAACAAGGCCGAGCCGCTGCCGTTCCACGCCCACGAGAATCCGGGCGAGGACACCCGCCTCAAGTACCGGTACCTGGACCTGCGCCGCCCGGAGATGCAGCGCATGCAGCGCACCCGGATCAGGCTGGTGCAGGCGCTGCGCCGGCACCTGGACGCGGCCGGTTTCCAGGACATCGAGACCCCGATCCTGACCAAGGCCACCCCCGAGGGCGCGCGCGACTTCCTGGTGCCGGCGCGCATGCACCCGGGCGAGTTCTACGCCCTGCCGCAAAGCCCGCAGCTGTTCAAGCAGATCCTGATGGTGGCCGGGTTCGACCGCTATTACCAGATCGCCCGCTGCTTCCGCGACGAGGCCCTGCGCGCGGACCGCCAGCTGGAATTCACCCAGCTGGACATGGAGTTCGCCTTCGTGCGCGAACGCGACGTGCAGGATTTCGTCGAGGAGATGATCCGCGCGATCTTCAAGGAAGTGGTCGACGTCGAGCTGGACGCGCAGTTCCCGCGCATGACCTGGGCCGAGGCGATGCGCCGCTACGGTTCGGACAAGCCGGACCTGCGCATCGACCTGGAGCTGGTCGACGTGGCCGAACTGGTGAAGGACAGCCAGTTCGCGGTGTTCACCGGTCCGGCCAACGACGCCGACGGCCGCGTCGCCGCGCTGCGCATCCCCGGCGGCGCCTCGCTGTCGCGCAAGCAGATCGACGAGTACGCCGCGCATGCCGCCAAGTATGGCAGCAAGGGCCTGGCCTACATCAAGATCGACGAGGCCGGCGAGGTCAGCTCGCCGATCCGCAAGTTCTTCAGCGACGGGCAGTTCGCAGCGCTGGTCGCGCACGTGGGCGCGCGCAACGGCGACATCGTGTTCTTCGGTGCCGGCGGCTACAACAAGGTCTGCGACTTCATGGGCGCGGTGCGGCTGAAGGCGGGCAGGGACTTCGGACGGGTGGCCGCGGGCTGGAAGCCGCTGTGGGTCACCGATTTCCCGATGTTCGAGTGGGACGAGGAGGCGCAGCGCTACGTCGCGCTGCACCATCCGTTCACCGCGCCGGCCGTGGATTCGATCGACGACCTGCGTGCCAACGCGCGCACCGCCGTGTCGCGCGGCTATGACATGGTGCTCAACGGCAACGAGATCGGTGGCGGTTCGATCCGCATCCACCGCCCGGAGATGCAGAGCGCGGTGTTCGAGCTGCTTGGCATCGGCGCGGAGGAGGCCGAAGCCAAGTTCGGCTTCCTGCTCGACGCGCTGCGCTACGGGGCGCCGCCGCATGGCGGCATCGCTTTCGGCATCGACCGCATCGCTGCGCTGATGGCCGGCACCGAGTCGATCCGCGACGTGATTCCGTTCCCGAAGACCACCGGCGCGCAGTGCCTGATGACCGGCGCCCCGTCGCCGATTCCGGCCGAACAGCTGGCCGAAGTGCACGTGAAGGTCCGGGAGGAGTCGCTGTCCAGGTAAGGCGGCGCCCGGCAATCCCAGCGGGGCTGCCGGGTCGTGTCCTGCCCATTCCCCATGGCCGCCTCGCCCTCGCCCCGGCGACGCCGCCCGTGCCGGAGGGTTCTTCGATGACTGGATTCGCGTTTGCACTCGAATGGGAACGCCTTGGCAACGCGGGGTCCGACCCGGCCGTGGTGACCGAGCGCGCACGCGTGTTCGGCGGCTGGTTGGTCCGCGTCGGCCCGTCGCCGGGGTCCATGGCCCTGGCCTTCGTGCCGGACGGCGAAGGCCGCTGGGACGGGGAGGGTTTCGGCGAGGACGACCTTGACGGGGACCCCGGGGAGGCCGGGGAAGGCGAAGACCGGGAAGGCGGCCGCGCGTGAGCCCTGGCATCCGTCGCGCCACGGTCGACGATGCGGCCACGCTCTCGTCGCTGGCCGCCCAGACCTTCACCGAGACCTTCGGCCACCTCTATCCGCCGGAGGACCTGGCCGCGTTCCTCGCGGAGGCCTACGCGGTCCAGCGCCAGGCCACGATCCTCGGCCACCCGGACTATGCGGTGTGGCTGCTGGAGGACGGCGGCCGCGCAGTCGGCCATGCGGCTGCCGGTCCCTGCGGGCTGCCGCACCCGGAGGTGGCCCCCGGCGACGGCGAACTGAAGCGGCTGTACCTGCTGGCCTCGCACCAGAACAGCGGCTGGGGCGCATGTTCGCCGAGGTCGAACGCTGGCTGCTGCGCGACGGGCCACGCACGCTGTGGATAGGCGTGTGGTCGGGCAACCATGGCGCGCAGCGTTTCTACGGCCGCCAAGGCTACCGGCAGGTCGGCACCTACGAGTTCCCCGTGGGGCGGGTGCGCGATCTGGAATTCATCCTGCGCCGCCCGGCGCCCTGAGCGGAGCAGGGTGCGGGCACGCTAGGCTGTGGCCGGCGCCCGCCGATCGCCGGGCGAGGACAGGACGATGGTCGACCGGCTGGCAGTGCTGCTGGAGCGTTTCCCGGTAAGCGCGCGGGTGTTCAACGCCGGCGCGCTGTGCGGGGTCAACCTGCTGGAAGGCGACGGCCGTTCGGGGCAGATGCACCTGGTGCGCCGCGGGCCGCTGGAGGTGTCCCATGGCGGCGAGCCGGTGCAGGTCGACGAGCCGAGCCTGCTGCTGTACCCGCGCCCGCTGCCGCACCGTTTCCGCAGTGACCCGGTGCATGGCGCGGACCTGGCTTGCGCCGACCTGCACTTCGAGGGCGGGGCGCAGAACCCGCTGGCCGCCGCCCTGCCAGCGTTCACCTGCGTACCGCTGTCGGCGCTGGCCGATGCCGGCCCGGTGCTGCAGCTGCTGTTCGAGGAGGCGTTCGAACGGCGCTGCGGGCGCCAGGCCATGGTCGACCGCCTGTTCGAGGTGGTGGTGATCCAGCTGCTGCGGTACCTGATGGAGCAGGACCAGGTGCGGGGTGGGCTGCTGGCCGGCCTGTCCCATCCGCGCCTGCGCCATGCCCTGGTCGCGATGCAATCCGAGCCGGCGCGCGACTGGACCCTGGAAGACCTGGCGGCCGTGGCGGGCATGTCCCGCAGCGTCTTCGCCGCGGCCTTCCGCGAGGCCGTCGGCCAGACGCCGGGCCAGTACCTGCAGGCGTGGCGGGTCGGACTGGCGCAGCAGGCGCTGCGTCGCGGCCGACCGCTCAAGCGGGTGGCCGCCGAGGTGGGCTATGGCAGCGAGGCGGCGTTGTCGCGGGCCTTCAAGGCACAGGCGGGCGTGTCGCCGCGGGCCTGGAAGCAGCAGGTGCGCGAGGCGGCGGCATGAGCGATGGCGCCCCCGCGGGCGTGGAGCGGGTGGTGCTGGTGCACGGCCTGTGGAACTCGCCGTGGTGGCTGTGGCCGCTGGCGTGGCGCCTGCGCGGCCACGGCTTCCAGGTCGAGGGATTCGGCTACCCGAGCATCCTTGGCGGGCCGGGGCCGGCAGTGGCGGCGCTGGTGGCGCGGCTGCGCGATGGGCCGCCCTGCCACCTGGTCGGGCACAGCCTCGGCGGCCTGCTGGCGCTGGAGGCGCTGCGGGCTGAGCCGGGCCTGCCGGTGCGGCGCGTGGTGTGCCTGGGCTCGCCGCTGTGCGGCAGTGCCACGGCGCGGATGCTCTCCGCACATAGGAGTCTGTCCTGGGCGCTGGGACGCAGCGCGCCGCTGCTGCTGTGCGGCTGCCAGCCCTGGGAGGGGCCGGCGGAGCTGGGCGTGATCGCCGGCGACCGGCCGCGCGGGGCGGGGCGGCTGCTGGCGGCGGTGGGGCGCGATTCCGACGGCACGGTAGCCCTGGCCGAGACCCGCCTGCCCGGGGCCAAGGCGCACTGCCGGGTGCCGGCCAGCCATACCGGGCTGGTGCTGTCGGCGGTGGCGGCGCGGCAGGCCGCCAGCTTCCTGCGCAGCGGCGCGTTCGCGGTACCGGGGCCGGAGGCGCCAACCGCTGGGCAGGGCGAGGCACGGCTATAATCCACGCCTTCGCAATCGCAGTACGGAACGCTCATGGGTCGTGGTCCTTCGATCGAAGCGCGCAAGAACGCCAGCGACGCCAAGCGCGGCAAGGTCTTCACCAAGCTGATCCGCGAGATCGGCGTGGCCGCCCGCGCCGGTGGCGGGGACCCGTCCAACAACCCGCGACTGCGCGCGGCCATGGACAAGGCGCTGGCCTCGAACATGTCCAAGGACGTCATCGAGCGCGCGATCAAGAAGGCCACCGGCGAGCTTGAGGGCGTCGAGTACGAGGAGATCCGCTACGAGGGCTATGCCCCCGGCGGCGTGGCGGTGATCGTCGACTGCCTGACCGACAACCGCGTGCGCACCGTGGCCGACGTGCGCCACGCCTTCAGCAAGAACGGCGGCAACATGGGCACCGAAGGCTCGGTGGCCTTCATGTTCAAGCGGCTGGGCGTGCTGAGCTACGAGGGCGGCGACGAGGACGCGATCACCGAGGCGGCGATCGAGGCGGGCGCGGACGACGTGGTGGTCTATCCGCAGGATGGCGCCATCGACGTGCTCACCTCGCCCGAAGCGTTCGAATCGGTGAAGCAGGCGATGGAGGCCGCGGGCCTGGCGCCGGGCTACGCCGAAGTCACCTTCCGCGCCGACAACGACATCGCGGTGTCGGGCGAGACCGCGCTGCAGGTGCAGAAGCTCCTGCACATGCTCGAGGACCTCGACGACGTCCAGAACGTCTACTCCAACGCCGACCTCGGCGACGCCGGCTGACATGCAGGTGGCCCGGTGCGATCCGGCGGCGGGCCAGGCGGAACCTGGAGCGCCGGCATGAATGCGGTTCGCGTAGCCGCACCGGCGGTGCGCATCCTGGGGATCGACCCGGGATCGCAGCGCACCGGGGTTGGCATCATCGACGCCGAGGCAGGCGGACGGATCCGCCATGTGCACCACCAGCCGCTGGTGCTGCTGGGCGAGGGCGGCTTCGCGGACCGGCTCAAGCGCCTGCTGCACGGCCTGGCTGCGCTGATCGAGGAGTACCGGCCGGCCGAGGTCGCGATCGAGCAGGTGTTTGTCGGCCGCAGCGCCGATTCGGCGCTCAAGCTGGGGCAGGCCCGCGGCGCGGCGATCAGTGCCGTGGTCCTGCGCGACCTGCCGGTGAGCGAGTACGCCGCGCGCGAGGTGAAGCTGGCGGTGGTCGGCACCGGCGCGGCGGACAAGGCCCAGGTCCAGCACATGGTCGCGGCGATGCTGGGCCTGCCCGGAAAGCTGCAGGCCGACGCCGCCGATGCGCTGGCCATCGCCGTCACCCATGCCCACGTGCGCGCCACCGCGCAGCGCCTGGGCGTCAACGCGAAGCTGGCATGGCGACGCTAGTGGCGCGCTGCATGCCGGCGCCCGTGGCCGGTGCGGTGGCGTCTCCGCCGCCTTGCAGGGATAGGCGGCGCGCGGCCGCCTGCCGCCGGCGACGATGAAGAACCGGCGCTCACACGTCTTCGTTTCAAGGAACCCACCATGATCGGACGCCTGCGTGGCACCGTGGTCCTCAAGCAACCGCCGTGGCTGGTGGTGGACGTCAACGGCGTCGGATACGAGCTGGAGGCGCCGATGAGCACCTTCTATGACCTGCCCGAGCTCGGTCGTGAGGTGTCGCTGTTCACCCACTACGCGCAGAAGGAGGACAGCGTCTCGCTGTACGGGTTCCTGCGCGAGGCCGAGCGGCGGCTGTTCCGCGACGTGCAGAAGGTCAGCGGCATCGGCGCGAAGATCGCCCTGGCGGTGCTGTCCGGGGTGAGCGTGGACGAGTTCGCGCGGCTGGTGCAGGCCGGTGACGTGACCGCGCTGACACGCATCCCCGGCATCGGCAAGAAGACCGCCGAGCGCATGGTCGTGGAACTGCGCGACCGCGCCGCCGACCTGGCAGGCGGCGCGGCCGTGGCAGGGATGGCCGCGGCACCGGGCGATCCGATGTCCGACGCGGCCACCGCGTTGCAGCAGCTGGGCTACAAGCCGGTCGAGGCGCTGCGCATGGCGCGCGAGGCCAGCGCGCCCGGCGAGGACGCCGCGGCGATCATCCGCAAGGCACTGCAGTCGGCACTTCGCTGACGGTCCTGCGCACTCCCCTCACGCCCCGCCCGCCAAGGTCCAGCCGTCATGTCCGCAGCGTCATCGCCGTCCTCCCCGCACGCGCCGCAGGCCGGCAGCCACGGGCCCGGTGGCCCGCACCTGGCCCTGGTGGTCGGTGCCATCGGCGTGGTGTTCGGCGACATCGGCACCAGCCCGCTGTACACGCTCAAGGAGGCGTTCTCGCCGCACTACGGCCTGACCAGCGACCACGACACCGTGCTGGGCGTGCTCTCGCTGGCGTTCTGGTCGCTGATGGTGGTGGTCACGCTCAAGTACGTGACCATCATCATGCGCGCCGACAACGACGGCGAGGGCGGCATCATGGCGCTGATGGCGCTGGCCCAGCGCACCCTGCGCAACGGTTCGCGTTCGGCCTACGTCGTGGGCATCCTCGGCATCTTCGGCGCCTCGCTGTTCTTCGGCGACGGCGTGATCACCCCGGCCATTTCCGTGCTCGGGGCGATGGAGGGGCTGGAGGTCGCCGCGCCGGGCCTGCACAACTTCATCGTGCCGCTGACCATCGTGGTGCTGGTGGTGCTGTTCGCCGGGCAGCGGTTCGGGACCGCCAAGGTGGGCAAGGTGTTCGGGCCGGTCACCATGCTCTGGTTCGTCGCCATCGCCGCCATCGGCGCCTGGAACATCGTCCAGGCGCCGGAAGTGCTGAAGGCCTTCAATCCGTGGTGGGCGGTGCTGTTCTTCGCCGAACACAGCTGGCAGGGCGTGTTCATCCTTGGCGCCGTGGTGCTGGCGGTGACCGGCGGCGAGGCGCTGTATGCGGACATGGGCCATTTCGGCGCCACCCCGATCCGCCACGGCTGGTACTTCTTCGTGCTGCCGTGCCTGGTGCTGAACTACCTGGGCCAGGGGGCGCTGGTGCTGGAGCACCCGGAGCTGGTCCGCAATCCGTTCTACGAATCGGTGCCGGCCTGGGCCCTGTACCCGATGATCGTGCTGGCCACCCTGGCGGCGGTGATCGCCTCGCAGGCGGTGATCACCGGGGCGTTCTCCATCTCCCGCCAGGCCATGCAGCTGGGCTACATCCCGCGGATGCGGATCAAGCACACCTCCAGCGAGGCGATCGGCCAGATCTACGTGCCGGGCATCAACTGGATGCTGATGGCGATGGTGATCGGCCTGGTGCTGGTGTTCCGCAGCTCTTCCAACCTGGCCGTGGCCTACGGCATCTCGGTCTCGGCGACGATGCTGATCGATACGCTGCTGCTGGCGCTGGTGGCGCGCGCGCTGTGGCCGGCCGGCCGCCACGGGATCGTGGCGTTGTGCGTGGTGTTCTTCCTCATCGACGTGGCCTTCGTGGTCGCCAACGGCGCCAAGCTGCTGCAGGGGGCGTGGTTCCCCGTGGTGCTGGGCGTGGTGCTGTTCACCCTGATGCGGACCTGGCGCCGCGGCCGCGCGCTGCTGCGCGAGGAGATGCGCAAGGACGGCATCCGCGTGGACACGTTCCTGCCCGGGCTGATGCTGGCCCCGCCGGTGCGGGTGCCGGGCACGGCCGTGTTCCTGACCGCCGACCCGGGCCTGGTGCCGCATGCACTGCTGCACAACCTCAAGCACAACAAGGTCCTGCACGAGCACAACGTGCTGCTGACCGTGGAAACGCTGCCGCTGCCCTACGCACCGCCCGAGAAGCGGATCCGGGTCGACGCCATCGGCGACGACTTCCACCGGGTGATGGTGCGCTTCGGCTTCATGGAAACGCCGGACGTGCCGCTGGCCCTGATGCGCGCCTGCGACCGCGACGGCCTGACCATGGATCCGATGGACACCACCTACTTCGCCAGCCGCGAGAACGTGGTGGCCGGTGCGCGGCGCGGTATGCCGACCTGGCGCGACAAGCTGTTCGCGCTCATGCACCGCAACGCGGCGCCGGCCACCGGCTTCTTCCGGATCCCGGGCAACCGGCTGGTGGAACTGGGCGCGCAGGTGGAGATCTGAGGTCGGCGGTGGTGCGGCCGCGCCCGATCCGGGGCCGGCCGTCCCCGGTGCCCGCTTCTGACCCATAATCCCTGCATGAGCGAACACCGCAGCATCGTCGGCGCCGGCGCCACCCGCGAGGACGAGCTCCTCGAGGCCTCCATCCGCCCGCAGCGCCTGGACGAATACCTGGGCCAGCAGCCGGTCCGAGAGCAGCTGGGCATCTACATCGAGGCCGCCCGCGCCCGCGGCGAGGCGCTGGACCACGTGCTGATCTTCGGTCCGCCGGGCCTCGGCAAGACCACGCTCAGCCACGTCATCGCCAACGAGCTGGGGGTGAACCTGCGGGTGACCTCCGGCCCGGTGATCGAGAAGGCCGGCGACCTGGCCGCGCTGCTGACCAACCTGCAGCCGCACGACGTGCTGTTCATCGACGAGATCCACCGCATGTCGCCGGTGGTCGAGGAGGTGCTCTATCCGGCGATGGAGGATTTCCAGATCGATATCATGATCGGCGAGGGCCCGGCTGCCCGCTCGATCAAGCTGGACCTGCCGCCGTTCACCCTGATCGGCGCGACCACCCGCGCCGGCCTGCTGACCGCGCCACTGCGCGACCGTTTCGGCATCGTCCAGCGCCTGGAGTTCTACACCCCGGAGGAACTGACGCGGATCGTGCGCCGCTCGGCGCGGATCCTGGGCATCGACTGCGAGCCGGAAGGCGCCGGCGAGATCGCCCGGCGCGCGCGCGGTACGCCGCGCATCGCCAACCGGCTGCTGCGCCGGGTGCGCGACTACGCCCAGGTGCGTGCCGGCGGGAGGATCGACAAGGCCGTGGCCGAGGCGGCGATGGCCATGCTCAAGGTCGACCCGGAGGGTTTCGACGAGCTGGACCGGCGCCTGCTCACTACGATCATCGGCCACTTCGACGGCGGCCCGGTGGGCGTCGAGTCGCTGGCGGCCTCGCTGTCGGAAGAGCGTGGCACGCTGGAAGACGTGATCGAGCCATACCTGATCCAGCAGGGCTTCCTGGTGCGCAGTGCACGCGGACGCATGGCGACCTCCAAGGCCTACCGCCACCTGGGCCTGTCGGTGCCGGCGCGGGATACCGGCGAGCTGTTCTGATCACGAGCGGTTCGGCCGCCACTGGCGGCCAGATCGCCAGTGCTGACCGGGATTCATACATGTAGGGCCGGTTCCGGGGCGGGGACGGGCAGCCAGCCCCAGTGCGAGGCCAGAACTGAGGTTAGGGGGGCGAAGCTCCCGCGATGTCTGCTTCGGTGGGAGCCGCGCCGCGCCGGGTGTGCCCTGGCCGCTCGGGTGCACGTCCTGTGCGCACTCGCTACCGCTGCACATCCATGTGCTGCTGCCAGGACACACCCGACGCGGTGCGTCTTGTCGCGGCATTGCGGTCGCGACTTCGGTGAGGAAAAGACGCAGTTCGGCTTTCGGGTCGCTGTGTCCCTTGCAGGTCGCATCGAGGCGCTTTGCAGCTGTGGCCTCTCATGCCCGGCCGATTGCGCTTTGTCTATCGGGAGGGCCGCGCGAAGCATCTTTGCGTGCCGCTGCCTCAAGGGCGACCGGACGCGGCCAGCCTGACGGCCAATCCGTCCAACCCGTGCCAAGGACGCCCGCGCCGGCGCCAGGCTTGGTGGCCTGGGCACATGGAAATCGGGCCCGTACCAGACGCTGGACGTCATCGAAGCAGCAGATCCCGACGTCCGCGAAGGACGCCATACCCCGGGTATCCGGGGCAAGCGGCACAGGGACGTGTCGCGGCCGCGAGTGCGCACATGGATGTGCGCCCGAGCGGTGCGCCGGATACCCGGGGTGCGGCGGCCCCGTCCGAAGCCAATGCCCCGTCGTTGCCGTTGCTTCTGCGGCCGCCTTTGCCGTTGCTCCCACGCTACCTGCCGGAACAGTTCGTGCAGCCGCTATCCGTCGCGACGCTGCGCCGCCATCCGCGCGCAGATCTCCACGGCCGCCTGCAGGCTTGATGGATCGGCGATCCCCTTGCCGGCCAGGTCCAGCGCCGTGCCATGGTCCACCGCCACGCGCGGATAGGGCAGGCCCAGGGTCAGGTTCACCGCACGCTCGAACCCGCTGTACTTGAGCACCGGCAGTCCCTGGTCGTGGTACATCGCCAGCACCGCGTCGAAGCCGCGCAGCTTGCCCGGCAGGAACGCGGTGTCGGCCGGCAACGGCCCGGCCAGCCGCATGCCCCCGGCCCGCAGGTCCTCCAGCACCGGGCGCATCACGTCCAGTTCCTCGCGCCCGAGGTGTCCGTCCTCGCCGGCGTGCGGATTCAGGCCCAGCACGGCGATCACCGGAGAGGCGATGCCGAAGTCGCGCTGCATGGCATCGTGCAGGATGCCCAGCACGCGCCGCAGCAGCGCCGCATCGATGGCATCGGCGACCTCGCGCAGGGGCAGGTGGGTGGTCGCCAGCGCGACGCGCACCACGTCGTTGGCCAGCATCATCACCACCTCGCAGCCGGCATGGCCGGCCAGCAGCTCGGTGGTGCCGGTGTAGGGGATGCCGCCCTCGTTGATGGTCGACTTCTGCACCGGGCCGGTGACCATCCCGTCGAAGCGGCCCCCCAGGCAACCGGCGGCGGCGGCGAGCAGGGCGTCGACCACGGCCCGGGCATTGCGCGGGTCAGGCTGGCCGGGACGGACCGGAGCGGGGTTGCGCACCGGTTGCAGCGGCAGGTCGCCGGGCTGGCCGGCGACGGCGTCCCCGGCCAGCAGGTTCAGCGGTAATCCGAGCGCCGCGGCGGCGGCATGCAGGACGTCGGGGTCGGCAAGGGCGACCAGGCGGCAGTCGGTGCGCGGTGCCTGTGCCAGGCGCACGCACAGTTCGGGCCCGACCCCGGCCGGTTCGCCGGGAACCAGCGCCAGCCTCGGCAGGGCCACGGCTCAGTTGCCCGGCGTCGTCTCGGCGCGGTCGCCGGTGCGGAACACCACGTACGCCTCGCCACGCAGTTCCTGCAGGTGGCGCTCGTACTCTTCTTCCAGCTTGCGCCGGCCGATGGTGTCGCGGACCTGTGCGCGGCGGTTCTCGTCGGTCACGTCGCTCTGGCGCATGCCCACGCGCTCGATCACGTGCCAGCCGGCGTCGGTGCGGAACGGCTGGGAGATGCCGCCGTCCTCCAGCGAGGTGACCTGGCGGCCGAAGTCCGGGCCGTAGGCGTCGGCCGGGAACCAGCCCAGGTCGCCGCCCTGGCCGCGGGTGTTGGTGTCCTCGGACGATTCACGCGCCACGTCCTGGAACGCGGCGCCGCCCACCACGCGCGCGCGCAGGGTGTCGATCTTGGCGCGGGCGGTGGCCTCGTCCTGGCGGTCGTTGACGCGCACCAGGATGTGGCGCACGTGGTACTCGGTGACCGTCATCGCCGGCGCCTGGGCGCTGTCGCGCACTTCGGACAGGCGCAGCAGCTGGAAGCCGCTGGGGCCGCGCACCGGGCCGAGGATCTGGCCAGGCTGCATCTGCCCGATCTGCTGGGCGAACGCCGAGGGGATCTCGTCCTGGCTGCGCCAGCCCAGGTCGCCGCCTTCCAGCGCGTTGGGGCTGTCCGAGTAGCGGACCGCCGCGGCGGCGAAGTCCATCTCGCCCTTGTTGATGACGTTGAGGATGCCCTCGATCTTGCGCTGGCCGGTGGCGATCTGCTCGGCGGTGGCGCCGTCGGGCAGGCCGACCACGATGTGCGACAGGCGGTACTGCCGGCCGCCGGTGGCCTCGCGGTCGAGCGCGGCGTCCACTTCGCCCTCGCTGACGTTGATGCGCTGGATGAAGCTCTGGCGCAGGCGCTGGACGGTGATCTCGTCGGTCAGCGAGCGGCGGAACTCCTCGAAGGACAGCCCGTCGGCGGTCAGGCGCTGGCGCAGGCCATCCACGCTCAGGCCGTTCTGCTGGGCGATCGAGGCGATGGTCTGGTTGATCTCCTGGTCGCTGACGCGGATGCCCTGCTGGCGCGCACGGGCGACCTGCAGCCTGACCAGGACCAGGCGCTCGAGCACCTGGCGTTCCAGCACCGCGCGCGGCGGCAGCTGGTTCTCGCGGCCGGCGTACTGGGCGGCGATGTTGCGGATCGCCAGCTCCAGCTCGCTCTGCAGGATCACCTCCTCGTCCACGATCGCGGCGATGCGCTCGACCGGCTGCAGCTGTTGCTGGGCCTGGGCCACGCTGGCGGGAGGGAGGAACAGCAGCGCGGAAGCCGCCAGGAGAATCGCGGGAAGGCGTCGGCTCATGGACTCACGGAATGAGGTTCGGATCGTAATCGTCCGGATCGGGCGTCGTATTGCTGGGCGGGACCAGGTACAGGTCGTCGCGGTGGTAGCCGAGAATAGCACGGCGCAAAGTCCGCTCAGTGTCCTGGCCGGCCGAGCCCAGGCCCTTGAGCACGAACTCCACCTGCAGCGCGTTGTCCAGGTCGCCCTCGCGGTTGCGCACGTAGCGGCGCGCCACCGCGCGCACGGCCAGGCAGCAGCTGTCCCATTGCACGCCGGCGATGGCTTCCAGCAGCTTGTCGTCGGCGATCGAGTGGTAGTACCGGCCGACCAGGCTCCAGGTCGGGTTGATCGGGTACAGGAACGAGAAGTCGGCCTGTTCCAGCAGGTCGCGGCGGTAGCGGTAGCTGAGGTTGACCACCCCGTCGCCAGGCCACAGGTAACGGGCGCGCACGCTGGCCAGGTCCTCGCGGCGGAACTTGGGGTCCCACTGGTAGGAGGCGCCCAGGTTCCAGCGGTCGTTGATCATGTAGTTGGCGTCGGCCACCCAGGCCGACTTGCCCTGCGCCACCGGGGTCTCGCCCGGCGCCACCACGCGCGAGTCCTCGAAGTAGCGGATCTGGCCCACGCTGGCCGAGAGCTTCTCGCGGCCGTCCGCCTGGCGGATCAGGCGCGTGCTCAGAGCCACGGTCAGCTGGTTGGCGTCGGTCTGGCGGTCGGCGCCGGAATACCGGTTGTCACGGAACAGCTGGCCCCAGCTGAAGGTGAAGGGCCGGGTATCGAACAGCGGCAGGTTGTCCTGCTCGCGGTACGGGGCGTACAGGTAGAACAGGCGCGGTTCGAGGGTGTGCAGGAAACGCTCGCCGCCCCAGTTCGCCTCCCGGTCGAAGTACACGCCGGCGTCGAAGCTGGCCACCGGCAGGCTGCGGGTGGGGTTGTCCTCGCCGCCCAGCTGGCCGGCAAGCTCCTGGTCCAGCTGGTAGGCGGTGTAGCGCCAGGCCAGGGTCGGCGTGGCATACCACGCCGGGCCGCCCAGGCGTGCCGACACGTAGGGCTTGAGGTCCAGGCGGCTGCCCGCCGGCCGGGCGGTGTGCTGGAAGCGGACCGCCTCGGCGTACACGCCCGCGTCCAGCCAGCGGCCCAGCGGCTGCTGCCAGTTGCCGAACACGCGCGGCAGTCGGCTGTAGGGCAGGTTGTCGTCGGTCAGGGTGTAGTCGGTGAGCTGGTAATGCTCGGCCATCGCGCCGGCGGTCCAGTTCGCCCCGGTGCCGAACACCCCGGCGGTGCTCTGCAGGTAGGAGGCGGAGACGCCCGCCAGCCGGTTGGAGAAATCTTCCACGTAGCGGTCGTCGCTGACCCAGGACAGGTTGGCGCGCGCCTGCCAGTGGCGGTCGATGTTGTGGTACCCGCTGAACTGGAAGCGGCCGCGGTCGCGGTTGCGCAGGTCGTCGCCGGGCATGTAGCTGCCGGAGACGATGCCGCGGCCACCCTCGTAGAGGTAGCGGAACTCGCTGTCCAGCATCAGCCCGCGCTTGGTCATGATCCGCGGGGTCAGCGTGGCGTCGTAGTTGGGCGCCAGGTTGAGGTAGACCGGCTGGCGATAGTCGAAGCCGTTGCGGCCGGAGGTGCTGACCGAGGGATAGAGCAGGCCGGTGCGGCGGCGGTCGTCGACCGGGAACTTGATCCACGGCACGTACAGCACCGGGAAGCGGCCCATGCGCAGCACCGCGTTGCGGGCCACGCCGAAGCCTTCGTCGTTGTCCACGTCGATGCGCTGGGCGCGCAGTTCCCACGCCCGCTGCGACGGCTCGCAGGTGCTGTAGGTGGAGTGGTACATCTGGCCCACCGGGCCGCGCATGGAGATGGAGTCGGCGCCGCCGTTGCCGCGCCGGTCGACCAGCTGGTAGCGGATGTTGGTGATGACGTGGCTGTCGTCGTCCTGGCTGCCCTCGGCGCGGTCGGCGACGATGCGGATGCCCGAGTCCTGGTAGCGCACGTTGCCCTCGGCCACGTAGCGGCCGCTTTCGGTGTCGAAGCGCAGCTGGTCGGTGCCCAGGAACTGGTCGCCGCGCACCAGGGCGACGTTGCCCTGGTACTGCGGGGTGGTCTCGGTACCGCTGAGCTCGTCGCCCTGGATGTCGGTGGGCTGCTCGTTGCGCGACTGGGCCACACCCGGATCGGCCGGAGGTGCCTCGCTGAAGGCGGGCAGTACTTCCTCGACCGGGCACAGGCTCCAGTTCAGCGGCTTCTCGTCGGCATGCGCGGGCAGGCACATGGCGATGCCCAGTGACAGCGGCAGCAGGCGCAGGGGGGTTCGCAGGGGGCGTCGCACGGGGAAGGGGGCGTCCAGGCCGGAAACCGGCGGTAGCTTGCCGGATGCGGGTGCATGGGGGCAATGAAGGGCCCCCGGCGCGGCCGGCGGGGGTTCAGCCGCCCAGCGCACGCACGTGGGCCACGCTGCATTCGGCCAGCGCGTCCAGGTTGTAGCCGCCCTCGAGCATGGAGACCAGCCGGCCCTGGCCATGGCGCCTGGCGATCTCCAGCAGTTCGCCGCTGAGCCAGGCGAAATCGCCGGCATCGAGCATCAGGTCCGCCAGCGGGTCGGAGAGGTGGGCGTCGAAACCGGCGGAGACCAGCACCAGCTGCGGGCGGAAATCGTCCAGCAGCGGCAGCAGCTGGTCGGCCCAGATGTTGCGGAAGCGGAAGCCGCCGCTGCCCGGCGGCAGCAGCACGTTGTGCAGGTTGCCAAGCCCGCGCTCGCGGGCATGGCCGGTATGCGGGTACAGCCCGGACTGGTGGGTGCTGAAGTACGCCACCGCCGGATCCTCGCGGAAGATGGCCTGGGTGCCGTTGCCGTGGTGGACGTCGAAATCGACGATGGCGATCCGTTCCAGGCCGTGGCGGTCACGGGCGTAGGCGGCCGCCACGGCGATGTTGTTGAGCAGGCAGAACCCCATCGGGGTGTCGCCGGTGGCGTGGTGCCCCGGCGGTCGCACCGCGCAGAAGGCGGTGCGCACCGGGCCGGCGATCACTGCGTCCACCGCCGCGATGCCGGCGCCGGCCGCATGCACGGCCGCCCGCGCCGAGCCGGGTGATACCAGGGTTTCGGCGTCCAGGTGCTGCACCCCGGCGGTGACCGGCGCCAGCACCTGGTCGACCATGGCGGCGGTATGGACCCGGCAGAGGTCGCCACGCCGGGCGGCAGGCGCCTCACGCCACTGGAGCGCGGGGCACTGGTGCTGGAGGGCGTCGAGGACCGCCTGCAGGCGCGCCGGGCGTTCCGGGTGGTCGGGGCCGGTGTCGTGGGCCAGGCAGGCAGGGTGGGTCCAGGCGAGCATGGGCCCACGCTACCTCGGGGCGGGGACCGGCGCCACCGGTTGCCGGGCGGCGCCCGGGATCAGCGCCCGCGGTGGCGGCGCTCGTTGCGCCAGAGCACTTCACCCTCGCCGGCCGCGCGGGCCAGCACCCGGGCCAGCACGAACAGCAGGTCCGAGAGCCGGTTGAGGTAGCGGACCGCCTCGGGCCGGACCGGCTCGAGCCGGGACAGGGCGATGGCCTCGCGCTCGGCACGACGGACGATGGTACGTGCCAGGTGGCAGCGCGCCGCGGCCTCGCCGCCGGCCGGCAGGATGAAATCCTTCAGCGGGGGCAGGGCGTCGTTGTGCTCGTCCAGGGCCTGCTCCAGGCCCTCCACGTCCGCGTCGGAAATGGCTGCATGGCCGGGAATGCACAGCTCGCCGCCGAGGTCGAACATCTGGTGCTGGACCGTGGTCAGCAGCTCGCGGATGTCCTCCGGGACGCCAGGGGCGGCCAGCACCACGCCGATCGCCGAGTTGGCCTCGTCCACCGTGCCGTAGGCGCAGACACGGGGCGAGTCCTTGCCGGTGCGGCTGCCATCGCCCAGCCCGGTGCTGCCGTCATCGCCGGTGCGGGTGTAGATCCTGGAGAGGCGATTGCCCACGGATCAGCCTGCCTGGCGCGGATCGCGGCCGCGCAGGAACGGGGCCAGGCGCTCGGCGGCGACCTGCAGCACGGCGGCGATGCCCACGTAGGCGGCGGCGGTGGCCATGTACGGCGGCAGCCAGTCGCTGAAATTCTTCCACCAGCCGGCCAGGGTCGGCTCGGCGACGACGCTGCTGGTCCAGTAGAAGCTGCCCTGCGCCAGCAGGTGGCAGGCGGTCACCGAGACCACCAGCGCGGCCACCAGGCGGGCCAGCGCGGTCCAGCTGGCGCCGGCATAGCCGCGGCGCAACCAGGCGCCACCCAGCCACAGCGCACCATACGCGGGTATCAGCCCCCAGTAGCCGGCGGACATGCAGTAGTGGCTCCAGAACGCCATGCCCTGGCCGGAGATGACATACCAGTCAACCGCCACCGCCAGCGCCATCAGCGTCGGGAACGCCCAGCGGCCCCAACCGCGCAGCGCGAAGCCGCCGATGAAGAACGCCGCCCAGCTGACATCCGGGGTGGAGAAGTGGTCGAACACGTGGCCGCGGGAAACGGCCATCAGCAGGGCCAGGACGGACAGGACGAAGAGGCGTTGGCTGGTGGCGGTCATTGCGCGGGGCCCGGTATGAAATTCGTGGCCGCATTCTAGCTGAGCGCGCGGCGCCCCGGGCCGGGCCCGCCACCGGCAGCCGCGGCGGTGGGCGCGCGTATCATGTGCCGATGATCCGTACCCACGATGTCGTCATTGTCGGCGGTGGCCTGGTCGGGGCCAGCCTTGCAATCGCCCTGGACGGCCTGCCACTGGACGTGGCGATGGTCGAGGCCACCCCTTCCGGCGAACTGCCGGCGGTGTTCGACCAGCGCAACCTGAGCCTGGCCCAGGCCTCGGTCAACGCGCTGCAGGCGCTCGGCGTGCTGGAGTGCCTGCAGGCGCCGGGCGGGCCGATCCGGCGGATCCATGTCAGCCGCGCCGGCGACTTCGGCCGGGTGCAACTGGAGGCGGCCGATTACGGGCGCGATTCGTTCGGCCAGGTGGTGGTCGCACGCGACTTCGGCCAGGCGCTGGAGTCGCGCCTGGCCCGGGTGCCGGGCCTGACCCGCTACCGCCCGGCGCGTTTCGCGGGCCTGGAGGATGGCAGGGGCGGACAGCGTGGCCTGCGCCTGGACACCGGCGGCGGTCCGCTGTCGTTGCGGACCCGCCTGCTGGTCGCCGCCGACGGCACCGGCAGCGCGGTGCGCGATGCCCTGGGCATCGGCGTGCGCCGCCACGATTACGGCCAGACCCTGTTCGTGGCGCGGGTGCGCGGCGAACGTGCGGCCGACGGCACCGCGTGGGAACGCTTCACCGACAGTGGTCCGACCGCGCTGCTGCCGCGTGGCGACCGGGCCTTCGGCGTGGTCCACGGCGTGCGCGGCAACGAGGCCGCCGCGGTGGCCGCGCTGGACGAGGCCGGCTGGCTGGCGCGGATCCAGTCCGCGTTCGGCTGGCGCGCCGGGCGGTTCCTCGCCTCGGGCGAGCGCAGCGCCTACCCGATGGCCCAGGTCGTGGCCGAGCGCCTGGCCGCGCCGCGCGCGGTGCTGCTGGGCAATGCGGCCCAGACCATCCATCCGGTGGGCGCGCAGGGTTTCAACCTGGGGCTGCGCGACGCCCTGACCCTGGCCGAGCTGCTGCGCGCCGCGCCAGGTGGCGATCCCGGCGCCGAAGCGCTGCTGGCCCGGCACGTCGAGCGCCGCAGCGAGGACCGCGAGCGTACCCTGGCCTTCTCCGACGGCCTGGCCAGGATCACCGGCAATCCCTCGCCGCTGCTGCGTCCACTGCGCAGCCTGGGACTGGTGGCGGCCGACCGTGCCGCCTGGCTGCAGGCCTGGCTGGTGGGCGGGGCGATGGGCTTCCGCGGTGACGTGCCGGAGCTGTGCCGATGAGCCGGGTGCGCATGGACGTGATGGTCGCCGGGGGTGGCGTGGTCGGCGCGGCGTGCGCGCTGGCGCTGTCGCGCGCCGGACTGGACGTGGCCCTGGTCGAGCCGCGGCCGGCGCCGCGCTGGTCGCGCGGCCAGCCGGACCTGCGCGTCTATGCGCTGGCTCCGGACAACGCCGCGCTGCTCCAGCAGCTGGGGGTGTGGCCGCAGGTCCAGGCCGCGCGCGCCCAGCCTTACCGGCGCATGCGCGTATGGGACGCGGCCGGCGGCGACGAGCTGATGTTCGACGCCGCTTCGATGGGGCGCCCGGAGCTGGGCTGGATCGTCGAGAACGACCTGCTGGCCGACCGCCTCTGGTCGGCGCTGGCCACCGCCGGGGTGCGCTGCATCACCCCGGCTCGGGTCGAGGCGATGGAGCAGGACGCCGCCGGCGTGCGCCTGCGCCTGGATGACGGCAGCCGGCTTGAATCGCGCCTGGCGGTCGCGGCCGATGGCGCCGGCTCGGCCCTGCGCGGGCTAGCCGGCGTCGAGGTGGATGCCCACGACTACGGGCAGCGCGGCGTGGTCGCCTATGTAAGGACCGCCCAGCCGCACCAGGCCACGGCCTGGCAGCGCTTCCTGCCCACCGGGCCGTTGGCGCTGCTGCCGTTCACCGATGGCCTGGCGTCGATCGTCTGGAGCCTGCCGGACGCCGAGGCCGGGCGCGTGCTTGGGCTGGGCGAGGAACAGTTCGCGGTCGAGCTGTGCGATGCCTCGGCCGGCCGCCTGGGTGCGCTGGAGCTGGCATCGGCGCGCGCGGCCTTCCCGCTGCGCCGCCAGCTGGTGCGCCGGCAGATGGCCGGGCGGGTGCTGATACTGGGCGATGCCGCCCACGTGGTGCATCCGCTCGCAGGCCAGGGCGTGAACCTCGGCCTGCGCGACGTGGCGGCGCTGCAGGAGCAGGTGGCCGGCGCGCTGCGCCGCGGCGCCGACTGGGCCGCCCCACACCGGCTGCAGCGCTGGGAGCGGCGGCGGCTCAGCGACAACACCGTGTCGGCGCGTGCGTTCGAGACCATCAACACCGTGTTTTCCAACGCGGACCCGGTGCCGACGATGCTGCGCGGCCACGTGCTTGGGCTGGCCGGGCGCCTGCCGCCGCTCAGGCGGGCGTTGTGGCGGCACGCCGCCGGGGTCTGATCAGCGGATCCAGCCGGACAGTTCCCCGCGGTCCAGACGGCCGTCGCCATCGGCGTCCACCGCGCGGAACTCGGCTTCCAGGGTCGGGTTGGCGGCTGCTTCCCGGCGGTCGATGACGCCGTCGCCGTTGGTGTCCAGGGCCTGGAAATCGATCCGGTACTCGCCGGTCACGCTGTCCGGCTCGTAGGAGCGGACCACGGTGCGTTCGTCATGGTCCCCCTGGATCACCACCATGCCGCTCTGGCGCTGCATCGGCGCGGCGGATGGCGCCGGTTCCGGCGGTGGCAGCGGCAGGGTCGAGGCCTGGGCCAGCGCGCCGCCGCTGGCGGCGGCCAGCAGCAGCGCGGTGATGCGAACGGGGATGCGGCTCATGCGTGGCTCCTGTTCCGGTCGGCGCCAGAAGCTAGGGGCCAGCGGGTGAAGCGCGGGTTAACCCCGCGCCCGTTTTCAAAGGACGATGCGCCGCCCGCCCTGGCGCGCGGAGTCGAAGACCGCATCGACGATCCTCATGTCGCGCAGGCCTTCCTCGCCCGGCACCAGCGGCGCCCGCTTCTCCAGGATCGACAGCGCGTCGTTGTCCATCTGCAGCGCCTGCTGGTGGGGGACGCCGCCGTCGTCGAAGGTGCCGCCGTCGCTGGTGCGCCCACCGATGCCGTTGTAGGCCTGGAACGGCGACACCTCATACCAGCCGCGCTCGCAGTCGGCGCGCAGGGTGTTCATGTTCCTGCCGAAGCTGGTTGAACACTCGGCGAGGAGGCCGTCGGCGAACTCGAGGGTGAAATGCGTGGTTTCGTCCACGCCCTCGAACAGGTGGGTGCGCTGTACCTCGCTGCGCGCAGTGACGGCCACCGGCTCCAGCCCGGTGATGTAGCGCGCGCCCTGGAGCGCGTACACGCCCATGTCGTACATGGCGCCACCGCCATGCTGCGGCAGCAGGCGCCAGGGCTTGTTCGCGGGGTCCACGTCGTCATAGGCGTGGAAGCCCGCGTCGGCGCCCACCTTGAGGATGCGGCCGTACGGCTTGTCCTTCGCCATCGCGCGCAGGCGCAGCGTGCTTGGCTGGTGCTGCATGCGGTAGCCGATGGCAAGCTGCACCTTGTTGTCGCGGCACACCTCGATCATCTGCTGGCCTTCGGCGGCATTCATCGCCATCGGCTTCTCGCACCACACATGCTTGCCCGCCTTCGCTGCGCGCCGGGTCAGCGGCAGGTGCAGATCGTTCGGGGTGACGATGTAGACCGCCTGGATGTCAGGGTTGTCGGCGATGCGGTCGAAGTCGTCGTAGCTGTACACGTTGCGGTCCGGGATGCCGTACTTGCGCTGCCAGACCGGCACCTTCTCCGGCGAGCCGGTGACGATCCCGGCGAGATGGCAGTTGCGCGTGAGCTGCAGGCCGGGCGCAAGCAGCTGGCCGGCGTAATAGCCCAGGCCCACCAGGGCCACGCCGATCGAGTCGGGGCGACGGCCGGCCGCAGCCGGGCCGCCGGCTGCGGGGGAGACCGAAGGGGTGGCGGCTGCCGCTGGAGGCAGTGCCGCGCCGAGGCCGGCGCCTGCGATGGCGGCCAGCAGGTGGCGACGGGTCAGTCCGGTGTCCAGCATGTTCCCTCCTTGTATATGTGCATGCGCGTGCATGGATGTGCGGCCGCCCGCGGCGGACGGCACACGATGCCACAGGCCTGCGCGCGGGGGCGACGGTTGCAACGGGGAGGATATCGTCGTGCCATCCTGAAGCGTTGGCGAAGGCGGCGGGGCCATGGCGCGGGTCACAGCCCATGCGACGCGTGCTGGCAATACTGCAGCCATCCCAGGAGGCACCCCCATGCAGCAGCTTGAACTCCACGACCCGGCCTCCTTCGCGCAGGAATTCCTGCGCCAGACGCAGTTGCAGGGCTTCGGTGCGCTGAGCAAGCGCGACCTGGAGCTGCTGGTGTTCGTCCTGCTGGAGCGCGACGGCGCGATCGACCGCAACGCGAGCAACCATGCCGCCGCCGCCCAGTTGCGGGTGACCCCGGCCCGGTTGCGGGCGCTGCGCCAGGACGGCTATGCGCGCTGGCGGCAGCTGGTGGCCGAACCGGCCGCCGACGCGCTGCGCCGGATCCTCGGCCACGTGCTGACCGAGGCCAACCTGCGCGCCGGCAGCCGGCACGTGAGCGAGCGCAGCCGCAAGGAAGGGTTCCTCGCGGTCCGCATCGAGCACCCCGACGACCGCCAGCAGTTCGAGCAGGCGATCCTCGACGCCGGCGGGCTCCCGGTTTACGAGCGCAACCGCGAAGTGCTCGCGATACGGTTCGACACCCTGGTGGCGCTGGCCGAACGGGCCGGTTTCCTGCATGCCGACGCGGCCACGGTGCTCGCGCAGCTGCGTGCCATGGCACCGGCCTCGCAGGAGCTGGCCGAGCTGCTGCGCAAGGACGTCACCCTCATCACCTGGCAGGACACGCGCAACGCGATCAACAGCCTCGGTGCCAGGGCGGTGGCCGGCGGTGCCGAAAGCGCGCTGCGCGGCCTTCTTGGCATCGTCTTCCCTTTCCTGCGCTGATCGGTGAGGCATGGGTGGCGCCCGCGATCCATCGGCGGGACGCGTCACCGGACCGGGATGCCGGTCCCACTTCCAAACCGATCCGACGCTCCGCGGAGAACCGTTGTGCGACGCACAACAAATGTCCTTCGCTGTCGTCGGCCCGCGCCGCACGTTCCGAACGTGCGCCGGTTCGTTGCGGTTGCACCATACCTCGGAGCACGGCGCCGACCCGACGTGGGGGTATGTCGCAATCTGTTGATTGTCATGGCGTTGTGAAATAGCTCGCCGCATTCAGCAGAAGCGCGGTCTACGCAGCGTCAAAGAATGACTCGCGGTGTCATGCGCGCCTTGTTTGAGCGGCGTGAATGTTCCCGTGGCAACTGTAAAAATTCTGTTGCGCTGCATGGTGGACACCCCTCGAAACAGCGTGATATCCCTTCGCCCCGCGTTAACTGATACCGCTAACTGTTACATCTGATTCGCAGTTCCTTAACGGTGATCGGAGTGCACAGGCAGCAGACGCGAGTCCGTTCGATTTTGCCGGGGAGAACATTCGAACCGGCGCGCCCCGGGCCTGAGGCTCCGCGGCGAGAGGCAGGCCACGGCCTGCTCGTACACGGCGGAGGGATCCACCATTCGAACCAAGAGAGAGGGGAGGGTTAGCAGGATGTATACGTGTCTCCGATGTCCAGCGCTGTCTATCGGCGTGACTGCGACCGGGTTCCGGTCAGCCACGCGCCAGCGCACGCCGACAGCTGTCAACTACCAGTGCTGAGGACAAACTCAATGAACCACAAGCTGAAGAAGCTCCGTTCGCGGGCGATGTTCACCATCGTCGGCGGCATGATCGTGATCAACCCTGCCTTCGCGCAGGACCAGCAGGACAGCGCCACCACGCTCGATACCGTGGTCGTCTCCGGCCTGCGCTCCAGCCTTGACCAGGCCATGAACATCAAGCGCGACACGCCTGGCGTGGTCGACGCGATCAGCGCCGAGGACATCGGCAAGTTCCCGGACACCAACCTCGCCGAGTCGCTGCAGCGCATCACCGGCATCTCGATCGAGCGCCGCGACGGCGAAGGCGCGCAGGTCACCGCGCGTGGCTTCGGTCCGGAGTTCAACCTGGTGACCCTGAACGGCCGCCAGATCCCCGGTGCCGACGGCTTCGGCAGCGGCCAGCCGGTGGTCGGCGGCGTGGGCGGCGGTACCCGCGCCTTCAATTTCGCCCAGCTCGCCTCCGAGGCGGTCAACGGCGTGACCGTGTACAAGACCGGTCGTGCGGCGCAGCCTTCCGGCGGCATCGGCGCGACCATCGACATCCTGACCGCGCGTCCGTTCAACAACCGTGGCGGTGAAGTCGTCGCCAGCGCCGGCATCAAGGCCGTGTCCGACGACTCGCAGACCGTCGGCAGCGACATCACCCCCGAGATCTCGGGCATCTTCAGCTACGCCAATACCGACAAGACCTGGGGTATCAGCGTCAGCGCCAGCCAGCAGAAGCGCAAGGGCGGCTCGGTGCAGGCGACCGAGGACACCTGGCACGTCGCCCGCTGGACCGGCACCGACGGCAAGCTGCTGCCGGGCGCGGTGGTCGAGAACGCGCCGGAGATCGGCCAGCTGTACGCGATGCCGAACGACGTGCGTTACGCCTACCAGCAGTTCGAGCGCGAGCGCACCAACGCGCAGGCCGTGCTGCAGTTCGCCCCGACCGACGCGGTCACCTTCACCCTCGACTACACCTACTCGACCAACGAGATCCTGAGTAAGCGTGGCGAGCAGACGATGTGGCTGCAGAACAACCTGACCCACCTGACGTTCGACGACAGCGACGTCGTGCGCACGCCGACCTACATCCGCGACCTGGCGGGCGGTGGCAAGGACTTCGGCTTCGAGCAGCAGCGTGACCAGCAGAAGTACACCCTCGACTCGCTGGGCTTCAACGCCAAGTGGGACGTGACCGACCGCTTCTCGCTGAACTTCGACGCCCACAAGACCGAGGTGTCCAGCCGTCCGGACGACCCGCTCACCGGCGGCAGCTCGACCGCGTTCAGCTTCGGCGGCTTCGCCCCGAACCCGGCGGTCAACGACTGGACCCAGGAGTACTTCTTCAACAACGGGCTGCCGATCGCGTACCGCACCCTGTACCCGACCAGGGACGACGCGCTGGCCGGCACCAACGGCGTGATCAATCCGGATTTCGCCCCGGAGCAGTTCGGCAGCCAGATCATGCGCATCTGGGCGACCCGCCAGGACACCGAGACCAAGGAAGGCCGGATCGACGGCGCGTTCGAGTTTGACAACGGCCGCTTCCTGTTCGGCGTCAACTCGACCGAGACCAAGATGCGCCAGCGTGGCGTCGACGGTCACGCCCACCTGATGACCCTGGGCGACTGGGGCTCGACCGACCGAGGCCAGATCGCCGACATCGCGTCTCTGCTGCGCCAGGTCAGCATCACCAACATGTTCAAGGACTTCAACCCGGGCCTGGCGCAGTCCAACGCGTGGACCGGCGACGCCAGCCAGCTGGCGCTGTGGGCCGAGAACGCCTGTGCCAACGGCACCGCTCTGGCGGCGTGGGTCTCGGCGAACCGTTGCGAAGGCATCTCCTCCAAGGTCCGCTCGGTCTGGGACAACGACCGCCAGATCGAAGAGAAGACCCGCTCGGTGTACGTCCAGTGGGAACAGGACGGCATGCTGGGCGACTTCCCGACCTACCTGGTCGCCGGCCTGCGCTACGAGAAGACCGACCTGGTCTCCACCTCGGTCATCCAGGTTCCGAGCCAGATGCTGTGGCTGTCCAACAACGACTTCCGCAACGAGACTGGCGGCGAGCTTCGTCCTTTCTCCGAGAAGAACAGCTACAGCTACGTGCTGCCGAACGTGGACTTCAGCATCGACCTGACGGCCGACGTCAAGGCCCGTGCCTCGTTCAGCAAGTCGATCGCCCGTCCGGGCTACGGCAACCTGTACGCCGGTCCGACCGCTGGCAACCCGGGTGGCTCGGTGCTGTACGGAGAAGAGTTCCGTGCCGCCGGCACTTCGCAGAACCCGCTGCTGATGCCGCTCGAGTCGGACAACATCGACTTCGGCGTGGAGTGGTACTTCGCTCCGTCCAGCTTCGTCGGCGTGACCTACTGGAACAAGCGCGTCAAGAACTTCGTCGGCAACACCGTCGTCGAGGAGAACCTGTACGGCCTGCGCGACCCCACTTCCGGTCCGGACGCCCAGACCGCCAACGCCTTCCTGCAGAGCGCCCAGTGCGCCGCGCAGGTCTCGGCGGCGGGCGGCGACCCGGCGCTGGGCTGCAAGGGCGACTACACCAACCTGTTCGCCGCCACCGCCCTGGTGCGCTACGCGGCCCAGACCGGTGGCCTGGCGGCCTACAACGGCACCAGCGCGCAGTCGATCGCCCTGGAGGCGCAGTACGACATCGCCGGCACCTCGGATGATCCGCTGTACATGTACAACGTGAACAAGCCGATCAACCAGCAGGACGCGACCCTGCATGGCTGGGAGTTCGGTGGCCAGTACTTCTTCGGTGACTCCGGCTTCGGCGTCCTGGCGAACTACACCGTGGTGAAGGGCGACATCGGCATCGACCGCCAGGCCGAGCCGGGCGAGAACGTGTTCGCCCTGACCGGCCTGAGCGACACCGCCAACGCCGTGCTGATGTTCGAGAAGTACGGCTGGTCGGCCCGTCTGGCCTGGAACTGGCGTGACGAGTACCTGCTGCTCGCCAACCAGCACGGCAACAGCCGCAACCCGTTCTTCGTGGAAGCCTACGACCAGTTCGACCTGAGCGTCAGCTACGACCTCACGCCGAACCTGACCGTGTCGGCCGAAGCGATCAACGTGACCGGCGAGGACGTGCGCTGGAGCGCCCGTACCCACCGCCAGTTCCTGCGGGTCCTGGACCAGTCGCCGCGTTACATGCTGGGCCTGCGCTACAAGTTCTGACCGGTTGCAGGGATGTAAGCGTTCCACGGAAGGACAGGGACCGTCGCCTCGGCGACGGTCCCTTTTTTTCGGGACGCGCGGACGCCCTGCGCGTGCTTGCGGCCGGCACGCGGTTGCCGATATGGTCGCGATGGAAGCACTGCTTCCGGGAACTGGACCCCCGTGGTCCCAAGAATCTGCTGGAGCCCAGATGGCCCGATACGAACTGCTGAACAACGTCGCCCACAGCCACCTTCGCGTGTCGGCGCGTTTCAGCCCCGAATACGGTGATGGCGTGGGCATGGTCGAGGCATTCCCGACCGAGTTCGCCGAGATGCAACGCGAATACCCGATCTTCCTCCGCAAGGACCAGGACGGCGCCTGGCATGCGGTGGCACTGCTGGGCTTCGGCCCATCCGAGAACCTGTACCTGCGCGATGGCGCATGGCACGCCAACTACCTGCCGGCGGTCATCGCGCGCGGCCCGTTCCTGATCGGTTTCCAGGAGCAGATGGCCGACGGGCAGCTGCGCAACGAACCGGTCATCCACGTGGACCTGGACCACCCGCGCCTGCGCGATGGCCATGGCCACCCGGTGTTCGCCCCGCAGGGGGGCAACAGCCCGTACCTGGACAAGGTCGTCCGCGTGCTGGGCGGCATCCACGCCGGCGTCGAGGCTGCGGGCCGGATGTATGCCGACCTGGACCGCCTCGAGCTGATCCAGCCGGTCGCCCTGGACGTCCGCTTCGACGATTCGAACCAGATCAACCTCACCGGCCTGTATGGCATCGACCGCGAGCGCCTGGCGGCGCTGGACGCCGGCCAGCTGCATGCGTTGCACCAGGCCGGCTGGCTGGAAGGCGCCTACCTGCTGCTGGCCTCGCTGCACAACGTGCCGCGGCTGGTCGCCGAGAAGCAGCGGCGCCTGCACGAAGAGGCTGAGGGGAAGGCGGCCTGACGATGTTCGACCGGCTCGCCAGCGTGCGTGTCCTTGAAGGCGTGACCGCGGCGACCCTGCCGCTGGAGCGGCTGATCGACGAGAACCGGCCTGTCGTGCTGCCGGGCCTGGCCCGCGAATGGAGCCTGGTCAGGGCCGGGCTGCAGTCGCCGCAGGCCGCGATGGAGCAGTTGCGCGCCGGCTACAACGGCCGGCCGGTGCAGTACAACTGGGGCGCGCCGGCGACCGCCGGGCGGCCCTTCTACAACGCCGATTTCACCGCGCTCAACTGCGAGGTGCGGCGCGGCACGCTGGACCAGGTGCTGGACGAGCTGGCCTCGTTCCTCGCGGATCCGGCGCCGCCGACCTACTACGTCGCCTCGCTGCCGGTGGACTATTGCCTGCCGTCGCTGCGTGCCGACAACGACCTGGGACTGGAGCGCCACGGCGTGGCTGCGCCGCCCAGCATCTGGATCGGCAACCGGGTCACGGCCTCGTGCCATTACGACGCGCCGAACAACATCGCCTGCTGCGCCGTCGGCCGCCGCCGCTTCACCCTGTTCCCGCCCGAGCAGGTGCACAACCTCTACCCGGGCCCGCTGCAGCCCACGCCGGGAGGCCAGGCGGTGAGCGTGGTGGATTTCGACGCGCCGGACCTGGAGCGCTACCCGCGTTTCGCCGCCGCGATCGAGGCCGGGCAGACGGTGGTGCTGGAGCCGGGAGATGCGATCTTCATCCCGAGCATGTGGTGGCACCACGTGCAGGGCCTGGATCCGTTCACGGTGCTGGTCAACTACTGGTGGAGCAGCATGCCGGAGTGGATCCCCACGCCGATGCATGCGCTGAACATGGCGCTGTGGTCGCTGCGCGACCGCCCGGAGCACGAGAAGCGCGCCTGGCGCGAGCTGTTCGACTACTACGTGTTCGGGCCGGCCGGGCGCGCGGGCGAGCACCTGCCCGAGCAGGGCCGCGGCGAGCTGGCGCCGTTCGACGAGCTGGCGGCCCGCCGCATGCGGGCGGGCCTGATAGGCAAACTCAACCGCTGACCGCGTGCGGCCAGCGGGTTCCGGCGCGGGGAAGTCCTGGCGCGCGTATTCCGTCCGCCGCTGCAGCGGCGGCCATTGCAAGGGAGGGGAGCTGTCTTGGAGAAGAACCGGATCCGCAAGGTGGTGATCGCCGGTGGGGGTACAGCGGGCTGGGTCGCGGCGTGCGCGCTGACCCACCAGTTCCGCGAACTGCTGGACATCACCCTGGTCGAGTCGGAGCAGGTCGGCACCGTCGGTGTGGGCGAGTCCACGATCCCGACCATCCGCACCTTCCACAAACTGCTGCAGATCGACGAGCGCGAGTTCCTCAGCGCCGTGGCCGGAAGCTACAAGCTGGCGATTTCCTTCGAGAACTGGATCCGGCCGGGCTCGCACTACTTCCACCCGTTCGGCACCACCGGCGTGAACACCTGGTCGGTCGACTTCCACCAGTTCTGGCTGGAGAGCCGGCGCCGCGGCATGCCGGGCGACCTGGGGGACTACTGCCTTGAGACCGCGGCCGCGCGCAAGGACCGTTTCGCCCTGTTCGGCGGGCAGGACTCGCAGAAGTGGTCGATGCGCTGGACGCAGGGCGCCACGTCGATGGAGCGCAGCGACGTAAGCTACGCCTACCACTTCGACGCCGGGCTGTATGCCGCGTTCATGCGCATCAAGTGCGAGGGCAGCGGGCTGAAGCGCATCGAGGGCAAGATCGCCCAGGTGCGCCAGGATCCGGACAGTGGCTTCGTGCAGGCACTGGTGCTGGAAGACGGGCAGGTGATCGAGGGCGACCTGTTCATCGACTGCACCGGCGCGCGCGCGGTGCTGAGCGAGCAGGCGCTGCACACCGGCTACGAGGACTGGAACCACTGGCTGCCGAGCAACCGCGCGGTGGCGCTGCAGACCGAGGCCGACGGCCCGGCGGTGCCGTATACCCGCGCGATCGCGCACGAGGCCGGCTGGCACTGGAAGATCTCGCTGCAGCACCGGATCGGCTGCGGCATCGTGTTCTCCGACGCGCACATGTCCGACGACGAGGCGACCGCCAAACTGCTCGCCGAGAACCCGTCCAAGCCGCTGCGCGACCCGTGGATCATCCCGTTCCGTACCGGGCGCCGGCGCAAGAGCTGGAACAAGAACGTGATCGCGCTGGGCCTGGCCAGCGGCTTCATCGAGCCGCTGGAATCCACCAGCATCCACCTGACCCTGAGCGCGGTGACCCGGCTGGTGCAGTTCTTCCCTTTCGAGGGCATCAGCCAGGCCGCGGTGGACCGCTACAACCAGGTCAGCCGCCAGGAACTGGAGCACGTCCGCGACTTCGTCGTGCTGCATTACCACCTCAACCAGCGCGACGAGCCGCTGTGGCGGCAGTGCCGGGAGATGGAACTGCCGCCGGGACTGGCCGAGCGCATCCAGGTGTTCCGCGAGACCGGCTACGCCTGGCAGGGCGAGGACGAGCTGTTCCGCCTCGATTCCTGGACCCATTGCATGCTCGGCCAGGGGGTGATGCCGGAGAACCACCATCCGCTGACCCGCGCGCTGTCGGACGCCGACCTCAAGCGCCTGCTCGAGGGCGTGCGCAAGCCGATCGATACCGTGGTGGCGGCCATGCCCAGCCACCAGCAGTTCCTGGACAGCTACTGCAAGGCCCCGGTCTCGGCGTGGGAGCAGATGTACGCGCGCGCGCGGCAGCATGAGCGCGTGACCGGGAAGATCGCCGGCCTCGGCGGCGGCCTGGTCCGGTGATGCGCGGATGCTGATCGAGCCCCATCCCGGGCTGCGCATGCAGGTCCAGCGGATCGGTGCCGAAGGCGCGCCGCTGCTGGTGATCGACCAGCTGGTGGCCGACCCGGAACGGCTGGTGCGCAAGGCCGCACGCCTGGATTTCACCCGCCAGGGCGCGTTCTTCCCGGGCATCCGGGCCCGGGCGCCGGCGTCCTACGAGGTCTTCCTCGAGCGGCTGGTGCGGCCGCTGCTGGTCGATGTGTTCGGCCTGCAACCCGGACGCCTGCGCTTCCCTACCTGCCACTACTCGCTGATCACCCAGGCGCCGGAGCAGCTGGTGTTCCTGCAGCGGATCCCGCACATCGACTCGGCCTCGCCGCAGGGCCTGGCCTCGGTCCACTACCTGTTCGGCGGCAAGTGGGGTGGCACCGCGTTCTACCGCCACCGCGCCACCGGCTTCGAGTACGTGGATGAGTCCCGCCACGACGCCTACTACCGCCAGCTGCAGCTGGAAAGCGAAGGGCCGGACGCGCCCGGGCCCGGCTACATCGGCGAGGACACGCCGATGTTCGAGCGTATCGGCCAGGTCCAGGGCGTGTTCAACCGGCTGGTGATGTACCGGCGCAATTCGCTGCACTCGGCGACCATCGACAACTTCGCCGTGCCCCCGGCCGACCCGCTGCACGGGCGGCTGTCGATCAACAGCTTCATCGACGTGATCCCATGAGCCCGACCCTTCAGCTGCTGGTGCAGCTGGCGGTGATCCTTGCCGTGGCGCGGGGCTGCGGAATGGTGCTGGCGCGGTTCGGCCAGCCGGCGGTGATCGGAGAGATGGCCGCCGGGCTGCTGCTGGGGCCGATCGTGTTCGGCGCCGCGTTGCCGGAGCTGCACGGGGAGGTGTTCCCGTCGCATTCGTTGCCGGCGCTGTCGGGGCTGTCGACCATCGGCGTGGCGCTTTTCATGTTCATCGTCGGCGCCGAGCTGCGCGCGCCCGAGGGCAACCGCGGGCAGCTGCGCGCGGCGATTTCCATCGGCGTGCCGGGGGTGCTGGTCCCGCTGGCCCTGGGCCTGGCGATCGCGCCGGTCCTGCATGCGCGGCTGGCGCCGCCGGGCGTCGGCTTCTGGCCGTTCGCGCTGTTCATCGCCGCGGCCCTGTCGGTCACCGCCTTCCCGGTGCTGGCGAGGATCCTGAAGGACCGCCGCCTGACCCGGAGCACGCCAGGGCGGCTGGCCCTCGGCGCGGCGGTGATCGATGACGCCTGCGTCTGGATATTCCTGGCCGCGGTGCTGGCGCTGGCGCGTGGCACCGGTGCCGGTGGCGTGTGGCTGGCGGTCGGCGGCGGGCTGGGGCTGGCGGCCCTTGCCTTCGGCGTGCTGCGGCCGGTCTACGCACGGCTGCTGCGTCCCGCGGCGGAGGGAGGCGAGCTGGCGCCCGGTGCGTTGGTGGCGGTGATGGTCGGTGTCAGCAGCTGTGCGGCGGTCGCCGAATGGATCGGGCTGCACGCGGTGTTCGGGGCGTTCCTGTTCGGGCTGTGCCTGCCGCGCCAGGACCGGCTGCTGGCTGCGCTCGCGTCGCGGATCGAGCCGGTGGCCATCGTGCTGCTTATGCCGGTGGTGTTCGCGCTCGCCGGCCAGAACACCACCCCGCAGGCCTTCGCCGGGGCCGGCTGGGGCATGCTCGCGCTGGTGCTGGTGGCCGCCGTGCTGGGGAAGGTGATCGGTTGCGCCGGTGGAGCCCGGCTGGCCGGGCACGGCTGGCGCGACAGCCTGGCGGTGGGCGCGCTGATGAACGCCCGCGGGCTGATGGAGCTGATCGTCATCAAGGTCGGCTTCGACGCCGGGCTGATCGGCCCGGAGCTGTTCACCGTGCTGTTCGCCATGGCCCTGGTGACCACGGTGATGGCCTCGCCGATGCTCGGCGTGTTCTACGGGCGGGGGCGGGCCCTGGCTGCGCCGGACGGCGGCACGCGGCCAGGCATGCCCTGACCCCAGGCACGGGTGGTGCCGGACCGCCCACGCATGGGTCGCGCGGCGGGACCGCGGTGCGGCCAGGTGCCGGCGCGCCGCCGCTCAGGCCAGCGCGTAGCGCAGCGCGAAGAGGCCCGCCACCAGCCACACCGCCGCATGCACCTCGCGCCAGCGGCCGGTACCGGCCTTGAGCACGGCGTAGGCAATGAAGCCGAATGCCAGCCCGTTGGCGATCGAGTAGGTGAACGGCATCGCCAGCGCACACAGCGCGGCCGGCACGGCCTCGGTGAGCTCGTTCCATTCGATCTCCACCAGCTCGCGCAGCATCAGGCCGGCGACGAACAGCAGCGCCGGCGCGGTGGCATAGGGCGGCACCATCGCCGCCAGCGGCGAGAACAGCAGCGCGGCCAGGAACAGGCCGGCCACGACCAGCGCGGTCAGACCCGTGCGTCCGCCGGCCTGCACGCCGGACGCACTCTCCGCGAAGGCGGTGGTCGAGCTGGTGCCCAGCACCGAACCGGCGAGGATCGCCGTGCTGTCGGCCAGCAGGGCCCGGCCGAACCGCCTCTGGCCATCCGGCAGCTGCAGCAGGCCGGCGCGACTGGTAACGCCGTACAGCGTGCCGGTGGCGTCGAACACCTCCACCAGCACGAATACCAGCACCACCTGCAGCAGCACCGCCCAGCCGGCGCCCTCGTTCCAGTGCAGCAGCCCGGGCAGGTCGAGTTTGAGGAAGGTCGGCTCCAGGCTCGGCGGCAGCGAGACCAGCCCGTTCCACTGCACCAAGCCCAAGGCCCACGCGGTGCCGGTCACCGCGAGGATGCCGAACAGGATCGCGCCGCGCACCCGGCGCGCCTCGAGGATCGCAATCAGCAGGAAGCCGCCCAGGGCCAGCAGCGGTTCCGGCTCGGTCATCGGGCCCAGCCGCACCAGGGTGTCGGCGTCGCCGATCACCACGCTGGATTTCTGCAGGGCGATGATCGCCAGGAACAGGCCGATCCCGGCCACGATCGCGCTGCGCAGCGACGCGGGGATGCCATCGACCAGCCAGCGCCGCACGCCGGTCAGGGTGAGCACCAGGAACACGATGCCCGACAGCAGCACCGCCGCCAGCGCCTGCTCCCAGGGCAGTCCGGCCGCGCCGACCACGGTAAAGGCGAAGAATGCGTTCAGGCCCATGCCCGGCGCCATCCCCACCGGGAAGTTGGCCGCCAGGGCCATCACCGCCGACCCCAGCGCGGCGGCCAGGCAGGTGGCCACGAACACCGCGCCGGCGTCCATGCCGGTGGTGGCCAGGATCGCCGGGTTGACGAAGACGATGTAGGACATCGTCAGGAAGGTGGTCAGGCCGGCCAGCACCTCGGTGCGGGTGCTGGTGCCGTGTTCGCGGAGCTTGAACAGGCGTTCGGGCAGGGACATGGGCTGGGTGGACCTGGCAGCGGATGGCATGGCCGCGTGGCGCGGCGGCCCGAAGCTTACCCCAGGGTCGCGTCGCCGCCCCCGCGGGTATCATGCGGCCCCTGATCCGGGGGTGGGCGGATGTCGGATGCGCTGTGCATGGAGTGCGGGCACGCCTCGGGTGAACCGGGGAACAATTTCTGTCCGGCCTGCGGCCAGCCGGCGCGGGCCCGGCGCATCGACTGGCACTATCTGTCCGAACAGGTCCGGCATGGCGTCCTGAACCTCGACCGCGGGCTGCCGTATTCGTTGCGCAACCTCCTGCTGCGGCCCGGCAGGCTGATGCGCGACTACATCGACGGGCGGCGGGCACGCCAGGTCAGGCCGCTGCCGCTGCTGCTGATGAGCGCCGCGGCCGTGGTACTGGCCGGCCGCTTCGCCGTCGACGGCGATGTCATTGGGTCGGCCGTGCTGACCGGTGGCGAGCTCGCCGGCAATCCCGAACAGGTGGCGGCGATCGCGGCGCAGGAATCGGCCGGCAACCTGCTGGCATGGGCGAACCGCCACTTCGCCGGGATCACCCTGCTGTTGCTGCCGGTGGAGGCGCTGGCCCTGCGGGTGGCCTTCCACCGCGTCGGGGGCCTCAATTATCCCGAGTGGCTGGTGCTCAGCACCTTCGTCACCGTGCAGACCTTCCTGTTCTGGATGGTCGGGCTGGTACTGCGGCACTGGTGGCCTGGGGCGCCGGGATGGATGGTGCTGTTCGCGATCGCCTTCCAGCTGTTCTCGCTGGCGCAGTTCTTCGCCGGCTACCGGTGGTGGAAGTCCGTGCTGCGAGGCATCCTCGGCCTGTGCCTGTACCTGGCCGCGCAGACGCTGATCACGCTGGCCGCCGTCGTGGTGCTTGCCCTGGTGCGCTGAGCGCGACGCCGACCGGAACGGAAAGCCCGCCAGGTGGCGGGCTTTCCGTGCAGCGGTTACTTCAGGGCCTTGAAGCGCAGGCGCCTGGGGCCGGCGTCGTCGCCCATGCGGCGCTTCTTGTCTTCCTCGTACTCGCGGTAGTTGCCCTGGAAGAACTCCACGTGCGAGTCGCCCTCGAAGGCGAGGATGTGGGTGGCGATGCGGTCCAGGAACCAGCGGTCGTGCGAGATCACGAACGTATTGCCCGGGAACTCCAGCAGCGCATCCTCGAGCGCGCGCAGGGTCTCGATGTCCAGGTCGTTGGACGGCTCGTCCAGCAGCAGCACGTTGCCGCCCTGCAGCAGGGTCTTGGCCATGTGCAGGCGACCGCGCTCGCCGCCGGACAGCGAACCGACGCGCTTCTGCTGGTCCTGGCCCTTGAAGTTGAAGCGGCCGATGTAGGCGCGCGACTGGATCTCCACGCCGTTGATGTTGAGGATGTCCAGGCCGCCGGACACTTCCTCGAACACGGTCTTGTCGCCTTCCAGCTTGTCGCGGCTCTGGTCGACGTAGGCCAGGTTCACGGTGGGCCCGACGATGATCTGGCCCGAATCCGGCTTCTCCTGCCCGGTGATCATCTTGAACAGGGTCGACTTGCCGGCGCCGTTGGGGCCGATGATGCCCACGATCGCACCGGCCGGCACGATCATCGACAGGTCGTCGATCAGCAGCCGGTCGCCGAACTTCTTGGAGACGTTCCTGAACTCGATCACCGAGTTGCCCAGGCGTTCGCCCGGCGGGATGAAGATCTCGTTGGTCTCGTTGCGGCGCTGGTAGTCCACCGACTGCAGCTCGTCCAGGCGCGCCAGGCGGGCCTTGCCCTTGGAGCGGCCGCCCTTGGCGTTCTGGCGGGCCCACTCCAGCTCCTTGGCGATCGCCTTCTGGCGCGCCTTCTCCTGGTTCTCTTCCTGCTTGAGGCGTTCTTCCTTCTGCTGCAGCCACTCGGTGTAGTTGCCCTTCCACGGGATGCCGCGGCCGCGGTCCAGCTCGAGGATCCACTCGGCGGCGTTGTCGAGGAAGTAGCGGTCATGGGTCACCGCCACCACGGTGCCGGTGTAGCGGGCCAGGAACTGCTCCAACCATTCCACCGACTCGGCGTCCAGGTGGTTGGTCGGCTCGTCCAGCAGCAGCATGTCCGGCTTCTGCAGCAGCAGGCGGCACAGCGCCACGCGACGCTTCTCGCCGCCGGAAAGCTTGCCGATCACCGCATCCCACGGCGGCAGGCGCAGCGCGTCGGCGGCCACTTCCAGCTGGTTTTCCAGGGTGTGCGCGTCGCCTGCGGCGAGGATCGCCTCCAGGCGCTCCTGCTCCTTGGCCAGCGCGTCGAAGTCGGCGCCGTCCTCGGCATAGGCCGCATACACCTTCTCCAGCGCGGCCTGGGCCTGCAGCACCTCGCCCACGCCTTCCTCCACCGCCTCGCGCACGGTGTGCTGCGGGTCCAGCTGCGGCTCCTGCTCCAGGTAGCCGACCTTGATGCCCGGTTGCGGACGGGCCTCGCCTTCGAAATCCTTGTCGACGCCGGCCATGATCTTCAGGACCGTCGACTTGCCGGCGCCGTTGAGACCCAGCAGGCCGATCTTGGCGCCGGGGAAGAAGCTCAGCGAGATGTCCTTGATGATCTGCCGGCGCGGCGGGACCACCTTGCTGACCCGGTTCATGGTGTAGATGTACTGCGAGGACATGGTGTCTCCGTGCGCGCGGGAGCCGGCCCGGGAGGGGCGGCGGGGGAATTCGGGGAATCGCGAATTATAGCCGGCGGCCGCGCCGGCCGCTGGGCGGCTCCAGTGGCTGGCTGCCGCCTGAACGCGACAGCCGTTGTCGTCGGCTGGAACCGGTTTCGCAGGGAAACGGTTCAGGCGCCACGGGCAAGATGGAGCCGTCACCAACACGGGAGCCGTGCACATGCGCCCTCAGCTGATCGCCCTCACCATCGCCGCCCTGATCGGGTTCGGCTCCGCCATCCCGGAAGCCCAGGCCGCCGGGGACCGCCACGACCGGCACGGCTGGGATCGCGGCCATGACCGCCGCGGCGACCACGGCCCGCGCCATGACCGCCGCCACAACGACCGCGGCCGCCACCACCGCCGTGATGACCGGGCCTACTACCGCTCCGGCTACCACGAGGGCTACCGCGACGGCCGCCGCTCTCAGCCCTACGTGAGGGTCGTCCACCACCGCCCGGGTCCGCCGCCGCATGCCTGGGCCCGCGGCCAGCGCTACCGCGACTACTACAACGGACCGGTCTACGTGGTCCATGACTACCCGCGCTACCACCTGCGCCGTCCGCCGCACGGCCACCACTGGGTGCGGGACGACCGCGGCAACATGCTGCTGGTCGCGGTGGCCACCGGCATCATCGCGGACCTGATCCTGCACCACTGAGGTCCTGGCACCTGCCGGTGCGGTACGGGTGAAACCAACGGCCACCGCAAGGTGGCCGTTTCCGTTGCCGCGCCCATGCGGACGGGCGCGGGCGCCGGGCGGGCGGGCGGCTTACAATCGGCGGGCCTGTCCCCCTTTCCCCGCTGGAGCCGACGATGTACTCGCGTGATGCCCGGATTGCGTCCTATGACCCCGAACTGGCCCAGGCCATTGCCGACGAGGCCCGCCGCCAGGAGGATCACGTCGAGCTGATCGCCAGCGAGAACTACGCCAGCCCCTGCGTGATGGAAGCCCAGGGCAGCCAGCTGACCAACAAGTACGCCGAGGGTTACCCGCACAAGCGCTACTACGGTGGCTGCGAGTACGTGGACATCGCCGAGCAGCTGGCCATCGACCGGCTCAGGCAGCTGTTCGGCGCCGACTACGCCAACGTGCAGCCGCACTCCGGTTCGCAGGCCAACCAGGCGGTGTACTTCGCCCTGCTGCAGGCCGGCGACACCATCCTGGGCATGTCCCTGGCCCATGGCGGCCACCTGACCCACGGCGCCAAGGTCAACGCCTCCGGCAAGCTGTTCAACGCGATCCAGTACGGCGTCAACGAGCAGGGCCTGATCGACTACGACGAGGTCGAGCGGCTGGCGCTGGAGCACAAGCCGAAGATGGTCGTGGCCGGGTTCTCGGCCTACTCGCAGGTGATCGACTGGGCGCGCTTCCGCGCCATCGCCGACAAGGTCGGCGCGTACCTGTTCGTGGACATGGCGCACGTGGCCGGCCTGGTCGCCGCCGGCGTGTACCCGAACCCCCTGCCGCACGCGCACGTGGTCACCTCCACCACCCACAAGACCCTGCGTGGCCCGCGTGGCGGCATCATCGTCGCCAGCCGCGACGGCGCCGGCGAGGCGTTCGAGGACCTGTCCAAGAAGCTGCAGTCGATCGTGTTCCCGGGCATCCAGGGCGGTCCGCTGATGCACGTGATCGCGGCCAAGGCCGTGGCCTTCAAGGAGGCGCTGGAGCCGGAGTTCAAGGCCTACCAGCAGCAGGTGGTGAAGAACGCGCAGGCCATGGCCAACACGCTGATCGCGCGCGGCTACAAGATCGTCTCCGGCGGCACCGAGAACCACCTGATGCTGGTGGACATGATCGGCAAGGACGTGTCCGGCAAGGATGCGGAGGCCGCGCTGGGCAAGGCCCATATCACGGTCAACAAGAACTCCGTCCCCAACGACCCGCGCTCGCCGTTCGTGACCTCGGGCCTGCGCCTGGGCACCCCGGCGGTGACCACCCGCGGCTACACCGAGGCCGACTGTGTGGACCTGGCCAACTGGATCGCCGACGTGCTCGACGCGCCGAACGACGACAGCGTGATCGAGGCCGTCCGGGCGAAGGTCACCGCGCAGTGCCGCAAGTACCCGGTCTACGGCTGAGCCGGCACCGGTCCCGGGCCAGCGCCCGGGGCCTGGCGTGGGTCCCGGCGGCGGGCGTCCCCGCCTTCCGCCGGCGCCGCGCCAGCGCCTCTTGCGCGCGGCACGACACCGGTCCGGCCGCGCGCCACCGGCCCATTGCCTGCAAGGAAGGCGACCGCGTGCGCGGGTCCGGCGCAGTCTCGGCGAGGTCTTGGGCGACATGTGGCCGAAACAGGTGAAGCCGCTGCCGGCGGCGAGACCGCACGGCGCCCACGCGCGCTGTGCAGCTCAGCTGCGACGCCACGCGTGCTCGGCGTGGCGCAGGCTGGCACCTGTTGCGGGGCGGGTCGAGGCGGCAGGCAAGCGGCTGGTGTCGCGCGCGATCTGCGCTCCTACCGATGGCCACACCATGCCCCGGCACCCGGCCCTGCTCAGCCGGTACGGGCCGGCGCTCATCAACGGCAGCCGGTGACCGGCGTGGCCACGCTCATCGTTCCGTTCGCGGGCTCAGCCCGCTGAGGACAACCCCATGCATTGCCCCTTCTGCCAGCACAACGACACCCGCGTGATCGACTCGCGCGTGTCCGAGGACGGCGCCACCATCCGCCGCCGCCGCGAATGTGAGGCCTGCGGCGAGCGTTTCTCCACCCTGGAAACGGTGGAGCTGAAGCTGCCGTCCATCATCAAGAGCGACGGCCGGCGCGAGCAGTTCGATGCCAAGAAGCTGCGCCAGGGCTTCGACCGCGCGCTGCAGAAGCGCGCGGTGCCCGAGGAGCAGGTCGAGGCCGCGGTCCGCGCGGTGGTCCACGCGGTGCGCATGAGCGGCGAGCGCGAGCTGGCGTCCCGGCGCATCGGCGAATTCGTGATGGACGAGCTGCGCAAGCTCGACCACGTGGCCTACGTGCGCTTCGCCTCGGTCTACCGCAGCTTCCAGGACGTGGCCGACTTCCGCGAGGAGATCGAGAAGCTCGAGCGCGGCCTGCCCTCGAGCGAGCAGCTGCCGCTGCTGGAAGCCGCGGCGCTGGCTTCCGGCCAGGCCCGCGCCGGCGAACGGGCGAAGAAGCGCTGAGCTGGCCGGTGCGCATCGACTGGCTCAGCGCGCATCCGCGGCATGCCGCCGCGCTGGCACAGGCGCACGTGCAGGCCTTCGGTGGGCTGCTGCCCGACTGGACCACGGCCCAGGCGCTGGCCGAACTGCGTGCGCACCAGCGCCCGGCGACCATCCCCTGCACCCTGGTGGCGCTGGATGATGACGGCGACTGGCTTGGTTCAGTGAGCCTGCTGGCCGAGGATCACCCCCGCATCCCGCAGTATTCGCCGTGGCTGGCCAGCCTGTACGTGCGCCCGGAGGCGCGGGCCGCCGGGACCGGCCGCGCCCTGGTGGCGCGCGCGGTGGCCGAGGCCGGCGCGCTGGGCGTCGAAACCCTCTATCTCTACTGCACGCCCGCCGTGGCCGGCTGGTACCTCGGCCTCGGCTGGCGCGGGCACGAGCTGCTGCACCTCGGGCCACTGGTGGTCCACGTGCTCGCGATCCACTGCCGGAAACAGGCATGACCACGACGTTCGACGCCTTCGACCACGCCTGCATGGCACGCGCGCTGCAGCTGGCCGCGCACGGGTTGTACACCGCGCGCCCCAATCCGGTGGTGGGCTGCGTCATCGCCAGGGGCGGCGAAACCGTGGGCGAAGGCTGGCATCCCCGCGCCGGCGAGCCGCATGCCGAAGTCTTCGCCCTGCGCCAGGCCGGGGCGTGCGCGCGCGGTGGCACCGCCTACGTGACGCTGGAGCCCTGTGCCCACCACGGCCGCACGCCGCCCTGCGCCGAGGCGCTGGTGCAGGCCGGCGTGGCGCGGGTGGTGGCGGCCATGCGCGATCCGTTCCCGCAGGTCGATGGCGCCGGCCTGGCGCGGCTGCAGGCCGCGGGGATCGAGGCGGCGGCGGGCCTGATGGAGGCCCAGGCGCGCGAGCTCAATCGCGGCTTCATCTCGCGCGTGACCCGCTCGCGGCCGTGGCTGCGGGTCAAGCTCGCCGCCAGCCTTGACGGCCGTACGGCGATGGCCAGCGGCGAGTCGAAGTGGATCACCGGCGCGGCGGCGCGGGCCGACGTCCAGCGCTGGCGCGCACGCAGCGGTGCGATCCTCACCGGCGCCGACACCGTGCTGGCGGACGATCCGTCCCTGACCGTGCGGCTGGGCGACCACGTCCCGTTCCAGCCGCCGCTGCGGGTGGTGCTCGACAGCCGCCTGCGCAGCCTGGCGATGCCGAAGGTGCGCGACGGGACTGCGCCCACGCTGTACCTGCACGGGCCGGACGCGGTGCCCCCGGCAGGGCTGCAGGCCGACTTCGCCGCGGTGCCGTTGCGCGAAGGGCGCCTGGACCTTGAGGCCGTGCTGGAGCGGCTGGGCGAGCGCGGCATCAACGAGGTCCAGGTCGAGGCCGGTCCGGCCCTGTGCGGCGCGCTGCTGTGCGCGGGCCTGGTCGACGAACTGCTGCTGTACCAGGCGCCGGTGCTGCTGGGCGACGGCGCGCGCCCGCTGTTTGCCGGCATGGGCATCGAGACGATGGCCGGAACGGTCCGCCTGCGGCTGGTCGAGTCGGTGGCGGTGGGCGCGGACCGCCGCCTGCTGCTGCGCCCGGAATGACGAAGGGCCCCGCAGGGCCCTCCGTCGCAGGTACGCGCGCGGCGCGCTGCCTCAGAAGCTGGCGCGCACGCCCACGCTGTAGCGGGTGGCGTCCTCGATCACTTCCACTTCGCCCACCAGGCCCCAGGTGCGGTTGAAGGCGACCTGGCCGCCGAGGTAGCCGGCGAAGGAACCTTCGACGTCGCTGCCGTCGATGTAACCGACCCTGGCCCACAGCTCGGTACGGGCGGACGGCTTGCCGCGCAGGCCGACCGTGGCGCGTCCGCCATTGACGTGATCCTTGTAGCTGCCGTCCAGTTCCGCATCACCGGTGCCGGAGATCCGTGCCTTGGCTTCCAGCCGCATCCAGGCCAGGTCGGCGGTGAAGTCCAGGCGTTCGGTGAACTCCTGGTGGTAGCCGATGCCGAACTCCGGCTGCGCCACCTCGTACTTCACCCGCGCCTGGGCGTAGCGGTAGCTGGTGGAGACCACCGAGTAGCCACCGAACAGGTGCACGTTCTCGGCGATGGCGAACGAGCCGCGCAGGTAGCCACCGTCGCCGTCCGGGTCACCCAGCCAGTCGTCGTTGACCTGGAGCTGGTTCCAGCCGGCCTCGACATAGGTGTAGCTGACACCGTCGGCGGCGGCCGCGGCGAAGGGCATGGCGGCCAGCAGGGCGGCGGCAATGAGGGTACGCATGTGGGAATCTCCGAAGGAAGTCCATGTCGCCGGCCCCGTTGCGGGGAAGGCAGGAGCGGTCGACCGTGACCGCCCTCGCAGTTTAACAAATGCTTCACGTTTCGGGGCGCGTGCGGGCGCGGTGGTAGAATGCCGCGCCGGTCCGCCGGCATCGACAACCAGGAACCAACGTCTTCAGGGCGGGGTGGAATTCCCCACCGGCGGTAGGTGCCAGGTCCGGCGACGGACACGGTGCGAGCCCGCGAGCGCCTCCGGCCCCCCGGAGGGTCAGCAGATCCGGTCCGATGCCGGAGCCGACGGTCGTGGCGCAGGTCGCGCCCCAGAGTCCGGATGAAAGAAGACGCCGCGCCCGGCCGCCAGGCCCGGGTGCGCGTGCTTTTGCCCCTGGACGTTTTTCGCCATCCAACGCGGGAGACGCTCCATGCTGCACCCAGCCACCTTCCTCCATGCCCTTGCGGCGGCGCATGCCGGCCGGGCCGGAGGCCCGTACTGATGTTCACCGGGATCATCGAGGGCGTCGGCCGCCTGGCCGCGCGCGAGCCGCGCGGCGGCGATGTCCGCTTCACCTTCGCCACCGGCAGCCTGCCGTGGCTGGAGGATCCGGCCGCCGATGTGCGCCTGGGCGAGAGCATCGCGGTCAACGGCGTCTGCCTGACCGTGGTCGCCTTCGACGCCCATGGCTTCCAGGCCGATGCCTCCACCGAAACCCTGTCGCTGACCACGCTGGGCGATCTGCCGGTGGGTGCGGCGCTGAACCTGGAGCGCGCCATGCGCCCGAGCGACCGCCTCGGCGGGCACCTGGTCAGCGGGCACGTCGATGGCATCGGCCGGGTGCTGTCGGTGCACGAGGACGCGCGCGCCCAGCGCTGGCGCTTCGCCGCGCCGGCGGGCCTGCTCAAGTACATCGCGAAGAAGGGTTCGATCTGCGTGGATGGCGTCAGCCTGACCGTCAACGAGGTCGACGCCGACGGCTTCGAGGTGGCGCTGATCCCGCACACCGTTGCGCACACGCGTTTCGCCGACACCGCGGTGGGCGAGGCGGTGAACCTGGAGATCGACCTGGTGGCGCGCTACGTCGAGCGGCTGCTTGGCGCGCGTGGCGCGGAGGACGCGGCATGAACTTCGCCCCGATCCCGGAATTGCTGGAAGAAATCCGCGCCGGGCGCATGGTGGTGATCGTCGACGACGAGGACCGCGAGAACGAGGGCGACCTGATCATGGCCGCCGAGCTGGTGCGGCCGGCCGACATCAACTTCATGATCACCCACGCCCGCGGCCTGGTCTGCCTGTCGCTGACGCGCGAGCGCTGCACCCAGCTCGGGCTGGCGCCCATGGTCCAGCACAACACCGCGCAGTTCCGCACCAACTTCACCGTCAGCATCGAGGCGGCCGAGGGCGTGACCACCGGCATCTCGGCCTACGACCGCGCCCACACCATCCGCACCGCGGTGCGTCCGGATGCCCGGCCCTCGGACCTGAGCCAGCCCGGCCATGTGTTCCCGCTGACGGCCCAGCCCGGTGGCGTGCTGACCCGCGCCGGCCACACCGAGGCCGCCAGCGACCTGCCGATGCTGGCCGGCCTGGAGCCGGCCGGCGTGCTGGTGGAGGTGATGAATGCCGACGGCACCATGGCCCGGCGCCCGGAACTGGAGGTGTTCGCGCGCGAGCACGGCCTGAAGATCGGCTCCATCGCCGACCTGATCGCCTGGCGCCTGGCCAACGAGCACACCGTCGAGCGGGTGGACGAACGCGACATCGAGACCGAGTTCGGCGCCTTCCGCCTGCTGACCTACCGCGACCGCATCGCCCACGAGCTGCACTTCGCCCTGGTGCGTGGCACGCCGCGGCGGCAGACGCCCACCCTGGTGCGGGTGCAGGTGGAGAACCCGCTGGCCGACCTGCTGCACTGGCGGCGTGACGATTTCGGCGTGGCCGGCACCGACGCCCTGCGCGCGATCGCCGCCGAAGGGCAGGGGGTGATGGTGGTGCTGTCGGCCCCGCGCGACGCGGAGGCGCTGCTGGCGCGCCTGCGCGCCGAACCCGAGGCCCGGCGCGACCCGAAGGACGTGGGCCAGTGGCGTCGCAACGGCGCCGGCGCACAGATCCTGGCCGACCTCGGGCTGGGCAAGCTGCGCGTGCTGGGCACGCCGCGCCGCCAGGTCGGCCTGGCCGGCTACGGGCTGGAGGTGGTGGAGTACCTCGCGCCCTGAGCCGGTGCGCGGCATGCGGCGAAGCGGGGCGGCGCAGGGCGGACCGGTCCCGCGCGCCCGCGTCCGGTAAACTGTGCGACCCCTGAGGATCCCCAGACCCCATGACCCTGTACGAAGGCGACCTGCGCGTGCCTGAAGGCGCCCGCTTCGCGATCCTGGCCAGCCGCTGGAACGCGCGCATCACCGATGCCCTGGTGGCCGGCGCCCGCCGCTGCCTGGCCGACCACGGCGTGGCCGAGGGCGTGGTCGACGTGGTCCGCCTGCCGGGCGCCTGGGAGCTGCCGATGGCCGCGCGCAAGCTGGCCAGCGCCGGCACCCATCGCGCGCTGATCGTGCTGGGCTGCGTGGTGCGTGGCGACACCCGCCACTACGAACACGTCGCGGACCTGTGTGCCGAAGGCCTGATGCGGGTGGCGCTGGACACCGGCGTGCCGGTGCTCAACGGCGTGCTGGCGGTGGAGCGTTTCGAAGATGCGCAGGCCCGCGCCGGTGGCAGCCATGGCAACAAGGGCGAGGAGGCGGCGCTGGCCGCGCTGGAGATGGTCAACCTGCTGGAGCGCCTGCCATGAACCGTCCGTTCCGTCCCCGCACCGGCGTCGATCCGGTCCTGCGCGCCCGCGCCCGCCGCCGCGCGCTGCAGGCGATCTACGCCTGGCAGATCTCCGGCGGCACCGCGCAACAGGTGATCGCCCAGTTCGCCCACGAGCAGGCCCACGAGGTCGCCGACCTGGCCTATTTCGAGGACCTGGTCACCGGGGTGCTGTCGCACCGGGCCGGCCTGGACCAGGCCATCGCCCCGCACCTGGACCGCACCGTCGAGGAGGTCGATGCGATCGAGCGGGCGGTGCTGCGCCTGGCCGCCTACGAGCTGCTGCACCGCATGGACGTGCCGTACCGGGTGGTGATCAACGAGGCGATCGAGATCGCCAAGCGCTTCGGCTCCGAACACGGCCACACCTACGTCAACGGCGTGCTCGACCGGGCCAGCGCACAGTGGCGCCAGGCCGAGGTCCAGGCACCGCGCCACATCCGCTGATCCCACGCCAGGGGGCGCCGCCGGCAGGCCTGCCGGGCGGCGGCCCCGCCTCCCGCCAGCCGGAGCCGCCATGGCCGAGTTCGACCTGATCGGGCTGATCCGCCGGCGCGCCGCCACGCGGCCGGACGTGTTGCTGGGCATCGGCGACGACGCCGCGCTGCTGCAACCGCCGCCGGGCCACGCCCTGGTGGTGACCGCCGACACCCTCAACGGCGGCGTGCACTTCCCGGACGGAACGCCGGCCGCCGACATCGGCTGGAAGGCGCTGGCGGTCAACCTCTCCGATCTGGCCGCGATGGGCGCCAGGCCGGCGTGGTGCACGCTGTCGCTCTCGCTGCCGCGCGCCGATGCCGCCTGGGTCGAGGCCTTCATCGACGGCTTCCTTGGTCTGGCTGGCCGCCATGGCCTCGCCCTGGTGGGCGGCGACACCACCCGCGGGCCGCTCTCCATCGGCGTCACCGCGATGGGCCTGGTCGAGCAGGGGGCGGCGCTGCGCCGCGACCGCGCGCGGGTGGGTGACGACATCTGGGTCACCGGCACCCTCGGCGATGCCGCCGGCGCGCTGGTGCTGGGCGGGTACGTGCCGGGGCCCGCGCCTGCCGGCGAAGCGACCGCTGCCACGCGTGCGGCGCTGGAAACGCGGCTGGCGCGGCCCGAACCGAGGGTCGACGCGGGTCGCGCGCTGCTGGGCCTGGCGCATGCCTGCGTCGACCTGTCCGATGGACTGCTGGCCGACCTGGGCCACGTCTGCGCGCGCAGCGGCGCAGGCGCCGAGGTTCGGCTGGAGGCGTTGCCGGCATCGCCGGCGCTGCGCGAGGCCTTCGCCGACGCGGCATGGGTCCTGCAGGCCACCGGCGGCGACGACTACGAACTGTGCTTCACCGCGCCGCCCGGGCTGCGCGAACAGGTCCGGCTGGCGCTGGAACATGCCGGCGTGGACGGCGCCCGCATCGGCCGCATCGTCGCCGGCCGCGGCGTGCGCGCGCTGGATGCGGCCGGCCGGCCGTGGCAGCCGCCGCGCGCCGGCTACGAACACTTCGGCTGAGGCCGCCTCAGCCGCGCGCGTCCACCGCCGCCGCCATGCGCCGCACCGCTTCCTCCAGCAGCGGGCGCGGCATCGCGAAGTTGAGCCGCACGTGGCCCTCGCCAGCTTCGCCGCATTCGCTGCCGTCGGTCAGCGCCACTTTCGCGTGCTCGCGGAAGAAGCGGGCCGGCCCCGGGCCAAGGCCGAGCGGACGCACGTCGAGCCAGGCCAGGTAGGTGCCGTCCGGCGCCAGCCAGTCCACCTGCGGCAGGTGCGCGCGCAGCAGGCGGCCCAGCAGGTCGCGGTTGTCCTGCAGGTAGTCCATGACCTGCAGGCGCCAGGGGTCGCCCTCGCGCCAGGCCGCGGTCTGGGCGATCACGCCCGGCGTGGAGGTGCTGTTGCCGCCGAAGTGGCCGAGCCGCCGCCACTGCTGCAGGTCGGCGTCGCGGGTGAATACCAGCTGCGCGCACTTGAGCCCGGCCAGGTTCCAGGCCTTGGAGGCGGACACGGCGGTGATGGCCTGCCGTGCCGCCTTCCCGCCCAGCCCCGCATAGGGCGTATGGCGCGCGCCGTCGAACACCAGCGGCGCGTGGATCTCGTCGGAGAACACTCGCCCGTCGTGGCGCGCGACGATGGCGGCGATGCGCTCGAGCTCGGCCCCGGTGTAGACCTTCCCGATGGGGTTGTGCGGATTGCACAGCAGAAGCATGCGTGCGCCGCCGGCGAACGCGGCATCCAGCACGTCCTCGTCCAGCTCCCAGCCGATGCCGGTGCGGTGCATGGGCACCGGCACCGCCGGGTTGCCCAGCAGTTCCAGCAGCGGCACGAACGGCATGTAGCACGGCATCGGCACGGCCACCGGTGCGCCGGCGGGCAGGTAATGGCGGCAGACCAGTTCCAGTCCGGCCAGCACGTCGGGCACCGCGCGCACGCGGTCGGCGTCCACCTGCCAGCCATGCCAGCGCCGCTGCCACTGCACGCAGGCTTCGGCCAGATCGCGCACCGGGGCGGCGGACAGGTAGCCCAGCTGCCCGCGCTCGACCGCCGACCGCAGCGCGTCCCGGATCGGCGGGGCGAGGCCGAAGTCCATCTCCGCCACGAACGCGCCGATGCAGTCGGGGAAGGCGCGCCACTTCAGCCCGCCATCGGCGCGCAGCTGCTCCAGGGTGATGTGGTCGAACAGGCCGGTATCCATGTGCTTGCGTGGGGGCGGTGGCGGGTCAGCGGGATGGCGGCGGCAGCACCTTGCCGGGGTTGAGGATGCCGTCCGGGTCCAGTGCCGCCTTGATCGCGCGCATCGCCGCCAGGGTGGCCGGATCGAACGCGCGGTCCATCCAGGCGCGCTTGGCGGTGCCGATGCCATGTTCGCCGGAGAGCGTGCCGCCCAGGGTGATCACCTGCGCGAACAGTTCCTCCAGCGCCGCGTGGGCGCGCCGGGTCTGCGCCGCATCGTCCGGGTGGTACATGATGTTGACGTGCAGGTTGCCGTTGCCGGCATGGCCGAAGACCACGATCGGCAGCACGTGCCGGGCCGACAGCGCCTCCACCGCGGCGACCAGGCCGGGGATGCGCGACACCGGCACCACCACGTCCTCGTTGATCTTGCCCGGGGCGATGCTGCGCAGCGCCGGCGACAGCGCGCGCCGTGCCGCCCACAGGCGGTCGCGTGCGGCGCCGTCCAGCGCCACGTCCAGCTCGAGCATCCCGTCGCCGCCGGCGGCGCTGGCCAGCGCCTGCAGGGCCGCCGGGAGGGTGTCGTCGTCGCCGTCGGCTTCCACCAGCAGCATCGCGCCGGCGTCGGGCACCTCGCTGCCATTGCGCCGCAGCAGCGCGATCGCGCTGGCATCCATGAACTCGAGCATCGCCGGCACCTGCGGCTGGCGCATCAGCCTCGAGACCGCCGCCGCCGCGCTGGCCGCATCGCGGTAGAACACGCGCAGGCCGGCCTGCGCGCGGGGGCGCGGGGCCAGGCGCAGGGTGGCCTCGACGATCAGCGCCAGGGTGCCTTCGCTGCCGACGATCAGGTGGGTGAGGTCGTAACCGGTGGCGTCCTTGGTCCACGGGCCTCCGCAGCGGATGACCTCGCCGGTGCCGGTGACCGCCACCAGCCCGAGCACGTTGTCGCGGGTGGCGCCATATTTCACCGCGCGCGGGCCGCCGGCATTGCAGGCGAGGTTGCCGCCGATGGTGCAGCGCTCGGCGCTGGAAGGGTCGGGCGCCCAGAACAGCCCGTGCGGGTGCAGCGCCTGCTGCAGGTCGCCGTTGAGCACGCCGGGCTGCACCACCGCGCAGCGGTCGTCCGGGTCGATCGACAGGATCCGCGCCATCCGCGCGAAGGACACCACCACCCCGCCGGCGAACGGCACCGCGCCGGCCACGGTGCCGGTGCCGGCGCCGCGTGCCACCACCGTCACGCCCCGGGCACGGCACGCGCGGACCACGGCGGCGACCTGGGCGGTATCGGCGGGCATGGCCACCCCATCGGGCAGGGCCGATTGCCGTGAATCGTCCGCGCCGTGGGCCTGGCGCGCGGCCAGGCCGGTGTGCCAGCCGTCGGCGCCGAGCAGGGCGGACAGTTCTTCGTGCAGGGAAGCGGGCAGGGCGGGCATCGGCCGATTGTAGGCGCCGGCGCGCGTTTCAGCCCTCGCCGGGGCGGAACGCATCCTTGAGCCAGTCGATCCGCGGCGCCTGCGGATCGCCGCTGGCGTCGGCGACGTCGAAGCGGCACGGCCACTGCGACACACGCGGGTGCGAGGCGAGGTAGAGCTCGGCGGCGCGCACCAGGCGCCGGCGCTTGCCGGCATCGACCGAGGCGAAACCTCCGCCGAACACGCTCCCGGCGCGGTAGCGCACCTCGACGAAGACCAGGGTCTGGCCGTCGCGCATCACCAGGTCCAGTTCGCCGCCGCGGTAGCCGACATTGGCGTCCAGGGTATGCAGGCCCGCCGCTTCTAGGTACGCGCGCACCGCGGCCTCGACCCGGGCCCCGCGCGCGCGCCGGTCCAGCGGTCCATCGCCCGTCCCTGGGCGGCGCACGGTCACCGGATCAGGGCGCCAGCGGTACCGGCTCGCCACCGCTGAAGGTGGCCCAGGCCGGCTGCCGCACGACATTGCCGAAGCCGTCCAGGCGCAGGTCGCCGGTGGCGCCGCGCAGCTGGCCGTCGGCGCGGGTGGCCAGCCGCTCCAGATAGGCGGCGATGCGCCAGGCGTCATGGCCGAAGGCGAACAGGCGGGCGGCCGGGCCGCGCGCGGTCGGCAGCATCTCCGCCGCGCGCGAGGCCGACGGCAGCCCGGTGGTGCCGCGCGCGGGCCACGCCTCGGTGGGATACACGATGCCGTCCAGCACCCGGTCCTCCTCGGCCTTGCCGGTGCCGGACCCCAGCTGCGAGGTGGCCACGCGGGTACGCGAGGCGAACCCGGCCAGGGCCAGCTGCGGCGCCAGGGCCCGCGCCTGCGGTCCGCGCAGGGCCAGGAACACCGAGTCGGCGCCCGCCGCGGCCGCCTGCACCAGCGCGGCGGAGAGGTCGCCCGGCTGTTCGCCGACCGACACGGTCGAAGCGACCTTGCCACCACGCTCGGTGAGCCGGGTGCGGAAGGCCTCCACCGCACGCAGCGCGTTCTCGTCGTGGCCGGCCAGGACCAGCACGTTGCGCCGCTCACGTGCCACCAGGTAGTCGGCGGCGGCCTGGCCATCGTCCTCCGGCGCCAGCGAGAACATCGCGTGGCCCGGCGGCGGGGCGGCGGTGCCGCGGTTGAGGGCCAGGCTGGGCACCGCCAGGTCGCCACCGCCATAGAGCGCGCTGACCTCGTCGCGGCCCAGCGGGCCGACCACGAAATCGCTGCCCCCGGCGACCGCGCGTGCATACGCGGACTGGGCGCCGGCGGGCGTGCCGGCGGTGTCGTAGAAGATGACGTCGGGGCGCTGCCGGCCTTCGGCGTAATAGCCGGCCAACAGGCCGTCGCGTACCGGCGCGGCGGCGGTGGCCAGCGGGCCGGACAGCGGCAGCAGCACGGCCAGGCGGGTGGGCGGACGGTAACCGTCGGCCGCCGCCGGCGCGCGCGAGTCGAAGTTCCAGTTGCCGCCGCGGTCGAACGCGCGCGGCAGCGGCAGGCCGCGCTGCACCAGCGCGCGGGCGGCGAAGTTGTAGAGCGGGTCGCCCTCGGCCAGGGCGCCGGCCTGGGCGGACAAGCCGGCATCGTCGAGCGAGGCCAGCAACCGCTCGATCTGGCGCCGGTTGTCCTGGCGCGCCTGCGCCGCCAGCCCGGCATCGGCCCGGGCGCGGGCGGCCGCGGCACCGGCGGCATCGCCGGCTGCTTCGCGCGCCAGCGCCAGGGCCATGAGCCAGCGGGTCTGCAGGGCCGCTGGCAGCTGGGCCAGGTCGCCCGTGGCCAGGGCGGTGGCGGCATCGGCGGGGCGTGCGTCCTGCACGGCCAGCTCGGCGTTGAGCAGCGCCAGGCGGCTGCGGCTGGCGCCGGTGACCCGGCGGACATCGACCTGCGCCAGGGTGCTGCGCGCACGGGCCGCGTCGCCGGCCTCATGCCAGGCGAACGCGGCATCGGCCAGCAGGGACGCGCGCCGCGCGCCACTGGCGGCGGCCGCCTGGGCCTCGAGCTGGCTGGCGGCTTCCCGGGCCTGGCCCTGTTCCAGCAGGGCCAGCGCCGAGGTGTACTCCGGGGCGGACGGCGCGGTGGCCACGCTGGCACAGCCGGCAACCAGCAGCAGGGCCAGGCAGGGCGCCAGCCGGCGCAGGCGCGGGAAAGGCGGGTTCAGCGGCGCGGAGTTCGGCATGTCCATCCGTAGGGCCGGGGCAGGTCGGGGAAAGGGCTTAGGATTCTACCTTTCCCCCGCTTCCCGGACCCGTGATGCCCGTTGCCACCCTGCATGTCGTCGCAACGCCCATCGGCAACCTTGGCGACCTGGCGCCGCGGGCGCAGCAGGTATTGCGCGAAGTCGCGGCGATCTGCGCCGAGGACACCCGGCGCAGCGGCCAGCTGCTGGCGCACTTCGGCATCTCCACCCCGCTGGTGGCGCTGCACGAGCACAACGAGCAGCAGCTCGCCGGCCGGCTGGTGGCGCGGCTGCTGGCCGGCGAATCCCTGGCCCTGGTGAGCGATGCCGGCACCCCCCTGGTGAGCGATCCGGGATACCGCCTGGTGCGCGCCGCGCGCCAGGCAGGGGTGCGGGTGAGCCCGGTGCCGGGGCCGTCGGCGCTGATCGCCGCCTTGAGCGTGGCCGGCCTGCCCAGCGACCGCTTCGCCTTCGAGGGTTTCCTGCCGGCCAAGGCCAGTGCCCGGCGTGACCGCCTGGCCGCCCTGGCGGGCGAGCCGCGGACCCTGGTGTTCTACGAGTCCTCGCACCGGATCGAGGAGTCGCTGTCGGACCTGCGCCAGGCCTTCGGCGAGGACCGGCCGGCGGTGCTGGCGCGCGAACTGACCAAACTGTTCGAGACCGTGCTCGACGGCACCCTGGCCGACCTGCACCGGCGGGTCCAGGACGACCCGGACCAGCGAAAGGGCGAGTTCGTCGTGGTTGTGCAGGGCGTGGGCGAGGACGCCGACGCCAGGCTGGCCGAAGGTCGCCGGGTCCACGCCATCCTGGCCCGGCAGCTGCCGCCGTCCGCGGCGGCCCGGCTGGCGGCCGAGATCACCGGCGCGCCACGCAAGGCGCTCTACGGCGCAGGCCCCGGGGAGTAGCTGCGGCTGCGTGCCAGGGCTGGAGAAGCGGCCCCGAGTCGTCGGCTCCGGAAGCGGGCTACCCCGCTGCCCGCATCCCCTGGTGGTTACACAGGTATGCAGGCCCTGTCCTTGTGGCCGGACCGTTTGCCCCAGGCCCCCTTGGTAAGGGGGCCGCCGCGGCAGCGGCGGGGGATTGGAGGCGAAGATTCGCGGGGCCCGCGCTTTGCTTCGGCAAAGCGTGGGGTATTCGTACGGCGAAGCCGTACAATACGTCCCGCGGAGTCGGCCAGGCAGTCGCGTCATGCGCAAGCATGCCGAGGAAAGTCCGGGCTCCACAGGGCACGGTGCCAGGTAACGCCTGGGCGGCGCGAGCCGACGGAAAGTGCAACAGAGAGCAGACCGCCGATGGCCCGGCGCGCCGCAAGGCGGGTCGGGATCAGGCAAGGGTGAAACGGTGCGGTAAGAGCGCACCGCGAGCCTGGCAACAGGCCGGCACGGCAAACCCCACCGGGAGCAAGACCAAATAGGGAGGCAATGCCGCGGCCCGCGGTGCCTCCGGGTAGGTTGCTTGAGCGTCGCGGTGACGCGGCGCCTAGAGGAATGACTGTCCACGACAGAACCCGGCTTACCGGCCGGCTCCGCACCTCTTCCTGACGGCCCCGCCCAGCGCGGGCCCGTGCCCATCGCACGGACTTTCGGTTCACCCGCGCGTGAGCATGCGGTGCCGGATCCCTGCAGCTTGCGCAGTGCCCACGGCAAGTCCGGGTCCCGGGGCCACGCATCCAGAACGTCTACACAAGCCCTTAACGGACCCGTATGGGAGTCCGAATCTCAAAATTTGAGACTAAACAGCCACTTGTGGAAAACCCTTGAACTTGTCTGTGAACATCTTCGCAAACCATTGACGCGACAGGCGATTTCGCCGTCTACAGCCTGTTGACAACCCTGTTGGTGGTGCTAAGGTGGGCGCCAGTGGGAAACCCGGGGTATTCGTGGTTTTCCGTGGATCAGAACCCCCCCCCTCCAGCCACCGATGCGGGTAGTGCGAAGTGTTCCAGGGCGAGACCGCCATCACAGTGGACGACAAGGGACGGGTGGCCATTCCCACGGCCTACCGTGATCTGGTCGCGCGCGAGTGTGGCAACCGCCTGGTGATCACCTACAACCCGTTCGAGGCCGGCTCCCTCTGCCTGTATCCGCAGGCCGAATGGGAGCGGGTGCGCGACTCGGTCAACAAGCTGCCCAGCACCCGCTCGGCGCACCGGCAGCTGCAGTTGAAGCTGGTCGGTGCGGCCAGCCCGGTGGAACTGGACGGCAACGGCCGCATCTCCATTCCCGCCAGCCACCGCAGTGCGGTCGGTATCGAGAAGAAGGCGGTGCTGCTGGGCATGGGTGACAAGTTCGAACTGTGGAGCGAGCAGGCGCACCACGCCCAGATCCGCCGGACCCTGTCCGACGAGGACCTGAGCGAGCACATGCTCGACCTGAGGTTGTGATGGCGGGGGACCGGATGCGGACCACGCAGCCCGGCCTCCCCGCGGACCCGTCTGTGCCGGCGGTGCACCTGCCGGTGCTGTTCGCAGAGGTCATGGAAGGTCTGCGCGTGGTGCCCGAAGGCCGCTACCTGGACGGCACCTTCGGCCGAGGTGGCCATGCGCGTGGCGTGCTGGAACGACTCGGCCCCGGAGGCCGCCTGCTGCTGATGGACAAGGATCCCGAAGCCATCGCCGAAGCCGAGGCCCGATTCGCGGCCGACCCGCGCGTGGCCATCCGCCGCGGCAGCTTCACCGGCATGGCGCACTGGGACCTGGCGCGCGGGCTGGACGGCATCCTGCTGGACCTGGGCGTGTCCTCGCCGCAGCTGGACGTGGCCGCGCGCGGCTTCTCCTTCGGCAAGGACGGCCCGCTGGACATGCGCATGGACCCGGACTCGGGGCAGAGCGCGGCGCAATGGCTGGCCTGTGCCGAGGAACGCGAGATCGCCGACGTGCTCTGGACCTATGGCGAGGAGAAGGCCAGCCGTCGGATCGCCCGGGCGATCGTCGCCACCCGCGGCCAGCAGCCGCTGACCCGCACCGCGCAGCTGGCGGAGCTGATCGGCAGCGTGGTCCCCCGCGGCAAGGACCGCAGCAACCCGGCCACCCGCAGCTTCCAGGCCATCCGCATCCACATCAACCGCGAGCTGGCCGACCTCGAGGCCGGGCTGGACGCGGCGCTGGCCGCGCTGGGCCCCGGTGGCCGGCTAGCGGTGATCAGCTTCCATTCCCTGGAAGACCGCATGGTCAAGCAGTTCATCGCCCGCCATGCCAAGGCCCCGCCGGCCAACCGCCGCCTGCCCGAGGCGGAAGTCTTCGTGCCGCGGCTGGCGGCGCTCGGTGGCGCGATCCGCGCCGGCGAGCAGGAGCTGCAGGCCAACGTGCGCGCCCGCAGCGCGGTGCTGCGCGTGGCCGAGAAGCTGGACGCGCAGGGGAGGCGGGCGGCATGACCCGGTTCCTGTCCGCGATCGTCCTGCTGGCCGTGGTCGCCACCGCGATCGCGGTGGTCTACGAGCGCTACCGCCACCGCCAGCTGTTCGTGGAGCTGACCCGGCTCGAGCGCGAGCGCGACGAGCTCAACATCGAGTTCGGCCGCCTGCAGCTGGAGCAGGCCACGTGGGCGCAGGCCAACCGCATCGACCAGGTCGCGCGCGAGCGTCTGGGCATGGAGTTCCCCGCCGCCGCCGACATCGTGGTGGTACGCCCGTGAGCGAGCGCCGCCCCGTGCGCAACCGCAGCCGCCCCAGCTTCAGCCTGCGCGGCCGGATGATGCTGGTCGCCGTCGCCCTGGGCCTGTGCTCGGTGGCGCTGGTCGGCCGTGCGGCGTGGGTGCAGCTGGTGGACGCGGACTTCTACCAGCGCCAGGGCGAGGCGCGTTTCGTGCGCGAGATCCCGATCCCGACCTCGCGCGGCATGATCACCGACCGCAACGGCGAGCCGGTGGCCGTCTCCACCCCGGTGGAGTCGATCTGGGCCAATCCGCAGGAGCTGCTGCGCTATCCGGACCGCCTGCCGGAGCTGGCCAGGGTCCTTGGCGTGCCACTGGACGAACTGACCACGCGCCTGTCGCAGCGCGCCGACAAGGAGTTCGTCTACCTCAAGCGGCGCATCAATCCCGACCAGGCCAGGGCGATCCTGGCGCACAACGTGCCGGGCGTGTTCTCCCAGCGCGAGTTCCGCCGCTTCTACCCGCAGGGCGAGGCGATGGCGCACGTGCTGGGCTTCACCAACATCGACGACCGCGGCCAGGAGGGCCTGGAGCTTGCGTTCGACGAGTGGCTGCGTGGCAAGCCCGGCGCCAAGCGCGTCATCCGCGACCGCCACGGGCGCATCGTGGAGAGCATCGAGCTGGTGCGCGCGGCCGAGCCCGGCAAGGACCTGGTGCTGAGCATCGACCGCCGGATCCAGTACCTGGCCTACCGCGAACTGCGCGCGGCGCTGGACGCCCACCAGGCCGCGGCCGGCTCGGTGGTGGTGCTGGACGTGGCCACCGGCGAGGTGCTGGCGATGGTCAACCTGCCCAGCTACAACCCCAACTCGCCCGGTGGCGTGAGCCCCGACGCACGGCGCAACCGCGCCGTCACCGACCTGCTCGAGCCCGGCTCGACGATGAAGCCGATCACCATCGCCGCAGCGCTGGAGAAGGGCGTCATCACCCCCACCAGCAGCTTCGACACCAACCCGGGCTGGATCCCCAACGGGCGCTTCAAGACCAGCGATTTCCGCAACTACGGCGTGCTGGACACCGCCGGCATCATCACCAAGAGCTCCAACGTGGGCTCCTCGATGGTGGTGCACAAGCTGGAGGACCGGTACTTCTACCAGTTCGTCCACAACATGGGCTATGGCCGCAGCACCCAGAGCGGGTTCCCGGGCGAGGCTGCCGGGCTGCTGCCGGAACCGTCGCGCTGGTCGGGCACCGACAAGCAGGTGATGTCGTACGGCTACCGCATGGCGGTCACCCCGATGCAGATCGCGCATGCCTACGCGACCCTGGGCAACCATGGCGTCTCGGTCCCGCCGACCTTCGTCAAGGGCCATGCCGGCGACGCGCGCGAGGTGCTCTCGCCCAAGGTCGCCGGCGAGGTGATGCGGATGATGCAGACCGTCACCGAACCCGGCGGCACCGGCACCCGCGCGGCGATCCTCGGCTACCACGTGGCCGGCAAGTCCGGTACCGCGCGCAAGGCCTCCGGCGGCAGCTACGCGCGCCGCTACCTGGCGTTCTTCGCCGGTGTGGTGCCGGTGGAAAACCCGCGCTTCGCCACCGTGGTGGTCCTGGATGATCCGGACACCTCCAAGGGCGGTTCGACCTATGGCGGCGGCTGGGTGTCGGCGCCGGTGTTCCAGCGGGTGATGGACGGCGCCCTGCGGCTGATGGACGTGCCGCCGGACGACATCGAGACCTGGCTGGCCGCGCAGGCCAAGGGCGATGCCAAGCGCAACGCCGCGGTGCCGGCGCTGCCGGCGGCGCTGGAGGACGTGGAGCACATCGACGACGCGGCGCTGGACGCGGTCATTCCGCCGGCGATGGGCGGCGGGGGTGCCGCGCCATGAGCCGTTCCATGCCGCTTTCGCGCCTGCTGCCCGACGTCGCGTTGCCCGGCGAGGTCACCGTGTCCGGGCTGGTGATGGACAGCCGCCAAGTGTGCGCCGGCGATGCATTCGTGGCGATCGCCGGGTTTGGTACCCATGGCCTGGCGTTCGCCGGCCAGGCCCGCGAGGCCGGCGCCGCGGCGATCCTGTTCGAACCACCGGCCCCGGCCGGATATCCGGCCCCGGACGGCGCCATCGCCGTGCCCGGGCTGCGCGCGCGCCTGGGTGCGATGGGCGACCTGTTCCATGGGCATCCCTCGGACGCGATGACGATGGTCGGCGTCACCGGCACCAACGGCAAGACCTCCACGGTGCAGCTGCTGGCCCAGGCCTGGCACCTGCGGGGCGTGCGCAGCGGCAGCGTCGGGACGCTTGGCGCGGGCCTGCACGGCGAGGTCAGGCCCACCGGGTTCACCACGCCGCTGGTGCTGGACATGCACGCCCTGCTGGGCGGGCTGCGCGATGCGGGAGCGGAAGCGGTGGCGATGGAGGTCAGCTCGCACGCGCTGGACCAGGGGCGCGTGGATGGCGTGCATTACGACGTGGCCGCCTTCACCAACCTCACCCGCGACCACCTGGACTACCACGGCGACATGGAGGCCTATGGCCAGGCCAAGTCGAAGCTGTTCTTCCGCGAGGGCCTCAAGGCGGCGGTGCTGAACCTGGACGACCCCTACGTGCGCGCGCTGGCCGGACGGTTGCCCGAGGGCGTGCGCGTGCTGGGCGTCAGCTCCCGCGGGCATGCGGATGCGGTGCTGCAGGCGCGCGCGCTGCGCTTCGACGCCCGCGGCATCGGCTTCGAGCTGTGCGCCGGCGACCAGGCGCACCCGGTGCAGTCGCCGCTGCTGGGCCGCTTCAACGTCGACAACCTGCTGGCCGTCGCCGGCGTGCTGCATGCGCTGGGCGACAGCGCCGGCGCGGTCGCCGGCCTGCTGTCGCAGCTGCAGCCGGTGGCCGGGCGGATGAACCGCCTCGGCGGCGACGGCGTGCGCCCGCTGGTGGTGGTGGACTACGCCCACACGCCCGACGCGCTGGAGCAGGCCCTCTCCAGCCTGCGCGCACATGCGCGCTCGCGCCTGACCTGCGTGTTCGGCTGCGGCGGCGAGCGTGACAGCGGCAAGCGCCCGATGATGGCGCGCATCGCCGAACAGCACGCCGACCAGGTCGTGGTCACCGACGACAACCCGCGGGGCGAGGACGGCGCGGCGATCGTTTCCGGCATCCTCGCCGGCTTCTCCCGCCCGCAGGCGGTGCAGGTGCAGCGCGACCGCGCGATCGCCATCGCCGACGCGATCGCCCGGTCCGGTCCGCAGGACGTGGTCCTGGTGGCCGGCAAGGGCCACGAACCCTACCAGGAGATCGCCGGGGTGCGGCATCCGTTCGATGACACCGCCGTGGCCGGCGAAGCGCTTGCCCGCTGGAACGGAGGCGGGGCATGAAGCGCACACCGCTGTCGCTGGTGGCGCACTGGGCCGGCGGCGAGCTGCACGGCGAGGACGTGACCGTGGATGCGATCGCCCACGACACCCGCGCTCTGTGCGCCGGCAGCCTGTACGTGGCCCTGCGCGGCGAGCGTTTCGACGGCCACGACTTCGCCGCCGACGCGCTGGCCCGCGGCGCGGTCGCGCTGCTGGTCGAGCGCCTGCTGGAGGTGGACGCGCCGCAGGTGCTGGTGGACAGCAGCGAGCAGGCGCTGGCGCGGATCGCGGCCGGCATGCAGCGCGGCCGCGGCGCGCGGGTCGTGGGCATCACCGGCAGCAACGGCAAGACCAGCGTCAAGACCCTGGTGCTGTCGGTGCTGCAGCAGGCCGGCCGCGCCTACGCCAACCCCGGCAACCGCAACAACGAGATCGGCCTGCCCCTGGCGGTGATCGACGCCCCCGAGGATGCCGACTTCGCCGTCTACGAGATGGGCGCGGGCAAGCCCGGGGACATCGCCTACCTGGCCGCCATCGCCGTGCCGGACGTGTCGCTGGTCAACAACGTCGCCGCCGCCCACCTGGAGCGGATGGGCGACCTGCTCGGCGTGGCCACCACCAAGGGCGCCATCTACGCCGCGCTGCCGGCCGGCGGCACCGCGGTGGTCAACGCCGACGACGCCTTCGGCAGCTGGTTCGAGCAGCAGGTGGTGCGCGCGGCCGACAGTGGCCGGGCGTTGCTGCGGTTCGGGCTGGAGCCCGGCGCCGAGGTGACCGCGCGCGAAGTGCGCTGCGGCCCGGAGGGCAGCCGCTTCGTGCTGGTCACCGCGCAGGGCGAGGTGGCGGTCGAGCTGGCGCTGCCGGGCCTGCACAACGTCCGCAACGCGCTGGCCGCCGCTGCGATCGGCCTGGCCTGCGGGGTTCCGCTGGCCGGCATCGCCGCCGGGCTCGCGCAGTCGCGTCCGGTCGCCGGGCGCCAGGTCGCCCACGGCCTGGCCGGCGGGGTGGTGCTGGTGGACGACAGCTACAACGCCAATCCCGGTTCTGTCGCCGCGGCGATCGATGCGCTGGCGGCCAGCGGCGACGACGCCTGGCTGGTGCTGGGCGACATGCGCGAACTGGGGCCGGGGGGGCAGACCCTCCATGCCGACGCCGGTGCCCGCGCGCGCCAGGCCGGCATCGGCCGGCTGTACACGCTGGGCACGCTCAGCGCCGCGGCCGCGCAGGCCTTTGGCGAGGGCGCGGCCCACTTTGACAGCCACCAGGCGCTGGCTGCGGCCCTGGCCGCCGACCTGGCGGCGCGGCCGGCCGGCGCGGCGGACGCCGGGGCCCGGCGCCTGCGGGTGCTGGTGAAAGGATCGCGCGGCAGCGCGATGGACCGGATCGTGAACGCGCTGCTTGCGCAGGGAGACACTACGCATGCTGCTTGAACTGGCGCGTTGGCTGCAGGGCCTGGAGGATTTCTTCGGCCTGTTCGGCTACCTGACCTTCCGCGGCATCCTCGCGGCGCTGACCTCGCTGGCGCTGTCGCTGTGGCTGGGGCCGGCGGTGATCCGCCGCCTGGGGCAGCTCAAGGGCGGCCAGCCGATCCGCAAGGACGGCCCGCAGTCGCACTTCTCCAAGGCCGGCACGCCGACCATGGGCGGCGCGCTGATCCTGATCACCGTGCTGCTGTCGGTGCTGCTGTGGGGCGACCTGCGCAACAAGTACGTGTGGACGGTGCTGCTGGTGATGCTGGCCTTCGGTGCGATCGGCTGGTACGACGACTGGATCAAGATCGTCAAGCGCGACCCCAACGGCCTGAAGTCGCGCTGGAAGTACCTGCTGCAGTCGGTCTTCGGCCTGGCCGCCGGGCTGTACCTGTACCTGTACGCCGACGTGCCGGCAGCCACCACCTTCTACGTGCCGCTGTTCAAGTCGATCGCCCTGCCGCTGGCCGGCATCTCGTTCGTGGCCATCGCCTACTTCTGGATCGTCGGTTTCTCCAACGCGGTCAACCTGACCGACGGCCTGGACGGCCTGGCGATCATGCCCACCGTGCTGGTGGCCGTCGCCCTGGGCGTGTTCGCCTATGCCTCCGGCAACGCGGTGTTCTCCAACTACCTGCAGATCCCGCAGGTACCCGGCGCGGGCGAACTGGTGATCATCTGCACCGCCATCGCCGGCGCGGGCCTGGGCTTCCTGTGGTTCAACACCTATCCGGCGATGGTGTTCATGGGCGACATCGGCGCGCTGGCGCTGGGCGCGGTGCTGGGCACCATCGCGGTGATCGTGCGCCAGGAACTGGTGCTGGTGGTGATGGGCGGCATCTTCGTGATCGAGACCCTGTCGGTGATGATCCAGGTCGCCAGCTTCAAGCTCACCGGCAAGCGCGTGTTCCGCATGGCGCCGATCCACCACCACTTCGAGCTCAAGGGCTGGCCGGAGCCGCGCGTGATCGTGCGCTTCTGGATCATCTCGGTGGTGCTGGTGCTGGTCGGCCTGGCGACGTTGAAGGTGCGCTGATGACCGACGCTTCCCGCCAGGCGACGCGGATGGAGGCCATCGGGGGCCGCTTCGACCCGTGGCTGTGCGCGGCCGCCCTGGCGCTGGCCTGCCTGGGCGTGGTGATGGTCGCCTCGGCGTCGATCGCCATCGCCGAGAACCTCGGTGCCGGGCCGTTCCACTACCTGGTGCGGCACGTGCTGTTCGTGGCCATCGGCGCGGTGCTGGCCGTGGTGGCCATGCGCACCGAGCTGAAGACGGTCGAGAAGTACAACCAGCAGCTGCTGCTGTGCTGCTTCGTGCTGCTGCTGCTGCCGTGGCTGCCCGGCCTGGGCGTGAGCGTCAACGGCGCGCGGCGCTGGATCAACCTGGGGGTCTCGCGGTTCCAGGTGGTCGAGGCGGTGAAGGTGATCTACATCGTGTGGCTGGCCAGCTACCTGGTCCGCTTCCGCGACGAGGTCAACGCCACCTGGCCGGCGATGCTCAAGCCGCTGGGAGTGGCGGTGCTGATGGTTGCCATGCTGCTGGCGCAGCCGGACTTCGGCTCGGCCACGCTGCTGCTGGGCATCACCGCCGGGATGCTGGTGCTGGGCGGGGTCAACCTGCCGCGCATGTCGCTGCCGATCGTGCTCGGCCTGCCGGCGCTGGTGGCGATCGCCATCATCGAGCCGTACCGCATGCGCCGCATCACCTCCTTCCTGGATCCGTGGCAGGACCAGCTCGGCGCCGGCTACCAGCTGTCCAACGCGCTGATGGCCGTCGGCCGCGGCGAGTGGTTCGGCGTCGGCCTCGGCGCCTCGGTGCAGAAGCTCAACTACCTGCCGGAAGCGCATACCGACTTCATCTTCTCGGTGATCGCCGAGGAGCTGGGCTTCGCCGGCGTGTGCGGGGTCATCGCCCTGTTCGCGCTGCTGGTCGGCAGGGCGCTGTACCTGGGCGTCAAGTGCGTGGAGATGCGCCGCCACTTCGCCGGCTATGTCGCCTTCGGCATCGCCCTGTGGCTGGGCATGCAGAGCTTCGTGTCCATCGGCGTGAACCTCGGCCTGCTGCCCACCAAGGGCCTGACCCTGCCGCTGATCTCCTCCGGCGGATCGAGCGTGATGATGACCTGCGCGGCGATCGGCGTGCTGCTGCGGGTGTCCTACGAACTGGAGCGCGCCGAACGCCAGGTCGCGTTCCGCCGCCCCGATGCGCCGCCCGCGGCCGCGGACGACACCGCGCCGGCGCCTGCGCCCCGGGTCGCGGCGGTGCCGGCACCGCGCGTGGCCACCCGCGTGCCTGCCACCGGCCGCGGCACCTCGCGGGTCGAACCGACGTTCGGGGGGTTCGCATGAGCCTTGCCCAGGGCGCCCGTGCGGCCCGTCCGGTGATGCTGATGGCCGGCGGCACCGGCGGCCACATCTTCCCCGCGCTGGCCGTGGCCCAGGAGCTGCGCGACCGCGGCGTCCCGGTGGTCTGGCTTGGCGCGGCCGGCGCGATGGAAACCCGGCTGGTGCCGCAGCACGGCATCGAGATCGATACGCTGCCGGTGGCCGGCGTGCGCGGGAAGGGCGGGGCCACCCTGCTGGCCGCGCCGCTGAAGCTGCTGCGTGCGGTGCGGGCCGCCAGCGCGATCCTGCGCAGGCGCCAGCCGTGCGCGGTGGTCGGCTTCGGGGGCTTCGCTTCCGGGCCCGGCGGCCTGGCGGCGCGCCTGGCCGGCGTACCGCTGCTGGTGCACGAACAGAACCGCGCCCCAGGCATGACCAACCGGGTGCTCGCGCGCCTGGCCCGCCGCACGCTGTCCGGCTTCCCGGGCGCATTCGCCCGCGAGGAGGCGGTGGGCAACCCGGTCCGCGCGGTGATCGCCTCGCTGCCGCCGCCCCAGCAGCGCCTGCAGGACCGCAATGGCCCCCTGCGCCTGCTGGTGCTCGGTGGCAGCCAGGGCGCGCGCGCGCTCAACCAGGCGGTGCCGCTGGCACTGGCCGCGCTCAGCGGCATGGACATCCAGGTGCGCCACCAGTGCGGCGAGCGGCTGCGCGAGGAGGCCGATGCCGCCTATGCGGCCGCCGGGGTGCAGGCCAGCGTGGAGGCCTTCATCGCCGACATGGCCGCCGCCTATGCCTGGGCGGACCTGGTGGTGTGCCGTGCCGGCGCTTCCACCCTGGCCGAGCTGTGCGCGGCGGGCGTGGGCAGCGTGCTGGTGCCGTTCGCCGCGGCGGTGGACGACCACCAGACCCGCAACGCCGAATACCTGGTCGAGCATGGCGCCGCCATCCTGCTGCGGCAGGACGCGCAGCTGGCGGTGAACCTGCAGGGCGCGCTGCGCGCGCTGTCGACCGAGCCCGCCCGCCGGATGGCCATGGCCGTGGCCGCGCGCGGGCTCGCCCGGCCCGACGCGGCCGCGCGCATCGCCGGCATCGTGCTCGACGAGGCACGGCCGCCTTCCGCTTCCACCCACCCTTCCCCTGGAGCTTCCGCATGATCCGCCGCCTACACGACACCGACGACCTGGTGCGCGCCTTCCCGCGCGTGCACTTCGTCGGCATCGGCGGCACCGGCATGAGCGGCATCGCCGAGGTGATGCTGACGCTGGGGTACGAGGTTTCCGGCTCCGACGCGGCGGACAACGCCGCCACCCGGCGCCTGGCCAGCCTCGGCGCACGCGTGGTGCGCGGCCACTCCGCCGCCAACGTGCTGGGCACCGACTGCGTGGTGGTCTCCAGCGCCATCCGCGATGACAACCCGGAGCTGATGGAGGCGCGCAGCCAGCGCATCCCGGTGGTGCCGCGCGCGGCGATGCTGGCCGAGCTGATGCGCTTCCGCCGCGGCATCGCGGTCGCCGGCACCCACGGCAAGACCACCACCACCTCGCTGACGGCCGCGGTGCTGAGCGAGGGCGGGCTGGACCCGACCTTCGTGATCGGTGGCCAGCTGCTGGCCGCCGGTGCCAACGCCAAGCTCGGCGGTGGCCAGTGGCTCGTGGCCGAGGCCGACGAGAGCGACGGCAGCTTCCTGCGCCTGAATCCGCTGGTGGCGGTGATCACCAATATCGACGCGGACCACCTGGAGAACTACGGCAACGATTTCGCGCGGCTGCAGTCGGCCTTCGCCGAGCTGCTGCAGCGGCTGCCGTTCTACGGCCTGGCCGTGCTGTGCATCGACGATCCGGAGGTCGCGCGGCTGGCCGCGGAGACCCCGCGCCACGTGATGACCTACGGCACCGCCGACAACGCCGACGTGCGTGCCGAGGACATCGTCCAGGACGGCCCGCGGATGCGCTTCACCCTGCGCCTGCCGGAGGGCGCGAGCGTGCCGGTGACCCTGGCGCTGCCCGGCCGCCACAACGTGCTCAACTCGCTGGCCGCCGCCGCCGTCGGCTGGCAGCTGGGCGTGGCACCGCAGGCCATCGCCGCGGCGCTGGAAAAGTTCGCCGGCATTGGCCGCCGCTTCAACGACCTGGGCGAGGTCACCACCGCCACTGGCGCGAAGGTGCGCGTGGTCGACGACTACGGCCACCATCCGCGCGAGCTGGCCGCGGTGTTCGCCGCCGCTCGTGGCGGCTGGCCGGAGCGGCGGCTGGTCGTGGCGTTCCAGCCGCACCGGTACAGCCGCACGCGCGACCAGTTCGATGACTTCGCTGCGGTGCTGTCCGAGGCCGACGCGCTTGTCCTAAGCGAGGTGTACCCCGCCGGCGAGGCCCCGATCCCGGGTGCAGACTCGCGTGCGCTGGCACGCGCCATCCGCGCGCGTGGGCGCAGCGAGCCGGTCGTGGTGCCGCAGGTCGCCGACCTGCGCGAAGTCCTGCCGGACGTGCTCCAGGACGGCGACCTGCTGCTGATGATGGGGGCCGGCGACATCGGCCACGTCGCCCAGCAGCTGGCAGGGGAAGGGTTCGTCCGCCGCGAGGTGCAGGCATGAGCAACCCGGTCGCGTCCCCGCGCTTCACCGACCCGGCCGTGTTCGGCCGCGTCGCGGTGCTGATGGGCGGCAGCAGCTCCGAGCGCGAGGTCTCGCTCAACTCCGGCGGCAACGTGCTGGAGGCATTGCGCGCGCGTGGCGTCGACGCCGAGCCGGTTGACGGCATCCCCGCGCTGCTGGAGGCCCTGCGCCAGGGCCGCTTCGCGCGCGTGTTCAACATCCTGCACGGCGGCGACGGCGAGAACGGCGTGGTCCAGGGCCTGCTGCAGGCCATGGGCGTCCCGTACACCGGCGCCGGCGTGCTGGGCTCGGCGCTGACGTTGGACAAGATCCGCACCAAGCAGGTGTGGCTGGCGCTGAACCTGCCGACCCCGCGCTACGTGCGCCTGGATCGCGGTGCCGATGCGGCCACCGTGCACGCAGCCGCACGCAGCCTGGGCCTGCCGGTGATCGTGAAGCCCTCCTGCGAGGGTTCCAGCGTGGGCGTGTCGCGGGTGATGGACGAGGCCGACCTGGACCAGGCGGTGGCCCTCGCCGCGCGCTATCCGGGCGAGCTGCTGATGGAGCAGATGGTGGTCGGCGACGAGCTGACCGTCGGGATCCTCGGCGACGTGGCCCTGCCGTCGATCCGCATCGTGCCCAGGGGCGAGTGGTACGACTACAACGCCAAGTACATCGCCGAGGACACGCAGTACCTGTGCCCCGGCCTGGAAGGCGAGGACGAGCTGCGCGTGCGCGAGCTGGCGCTGGCCGCGTTCCGCGCCGCCGGCTGCAGCGGCTGGGGCCGGGTGGACGTGATGCGCTCGCGGACCACCGGCGCGCCTTACCTGCTGGAGGTCAACACGGCCCCCGGCATGACCAGCCACTCGCTGGTGCCCAAGGCCGCCGGCCAGGTCGGCATCGGCTTCGAAGAGCTTTGCTGGCGGATCCTGGAACAGACGGTGGCCCTCGACGATGGAGGTGCCGCCGCGTGAACGCGCTGCTGCGGATCTCGGCCTGGCTGCTGGCACTGGCGCTTGTCGCGCTGCCGGTAGTGGCCGTGCTCAACGGCTGGGTCGGCGCCGAGCGCTGGCCGCTGTCGCGCCTGCGCGTGACCGGGCAGTTCGAGCGCGTCCAGGACGAACAGCTGCGCGCGGCAGTGGCGCCGTATGCCCGCGCCGGCTACTTCGCGGTCCGGCTGGAGGATGCCCAGCGCGCCGTCGAGCGCCTGCCATGGGTGGAGACCGCCCAGGTCGGCAAGAAGTGGCCGGACGTGCTGGAAGTGAACGTGGTCGAACACCGCCCGTTCGCGCACTGGGGCCAGGACCGCATGCTCTCCGAGCGCGGCCGCCTGTTCCCGCGCCCGGCCGACCTGGCCGACGCCGCGCTGCCGCACCTGGACGGACCGGAAGCGCGCACCGGCGAGGTCGTGGGCGTCTACAACGAGAGCCGCGAGCTGTTCACGCCGCTGGGATACCGCGTCACCCACGTGGCGGTGGACGCGCGTGGCAGCTGGTCGCTGGCCCTGGACAACGGCCTGCAGGTGGTGATCGGTCGCGATGACGCGCGCGCGCGCCTGCAGCGTTTCGCACGGGTGCTGCCACAGCTGCTGGTGCGCCAGGCGCGTCCGCTGGAGCGCGCCGACCTCCGCTACACCAACGGCTTCACCCTGCAGTGGGGCCAGCCGCGCACTTCCTCCACCTCCCCCACTGCGCTTCCGCCGGCCCTGGCCGCGCGCGCGCAGGCAGCACAGGCGAGCAGTACATGAACCGCAAAGGCGACAAGTCCCTCATCGTGGGCCTCGACATCGGCACCTCCAAGGTGGTGGCGCTGGTAGGCGAGTACTCGCCGGGCAACCCGATCGAGGTGATCGGCATCGGTTCCCATGAATCGCGCGGGCTCAAGCGCGGCGTGGTGGTGGACATCGAATCCACCGTCCAGTCGATCCAGCGCGCGGTCGAGGAGGCCGAGCTGATGGCCGGCTGCGAGATCCGTTCGGTCTACGCGTCGATCTCCGGCAACCACGTGCAATGCAAGAACTCGCCGGGCATCGTCCCGATCCGCGAGGGCGAGGTCACGTGGCAGGACCTGGACCGGGTGCTGGACGCGGCCAAGGCGGTGGCGATCCCGGCCGACCAGCGCATCCTGCACGCGATCCCGCGGGAGTACGTGCTGGACGATTCGCAGGAAGGCATCCGCAACCCGGTGGGCATGACCGGCGTGCGCCTCGAGGTACACGCGCACCTGGTCACCTGCGCGCAGTCGGCGGCGCAGAACATCAGCAAGTGCGTGCAGCGCTGCGGCCTGCAGGTGGACGACCTGATCCTGTCCTCGCTGGGCTCCTCGGTGGCGGTGCTGACCGCCGACGAGCGCGAGCTGGGCGTGGTCCTGGTCGACATGGGGGCCGGCACCACCGACATCGCGGTGTTCGTGCAGGGCGCGATCTGCCACACCGCCTCGCTGCCGATCGCCGGCGACCACGTCACCAACGACATCGCGCACATGCTGCGCACGCCGACGCCCGAAGCGGAGCAGATCAAGGTGCGCTACGGCTGCGCGCTGGCCCAGCTGGCCACCGCCGAGGAAAGCATCCAGGTGCCTTCGGTGGGCGACCGCCCGCCGCGGCGCATGCCGCGCGCCTCGCTGGCGCAGGCGGTGCAGGGCCGCTACGAGGAGATCTTCGAGATGGTGCAGGCCGAGTTGCGCCGCTCCGGTTTCGAGGAGCTGGTGCGCGCGGGCATGGTCCTGACCGGCGGCGCCTCGAAGATGGAAGGTGTCATCGAGCTGGCCGAGGAGATGCTGCAGATGCCGGTGCGCATCGGCATCCCGCAGCACGTGTCCGGGCTGGGCGAGGTGGTCGGCAACCCGGTGCACGCCACCGGCGTGGGCCTGCTGCTGATGGGCAGCCAGATCGAGCACCCGCGGCGGCCGGCGCTGCCGAGCGGGCGTGCCGGCAGCTTCCTCAAGAAGCTGCGCAACTGGTATCGCGGAGAGTTCTGAACATACAGGCCGTGGCGCGGGGCGCCACGGGGCAGGCGAAGGGCAGGGTGACGGTTTGCGGCACCGGGGATCCGGTGGCGTGCAGGGCAACAGGGCAGTTACCGACAGACGCCGGAGCACAGAAATCCGGCACTAATAAACGAGGACAACGGACATGGCATGCTTTGAACTGATCGAGAAGATGGCTCCGAACGCGGTGATCAAGGTCATCGGCGTGGGTGGCGGCGGCGGCAACGCGGTCGCGCACATGGTCAACAGCAGCGTCGACGGCGTTGAGTTCATCATCGCCAACACCGACTCGCAGGCGATCAAGAACTGTGGCGCCAAGCTGCAGCTGCAGCTCGGTGGCAACGTCACCAAGGGCCTGGGCGCAGGCGCCAACCCTGAGGTCGGCCGCCAGGCCGCGCTGGAGGACCGCGAGCAGATCATCGCCGCGCTGGAAGGCGCGGACATGGTGTTCATCACCGCCGGCATGGGCGGCGGCACCGGTACCGGCGCGGCGCCGGTGGTGGCCCAGCTGGCCAAGGAAATGGGCATCCTGACCGTGGCCGTGGTCACCAAGCCGTTCCCGTTCGAGGGCCGCCGCCGCATGCAGGTGGCGCTGAAGGGCATCGAGGAGCTTTCGGCCCACTGCGACTCGCTGATCACCATTCCCAACGAGAAGCTGATCACCGTGCTGGGCCGCAACGCGACCATGGTGCAGGCCTTCCGCGCCGCCAACGACGTGCTGCAGGGCGCGGTGCAGGGCATCGCCGACCTGATCGTGCGCCCGGGCCTGATCAACGTCGACTTCGCCGACGTGCGCACCGTCATGTCCGAGATGGGCCTGGCGATGATGGGTTCCGGCAGCGCCCGCGGCGACGACCGCGCCCAGGCCGCCGCCGAGGCCGCCATCCAGAACCCGCTGCTGGACGACGTCAACCTGGCCGGCGCCAACGGCATCCTGGTGAACATCACCGCCGGCCCGGACTTCACCATGGCCGAGTTCGACGAGATCGGCCGTTCGATCGAGGCCTTCGCCTCCGAGGACGCGACCGTGGTGGTCGGCACCGTGCTGGACCCGGAGATGCAGGACGAAGTGCGCGTGACCGTGGTCGCCACCGGCCTGAACCGCGCCGTGGCCCGCCAGCCGGTGCGCGACCGCGAGTTCGGCGGCCGCGACGTCGGCATGCGCCAGGAAGCGCAGCGTCCGATGCGCGTGGTCCGCGACGGCACCACCGGCCTGCCGATCGACGAGGGCTTCGGCTCCGACCCGGTGGCCAACGCGGTCAACGTGCTCGGCCTGCGCCGGCCGGGTTCGGCCACCGGCGTGTCCGCCGGTGGTGCGGCCGCCGCTGCCCCGGCCGCGGCGGACCTGCCCAACGACTACCTGGACATCCCGGCGTTCCTGCGCCGCCAGGCCGACTGACCCATCGCGCCATCCCGCGCGCGGAACGCCATGTCCGCGCTTCGGGCATTGCCCCGCTGCCATCGCCGTGATGGTGCCGGGGCACGTGTGTCCTCCTGCTGCCGGGCCGCAAGGCCCGGCAGGTTTTCCGCGGCCGCCGCCCCTCGGCCCGCATCGCCGCACAGGGGCGGAACCGGCGCCACTGCTGCATCCGGCAGCGTCTGCTCGGCCGGGGTTCACCCGGGCGCATGCTATTCTCGCCGAGCCCAGCGACCCGCCATCCCTGCGTCCCCTCCAGCACATTCCATGACCCGGCAGCGCACCCTCAAGAACACGATCCGCGCCACCGGCGTCGGCCTGCACAGCGGCAGCAAGGTCTACATGACCCTGCGCCCGGCGCCGGTCGACCATGGCATCGTGTTCCGCCGCACCGACCTGGAGCCGGTGGTGGAGGTTCCCGCCGCCGCCTCGCTGGTCACCGAGACCACGCTGTGCACCGGCCTGACCTGCGGCGAGGCCAAGATCCAGACGGTCGAGCACCTGATGTCCGCCGCGGCGGGCCTCGGCATCGACAACATGATCGTCGAGCTGTCCTCGGCCGAGCTGCCGATCATGGACGGATCGGCTGGTCCGTTCGTGTTCCTGCTGCAATCGGCCGGCATCGAGGAGCAGGACGCCCCCAAGCACTTCATCCGGATCCTCAAGGATGTGGAAGTGCGCGACGGCGACAAGGTCGCTCGGTTCTCCCCGCACGACGGCTTCCGCCTGGACTTCACCATCCAGTTCGACCATCCGATGATCCCGGCGCGCCAGTCGCGCCACGTGCTGGACTTCTCCACCGCGGCCTACATCCGCGAGATCTCCCGCGCGCGCACGTTCGGCTTCATGCGCGACCTGGAATACATGCGTGACCTCAACCTCGGCCTTGGCGGCTCGATGGACAACGCCATCGTGCTGGACGAGTTCCGGGTGCTCAACGAGGACGGCCTGCGCTACGCGGACGAGTTCGTGCGCCACAAGATCCTGGATGCCATCGGTGACCTCTACCTGGCCGGCGGCCCGGTGCTTGGCGCATACGAAGGCTTCAAGTCCGGCCATGCGCTCAACAACAAGCTGGCGCGCGCGCTGCTGGCCGATGCCAGCGCATGGGAAAAGGTCAGCTTCGAAGAGGCCGGTGCCCAGGCGCCGCTGACCTACACCGCCGCACTGGCCTGAGCCTGGGGCCTCGCCCGGCCGGCCCGGGCCTTCGCCGCACCCGCTACCGGGCATAACACCTTGTTTTCGCTGCCGATCAGGGCGGCGATCACGCGCCTGGGCGTTCGAAAGGGCGCGCTTGCACCACAAGGGTGCAAATTCATCCTCATCTACAAACCGTGAACCCGATCAGCGAATCGGTTCAACCGTAACGGTTTTTTAACGACCCGCTAACGACGTGAGCGGAATGTGAGGCTAGGATGCCCCCCACTGGTTTCTTGGTTGCGGTATCAATCCGCCGCCCGGCCAGGGGCGGGACCCGGGAGGGGAGGACTTCCGGACCCGTCGGGATCTCCCGGATGGGGATCCCGCAAGGATGCCAATGCGTCGCTCACGGCTTTGCGGGCGGTCGCTGATACCGGGGAGGACGTTGGTTGCGCCACGGGCGGATTCAACGGCACGGTGGTCGTTTTGATGATGACTGCAGTGGGTTTCAGCCCGACGGAGCGGGCCGCATCGAGGAGCTCGGTTTCTGCCAGGCGCAGGCGCGCCCGCCAGACCGGCGAGTCGGTGACAAAAACGAGTTGTCCGCCGGACACGTTGGCCAGCCTGCAGTGGGCTGCCGACCCGGCAGGCAGCAGGGGACGCAATTGCTGGTCCAGCGCATCGAGCCAGAGGGCACGACGCAGGGGAGCGCCAGTTTCATCCGCCAGCGCGGCTTCGGCCGCCGGGCGCGGAACGGTCGCCCTGCGGGCGTTGGGCTTCAAATCAGGCATACCTAAAGCATGAGCTACAAACTGATCGTAAGGAACCCGCAGTCCGGCCACGCTGCCGGGTGGTTGGGCCGCTTGCAGGCCTGGGGCGCGCAGCGCCCGGCCGTGGTCGCCGGCCTCCTGCTGGCGGCAGGCGGCCTGACCGGATTCGGTGCGGCCGCCGGGATCGGCGTGGCCAGCGCGTCCCGCACCGGTGGCGAGCTGGCGCGCCAGCAGCAGGAGCTGGAGCAGGTCCGGCGCCAGTCGCAGCAGGAAATCAACGCCCTGGCTGCGCGCCTGGGCGAGCTGCAGGCCCAGGCCAACCGCCTCAACGCCCTTGGCGAACGCCTGACCGAGGCCGGCAAGCTGGAAGACGGCGAGTTCGACTTCCAGAACTCGCCCGGCCAGGGTGGTGCCGAAGTGGCGCGTGACATGCCGCTGGGCGAGCTGGTCGAGGGCCTGGACGAGGTCGAGCGGCAGTTCGCCGGTTCGGGCCGGCAGCTGGCGGTGATGGAATCGCTGCTGTTCGACCTGGAGCTGGAGTCCAATGCGGTGCCGTCGCGCTCGCCGGTGCGCCGCAGCTACATCACCTCCGGCTTCGGTCGCCGCGCCGACCCGTTCGGCCGCGGTGGCCAGTTCCACAAGGGCATCGACTTCGACGCCAATGTCGGCGACGCGGTGATGGCGGTGGCCGACGGCGTGGTGAGCTTCGCCGATTCGCGCAGCGGCTATGGCAAGACCATCGAGATCGACCACGGCAACGGCTACGTCACCCGGTACGCGCACAATTCGCGGCTGGTGGTGAAGTCCGGCGACCTGGTGCGGGCCGGGCAGGAGGTGGCCAAGGCCGGCTCCACCGGCCGCTCCACCGGCGCGCACGTGCACTTCGAGGTGTGGGAGAACGGCAGCGTGGTCAACCCGCGCAAGTTCCTCGGCGACAACCGCGCCCCGGTGGCGCGACGCAGCCGCGGCTGAACCGGCTTCCGGACCGCCAGGCCCGCCCCACCCGGGGCGGGCCTTTTCGTTTGTGGGCGGCGCTGCGGCGGCGTCCGGCCCGGCGGTGCCTTGAGTTCGGCGGTGGGCGTCCCAAGCTACAATGACCAATTGCCGCGAACGGGGGCAGCGCTCCCGTTCCCGGGCGCCCCCGGGCCGTCCGCGGCGTTCATTCCCAACCGGCCTTTTCGATGATCAACAAACTGCTCACCCGTGTCTTCGGCAGCCGCAACGATCGGCTCCTGCGCCAGCTGGACCGCATCGTCGCCAGGATCAATGCCCTCGAGCCGGAGATGCAGCAGCTCTCCGACGAGGCCCTGAAGGCCAAGACCCCGGAGTTCCAGCAGCGCGTGGCCGGTGGCGAGGCCCTGGACAAGATCCTTCCCGAAGCCTTTGCGGTGTGCCGCGAGGCGAGTCGCCGCGTGCTCGGCATGCGCCATTACGACGTGCAGCTGATCGGCGGCATGGTCCTGCACCTGGGCAAGATCGCCGAGATGCGCACCGGCGAGGGCAAGACCCTGGTCGGCACCCTGCCGGTGTACCTCAACGCCCTGGAAGGCAAGGGCGTGCACGTGGTCACGGTCAACGACTACCTGGCGCGTCGCGACGCGGCGTGGATGGGCCGGCTCTACAACTGGCTGGGCCTGAGCGTGGGCGTGGTCTATCCCGGCATGCCGCACGCGGACAAGAAGGACGCCTACGCGGCCGACATCACCTACGGCACCAACAACGAGTTCGGCTTCGACTACCTGCGCGACAACATGGCGCTGAGCAAGGCCGACCGCTTCCAGCGCGGCCTGCACTACGCGATCGTCGACGAGGTGGACTCGATCCTCATCGACGAGGCGCGCACCCCGCTGATCATCTCCGGACCGGCCGACGATTCCCCCGAGCTGTACATCCGGGTCAACCGCATCGTCCCGCAGCTCAAGCGCCAGGAAGTCGAGGACGGCGTCGGCGACTACTGGGTCGACGAGAAGGGCAAGCAGGTGCACCTGTCCGAAGCGGGCATGGAGCATGCGGAGGAGCTGTTGCGCCGGGCCGGCATCCTCGGCGAGGAAGAGGGCCTTTATGGCGCCAACAACCTTTCGGTGGTCCACCACCTCAATGCCGCGCTGCGCGCGCACGCGCTGTTCCAGCGCGACGTGGACTACATCGTGCGCGACGGCGAGGTGGTGATCGTCGACGAGTTCACCGGGCGTACCCTGGCCGGGCGCCGGTGGTCCGACGGCCTGCACCAGGCGGTGGAGGCGAAGGAAGGCGTGCCGGTGCAGCGTGAGAACCAGACCCTCGCGAGCATCACCTTCCAGAACCTGTTCCGGATGTACAGGAAGCTGTCCGGCATGACCGGTACGGCCGACACCGAGGCGTACGAGTTCCAGAGCATCTACGGGCTGGAGGTGATCGTCATCCCCACCCATCGTCCGATCAAGCGGGTGGACCATCCGGACCAGGTGTTCCTCAACCGCGAGGGCAAATTCCGCGCGGTGCTGGCCGACATCCAGGACTGCCATGCGCGTGGCCAGCCGGTGCTGGTCGGCACCACCTCAATCGAGACCTCCGAACTGCTGTCCAACTTCCTGCGCGAGTCGGGCGTCGCGCACGAGGTGCTCAACGCCAAGCAGCACGAGCGCGAGGCGCACATCGTCGCAAACGCCGGCCGCCCCGGCGCGGTCACCATCGCCACCAACATGGCCGGCCGCGGTACCGACATCGTGCTCGGCGGTTCGCTGGAAACCGAGATGCAGGCGCTGGAGGAGGAGGCAGGCGAGGGCGAGCGCGCCGCGCTCAAGGCGCAATGGCAGGAGCGGCATGACGCGGTGAAGGCCGCCGGCGGCCTGCACATCATCGGCACCGAGCGCCACGAATCGCGTCGCATCGACAACCAGCTGCGTGGCCGTTCCGGCCGCCAGGGCGACCCGGGTTCTTCCCGCTTCTACCTGTCGCTGGAAGACAACCTGATGCGCATCTTCGCCTCCGACTGGGTGCAGAAGGCCATGCGCATGATGGGCATGAAGGAGGACGACGTCATCGAGGACCGCCTGGTCAGCCGCCAGATCGAGAAGGCGCAGCGCAAGGTGGAAGCCCACAACTTCGATATCCGCAAGAACCTGCTGGATTTCGACGACGTCAACAACGACCAGCGCAAGGTGATCTACGCCCAGCGCGACGAACTGCTGGACGCCGAGTCGGTCAAGGAGAACGTCGACGGCATCCTCGGCGACGTGGTCAACGAAATCGTGACCCGCTTCGTGCCGGCCGAATCGGTGGACGAGCAGTGGGACCTGCCGGGCCTGGAGGCCACGCTGGAGGCCGAGCTCGGCCTGGTCCTGGACCTGCAGGGCCTGTCGCGCACCAGCGAGGAGCTGGACGCGGAGGCGATCGAGCGCCATGTGCTGGATGCGGTGGTGGCGCTGTTCGCCCAGAAGGAGCAGCAGCTCGGCGCCGAGACCGCGCGCGCGCTGGAGAAGCACATCATGCTGACCGTGCTCGACCAGGGCTGGAAGGAGCACCTGGCGCGGATGGACTACCTGCGCCAGGGTATCCATCTGCGCGGCTATGCGCAGAAGCAGCCGAAACAGGAGTACAAGAAGGAGGCCTTCGAGCTCTTCTCGGAGATGCTGGACAACGTCAAGCGCCAGGTGGTCACCCTGCTGGCGCGCGTGCGCATCCGCAGCGAAGAGGAGGTCGCGGCGCTGGAAGCGCAGGAGCGTGCGCAGGCCGAGGCCAAGCTGCGCGCGGCGCAGTTCCAGCACGCCAATGCCGGCGGCTACGGCACCGAGGACGAGGTGGCCGGGATCACGGGCCAGCCGGCGCCGGTGGCGGCGGCCGCGGGCACCGTGACCCGCGAGGAGCCCAAGGTCGGCCGCAACGACCCTTGCCCGTGCGGCAGCGGCAAGAAGTACAAGCACTGCCACGGCCAGCTGGGCTGAGGCGGGGGGGGCGGCAACCGGGCCGGCCGCTGCATCCAGGGACGCCCCCGCAAGGGGGCGTTCGTGTTTGGGGGGCTGTGATCGGACCCCATCTGGCCAGCGACCATGGCCGACAAGGCCGCATGCTGCCTGCAGGCTCCGCGGCCTGATCGGCTCGGCGTGTGCCATGCGCGGATGCACTGCGCTTGCCCGGGTCACGCGGGCCGGGGATGCCCCGGACACGGCCGCAGGCCCGCTCCGGGGCGGACCTGCGGTGGCGGCGACCGGCCCTGCACACGCCATCCCGGCGCGGGCTTTCCAAACCCGGCTACGGACTGTGGGACGACGGGCGGCCGCCGCCGCGAAGGCCGCCGGCCGCATCGGCGGGCGAGGCGGGCTGGCCGTCACGGCCGCGCATGCGCTGTGACGGTCATCGGGATTCGGTGCACCGCGATCGGGCGTAAGGCCGGGGAGGCTGCCGGCGCGGGCGTTGTCCCGGTTAAGCTCTGGGCATGGAGGCACCCTTGCGATCGATCCACGTGGTGGCCGGCGTCATCAGCGACGTCCGCGGCCGCATCCTGCTGACCCGCCGCGGCGAGGACAGCGACCTGGCCGGCCTGTGGGAGTTTCCCGGAGGCAAGCGCGAGCCGGGCGAGACCTCGCAGGCCGCGCTGGTGCGCGAGCTCGAAGAGGAGCTTGGCATCGAGGTGGAGGTGGGCGAACGCCTGATCGAAGTGCCGCAGCAGTATCCAAGCAAGCGCCTGCGCCTGGAGGTGTTCCGTATCGCGCGCTGGAAGGGCAGCCCGCGTGGACGCGAGGGCCAGGCCATGACCTGGGTCGACCCGGAGCGCCTTTCGCGCTACTCCATGCCGTCGGCGGACATCCCGGTAGTGGGCGTGTTGCGGCAGCCGGGCCTTTACCTGGTCACGCCGCCGCCGGCGGACGACGTTCCTGCCTGGCTCGGGTCGCTGGAAGCAGCGCTGGCCCAGGGGGTGGGCAGGGTGCAGCTGCGCGCCCCCGGGCTGGGCGCCGACCAATGGCGCGCGTTGGCCCACGCGGCCCATGCGGCCTGCCAGCGTAGCGGCGCCGAACTGCTGCTCAACCGCGACATCGGGCTGGCGCGCGAACTTGGCACCGGCGTGCACCTGGGCAGCGAGCAGCTGCGCGAGCTCCAGCGGCGGCCGTTGCCACCCGGCCAGCGGGTGGCCGCCTCGTGCCATACGCTTGCCGAACTGCAGGCCGCACAGGCGCTTGGGTGCGACTTCGCGGTGCTCGGGCCGGTGCAGCCGACGGCGACCCATCCCGGCGCCGAGCCGCTGGGATGGGAGCGGTTCGCCGAGCTGCGCCAGCACGTGGGCCTGCCCATCTACGCCATCGGCGGCCTCGGCCCGGACGACGTCGCGACCGCGCGCGGACAAGGGGCGCAGGGCATTGCCGCGATCCGGAGCCTATGGCCCTGAGGTCCCGCCGCGCGTAGCCGCCTCCGCCCGGCGGGCAGGCGGAAGGTGTGCCTACCGGCGGGCGGATGAGGGTGGATCCACCACGCCCGGCGCGCGCCGGGCGCGCGCGGGCGGCCCGTTGGATCGCAGCGCCGATAGTCCAGACGGGGGAGCCGGACGGGTGCGGCGGGCGGGGCGGATGGGGCTCCAGCGTCGGGTCCGGGCCGACGGCGCGCGGTGGGGTCCCCGGACGGCGGGCTGCGCCCGGCGGGGGACGGGAGCGACCCGCTCCCTCGCTCCGCCGGGACGGTGCGCGCCACGGCGCTGCCCCCGGCCTGGCAGCGCAGAGCCTGCGGTGCCGTTACGGGGCCGGTACGTGGGTGCCGGCCATGTCCCGGTAGCGGCGGTCCAGGTCGGCGACGAGGGCGTCCAGGTGAGCGGGATCTCCATCGTTCAGGACCACGTCGTCGGCGATCGCCAGGCGCGCCTGGCGCGACGCCTGGGCGGCGATCATGCGCCCGGCCAGCTCCGCGTCGATACCGTCGCGGCGCATCAGCCGGGCGTGCTGCAGCGCCTCGGGAGCGTCGACGACCAGGATCCGGTCCAGCCACGGGTAGACCGGATGGTGGCCCGGGCGCGGCTGGCCCGGTGCGTCGCTGCCTGCGGCCGGTGCGAGGTCCGGCGGAAAAGGGCGTGCAGGCATGCCGCCCTCGTCCCGCCGGTTCCAGGCCTCCGCCAGCAGCGGAATGGCGGCGATCGCATAGGGTCCCGGTGCCGCACGGCAGCGGGCTTCGAGCACGGTGCGGATGGCCGGATGAGTGATCGCTTCGAGGGCTTCGCGCGAGGCGGGGTCGGCGAAGACCCGTTCGCGCAGCCGCCGGCGGTCGAGGCTGCCATCGGCCTGCAGCACGTCCTTGCCGAACTGATCCGCGATGCGTGCCAGCGCCGGCTGGCCCGGCGCCACCACCTCGCGTGCCACCACGTCCGCATCGACCACGTGCACGCCCCTCGCCTCGAAGCGCCGGGTCAGCTCGCTCTTGCCGGAGGCCACGCCGCCGGTGAGGCCGATGATGAAGCCGCTCATGGCCGGCTCAGTAGTGGTAACGGCACTGGGCGATCTCCAGCTGCTGCGCCTGGCCTTGGCCGGCTACCCGGTACACAAGCCGGTCTTCCAGGGTGATCCGGCGCGACCACCAGCCCTTCAGGTCTCCCTTCAGGGGTTCTGGCTTTCCCGTGCCCTGGAAAGGGTTGCGCGTGCATTCCTTCAGCAGCGCATTGACGCGCTCCAGGATATTGCGGTCGTGCTCCTGCCAGTGCAGATAGTCCTCCCAGGCCTGGTCGGAAAAGACCAGCCTCACGGCACGAGTGGACTGCGCTCGTTACCGTCGCCCGCGTCCAGCTGCCGGATCGCATCATGCAAGCGCCGCGCATTGGCTGGGCTGGAGAGCAGGTGCAGGGTCTCTTCCATCGCGGTCCAGTCAGCCAGCGACACCATGACCACGGCCTCGGCCTTCTGGCGCGTGACGATGACGGGGGTCCGGTTGTCCACCACGCGTTCCATCACCTCCTTGAGGTTGGCGCGGGTGTCGGAGTAGGTGAGGACGTCCATGAGACCTCCCGATGGGGCGGGCATCAAATATGTACCTAAATCCGTACAGCAGCAAGCCGCGCCATCAGGCCGGTTCAGGTCACCGCTCAGCCAAGGCCGGCGTAGCGCTGGTAGGCGTCCACCATCGGCTCGCCCCAGAAGAAGAAGATCCAGCCGGCAATCGCCAGGTACGGGCCGAACGGGATCGGCGTGGCCCGGTCGCGCCCCTTGTAGGCCAACCACGCCGAGCCGACCACCGCGCCGACCACCGAGGACAGCAGGATGATCGGCAGGATGCCCTTGAGCCCGCACCATGCGCCGAGCGCGGCCAGCAGCTTGAAGTCGCCGTGGCCCATGCCCTCCTTGCCGGTGAGCTGCTTGAACAGCCACCACACGCTCCACAGCGACACATAGCCGGCGATCGCGCCCAGCAGCGCGGGTTTGGCCGGCATGTAGAGGTTGTCGAGGCTGGCGATCAGGCCCAGCCACATCAGCGGCAGGGTCAGCTGGTCCGGCAGCAGGCGGGTGCGCAGGTCGATGCCCGACAGCGCCACCAGGAACCAGGTCAGCAGCATCGCGCCGAAACCCTGCCATCCGAATCCGAATCGCCAGGCGCACAACACCGTGAGCAGCCCGGTCAGCAGTTCCACCAGCGGGTACTGCGGCGAAATGGGCTGGCCGCTGTAGCGCGAGCGTCCGCGCAGCAGCACCCAGCTCAGGACCGGGATGTTCTCCCACCACTTCAGCCTGTCGCCGGTGACCGGGTCATGCGACGGTTCCACCACCACGCCGGGCGGCGGCGGATCGTAGATCTCCGGCTGCTCGAGCACCTCGCGCGCGTCGCGCTTCCACTCCCACTCCAGCCGTCGCGGCAGGCGCAGGATGACCACGTTGAGGAAACTGCCGACCGCCAGCCCCACGCCGGCAACAAGCGGATAACCCAGGAGGGGCTGCTGGTCCAGGAACGCCATTGAGTGCCTTGCTAGATGGTGGCCGCGAGTTTGAAGATCGGCAGGTACATGCCGATGACCATGCCGCCCACGAGTACGCCCAGCACGACCATGATCATTGGCTCGATCAGACTGGCCAACGCATCTACGGCGTTGTTGACCTCCTGCTCGTAGTACTCGGCCACCTTGAACAGCATGGTGTCCAGCGCACCGGCCTCTTCGCCGATGGCCGCCATCTGGATGACCATGTGCGGGAACAGGTTGGTCTGGCGCATCGCCATGTTCACCGGGTAGCCGACCGCCACGTCATCGCGGACGCGGAGGATCGCCTTCTCGTAAACAGTGTTACCAGTGGCACCGGCCACTGATTCCAGTGCTTCGACCAGCGGCACACCCGCCTTGAAGGTGACCGCAGTCGTGCGTGCGAACCGGGCGATCGCGCTGTTGTGCATGATTTCCCCGATCACGGGGACTTTCAGAATCACCCTGTCCAGGAAGTGCTGAAAGGGTAACGAGCGCTTGTAAAAGAAGATGAAGCCTGCCATCGCACCCGCCGTCGCGATCAGGATGCCCCACCAATACGCCACCATGAACTGCGAGGCATTCACGATCATTTGGGTGAACGCAGGCAACTCTGCACCAAAGCCCTTGAAGGTCTCCTCGAACTGCGGAACCACGAAGATCAGAAGGATGGCACTGACAATGATCGCCACGGCGATCGTCATGGCCGGATAGAACAACGCCTTCTTGATCTTGCCTTTGAGGGCTTCGATGTTCTCCTTGTAGTTGGCGATAGTGTCGAGCACTGTCTCCAGAACGCCCGCACTCTCACCCGCTCGCACCAGGTTGCGGTACAACTCGTCGAACTGCACCGGGTGCTTGCTGATGGCCTCATGCAGGGAGGAGCCGCCCTCGATGTCGGTGCGGATCCCATCGACCATCTTCTTCATGCGCGGGTTCTTGTGCCCGCCGCCGATGATCTCCAGCGCCGAGACAATTGGCACGCCGGATTTCATCATCGTCGCCATCTGCCGGCTGAAGAAGGCGATGTCCTTCGGCGTGATCACCTTACCGGCAGCGCCAAACAGCGGCTTGGGCTTGGGCTTGACCACATTGGGCGTAATGCCCTGGCGGCGCAGCTCGGCACGCAGCATGTTGGCGTTCTTCGCCGGCTGCTCGCCCTTCATCTTCACGCCCCGCCTGTCTGTTCCCTCCCAGACGAAGGGGACGAGCTGGCTGGTGCCCCGGTTGACGGGCACGGATTTCCTGACAGCGGTACGGGACGCGGACATGCTCTGGTCTCCCCCGCCGGCATCCCCATGCCGGCACGAAGCCGCATGGTAGCGGGTAATCCGGTGGCAGGCACGCGGCCAGTGCACGGTTTGTGGGATGCGTCGCCAACCAGCCCGGCAGTCGGGTGCGTCAGCGTGCACGGCTGCACCAGGGCGGTCCGGAGCGGCCGCCGCGCAAGCCGTGGCAGGCCTTTGCGTACCCGTCCATGCGCCACGCGTTGCACTCATACTTATGGTGCGGCAGCGAGCACCGCCAACCACCCGGCCCCGGGAAGTGGCCCATGGCGCGGCGGGCCGCCCAGGTGGACGGCGATGCGATTCCGACATCGCCTGACATTTCGCGTCACTTTTTGACCCGCGGGCTTCTTTGCCAGATGTGCGGTCCATCACGCAGGGCGTGTGCCGGGCAGCGCGGAGTTTGCAACGCAACGTTGCTAAGATGCCGCTGCACGCCGCGCGCCGGAAAGTTGGCACGTTACCTGCATGACGTTAGGGCACGTGATCATGGATCGCGGGCCTGCGTCAAAACGGGGCATGGGTGAGCAAGCCGCCCCACCACCAACCGCTCTAGGGGAATCAACATGAAGAAGCAGCAGGGCTTTACCCTGATCGAACTGATGATCGTCGTTGCGATCATCGCCATCCTGGCCGCCATCGCGCTGCCGGCGTATCAGGACTACATCAAACGCTCCAAGGTTTCGGAGGCGGTTGTTGCGGCTAGTGCTTGTAAGACTTCCGTAGCAGAGTTCGTTGCGTCTGAAAATGCTCTTCCTGCCGATTTTGATGAATCCGGCTGCGTTAACCAAACGACGCAGTACGTCTCCGATTTGGATTGGACTGGCACGGCTATTGAGGTCACGATGCAGAACGTCGGCACTGGCGTCGATGGTCAGAAGTTGATTCTCACTCCGGATGCGACTGATGTGGCGGATGGCGCCATTCCTTCGTGGGCGTGCTCCAGCGATGTAAGCAACAAGGCTTTGGTACCCGCCAGCTGTCGCGGTGCCGGTGGGAGTGGTGGCGGTGCCGGTGCCGGTGGCGGAACCCCTCCGTAACTGTTAACGCTGTCGACATATCTGTAGATAACACCGGGGGCCATCCCCCGGTGTTTTTTTGTGATCTTCGTTAAATCCGGATAAGACTTGGCGGGTACCGGGAGCAGGACCGCGAAAGCTCTTCACAGGAGGCGCGGGCATCGCGCGGACCTGGATTAGCGTCGGCACGGTCGGTTTGCGTTATCTTCCCCGACACTTGGGGGAGACACTCATGAACGCCGCAGCCACTGCCAATCTTGTCGGTATCACCGGCATTGCCCGTCGTCTGGTCCAGGACGGCGCCATGGACGAGGCCGCGGCGCGGTCGGCCATGGCACAGGCCGCCGAGGCCAAGGTGCCGCTGGCGCAGTTCATCACTGACCGCAAACTGGTAGCCGCGGCACAGCTGGCGGCGGCCAACGCGGTGGAGTTCGGCGTACCGCTGCTGGACGCGTCGGCCTTCGATCCGTCGCAGAACGCGATGAAGCTGGTCAGCGACGAACTGGTGCAGAAGCACCACGTGCTGCCGCTGTTCAAGCGCGGCGGCAAGCTGTTCGTGGGCATCAGCAACCCCACCCAGACCGGCTCGCTGGCGGAGATTCAGTTCCACACCAACCTGGTGGTGGAGCCGATCCTGGTGGACGAGGACCAGATCCGGCGCACCCTCGAGCAATGGCAGAACGCCCCGTCACAGCTGGGGGGTGACCTCGGTGACGATGACGAGGGTCTTGAGAACCTGGAGGTCGGGGCCAGTGACGAAGACGGAGCCGCCGACTCCGGCGTGGACGCCAAGGGCGACGACACGCCGGTGGTCAAGTTCGTCAACAAGGTGCTGGTGGACGCGATCCGCCGCGGCGCTTCGGACATCCATTTCGAGCCCTACGAGACCGACTACCGGGTGCGCCTGCGCATCGACGGCCTGCTCAAGACCGTGGCCCGCGCGCCGGTCAAGCTGAGCCAGCGCATCGCCGCGCGCCTGAAGGTCATGGCCCAGCTGGACATCGCCGAGAAGCGTGTGCCGCAGGACGGCCGCATCAAGCTCAACCTGTCCAAGAGCAAGCAGATCGACTTCCGCGTCAGCACCCTGCCCACGCTGTTTGGCGAGAAGGTGGTGCTGCGCATCCTCGACGGCAGCGCGGCCAAGCTCGGCATCGAGAAGCTGGGCTACGAGGCGGACCAGCAGAAGCTGTTCCTGGATGCCATCCACAAGCCCTACGGCATGGTGCTGGTGACCGGCCCGACCGGCTCGGGCAAGACCGTTTCGCTGTACACCGCGCTGGGCATCCTCAACGACGACACCCGCAACATCTCCACCGCCGAGGACCCGGTGGAAATCCGCCTGCCCGGCGTCAACCAGGTGCAGCAGAACAACAAGCGCGGCATGACCTTCGCCGCGGCCCTGCGCAGCTTCCTGCGCCAGGACCCGGACATCATCATGGTCGGCGAAATCCGCGATCTGGAAACCGCCGAGATCGCGATCAAGGCCGCGCAGACCGGCCACATGGTGCTGTCCACCCTGCACACCAACGACGCGCCGCAGACCATCGCGCGCCTGATGAACATGGGCATCGCGCCTTACAACATCACCTCCTCGGTGACCCTGGTCATCGCCCAGCGCCTGGCCCGCCGCCTGTGCACCCGCTGCAAGCGGCCGGTGGATCTGCCGCGCAACGCGCTGCTGGCCGAAGGCTTCACCGAGGCCGAGATCGATGCCGGGTTCACCGTGTACGAGGCGGTCGGCTGCGACGAGTGCACCGAGGGCTACAAGGGGCGCACCGGCATCTACCAGGTGATGCCGATGAGCGAGGAGATCCAAGCCATCGTCCTAGCCGGCGGCAACGCGCTGCAGATCGCCGAGGTGGCGGACAGGGCGGGTATCAACGACCTGCGCAAGTCGGCACTGAAGAAGGTGCGCGACGGCCTGACCAGCCTGGCCGAGATCAACCGCGTCACCAAGGACTGACCGCGTCGCTCCCGGGAAGGGGGCGTCCGCTGTCCGGCGTGCCCCGGCAGGGCGTGCGACTCGCCCAGCACCACCAGCTTCGATGCGCGCGCACCTCCTGGTCCAGCCACTCGCGCACCGCGGCCAGCCACGCAAGCCATGTTTTCCTCAAACCATCCGAGTCGTGTTCCGGCGTCCGGCTGTGCAGGCGGCCGGGTGCCCGGCGTGGTATGGGCAAATTCCTACGGAACGCAGCGGATTCCCCCGCTTTCATCGCGGCCGGATGCCGGGCCATGCTCGGCCCATGGACATGCGCGTTTCCACACTTCATCCGACGATGCGTGGCCGCCCGGGCGGGCGCCACTGCGGGGCTGCCCAGGGGCACGGGCAGGTCTTCCAGGTCAGCGTGGTCACGCGCAACCGGATGGCGTGCTTCGCCGACTTCCACGTGGCCTGGACCGCGGTGCGCGCGTTCCTTGATCCGGCGGCCCTCGGCGACAGCCGCCTGCTTGCCTGGGTATTGCTTCCGGACCGGGTGGCCTGGCTGCTGGAGGGCGGCCGGCAGATGCCGATGGAGAAGGCCGTCAGCCGCATGAAATCGCTCAGCGCGGTGCAGGTCAACCGGACCCTGTTCCGGGCCGGGCCCTTGTGGGAGGCGGGCTTCAGCGCGAGCGCGCTTCCCGCGGGGGACGACCCGCGCCAGGCGGCCCGTCGCCTCATCGTCCAGCCGCTGCAGGCCGGACTGGCCGATGAGGTCATGGACTATCCGTTCTGGGACTGCGTCTGGCTCTGAGCCTGCCCGCGCCGGGCATGCGGGCGTCCGCAAACCGGGGTCGGCATCGGCGGCGCCGCGGCTGGCCAGGCAAGCGGTCCCGCACGCGCGGATAGCGGCTGCGGCACCCGCGTTGCCCTGCCGCCTGGCCGCACCGGTGGACCTGGCGGCCCGTCACCCAGGCCAGCCGGCGCCGATCGCCTCCGTCCGGGCTCCCGGCCCGCGCGCCGGTGGCGTCCAAGGCCGCGGGGCCGCGCGCAGCGGTCCTGCGTGTGCGGGGCTGGCCGGGCGTCGCGCGAACCGTCATGCTTGGCGACTTTGACGCCGCCGGCCACCGACGATGTTCAGCATTCCGATACGCGTGTACTGGGAAGATACCGACGCCGGCGGCGTGGTCTACCACGCGCGCTACGTGGCCTTCCTGGAACGCGCGCGCAGCGACGCGCTGCGGGCGATGGGGCGGGGCCAGCAGGCCTTGAAGGAGGCCGGGCTGGTGTTCGCGGTCCACTCGATGCGCATGGACTTCCTGCGGCCGGCCCGGTTGGACGACCTGCTCGAGGTGACCGCCGAGGTGGCGCACCTGGGCCGAGCCAGCGTGGTGTTTGCCCAGCGCGTCGTACGCGAAGGGCAGACGCTGCTGCAGGCCGAGGTGAAAGTGGCATCCCTGCGGGCGGCCGATTTCCGGCCCTGCCCGATGGATGCCGTTTTGTTGGAGGAACTCCAGGCGATGCAGGCCGGTCCCAGGACCTGAGCCCGCCGCCGCAAACGGGAGCCCGGTGCTCCCGCCCATGTACCAGAGAAGCCATTGAGGAACGAAGGATGATCGGATCGAGCCTGGCCCTGCTGGCCGCCGTGGTCGAGGCCCTGCCCCCGGATGCGGCGGCGACGGCCACGGAGGCGGCAGCGGCCGTCACCCACGGCGGCATCAACTACCTGGATCTGATGCTGCGCGCCAGCCTGCCGGTCAAGCTCATCGTGCTGCTGCTGCTGGCGGGCTCGCTGATCAGCTGGGTGATCATTTTCCGCAAGCTCGGCAGCTTCAAGCGTGCCGACCAGGAAGCGGACGAGTTCGAGAACCGGTTCTGGTCCGGTGCCGACCTGGGCAAGCTGTACGCCGCGGCCACCGACCGCAACCGCGTGGTCGGCGGGCTGGAGGCGATCTTCGAGGCCGGCTTCCGCGAGTTCACCCGCCTGCGCGACAAGCGCCGCCATGACGGCCGCGCCCAGCTCGAGGGCGCCCAGCGCGCCATGCGCGTGGCCTATACCCGCGAGGTCGGGCAGCTGGAGCGCAACTTGGAGCTGCTGGCCAACATCGGCTCCACGGCGCCCTACGTCGGCCTGGTCGGCACCGTGTTCGGCATCATGGTGACCATGCACGACATGGTCAGCCAGGGCCAGCAGGTGGGTATCGCCTCGGTCGCGCCGGGCATCTCCGAAGCGCTGTTCGCCACGGCGATCGGCCTGTTCGTGGCGATCCCGGCGGTATGGGCCTACAACCGCTACACCAGCCGGGTCGAGCGCCTGTCGCAGCGCTACGAGAGCTTCGCCGACGAGTTCAGCTCGATCCTGCAGCGCCAGGCCGGCGCGGACGAATGAGCCGCCCGTACGACCGGAGCCCCGCATGAGCACCTTCGCCCGCCACAAGCGCCGCAAGCTCAAGGCCGAGATCAACGTCGTCCCCTACATCGACGTGATGCTGGTGCTGCTGATCATCTTCATGGTCACCGCGCCGCTGCTCAGCCTGAGCGTGGACGTGGACCTGCCCAAGGCCAACGCCCGCTCGGTGGAGAGCAAGCAGGATCCGGTGATCGTCACTGTCGACGCGGAGGGCCGCTACTTCCTGACCCTGGAGGGCGCCAAGGCCGAACCGATCGACGCGACCGAGCTGAGCACGCGCCTGGCCGCGTTCGTCGCCCAGAACAGGGACCTGCCGGTGTTAGTCGCAGCCCCGGGCGGGGTGGAGTACCAGAAGGTCATGGACACCATGGTCCTGGTCCAGGCCGCCGGCGTGCCGCGGGTCAGCCTGATGAGCCAGCCCGGCGGGCCGTGAGGCCGGTACGCGCATGCACGCCGACGCTTTCCATTCCCGCCCCGAAGACCGCGAAAGCGGGTTGACCGGCCCGCTGCTGCTGGCTTTCGGCCTGCACGTGGCCGTGGCCCTGCTGTTCTGGCTCGCCTGGTGGTGGTCGCCGCAGCGGCAGGTCGAACCGGCGGCCGGCTCCCCGGCGATCGAGGCCTCGCTGGTGATGAGCGCCTCCGACGTGGCCGCCGCCCAGCGCCGGGCCGAGGACGCGCCCAAGCCCGAGCCCATGCCCGCCCCGGTGGTGGAGGCCGCGCCGGAGGAAACCGTGCCGCCCCCGCAGCCGGAACCGGAGCCGCGTCCGCAGGACGCCGCCGTCGCGCCCCAGCCGAAGGCCCAGGACTTCATCCCGCAGCCGGATACCGTCGACCAGGACGAGGCCCGCCGCGATGCCATCTCCAGGGAGCAGGCGGAGAAGGAACAGGAAGAGCGGCGGCGCCAGCAGCAGATCGACCTGACCGAGCAGCAGCGCCAGAAGGAAGCCGAGAACCAGCGTCGCCTGGCGGCCCAGGCGGAGAAGGCCGAGCGCGACCGGAAGCTGGCGGAGATCCGCCGCCAGCGCGAGCAGGCGGCGCGCCAGGCGGAGCTGGCCGAGCAGCGGTTGCGCCAGCTGGAACAGGCGCAGCAGCGTCCGTCCAGCACCCCGGCGCCACCCAGCCAGGGCTCCCCGGGCCAGGGTGGTACCAGCGAGGACCTCACTGCCAAGTACGCGGCGGCCATCCAGCAGGCGGTGGCCAACCAGTGGATCCGCCCGGATACGGTGCCGCTGGGCCAGCGTTGCCGGGTGCAGATCCGCCAGCTGCCGGGCGGCGAGGTGATCGATGTGAAGGTGCAGCCGGGCTGCGCCTACGACGAGGCCGGCCAGCGCTCGCTCGAGGCCGCCGTCCTGCGCGCCCAGCCGCTGCCGTACCGCGGCTTCGAGCAGGTGTTCCAGCGAACGCTGAACCTGAATTTCGAAGCGCGCGACCGCTGAGGTCCAGGCCTGGAGCGGGCGTGATCGCGGGAGGGGCTGCGGAAGTCCCGTCGCACAGCCTTGCCGGTCAACGCGCCAGGGCACGGGTGCGCCCGCGCCCCGCCTCTCCCCGCGCGGCTCCTTCCTGTCTCGAAGGTGAAACCGTCCGCCCCGTTCACATGGCTTTCGTTCATGATTGCGAATATGTTCACGCCTTCGCTGGTATCCCTGTCGCCCCCCGTATGCCCGACTTCCTGCCCATGAAATCACCTGTGCGCTGGTTCTTCCTGTTGGTCTGCCTGCTGGTACCCGGCCTTGCCGCCGCCCAGCAGCAGGGGCTCGAGATCGACATCATCGGCGGCAATGCTTCGGCCCTGCCGATCGCCGTGGTGCCCATGCCCTACCAGGGCAGCGGCGCGGCGCCGTCCACCGACGTGGCCAAGGTGGTGCGCGACGACCTGGCCCGCTCGGGCCAGTTCCGTACCCTGCCGGAAGGGCAGATGGCCGAGCGCCCCACCCGTGGCGGCGAGATCCAGTACCCGACCTGGCGCCAGCTGCGCCAGGACTACCTGGTCGTCGGCCGCGTGCTGGACGCCGGCGAGGGCGGCTACCGGGTCGAGTACGAGCTGTTCGACGTGGCCCGTGGCGAACGCCTGCTCGGCCTGGCCATGACCGCCCGCGGCAGCGCGATGCGCGACGTCGCCCACCAGATCGCCGACGCCATCTACGAGAAGATCCTCGGCGTGCGCGGGGCCTTCTGGACCCGCATCGCCTACGTCACCGCCAATGGCAGCGGCAACTCCATGCGCTATGCGCTGGTGGTCGCCGACTCCGATGGATGGAATCCGCAGACCGTGGTCCGTTCGGCCGAGCCGCTGCTGTCTCCGGCCTGGAGCCCGGACGGGCGCAAGCTGGCCTATGTCAGCTTCGAACGCGGCAACTCCTCCATTTACATCCAGGACATCGCCACCGGTGCGCGCGAGCTGGTCTCCAGCTTCCGCGGCATCAACAGCGCCCCGTCCTTCTCGCCGGACGGGCGCCGTCTGGCCCTGTCGCTGTCGCGTAGCGGCAACCCGGAGATCTACGTGATGGACCTGGGTAGCAAGCAGCTGACCCAGCTGACCAACCACTTCGGCATCGATACCGAGCCGACCTGGAGCGCCGACGGCGGGACTATCTACTTCACCTCCGACCGCGGCGGGCGTCCGCAGATCTACCAGGTGCCTTCTTCCGGCGGCAGCGCCAGCCGGGTTACTTTCCAGGGCAACTACAACGCCACCGCCAGCGTGTCGTATGACGGCAAGAAGATCGCCGTGGCGCAGGGGTCGGGCAATACCTACCGGATCGCCATGATGGATACCAGCCTCGGTTCGCCGCGCTGGAGCACGGTGTCGACCGGGTCGCTGGACGAATCCCCGAGTTTCGCACCCAACGGCAGCATGCTGCTGTACGCCACCCGGGAGGGTGGGCGCGGGGTGCTCTACGCAGTTTCGGCCGACGCCCGGGTGCGCCAGCGCCTGGTCCTGGCCGACGGCGACGTGCGCGAACCCGCCTGGTCGCCATACCGCAGCGCGCGTTAAAAATCGGTTGTAAGATTCGCCCGTTGCACGCCTATCGCAACCACCACCACTGTGCATCACAAGGAAATGATCATGAACAGCTCCACCCGCGTCCTGCTGGTTTCCATGCTGTCCGTCGCCGTCCTGGCCGGCTGCTCCAAGAAGGTCAAGGAGCAGCCTGCCGCCGAGCCGACCGCCCCGGCCACCCCGACCGCCCCGGTTGCCGGTGACGGCCGCTACGGTCCGGAGGACCTGGACACCGACGCATGCCTGCGCCAGCGCGTCGTGTACTTCGACTTCGACCAGGAAGCCCTGAAGCCGGAGTTCCAGGCCATCGTCAATTGCCACGCCAAGTACCTGCGTGACCGTCCGTCCTCGCGCATCACCCTGCAGGGCAATGCCGACGAGCGCGGCAGCCGCGCCTACAACCAGGCCCTGGGCGAGCGCCGTGGCAATGCGGTCAACTCCGCGCTGCAGGCTGCGGGTGGTTCGGCCAGCCAGCTGGAAGTGGTCAGCTATGGCGAAGAGCGTCCGGTCTGCACCGAGTCCAGCGACAGCTGCTGGGCGCAGAACCGTCGCGTGGAAATCGTCTACACCGCGCGCTAAGTAGATGCTGCACCTTCGTGCCATCGGCATGATGCTGGTCGTGGCGGCCCTCGTGGCCGCCACGCCCGCGCATGCGCAGAAGATGAGCCTGGCCGACCGGGTCACCCGGCTCGAGGCGCAGGCGAACAACACCCAGGCGATGCAGGACCTGCTGAACCAGCTGTCGCAGCTGCGCAGCGAGGTGCAGGAGCTGCGTTCGGCCCTCGAACAGCTGCAGCACGAGAACCAGCAGTTGCAGCAGCGCAACCGCGACCAGTACCTGGATCTGGACGGACGCCTGAACCGTCTCGAGGGCGGGGAGCTGCCGTCGCCGCCGGCCGTGTCCGGAAACCCGCCCGCCACGCCTGCCGCGCCGGCTCCGGCCGTGCCGGCAGTGCCGGCCGATGCGCCCAGGGTGCATGGCGATCCGGGCTCGCTGGCGCTCGGTGCCAACGAGCGTGCCGCCTACGAGGCCGCGTTCGAGACGCTCAAGGCCGGCGCCTATGACCGGTCCGCACAGGCCTTCCAGGCCTTCCTGGAGGTCCATCCCGCCGGCGTGTACGCGCCCAACGCGCTGTACTGGCTGGGCGAGAGCTACTACGCGACCGGCAACTACGCGCTGGCCGCCGACCAGTTCAGGTCGCTGATCGGGCGCTATCCGACCCATGACAAGGCGCCGGGTTCGATGCTCAAGCTCGGGCTGTCGCAGTTCGGCGAAGGCCAGGTGCGCCAGGCGCAGGCCACGCTTGAGCAGGTCCAGGCCCAGTATCCGGGCACCGATGCCGCGCGTATCGCGGGCGATCGCCTGCGATCGATCCAGCTGACCCAGCTGCGCTGACTCCCCCGCGGCCACCTGGCCCCGGGGCGCAACTGTGCGTGTCGCTCGCGGCGGGTGATGCCCCCGCCTGGCCACGGCCCCGTGTCCGCTCCAGGGAAGCGTTGGCCACCGCGCTTACAATACGCGCATGACTACCGTACCTCCGCAGAACCGCCTGCGGATCACCGAGATATTCCTGTCGCTCCAGGGCGAGGCCAACACCGCCGGCTGGCCCACGGTGTTCGTGCGCCTCACCGGCTGCCCGCTGCGCTGCCAGTACTGCGACACCGCCTACGCCTTCCACGGCGGGCAATGGCGGGAGATCGACGACATCCTCGCCGAGGTCGCCGGCCACGGCGTGCGCCATGTATGCGTCACCGGCGGCGAGCCGCTGGCCCAGAAGCGCTGCATCGAACTGCTGCAACGCCTGTGCGACGCCGGCTACGACGTCTCGCTGGAGACCTCCGGCGCGCTGGACATCGCCGGGGTCGACCCGCGCGTGTCGCGCGTGGTGGACCTCAAGACGCCCGGTTCGGCCGAGATGGCGCGCAACCGCCTGGACAACATCCCGCTGCTGACCGCCCGCGACCAGGTCAAGTTCGTCCTGTGTGGTCGCGCCGACTACGAGTGGGCGCGGGAGATGGTCGCCAGCCATCGCCTGGACCGCCGCTGCGACGTGCTGTTCTCGCCCAGCAAGGGCCAGCTGGAGGCGCGCGACCTGGCGGACTGGATCGTCGCCGACCGGCTCCCGGTGCGTTTCCAGATGCAGTTGCACAAGCTGCTCTGGAACGACGAACCCGGCCGTTGAGCGCCATGGCCGGTCGAGCGGCCGGCCGTTCCCGCCCTGTCCGCGGCGGCCGTCGGTGTCCTTCGGCCAGGCGGTGGCCGTCCGCCGTGGCGTGCTGCGGGTCCGGCGGGCCCGGCAGCCGCCCGGCCATGTCGTTCCGCCGGGGTCGCCAGCGCGCACGGCCTGCGGACCGCACTGCCCGGGCCTACAATTGGCCCACCCCCGAAGATTCCGCATCCCGATGAAGAAAGCCGTTGTCCTCGTTTCCGGTGGCATGGATTCGGCCGTCGTCCTGGCGATCGCCCGCGAGCAGGGCTATGCCGTCCATGCGCTGAGCGTGCGTTACGGGCAGCGCCACACGTCCGAGCTGGATGCCGCCGACCGGGTTGCCGGGGCACTGGGCGCGGTCGCGCACAAGACCGTCGACGTGGACCTGCGCAGCATCGGTGGATCGGCGCTCACCGACGACATCGAGGTGCCGCAGGCGGGGGGCGCGGGCATCCCGGCCACCTACGTACCGGCGCGCAACACCATCATGCTGTCGGTGGCGCTGGGCTGGGCCGAGGTGCTGGGCGCGGCGGACATCTTCTGCGGCGTCAATGCCGTGGACTATTCCGGCTACCCGGACTGCCGCCCCGAGTTCATCGCCGCCTTCCAGGCGCTCGCCAACCTGGCGACGAAGGCGGGGGTGGAAGGCGCCGGCATCCGCATCCATGCCCCGCTGATGCGCATGGGCAAGGACGACATCGTGCGCGAAGGCCTGCGCCTGGGCGTGGATTTCGGCCAGACGGTGTCGTGCTATCGCGCAGACGCCGCCGGCCTGGCATGCGGCCGGTGCGATGCCTGCCAGCTGCGCGCCGCCGGTTTCGCGTCAGCCGGCGTGGCGGATCCGACCCGTTACGCGCGCTGACGCTTCCTGACGGCCTACCCACGCGCCACGTGCGGCGTGCCGTGGCCGCCCGCACCGATGCGCCGCGCGCGCGTCGCGGCGGATGGGCGCGTGCTGCCGGACCAACCGGCAGGCGGCCAGCGCATGACCGCCGCGCGAACGGCGTGGTCGCCGGTGCGTGGTCTCCCGACGCCGCCGCTTCGCATCACGCAGGTGCAGCCGCGGCCCGATCGGTTAAAATGCCCGACCCGGCGCCGCCGGGACCTCCGTGGGCCGTTAGCTCAGTCGGTAGAGCATCGGACTTTTAATCCGCTGGTCGATGGTTCGAATCCATCACGGCCCACCACTCCCGCGATGACTCCACGTGCCATCGATGCACCTGGCGTGTTGCATCGCCACTTGCACCGTACGTCTCCGCCGGCCCTGCGGGCTGCTTCCCGTGCGATGTACCCTTTGCAGGAAGGCGCCAGTGACCTCGGCGCCCGGTCCGGGAACCCGCACCTTGTCATCGCCGCGCCCCGTGTATTTGGGTGCAGGGCGACGCCGGTTCCTGGACGGACGCGCGGCTTACCGCAGGGCACAGGAGTGGACATGAAGATATGGAACCTGTTGCGCCTGCATGCCGGCGGCCGCCTGGGCCTGCAGCGCGCCGGCGATGCGTTCTGGCAACAGCAGGCCCGGACGTTCCTGGCGAGGCCCGAATATTACGAGCGTCGCAGGCAGGTGATGCTGGACGTCCTAGCCGACGTCCCCGTGCAGAGACAGGCGCTGGACGTCGGCTGCGGTGATGGAACATTCACCGAGCTGGTGGCAACCCGTGCCGCGCGGACGGTGGCCTATGACATCAGCGAGCCACTGGTACGGGCTGCCCGGGCCCGGGCACACCCCACGATCGACTACCACGTCGCCGACATGGAAGAGGTCCCGGTAGCGGGTCCTTCTGGCCTGGTGTCCTGCATCGGCGTGCTGTCCTGCATCGTCGATCCGGACAAATACGTCAGGGTTGGCCACATGCTGTGCCGACAGCTGGCCGGTGGTGGATACCTGCTGCTGGTCGACACACTCTCCGGCTCGGGCGAGGTGCGCCGTGCCTACCGCAACGGCTATGTGGCGCGGTATCGCGATCGCGCGGCATACACGTCGGCGTTCGAGCGCGAAGGACTGGAGTTGCAGGTCGACAGGGAGATCGCAGCCATGCGCGGAGGGCTCACGAACCGGCTGATGCTGTTCCGCCGCCACATCATGCGGTAACCGCTGCCTGCGGCCGTGTGGCGGTTCCCAACCGGCCTGCGCGGCATGACCCCGACAGCAAGCGGCCAGGTCCCTGCATCTGGGGACATGTCGTCTGGAGCTGGAGCATGACTCGGGCCACCCAGCTCCCACCGGCGCTGTGGCCGCGTGCCTGCCGTGCACGATGCCGGGCCTCCGGCTCCCGTGACAACGGTCACCCGGCGTGCCGCTACGTGCATCATTTGGCGCGGCCCCCGCAAGGGCATGCATGCGTCCGCCCCGCCGCCGTCAGTCCTCGCCGCCGCGGTAGATGCGCGACAGGCGTGCGCCGCCGTGGGAAACGAAGCGGCCGCTGTCGCCGGTCAAGGCATAACGCCACGCGGCCACCGCTGCGGGCAGCGGTGGACAACGCCAGTCCCGCGCCTTGCGGTAAGCCTTGCGGAAATCGTGGATGCGCTGCGGCAGTGCGCGCGAGTGGGCGGGATGCGTTCGGTTCTGGGTCGCCATAGAACACCTCTCCGGCCGCGACAGGGCGGCCATGGGTCCACTGGAATCCCCTCCCGGGGTCGACATTACCCCAGCTTGGAGCGGGTTTGCGACCGGGTGATGAACGTGCGCCCCCATGCGCGGGCGTGTGGCGTTGATGGGCGCCAGCCGCGGTCCCATAGTCGGGGGAGCCCCTCCACCCGCACCTGCGATGCCGTTGCGCCTGGCCCTGCCGGCGTCCGGCCTGCGTCCCATGAGCATCGAGACCTTCCACCCCGCCATCGCCCGCTGGTTCGGTGCCACCTTCCCCGGCCCCACGGAGGCGCAGGTCGCGGCGTGGCCCGCGATCATGGCCCAGCGCAGCACCCTGGTGGTCGCGCCCACCGGCTCGGGCAAGACCCTGACCGCGTTCCTGGCGGCGATCGACGCGCTGGTGCGGGAGTCGCAGGAGTGCGGCGGGCTGCCGGACGAAACGCGGGTGTTGTACGTGTCGCCGCTGAAGGCGCTGTCCAACGACATCGCACTGAACCTGGAGGCGCCGTTGGCCGGGATCGGCGACGCCCTGCGCGAACTGGACCTGCCGGCGGTGGAGATCCGCACCGCCGTGCGCACCGGCGACACCCCGCAGTCCGCGCGTGCACGCATGCGGCGCAAGCCGCCGCATATCCTGGTGACCACGCCCGAGTCGCTGTACGTGCTGCTGTGTTCCGAATCGGGCCGCGCGATGCTGCGCACCGTGCGCAGCGTGATCGTGGACGAGATCCACGCCATGGCCGGAAACAAGCGCGGCAGCCACCTGGCCCTGTCGCTGGAGCGGCTGGAGGCGCTGGCGGGCCACCCACTCGTGCGGATCGGCCTGTCGGCTACCCAGAAGCCGGTGGAGGAGGTGGCCCGTTTCCTGGTCGGCGCCGGCAACATGCGGCCGGGGCGCGACCCGCTGCCCGGCGAGGCCGATGCCGACTGGCAGCGTGGCGGGGCGCTGCATGGGGACGCTGCGGCGACGCAGGTGCCGGACTGCGCGATCGTCGACATCGGCTACGCCCGCCAGCGCGACCTGGCGCTGGAACTGCCGCCCACCCCGCTGTCGGCGGTGATGTCCAACGACCAGTGGGAGCAGGTGTACCTGCGCGTGGCCGGGCTGGTGCGCGAACACCGCACGACCCTGGTGTTCGTGAACACCCGGCGCATGGCCGAGCGTGCCGCGTTCCATCTCGGGCGGCTGCTCGGGCATGAGGCGGTCGCCACCCACCACGGCAGCCTGGCCAAGGAGCTACGGCTGGCCGCCGAGCAGAAGCTCAAGGCCGGGCAGCTGCAGGTGCTGGTCGCCACCGCCTCGCTGGAGCTGGGCCTGGATATCGGCGACGTGGACCTGGTCTGCCAGTTCGGCTCGCCGCGCTCGATCGCCGCCTTCCTGCAGCGGGCGGGGCGTTCCGGGCACCATGTGGGCGGTGTACCGCGCGCGCGCCTGTTCCCGACCACCCGCGACGACCTGGTGGAGTGCGCCGCGCTGCTGGACTGCGTGCGCCGTGGCGAGCTGGACGCGCTGAAGGTGCCGGAGGCACCCCTGGACGTGCTGGCGCAGCAGATCGTCGCCGAGGTCGCCGCCCAGGAGTGGGATGAGGACGCGCTGTTCGGATGCCTGCGCCGGGCCTGGCCGTATGCCCGGCTGGAGCGGCGACGCTACGACGAGGTCGTGGCGATGCTGGCGGGTGGCTTCAGCGACCGCCGCGGCGCGCGCGCCGGCTGGGTCCACCGTGACGCCGTGCATCGCCGGCTGCGCGGGCGCGACGGGGCGCGCCGGGTGGCGACCATGTCCGGCGGCACCATTCCAGAGACCGGCGACTACTCGGTGGTGCTGGAGCCGCAGTCCAGCTTCGTCGGTACGGTCAACGAGGATTTCGCGGTCGAGAGCATGGCCGGCGACGTGTTCCAGCTGGGCAATACCAGCTACCGCATCCTGCGGGTGGAGCCGGGCAAGCTGCGGGTGGAGGACGCGCAGGGCCAGCCGCCGAGCATTCCGTTCTGGCTGGGCGAGGCGCCCGGGCGCAGCGACGAACTGTCGCTGGGCGTGTCGCGGCTGCGTGCGGAAGTGGCGGCGCGGCTTGCCGGGCCGTCCGCGGCGAGCATCGGTGAAGCGCAGGCGGTCGCACTGGCCACGGACGGCCTGGCCGCCGCGCAGCAGTGGCTGCAGGACGAGGTGGCGCTCGGCGAGGCGGCCGCGCGCCAGCTGGTCGACTACCTCGGCGCGACCCTGGTGTCGCTGGGCGCGATGCCCACCCAGGACATGATCGTGCTGGAGCGGTTCTTCGATGAGACCGGATCCACCCACCTGGTGATCCACAGCCCCCATGGCAGCCGGCTCAACCGGGCGTGGGGGCTGGCCCTGCGCAAGCGCTTCTGCCGCCAGTTCAACTTCGAGCTGCAGGCCGCGGCGACCGAGGACGCCATCGTGCTGTCGCTGTCCACCAGCCACAGCTTCCCGTTGATCGAGGTGGCCAGGTACCTGCACTCGTCCTCGGCCGCCGAGGTACTGGTGCAGGCGCTGCTGGACGCGCCGCTGTTCGCGGTGCGCTGGCGCTGGAATGCCGGCACCGCCCTGGCGCTGCCCCGCTTCACCGGTGGCAGGAAGGTGCCGCCGCAGTTGCAGCGGATGAAGTCCGAGGACCTGCTGGCCACGGTGTTCCCCGACCAGGTCGCCTGCCTGGAGAACATCGTCGGCGAGCGCGAGGTGCCCGACCATCCGCTGGTCGCGCAGACCCTGCATGACTGCCTGCACGAGGCGATGGACCTGGACGGCTGGCTGGAGGTGCTGCGCGGGCTGGAATCCGGTGGCATCGGCGTGGTGGCGCGCGACCTGGCCGCGCCCTCGCCGCTGGCGGCCGAGGCGATCAACGCGCGCCCGTACGCGTTCCTGGACGACGCGCCGCTGGAGGAGCGCCGTACCCAGGCGGTGCAGTCCCGCCGCTATGCGGATCCGGAGTCGGCTTCGGACCTGGGGCAGCTCGATGCCCAGGCCGTGGAGCAGGTGCGGACGGAGGCCTGGCCGCAGGCACGCGATGCCGACGGCATGCACGAGGTGCTGACCGGCGTGGGTTTCCTCACCGCGGAGGAGGCGCAGCGCGAACCGCAGGGCGCGGCGCTGCTGCTCGCGCTGGCCGATGCAGGCCGCGCGACCTGCCTGCATTGGCAAGGAAGGCACTGGTGGATCGCGGCCGAGCGCCTGCCGCAACTGCTGGCGCTCCATCCGCAGGGACTGCAGGCGCCAGCGCTCAGGGTGCCGGACGAGTTCGCACGGGTGGCGTGGACTGCGGAGGATGCGCTGGTCGCGGTACTCAGGTCGCGCCTGACCGCGCTGGGGCCGGTCACGGTGGCCACGCTGTCCGCCAGCCTCGCCTTGCCCTCGTCCTCGATCGAGCAGGCGCTGCTCGTGCTGCAGGCCCAGGGTTACGCGATGCAGGGCCGGTTCTCGCCCGGCATCCAGGCGCAGGAGTGGTGCGAGCGCCATCTGCTGGCGCGTATCCACCGCCTCACCCTCAAGCGCCTGCGTCGGGAGATCGAGCCGGTGGCGCCGCGGGACTTCATGCGGTTCCTGTTCCAGTGGCAGCGGGTGGCGCCGGATGCGCGCGTCAGCGGGCCGGACGCGCTGGCCGACGTGCTCGCGCAGCTGGAAGGCTTCGAGGCGCCGGCCGCCGCGTGGGAGGCGGAGATCCTGCGGGCGCGGGTGCGCGACTATGCCAGCGCCTGGCTGGACGAGCAGTGCACCGCCGGCCGCATGCTGTGGACCCGCCTGCGCGCGGCCGGCAGCGAGGCCGAGGGCCACCGGGCCGGCACGTCCCTGCGCGGCACGCCGGTGCTGCTGCTGCCCCGGCGCAACGCCCAGCACTGGGCCGCACTGGCGCCGCCGCTGGACGCACAGCTTCCCGGGCTTTCCTCGCGCGCGCGCAAGGTGGCGGACCATCTGGCCATCCATGGCGCGTCGTTCTTCGACGAGTTGCTGGATGCCACGCGCCTGCTAGGCACCGAGCTGGAGGATGCATTGGCCGAGCTGGTGGCACGCGGCGTGGCCCATTGCGACAGCTTTGCCGGCCTGCGCGCGCTGCTGGTGCCGCCGTCGAAGCGTCCCTCGCCCGGGCGCGGCCGCCGTCGCGGCGCGCTGGGCGCGATCGAGGCCGCCGGTCGCTGGGCGCTGGTGCGGCGCCCGGCGCCGGCGGAAGAGGCGGCCCTGGCGCCGCGACGGCGCCCTGACCCCGAGGCGGTGGAACACGTGGCGCGGGTGCTGCTGCGCCGATACGGTGTGGTCGGCTGGCGCATCCTCGAGCGCGAAGCCGCCTGGCTGCCACCATGGCGTGAACTGTTGCGCGTCTACCACCGGCTGGAGGCGCGCGGCGAGGTGCGGGGCGGGCGCTTCATCGAGGGGCTCAGCGGCGAACAGTTCGCCCTGCCGGAGGCGATCGCGCCGCTGCGCAGGGTGCGCGGCCGCGTACCGGACGGCCAGCTGGTGGAGGTGAGCGCGCTGGATCCGCTCAACCTGTCGGGCACCGTGCTCGGTGGGGAAAAGGTGCCGCGCACCGCCGGCGCGCGACTGGTATACCGCGACGGGGTGCCGGTGGCGGCGCGCGTGGCCGGCGAGGTGCGGTGGCTGGCCGCGCTGGAGCCGCCGCTCGAGGAGGAAGTGCGCAGGCGCCTGGCCGGAGAACCCGACTCCAGCCTCGAGGCGCTGCTGGCGCGGATCCAGGCCGGCCTGCCGCAGCCGGCCCGCTGAAAGCCGTGGTCAGCCGTACTCGCGGATGACGTCCAGCACGTCCTGGCCGTAGCGGGCCAGCTTTCCGCCACCGACGCCGCCCACCCGGGCCAGCTCGCTGACACTTGCCGGCCGCAGCTGGGCGATGTCACGCAGGGTGCGGTCGTGGAAGATCACGTAGGCCGGCACGTTCTGTTCGCGCGCCAGGCCGGCGCGCCATGCGCGCAGCGCGTCGAACAGCGGACGGTCGTGCGACTCGACGTGCAGGGTGCTCTGGCTGGGCCGCTCGCCACTTCCGCGGCCGGGCTTGCGTGCGGGCTCCTCGCGCAGGTGCACCGCCTGCTCGCCCTTGAGCACCGGCCGGGCGGCCGGGCCCAGCCGCAATCCGCCATGGCCTTCGGCGTCCACTTCCAGCAGCCCGGCCACGACCAGCTGGCGGAACACGCTGCGCCAGGCGTTGGCATCCAGGTCGGTGCCGATGCCGTAGGTCGACAGCTCGTGGTGGCGGAACTTCCGTACCTTCTCGGTGTCGGCACCGCGCAGCACCTCGATCAGGTGCGAGGCGCCGAAGCGCTGGCCGGTGCGGTAAACGCAGCTGAGCGCCTTTCGCGCCGCTTGGGTCGCGTCCCAGGTGCGCACCGGCTGCAGGCAGTTGTCGCAGTTGCCGCAGCCACCGCCGGCGCGGGCGGCGGCATAGGTCTCGCCGAAGGCGGCCAGCAGGGCCTGGCGCCGGCACATGGCCGATTCGCAGAAACCCAGCAACTGGTCCAGCTTGAGTCGCTCCAGCGCCTTGCGCTCCTCGCTGGCCTCGCCCTGCTCGATCATCTGCCGCAGCAGCACCACGTCCCCCAGGCCGTAGCCCATCCAGGCCTCGGCCGGTTCGCCATCGCGGCCGGCACGGCCGGTCTCCTGGTAGTAGCCCTCGATCGACTTGGGCAGGTCCAGATGGGCGACGAAGCGCACGTCGGGCTTGTCGATGCCCATGCCGAAGGCGATGGTCGCGCACATCACGATGCCGTCCTCGCGCAGGAAGCGGCGCTGGTTCTGCGCGCGCACCTCCGCCGGCAGGCCGGCGTGGTAGGGCAGGGCGGCGATGCCCTGGCCGGCGAGGAACTGCGCGGTCTCCTCCACCTTGCGCCGCGACAGGCAGTAGACGATGCCCGACTCGCCGCGATGGCCGCCGAGGAAGTCCAGCAGCTGCCGGCGCGGATTGTCCTTGTGTGCGACCGCGTAACGGATGTTGGGCCGGTCGAACGAGCTGAGGAAGCAGCGTGCATCCTCCAGCGCCAGGCGCTCGACGATCTCGCGCCGGGTCGGCGGGTCGGCGGTGGCGGTCAGGGCGATCCGCGGGACCTGCGGCCAGCGCTCGTGCAGCACCGCCAGCTCGCGGTACTCCGGACGGAAATCATGGCCCCACTGCGAGACGCAGTGCGCCTCGTCGATCGCGAACAGGGCCGGCGTGACGCGGTCCAGCAGCGACAGGAAGCGCCCGGTGAGCAGGCGCTCGGGGGCGACGTAGAGCAGGTCGAGGTGGCCATCGAGCAGTTCGCGCTCGACCTGGCGGGCCTGCTCGGCATCCAGGCTCGAGTTCAGGTAGGCGGCGCGCACGCCGAGCTGGAGCAGGGCGTCGACCTGGTCCTGCATCAGCGCGATCAGCGGCGAGACCACGATCGCGGTGCCCGGGCGCAGCAACGCCGGCACCTGGTAGCACAGCGACTTGCCGCCGCCGGTGGGCATCAGCACCAGGGCGTCGTTGCCGGCGGCGACGTGGCCGATGATGTCCTGCTGCTGGCCGCGGAAGGCGTCGTAGCCGAACACCCGGCGCAGCACGCCCAAGGCGTCGCCGGCCACCGCGTCGCTGCCTGCGCGCGACGGCGGGGCGTTCAAGGATTCCTGCATGCGCCAAGGATACCGGCGCCGATCCGCGCCGGCATGAACAATATCGCTTGCGCCGCGCTCAGCCGCCGAGCGCCGCCAGCTTCTGCGCCAGCTTCTTCAGCGATATCCCGCCGCGCGCGCCCAGCTCCTGGGCGAACAGCAGCACGCGCAGCTCCTCCAGGTCCCAGCGCAGCGACCGCCACCCCGGCTGGTCGGCGTGGCCGCGCGCGGCGGCGCCGGCCAGCGCATCGGTGAACGGCTTGAGCTCGAGCATGCGGGCCTGGTCCCGGGCCGGATCGCGCAGGGCGCGTTCTGCGCGCAGGGCCATGCCCCTGAGCCAGCGCGGGAACTGGGCCAGCGCATCGGCCGGGGTCTGGCGCAGGAAGCCCGGATGCACCAGGCCGTCGAGCTGGGCGCGCAGGTCGTCGAGGTTGGCGCCGGCCCAACCCATCAGCGGCGCCTCGAGCCTGGGCTTGAGTGCGGCTACCGCGGCCAGGATCTGCTCGGCCAGTTGCAGCCGTTGCATCGCCTCGGCGAACAGTTGCCGGCTGGCGGCTTCGGCCCGTTTCTGGAACGCGGTGCGGTCGCGGATCGTCTCCAGGCCCTCGCCGAGCACCGCGTTGAGCGCGGCCTCCACCAGATCGGTGCGCAGCTGCTCCTTCTCGCGCGCCTTGTCCTGCGACGCACCGCCGAACTGCTCGATCGATGCGTACAGCAGCCCCAGCTGCGGCGAGACCGGCAGCTGCCTGCGCGCCTGGCGGGCCTTGTCGGCCAGGGCGATGCGCAGCAGGCGGCCGACGCCCCGGGGATGTGCGGCCTCGGCCTGGGCCCGGTCGGCGAACACCCGCAGGACCGCGTGGGTCTGCTCGTCGACCAGGGCCGGGTAGCCGGGCACGCCGGCCTCGCCCGTCACCTGCAGCGGCAGCGGCGTGTCGGGGAACTCGCGCAGCTCCTGCTCGCCCTCGCCCAGGCTGCGGGCGGCGCGGCTGGCGAAGGCCTGTGCGGCGCGCTCGCCGAAGCGGGCTCGCAGCTGCCCGAGGTCGCGCGATTCGGCCAGCACCTTGCCGCCCTGGCCGGGCAGCTCGCGCAGGCGCAGGTTCATGCGCAGGTGCGGCTCCAGTGCCGACTCGTCGAAGTCCAGCGCGGTCACCGCACTGCCGGTGGTGCGGGTGAGGAAGCGCGCCAGTTCGCCCGGGAGCGAATCGGCGGAGGGTGCGGCGAAGGCCTCGGCGAAGGCGCGGGCGAAATCCGGTGCCGGGACGTAGTTGCGGCGCAGGGCCTTGGGCAGGGAGCGGATCAGTCCGGCAGCCTTGTCCGCCACCAAGCCCGGCGCCAGCCATGACAGCCGCGCCGGATCCAGCGCGTTCAGCAGGGGCAGCGGGACCTCGAGGGTGACCCCGTCGTCGGCCGCGCCCGGCTCGAAGCGGTAATGCAGCGGCAGGCGTGCGTCGCCCAGCGGGAAGTACTTCGGGTACAGGTCGCCCTGCTGGCCTTCCCCGGGCAGCAGGTCGGTGGCCGACCAGCGCAGCGCCAGCTTCCGCTCCTGGGCCAGGCCGCGGTACCACGTATCCAGCGCCGTGGCCGAGTGGATCTCGCCGGGAATCCGGTCCAGGTACCAGCGCGTCTGCCAGCCCTCGTCGGCGACCAGGCCGGCGCGGCGCAGCTTGGCTTCCTCCTCGCGCGCCTGCTCCAGGGTGGCGAGGTTGACCGCCAGGAACGAGGCCCGGGCGTCGATCTCGCCGGTGACCAGGCCCTGGCGCACGAACAGCTCGTGCGCGCCCGCCGGGTCGATGCGGCCGTAGTGCACGGGGCGCTTGGGCGCCAGCACCAGGCCGAACAGGCTGATCTGCTCGGAGGCCAGCACGTTGCCCTGCGCGCGCGACCAGCGTGGGTCGAAGTGTTTGCGCGCCAGCAGCGACGGAAGCTCGGCGATGGCCCAGTCCGGTTCGATCGCCGCGGCGGTCAGGCCCCAGACCTTCTGGGTGTCCAGCAGGGTCGCCACCAGCACCCAAGGCGGCGGCTTCCTGGCCAGCGGCGATGCCGGGAACAGCTGGAAGCGGCGCTGGCGCGGCGCCTGGTAATCCCCCTTCTCTGTGCGGTGGCCCAGCTGGGTCGGCAGGCCGGCGATCAGGGCGCGGTGCAGGGCCTGGTAGGCCGCGGCGCGCTGGCGCTGGCTGTAGCGGCTGGCGGTGTCCGCCACCGCGGCGGGCACGCTGCCGGTGGCCACCGGCGCGGCAGGCGCGGCGGGCGCCTTGCCCTCGCGGGCCAGGCGCGCGGCGCGGTGCAGCTCGCCGCGGCTGGGGCGAGCCGGCGCCTCGCGCGCCTCGCCGGCCGGCGAGCCGGCCAGCAGGGGCTCCAGCGACTGGCCCGGATCCTCCTCGGTCCAGCCCAGCTCGGCGCACAGCAGCTTGAGCTGTCGATGCAGCTCGCGCCACTCGCGCATGCGCAGGAAGCCCAGGAAGCGCTTGCCGCACCAGTCCCGCAACCTGGACTGTGTCAGCTGGCCATGGGCCTCGTCATAGGCCTGCCAGATGCGCAGGATGCCGACGAACTCCGAGCGCGCATCGGCGAACTGCGCATGCGCGTTGTCGGCGGCCGCGCGGGCCTCCGGCGGGCGCTCGCGTGGATCCTGCACGCCGAGAAACGCGGCGATGGGCAACATCGCCCGCAGGCAGCCGTGGGCCTGCGCGGCCACCAGCATCCGCGAGAGCTTCACGTCCACCGGCAGGCGCGCCATCTGCCGGCCGATGGCGGTCAGCCGGCGCTGGCCATCGGCGGTTTCCTCGATCGCGCCGAGCTCGGCCAGCTGCTGCCAGCCATCGGCGACCGCGCGCTCGTCGGGCGGTTCGAGGAACGGGAAGTTCTCGATGATCCGCGCCGAGTCGCGGGCCGGGGTGTCGCGCCGGCCACGGGGGCCGCCGCCGCCCTCGATCCGGTCCAGGCCCAGGTGCAGCATGCGCAGGATCACCCCCGCCAGGCTCGAGCGCCGGATTTCCGGATCGGTGAACTCGGGCCGCGCGAGGAAGTCGGCCTCGGAGTACAGCCGGTAACACACGCCCTCGGAGACGCGGCCGCAGCGGCCCTTGCGCTGGTTGGCGCTGGCCTGGCTGATCGCCTCCACGTGCAGCCGGTCGATCTTCGAGCGCGGGCTGTAGCGCTTGATCCGCGCATCCCCCGGGTCGACCACGTAGCGGATCCGCGGCACCGTCAGCGAGGTCTCGGCGACGTTGGTGGCCAGCACGATGCGTCGCTGCGGGCCGGGATTGAACACCCGGTCCTGGTCCCTGACCGACAGCCGCGCGTACAGCGGCAGGACCTCGGTCGCGCGGTACTGCCGCTTCTCAAGGGCGCGGTGCAGGTCGCGGATCTCGCGTTCGCCCGGCAGGAACACCAGCACGTCGCCGCGCGGGTCGGAGGCGGTGATCTCGTCCACCGCGGCGGTGATCGCGGACAGGGGATCGGCGTCGCGCTCGGGCCGCGGACGGCCGCGGGCGCCGGGGCGTGTGGGCGCTGCCGGTGCATCCGGCTCCGCGTCCAGGGCCTCCGGTGGCCGGTAGCGCACCTCCACCGGGAACGTACGCCCGGCCACCTCGACCACCGGTGCATCGTCGAAATGCCGCGAGAAACGCACGGTGTCGATCGTCGCGGAGGTCACGATCAGCTTCAGGTCCGGGCGCCGGCGCAGCAGCTGCTTGAGATAGCCGAGCAGGAAATCGATGTTGAGGCTGCGCTCGTGCGCCTCGTCCACGATGATCGTGTCGTACCCGGACAGCCAGCGGTCCGAGGCGATCTCCGCCAGCAGGATGCCGTCGGTCATGAACTTGATGCGGGTGTCCGGCCCGACGTTGTCGGTGAAGCGCACCTGGTAGCCGACCAGGCCGCCGGGCGGGGTCTTCAGTTCTTCGGCCACGCGCGTGGCCACCGCGCGGGCGGCGATGCGCCGCGGCTGGGTGCAGCCAATGGTGCCGGCCACGCCGCGGCCCGCGGCCAGGCACAGCTTGGGCAGCTGCGTGGTCTTGCCCGAGCCGGTTTCGCCGGCGACCACGACCACCGGATGTTCGCGGATCAGCGCGACGATGCGCTCGGCCTCGGCAGTGATCGGCAGCGCCGGTTCGAGGCTGATCAAGGGCATGGATTCGGCGCGCGCACGGCGCTGCTGGACCGATGCGGCCAGGGCCTGCTCGAAGCGCGCCTGCAACGCCGCGTCGGCCGGGGCGGCGCGCCAGCGCGACCACAGTCCATGCAGCCGGGCCCGGTCGCGGCCGAGGGCCTGGCTGATCGCGCCGCGACCGGTTTCAAGGGCCTTGCGCAGGTCCGCGGGGATCGATTCCATCAATGGTGCCGTGTGAAAACGTGCGTAACGCAGCGGGGGTTAGTGTCTATTCTGACAGTCCCTTCCCATCCCGTGGACCCACGCCCAAGGAGCAGACCCATGGCAACGGCCAAGCCCGCCAAGACCAACCCGTCCACCACCCGCGCGCCCAAGGCCGGCAGGATCGAGCAGGATGCGTCGACCTCGCGCATCCAGATCGGCATCGAGGCCGAGGACCGCAAGGAGATCGCCGAGGGGCTGGCGCGGTTCCTGGCGGATGCGTTCACCCTCTACCTCAAGACCCATAATTTCCACTGGAACGTGACCGGGCCGATGTTCAACTCGCTGCACGTCATGTTCGAGACCCAGTACACCGAGCAGTGGACCGCGCTGGACGAGATCGCCGAACGCACCCGCGCGCTGGGCTTCAACGCACCGGGTTCCTATGCGGAGTTCACCGCCCTGACCTCGATCCGGGAGGAGGAGGGCGCCCGTGGCGTGCCGGACTGGAAGGGCATGGTGCAGCAGCTGGTCGAGGGCAACGAGGCGGTGTGCCGCACCGCGCGCGCGGTGCTCAAGACCGCCGACGATGCCGGCGACGACCCGACCGTGGACCTGCTCACCCAGCGCCTCCAGACCCACGAGAAGTACGCCTGGATGCTGCGCTCGCTGCTGGAGTGAGCAGCTGCGTCGTCCCGATGCGAACACGGCCGCCGGAGGGCGGCCGTGTCCTTTGCGGGTACGCTGCGGCGTTCAGCGCACGCGCCGCACCTTGGCAGGGGTGTTGTAGCCGTCGATCCGCAGGAACCATACGTTCAGCAGGCCCGGCTTGATCGTGACCTTCGGGTCCTGCTTGCGCACCCCGTCCAGCCGGGCCGGCTCGATCTGCTCCCAGACCTGGCCGTTGGCGAGGGTGTACTGCCTGCCCTTGGCGAACCCGCGGAACTCGCCCACCAGGGTGCTGGTGATCGGCTCGGAGGATCCGAAGTCGAAGAAGCCACGGCTGTCCTCGCGCACCTCGCGGCGTCCTTCCTCACGGGCCTGTTCGCGAATCCGTTCCAGCTCGGCCGCATCCATGGCGGCGGCCGGCGCGCTGGCCAAGGCCGGGGCGGGGGCGGCCACCGGCGATTGCGGCACCGCCGGCGCGGCTGCCGGTGCACCGGCGAGCCGCTGCTGGAACCACGCTTCCAGCGCGGCCAGCTCGCTGGCGCTGAGCTTGTCCAGGCCCGCGGCCTTGAACGCCTCGGCGCCCATCTGTCCGCGCAGCCCGGCTGACTCCTGGGCCAGTGCGGCGCCGGCCGACAGCGACAGCGCCAGGAAGACGCCCGGCAGCGTCGTCGCGCGCCTGGGCCAGGAGAGGCGAGGGAGCTGCGGCATGGCTTGTTCCTCCGGTGTGTTGCTCGCTAGTGTAGTCACAACACCACGCGCCGGAACGGCCTTGTCGCGCCCCCCCATCGACGGACTGCACGCATTGATGCGCGACCCGGCCGCCGCCAGGTTGCCGGCACCGTTGCGTGGGGCGCTGGCGGAGGCCTGGGACGCCCCGGGCACGGGCCATGAAACCTCGATGCCGTGGCCGGTGATCGCCGACACCCTGCGCACCCTGGTGCAGCTGGACGCCGACGAACCGGCGCTGGCGGCTGCGCTGCTGTTCGACCTGCCCGGCCTGCGCGCCGCGGCCGCCGCCCGCGTCTGCGCACAGTGGCCGGCCGTGGCCGGGCTGCTCGATGGGCAGGACGCGGCCGACCAGGTCTGGGCGCTGCATGCCGGGCGCGAGGCCGGACGCAACGGCGAGGGCCTGCGCCGGCTGCTGCTGGCGATCATCCAGGACCTGCGGGTGGTGCCGGTGCTGCTGTCGCGGCAACTGGCGAGGATGCGCGCCTCCCAGCACCTGGCGGATGCCGAACGGCGCGCGCTGGCGCAGCTGACCCGCGACATCCATGCGCCGCTGGCCAACCGCCTGGGTATCTGGCAGATGAAATGGGAGCTGGAGGACCTGGCATTCCGCTTCCTGGAGCCGGACACCTACCGCCACATCGCCCGCGAGCTGGACGAGAGCCGCAGCGACCGCGAACGCTACATCGTCGCGGTCAAGACGCAGCTGGGCCGGGCACTGTCCGCGCAGGGGCTGGAGGCGGACATCAGCGGGCGCTCCAAGCACATCTACAGCATCTGGCGGAAGATGCAGAAGAAGCACCTGCCGCTGGACAAGCTCTACGACCTGCGCGCGGTGCGGGTGATGGTCGAGGACGTGGCCGCCTGCTACGCGGCGCTGGGCGTGGTCCATTCGCTGTGGGCGCCGGTGCCGGGCGAGTTCGACGACTACATCGCCCGGCCCAAGCCCAACGGCTACGCGTCGTTGCATACCGCGGTGGTCGGCCCGGAAGGTCGTACGCTGGAGGTGCAGATCCGCACGCGCGACATGCACGAGCAGGCCGAGCTGGGCGTGGCCGCGCACTGGCGCTACAAGGAAACCGGCGGCAGCGCCGCGGGCAAGGGCGCCGGACGTGCGTTCGAGCGCAAGATCGCCTGGATGCGGCAGCTGCTGGAACAGGCCGCCGAGAACCGCGACGAGGGCCTGGCCGCGGCGCTGGATGCGGAGCTGGTGGAGGAGCGGGTGTACGCGCTCACCCCGAAGGGCGAGGTCATCGACCTGCCGCGGGGCGCCACGCCGCTGGATTTCGCGTACCACGTGCACACCATGGTCGGGCACCGCTACCGCGGGGCCAAGGTGAACGGCCGCATCGTGCCTCTGGGCTACCGCCTGCGCAGTGGCGACAAGGTCGAGATCCTGACCGCCAAGGAGCCCGACCCCAAGCGCGACTGGCTGCTGCCCTCCAACGGTTTCCTCGCCAGCGGCCGCTCGCGCGACAAGGTGCGCGCGTGGTTCCACAAGCTGGACCGCTCGCGCAACGTCCAGGCCGGCCGCGAGATGCTGGAGCGCGAGCTCAAGCGCCTGGGGCTGCATGCGGCGGACCTGGCGCCGGTGGCCAGGAAGTTCCACGCCGAAACCGTGGACGACCTCTACATCCAGGTGGCGCTGGGCGATGTCGGCCCGCACCAGGTCGGCCGTGCCCTGCACGAGCTGGAACGGGCCGCCGAGCCGGTCCCGGCCCCGGCCCCGCCGCGACCCTCCAGCCGCCACGCGCGGGAACGCAACCGGCCCGGGTTCACCGTGCAGGGCGTCGGCAACCTGCTGGTGCAGCTGGCGCGATGCTGCCAGCCGGTGCCGGGCGAGCCGATCGCCGGCTACCTGACCCGGGCGCGCGGGGTCACGGTCCACCGCAGCGGCTGCGCCTCGTTCGCGCGCCTGGCGGCCACCCATCCCCAGCGCGTGCTCCCGGTGGAATGGGGCAGCGGCGGCGGGGGCTATGAGGTGGACGTGGCGGTGCGTGGCGTGGACCGCAAATGGCTGCTGAAGGACGTGACCACCCTGGTCGCGCAGGAGGACGCGCACGTGGCGGACATCCGCAGCGAGCTCCACGCCGACGGCCGGGTGCAGCTGCGGATGCGCCTGCGGGTGGGCGACTACGGCCAGCTCTCCACCCTGCTGGGCAAGCTCGATGCGCTGCCCGGCGTGGAACGCGCCTGGCGCCAGGGATGAACCGGATGCCTTCGATGCACGCCGGCCGGCGCAGCGCAAGGTTTGCCGGCGCAGGCCCGCTGGCATAGGCTTCCCCGCATGAACCCAGGCCCATCAGCCCAGGCAGTCGCCACCGCGACGCCGTCCATCGGCGAGCCGGTGCCCGACTACGTCCTCGAGCTGGAACGGGTCGCCTCGTACCTGCCGCGCGAACAGCTGCCGCTGCTGCGCGAGGCCTGGCGCGTGGGCGCCAACGCGCATGCCGGCCAGACCCGCAAGTCCGGCGAGCCCTACATCACCCATCCGGTGGCGGTGGCCGCGGTCCTGGCCGAGCTCGGCCTGGACGTGGAAACCCTGGTGGCGGCGATCCTGCACGACACGATCGAGGACACCCCGCTGACCCGCGAGGAGCTGGCCTCGCGCTTCGGCGAGGACGTGGCCGAGCTGGTGGACGGGGTCACCAAGCTCGACAAGCTGAAGTTCCGCGACCGCCAGGAAGCGGCCGCCGAGAGCTTCCGCAAGATGCTGCTGGCGATGTCGCGCGACCTGCGCGTGATCATGATCAAGCTCGCCGACCGGCTCCACAACATGCGCACCCTGGGTGCGCAGGGGCGCGATGCGCGGGTGCGCATCGCCCGCGAGACCCTGGAGATCTACGCCCCGATCGCCCAGCGGCTGGGCATGAGCCTGGTCAAGTCGGAGCTGCAGAACCTCGGCTTCCGGGCGCTGCACCAGTGGCGCCACGCGATCATCGAAAAACACATCCGCAGCCAGCCGGTGGTGCGGCGCGAGTCGATGGCCCAGGTCGAGGTGCAGCTGTCGCAGGGCCTGGCGCGGGAAGGCCTCGAACACCGCCTGGTGAGCCGGATCAAGACCCCGTGGAGCATCTACAACAAGATGCAGGGCGAGGGCAAAAGCTTCGACCAGGTGATGGACGTGTTCGGCTTCCGTGTCGTGGTGCGCAGCGTCTCGGACTGCTATCGCGCGCTGGGCGCCGTGCATGCCCAGTTCAAGCCGCTGGACGGCCGCTTCCGCGACTTCATCGCCATCCCCAAGGCCAACGGCTACCAGTCGCTGCACACGGTGCTGTTCGGGCCCTATGGCTCGCCGATCGAGGTCCAGATCCGCACCGAGGAGATGGACCTGATCGCCGAGCGCGGCATCGCGGCGCACTGGACCTACAAGCATGGCGGCGACAGCCCCAACAGCGCGCAGAGCCGGGCGCATGCCTGGATCGTGGAGCTGATCGAATCGCAGCGCGCCGCCGGCTCGTCGCTGGAGTTCCTGGAGAACGTCAAGGTCGACCTGTTCCCGGATGAGGTCTACCTGTTCACGCCCAAGGGGCGGATCCTGGCGCTGCCGCGCAATTCCACCGCGCTGGACTTCGCCTACGCGGTGCATACCGATGTCGGCAACCAGGCCGTGGCCGCGCGCGTGGACCGCAGGCTGGCGCCGCTGAAGACCAAGCTTTCCAGCGGCCAGACGGTGGAGGTGATCACCGCCCGCTCGGCCTCGCCCAAGCCGCAGTGGCTCGAGTTCGTGGTCACCAGCAAGGCCCGCACCGCGATCCGCCACCAGCTCAAGCAGCTCGAGCACGAGGACGCGGTGCAGCTGGGGCACCGCATGCTCGACCGCGCGCTGGAGGCGATGGGCAGTTCGCTGGAGCGGTTGCCGCCCAAGCGCCTGGAGTCGTTCATCGCCGAGCACCGCTTCCCGCGCCTGGAGGCCTTCCTGGCGGAAGTCGCGCTGGGCAACTGGATGCCCAGCCAGGCCGCGCAGGCGCTGATGGCGCACGCCGAGCTGCGCGGCGGGGCGCATTCCAAGCATTCGCAGGAGAAGATCCTGATCAACGGCACCGAGGGCGGGGTGGTCACCTTCGCCAACTGCTGCCAGCCCATTCCCGGCGACGAGATCATGGGCTACCACACCGCCGGCAAGGGCGTGGTGGTGCACCGGCTGGACTGCCCGAACCTGTCGGAGTTCCGCAAGTCGCCGGAGCGCTGGGTCCCGATCGACTGGGACCCGAACGTCACCGGGGACTACGACACCTCGCTGATCGTGGACGTGGAGAACCACACCGGCGTGCTCGCACAGCTGGCCGCGGCGGTGGCCCAGAGCCACTCCAACATCGAGCGCGTGGACTACCTGGACCGCGACATGAATGCCGCGCAGCTGCGCTTCGCGATCCAGGTGCGCGACCGTACCCACCTGGCCGAAGTCATCCGCCGCCTGCGCCGGCTCAACGTGGTGCAGGGCGTGCGCCGGCAGTAGCCGCCATGCCACGGCGGCGCCCGCGGGCTGCGGGGCGGTAGAATCCGCGCTGTCCAATACCCGCGGGAATCCACCCCAATGTTGCAGATCGTCCAGACCGACCACGCTCCCGCCGCCATCGGCCCCTATTCCCAGGCCGTGCGCAGCGGCAATACCGTGTATTTCTCCGGGCAGATCCCGCTGGTGCCGGCCACCGGCGATGTGGTCGAGGGTGGCATCGAGGCGCAGGCGCGCCAGGTGTTCGAGAACCTCAAGGCCGTGGCCGAGGCCGCCGGCGGTTCGCTGGAGCGGGTCGTGCGCCTGGGCCTGTACCTGACCGACCTGTCGCAGTTCGCGGCGGTCAATGCGGTGATGCAGGAGTATTTCACCGCGCCGTTCCCCGCGCGTTCCACCATCGGCGTGGCCGCCCTGCCACGGGGCGTGGCGTTCGAGGCCGACGCGGTGATGGTGCTGGGCTGACGGCGCGGGCGTGGCCGCGCTCCGTGCCCCGGTCCCGGCGCTCGCGGCGCAGGGCGCCGCGCCGCTGACTTCACTGCGCGGGGTAGGTGGCAAGGTCGCCGCGACCCTGGCCGCACGAGGGCTGGAGCGCGTGCAGGACCTCTGGTTCCTGCTGCCGCTGCGTTACGAGGACCGCACCCGGCTGACGGCCATCGCCGACCTTCGCAACGGCGAGCCGGCGCAGGTCGAAGGCACGGTCGAGGCGGTCGAGCGCGGGTTCCGGTTCCGCGCCACCTTGCGGGTGGCGCTCAGCGATGGCACCCACCGCAGCCTGGTGCTGCGGTTCTTCCATTTCCGTGCCGCCCAGGTCGCGCAGTTCCGCCCGGGGGTGCGGGTGCGCTGCTTCGGTACCCCGCGCCCGGGCCAGAACGGCCTGGAGATCGTTCATCCCAGCTACCGGGTGCTCGCGGCGGACGAGGATCCGGCGCTCGGGGATGCCCTAGATCCGGTCTATCCGGCGATCGAGGGTGTCGGCCCGGCCGCGCTGCGGCGGCTGATCGGCCAGGCGGTGGACCGGCTGCCGCCGGCCGAGGCGCTGGAGCTGTTGCCGCCGGACGCCAGCGCCGTGGCCGGCCTGCCCGGCCTGCGCGAATCGCTGCTGGTGCTGCACCGGCCTGCTGCCGGGGAGGATCTGGCACGCCTGTCCGCAGGCACCCATCCGGCGCAGCGCCGGCTGGCGCTGGAGGAACTGCTGGCACACCACCTCGGACTGCGGCGCCAGCGCCTGGCGCAGCAGCAACTGCGCGCCCGCGCGCTCGGCGGACCATCGCCGCTGGCCCAGCGCCTGCAGGCACAGTTGCCGTTCGCCCTGACCGGGGCGCAAAGGCGGGTATTCGAGCAGGTGCGCCAGGACCTGGCCCGCCCCAGCCCGATGCAGCGGCTGGTGCAGGGCGACGTCGGCTCGGGCAAGACCGTCGTGGCCGCCCTGGCCGCCACCCTGGCGGTGGAACACGGCGGCCAGGTCGCGTTGGCCGCGCCGACCGAACTGCTGGCCGAGCAGCACCTGGCCAACCTGCGCGCGTGGCTGGAGCCGCTGGGCATCCGCATCGCCTGGCTGGCCGGCAAGGTGACGGGCAAGGCGCGTGCCGCCACGCTGGCCGAGGTGGCATCCGGTGCGGCCCAGGTGGTGGTGGGGACCCATGCGCTGATGCAGGAGGGCGTCGCGTTCCACGACCTGGTGCTGGTGGTGGTCGACGAGCAGCACCGCTTCGGCGTGCAGCAGCGCCTGGCCCTGCGCGACAAGGGGCCGGCCCACGGGCACGTGCCGCACCAGCTGGTGATGACCGCCACCCCGATCCCGCGGACCCTGGCGATGACCGCCTATGCCGACCTGGACGTCTCGGCCATCGACGAGCTGCCGCCGGGACGCACCCCGGTGCAGACGGTGGCCGTCAGCGCGGACCGCCGGCCCGAACTGGTCGAACGCATCCGCCTGGCCTGCGCCCAGGGGCGCCAGGTCTACTGGGTCTGCACCCTGATCGAGGAGGCGGAGGACGCGCGACCGGGCCAGGGGCCGGGGCTGCAGGCGCAGGCGGCAGAGCGCACGTTCGCCGACCTCACCGCGCAGCTGCCGGGTGTGCGCGTGGGCCTGGTCCACGGCCGGATGAAGGCGGCGGCCAAGCAGGCGGCGATGCGTGCGTTCAAGGACGGCCAGGTCGACCTGCTGGTGGCGACCACGGTGATCGAGGTCGGGGTGGACGTGCCCAATGCCTCGCTGATGATCGTGGAGAACGCCGAGCGCCTGGGGCTGGCCCAGCTGCACCAGCTGCGGGGGCGGGTGGGTCGCGGGTCGGCGGCTTCCAGCTGCGTGCTGCTGTACCAGCCACCGCTGTCGGCAATGGCCCGGCAGCGGCTGGACGTGCTGCGGCGGACCGGCGACGGGTTCGTGATCGCCGAGGAGGACCTGAAGCTGCGGGGGCCCGGCGAACTGCTCGGCACCCGCCAGACCGGCCTGGCCGCGTTCCGCGTCGCCGACCTGGCGCGCGATGCGGACCTGCTGCCGGCGGTCCACCGGCTTGCCGAACAGCTGCTCGGTGACCATCCGGACGTGGCCGACCGCGTGATCGCGCGCTGGATCGGCGGCGCGGCACGCTATGCCGGCGCCTGAACGCCGGCCGCGCGCCATTGCCGCACCTGCGCCGCAGCGGCGACACTGCGCGGCCCCGCTGCAAGGAACAAACCCCCGATGAGCGACCGGATCCCGCTGCTGATCGACACCGACCCGGGCGTGGACGATGCCCTGGCCCTGCTGATGGCGTTCGACGCGCCCGGGCACGAGGTGGTCGGGCTGACCATCGCCGCCGGCAACGTCGGCCTGGAACACACCGTGCGCAACGCGCTGAAGTTGCGCGAGGTGGCCGGCTGCCCGCAGGTACCGGTGTTCGCAGGTTGCGACCGACCGCTGGTGCACATGCCGCGCGAGGACGCCGCCCACGTGCACGGACGGGACGGCTTCGGCGACGTCGGCTACCCCGACCCCGCCGGCCAGGCCGAGCCCGAGCACGCCGCGCTGGCGATCCTGCGGCTCTCGCACGAGCACGCCGGCCGGCTGCTGCTGGTCGCGCTCGGTCCGCTGACCAACCTGGCCCTGGCGCTGCGCCTCGATCCGACCCTCCCGCAGCGCGTGGCGCGGCTGGTGGTGATGGGCGGGGCGGTCAGCGCGCACGGCAACATCACCCCGGTGGCCGAGTTCAACGTCGGCTTCGATCCGGAGGCCGCGCACGTGGTGCTCTCCGGCTTCCCGCGCTACGACCTGGCCGACTGGGAGGCGACCCTGGCCCATGGCTTCCTGCACCGCGAGGTGGAGCAGTGGCTTGCCGCCGGCTCGCCGCGGGCAAGGTTCTACGAGGCGATCTCGCGCCAGACGCGGCTGTGGTCGGAGGACCGCCGCGGCGACCACTGGCATTCGGCCGACTCGCTGGCGATGGCCTGGGCGCTGGAGCCGGACGGGGCGGTGGAAACCGCCGACCGGCCGGTGGCGGTGGAGACCGAGGGCCGCCTGACCCGCGGCCTGACGGCGGTGGACTGGAACCGCCAGACCGGCGCCGCGGACAACGCGCGGATCCTGCTGCGCTATGACCAGGCCCGTTTCAACGCGCGCGTCCGCGCGGCCCTGGCGGCAGCCTGAGGTGGCCTGGCGGGGCGGGCGGCTTGCGCCGGACCGCCCCCTGCCACTAGAATGCCGGGCTCAGTCCGCTACAGCCTACGGTGCGCCGCCATGAAGGCCGACATCCATCCCGAGTATCGCGAAGTCGTCTTCCACGACGTCACCTCCGACTTCAAGTTCCTGACCCGTTCGACCCTGGCGTCCACCGCCAAGGAGTCGGTGAAGTGGGAAGACGGCAACGACTATCCGCTGGTCAAGATCGAAATCTCCTCGGCCTCGCACCCGTTCTACACGGGCAAGCACAAGGTCATGGACACCAGCGGCCGCATCGACAAGTTCCAGCGCCGCTACGCGCGCTGATCGGGCCGGCGCGCCAGGCGCGCGCCTCCCGCCGATGTGATCCAGACAGGGCGGCCGCAAGCTTGCGGCCGCTTTGCCGTGCGCGTCGTCCGGCCGCACGGGACGCTGCGTGCCGGCGGTGCCACGTCTACGACTTCCGTCCAGCGGACCCGGCCGGTGGCCTATGCGATAATTGGCGCGTTTCGTGGCGTTCGCCGCGGACCCCCCTACCGCGAGCCCTTGCGCCATGGCGCGACGGGTCGCGCTTACCCCAAAGAGGAGCGCACACCGTGTCCAATCTTGACCAGGTCACGTTGAATGCCGGCGACAAGTCGGTGTCCCTGCCGGTGCTGAAGCCGACGCTGGGCAACGACTGCATCGACATCTCGAAGCTGACGAGGGAAACCGGCCTTTTCACCTACGATTCCGGTTTCACCGCAACCGCCAGCTGCAAGTCGGCCATCACCTACATCGATGGCGACAACGGCGTGCTGCTGTACCGCGGCTACCCGATCGAGCAGCTCGCCGAGCATTCCAGCTTCCTGGAGGTGGCCTACCTGCTGATGAACGGCGAACTGCCGACCCCGGCCGAGTTCAAGAAGTTCGAGCACGACGTCACGCATCACACGATGATGCACGAGTCGCTGAAGAACTTCCTGCAGGGCTTCAACTACGACGCGCACCCGATGGCCATGCTGGCCGGCAGCGTCGCCTCGCTCTCCGCGTTCTACCACGACACCCTGGACCAGAACGATCCGGAGCAGCGCCGCCTGGCCGCCATCCGCCTGCTGGCGAAGATGCCGACCCTGGCCGCGGCCGCCTACCGCTACTCGATCGGCTGGCCGATCCGCTACCCGCGCAACAACCTCGAGTACGTCGACCGCTTCCTGCACATGATGTTCGAGGTGCCGAGCGAGCCGCTGGAAATGAACCCGGTCGTGGCCAAGGCCCTGGACCTGCTGTTCATCCTGCACGCCGACCACGAGCAGAACGCCTCGACCTCGACCGTGCGCCTGGTCGGTTCGACCGGTGCCAACCCGTACGCCTCGGTGGCCGCGGGCATCACCGCGCTGTGGGGCCCCGCGCACGGCGGCGCCAACGAGGCGGTGCTGAAGATGCTGGAGGAGATCGGCGATGCGAAGAACGTCGCCTCCGCCGTGGCCAAGGCCAAGGACAAGGAGTCCGGTTTCCGCCTGATGGGCTTCGGCCACCGCGTCTACAAGAACTTCGACCCGCGCGCCAAGATCATCCGCGAGATGACCCACAAGGTGCTCGGCGAGCTGGGCGTGGACGATCCGCTGCTAGAAGTGGCGATGCGCCTGGAGGAGGCCGCGCTCAAGGACGACTACTTCATCCAGCGCAAGCTGTACCCGAACGTGGATTTCTACAGCGGCATCATCTACAAGGCGCTGAAGATCCCGACCGAGATGTTCACCGTGATGTTCGCTATCGGTCGTACCGCCGGCTGGGTGTCGCACTGGCTGGAGCAGCAGGTCGACCCGGAAGCGAAGATCGGCCGTCCCCGCCAGATCTACACCGGCCACGACGTGCGCGACTACAAGGCCGCCGGCCAGCGCTGAGCCGGGCTGCCGTTGGCGATCGATGACGCCCCGCCCCGTGCGGGGCGTCTGTCGTATGGGCGGCGGATACGGGGCGGCCCGGGGCCCTGGACGGTCGCGGGTCCAGGACACGGGCGGGGCAGCGACGGCACGCGCCACGGCCGCGCGGCGCGTCACCCGGCGCCGGGATCGTGCTGCAGCAGCGCGCGCAGCTGGGCAAGCGAGGCCCGCTGCATCGGCCGCTCGTTCAGCGGTGAAAGGGGCGCCTGGCGCAGCACGGCCTCCGGCAGCACGAGCAGTTCGAAGCCCAGCCCGTCCGCATCGAACATCCACACGATGGCATCCAGCTCGCGGGCGCGGTCCAGTCGCACGCGCCGGGTGCGCGGCTCGGCCGGGATGGCGTGTTCGTCCAGGAAGCGCGCCACCGCGTCCGGGTCGTCCACATGCAGGTGCAGGAGCACCGGGGCGTCTTCATCGGCGGTGCCCTCCAGCACCGGGCCGGCCAGGCGGGGCTGGAACCGGGCGAGGAATTCCATGGCCCCGGTCGCGGCCTCCCGCCGCGCCCGCACCGCGTTCGCCTGCGCCGGGCCGCGGAACAGCCGCTGGTATTCGCGCAGCGCCTGGTCGATCTCCTCATTGCGCGGCAGCGCGGCCTCGTCATGGATGCCCATGCGGCTGGCCGCCTTGCGCTTGGCCTGCTGGTAATCGCGGATGCCACCCTCGGCCATCAGCCGGGCCGCCTCGTGCGCCAACCGTCGCCGGCGCTCCTCGTGCCTGCCCGCGGCGTACTGGTGTGCCCGTGCCATCGCCATTCCCCGTGGTGACCCTGGGGCAATGTAGCGCGGCACGGTGACCGCCGGGTCACGGCGCCGCGCCTGCGTTCAGAAGATGTCGAACGCCTCTTCGTCCATCGATTCGGGAGCCAGGTAGTCCAGGCTGTTCTGCATCCGCTCCAGGTCCTCGACCTTCAGGTACTCGGTGCGTCCGCCGCCGCTGGTGGAGATGCGGCCGGCATCGTCCACGTACACCTGGACCATGCCGTCCGGCGGGTCGTTGGCCACCACCGGCTGCCCGTCCAGGGCCACCCGCATGAAGTCGATCCAGATCGGAAGCGCGGCGCGGCCGCCGTACTCGCGGTAGCCGAGCGACTTGAAGTCGTCGCGCCCGACCCAGACGGTGGTGGCGAGGGTGCCGCCGAAACCGGAGAACCACGCATCGCGGTGGTCGTTGGTGGAGCCGGTCTTGCCGCCGACGTCCTCCCGCTCCAGGACCTTGGCCGCGGTGCCGGTACCGCGCTGGACGACGTCGCGCATCATCGACACCAGCTGGTAGGCGGTGCGCTCGTCGATCGCGCGTGGCGCCACCGGCCCCTCGGGGCGCGCCACCGGGGCGGCCGGGGCCTGGGCCTGGGCCGCCCCGGCCACACCGGACGCCTGGCCGGGGGCTGCACTGCCCGCTGCCGGCAGTGCGCCGAAATTGAAGCCGTCCACCACCTGCTGGGCGCCACCGGCGGCAGCGCCGGTGCCGCCACAGCCACGGCAGGCCATCGCCGGCTCGGCCTTGAACACGATCTGGCCGTCGCGGTCGCGCACCTCGTCGATGAACCAGGTGTCCACCAGCGAGCCGCCGTTGGCGAAGACCGCGTATCCGCGTGCCACCGACAGCGGGGTCAACGAGGCGGTGCCCAGCGACATCGACAGGTTGGGCGGCAGCTCCGCCTGGTCGAACCCGAACTGGCTGATATAGGTCCGGGCGAAGTCGACGCCGATGGCGTCGAGCATGCGCACCGAGACCAGGTTGCGCGACTGCACCAGCGCCTCGCGCAGGCGCATCGGGCCACGGAAGCCGCCGCCGTCGTTCTGCGGCGACCAGGTCTTGCCGCGGCGGTCGCGGAACACCACTGGCGCGTCAAGCACGATGGAGGCCGGGTTGAAGCCCTTCTCGAAGGCCGCAGCGTAGACGAACGGCTTGAAGCTGGAGCCGGGCTGGCGCCGGGCCTGGGTCGCGCGGTTGAACTTGTTGCCGGCGAAGCTGTAACCGCCGACCAGGGCACGCAGCGCGCCGGTATTGGCGTCCACCGAGACCAGCGCGGCCTGGCCACGCGGAACCTGGTCCAGCACGGGGCCCTTGTCGCCGTCGTGGCGCACGCGCACCACGTCCCCGCGCGCGAGCAGGGCGGCGGGATTCTTGCCGGCCCAGCGCGCCGAGCCGGCGGCCAGGGTCGCGCGGGTGCCGTCGGCCAGCACGACCTCGGCGCTGCCGTCGGCGGCGGTGGCGGCGACGATCGCCGGCAGCAGGTCGGCCTGGGCCGGCGTGCCCCGCAGTTCGCGGGCCAGGGCGGCGTCATCGGCCGAATCCGGAAGCTCGACCTTGCGCTCCACCCCGTGCCAGCCGTGGCGGTGGTCGTACAGGCGCAGGCCCTCGCGCACGGCCAGGTCGGCCGCGGCCTGCATCTCCGGGTCGATCGTCGTGGTGACGCGGTAGCCGCGGGTCAGTGCCTCGGGCCCGTAGCGGGTGATCATCTCCTGGCGCACCATCTCCGCCACGTAGGGCGCGGAAGCCTCCAGCGGCGGCTCGTGTGCGCCGGCGTGCATGGGTACCGCTTTGGCCTGCTCGGCCTCGGCGGCGCTCACGTAGCCCAGTTCGGCCATCCGGTCGAGGATGTAGTCGCGGCGGATCCTGGCCCGCTCGGGGTTGCTGAGCGGGTTGCCGGAGGAGGGGAACTTCGGGATGCCGGCCAGGGAGGCCATCTCGTCCAGCGACAGCTCGTCCAGCTTCTTGCCGTAGTAGAACTCCGCCGCGGCGCCCACGCCGTAGGCGCGGTTGCCGAAGAAGCTCTTGTTGAGGTACAGCGCCAGGATCTCGTCCTTGGTCAGCTCGTCCTCCATGCGCATCGCCAGCAGCATTTCCGCGGCCTTGCGCCGCAGCTTGACCTCCGGGCTGAGGTAGAACTGGCGCGCCACCTGCTGGGTGATGGTCGACCCGCCCGGGACCTTCAGGCTGCGCGTGGTGGCCATCAGCCAGATCGCGCGGCCGGTGCCCTTGTAGTCCACGCCACCGTGTTCGTAGAAGCGCGCGTCCTCGATCGCCAGGAAGGCCTGGCGCAGGCGCAGCGGCACCTGCTCGATGGTCACCGGGTAGCGCCGGGCCTCGCCGAAGACCGCCATCAGCCGCGCGTCGGCGCTGTACACGTACAGCGGCTCCTGCATCTCGGTCTCGCGCAGGGACGACACGTCCGGCAGGTCCGCCGAGATCGACCGGTAGACGATGGCGACGACGATCAGGCCGGCCAGGGCAAGGGCGGCCAAGGCGATCAGCGCCCAGCGGAGCACGCGGCGGAGACGGGGCATCACGGATCCGATTGCAGATTTCGCGGCCGCAGAGTATAGATGACGGCAGGATGCCGCCGGGGGGGCATCCAGGGGAATCGGACAGGCAGCATTCGACGGTGGGTGACGGGGGTCGCAGCCCGTGCCGTGGGAGCTTGCCAAGTCCGAAAAAGCCATTATTTAATGCGCGGGCACAGAAGTTGCGTCCAAGTGCCCGTCGGCAGGGGAGAAACCGTGGGGCTCATCCCAAAAAGCCAGTCGCCGCTTATTGGCGTCGACATCAGTTCGACTGCGGTAAAGCTGCTGCAGCTGTCCCGCAGTGGCAACCGCTATCGCGTCGAGCATTACGCCGTGGAGCCTCTGCCACCCAATGCGGTGGTGGAGAAGAACATCGTCGAGGTGGAGGCCGTGGGTGAGGCCATCCGCCGCGCGGTGACGCGCTCCGGGACCAAGGCCAGGAACGCCGCGGCCGCGGTGGCCGGCTCGGCGGTGATCACCAAGGTGATCCCGATGCCGGGGGACCTGGACGAGAACGACATGGAAGCCCAGGTCGAGCTCGAGGCGGTCAACTACATCCCCTATCCCATCGAGGAAGTGAACCTGGACTTCGAGGTGCTCGGCCCCATGCCGAACAACCCCGAGACGGTCCAGGTCCTGCTGGCCGCGTCGCGTTCGGAGAACGTCGAGCTGCGCCAGTCCGCGCTGGAGCTGGGGGGATTGACCGCCCGGGTGATGGACGTGGAGGCCTTCGCCGTCGAGAACGCCTTCGCCCTGGTCGCCAACGACCTGCCCGCCGGCCGTGACGGCGTGGTGGCGCTGGTGGACATCGGCGCCACCATGACCACGCTCAACGTCCTGCGCGGCGGGCGCAGCCTCTACAGCCGCGAGCAGCTGTTCGGCGGCAAGCAGCTGACCGACGAGGTGATGCGCCGCTACGGACTCACTTACGAGGAAGCCGGCCAGGCCAAGCGCCAGGGCGGGCTGCCGGAGACCTACGAGTTCGAGGTCCTGGAGCCGTTCAAGGAGGCCGCGGTCCAGCAGATCAGCCGCCTGCTGCAGTTCTTCTACGCCGGCAGCGAATTCAACCGCGTCGACCAGATCGTGCTGGCCGGCGGTTGCGCCTCGATCGTGGGCCTGCCGGAGATGGTGGAGGAGCAGCTGGGCGTGCCCACCCAGGTCGCCAACCCGCTGGCGCAGATGACCCTCGGCCCGCGCGTGCAGGCGCACGCCCTGGCGCAGGACGCCCCGGCGCTGATGATCGCCACCGGCCTGGCCCTGAGGAGCTTCGACTGATGGCACGCATCAACCTCCTGCCGTGGCGCGCCGAGCGCCGCAAGCAACGCCAGCGCGAGTTCCAGGCCATGCTCGGCATGGCCGCGCTGGGCGGGGTCCTGCTCGCACTGCTGGTGTGGTTCTACTACGACCGGCAGATCAGCGGCCAGGAAGACCGCAACCGCTTCCTCCAGGCCGAGATCGACAAGGTCAAGAAGCAGAACGAGGAAATCGCCGAGCTGGACGCCAAGAAGGACCGGCTGCTGGCACGCAAGAAGGTGATCGAGGAACTGCAGGCCAACCGCTCGCAGATGGTCCACCTGTTCGACTCCCTGGTACGCACGATCCCCGACGGCGTGGTGCTGAACGCACTGAAGCAGGAAGGGGAGATGCTCACCCTCGAGGGAACCGCACAGTCCAACGCGCGGGTGAGCAACTACATGCGCAACCTGGAGAGCTCGGGCTGGATGACCAAGCCCGACCTGTCGATCATCGAGGTGCGGAAGGAGACCAAGGCCGCGGTGCCGGGCGCCCCGCGCGCATTGCCGTACAACTTCAGCCTGAAGGTCCGCCTGGCCAACCCCAACGCGCCGGCCGAAGGCGAGCAGGGGATCGATCCGGCGCTGCTGTCCGCGTCCGGCGAGCCGGGCGCCGAAGCGGCGGCCGATGCCGGCGCCGGGGCGGCTCCGGCCTCAGCCCCCGCCGAGCAGCCTGCCCCCACCGAAGCCACGCCGGCCGCACCGGCCGCCGCGCCTGCGGCACCGGCTGATGCGCCGGCCGCCAATGCCACCGGAGGCCCGGCGTCATGAGCCAGAAGAAGAAGATCAAGCTCAGCGAGCTGGATTTCAACAACATCGGCGGCTGGCCGCAGCAGGCCAAGGTCGTGTTCTGCGTGCTGCTGGCGGCGCTGATCATGCTGGTCGCCTGGTTCGTCCTCATCAGCGGCAAGCGCGACGAGCTGCAGCAGCTGGAGAGCCGCGAGTCGAGTCTGCGGGCGACCTTCGAGGAAGAGCAGGGCAGGGCCGCCAACCTCGAGCCGCTGCGCCAGCAGCTGGCGCAGATGGAGCAGGTGCTGCAGCAGATGCTGCGCCAGCTGCCCAGCAAGACCGAGATGCCGGACCTGATCGTGGACATCTCGCAGACCGCGCTGTCCAGCGGCCTGTCCAACGAGCTGTTTAAGCCGGGCAACGAGACGCCGCGCGAGTTCTACGCGGAGAAGCCGATCGCGCTGCGCATGGTGGGCAACTACCACCAGTTCGGCGCGTTCGTCAGCGGCGTCGCCTCGCTGCCGCGCGTGGTGATCCTGACCATGCACGACATCTCGCTCAAGCCGAAGGACCGGGGTGGCATCACCCGCAACGGTGCGCTCGAACTGTCCGGCACCGTCAAGACCTACCGCTACCTGGACGAGAGCGAGATGCCCGAACCGGCGCCGGTCGAGAAAAAGGGACGGAAGAAGAAGTCGAAGTCCAAGTCCAAGGGGGAGACGTGACCATGGGGCGTTACGATTCCGCCAGCACGTTGCGCACCGTCGGTGCCGTGGTCCTAGCCCTCGCGCTCGGCGCCTGCGGGCGTGACGTGACTAGCACGCCGGGCGACGCACCGAACCTGAAGAAGTGGGTCGAGGAGGTGCGTGCCCGTCCGGCACCGCCGCTGGACCCGCTGCCGGTCATGCAGCAGTTCGAAACCTTCGAGTACGCCGCGCAGGACCTGCGCGACCCGTTCAGCGATGCGTGGAGCAACCCGGAAGGGGGATCGGGCCTGCGCCCGGATCCGAACCGGCCCAAGCAGCCGCTGGAGCAGTATCCGCTGGACAGCTTGGACATGGTCGGCACGATCGGCCAGGGGGCCGGCCTGCTGGCGCTGGTGATGGCGCCGGACCGGGTCACCCACCGCATCCGTCCGGGCGCCTACCTGGGCCAGAACGACGGACGCGTGGTCGGCGTGTACGACGACCGGATCGAACTGGTCGAGCTGGTGCCAGATGGTGCGGGGGGATGGCTGGAACGCCCGGCCTCGATCGCGCTCGAAGATCAATGATTAGGGGATAGCACGATGACCTTTTCCAATGACCGGAATCCGGGCAAGCGCCTGCGCCCGGCGACCTTGAGGGCCTGTGGTCTGGTCGGGCTCGCGTTTGCCCTGGCCTCGGCCACCAGCCTTGCCTCGACCTCCACCACCGCGCTGCAGCCGGCCGCGGCCAGCACCGCGCCGGCGCGGGCCAGCGTGGCCCATATCGACTTCAAGCGTGGCGATGGCGGCGCCGGGCGGCTGGTCCTGCGCTTCAATGGCGACGGCGCCACGCCGGACCTGCGCAACCAGGACGGCAGCGTCGTGGTGGACGTGGCCAACGCCACGCTGCCGCCCGAGCTGCAGCGGCCGCTGAACGTCACCGACTTCGCCACCCCGGTGCAGCGCATCGACGCCCGTCCCTACGGCGGCGGCACCCAGCTGGTGCTGGCCACCCGCGGCGAGTACGACTCGCTGGCCTACCAGACCGGCAACGAGTACGTGGTCGAGATCGCGCCGCGTGCGGTCCCGGCGGTGGGCGCGGTGACCGGCGAGGGCCTGGCCAGCGCGCAGGCCAAGCTGGCCACGCGCGCCTATTCGGGCCGGCCGGTGACCTTCAACTTCCAGGACGTGCCGGTGCGCACGGTCCTGCAGCTGATCGCCGAGGAGTCCAACCTCAACATCGTGGCTTCGGACACCGTGCAGGGCAACGTGACCCTGCGCCTGGTGCACGTGCCGTGGGACCAGGCCCTGGACATCGTCCTGCGGGCCAAGGGGCTGGACAAGCGCCGTGACGGTAACGTCGTGTGGGTCGCGCCGCAGGCCGAGCTGGCCTCCTTCGAGAAGGCCCGCGAGGATGCCCGCATCGACCTGGAGAACCGGGTCGACCTGATGACCGACTACATCCAGGTCAACTACCACTCCGCCGGCGCCATCTTCAAGGCGCTGACAGAAGCCAAGGGCGTAGGTGGATCCAGCGGCAGCACCAACCAGAACGAGAACGGTTTCCTATCGCCACGCGGCCGCATCGTCGCCGACGAGCGCACCAACACGCTGATGATCAGCGACATCCCGAAGAAGGTCGCGCAGATGCGCGAGCTGATCGCGGTGATCGACCGTCCGGTGGACCAGGTGCTGATCGAGAGCCGCATCGTGATCGCCACCGATTCGTTCGCCCGCGACCTCGGCGCGCGGTTCGGTGTGCAGGGCCGCGAGATCGGCAACAACACCCGGGTGATCAGCGGTTCGCTGGAGAACAACGTCAGTATCATCAATACCGGCAAGTACAGCGTTCCTGGCGGTCTGAACGTTAACCTGCCCGCGGCTCCGAGCAACGCCGGCGCGCTGGCCTACACCCTGCTGGGCGCGAACTTCGCCATCGACCTGGAACTGTCCGCGCTGCAGCAGGAAGGCCGGGGCGAGGTGCTGTCCAACCCGCGCGTGGTCACCTCCAACCAGCGCGAGGCGGTGATCCGCCAGGGCCGCGAGGTCGGTTACGTCACCCTCACCGGTGGCGGCAACCAGGCCTTCGCCACGCCCAACGTGCAGTTCAAGGAAGTCCTGCTGGAGCTGAAGGTCACCCCGACCATCACCAGCGACGACCGCGTGTTCATGGTGGTCAACGTGCTCAAGGACGAGATCCTGGGTTACATCGACACCTCCATCGGCCAGGTGCCGGAGATCGCCACCCGCGAGATCAACACCGCGGTGCTGGTGGACGATGGCCAGACCGTGGTGATCGGTGGCGTCTACGAGTTCACCGACAGCAACAGCGTCTCCAAGGTGCCGTTCCTGGGCGACGTGCCGTTCCTGGGCACGCTGTTCAAGAAGAAGAGCCGCATCAAGGACAAGGCCGAGCTGCTGATCTTCCTGACGCCGAAGGTGATGCGCGTCGAGAAGCGCGGCGGGACGCCGGCGCCGGTCGAGATGCCGCTGCCGCGGCAGCCGCGCGGATAAGGAACGGGGCCTGCGGGCCCCGTTCGTCTTTATGGGCCGGGCGGGGAACCCGGCGAGGCCCGGATCGGTCAGAATCCAGGCATGGATACCCTCCACACCGCCGCCGCCCCCGCCCCCGCCATCGACGCGCACCAGGCCTTCACCGGCCTGCGCGAGGCGATGTCCTCCGCCATCGTCGGCCAGGCAGCGCTGGTGGAGCGCCTGCTGGTGGCCCTGCTCGCCGACGGCCACCTGCTGGTGGAGGGCGCGCCGGGGCTGGCCAAGACCACCGCGATCCGCACGCTGGCCGTGCACCTGGAGGCGGAGTTCGCCCGGGTCCAGTTCACCCCGGACCTGCTGCCGGCCGACCTGACCGGCACCGAGGTGTGGCGTCCGCAGGAAGGCCGCTTCGAGTTCCAGCCCGGGCCGGTGTTCCACCCGCTGCTGCTGGCCGACGAGATCAACCGCGCGCCGGCCAAGGTGCAGTCGGCGCTGCTGGAGGCCATGGGCGAGCGCCAGGTCACCGTCGGCCGCCACACCTACGCATTGCCGCCGCTGTTCCTGGTGATGGCGACCCAGAACCCGATCGAGCAGGAGGGCACGTTCCCGCTGCCGGAGGCCCAGCTGGACCGCTTCCTGATGCACGTGCGCGTCGGCTATCCCGATGCCGAGGTGGAGACCGAGATCCTGCGCCTGGCGCGCGGCCAGGCCCGCCAGCGGCTGCACGAGCCGCAGGCGCCTGCCGTGCGCATGGCGCAGGAGACCGTGTTCGCCGCCCGCGAGCAGGTGCTCGCACTGCACGTGGCGCCGTCGCTGGAGCGCTACCTGGTCGAGCTGGTGATCGCCTCGCGCGACGCGGCGCGCTACGACCCGGCGCTGGCCCGGCGCATCGCCTGGGGTGCCAGCCCACGCGGCTCGATCGCGCTGGAGCGCTGCGCCCGTGCACGCGCCTGGCTGGCCGGCCGCGACTACGCCACCCCCGAGGACGTGCGCGCGGTCGCCCCGGACGTGCTGCGGCACCGCGTGCTGCCCAGCTACGAGGCGCTGGCCGAGGGCTGGGACGGCGACCGCCTGGTGGCGGCGCTGCTGGACCTGGTGCCGCCGCCGTGAGCGGGGCGGCGCCGGCGGCCGCGCCTGGTGACGGCCTGCGCCCGCGACTGGAGGAGCTGCTCGCCCTGCGCCACCGGGCGGCGCTTCCGATGCGTCCGGGCACCGGCCGTGCGGGCGTGCGCGGCATGGCACCGTCGAGCCTGCGCGGGCGCGGCATGGAGTACGCCGAATCGCGCGAATACGTCGCCGGCGACGATGTCCGGCGCATGGACTGGCGGCTGACCGCGCGCACCGGACGCGCCCACACCAAGCTTTTCCAGACCGAACGCGAGCGCCTGAGCCTGCTGGTGGCCGACACCGCCCCCTCGCTGTATTTCGGCACCCGCGTGCGGTTCAAGTCGGTGCAGGCCGCGCGCGCCGGCGCGGTGGCGGTGTGGATGGGGCTCCAGGCCGGGGACCGGCTGGCGGCCCTGCGCGGCGGCGAGCCGGAGGTGCCACCGGCGGCCGGGATGCGGGGCGCGATGCGGGTGCTGGAATCGCTGGTGCGCTGGTATGCGCGCCCGCCGCAGGATGATGCCGGGCTCGAACTGGCGCTGGAACATGCCCAGCGCCTGCTGCGCCCCGGCGCGCGGCTGGTGGTGCTGGCCGACCCGCTCTCCGCCGCGCCGGTGCCACTGGCGCGCTGGGCCGCGCTGGGTCGCCACCACCAGGCCACCCTGGTGTTGCTGCAGGACGCGCTGGAGCTGGCACCGCCGCGACGGCTGCTGGCCCTGGAAGGCGGCGGCGGGCGGGTCGAGGTGGCGATGCAGCAGGCGCAGGCGCGGCGCTCGTGGGACGAGGTCCTGGGCCGGCCCGCGCGCGAGCTGGCGCGGATCCTGCCCGGGTATGGCTGGCAGGTGAGCTGCCTGGCCACCGACGCCGATGCCGGGGCCTGGCTGCAGGCGCCCGGGCCGGAGCCGGCGGCACGGCGGGAAGGCTGACAGGGGATGGATCCGGCGACGCTGCCCCTGCGCGAAGTGCATCTGCCGCCGCCACCGTCGTGGTGGCCGCCGGCCCCTGGCTGGTGGTGGTTGGCCACGCTGCTGGCCGTACTCCTGCTGGGGTGGCTGGGATGGCGCGCCTGGCGGGCACGCCGGCGCCGGCGCTGGTCGCAGTGGTTCGCGCGGGAAGCCGGCGGTGGCCTGCCGGTGGAGCGGGTCGCCGCGATATCGGGCCTGCTGCGCCGGGCCGCCCGGCGCGCGCAGCCGGGCGCCGAACACCTGCAGGGCGAGGCCTGGTTGCGCTTCCTCGACGGCGGCAGCGGGCAGGCCTTCAGCGCCGGGCCCGGCCGCATCCTGCTGGACGGCGGCTTCAGGCCGGACCTGGAGGCCGGCGCGGTGGAGGCCGCCGCTGCCCTGGCGCGGGCGCGCTTTCTGGATCTGATGGAGCGGCCGGTGCGGAGGCCGTGGTGAGCGCGGCGTGGGCCACCGTGGTGGCGGCCTTCGCCGGATTCGCCTGGCCGTGGGCCTGGCTGATGCTGCCCCTGCCGCTGCTGGCACGCCTGCTGCCGCCGAGGCCAGCCACCGGCGCGGCGCTGCGTGCGCCCTGGGCCACCCGGCTGCGCCCGGCGGCCGCTTCTCCCGCGGCTCCGGCCGTGCGCTGGATCCTGCCGCTGCTGGCCTGGGTGCTGCTGTGCGCAGCGGCCGCGCGACCGCAGATGCTCGGCGAGGTGGACACCCCGCCGCGGCAGGCGCGGCAGATGCTGCTGGCGGTGGACCTGTCCGGCAGCATGAGCGAGCCGGACATGCGGCTGGGGATGCAGCCGGTGGACCGGCTGACCGCCGCCAAGGCGGTGATCTCCGATTTCCTCCAGCGCCGCCAGGGCGACCGTGTCGGCCTGCTGGTGTTCGGCCAGCGGGCCTACATGCTCACCCCGCTGACCCTGGACCTGGCCGCGGTGCGCGAGCAGCTGCACGACACCGTTGCCGGCCTGGCCGGGCGCGAGACCGCACTGGGCGACGCCATCGGCCTGGCGGTCAAGCGCCTGCGCACCCAGCCGCAGGGCCAGCGGGTGCTGGTCCTGCTGACCGACGGGGTCAATACCGCCGGCGTGCTGGAACCGCTGAAGGCCGCCGAACTGGCCGCCGCCGAGCAGGTACGGGTGCACACCATCGCCTTTGGTGGAAGCGCCGAGGGATTCACCCTGTTCGGCGTGCAGGTGCCGGTGCAGGGCGAGGAGGTGGACGAGGACACCCTGCGCCAGGTCGCCGACCTCACCGGCGGGCGCTTCTTCCGCGCCCGCGACACCGACGAGCTGGCGGGCATCTACGCGGAGCTGGACCGGATCGAGGCGGTGGACGTGGCCGGCGAACCGGTCCGGCCGCGGCTGGAGGCCTATGCCTGGCCGCTGGCGGCCGCCGTGCTGCTCGCCCTGCTGGCCTGCATCGGGCCGGGCCTGCGGCGGGAGCTGCCGTGAGCGGGTGGTTGCCGCTGCTGCATTTCCAGCGCCCGTACTGGCTGTGGGCGCTGCTGGTGCTGCCGCTGCTTTGGATCGCCTGGCGCCGCCGCCGCGGCCAGGACTGGCGCGCGCTGGTCGATCCACACCTGAGGCCGGCGTTGCTGGTGCCGTGCCGGGGCCGGGCCTGGCTGGGCCTGGCGGGAGCCTCGCTGGCGATGGTGCTGGCAGTCCTGGCCCTGGCCGGTCCGGGCTGGCGCCAGGCCGTGCAGCCGCGGGCCCAGTCGCAGGGCGCGCTGGTGGTGGCGCTCGACCTGTCGACCTCGATCCTGACGGCGGACCTGCCGCCCTCGCGCCTGGCCCAGGCCCGGGCCAAGCTCGCGCGCCTGCTCGCGCGGCGCGCCGGTGGCGAGGTGGCGTTGGTGGCCTGGGCGGCCGATGCCTACACCGTCACCCCGCTCACCGCCGATGTCGCCAACGTCGCCCTGTTCCTCGACGCGCTGGCACCGGAGGTGATGCCCGGCGACGGCCACCACACCGCCCGCGCGATCACCCATGCCGCGGGCCTGCTGCGCCAGGCCGGCTTCCCGCGTGGCCAGATCCTGCTGCTGACCTCCGACGCCGAATCCGGCGCGCTGCCGGTCGCGGCCGCAACGGCTGCCGCTGGTTACCAGGTGTCTGTCCTCGGCCTGGGCACCTCTTCGGGTGCGATGCATCGCGACGCCCGCGGCCTGGCACGCGCCTCGCACCGCGACGATGCCGCGCTGCAGGCCCTGGCCGCGGCCGGGCAGGGGCGGTACGCGGTGCTGTCGGTGGATGATTCGGACCTGCTGGCGCTTGGCGTGCTGGAGCCGGAGGCAGGGGCGCAGGTCGACTCCGGCGGGGCGCGGGTGTGGCTGGACCAGGGTTACTGGCTGTTGCCGCCGCTGCTGCTGCTTGCGGCGTTGGCCTTCCGGCGCGGGGCCGCGCTGCTGGCCTTGCCGCTGCTGCTGTGGATGCTTCCGGCCGGCCCGGCCACGGCTGCCGGGGACGGCGCCTGGCTGCGCGGCGACCAGCAGGCCCAGCGCCAGCTCGAGCGCGGCGTGGAGGCCTATCGGCGCGGCGATTTCGACGCAGCCGCCGAAGCCTTCGCCGCCGCCGGCGCGCGCGGCGCCGCGGCGCAGTACAACCTGGGCAACGCGCTGGCCCGCCAGGGCCGCTACGACGAGGCCATCGCCGCCTACGACCGCGCCCTGGCGCAGGCCCCCGGCATGCAGGACGCGGTCGCCAACCGCCGCGTGGTCGAGGCGGCGCGGCGCGCGCAGCCGCCCGCGCCCGGTGGCGGCGGCAGTGGCGGGCGCCAACCCCCACCCGGGGACCCGTCCAAAGGCGCCGGCGCCGGCCAGGGCGACCCAGGTGCGGGCCAGCCCCGCCGGCGCCAGGGACAGGAGCCCGCGGCACCGCCGCCTGGCGGTGGCGACACCCCACCGCCGGCCAGCGAGGATCCCGCCGCCGCGCGCGAGCGCCAGGCCCGGGCCGACCGCGAGCAGCGCCAGCGGATGCAGCAGGCGCTGCAACAGGCGCGTGGCGACGCGGGCCCGCAGGCGCAGCCGGGCACGGAGGCCCCCGATGCGGATCCGCAGGCGCGCGAGCGGCGGCAGGCGCACGAAGCCTGGCTGCGGCGTGTGCCCGATGACCCGGGCGGGCTGCTGCGCGCGAAGTTCCAGCTCGAGCAGCAGCGCCGCCAGCAGGAAGGACGATGAACCAGCCCCGCCACCGACATCCGCTGTCCGCCCGTTTCCCGCCCCGCGCGCTCGCCGGCCTGGCCCTGCTGCTTTGGCTGGCATGCGCCGGTGCGTCGGCCGCGACCCGGGCCTGGCTGGACCGCAGCCAGGTCCGGGCGGGCGATACCGTCACCCTCAACATCGAGACCGACCAGCCCGGCGCCGCGCCGGACTACGCACCGCTGGAGGCCGACTTCGAGGTCGGCACCCCGTTCCGCACCGGGCGCCAGGGAACCGGCGCGCTGTTCGGCGTGCGCCTGGTGCCGCGCCGCAACGGCACCCTGCAGGTGCCCGCGTTGCACGTGGGCGCCGAACAGACTTCGGCCCAGGTGCTGCGCGTGCAGCCGGTGCAGGCGGCGGCCCGCGGCGACGTGTTCGTGGAGAGCCAGGTCGAACACGACGCGGTCTGGGTGCAGCAGAACGTCGGCCTGGTGGTACGGCTGTACTACGCCACCTCGCTGGTGTCCGGCGAGCTGACCCAGGAAGCGCCGGACGGGGCCGCCCTGCAGCGCATCGGCGAGGACGTCGTCGGGCGCCGGCGCATGGGCAACCGCGACTACCAGTTCGTCGAGCGCCGCTTCCTGCTGGTGCCGGAGCGCAGCGGCGCGCTGCGGGTGCCGGCGCCGCGCTTCCGCGGCCAGGCCTCGCCACGGTTCTTCGACGACTTCTTCGGCACCGACCGCGCACTGGCCGCCGAGGGCCAGCCGCTGCAGCTGCAGGTGCGCGCGCCGCCGGCCGACGCACCGCAGCCATGGCTGCCATTGCAGGGGCTGCGCCTGCGCTACCTCGACCCGCCGGCCACCGCCCGCGCCGGCGAGGCGGTGGAGGTGGCGGTCGAGGCCGAGGCCGGTGGCGCCACCGCGGCGCAGTTCCCGGACATCCCGGCGCCGCAGGTGCAGGGCGCGCAGGTGTTCGCCGAACGCCCCCAGCTCACCGAGCGCTTCGTCGACGGCACCCCGCGCCTGACCGTGGTGCGACGCTTCGCCATCGTGCCGCTGCAGCCAGGCCCGCTGGTGGTGCCCGGACCGTCGCTGGCGTGGTGGGATGCCGCGGCGGGCCGCGGCAGCGTCGCGCGCCTGCCCGCGCTGCAGCTGGAGGTCGTCGCACCGTCGCCGGCCGCCACGCAGGGTCCGGCGGCCGGCGCCTCCGCGTTGCCCCTGCCCGGCGCGGCCGGTGCGGACGCCGGCGCCGGCCCGCGGGGCGGCGGTGCCGGGGACGCGGGCCTGTGGCCGTGGATGGCGCTGGCGCTGGGACTGCTGTGGCTGGCCACGCTGGCGTGGGCCCTGCAGCTGCGTCGCCAGCATCGCGTCGCGCACGCCACGACGCGGGTGGCGCCAGGCGCGGCGGTGGAACCCGGCGCGCCCGCCCCGACCACCGCCGACCTGCGGCGCGCGCTGGACGCGGACAGCTTCGATGCGGCCGTGCGCCTGCTGCAGGCGATGGCACATCCACCGGCGCGCGACCTGGACGAGGTGCTGGCGCGCCTGGCCGACCCGGGCCAGCGCGACGCGCTGCAGGCGATGCGCCGCGCCCTGTGGGCGGGCGATGGCGACCCGGCACGGGCGCGGCTCGAGCTGCGGGCCGCGTTCCGCGGTGGACCGCGTTGGGCTGGCGAAACAGGGCCGGCGGCGGTCGCCGGTTCGGCCCAGCTGCCACCGCTGTACCCCCGCGCAGGACCCTGAAACGCGTCTGCTACCCTGCGCCCTGCCGTAATCCGGGAACACCGCATGATCCGCAATGCCAGCCCCTGGCCCATGCCGCTGAAGATGGGCGTGGGCTTCGCCGCCGGCCTGCTGCTGGGCCTGCTGGTGCACCTGACCGCCGGCGCCGATGCCGCCTGGGTGCAGGCGTTCACCCGCTACGTGACCACGCCCGCTTCCGGGTTGTTCCTCAACCTGATCTTCATGCTGATCGTGCCGCTGCTGTTCTCGGCGCTGGTGATGGGCATCGCGGAGATGGGCGACATCCGCGCCCTCGGCCGGATCGGCTGGAAGACCCTGGCCTACACCGTGGTGCTTTCTGGCGTGGCGGTGGCCCTGGGGCTGCTGCTGGTGAACCTGTTGCGGCCCGGCGCCGGCGTGGACCCGGCCCTGGCCTCGCAGCTGCTGGCGCAGAACGCCGAGCGCAGCCGCGAGATCGTCGCCAGCATCGAGGCCCAGCCGCGCGGCATCGACATGCTGTTGTCGATCGTGCCCAGCAACGTGGTCGCCGCCGCTTCCGACAACGGCGCGATCCTGGCGCTGATGTTCTTCGCGGTGATGTTCGGCGTGGGGATGGTGCTGACCGATGACGACAGGGTCGCCACGCTCAAGCGCGGCATCGAGGGCGTCTTCGAGATCTCCATGACCCTGATCGGGCTGGTGATCCGGCTGGCGCCGTACGCGGTGTTCTGCTTCATGTTCAACCTCGCGGCGATCTTCGGCTTCGACCTGCTGCTGCGGCTGGGCGCCTATGTCGGCGTGGTGGTGCTGGCGCTGGCGCTGCACATGTTCGTGACCTATTCGATCGCCGTGCGGCTTGCCGGCCACTCGCCGCTGGCGTTCTTCCGCCAGATCCAGGAGGCGGCGGTGATGGCGTTCTCCACCGCGTCCTCCAATGCCACCCTGCCCACCGCCCTGCGCGTGGCCGACGGCATGGGCCTGCCGCATCGGGTCTCGCGGTTCGTGCTCACCGTTGGCGCGACCGCCAACCAGAACGGCACCGCGCTGTTCGAGGGGGTGACGGTGATCTTCCTGGCGCAGTTCTTCGGCGTGGAGCTGAGCCTGGGCCAGCAATGCATGGTGATGCTGGTCTGCATCCTCGGCGGCATCGGCACCGCCGGCGTGCCATCCGGTTCGTTGCCGGTGGTGGCGCTGATCTGCGCGATGGTCGGGGTGGACCCGATCGGGATCGGCCTGATCCTCGGCGTCAACCACTTCCTGGACATGTGCCGCACCACGCTCAACGTCAGCGGCGACCTGACCCTGGCCACCCTGGTCGCCGCCGGCGAGCCGGCCGACACGGCGCGCGTGGATACCCCGGCGCAGGGGGCGCCTGCCTGAGCGGGATGGTTTCAGGCAAAACCTCGGTGGGAACGTTCCCGGGCCCCGTATGCCCTGAATGCGCCGCTGAGCGGCGGAAAATCAAGGGGTTGCGGCGGGACATGGCGGGCGCGGGATGGGACAATGGCCGGCCGCATTCCCGCGGATGCCATCGAACCAGCCGAAGCCCCACATGACGAAGCCGACACGCCGACAGCTCGCCAACGCTATCCGTTTCCTCGCCGCCGATGCCGTGGAGGCCGCCAAGTCCGGTCACCCGGGCATGCCCATGGGCATGGCCGACATCGCCGAAGTGCTGTGGAACGACTACCTGCGCCACAACCCGTCCAACCCGGACTGGTTCAACCGCGACCGCTTCGTGCTGTCCAACGGCCACGGCTCGATGCTGCACTACGCGCTGTTGCACCTGGCCGGTTACGACCTGCCGATCGAGGAGCTCAAGCGCTTCCGCCAGCTGCACAGCAAGACCGCCGGCCACCCGGAGCGTTACGAGACCCCCGGCATCGAGACCACGACCGGTCCGCTGGGCCAGGGCTTCGCCAACGCGGTCGGCTTCGCGCTGGCCGAGAAGGTGCTGGCGCAGCGCTTCAACCGCCCCGAGCTGGAAGTCGTGGACCATCGCACCTGGGTGTTCATGGGCGACGGCTGCATGATGGAAGGCGTGTCCCACGAGGCCGCCTCGCTGGCCGGCACCTGGGGCCTGGGCAAGCTGACCGCCTTCTGGGACGACAACGGCATCTCGATCGACGGCGAGGTCCACGACTGGTTCACCGACGACACCCCGGCGCGCTTCGAGGCCTACGGCTGGCACGTGGTGCGCGGCGTGGACGGCCATGACCCGGAGTCGATCAAGGCGGCCATCGAGCAGGCCATCGCGGCCGACGACAAGCCGACCCTGATCTGCTGCAAGACCACCATCGGCTTTGGCGCCCCGCACAAGGCCGGCAAGGAGGAGTCGCACGGCGCGCCGCTGGGCAAGGACGAGATCGAAGGCACCCGCAAGGCGCTGGAGTGGCCGCATGCGCCGTTCGAGATCCCGCAGGAGATCTACGACGGCTGGCGCGCCAACGGTGCCGGCACCCTGCGCCAGGCCGAGTGGGAGCAGCTGTTCGACAAGTACGCCCGCCAGTATCCGGACGAAGCCGCCGAGCTGACCCGCCGTTCGCACGGCCGGTTGCCGGAGGATTTCCAGGCCCAGGCCGACGCCTATATCGCGAAGGTGCAGGCCGAAGGCGCCACGATCGCCTCGCGCAAGGCCTCGCAGAACGCCATCTCCGCGTTCGCGCCGCTGCTGCCGGAGCTGATGGGCGGTTCGGCCGACCTGGCCCCGTCCAACCTGACCCAGTGGACGGCCAGCAAGTCGGTGACCGCGGTGGACCGCGCCGCCAACTACGTGCACTACGGCGTGCGCGAGTTCGGCATGAGTGCCATCGCCAACGGCATCGCCCTGCACGGCGGCTTCCTGCCGTTCGACGCCACCTTCCTGGTGTTCAGCGATTACGCCCGCAACGCGCTGCGCATGAGCGCGCTGGTCCCGGCGCACGTGATCCACGTCTATACCCACGACTCCATCGGCCTGGGCGAGGACGGCCCGACCCACCAGCCGGTCGAGCACCTGGCCTCGCTGCGCTACATCCCCAACAACGACGTGTGGCGTCCGTGCGACGCGGTCGAGTCGGCGGTGGCATGGAAGGCGGCGATCGTGCGCAAGGACGGCCCGAGCGTGCTGGTGTTCAGCCGCCAGAACCTGCCGCACCAGGCGCGCAGCGACGAACAGGTCAAGCTGGTCGAGCGTGGCGGCTACGTGCTGGCCGATGCGCAGGGCGGCAATCCCGACGTGATCCTGATGGGCACCGGCTCGGAAGTCTCGCTGGCCATGGAGGCCAAGGCGCAGCTGGATGCGGCCGGGATCAGGACCCGCGTGGTGTCGATGCCGTCCACCGACGTGTTCGACCGCCAGGACGCGGCCTACCGCGAGTCGGTGTTGCCGAAGGCCGTGCGCAAGCGCGTGGCGGTGGAGGCCGGCATCACCGATTTCTGGCGCAAGTACGTCGGCCTGGACGGCGCGGTGATCGGCCTGGACCGTTTCGGCGCCTCGGCCCCGGCCGGCGAGCTGTACAAGTACTTCAACATCACCACCGAGGCGGTGGTCGAGGCCGCCAAGGGGCTCTGAGCTCCCCGGCCTCCGATGTGGAAAAGGGCGCTCCGGCGCCCTTTTCCTTTTCCAGCCTGCCTGTCCGCCAAGCGGCGCAGCCGCCAGGCATCGAGCGCCGATGTCATGGCCGCAAGGGCGGCCGCGGCAACACCCCGCAGCGATCTCCGCATGCCGCGCGAACCGGCCTGGCGCACCGATGCGGGCGCCGTCGGTGCACCCCGGGCAAGCTGCGCCTGCCGCCTGCCGCCTGCCGCCTGCCGCCTGCCGCCTGCCGCCTGCACCCATTCCATGGACGCGCGCGGAGATCCCCGCGCCTTCTCCCGATCCTGCGGCCCGCTCCCGCGCGGCTCCGGCGTCCCCGGAGGATCGATCCGGCCACCGGCAGTTCCCAGGCCTTGCGCCGGCGGTTGCTGGCCTGGATCGGTCCCGCCATGTCACGCGCCAGGAGCAGGGAGAAGGCGAGCGGGGAAGGGTGGCGGGGTGGCGGCCGCCTGCGTCGCAGTCACGCATTGGCCGCGCTCGCCGACAATGCCGCCGCGCCGCCGCGCCGCCGCGCGGCACGCGGCACGCGGCATGCGGCGGCACCTGGTCCGCGGCTCACGGCAACGGCGCTTCGCCGCGCAGGATCGGGTACGGGTTCACTGCCTCGCCTTCCCACCAGCGTCGCTCCGGGCCCAAGACGAAGATCGCGAAGTGCAGGTGCGGCGCTTCGGCGGACGCGTTGCCCGTCGCGCCGACATAGCCGATCACCTGGCCGCGCGTCAGTGGCTGCCCTTCGGCCAGACCGTCGGCGTAGCGTTGCAGGTGGGCGTAGTAGTAGGCCAGCCGGCCGGTGCGATCGAACTGGTAGACCGTCAACCCGCCGCGCTCGCTGTCGAACAGCTTCTCCACGGTGCCGTCGGCCACCGCCAGCACCGGGGTGCCCTGGGCGGCCATGATGTCGATCGCATCGTGCATGCGGCCCTCGCTGCGGGCATCACTGAAGGTGTCGTGCAGTTGGGCGAGGTCGATGCCCTGCACCGGCAGCAGCAGCGGCCCGTCCCCGGCGGAGGGAACCGCAGGCGGCGGCGTCGCGGTGGACGGATGGGGCGGCGTCGCGCTGCCACCGGGCGGTGGCGGGGCTGCGGGTGCGGCCCCCTGCGCACCCGCAGGAGGCGGCGTGCGGTCGGGCGTGGCATCGCCGGTCGGAGCCACCGACACCAGCCCACCCTTGAGCCACAGCACCAGCAGCGCGGTCGCCAGGCAGGCGGCCAGCGCCAGGAAGATCCTCATGGGCGGCCGGCTCCGCTCATTCCTGCAGCGTTACCGGCGTGCCGGCGCGGATCGCCGCCGCCACCATCCGCGCATCCCAGTTGGCCAGGCGGATGCAGCCATTGGACTGCTGCTTGCCGATGCCCTCCGGCGCCGGCGTGCCATGGATGCCGTAGTGCTCCTTGTCCAGGTCGATCCAGACCGTGCCGACCGGGTTGTTGGGGCCGGGGGGAAGCGTGGCCTTGCTGTGGGTCGGGTCCGCGTTCCAGAACAGCTCGGGGTTGTAGTGGAAGGTCGGGTTCTCCACCACGGTCACCACCTTCCATTCGCCGATGGGCAGCGGGTCATGCTCGCTGCCGGTGGAGGCGGGGAACTGCGCGACCACGCCGCCCTGTGCATCGAGCAGCCGCAGTACCGAGTCGCTCCGGTCAACGACGATCCGCGCGGCCGCCGGCAGCGGCGCATCGGCGAGCGCGGGCACCACGACCGTGTCGCCGGCGCGCAGGCCGTCCAGGCCGGGGTTCAGCTTGCGCAGCAGCGCCGGGCTCGCGTGGAAACGCTCACCCAGCGCCTCGGCCAGCGATTCGTATCCCAGCCGTTCCAGCTTGGCCTGCTCCATCATGTCGTCGGGCAACCCGGTGTATGGCCCGGCGAGGTCCGCATCGGCGAGGGTATGTCGTGCGAGCACCGGCGCGGTGTCCGCCTCCAGCGCCTTCCACGTGGCCTCGTCCAGCGTGCCGGTGGCGTCCAGCCCGCGGGCCTGCTGGAAGCCGCGCACCGCGCGCGCCTGGTTGCTGCCGGCCATTGCGTCGATTTCCCCCGGCGAGAAGCGGGCGCGCGACAGCAGTACCTGGGCGCGCAGCAGCGCGCCGGCTCCTTCGTGCACCGCGCGGTCCTCGGCGCTGGCGGCCAGCGTGCGGGTGGCGGCGGCGTCCGTGGCGAAGGCCGCGCCGGAAGCGGCCAGCAGGCACGTGGCAAGTGCGGCGGGAAGCAGGCGGTGGATCGGCAGCGTGGAAGGCATGGCAGCTCGGGCTGAAGTGACCGGGCCCTTACGCTGCGCAAACGCCCGCGCAGCGGACGTGAAGGGCTTGCGCCCTGCGGGCCGTCGGGTCAGCGGCCGGCGTGGTCGTGCTTGCTGCCGCCGCGGCAGCGCGGCGAATCCGGGACGCTGGCGTCGGCGTCCCATTCGGCCGGGGTATAGGTGTGCAGCGCCAGCGCGTGCACCTGCTGCATCAGCCCGCCCATGGCCGCGTACACCGCCTGGTGGCGCTGGATCAGGCGCCTGCCCTCGAAGGCGCCGCTGACGATCACCGCCTTGTAGTGGGTTTCCAGCCCGCGACTGTGCATGTGGCTTTCATCCAGCACCTCCAGGTGCGAAGGCTGCAGGGCGGCGATGATCGCCTGGTGGATCTGTTCGGCACGGGTGGTCATGGCAATCCGGGGGGACGAGTCTGCTGCAGAGATGATGGCGCAATGGCCGGCTTCAAGCCGCCACGCCGGACCGTTCAGTCCCGCGGCGAGGCATCGGCGGCGATGAAGCCCGGGTCATCCGCCGGCTGGCGCAGCAGGTGGCGCCGGATCGCCTCGCGCGCCGGCGCATCCCACTCCGACCGCCAGGCGCAGTGCCGCGGGTCGGCGACGTCGCCGTGGTAGCCCAGGTTGCCGGACGCGCCCAGCGCCGCGTAGACCGGCGCGGCGGCGCGCGCGCTGGCGTGGCCGCCTGACGCGCCGAGCCACGCAACGTGCGGGTTGTCGAGCACCAGCAGGCCGCGCGGGGCGACCAGCGCCAGCACCTGGTGCTGGTCCACCGCAAGCAGGCGCGGGTCACTGGCGAAGCGGCCGAAGCCGTCACCCAGCCACGGCTGCTCGCCGAAGGCACTGTGCGCCGGCTGGGCGCCGGGCGGCGCGTGGCGCCAGGTGGGCACGCCGCCGGCACCGGACTCGATCGGCACCGTCAGGGCCACGCGCTGGTCGAAGGCGCCGGCGGCCAGCGCGCCCTTGCCGTGTCGCGAGCAGCCGCTGACGCCGAGCGCATCGGCGCGCAGCAGGCGCCCGTCGGAGGCGGCGATCACGTCGATGATCCGGCTCACGCCCCAGGCCCACGCCATCAGCGTGCCGGTGGCCGCGGCCTGCTCGCCGTAGAGCCGGTAGAAGGCGCCTTGCTTGCGGCGTCCTTCGCCGGTCTCCGCACCGAGCACCGTGCTTGGAAACTCGATCCGGGCCACGCCCTCGGCGGCCAGCAGCGCCGGGCTGACCCCCGCCACGCCCGCCATCACCAGCATTGCCGGGAACGGGCCCGCCCCTTCGGGCAGGTGCACCGGCGCGCTGAAACGCTCGCTGCGTCCTGCGTGCGTCACTTCGACCTCGATGCGGTCGACGTGGACCGTGCCGGTCACCCGCTCCGGCGCCGGGCCCTTGCTGCCGTAGACCTGCTCTTCCAGCAGGTGCAGGGTCTGCTGGCGCTGGCAGCGCCACCGCGCAGGGTCGGTGATGCGGCCGCCGTCAGGCGCTAGCAGCGGGTCGGGCAGGGTGTCCCGGGCGGTCGCCTCCACCGCGACCACCGGGCAGTCGACGCCGGCGTTCTCCACGGCCAGGTTGAACCCGGCCGGCGACACGGCCAGCGCGGCCTGCCACACCGGCAACAGCAAGGCCGCGGGCCAGATCCCTGGCCGCAAGCGTGTGTTTGTGCGCATCGGTTTGCTCCGTGGCCTGGGCCGATGATGCCAGCGTGCGAAGGAGAGTTGACACGGGCCACCGTTTACGCCTGTAATCAGTCGTCGATTACAGTCGTAAACGGAAGCCCGGCATGACCACGACTCCTTCCATCCCCGTCACCGAGGCCGAGGCCGCCGTGATGGACGTGCTGTGGAATTCCAGCCCGCGCAGCGCCGAGGAGGTGGTCGCCGCGGTCGCCCCCGCTACCGGATGGGCGGAGCCGACGATCAAGACCCTGCTCAACCGCCTGCTCAACAAGGGCGCGATCAGCGCGCAGCGCGATGGGCGGCGCTACCTCTATTCGCCGGTGCTGTCGCGCGAGGCCTGGGTGCAGCAGCAGAGCGAGGGCCTGCTGGAGCGCCTGTTCGGCGGCCGGGTGGCGCCGCTGGTCGCGCACTTCAGCGAACGCGGGAGGCTCTCGGCCGCCGACATCGCCGAGCTGAAGCGGCTGGTATCGGAGCTGGATGAGGGCCACGACGATGCACGCTGAAATCTCCGCGCTCGGCGTCGAAACCACGCTGGCTTCCAGCGCCGCGATGCTGCTGGTGCTGTGCTTGCGCCGCCCGCTGCGGGGCGTTCTAGGCGCCCGCGCCGCGTATGTCCTGTGGGCGTGCGTGCCGGCCTCCCTGCTGGCGGTGCTGCTGCCGCGTGGAACCGGAGCGGCCACGGTCCTGCCCATGGCGTGGCAGGCCATGCCCGCGGCGGCGGCGGGCGGTGTGCCGGAGGTGCAGGGCGCCTGGCACTGGAGTGCAACGCTGGTCCCGCTGTGGCTGGCGGGCGCGCTCGGCTCATCGCTGCTGCTGGCCTGGCAGCAGCGCCGCTTCACCCTGGGACTGGGCGTGCTGCAGTGCCGTGACGACGGCCTCTACCAGTCCAGGACCACGTGCGCCGGCCTGCCGGCGGTGGCCGGTGCATGGCGGCCGCGGATCCTGCTGCCGGCAGATTTCGAGCGCCGCTACACCGAACGGGAGCGCGAGCTGGTGATCGCACACGAGCGCCTGCACGTGCGCCGCGGCGACCTGTTCGCCAATGGATTCGCCGCGCTGCTGGCGTGCCTGTTCTGGTTCAACCCGCTCCTCCACGCGTCCCTGCGCCGTTTCCGGCTGGACCAGGAGCTGGCCTGCGACGAGCAGGTCATCGCGCACCACCCGGGGGCGCGGCGGGATTACGGCCAGGCCATGCTCAAGACCCAGTTCGATCCTTCACCCCTGCCGTTGGGTTGCCACTGGCAGGCACGCCATCCGATCAGGGAGCGAATCGACATGCTCAAGCGACCCACCCCGTCCCGCCTGCGCTGGACCTTGTCCACGCTGGCGGCCCTTGGGGCCAGCGCCGCGGTCGGCTACACCGCATGGGCCGCCCAGCCGGCCAGCGCGGGCGCCGAGGGCGCACGCGCGCCAGTAGCGGCGCCCGCGACGGGCACTGGGGCTTTCCTTCTCGCTCGCCAGACCCGCCATGACGGCGTCGAGGGGCAGGGCGTGCTTTCCCAGTGGGTCGCGCCGGCGGAGCCGGCGGTGTCCATCGTGGGCGCCGGCGAGGGCCGGTGGAAGACCACGGCGACGGTGGAACCCGGTGCCGGGCCGGGGACGGCCGTGGTGCGCCTGCGGATCGAGCGCGGCGAGCCGGGCGTGACGGTGGCCGAGCCGGTGCTGGTGGTGCGCGAAGGCGAGGCCGCCGCGGTCGAGCAGCGTGACGGGACCGGCAGGCTGGTCTATCGCACCCAGGTGCTGGTGCTGCCACTGCAAGGCTCGCGCGAGGCGACCGAGGCACGCATGCACGAGCTGCTGGCTGCCGGGGCCACGCCCAGGCCCTACGACTGGACCGCCCTGCCGCCCGCGCACATGCCGCCGCCGCGCTATCCCAGGGAAGCGGCGGACGCCCACGTCAGCGGCAAGGTGACGCTGGTGCTGGACATCGCCGCCGACGGCAGCGTGAGCGGCGTGGAGGTCGAAAGCGCAACCCCCGCCGGGGTGTTCGATGCAGCCGCGATCGAGGCGGCGTGGCAGTGGAAGTTCAAGCCGGCGTCCGCGGACGGCCAGGCCGTGCCCGGACGGGTACGCGTACCGGTAACGTTCGAGGCCAGTTCCGACGAAACCGCCGCGGCGGGACAGGCCTGATGCCGACGGCGCCGGCCCATCCCATCCGTCGTCGTGGCCGCCTGGCCGGCTGGCTGTATGCGGTCGCGCCGGCCTTCCTGCTGGCCGGTTGCGCCACCGTGTCGGTTCCGGCTCCTCCCCCGGCCACGCGCACGGGCGTGGGCCAGCGCATGATCACGCCGGCCAACACCGCGCGCTATGAGCTGGCCAGCCACCAGGCGTTCGTGTTCCCGCAGATCCTGGCCAACGACGCACCGGAATTCCCGGCCGGTTACCGCCCGCCCAGCCCTTTCGAGGTGACCGTGTGCGCATCGCTGGTGGTGGCCGACGGCGGCGCGGTGCGCGACGTGCGGCTGGTCGACGCGCCCGGTTGCGAGGCGCCCGCCGCGGTGCCCGCGCCCCTGCGCGCGGCTGTGACCGGGGCGATGTCCCATTGGCGCTTCAGGTCCGCGCTGCTGTGCGAGTACCCCGATGCGGACACCCGCAACCGCGCCTGGAACGGCGACGGCTGCGCCGGACCGGTGCGCGAGGCCAGGCCGGTGCCGGTGACCCTGTCCTGGGCGTTCACCTTCGAGCTGCGGGACGGCCAGGCACGGGTCGAAGGCAGGCGTACCGGCGCGCAGTGATCACTGCTCCAGCATTTCCGGCCGGAACAGCCGGCGGCGGCTGGCCTCGTCGCCGGACACCATCAGCCGTCCCTCGCCGCGGTAGTGAACGGTGCGCGGCCACTTCGGCCGGGGCGCGACGTGGGCACGCACCACCTGCCACACGAACAGCGGGTAGTCGTCGTTGAGATGGGTGCGCCGCAGGCGGCATTCGAAACTGGCGTGGCACTCGCCGATCAGGGGTGCCCCGACCTCGTTGGCCGCCTGCGCCGTCAGGCCGAAGCGCTCGAACTTGTCGACCTGCGCACTGCTGCAGTTGCCGATGCCGACCACGGTGTCGAGCAGGGCCGCGGTGGGCAGGTTGATCACGCACTGGCGGCTGCGCCGCGCAAGCGCGCGGCTGGCATTGGCATCCCAGATGTAGGTGCCGACCAGGTCGTAGCCCAGCATCATGTGCCAGCCGCAGGTCATGATCGCGCGCCTGTCCTTCCACGCCGTGGTGATCAGGACCAGCGGGCCGGGCTCAAGGAAGCGCCGGGTCTTCTCCACCGGGAACGCGGTCTTGCGGGGAAGGGCCATGGGCCGCTCCTGCACGGGGGGCGCGGCCAGCGTGCCGGCGGCGCTGGCAACGAGGTGTCAATCCAGGACGTGGATGGCCTCGGCCAGGCGCCGCACCTCGTCCGGGTGGTGGCTGACGTACAGCATCGGCAGCCGCACCTCGTCGCGCACCCGCTGCAGCCAGGGGATCAGCTCCTCGCGCCGGGCCGGGTCCAGCGCCGACAGCGGTTCGTCGAACAGCAGCAGCGCCGGCTGCGACAGCAGGGCGCGGCCGATCGCCACGCGCTGCGATTCGCCACCGGAAAGGTGCACGGTGCGACGTTCCAGCAGGTGGCCGATGCCCAGCAGCTCGACCACGGCATCGAAGGCGAAGCCCGCCTGCCCCCCGCCGTGGCGGCCGTAGAGCAGGTTGCGGCGCACGTCCAGGTGCGGGAACAGCCGCGCATCCTGGAACACGTAGCCGACCTGGCGACGGTGGGTGGGCACGTCGATGCCGGCGGCGCTGTCGTAGAGCACGCGCCCGTCGATCTCGATGCGGCCGGCATGCGGGCGCACGAGCCCGGCGATGGCGTTGAGCACGCTGGTCTTGCCGGCACCGGAGGGTCCGGTCAGGGCCACCACCCGCGCGGCCTCCTCGATCCGCACCTGGCGCTCGAACGCGCCGCGCCGCAGCTGGATGTCGACCTTCAGCATGGCGCTGTCCCGGGCGCCGGCCGGGCGGAGCCGCGGCTCATTGCTCGTCGCCTGCGCGCTGGCGCCGCACCAGCCATTCCGAAGCCAGCAGCGCGGCCAGCGAGATCACCAGTGCCACTGCCGCCAGCCGCCAGATGCCGGCCTCGCCACCGGGTACCTGCATCAGGCCGTAGATCGCCGAGGACAGCGTGCGGGTCTCGCCGGGGATGGCCGATACGAAGGTGATGGTGGCGCCGAACTCGCCCAGCGCCTTGGCGAAGCCCAGCGCCAGGCCGGCGACCAGCCCCGGCCAGGCCAGCGGCAGGGTCACGGTGAGGAACACGCGCCACGGGGCCGCCCCGAGCGTCGCGGCGGCCTGTTCCAGGCGCCGGTCCACGTTCTCGATCGACAGCCGGATCGCGCGCACCATCAGCGGGAAACCCATCACCGCGCAGGCCAGCGCGGCGCCGCTCCAGCGGAAGGCGAGGGTGATGCCGAAAACCTCCTCGAGCCAGCGTCCGGCCGGACCCTGCTGGCCGAACACCACCAGCAGCGCGTAACCCATCACCACCGGCGGCAGCACCAGCGGCAGGTGCACCAGCGCATCCAGCAGCGACTTGCCGGGAAACCGCCGGCGCGCAAGCAGCCAGGCCACCGCCACCCCGACCGGCAGGCTGGCCGCGGCGGCCACCGCCGCGACCTTCAGGCTCAGCACGATCGCCGTGATTTCGTCCGGGGTGAAGCCCAGCACGGCCATCCCGGTCAGTCCCGCGGCTGGAAGCCGCGCCGCGCGAAGATCGCGCGCGCCTGCGGGCCGGACAGCCAGCGCACGAAGTCGTGCGCGGGCCGGCCGGCGGCGGCCGTGGCGGCGACCGGATACACGATCGGTGCGTGGCTGCCCGCCGGGAAGGCCGCCACCACGCGTACCCGCGGGTCGGCCTGCGCATCGGAGGCGTAGACCACGCCCAGCGGCGCCTCGCCGCGTGCCACCAGCATCAGCGCGGCGCGCACGCTGTCCGATTCGGCCAGGCGGCCCTGCACCGCGGGCCAGTGCCCCAGCGCCTCCAGCGCCTGGCGGCCGTAACGGCCGGCCGGGACCGCGGCGGTCTGCGCGATCGCAAGGCGTCCACGGCCCAGCGCGGCGGCGACCGCGCCGGCGCTGGCAAGGTCCACCGACCTGGTCGCCGAGGCACGCGGCGCCACCAGCACCAGGGTGTTGCCGAGCAGGTCGCGCCGGGTGGCCGGATCGATACGGCCGCGCTGCTGCAGGTAATCCATCCACGCTTCGTCGGCGGAGACGAACACCTGCGCCGGCGCGCCCTGTTCGATCTGGCGTGCCAGCGCCGAACTGGCCGCGTAGGACACGCGCACGCGGCTGCCGGTCTGCGCGTGGTACGCGGCGGCGGCCTCCTCCAGCGATTCCTGCAGGCTGGCCGCGGCGAACACCGTCAGCGGCGTGGCCTGCGCCAGCGAGGGCAGCGCCAAGGCCAGCCAGAGCAGGGCGAGCAGGCCCGGCGGCCATCCGCCACGCCGCCGCCCGATGGTCACGGCGTGCTCCCGAGCGTGGCGTCCAGCAGCTCCGCCAGGCGTGCGCCGCCGGCGCGCAGCTGCGCTTCCAGTGCGGGGAGGTGGGCGGAGAGGTAGGCGTCGTCGATCACATGCCCGCGTGGATAGACATCCGGCGCGGTCGCGATGCGGCAGGACTGCTCGACCCACGGCACCGCGAAGCCGGCCCGCGGCGGCGAGGCGAGCCCGACGCGGGCCGGCGCCGGCTGCGCGCGCAGCCGGCGCAGCCAGGCGTCCTCGTCCATCCCGCGGGTGTTGAGCATCCCGCTGTCCCACAGCGCGTGCAGGTTGGTGCCCTTGCCGCGGAAGTTGATCTGGTGGCGGTTGCCGCCGCGGTCGTGGAAGTTGCCGGCGTGCAGCGGCTGGTGCGCGTCGCCCGCCATGTGCACCACGAACTTCAGCGCCTGCAGGCGCTCGGCATCGCTGCGCCGGCGGTCGGCCAGGATCCGCCCCTGCGCCTCGAGCGCCGCGTTGACGCAGTCACCGTCGGGGCAATGCAGCTTGGCCTGGTAGCGGCACCCGGCCTCGCCGATGTTGACGTAGTGCCACGCCGCCGTGCGCCGGCCGAGGACCGGATCGGAACCGCGCAGCTCGTCCGCCCAGGTGGCGATGCCGGCGAGGGTGGCGCCGGGCTCGGCTGCCAGCAGGCGGTCCAGCTCGACCCGCGCCGCGGGCGAAAGGCCGTCTTCGGCCAGGCGGGCGACCAGGCGGTGTCCGAGCGGACCCCAGGCGTGGGCCGGCAGGGCGGCGGACAGCAGGAACAGGAATGCCGGCAGCCATGCGAGGCGGCGCCGGAAGCGGGGCGTGGGGGTGGAAGCGGTGCGGGACATCATCGGCGAACTTTAACCGACTGCCCCGCACCGCCGCCTTTCCCCGCCAAGGGAAACGCAACGTCCCGCTTAGAACTTCATGACATAAGAAGCGCCGTACACCAGCGGGTCGATGTTCGCGGTGCCAAGCTTGGCGCCGTCGACCCTGACCTCGGTGTCGATGTCGGCCCAGCGCACGTCCACGCGCACCGACGCCTTCTCGCTGACCTTGAAATCCAGGCCGGCGTGGGCGGCCAGGCCGAAGGAGTCGTCGAGCTTGAGCTTGGTGCCTGCCAGTGCGCCGGTGGTGCCTTCGCTGAAGAAGGTGGTGTAGTTGACGCCCACGCCCAGCAGCGGCGAAACCTTGCCGGCGCTGTTGAAGTGGTACTGCAGGGTGATGGTCGGCGGCAGGTGCTTGGTGTCGCCGACCTTGCCCACGCCCTTGACCGCGATGTCGTGCTTGAACGGCAGCGCGCCCAGCACCTCGATGCCGAGGTTGTCCCTGACGAAATACTCGAAGGTCACGCTGGGCTTGGCATCGCTGTCGATGTCCAGCGGCAGGGTGCCGCCGGCCAGGGCGCCGTTGTCCGACTTGGGGGCAACCTGGTGCACGCCCACGCCCAGGGTCCAGTCGCCAGCGGACTGGGCCATCGCCGGGGCGGCGACGGCGGCAAGCGAGGCGGCGATCAGGGGGAGGAGCTTGTGGTTCATCGGGAACGCTCTGTCTGTTGGGTGTGGCGCAAGTCTCCGCGCACGCGGCGCGTCCCGCCTTGATTCCAGTCAAGCCGGCGCCCGGGGAGGGGCCGGGCCCGGTGCTAGAATGGCCACCCGCTTCACCAACCTTCCATCCACCACGGCCGCGCAACCCCGCGGCGTCAGGGAGTCATCCGCAATGGCGATCAAGGTAGGCATCAATGGCTTCGGCCGCATCGGCCGCAACGTGCTGCGTTCTGCCGTGCAGAACTTCGGCGGCGACATCGAGATCGTCGCGATCAACGACCTGCTCGAGCCCGACTACCTCGCCTACATGCTGAAGTACGACTCCGTGCATGGCCGCTTCGACGGCGACGTGCAGGTCGAGGGCAGCACGCTGCTGGTCAATGGCAGGAAGATCCGCCTGACCCAGGAGCGCGACCCGGCCAACCTGAAGTGGGACGAGGTCGGCGCCGAGGTGGTGATCGAGTCCACCGGCCTGTTCCTGGACAAGACCAGCGCGCAGAAGCACCTGGATGCCGGCGCGAAGAAGGTGGTGTTGTCGGCCCCGTCCAAGGACGACACGCCGATGTTCGTGTTCGGCGTCAACCACGCCGAGTACGCCGGCCAGGCGATCGTCTCCAACGCCTCGTGCACCACCAACTGCCTGGCGCCGCTGGCCAAGGTGATCAACGACAAGTGGGGCATCAAGCGCGGCCTGATGACCACCGTGCACGCCGCCACCGCCACCCAGAAGACCGTCGACGGCCCGTCCAACAAGGACTGGCGCGGCGGCCGCGGCATCCTCGAGAACATCATCCCGTCCTCCACCGGCGCGGCCAAGGCCGTGGGCGTGGTGATCCCGGCGCTGAACAAGAAGCTGACGGGCATGAGCTTCCGCGTGCCGACCTCGGACGTGTCGGTGGTCGACCTGACCGCCGAGCTGGAGAACCCGGCCAGCTACGAGGAGATCAAGGCCGAGATCAAGGCCCAGAGCGAAGGCGCGCTGAAGGGCGTGCTGGGCTACACCGAGGACAAGGTGGTGGCCACCGATTTCCGCGGCGACACCCGCACCTCGATCTTCGACGCCGACGCCGGCATCCAGCTGGATCCGACCTTCGTCAAGCTGGTGGCGTGGTACGACAACGAGTGGGGCTACTCGAACAAGTGCCTGGAAATGGTCCGCGTGGTCGCGGGCAAGTAAGCCGCGCGATCGTTGCAACGCAAAAGGGCGCCCATGGCGCCCTTTTCATTGAGGCGCCGGTTACCGGCCCGGGCGTGGCTTGAGTTACCGTCGCCCATCGCCGGCGTCCCTGGCGATCCGGGGCCGCGGCTGGCACCGGTCGCGCGCCGACATCGACGGGGGAAGCATGGAAGGACTGGTGGGAGTGCTGGTGCTCGTGGCCCTGGCGGTGCTGGCGATGCCGGTAGTCATGGTGTTCCAGGCGATGTCGCTGTCCTCGCTGCGGCGCAGGGTCGAGGAACTCGAACGCGGCCTTGCCCACCTGCGCGGTGCGGCGGCGCAGGAGCCGGCGCCTGCCCCTTCGCAGGCACGGGCAGCCACGCCGCCAGGCGGGATGGCCGGGGCCACCCTGGCCGAGCAGCTGGAGCGGCAGGCGCCCGGGCCAGGTTCCGCGCCGCCGCCGGCAGACGTACCACGCGTGCCGGTCGGACAGGCGTCCGCGATCCCGTCCGCGCCGCCGCCCCTGCCACCGGCGCCGGCCCCCGGTGGCCTCCCGCCTTCCCCGGCCCGCCCCGCGCCCGCCCCGCGTGCTGCGAAGGCCCGTCCCGCCGCGCCAGCGCGGGAGAGCGTCGTGCTGCGCGCGGTCAAGCGCTGGTTCACGGTCGGCAACGTGCCGGTCAAGATCGGCGTCCTGGTGGCGCTGGCCGGCGTGGCCGCGCTGCTCAAGTACGCCAGCGACCAGGGGTTGTTCCACGTGCCGCTGGAGCTGCGGCTGGCCGGGATCGCCGGTGTCGCGCTGGCAGCGCTGGGCTTCGCCTGGCGCCGGCGCGAGGGCAATCGGGTGTTCGCGCTGAGCGTGCAGGGCGGGGCGATCGGCACCCTGCTGCTGGTCGTGTTCGCCGCGTTCAAGCTCTACGGGCTGGTCGACGCCGGCCCGGCCTTCGCCCTCAGCGTGGTGCTGGTCGCCGGCGCCGCCCTGCTGGCGGTGCTGCAGAACGCGCAGCCGCTGGCGGCGTTCGCGCTGCTGGCCGGTTACCTGGCGCCGATCTGGCTGTCCACCGGCAGCGGCAACCATGTCGCCCTGTTCTCCTACTACGCGCTGCTCAACGCGGCGGTGGTGGCGATCGCCTGGTTCCGCGCGTGGCGGCTGCTGAACCTGCTGGGCTTCGTGTTCACCTTCGGCATCGGCAGCCTGTGGGGCGCCAGTGCCTACACGCCCGAGAAGTACGCCAGCACCCAGCCGTTCCTGGCGCTGTTCTTCGCCTTCTACCTGGCGGTGCCGCTGCTGTTCGCCCGGCGCCGGCCCGAAGGGCGTCGCGACCTGGTGGATGGCTGCCTGGTGTTCGGTACCCCGCTGGTCGCCTTCTCCCTGCAGGCCGGGCTGCTGGAAGGCCAGCGCCTGCCGCTGGCATTCTGCGCACTGGGCCTGGGGGCGCTGTACGCGTTGCTGGCGCGGGCCCTTCTGCGGCAGCGCGGGTACGGGTTGCTGGGCCAGTCCTATGCGGTCCTGGCCGTGGGCTTCGCCACCCTGGCGGTGCCGCTGGGGCTGAGCGCGCGGGCCACCGCCAGCGTGTTCGCGCTGGAAGGCGCCGGCCTGGTGTGGCTGGGCCTGCGCCGGCAGCGCCTGCTGCCGCAGGCCAGCGGCGTGGTCCTGCAGCTGGCCGCCGCGGTGGCGCTGCTGTTCGGGCTGGACTACGTGGGGCAGGACGTGCATGCGGTGCTCAATCCCACCGCGATGGGCATGCTGCTGCTTGCGCTGGCCGGATGGGCCAGCGCCTGGGCCGCACGCGCGCACGGGCGCACGCTGCCGGCGGCGCTGTTCTACCTGTGGGGGCTGGCCTGGTGGGCGGGCAACTGCGCCCACGAACTGTCGCGCTTCGTCGATGCCGCCGTCCGGGCGGACCTGGCGCTGGTCCTGGCCGGCGTAACCGGCTGGGCGGCCGCGGAGGTCCATCGCCGTCGTCCGGCGGCGCTGCTCGCCCAGACCCTGCTGGCCGCGACGGTCGTCGCCGTGCCACTGCTGTCCTGGCAGGCGGACCTGCACGGGCATCCGCTCGGCGGCCGCTTCGGCGCGCTGGCGTGGCTGGTGTTCGGCCTGCTGGGGCTGCGCGCCCTGGCCTGCCTGGCGCGTGATGCCGGCCGCAGCGCCGGTGCCGCGCAGCTGGGCGGGTGGCTGCTGTGGGCGCTGCTGGGCTCGGTCGAGGGCCGTTGGCTGTCGCTGGAAGCCGGGCTGGGCCAGGGCTGGGAAGCGGCGCTGCTGGCGCTGCCCTGGCTGGCACTGGCGGTGTGCGCGCTTTGGCGCTGGAACTGGCTGGCGGTGCCGCGCGGGACCGCCGTCGCCGCGGCCCTGCGTGGCGGGGTGCTGTGGATCGCCATCGCGGTGGCCGCTGCCATCAGCCTGGCGATCCTCAACCGCCCGGTCGATCCGTCGCCGTTGCCGTGGCTGCCGCTGCTGAACCCGGCCGAGCTGGTGCAGCTGGCGACCCTGGCGCTGGCGGCGGCCTGGTTGCATTCGCCGTATTCCCGTGGCCTGCAGCGGCTGCGCCCGGGCCTGCTGGCGGCCGGCGGGTTCCTGGTGCTCAGCGCCTCGACCCTGCGCAGCGTGCACTACTGGGGCGGCCTGGACTGGAACGCGGGCCTGCTGTCCACCGGGCTGGCCCAGACCAGCCTGACCGTGGTCTGGAGCGTGCTGGGGGTGCTGGGCTGGGTGCTGGGCTCGCGCCGCGGCCAGCGCGGGCTGTGGATGGCCGGCGCGGTGCTGATGGGCGTGGTCCTGGCCAAGCTCGTCCTGGTGGACCGCACCCACCTGGGCAACCTCACCGGCATCGTCTCCTTCATCGCCTACGGCGTGCTGTGCATGATCGTCGGCTACCTCGCGCCCGCGCCGCCGCGCGCCGGCCACGCCCCGGAGTTCCACCCATGACCCTTGCCCCGCCCCGCGTCCTGTACCTGCTCGGCCTGCTGCTGTCCGGCGTGGCGCCGGCGGCGGCCCCCGGGGAGGACTACGCGCGGCAATGGACCCTGGATACGGAGGGCGGCGCCGCGGCCGGCGCCTACCGGGTGGTGCTGGACGAGGCGGTGTACCGCACTGCCGACGACCGCCAGCTGCGCGACGTGGCCGTGTTCAACGCGCAGGGCGGGCAGGTCGCCGCTTCGGTGCTGTCCGCGGCGCAGCCACTGGTGCAGGCGCCGCGGAGGGTGGAGCTGCCGTGGTTCGCGCTGCCGGGTGAAGGCGGCAGCCCGGGCGGCGACTTGCGCCTGGTGGCCGAGCGCGACGACGAGGGCCGCATCCGGCGGGTGGAGGCGGGCGTGCACACGCGTCCGGGCAGCAGCGCCGCCGGCCAGTGGCTGGTCGACGCCAGCGCGCTGCGTGCGCCGGCGCGCGCGCTGGTGCTGCAGTGGCGCGTGCCGGGCCAGCCGCTGCAGGCCGGCTACCGCGTGGAAGGCAGCGACGACCTGCGCAGCTGGCACATCCTCAATGGCAGCACCACCCTGCTGGACCTGGAGCGCGGCGGCGAGCGCCTGGTGCAGAACCGCATCGCTTTGGATGGCCAGGCCCGCTACCTGCGGCTGCAGCCGCTGCGCGCCGGCCCGGTGCCGGTGCTGGTGACTGTTTCAGCCGAGCTGCCCCCGCTGCCTTTGCAGCCGTCGTGGCGGTGGCTGGAGCTGCAGGGCCAGCCGCGCAGCGAGGGTGGACGGGCAGGGTTCGAGTTCCGTCTGCCCGGCCGTTTCCCGGTCGAGCGCGCCGACGTGGTCCTCCCCGGCAACAGCGCGGTGCAGTGGACCCTGCTCAGCCGCGAGGAGGACAGCGCCACGTGGACCTGGCGTGCCGGCCCCTGGATGGCCTACCAGGTGGGCGAGGAAGGCCGCTCCGAGCCGCGTGCGCTGCCGGCCCGCGTGCGCGACCGCCACTGGCGGCTGGTGCCGGCAAGTCCGGTCGGCGATGCGGTACCGGTGCTGCGCCTGGGCTACCAGCCCGAGGTCGTGGTGTTCCTGGCCCAGGGCGAGCCGCCATACGCACTGGCGGCCGGCAGCGCCCGCGCGCGCCGCGACGAGGCACCGATCCGCCCGCTGCTGGACGCCTTGCGCGCCCGCCGTGGCGTTGGCTGGGAGCCGGCGCCGGCCACCCTCGCGGACACGCCACGGGAGCTGGCGGGCGAGCGCGCGCTGCAGCCGGTGCGCGAGTACGACTGGAAGTCCTGGCTGCTGTGGGCGCTGCTGGTCGGCGGGGCGCTGGTGGTCGCACTGCTGGGCTTGAGCCTGCTGCGCAGGCCGCCGGCGGAGTCCTGAGCCGCGCGGGTTTGCCCGCGCCCCGGCGTGCCCGGAAAATGCACGCATCCGGTGCCGGATCCCGGCGCCCGGTTTCCCTTCCCCACACAGAGACGTGAGCATGACGATCCTCCGGATGACCGACCTCGACCTGACCGGCAAGCGCGTGCTGATCCGCCAGGATCTCAACGTGCCGATCGACAACGGCCGCATCACCTCCGAACAGCGCATCACCGCCTCGCTGCCCACGTTGAAGCTGGCGCTGGATAAGGGCGCCGCGGTGATGGTCACCTCGCACCTGGGCCGTCCCAAGGAGGGCGTGTGGAGCGAGGCCGAATCGCTGGCGCCTGTGGCCGCGCGCCTGTCCGGGCTGCTGGGCGTCGAGGTGCCGCTGGTGCGCGACTGGGTCGACAGCGTGCAGGTGCAGCCGGGCCAGCTCGTGCTGCTCGAGAACTGCCGCATGAACGAGGGCGAGGGCAAGGATGACGAGGCGCTGGCGAAGAAGTACGCCGCGCTGTGCGATGTGTTCGTCATGGACGCCTTCGGCACCGCGCACCGCGCGCAGGCCTCGACCCACGGCGTCATCCGCTTCGCGCCGGTGGCTGCCGGCGGCCCGCTGCTGATGGCCGAGCTCGACGCGCTGGACAAGGCCCTGGCCAACCCCGCGCGCCCGCTGCTGGCGATCGTGGCCGGCAGCAAGGTCTCGACCAAGCTCGAGCTGCTGACCAGCCTGGTCGGCAAGGTCGACCAGCTGATCGTCGGCGGCGGCATCGCCAACACCTTCATCGCCGCCGCGGGCCACGGCGTGGGCAAGTCGCTGGTGGAGAACGACCTGCTGGAGACCGCGCGCCGGATCGACGCCGATGCGAAGGCGCGCGGCGCGCAGATCCCGCTGCCGGTGGACGTGGTCGTCGCCCCGGCGTTCGCCGCCGATGCCCCGGCCACGGTCAGGCCGGTCGACCAGGTCGGCGCGGACGACATGATCCTGGACATCGGCCCGCAGACCGCCGCGCGGTACGCGGAGCTGATCAAGGCCGCAGGCACCGTGGTCTGGAACGGACCGGTGGGCGTGTTCGAGTTCGATGCGTTCGGCAAGGGCACCGAGACCCTGGCCCGCGCGATCGCCGAATCGAAGGCGTTCTCCATCGCCGGCGGCGGCGACACCCTGGCCGCTGTCGACAAGTACGGCATCGAGAAGCAGGTCAGCTACATCTCCACCGGTGGCGGCGCCTTCCTCGAGTTCCTGGAAGGCAAGACCCTGCCGGCGGTGGCCGCGCTGGAAGCCCGCGGCGGCTGATCGCCCCGCCACGCCGCAACCAGATGCCGGTACCGCAAGGTGCCGGCATTTTTTCCGGGAAGGCGGATCGGACCTGCGATTTGCGTTGCAGCCTGGAAGATCTTGGACGTAGCGCGGGAACGGTCTTGTCCGGGCCGCTGTGCGGGCGGCAACAGCCAGAGCCGACGCCGAAGCCGACGACAAAGCCAAAGCCAAAGCCAAAGCCAGAAACAAAGCCAGAACAAAGCCAGAACAAAGCCAGAACAAAGCCAGAACAAAGCCAGAACAAAGCCAAAGCGGCTGCTCTCGAAGCCTCCGGAAGGGGCCACGCCGGATCGGGGATGCCGCGGCCGCCCGGGCGCACATCCCTGTGCGCACTCGCTACCGCGGCCATCCATGGCCGCTGCCGCCGCAGCCCCGGCCCGACGCGTCCCACGTCACGTCACGGGTCCCGGCTTCGGGTGGCGCGCACATCGCGTTCTACATGACCGTATCGGCTCCAATTCAGACGCCGAGGTTTTGCCGTCCTGCGCCGGAGTCCGCGTCCTCCACGCCCGCGATGGACGTCGGGCGCCACCGCTCCGGGGCAAGGGGCAGATGGATGTGCCACGGCCGCGAGTGCGGACAGGACATCCGCCCGGGCGGTGAACCGGACCGGCGGGGTCCGGCGGCCGCGTCGATGCCAGTGCTTCTGCTGCCTGCCTCGGCCGTTGCCTTCGCCTTTGCCGCGCTCTGCCTTTGCCTTTGCCGTCGCCTGTACCTGATTGCTGTGCACTGCTCGAATGTGGACGTGATCCGGCCGTGCGCGCGGGGAGGGCCCGCGACGTTCCCTGCTAGAGTTCCACCATGCCTACCGAACGACCGATCGAGCGCCTGCTCGCGATCATGGCCCGCCTGCGCGACCCGCAGGGCGGCTGTCCCTGGGACCTGGAGCAGGACTTCTCCACCATCGCCCCGTACACCATCGAGGAGGCCTACGAGGTCGCCGACGCGATCGACCGCCAGGACCTTGCCGGGTTGAAGGACGAGCTGGGCGACCTGCTGCTGCAGGTGGTGTTCCACGCACAGATGGCGGCCGAGCAGGGCGCCTTCGCGTTCGACGACGTCGCCAACGCGATCAGCGACAAGATGGTGCGCCGGCACCCGCACGTGTTCGGCGAGGCCAGCTTCGCCGATGCCGAGGAACAGACCCTCAACTGGGAAGCGATCAAGCGCGCCGAGCGCGCAGCCGCCGGCGAGCAGGACACCTCCGCCCTGGCCGGCATCTCGCGCGGCTTGCCGGAATGGCAGCGTGCGCTGAAGCTGCAGTCGCGTGCCGCGCGCACCGGCTTCGACTGGCCCGGCCCGGAGCCGGTGCTGGAGAAGCTGCACGAGGAGATCGCCGAAGTGCGCGCCGAGTTCGCGCGCGGCGACGTGGCTGCAAACCGCGAGCGCCTGGAAGACGAGATCGGCGACCTGCTGTTCGTGGCCGCCAATCTCGCCCGCCACGCCAAGGTCGATCCGGGCGCCGCGCTGCGCCGTGCGAACCACAAGTTCGAGCGCCGCTTCCGCGCCATGGAGGCGTTGGCCGAGGCCGCGGGCACGCCGCTGTCCACGCTCACCCTGGAGCAGCAGGAAGCGCTGTGGCAGCAGGTCAAGCGGGCCGAGCGCGGGGCCGCGGGGCCGGCGTGACCACCTTCGCGCTGTTCGTGGTTACGGCCATTGCCGAAATCCTCGGCTGCTGGCTGGTGTGGTCCTGGCTGCGCGACAAAGGCAGCGCGTGGCTGATGCTGCCGGCCGCAGTGAGCCTGGCCCTGTTCGCCTGGCTGCTGACCCTGCACCCGGTCGCCACCGGCCGGGTGTACGCCGCCTACGGCGGGGTCTACATCGGCACCGCGCTGGCCTGGCTGTGGGCGGTGGACGGCGTGCGTCCCACGCGTTGGGACCTGCTCGGCGTGGGCCTGTGCCTGGCCGGCATGGCGGTGATCATGTTCGCGCCCAGGCAGGCCTGAACCCGGCCGGACATCAGTGCGCCGGCGTGCCGCCACCGTCGTAGAACATCAGGAAGGCCGCGCCCACGATCAGGGCGAACGCCGCGTAGTGGTTCCACTTCAGCGGCTGGCCCAGGTACCAGGCCGAGAAGCCGGCGAACACCACCAGGGTGATGACCTCCTGGATGGTCTTGAGCTGCACCACCGAGTACACGCCGCTGCCCATGCGGTTGGCCGGCACCATCAGCGAGTACTCGAAGAACGCGATGCCCCAGCTCACCAGGATCGCCATGAACAGCGGCGCGCTCTTGTACTTGAGGTGGCCGTACCAGGCAAAGGTCATGAACACGTTGCTGGCCAGCAGCAACAGCACCGGGACGACATAGTTCGACAGGGGCAGGGCGGGCATCGGCGGGCCGCAGCATGGGGGTGGGGCGCGCAGGATACGGCACCGCCGGCGTCCGCGAGGCCGCCGTCGCGCCGCCTCAGCAGGCCGGGCGGGCGGTGAAGCGTCGACGGTAACTGGCCGGGCTGGTACCCAGCCGCTGGCGGAAGTGGTGGCGCAGGGTGGTGGCGGTGCCGAAGCCGCTCCTGCGCGCCACCTCGTCGATCCCCGCGCCGGTCTGCTCCAGCAGCTGGCAGGCATGCTCGATCCGCGCCTGGGCCAGCCACTGCCCGGGCGAGGTGCCGGTGGCGGCCTGGAACTTCCGCAGGAAGGTCCGCTCGCTCATGTTGACCCGCGCGGCGATGGTGGCGACGGAGTGTGCCTGGTCCAGGTGCTGGCGCAGGTGATCCAGCAGCGGCGAAAGCGCGTCGCGCCGGGACGGAGCCACCGGCCGCTCAACGTACTGGGCCTGGCCGCCGTCGCGGTGTGGCGGGATGACCAGGCGCCGGGCCACGAGATTCGCCTTGGCGCCGCCGAAATCGCGCCGCACCAGATGCAGGCACAGGTCCAGGCCTGCCGCGCTGCCGGCCGAGGTCAGCACCTGGCCGTTGTCGACATACAGCACGTCCGGATCCACCTCGACCCGCGGATGCCGTGTGCGCAGCGCGGGTGCATGGCGCCAGTGGGTCGTCGCACGATGGCCATCGAGCAGGCCGGTGGCCGCCAGCACGAACACGCCCGAGCAGATCGACAGCAGGCGGCTGCCGCGCCGGTGGGCATGGCGCAGCGCGGCCACCAGTGGCGCCGGCACCGGTACGTCGGCCCCGCGCCAGCCGGGAATGATGATCGTGCCCGCGCGCCGCAGCAGCCGCAGGTCGCCATCGGCCTGCAGGCGGCCGCCGAACTGGCTGCGCACCGGGCGGCCGTCGACCGAGGCGGTGTGGAAGCCGTACCAGTCCGGGCCGGCCTCCGGGCGATCGAGCCCGAAGATCTCCGCCGCGCACGCGAACTCGAACATGCACAGCCCGTCGTAGAGCAGCACGGCGACCTGGCGGTTGCGCATTGGCGGGATTCGATCGGAGATCGTCATTGCCGCCAATTCTCCGCGCGGGCGCGGCTGCGCACAATGGCCGCTCCATCCAGGGAGCCGCCATGCGCAACCCCGTCACCGAAACCGCCGCCGCACCGCCGGCACTGGCGCTGGAGCATTTCCGCTCGCAGTTCGCGTTCGAGACCGATTGCTGGGACGTTCGCGAGGCGCTGTCGCGCGCGCACCCCGGGTTCGTCCTGCTCGACGTCCGCGGAGCCGAGGCCTACGCACGCGGCCATGTGCCCGGCGCGATCCACCTGCCGCATCGCAAGATCATCGCTTCGGCGCTCGCGCGCTGGGCGGAGCCGACGCTGTTCGTCACCTATTGCTCCGGCCCGCACTGCAATGGCGCCGCCCGTGCCGCCGTCCGCCTGGCCGCGCTCGGCCGGCCGGTGAAGCTGATGGCCGGCGGTATCACCGGCTGGATCGACGAAGGGTTCGAGCTGGCCGCCGGCGCGGACCGGGCCTGATGCCGGCGATCATCCGCCGCGCACGGCCCGCCGACGTGGCGGCGGTGCTGGAGCTGGTCATCGAGCACGCGGCGTTCGAGCGCGCCAGCGCGGACGCCGAAGCCCACGCGCTGTCCCGGGCCATGTTCGGCGAGCCTCCCAGGCTGCTGTGCTGGGTGGCCGAACACCGCGAGGCCCTGGCGGGCTACCTGACGGCGACCTGCGAGTTCTCGACCTGGCAGGCGCGCCCGTTCCTGCACATGGACTGCCTGTACCTGCGCGCGACCGCGCGCAACCAGGGCCTGGGTGCGCGCCTGATGGAGGCTTTGTGCGACCACGCCCGCAAGGCCGGCGTGGGCCAGCTGCAATGGCAGACGCCGGAATGGAACCGGGCGGCCGCGCGCTTCTACCGCAGGCAGGGCGCGCGCGAACTGCGCAAGCGGCGTTTCCTCCTGCAAGTGCAGGCGCCACCCGTGGGGTGAGGCCGGGCCGCGCGGGCCCGGCCTGCGCTCAGGCCTGGCGCAGGGCCAGCATCGGCGGCGTGCGCAGGATCGCGCGGGTGCCCGACCATCCGGCCAGCAGGCTCAGGGCGATACCGCAGGCGCCACCGGCCAGCAGCGCCGGCCATGGCGGCGACAGCACCAGCTCGAACAGCTGGCGCGAGACCAGAACCCCGATCGCCGCGGCCGCCATCACCGCCAGCAGTGCAGCGACCAGACCCAGCGCGCCGAATTCCACCAGCACCGCGCCGCGCAACTGGCCCTGGCGCGCGCCCAGCGTGCGCAGCACGGCCGAGTCGTAGCGGCGCTCTCCGGCGGTGGCCTGCAGGGCCGCCAGCAACACCAGGACCCCGGCGGCCAGGCTGAAACCCATCACCAGCTGGACCGCCTGGGCCACCCGTTCGATCACCTCGCGCACCCGCTCCAGCAGCGCGTCGATCTCCAGCACCGACACGTTGGGGAACTGCCGCGCGATCGGCGCCAGCGCTGCGGTGCGGCCCGCGGGCAGGTGGAAGCTGGAGACCAGGTTGTACGGCGCATCGCCCACCGCCCCGGCGTTGAGCAGCACGAAGAAGTTCACCCGGAACGAGTCCCAGTCGGCCTTGCGGATGCTGGTGACGGTGAAGCTGCGTTCCTGCTCGCCCAGCAGCAGGGTGATGGTGTCGCCGATCCCGGCACCGTAGCGCCGGGCCCAGCCTTCTTCGATCGAGGCTTCGGCCGCCCCGCTGGCTTCGCCCCAGAAGCGGCCTTCCAGCAGCGTGTTCGCAGGCGGGAACGCATGCCGCCAGGAGAAGTTCACCGGGCGGTCCGCATCGTCCGGATCCTGGTCGCCACCATCTTCCCCGTTCTGCACCCGCCGCGGCGGCTGGCCGTTGATCGCCACCAGCCGTCCGGTGCCGAACGGCTGCAGGTCCGGTGCGGCCACGCCCAGGCGGCGCAGGGCCTGGTCCACCGCGCCTGCCTGGTCCTGCTGCACGTTCAGCAGGAAATGGTTGGGGGTGTCCGGCGGCAGGCGGTCCCGCCACTGGCCGAGCAAGCCGGGCCCCACCACCGCCAGCAGCAACAGCGCGCACAGCGACAGTGACAGGCCGACCAGCTGCACCACCGCCAGGCCGCGGCGCCGGGTCAGCGATGCCAGCCCCAGCCGCCACGCGCCGCGCAGCCGGGTCTGCAGGCCGCCCAGCATCCACAGCAGCAGCGCACCGGCCGCCGCGCCGACCACCGCCAGGGCGGCAAGCCCTCCGAGCACCCAGGCTGCCAGCTGCACGTCACCGGTGGCGTGCACCGCCAGCGCGACGGTGGCCGCCAGCGCCGCGACATAGGCCAGCAGCGAGGTGGCCGGCAGGGCGGCGAAGCTGCGGTTGAGCACGCGCATCGGCGGTACCCCGCGCAGGCGCAACAGCGGCGGCAGGCCGAAGCCGAGCAGGATCAGCAGGCCGATGCCGGCACCGGCCAGCATCGGCGTGGCCTGGGGCAGCGGCAGGCGCGCCGGCACCAGGCTGCCCAGCGCCTCGACCAGCGCGACCTGGGCCAGCATGCCCAGGCCCACGCCCAGCACGCAGGCGGGGATCGCCAGCAGCACCAGCTGCAGCGCCAGCGCGGCGAGGATGTCGCGCTGGCGCGCGCCCAGGCAGCGCAGGATCGCCACCGCATCCACCCGGCGCAGGGCGAATCGGTTGGCGGCCAGCGCCGTGGCAACGCTGGCCAGCAGCACCGCCAGCAGTGCCGCCAGCGCGAGGAAACGCCCAGCACGCTCGAACGCGGTACGCAGCCCCTGCTGCGTGTCCTCCACGCCCACCAGGCGCTGGCCGCCCTGCAGGCGCGGCTCCAGCCACTGGCGCAGGCCCGCCACCGCCTGCGGCGCCCCGGCGAACATGACCCGGTACGAGGCGCGGCTGCCCGGGCCGAGCAGGCCGGCCGCGTGCACGTCGTCGTGGTGCACCAGCAGCGGCGGCGCCATCTCCATCAGTCCGCCGGAGGCATCCGGCTCGGACAGCAGAACGCCGGTGATGCGCACCTGGCCGGCGCCCAGTTCCAGGCTGTCCCCCAGGTTGATGCCCAGGCCGGCGAGCACGCGCGGGTCCGCATAGGCCTCGCCGCGCGGCGGGCCGCCGCGGTCGCTGGCCTGCAGGCCGGCCGCGTCGGCCGACACCCGCAGGCGTCCGCGCAGCGGGTGCGCCGCGTCAACGCCCTTGACCGTGGCCATCTGGCTGGCCTCGCCGTGGAACAGGACGCTGGGGAAGGTGACCAGCCTGGCCACGGCCAGCCCGCGCCGGGCGGCCTCGTCGGCGAACTCCGCCGGCGGCTCGGCACGCGCCTGCACGCCGAGGTCGCCTCCGACGACTTCCGCCGCGCTGGCGGTGAGGGCCAGCATCACCCGGTCGACGAGCGTGCCGACCGCGGTCATCGCCGCCACGCCGAGTACCAGCGCGGCGAACACGGTCAGCAGGTCGCCGGCGAGGAATTCCCGCCGCAGTGAGCGCGCCGCATGGCGCACGACGTTCATGCGCCTTCCCCGCCGGTCTCCATCCGCTGCAGGCGGCCGCTGTCGAGGCGGAACACGTGGTGGCAGCGGCGCGCCAGCGCCAGGTCGTGGGTCACCATCACCAGTGTGGTGCCATTGCGCTGGTTGAGCTCGAACAACAACCGGCTGACGTGCTGGCCGGTCGCCTGGTCCAGGTTGCCGGTGGGTTCGTCGGCGAACAGGATCCGCGGGCGGCCGACGAAGGCGCGCGCCAGCGCCACGCGCTGCTGTTCGCCACCGGAGAGCTGGCGCGGGTGGTGGCGTCGGCGGTGCTCCAGGCCGACCGCGGCCAGCACCTCGGCCACGCGCGCGGGATCCTCGCGGCCGGCCAGCTCCAGCGGCAGGGCGACGTTCTCCTCGGCGGTCAGCGATGGCAGCAGGTGGAAGCTCTGGAACACGAAACCAACCTCACGCGCGCGCAGCGCAGCGCGCGCCTCCTCATCCAGGCGCTGCAGCGGCTGCCCGGCCAGGACGATGCTGCCCCGCGATGGCAGGTCCAGCCCGGCGAGCAGGCCCAGCAGGGTGGTCTTGCCCGAGCCTGACGCACCGACGATGGCGACACTGTCACCTTCAGCCACAGTGAGGTCCACGTTCTCGAGAATGTGGACCTCGCCTTCGGGGCCGGTCGCCGACTTGCCCACGCCGCGCACTTCGATGGCGGTGGCTATGCTGGAACTGGACTGGATATCGATGGGAGGCTCCGGATGCGGATGGTCGGAAAGGGATGGATCGGGCGGATGGCGCTGCTGCTGGCGGCCCTGATGGTGTCAGGTTCGCTGCTGGCCGCCGCGCCCGCCCGTGCCAAAGGTGGGGCCGGGCCGGTGCTGGTGCTGGGCGACAGCCTCAGCGCCGAGCACAACATACCGAGGGGCTCGGGCTGGGTCAGCCTGATGGAGAAGCGGCTGGCCGCGGAGGCGCCGCCGCGCGCGGTGGTCAACGCCAGCATCAGCGGCGAGACCAGTGCCGGCGCGCTCAGCCGCCTGCCCGGCCTGCTGGAGAAGCACCGGCCGGCGGTCGTGGTGATCGAACTGGGCGGCAACGATGCCCTGCGCGGGCTGGCCCCGGCGCAGCTGGCCGGCAACCTGGAACGGATGGTCTCGCTGGCGCAACAGTCTGGCGCCCGGGTCCTGCTGCTCGGGATCGACGTGCCCCCCAATTACGGCCCGGGCTATCGCCAACGGCTGCGTGCCACCTACCTCGACCTGGCGACCCGCCGGAAGGCCGCCCTCGTTCCGTTCTTCCTCGAGGGCGTGGCGCTGGCTCCGGGGATGATGCAGTCCGACGGGCTGCATCCGACCGCCGCGGCCCAGCCCCGGATCCTCGACAACGTCTGGCCGGCCCTCCAGCCGCTGCTCTGAAGGGGCGGCCGGGGGCGGCGCCTTCACGCGACTTCTACCGGGCGTCCGGCATGTTTCACAAAGCTGAAAACCCCTCAACGGAGTGGCGGAGACATGCGTCAGGGCAAAGAAACCTCAGGACTGGTTCTGGTCGTCGAGGACAATCGAAACATCTCCGAGATGATCGGTGAGTATCTGGAAAGCCGGGGCTTCGAGGTCGACTATGCGGCCGACGGCCTGGACGGTTACCGGCTGGCGGCCGAGAACAGCTATGACGCCGTGGTGCTGGACCTGATGCTGCCGCGCCTGGATGGCATCGAGGTTTGCCGGCGCCTGCGCAGCGATGCGCGCAAGTCCACCCCGGTGCTGATGCTCACCGCGCGCGACACCCTGGACGACAAGCTCACCGGCCTGGGCCACGGCGCGGACGACTACCTCACCAAGCCGTTCGCGATCCAGGAGCTGGAAGCGCGCCTGCGTGCGCTGATCCGCCGCGAGCGTCGCCAGGTCGGTTCGGAAGTGCTGACCGTGGCTGACCTGGTGCTGGATCCGGTGAGCATGCGCGTCACCCGTGGCGGCACCGAGCTGCAGCTTTCCCCGATCGGCCTGAAGCTGCTGACCATCCTGATGCGCGAATCGCCCCGCGTGGTCAGCCGCCAGGAAATCGAGCGCGAGATCTGGGGCAACAGCCTGCCGGATTCGGACACCCTGCGCAGCCACCTGTATAACCTGCGCAAGGTGATCGACAAGCCGTTCGACCGCCCGCTGCTGCATACCGTGCAGAGCGCCGGCTACCGCGTGGCGGACATCGCCCAGCCGGTCACGGCCTGAGCGCAACGGAACCAGGGGATGCACCCTTTGACGGCGGCCGTCCACCCGGCCGCCTTCTTTACGCCTAGCCGGGCCAGGCCCCGGACACTCACGGAGCGGCGATGCGCGCGAACCTAAACTCGCCGCGTCCCGTGCTGATCGCGCCCATGCCCCACGGCCTGCCACGAAAAATACGTATCGCCTTCATCCTGCAGATGGTCATGGCGAGCCTGGCCATCGTCGTGGCCTTCTTCGTGGTGGGCACGCTGTTCAAGTACAGCTTTGTCCGCAGCTCCCTGCAGGAAGAGGCCAGCCATTACTGGGAACTGCAACAGGCATCGCCGTCGCAGCCCCCGCCCAACACCCATGCCCTGCGCGGTTACCTGCTGCCGCCGGGCGACAGCGTGGGGGTGTTGCCCCGCTACCTGCGAACGCTCGGCCCCGGCTTCCACGAACTCAAGCGGGAAGGCCAGATGGCCTGGGTCGACCGCCGCCCGGCGGGCACCCTCTACCTGGTGCTGCTTCGCGACCAGGCCAACCAGCTGGCGTGGTGGTTCGCCGTGCTGCCGGCCATGCTGGCGCTGTTCGCCATCTATGGTGCAACCTGGCTGACCTACAAGTCGTCCAAGCGGCTGGTGTCGCCGGTGGCCTGGCTGGCCCGCCAGGTCGCGCGCTGGGACCCCCGCCAGCCGGACGTGGCCGCGTTGGCGCCGGAGCGCCTGCCGGCGGACATGCAGGGCGAGGCGCGGCAACTGGCCGGTGCATTGCATTCGCTTGGCGAGCGGGTGGAGGCGCAGCTCGCGCGGGAGCGCAACTTCACCCGCGACGCCAGCCACGAGCTTCGCACCCCGCTGACCGTCATCCGCGTGGCCAGCGACATGGCGCTGGCCGACGAGTCGCTGGAGCCGCGCCTGGCACGCAGCCTGCGCAGGATCCAGCGTGCCGGCAGGGACATGGAGGCGGTGGTCGATGCGTTCCTGATCCTGGCACGCGAGCCGGACGTGGCGCCGCAGAGCGAGATGTTCAACGTCTGCGATGTGGTCCACGAGGAGGCGGCCAAGGCGCGTCTGCTGCTGGGCGACAAACCGGTGGATCTGGAGGTGGCCTGCGAGGCCACGCCGCGCATCTTCGCGCCCCCGCGGGTCATGCACGTGGTGCTGGGCAACCTGCTGCGCAATGCCTGCAGCTACACCGACCGGGGCGTGGTGCAGGTGACCGTTGACGCGCAATGCGTGGTGGTCCGCGACACCGGCATCGGGATGTCGCCCGAAGCCCTGGAACGCGCCTTCGAGCCGTTCTACCGGGCGCGGCCGGAGGAGCCCATGGGGACCGGCCTGGGACTTTCCATCGTGCGCCGGCTGTGCGAGCGGTTCGGCTGGAGCATCGAGCTGGAGAGCACGCTGGACAGCGGCACCGTGGCGCGCGTGCGTTTCGCCGACGCCGACGGCACGCCCCGGCAGCCGGAGCACGGCCCGGCGCTGATCGGCTGAACGCCGCCGGCACGTGCCGGTCAACCATCGCGCCGATCATGCGTTAATTGGCACAACGTTCCCGATCCTGTGCCCATGAGCCCCAAGCCGCGTCCGCGTCCGAGCTACCGTCGTCCCCGCTGGCTGCCGCTTGCCGGCGGCATCCTGGTCCTGGCCCTGGCCCTGGCCGGTGCGGCCGCCTGGCATTGGGGCCGGGGCGGCCAGGACGCCGAGGGGGCGTGGCGGACCACGGCCATCGAACGCGGCAGCATCCGGGTGGCCATTTCCTCCACCGGCACGCTCAGCGCCATCTCCACGGTGACGGTCGGCAGCCAGATCTCCGGGCAGGTCACCGACGTTCTGGTGGACTTCAACAGCGAGGTCAGCAAGGGCGACGTGCTGGCGCGGATCGACCCCCGCACCTACGAGGTCCAGATCGAACAGGGCAACGCGCAGATCGCCAGCGCCCAGGCCAGCCTGCGCCAGGCGCGGGCGTCGCTGGCCAACGCCGAGCTGGATTACCGGCGCAAGTCGGAGCTGGGGCAGAGCCAGCTGGTGGCGCGCAGCGACGTGGACCTGGCGCGTGCGGCGCTGGACCAGGCGCGCGCGCAGGTCGCCTCGGCGGAGGCCTCGATCCGCCAGCAGACAGCGTCCACCCAGACCACCCGGGTCAACCTGGAGCGCACGGTGATCCGCTCGCCGGTCGACGGCGTGGTGCTGACGCGCACCATCGAGCCTGGCCAGACCGTGGCCGCGAGCCTGCAGGCGCCGGAGCTGTTCACCATCGCCGAGGACCTGTCGCAGATGAAGATCGAGCTGGCGGTGGACGAGGCCGACATCGGCCAGGTCAAGGTGGGCCAGGGCGTGTCGTTCACCGTGGATGCCTTCCCCGACCGCCAGTTCCGCGGCAGCGTGCAGCAGGTGCGGCTGGCCGCGACCACCACCAGCAACGTGGTCACCTATCCGGTCGTGGTCAGCGTCGACAACGGGGACGGGACCCTGCTGCCGGGACTGACGGTCAACGCCGAGATCGAGGTGAGCCGCCGCGACGACATCCTGCGGGTTTCCAACGCGGCGCTGCGCTACCGGCCCAGTGACAGCAGTGCGGCCGGTCCCGGCATCGCCCCGGGGCGCCCGGCGCAGCGGCCGCAAGCGCCGGCGGCCGGCGGCGGCCTTGCCGATGACCTGGCCCAGGAGGCGTCGGCCCTGGCCCTGAAGCCGGAACAGCAGGCGCACTTCGACCAGGCGCTGGCGGCGATCCGCGAGCGCCAGCAGGCACGGTCCGCCGCGCCCCGCAACGGCGCCGGTGGGGCGGGCATGGCCGGTGGCGGCGGTGGCGGGATGCAGTCGCAGATGCGCCAGCGCATGGCCGCGCGCATGCAGGAGGATTTCGCCGGGTTCCGCGCCAGCCTGGACGACGGCCAGCGGGCCCGCTGGGACGCGGCTCTGGCGGCGCTGCTCGGTGCGCGCCGCGGCACGCTCTATCGCCTGGCCGACGGCCAGCCCCAGCCGGTGATGGTGCGCCTGGGCGCGACCGACGGCAGCTTCACGGAAGTGTCCGGCGGTGGCCTGGCGGAGGGCGACCTGATCATCACTGGCGAGCGGGCGCAACCGTGAGCACCGTCGCCGGGCCGGCCGCGCCGGTGATCGACATCCGTGGCCTGCGCAAGGTGTACGCCGCGGGAACCGAGGCGGAGGTCGTGGCCCTGCGCGGTGTCGACCTGCAGGTGGATGCGGGCGAGTTCCTGGCCATCATGGGGCCGTCCGGTTCGGGCAAGTCGACCCTCATGAACATGATCGGATGCCTGGACACGCCCACCGAAGGCACCTACCTGTGCGACGGGCTGGATGTCTCCACGCTGGACGCCGGGGAGCTCGCCCGGCTGCGCCTGGAGAAGATCGGCTTCGTGTTCCAGGGCTTCCACCTGCTGCCGAGAATGACCGCGCTGGAAAACGTGGCGATGCCGCTGGGCTACGCACGGGTCCCGCCGGCCGAGCGCGCCGGGCGTGCCCGCGCGGCGCTGGAGGCGGTGGGCCTGGGCGAGCGCACCGGCCATCGTCCCAACGAGCTGTCCGGCGGCCAGCAGCAGCGCGTGGCGATCGCCCGGGCGCTGATCAACCAGCCACCGGTCCTGCTGGCGGACGAACCGACCGGCGCGCTGGACAGCCGCACCGGCGAGGAGATCCTCGCCCTGTTCAAGCGCCTGCGCGACGAGGGCCATACCGTGGTGCTGATCACCCACGACGCGGAGGTCGCCGCGCACGCGGACCGCACCGTGGTCATGCGGGACGGCGAGCTGCATCCGCACGCGGAGGTCGCCGCATGAGGTTCATCGATGTCCTGCGCACCGCCATCCACGCGTTGCGTGGCAACTGGATGCGCAGCGCGCTCACGTCCCTGGGCGTGATCATCGGCATCGCCGCGGTCATCGTGATGGTGTCGGTCGGGCAGGGGACGCGCCAGGAGATCGACAAGCTCGTGTCCGGGCTCGGCTCGCAGCGGCTGGACATCAGCCCGGGGGCGCGTCGCGGAGGTGGCGGTGCGCGCCAGGCTGCCACCAGTTTCTTCACCCTCACCGAGGGCGACGTGGACGCCATCCGCGAGCAGGTGCCCGAGGTGCAGTACATCTCAGGCATGCTGCGTGGCAGTACCCAGGTGGTGTTCGCGGAGAACAACGCCTCGACCAGCTGGCAGGGCGTGCAGCCTGACTTCTTCGAGATCAACGGCTGGACGCTGGCCAGCGGAAGCCCCTTCGAGCCCCAGGACTACACCGGGGCGGGCAAGGTGGTGATCATCGGCGAGACCGTACGCAGGACCTTGTTCGGAAGCGACAGCGGGGTGGGCGAGACCATCCGCCTGGGCCGGGTGCCGTTCGTGGTCGCCGGCACGCTCGCGCCCAAGGGGCAGGGCGGGTTCGGGCAGGACCAGGACGACGTGGTGATGGTGCCATTGGAGACCGGGCGGCGGCGCCTGCTCGGCGCGCTCGGCCTGCCCGCCGGCGCGGTGATGCAGGTCGCGCTCACCGTGGCCGACGCCGACGACCTGGAATACGTGCAGGGCGAGGTGGAATCGCTGCTGCGCCAGCGCCACCGCATCGGCCCCGGCGACGAGGACGACTTCAGCGTGCGCAACATCAGCGAGATCGTCGCCACCCGCACCGCGACCACCAGCCTGATGTCCAAGCTGCTGGGCGCGGTTGCCACGGTATGCCTGGTGATCGGCGGCATCGGCATCATGAACATCATGCTGGTGTCGGTGACCGAGCGGATCCGCGAGATCGGGCTGCGCATGGCCGTCGGCGCCGGGCCTGCGGACGTGCGCCGGCAGTTCCTGGCCGAAGCGATGCTGATCTCGCTGATCGGCGGCGTGATCGGGATCGCCATCGGCGTCGCCGGCGCCTTGCTGGTCGGGCACTTCAGCCAGCTGCCGGTGGCCCTCAACGGCCAGGTCGTGGCGCTGGCCGCCACGTTCTCCATCGCCACCGGGCTGTTCTTCGGCTACTACCCCGCGCGCAAGGCCTCGCAACTGGATCCGATCGAGGCGCTCCGGCAGTAGCCGGACGCCGTGCCCGCATAATCGGCCCATGGCAGGAGGCGGGGCGATGGACCGGGAAACCATGCGGGCCTGGGAACAGGCGGGGATCGAGGCGGCGAAGGGCAGGCAGCCGGCACTGGCCGCTTATACGCGCCTGTTGTCGGTGCCGGACCTGGCGCTTCCGGCGCGGTTGCGGCTGGCCGCGCTGCATCTGGACGGCGGGTCGCTGCGCGAGGCCACCGCCCAGGCGCTGGCCGCCGTCCCGCTGCCCGAGGCCGACCCGCACCTGCTGCTGGCCCTGGCGCGCCAGCTGATGGACCTGGGCGAGATCCAGGCGGGGCTGTCGTGCCTGGAGCGCCCCGCGCTGGTGCATTGCGCCGACCCCGCCGTGCAGCTGCAGGCCGGCACGCTGCTGTGCAGCTTTTCCTTCTATGCGCAGGCCCTGCAGCGGCTGGAGCATGCCCGCCGGCTGGTGCCGGATACGCCGGAGCTGTGGTACCAGCTGGGCCTGGCCCGGATGTACTGCGGCCACACCGGCGCCGCCGAGGACGCGTTCAATGCCTGCCTGCGCACCGCGCCGGATTTCGCGCCCGCCGCGCGCCTGCTGTCCACGTTGCGGCGGCAGACACCCGACTCCAACCACCTGGACCGCCTGCGCGCCAGCCTCGCGCGCATCGGCGACGCGCACCCGTTCGCGCCGCTGCTGCATTACGCGCTGTTCAAGGAGCTCGACGACCTCGGTGACGTAGACGTGGCCTGGCGGCACCTGGAGCTGGGCATGCGGCTGCGTCGCCGGCAGCTGGACTACGACGAGGCCAGGGAGATCGCGCTGTTCGATGCGCTGCACCGGTTCACGCCGGTGCACGATGGCGCCACCGACGGCGGCCACCTCGCCGGTGGCGGGCGCGATGCGCCGACGCCGGTGTTCATCCTCGGCATGCCGCGTTCGGGCAGCACATTGCTGGAACGTTTCCTGTGCGCGCACCCCGACGTCAGCGATGCCGGCGAACTGCGCGACTTCACCTGCCAGCTGCGCTGGAGCACCGACCTGTGTGGCGGTCCACAGCCGGATGCGGCACTGCTGCGGGCGGCCGCATCCTGCGACCTGCGGATGGTGGGCCGGCGCTACCTGGAGCACGCCGGGTGGCGCGCGCAGGGCAGGGCGTTCTTCATCGACAAGCTGCCGTCGAACTTCCTGCTTGCGGGGCTGATCGCCCACGCGTTGCCGCAGGCGCGCATCATCGACATCACCCGTGCACCGATGGACAGCTGCTTCTCCAACCTCAAGGCGCTGTTCGCCAACGCGTATCCGCACAGTTACGTGCAAGCGGAAATGGCACGCCACTACCTGCGTTATCGCGCGCTGATGGACCAGGTCGCGCAGGCCATGCCCGGGCGTGTGCTGCAGGTGCGTTACGAAGCGCTGGTTGAGGATGCCCCCGGCGAGGTGCGCAGGGTGCTCGATTTCTGCGGATTGCCCTGGTCCGGCGAGGTCATGGTGCCGGATCGCCACGCGGTGATCGGCACTGCCAGCACCGTCCAGCTGCGTGAGCCGGTGCACGGAAGATATCTCGGGCAATGGCGCCGCTACGCGCGCTATCTGGAGCCGATGCAGGCGGTATTGGGTTCGAGTGAAACTGAATAGGCGCTTTGCGCAGTGCCGCATCTTTTTGAAACCAAAGGGTTTCCAGGGGTGCAGCAACAAGTTGCAGATGATCCAGTTTCATCTGCTTGCGAGCCATTTAAGGAATTGCTAACGTCCGGGCACCTGGATGGGCCCACCGTCCGGCGATTTCCCCTTCCCCACGTGTGTGACGTGAGGGTCCTCTTTAAGCTGGAGAGAGAATGATGAAGTTGAACCGCAACCTGCTGAGCGACGCGGTGCGTTTTGGCCTGGTCGCCGGTGTTGCCGGCCTGGTGGCCGCGCCCGCCGTTGCCCAGGAAAACGAACAGGCCCAGACGCTTGACCGCATTGAAGTCACCGGTTCGCGCCTGAAGCGCGCCGACATCGAAGGCGCCGTGCCGGTCATCGTGATCGACCGCGCCTCGATCGACGCCACCGGCGACGTGTCGGTCGCCGACGTCCTGCGTGACAGCACCTTCGCCTCCTTCGGCAACTTCAAGCCGCAGTCCGGCAGCTCGGCCCAGTCGCTGGCGTCGGTCGACCTGCGTGGCCTGGGTTCGGGCCGCACCCTGGTGCTGATCGACGGCCGCCGCGCCGCCACCAACCCGATGTCGGCCTCCTCCGGCGCCGACCTCAACGCGATCCCGCTGGCCGCGGTCGAGCGCATCGAGATCCTGTCCGATGGCGCCTCGGCCGTGTACGGTTCGGACGCGATCGGCGGCGTGATGAACATCATCCTGCGCAAGGACTTCAACGGCGCGGAGCTGCGTTACGGCTACGGCCAGACCAAGACCAAGGGTGGCAACCTGGAGGACGCCTCGGCGGTCTTCGGCGTGTCCTCCGACCGTGGCCGCCTGATGGGTGGTGCGTCCAAGTCCAGCCGCGGCATGGTGTTCACCCGCGACCAGATCGGCGGCGACGTGCTGGGCGTGTCGACCTACGGCAACAACTACTACGACTGGGACGCCGAGGCCGCCAGGCCGGTCCCGGGCTTCGCGTGCAACTCCAACGGCTTCTGGCAGATGCCGGCGAACGCCCAGGGCGTGTCCCTGTGCTCGTTCGACTTCAACTCGGTCGCCGCGCAGGAAGCCTCGGTCGACAACACCTCGGTGTTCGTCCGCGGTGACTACCAGATCAATGACGACTGGAACGTCTACATGAGCGCCAACACGACCAAGGTGGAAACCTTCGGTCGCTACGCGCCGGTCCCGGGCATCTTCCAGGTGTCCGACGGCACCGTGAACGACATCGTCAAGGGCGACGGCCGTCCGACCTACTTCTACCACCGCTTCGCCGCGGCCGGTAACCGCGACAACTTCACCGACACCACCAACCAGGACTTCCTGGTCGGCTTCCAGGGCCAGCTGACCGACACCATCTCGGTCGACTTCGGTGCCCGCCGCACCAGCTACAAGTACCTCGAGACCGGCCGTGGCTACGTGATCTCCAGCCTGGCCCAGGCTGCCGCCGACCGTGGCGACTACCTGGTCACCGATCCGTTCGGCGCCACCCAGGAGACCCTGGACGGCTTCACCGCGACCATCGGCCGCAACTCGTTCTACAAGAGCCAGGAGTACTTCGCCAACGTCAACTTCGACCTGTTCGAAATGGGCGGCGGCGTCTCCAACGCGGTGATCGGTGCCGAGTTCCGCGAAGACCGCTTCGAGGACATCTACGACTCGCTGTCGCGCGCAGGCGTGGTGCTGGGTTCGTCGGGCGGCTCGTCCGGCGGTGGCCGTGACGTGACCTCGGCCTACTTCGAGTGGCTGCTGCCGTTCACCAGCGCCTTCGACATCACCCTGGCCGGCCGCTACGACAAGTACAGTGACTACGGCAACGACTTCTCGCCGAAGATCGCCGCCCGCTGGCAGCCGCTGGAGAACCTGACCCTGCGTGCCTCGTACGGCCAGGGCTTCCGCGCCCCGGGTCTGGACATCCTGACCCAGGCTGACTCGTTCTCGGCCGAGTCGGTCGTCGATCGCCAGACCTGTCTGGCTGTCGGCCTGAGCGAGTACTGCCTGAACAGCCGCGGCCAGCTGTCGCCGCAGCAGGTCGACACGTACTTCATCGCCAACCCGAACCTCGAGTCGGAGCAGTCCACGCAGTACTCGGTCGGCCTGGTCTACGACCCGGTGGACTGGCTGGACCTGAGCGTCGACTACTACAACATCGAGATCGACAACAGCATCACCGTCGTGGGTGCGCAGAGCATCGTCGACCGTGACCTGGATCCGGCAACCTACGGCCCGATCCCGGACGGCCTGGGCATCGTGCGTAACCCGACCAACGGGCGCATCACCGAGATCACCGCCGGTTACCGCAACGTCGGCACCCTGGAGACCAACGGCGTCGACTTCCGTGCCAACACCGACTTCGACTTCGGTGGCGCCGGCCGGTTGCAGAACCGCCTGACCGTCTCCTACGTCAACAAGTACGACGTCATCAGCGGCAACTACGTGACCACGTACGAGGGCGAGATCGGCTATCCCGACCTGCGTGCCAACCTGGCCAACGACTGGGCCTTCGGTGACTGGAACTTCACCTGGAACGTCAACTACATCGGTGGCCAGGACACGGCTGCCAGCGTGATCGACGGCATCACCGTCGCCCCGGCACGTGACGTCGGTGGCTACGCCACCAACGACGTCCAGGTCGCCTGGTCGGCCCCGTGGAACGCCAAGATCGCCGTGGGTGCGACCAACGTCGGCGACCGCTATCCGGAACTGGTGGCGTTCGACGGCCGTCCGTGGAACTTCTACCTCTACGACGCCTACGGCCGTACCGTGTACTTCCGCTACACCCAGACGTTCTGATAGGCGTCTGTTGAAGCTGCAGAAGGAGGCCCCGGAAACGGGGCCTCTTTTTTTTGCCCGGGGCCGGCTCCAGCAAGGCGGTGGCGCAGGGGTTGCCGTCCGCTTTGCGATCACCGCGTGGTGCGCTTCCCTTGGCAGTCCCGCCTCCAGGCCGCATGCTTGCGCCATGCAAGACACTCCACCGCAGGTGCCGGCGCGGCACCAGGCCTGGTCCGAGTACTGGGCCAGCGGGACCCTCCATTCCTGTGCCACCAGCTACGACGGCAACTACGCCGGGGCGATCGGTACCTTCTGGACCGGCGCTCTGGGCCGGCTGCCGCGCGGATCCGGCGTGCTGGACCTGGCGACGGGCAACGGGGCGATCCCCGCCCTGCTGTGGCGGTTGCATGGCGCCGCCGTGCAGGTCGATGCCGTGGACCTGGCCGCGCTTGCGCCGCGGTGGCTGGCGCCGGAGCACCAGGCCAGCATCCGCTTCCACGCGGGAGTGGACATCGAGGCCCTGCCTTTCGGGGACGCCAGCTTCGCGTGCGTCACCAGCCAGTTCGGCTTCGAGTACGCCGGGCGCGCAACGGCGCTGGCCGAAGCCGTGCGGGTGGCCGGCACGGATGGCTGGATCCATCTGGTGATGCACCACCACCGCTCGCGCCTGGTCGAGGTCGGGCGCGAGGAACTCCGGCATCACCAGTGGCTCTGCTCCGAGGATGGCCTGCTGGCGGCCGCGCGCGCGGTCGTGCCGGTGCTGGCAGCGGTACGCGGTGGGTGCGCCCCGGATGCGGTGGCGCTGCAGACACGCGAGCGGTACAACCGGGCACTCGCCCGGATCGCCGACGAGGCCGCGGCGTCGCCCGCGCCGGACCTGCTGCTGGAGGCGCGCGAAGCGGTGCACGGCCTGGTCGCTGCCGTGGGGCCCGACCCGTGCCCCGTGCTGGACCAGCTCGACCGGCTGGCCGGCGAATGGGCGCGGGCGCGGCTGCGCAGCGCCGAGATGGTGGAGTGCGCACTCGACCGCGCCCAGCTGGAAGCGCTGGCCAACGCCCTGCGCCAGGCCCGCCCCCACTGGGACGTGGCGCTGGCGGAGCTGGCTCAGGCCGAGGGCGTGCTGGCCTGGGCGCTTTCGGCCGGCCCTTCCACGCCCGGGTAGGCGTCCGCATCCAGGGTGGCCAGCAGCGGCGCCAGCGCTTCGGCGTGCCTGCGCCAGCGGCCGATGGAGCGGGTGTAGATCGGCTGCCGTACCTGCCAGCGGCTCGGCGTCTGCACGCCGCGCTCGCTGCGGTGGAACTCCAGGCACGACGGATCCCATTCCAGGCCGGCAAAGGCCACCAGGCGGCGCGCCACCGGCTCCGGATCCAGCGCCAGTTCCTCGTACACCAGTTCCATCACCGGCAGCGGCAGCTGCGCCTGCCAGTGGCGCATCAGCCGGGTCTGCAGGTTGATGTAGTGGCCGATGTCGCCCAGGTCGGTGGCCAGGCGCTCGTCCAGGGCGAAGTTCTCCGCGTACACCGACACGGCGATGTCGCGCGGGTCGCGCCGGCACCAGATCACCCGGGCGCGCGGGAACAGCCGCGCCACCAGTCCGAGGTGGAAGAAGTTCAGCGGCGCCTTGTCGACCAGGCAGCGCGCCTGCGGCGGCGCCTTGCGGGTGGCCGCGCGCAGGTAGCGCGTGGCGGCCTCGGCCAGCAGGCCGGCAGGCACCGTGGCCGGATCGTCGGCCGGCAGCATCGCTGCCAGCTGGTTGGCGATGAGCGCGATGTCGGGCAGTTCGCCGCATCCGTGGCCCAGCGGGTGGGCGGCCAGGATCTGCTCGGTCAGCGTGGTGCCGCTGCGCGGCATCCCGACGATGAAGAGCGGGCGCGGGTCATCGCTGCCGTATGCGCCCGGCCGCTGCAGCCGTTCGCGGGTCTGGACCGAGACGATCGACTGCACCCGGCGTTGCAGTGCCGGCAGGTCCGGGCGGCCCGCCATCCGGCGGCGCGCGGCATTGGCCCTGTGCCATGCGTCCATCGCCTCGGCATGCTGGCCGCGGCCGTCCAGGACCTTGCCCAGCTCATAGCCCAGCACCGCGCAGTCGGCGTCCGGCAAGCCCGGGCGCGACATGAGCGCCTGGCCGCGCGCGACGTCGTCCGGTTCGGCCCGGGCGCGGTCCAGGCCGAGGAGCCCGGCTGCCGGCAGCGCCCACTCCGGTCGCAGCGCCAGGGCGGACCGGTAAGCCTCCCGGGCCGCGTCGCGGTCGCCGATGTCCTCGGCGGTCTGTGCCAGGGCCATCCACAGGTCGCCGTCGGCGGGCATCCGCGCGGCGGCGGTCCGCAGCAGGGCCAGGGCCTCGTCGTGCTCGCCGACACGGTTGCAGCTTTCGGCGGCCCGCATCTGCACGCCGCTGTCCCCGGGCTTCAGCGCGGCCAGCTCGCGCCACAGCGGCAGTGCGTCGTCCGGGTGGCCGGCGTGGAACTCCGATTCGGCCAGCGCCTCCAGGATGCCCGTGTGGGCTGGCGCGTGCAGGCGCGCGCGACGCAGCGCGTGCAAGGCCTGGCCGTGCCGGTCCAGCCGCTGCAGCGCCAGGCCGAGCAGGTGCCAGCCCTGGGCATCGTCACGGCGCGGAGCCAGCTGCTGGAAGTGGGGCAGGGCCTCGGCGTGCCGCCCCTGGTGGGCCAGCAGGCTGGCGTACTGGAAACGCAGGGCATCTTCGCGCGGGGCCAGATCGACCGCACGTGCCATCGCCGCCAGTGCCAGGTCCGGATCCAGCTGCAGAGCCGCGCGGGCGACCGCCTGCTGGGCCGCGGGATCGCGCTCGCCCACCCGCGCGGCGTCGTGCAGCGCCCGGCGCGCGGCGGCAGGGTCGGAATGGGCGAGGGCATGCGCCTGCTGCAGCAGGCCTGCGGCCGGTCCGTGGACGGTCATGGGCGGGGCGGGATGCGGAGGGCAGGCATTATCGCTGCGCTGCAGGCGGGGCGCGAGGCGCCGGAGGAGGAATCAGAGTCCCTGCTCGTAACGCACGTAGGGCACGGTGCCTTCATCGGCATCCAGGCTGGCCGGGGCAAACGGGTTCTTGCCACGGGTGACGACGTTCTCGGCGCCCACGGTCAGCTGGCCGCTCCATGGCGTGCGCCAGGTCAGTCCCAGGCCCAGGCCTTCCCACTTGTTGCCGGGCTGGCCGTCGACTTCCACCACCCGGCCGATCACGTTCGCGCTGAACGGACCGTACCCGCCACCGACGCTCAGCGACTTGCTGTCCCAGCGGTTGGCCAGGCCCGGGGCGTCCGCCACCGGGACCAGGCGCGCGCGCGCATAGGTGCCGGCGATCGACACGTAGCCTTCCGCGCCGATCTCCTTCTGGCCGAAAACCTGCAAGTCGTTCTGCTCGACCCGGCCGCCCCCTGCCAGCGCCGTACCGGCCGCATCCGGTGCCAGCCATGCGGGCAGGCTGGCATTGCGCATGCTGCCGGCGGAGATGCCCAGGCGATTGCCCTGGCGGCCGACACTGGCGGTGGCGCCGAGGCGCCGCCCGCTGGTCTCGTGGTCGTTGCCCAGGCTCGCCAGCAGGCAGCGACTGGCCAGGCTGTTGATGCTTGCACCGCTGGTGCTGCTGCACAGCAGGCCCAGCGAATCCCCGGCACCCAGACCGAAGGCCGCGTCGAGCGATTCACTGCCGAAACGCCAGGTCGAGCCCGGCCGGTTGCCGCGTGCCGGCTCAAGCAGCAGCAGGGCCTCGACCTTGCCGCTGCCCTTGTTCCATACCGGAAGAACCGCCTGCTCCGCACCGCCCTGGCCGCGGGTCTGCGCATGCGCGCCCGTGGCCGCGATCAGCGCGGTCAACAGGAGGGCCAGCAATGGCGGGCGGCGCAGGGACATGGTCTTCCTTCAGACCCGGACCAGGCACGGGAGTTCCCGTGCGGTCGGAACCGGCATCGTATGGGATTTACAATTGGTTAACAAGCGCCGCTCCTTCCCCGGGACAGCTGGCTCGTCTGCGGACCACTACTGGAGCCGGTCCGGCGCCGGCGCGTTGGGCTGCGCCTGAGACCCGAACAATACTCCAATCCGGTCCCGCGGGAAGTGGTACTGGCGGCCGCAGAACTCGCAGCGCACCTCGACCGTGCCAGTGGCCTCGGCCGCGGCCAGGAACTCCTCCTCGCCCAGGCTGCGCAGCATGCCCTCCACGCGCTCCTGCGAGCAGGAGCAGCCGAAGGCGACCGGACGCTCTTCCAGCAGCTGCGGCTGCTCTTCGTGGAACAGGCGGTGCACGAGGTCCCGCGGCGCGGTGGCCAGAAGTTCGGTCTCGCCGAGGGTGTCGAACAGGGCGCCAGCGCGGTCCCAACCGTCGGCATCGCCCTCTTCGCCGGGCAGTTTCTGCAGCATCAGGCCCGCGGCGCGCGTGCCGTCGGCCGCCAGCAGCAGCCGCGTGGGCAGCTGTTCGGACTGGCGGAAATAGTCCTCGAACGCCTCGGCCAGCGAAGCGGCCCCGCCCAGGGCGACCAGGCTCTGGTAGCGCAGCGGCTCGCGCGGGTCCAGGCCCGGGTTCTCGATGGTCACCGCCAGCAGTGCGTCCTCGCCCAGCTGCGCCGGTGCCCGCGGTGCGTCCGCGCCGTCCTCCAGCTGCGCGATGCCGCGCACGGTACCGGCCGCGGTGCACTCGGCGAAAAGGGCGCGCAGGGCGCCACTGCCGCGGACCTGCACCGAAAGCCGGCCATCGACCTTCACATGCCCGGTGAACAGGGTCGCCGCGGCCACCGCCTCGCCCAGCAGCGAACGCGCGCCGGGGGGGTAGTCGGCATGGGACAGCAGCTCGCGCCAGCTGTCGGCCAGGCGGACGTAGACGCCGCGCACGCCGGCGGCCGGCAGGAGGAAACGGCCGCGGTGGTCGTCGTCATGGCTTGCGGGGGAGTGGTTTTCGGTATGCATCGGCACACAATGCGGGCGCCGCGCGGGGTTTCCAAGGCCGCGGGCTGAAGGCTCACGCGCGAGCCGCTACCATCTCCCGCGCACTCCGAACGACACGGGACCGCCGCCATCGCCACCCCCTCTTCCCGCCCCCGGGGCAGGCGTCGCCGCTGGCTGCGCATGCTGTTGCTGCTGCCCGTGCTGTTCGTGGCCTTCACCGCCCTGCAGGTACTGGTGCTGCGGTTCGTCGACCCGCCCACCTCGGCGTTCATGCTGGCGCGCCAGGCCGAAGCCTGGCGGGCCGGCGACTGGCGCTATCGCGTCGCCTACGACTGGCGCGACCTGGAGCGGATCGCCCCGTCGCTGCCGATGTCTGTGGTCGCCGCCGAGGACCAGAACTTCGCCACGCACCCGGGTTTCGACCTGGACGCCATCGGCAAGGCCATGGACAGCAACGCGCGTGGCGGGCGCACCCGCGGCGCCAGCACCATCAGCCAGCAGGTGGCCAAGAACCTGTTCCTCTGGCAGGGGCGCAGCTGGGTGCGCAAGGGGCTGGAGGCCTGGTACACCGTGCTGGTCGAGGCGCTGTGGCCCAAGCGCCGGATCCTGGAGGTCTACGTGAACACCGCCGAGTTCGGTGACGGGATCTACGGGGCGCAGGCCGCGGCGCGCAGCTACTGGCGCATCGACGCGGCACGGCTGTCCGACGCACAGAGCGCGCGCCTGGCCGCGGTGCTGCCGTCGCCGCGCCGCTACAGCGCGGTGCGCCCGGGGCCGTACGTGCAGCGTCGCGCGGCGTGGATCCAGCGCCAGGTCCGCCAGCTCGGCGGGCGCGCCTACCTCGACCAGCTCGAATGAGGCCCGCCGCGCCCGGCACCCGGTACGATGGCGCGATGGACACCCGCGCGCATGACCTCCTCACCGTGGTGGTGGCGTGCTTCAACGAAGCCGACTCGCTGCCGCTGCTGCATCCCCGCATCCGCGACGTGCTCGACGGGCTTGGCGACATCGAGGGGCGGGTGCTGTACGTGGACGACGGCAGCCACGACGCGACGTGGGCGTGCCTGCAGCAGATCGCGGCCGGCGACCCCGGGGTCGCGCTGCTGCGCCTGTCGCGCAACTTCGGCAAGGAGGTCGCGCTGACCGCTGGCCTTGACCGGGTGGAGCAGGGCGCGGCGATGATCCTCGACGCCGATGGCCAGGACCCGCCGGAGCTCATTCCCGAATTCGTCGCGCGCTGGCGAGAAGGCTACGACGACGTCTACGGCACGCGCATCGCCCGCGAGGGCGACAGCTGGCTCAGGCGCGGGACCGCCGCGGTGTTCTACCGGGTCATCGGCCGGCTCTCGCACACGCCGGTGCCCGCCGACACCGGCGATTACCGGCTGCTGTCGGCCCGCGCGCTGGTCGCCCTTGGCCAGCTGCGCGAGCGCCACCGCTTCATGAAGGGCCTGTTCGGCTGGGTCGGCTTCCGCCGCGTCGCGGTGCCGTACCGCCGCCGGCCGCGGCAGGCCGGACACAGCAAGTTCGGCCTGTGGCGGCTGTGGAACTTCGCGCTGGAGGGCATCACCAGTTTCTCGACCGCACCGCTGCGCATCGCCACCTACCTGGGGCTGGCCACGGCACTGGTGGCGTTCTTCGCCGGCATCGCGATCGTGGCCAAGACCCTGATGTGGGGCGACAGCGTCGCCGGCTGGCCGACCATGATGGTGGTGATCCTGTTCCTGGGCGGCGTGCAGCTGATCGCGCTGGGTACCATCGGCGAGTACCTCGGGCGCCTGTATGAGGAAGCCAAGCAGCGCCCGCTGTACCTGGTGGACGCCTGGCAGTCGCCGGCGGGCGTATCCTCGGGGACACATCCCGTGGACGGAGCAGGCCATGCGCACGGTACGCCAGCTGCTGGCGGACAAGCCGGCTGAGGTATTCGCGGTGCCCCCGGAGGCGCCGGTGATCGAGGCGGTACGGCTGATGGCCGACAGGTCCATCGGCGCGGTACTGGTGATGCAGGGCGACGCCCTGGCCGGAATCCTGTCCGAGCGCGACTACGCGCGGAAGATCGTGCTGCAGGGGCGCTCGTCTGCGGACACTCCGGTGCGGGCGATCATGACCGCCGAGGTGGTGGTCGTGGACCCGGAGGCGGACGTGGCCGCCTGCATGCAGCTGATGACGGTGCGGCGCTTCCGCCACCTGCCGGTGCTCGAGCACGGGCGGGTGGTCGGGGTGATCTCCATCGGCGACCTGGTCAAGGCGGTGATCGCCGACCAGCAGCAGGAGCTGCGCCACCTGCACAGCTACATCGGCGGCTGAGCGGCCGGCTCAGCGGGCGTACTTGCCGCCGCAGTCGCTGTCCTCGCCCGGGCCGGTCTCGAAGGTCGCCAGCAGCGCCGCCGGCGGGGTGATGCTGGCCAGCGCCAGGGCGATGGCGCCGCGCACGCCGAGCGCCGCCATGTCCGGGCGGAAGGAGGGATCCTTCAGCGTGCCGCCGATGCGCAGCGGCGAGCGCAGGCTGAGGATGCTGCGGTCCTTCGGGCGCGGCCGCAGCAGCAGGTCCAGCTGCTCCCTGCGCAGGTCGACCGTGCCTTCGCCCACGATGATCGTGTCGGTGCTGTCGAACGCCAGCGCGCGCGAGGTCATCACCCCGCCGGACACGCCGAAGTCGGCGAACGCGCAGCGGATCGGCACCTGCCGGTCCTTGGTGATCAGGAACTTCAGCGCCTCGGCGATATCCAGGCCGGCCAGTTCCATGACCAGGTTGCTGATGCGGCCGCGCCCCATGCCCACGGCCACCGAACCATCGGAGCTCGCCAGCAGGGCAGCGACCGAGTTGCCGGTGCCTTCCAGGTCGATCTGCCCGCCGATGCGGCCGACAGCGCCCTGGGCCAGCTCGGCCTGGGTGAATAGTTTCGGCAGTTCCAGCCCGCGCAGGCTGATGCGCGCCTGGGTGCGGATCGGCTCGGTGCGCGCGTTCATGCGGATGTTGGAGCGGATGTCGCCGCCGGCCACGCCGAAGTTGAGAGGCTCCAGCCGCAGCAGGCCGCGCTCGAGCAGCAGGTGCGCGTCCATGTCCTCGATCATCGGCAGCTTCGGCGCGTGGATGGCCTGGGCGCGCCAGCGCACGTCGGCGTCCATGGCGTTGAGCTTGGCCAGGTCGTAGGGCGTATCGGGCAGCAACCGCGGGCTGGCGGCGCGGCGTGCCGCCTCCGCCTCCTGCGCCTGGTTGGCGGTCTCGTCGCCGCCGGTGGCCGGGGGCGCACCCAGGAAGCCGGCGAGGTCGTCGAAGTCCAGGCGGCGCGACAGCAGCCGCGCCGTGAACCGCGGCCGCTCGCCGGACACGTCGACCTGTACGTCGCCGGAAAGGTCGCTGTCACCGACGCTGCCCTTGAAGCCGTCATAGCGCCACAGGTCGCCATTGCGGCGCAGGCGCCCGTCCAGCGCGTAGGGCGGCGAGGGCGGCAGGGCCAGGCCCAGCAGCGGATACAGCTCCTCCAGGTCGGCCCCGGAGAGCTTCATGCGCAGGTCGAAGGTCTGGAACCGGAACGGGTTGGTCAGGGTGCCGCTGGCGCTGGCGCGGGTCGTTCCGGCACGGGCGTCCAGGTCGATGCGGTACGGAGTGTCGGTGTCGGCCAGGTCCAGGGGCGAGGCCGCCTGTCCCTGGAGCCGGAAGGCGGCTCCCCGCCAGTGGCCGCCGCCCTTGACCGCCACCGGTGCGGCGGCGCGGTCGCCGCCCTCGACGCTGGCCAGGGCGATGTCGATGTCCGTGCGCCCGGCGGCGTCGACGAAACGCAGGCGCCCGTCATCGATCCACAGCCGCTCCAGCCGCCAGCGCGGATCCGGGTCGGCCTCGCTGTCCTGCTGGCCGAAGTCCCAGTTGCCGCCCTTGCCGTCCGGGCCGGTCTCCAGCCAGATGTCCGGACGCACCGCGCGGATCTCCTTCATGCGCAGGCGCAGCGACAGCAACGGCCAGGCGGCGATGTCGATCTCCACCCGTTCGGCCGCGCCCATCCGCGGCTGCTTCGACCATTCGGCATTGGACAGGCTCAGCCGCTCGGCCGACACGGTGATGGTGCGGCCGAGGTCCACGTCCAGGTCGCCGGCGATGCGGAACTGGCGGCCGGTGGCCGAGCCGACCGCCCGTTCCAGCGGGCCCTTGAACCAGTTCCAGTCGAAGAACAGGAGCAGCAGCACGATGGCCATGCCGACCGCGCCCAGCACGAAGCCCGCGGGCCGGGACGGGCGCCAGCGCCGCAGGCGCTGGAGGCGGGTCGGGGACGGGGGGGCGCGTTCCATGCCGCAAGTATCGGCAGGCCCCGTGCAGGGCGCGCGAACGGTGCCGCGCGGCGCGGGCTCAGAGGATCGCCATGCGCGGCGACAGCACCTGCGCGCTGACGGCCACGAAATGGCAGACGCTGCCGGCGATCACGAACAGGTGCCAGATGGCGTGCGAATAGCGGATCGATTCGCGGTGGTAGAACACGGTGCCCAGGGTATAGGCCACGCCGCCGGCCAGCAGCCAGCCCAGCGTCCAGGCGTCGAGCGATTCGACCAGCGGTTCCATCGCCACCACCACCAGCCAGCCCATGGCGATGTAGATCGCGGTGGACAGGCGCTTGAAGCGGCCGGTGAAGAACAGCTTGAACACCACGCCACACACGGCAAGCGTCCAGATCGCCGCGAACAGGCCCCAGCCCCAGGGGCCGCGCAGTCCGATCAGGGTGAAGGGCGTGTAGGTGCCCGCGATCAGCAGGTAGATCGCGCAGTGGTCGAACACCTTGAGCCGGCCCTTGGCCACCGGATGCTGGATGGCGTGGTACAGGGTCGAGGCGGTGTACAGCAGCAGCAGGGCCACGCCGAACACGATGGCGCCGGCCAGCTGCCAGCCGTCGCCATAGATGGCGGCCAGCGTGATCAGCACCGCGCCGCCGGCCAGCGCGGCGGCGGCGCCCAGGCCGTGGGTCAGCGCATTGGCGATCTCGTCGCGCAGCGGATGCGCGGTGCCGGCCGGGGAGGTTGCGGGCGAGCGGACGTCCTGCATGCCGCGCACGTTACTGCAAAGCCCGGCGGACTTGAATCCGGCCGGCGTGAAGAACCCGCCGGCCGCCCGCGCACGTGCGTCCTGCCGGTGCAACGGTCAGCCGCTCGCCAGGCCGTGGGCGTGCTCGCGGGTGGCCATGAACCGCACCGCCGGGGCCCGCTCCTGCGCCAGCTGGAGGTTGACCCGGGTCGGTGCCAGGTAGACCAGTTCGCCGGCGGCGTCGATCGCCAGGTTCATGGCGTTCTTCTCGCGGAACTCCTCGAGCTTCCTCTCGTCCTCGCACTGGATCCAGCGCGCGGTCGCTACGCCGACCGGCTCGAAGCTGGCTTCCACGCCGTATTCGTCCTTGAGCCGGTACGCGACCACGTCGAACTGCAGCACCCCGACCGCCCCGAGGATCAGGTCGTTGCTCATCAGCGGGCGGAAGAACTGGGTCGCGCCTTCCTCCGAGAGCTGGGCCAGGCCCTTCTGCAGCTGCTTGAGCTTGAGCGGGTCGCGCAGCCGCGCGCGGCGGAACAGCTCCGGGGCGAAGTTGGGGATGCCGGTGAACGCCAGCGACTCGCCCTCGGTGAAGGTGTCGCCGATGGAGATGGTGCCGTGGTTGTGGATGCCGATCACATCGCCCGGCCAGGCCTCGGCGGCGATCTCGCGGTCCGAGGCCATGAAGGTCAGCGCGTTGGCCAGCTTCACCTCCTTGCCGGTACGCACGTGGAAGGCCTTCATGCCGGCGGCGAACCGGCCCGAGCACACACGCATGAACGCGACCCGGTCGCGGTGCTGCGGATCCATGTTGGCCTGGATCTTGAACACGAAGCCGGTCAGGCGCGGTTCCTGCGGCTGCACCTCGCGCCCGGTGGTGGCGCGTGCCTGCGGCGATGGCGCGTGTTCGACGAAGAAGTCCAGCAGTGGCTGCACGCCGAAATTGTTCACGCCCGAGCCGAAGAACACCGGCGTCTGCTCGCCGCGCAGGTACTTGTCCTTGTCGAACGGGTCGGCCGCGCCCTGCACCAGTTCCAGTTCCTCGCGCAGCTGGGCCAGCATCTGCGCGCCGACCTTCTGCTCCAGGCCCGGGGCATCCAGCGAGGGGAAGATGGTCGAGTCCTGGCGGGTGAAGTTGCGGCCCTGCTCGTACAGGTGGACCTCGCCGCTGACCAGGTGGACCACGCCCTTCAGGCGCTGGCCCATGCCGATCGGCCAGGTCACCGGCGCGCACTTGATGCCGAGCACGGTCTCGATCTCGTCCAGCAGCTCGATCGGCTCCTTGCCCTCGCGGTCGAGCTTGTTGATGAAGGTCATGATCGGCGTGTCGCGCAGGCGGCACACCTCCATCAGCTTGATCGTGCGCTCCTCCACGCCCTTGGCAACGTCGATCACCATCAGGGCCGAATCCACCGCGGTCAGCACGCGGTAGGTGTCCTCGCCGAAGTCGGCGTGGCCGGGGGTGTCGAGCAGGTTGACGATGCACCCCTCGTAGGGGAACTGCATCACCGAGGAGGTCACCGAGATGCCGCGCTCCTTCTCCAGCGCCATCCAGTCGGAGGTGGCGTGGCGGGCGGCCTTGCGCCCCTTGACCGAGCCGGCCATCTGGATCGCGCCCCCGAACAGCAGCAGCTTCTCGGTGAGCGTGGTCTTGCCGGCGTCGGGGTGCGAGATGATCGCGAAGGTGCGCCGGCGCGCGGCTTCGGTGGAGACTTCGGGCATGGGGCAAGGCGCCGGGCGGCGCGCGGTCGGGCGGGGAAGCCGGCGATTATACGGGCCCGGGGGCGGGCGCTCCCGGCCCCGCGATCCCTCCGTTCAGTGCTGCAGCCAGGGGTGGGGCAGGTGTCGCAGCCGGCCGACCGCCCCCAGGTGCACGACCACGCCGGCGAGCAGGGCCAGGCTCCAGGCCCCATGCAGCCAGGCCGGCAGCGCCGGGGTACGCAACCCCACCAGCATGCCCGCCACCAGCGCGACCACCAGCAGCATCGCCAGTCCCAGCGGGATCCAGCGGCCCGCGCGCCAGTGCAGGCAGGCGACGGTGGCCCCGGCCAGCAGCGCGGCGCCTGCGGCGCTGCTCCAGAGCAGCAGCGGGTAATACGGGCGCGGCGCATCGATGGCCAGGCCGAAGCCCGCCATCACGGCCAGTGTGGGCAGGCCGCGCACGATCATCTGGCGCACCAGCAGGCCCGACAGCCAATGCGCCGGCTGCCGCGGCAGGCCGGGCAGCAGGGCCAGTTCATGCAGGCCCAGGGCCGGCCGCCAGAACAGGGAATGGAGCCGGACCAGGGGCGCCAGCGCCGCGCTCAGGACCATCAGCGGAGCGAACATGAGCCCGACGTGGAGCTTGCCGCCGGCGCCACTGCCCAGCAGCAGCCAGAGCGCGGCCACCGCCAGCATCGGCCCCTGCGCGGCCAGCACGTTGCCGGCGGTGTTGCGCCCGAAGCCCGGGCCCAGCGCGATGGCCAGCGCCTGCCCGGGTTCGCGGTGCAGGCCGGTGCCGACCGGCGTGTCCTGGGCAAGCAGGCCTGCGCCGGCCCCGGATCGGGTCGCGTGCCACGGGCTGCCCATCGCGCCGGCCGGCCGGCCGAATGCCAGTGCCAGCGGCGTGGACCACTGGCCGGCCGGCGTGCGCCGGCGGGCAAGGCCGACCCAGCAGGCGGCGCTCATGCCCAGCAACGCCAGGGCAGTGGCGCCCAGCAGCACGGGCGAGGCCATCCAGCCCTCGAAGGTGCTGTCGTCCAGTTCGCCCGGCAGCCAGCGCAGACCGGCGCTGGCGGCGATGAAGACCCACATCAGCCAGGGCGGCATGCTCACCCACAGCAGGCCCAGGGCGGCGCCCGCGCCGAGGCCGGCGAGGGCGTACCCCAGCGCGATCCCCGGGGCGGCCGCGGCGTGCAGCGTGGCCGGCAGCAGCACGCCCAGGGCCGCGGCCATCAGGCCCTGCAGCCAGGCCTGGCGGCGCCAGTACGGCAGTCGCTCCTGCGCCGCGCCGGCGGCCAGTGCCAGCAGGCGGGCGCCGGCCAGCATGGCCCAGAACAGCGTCAGGATCGCACTGGCCAGCAGTCCGCCGCGGGCGGCCTGGTCGCCCAGGTCCAGCCACGCCAGCAGCGGGCCGATGCCGGCGCTGGCCAGGACCATGGCATTGCTCCAGCCGCCGGCGGTCACCACCGTGCGCAGCGCGGCAGGAAGCGCCGGCCGGCGCGGGGCCGGCAGGGTCACCGCGCTCATCCGGCCACCTCCACGAACAGGTCCTCCAGTCCCAGCCGGTCCACGCGCAGGCCCTCGATCCCCGGCAGGGTGGCGGTGCCCGTGGGCGTGGCGATGATCAGCACCTGGCTGCCGTCGTCCAGCGCGCGCCGGGCAAGTTCGCCGGGCACCGCCTGTGGCAGCCGCGTGCCGGCCGCGGCCGGTACCGTGACCCGCATGACCTCGTCCTTGAGCTGCTCCAGGCCGCGGTCCAGCACGATCCGCCCCTGGTGCAGGAAGGCCACCCGCGAGGCGACCCGCTCCAGGTCACTGACGATGTGGCTGGAGAACAGGACGGTGGTGCCGGTGTCCACCGTCTGCTCCACCAGCTCGCGCAGCAGCTCGCGGCGGGCCACCGGGTCCAGCGCGGAGGCCGGCTCGTCCAGCACCAGCAGCGCCGGGCGCGGCGCCAGCGCCCGCGCCAGGGCCAGCCGCTGCGCCTCGCCCGGAGAGAGCTTGCCGATCTGGCGGGCGGGATCGATGTCCCAGCGCCGCAGCAGGGCCGCGGCGTGGGCCCGATCCCACTGCGGGTACAGCTGGCCGAGGTACTGGAACAGCTGGCCCACCTTCATCCAGGCGAAGGCCTGCGGCTGCTGCGGCACGTAGCCCAGCCGCGCCTTGCGGGCGTCATCCAGGGCCAGCGCCGGCGCGCCGAAGACCCGCGCCTGTCCGCCCTGCGGCCTCAGCAGGCCCAGCAGGCACCCGATCAGGCTGCTCTTGCCGGCGCCATTGCGGCCGATCAGGCCCAGCACCTCGCCCTGCGGCAGGTGCAGGTCCACGCCACGCAGTACCTCCCGGCGCCCATAGGCCAGGCGCAGGTCGCTGGCGGCCAGCGGCAGGTCCAGGTCCAGGGCCGGGTCCGGGGCCGGAACGTGGGGAGCGGCCAGTGCGTTCATGTCGGGTCCTCTTCGAGCAGTTGGCGTAGCCGCGCGAGCACGCGGTCCACGGGGAGTTCCAGTTCGCGGCTGTGGCGGGCGGCCTCGCGCAGGGCCGGGTCAAGCTGGTGCATGCGCATCCCGACGCTGGCGGTGGCCCCCGCACCCGCCGCCACCACCATCCCCTTTCCCCGCAGGCGCTCCAGCAGGCCTTCGGCCTCCAGCTGGCTGTAGGCGCGCGAGACCGTCATCGGGTTGATCGCGTGCGCGGCGGCGACCTCGCGCACCGAAGGCAGGCCATCGCCGGGGCGCAGCTGGCCGGCGCTCACCAGGCGGCGCAGCTGCTCGACGATCTGGCGGTAGATCGGGTCGGGCAGGGCCGGGTTGACGTGGAGGAGGTGTGCATCCATGTGCATCAATACAACAATACACAGGCCGTATGTCAACCGCCGCGGCCGTGCCCGCGGTGATGGATCCGCCATGGCGGGGCTGGGCCAGACCAGGGGCGCCCGCGGGCGGGCAGCGCGGCAGCTGTGTCCGCCCCGTTGCGTCCCGGGCAGACCGGAGGCAACGACCGCGCCCAGCAACCCGGGGGGCCGTACGGGCCGGCTACCGCCGCAGCGGATCCGGCTACGTGTGGGCCCTCAGGTTCAGGGCGCCGGCAGCGGGCCGGTGCCGTTGAAGTCCAGCTCCCCCAGCGCACCGAACATGCGGAACGGGATGGACGCCAGGTGCATGCCGGCATTGGCCTGGACCACGAAGTGCAGGTGCGGCGCGGTGCTGAAGCCGGTGTTGCCCGACAGCGCGATCTGCTGGCCCTGGCGCACGCGCTGGCCGACCCGCACCAGCACGCCCTCCGGTTTGAGGTGGGCGTAGAGGGCCATGCTGCCGTCCGCGTGCAGGATGCGCACGTAGTTCGCGCGCCCGCCGTATCGCTCGCGGTCCAGCCCGGTGCCGGAGAAGTCCGACTCCACCTGCAGCACCACGCCCTCGCGCGCGGCCAGGACCGGCGTGCCCTCGGGCACGGCGAAGTCCACCGCATAGCGGTTCTGCGCATCGTCGTGGCTGTAGCGGCCGCCGAAGCCCTGGTCCACGCGGATCCGGCCGTACTCGAACGGCAGCCGGTATTCGTAATCGACCGGACGCGCCCGCGGGTCGCCCGGCATCTGGTCCAGCACCACGTCGAACGCGCTGCCGCGGCGCGGGTCGGGCACGTACAGGCGCGCGACGACCGTCTCGCTGCGCGCCGGGAGGACGGCCTGCACCGGCATGTGCGGAACGCTGGTGACGTTGTCGCCCTGGCGCATGCGCAGCTCGACCTGGACCGGCCCGGGCAGCCGGTTGCCGGCATGGACCTCGTGGTGGCTCCCGCGGTCGACCACACGCAGCTGTACCGGCGGGCCGGACTGGCGCCGGTAGCCGAAGCTTTCCGCCGGCCGGGCGCTGCCGTCCGGTGGCGGGCGGTCACCGTACTGGGTCACCCCGTCCTCGCCCTGCCAGCGCCAGAAGCGGGCGGCCTCGGCGGGCAATGTCGCCAACAGCAGCAGGGCCAGCAGCATGCCGGCCGGCGGGCCGTGGCCGATCCGGCGCCGGGTCCGGTTGCGGCCGCCTGCCTGCGGCGCGGGTCCGGGGTGGGAGTGGAGTGGGAGGTGGGGCATGCGGCGATTATCGGCAGACGACCACCATCACGCGAAACTAGTTTCCATCGCTACATCGCGATAAAGCGATTGACAGCCCTGTGTGCGCGGTGGCACTCTGGCCGCGCCATCGAGACCGGCGGAGGGACAGGCCCTTTGATGCCGGGGCAGCCAGCAGGCGCGCAAGCGCCATGCCAGGTGCCAAATCCTGCGGGGACCTGAGCGTCCTCCGACAGATGGTTCGAGCGTGCCAGCGGCACGCCGGACGCGGGCCCGCGAAGGCTCGATGGCGGTTTCCCATCCAAGCCGCCTTCGCCCGTGAACACCGTCCCCGCCAGCGCCTCCGAACCCTCCTGTACCGCCTTGCCGACCGCCCACCGGGGCGAGGTCGCCGTCGTGCTGCCGCTGCGCCATGCCGGCGTGCGCACCGTGGTGCTGCGCTACGAGATCCAGGGCCCCGCCGGCGCCCCGGTGGTGCTGGTGGCCGGCGGCATCTCCGCGCACCGCCACGTCTCGGCCAGCCCGGCCTTCCCGGAGAAGGGCTGGGCCGATGCGCTGGTGGCCCCCGGCCGCACCCTGGATCCGGCCGCGTTCCGCGTGCTCGCGTTCGACTATGTCGGTGCCGATGGCCGGCTGGACGCGCCCCTGGACACCGCCGACCAGGCCGACGCGGCTGCCCGCCTGCTGGACGAGCTGGAGATCGGTCGCCTGCATGCGTTCGTCGGGTACTCGTATGGCGCCATGGTCGGGCTGCAGTTCGCGGCGCGGCATCCGGCCCGGCTGCGGCGGCTGGTCGCCGTCAGCGGCGCGCATCGCCCGCACCCCTACGCTTCGGCCTGGCGCGCGCTGCAGCGCCGCGCGGTAGCCCTGGGGCAGCTGCAGTGCGCCGACGCCGCCGGCCTGGCGCTTGCGCGCCAGTTCGCGATGCTCAGCTACCGCACCCCGGAAGAGTTCGGCGAGCGCTTCGACAGCGCGCCGGAAATCATCAACGGCCGCGTGCGCTGCGCCGCGGAGGACTACCTGGACGCGGCAGGCGCGCAGTACGTGGCGCGCACCCCGGTCACCGCCTACCTGCGCCTGTCCGAGTCGATCGACCTGCACCGGCTCGAGCCGTCCGCCGTGCAGGTGCCGGTCACCGTGGTGGCGGTCGAAGGCGACCGCCTGGTGCCGCTGGCCGACTCGGTGAACCTGGTCGAAGGCCTGGCCGGCCGCGGCCAGCTGCGCGTGTTGCGCTCGCCCTACGGGCACGACGCGTTCCTCAAGGAAACCGACCGCATCGACCTCATTCTCGCCGCCGTCCTGCGCGGCAACGGAGCCGCCGCATGAGCACCACCCCCACCGCACCCGCCTGCCACCCCGCCACCGCCGCGGTGCGTGCCGGCATCGACCGCGACACCGCCTACGGCGCGGTGACCCCGCCGATCGTGCTGTCGAGCAACTTCAGCTTCGACGGCTTCGGCAACAAGCGGCAGTACGACTACACCCGCAGCGGCAATCCCACCCGCGACCTGCTGGGCGAGGCCCTGGCCGAGCTGGAAGGCGGCGCCGGCGGCGTGGTCACCGCCACCGGCATGGGCGCGATCAACCTCGTGCTCAACGCCCTGCTGCAGCCGGGCGAGCGGCTGGTGGTGCCGCACGACGCCTACGGCGGCAGCTGGCGCCTGTTCAACGCACTGGCGGCCAAGGGCCACTTCGAGCTGGTCACCGCCGATCTCACCGATCCGGCCTCGCTGGCCGACGCGCTGGCGGCCTCGCCCAAGCTGGTGCTGGTGGAGACCCCGTCCAACCCGCTGCTGCGCATCACCGACCTGCGCGCGGTGATCGATGCCGCCCACCGCGCCGGCGCGCTGGTGGCGGTGGACAACACGTTCCTGTCCCCCGCGCTGCAGAAGCCGCTGGCGCTGGGCGCGGACCTGGTGCTGCACTCGACCACCAAGTACGTCAACGGCCACAGCGACGTGGTCGGCGGCGCGGTGGTGGCGGCCGATCCGGAGCTGCACCAGCAGCTGGCGTGGTGGGCCAACGCGCTGGGCCTGACCGGCTCGCCGTTCGACAGCTTCCTGACCCTGCGGGGGCTGCGCACGCTGGATGCGCGCATGCGCGTGCACCAGGAGAACGCCAACGCCATCGCGGCGCTGCTGGACGGCCACCCGGCGGTGGAGAAGGTCTACTTCCCGGGCCTGGCCTCGCACCCCGGGCACGCCATCGCCGCGCGCCAGCAGTCCGGCTTCGGGGCGATGCTCAGCTTCGAGCTGCGCGGTGGCGAGCCGGCGGTACGGGCCTTCGTCGACCGCCTGCAGTGGTTCACCCTGGCCGAGTCGCTGGGCGGGGTCGAGAGCCTGGTGGCGCATCCGGCGTCGATGACCCACGCGGCGATGAGCCCGGAGGCGCGTGCCAAGGCCGGCATCGGCGATGGCCTGCTGCGCCTGTCGGTGGGCATCGAGGCCGGCGAGGACCTGCTGGCCGATGTCGCCGCCGCGCTGGCGGCCGCCGCCGCCGCCGCGCAGGCCGCGGCCGAGCCGGTCAGCGCGTGAGCGGCCCCGCCGGCCTCCGCGCCCGCCAGGGGCGTGGCGCGCGCCTGGCATCCGCGCCGCGCAGGCTCGCCCTGCTGGGCACCGGCGCGGTCGGCAGTGCGTTCCTGCAGCGCTACGGCGTGCTGCGTGAGCGCGGCCTGGCATTGCCCCCGATCACCTGGCTGGCCAACTCGCGCGTGGTGCTGCGCGCCGGGGTGGACCTGGACGCGGCGCTGGCGCTGGCCCGCTCGGCGCCCGCACGCCAGTCGGCCCTGCAGGGCTGGGCCGAGGCCGAGGCCCTGCGCGAGGGCGACGTGCTGGTCGATGCCACCGCCAGCGAGCTGGTCGCCAACTGGCATCCGGAATGGCTGGACCGGGGCGTCAACGTGGTCACCGCCAACAAGCTCGGCCACGGCGGGCTGCTGGCACGCTCCCGGTCCATCAACGAGGCCCAGGCCCGCACCGGCGCGGCCTATGGCGACAGCGCCACCGTGGGCGCCGGATTGCCGCTGCTGCGCAGCCTGCGCGGCCTGGTCGCCGGCGGCGACCGCATCCATTCGGTGGAAGGCGTGCTGTCCGGTTCGCTGGCCTGGCTGTTCAACGGCTATGACGGCAGCGCCGCGTTCTCCAGCCTGGTGGCCGCCGCGGCGCAGGCCGGCTATACCGAGCCGGACCCGCGGGTGGACCTCTCCGGCGAGGACGTGCGCCGCAAGCTGCTGATCCTGGCACGCGCGGCGGGGCTGCCGCTGGAAATGCGCCAGGTACAGGTGGAGTCGCTCGTGCCGCCGGCCCTGGCGGCGTTGCCCACCGATGCGGCCGCCGCGGCACTGGAGCTGCTCGATGCACCCCTGTCCGCACGCCTGGATCAGGCGCGCGCGGCCGGTGGGAGCCTGCGTTTCATCGGCCGTTTCGACGCCAGCGGCGCCCACGCCGGCCCGGCGGTCCTGCCGGCCGGCCATCCACTGGCCGCGGGCGCGGGCACCGACAACCGGGTGGCCATCCGCAGCGACCGTTATCGCGAGCAGCCGCTGCTGATCCAGGGGCCTGGCGCCGGTGCCGCGATCACCGCCGCGGCGCTGCTGGACGACGTGCTGCGGGCCAGCGCCGGCTAGCGCGCGCGGCGGCGCAGCAGCAGACAGGCTGCGGCCAGCACCAGTGCCGCGGCCCACTGCACCAGCGGCACGAACACGAACGCCAGGCCACCCTGCGCATCGGGGTGGACCCGCACGTCGGCGTAGGCAAGCAGCCCTGCCAGCGCGATGCAGCCAGCGCCGGCGGCGAATACCCGCAAGGCGGTGCGCGCCTGCCCGAACCACCCGGCAGCGGCCGCCAGCGCGGCCAGTGGCGAGGCCGCCCAGGCGATGAACGCCGCCAGCGCCAGGTGGCCGGCGGTGTCCTCCGCAGCAGGGCCGGACCACGGCCGGGCCAGCGACAGCGCCAGCCCGGCACCGGCGGCGATGGCCAGCACCAGCATGATGCGCAACGTACGCAGGAGGGGTGGAGCGGGAGCGGGCACCTGGGAGCCTCCTCGGCAGGGTGGGCGGCGCTCAGCGACCGGCCGTCAGCATTCGATGACGTTGACCGCCAGCCCGCCGCGGCTGGTTTCCTTGTACTTGTCCTGCATGTCGCGCCCGGTGTCGCGCATGGTCCGGATCACCTTGTCCAGCGAGACCTTGTGCTGGCCGTCGCCACGCATGGCCATGCGTACCGCGTTGATCGCCTTGACCGCGCCCATCGCGTTGCGCTCGATGCAGGGAATCTGCACCAGGCCGCCGATCGGATCGCAGGTCAGGCCGAGGTTGTGTTCCATGCCGATCTCGGCGGCGTTCTCCACCTGCGCGGGGCTGGCGCCCAGCGCCGCGGCCAGGCCGGCGGCAGCCATCGAGCAGGCCACGCCCACCTCGCCCTGGCAACCGACCTCGGCGCCGGAGATCGAGGCGTTCTCCTTGTAGAGGATGCCGATCGCCGCGGCGGTGAGCAGGAAGTCGAACACGCCCTGCTCGTTGCTGCCGGGGCAGAAGCGGTCGTAGTAGTGCAGCACCGCCGGGATGACGCCGGCCGCGCCGTTGGTCGGGGCCGTGACCACGCGCCCGCCCGCGGCGTTCTCCTCGTTCACCGCCAGCGCGTAGAGGTTCACCCAGTCCAGGGTGGTCAGTGGATCGCGCATCGCCGCCTCGGGCTTGGACGACAGCTCGCGGTACAGGCCGGGCGCGCGGCGCACCACGTGCAGGCCGCCCGGCAGGGTGCCGTCGGCGCGGATGCCGCGGGCCACGCAGGCCTGCATCGCGTTCCAGATCGCGCGCAGGCCGTCGCGGATCTCCGCGTCGCCGCGCCATGCGCGCTCGTTGGCGGCCATCACCGCGGCGATGGACAGGCCGCTCTCGGCGCAGCGCTGCAACAGCGCATCGCCGCTGGAGAACGGGTACGGCAGGGGGGTGTCATCCGGCACGATGCGGTCCTCGGCCGCCTCGTCCGGGTTGACCACGAAGCCGCCGCCTACGGAGTAGTAATCGCGCGTGGCCAGCACCACGTCGTCGGTGGCGTAGGCGGTGAAGCGCATGCCGTTGGTGTGGAACGGCAGCTTCTGGCGCTTGTTCATCACCAGGTCGCGCTTCTCCTCGAAGCCGATGCGATGGCCCGGCGCCAGCTGCAGGCTGTGCTCGCCGCGGATCCGCGCCAGCAGCGCCGGGATCGCGTCCGGATCCACGGTGTCGGGGTGGTGGCCTTCCAGACCCAGCAGCAGCGCCTTGTCGGTGCCGTGCCCGCGACCGGTCAGGGCCAGCGAGCCGAACACCTCCGCACGCACCCGCACCACCTCCCCGAGCCGGCCCGGATCGGCCAGCCAGTGCTCGACGAAACGCGCGGCGGCGCGCATCGGCCCCACCGTGTGCGAGGAGCTGGGACCGATGCCGATCTTGAACAGGTCGAACGTGCTGACGGCCATCGCGTGCACCCGGGGAATGACCCGGCCATTGTATTGGTTGCGTCGGAAACCGCCATGACACGCCGCGTGGCGGACGTTAAGGTGGCGGCCCCGAACCTTCCGCCGACGCCAATGACCGGCCTGGTGCTGTACCAGCGCGACGACTGCCACCTCTGCGACCAGGCCCTGGAGGTGCTGGCGCTGGCGCGCGCGCCGGAGCCGCGCAGTGTCTTCATCGACGATGACGCGGAACTGGAGGCGCGCTATGGCGTGCGCGTGCCGGTGCTGCGCGACGGCCGCGGCCGCGAACTGGACTGGCCGTTCGACGCGGCCGGCGTGCGCCACTGGCTGGGCGCGTAGCGGGGCGCCGCGCCGGCGCTGCCGCCGATGCGCTCAGGGCTGTTCGAACACCACCCGGGTGCTGATGTTCACCGCATCGGGGATGAGCGCGGTATCGGCCCAGTCGCCGCCGCCGACACCGAACTGCAGCCGCGGCACCACCGCGCGCCCGGTGAGCACCGGCTTGCCGGCTTCCTCGCTCCAGCTGAAGGTCAGGCTGACCGGCTTGCTGATGCCGCGCAGTTCCAGGGTGCCGTCGGCCACGTACTGGCCGTCGGGCAGCCTGCGGAAGCCGACGGCGGTGTAGCGGGCCTGCGCATGCCGGCCGACATCGAAGAAATCGACGGTCTTGAGCGTCGAATCGCGGTCGGCATTGCCGGTGGCCGCACTGGCCAGGCCGATGACCACTTCCAGCCGTCCGGCCGAGGGCTCGGCCGGGTCGAAGCGCAGCCGGGTGCTGAAGTCCGCGAACCGTCCGGTGAACAGCTCGCTGTCGTAACGGCTGGCAAAGGCCAGGGTCGAGCCCTCGGCCTGGATGTAATCGGCCGCCAGCGCCGCGGGGGTCGCAAGCATGCCGGCGAGCAGCGCGGCGACGGCGGCGGGCGTGGTCAGGGCGGGTTTCATCGGGATTCCTCGCGCGGGGGAGCGGTCAGGCGGCGCGGGAGCATGCGCGCCAGGGTCGCATCATGCCTGACGAAGTGGTGGTACAGCGCGGCACCGGCGTGGGCGAGCACCAGCAGCACCAGCAGCCAGAACAGCCATTCGTGGGCGCCGTGGGCCGCACCGGCCACGGCGGTGTCCGGCGCCACCAGCTTGGGCACCTCCACCTGGCCGAACCAGCGCAGCGGGCGCAGCCCGCTGGCGGAATCGTAAAGCCAGCCCGAAAGCGGCATCGCAAGCACCATCGCGTACAGCAGCACGTGCACCGCCGAGGCCAGACGCGCCTGCCAGCGCGGGGTGCCGGGGACCGGCGGCGGGGCGCCCGCGTACAGGCGCCAGCCGAGCCGCACAACCACCAGCGCCAGCACGGTCAGTCCCAGCGATTTGTGCGCGGTGTACACCCAGAACCACCGCGGCGAGCGCGGCAGGTCTCCCATCACCAGCCCGACCGCGCCGATCAGCAGGATCAGCACGGCGATGGTCCAGTGCAGGAACTGGCTGACGCCGCCCCAGCGTTCGATGTTCCTCGGGCTCATGGCAGGGAAGTCTCCTCCGGGGCGGTATCCGGAACAGGGGGCGGCGGCGCGGCGGCGGGCGGTGCGTGCGCGTGGGGCGCATCGGGGGTCCCGGGCATCTCCGGCGTCCCGGGGGCCTGCGCGCCGCGGCTGCGCACGGCTTCGGCCTCGATCCGCAGCTCCACCGCGTCGCCGATCATCGATGGCCAGCCGTCGACGCCGAACGCGCTGCGGCTGAGCATGCCGCGGGCGGAGAAGCCGGCGGTGGTGCGGAACGGCGGCATGGGGTGCCGGCGCAGGGCATTGAAGCGGACCTCCAGCGCCAGCGGTGCGGTGACCCCGCGAAGACTGAGCTGGCCGTGGACGATGAAGCCGCTGGCGTCGAGCGGCTCGATCCGTTCGGAAACGAAGCGCGCCTCGGGCCAGCGCGCGGCATCCAGCAGCTTGCGCGCCAGGGTGGCGCGGTTCCAGTCCGGGTCGCCCAGGTCCAGCCGCTGCACCGGCACGCGGACATCCAGCCGCGCGCTGCTCCAGTCCTCCGGATCGAACTCCAGGCTGCCCTCGCTGCCGGAGACCGTGCCCAGCGCCTGGGAAAAGCCCGCGTGCGAGACGGCGAACATGACCCGGGTATGCACCGGATCCAGCGCGTAGCGCGCCGGTGCGGCCGCCAGCGTCCCGGCAGCGGCCAGCAGGACCGCGGCCAGGCCGGCCATCGGCATGCGGAGGAAACGTCGGCGTATGCAAGCCATCCTTGCATTCTAGGCGCTTGTCCGCGCGCTGCGCTGCTTGCGCCGGCCGGCGGGCGTTGCGACGATCCGCGCAGGGGATTCTTCTCGAGGACGCCATGCGGCTGCTCTGGCTGTGCCTGTTGCTCGTGGTGACCTGCGTCGCACGGGCGGCCGTGCCCGAGTTGCCCCGCTTCCGCGTGCTCGGCCCCGGCGACGGACTGCCCTCGACCACGGTGCCGGCGATCGCCCGCGACCAGGACGGCTACCTGTGGCTCGCCACCTGGGACGGCCTGGCCCGCTATGACGGCGTCGGCTTCCGGGTGTGGCAGCACGATCCTGCCGATCCGGCCTCGCTGCCCGGCAACCTCGTCCAGGCGTTGTACGTGGACAGCCGCAACCGCGTCTGGGTGGCCACCGAAGGCGGCGGTGCCAGCGTGATGGACGCCGGCCGCACCGGATTCCGCCACTTCCGCACGGCGACGCACCCGGAACTGGCCAGCGAGGAGGTGTTCACCATCACCGGCCGCGGCGACGAGGTCTGGCTGGGCACCTTCGGCGGCGGCCTGTACCGGATCGACGGTGGGGACCGGATCAAGCGCATGCGCGCCGGCGACGCCGAAATCGATGCGGCGCTGGACCGCGCAATCATGGGCATCTCGATGGATCCGGACGGGGAAACCATCCTGGTGGCCACCCTCAACGGCGTGGTCCATTGCCTCAACAAGGCCTCGCGGGTACAGCGGCTGCCACTGCCGGGCGAGGAACCGTTCCCGCCGGTGACCGCGCTGTGGCGGGAGGGCCACGCGACCTGGATCGGCACCCCGGCCGGCCTGTACCGGATGCATGACGACGGCAGCTGGGACACCCCGGCGTGGGCGGCCGACTTCAAGCGCCGGCGCGCGGTGGCGGCGATGAGCGGCGACGGCGAGGGCGGTTACTGGGTGGCCACCAGCGCCGGCCTGTGGCACGTGCCGCGCGAAGGCATGCCGGTGGCCGTCGGCCACGGCTTCGACACGCCCGGGCCCAACAGCGTCATCCAGGCGCTGCTGCACGACGAGGACGGCGGGCTGTGGGTGGGGCTGCCGGCACAGGGGCTGGGCTACCTGCGCGCGGACTGGCGGCGCACCGCGGTGCTCGGTGCCGCCCAGGGCTTCACCGGAGGGGCCTATCGCGTGGTCACGCCGGCGGCCGGCGGGGGCGTGTGGGTCACCGGCAGTGCAGGGGTAGGCGGCCACCTGGACACCACGCGCGCGGTGCTGGTCGAGACGTTCACCCCGACCCACGCGCTCAATCCACCCACGATCCGCAGTGCGCTCCACGATAGCCGTGGGCAGCTCTGGCTGGGCCGCAGCGGCAGGCTGATGAAGCTGGTCGAGGGCCGCCAGCCGCAGCAGTGGTCTCCGGACGACCCGGTCGACCCGCTCATGGGCAAGGACCCGCTCGAATGGGTGCTGGAAGCGCCCGACGGGACGCTGTGGCTTGCCTTCCTCGGTGCGGGCCTGCAACAGCGCGACCCCGAGGGCAGGGTGCTGCGGAACCTGCGCGTCGGCCAGACGCCAGGCCTTGCCAGCGCCGACTTCCCCACCGTGCGGATCGGCCCCGACGGGTCGCCCTGGGTGGCCGAGGGCGACTGGATCCTGCGCTGGGACCCGCAGACCGGCGCGTTCGTGCCGCTGGCGGGGGTCAAGCCGCCGGACGGTGGCGCGGCCATCCACAGCTTTGTCCTGGACGGCGCGGACCGGCTGTGGGTGCAGCGCCTGTCCGGGCTGGAGATGTGGCAGCGCGCCGGGCCGCGCTGGAACCTGGACCTGCGCCTGGGCGTGGCCGACGGCATCCCGGCGACCGAGGCCACCGGCCTGCGCGTGGACGGCCAGCACCGGGTCTGGCTCGCGACCCGCCGCGGGCTGTTCCGGATCGATCCGCCAGCCGGCGAACAGGCCGCGCGCGTGCGCGGCTTCGGCGTGCGCGAGGGCCTGCCCAGCCAGGAGTTCATCGAACGGGCGATCGCGATCGACGGGGACGGCGTGCTGGTGGCGTCCACCGGCGACGGCTCGCTGCTGCTGCTCGACACCACCCTGGCCGATCCGCTGCCGGTGAGCCCGCGGCTGGTGATCGACACGGTGCGCGTGCGCCGCGGCGACGAGCGGCCGCGGCTGCCGGTGGCCGGCGGCTTCCAGCTGGACCCGCGCGACCACGACCTGGAGGTCGTCGCGCGGCTGCTGGCCTTCGACGACCCGGCATCGCACCGCTACCGCACGCGGCTGCTGGGGTTCGACAGCGACTGGGTGGAAACGCGCGGCGGCGTGCGCGTGTTCTCGCAGTTGCCGCCCGGCAGCTACCGGCTGCAACTGCAGGCCTCGCCGGGCCACCACGGCAGCTGGTCGCAGGTGCACGAGCTGGCGTTCTCGGTGGCGCCCCCCTGGTGGCGCAGCAGCTGGGCGGTGCTGGCCGCGGTCCTGGCAGCGCTGCTGCTGCTGGTCGGTGGCGGCTGGGTCTACCGCCGGCGCCTGCGCACCCGCAGCCAATGGCAGCTGGCCCTGCACAAGCGCGAGCTGGCCGAACAGGCGTCCCTGGCCAAGAGCCGCTTCCTGGCCACCCTGGGCCACGAGGTCCGCACCCCCATGACCGGCGTGCTGGGCATGAGCGAGCTGCTGCTGGGGACCACGCTCGACGGCCGCCAGCGCGGCTATGTCGAGTCGATCCGCCGTGCCGGCGACCACCTGCTGCGGCTGGTCAACGACGCCCTGGATCTGGCGCGGATCGAGGCCGGCAAGCTGGAGCTGGACTCGCAGGACTTCGATCCGCATGCGCTGGCCACCGAAGTCGCCGGGCTGATGGCGCCGGTCGCCGAACAGCGCGGCCTGGGCTTCCACGTGCGGGTCGGCCCCGACCTGCCGGCGGCCGTGCGTGGCGACCCGGGACGGGTGCGCCAGATCCTGCTGAACCTGCTCGGCAACGCGGTCAAGTTCACCGACCGCGGCGAGGTGGTGCTGGAACTGGGCGCGATGCCGCCGTCGGCGATCGTGTTCGTGGTCCGCGACACGGGCCCCGGGCTGAGCGAGGACCAGAAGGTGCGCCTGTTCCGGCGGTTCGAGCAGGCCGACGGTGCCCGCACCACCGCGCGCTACGGTGGCAGCGGCCTGGGCCTGGCGATCTGCCAGGAGCTGGCCCTGGCGATGGGCGGGCGGATCGACGTGGACAGCACGCCCGGCCGCGGCACCGCGTTCCGGGTGGAACTGCCGCTGCCGGCCGTGGTGCCTGCCGAGCCGGCGGCACGGCCCGCCGCCGCGCCCGCGCCGCCGACGCGGCAGCTGGACCTGCTGCTGGTGGAGGACGACGCCACCGTGGCCGAGGTCATCTGCAACCTGCTGCGCGCGCGCGGCCATTGCGTGGCCCATGCCCCGCACGCACTGGCGGCGCTGGCCGACGTGGCGGTGGCGAATTTCGACCTGGCCTTCCTGGACCTGGACCTGCCGGGCATGAACGGCCTCGCGCTGGCGCGGCAGCTGCGTGCGCAGGGCTTCGCCTCGCCGCTGGTGGCGGTGACCGCGCGCACCGACGGGGATGCCGAACAGCTGGCGCGCGCCGCCGGTTTCGACGGCTTCCTGCGCAAGCCGGTGACCGGCGACATGCTGGCCGCGGCGATCGCCGCGGCGGTGCCCGAGCAGGCCCCGGGCTAGGTCCTGCCAGGCGCGGCCTGCGGGAGTGTCGGCGCGCGGCAGGGGCCAGCCGGCGATGTCCTTCCGGCTTCACGCTGCGGACGGACGCTCCCACGGGTCTTGCGAACGGGCCAGTCCGGGGCACCGTGTCGCGCTTGCGTCCTGCCGCCCCCGGCCGGGCGTTCCGGAACGGCTCCGCCGGGCGCCGTGCCCGGGAGCAGGATCCACACCCCCACGCCAGCGGCCGCCCGCCGCTCCGCACCGGCGGCGGCGACGGGGCCGATCCTCAGCGCGCGCTGTGGCGGTGCACGGCCTCGACCAGCGCGGCGACGTGCTCGGGGTTCATGTCAGGCGACATGCCGTGGCCGAGGTTGAACACGTGGCCCTCGCGCGAGCCGCCGTTGCCCTCGGCGTAGCTGTCCAGCACGCGCGCGGCCTCGCGGGCCACCGCGTCCGGGTTGCCGTACAGGGTGGCCGGGTCGAGGTTGCCCTGCAGCGCGACCTTGCCGCCGGTGCGGCGTGCCGCATCGGCCAGGTCCACCAGCCAGTCCACGCCCACGCCATCGGTGCCGGTGGCGGCCAGGTCTTCCAGGTAGGGCGCGTTGCCCTTGCCGAACAGGATCAGCGGGGTGCGGTCATCGCCTTGGCCACGCTCAAGCTCGCGCGCGATCCGCTGCAGGTAGCGCAGCGAGAACTCGCGATACAGGGCGGGTGAGAGCACGCCGCCCCAGGTGTCGAACACCTGCAGCGCCTGGGCGCCGGCGGCGCGCTGCGCGGCCAGGTACTGGATCACCGCGTCGGTGGTCACCTCCAGCAGCCGGTGCAGCAGGTCCGGGCGGTTGAAGGCCATGGCCTTGATCCGCGCGTAGTCCTTGCTGCTGCCGCCTTCGACCATGTAGCAGGCCAGCGTCCACGGGCTGCCGGAGAAGCCGATCAGCGGCACCGAGCCGCCGAGCTCGCGGCGGATCACGCGCACCGCGTCCATCACGTAGCCCAGGCCCGACTCCATGTCCGGCACGCCCAGGCGGGCCACGTCGGCCTCCCCGCGCACCGGGCGCTCGAACTTGGGGCCTTCACCCTCGACGAAGTACAGCCCCAGGCCCATCGCGTCGGGCACGGTGAGGATGTCCGAGAACAGGATCGCCGCGTCCAGCGGGAAGCGCCGCAGTGGCTGCAGGGTGACCTCGCAGGCCAGTTCCGGGTTCTTGGCCATGGCCAGGAAGCTGCCGGCCGCGGCCCGGGTGGCGCGGTACTCGGGCAGGTAGCGGCCGGCCTGGCGCATCAGCCACACGGGCGTGCGGTCCACGGGCTGCCGGCGCAGGGCGCGCAGCAGGCGGTCGTTGGCGAGGATTTCAGACACGTGGGAACCTTCTTCGGAAACGGAGGGCGCGCCGCTCAGGCCCGCCGGGGGGCTTCGGCGCCGCTGACGAACATCACCTGGAAGCCGCGCTGGACCTGGGTGTCGCGGGCCTTCTCGAAGGCGGCGACGGCTTCGGCCTGGAGCAGGTACTGCTCGCGCCGCAGCTGCGACTTGCCGCCGATCTGCCCGCTTTCGCGCAGCAGGACCCAGCCGCCGAACAGGTCCGGCTGCAGGGTCAGCTGCAGGTAGCGGGGGGCTTCGCCCGGAACCGGGCGCTGCTGCAGGAGAATGCGCATGGGCGGGATTGTAGCCGCTGCCGGCATGGCGGCCGTGCCCGGGCCGCCGGCCGGCTTCAGGAAGCGGCCAGCAGGTCCAGCACCGCGGCCTCGTCCACGTCCGGCACCACTTCGGCGCGGCCGATCCCGCGCCACAGCACCAAGCGCAGGCGTCCGGCCACGTTCTTCTTGTCCAGGCGCATGCGCTCCAGCAGCGCCTCCGGCGCCAGTCCGGGCGGGACGGCCACCGGCAGCCCGAGCGCACGCAGCAGCTGCTCGATGCGTGCGGTGTCGGCTTCCGGGGCCATGCCCAGGCGCGCGGAAAGGCGCGCGGCCAGCACCATGCCCACCGCCACCGCCTCGCCGTGCACCAGCGCGTCGCTGCCGCCACCGGAGTAGCCCTGCTCGGCCTCGATCGCGTGGCCGAAGGTGTGGCCCAGGTTGAGCAGGGCGCGTTCGCCGCGCTCCAGCGGGTCGCGCTCCACGATCGCGGCCTTGTGCTGGCAGCTGCGCGCGATGGCCGTGGCCAGCGCCCCGGCATCGCCGGACAGCAGCGGCCCGCGCTGGCGCTCCAGCCAGTCGAAGAAGTCCGCGTCTCCCAGCGCGCCGTACTTGACCACCTCGGCCAGCCCGGCGCGCAGCTCGCGCGCCGGCAGGGTGCGAAGCGTCGCGGTATCGGCGAACACCGCGCGCGGCGGATGGAAGGCGCCGACCAGGTTCTTGCCCTGCGGGATGTCCACGGCGGTCTTGCCGCCGACCGACGAATCGACCATGGACAGCAGGGTGGTGGGCAACTGCACGCAGTCCACGCCGCGCATCCAGCACGCGGCCGCGAACCCGGCCAGGTCCCCGACCACGCCGCCGCCCAGCGCGTAGACGGTGGCGTCGCGGGTGGCGCCGAGCGTGGCCAGCGCGTCGATCGCCGCGCCGAAGCTGGCCAGGGTCTTGTGCGCCTCGCCCGCCGGGATGACGTGGCTGGCGATCTCCAGTTGCGGCGCGGCCGAGCGCAGCGCGGCCTCGACCGCGCCCGCGTACAGCGGCGCGACCTGGCTGTCGCTGACCAGCAGTACGTGGCGGCCGCGCGCATGGCGGGCCAGCGCGGCGCCGTCGGCCAGCAGCCCGGGGCCGATGTGGATCGGATAGGGATGGCTGCCGCCGACCTCGACGGTGCAGGTCGCGCTCATGCCGCCACCCCGCCGATGGTCCAGTCCTCGGCCAGCCGCAGCGCCAGGCGGCTGGCCGCCTCGGCGGCGGTAAGGCCGTCGGTGTCCATCACCAGGTCGGCCACCTCGCGGTACAGCGGCTCCCGATGCGCGGCCAGGTCGCGCAGCACCTGCTCGCGGTCGCCGCGCTGCAGCAGCGGGCGCGTGCGGTCGCGCCCCAGGCGGCGCAGCTGCGAGTCGATGCCCGCCGACAGGTAGACCACGAAACCGCGCTCGCGCATCAGCTGGCGGCTGCCGGCGTCCAGCACCGCGCCGCCGCCGGTAGCGACCAGCTGCGCGTCGCCGGCCAGCAGCTCGGCCAGCGCGCTGCGTTCGCGCTCGCGGAAACCCGCCTCGCCGACGTGGTCGAAGATCGCGCTGATGCTGGCGCCGGTGCGCTGCTCGACGAACGTGTCCGCGTCGACGAAGGCCAGGCCGAAGCGCTCGGCCAGGCGCCGGCCGATGGACGACTTGCCGGCGCCCATCGGGCCCACCAGCACGAGGTTGGTTGCGGGATTCATGGCCGCCGATGCTAGCAAAGGCGCCCGGTAACGGCTGAAACGAAGCCCCGCCACGCGCGGCGGCCTACTCCGGGTAGCCGGCCAGTGCCTGCAGCTCCATCGAGATCATCAGCTGCAGTTCGTCCAGGGTCGCACCGACGCGATGGGGCCGCGCATGCACGTGCATGGCGAGCAGGGTCCCCAGCAGCTGGCTCATCTCGTCCGGGTCGTTGCGCCAGGCGAGGGCGACCGCCTCCGGCAGCAGCCTTTCCCAGTGGTCGACCGGAGGAATGCCCGGCGGCGCCGCGGGGGCGGCCGCGGCCGGGTGCGGTACATGCAGTGCCAGGGCCGTTTGCGTGTCCATGGACGCATCATGGGTGCGCGGGTCATCGCCGTTCCATGCGAAAGATCGCAAAGCGCGTGCATGCGGGCTCGTGGGGGCGGTCGGTGGAGCGTGCGGGTCCATCGGGGTTTCCATGCGGGCCGGTCGCGTGCCGGGGCGTCCATGCGGGGAGGTCCTGGCCAGTTGAGCACCGCGCCGGCTCCGGGCGATGCGCCGGAAGTCATTGTCGCGGTGGCATGCGCGGCACCCGTTCGTCCGCCATTCAGCGCTGCGCGCAGGCCAGCAGGCCCGTGCCGGCTTCGCGCGTCGGCGTGCTCATCCCAGGCCGTTGTCGCGGGCGTAGGCGTAGATGTCCAGGTCGCTGTGCAGGCCAAGCTTGGTCATCGCGCCGACCTTCTGGTGGCTGACGGTCTTGACGCTGCGGTTGAGCCGGCGCGCGATCTCCGACACGGTCATGCCCGAGGCGAACAGCCGCAGCACCTCGGTTTCGCGTCGCGACAGCGCGGCGGTGGCGCCGTCGCCGCGCGGGCTGGCCGCCAGCACCGCGCGCGCGCCCGAGCCGATGTAGCTGCGGCCGTTGGCGACCGCGGCAATCGCCATGGTCAGTTCCGGCAGCGCGTCGGACTTGTCCAGCAGCCCGCGCACGCCGGTGCCGAGGATGGACTGGAGCACGTTCGCATTGCCGGCCATGGTCAGCACCACGACCGGAAGCTGCGGCCAGTGCGCGCGCAGCCGCGCGAGCATGGCCAGTCCGTCCGCGCCATCGCCGCCGGGCATGATGAAGTCGGTGAGCAGCAGGTCGGCCTGGACCTGGCCGAGCGCCTGGAACAGGGCCGCCGGGGTGGCCGCCTCGGCCACCACCTGCGCCCGCGCGTGGGTCTCCAGCAGCAGGCGCAGGCCGCTGCGTACCACCGGGTGGTCATCGGCGAGGATGATGCGGAGCGTGGTCATTGCGATGGACCTTCCGTGGTCGGGCTGCGCGCGGCGTGGGTGCCGGCATCGGCGGGGGTGTCCGGGGGGCCGAGGCTGTGCAGCAGCTGCCCGAGCCAGTGCACCTGCCCGAGCAGCGCGTCGCGCCGTGCGGAGGGCGTGTCCGCGTCATGCGCGCCGCCGGGGGGCTCGCCCACCAGCCGCAGGGAACCGGCGATGCGGTGCAGCAGCTCGTGCTGGGTGCAGGTGTCGCCGCGCACGATCGCCTGGTCCAGCGCGGCCAGGTCCTCGCGGCAGGTGGCCAGCAGGCCGTGCAGCACCTCGCGCACCTGGCGCAGCGAACCGAACGCTTCCATCAGCAGCGCCAGCTGCCGGTACGCGCCGGTGCCGGCCGCGGGGTCGGGCGGGCTGGCGGCCACCGGCGGCGGGGCCTCGCCCAGGTGGCGCGCAAGCTTCAGTTCCAGGTCGTGCAACTGCACCGGCTTGGCCAGGAAGTCGTCCATGCCTGCGTCGAAGCAGTGCCGCACATGCCCGGGCAGGACGCTTGCGGACAGGGCGATCACCGGCAGCCGCGCCGCATTGCCCTCCAGTTCGGCGGCGCGGATGCGGCGCACCAGCGCGTAGCCGTCCAGCACCGGCATGTGGCAGTCGGTGACCAGCAGGTCGTAGCGGCCGGCCTGGAGCAGCTGCAGCGCCTCCTCGCCGTTGCAGGCGACCTCGTGCGGGTAGCCCAGCCGCTGCAGCTGGCGCGAGATCACCGCGCGGTTGATCGGGTGGTCCTCGGCCACCAGGATGCGCGCCGCGTGCCGGCGTATCTGCAGCAGGCCGGTGGCCTCGGGCGCATGCAGGTCGAGCGCGGCACGGCAGGCACGCAGCACGTTGCGCCACAGCAGCGGAGTGACGGGCAGGACGATGCAGCCTTCCGGCGGCGGCAGCGGATCGGCCGGATCCAGCAGGCAGATCGCGCGCGCGGCGGCCGGCACGCGGCCGGCGCGCAACAGGGTCGCATCGACCACGAACAGGTCCGCGTCGCCGGCCGCCAGCTCGCCCACGCCCGAAGGCACCGCCTCCACCGGTTGCAGGCCCAGCGCGGCCAGCGCCTCGGCCAGGGCGTGGCCGGTGCGCGGATCGCGGGTGCAGGCGAGGGCGACCCTGCCTTCCAGCCCGGGCACCGGCTGCAGCTCACGCTCCACCGGCAGGGAGAGTTCGAAACAGGCGACGCTGCCTTCGCCGGCCACGCGCGACAGCACCAGCTCGCCGTGCATCAGGCGCACCAGGTAGCGGCAGATGGCCAGCCCCAGGGCCAGCCCGCCGGGTCGCGCGGTGTCGCCCGGCTGCGGTTCGACCGTGCGCGCCAGGGTCGCCGGCGGCGCGCCCCCGGCGTGGGAGTCGGCCACCGACAGGCGCAGGGCCTGGCGGCCCTCGCCGCCGCCGGTGACCTCGGCGCGCACTTCCACGTGGCCGGCGCCGCAGGCGCGTACCGCGCAGGCCAGCAGGTGCGAGAGGATCTGCCGCAGGCGTGCCGCGTCGCCGCGGTAGCCCGCCGCCAGCCGGTTGTCCAGGCAGGCGAACAGCTGCAGGCCGCGCTCGCGCGCCGGCCCGGCCGCCGCCTCGACCACCTCGTCCACCAGCGCGCGCAGGTCGAACACCTCGCTGTCCAGCTGCAGCTCGCCGGCCTGCAGGCGCGAGAAGTCGAGGATGTCGCCGAGGATCTCCAGCAGCCCTTCGACCGACTCCTCCAGCATCCCGAGCATGTGCACCTGCTCCGGATCCAGCGGCGTGTGCCCCAGCAGCTCGACCAGGCCCAGCGCACCGGCGATGGGCGTGCGGATCTCGTGGCTCATCAGCGACAGGAACGTGCCGGCGGTGTGCGTGGCGGCCTCGGTCGCGCGGCGCGCCTGGTGCAGCTCGGTGACGTCGGCCATGGTTCCCAGCACCGCGCGCATGTCTCCGGTGCCGGGCACCGGGTGCAGGCGCAGGCGCAGCGTGCGGATGGCATCACAGCCGTTGTGGCCGATCTCGCAGGCCACCGGTTCGCCGGTCTGGTGGAAGTGGTTCTCCGCCTGCAGCAGGGCTTCGGTATCGGCGCCGTGCACGCTGCGGGTGTCGACGAGGGTTCTGCCCAGCACCTCGCCACGCTGGCAGCCGTAGTGCAGCTCGAAGGCCCGGTTGACCGCCAGGTAGCGGCCATCGCCGTCCTTGATGAACGCGGCGCAGGGCAGGGACTCCAGCAGCGCGGTGGCATCGGGCAGCTGATCGGGCGGCGGGCGCGCGCTGTGCCGCCATGCCACCCAGGCCAGCGTGGCCAGCACGCCGGCGATGATGCCGGCGCCGGCCCATGCCAGCGCACCGGCCACCGGCGTGGCCGTGGCAGCCAGCGCCGGCAATGGCCACAGCAGCGCCAGGGCCGCGGTCCCGCGCGCGGACCACGCGCAGGCGGAGGCATCCGGGGCGCACAGGTCGCCACCGGCGGTAGGTGTCCGGGCCCTAAGGCCCGGACGGGCCGCACGCGGGGCCCCGGGGGAGCGGGGAAATCCGGCGGATGGCGGCCAGGACAGGGGGGAAATGGCGAGGCAGGGCCTGTCGGCGACGCGGTGCCGGACTGCCTTGTCCGGTTCCGTGCGACCACCGTTCCGTTTCCCCATGGCAACGGACTGTGCCTTGCATGACCTGCTGGCGGCCATCAGACGAATCTCAATTGCGCGGCGCTGGCGCGCCCCCAATCTACGCCCGGCAACGCTCCGGTGGCAGTGGCCGGCGCCGGGCGTCCAGCCGGACCACGCGATCTGCCCGCGCCGGCAGCGTGCGCAGGGCCTGCCGGCTGATCCGCTCGTAGTGCTGGATGAAGCGTGCCAGCGCCGCGCGATCCATGCCGGCGCGCCCCGGGCGGGCGGCCTCGAGCGCCTGCTCCTGCTGCCAGCGCCACGCGTATACCGCCTCGAACTGCGGTGGCTGCAGGAACCAGAGCCGGTCCAGGCGCGACCACAGGGCCGGGTAGTGGCGCGCCAGCGCGGCGTTGCAGAAGCGGCGCCAGGTGCCGTCGGGGTCTTCCCCGGCCTCCAGCGCATTGAGCGGGGTGGCCAGGGCGCCGGCCTCCTCGGCCGGCACGCCCAGGCACCAGCCTTCGAGCACCAGCAGGTCCAGCGCGCGCCGCGGCCGCGGCCAGTGCTGCGGCGGAAGGCGGTCGTCAGCCAGCTTGTCGAAGCGCGGCAGCAGCGGGGTAGCGCCGGCGCGCAGGGCATCGATCGTGGCCAGCGCCAGCGGCAGGTCGTGGGTGCCCGGCGGCCCGCGCGTGGCCAGCAGCGGATGCACCGTGGCGGCCAGGCGCAGGCGCTGGCCGCGGGTCAGGTAGACATCGTCCAGCGAAAGGCAGGCGGCCGACAGCCCGGCCTGGGCCGCGGCCCGGACCACCTGCGCGGCCAGGGTGGACTTGCCGCTGCCCTGCAGCCCGCTGATGCCCAGCACCTGCATGCCGGCCGACCGCCCGACGCCCTCGAGCGCAGCGTCGACCAGCGCCTGCGGAAAGCCCGCGTCGTGCGTCCCGGTGTCCATGGCGCCACAATACCGGCCCCTGCCGCGCATGGAGCCGTCATGACCGATCCGCTGTACGCCGAGGCGCTGGACACCTTCGCCCGGCTGCTGGAGGAGGCCCGCGCCAGCGGCATGGCCGATCCCAACGCCATGACCGTGGCCACCGCCGACGCCCGGGGCAGGCCGCATGCGCGCACGGTGCTGCTCAAGGCCCACGACGCGCGCGGCTTCGTGTTCTACACCCACCTGGACAGCGCCAAGGGCCGCCAGATCCGCTCCAACCCGCAGGCGGCGCTGCTGTTCCTGTGGCGCCACCTGCGCGAGGCCGGGGTGCAGGTGCGCATCGAGGGCGAGGTCGGCGTGGTCGACGATGCCGAGGCCGACGCGTACTTCGCCAGCCGTCCGCGCCTGAGCCAGATCGGGGCGTGGGCATCGCGGCAGTCGCAGACCCTGGCCGCGCGCGCGGACTTCGACGCGGCCGTTGCCCAGGCCGAGGCCCGCTTCGCCGACGGCCCGGTGCCGCGTCCGCCAGGCTGGAGCGGCTTCCGGGTGGTGCCGCGCGCGTTCGAGTTCTGGTATGGCGCCGGCTTCCGACTTCACGAGCGCTGGAGTTACGAGCGCGCCGACGACGGCACCTGGTCCAAGCGGATGCTGCAGCCGTGAACCCCGTGCGCGTGCAGCCACCGCGCGCGTCCGACCTGCCCGCGTGGGCGGCCCTGCGTGCCGCACCGTGGCCGGACGCCGATCCGGAGCTGCTGGCCGGCGAGGCCTCCGGCCTGTCGCACGCGGCCCACGGCGGCGTGTTCGCGGCCGCAGCCAGGGGCGGGTTGGTGGGCCTGGCCGGGGCTTCGTTGCGACACGCACACGTCAACGGCGCCCCGGGCTCGCCGGCCGGTTTTCTCGACGGCGGATACGTGGTGCCGGACTGGCGCGGGCGCGGCGTGGGCCGGATGCGGCCGGGCGCGCTCGACACCTGGAACCGGGATCCGGGCTGCCGCGGGCTGGCCTGCGATGCGCGGCCGGACAATGCCGCCAGCCACGCCGCCCATCGCGCCTGCGGCGTCGGGCGAGCCGAGCGGGCGGGCTACGTCCGCAAGGCGGTGGGCTGATGGGGCCGCGCCGCATCGTCTGCCTGACCGAGGAACCGACCGAGACGCTCTACGCGCTGGGCGAGCAGGACCGTATCGTCGGGATCAGCGGCTTCACCGTGCGCCCGCCCCGGGCGCGGCGGGAGAAGCCAAAGGTCAGCGCGTTCACCAGTGCCAAGGTCGAGGCGATCCTGGCGCTCAGGCCCGACCTGGCGATCGGCTTTTCCGACATCCAGGCCGACATCGCCGCCGAACTGGTGCGCCGCGGCGTGGAGGTGTGGATCGCCAACCACCGCAGCGTGGACGGCATCGTCGACTACGTCCGCCGGCTGGGCGCGCTGGTGGGCGCCGCGGCGAAGGCCGACGCCTGGGCCGGCGAGCTGCAGCGCGGGCTGGAGGCGGCGCACGCGCGCGCCGGGCGCCGGGGCGTGCGGCCGCGGGTGTATTTCGAGGAATGGGACGAGCCGCTGATCACCGGCATCCAGTGGGTCGCCGAACTGGTGCGCATCGCCGGCGGCGATGACGTGTTCCCGGAGCTGTCCACCCGCCCGCTGGCGCGCGACCGGATCCTCGCCGACCCGGCGCTGGTGGTCCCGCGCGCGCCGGACATCATCCTCGGCTCGTGGTGTGGCAAGAAGTTCCGTCCGGAGAAGGTCGCCGCGCGGCCGGGCTGGGATGCGATCCCGGCGGTGCGCGACGGCCAGCTGCACGAGATCCGCTCGCCGCTGATCCTGCAGCCGGGCCCGGCCGCGCTGACCGACGGGCTGGCGGCGATCGAGGCGGTGATCGAGGCCTGGGCCCGGTGCCGCGCCGGCTGAGCGCCGCGCCGACCGGCTCAGCCGCGCTCCAGTGCCGCCGCGGTGGCCGCCATGCGCGGGCCCAGCCAGCAGTACGAGCCGATGGGCGTCAGCCCGACGTCCTGGAACCTGCGGCGGTACCAGCTGGCCTTGCGTGGCTGGAAGCCGTCGGTGTCGCCCTCGAACTCGTCCTCGGCGGCGAACGCCTCCAGGAAGGCCACGCCGCCGCACAGTTCGGCCAGCCCGGGCAGGCCGCGGCCGAGCTCGCGCGTGGGCAGGTAGTGGATCACGTCCGAGCACACCAGCAGGTCGACCGGTGCGCACGGGCGCAGCCATTGGAAATCGCCGAAGCGCGCCAGGTGCAGGTTGCGCCGCGCGCCGTGGCGGGCCACCGCGTACTCGCTGGAATCGAAGCCCAGGTAGCTGGCCTTCGGCCGCAGCGTGAGCAGCGGCTTGCGCCAGGCGCCTTCACCGCAGCCGATGTCCAGCACCGTGCGCACCGGGCGCTCGAGGTAGTACTCGGCGGCGGCCACCGCCAGCGCCACCTTGCGCTCGAGCCGGCGCGGGTCCTGGATGTTCTGTTGCCGGTACCAGCGGTCGAAATAGGCGCGGTCGTAGGTCTTGGTCATCGGGTGCGATTCGGAAGAGGCGTGGTCGGGCGCGTGTGGAAGCGCGCCGGTGGAAGCCGCCGGGTCCCGGCGGGCGCTGCGGGCGCGAACGCACGGGATCGGCCTGCCGGGGGAGTCTAGGCGGTCGCGGGTTGCCGCACTCCGGGCACGTCGTTCTCCGAAGGCCCGCGCGTTCGACGCCACGCCCGTGATGGCCGACAATCCCGCGTCCCCGGCAACCGAAGGCCCGTACATGTACCTCTGGGTGAAATCCTTCCACATCCTGTTCGTGGTGGCCTGGATGGCCGCGGTCTTCTACCTGCCGCGGATCCTGGTCAACCTCGCCGAGGCCGGCGACCAGCCTGCGGTGCGCGAGCGTCTGGTGCTGATGGGACGCCGCCTGTACCGGTTCGGCCACAACATGTTCGGCCTGGCCGCGGCGCTGGGGCTGGTGATGTGGCTTTACTACGGCATGGGCCGCGGGGCGGGGTGGATCCACGCCAAGCTCGCCCTGGTGGCGCTGCTGCTGGCCTATTACGTGGTCACCGGCCGCTGGCTGAAGAACGCGGCCGCCGGCAGGCCGCTGGCGTCCCCGCGCGGGCTGCGCGTGTTCAACGAGCTGCCGGTGCTGGTGTTCCTGGTGGTCGTCTGGCTGGTGCTGGCCAAGCCGTTCTGAACCGGGACGCGAGGCCCTGGCGGGCCTCGCCTCCGCATCCGCGCGGCGGTCGCACGCGGCCGCCCGCCGGCGATCAGTCCCCGCGCCGGAACTGTTCCGGTGCAGGCAGCTCCACCGGCACGCCGTTGGCATCGCAGGTCCCTGCCGCGCACAGCCGCTGCCGCAGCTTCGGGGTGGCCTGCACCAGCAGGTGGTAGATCGCGTGCTGTTCCAGCGTGCCACGCACCGCCTCGCTGCCCGGGCCGCGTGCCCAGATGCCCACGTCCTCGCCGCCATGGGACTCGGACTTCATCGGCACCAGCGCCTCCTGCATGTAATCCGGGGCGGTGGTGTCGACGTGGGTCAGGTCCGGCCGCCCGTCGCTGGCCTGCATCGCGGCGGGAAAGTGCGGGTAGGACTTGCTGCCGGCCGGCTGGCGGTTGCTGGCGCCGGTGTGGCCGGGGCCGTTGGCGTAGCTCAGGGTGGTGTAGGGCAGGCCGGTGGCATCCAGCGCGTAGCCGTCGGTGGGCCCGTCCTCGCCGGCCACGCCGCGCACCTTGTCCAGGATCGGGTTGCCGCGTGCGGGGTAGCCGGCGAAGTTGAGCGTATGCGAATGGTCGGCGGTGACCAGGATCAGCGTGTCCTGCGCCGAGGTCATCTCCATGGCGGTGCGCACCGCGTCGGACAGTGCGACGGTCTCGTCCAGGGCGCGGTAGGCGTTGCCGTTGTGGTTGGCGTGGTCGATGCGGGCGCCCTCGACCATCAGCACGTAGCCGTCCGGGCCGCGCGACAGGCGGCGGATGGCCTCGGCGGTCAGTTCGGCCAGTGAAGGTTCGGCGTCGCGGTCGCGCTCGTGCTCGTACTGCATGTGGTCGTGCTCGAACAGGCCCAGGACCGCCGGTGCGTCGGCCGCTGCCCGCAGCTGTTCGCGGTTCCACGCGTACACGCCGCCGGGATGGGCGCGCTTCCACTCGGCGACCAGGTCGCGCCCGTCCAGGCGCAGGCCGGTCTTGTCCGGGTATTCCGGATCGCGCTGGTCCACCGGCAGGAACTGGCCGCGGCCGCCGCCAAGCATGACCGTCGGGCCGGTCCCGTAGGGCCTGGACACCAGCTGGCGGGCGATGTCCACGCAGCCCTGGGCGCGGGCCTGCGCCGGCAGGTCCGCGTCGTTCTCCCAGTTGCGGTCCGGCACGTAGGCCCAGGTCGCCGCCGGGGTGGCGTGGGTCAGGCGTGCGGTGCTGACGATGCCGGTGGCCATGCCGGCCGCATCGGCCAGCTGCAGCCAGGTCAGGCGGTGCTTGCCCAGGCTGTCGGCGCAGTCGTCGCGGCGGCCGGCGGACACGCCGATCGCGCCCATGTGCGACTTCACCCCGGTGGTGATGGCGGTCATGGTGCCGGCCGAATCCGGCGTCTGCGAATCGGTGTTGTAGGTCTTGCTGAAGGCGGTGTGCGGGAAGTGCTCCCAGGACAGCAGGTTCTCCTCGCCGGGGGCGCCCTTGCGCTGGCCTTCGAGGATGCGCGCGGCGGCCACCGTGGTCAGGCTCATGCCGTCGCCGAGGAACAGGATCACGTTCTTCGCCCTGCCGGCCATGGCGCCGTTGGCCGCGGCGCTGGCCGCGCCGCTGCGGTACCACCACTGCGGGGTCTCGCCGGACGGACGGGCGATCGCGGGCACCTCCACGACGGGGGCGGAGCCCGAGGCGGGCGGGGGCGTGCTGGCACAGGCAGCGGGCAGCAGCGCCCCGAGCAGGGCGAGGGGCAGGAGGCGGCGGTCGGTACGGGGCATTGCAGGTCCGGACGGGCGCAGGCCGGCGCGGCCGGGCCGCGCCGGTGGCACGGACCCGCCCACGGGGCATGCGTGGTGGAAGGGGCGTGCATTATCGGCCACCCCCAATGTCATGCCTATGACATGTGGCCGTTCCAGTGGCGCCGTCGCCAGCGGGGAGGCATCGGGGGTATCGTTCCGCCTCTGCCGCATTCCGGATCCGCGATGAACCTGGTCAAGGCCTGGCTGGCCATTCCCTTCTGGCAGCGCGTGCTCGCCGGCTTCGTGCTCGGCGCGCTGGCCGGATGGCTGCTGGGGCCGGCGGCCCAGACCTGGTTCGGCCCGCTCGGCACCATCTACGTCAACCTGATCCGCATGATCGCGGTGCCGCTGGTGCTGTTCGCGGTGATCAACGCGGTGGCCTCGCTGCACGGGCAGAAATCGGTCGCGGCCCTGGGCGGGCGCACCTTCCTCTGGTTCGCCGCCACCGCGGCGCTGGCGGTGTGCGTGGGCCTGGCGGTGGGCCTGCTGCTCAAGCCCGGCCAGGGCCTGAGCGGGCTGGAGATGGCCGCCGGGTACACCCCGCGCGAGGTGCCCACGCCGGTGCAGGTGCTGCTGGACGTGGTGCCGACCAATCCGTTCGCAGCCCTGGCCGAGGGCAGGATCCTGCAGGTGATCTTCTTCGCCGGCCTGCTCGGTTTTGCGCTGGTCAGGCTCGGCGAGCGCACCGCCCGCCTGCGCGCGCTGGTCGGCGAGGCCAGCGACACGATGATCCAGGTCACCCGCTTCGTGCTGGAGATGACCCCGCTGGGCACCTTCGGCCTGATCGCCGGCCTGGTCGGCAGCTACGGCTTCGAGAAGCTGCTGCCGCTGGGCAGCTTCGTGTTCTCGCTGTACCTGGCCTGCGCGCTGCACATCGTGCTGGTGTACGGCGGCCTGCTGCTGGCCCACGGCCTCAACCCGCTGAAGTTCTTCCGCGGCGCCGCGCCGGGCATGCAGGTGGGTTTCGTCAGTTCCTCGAGCTTTGCCTCGATGCCGGTGGCCATGCGCAGCGTGACCCACAACCTGGGCGTGGACCGGGACTATGCCGCCTTCGCCGTGCCGCTGGGCGCGAGCATCAAGATGGACGGCTGTGGCGCGATCTACCCGGCCCTGACGGCGGTGTTCGTGGCCCAGTACTTCGGGGTCGACCTGTCGCTGAACCAGTATTTCGTGATCCTGCTGGCCTCGGTGCTGGGCAGCTTCGGCACCGCCGGCGTGCCGGGCACCGCGATCGTCATGGTGACCCTGGTGCTCAGCGCCGCCGGGTTGCCGCTGGAAGGCATCGCGCTGCTGGTGGCGATCGACCGGGTGCTGGACATGATGCGCACGATGACCAACGTCACCGGGCAGATGCTGGTGCCGGTGCTGGTGGCCAAGGAAACCGGCCTGCTGGACCGCCAGGTCTACGAGCGGGCGTCCAGCAACGTCGGGATCGAGGCGGCCGAGGTGCAGGACCCGGCCCGGCCCGTGCCGCCGGGCAGTGGCGGGCCGGGTGGTGGACAGCGGTAGCCTGGGCGGGCGGTAGGCGGCCCGGCTGCCATTGGCTGGAGAGTGGTGGCTGGACGTGTGCCGCGGCGCCGGGGAGCGGGCCGTGGCGGCGCGGCGCGATGCCTGCCGGCCCACGTCCGCATCGCCCGGCGGCCGGTGCCTCCTCCTTGCTCCCCGTCGGCAGGCATCGCACCACGCCGCCGCACGGCGGGTGGCGGCTGGACGCAGAAGCCGCCCGCGCAGCACGGCCGGCGCCGCATCCGGAAGCCCGTAGTCGATCCCGGATGCGCTGCGCTGGTCGGGCTGCGGTCTGTCCCGGCCGCCGCCCCCGGGGCCCCGAAAGCAAAAGGCCGCCCGGGGGCGGCCTCTGGCGGGTGGTGCCGCGGTCCGGATCAGATCTCGACCCGGCGCGCCTGCATGAAGCGGGTGCCCCAGTAGCCGGAGAGCAGGCTGTCCACGCGCACGTCCTTGCCGCGGCTGGGCGCATGCAGGAACTGGCCGCTGCCGACATAGATGCCGACGTGGTTGACCCGGCCGCGCATGCCGAAGAACACCAGGTCCCCCGGATTGAGCTGCTCGCGGTCGCGGATCAGCTCGGCGTCGGACTTGGCCGCCATCTCGCGCGAGACGCGCGGCAGCTCGATGCCCAGGGCGTTGCGGAACACGTAGCTGACCAGGCCGCTGCAGTCGAACCCGTCCGGGCCCGAGCCGCCCCAGCGGTACGGGGTGCCCAGCAGGCCCATGGCCGACTTCACCACCTGCTCCAGCTTGCCCTGCGGGCGGGCCTCGGCCTCGCCGGACAGCAGGCGGTTCATGTCGCCGGCAAAGCTGGCCGAACGGTCCAGCAGCATGCCGTCATTGCGCGACAGGTGCGGCAGCAGGGCGGCGAGGGTGGCGCTGGCGGCCGCATCGGCCTTGCCGCGCAGGGTCACGGCCTGGGCCGGCGCGGCGGCCGTGCCCTTGGCGGTGGCCGGCACCTGGGCCGGCACTTCCAGGGCCGCGGCGGCGGGCAGCGCCTCGGGGACGATGTCCGCCGGTTCGGGCGCGGCCAGCAGCGGCGCGGCCGGCAGCAGCGTGCACAGCAGGATGAGAAGGCAGGACGCCCGGCGGGTGCGGGCGGCGGTGGCGGCTGGCGGGCGCTGGGCGCAGGCTTCGGTCGTCACGCGTCGGTCACAAAAAAAGGACCTGGCGATAATGCCGGCTTCACGGCGCCTTGATGTTCACAAAAAGTTAAATTTCCGTGAAGCGCTCAGGCCTGCGTCACAGAGTTCAATTCAGGACCCGGCGTGCGCCGCTGTAGCTGCTGCGCCAGTAGTGGCCATCGAGGTGGTCCAGCCGCACGGTGCCACCGGTGGTTGGCGCGTGCACGAAACGCCCCTCGCCGATATAGATGCCGACGTGGTTGACCTCGCGGCCGTTGCCGAAGAACACCAGGTCGCCGGTGGCCAGCTGCTCGGGCCTTACCTTCGGGCCCTGGACGGCGGCCAGTTCGCGGGAGCTGCGCGGCAGGCGCAGCTCGAGCATGTCGCGGAACACGTAGTTGACCAGCCCGCTGCAGTCGAAGCCGCTTTCGGGCGTGTTGCCGCCGTACCGGTAGGGGGTGCCGACCAGGCTGAGGGCGCGCAGGCTGACCGCGTTGGCGGCCGCCGGGTCGGCCGGCCTCACCTGCGGCCAGTGGCGCACCGGCGGCGCGGCCTTGGCCGCCGGCCGGGTGGCCTTGCCGCCGCAGCCGGCCAGCAGCAGCACCGCGGCCAGCATGCCCGACACGGCAACTGGCATGCGCGGGAACGGGGCGGGATAATGCGGTGCTTTCCTCACGGCGGCCATCATGGCCGCAGTCCCCCGCGGCCGGCAAGCCGCCCCTCCCGCTGCCGCCCCGGCAGCCATACCGAGTTGCGCATGAAGATCGAAAAAGACCGCGTCGTCCGTTTCCACTACACCGTCTCCGAAGTCGGCCAGGAGCCGCTGGAGAGCTCGAAGGAGCGTGAGCCGATCGCGATCCTGATCGGCCACGGCAACATCATCCCGGGCCTGGAGCAGGCGATGATGGACAAGGAGGCCGGCGAGAACTTCAGCGTCGACGTCCCGGCCGCCGAAGCCTACGGCGAGCGCCGCGAGGGCCTGGGCCAGCGCATTCCCAAGAAGCACTTCGGCAACGAGAAGCTGGTCCCGGGCATGCAGGTGGTGCTGCAGACCAACTTCGGCCCGCGCGCGGTGACCGTGCAGAAGGTCGGCCACAGCGTGGTCGACGTGGACCTCAACCACCCGATGGCGGGCAAGGACCTGCATTTCGATGTGGAGATCGTAGAGGTGCGCGAGGCCCAGGCCGAGGAGCTCGAGCACGGCCACGTGCACGGCGACGGCGGCCACCACCACTGAGTGATGCCCCACGGCCCGCGCAAGCGGGCCGTTTCCGTTGCGCCGGCCGCCGGCCGCGGCCGGCTCAGGCCAGGGCCAGCTCGCCGGCTTCGGCCCCCAGCCCTGCCGCTGACGGGTCCGCGCCGGTCGCGGCCAGCCGCACCGGGGCGAAGCTGCGGCGGTGGTGCACGCACGGCCCGTGCAGGGCCAGCGCCGCCAGGTGCGCGGCGGTCGCATAGCCCTTGTGCTCGTGGAACCCGTACTGCGGATGCTGCTCGTGCAGCTGGCACATCAGCCGGTCGCGGCTGACCTTGGCCAGGATCGAGGCGGCCATGATCGCCGGTTCCACCGCATCCCCGCCGATGATCGCCTCGGCCATGCAGGGCAGCGCCCTGGGCAGCATGTTGCCGTCGATCCGCGCCAGTTCGGCGTGCGCGCCCAGCGCGACCACGCAGCGGCGCATGCCTTCCAGGGTCGCGTGCAGGATGTTGAGCCGGTCGATGTCCTCCACCGGCACCAGTTCCACGTGCCAGGCCAGGGCGCGTTCGACGATGCGCGGGTACAGCGCCTCGCGCTGGGCGTGGGACAGCTTCTTGGAGTCGTCCAGGCCGCGGATCCGGCGCCTGGGGTCCAGCACCACCGCCGCCACCGCCACCGGACCGGCCAGCGGCCCGCGCCCGGCCTCGTCCACCCCGGCCACGCGCAGGCGCCGGCGGTCGAGCGGGAACAGGCCCGGCTCGGCGTCCGCGCCGGGCGAGGAGCTGCGGGCGATGCGCAGCGCGCGCCGGCTCACGGCGCCGGCTCCCGCGCCTCGACCAGCCCCGCGACCGCGGCGGCGGCCGAGGCCGAGGCGTCGCGGCGCAACTCCAGGTGCAGGCGCTCGTACTCGGGCTGCAGCGCCGCCACCGCCTGCGGGTTGCCGAACCAGTGCAGCACCGCGGCGGCCAGCGCCTCCGGCGTGCAGTCGTCCTGCATCAGTTCCGGCGCCAGGTCGCGGCCGGCCAGTACGTTGGGCAGGGCGTAGCGGTCGACCTTGAGCAGGCCCAGCGCCTTGACGATGCGGTAGGTCAGCGGCGCGACCCGGTAGCCGACCACCATCGCCCGCTTGGACAGCATGGTTTCCAGGGTGGCGGTGCCGGAGGCCAGCAGCACCACGTCTGCGGCGGCCAGCACCGTGCGCGCCTGGCCGTCATGCAGGTGGGTCTGGGCCGAGCGCAGCGGCGAGCGCTTGAGCTGCGCCTGCAGCAGTTCGCGCGCAGCCACGCCGGCGGCGGGGATCGCCACGTGCAGCGCCGGCATCGCCTCGCTGACCTGCCAGGCGGCCTGGAGGAACACCTCGCCGAGGCGCCCGATCTCGCCCAGGCGGCTGCCCGGCAGCACCGCCAGCACCGGGGCGTCCGCCGGCAGCCCGAGCTGCCGGCGCGCCTCGGCGCGGTCCGGGTGCAGTGGCATCTCGTCGGCCATGGGATGGCCGACGAAGCGCGCGTCCACGCCGTGGCGCGCGTAGATCGGCGGCTCCATCGGGAACAGGCACAGCACCCGGTCCGCGCTCTGGCCGATCTTGGCCGCGCGCTTCTCGCGCCACGCCCAGACCGAGGGACTGACGTAGTGCACGGTGCGGATGCCGCGGCGGCGGAACCAGCGTTCCACGCCGAGGTTGAAATCCGGCGCGTCGATGCCGACCACCACGTCCGGGCCCCAGGCCAGGGCGCGTTCGCGCAGCTCGCGGCGCAGCCGCAGCAGGCGCGGCAGGTGGCGCAGCACCTCGGCCAGGCCCATGACCGCCAGCTCGCTGGCGTCGTGCCAGGTTTCCATGCCGGCGTTGCGCATGGCATCGCCGCCGACGCCGGCGAAGCGGGCCCCGGGATACCGCGCGCGCAGGGCCTCGACCAGCCCGGCGCCGAGCCCGTCGCCGGAGGCCTCGCCGGCGATCAGCAGGATCCGCGGGCCGTCGCCGGCGAGGGTGCGCGGGGCCGGGCCGTGCATGTGCATCAGCGCAGCAGCGGGCGCTCGCCGCTGTCGATGAAGTCCAGGAACTGGCGAACGTCGTCGCTGGAGGCCGCCTGCGCGCCGAGCTGCTCGCGCGCCTCGGCCAGCGGCAGGCCGGCCACGTACAGCGTGCGGTAGGCGCGCTTGATCGCGGCGATGCGATCGGCGTCGAAGCCGCGGCGCTTGAGGCCCTCGCTGTTGATGCCGCGCGGCCGGCCCAGCGAATTGCCGCCGACCATGGTGAACGGCGGCACGTCGCCGTTGACCAGCGCGCCCATGCCCAGGAAGGCGTGGTCGCCGATCCGGCAGAACTGGTGGGCGCCGCCGAAGCCGCTGATGATCACCCAGTCGCCTACGGTGACGTGGCCGGCCAGGGTGGTGTTGTTGGAGAACACGCAGTGGTTGCCGACGATGCAGTCGTGCGCCACGTGGCTGTAGGCCAGCAGCCAGTTGTCATCGCCCATGCGGGTGGTGCCGCCGCCGCTGCCGGTGCCGCGGTTGACGGTGACGAACTCGCGGAACACGTTGCGGTCGCCGATGACCAGCTCGGTGCGCTCGCCGGCGAACTTCTTGTCCTGCGGCTCGCCACCGATGGCGCAGTGGCCGATGAAGCGGTTGTCGCGGCCGATCCGGGTCGGCCCGGTGAAGCTGCAGTGCGGACCGATCTGGCAGCCATCACCGATCTCCACCTCCGGCCCGATCACGGTGAGCGCGCCCACGCGCACGCCCTCGCCCAGGCGGGCGGCGGGGTCGATCACGGCGGTGGGGTGGATCAGGGGGGTGTCAGTCATGGGGGGAGTCTCCGCTTATTCGCGGGTGCCGGCGCACAGCACCTCGGCGCAGGCCACCACTTCGCCGTCGACCTTCGCCTCGCCGTAGTACACGGCCATGTTGCGGATCACGCGCTTGACCATCACGTGCAGCTCCAGCACGTCGCCCGGCACCACCTGCTTGCTGAAGCGGGCGTTGTCGACCTTGACCATGTAGAACAGCTTGGACTGCGCGTCGCGGCCCATCGACAGCTGGGTCAGCACGCCGCCGGCCTGGGCCAGCGCCTCGATGATCAGCACGCCCGGCATGATCGGCTGCCCGGGGAAGTGGCCCTGGAAGAACGGCTCGTTGATGGTGACGTTCTTGCGGCAGACGATGCGCTTGTTCTCGATGTCCAGCTCGTCGACGCGGTCGACCAGCAGGAACGGGTAACGATGCGGAATCAGCGTCCTGATGGTGGTGACGTCGATCGGCAGCTGCACGGTTTCGTTCATTCGGAACTTCCCTGGTTGGACGCGTTGACGCGGCGCGCGAGCGCGTCCAGTTGCTTGAACCTGGCGGCGTTCTTGCGCCAGGTGCGGTTGTCGGTGAGGGGCGTGCCGGAGGAGTACTCGCCCGGCTCGCGGATGGAATGGGTGACCAGCGACATCGCCGTGACCATCACCTTGTCGGCCACCTCCAGGTGGCCGAGGATGCCGGCGCCGCCGCCGACCAGGCAGTAGCGGCCGATCCTGGCGCTGCCGGCGGCGGCCGAGCAGCCGGCCATGGCGGTGTGGGCGCCGATGCGGACGTTGTGGCCGATCTGCACCAGGTTGTCGATGCGCACGTCCTCTTCCAGCACGGTGTCGTCCAGCGCGCCGCGGTCGATGCAGCTGTTGGCGCCGATCTCGCAGTCGTCGCCCACCACCACGCCGCCCAGCTGCGGCACGTTGACCCACTGCCCGGCGTCCATCGCCAGGCCGAAGCCGGCCGCGCCGAGCACCGCACCGGGCAGGATGCGCACGCGCTTGCCCAGCCGCACCCGCGCCACCAGGGTCACGCGCGCCTGCAGCTCGCAGCCGGCGTCCAGCGCACAGTCGTCGCCGATCACGCAGCCGGGGCCGATGGCGCAGCCCGGGCCGATGCGGGTGCGTGCGCCGATGCTGACGAACGGGCCGACATGCGCGTCGGGCGAGACCTCGGCGGAGGGATCCACCACCGCGCTGGGATGGATGCCCGGCGCGCGCGCCGGCACCGCCTCGAACAGGGCGGAGATGCGTGCGAAGGCGACATACGGGTCGCGCGCCACCAGGGCGGTGCCGGGCACCGCATCGGCGTCCTCGGCGCGCACCACCACCACCGCCGCGCGCGACTGCGCCAGCTGTCCGCGGTAACGCGGGTTGGCCAGGAACGCCAGCTGCCCGGGCCCGGCGCTGGCCAGCGTCGCCACGCCGGCGATGCGCACCTGGCCGTCGCCGCGCAGCTGCAGCGAGAAGCGGTCGGCAAGATCGGCGGCGGTGAATTCGGCTGGGCTCATTGCGCGCATTCTAGCCTCCCGGCAGCCAGCCGCCGGCAGGCACCGGAGCGGGGAGGGTTCAGCGCCGGGCCAGCAGCACCAGCAGCGCGCCGGTGCCGCCCTGGGCCGGTGGCGCGGAGTGGAACGCCAGCACATCGCCGCGCTGGCGCAGCAGGCGGTCGACCAGGTTCTTCAGTACCGGCACCCCGCCGGCCCCGCCCTTGCCGTGGACGATGCGGATGCAGCCGAAGCCGGCATCGCGCGCCTCGCCCAGGAACCGCCCCACCAGCAGCTCGGCCTCCAGCGCGCTGGCGCCGTGCAGGTCCAGCTCGTCCTGCGCGGAAAACTGGCCGCGGCGCAGGCGTTGCCAGGTGCGCGCGTCCACCCGCGCGCGGCGGAACGCGCTGGCGTCGCCGGGCAGCAGCACCGCGTCGGGGGAGTCGGCCAGCAGGCCGCCGGGAGCCTCGTCGCCGGTCCCGCCGGGGCGGCGCGCGGCCGGACGCGGCCGCGGTCGCGGCGGCGGCGCCTCGGCCGGCGCGCGCAGCGGATCGACCTTGCCGACCGCGGCGCGGAACAGGGCGGCATCGTCATCGTCCTCGTGCATGGAGGCAGGGTACCCGCCGCGGCGCGGGGCGGCGAGGGCGGCGAGGGCGGCGGGGTGCGCGGCGCTTCCGGTATCATGCGGTGCGTTTTCGAGGAAGCACATGCGCGTACTGGTTAGCAACGACGACGGCGTGGACGCCCCCGGCATCCATGCCCTGGCCCAGGGGCTGCGCGATGCCGGACACGAGGTCTACGTGGTGGCGCCGGACCGCGACCGCTCCGGGGCGAGCAACTCGCTCACCCTGGACATGCCGGTCCGGGTGAGGCGGCTGGACCACTACACCTGTTCGGTCGCCGGCACCCCCACCGACTGCGTGCACCTGGCGCTGACCGGGCTGTTCGAGTTCGAGCCGGACATCGTGGTGTCGGGGATCAACAACACCGCCAACCTCGGCGACGACGTGATCTATTCGGGCACGGTGTCGGCGGCGATGGAAGGCCGCTTCCTCGGCCTGCCGGCGGTAGCCGTTTCGCTGGACACCCGCCAGCACGACGCGAAACATTACGGGACCGCCGCGCGTGCCGCGGTGGAGATCGTGGCGCGGCTGAAGTCCGACCCGCTGCCGGCGGACACCATCCTCAACGTCAACGTGCCGGACCTGGCCTGGTCGGCGCTGCGCGGCTTCGAGGTGACCCGGCTGGGCAACCGCCACCGGGCCGAGGCCTGCGTCACCCAGACCGACCCGCGCGGACGCACCGTGTACTGGATCGGCCCGGCCGGTCCCGAGCAGGACGCCGGCCCCGGCACGGACTTCCACGCCGTGCGCACCGGCCACATCTCGATCACCCCGATCCACGTGGACCTGACCCGCTACCAGGCGCTGGAGAAGGTGGCCGGCTGGGTGGGCGGACTGACCGCGGCGCTGGCGGGCAACGATCCGGAGGCATCGGCGTGACCCCGAGGTTGCGCCTGCAGCCGGAGGTGGCCGGGGTGGGCATGACCTCCCAGCGCGTGCGCGACCGGCTGGTCCAGCGCCTGCGCGAGGCCCCCGGTGGCGGCATCGCCGACGAGCACGTGCTCAGCGCGGTGCGCCAGGTCCCGCGGCACCTGTTCGTCGACGAGGCCCTGGCCAGCCGTGCCTACGAGGACACCGCGCTGCCGATCGGCCACGGCCAGACCATCTCCCAGCCCTGGGTGGTGGCGCGGATGACCGAGGCGGTGCTGTCGGTGCAGCCGAAGAAGGTGCTGGAGATCGGCACCGGCTCCGGCTACCAGGCGGCGATCCTGGCCGCCCTCGGCCTGGAGGTCTATACCGTCGAGCGCATCGGCGACCTGCTGCGCCAGGCGCGCAAGCGGTTCCGCGCGCTGGGCATGAACATCCGCAGCAAGCACGACGACGGCCGGGTCGGCTGGGCCGAGCACGGCCCCTACGACGCGATCGTGGTGACCGCCGCGGCGCCGGCCCTGGTCCAGGCCCTGCTGGAGCAGTTGGCGGTGGGCGGGATGCTGGTGGCCCCGGTCGGCGGCGCCTCGGCGCAATCGCTGCTGCAGCTGGTCAGGCACGCGGACGGCAGCATCGAGGAGCGCACCCTGGCGCCGGTGGTGTTCGTGCCGCTGCTGGCCGGAACCCTTGACTGAGAGGTCCGATGAATTCCCCCGACACCACCCTGCGCATCGACCAGGACGCCCCGCTGGGCGAGCAGCTGGCGGCCATCATCGAGCATCTGCCGGAAGACCACCTCACCCTGCGCGAGCTGCTGGCGACCTTCGGCGACGAGGGCATGCTGCTGCTGACCGTGCTGCTGACGCTGGTGTTCCTGATCCCGGTATCGATCCCGGGCGTGAGCACGGTGTTCGGCGCGGCGATCCTGCTGGTGGGCGTGAGCCGCCTGTTCGGGCGCCCGCTGTGGCTGCCGCGCCGGTTGCAGGACCGCCAGCTGCCGGCCGACCGCCTGCGCCCGGGGCTGCAGGCGGGCATGAAGTGGGTGGCGCGCATGGAGCGGATCAGCCGCCCGCGCCGCCTGGGCGTGTTTGCCGAAGGGCGCATGGCCGGCGTGGTCAACAACCTGGCCTTCATCGCCGCGGCGCTGCTGCTGATGGCCCCGTTCGGGTTCGTGCCCTTCAGCAACACGATCCCGGCCGTGGCCCTGCTGCTGTACGCGATCGGGATGATCCAGCGCGATGGCGGGGCGATCCTGCTCGGTCACCTGGCCAACATCGGCACCGTGGTCTATTTCACCATCCTCATCGGTGGCGGCGGAGCCGCGGCGCACGGGCTGTTCCAGCGCCTCACCGGTTGAATCCCCGCGGCCGCGCGCCGCGTACCCCCGCCTGCAGGAGATGTGCATCCGCATGAGCAACGCGATCCCCATGGCCCGCACCGCGCTGCGCGCCAGTGCCCTGGTCCTGCTGCTGCTCACCGTGTCGGCGTGCGGCAAGAGCACGGTGGTCCGCACGCCGGGCGGTGCCACGGTGGCCGGGCAGGGCGCCGGCACGGCCACCGGGCAACCGGGCGCTTCGGTGGTGGTCCAGCGCGGCGACACCCTGTATTCGATCGCCCGGCGCAACAACGCCGCGGTCGCCGACCTGGCCCGCTGGAACGGCCTGCAGCCGCCCTACACGATCTACCCGGGGCAGCGCCTGGCCCTGGGGGCCGGCGGCCGTACCGACGCCGGCGCGCCAGCGGGCGCCGGCAGCGGCAGGACCCCGGCGCCGCGCCCGTCCACGCCGCCACCCGCTTCGGCGCCGGCACCACGACCGGCCCCGGTGGCGGTCGCCAGCAATGTGCGCTGGCAGTGGCCGGCGCAGGGCGTGGTGCTCAGCGGCTACGTGGAGGGCAATGCCACCCGCCAGGGCGTGGCGATCGGCGGCAGCAGCGGCCAGGCGGTCAACGCCGCGGCCGACGGCGTGGTGGTGTATTCCGGCGCCGGCCTGGTCGGCTATGGCGAGCTGATCATCGTCAAGCACAACGACCAGTGGCTGTCGGCCTACGGCCACAACCGCAAGCGGCTGGTCAACGAGGGCCAGGCGGTCAAGGCCGGGCAGCAGATCGCCGAGATGGGCCGCACCGGCACCGACCGCGACAAGCTGCATTTCGAGATCCGCTACAACGGCAAGCCGGTGGATCCCCTGCTTTATCTGCCGAAGAGGTAACCCCCGCAGGTGGGGCTCCGGGGCGGATCCCCGGCCCGGCGCGAATACGCGCCGGTCGCTCGCCCCGCGCGCGGTCCTGCGGACCGCAGGCGCGCAGGGCTCGCCCGCTACAACGGCAAGCCGGTGGATCCCCTGCTTTACCTGCCGAAGAGGTAACCCCCGCAGGTGGGGCTTCGGGGCGGATCCCCGGCCCGGCGCGAATACGCGCCGGTCGCTCGCCCCGCGCGCGGTCCTGCGGACCGCAGGCGCGCAGGGCTCGCCCGCTACAACGGCAAGCCGGTGTATCCCCTGCTTTACCTGCCGAGGAGGTAACCCCCGCGGTGGGGCTCCGGGGCGGATCCCCGGCCCGGCGCGAGTACGCGCCGGTCGCTCGCCCCGCGTGCGGTGCTGCGGACCGCAGGCGCGCAGGGCTCGCCCGCTACAACGGCAAGCCGGTGTATCCCCTGCTTTACCTGCCGAAGAGGTAACCGCCGCGGTGGGGCTCCGGGGCGGATCCCCGGCCCGGCGCGGATATGCGCCGGTCGTTGGCTGCCGAAGCGGCCCCCGGATCATGTCCCCGCCTCCCCGAACAGATGGGGCGCCATCCAGCAAATGGCCATCTGGCGCTTTCCATATGTCCCGGACAAGCCGGTTGCACTGGCGACCCGGGTTCCAACGGGGCGGGGCCGGAACATGGCCGGAACAGGCAAAGTGCATTCGCAATGCCGTGATCGGCGCAACCGTCGCGTCGGAAGGCGCATGCGCGGCCATGTCACGACATGTCTCCCGGCGGCGCCGCCAGTTCCGGTCACCGGTGCACGCGTGGCTGGAACGCACGCGCCCCCGATTTCCATGCGTACGCGCATGGAAATCACTCGAACGCCGGCAATTTCCATGCGCGCATGCGTGGAGTTCAGGCGGATGTCGGCGGTTGCCAGGCGCGCGTGTATGGAGGTGACGCACGCGCGCATGGTTGCTGCGCGTGCGTGTCTTCCAATCGCCGGTGCTCCGGTGATTTCCATACGCGCGTGCATGGAAATCACGGGGATGCCAGTCCGGATGACTGGCGCTTCCGTGACTGGAACTGGATTTGGCCGTCGTGCCGCGGGCCGGGCTGCGGCCGGGATGGGCCGGCGGGCAGATGACGGCGCCGGGAACTGTCCGAGAGGTCCCGTTGGAGCGGGATGGGGCGGGTCTGCCATGGCACTGCCACGGGTGACGCGGTCGGCGCCGTGACCGGATCGCCCGGCCCGGCCGGGGCCTCAGCCCAGGAGCATCGCCACGACCACGCGGCGGCCTTCCCCGGCCAGCACGTTGTAGGTGCGGGCCGCGGCGGCGTTGTCCATGGCTTCGATCCCGACCCCGCGGGTCAGGCAGGCCGCCAGCGCGGCCGGGGGCGGGAACACCTGGCGCTCGCCGGTTCCCAGCACCACCAGCTCCGGCTTCAGCTCCAGCAGCGGCGCCAGGTGTGCGGCCTGCAGCTCGGCGGCGGTGGCCGGGGCGTCCCAGGCCTCGATGAGGTGGTCCGGCGCGATCGCGAAGCTCCGCGACAGGACCTGCTCGTTCACCAGTGCGCTGCGGGCGTCGGCCGCGCGCAGGACGAAGCTGTAATCCGGGCGTTCGTGGCTCAGGTGCATCGCGGAGGCTCCGGCGCGCCGGTCAGGGGCGCGGCAGCACGATCGAGGGCGATTCCCGCGAGGGGCGGTACAGGGTGGCGGTGTGGCCGATGCGCTGGACCAGGGCCGCGCCGGTCTGGCTGGCCAGCTCGGCGATCATCTGGTCGCGGGCTTCGCGGTCTTCCGCGCCGACCTTGACCTTCACCAGCTCGTGGCGCTCCAGCACCTGGTCCAGCTCGGCCACCAGGGCGGGGGTCAGGCCCTTGCCGCCGACCTGCATCAGGGCCTTGAGGTCGTGGGCCTGGCCGCGCAGGAAGCGGTTCTGGGCAGAGGTCAGGACAACGGGCATCGGATGCGGGCCGGGTGAAATGGCGGATCAGGGTATCATGGCCGGCCATTTCCCCGCCGCGGGTCGCGCCCGCGGGAACCCCCATGGCCTCCCGCAGCAAGAGCAGCCAACGCTGGCTCCGCGAGCATTTCTCCGATCCGTTCGTGAAGAAGGCCCAGGCGGCCGGCCTGCGCTCGCGCGCGGCCTACAAGCTGGAGGAGCTGCTGGAGCGCGACCGCCTGCTTCGGCCCGGGATGGTGGTGGTCGACCTCGGGGCGGCGCCCGGCGGCTGGTCGCAGTTCGTGCGCCAGGCCCTGGGCGACAGCGGCCGGGTTGTGGCCCTGGACATCCTGGAGATGCCGCCGCTGGCCGGCGTCGAGTTCCTTCATGGGGATTTCAGGGAGGATGCCGTCTTATCGGAGCTGGAGACGCGCCTGGCCGGTGAGGCGGTGGACCTTGTTCTGTCGGACATGGCCCCCAACATGAGTGGCATGGACGCGGTCGACCAGCCGCGGGCCATGCACCTGGCCGAGCTGGCACTGGAATTCGCCGACCACCACCTGCGCCCTGGCGGCGCCTTCCTGATCAAGCTGTTCCAGGGGGTGGGCTTCGATGAATACGTCCGCCAGCTGCGGAGGCGCTACGAGAAGGTCGCCATCCGCAAGCCGGCCGCCTCGCGCAAGCGCTCGCCCGAGGTCTACGCCCTCGGCCAGGGCAAGCTGGCACGGATGAAGTAAGCTGCCCGGACGGGCAAACCAAGACAACGACATGCCGCAGAACACGGAACACCGGAGCCGAAGAGGATGAACGACTTGACCAAGAATCTGCTGCTCTGGGTGGTCGTCGCCGTCGTGCTGATGGTCGTATTCCAGAGTTTTTCGCCGCGTGGCGGCGGGGCCGCCGCGCCCAGCGCCGAATCGGCGAGCTACACCCGCTTCCTGCAGGACGTGGACGCCGGCCGGATCCGCTCGGTGACCATCACCGACGACAGCACGTTCACCGCCAACGCGATCCGCTACCGCCGCAGCGACAACACCGAAGGCCAGGTGATCGGCCCGAATGACCCGAAGCTGATCGACCAGCTGTACACCAAGAACGTGGACGTGGTGCGCGAGAAGCCGTCCACCGGGCCGGGCTTCTGGGGCATCGTGCTGAATTTCCTGCCGATCCTGCTGCTGATCGGTTTCTGGATCTTCATGATGCGGCAGATGCAGGGCGGCGGCGGCGGCGCCAAGGGCGCCATGTCCTTCGGCAAGTCGCGCGCCAAGCTGCAGGGCGAGGACCAGGTCAAGGTGACCTTCGCCGATGTCGCCGGCTGCGACGAGGCCAAGGAGGAGGTCGGCGAACTGGTCGAGTTCCTGCGCGATCCGTCCAAGTTCCAGAAGCTGGGCGGCAAGATCCCGCGCGGCGTGCTGATGGTCGGCCCCCCGGGCACCGGCAAGACCCTGCTGGCGCGCGCCATCGCCGGCGAGGCGCGGGTGCCGTTCTTCTCGATCTCCGGTTCGGACTTCGTCGAGATGTTCGTCGGCGTCGGCGCCAGCCGCGTGCGCGACATGTTCGAGCAGGCCAAGAAGCACGCCCCGTGCATCATCTTCATCGACGAGATCGACGCGGTGGGCCGCCATCGCGGCGCCGGCCTGGGCGGCGGCCACGACGAGCGCGAGCAGACCCTCAACCAGCTGCTGGTGGAGATGGACGGCTTCGAGGGGGGCGAGGGCGTGATCGTGATCGCCGCCACCAACCGTCCGGACGTGCTGGACCCGGCGCTGCTGCGCCCGGGTCGCTTCGACCGCCAGGTCGTGGTCGGGCTGCCGGACGTCAAGGGCCGCGAGCAGATCCTCAAGGTGCACATGCGCAAGCTGCCGCTGGCCGACGACGTCGAGCCGCTGGTGATCGCGCGCGGTACCCCGGGCTTCTCCGGCGCCGACCTGGCCAACCTGGCCAACGAGGCGGCCCTGTTCGCCGCCCGCGGCAACGAGAAGGAAGTGCGGATGGAGCACTTCGACCGCGCCCGCGACAAGATCCTGATGGGCGCCGAGCGCCGTTCGATGGCCATGAGCGAGGAGGAGAAGACCCTCACCGCCTACCACGAGGCCGGCCACGCCATCGTCGGCCGGCTGGTGCCCGAGCACGACCCGGTCTACAAGGTCACCATCATTCCGCGCGGCCGCGCCCTGGGCGTGACCATGTACCTGCCCGAGGGCGACCGCTACTCGATGAACCGCGTGGCGATCGAGTCCCAGCTGTGCTCGCTGTACGGCGGGCGCGTGGCCGAGGAGCTGATCTTCGGCGAGGACAAGGTCACCACCGGTGCCTCCAACGACATCGAGCGGGCGACCAAGATGGCCCGCAACATGGTCACCAAGTGGGGCCTGAGCGACGAGATGGGCCCGATCGCCTACGGCGAGGAAGAGGACGAGGTGTTCCTCGGCCGCTCGGTCACCCAGCACAAGAACGTCTCCGACGCGACCGCGCGCAAGATCGACGAGGTCGTGCGCTCGATCCTGGACAAAGCCTACGGCCGTACCCGCGAACTGCTGACCCAGAACATCGACAAGCTGCACGCGATGAGCCAGCTGCTGCTGCAGTACGAGACCATCGACGCGCCGCAGATCGACGCGATCATGGAAGGGCGCGACCCGCCGCCGCCGGCGGGCTGGGGCAAGTCCGGCAAGGGTGGCGGGGACAAGAACGACCCGCGTCCGCTGCCGCCGGTCGGCGGCCCGGCGACCCAGACCTGAGGCATGGCCGGGAACCTTCCCGGGCCGCAGGGCCGTGACCCGGCCGGGGCGCAGCCGCCCCGGCCGAGCTATTACGTCCGCAATCCGTGGCGCAACCTCGGCGCCGGGGCGTTCGCCGGCGCCTCGACCATGCTCACGGTGACCACGCTGTTCTACGCGCTGGGCCGGCTGCCGCTGGTGCTGGTCGGGGTGAGCTTGGTCCTGGCCGCGCTGGCCTTCGGGTTCGGGATGTATGCGCGTCGCCGCGCGGCACGGATCGATGCGGCCATCTTCGGCCGCGATCCCTGAGCGGCAGCGGGCAGCCTTATGTTCGACACCTCGCCACGGCTGGATTGCGCCGGCCGCCTCCTGCGCCTTGACCGCACCCGGGTGATGGGCATCGTCAACGTCACCCCGGATTCGTTCTCCGACGGCGGCGCCCATGACGAGGCCGCCGCGGCCATCGCCCACGGCCTGCGCCTGGTCGAGGAGGGCGCGGACCTGCTGGATGTCGGGGGCGAGTCCACCCGGCCCGGTGCGGCGGCGGTACCGCTGGAGGAGGAGTTGCGCCGCGTGCTGCCGGTGGTCGAGGGCCTGGCCTCGCGCACGTCCGTGCCGGTCAGCATCGATACCTACAAACCGGAGGTCATGCGTGCGGCGGTCGCCGCCGGCGCCGGGATGATCAACGACATCTGCGCCCTGGGCCAGGACGGCGCGCTGGAGGCGGCCGCCGAACTGGGCGTGCCGGTGGTGCTGATGCACATGCAGGGCGAGCCGCGCTCCATGCAGCAGGCGCCGCGCTACGACGATGTGGTCGCCGAGGTGCACCGGTTCCTCGCCGAGCGGATCTTCGCCGCCGAGCTGGCCGGCATCCCGCGCGCGCGCCTGGTGGCCGACCCCGGGTTCGGCTTCGGCAAGGACGACCCGCACAACCTCCAGCTGCTGGCGCGGCTGGACGCCCTGGCACCGCTGGGCGTACCGCTGCTGGCCGGGCTCTCGCGCAAGCGCACCATCGGCGCGCTGACCGGTCGCCAGGTCCCGGCCGAGCGCGTGTCCGGTTCGGTCGCCGCGCACCTGCTGGCTGCCCAGCGCGGCGCACGCATCGTGCGCGTGCACGACGTGGCCGCCACGGTCGATGCCTTGCGGGTCTGGGAGGCGGTGGCGGCGGTGCCGGCGCCCCGCCACGACCCGGCGCCGGCCCTCCGCTGGCCCGACGAGGACTGAGCGGTCGGCATGGCCGAGGACAGCCGGCCGCTGGCGATCGCGGTGATGGGCCCGACCGCGTCGGGCAAGACCGCCCTGGCGGTGGAACTGGCGCAGCGCCTTGGCGGCGAGATCGTCAGCGTGGACTCGGCCCTGGTCTACCGCGGCCTGGACATCGGTGCAGCCAAGCCCGGCCCTGCCGAGCGCGGTGGCGTGCCGCACCACCTGATCGACGTGCGCGATCCGTGGCAGCCCTATTCGGCGGCCGAGTTCGCCACCGATGCGCGCGCGGCGGTGATGGACATCGCCGCCCGGGGCAGGGTGGCGGTGCTGGCCGGCGGCACGGGGCTGTACTTCCAGGCCCTGCTGCGCGGGCTGGCGGGGATGCCGCCGGCCGATCCGGACGTGCGTGCGGCGATCGCCGCGCAGGCCGCGGCGCGTGGCTGGGCCGCGCTCCACGCCGAGCTGGCGGCGGTGGATCCGCAGGCCGGGGCCCGCATCGGCCCGGGCGACGCGCAGCGGATCCAGCGGGCGCTGGAGGTGTACCGGCTCAGCGGCCGGCCGATCAGCGCCTGGCAGCGGGACACGCCACCGCCGCGCCTGCCGGTGAAGGTGCTGCGGCTGGTGCTGGCCCCGGAACGCCGCGAGCGCCTGCACCAGCGCATCGCCGAGCGCTTCGATGCGATGCTGGCCGCGGGATTCCTGGACGAGGTGCGGGGGCTGCGTGCATTGCCGCAGCTGCAGTCCCACGCGGCGCCACTGGACCTGCCGGCGGTGCGCGCGGTCGGCTACAGGCAGGCCTGGGAGTTCCTGGACGGGCATGGCGACGCGGCCGGGTTCCGCGAGCGCGGCATCTTCGCCACCCGGCAGCTGGCCAAGCGCCAGCTGACCTGGCTGCGTGGCGAGCTCGACGCGCGCTGGTTCGATCCGGAGCGTGACGCCGTTGGCGTCCGCGCGGCGGTGGCGTTGTTCGCCGGCCGGCGCTGGCCGGACGCTGCGCGCGGGCTTGTGTAACATGCCCTTCGGACCGGGGAGGTCCGCGGCATCACGCCCAAGCCCACAACAAGAACAAGCAGAAGGGGAGCCACATGTCCAAGGGGCAGTCACTGCAGGACCCGTTCCTGAACGCTTTGCGCCGCGAGCGCGTTCCGGTCTCGGTCTACCTGGTCAACGGGATCAAGCTGCAGGGTACGATCGAATCCTTCGACCAGTTCGTGGTGCTGTTGCGCAGCACCGTGAGCCAGATGGTCTACAAGCACGCCATTTCCACCGTGGTTCCGTCGCGCAATGTCCGGGTTGGCCCCGGCGGCGGATACGTGCAGCAGCCGGCCGACGGTGGAGAGGACGGCGACGAGGGCGCATGAGCGCCCGGGAGTCCTGATTGTTCGAACGATCCCGGAAGGGTGAAAACGCATTGCTGATCCAGCCGCACGCCGGCGGGGCGCCCGCCGAGGACGTGCTGGAGGAGTTCGCCGACCTGGCGAGGTCGGCCGGGGCGACGGTGGCAGCCACGCTGACCGCGCGCATCGACCGGCCCAGTCCCGCCACCCTGATCGGCAGCGGCAAGCTGGAAGAGGTCAAGGCCGCGGCCGAGGCCACCGGCGCCGACCTGATCCTGGTCAACCATCCGCTGAGCCCGGTGCAGGAGCGCAACCTCGAACGCGCGCTGCAGCGCCGGGTGGTGGACCGCACCGGCCTGATCCTGGACATCTTCGCCCAGCGTGCCCGCAGCCACGAGGGCAAGCTGCAGGTCGAGCTGGCCCAGCTGCGGCACATGGCCACGCGCCTGGTCCGCGGCTGGACCCACCTGGAACGCCAGCGCGGTGGTGCGATCGGCCTGCGCGGCCCCGGCGAGACCCAGCTGGAAACCGACCGCCGCCTGCTGCAGAAGCGGCTGGAACAGCTGCAGAAGCGGCTGGAGAAGGTCGAGGTGCAGCATGCGCAGATGCGCCGCGCCCGGGTGCGCAGCGAGCTGCCACGGGTGGCGCTGGTCGGCTACACCAACGCCGGCAAGTCGACCCTGTTCAACGCCCTGACCGGCGCGGAGGCCTATGCGGCCGACCAGCTGTTCGCCACCCTGGACCCGACGGTGCGGCGCGTGGCGCTGCCCGGCGGCAGCGTGGTGCTGGCCGACACCGTGGGATTCGTCCGCGACCTGCCGCATGAACTGGTGGCGGCGTTCCGTTCGACCCTCTCCGAGGCGCGCGAGGCCGACCTGCTGCTGCACGTGGTCGATGCCGCCGATCCCCTGCGCGAGGACCGCATCGCCCAGGTGGACGCGGTGCTGGCCGAAGTCGGTGCCGGCGACCTGCCGCAACTGCTGGTGTTCAACAAGATCGACCGGATCGATGGCGCCGGGCCGCGCCACGACCATGCCGCCGCCACTGCCGACGAGCCCGGCCATCGCGAGCGGGTGTGGCTGTCGGCGCGCGATGGCGTGGGCCTGGACCTGCTGCACGCGGCCCTGGCCCGGCGGCTGGACCTGGGCCGGGTGACCGGCGAGCTGCGGCTGCCGGCCGCTGCCGGGCGCCTGCGCGCGCAGCTGCACGAGGCCGGCGCGGTGCGCGCCGAGCACGCCGACGAGCAGGGCTGGGTGCTGCAGCTGGACCTGCCGCGCGGCGAGGCCGAGCGCCTGGCCGCGCGCAAGGAGGGCCACCTGCTGGAGGCCCTGCTGCCGGCGACGGCGCGCGAGGACTGGGAATCCGGCGATTCCTGATCATCCGGCCGGGCGGCATGGCCCCCGGCCATCCCGGCGCGGCGGGTGCCCCCTCCCGTCTTGCTAGAATCGCAACAGCGACCTGCACGGCCTCCCACCGCCGGCAGGGCCCACCATCTCGGAGCGTTCATGGTCTGGAATACACCCGGCAAGGGTGGGGACTCCCCCGACAACAACCGCCGCAACCCGTGGCCCCCGCGTCGCCCCAGTGGCGGCGGCAACGGCCTGGGCGGCGGCCTGGACCGGCTGCGCGAGATGTTCGCCGGCGGCAACGGCGGCGGCATCGCCCGCTGGATCCTGCTCGGCGTGGCCCTGCTGGTCCTGCTCAGCAGCTTCCAGCTCATCGGCGAGCAGCAGCAGGGCGTGGTGCTGCGCTTCGGCCAGTTCTCGCGCGTGATGCAGCCCGGTCCCAACCTCAAGCTGCCGTGGCCGCTGGAACGGGTGATCAAGGTCAACGCGACCCAGATCAAGACCTTCAGCAATACCGTGCCGGTGCTGACCCGCGACGAGAACATCGTCAACGTGGCGCTGAACGTGCAGTACCGGGTCAGCGACCCGCGGCTGTACCTGTTCGGCTCGCGCGACGCCGACCGGGTGCTGGAGCAGGTCGCCCAGAGCGCGGTGCGCGAGCAGGTCGGCCGGGCCACCCTGGACACCGTGCTCGGTGCCCGCGGCCCGCTGTCGGTCAGCGCCAGCGAGCAGCTGCAGGCGTCGCTGGACGCCTACCGCACCGGGCTGGTGGTCACCGAACTGAACCTGCAGGACGCCCGCCCGCCGGAGGAGGTCAAGCCGGCCTTCGACGAGGTCAACAGCGCCCAGCAGATCAAGGACCAGCTCATCAGCGAGGCGCGTGCCTACGCCGCACGCGTGGTGCCGGAAGCCCGCGGCGAGGCGGCACGCCGCCGCACCGTGGCCGAGGGCTACAAGGAAGCCAAGGTCGCCCAGGCCGAGGGTGACATGGCCCGCTTCGGCCTGCTGCGCGACGAGTACCGCAATGCGCCGGAGGTGACCCGCAAGCGCCTGTGGCTGGAAACGGTGCAGGACGTGCTGGCCAACAACCGCAAGGTGGTCGGCGGCGACAGCCGCCAGCTGATCTACGTGCCGATGCCGTCCGCCGCCGGGCAGGCACAGCCGGCCGCCGCGCCGGCGCAGGCCGGGCAGGCGCCGTCGGCCGAGGCCCTGCTGCCGGTGATCGAGAGCAACCCCGAGAGCCTTCGTGATGGAACCCGCGACGGCAGCCGTGCCGGACGCGATGAGGTGCGCCGATGAAATACCCCCTGTGGATCGCGCTGGCCGTGGCCAGCCTGCTGGGCCTGATGGGCTCGGTGTACGTGGTGCGCGAGGACCAGGTCGGCCTGGTGCTCAACCTCGGCCGCGTGGCCCGTACCGACATCGGCCCCGGCCTGCACTTCAAGTGGCCGCTGGTGGAAACGGCGCGCGTGTTCGACCGCCGCTTCAGCCTGATCGACTTCTCGCCCGAGCGTTACCTGACTTCCGAGCGCAAGGACGTGTCGGTGGACTTCGTGGCCATCGGCTACATCGACGACGTCCGCTCGTTCTATCGCGCCACCGGCGGCATCGAGAGCTCGGCGGCCGACCGCCTGGCGCCGATCATCAAGGATTCGCTGCGCAACGAGATCAACGCCCGCACCCTGACCCAGCTGGTGTCCGGCGACCGCAGCGAGGTGATCGCCAAGCAGCTGGAAGGCATCAACCGCGGCGCCGCGACCCTGGGCATGCGGATCGTCGACATCCGCCTCAAGCAGATCGACCTGCCGACCGACAGCGACGTCATCACCCAGGTCTACGACCGCATGCGCGCCGAGCGCAAGCAGGTGGCCAGCGCGCTGCGCGCCGAAGGCGAGGAGCAGGCGCGCACGGTGCGCGCCCAGGCCGACCGCGACCAGGCGGTGATCGTGGCCGAGGCCGAGCGTGACGCCCAGCGCCTGCGCGGCGAAGGCGATGCCGAGGCCGCGCGCCTGTACGCCCAGGGCGCCTCCGCCGATCCGGCGTTCTACTCGTTCTACCGCAGCCTGGAGGCCTACCGCCGCTCCTTCGCCGACGGCCAGGGCGTGGTCGTGCTCGACCAGGACGATCCGTTCCTGCAGTACCTCAAGAGCGATCGTTGATGTCCGAACTGCTGTCGGCACTGTGCCTGGTGGCAGTGCTGGAGGGGCTGTTCCTGTTCACCGCCCCGCGCACGTGGCGGCAGGCCATGGAGCAGCTGCTGCAACGTCCGGACAGCCTGTTGCGCCGCCTCGGCCTGGGCGTGCTGGTGTGCGGGGTGGCGGCACTGTGGCTGGTGCGCCAGGCCTGAGCGGCACCGGCGGCCGTCCCGCCGGGTGCGGGCGAGCCGCGGATGCGACCGGTGCGGTGGTTGAGACGGCGGCCCACGGGCCGCCGTATGCGTTCAGGGATGCGGCCAGTCGATCTGCCCGCGTACCACGCTGACCACCCGGCCACCGGACCAGACTTCGCCGTCCTCGTCCACGTGCATGTCCAGCCGTGCGTCGTAGCCGACCTCGCGTCCCTGGCTGACGCGGTAGCGGCCGCCGCGCCCGGGCAGGGCGTCGCGCAGCGCCAGCCACGCGGCGAGGGTGGCGTTGGCCGCGCCGGAGGCCGCGTCCTCGAAGATCGCCGGGCCGCCGACGAAGGCGCGCGCGGCGATCTGGTAGTCCCCGCCGCCGCAGCGGGCGAAGGCCAGCACGCCCATGCTCCCGGTGGCACGGGCCAGCCCGGCGATCGCATCCCAGTCCGGGCGCGCGTTGCGCAGGCTCGCCTCGTCGCGCGCCTCGGCCACCCACCAGCGGCGCCCCCCATCCATCAGCGCCGGGGGCAGCTGCCCGGTGGGCAGCCAGTCCAGCGCCTCGGCCATGCGCGCACCGCGCGCGTCGGCCGTCTCGACCAGGCTCGCACGCGGGGTGCGGATCGAAATCCGGCGTACGCCGTCGGCGACCTCCACCCGCAGCGGCAGCACGCCGGCCACGCCTTCCTGCCACAGCAGGCCCGCCGGGTCCGGCGCGACAAGGCCGGCCTCCAGCACCACGTGCGCGGTGCCGACGCTGGGATGGCCGGCGAACGGCACCTCGCGCGCCGGGCTGAACATGCGGATCGCGTAGCTGGCGCCGGGCCGGGTCGGGGGGAACACGAAGGTGGTCTCCGGCAACCGGGTCCAGCGGGCGATGGCCTGCATCGCGGCATCATCCAGGCCGGTGGCGTCGGGCACCACCGCCAGCGGGTTGCCGGCGCCTGGCCGGTCGGCGAACACGTCCACCTGGACGAACGGGCGCAGGGCCATGCGGGGGATCCTCGGGGGCGGGGCGGCCGAGATTACCAGTCCACCGTGCCACGGATCACCGCATGCACCGGCCCGCCGACCCAGACCTCGCCCTCGGCGTCCACCGCCAGCTGCAGGCGGGCATCGCGCCCGATCTCGCGGCCCTGGCTGGCCAGGTAGCGGCCGGCGTGGCCGGGCAGCCGGCCTGCGCGGTGCAGGGCGGCGGCGATCGAGGCGTTGACGCTGCCGGTGGCCGGATCCTCGGCGATGCCCACGCCCGGCGCGAAACCGCGCACCACCAGGTCGGCGCCGTCGTCGCCGGCGGCGAACACGGCCAGCTTGCCGTTGCCCGGCAGCGCGGCGATCGCGCCCATGTCCGGCCGCCAGCCGCGCACCGCCGCGGCGTCGGCCAGCTCCAGCAGCCACCAGTCCGGACCGTTGTTCCACAGCGCCGGTTGCAGCGGCCCGCGGCGCGCGCCGAACACCTCGCCGGCCAGCAGCCAGTCAGGCGCCGGCTCATCGCGCACCCGCGCATGCGGGCTGCGGACCGAGGGCTGCAGCCGGCCCTGGGCCGGTTCGACGCGCACCGGCAGCAAGCCGGCCGCGCACTGCTGGACCAGGCGGCCGCCGCGCGGCAACGCCAGGCCGGCCTCCACCGCCGCCCACGCCGCGCCCACGCTGGGATGGCCGGCGAACGGCAACTCCATGCGCGGGGTGAAGATCCGGATGCGGTAGTCGGCGCCGCCCGTGGACGGCGGCAGGAAGAAGATGGTCTCGGACAGGTTGGTCCAGGCGGCGAAGGCCTGCATCCGTGCCGCGTCCAGGCCGTCGGCGTCGAGCATCACCGCCAGCGGGTTGCCGGCACCGGGCGCTGGCGCGAACACGTCGAGCTGGAGGAAGCGACGGGTCGTCATGGGGCACTCGCGGGGCCGGTGCGGGACCGCAGGTTAGGCGCTGCCGGGCGCCAGCGCGAGGGTGGCGGTATCCGGTGGCCGCTGGCGCACCAATGGTTGCCGGTGTGACCCTCGCGGCAGGCGCGCGCCACCTGCACGCGATGGCTGCATCGCACCCGGTCGCGGCGGAAAAAGCGCTTAGAATCGGCGGTTCATGCCCGGTGGTCGGGTGGTCCCCAAGACACGTCAATGTCCGCAGCTTTGCCCGCGCAAGACGCCGCTTCCGGCGGCTGGATCGTCCTCAAGTTCGGTGGCACCTCGGTGTCCCGTCGCCATCGCTGGGACACGATCGGCAAACTGGCCAGACAGCGCGCCGAGGCCACCGGCGGCCGCGTGCTGGTGGTGGTGTCGGCGCTGTCGGGCGTGACCAACGAGCTGACCGCCATCGCCGACGGCTGCGACGCCGCCGCCGCGCGCGTGGATGCACTGGATGCACGCCACCGCGGATTCCTGGCCGAACTCGAGCTGGATGCCGACGCGGTGCTGGGCCAGCGCCTGGCCGCGCTGCGGGCGCTGGTGTCCGATCCGCGCGCGGCGGGCCGTCCGCTGGACTGGCAGGCCGAGGTGCTGGCGCAGGGCGAACTGCTGTCCTCCACCCTCGGTGCCGCCTACCTGCACGCATCCGGCCTGGATTTCGGCTGGATGGACGCGCGCCACTGGCTGCAGGCGCTGCCGCCGCAGGCCAGCCAGAGCGAGTGGGCGCGGCGGCTGTCGGTCAACTGCCATTGGCAGGCCGATGCGGCCTGGCGCGAACGTTTCGCGCGGCAGCCCACCCGGATGCTGATCACCCAGGGCTTCATCGCCCGCCACCAGGACGGTGGCACCGCGGTCCTGGGCCGTGGCGGCTCGGACACCTCGGCCGCCTACTTCGGCGCGCTGCTGGGCGCCAGCCGGGTGGAGATCTGGACCGACGTGCCCGGCATGTTCAGCGCCAATCCGCGCGAGGTGCCGGACGCGCGCCTGCTCAGCCGGCTCGGCTATGCCGAGGCGCAGGAAATCACCACCACCGGCGCCAAGGTGCTGCATCCGCGCTCGATCAAGCCCTGCCGCGACTCCGGCGTGCCGATGGCGATCCTCGACACCGAGCGCCCGGACCTGCCGGGCACCCGGATCGACCGCAGCGCGGCCACGGTCGCCGGGGTCAAGGCGATCAGCCGGCGCAACGGCGTGGTGCTGGTGTCGGTGGAGGACATCGGCATGTGGCAGCAGGTCGGTTACCTGGCCGACGTGTTCGAGCTGTTCCGCAAGCACGGCCTGTCGGTGGACCTGATCGGCACCTCGCAGACCAACGTCACCGTGTCGCTGGACCCGAGCGAGAACCTGCTCAGCGACAACGTGCTGTCGGCCCTGGCCGAGGACCTGGACAGGATCGGCCGGGTCAAGGTGATCGTGCCGTGCGCGGCGATCACCCTGGTCGGCCGTGGCATGCGTTCGCTGCTGCACCAGCTGTCGGAGGTGTTCTCCAGCTTCGTGCACGAGCGCGTGCACATGATTTCGCAGTCCTCCAACGACCTCAACCTCACCTTCGTCATCGACGAGGCGGATGCCGACGGCCTGCTGCCGCAGCTGCACGCGGCACTGATCGACAGCGGCGCCATGCCGGTGCAGGAGACCGAGGTGTTCGGACCGCGCTGGCGCGAGATCAACGGCGCCGTGCGGCCGCGCCCGCAGCCGTGGTGGACGCTGGAGCGCCCGCGTCTGCTGCAGCTGGCGCAGGCAGGCACGCCGCGCTACGTCTACCACCTGGCGACCGTGCGCGAGCGCGCGCGGCAGCTGAAGGCGGTGGCGGCGGTGGACCGGCGCTACTTCGCGATCAAGGCCAATCCGCACCCGGCGATCCTGCGCGTGCTGGTGGAGGAGGGCTTCGGCCTGGAGTGCGTTTCGCTGGGCGAGCTGCGCCACGTGTTCGCATCGGTGCCGGGCATGGATCCGGCGCAGGTGCTGTTCACCCCGAGCTTCGCGCCGATCGACGAGTACCGCCAGGCGCTGGACATGGGCGTGACCGTGACCGTGGACAACGTCGAGCTGCTGCGCACCTGGCCGGAGACCTTCCGCGGCCGCCCGCTGTGGCTGCGCATCGACCTGGGCCATGGCGATGGCCACCACCAGAAGGTCAACACCGGCGGCAAGGAGGCCAAGTTCGGCCTGTCCGCCCAGCGGGTGGACGAGTTCGCCGCCCAGGCGCGCACGATCGGCGCGGTCATCACCGGCCTGCACGCCCACCTGGGCAGCGGCGTGGAGACGATGGACCACTGGCGGCTGATGTGCGACGAGCTGGCCGGGTTCGCGCGCCGCATCGGGACCGTTGCCACGCTGGACATCGGTGGCGGCCTGCCGATCCCGTATGCGGCCGAGGACGAGCCGTTCGACCTGGAGGCCTGGGCGGCGGGCCTGGCCGAGGTACGCGCGCTGCATCCGGCGTTCGGCCTGGTGATCGAGCCGGGCCGGTTCCTGGTCGCCGAGGCCGGCGTGCTGCTGGCCCGCGCCACCCAGGTGGTGGAGAAGGACGGCGTGGTGCGGGTCGGGCTGGATGCGGGCATGAACACGCTGGTGCGCCCGGCGCTGTACGACGCCTGGCATGACATCGCCAACCTGCAGCGCATCGATGCCCCGGCGGACGGCCAGTTCGACGTGGTCGGCCCGATCTGCGAGTCCAGCGACCTGTTCGGCAGGCGCCGCCGGCTGCCCCGCGACACCGCGCCGGGCGACGTGATGCTGGTGGCCGACGCCGGTGCCTATGGCTACTCGATGGCCAGCCGCTACAACCTGCGCGAGCTGCCGGACGAGGACGTGATCGATGGGGACCCGGCCTGAGGCCAGGTCCCGCCCGGCCGGTGGCCTGCGTGCCGCCGGTCCCGGCCGCACGAGTCGGAGGCTGCCTTCGGCCGCGCTTGGCGCTACGCTGGCGGCTTCCGCGGCACGCTCCGGCGCCGCCCCCGACGTCCTGCCCTGCCGCCGCGGCCTGCGCCGGCGGGCATGCTTCATCCTGGAACCTGCATGACTGCCTTCGACCGCGATTCCATCCGCGCTTTCCGTTTCGTCCGCTGCCACTTCGACCCGGCCACCGGCGTGGCCGAACTGGCCTACGCCTTCGACGACGGCCCGGAGCTGGTGGAGACCGTCACCATCCCCGGCGCGCCGTTCACCCTGGATGCGACCCGCGCCGCCGCGGTCGAGCAGGCCGTGCGCCTGCTGCACCTGGTCGCCGGCGTGAGCTACTACAAGGCCGCGGTGCCGCCGCGCATCAGCATCGACGGCTACACGATCGACGAGGCCACCGCCGGCCTGCTCGAGCAGGTGTATCTGAACGGCCTGGGCGAGTTCGCCTATCGCAATGGCCTGGACCTGCGCGGCCGCATCCGCTTCCCCCGCCAGGGCCAGGCGGCCCCGCAGGCGCCGGCGGCCGGGCTGGCCGCGCGCGCGCTGGTGGCCATCGGTGGCGGCAAGGATTCGCTGGTCAGCATCGAGGCGCTGCGTGCCGCCGGGGTGGAGCAGACCGTGGGCTGGATCGGCGGTTCGCAGCTGATCCGCACCTGCGCCGAGCGCACCGGGCTGCCGACGCTCAACATCGGCCGCGCGCTGGCGCCTGCACTGTTCGAGATCAACCGCCAGGGCGCGTGGAATGGCCATATCCCGGTGACCGCGGTGAATTCGGCGATCCTGGTGCTGGCCGCGCTGCTGACCGGCCACGGCCAGGTGGTGTTCTCCAACGAGCGCTCGGCCAGCTACGGCAGCCTGATCGTCTCGGACGACGGCAGCACCACCAGCGAGGTCAACCACCAGTGGTCCAAGGGCTGGGCCTTCGAGCAGGCCTTCGGCGCGCACGTGCAGCGCACGGTGGCCGCGGACCTGCATTACTACTCGCTGCTGCGGCCGCTGTCGGAGCTGGCGGTGGCCCGCCAGTTCGCGCGCAGCGACCATTACGACGCGCATTTTTCCAGCTGCAACCGCAACTTCCACATCCTCGGCGAGAAGCCGGCGCAGCGCTGGTGCGGGCTGTGTCCGAAGTGCCACTTCGTGTTCCTGGCGCTGGCGCCGTTCATGTCCAAGCCGCGCCTGGTCGGCATCTTCGGCCGCAACCTGCTCGACGACCCGGCGCAGGGGCCCGGCTATGACGCCCTGCTGGAGTTCCGCGACCACAAGCCGTTCGAGTGCGTGGGCGAGGGCAGGGAATCGCGCGCGGCGATGGAGCAGCTGGCTGGCCGCGCCGAGTGGCGCGAGGACGCGCTGGTGTCGCGTTACGTGCGCGAGATCCGGCCGCAGCTGGATCCGGCGGAGCTGGCACTGGCACCGCTGCTGCAGGCCGGCGGCGAGCACCGCGTGCCGGCCGCCCTGTGGGAGCGGGTGAGTGCGCATTTCGCAGCTTGAGGGACGGCGGGTCGCGCTGTGGGGCTGGGGTCGCGAAGGCCGTGCCGCCTGGCAGGCGATCCGCACCCGGCTGCCGCAGCTGCCGCTGACCCTGTTCTGCAACCCCGCCGAGGCGGCCGATGCGGCGGCCCTGGGCGATGCCTTGCTGAGGCCCTGCGCCACGGTCGATGCCGATGCGCTGGCGGCCTTCGACGTCGTGGTCAAGTCGCCCGGCATCAGCCCGTACACGCCGGAGGCACTGGCCGCCGCTGCGCGGGGCACCCGCTTCCTCGGTGGCACCGCGCTGTGGTTCGGCGAACACGCCGATGCCCGTACGGTGTGCGTGACCGGCACCAAGGGCAAGAGCACCACCACCTCGCTGCTGGCGCACCTGCTGCGCGCCGGTGGCCACCGCACCGCGCTGGCCGGCAACATCGGCCTGCCGCTGCTGGAGGTGCTCGACCCACGGCCGGCGCCGGAGTTCTGGGCGATCGAGCTGTCCAGCTACCAGACCGGCGATGTCGCCGTCAGTGGCACGCGGCCGGACGTGGCGGTGGTGCTCAACCTGTTTCCGGAGCACCTGGATTGGCACGGCAGCGAGCAGCGGTACGTCGGGGACAAGCTGCGCCTGGTGACCGAAGCCCGCCCGCGCACCGCGGTGCTCAATGCCGACGACCCGCGCCTGGCCGCGCTCGACCTTCCGCACAGCCGCATCGTGTGGTTCAACCACGCCGACGGCTGGCATCTGCGGGGCGATGCGCTGTATCGCGGCGACGCCTTCGTGTTCGACACCGCCGCCGTGCCGCTGCCGGGACGCCACAACCGCGGCAACCTGTGCGCGGTCATGGCCGCGATCGAAGCCCTGGGCGTCGACCCCGCCCCGCTGGCGCCGGCGGCGATGGATTTCCGCCCGTTGCCGCACCGGCTGCAGTGGCTGGGCGAGCGCGACGGCATCGCCTACGTCAACGATTCGATCAGCACCACCCCGCATGCCAGCCTGGCGGCACTGGACTGCCATCGTGGCTCGCCGGTGGCGATCCTGCTGGGTGGCCACGACCGCGGCCTGGACTGGTCACCGTTCGCACAGCAGCTGCGCGTGCAGCCGCCCAAGGCAGTGGTGACCATGGGCGCCAATGGCCCGCGCATCCACCAGCTGCTGGCGGTGCCGGCGGCCGAAGGGCTGTTCGCGCTGGAAGCGGCCAGCGACCTGGCCGATGCGGTGGCCCGCGCCCGGCGACTGCTGGGCGGACGCGGCGTGGTGCTGCTGTCACCTGGGGCGCCCAGCTTCGGCGCCTACCGCGACTACACGGATCGCGGCCGCCATTTCGCCGGGCTCGCCGGATTCGACCCGGAGCACATCAACACGATCCAGGGGCTGGGCATCGCCTGAGGCGCGCCGTTGGCAGCCGCGCCGGAAGCCCGAAAAGGGGCGCGCTCCGCCTGGCGGCCCGCCGCCGTCAGTAGGTGCGTTCGACCGCGTAGCGGGCCAGCCCGCGCAGCGCATCCAGCGCTTCGCTTTCAGGCAGCCCCTCCAGCGCGGCCTCGGCGGCGGCGGCGTAGTCCATCGCGCGCTTGCGGCTGTATTCCAGCCCGCCGGTGGCATGGATCGCGGCCAGCACCGCGGGCATGGCCGCGCTGTCGCCCTCCTGCACCGCCCGGCGCAGGCGCTCGCGGGTGGCCGGGTCGGAGTGGGTGATGGCGTGGATCAGCGGCAGGGTGGCCTTGCCCTCGGCCAGGTCGTCGCCGAGGTTCTTGCCCAGGTCGGCCGCGTCGGCGGTGTAGTCGAGCACGTCGTCGGCGATCTGGAAGGCGTAGCCCAGGGCCATGCCGTAGTCGTAGAGCGCCTGCTGGGTGTCCGGGTCGGCGCAGGAGGCCAGCGCGCCCAGGCGGGTGCCGGCGGCGAACAGCACCGCGGTCTTGCGCTCGATCACCCGCAGGTAGGCGGCCTCGTCGGTGTCCGGGTTGCGCACGTGCAGCAGCTGCAGCACCTCGCCCTCGGCGATCCGGTTGGTGGTGTCGGCCAGCACCTGCATCACCTCCATCCGGTCCAGCTCGACCATCAGCTGGAAGCTGCGCGAGTACAGGAAGTCGCCGACCAGCACGCTGGCGGCGTTGCCCCAGATCGCGTTGGCGGTGCTGCGGCCGCGGCGCAGGTCGGATTCGTCGACCACGTCGTCGTGCAGCAGGGTGGAGGTGTGGATGAACTCGATGATCGCCGCCAGCTGGTGGTGGTCGGCCGTGGTGCCTAGGCTGGTCGCGGTGGCCTGGCCGGCCAGCACCACCAGCATCGGACGCAAACGCTTGCCGCCAGCCGAGACGATGTGTTCGGCGACCTGGTTGATCAGGATCACGTCCGAGGCCAGGCGGGTCCGGATCAGGGTGTCGACCGCGGCCATGTCAGCGGCGGCCAGGGCCTGGATCCGGGGCAGCGAGGCGCCGGAGGGGGAGAGGGTTTCGTCAGCCATGCATGCCGCCCGTGAAAGTGCCTGAATTATAAGGCCCGGGGGTAGGATTTGCCCTACCCGGGAGACGGTCCGTACCTGACCTGTCCGGCGGTCATGCGGCGATGGTGGCAGGGTGGCCGGGTATACTCCAATGCAGATGCCCGGGATGTTCCGGGCGCGAGATGGAATCCAAGACATGGCGCGCGGCATCAACAAGGTGATCCTGGTCGGCAACCTCGGCGACGATCCCGAAACCAAGTACACCCAGTCCGGCATGGCCGTGACCACCATCCGCCTGGCCACCTCCAGCGTGCGCAAGGACCGCGACGGCAACCAGCAGGAGCGGACCGAGTGGCACCGGGTCAAGTTCTTCGGAAAGCTGGGTGAAATCGCCGGCGAGTACCTGCGCAAGGGTTCCCAGTGCTATGTCGAGGGCGAGATCCGCTACGACAAGTTCACCGGCCAGGATGGCCAGGAGCGCTATTTCACCGACATCGTCGCCAACGAGATGCAGATGCTCGGCGGCCGTGGCGGCAGCGGCGGTGGTGAGGGCGGCTTCGGTGGGGGTGGCGATCGCCCGCAGCGCAGCGCCGCGCCGCGCCGCGAGTACGGCGGTGGTGCGCAGCGCGGTGGCCCGGCTGCGGCCCCGGCCGCCCCGGCCGCCGGTGGCGGCTTCGACGACGGCTTCGCCGACGACGACATCCCGTTCTGAGGCCGACCGCACCGGTGGTCACCGGTGCGCAGGCCCCACGCGGCACGACGGACGGCCCCAGGGTCGTCCGTTTTTTTTTTGGGGGGGGGCTGCGGCGGGCCACATCGGATCCGCGCGGGCCACGCGAGGCTGCGCTGCTCTGCGCTTCACATGCCAGCCGCGAGCCGTTCCGCGGAGTGGAGTTGGCCGCGATGCAATGCAGGGACGTACTACCCCACCGAAGGCCATGGCTTCTTCCTGCCCGCCAACCGGCGCGAGTACTACACCCGCCTGCTGGCCTTCCTGGGCCGCCACCTGGGAGGGCAGGGCGCACGGTAGCGCCCCTGTGGCCACTGGACCTGCCGGCGCCGGGCCGATACCGTGGCGCTTTCTTGTTTGCAGGGGAAACCGATGGCAGGTCCAGCCGCGCCACAGCTGACATTCCGGGCGGTCGTGCTCGCCATCGTACTGGCGGTGGTGCTGTCGGCGGCCAATGCCTATCTGGGCCTGTTCGCCGGCCTGACGGTGGCCACCGCGATCCCGGCGGCGGTGGTGTCGATGGGTGTGCTGCGCCTGCTCGGCGGCGGCACGATCCTGGAGAACAACATCGTCCAGACCGGCGCCTCGGCCGGCTCATCGATCGCCGCAGGCGTGATCTTCACCATCCCGGCGCTGGTGCTGATGGGCTACTGGCCGGACTTCGACTACTGGTGGGTGCTGGGCATCGCCGGCCTCGGCGGCCTGCTGGGCGTGCTGTTCTCCGTGCCGCTGCGGCGCACCATGATCGTCGAGGAGCCGCTGCCGTTCCCCGAGGGCAAGGCCGCGGCCGAGGTGCTCAAGGCCGGCGAGAACCCCGGCCCAGGCCTGAAGATCCTGGGCATCTCCGCGGCCATCGGCGGCGTGGTCAAGCTGGCCGCGGCCAACGGCCTGCGCCTGATCCCGGACAGCTGGGCGGTGGCCGGCTACTTCGCCAACAACAGGGTGATCGGCTATCTCGGCACCGGACTGTCGCCGGCGCTGCTGGGCGTGGGCTATATCGTGGGCCTCAACGTCGGCATCGTGGTGCTGTCCGGCGCGATCCTGTCCTGGCACATCGCCATCCCGCTGTACCACGCCTTCTTCCTGCAGGCCGACCCGGCCCTGGCCAGCGCCATTGCCGGCGCCCCGGCCGAGGACGCGGCCTTCGCCATCTGGTCGTCGAAGATCCGCTTCCTGGGCGTGGGCGCGATGCTGGTCGGCGGCGTCTGGACCCTGTTCTCGCTGCGCAACTCGCTGCTGGCCGGCATCCGCAGCGGCTTCGCCGCCGCGCGCAAGGGCGCGGCCTCTGGCGCGGCGATCGCCGAGACCGACCGCGACCTGCCGATGAAGTGGATGCTGGTGGCGCTGGTGCTGTTCATCCTGCCGCTGCTGGCGCTTTACCAGGCGATCGTCGGCCAGTGGCACGTCAGCATCCCGATGACGGTCATCATGATCGTCGCCGGCTTCCTGTTCGTATCGGTGTCCGGTTACCTCGCCGGCCTGGTCGGCTCCTCGAACAACCCGGTCTCGGGCATCACCATCGCCACCATCCTGTTCGCCTCGGTGGTGCTGCTGATGCTGCTGGGGGACGACGGGCAGGTCCAGGTCGGCGGCGCGCCGCTGGGCGCGGTGGCGGCGATCATGATCGGCGCGGTGGTGTGCTGCGCGGCGGCGGTCGGTGGCGACAACCTGCAGGACCTCAAGACCGGCTACCTGGTCGGAGCGACGCCGTGGAAGCAGCAACTGATGCTGGGCATCGGCGCGTTCTCCTGCGCGCTGATCATGGCGCCGGTGCTGAACCTGCTGCAGCAGGCGTACGGCATCGGCTCCAAGACCCTGCCGGCGCCGCAGGCCAACCTCATGGCCTCAGTGGCCAAGGGCCTGTTCGGCGGCGAGCTGCCGTGGACGATGATCGGCATCGGCGCGGTGGTCGGCGCGATCGTGATCGCGATCGACGGCTGGCTGAAGAAGACCGGCAAGCGCTTCCGCGTGCCGGTGCTGGCCGCGGCCATCGGCATCTACCTGCCGCTGGAGCTGATGGTGCCGATCTTCCTCGGCGGCCTGCTGGCGCACCTGGTGCAGCGCTTCCACAAGGTCCACGACGGGGACGAGGCCGGCCTGGACCGCATCCACCGTCCCGGCGTGCTGTTCTCGGCCGGCCTGATCACCGGCGAGGCGCTGATGGGCATCGCCATCGCGCTGCCGATCGTGATCAGCCAGGACGCCGAGGTGCTCGCGCTGCCGGTGGACCTGGGCGCGGCCGCGCAGTGGGTCGGCCTGGTGGTGCTGTTCCTGGTCGGCTGGCTGCTGTACCGCACCGGCAGGCGCGGAGAACAGGCCCGCTGATCCTGCCGGTGGACGGCATGACCATCCGCCTTTGCGCCGGCCCGGCGGCGCTTCCTAGTATCCGGGACTGCATTTCCACAGGAGTTACCGATGTCCGCACGCACGCCCCTGGTCCTGGCCCTGGCCGGACTGATCGGCCTTGGAGCCGTCCATGACGCCGAGGCCGCCCGCGGCTTCGACGTGCGCGACCTGCAACAGCTCGACCGCCTTTCCTCGCCGGTGCTGTCGCCGGACGGCGGGCGCGTGGTGTTCGCCAGGCGCGAGATCGGCAAGGACCTGGACAAGGCCACGACCGGCCTGTGGATCCGCGACCTGCGCACCCGCGACCTGGCGCCGCCGAAGCGGCTGACCCCGGAGGGCTGGAACGTCAACTCGCCCTCGTTCTCGGCCGACGGCAAGTCGGTGTACTTCCTCTCCGCGAAGGGCGGCAGCCAGCAGCTGTACTCGATCCCGGTCGCTGGCGGCGAGCCGCGCCAGCTCACCCGCTATCCGCTGGACATCGGCAGCTACAAGGTCTCCCCGGATGGCAGGCGCATCGCGGTGAGCATGGACGTGTTCACTGACTGCGGCGCCGACCTGGACTGCACGGTTTCCCGCCTCGACGAGCGCGGGAAGTCCAAGGCCAGCGGCGTGGTCTACGACCAGCTGTTCGTGCGCCACTGGGACACCTGGGCCGACGGCCGCCACAGCCGCCTGTTCGTGACCACCCCGGCCAGCGGCGACAAGGCCCCGGCACCGGTGCTGGTAGGTGCCGGCAAGGCCGATCCGGTCGGCCACGTGCCGTCGCGCCCGTTCGGGGGCGCCGACGAGTACAGCTGGTCGCCCGACAGCCGCAGCCTGGCCTTCTCCATGCGCAAGGCCGACCGCCAGGAGCCGTGGTCGACCAACTTCGACCTGTACCTGTATCGCGACGGCCAGCCGCTGAAGAACCTCACCGCGTCCAACCCGGCGTGGGATACCGGCCCGGTGTTCAGCGCCGACGGCAAGACGCTCTACTACCGCGCGATGAAGCGGCCGGGCTTCGAGGCCGACCGCTTCGGCCTGATGGCGATGGACCTGGCCAGCGGCCAGGTGCGCGAGATCGCTCCGCAGTGGGACCGCAGCGCCGACGGCATCGCGCTGTCGGCCGACGGCCACACCCTGTACACCACGGCCCAGCACGTGGGCCAGCATCCGCTGTTCGCGGTGGACGTGGCCAGCGGCAAGGCCGAGGAAGTGACGGGCGAGGGCAGCATCGGCGGCTTCGACATCGCCGGCGGCACCCTGGCGTACCTGCGCAACACCCTGGACACCGGCAACCAGCTGTTCACCACCTCGCTGGACAATCCCGCGGCCGTGCGCGCGATCACGCCGACCGCCGCCGAGTCGCTGCCGGAGGTGGCCTTCGGCGGCTACGAGCAGTTCACCTTCGCCGGCTGGAATGGCGAGACCGTGCACGGCTACGTGGTCAAGCCGTGGAACTACGAGGAGGGCAAGCGCTACCCGGTCGCGTTCCTGATCCACGGTGGTCCGCAGGGCAGCTTCGGCAACGGCTGGAGCTACCGCTGGAACCCGCAGACCTACGCCGGCCAGGGCTACGCGGTGGTGATGGTCGACTTCCATGGCTCCACCGGCTACGGCCAGGCCTTCACCGACTCGATCAGCGGCGACTGGGGCGGAAAGCCGCTGGAGGACCTGCAGAAGGGCTGGGCCGCGGCGCAGCAGAAGTACGCCTTCCTCGATGGCGACCGTGCCTGTGCGCTGGGCGCCAGCTACGGCGGCTACATGGTCAACTGGATCGCGGGCAACTGGTTCGACGAGGCCGGCCGGTCGCCATGGAAGTGCCTGGTCAACCACGACGGCGTGTTCGACACCCGCTCGATGGGTTACGTGACCGAGGAGCTGTGGTTCACCGAATGGGAGAACGGCGGCACCCCGTTCGACAAGCCGCAGAACTACGAGCGCTTCAATCCGGTCAACCACGTGGCCAACTGGAAGGTGCCGATGCTGGTGGTGCAGGGCGAGAAGGACTACCGCGTGCCCGTGGACCAGGGGCTGTCGACCTTCACCGCGCTGCAGCGCAAGGGCATCGACTCGCAGCTGCTGTACTTCCCGGACGAGAACCACTGGGTGCTGCAGCCGCACAACAGCGTGCTATGGCATGACACCGTCAATGCCTGGCTGAAGAAGCACATCGGCCAGTAAGCCCCCGGAAAGCCGGCACCAGCCGGCTTTCCGCTTTGCGTGGGCTGCTGCCCGTGCCGGAAGCACCAACCGGAGTTCCAGATGGCGATAGAAGCCACCGCACCATCCACTGCCCTGATCACCAACGACATCGTCGTCTTCGGCCTCATCGCAGGCACCCTCGGCCTGATCTTCTGGCTGGCCAGCGGTCCCACGCCGTTCTGGAAGAAGTTCTTCGCGTGGATTCCGGCGCTGCTGCTGTGCTACTTCGTGCCGGCGCTCTACAACACCGTGGGGTTGATCGACGGCACCCAGGGCGCGATCTACAACCCGATCGGCAGCCGCGTGCTGCTGCCGGTGGCGCTGGTCCTGCTGACCATGACCATCGACCTCAAGGGCGTGCTGAAGCTCGGGCCGCGGTTGCTGTTCGTATTCTGCGCCGGCACCTTCGGCCTGTTCCTGGGCGCGATCGTGGCGTTCCAGCTGTTCCAGTGGTTCTGGCCGGAGGTGGTAGCCGGCGAGGTGTGGAAGGGAATGGCCGCGCTGGCCGGCAGCTGGATCGGCGGCGGCGCCAACATGGTCGCCATCCGCGAGGTGTACGAAGTGGATGCCACCCTGTTCGGCCAGTTCGCCGTGGTCGACGTGGCCATCGCCAACCTGTGGATGGCGACCCTCTTGTTCCTGGCCGGGCGCGCGGCGACCATCGACGCGCGCAGTGGTGCCGACACGCGCGCCATCGACGAGATGAAGTCGCGGCTGGAGGCCTACGAGGCCGCCAACGCCCGCATTCCGACCTTGACCGACCTGATGGTGATCCTGGGCATCGGCTTCGGCATCGTCGGCGCTGCCCATGCCGTGGCCACGCCGGTGGCTGCGTGGTTTGCCGCACACGTCCCCAACGCCAGCCAGTACAGCCTGGACTCGGCCTTCGTCTGGGTCGTGCTGGTGGCCACCTTCGCCGGCCTGGCCCTGAGCTTCACGCCGGTGCGGCGGCTGGAGAACGCCGGCATGGCCAAGGTGGGCAGCGCCTGCCTGTACTTCCTGATCGCCAGCATCGGCATGCAGATGGACTTCGTGAAGTTGCTGGACCGCCTGGAGCTGCTGGCACTGGGGCTGGTGTGGATGGGCGTGCATATCCTGGTGCTGTGGGGCGCGGCGAAGCTGGTGCGTGCGCCGCTGTTCTATTTCGCCATCGGCTCGCAGGGCAACATCGGCGCCGCCGCCTCGGCACCGGTGGTGGCCGCGGCCTTCCATCCCACCCTGGCTCCGGTAGGCGTACTGCTGGGCACCGTGGGCTACGCCACCGGCACGATGATCGCCTACTGGCTGGGGCAGATCCTGCGGATCATGGCGGGGCAGTGAGCTGCCCCCTGCACGCATAGCCAGCCAAGGCGAAGCCATCGCTTCGCCTTTCCTCTTCCGCCTCCTGCTCCGGGGTGGGGTCGTACGCCGGCGCGCTGCTGGCCTTCGCGCCACCGCCTTGCCGTCACCGTAGCCACTGCCCGCCCGCTACGGGGACGATGCGGTCGCTGCCACCGGAGCACCCGGACAACCGCACAGGCACCGGCGAGGGCGGACACAGCGGCCGGCGACGCGGCAGCGGCGTCGGGCGGGCCGATGCGGGCCGCGGCCAAGAGAAAGGCGGAGCCCGCGCTTCGCCTTTCCGGTTGCAGCGCCCTGCGGGACTCAGCAGCAGCGGAATCCGCCGCGCCCTCCGTAGCGCGCTTCCTGACGCTCGCGGAAGAAGGTCTTGTAGTCCATCGGCTCGCGGTCGGGATGCTTCTCCAGCACGTGCAGCACGTAGTTGTCGTAGTCCGGGACGCCGCAGCACAGGCGTGCGGTCTGCACCAGCCGGCGCCACACACGACGGTGCGCGGCGAAGTGGCTGACCGGAACCAGCGCGCCGGCCATCAGAGGTAGCTCCTCTGCTGCTCGGGCGTCAGCGCCACGTACGGGGTTTCGCGGTCGGTGCGCGCGGTGCTGGCGCGGGCCTTGCGGATCGCGCCGATCGAATAGAACAGCACGCTCACCACCACCAGCAGGAACAGCGCGGTCAGGCCGGCGTTGACGTAGTTGTTGAACATGATCTGGCCCATGCCGTCCAGGTCCTTCGACGGGGCGATCAGCTCGCCGCGCGCGATGGCGTCACGGTAACGGTTGGCCTGGGCCAGGAAGCCCACCGCCGGATTGGAGTCGAAGATCTTGATCCAGCCGGCATAGGTGGTGCAGATCAGCAGCCATACGGTCGGCAGGATCGATACCCAGGCGTAGCGGTCCTTCTTCATCTTGAACAGGACCACGGTGCACAGCATCAGCGCGATGCCGGCCAGCATCTGGTTGGCGATGCCGAACAGCGGCCACAGCATGTTGATGCCGCCCAGCGGGTCGGTCACGCCCACATAGAGGAAGTAACCCCACAACGCGACGCAGCCGGCGGTGGCGATGAGGTTGGCGCTCCACGACTCGGTGCGGCGCATCATCGGCACGAAGTTGCCGAGCAGGTCCTGCAGCATGAAGCGCCCGGCACGGGTGCCCGCGTCCACCGCGGTCAGGATGAACAGCGCCTCGAACAGGATCGCGAAGTGGTACCAGAAGGCCATCATCCCGTCGCCCGGGATCACCGCATGGAAGATCTGCGCGATGCCCACCGCCAGGGTCGGGGCACCACCGGCGCGGGAGAGGATCGAGTTCTCGCCGATGTCCGCCGCCGTGGCGGTGAGCACGTCAGGCGTGATCGTGAAGCCCCAGCTGGACACCACCTGGGCGGCGTTGGCCGGGTCGGTGCCGATGACCGCCGCCGGGCTGTTCATCGCGAAGTACACGCCCGGGTCGATGGTCGCCGCGGCGACCATCGCCATGATCGCCACGAAGGACTCCATCAGCATGCCGCCGTAGCCGATGTAGGGCGCGTGGCGCTCGCTGGCCAGCAGCTTGGGCGTGGTGCCCGAGCTGATCAGCGCATGGAACCCGGACACCGCGCCGCAGGCGATGGTGATGAACAGGAACGGGAACATCGATCCCTTCCATACCGGCCCGGTGCCATCGGTGAACTGGGTCAGGGCGGGCATGCGCAGTTCCGGCATCACGATCAGGATGCCGACCGCCAGGCCGGCGATCACGCCGATCTTGAGGAAGGTGGACAGGTAGTCGCGCGGGGCCAGCAGCAGCCACACCGGCAGCACCGCCGCCACGAAGCCGTAGCCGATCAGCATCCAGGTGATCTGGGTGCCGGTGAAGGTGAAGGCCGGGCCCCACACCGGGTGCGCGGCGACGTCGCCGCCGAACCAGATGGCCGCCAGCAGCAGGACGATGCCGACGACGGAGATCTCGCCGATCCTCCCGGGCCGGATGTAGCGCATGTAGACGCCCATGAAGATCGCGATGGGGATGGTCGCGATCACCGTGAACATGCCCCACGGGCTCTCGGCCAGCGCCTTCACCACGATCATCGCCAGCACCGCCAGGATGATGATCATGATCAGGAATGCGCCGAACAGGGCGATGGTGCCGGGCACCTTGCCCATCTCCTCGCGCACCAGGTCGCCCAGCGAGCGCGCATCGCGCCGGCTGGAGATCACCAGCACCATGAAATCCTGCACGGCGCCGGCCAGGACCACGCCGGCGATCAGCCAGAGCGTGCCGGGCAGGTAGCCCATCTGCGCGGCGAGCACCGGGCCGACCAGCGGGCCGGCGCCGGCGATGGCGGCGAAGTGGTGGCCGAACAGCACGTGCTTGTTGGTGGGCACGAAGTCCAGGCCGTCGTTGCGCAGGACCGCCGGGGTGGCGCGCGATGGGTCCAGGCCGAGCACCCGGTCGGCGATGAACAAGCCGTAGTAGCGGTACGCGACCACGTAGATGGAAACGGCGGCCACCACGATCCACAGCGCATTGATCGGCTCGCCGCGGCGCAGGGCGACAGTGCCCAGGCAGAACGCGCCCAGCAGCGCCAGCGCTGCCCAGGCAACCTTCGAAAAAGCCTTCATGAGTCATCTCCGGCGGGGGTACGACTAGGGTCGTCCTGCTTCCCGGGCGGGTCAACGGCTCGGCCGCCCCCACGGCTGAGACTTTGGTCTTACCCGGCTGGCAGAGGGTTCCACCGCCGGTGTTGCCGCGGCGTGTTCAAAGCCAGCGCGAGCGCTTGAACAGCCGGTACAGCACCACGCACACCGTCGCCACCCCCAGGGCCAGCGCGGGGTAGGCCCAGCGCGGCGCCAGCTCGGGCATGTGCGCGAAGTTCATCCCGTACCAGCTGGTGACCAGGGTCGGCGCCGCCAGCAGCGCAGCCCAGGCGCCGAGGCGCTTGACCGTCTCGCCCTGGGCCAGGGTGACCAGCGAGAGGTTCACGCTCAACGCGGTGCCGAGCATGTCGCGCAGCGTGTCGATGGCATCGTTGATCCGCACCACGTGGTCGTGGACGTCGCGCAGGTAGAGGCGCACGTCTTCCGGGACCAGCTGGCCCTGGGCCGCCTGGTTGCGCACCAGCTGGGCCAGCACGTCCTGCAGCGGCGAGACCGAGCCGCGCATGTTGGTGAGCTCGCGCTTGAGGTCGTACAGGCGCACCACGATCGCCCGCCGGTAGGTGTCGGAGAAGATGTCGCGCTCCAGCGCGTGCAGCGTGTCCCGGTGCGCATCGACGATCGGCGCGCAGTTGTCGACGACGAAGTCGAGCACGCCGTACAGGGCCATTGCCGGGCCGGGCCGCAACAGTTCGGGCTCCTGTTCCAGGCGGGCCCTCACCGGCGCATAGGACAGCGAGGCGCCGTGGCGTACGGTCAGCAGGAAGCGCCGGCCCAGGAATGCATGGGTCTCGCCATAGGCGATCCGGCTGCCTTCCATCTGCGCGGTGTGCATGGCCACGAACAGGATCTCGCCGTAGGCCTCGACCTTGGGTCGCTGGTGCGCCTTGCGCGCGTCCTCCACCGCCAGCGGGTGCAGCTCCAGTGCCTGCTGCAGGCGTTCGAGGATGTCCTCGGCCGGCTCGTAGAGGCCGATCCAGGCGAACCCGGGTGCGTCGGCGGCGATGCGCGCGCCGACCTCGCCCAGTGGCAGGTCGTGGCGCTGGCCGTGGATGTCGTACCACGCGCAGGCGACGACGCCGGCGGGCAGGGGGGATGCGGAAGCCATGCGCGGCATCGTGCGCGTTGGCTGCGCCGGCGGCAAGCCGCCCGCCGAGTCAGCGGCGGCGTCCCAGGGCCAGGGCCAAGGACACATGGACCGGCAGCAGCAATGCGACCCAGGCGGCGTTGACCTGCGGCTGCTGGCTCAGCCACTGCAGCAGCCATCCGCCGCAACCGACCGCGGCCACGCCCCACAGAACGGGTGCGAACAGCCGCCCCGGCGCCCGCCCGCGCCACAGGGCGACCGCCCCGGGCAGCAGCAGCAGGCAAAGCGGATCCAGCAGCGAGAGGTTGCGGTTGGCCCACGCGGCCTGGTGGGCGGTGCCCAGCCACAGCCACGCCAGCACCACCCCGCCGATGCCGCACAGCAGCCACAGCGGGCTCGCGGCGGCGGCCAGCAGGCGGGGACGACGCCGCAGCGCGAGCACGCCGGCAGCCAGCGCCAGCCCGGCCAGCAGCCAGGGCCACGTCCGGCGGGGCCGTTCGGCCGGTTCCGGCGCGATGCGGTGCGGCAGCAGTTCCTGTTCGGCCATCACCAGCGGGCGTCCGGCCGTATTGCGCGCCTCGCGCAGGCTGTCGGCCAGGCGCATCGGCACGAAGGCCTCCTCCCAGCGCGACAGCGCGCGGTCCGCGTAGGGGCCCAGGCCCAGGTCGAAGCCCAGCCACATCCACGGCGCCGGACGCGCCAGCCGCACCGCCTCGCTGCGGTAGGAGTTGCCGCGCGAGCGGGCAGACATCTGCGTGCGCAAGGCGCCGCCCAGCGCCTGGTCCAGCGCGTCGCGCACCTGGGTGGCGCAATTGGCGGTGAAGTAGTCGTAGCGGTAGCGCGCGTTCTCCGGCCGCGACCGCTCGGCAAGGCTGGCGGCCAGTTCCACCGCCTGGGCCGGCTCCAGGTCGAGCCACTGCACGCTAACCCCGCGCCCGGACTGCCGGTACTGTTCCAGGTCCTGCTCTACCGGCAGCGCGACCAGCTGGTAGAGCATTTCGCCGCGCGCGAAGCGGGCGACGAAATCCGGCTCGCCGGGATCGAAATAGCCGAAGTTGTAGGAGATGGCAGTGCCCGCGGCCGGATCGACCACGACGATCGCATCGTGGCCGAAGCGTTCGAAGAACACCTCGCCCGGCTGCATGGTGAGCACGCCGATCCTCGGCGCGGCGCCGGCAGGTGCCGGAAGCAGCGCCAGCAGGGCGGCCAGCACGACGGCCGCCCACGCGCCCACGCGCATCACGCCTCGTCCACCACGTCGGCCGGCAGCACGCCGACCTGGAAGGCGCGCACCCGGCGCGCATCGGCACGGATGACGCGGAAGGCGAAACGCCCCAGGGTCAGCTCCTCGCCGACCTCCGGCAGATGGCCGATCGCCTCGGTCACCAGGCCGGCGATGGTGTCGTACTCGTCGTCGGCGAAGCTGGCGCCGAAGCGCTGGTTGAAATCGCCGATCGGGATCAGCGCGTCGACGATGTACTGGCCGTCGGCCTGCACCGCGATCAGCGCGCTGTCGTCGCCGGCCTCGTCGTGCTCGTCGTCGATCTGGCCGACGATCTGCTCCAGCACGTCCTCGATGGTCACCAGGCCCGCGACCCCGCCGTACTCGTCCACCACCAGCGCCATGTGGTTGCGCGAGAGGCGGAACTCCTTGAGCAGGACGTTGAGCTTCTTGGACTCGGGGATCAGCACCGCGGGTCGCAGCAGCGAATGCACGTCGCAGGCGCCCTTGCCCGTAACCACGCCGCGCAGCAGGTCCTTGGCCAGCAGGATGCCGAGGATCTCGTCGCGGTTCTCGCCGTGCACGGGGAAGCGGGAGTGGCCGGACTCGACCACCTGCGCCATCAGGTCGGCGACCGGGGCCTCGGCCGAAAGCGAGACCATCTGCGAGCGCGACACCATGACATCGCCCACGGTCAGCTCGGAGACCGAAAGCGCGCCTTCCATCATGCGCAGGGTGTCGGCGTCGATCAGCCCGTTGCCCTGTGCGTCGCGCAGCAGCGCGACCAGGTCCTCACGGGTGTCGGGTTCGCCGGAAAAGGCCGCGCTGATGCGCTCCAGCCAGTTGCGTCGCCGCTCGTGCGGCTCGGATGCTTGGGTACTACTGTCGTCTTCTGACATCGGGGTGATGAAGGCGACCGGGAATCCGGGCGTTGGCGGCAGTCTAGCGTGGAACGGCGACCGCCGGCGAGGCGCTGGCGCCCGGCGCAGCCTCCTCCGGCTCCAGCGGGTCCCGGCTGTAACTGCACCCGGCCAGGGTCTTGCCGGGGTGGGAATCCACGTTGGAGACGTTCACCACCGCCGATTCGATCCACGGCCCGCCGCCGTCGCGCGCCGGCACCTCCTCGGCCCGCACCTCCAGCCCGAACAGGGCCTTCTGGGGGGTATCGACGCCCGTCTCCAGCTGCAGCTGGCGGGCCAGCACGCGGGGGTCGGGCAGGTCCAGCACGGCCAGCACCGCATCGCCGGCGATGGCAATGTGGTCGCTGTGGTGGCCGAACACCGTCACCGGCGCATTGAGCCGGTACTCGATCATGAACGGGTTGGCCTGCGGCTGCGGCCGCCAGCCCAGGGCGATCGCGGCCAGTGGATCGGCCAGGACCGGCAGCAGGGCCATGAACCCCTCGTAGGAACCGCGGCATTCGATCAGCGCGGCAAGATCCGGCGCCGGGGCCTGGGCACGGGCAGGTGCGGGGAGCCCGGCCAGCAGGGCCAGGGCGAGCAGGGCCGGAGCGGGGAAGGGGGCGCGCACCGGCTCAGTCCCGCTCGCCGGCATAGGGGTCGGGCAGGCCGAGCCCGGCGAGGATCTCGCGTTCCAGCTGTTCCATGGCCTCGGCCTCCTTGTCGTCTTCGTGGTCCCAGCCCAGCAGGTGCAGGGTGCCATGCACGGTCAGGTGCGCGTAGTGCGCGGCCAGGGGCTTGTCCTGATCGGCGGCCTCGCGCGCCACCACCGGCGCGCAGATCACCAGGTCACCCAGCAGCGGGAACTTCACGCCCTTGGGCAGGCCTTCGGGCAGCTCGGCCGGGAAGCTCAGCACGTTGGTCGGGTAATCCTTGCCGCGGTAGTGCCGGTTGAGGGCCTGGCCCTCCGCGCTGTCGACGATGCGGATGGCGAGGTCGGCCTCGCGGATGCGGTTGGCCAGGGCGGCCTGGACCCAGCGGCGGAAGCTGCGCGCCGCGGGGATGCCGGCGCGCGGCACGGCATAGCTGACCGCGACATCGAGACGGGTGGGACCTTGGGTCATGGCGGCGCGAGGACGGTGTTCCTGGAGCCGGCAGTATCGCCCGCGGCGCGGCGCGCCGCGACTGCCGCGTGCCGGCGGCCGTCTCCGGGGAGGCGGCGTCAGTCCTGTGCCGGCGCCTGGGCCGCGCCCTCGCGGTCGCGCCGGTCGTAGGCGTTGACGATCCGCGCCACCAGCGGGTGGCGGACCACGTCGCGGCCCTCGAAGAAGGTGAAGCTCACCCCGTCCACCCCGCGCAGCACCTCGGTGGCGTCCTTGAGGCCCGACTTGACGTGCCTGGGGAGGTCGACCTGGGTCATGTCGCCGGTGACCACCGCGGTCGAGCCGAAGCCCAGGCGGGTCAGGAACATCTTCATCTGCTCGATGGTGGTGTTCTGGGCCTCGTCCAGGATCACGAACGCATCGTTGAGGGTGCGCCCGCGCATGTAGGCCAGCGGCGCGATCTCGATGACGTTCTTCTCCAGCAGCTTGACCACCTTCTCCACGCCAAGCATCTCGTAGAGCGCGTCGTACAGGGGGCGCAGGTAGGGGTCCACCTTCTGGGTCAGGTCGCCCGGCAGGAAGCCCAGCTTCTCCCCGGCCTCCACGGCCGGGCGTACCAGCACCAGCCGCTGCACCCGCGATTCGTTCAGCGCGTCCACCGCCATGGCCACGGCCAGGAAGGTCTTGCCGGTGCCGGCCGGGCCGATACCGAAATTGATGTCGTGGGTGGCGATTGAATGCAGGTAGCGGGCCTGGTTGGCACCGCGTCCGCGGACGGTGCCGCGCCGTACCTTCACCGCCACCTCCTGCGGCTGGTAACCGGCCTCGTCCACCTGGTCGACGTTGGCATCGTTCAGGCGCAGGTGGATGGCATGGCTGTCGAAGGTGGTCTCGGCGGCCTCCGCGTACAGCGCCTGCAGCAGGTGCTCGGCGCGCGTGGCCGCGGCCGACGGGCCGGTCACGCGGAACACGTTGCCGCGGTTGGCGATCTCCACGCCGAGGCGCAGCTCGAGCTGGCGCAGGTGCTGGTCGAACGGGCCGGCGAGGTTGGCCAGGCGCTCGGTGTCGTCGGGCTCGAGGGTGAAGTCGCGGTAGGCGGGCTGGGTCATGGGCGGGTGCCGGCGTGCGGTGCGGGATCGGGCCGGAAAGCTCCGGCGCGGGTCATTCGGCGGTACCGGCGCCGTGGGTCACGACGCGGCCGCGCAGCGAGTTTGTCAACGCGGCGGTGATCTGCACGTCCACGAACTGGCCGACCAGGCGCGGATGTCCGGGGAAGTTCACCGAGCGCATGTTCTCGGTCTTGCCGGTCAGCTCCTCGGGGTTCTTCTTCGAGGGGCCCTCCACCAGCACGGTCTGGATGCTGCCGACCATGGCCTGGGAGATGCGTGCGGCATTGGCGTTGATCGCGGCCTGCAGGCGCGACAGGCGCGCGTGCCTGGCCTCGTCGCCGACATCGTCCGGCAGGTCGGCCGCGGGGGTCCCGGGCCGGCGCGAGTAGATGAAGGAGAAGCTCTGGTCGAAGCCGACGTCCTCGATCAGCTTCATGGTCTTCTCGAAGTCCGCCTCGGTCTCGCCGGGAAAGCCCACGATGAAGTCCGAGCTGATCGAGATGTCCGGCCGCACCGCGCGCAGCTTGCGGATCTTCTGCTTGAACTCCAGGGCGGTGTAGCCGCGCTTCATCGCCGCGAGGATGCGGTCGCTGCCGGCCTGCACCGGCAGATGCAGGTAGTTGGCAAGCTGCGGCACGTCGCGGTAGGCCTCCACCAGCGAGTCCGAGAATTCCAGCGGGTGCGAGGTGGTGAAGCGGATCCGGCCGATGCCTTCGATCTGGGCGATGGTGCGGATCAGCAGGCCGAGGTCGGCATGCTCCTCCCCGGCGTCGCCGCCATCGCCCATCGGCCCGCGGTAGGCGTTGACGTTCTGGCCGAGCAGGTTGATCTCGCGCACGCCCTGCGTGGCCAGCTGCGCGACCTCGACCAGTACGTCCTCGAACGGGCGGCTGACCTCGGTGCCGCGGGTATAGGGCACCACGCAGAACGAGCAGTACTTGGAGCAGCCTTCCATGATCGACACGAACGCGCTGGGTCCCTCGGCGCGCGGCTCGGGCATGCGGTCGAACTTCTCGATCTCAGGGAAGGAGATGTCCACCTGCGGACGCTTGAGCTCGCGCCGGGCGCGGATCAGCTCCGGCAGGCGGTGCAGCGTCTGCGGGCCGAACACCAGGTCCACGTAGGGCGCGCGCCGGACGATGGCCTCGCCTTCCTGCGAGGCGACGCAGCCGCCCACCCCGATGATCACGTCACGGCCGCCTTCCTTCAGTGCCTTCCAGCGGCCCAGCTGGCTGAACACCTTCTCCTGCGCCTTCTCGCGGATGGAGCAGGTGTTGACCAGCACCACGTCGGCCTCTTCCGGGTTGTCGGTCAGCTCCAGGCCTTCGTGCTCGGCCAGCACGTCGGCCATGCGCGCCGAGTCGTACTCGTTCATCTGGCAGCCGTGGGTCTTGATGAAGAGCTTGCCGCGGGCACCGCCGGGGATGGCGCGCCCGGGCAGGCCCGGCAGCGGGACCAGGGAAGGCGGGGAGAGGGGGGCAGGCGCGATGGCGGCGTCCGGCGCGGTGTCCGGCGTGGCGTTCATCCCGGTCATGGCGGTTAGTCCAGGCGGGCAAAGGGGGCGCAATTGTAGCCGTGGCGGGGGCTCCGCGCGCCCCGCCGGCGCCCGCTTGCAATCCGGCCGCCAGCCGGGATACTTGGCGCCCATGGGGACCTTGGGGAAGGCGGCCATCACGCTGCTGCTCGCGCTGGTCGCGGTTCCGGCCAGTGCAGGCACCATCTACCGGTGTGTCGGCAGCGATGGCGTATCCAACTATGTGAGCAAGCGCGTGCCCGGAGCCCAGTGCGTCGTGGCCAGCCGGTTCACGCCCGACCGCCGCGCGTATCGCCCGGCGGCGGTGGCGCATGCGCCTGCCGCGGCCGCAGCCCCGGAGCCGCAGCCCAGGGCGCAGGGCCTCGTCACCGGCCCGGCATCCGCCACGGCGGCCGTTCCGGTGCTGACGGCCGCCGCCGCGGCCACCCCGGCGCCAGCGGCGGGCACCCGTCGACGGGTCAGCGGCCAGGTCTATTCCTATACCCGCGATGGCGTGCGCCACTTCACCAGCCAGCCGCCGGCGCGCGGCTCCGGGGCCCTGGGCCTGCGCACGGTGGCCTACAGCGTCATCGAGACCTGCTATGCCTGCGGCGTGCGGCCGGGCGTGAGCTTCGCCACGGTGCGCCTCAACACCGAGGCCTACCGAGAGGAGATCGCCGCAGCCGCGCGCGAGTACGGGGTCGAGGAAGCGGTGGTGCGGGCGGTGATCCATGCCGAGTCCGCGTTCAACCCGACCGCGCTGTCCCATGCCGGCGCGCAGGGCCTGATGCAGCTGATGCCCGCCACCGCGAGGCGCTTCGGGGTGACCGACAGCTACGACGCGCAGCAGAACATCCGCGGCGGCGTGCAGTACCTGGCGTGGCTGCTGAAGCGCTTCAATGGCGACCTGACCTTGGCGGCGGCCGGCTACAACGCCGGCGAGGGCGCGGTCGACCGCCACCGCGGGGTACCTCCCTACAGCGAGACCCAGCGCTACGTGCAGCGCGTCGGTGTCCTGGCCGAGCGTTACCGTGGCGTCCTGGCCTCGCGCTGAGGCCCGGCCTGCGCATTCCGGCCGCCGCCGGCCACGGCCTGGCGCCTGTAACACGGGCGCCATTGTCGCGTCGTTAAGGCTTCCGTTACACTTCGGCGTCTTTTGCAGCCGGGAACGGCTGCAGGCAGCCAACGCTACCAGCTCAAAGATTTTCGGAGTGCCGGATGGCCAACGATGAGGTCCAAGCGCCCGTGAACACGGGCCGACGCCGGTTCCTGACCGCTACCACTGCCGTGGTGGGGGCCGTAGGGGCCGGTTTCGCCGCAGTACCGTTCATCAAGTCGTGGAATCCCAGCGCCCGGGCGAAGCTCGCCGGTGCCCCGGTGACCGCCGACATCAGTGCACTCCAGGAAGGCCAGCGCCTGATCCTGGAGTGGCGTGGCCAGCCGATCTGGATCGTCAAGCGCTCCCAGGCCGTGCTCGAGGCGTTGCCCGGCCTGGACGATCGCCTGCGCGATCCCAAGTCCGACAACCCCGACCAGCAGCCGGCCTACGTGCGCGAGGCCAACCCGGAGCTGCGCTCGATCAAGCCGGAGGTTTCGGTGCTGGTCGGCCTGTGCACCCACCTGGGCTGCTCGCCGGAAATGGCCGCGGAGATCAAGCCCGAGCCGTACGACGCGGACTGGAAGGGCGGCTACTTCTGCCCCTGCCACAAGTCGCGGTTCGACATGGCCGGGCGCGTGTTCCAGGGTGTGCCGGCCCCGACCAACCTGGTCGTTCCGCCGCACTACTACGCCGACGACAACACCATCGTCGTCGGCGTCGATCCGCAGGGGGCATAAGCGATGGCCAACATCTTCACCCGCGCCACCACTGGCGTGACGGACTGGGTCAACGCGCGCGCGCCGGCCCTGGCGCCGATGTACCGGAAGCACATGTCCGAGTACTACGCGCCGAAGAACTTCAACATCTGGTACATCTTCGGCGTGCTGTCGATGGTGGTGCTGGTCAACCAGATCCTGACCGGCATCTTCCTGACGATGCATTTCAAGCCGAGCGCGGCGGAAGCCTTCGCCTCGGTCGAATACATCATGCGCGACGTCGAGTGGGGCTGGCTGATCCGCTACATGCACAGCACCGGCGCATCGATGTTCTTCATCGTCGTCTACCTGCACATGTTCCGCGGCCTGATGTACGGCTCCTACCAGAAGCCGCGCGAGCTGGTGTGGATCCTGGGCATGCTGATCTACCTGGTGCTGATGGCCGAGGCCTTCCTGGGCTACGTGCTGCCGTGGGGCCAGATGTCGTTCTGGGGCGCGAAGGTGATCATCTCGCTGTTCGGCGCGATCCCGGTGATCGGCAACGGCCTGACCGAGTGGATCATGGGCGACTACCTGCCCTCCGACGCCACCCTCAACCGCTTCTTCGCCCTGCACGTGATCGCGCTGCCGCTGGTGCTGCTGCTGCTGGTCGTGCTGCACCTGGGCGCGCTGCACGAGGTCGGGTCCAACAACCCGGACGGCGTGGAGATCAAGAAGGGCCCGAAGGGCAACCGCTGGTCGCCTACCGCGCCGGCCGACGGCGTGCCGTTCCACCCGTACTACACGGTGAAGGACACCTTCTACGTCTGCGCGATGCTGGTGATCGGCGCCTTCATCATCTTCTTCGCGCCGGCCTTCGGCGGCTGGTTCCTGGAGCATGACAACTTCACCGAGGCCAACAAGCTGGTGACGCCGGAGCACATCAAGCCGGTGTGGTACTACACCCCGTTCTACGCGATGTTGCGCGTGGTCCCGGACAAGCTCGGCGGCGTGATGGTGATGTTCGGCGCGATCGTGATCCTGTTCGCCGTGCCGTGGCTGGACCGCGCCCGGGTACGTTCGTACCGCTACCGCGGCACGCTGTCATGGGTGCTGTTGCTGGGCCTGGCCGTCAGCTTCGTGTGGCTGGGCAAGATCGGCGCCGGCCCGGGCACCGACCCGGTGGAGACCATCGTCGGCCGCGTGCTGACGGTCTACTACTTCCTTTTCTTCCTGACCATGCCGCTGTGGACCAAGCTGGACAAGACCAAGCCGGTGCCGGAACGGGTGACGACGCATGACTAAGAAGTGGATTGCCCTGCTGACCGCAGCGGCCACCGGCCTCCTGTTCTCCGCCGCGGCGCTGGCTGCCGCCGGCGGCCCGGTGGAGCAGGCCGGCAACGACCTGTCCGACCGCGCTTCGCTTCAGCGCGGCGCGGCGCTGTACATGAACTATTGCGCCGGCTGCCACTCGCTGAAGTACCTGCGCTACTCGCGCATGGCCGAGGACCTGGGCCTGACCGAGGAAGAGGTGATGGCCAACCTCAACTTCACCGGCGCCAAGTACGGCGAGCAGATCCAGGTCTCGATGTCGCACGCCGACGGCGAGAAGTGGTTCGGCAAGATGCCGCCGGACCTGAGCCTGATCGCCCGCGTGCGGGAGAGCGACTGGGTCTACACCTACCTCAAGTCGTTCTACCTCGACGAGAGCCGGCCGCTGGGCTGGAACAACAAGCTGTTCCCGAACGTGTCCATGCCCAACCCGCTGTGGGAGCTGCAGGGCCTGCAGCATGCCGAGTACGGCGAGCCGGACGCGGCCACCGGCGAGCGCCACCCGGAGCGCCTGGTAGTCACCTCGGCCGGCCGCCTGTCGGCGCAGGAGTTCGACCAGGTCGCGCGCGACATCACCAATTTCCTGCAGTACGCCGGCGAGCCCGCCGCGCTCAAGCGGCAGGCACTGGGGATCTGGGTGATCCTGTTCCTCGTGGCGCTGACGTTCCTTGCCTGGCTGCTGAAGCAGGAATACTGGAGCGACGTCCACTGAGTTTTTCCGGGCGTGTGCCACAGCCAGGGCCGGGGATTCCCGGCCTTGCGCTTTTCAGCGGCGCGACGGCACACTCGGGGAATATCACGACCGACGGCGAGGGGCCGGCGGCGTTGGTGCGGCCGGCGGATTCCGGCCGTCGGAGGCCTAGATGGCAGCGAGCGTGCGCATGCGCAATACCCTGACTTTGTTTTCCTCCGTCGACGACGTCCTGTGTCATCGGGTACGCCTGGTCCTGGCGGCCAAGGGCGTCACGTACGACCTGGTGGCGGTTGACGCGCAGAACCCGCCCGAGGACCTGATCCACCTCAACCCGTACCATTCGGTGCCGACCCTGGTGGAGCGCGAGCTGGTGCTGTACGCCGCCTCGGTGGTCAGCGAGTACCTGGACGAGCGCTATCCGCACCCGCCGCTGATGCCGGTCGATCCGCTGTCGCGCGCGCGCCTGCGCCTGGCGATGCTGCGCATCGAGCACGACTGGGTGCCGCAGGTGCAGGCGATCCAGCTGGGCAACCGGCAGCAGGCCGAGGCCGGCCGCAAGCGCCTCAAGGAGCTGCTGACCGAATCGCTGCCGCTGTTCAAGGCCAGCAAGTTCTTCCTCAATCCGGAGATGAGCCTGGCCGACTGCGCCATGGCGCCGATCATCTGGCGCCTGCCGGCACTGGACGTGCCGCTGCCCAAGGACGGCAAGGCGATCGAGGATTACGGCAACCGCATCTTCCGCAACCCCGGCTTCGTCCGCAGCCTTACCGAACAGGAACGTAAGCTGCGGGACCTGCCGGCCTGACCGGCGCCGGGGCGGAGCCTTCCGCCGCGGTGCGCAGACTGGACGCATGACCGACGACGTACCCCGCATGACCTCCTATCGCCCGTACCTGCTGCGGGCGCTGACCGAGTGGATCAATGACAACGGCATGACCCCGCACATCCTGGTGGATGCGGACGTGCCGGGGGTGCAGGTGCCGCCCGGTACGGTGCGCGACGGCAAGGTGGTGCTCAACATCGCCGACCGCGCGGTGGCCGGCCTGCACATGGACAACGACTGGATCGGCTTCACCGCCCGCTTCGGCGGCGTGAGCCAGCCGGTCAACGTGCCGGTCGGCGCAGTGCTGGCGGTCTATGCCCGGGAGACCGGGCAGGGCATGGTGCTGCCGGAGGAAGGCGGGATCGCGCCGGATGCCGAGGGCGAGGACGGACACGACGGATCGCCCGACGACACGCCGCCGTCGCCGCCGGAACCCCCGCAGCCCGGCAAGCGCCCGCACCTGCGCGTGGTGAAGTAGCCTTGCGAATCCGCGGCGATCGGCCGCGGGTGGTTCAGTCGCGCGGATGCAGGTCGCGGCCCCGCGATGGCAGCGGGATGATGCTGGCGCCCGCCGAGGGCCCGGTGAACGACACCAGCCGCCCTCCGCGCAGCACCAGCCGGCCGCTGTGGCGGTCGCTGCCATCGTGCGAATAGTCGAAGCGGAACGTGCGCTCCATCCCGAGCCAGCCGTCGGCGCGCCGGTAGAATCGCAGGCCCGCGGCATGCACGCTCTGGTCGAGCCATTGCACGCCGGCCGCGGCGCAGGCGTCGCGGCCCAGGGCTTCGGCACGTTCGGCGGCGGCGCGCGCGGCGTTCCAGAACGCCACCGCCGCGGCGGCGGCAATCATCAGCAGGATCACGCTTGGCATGGCGTGACTCTAGCCGAGCGCGCTGCGGTGCGCAGCCTCAGTCCACCTCGGCAGGCGTTCCAGCGTCCGGTGCCGGGCCAGGGATGCCGGGCGCGGGCGAGGTGCCGAGCACGTCCAGTTCCGCCTGGGGCTTGAGCTTGAGCAGCACCGCCCAGTCGCGGCGGTTGAAGTCACAGGCGCCCGGCAGGCCTGGTCCACAGCCGGCGTCGGCAACGCCGCTGGCGGTGGCGCGGGCCAGGCGGCCATCGCGTTCCAGTGGCAGCTGGCGCATCACCACCGCGTTGAGGGTATTGCCGCCGACAAGGTGGAGGGTGCGGTCACCGCCGGGGTTGGCGGCAATCACCACCTCGCAATGTGACTGCCGTGGCAGGCTGCCCTGTCCGGCCAGGGCATTGCGCAGGCCGTCGGCGCCCCGCCCTTCGTCGGCGGCACGCAGGAAGCACACCAGGTCGCCCGGCGCGGGCTTGCCGGTGAACGGGTCGGTATAGGCGTAGGGGCTGCGCGCGGGTTGGCGCCAGGCATGGGCGATATAGTCCATGTGCCGCGGCGAGGCGACGAATCCGGGCACGCCGGCGCGGCGCATCACCCAGGAGATGAAGGCCGCCGACCAGGGATTGTCGAGCAGGAAGGCGCGGCAATCGCTGTCGCGGAAGCGGTCCCCGGGCGGACCCGAGCAGCTGTCGGCGCCGGGGATGGCGCCCATCGCCGACAGGGTGCCGCTTTCGCGCCAGTAGCGCGCGACCTGCTGCCAGGCCGGGGTCGCCCCGTCGTCCAGCCGCGTACGCTCGGCTTCGGTGACCGCCAATGAGCCCAGGCGGCCGTCGCGGTCGATGAAGGGCCGCCACCAGAGCCGGTGCTCGTGGCAGGCGGTGCGGACGATGCCGGCGGCGGTCGCCTCGACGCCGTAGCGCGGCGGGATGTCGCAGGCGTCCACCGCTGCGGCAGACCGCGCGGAAAACAGGCCCGCGAGGGCCAACAGCAGGATCCAGGTGGGACGCAGGCGCATGCAGGCTCTGTTTTGCATGCAGCGAGGTTAGCCAGCGGAGGTGGGCGCGGCGTGAGTGTCGCGCCCACCATGGTGCCGTCTCACCGCGGGACGGGTCCCAGCTTCAGCGACAGGTCGATGGCGCGCACATGCTTGGTCAGCGCGCCGATGGAGATGAAGTCCACCCCGTCGGCGGCGATCGCGCGCAGGTCTTCCAGGCCGACGCTGCCGGAGACTTCCAGCGGGATGCGGCCGTCGAACGGCGCGCCGCGTGCCACGCGCACCGCCTCGCCTCGCGTCGCCGCGTCGAAGTCATCGATGAGGATGCGGTCGCAGCCGGCCGCGAGCGCCTGGCGCAGTTCGTCCAGGGTCTCGACCTCGACCACCAGCGGCAGGTCCGGGCGAGCGGCGCGCGCCGAGGCGATCGCCGCGGCGACCGAGCCGGCGACGCGCACGTGGTTCTCCTTGAGCATCACCGTGTCGTACAGGCCCATGCGGTGGTTGCTGCCGCCGCCGGCGCGGACCGCGTACTTCTGCGCCAGGCGCAGGCCGGGCAGGGTCTTGCGGGTATCGAGGATGGTGGCACCGGTGCCCTGCACGGCCGCCACGCAGGCGGCGGTGGCGGTGGCTGTCGCGCTGAGGGTCTGCATGAAGTTGAGCGAGCTGCGCTCGGCACTGACCAGGGCGCGGACGCGCCCGTGCAGCAGGGCCAGCACGGTGCCGGCGGCGACCCGCTGGCCCTCGTCCACCTGCCACCGGATCCGCACGTCCGGATCCAGCGCCCGGTGGCAGGCGTCGAACCACGGCCTGCCGGCGACCACCGCATCCTCCTTGCACAGCAGGTAGGCGTCGGCGGGCTCGTCGGGCAGCAGGGCGGCGGTAGCGTCGCCGGGCCCGATATCCTCGGCCAGCGCCCCGCGCACGTCTTCCAGGACTGCCACCCGGGGCGGGGCGACGAGGCCGGCCGGCAGACTCATGCCGGCGGGAAGTCCGCGACCTGCACCGTGGGCAGCGCTTCCTCGACCAGCAGTACCGGAATGCCGTCCTCGACCCGGTACACCTGGCGGCGGTCGCGGGTCACCAGGGCCTCGCGCAGCTGGTCGCGCTGCGGGGTGCCGTCGGCGCGGCTGACCTGGCCGGCGGCGATGGCGCGGTTGAGCGCGTCCAGCCCGCGCGACTCCAGCAGGGCCAAGGGCTGGCGGGTGTCGGGCGAGCACAGCAGGTCGAGCAGCTTGCGGTCCATGGCATTCGGTCGGGGAGCGGAGATGGCTAGAATACGGCCTTGCCACCGAGGACGGCCATGCCAGCCCAGCCCACTCCGCCTGTGTCCACCGCCGCCGCACCGCTGGTCGGCGTCGTGATGGGGTCCCGTTCCGACTGGGAAACGATGCAGCACGCCGTGCAGAAGCTCGAGGCCCTGGGCGTTCCGCACGAGGTGCGGGTCGTCTCCGCGCACCGCACCCCGGACGTGCTGTTCGAGTATGCCGCCACTGCGCAGGCGCGGGGGCTGCGGGCCATCATCGCCGGCGCCGGCGGCGCTGCCCACCTGCCGGGCATGCTGGCGTCCAAGACGCCCGTCCCGGTGCTGGGCGTGCCGGTGCAGAGCCGCGCGCTCAACGGCATGGATTCGCTGCTGTCGATCGTGCAGATGCCCGCCGGCGTGCCGGTGGCGACCTTCGCCATCGGCAATGCCGGTGCGGCCAACGCCGGGCTGTTCGCCGCGGCGATGCTGGCCCCCGCGCATGCGGACATCGCACGCGCGCTGGATGCGTTCCGCCAGCGCCAGACCGAGGACGTGATCGCCCATGACGACCCGCGCCAGTGAGCCGTCGCCCATGAGCCGCCGCAGCCGCGTGGGGATCCTCGGGGGCGGGCAGCTAGCGCGGATGATGGCCCTGGCCGGGCTGCCGCTGGGGCTGCAGTTCAAGGTGCTGGACCCGGCGGCCGATGCCTGCGCGGGCGAGTGCGCGCCGCTGGTGAACGCCGCGTTCGACGATGCCGCCGCGCTGGAGGCGCTGGCGGGCGAAGTCGACGTGGTGACCTTCGATTTCGAGAACGTGCCTGCCGACAGCGCCCGCGCCCTGGCCGGCAAGGTGCCGGTGCACCCGTCGCCCGAGGCACTGGCCGTCGCCCAGGACCGGCTGGCCGAGAAGACCCTGTTCCGCGAGCTGGACATCCCGGTGCCCGCGTTTGCCGCCGTGGAGAGCCGCGAGGCGCTGCAGCGCGCGCTGGACGAGGTGGGGGTGCCGTGCATCCTCAAGACCCGTCGCCTGGGTTACGACGGCAAGGGCCAGTTCCGCATCCGCAGCCGCGCCGACGCCGACGCCGCCTGGGACGCACTGGGTGCACAGGCGCCGCGCGTGGGCCTGATCCTCGAGGCCTTCGTGCCGTTCGACGGCGAAGTCAGCGTGGTGGCCGTGCGCGGCCGCGACGGCGAGTTCCGCGCCTGGCCGCTGACCGCCAACTGGCACGTGGATGGCGTGCTGTCGGCCAGCCTCGCGCCTGCGCCGGTGTCCGACGCGTTGCATGCCACCGCGCTGGACTACGCGCGACGCCTGGCCGGCAGGCTGGAGTACGTCGGCGTGTTCGCGCTGGAGCTGTTCCGCCGCGGCGATGCGCTGCTGGCCAACGAGATGGCGCCGCGGGTCCACAACTCCGGCCACTGGACCATCGAGGGAGCCGAGACCTCGCAGTTCGAGAACCACCTGCGCGCGGTGCTCGGCCTGCCGCTGGGCAGCACGGCCATGCGCGGCCACGCCTGCATGCTCAACTGGATCGGACAGACGCCTCCGGCCGGCGCGGTGCTGGATCAGCCCGGCGGGCACTGGCATGACTACGGCAAGGAGCCGCGCGCCGGACGCAAGGTCGGGCATGCGACCTTCCGCGCCGATGCGCCCGGCTCGCTGGCCGATGCGCTGGATCACGCCGCCGGCGCGCTGGAACGCCAGGACCAGGTGCGCCCGGTGTTGGCTGTACTGCGCGGAGGTTGAGTCGGGTGGCGCCTGTTCAGCGCAGGCGCCTGGCTACCGCGTCCCAGTCCACCACCTTCCAGAAGGTGGCCAGCCACGCCGCGCGATCGTCCCGGTGGTCGGCCCACCACGCGTGTTCCCACAGGTCGCAGGCCAGCAGCGGGGTGTCGGTGCCGGTGGCCGGCGAACTGCTGCCGCGCGTGCTGACGATGCCCGGCCGGCCGTCGGGGTGCTGCACCAGCCAGACCCAGCCCGGTCCGCCAAGCAGGCCGGCCATGCGTTCGAACTCGTGGCGGAAACCGGCCAAATCACCGTACCGGTTCGCCAGCAGGCTGGCGACCCCGCCCCGCGGCTCACCGCCGCCGCGAGGCGACAGGCAGGTCCAGAAGAAGGCGTGGTTCCACGCCTCGGCCGCGGCTTCGGCCAGGCGCCCCTGGACCTTGCCGACGAGCTGGTCCAGTGGGAGGTCCTCCAGCCCGGAACCCGGCAGCGCCTGGTTGAGCGTGTCCAGGTGGGACTGATGCACGCCGCGGTGGGCGTCCAGCGCGGTGGCGGAGACGTGCGGCTCCAGCGCGGTGCGCGCGAAGGGGAGGTCGGGCAACTCGAGGGGCATGCGGAATTCCGGCGGGCGCGGCGTCGGCTCGGCCGCGCAGGGATTACAATTGCAACTTCAGTGTAGCCGACGGCCGTTCAGGCCCCGTCGTCAGGAGAGGCGCAATGGCGGTGATGGATCGCATCCAGGCCGAGGTGGAGAGCAGGCCGATCGTCCTGTTCATGAAGGGCACCCCGGCATTCCCGATGTGCGGCTTTTCCGCGCGCGCGGTGCAGGCGCTGCAGGCCGCCGGCGCCGAGGACCTGCACACGGTCAACGTGCTCGAGGAGCCCGAGGTGCGGGCCAACCTGCCGCGCTATTCGAACTGGCCGACCTTTCCGCAGCTGTTCCTGCACGGGGAGCTGATCGGCGGCTGCGAGATCACCCTGGAGCTGCTCGAGTCCGGCGAGCTGCAGCGCATGGTCAGCGAAGCCCGCTCGCAATGAGTCTGGTCGGTCTGCCCGTGGCCGCGCCCAAGGCGCTGGCCGGTCGCGTTATCCTGGTCACCGGCGCCCATGGCGGACTGGGCAGCGCGGCCGCGCGCGCCTGCGCCGCCGCCGGCGCCACGGTGGTCCTGCTCGGGCGGCGGCTGCCGCGGCTCAACCGGGTATATGACGCACTGGCGGGCGTAGGGCCCGAGCCGCTGCTGTATCCGCTGGATCTGGAAGGTGCCGGTCCGGACGACTATGCCGAGCTGGCCGCGCGCGTCCAGGACGCGACCGGTCGCCTGGACGGGGTGTTGCACTGCGCGGCCGAGTTCCGGGGGTTGACGCCACTGGAGCATCAGGATCCTGCGGTGTTCGCGCGGGCCATCCATGTCAACCTGACCGCCCCGTGGTGGCTGGTGCAGGCGTGCCTGCCGCTGCTGCGCAGCGCCCCCGACCCGGCCGTCGTGCTGGCGGTGGACGATCTGGCGCGCGTCGGCCAGGCCTATTGGGGCGGTTACGGCGTGGCCCAGCACGGGCTGCACGCGCTGGTGGCGATGCTGGCCGCGGAACTGGCCAACGATCCGGTGCGCGTATGCGCGTTGCAACCCGGGCCGATGCGCACCCCGTTGCGCGCCCGTGCCTATGCCGATGATGGCGCCGCCGACCTCCGGGACCCGGAGGCCTACGCCGACCATTGCGTGCAGCTGCTTTCCGGCCAGGGGGCCGCCCACCGCGGGCGGATCGTCAAGCCGCTGGAGGAGCAGCCAGCATGACCATCATGTCCGCGGCCCTGTTGCTGTTCCTCATCCTGGACCCGCTGGGCAACATCCCGGTGTTCCTCAGCGTGCTCAAGCCGCTGACGCCGCGCCGCCAGCGGATCGTGCTGGTGCGCGAGCTGCTGATCGCGCTGGGCGTGCTGATGCTGTTCCTGTGGTTCGGAAAGTATGCGCTGGAACTGATGCACCTGCGCCAGGAGTCGGTATCCATCGCCGGGGGCATCGTGCTGTTCCTGATCGGCATCCGCATGATCTTCCCGCGTCCGGAAGGGCTCATGGGGGAGATCCCCGACGGCGAGCCTTTCATCGTGCCGCTGGCGATCCCGCTGGTCGCCGGGCCGTCGGGAATGGCGGCGGTGATGCTGATGGGCAGTCGCGAGCCGGACCGCCTCGGCGAGTGGAGCCTGGCGTTGTTCCTGGCCTGGGCGGCCACGGCCGCCATCCTGCTGGCGTCGCCTTTCCTGTACCGGCTGCTGGGCCGGCGCGCCCTGACCGCGGTCGAGCGGCTGATGGGCATGCTGCTGGTCGCCATTTCGGTCCAGATGCTGCTCGACGGCCTGTCCGTCTACCTCGGCCACGTCCCGGCCGCCTGAGCGCCCGCTGGCGACAGTTGCGTCGCAAACTATGCTGCGACGCAATAAGATTTTGTCATCAGGCCGTCACACCCCCTTACTAGCATGTTAATCTGTCGTTAACCCCTGCGCCCCCGTACGCAGGGAAGCCATTGATACGTCTAGCCCATCGTTCGGGCTGAAACTTCTTTGCCACCCCTCGCGAGGCCTTTTGCCATGACCGATCACCGTCGACTCCGCATGTCCAAGCTGACCCTTGGACTGGTCGCCGCCCTTGCCGCCGCTCCTGCGTTCGCCCAGAGCACCTCCGCCGGTGTCGGCGGCGTGGTGACCGGCAACGGGGGCCAGCCGGTCTCCGGCGCCGAAGTGACCATCACTCATGTCGAGTCCGGTACGGTCAGCCGCGCCACCACCGATGGCAGCGGCCGCTACAACGCCCGCGGCCTGCGCGTCGGCGGCCCGTACACCGTCACCGTGACCAAGCCGGGCGAGGGCACCAAGACCGAAGAGGGCGTCTACCTCAACCTCAACCAGGTCAACACGGTCAACGCCACCCTGGCCGGCGACGTCACCACCCTGCAGGGCGTGCAGGTGGTCGGGGCGACCCTGGGCGGTTCGGAGATCTTCAGTGCCAACAAGATGGGCACCGGCACCAACGTCAACCGCGAGCTGATGGACGCGCTGCCGTCGGCCAACCGCAACATGCAGGACTACATCCGCCTGGATCCGCGCATCTCGCAGGTCAGCAAGGCCGATGGCGCGATCTCGGCCGGTGGCCAGAACACCCGCTTCAACGCGATCCGCATCGACGGCATCGGCGCCGGCGACCCCTTCGGCCTGGAGTCCAACAACTTCCCGACCGAGCGCCAGCCGGTGTCGATGGATGCCATCCAGGAAATCAACATCGACCTGGCCAACTACGACACCACCATCTTCGGTGGCACCGGCGCGGTGGTGAACGCGGTGACCAAGTCGGGCACCAACACCCTGTCGGGCACCGTGTACGCGACCTACCGCGACAAGGACATGGTGCGCAGCCGGCTCGAGGGCGAGACCTCCGACTTCCTTGGGTTCAAGGACGAGGTGACCTACGGCGCCACCGTCGGCGGCCCGATCGTCAAGGACAAGCTGTTCTTCTTCGCAAACTACGAGAACTACACCCGTACCGCGCCGGGCATCAGCCTGAGCGATACCGCCATCGGCCGCGGCAACGTCACCCAGCAGGACATCATGGACATCATGTCCGCGGCCAACGCGCTGGGCTTCGATGCCGGTTCGCTGGCGGCGCCGGGCGACAGCAAGACCGAGATCGAGGAGTACGCGGTCAAGCTGGACTGGAACATCAACGAGAACCACCGTGCCGCCCTGCGCTACAACAAGATGGAGCAGAGCGTCATGCGCTTCCCGGGCATGGGCAGCTCCACCGTCTCCCTGAGCAGCTACTGGTACGCGCAGCCGAAGACCTACGAGACCTGGATGGGCGAGGTCTTCAGCGACTGGAGCGAGAGCTTCTCGACCGAGTTCAAGGCCTCGTACAAGGACTACTCCGCGGTCCGCGCGCCGAACTCCAACCTGCCGTCGATCCAGATCCAGGGCTTCCCGGGCAACTCGTCGGTCTACCTCGGTACCGAGGTCAACACCCACGTGAACATCGTCGAGAGCAAGGAGCTGAGCCTGTTCGCGGCGGGTAACTGGTACGTGGGCGACCACGTGGTCAAGTTCGGCGTGGACCATCAGGACAACGACCTGATGAACTTCTACGGCCGCAACCTCAACGGCAGCTACGCGTTCCGCACCCTGCAGGACTTCATCGATCGCCGCCCCAGCTCGTACTCGGTGCGCGCGCCGCGTGCCGGCGGCAGCGTCAATGACGTGCCGGCCGAGTTCACCCTGAAGAACACCGGCGTGTTCGTGCAGGACACCTGGGCGGTCAACTACAACCTGAGCCTGATGTACGGCGTGCGTGTGGACATGCCCGACTACAGCAGCCAGGACCTGTACAACCCGCTGATCCAGTCGACCTACGGCTACGACAACACCTACGTGCCGGACTCCAAGCTGGTGCAGCCGCGCGTCGGCTTCAACTACACCTTCGACAGCGAGCGCCCGATGCAGCTGCGCGGCGGCGTCGGCCTGTTCGGCGGCGCGGCCCCCAACGTGTGGCTCTCCGGCGCCTACTCCAACACCGGCCTGAACTACGTCGAGTACACCTGCAACGGCGCGGCGGCCCCCGTGTTCTCGCCGAACCCGGCGCCGAACGTCCCGGCCAACTGCTCGGCCGGCAATGCGCGCGCCAACGTCGACATCATCGAGCCGGGCTTCAAGCTGCCGTCGGTGTGGAAGTCCAACCTGGCGTTCGACCACGAGCTGCCGTGGTACGGCATCGTCGCCTCGGCCGAAGCCCTCTTCACCAAGGTCAACGACGGCGTGTTCGTGCAGCGCCTGGACCTGTACAGCGATGCCGCCGGCAGCGGCGCCACCGCTTACGGCCAGGACGGCCGCCCGCTGTTCTGGAACGAGGCGGGCCTGAACCCGGCCAACGCCGGCCGCTTCGGCATCGACCCGGGCACCAACGGCGCGACGGCCAAGTACAACCGGCCCGACGGCATCGGCGATGTGCTGCTGGTCCGCAACACCGACCAGGGCTCCAGCACCCAGCTGACCTTCGGCCTGGACAAGCCGCTGGCTGAGAACTGGGGCTGGTCGCTGTACTACACCTACACCCGGGCCAAGGAAGTCAGCCCGATGTCCAGCTCCCAGAACACCTCCAACTGGGGCAACACCCCGATCGGCGTGGTGAACGAGGACGTGGCCTACAACTCGCGCTACGCGATGAAGGACCGCGTGAGCGGCCAGCTGCACTGGCAGAAGGCGTTCTTCGGCGACTACAAGACCCGCGTGTCGGCGTTCTACGAGGGTCGTAGCGGCCGTCCGTTCAGCTACATCTTCTACAACGACGCCAACGGCGACGGCGATCCGTCCCGCACCAACCAGGCCGGCTACTTCAACGACCTGTTCTACGTGCCGGCGGGCCCTGGCGACGTGCTGTGGACCGGTGGCGCGGAGATGGAGCAGTCGTTCTTCAGCTGGCTGGAGCGCAACCCGGAGCTGTACGCGTACCGCGGCCGCATCGCCCCGGCCAACGAGTTCCGCACGAAGTGGACCAACAGCTTCGACGTGCGCATCAGCCAGGAGCTGCCGGGCTTCTTCGACGGGCACAAGACCGAGGTCTCGCTCGACATCATGAATGTCGGCAACCTGCTCAACAAGAAGTGGGGCCTGATCGAGGACTACGGCTTCAACGCCACGGCCCGCGTCGCCAACTACGCCGGTATCGATCCGGCGACCGGCAAGTACGTCTACCACTTCACCGGCGAGGGTACCGATCCGACCATCCAGGAGAACAACAACGACAAGGGCAACACCGCGGTGTCGCGCTGGTCGGTGATGCTCGGGATCAAGTACCGCTTCTGATCGCAGCGGCACGTGCCACCAGACGGCCGGGCAATGCCCGGCCGTCTGCGTTTTGCGGCGCCGGTGGCCGGCGCACGGGGCCGGGGCCCCGCGACGGCGGGTGTCCTTGCACGGCCGGTGGGGTAAAGTCGCCGACCGGCCTGCCAGACATCCAGACACCATGAACGACGAAGTCGCCAGCACCCTTCCGGTCCAGGACGCGCGCATCTACCCGCGGGGTGGGCTGGACGTGCTGTCGCGGGCCGAAGTGGCCCGGCTGCGGGACGCCTCCAGCGGCGGCATGCACGAGCTGCTGCGGCGCTGCGCGCTGGCGGTGCTGACCAGTGGCAGCGCCAGCGACGACCCGCGCGCCGCCCGCGACCTCTATCCGCATTTCGACATCCAGGTCACCCAGCAGGACCGTGGCGTGCGCATCGACCTGCAGAACGCGCCGGCGATGGCGTTTGTCGACGGGCAGATCATCCGCGGCGTGGCCGAGCTGCTGTTCGCGGTGGTCCGCGACCTGGCGTGGACGGCGATCGAACTGGGGCCGGAGTACGCGCAGGACCTCGAATCGTCGGCCGGGATCACCGACGCGGTGTTCGGGCTGCTGCGCAATGCGCGCGTGCTGCACCCGGCCGACCCGAACCTGGTGGTGTGCTGGGGCGGGCACTCGATCTCGCGCGAGGAGTACAACTACACCAAGCAGGTCGGCTACGAGCTGGGCCTGCGCGGGCTGGACATCTGCACCGGCTGCGGGCCGGGCGCGATGAAGGGGCCGATGAAGGGCGCCACCATTGCCCACGCCAAGCAGCGCAAGACCAGCAACCGCTACATCGGCATCACCGAGCCGGGGATCATCGCCGCCGAGTCGCCCAACCCGATCGTCAACGAACTGGTGATCATGCCGGACATCGAGAAGCGTCTCGAGGCGTTCGTGCGCATGGCCCACGGCATCATCGTGTTTCCGGGTGGCGTGGGCACCGCGGAGGAGATCCTGTACCTGCTGGGGATCCTGCTGCGCGAAGAAAACGCGCAGATGCCGTTCCCGCTGATCTTCACCGGCCCGACGCTTTCGGCGCCGTATTTCGAACAGATCGACCGGTTCATCCGCCTGACCCTGGGCGAGGCGGCCACCTCCCGCTACGAGATCATCATCGGCGACCCGGCCTCGGTCGCGCGGCGGATGTCCGCGGGGATCCGCCAGGTGCGCGAGGCGCGCATCCAGCAGAAGGATTCCTTCTATTTCAATTGGGGCCTGCGCATCCCCGGGGAGTTCCAGCAGCCATTCGTGCCCACCCACGAGGCGATGGCCTCGCTGGACCTGCATCCGGGCCGCCCGCCGTCCGCCCTGGCCGCCGACCTGCGCCGGGCCTTCTCCGGGATCGTGGCCGGCAACGTGAAGGAGGACGGGATGCGCCGGATCGAGCAGCATGGCCCGTTCGAGATCCACGGCGCGCCGGACATGATGCAGGCCCTGGACAGCCTGCTGCGTGCCTTCGTCGAGCAGCGGCGCATGAAGATCGCCGGCGAGTACCGCCCCTGCTACCGCGTGGTGGCCTGAACCGCCGGCTGGCCGGCCCGCTCTTCCGGCCAACCCTACCGTCCGTCCCTCGGCCCCTAGGCGGTGCCCGGGGAGCGGGCTAAGCTTCGCCGGTCCGTGGGCACGCTGGGGAGCGGCCGCATGAGTTCCAAACGCCTGCAGTCGGGTTTCACCCTGATCGAGCTGATGGTCACCATCAGCGTCCTGGCGATCCTGCTGGCGCTGGGGCTGCCGAGCTTCCAGTCGAGCCTTCGCAGCAACCGGGTGGCCACGGCCACCAACGAGATGATCGCCTCGATCTCGCTGGCCCGCAGCGAGGCCATCCGCAGCACCCGCGGCGGGGGCGTCTGTGCCAGTGCCGACGGCGCCGCCTGTGGCGGTACCTGGAGCGACGGCTGGCTGGTCTGGGCCGATGCCAACGCCAATGGCGGCCTCGATGCCGGCGAGACGGTGCTGCGCTACAGCCGTGGCGACGCCCGGCTCTCCGCCAGCGGCCCGGCTGCCGCGATCGCCTTCGATGCGCGCGGCCGCCGGCGCGGCGGCGCGGCGCAGGACCTGGAGCTGGCGCCGGCGGACTGCGGCGGCCAGCCGCTCAAGCGAACCCTCAGCATCAATGCGTCCGGCCAGGTCAAGGTCGACCGCGGGAGCTGCCAATGACCCGGCATCGACGTTTCTCCTCCACGGCGGCCCGCCAGCGGGGTTTCAGCCTCATCGAGGTGATGGTGGCCATCCTGATCCTGGGCGTGGGGCTGCTCGGGTTCGCGCTGCTGCAGACGATGAACGTGCGTTTCACCAAGAGCGCCCAGCAGCGGACCATCGCCACCACCCTGGCGTACGAGGTGATCGACCTGATGCGCATCCAGCGTGCGGCCGGCAACCTCGGCGCCTACAACGGGGTGACCTTCGACGAGTTCGAGGGCCTGGACACCGGGGACTGCCCGCGCGACGAGGATGCCAGCACCGACGCCAACATCGAACGCTGGATGTGCCAGGTGCACACGGCCCTGCCGGATGGGGCGGCGCAGATCGTGCTGGACGCCGCGGGCAACGTGCAGGTCGACATCCGCTGGGGTGATGCCAACTGGTCCGAGGACGAAGCCGCGGTGAACACCACTTTCAGCCTGACGAGCGCGATATGAGCCGCACACGCTTCTCCGCGACCCGACACGCGGCACACGGCATGTCGCTGATCGAGCTGCTGATCGCGCTGCTGATCGGCACCGTGCTGATCCTCGGGCTCGTACAGGTCTTCGGGGCATCGCGCGCCGCCTACCAGCTGTCCCAGGGCATCGCGCGCAACCAGGAAAGCGCGCGTTTCGCGCTGGACTTCCTGAGCCGCGACCTGCGCATGACCGGCCATTCCGGCTGCGTCAACGACCAGTCACTGCTGCGGCTGGACACCGATGGCACGTTCATCGGCGGCAACATGCGGCCGCTGTTCCTCACCGGCGCCCAGCGCGATGCAAACGACGTGGCGGCGCTGCCGTTCCCGCTGCGCTTCGACGTGGCCGTGCAGGGCTTCGAGGCCGCCTCCAGCGCCCCGGGAGACAGCCTCGACGTGGCGACCACGCCCGAGGCCGGCGACGCGGGTGACTGGGACCCGGCACTGCCGGCGGAGTTGGCCGATCTTGAGCCTGTCGCCGGCAGCGACGTGCTGGTGATGCGCTTCCTGTCGTCGGAGCAGGCACCGGCGACCTGGGCACCGGGTACGCCGGCGCTGATCACCTATCCGGCCGCCAGCGGCGATGTCGCCACCGGCGGCGGCGGGCTGTTCGCCTTGTCCGACTGCGTGGGCACCGCGGTGTTCCAGGCCAGCGCCGCACCCAGCGCCACCCAGATGAGCGTGGAGGCCACCGGCCTCAACCAGTCCGAGCTGGCCTACGTGTCGGCCAACGACAGCACCAACATCACCACCAACACCGGCGGCGCGACCCTGCACCGTGCCGAGTCGGTGGCCTATTACGTCGGCCTCAACGCCCAGGGCGTCCCGTCTCTGTACCGCGCGCGCTGGACCTCCACGCCCGGCAGCGGCGACCTGGACGTGTTCGCGGAGGAGCTGGTGGAAGGCGTCGAGTCGATGCAGCTGCTGTTCGGCGAGGACGAGAACAGCGAGCAGCCGCTACTGCCACCAACCGGAAATATCACCAAGGCCAATACGGCCGATGTGATTGGCGACGCAGCCGCCGCGGAGCGCTGGCGCCGGGTCGGCGCGGTCCAGCTGGGGCTGCTGGTGCGCGGTGGCGGCAATGAGCGTGCCGCATCCGCACAGGCGCAGGTCGCGCCAACGGTGCTCGATGTCGAAATGTCGCTACCGGCAGATGGGCACTACCGCTCCGTCTACGAAACCACGATTGCCCTGCGCAACCGGCTGTTCGGGAACTGATCATGGCCATCCGTCCGCGTCCCTACCCCAAACCGGCGCGCCTCCAGCAGGGCGCGGTGCTCTACGTCGCGCTGATCATGCTGATCCTGCTGGCGCTGATCGGCGTCGTCGGCATGCAGGTCGCCACGCTCCAGGAACGCATGTCCGCCAACTTCCTGGCCGCCAACATGGCGTTCCAGCGCGCCGAGCAGGTCGCCCGCCAGGCCGAGACCCTGGTCATGGGCGGCGGCGCGACCCAGTTCGAGGACTGTTCCGCCGGCTTCCAGCCGCAGGCATGGATCGACGGCCGCGGTGCAGGTGTCGCCCAGGATTCGCGGGTGGTCAACATCAGCGTATGCACCGGCAAGTGTTCCTCGGGTTTCGGCGCCGAGCTGAGCGACGACACCTGCAAGGACCAGTACCGCATCACCGCGTTTGCCCGCGACCGGGCCAGCGCCGCCGAGTCGTCGTCGCTGGCCGCGATCGACACCATCTTCATCAGGCCCTGACCGGGGACCGCCATGAGAATCAAGCACGCAGTCCTCCTCGCGGCGATCGTCGCCACCACGCTGTCGATCGGGCAGGGCACCACCGCGCCGGGCGCGCTCAATATCGCCCAGCAGCCGCTGTTCACGCGTGCGGCGCTGCCGCCGCTGAACATGCTGGTGATGGGCAAGGACCACAAGATCTACTACGAGGCCTACAACGACGCCTCGGACCTGACCGGCGACGGCGTGCCCGACGTGGGTTACAAGCCAAGCATCGACTACTACGGCTACTTCAACTCCTACGCCTGCTACACCTGGAGCGGCGACCACTTCACGCCGCAGTCCGCCACCACGGACAAGCGCTGCGGCGGTTCGGCGTGGAGCGGCGACTTCCTCAACTACCTGACCACCTCGCGCATGGATGCCCTGCGCCGGGTGCTCTACGGCGGCTGGCGCGAGACCGACAGCGCGGACGGCAACACCATCCTCCAGGGCGCCTTCTTCCCGCAGGACGCCCACAGCTGGGGCAAGGAGTACCAGAGCCAGGCCCGCGACGGGTACGCCATTTCTGACTACGCGCCGCTGAGCGCGCCGGTCGCCGGCAAGTACCACCTGTTCGCGGTCACCACCACCTCGGACAACTCGGCGCCGCGCTTCCGTGTGCTGCGCAACAGCGACTTCCGGGTCTGGAACTGGCTCTCCATCGAAGGCCCGGTGGCGGGGAACAAGTGCTTCAACAGCTCCAACACCCGGGTGAATTGCGTCAACAGCACCTCGGGTTGGGAACTCGTGCCCGGAAGTCGACTCTCAGGGCTGACGCTTACGACCTGGAGACGCTCTAGCGGAAGCGGCAGCCCAGCTGACCGCGCAGGCATGGATGCCCTGTTCTCGGCGAATGCGGTTGCAGCTAATCATTGCGGTAGCGGATCTGTCACCGAGATCAACAAGACCAGCGATGGAAACCCCTTCCTCGCCAACAGCTGCACCTCGGACAACTACCTGACCCGCATCAGCGGGACCCTGAACGTCCCCACGGGCGGCAACTACACCTTTGCCGTGGACGGCGACGACGCCGTCGACGTGCTGATCAACGGGAACGTGGTCGCCAGCTGGTATGGCGGCCATGCGAACAACCGGACCGACGCCGGCCTGGAACAGCACAACGGCATGGTCACCTTGGCCGCAGGTGAACATACCATCGAGTTCCGGCACCAGGAAGCCAGTGGCGGCGACAACTGGGGTCTCTTCTGGAAGAACCCGGCCACTTCCAGCGGGCGCGACGAGTACCACGTGCGCGTGCAGGTGTGCCCTGCCAACGAGGCGCTGCGCGACAGCAGCTGCAGGGCATATCCGAACGGGCATTACAAGCCGACCGGCATCCTGCACGACTACGGCATGACCCAGCGGATGTACTTCGGCCTGATCACCGGCTCCCAGCCCAACAACCTGGAAGGCGGCGTCCTGCGGCGCAACATCAGCAACTTCGCCGACGAGATCAACGCCCAGACCGGCCAGATCCGTGGCGACGTGGAGGGCATCGTGCGCACGCTCGACCGCCTGCGGATGATCGGCGGCGGCTACGCCGGCGGCACCTCCGACAACACCAGCAGCGACAGCAACTGGAACTGGGCCAACGGCACGGGCAACTGCCCGTCCATCGGCAACCGGGCGCTTGCCAACGGCGAGTGCCGCATGTGGGGCAATCCCATCGCCGAGATGCTCTACGAGGCGATGCGCTACTTCGCCGGTGCCGGCGCCGGTACGGCGCGCTTCCTGCCCAATGCGGGCCGGGCCGAGGGCAGGACCGAAGAAACCACGATGGGCCTTTCGACGGAGACCTGGAAGGACCCGTACGCGCCGACCGCCGACGGTGGCGGCGGCTTCCCGTTCTGCGCGCGGCCGTTCCAGACGGTGATCAGCGACATCAATCCCAGCTACGACGGCGACCTGCCGGGTTCGGCCTGGGCTACGACCGACTTCAACGACGGCAATCCGTCGACGCTGTCGGCCTTCAATGCCGCCACCGAAGGTGGCGCGATCTGGACCCAGGAGTTCGGCGGCGCGCGCAACGTGTTCATCGGCGAGGTCGGGAACTCCACCGACGGCGCGCCCACCGCCAAGTCCGCCTCCAGCTTCGGCAACATCCGCGGCCTCGCGCCGGAGGAGCCGACCAAGCGGGGTACGTACTATTCGGCCAGCGTCGCACGCTTCGCCCGCAACAACGACATCAACGCCGCCCAGGGCAGGCAGAGCGTGATCACCTACGCCATCGCGCTGGCGTCGCCTCTGCCGAAGATCGAGTTCCCCATCGGCGAGCGCATGATCACCCTGCTGCCGTTCGCCAAGACCGTCAGCGGCACCTTCGGCGACGGCACCCGCAAGCCCACCAACACCATCGTGGACTTCTACGTCCAGCGCGTGGTGAACATGCCGGGGCAGGCCGTCGACACCAGCGTCAATGGCGGACGCCCGCTTGCCGAGTTCCGCATCAACTACGAGGACGTGGAGCAGGGCAACGACCACGACATGGACGCCATCGTCCTGTACGAGGTCATCGCCAACGCCGACAACACCGTGACGGTCCGGCTGACCTCGGAGTACGCCGCCGGCAGCGCCAACCAGAACATCGGCTACGTCATCTCCGGCACCACCCAGGACGGCGTGTACCTGGGCGTGCGCGACAGCGACAGCGCGCAGGCCAACTCGGTCTACGAGCTGAACACCCCGACCGGCACCTACGCGGGCGGCTGCGTCGGCAGGACCGGCACCGCGCCCTGCAACGCGGGCCTCACCCTCAACGCGGAACACAACTTCACCCCGGGTGATTCCAGCGGCACCCAGTTGAAGGACCCGCTGTGGTACGCCGCCAAGTACGGCGGCTACGAGGACAGCAACGGCAACGGCATGCCCGACCTGCAGGCCGAGTGGGATGCCGACGGCAACAACACCCCGGACAACTACTTCCTGGTCACCAACCCGCTGAACCTGCGCGCGCAGCTGGCCAAGGCATTTGACCGGATCAGCAACCAGGGCGGCGACAGCGGCACCGTCAGCGTCGTGGGTGCGCGCGTGAACGGCGATTCGTTCATGGTGATGCCGTCCTACTTCAGCGTCGGCGACGGCCATGACTGGTACGGCGAGCTGACCGCGTACCGGGTCCAGCCCAACGGCCTGCGCGGCGGCGTGCTGTGGAATGCCACTTCGAGCCTGCCGGACACCGCGGCCGGCGTCGCGGCGCGCAAGATCTACACCTCGGTGGGTGGTCCGTTCAACGCGGCCAGCCGGCAGCGGGTGAAGGAATTCCGCGCCGACCAGCTCGGCGGCACCACCGCCCAGCAGTTCCAGGCGGTGGGCTACACCATGGCCGACATCACCAATCTGTTCGGAGCTGTCACGCCCAACGAGCTGGTCAACTACCTGCGCGGCGACCAGAGCAAAGAGGGTGAGGTACTGAACGTGGCGCCGTTCCGCAAGCGCACCGAGATCCTGGGCGACATCATCAACTCCAGTCCCGTGGTGGCGTCCAAGCGCGCCGATTACGGCTGGACCGCCTCCGCCGAACTGCCCGAGGACGCGCGGCTGTCGTACGCCGAGTACGTGGCGTCCAAGTCCGCCAGCGGCCGGCGCGAGTACGTATTCGTCGGCGCCAACGACGGCATGCTGCATGCCTTCGACGGCTCCGACGGCAGCGAGGTCTTCGCCTACGTCCCCAACGGCGTGCTCGGCCGCACCGGCCGGCTGGCCGACCGCGACTACGGAGCCGGCGCCAACGGCAAGCGCTACTACGTCGATGGCCAGCTGACGGTGGGCGACGCCTACGCGGCGGACGGCTGGAAAACGGTGCTGGTCGGCGCCACCGGCGCGGGCGGTCGCAGCGTGTTCGGGATCGACATCAGCAACCCGGCGAGCTTCACCTCCGAGGCGCTGCTGTGGGAGGTCAACGAGCAGACCGATGGCGACATCGGCCACGTCATGGGCAAGCCGGTGATCGTGCCGCTGGAGGATGGCAGCTGGGCCGCGGTGTTCGGCAATGGCTACAACAGCGACAACGGCGACGCCGCGCTGTTCCTGGTCGACGTGTTCACCGGCAACGTGATCAAGAAGATCGTCGCTCCCGATGGCAACGACGTCGACGCCAACGGCCTCGGCTATGTCACGGTGCTCGATACCGATGGCAACGGGCTGGGCGACACCGTGTACGGCGGCGACCTGCAGGGCAACATGTGGCGCTTCGACCTCAGCGGGGCGGTCGCCAACTGGGGCGTGGCGTACAACGGCACGCCGGTGTTCGTGGCCACCGACCGCGACGGCGAGCGCCAGCCGATCACCGGCGGCGTCCAGGCCGCCGTGGGCCCGGGCCTGGGTTACATGGTCTACTTCGGCACCGGCCGTTACTTCCTGGTCGGCGACAACAGCGCGGCTACCGGCCAGCAGGTGCAGTCGCTGTACGGTGTATGGGACAACGGCACCGCGGTGTCGGGCGGCCGGGCAATGCTGGTCGGCCAGGAGATCATCGAGGAGGAGGAGGGCGCGCGTGCCATCTCCCGCAATCCGGTGAACTACATCAGCCACCGCGGCTGGTACCTGGACCTGTTGGTCGGGGACCAGGACACCGGCGAGCGCTTCATCTCCATCCCGCGGCTGCAGAGCAACCGCGTGCTGTTCGACACGTACCAGCCGGGCATCACCAGTGATTGCCAGCCTGGCGGCCAGAACTGGCGCTACGGCCTGAACCTGCTCACCGGCGGTGCGTCGCTGGGCCAGGTCAAGACGCCGGATGGCACCGCGGTCGGCGGAGGCTCCACCGGTGCCGTGGCCACCAGCGAGGGGGCACCAAACCAGGGCGAGCCGCCGGTGACGCTGACCGGTGGTTCGGCCGGCAACCTGATCTGCGATCCCACGGATCCGGCCTGCGAGCCGCCGGGGCAGTGCACGGAGGTCTATCCGGATCCGGTCAAGCCGCTGGTGGTGGAACGTGCATGCGGTCGCCAGTCGTGGCGCCAGTTGCGATGACCAGGGGGTAAAAGACGATGCAGACCATTTCCAGGCGCCGGACGCGGTCCGGCCATGCGGCGCGGGGCTTCACGCTGATCGAGCTGATGATCGTGGTGGCGGTGATCGCCGTGCTGGCGGCGATCGCCTATCCCTCCTACCAGGAGCAGGTGCGCAAGTCCCGCCGTGCGCAGGCCAAGGCGGACCTGATCGAGCTGACCCAGATCCTCGAGCGCTACCGCACCGTGAACAACACCTACGTGGGGGTGGACGCCACCGGCGCCTACTTCGACCAGTCGCCGCGCGACCGCAGCCCGCACTACTCGATCGAGCTGAGCGACGAGAGCGCGACCGAGTACACGCTGACTGCGACCCCGGTCGCCGGTGGCAGCCAAGCCGAGGACCGGTGCGGATCGCTTTCCATCGACCAGGCCGGCGCCAAGGGCGAGACCGGCGCGGCGTCTTACGAGGAGTGCTGGTAAGGCGTCCGCGATCCGGCGGATGCCGGCCCGGATTTCGGCAAGGAGACGCTTGCCGATCGCGTCGACCTGCCATTACAATACGCGCCCCCGCCCGAATAGCTCAGCCGGTTAGAGCACTTGACTGTTAATCAGGGGGTCGTTGGTTCGAGTCCAACTTCGGGCGCCAGATGCGGAAAGGGCCTGCAGCAATGCAGGCCCTTTTCTTTTGTGCCCGGGCGCAGCTGCCGGCGCGCACCGTTCAGGACGGACACGGCGGTGGATCGGGATGGCGCCGTGTGCGCACCCGGCCGATGTTGTTGACCACGACCTCGCCATGCAGGCGCTCGTTGGCGCAGACCCGCAGGGTCAGGTTCGTGCCGCCGGCGCGGCCGTCGGGCTGGTAGCGCACCCGGACCCGTCCGGTGCTCGAGACGATCCGGATCGAGCCATGGACCGGCCGCAGTTCCTCGCGCAGGATGTCCCCACGGCTGCGCGGCTGGCTGCGGCGTTGCGGATCGCGGTAGGTCAGCCATCCATTGCTCCAGTCGGAGCTGGCCGCGCATGTCCCGTCGCCCCGCGCCGGGCACAGGGTGACCGCGGTGCGCGAGGTGATGGCCGCGGTACGGGCCAGCGCCAGCTGGGCGGTCAAGCCATGCATGGCGCTGGCCGTCCGTTGCCGTTCGGCCAGCTGGCGGAAGCCCGGAAGTGCGAGCCCCGCCAGGACGGCCACCAGGGCCAGGGTGACCATCAGTTCGAGCAGGGTGAAGCCAGGACAGGTGCCCGGCGCATCCTTGCGCATGTGCGAAATCCTTTTCGCCCGGGCAACTCAGGATCGCCGACCGAGCGGGCGGGGAACATCGGGCGGTTCCGCGACGTGGTGTAGGACTTTGCCGGGCCCTGCGGGCCTGCGCGCACGGGTGTCCCGGCCCGCCGGAAACGACGGCCCGGGCCGCCCGCCGCCCTGGTCCACGCGGCCGGAACGGCACGCCTCCTATACTCCACGGTCCCCCGACGGCGCCCCCGCATGAGCGAGCGATTCGAACTGGTATCCCCCTATTCGCCGGCCGGCGACCAGCCGCATGCGATCGAGAAGCTGGTCGAGGGTTTCGAGGCGGGCCTGGCGCGCCAGGTGCTGCTGGGCGTGACCGGCTCGGGCAAGACCTACACCGTGGCCAACGTGGTCCAGCAGGTGCAGAAGCCCACCCTGGTGATGGCGCACAACAAGACCCTGGCCGCGCAGCTGTACGGCGAGTTCAAGGCGTTCTTCCCCAACAACGCGGTCGAGTACTTCGTCAGCTACTACGACTACTACCAGCCCGAGGCCTACGTGCCCTCCTCGGACACCTTCATCGAGAAGGACAGCTCGATCAACGAGCACATCGAGCAGATGCGCCTGGCCGCGACCAAGGCGCTGCTGTCGCGGCGCGACGTGCTGGTGGTGGCGACGGTGTCGGCGATCTACGGCCTGGGCGCGCCGGAGGACTACCTGTCGCTGCGCCTGATCCTGTCGCGGGGCGAGCGCGTGGACCAGCGCGAGCTGCTGCACCACCTGACCCAGCTGCAGTACACCCGCAACGAATACGAGCTCCAGCGCGGCACGTTCCGGGTGCGCGGCGAGGTGGTCGACGTGCATCCTGCCGAAAGCGACGCCGAGGCGGTGCGCATCGAGCTGTTCGACGGCGAGGTGGAGAACATCTCGCTGTTCGACCCGCTGACCGGCGAGGTCCTGCGCCGCGTCCCGCGCTTCACGATCTACCCGAAGACCCACTACGCCACCACCCGGGACCGGGTGCTCTCGGCGGTGGACACCATCAAGATCGAGCTGAAGGAGCGGCTGGAGCAGCTGTACGCCCAGAACAAGCTGGTGGAGGCGCAGCGGCTGGCGCAGCGGACCCAGTTCGACCTGGAGATGATGGCGGAGGTCGGCTTCTGCTCGGGCATCGAGAACTACTCCCGCCACCTCACCGGCAAGGCGCCGGGCCAGCCGCCGCCGACCCTGTTCGACTACCTGCCGGCCGATGCCCTGCTGGTGGTGGACGAGTCGCACGTGACCATTCCGCAGATCGGTGCGATGTACAAGGGCGACCGCTCGCGCAAGGAGACCCTGGTGGAGTTCGGTTTCCGGTTGCCGTCTGCACTCGACAACCGTCCGCTGAAGTTCGAGGAATGGGAGCAGCGCGCCCCCCGTTCGATCTACGTCTCCGCCACCCCCGGGCCGTACGAGATGCGCGAGTCCGGCGACCAGGTGGTGGAGCTGGTGGTGCGTCCGACCGGCCTGGTCGACCCGCAGGTGGAGATCCGCCCGGTCGGTACCCAGGTCGACGACCTGATGGGCGAGATCAACAAGTGCGTGGCCCTGGGCGAGCGCGTGCTGGTCACCACCCTGACCAAGCGCATGGCCGAGAACCTCACCGACTACCTGGCCGAGCACAACATCAAGGTCCGCTACCTGCACTCGGACGTGGACACGGTCGAGCGGGTGGAGATCATCCGCGACCTGCGCCTGGGCAAGTTCGACGTGCTGGTCGGGATCAACCTGCTGCGCGAGGGCCTGGACATGCCGGAGGTCTCGCTGGTGGCGATCCTGGACGCGGACAAGGAAGGCTTCCTGCGCTCGGCCGGCTCGCTGATCCAGACCATCGGCCGCGCCGCGCGCAACCTGCGCGGCAGGGCGATCCTGTACGCGGACTCGATCACCCGTTCGATGCAGGCGGCGATCGAGGAGACCAACCGCCGCCGCGAAAAACAGGAGGAGTACAACGCCGAGCACGGAATCGTGCCCCGGCAGGTGGTGCGCCCGATCATGGACGTGATGGAGGGCGCGCGCGAGTCGGACAGCGGCAAGGGGCGCGGCAAGGGCAAGGCCCGCCAGGTCGCCGAACCGGCGGTGGACTACGCGGGGATGGATCCGGCGCGGGCCGCGGCCAAGATCCAGGAGCTGGAACAGCGCATGTACCAGCACGCGCGCGACCTGGAGTTCGAGGAGGCCGGTCGCCTGCGCGACCAGATCCGCAAGCTGAAGGAGGCCAGCCTGGCCGGCTGAGCCGGGCGCGCATGCCCTGTTGTGGCCGGGCCCCGGGGCAGGGTAGAATGCGCGCCCCTGCTGCCGGCAACGTCCGGTGCGCAGCGGAAAACGGGCGGTTAGCTCAGCGGTAGAGCACTACCTTGACATGGTAGGGGTCACAGGTTCGAACCCTGTACCGCCCACCACCTCGGGCCCCCGGCGGGGGCAGGTGGAAACGAAGGAAGCCGGCCATTGCGCCGGCTTTTTTGTTGGTGTCGGGAAGTGCGCGAGTCGGCGCGGGCAGCGGGTCTGTAGGGCGGGTCCCAGCCCCGGGTGCGCTTTGCTTACCCGGGCTAACGGGCGTCGACGGGTGCCCGGAATGGCCAACGGCCGCATCCGGGAGCAGCCCCGGGTGCGCTTGGCTCACCCGGGTTACGGGCGTCGGTGCGCAAGCCCGGAAGGGCGGGCCAGGCTGCAAGGGGCCTCTGCCACTGCCGCCAGATCGCATCCCCCGCTTGCGCTTCGCTTACCCGGGCTACGGGCGTTGACGGTAGCCCGCCCAGGGCCAACGGCCGCATCCGGCAACAGGCGGGGCCGGGCACCGGTCGCCTGCGTGGTCAGCGGCCCTCCACGACCCGCACCTCAAACACCTGTGGCGTACGCCGGCCGGCATGGGCGACGAACTCCACCCGCACCCCGTCCCGGCGCAGCGCCGCCGCTGCCTCCGCCGGCAGCGCGATCTCTTCCACCACCAGGTCGTCCTTGCCCTTGCCGTCGAGCACGAGGCTGCCGGCCTTGCGGCCGTCGAGGTGCACGTCCATGCCGGCCTGCCATTGCCCGCCGAAGACCGTCAGCTGCAGCACCAGCGGCGCGCCGTCGGCCACCGGGCGGCGCGCACGCAGCAGGTAGGAGAAGCGGTCGCCGGCATCACGCCAGGGGCGGCCCAGCATGTTGCCGGTCCTGCTGTCGCTGCCCTGGTAGGCGTGGTCGACCTCGGGCTGCTGTTCGCCGGGCTGGACCTGGTCGAGGGTGCGCGCGTCCATGGCCTGGCGCTGGCGTTCGGCCGCCTTGATGGCGGCGACCACGGCGGGGTATTCGGCCGGCGTGGTGGTGCGCCAGTAGGCCATGTAGCGCGCGTCGTGGATGCGGTGGATCGGCTCCAGGCGCAGGCCGCGGGAAGACGTCGGCTGCAGCAATGCGTCGGCGTCGAACACCAGTGGCTCACCCGCCACCGGGCGGATCGCGGCCGCCAGCGCATCGCGCGCGCCGACCAGCATCGGCGCCTGGTCCAGCGGCAGGTACGGGCCCGGTGCGATATGGCTGCCGCGGCCATCGTCGGCGATCAGGCCGTCCAGGTCCTCCGTGCCCGTGCGCGCGGCCAGCATCAGCGGGCCGTGCATCACCGCCACCCAGTCCGAGCCGTCTGGCAGGGCTTCGATGCGGGTGGCCATGGGCAGCTCGACCTCGATGCGGTCGCCGTCCTGCCACTGCCGTTCGATGCGCGCGTACGAGGACGGCGTGGACGCCACCGGCCAGCGCTCGCCGTTGACCCTGACCTGCATCGGCCCGGCCAGCCAGTGCGGATGACGCAGTTCCAGCGCGAACACCTGCGGCGCATCCAGCGACAGCGCCACGGTGCTGCGCGGCTGCTCGGGGAAACGGGTGTGCTGGTGCAGTTCCACGCCGCGTTGGCGCCACTGCAGACGGGAGTCGATGTACAGGTTCACCCGCACCGTGGCCTCGCCGTGCGCATAGACGAAGGCGCCGTGGCGGCCGTGGTTCTCCATGCCGCTGCCGACGCAGCACCAGAAGCATTCCTGCGGCTGGGAATAGACCCGGTAGTGCCGCGGCCGGATGGGGGTGAAGTACACCAGCCCGCCGTGCCCGGGGTGCTGGGTGGAAAGGATGTGGTTGAACAGCACCCGCTCGTAGAAGTCGGCATGCCGCGGGTCCGGGCGCAGCCGCTCCAGCAGCAGGGTCAGGCGCAGCATGTTGTAGCTGTTGCACGTCTCCGGGCCCTCGCGCGAGGCGACCATGCCGCTGAAGTCGTCGGCCGGGTTGAAGTGCTCGCGGGTGCTGTTGCCGCCGAAGGCGATGCTCCGGTGCAGGGCCACGCGCTCCCAGAAGAAAGCCGCCGCGTCGATCCATTCCTGGTCCCCGTCCAGCTCGCCGATGCGGGCGAAACCAATGACCTTGGGGATCTGGGTATTGGCGTGCAGGCCGTCGAGCGTGTCCTCGCGCCGCAGCAGCGGGTCGAGGATGGCGCGGTGCGAGAACCGCCGTGCCAGCGCCAGATGGCGGCGGTCCCCGGTGATGGCGTAGACGTCGGCCAGCACCTCGTTCATGCCGCCGTGCTCGGTGTCGAGCACCCGCTGCAGCTGCACGTCGTCCAGGCCCGCGACCAGCGCGTCGGCCCAGTCGGCGAAGCGCACCAGCACGTCGCGTGCCTGGGCATTGCCGCACAGCAGCCAGGCATCGCGCAGGCCAGCGTAGGTCTTGTGCAGGTTGTAGAACGGTACCCAGGCGCCTTCCAGCGAGAACGATTCGGCCTGGAAGTCGCCGCTGGCGATCCGGTTCCACAGCACGCGGCCGTTGGGCACGCCGCCGACGTAGCCGTCGCCGTTGGCACGCTGGACCTGCGCCAGCGCATCGACCATGTAGTCCAGCCGCCGGCGCATGTCCGCATTGCCCTGCGCGGCCTGCTGCGCGACCGCGGACAGGTAGTGTCCGGCGCTGTGCCCGTCCAGGCCCATCGACTCCCAGTTCGGGTACTTGGGCGCGGGCGAGGGCAGGCCGGCTTCGATCCGGAACGGCGCCAGCAGCCGGTCCACGTCCAGCGCGGCCAGGTAGCGCAGGTTGAGCGCGCTGGAACGGGCGAACGCGCCCTTTGCCAGTTGCACATCGCCCAGTGCGAAGGGCTGCAGCGGCAGGCGCGTGGCGGGCAGGGGCGGGGGCAGGGCGAGCGCGGGCAGGGCTGGCAGGGCGGGCAGCAACGCACCGGCGCCGAGGGCGGCGACGAAGCGGCGGCGGGTCAGTGCGGATGCGGACATGGCAGGCATTGCTCCGGTCGGGGCGGGGGCGGGTGGGGCCGCGCGGGCTTTCCCCGAGGCGCCGTCGGCCTGGCCCGGGCTGCCGGCTGCCGGAGGCGCTTCGCTTACCCGGCTACGGGTTGCGCGGATCCGTAGCCCGGGTGAGCGAAGCGCGCCCGGGGCCTGGCCACGCCTCAGTGCGAATCGCGGGCGACCGCATCGCCGCTGCCGCCGACCAGGAAGTCCAGGTCCGCGCCCAGGTGGGCCTGCTGCACGTGGTCCACGTAGACCTTGGCCCAGCCGCGGGCCGGGGCCGGCGGCGGGACCCATTCGGCGCGGCGGCGGGCCAGCTCGGCCTCGTCCACGTCCAGGTGCAGGCGGCGCGCCTCCACGTCCAGCTCGATGAAATCGCCCTCGCGCACCAGCGCCAGCGGGCCGCCGGCGGCAGCCTCCGGCGAGACGTGCAGCACCACGGTGCCGTAGGCGGTACCGCTCATGCGCGCATCGGAGATGCGCACGATGTCGGTGATGCCACGCCGCAGCAGCTTCGGCGGCAGCGGCATGTTGCCGACCTCGGCCATGCCCGGATACCCGCGCGGGCCGCAGTTCTTCAGCACCATGACGCAGGTCTCGTCGATGTCCAGCGCCTCGTCGTCGATGCGCGCCTTCATCTCCTCGATGCTCTCGAACACCACCGCGCGGCCACGGTGCTTCAGCAGGTGCTTCGATGCGGCCGAGGGCTTGACCACTGCGCCGTCCGGGGCGAGGTTGCCGCGCAGCACGGCGATGCCGGCCTCCGCGCGCAGCGGCTGCTCCAGCGGGCGGATCACCTCGCGGTTCCAGCACGGCGCATCGGCGATGTTCTCGCCCAGGGTGCGGCCGTTGACGGTCATGGCGTCCAGGTCCAGGTGCTGCGAGATCTCGCGCAGCACCGCCGGCAGGCCGCCGGCGTAGTAGAAGTCCTCCATCAGGTACTCGCCCGATGGCTTGAGGTTGACCAGGCACGGCAGGCGCGAGCCGATCGCATCCCAGTCCTCCAGGCTCAGCTCCACGCCCAGGCGCCCGGCGATGGCCAGCAGGTGGATCACCGCGTTGGTCGAGCCGCCGATGGCGGCATTGGCACGGATCGCGTTGGCGAAGGCCTGGCGGGTGAGCACCTTCGACATGCGCAGGTCCTCGCGCACCATCTCCACCGCGCGGCGCCCGGACAGGTGGGCCAGGCGGAAGCGGCGCGAATCCACCGCGGGGATCGCCGCGTTCTCCGGCAGCGACATGCCCAGCGCCTCGACCATCGAGGCCATGGTCGAGGCCGTGCCCATGGTCATGCAGCTGCCCTTGGACCGCTGCATGCAGGCTTCGGCCTCGGTGAACTCTTCCTGCGACAGGGTGCCGGCGCGGACCATCTCCGACATCTCGATCACCCCGGTGCCCGAGCCGACCGGCTTGCCGCGCCAGTTGCCCGACAGCGAGGGGCCGCCGGACACGCCGATGGTCGGCAGGTCCACGCTGGCGGCGCCCATCAGCAGCGAGGGCGTGGTCTTGTCGCAGCCCATCAGCAGCACCACGCCGTCGATCGGGTTGGCGCGGATCGACTCCTCCACGTCCATCGAGGCGAGGTTGCGGAACAGCATCGCGGTGGGCCGCACCTGGGTCTCGCCCAGCGACATCACCGGGAACTCCAGCGGGAAGCCGCCGGCCTCGTAGACGCCGCGCTTGACGTGTTCGGCCAGCTCGCGGAAGGAGCTGTTGCACGGCGTCAGTTCGGACCAGGTGTTGCAGATGCCGATCACCGGGCGGCCGTCGAACATGTCGTGCGGCAGGCCCAGGCCCTTGAGCCAGCTGCGGTAGTAGAAGCCCTGCTTGCCCTGCCGGCCGAACCACTGGCGGCTGCGCAAGGGGCGGTTGCTGGAATCGCTCATGTGCTCGGGATCCCTGCCCGGAAGGGGTGCGGCGGAGACGGCCGGACGGGTGCCCGGTGCACGCGCATGGTGCGGCAAGGATGCTACCGGCCTGCGCCATGCCGGAAAAATAACAATGGGCGGCGTATCGATACGCTTATTGCAATCGTCGCGCTGGCTCACGCTGCAGGCGCCTCCGGAGAACGGACCCACGTTCGCCGGCTTCGTCCGGAGCCGCGCCGCACCGGGCGGATCACGGCCGCTCGGGCGTACTTCCTGTACGCACTCGCTACCGCGGCCATCCATGGCCGCTGCCGTGACCCGCCCGGTGCGGCACGTCTTCGGCGGCATTGCGGGCGTGGCTTCGGTCCGGGGGCGTACCTCCGTGTACGCACTCGCTACCGCGGCCATCATGGCCGCTGCCGTGACCCACCCGGCACGGCACGTCTAAGGCGGCGTGCGGGCGTGGCTTCGGAGACGGGCGGGTCTGCCGGTTCCGCACCCGGCCGGAGGCACTGGGCGGGCGGGTCGCGGATCGCGCGGGCGTGCGGGTGGCCGGACCGTGGCTGGGGCGGCTTAACCCCGTGGCCCGGATAACGCCGCAGGCCGCATCCGGGTGCCGTTCGACGCGTACCGCGGGACCGGTCGCTGTGGTCGTTGGAAGCTCACGCTGCAGGCAGCCTCGGCAGAGCGGCCGCTGTGTTCGCCGGCTTCGTCCGGAGCCGCGCCGCACCGGGCGGGTCACGGCCGCTCGGGCGTACTTCCTGTACGCACTCGCTACCGCGGCCATCCATGGCTGCTGCCGTGACCCACCCGGCGCGGCACGTCTTCGGCGGCGTTGCCGTAGTGGCTCCGGTGGGCGGGGGGTCTGCCGGTCCTGGAGCGGGCGAAGGCACTGAGCAGGCGTGATTGCGGAGCCGCGCGGGCGTGCGCGTGCCCGGGGCGGGCACCCCGTAGCCCGGATAAGGCCGCAGGCCGCATCCGGGGCGCCGTTCGACGCGCCCCGGAACCGGACGACGTTGTGGCCGGAGCTCGCCCTGCATGTATCCCGGGGAGAGCGGGCCGGGGTGTCCGCCGGCTCCGGCGGGAGCCGCGCCGCACCGGGCGGGTCACGGCCGCTCGGGCGTACTTCCAGTACGCACTCGCTACCGCGGCCATCCATGGCCGCTGCCGTGACCCACCCGGCGCGGCACGTCTTCGGCGGCGTTGCGCTCACCGCTTCGGAAACGGGCGGGTGTGCCGGTCCCGGAACGGAAGGAGGCGCTACGCGAGTCTGGTCGTGGACCCCGTGCGGGCGTGCGGGTGACCGGGGCGGGCACCCGTAGCACCCCGTAGCCCGGACAAGGCCGCATCCGGGGAGCCGTCCGACGCGTACCGCGGGACAGGGCCACGCTCCAGGGCCCGGATAGGCGCGCAGGCCGCATCCGGGGGCCGGGAGCCGGGTCATCCGCTGGCCGGGGACGCCGGACCGGGCCTGCTTTCACCGGATGCTTCCCCGCCATCGCGATCATGGCCTCACATCCATGCGAGGAGACCGCCATGCACCCCAAGCACGCCACCCTGGGCCTGGCCTGCGTAATGGCACTGGCCGCGTGCGGCGACCGTACGCCGCCCCCGGCCGCCGATGCGCCGGCCACGCCCGCGCCGGCGACCACGCCGGCCAGCCCGGACGGCAACGCGCCGGCACCAGGTGCCTCCACCGGTCCGGACCCGATGCCGGCGCCGCAGCCCCAGGACGGCCAGCCCGGCCAGCCCGGGGCCGGCGGCAAGCCCGAGGCGACGGTGCAGAACTGCAGCACCACCATCGAGGGCAACGACGCGATGCAGTTCAACGTCGGCTCGATCACCGTGCCGTCCTCCTGCAGCGAGTTCACCATCACCCTCAGGCACACCGGCGCGCTGCCGGTGAACACGATGGGCCACAACGTGGTCATCGCGCTGGCCTCCGACCGCACCGGCGTAGCCACCGATGGCATGGCCGCCGGCGCCGACGCGGCCTACGTCAAGCCCGGCGACACCCGCGTGGTCGCCCACAGCGAGCTGATCGGGGGCGGTGGCACCACCTCGGTGAGCTTCCCGGTCAGCGCGATCCAGGGCGGCGGGCCGTACGAGTTCTTCTGCAGCTTCCCCGGCCACTGGGCGATGATGCACGGCACGATCCAGGTCGGCGGCTGATTCCACCCCCGGCAGGCGATGGCGCGGCGCCGGCACGGGCCGCGCCATCGGCGTTTCCGGGGTGGGCAACGGTGCGGGGGAGGCACCCGGAAAGGGGTGGCACGCGAGGGGCGGACCGCTGGGCAGCGCTTGGGTCGGCGGCCCGGTCGTCAGGGTCGTCGTGCCGGAGGTGGGCGTCTGCCACCCGGATCATTGGGTCGCGCGGCCAATGATCTGGCGATGCCGGCCAAACGTCCGCCCCGGCGAGGCAGTGGTCCAGGTGGACGGACCCAGACGATCCGGTCGCGGCGCCGGAGGTTTACGTCCGCGACCCGGACCATTGGGTCGCGTGCCCAATGATCCGGCGAGGCCGGCCAAACGTCCGCCCCGGCGAGGCAGTGGTCCAGGTGGATGGAGCCAAACGATCCGCTCGCGATGCCAGAGGTTTACGTCCGCGGCCCGGACCATCGGGTCGCGCGGCCAATGATCCGGCGATGCCGGCCAAACGTCTGCCCTGGCGGGGCAGTGGTCCGGGTGGATGCACCCGGACGATCGGGTCGCGGCCAGAGGGTTGCGTGCGCGACCCGGGCCGTTGGTGACGCGGCCAATGGTCTGCCGATACCCGCCAGCGCGTGGCCCCGGCGCGCCTGACTCCCGGATCGATGGGCCCCAATCCATCTGGTCCCGCACGCAGACCACGCAGACAAGGAAGCCACCCGAAGGCGGCTTCCCGGGTACAGCGGACGCCCCTCACCCGGCAACGGGCGCCTCCAGTTGCGGCTTGCCCTGCCGCCTGCGGCGGAACTGGGCACCGATATCGTGACGCAACGCGTCCAGCGCGTTGTCCGAATTGCCGGACACCTTGAGCAGCTGGTAGCCGTCGTAGGCGAAATCGACCGCGTCATGGGCCAGCAGGGCCACGGTGTCCTCCAGCTCCGCTTCCAGCAGCCGCACGGCCTCCAGCAGCGGGCGCACCGCATCGAGCGCGTCCAGGTCCGCCTGTGCGCCGGTGAGGTCCATGTTGGCAGGCACCAGCTGCGGGTGCGCCTGCAGGGCGCGCACCGTTGCCCGGGCGAACACCTCGTTCGCCGCACCGAAGCCATGCAGCTCCCGGCGCTCGCCGGGCTGCAGCCTGGCCAGCGCCGGCAGCGCGGCGCGCACCTGGGCGATGGCGTCTGCAGCGGCCTGGCGCTGCTGCGGGGTCACTTCAAGGGATATGCGATTGACCGACACGACAACCTCCATGGGTTTCCCTGTGTGCAATGCACCGGCGTCGCCGGATGCGTCCTGCCCCGCGTCGCCCATGGCGGCCGTGCGATCGCGATGGCGACCGGGGCGGGGTGAGTGTGCAGAGGGAGAACCTGACGGGCTATCGGTGTTTTCCTACGGCGAGTCAGGCTTTTCCGAAAGGCTGTCGGGGCGAAGTCTGAGCCGACGTCGCATGCCCGACGCGCGGCAGGTGCGGCGCACAGCTCCCATCGCTGGTTGTCGCAGCTAGCTAAGCGGGCTGGCGAACCTTGCCCTCAAGCAGCGTCCGCCACTCCTTCTCATGGGAGATGTGTACGTACTTGCCGAGTTCATCGAGCATGTCGGGATAGATGGACAGATCGGGGTTCTGCATGTGGAAGTGGTACTTCGACTTGACCACGTTGCGCACGCGGCCGCCAAAACAGGGGTTGTTCCAAACGAGGGGTGCCCGGCTTGGATGCTTAGGGTCATCCAGCACCTTCTCAAGCATTCCGCCAGCCAGCCGGAACCGGTGCCTGGGCGCCTCGTGGCTTGCTTCTACCCTTTGTCTGGCTTCCTCCACCTCGCGCTTTTCCTCAAGCGACAGGGCTCTCTCAGGATCGAGTACCTGGCAGTAGCGACGGAGCTCCCAGACAGTGAGATCGAGTTCTGGCAATACGTGTCCCGAGACGGTGTAAGGCAGATCCAGGTATCTGACCTGCCCATGATCCTCGATCAGCTCCAGGAATCCTGTCGTGCGCTCGGACAGGCGAGCACCCAGCGGTAGCGCCAGGAACAATGCCAACGCCTTGTCGATCCGGTGGCCCAGCTTCGGCGCTGCCACCCGGTTGTAGAGCAGGATCGCCTTGAGGTACTTCTCGATCGCCTGCTGCGAGGACCACAGGAACTGCGGATAGAGCTCGTGCCTGCAGGCAAGCCTGGCTGCGATGTAATCGCCGTCAGCGATGTGTCGGAACGAACGCGTGGCAAAGCTGTTGAGGAAGCGTTGCAGCTTCTCCTGTTCGGAGCTGTACGGATGGAATGACATGGATCCCTCCTCCTCTCGTGGTGCGCGACGCGATACGGCGAGCGACGCCGCTGCCGTGCCATCTGCGCGCTGAAACGGGGTTCGGTACCTGCGCAGATCGAATCTATGCCGGCTGAGGCAGCGGGCCCGCGGCGGTGATCCGGGTTGTGCGCCCGTCGGCCAGGTCCACCACCAGCCCCTCGCCGCGCAGGTCGGCCTGGTGCAACACGCAGCCCTCGTCCGGCGCCTCGTGCAGGAGGATGAGTTGCGACAGGCGCTGGCGGTCCTCGGGCCGGACCTGGCCCCAGGCGTCGGGCACCACCGGGGCGGTGAAGTGGCGGTGCCAGTCGCAGACGAGGTCCTCGCTCCAGCCGACGAAGGCGGCGGTGGTGCGCCAGGGGCGGGGCTGGAAGACGCGGCGTTCCAGCCCGGCGGTGAGGCGGCGCATGGCGCGCACGCCGGGGGAGGAGGGCGGGAGCCGGTGGCCGCGCCAGGGCGGCAGGCCGGCGGCGCGTTCGATGGCGTCGATGGCGGCGACCGGCTCACGACCGAGCAGGACCAGCAGCGGGCCGCCAATGCCGTCGGGGGTCTGCCAGCTTCCGGGGTCGGGGCCGCCCAGATGGAAGTCGATGCGCAGGGGCAGGCCGCTTTCGCGCGGGTGCAGATGCAGCTGGATCAGCCCGGCCATCGAAATGCCCGGGTGCACCTGCAGCAGGTCGAAGCGGTGGGTGGCATGGCGGCGGCGAACGATTTCCGTCATGGCCCGCCAGGCCAGTGCGGCGGGCACGGTGATGCGCAGGTCGCCGGCGCCGGACGCGATGCCGCCCTCAGGCGGCCTCAAAGCGGCCGTCCTGCTCGCGGGCACGGCCCAGGGCCACCAGCATGGCCAGCAGCTGCGGCAGGCGCTTCTTCCACGGGCCGCGGGCGGTGAAGCGGGCGGCGACACCCTCGGCATCCAGCGGGACCGGGCTGGATGCCAGAACGTCGGCCACCGCGCGCACCTGTTCCACGGCGTCCTTCGGCCACGGCGCGGGCCTGGCAGCGGCGACCGGTGCGGCAGCGGCGTCGTCGCTCTCGTCGCCCTCGCCAGCATCCGCGGGGTCGGGCACGAGGCCCGCCTGCTCCGGTGTGAGACCGGCTGCCGCCGGGTTCTGGAACTCCGGGCGCAGCCAGCGCACATGGCCGCGGGCCTCCTCGGCGGCACGCTCGGCATTGAGCGCGACCAGCCGCTCCAGCACCGCCTCATCGAAGGCGCGCTTCGCCTCCTCGCGGGTGCCGCCTTCGGCCGGGGCATTGTTGCCATGGGCCACGCGCAGCAGCGGCAGCAGGTCGCCCCAGCCGTAGGCGTAAAGCACCGCCTCGTCCAGCTCGTCATGCAGCTGGCGCAGGACGGAGACCAGGCCCTGCTCGTGGATCACGCGCTCCTTGGGCGTCAGCGGCTCGCCGCTGCGCAGCTTCTCCAGCACGTTGTACATGCCGGTGAGGGTCAGGCCGGGGTGGGCGGCCTGCTGGCGCTTGCGGTGGGCGTCGAGCTGTTCGGCGAGGTTGCCGATGCGCTCGGAGGGGTATTCGCCGAAAGTTTGCGTTTCGCCGGTGCTGCCGTCCCGGTTGACCAGGGCGACGCTGATGGGGCCGCTGAATTTGTCGGCGGAGCCGAGGTCGGGGAAGGGGAAGCACTCGAATGACCGGGATTTGACATAAACCGGATCGTTGCCGACGCCGAGTCGACTGCCTGAAGCCGTGGCCCAGACCACATGGGTCATGCTCGACAGAATTCCCAGTGATGCGCTGTCATGCAAGGCAATGACTATGAGTTTGTTGTCAGGCGCCACCGCTGCATCTAGAAATTGGAAGGTTCGGTGCTTCGCCGTTTCAACCGTTGCGATGTATCGCGGAAGGTTACTCAGCGCCTGACGGAGCTCTTGGCGAGGTTCGCCATGTATCCACCAATTGTCACGATAGGTCGCGCGATTGTTTTGGTCCCGCTCCGGCTTCACCCGCTCGACGATGTGTTGATACACCGCCGGAAAGCGTTCACGCACTTCCTGAGCTTGCAGCCCAAACAGATCGATCACGTACACGCCCCTGGGTGTGCCGGTCAGATCACGCCCGTTTCGGTAAGGACGAATGTGGCGGTTGAGCCCGTCCACCGTACGCAAGCCGAGAGCTTTGGCCTGATCGGCGCTGACGATGAAGCCAGCGCCATGGAGCTTCAAGCCGGGCGAGCTGATGCCTGTCATCGCACGCAGAGGCGCTGCTGAGGCGACTGCGGGACCCACGCGGATGTCGTGATGGATGACGCCCTTGCGTTCAGTGAGCGTAACGGCGATTTCGCCATACCCGGCTTCGATTTCATCCGTTGCGGTTAGCAAGCGGCCGCCGCCAGCTTCGATGGCTCCAACCGTCATCGCGATGCGCACGGCGGCGCCATCGGCGGTGTCGACCCACGGATGGTCTGGAATCGCAAACGCCAGCGACAGCGGCTGCTTTGAGTCTGAGAGATGCGACTCTAGTACCCGGCGGTTGAAGGTCTGACGGATGGAATTGGTGGTGATGAAACCGAACCGCTCCGCGGCGCCGTGACGGGTCAGCAAGGCGGCTTGATGCCACCAGTACATGACGAAATCAGATGACTCCGGAACCTCCGGCCATGCGCCACGCAACGCCTCCACATAGCCATCGCCCAGTGCGGCACGCATGGTGCTGGCACCGATGAACGGCGGGTTCCCCACCACGAAATCCGCCTCCGGCCACGTGGCCTTGCGCGGATTGACGTAGCGCTCCAGCGGCTTGCGCGCGGTTTCATCCGGCACCTTCTCGCCGGTGACCGGCGAGACCTTCATGGTCTCGCCATCCCAGCGGCTTACCGTCACCCCGTGCTCGTCGGTGACGTATTCGACGCGGTCATAGGCCAGCACCGCATCGCGGTTCTCGATGTTCTGGAAATCGCGGATGACCGGGACCGGCGGGTTGACGTCGCCGCGGGTGCGGAAGTGCCACTGCAGGTAGCCGATCCACAGCACCACCTCGGCGATCGCCGCCGCGCGCGGGTTGAGCTCGATGCCCAGCAGGTTGTGCGGGTCCACCGTTTCCCCGCCCCTGGCGTCGGCGCGGGTACCGTCCAGGGCCAGGCCGGTCTGGCGGTGGCCCAGCTCGTCCAGCGCGTTGAGCACCTCGCCTTCCAGGCGCTTGAGGTGTTCGAGGGTCACGTAGAGGAAGTTGCCGGAGCCGCAGGCCGGGTCCAGCACGCGCACGGTGCACAGGCGGTGGTGGAAGCGCAGCAGCTCGGCCACGGCCTCGTCGGCCTTGCCCTCGCTGGCCAGGGTGCCTGCGGCGGCCTGGGCGTTGCTCCATTCCAGCCGGAGCGGCTCGATCACGGTGGGCAGCACCAGGCGCTCGACGTAGGCGCGCGGGGTGTAGTGGGCGCCGAGCTTGTGCCGGTCCTTGGGGCTGAGCGCGCGCTCCAGCAGGGTGCCGAAGATGGCCGGCTCCACGTGGCGCCAGTCTGCGCGGGCGGCCTCCACCAGCAGGTCCAGCTGGACGGCATCCAGCGGCAGCACGTCCGGCTGCTTGAACAGCTTGCCGTTGAACCTCAGTACCTCTCCGGCCAGCACCGCCGAGAAGCCGCCGGCGTCCATGTCGCGCCACAGCTGGGCGACCATGCGCATGGCGATGTCCGGCTGCTCGCGGTGGCGCGCCAGCAGGTCACGGAAGGCATGCTCGGGCAGCAGGCGCACGTCCTCGGCGAACATGGTGAACAGGCAGCGCATCAGGAACTGGGCCACGGCCTCGGCCGGGTGGCCGGCCTGTTCCAGGCTGCGGGCCAGCCGCGCAAGGCGGTCGGCGATGTCGCGGGTGACGCGGGCCGACTCGCGGCTGGGGTCCAGCGACAGCGGGTCGAGCCAGACCTGGCGCAGGCGCTCGCGGACTTCCGGGCGGCGCAGGTCCTCCAGCGCGATGCGGTGGCTGCGCGGGTCGGGGTAGGGGACGTAGGTGCCGCCGGAGCGGCTGAACTCCGAATACAGCTCGATGCGCTGGCCGACGTCGACCACCACCACGAACGGCGGGCGGCCCTCGCTGGCCGGCAGGGCGCGGGCGTAGCCCTCGGCCTGGCTGCGGGCGCGCAGCAGGGCGTCATCGAAGCCCCTGGTGTGCGTCCCCAGCCTGACCTTCTTCGACTCCAGGACGAAGGCGCCGCGGCGGTACAGGTCAATGCGGCCGGCGCTGGTGCTGCCGTCGCCGTGGCTGAAGGTGATCGGCCGCTCGAACATGTAGTCCTCCGCGGGCGTGGGATGCGGGCGCGGCAGGTCCAGCAGCTCGCACAGGTCGATCAGGAAGCTCTGCGAGGTGGACAGCTCGGAGGCGGCCACGCCTTGCCAGCGGGTGATGAAGCCTTCTGCGTCAGACACCGGGTCCCCTTTCCCTTGCCTTTGTCGAAGTCGCGAGAATACAGGGGCGATGGCTGCCTTACCGGGCGATCGCCAAGGAGCGGACGACGGCAGGCCTCGCGTGGCATCGCGGGAGGTCGCCGTTCACGCGGTGGCCCTGGCCATGACCATGCGCATGCGGCGAGGTCGCGCGGGCCGTGTCATGTACTGCAGGGGTCCTCAGCGGGCACTGCCCCCTGTCCCGGAGGCCGGCCGGGCCTTTCTCCGTGCGTTGCCGGCGGCTGCCGCCGGCGCGCAACGCCCCGCATCCCCGCCGCAGCAGTTGCGGGTGAGGAAGCCGATCAGGTCGTTCATGGCGTCGAAGTCGGCGCGGTAGGTGATGCGCCGGCCCTGCGCCTGGCCGCCGATCAGGCCGGCCTGGCTGAGTTCCTTCAGGTGGAAGGAAAGGGTGGCGCCGGGCAGGGACAGGGCGGTGGCGATGTCGCCGGGGCTGCGCCCGTCCGGTCCGGCCTCCACCAGCAGCCGGAAGATCGACAGCCGGGTGGGGTTGCCGAGCGCGGCCAATGCGGTGGTTGCAGTTGTCAATTCCATGATTCTAGAATAGTCGAACAGTTCGACAGGGCACAACGCCATGGAACCACACGACCTTCCCCACCTGGTACCTGATGCGTTGGAGCCGGTGGATGCGGCACGCCTCGGTGCCGGCGACGCGCATCCGCCGCGGATCCTGGTGCTGTACGGCTCGCTGCGGCCGGAGTCCTACAGCCGCAAGCTGGCGCTGGAGGCGGCGCGGCTGCTGCGCCACTTCGGCGCCGAGGTGCGCGTGTTCGATCCACACGACCTGCCCATGCAGGGCAGCACCGGCCCGGAGCATCCGAAGGTGCAGGAGCTGCGCGCGCTGTCGCTGTGGTCCGAGGGGCAGGTGTGGGTCAGCCCGGAGCGGCACGGCGCGGTCACCGCGGTGTTCAAGAACCAGATCGACTGGCTGCCGCTGGAAGACGGCAGCGTGCGCCCTACCCAGGGCCGCACCCTGGCGGTGATGCAGGTCTGCGGCGGCTCGCAGTCGTTCAACGTGGTCAACGCGTTGCGGGTGCTCGGCCGCTGGATGCGCATGGTCACCATCCCCAACCAGTCCTCGGTGCCCAAGGCCTGGCAGGAGTTCGACGGCAACGGGCGGATGAAGCCCTCCGGCTACTACGACCGGGTGGTCGACGTGATGGAGGAGCTGGTCAAGTTTACCTGGCTGGTTCGCGGCCGCAGCGACTACCTCACCTCGCGCTACAGCGAACGCAAGGGCGACCTGGCGGCGGCGTCGCTGGCCGCGGCCGCCGGTGCGGTGGAGGCGGCCGCTCCCGCTGCGCACGTGCCGGCCCCCGGTGCGGCGTGCTGTGCCGGCGCCTGTGCGGCGCCGGCGCAATGAGCGGCGTGGCGGCGGCCGGGCAGGGACGCGGCAGGCGCGGCGACGGGAGGCGGTGATGGGCGTGTTCGAGCGGTTCCTGTCGGTGTGGGTGGCGCTGGGCATCCTGGCCGGCATCGGCCTGGGCCTGCTGCTGCCCGGCGTGTTCCAGGCGGTGGCCGCGCTGGAGGTCGCGCACGTGAACCTGGCGGTCGCGGTGCTGATCTGGCTGATGATCTATCCGATGATGATCCAGGTGGACTGGAGCGCGGTGCGGGACATCGGCCACCGCCCGCGCGGACTGGTGCTGACCCTGGTGGTCAACTGGCTGGTCAAGCCGTTCACCATGGCCGCGCTGGGCGTGCTGTTCTTCGAGCACGTGTTCGCGCCCTGGGTGGATCCGCAGTCGGCCAGCGAATACATCGCCGGGATGATCCTGCTGGGCGTGGCACCGTGCACGGCGATGGTGTTCGTGTGGAGCGCGCTGGTGAAGGGCGATCCGAACTACACCCTGGTGCAGGTGTCGGTGAACGACCTGGTGATGGTGTTCGCCTTCGCCCCGATCGCGGCCTTCCTGCTGGGCGTGACCGAGGTGGAGGTGCCCTGGCAGACGCTGCTGCTGTCCACCGTGCTCTACGTGGTGCTGCCGCTGCTGGCCGGGATGGCGACCCGGCACGTGCTGCGGCGGCGGCCGGTCCAGGCGCTGGATGGCCTCGTGCGCCGGCTCAAGCCGTGGTCGATCGTCGGGCTCGTCGCCACGGTGGTACTGCTGTTCGGCTTCCAGGCGCGCACGATCCTGGAGCAGCCGCTGGTGATCGGCATGATCGCCGTGCCGCTGATGCTGCAGACCTACGGCATCTTCCTGGTGACGTTCGTGGCCGCGCGGCTGCTGCGGCTCGGGCACGAGGTCGCCGGGCCGGCGTGCCTGATCGGAACGTCCAACTTCTTCGAACTGGCGGTGGCGGTGGCCATCTCGCTGTTCGGCCTGCATTCGGGTGCGGCGCTGGCCACGGTGGTCGGCGTGCTGGTGGAGGTGCCGGTGATGCTGTCGCTGGTGGCCATCGTCAACCGTACCCGCCACCTGTTCCCCGCACCTTCCCGACCGGAGCACGCCCCATGAGCGCGATCACGATCTACCACAACCCCCGCTGCGGCACCTCGCGCAACACCCTGGCGATGATCCGCAACAGCGGCGTCGAGCCGGAGGTCATCGAATACCTGCAGCACCCGCCGACCCTGGAGCGCCTGCGGGAACTTGCCGCGGCCTCGGGCGTGGGCGTGCGCGGCCTGCTGCGGGCCAAGGAGCCGCTGTGCGCGGAACTGGGCCTGGACGATGCGTCGGTGGACGAGGACGCGCTGCTGCAGGCGATGGTCGCCAACCCGGTGCTGATCAACCGCCCGGTCGTGGTGACCCCGCTGGGCACGCGCCTGTGCCGGCCGTCGGAGGTGGTGCTGGACATCCTCCCCGATCCGCAGCGCGGCGCCTTCAGCAAGGAGGATGGCGAGGTGGTGGTCGGCGCGGACGGCCGCCGTCCCTGAGCACGGTCACCCCGGGCGTGCAGGTGCGGCCGCGACCGGGCACAGAAAAAGACAGGGACGCCGAAGCGTCCCCGTCCCCTCACCGGATGCGACGGCCGCTCAGCGCAGCTGCAGCACCACGATCGACTTGGCCGGCAGCGCCACCTTGAGGGTTCCGCCAGACACGCTGGCGCCGGTGAAGTCCACCGGCCTGACCCGGTCCGGCTGGGCGAAGGTGTTGTGCGCGGTGATGGTGTCGGCGGTCAGCACGCGGCCGGACACGGCGCTGGCCTGCACGCCGGTGACGCTGGTGGAGACCTCCACCGCGCGGTTCGGGTCCAGGTTGGTCAGGGCCACGTACACATGCCCGTCCCTGGCCCGCACCGCCGAGCCGTGCACCGACGGCACCGAGGTGTCGCCCAGGCGGTACGGCGGCGCCTTGAGCTCCAGCGGCAGGTAGGTGGCGTCCTGCCACGGCCGGTACATCTCGAAGGCGTGGTAGGTGGGCGTGAGCGCCATCTTCGCGTCTTCGGTCAGGATCATCGCCTGCAGCACGTTCACCATCTGCGCAATGTTGGCCATCCTCACCCGCCTGGCATGGCGGCTCATCACGTCGAAGTGGATCGAGGAGACCAGGGCGTCGCGCAGGGTGTTCTGCTGCTGCAGGAAGCCCGGGTTGGTGCCGGGGTAGGGCGCGTACCAGGTGCCCCACTCGTCCAGGTACAGGTCGACCTTGCCCTCGGGGTCCAGCCTGTCCATCACCGCGATGTGGCCGCGCAGCAGTTCGTCCACCTTCAGCGCGCTGGCGAGGGTCTGGATCCACGCCTGCTCGTCGAATTCGAAGGAGGAGGCACGCGGCGGCCAGCCGCCGGGCACGGTGTAGTAATGCACCGACAAGGCATCCATGTGCTTGCCGGCGATCTTCATCATCACCTCGGTCCAGTTGTAGTCGTCATTGTTGGCGCCGGCGGCGACCTTGGTGACTTCCACCCCGGCCGGCACCTTGACGAAGGTCTGGAACTGGCGGTGCAGGTTGGCCGCGTGCTCGGGCGTCATGTTGCCGCCGCAGCCCCACATCTCGTTGCCGATGCCGAAGAACGGCACCTTCCACGGCTTGTCGCGGCCGTTGGCGCGGCGCTCCTCGGCCAGGGACGAGCCCTTCTCGTAGGTCATGTACTCGACCCACTCGGCCATCTCCCGCGGCGAACCGCTGCCGGTGTTGCCGGAGACGTAGGCATCGGTGCCCAGCAGCTCGGTGAAGTCCATGAACTCGTGGGTGCCGAAGCTGTTGGGCTCCTCCACGCCGCCCCAGTGGGTGTTGATCTTGACCCGGCGCTTGTCGCGCGGGCCGACGCCGTCGCGCCAGTAGTACTCGTCGGCGAAGCAGCCGCCGGGCCAGCGCACCACCGGCACGTCCAGCTTCCTCAGCGCCGCCAGCACGTCGTTGCGGTAGCCGCGGGTGTTGGGGATCTTCGAGTCCTCGCCCACCCAGATGCCGCCGTAGATGCCATAGCCGAGGTGTTCGGCGAACTGGCCGAAGATGTAGCGGCTGACTTCCGGGCCGGGCTGGTCGGCGCGCAGGGTGGCACTGGCCTTCACCGTCTCCTGGGCGCCGGCGCTGCCGGCAGCGAACAGGGCGGTGGCCAGGGCCAGCAGGGGCAACGGGTTCTTGAGCATTCGGTCTTGCCTCGCTTTGACGAAGGACGGTGGGGCGGAACGGACACAGTCCATCGGCCGCCCGGCGGGCTGCGGCTCCACGTACGCGGCCACGCCCGCGGCCGGTGGCACGGGGCGTCGCTGCCGCGTCGGGGACGACGCCGCGGGCGGGGCCCGCGTCAGCGCGTCGGTGGGGGTCTTGAGCGCAAGCCGCCCGAGCATAGAGGAGGGTTGCGATAACCCGCCAATGAATTTGTCGGGCCAAGCCATATGTGAACCGTTATGCGCGATGTGTGGGCCAGGCCGCTCCGAACCATTCCGAATGGAATGGCTGTCATGCCGTGCGCGGCATTGGTCGCCGCCCGGTGCCGCCGCTATCCTGCGCCGCGGCCAGCCCGGCCGGAGCAGGGGATTGCAGATGGTGCCAGCCAGGCGTTTCGGACAGCTCGCCGACGGCACCCCGGTGCACGCCCATGCCCTGGGCGATGCGCAAGGGTTGTCGGCACAGATCCTAGACCTGGGCGGGATCCTCGCCCGGCTGGAGTTCCCCGGCGCGCACGGTCGCACCTCGCTGGTGCTGGGGCTGGGCGACGCCCAGGCCTACTTCGACGATCCGGCCTACCTGGGCATCGTGGTCGGGCGTTTCGGCAACCGCATCGCCGGCGCGCGCTTCGAACTGGACGGCCGCCCGCACCGGGTGGCGGCCAACGAGGGCGCCAACCACCTGCACGGCGGGATGCTCGGGTTCGGCCGCCGGCTGTGGCAGGTGCGGGCGCACGACGCCGCGACCCTGGTGCTGGGCTACCACTCGCCCGCAGGCGAGGAGGGCTACCCGGGCAACCTGGACGTCACCGCCACCTACCGCCTGCAGGGCGCCCGGCTGCGGCTCGAGTTCGAGGCCACCTGCGACGCGCCGACCCCGTTCAATCCCACCCACCACCCCTACTGGAACCTGGCCGGTGATCCGGCCGTGGCGGCCGCGGCGCAGTGGCTGCAGGTGCCCGGCAGCGGCTACCTGCCGGTGGGCGAGGGGCTGATCCCGACTGGCGAGGTGGCCGGCGTGGCCGGCACGCCGTTCGACTTCCGCAGCGGGCGTACCCTGGAGGCGGCCGCGGCCGGCGGACACCCGCAGCTGGAGGCGGCCGGTGGCTACGATCACTGCCTGGTGCTGGAGCCCGGCAGCCGTACGCATGCGGTGCTGTACTCGCCGCACAGCGGCATCGCCCTGCGCATCGACAGCGACGCGCCAGCGCTGCAGCTCTACGATGGCCATGCGCTGGACCGGCAGCATCCAGGCATCGGCCGCGGGTTGTGCCTGGAACCGCAGGGCTATCCGGACGCGCCCAACCGCCCCGCGTTCCCTGAAGCCGTGCTGCGCCCCGGCCAGGTGTTCCGGCGCCACATCGAATACCGCTTCGCCGCGCCCGGCCCCGATGCCGGGCCGCAGGACGTGCTGGCCGCGCTCGGGCGCGCCTGAGCCGACCGGCGCGCCGACCGGCGTCCCACCATCCCAAGGAGATCACCGTGTCCAGCATCAACCTCGCCATCGTCGGTGTCGGAAAGATCGTGCGCGACCAGCACCTGCCGGCGGTGGCAGGCAACCCGGATTTCCGCCTGGTGGCCGCGGCCAGCCGCAACGGGCGGGTCGAGGGGATCGACAACTTCGGCTCGATCGAGGAGATGCTGGAGGGCGCGCCGTCGGTGCAGGCGGTGGCGCTGTGCATGCCGCCGCAGTACCGCTACGCGGCGGCGGTCAAGGCCATCGCCGCCGGCAAGCACGTGTTCCTGGAGAAGCCGCCCGGTGCGACCCTGTCCGAGGTGGAGGACCTGGCCGCGCAGGCGCGTGCGGCGGGCGTCACCCTGTTCGCCAGCTGGCATTCGCGCTACGCACCGGCGGTGGAGGCGGCGCGCGCGTTCCTGGCCGGCACCCGGATCCATTCGATGCAGGTGACCTGGAAGGAGGACGTGCGCCAGTGGCATCCCAACCAGGCCTGGATCTGGGAGCCGGGCGGGCTGGGGGTGTTCGACCCGGGCATCAACGCGCTGTCGATCGTCACCCGGATCCTGCCGCGGCCGGTGTTCGCCACCGCCGCGACCCTGCAGTTCCCCGAGAACCGCGCCGCCCCGATCGCGGCGCACATCGCCTTCAGCGATGCGCAGGGGCTGGACCTGCAGGCGGAGTTCGACTGGCGCCAGACCGGCCGCCAGAGCTGGGACATCGTCGCCGGGACCGATGCCGGCACCCTGCTGCTGTGCGACGGTGGCGCGCGGATGCTGGTCAACGGCGACCTGGTCCACGGGCAACCCGAGGCCGAGTACCCCGGCCTGTACCGCCGCTTCGCCGAACTGGTCCAGGCCGGCGAATCGGACGTCGACCTGGCCCCGCTGCGCCACGTGGCCGATGCGTTCATGCTCGGCCGCCGGGTGGTGGTCGAGCCGTTCCACGACTGAGCGGGCGCGCTGCAGCCCGCATAGGCGGATGCATCGTGTCCAAGCGCACGCCTCCTGGCCGTGGCCCGGGCAAGCGCAGCGCATCCGGGGATGGCATCAGCGGCTCCCGGTGCCGCCGGCAGGCGCCCCGGAGGCGGCCTTCGGCCTTGTCCGGGCTACGGGCCCTGCGCCGGGGTCATCGCCGGCTCGGATGCGGTGCCCCAGGTCTCGCTGGCGGTCCGCGGCAGCACCCTGCGCGAAGGTGCGCGTGAGCGGACGCGATGCGGTCCGGACACGCGGGGAGGTCCCGGAAGCGCACGCAGCCCGTAGCCCGGATAAGGGCAGCGCATCCGGGGACGGCATCAGCGGCTCCCGGTGCCGCCGGCAGGCGCCCCGGAGGCGGCCTTCGGCCTTGTCCGGGTTACGGTCCTACGCCGGTGTCATCGCCGGCTCGGGTGCGGTGCCGTAGATCTCGCTGGCGGTCTGCTGCAGCGCCTGCACCACGGTGCGCGCGCCTGGCGACAGCAGCCAGTCGGTGCGGGTGATCACCCCGAACGAATCCATATGGCAGGACAGCTCCACCGGCAGGATCCGGACCATGCCGTGGCCGGCGTAATGCCGCGCCACGTCCACCGGCACCACGGCCAGGTAGTCGCTTTCCAGCAGCATCTTGGTCAGGAACACCAGCGCGGCAGTGGCGATCACCTGGCGCGGCGGGCGCAGCCCGGCGCTCTGGAACATCACCTCGAAGCGGTGGCGCAGCACCGAGCCCTCCGGCGGCACGATCCACGCCGCCTCGGCCAGGTCGGCCAGGGTCGGGCGGGTGCGCGCCAGCAGCGGGTGGCCGGGCCGGGCGATCGCGCAGACCTCCTCGTCGGCCAGGGCACGGTAGTGCAGGTGCTGCTTGTCGTGGCGCGGGAACAGGCGCGCCACCAGGAAGTCGAGCCGGTTCTGCTCCAGCCGCTCCAGCAGCACGTCGCTGCTCTCCACCAGCAGCGACACGCGCAGGTCGGGGAACTCGCGGGTGATGCGCGCCAGGGTCGCCGGCAGCAGGCTCATCGCCGGCCCGGCGATCGCGCCGATGGCCACGCTGCCGGACCAGCCGCCGCGCAGCGCCTCGATCTCCGCGCCGGCCTCGCCGAGGCTGGCCAGGGCGATGCGCGCATGGCGGATCATGGTCTCGCCGTACCAGGTCGGGCGCATGCCGCGCGGCAGGCGCTCGAACAGCGGCACGCCGAGCATGTCCTCCAGGTCCTTCAGCAGCTTGGAGGCCGCCGGCTGGGACATCGCCAGGGTTTCGGCGGCGCGATGGATGTTGCCCTGTTCGTCGATGGCGATCAGCAGCATCAGCTGCCGGGTCTTGAGGCGGGCGCGTACGTACCAGGGAATGGGCTGGGCCAAGGCTCGATCCGTCGATATGGTTTTCCGTATAAGTTATGCCGCAAATTGGATTGGCTGTATATGCATCGGCTGGGCCAGAATGCGATGAAGCGAGCCGTACCGCGCAGGGCGGTGCCGCCGACCACTGCGACACGGGCCCGACGATGCGACTGATCCAGCTGGTGGACGACTCCGGAACGACTGCGGTCGGCGTGGTGGATGCCTCCGGCAGCCACGTGCGGGTGCTGGAGGGCGTGTCCGGCACGTGGGAGCTCGCGCAGCGCGCCCTGGCCGCGGGTACCGGCCTGGAGGCGACCGCCACGGCCGCGCCGGGCACCCGCCAGCTCGGGTACGCCGCGCTGCTGGCCGAAGGCCGCGTGCTGGCGCCGCTGCACCACCCGGACCCGGCGCACTGCCTGGTCACCGGGACCGGGCTGACCCACCTGGGCAGCGCCGCCGCCCGCGATGCGATGCACAAGAACCTGCAGCAGCAGGCCGATGCCGGCGCGCTGACCGACTCGATGCGCATGTTCCAGTGGGGACTGGAAGGCGGCATTCCCGAGCCGGGCCGCGTCGGCGCGCAGCCGGAGTGGTTCTACAAGGGCGACGGCCAGGTGCTCGTCGCCCCCGGCGCGCCGCTGCCGTCCCCGGACTTCGCGCTGGACGGCGGCGAGGAGCCGGAGCTGGTCGGGCTGTACGTGATCGGTCCCGATGGCACTCCGTTCCGGCTCGGCTTCGCGCTGGGCAACGAGTTCTCCGACCACGTCACCGAGCGCCAGAACTACCTGTACCTGGCCCACTCCAAGCTGCGCCCCTGCGCGATCGGCCCGGAACTGCGCACCGGCGCGCTGCCGCGCGACCTGCGCGGCGCCAGCCGCCTGCTGCGTGGCGGGCAGGTGGTGTGGGAGAAGCCGTTCCTGACCGGCGAGGCCAACATGTGCCACTCGCTGCAGAACCTGGAGTACCACCACTTCAAGTATCCGGCGCACCGTCGCCCGGGCGACGTACACCTGCATTTCTTCGGCACCGCCACGCTCAGTTTCGCCGACGGCATCCGCGCCCAGCCGGGCGACGTGTTCGAGATCGAGCTGGGCGAGATGGGCGCGCCGCTGCGCAATCCGCTCGGCCGCGCGGTCTCCGGCTTCGAGCCCGGCGGCGTGCGCAGCCTCTGAGCATGCCGGGCCTTCGCATGCACCACGCGGCCGCAACGTCCACGCCCGGCCTACCGCTGGCCGGGCCGTGCACGTACCCTGCGGAGGATGCCGGGGCCGCCGACGCGATGCGGCGGCACGCTGGATGAAGGGCGGGGTCGCCCGCACGTAACAGGCCGCCACGGCCAGCCGCGGCCGCTGCATGCTGGAGGGCATGCGCGGCCTGCCACGCCGGACGTGGCGGCGGTCCACAACGAATCGGGAGGGAGCGATGAAGAAGTCTGTGTTTGCTGCGATGCTGGCCCTGGGCGCGATGGCGCTGGCCGGCTGTTCCGGCGGCGACGGTGCCGCCGCCGGCGGCGCGGGCGACGCCATCACCGTGGGCTTCAGCCAGGTTGGCGCCGAGAGCGAGTGGCGCACCGCCAACACCCGTTCGGTGAAGGAGTCGCTGGCCGCGCCGGAATTCAGGTTGCGCTTCTCCGACGCCCAGCAGAAGCAGGAGAACCAGATCAAGGCGTTGCGCTCGTTCATCGCCCAGAAGGTGGACGTGATCGCGTTCTCGCCGGTGGTCGAGTCCGGCTGGGAGACGGTGCTGCGCGAGGCCAAGGCCGCCAACATCCCCGTGGTGCTGACCGACCGTGCGGTCAACGTCTCCGACGAGTCGCTGTACGTGTCGCTGATCGGCTCGGACTTCGTCGAGGAAGGCCGCCGCGCCGCCAACTGGCTGATCGGCGACAGCGAGGGCCAGCAGGGCCCGATCCGCATCGTCGAGCTGCAGGGCACCGTCGGCTCGGCCCCGGCCAACGACCGCATGCGCGGCTTCAAGGAAGTGATCGGCGCCGACTCGCGCTTCCAGATCGTGCGCTCGCAGAGCGGTGATTTCACCCGCGCCAAGGGCAAGGAGGTGATGGAAGCCTTCCTCAAGGCCGAGAGCGGTGGCATCGACGTGCTGTTCGCGCACAACGACGACATGGCCATCGGTGCGATCCAGGCCATCGAGGAAGCCGGCCTGAAGCCGGGCAGCGACATCCGCATCGTCTCCATCGACGGGGTGCGCGGCGCGTTCGAGGCGATGAAGGCCGGCAAGCTCAACGCCACGGTGGAGTGCAATCCGCTGCTGGGCGAACAGCTGGCGCAGCTGGTCCGCGACGTCCACGCCGGCCGCGAGGTGCCCAAGCGGGTCGTGGTGGAGGAGGGCGTGTACACCATGGACCAGGCCGCCGCCGAGCTGCCCAACCGCAAGTACTGATGCCGATGCAGTCGCGCGCGGCAATACGGCGCGCTCCCGGTCGCGGGGGCGCGGCATGAACGCGGTGGTGCTGCAGGCCTCGGGCCTGCGCAAGCGTTTCGGCGCGACCGTGGCCCTGGATGGGGCCGGGCTGACCCTGCGCGAGGGCCAGATCCATGCGCTGATGGGCCAGAACGGGGCGGGCAAGTCGACCCTGATCAAGCTGGTGACCGGCGTGGAGACGCCGGACGCCGGCAGCATCGAGCTCGATGGCGCGCCGGTGGCCCCGGCCACGCCGCTTGAGGCCCAGGCCCTGGGCATCAGCACGGTGTACCAGGAAGTGAACCTGTGCCCGAACCTGTCGGTGGCCGAGAACCTGTTCGCCGGCCGCTATCCGCGGCGCTGGGGAGGGCTGATCGACTGGGGCCGGGTGCGCAGCGGCGCGCGCGCGCTGCTGGCCGAGCTGCAGCTGGACATCGACGTGGACCGCACCCTGGGCAGCTACCCGGTGGCGGTGCAGCAGATGGTCGCCATCGCCCGCGCGCTGGGAGTGCGGGCCAAGGTGCTGGTGCTCGACGAGCCGACCTCGAGCCTTGACGAGGACGAGGTGCAGGGGCTGTTCACGGTGATGCGCCGGCTGCGCGACCGCGGCATGGCGATCCTGTTCGTGACCCACTTCCTGGACCAGGTGTACGCGGTGTCCGACCGCATCACCGTGCTGCGCAACGGCACGCTGGTCGGCGAGTACGCTGCCGCCGAGCTGCCGCAGGGTGCGCTGGTCTCGGCGATGGTGGGGCGCGAGGTGGCGCTGGCCGGCGGGCGCGAGCCCGGGCAGGCGGCTGCCGCCGGCGAGGTGGTGGTGCAGGCCCGTGGCCTGGCGCGGCGTGGCGCGCTGCAGCCGGTGGACCTGGAACTGCGCGCCGGCGAGGTACTGGGCCTGGGCGGACTGCTTGGCTCGGGGCGCACCGAGCTGGCGCGGCTACTGTTCGGGCTGGACCGGGCCGATGCCGGCGAGCTGCGCGTTGGCGGCCAGCCGGTGCAGCTGAAGCATCCGGCCGAAGCGGTCGCGCGCGGCCTGGCGCTGTGCCCGGAGGAACGCAAGACCGAGGGCATCGTCGCCGGGCTGTCGGTGCGTGAGAACATCGTGCTCGCGCTGCAGGCGCGGCGCGGCTGGTGGCGCGCGCTGCCAGCGGCCACCCAGGAGCAGATGGCACGCGACTTCGTGCAGCTGCTGGGGATCAAGACCGCAGACATCGAAACACCGGTCGGCACCCTGTCCGGCGGCAACCAGCAGAAGGTCGTGCTGGCGCGCTGGCTGGCCACCCGGCCGTCGCTGCTCATCCTGGACGAGCCCACCCGCGGCATCGACATCGCCGCCAAGCAGGAAATCATGGCCGAGGTGGTCAAGCTGGCGCGGCAGGGCATGGCGGTGCTGTTCATTTCCGCCGAGATCGAGGAGCTCACCCGCCTCAGCGACCGCATCGCGGTGCTGCGCGAGCGGCATAAGGCCGGCGAGCTCGAAGGTGGCTGCGACGGCAGCCAGGTACTGGACCTGATCGCAGGACACGCATGACCGACCTGGATTCCCCGCCGGTGCAGCCCGCGCCGCCCGGCCTCCACCAGCGCCTGCTGGGCCACCCGCTGCTGTGGCCGGCGCTGGCGCTGGCGCTGCTGCTGCTGGGCAATGCCGTGTTCAATCCCGGGTTCCTGTCCCTGCAATGGCGCGACGGCCACCTCTACGGCAACCTCGTGGACATCGCCAACCGCGCCGCGCCGCTGGCCCTGGTCTCGCTGGGCATGACCCTGGTGATCGCGGTGCGCGGCCTGGATATCTCCGTCGGCGCGGTGCTGGCGATCGCCGCCACGGTCGCCGCCTGGACCATTGCCCGCATGCAGGACGGCGGCAGTGACGGCCTGGCACCGCTGCTGGCCGCCATCGCCGCTGCGCTGGCAGTCGGTGCCCTGTGCGGGCTGTGGAACGGCGTACTGGTGGTCAAGGTCGGCATGCAGCCGATCATCGCCACCCTGATCCTGATGGTGGCCGGGCGCGGCGTCGCCCAGCTGCTCGGTGATGGCCAGATCCTCACCATCTACTACGAGCCGTACGCGTTCCTGGGCAATGGCTTCCTGCTGGGCGTGCCGTTCTCGCTGTTCGTCGTGGCCGTGGTCTTCGTCGGCCTGAAGCTGCTGCTGGGCCGCACCGCGCTGGGGCTGTTCGTGCGCGCGATCGGGCACAACCCGGCCGCCGCGCACGTGGCCGGGATCCGCGCCCGCGCCATCACCCTGTCGCTGTACGTGTTCTGCAGCTTTACCGCCGCGGTGGCCGGGTTGCTGGTGAGTTCCAACGTGGCCAGCGCCGACGCCAACAACGCCGGCCAGCTGCTGGAACTGGACGCGATCCTGGCGGTGGCCCTGGGCGGCAGCGCGCTGGCCGGTGGGCGCTTCAGCCTGGCCGGCAGCCTGCTGGGGGCCCTCATCATCCAGACCCTGACCACCACCATCTACGCCATCGGCGTACCGCCGCAGGTCAACCTGGTGGTCAAGGCGGTGCTGGTGACGGCGGTGCTGCTGCTGCAGTCGCCGCAGTTCCGCGGCCAGTTGCGGGCGCTGGTCTCGCGTCCGGCGGGAGTGGGCCGGGCATGAGCATCGCGACGCGTGCGCCGGGTGCCGGCAACAACCTCATGCAGCGCCTGCGCGAGCCGGGGTTGCTGTCGCTGGCGGTGACGGTGGCCCTGTTCGTGGCGATGTCCGTCGCCGGCGGCGTGCTGTACGACGGATTCCTCTCGCCGCAGGTGTTCCTGAACCTGCTGATCGACAACGCCTTCCTGCTGATCGTCGCGGTGGGCATGACCTTCGTGATCCTCACCGGCGGCATCGACCTGTCGGTCGGCGCGGTGGTGGCCTTCACCACGGTGCTGCTGGCCAGCCTGGTCGAGCATCATGGCTGGCACCCGCTGGCGGCGATCCCGCTGGTGCTGGTGCTCGGTACCTGCTTCGGCGCGCTGATGGGCGTACTGATCGAGCGCTACCGGCTGCAGCCGTTCGTGGTCACCCTGGCCGGCATGTTCCTGGCCCGCGGCGCGGCGACCCTGGTCAGCGTGGACTCGATCGGCATCACCCACGAGTTCCACATGGCGGTCGCCGCGGTGCGCGTGCCGCTGGGTGGCGGCGCCTCGCTGTCGGTCGCGGCGCTGGTGGCGGTGGCGATGGTGGCCATCGGCGTGGTGCTGGCCGGCTCCACCCGTTTTGGCCGCGCGGTCTACGCCATGGGCGGCAGCGAGCAGTCCGCGGCGCTGATGGGCCTGCCGGTGGCCTCCACGGTGGTGCGCGTCTATGCCTTCAGCGGGTTCTGCTCGGCGCTGGCCGGCGTGGTGTACACGTTCTACATGCTGAGCGGCTACAGCCTGCATGGCATGGGGCTGGAGCTGGATGCGATCGCCGCGGTGGTGATCGGCGGCACCCTGCTGGCCGGTGGCAGCGGCTACGTGCTGGGCAGCCTGTTCGGCGTGCTGGTGCTGGGACTGATCCAGACCCTGATCGTGTTTGACGGCACGCTCAGCTCGTGGTGGACGCGGATCGCCATCGGCGTACTGCTGCTGGCGTTCTGCCTGCTGCAGCGGCTGCTGGCGCGCAACAGCCCGACCGCAGGGCACGCGCATGGCTGAGGCCAGCCGGTGGCGGCGACTCTGGGGGTGGTGGCTGGCCGCGGTGTGGCTGGCAGGGTTGCCGGCGCATGCGGCGGACATGGCGGCCGAGGTTGCCAGCCCCGACGGGCGCATCCAGGTGCAGGTGGATACGGATGCCGAGGGTCGTCCCACCTGGCGCCTGTTGCGCGAGGGTCGCCAGGTGCTGGCCCCGGCGCCGCTGGGGATGGTCGGCGAGGGGGCGGATCTTTCGCGCGGCCTGCAGTTCGCCGGTGCCGGTGCGGCGCAGGCGGTCGCAGAGGACTACGAACTGCTGTCGGGCAAGCGCCGGCACAACCAGTACCGCGCCAACCGCCGCGTGTTCCGCTGGCAGGACGCCCAGGGGCGGGAGCTGGCCATCGCCTGGCAGGTGTCCGACGACGGCGCCGCCTTCCGCTACGAGCTCGATCGCCCGGTGCCCGGCATGGATACCTGGACGCGCGACGCGGCCATCTTCCGCCTGCCGCCGGCCGCGCATGCGTGGCTGCAGCCGATGGCCGAGCCGAAGACCGGCTTCGGTCGCACCAACCCCTCGTACGAGGAGTACTACCTGCAGGAGGTGCCGGTCGGTACGCCCACGCCAATGGGCCATGGCTGGGTGTTCCCCGCGCTGTTCCGTGCCGGCGGCGACTGGATCCTGCTCAGCGAGGGCAGCCTGCGCCGCGGCGATGCCGGCAGCCGCCTGCTGGATGGGGCGGCGCCGGGCGAATACCTGCTCGGCTTCCCGGACGCGCGCGAGGCCATGCCTGGCGGCGCCGCGCTGCCGTGGATCCAGGCCTACCCCTGGCGTTCGCCGTGGCGCATCGTGGCCGTGGGCGACCTGGCGACGGTGGTCGATTCCACCCTGGGCACCGACCTGGCCGATCCGCCGGCGGTGGACGCGTCCTCCGTACCGGGCAAGGCCTCCTGGAGCTGGCCGCTGCTGGGCGACGAGAGCACCGTGTTCGAGGTGCAGAAGGAATTCGTCGACTACGCCGCGCGCATGGGCTGGCGGTACACCCTGGTCGACGCGCTGTGGGACACGCAGATCGGCGAGGCGAAGATGCGCGAGCTGGTGGACTATGCCCGCGCCAGGAACGTGTCGATCCTGGCCTGGTACAACTCCGCCGGTGACTGGAACGAGGCGCCGCAGACCCCGCGCGGCCTGCTGGTCGACCGTGCAGGCCGCCTGCGCGAGTTCAGGCGCATGCGCGACATGGGCGTGGCCGGGCTGAAAATCGACTTCTTCGGGGGCGACGGCTCGTCGATGATCGCCTACTACCTGGACCTGCTCGAGGACGCCGCGCCGTACGGCCTGCAGCTCAACTTCCATGGCGCCACCCTGCCGCGCGGCTGGCAGCGCACCTTCCCGCACCTGCAGACGGTGGAGGCCGTGCGCGGGCTGGAGTTCGCCACCTTCGAACAGGGCAACGCCGACCGCGTGCAGGTACATGCGGCAACCCTGCCGTTCGTGCGTGGCGTGTTCGATCCCATGGACTTCACCCCGCTGGCGATGGTCAAGCTCAACGACCGCGTGCAGCGCCGCACCAGCCCGGCGTTCGAGCTGGCGCAGTCGGTGCTGTTCGTGTCCGGCATCCAGCACTATGCGGAGACCGCCGCGGGCATGGCGCAGGTGCCGGACTACGTGCAGCGCTTCCTCGCCGGGTTGCCCGAGGTGTGGGACGACAGCCGTTTCCTGGACGGCTACCCGGGCCAGTACGCGCTGATCGCACGCCAGGGCGGGGGGCACTGGTTCGTGGCCGGCATCAACGCAGGCCCGGCTGCGCGCACGGTGACCCTGGATGCGGCGGCCCTGGGCGGTGGCGTGCAGCGTGGCCTGCTGCTCACCGATGGCGGCGACGCGCCCGGTTTCGCTCGGCGGCGGGTGGAGTTCGCGCCCGGCAGGCCATTGGAACTGGAGTTGCCGGCCGCCGGCGGGTTCGTGCTGCAGCTGGACTGACGCAAACGCACCGGTGCCGGCTGCCCGTGGCAGCGGCGGCCGGTGCAGGGAGTGAGCACATGAGGCACCTGTCGCGGATCCTGCTGCCGGCGATGCTGGCGTTGTGTCCCTGTATCGCGTCGGCCGGCGCGGCAGCCAGCTGGAGCGCCGACAACGGCAACGGCACCTATACCAATCCGCTGTTCTACGACGAGTTCTCCGACCCGGACCTGATCCGCGTCGGCGAGTGGTTCTACATGACCGGCACCACCATGCACGCGGTGCCGGGCCTGCCCGTGCTGCGCTCGCGCGACCTGGTGAACTGGGAGTTCGTCTCCTACGCCATGGCCGCCTTTCCCGACGGTCCGGAATACCGGCTGGAGGGGGGCAAGGACCTCTACGGCCAAGGCATCTGGGCGCCGGTGCTGCGCCACCACGCCGGCCGCTTCCACATCTTCGCCAACATCAACGGGCGCGGCCTGCACGTGTTCACCGCCGCCGATCCGGCCGGGCCGTGGCAGCACTCCGTGATCGCGCGCAACCTGCACGACCTGTCGGTGCTGTTCGACGACGACGGCCGGGTCTGGGCCGTCTACAACTACAACGAGGTACGGCTGGTGGAGCTCCAGCCGGACCTGTCCGGCGTGGTCGAAGGCAGCGAGCGGGTGATCATCCCGGCCGGCAACGGCATGGGCGAGGGCCACCACTTCTACAAGGTCGATGGCCGCTACTACATCATCAGCGCCAACTATGCGCCGGTCGGGCGGATGCAGGCGGCGCGCGCGGACTCGCTCGACGGACCGTGGGAGACGGTGGCCATCAGCGCCAGCGAGAGCATGGGCTTCCAGCGCGGCTGGTGGGAGAGCGGCGTGGGCCAGCGTTCGCCCATCCCGACCGCGGACACGGCGTTCTCCTCGCACAAGCCCGGCGACAACGCGCTGGGCGCGGTGCCCCTGCACCAGGGCGGTATCGTGCAGGCGCCCGATGGCAGCTGGTGGGGCTTCTCGATGATGGACCTCAAGTCCATCGGCCGTACGACCTTCCTGTCGCCGGTGACCTGGCACGACGGGTGGCCGTATTTCGGACTGCCGGGCAACCTCGGCCGCTCGCCACGGACCTGGCTCAAGCCGCAGGTCGACACGCAGGTGGCACCGCATTCGACGTACGCACGCAATGACGATTTCGGCGGGCCTGCCCTGCAGCCGGTATGGCAGTGGAACCACCAGCCGGTGGACGGAAAGTGGTCGTTGCGGCAGCGCCCCGGCCACCTGCGCCTGCATGCGATGCCGGCGGACGGTTTCCTGCACGCCCGCAACACCCTGACCCAGCGGGTCATGGGCCCCGAGTCCACCGCGACGATCGTGCTCGACGCCGGCGGCCTGCAGCCGGGCGATATCGCCGGCCTGGGCCTGCTCAACATGCCGGCGGCGTGGCTCGGGGTGGTGCAGTCCGACACCGGCCGGGTGCTGCGCTGGCACTCGCAGGTGGCCGGTGCAGACGTGGACATTCCGCTCCGCGCATCGCGCGTGTACCTGCGGGTGCGCGGCGACCACGATGAGGACCTGGCGCGGTTCTCCTGGAACACGGATGGTCGCCGCTTCCAGGACATCGGCGAGCCGGTGCGCCTGCCGTACCAGCTCAAGACCTTCCAGGGCACGCGCTATGCGCTGTTCGCCTGGAACCAGGTCGGCCGCGAGGGCGGCCACGCCGACTTCGATCGCTTCGACCTCGTGGAGCCGCTGGCCGACCGTTCGGGCAACCTGCCGATCGGCAAGGTAATCACCCTGTCCAACGTGGGAGACGGCAGCATCGCGGTGAGGCATCCGCTGGGCGTGGTGGCCCCGGTGGCGGCCGACGCGGAAGCGGCGGGGACATCCGCGGCGCGATTCCGGGTGCACGACCGGGGCGCTGGCCAGGTCGCGCTGGAGGCGATGGACGGAAGCGGGTTCCTGACGGTGGTCGGGATCGGCCTGTCGGCGGACGTGCGCCTGCTGTCCGAGCATCCGGTCGACAGCCGCTTCATGTGGCAGGACCTGTTGCGCGGGCAGTTCATGCTGTTGTCGATGAAGACGCACCGTTATCTGGGCATCCTGCCGGGCAGCGGCGAGCCGTATGCCGCCGACCGTGCCGGGACGCGGCCGGATCGGCGCGATGGGACGGTGCTGGAGTGGCGGGAAGTTGGCGCGGAGAGCGCTGACGGAAGTTGACGCGCAGCGCAGGCGCTGCCGTGACCGGTGCAGGGCACGCACGCGGCCTAGGTGTGATCTCTCAGTAGGTTGTTCATCCGGGGCGTCTCTGGAAGATGGGGGTTACGAAGCCAACCCAGCCCCCAGGAGCCCCGGATGAACCTGCATCACCATGCCCGTTTGAGCCCTCGTGGTCGAGCCCTGCTTGTGGACCGCATCCTTGTTCAGGGCTTGCGCGTGGAAGAGGCCGCGCAAGCCGCTGGCGTTAGCGTGCGCACCGCCTACAAGTGGCTCAAGCGATTCAGGGAGGAAGGGGCTCCGGGGTTGTTCGACCGGTCCTCCCAGCCCCATGCCTGTCCACACGCGACGCCGCAGGATGTCGTGGACCAAGTGTTGGAGCAGTGCCGCTCGCGCCAGACCTATCGCCAGATTGCCGCGCAACTGTCCGTGGCACCCAGCACCGTGGCCCGATTGCTGCGGCGTGCCGGCCTGCATCGATTGGCCGAGCTGGAACCGGCCCTGCCGGAGAACCGCTACGAACATCCCCAGCCCGGCGACTTGCTGCATCTGGATATCAAGAAGCTGGCTCGCTTCCGTCAGCCCGGTCATCGCGTCACCGGCAATCGCCAGATCAACTCCGACGGTGTCGGCTGGGAGTATGTCCACCTGGCCATCGACGACCACTCACGCGTGGCCTTCGGCTCCATCGAACCCGACGAACGCGGTATCAGCGCCTGCAAGGCCTTGCTGCGAGCGGTCCGCTACTACCGGGGCCTGGGCGTGCGCTTCGAGCGCGTCCTCACCGACAACGGCGCCTGCTACAGATCCCGCAGCTTCCGCCGCCTGGCCCGCCGCCTCGGCATGCGCCACCTGCGCACACGCCCCTACACCCCCCGCACCAACGGCAAGGCTGAGCGGCTGGTTCAGACCAGCCTGCGCGAATGGGCCTACGCCCGTGCCTATGCCAACTCGGCACAGCGCGCCGAGGCCTTGGTTCCTTGGCTGCACCACTACAACTGGCATCGGCCTCATGCCAGCCTCGGCTACAAGCCACCCATCTCCCGCATCCCATTGAACAACGTGCTGGGTTTACACACCTAGGGGGCGCGTGTCGCCGTGGCGGGTGATCCAGCTTTGCGTGGTGATCGTTCAGGAGCGAAGGTCAAAGCAGTTTCGCCCGCCGCTACGCGGCTTTGGCGAGTTACTTCTTCTTTGCTCGTGCAAAGAAGAAGTAACCAAGAAGAAAGCACGCCCGGGCGCGAACCGGCCGGCTGCGCCAGCCGGTCCCCTGCGCTTCTCGGCCAGGTGGGGGCGGCCCACAACTCGCTTCGCTCAGACACGTGGGCCGCCTTTTTCCCACCCGGCCTGCGATGCTCGGTTCGCTTTACGGGTTGGAACGGCAATGGCAACAGCAACGCAACAGCAACAGCAACAGCAACAGCAACAGCAGCGCGGGGCGCGTGGATTGGCCTCGCATCAAGGCGCATACGCGCTAGAGCTGCCCTCGACAAGCATTGCGCACTCGCTGCTGCGGCCGTCCATGGTCGCTGCCGTGACCTAATTGGCGGGTCGTATCTTCGGGAGCGACCGGTCGCGGTTTTGCCTGGCTGGGTCTTCAGGGCGGGTAGAGCGGGTGGCTACAGGCCACATCCGGAATCCTGCTGTGGGACAGCTCCGGAGAACCGGTGTCGCGTATGCAGGATGCGCCTGCTCGGATTGCGGCTGCGGCACAACGATTCGCGTCGCCGCTGCATCCGGCCGAAAGGAGCTGCGGACTTGAAGCCGCGAAGGACGTCGTACCCCGGGTGTCCGGGGCAAGCGGCACATGGATGTGCCGCGGCCGCGAGTACGGGCATGGACGTCCGTCCGAGCGGTGACCCGGACACCCGGGGTGCGGCCGCCCCATCCGGAGCCGACGCCTTGCCGCAAGACCGCAAGACCGCAAGCCGCAAGCGACATCCAGGCCGCCTGTGCAGTGACGGGGGCGTCGCGTGCCCGGGTGGGCATTCGCTTGCCCCGGCTACGTGCTGCGCGCTCAGACTTCCGGCACGGCAGCCGCCATGGTTTCAAGGCACCCCGCGCGTTTGCCGTTGAGACGCGAGCTCGCGCGGCAGTCCTCGCCCGAATCCAGGGCGCGGGACTCTGGCCTCAGACTTCCAGCGAGGCCAGGTCGCCCTTGGTCTCCAGCCACGCCTTGCGGTCCGGCGCGCGCTTCTTGGCCAGCAACATGTCCATCAGCGAGCGGGTCTGCTCGCCGTCGTCCACGGTCAGCTGCACCAGGCGGCGCGTATCGGGGTGGATCGCCGACTCGCGCAGCTGCTGCGGGTTCATCTCGCCCAGGCCCTTGAAGCGGGTGACGTTGACCTGGCCCTTGATCTTCTCGCGCGCGATCTTTTCCAGCAGCAGGCGCTTCTCTTCCTCGTCCAGCGCGTAGAACACCTGCTTGCCCACGTCGACGCGGAACAGTGGCGGCATCGCCACGAACACGTGCCCGGCGGCCACCAGCGCCGGGAAGTGGCGCAGGAACAGCGCCGACAGCAAGGTGGCGATGTGCAGCCCGTCGGAATCGGCGTCGGCCAGGATCACCACCTTGCCGTAGCGCAGGCCGGAGATGTCGTCCTTGCCCGGGTCGCAGCCGATGGCCACGGCCAGGTCGTGCACCTCCTGCGAGGCCAGCACGCTGCCGGAGGCTACCTCCCAGGTGTTGAGGATCTTGCCGCGCAGCGGGAGGATGGCCTGGAAATCCTTGTCGCGCGCCTGCCGGGCACTGCCGCCGGCCGAGTCGCCCTCCACCAGGAACAGCTCGGTGCGCGAGAGGTCCTGGCTGATGCAGTCGGCCAGCTTGCCCGGCAGTGCCGGGCCCTGGGTGACCTTCTTGCGGGTGATCTGCTTCTCGGTCTTCAGCCGCGCGCTGGCGCGCTCGATCGCGATCTGCGCGATCCGCTCGCCCAGCTCCACGTGCTGGTTGAGCCACAGGCTGAAGGCGTCGTGCGCGGCACCCTCGATGAAGCCGGCCGCCTGGCGCGAGCTCAGCCGCTCCTTGGTCTGGCCGCTGAACTGCGGGTCGGTCATCTTCAGCGACAGCACAAAGGCGACCCGGTCCCACACGTCTTCCGGCGCCAGTTTGACGCCGCGCGGCAGCAGGTTGCGGAAGTCGCAGAACTCGCGCAGCGCGTCGGTGAGCCCCGAGCGCAGGCCGTTGACGTGGGTGCCGTGCTGGGCGGTGGGAATCAGGTTGACGTAGCTCTCCTGCACCAGGTCCCCTTCCGGGATCCAGGCCACGGCCCAGTCCACCACCTCCGATTCCTTCCTCAGCGCGCCACTGAAAAGCTCCGCCGGCAGCAGCTCGCGGCCGGCCAGCTCGCCCTTGAGGTAGTCGCGCAGGCCATCCTCGAAGTACCAGGTGTCGCGCTCGCCGGTGGCCTCCTCGGTGAGCACCACGGTCAGCCCCGGGCACAGCACGGCCTTGGCGCGCAGCAGGTGGCGCAGCGCACGGACGTTGATCTTCGGGCTGTCGAAGTACTTCGGGTCGGGCCAGAACCGCACCTTGGTGCCGGTGTTCTTCTTCCCCACCGTGCCGACCACCTCCAGCGGGGTGGCGCGGTCGCCGTCGCGGAAGGTGATCAGGTGCTCGGCGCCCTCGCGGCGGATCCGCACCTCGACCAGGGTGGACAGCGCGTTGACCACGCTCACGCCCACGCCGTGCAGGCCGCCGGAGAAGGTGTAGTTCTTGTTGCTGAACTTTCCGCCGGCGTGCAGCCGCGTCAGGATCAGCTCCACGCCGGGGATCTTCTCCTCGGGGTGGATGTCCACCGGCATGCCGCGGCCGTCGTCGGACACCTCGCAGCTGCCGTCGCGGTACAGGGTGACCTCGACGCTGCGCGCGTGCCCGGCCAGGGCCTCGTCGACCGCGTTGTCGATCACCTCCTGCGCCAGGTGGTTGGGGCGGGAGGTGTCGGTGTACATGCCCGGCCGGCGCTTGACCGGGTCCAGGCCTGACAGGACTTCGATGTCGGCGGCGTTGTAGCGGCTGCTCATGGAACCTTCGGGTGACGCGGGAAAGACGCGCAAGTGTGCGGCCTGGCTGCCGTTTTTGCACGCTCGTCCGGGGTGTCGGGGCTGCCGTTCAGGGCCACGCGGGCCGCCGCCGGGTATAACGGTGGCGCGGCCTGAGCCGCAGATCCCCCCGCAGCAGGAGTACCTCCCATGAACCGACGCCTGATCTGGAGCGCCGTGGCGGCCGTGGTCGCCGTGGCCGCCGCCATCCCGGTGCTGGCACAGGAGGGCCAGAACGCACCGCAGCGCGAGCGCCAGGGCGCACTGGCCGAGCACAAGGCCCAGGAGGCCCGTGACAACGCCGAGGCCGCCGAGCGTGCCCAGCGCCGCGAGGCTGCGCGGTCCGGCCAGGACCCCCGCAGCAAGGCGCGCCCGCAGCGCGAGGAAGAGGAAGAGAAGCCGCGCCGCTGACCCGGCCGGTCGTTGCTTCCAGAGCCCGCCGGGCCATGCCTGGCGGGCTTTTTCATGGGTGCGGGGCGTTCGTCCCGCTGCCCGGCGGCTTGGGCTTGTGCGGTCCAGCCGGTAGACTACGGCTTTCCGGAGCCCCGCTAATGACTCCCCTCATATTCGTTACCGGCGGCGTGGTGTCCTCGCTCGGCAAGGGCATCGCCGCCGCTTCGCTTGCGTCCATCCTCGAGACCCGTGGCCTGAAGGTCACGATGATGAAGCTGGACCCGTACATCAACGTGGATCCGGGCACCATGAGCCCGTTCCAGCACGGCGAGGTCTACGTCACCGACGACGGGGCCGAGACCGACCTGGACCTGGGCCACTACGAGCGCTTCGTGCGCACGCGCCTGAGCCGCAAGAACTCGGTCACCACCGGCCGGATCTACGAGGCGGTGATCCGCAAGGAACGCCGCGGCGACTACCTCGGCGCGACCGTGCAGGTGATCCCGCACATCACCGACGAGATCAAGCGCTGCATCGACGAGGCCACCGAAGGCTACGACGTGGGCCTGGTGGAGATCGGCGGTACCGTGGGCGACATCGAGTCGCTGCCGTTCCTTGAGGCGATCCGCCAGATCCGGGCCGAACGCGGGCCGGACAAGGCGCTGTTCATGCACCTCACCCTGGTGCCATGGATCGCCGCGGCCGGCGAGCTCAAGACCAAGCCGACCCAGCACTCGGTCAAGGAACTGCGCTCGATCGGCATCCAGCCGGACGTGCTGCTGTGCCGCTCCGAGCAGCCCCTGCCGGACGGCGAGCGCCGCAAGATCGCGCTGTTCACCAACGTGCCCGAGCGCGCGGTGATCTCGGTGCAGGACGTGGACGTGCTCTACAAGCTGCCGCTGGAATTCAACCACCAGGGCCTGGACGCGCTGGTGGCCGAGCGGCTGCGCCTGCAGCCGCCGCGCCCGGCCGACCTGTCGGAGTGGGAGGACGCGGTCGACGCCACCGTCAACCCGGTCGACGAGGTCACCATCGCGGTGGTCGGCAAGTACGTGGACCACAAGGACGCGTACAAGTCCGTGGGCGAGGCGCTCAAGCATGGCGGCCTGCGCCAGCGCACGCGGGTCAACCTGAAATGGCTGGAATCCCAGGACATCGAGACCTCGGCCGAAGAGCTGCTGGGCGATGTCGACGGCATCCTGGTGCCGGGCGGCTTCGGCGACCGCGGTTTCGAGGGCAAGGTGCTGACCTCCCGCTACGCGCGCGAGCGCGGCGTGCCGTACTTCGGCATCTGCTACGGCATGCAGGCGGCGGTGGTGGATTTCGCCCGCCACCGCGCCGGGCTGGAAGGCGCCAACAGCACCGAGAACGACAAGCAGTGCCCGCATCCGGTGATCGGCCTGATCACCGAGTGGCGCACCGCCGCCGGCGAGGTGGAGAAGCGCGACGAGAAATCCGACCTGGGTGGCACGATGCGCCTGGGCCTGCAGGAGCAGCGGCTCAAGCCGGGCACCCTGGCGCGCGAGCTGTACGGCAGGGACGTGGTCGCCGAGCGCCACCGCCACCGCTACGAGTTCAACAACCGCTACCGCACCCAGCTGGAAGACGCCGGCCTGGTCATCTCGGCCAAGTCCATGGACGACCTGCTGGTGGAGATGGTCGAGTTGCCCGGCACCGAGCACCCGTGGTTCCTGGCCTGCCAGGCACACCCGGAGTTCCTGTCGACCCCGCGCGAAGGCCATCCGCTGTTCGTCGGCTTCATCCGCGCCGCGCGCGAGAGGAAGGCCGGCGGCAAGCTGCTGAAGGAAGCCCGGGCCTAAGGCCGGCCCGTTTGGCGCGGCCTTCGCGCCGGCGGGTATGAACTAGCACCACTCGCCGCCGCTGCCGGCTGCGCTCCCCAGAGAGGAATACGCGATGAAACTGTGTGGATTCGAAGCCGGCCTGGACCAGCCGCTGTTCCTGATCGCCGGCCCGTGCGTGATCGAGTCGATGCAGCTGCAGCTGGACGTGGCGGGCAAGCTCAAGGAGATCACCGGCAGGCTGGGGATGAACTTCATCTTCAAGTCCAGCTTCGACAAGGCCAACCGCACCTCCGGCACCAGCTTCCGTGGGCCGGGCATGGAGGAGGGGCTGAAGGTGCTGGCGGAGGTGAAGAAGCAGATCGGCGTGCCGGTGCTCACCGACGTGCACGAATACACCCCGATGGACGAGGTCGCGTCGGTGGTCGACGTGTTGCAGACGCCGGCCTTCCTCGTGCGCCAGACCGATTTCATCCGGAAAGTCTGCGCCGCCGGAAAACCGGTCAACATCAAGAAGGGCCAGTTCCTGTCGCCGTGGGACATGAAGCCGGTGGTGGAGAAGGCGAAGTCGACCGGCAACGGGCAGATCATGGTCTGCGAGCGCGGCGCGAGCTTCGGCTACAACAACCTGGTCAGCGACATGCGCTCGCTCAGCGTGATGCGCGACACCGGCTGCCCGGTGGTGTTCGATGCCACCCACTCGGTGCAGCTGCCCGGCGGGCAGGGCACCAGCTCCGGCGGCCAGCGCGAGTTCGTGCCGGTGCTGGCGCGCGCGGCGGTGGCGGTGGGCGTGGCCGGCCTGTTCGCCGAGACCCATCCGGATCCGTCCAAGGCCCTGTCCGACGGCCCCAATGCCTGGCCGCTGGGCAAGATGGAGGCGCTGCTGGAAACCTTGCTGGCGCTGGACTCCATCACCAAGAAGAACGGCTTCATCGAGCAGACGCTCTGACGCGCGCTCCGGGCATGGCGGACGCCCGCCATGCCCGCCGGGCGCCGGCCCGGCCGCCTGCCGGCACGGCATGGCGCAGGTCTCCTGCCAGGCCGGTGTTCGGTAACCGGGCACGGGCCGGCCGTTTCCCAGGCAACGAACCGGCGCGCCGCAAGTGGCGGAAACACCGGGGAAAAAGCGGCAGGGAACGCCGCGCTCCGCTAAACTTCCCGGCGACTCCACCCACCGGACGTTTGCCACCTCCATGACCAGCATCGCCAAGATCCACGCCCGCGAGATCCTCGACAGCCGCGGCAATCCCACCCTCGAAGCCGAGGTCACGCTGGCGGACGGCTCCTTCGGCCGCGCGGCGGTGCCGTCGGGCGCCTCCACCGGCACCAAGGAGGCCGTGGAGCTGCGCGACGGCGACAAGACCCGCTACCTGGGCAAGGGCGTGAAGAATGCGGTCGGCAACGTCAATGGCGCCATCGCCCAGGCGCTGGCCGGCTTCGATGCGGCCGACCAGCAGGGCCTGGACCGTCGCCTGATCGACCTGGACGGCACCGAGAACAAGGGTCGCCTGGGCGCCAATGCGCTGCTGGGCGTCTCGATGGCTGCCGCGCACGCGGTCGCCGCCTCGAGGAAGCAGGCGCTGTGGCAGTACCTGTCGGGCCTGACCGGGACGCAGGCGTCGCTGCCGGTGCCGATGATGAACATCATCAACGGCGGCGCCCACGCCGACAACAACGTCGATTTCCAGGAGTTCATGATCCTGCCGGTCGGCGCGGCCTCGTTCTCCGAGGCGCTGCGCGCGGGCACGGAGATCTTCCATTCGCTCAAGTCGGTGCTGAAGGGCCACGGCCTGAGCACCGCGGTGGGCGACGAGGGCGGCTTCGCCCCGGATTTCCGCAGCAATGTGGAAGCGCTGGACACCATCCTCGAGGCGATCGGCAAGGCCGGCTACACCGCCGGCGAGGACATCCTGCTGGGCCTGGACGTGGCCTCCAGCGAGTTCTTCGACAATGGCAAGTACCACCTGGTCGGCGAGAACAAGCGCCTGTCGCCCGAGCAGTTCGTCGACTTCCTGGCCGACTGGGTTGCCCAGTACCCGATCATCACCATCGAGGACGGCCTGGCCGAGGACGACTGGGCCGGCTGGAAGCTGCTGACCGACCGCGTCGGCGACAAGGTGCAGCTGGTCGGCGACGACCTGTTCGTGACCAACCCGAAGATCCTCAGGCAGGGCATCGACTCGGGCACCGCCAACGCGATCCTGATCAAGGTCAACCAGATCGGCACCCTGACCGAGACGTTGGAAGCAATCGCCATGGCGCACCAGGCCAACTACGCCTCGATCGTGTCGCACCGCTCCGGCGAGACCGAGGACACCACGATCTCGGATATCGCCGTGGCGACCACCGCGACCCAGATCAAGACCGGCTCGCTGTGCCGCAGCGACCGCGTGGCCAAGTACAACCAGCTGCTGCGCATCGAGGAAGCGCTGGGTGGCTCGGCCCGCTACGCCGGGCGCGACGCGTTCATCTCGCTCAAGCGCTGATCCGGAGACGCCCGTGCTGCGCTGGGTGCTCCTGGGCCTGCTCCTGCTGCTGGGATGGCTGCAGTACCGGCTCTGGTTCGGCATCGGCAACGCGGGCGAAGTCACCGCACTGGCCGCGCAGGTGGAGAGCCAGCGCCGCGAGAACGGCGGCCTGGGCGAGCGCAATGCCGCCCTGGCCGCCGAAGTGCGTGACCTCAAGGAAGGCGTGGCGGCGGTCGAGGAGCGTGCGCGCAGCGAGCTGGGGATGATCAAGCCTGGCGAGACCTTCTACCGGGTGGTGGAGGATCCGCAGCCGCGCACGCCGCCTCCGGTGCCGGTTCCCGAGGAGGAATGATGGGCCTGGTGTGGGCGGTGGTCCCCGCGGCTGGACGTGGCACGCGCTTCGGCAGCGAAATCCCCAAGCAGTACCTGGAGGTGGCCGGCAGGCCGCTGCTGGTCCATACCCTGGACGTGCTGCTGGCGCATCCTGCGGTGGCCGGCGTGGTGGTGGCCTTGTCCGGCGACGACCCGCGCTGGCCAGGCTGGCACGAATACCGCGGCAAGCCGCTGCTGGCCTGCACCGGCGGCGACAGCCGCGCGGCTTCGGTGCTGGCCGCCCTGCAGGCACTGCCCGAGTCGGTACGTCCGGACGACTTCGTGCTGGTGCACGACGCCGCCCGTCCGAACCTCGCCCTGGCGGACCTGGATGCGCTGCTGGAACGCGGCCGGGCCGATCCGGTCGGCGCGATCCTGGCGGCCCCGGTGCGGGACACCCTCAAGCGGGCCGGCGACGATGGCGGTATCGACGGCACCGAGCCGCGTGAGCGCCTGTGGCGGGCGTTGACCCCGCAACTGTTCCGCCGGCTGCAGCTGACCCGCGCGCTGGAGGCGGCCGCGGCCCAGGGCGTGGAAGTCACCGACGAGGCGATGGCGTTCGAACGGCTCGGCCAGCGACCGCTGCTGGTGGAAGGGCGCGAGGACAACTTCAAGGTCACGACCCCCGCGGATCTGGCGCGCTTCGAGTTCGAACTGTCGCGGCGCTGAGGCAGAACAACGCAAAGGACAGGATGTCCGCATGAAGCGCATCGCACGGATGTTCAAGGCAGCCCTGCTGGCACCGCCGGACGATCGCCTGCTGCAGCGTTCCTTCCTCGCCTTCGTGGTCTCGTTTGCCGGCGCCATGGCCAGCATCGTCTTGGGGATCGGCCTGCTGGAACTGGCAGGTATTCCGTCCAGCGAACTCGACGAGCCCGACCTTGGTGCCGGATGGGTCGCCTTCGTCGGCGGCGTCCTGGTTGCGCCGGCGGTGGAAACCCTGCTGCTGGCTGCGATGCTGGCGCTGATGCCACGGCGCTGGAGTATCCCGTCCAGGGCGCTCGCCACCGGCGTGTTCTGGGGAGTGCTGCATGGCCTGGCCGCGCCGTTCTGGTTCGTCGGCACCTGGTTCCCGTTCTTTGTCTTCAGCTGCTGCTGGATGACGTGGCGCCAGCGTTCCTTCGGCCACGCCTTCGCCGCCGCGACCCTGCCGCATGCGCTGCAGAACCTGGTGGCGCTGTCGCCCCTGCTCCTGGCTGGGTGAGGCCGCGCGCGCGCAGTGCCGGCACCCGGAGGGCACAATAGGCGCCGACGTGCCGGGCCGTTCCGGCAATGACCGGAACCTGCGACATGGCAATCGAAACTCCTCCCTTCCGTATCGGCCAGGGCTATGACGTCCACGTGTTCGGCGAGGGCGACCACATCATGCTTGGCGGCGTGCGCGTGCCGCACGACTGTGGCGTCCTCGCCCACAGCGATGGCGACGTGGCCCTGCACGCCCTGTGCGACGCGCTGCTGGGCGCGCTGGCCCTGGGCGACATCGGCGTGCATTTCCCGCCCAGCGACGAGCGCTGGCGCGGAGCCGACAGCCTGGGCCTGCTGCGTCATTGCGTGGCGCTCGTCGCGGAGCGGGGCTGGAGACTCGGCAACGCGGACATCACCGTCATCTGCGAGCGCCCGAAGGTGGGGCCTCATGCGGCGCTGATGCGCGAGCGCATCGCCGACACCTGTGGCGTGGCCCTGGACGCGGTGAGCATCAAGGCCACCACCAGCGAGAAGCTGGGCTTCACCGGGCGCGGCGAGGGCATTGCGGCGCAGGCCGTGGCCCTGCTGGTGCGGGCGTGAGCGGCCACATGCAGGCGTTCGGCGCGCCGGTACTGGCCGCGCGCATCCGCTGTGCGCCGGAGGATTTCCGGGTCGAGGAGCTGGACGGATTCGAGCCCAGCGGCGACGGCGAGCACCTGCTGCTGACCATCGAGAAGCGCAGCATGAACACCGCCTACGTCGCCGGCGAGCTGGCACGCTGGGCGGGCGTGCCGGAGGTGGCCGTGGGTTACGCCGGGCTCAAGGACCGGCACGCGGTCACCGTGCAGCGTTTCAGCGTGCAGCTGCCCGGGCGCGAGCCGCCGCCGCTGGAGACGCTGGAGCGCGAGGGCCTGCGCGTGCTGGCCCAGGCCCGCCACAAGCGCAAGTTGCCGCGCGGCGCGCTTGCGGGCAACCGCTTCGTGCTGGTGCTGCGCGGGGTGGAGGGCGACCGCGATGCGATCGGGGCGCGCCTGCAGGAGGTCGCCGCGCGTGGCGTGCCCAACGCCTTCGGTGGCCAGCGCTTCGGCCACGAGGGCGGCAACATCGCCAAGGCGCTGGCGATGTTCGGCGGCAAGCGGGTGGGGCGCGAGCAGCGCTCGATGCTGCTCTCGGCGGCACGCTCGGCGCTGTTCAACCAAGTGCTGGCTGCACGCGTGGCGGAGGGCAGCTGGGACTGCGGGCTGGACGGCGAGGTCTGGGCGCTGGAGGGCAGCCGCAGCGTGTTCGGACCGGAGCCGATGAGCGGGGAGATCGCTGCGCGCCTGGAGGCGTTCGACATCCATCCCAGCGGCCCGTTGTGGGGCCGTGGCGGCCTGCGCAGCGCGGGCGCCTGCCAGGCACTGGAACTGGACGCGACCGCCGACCCGGTGTCGCTGCGGCTGCGTGAGGGACTGGAGCGGGCCGGACTGGAGCAGGAGCGTCGCGCCCTGCGCCTGCGACCGCAGGACCTGGCCTGGCGCTGGCTGGACGCGGACGTGCTGGAGCTGGGCTTCGCCCTGCCGTCCGGCTGCTATGCGACAGCGGTGCTCGGACAGCTGGGCACGATCGGGGATGTGGCGGCGTCCCCGGCGGCCACGCCAGGCGCTACGCCCGCGTCCGAAGCTCCCTGATGCCGGCTGATGAAAAAAAAGAAGGGCGCCTCGCGGCGCCCTTCTGCTTTCCACGGTCCTGACGCCCGGTCAGAAGCCGCCGCCGAAAGTGAACTGCAGGCGCTCCAGTTCGTCGCCTTCCTTCTTCTTGAAGGGGTAGGCGTAGCTGATCGAGATCGGGCCCACCGGCGCGCGCCACAGCAGGGCCACGCCGGCCGAGGCACGCAGTTCGCCGGCATCGAACTCGTCCACGCCGTTGTAGACGTTGCCGAAATCGACGAAGGCCGACACGCGCGCGGCATTACTGTCGAACAGCTTCGGGAACACCAGCTCGATCTGGCCGACGGTCTTCAGCGAACCACCCAGCGGCTGGCCGCGGTATCCGCCGATGATCTCCGAGCGCGGCCCCAGGGTGTTGTCGCGGAAACCGCGCACCGAGCGGGTGCCGCCGGCATAGAAGTTCTCGAAGAACGGCAGGCCGTCGGCGCTGACGGTCTTGCGGTAGTCCGGCGAGCCCGGCACGCAGGGCTCGGACGGCGAGGGCCCGGCCACCCAGGTATCGCCCTTGCCGTCGCCGTTGGTGTCGACGAAGGACGGCGGGGTGTAGCAGAGGTTGCGGGTGATGTCTTTGCCGTAGCTGTCGCCATAGCCCAGGTCCAGGCCGGTGCGCAGCACGAACGCCGGGCTCAGCTGCCAGTAGCGCTGGAACTCGTAGTTGATCTTGTAGTACTCGGCGGTGGAGCCGGGCAGGGTGGTCTCCAGGCCCACGCGCTGGTAGGTACCGCTGGTGGGCATGAAGAAGTCGTTGCGGGTATCGCGCGCCCAGCCCAGTTCCGTGCGCCAGGCATGGAAGGTGCGCTGGCCGACGGCGTCCACGTAGTCGACGATCGCCTGCGGGGTGTAGCCCGGGTAGGTCTGGATCTGGTTGCTGTCGATGCCGAACAGCAGAGAGACCGAGCTGTGCTCGGTGATCGGCAGGCCCAGCACGGTCTGCAGCGCCGCATTGGTGCTGTTGTACTGGGCGGTGTTGAAGTCCGAGTAGTCCAGCTCGCGCCACCACAGGTTGTAGCCCAGCGACACGCCCTCGTCGGTAAAGAACGGATTGACGTAGGAGAACGCGTAGCGCTGCAGGTAGTCGCTGCGCTGCGCCTCCACCGACACGCGGTTGCCGCCACCGAGGAAGTTGTTCTGCGACAGCTGCACCGAGGCGGTCATGCCGGCCAGCTGCGAATAGCCCAGGCCGAACACGAAGGCGCCGGAGGTGGTCTCCTTGACGTTGAACACCACGTCCACCTGGTCGCCGCTGCCGGGGACCTGCGGAGTCTCCACCTCGACCGTCTCGAAGTAGCCCAGGCGGCGCAGGCGCACGGTGGAACGGTCGATCGCCGCCTGCGAATACCAGGCGTTCTCGAACTGGCGCATCTCGCGGCGCAGGACCTCGTCGGAGGTGCGGGTGTTGCCCTTGAACACGACCCGGCGCACGTTCACGCGCGGGCCCGGGACCACCTGCAGGTTGATCGCCACGGTGCGCTCGGCGCGGTTGGGCGTCGGCACGGGGTTCACCCGGGCGAAGGCGTAGCCGATGTTGCTGAGGGTGTTGGTGATGCCCTCGGCGGTGGCTTCCAGCAGCACCCGCGAGAAGGTGTCGCCGACCTGCGGGATCACCATCTTCTCGACCACTTCCTGCGGGAGGATGGTGTCGCCGGTCACCCGGATCTCGGAGATCTTGTAGACCTCGCCCTCGGTGACGCTCGCGCCGATGTACATGTCGCGCTTGTCGGGGCTGATCGAGACCTGGGTGGAATCGATGTTGAAATCGACGTAGCCGCGGTCCAGGTACCAGGAATTGAGCTTCTCCATGTCGCCGGAGAGCTTCTCCTTGGAGTACTGGTCGTCGCGGCGGTACCAGGACAGCCACGTGCTCTCGCGCGATTCCCAGGTGTCCAGGATCTCCTCGTTGTCGAACGAGTCGGTGCCGACCAGGTTGACGTGGCGGATCTTGGCCGCCTTGCCTTCCTTGACGTCGATGGTCACGTCCACGCGGTTGCGGTCCAGCGGGCTGACCGTGGGCGTGATCTGCACGTTGTACTTGCCGCGGTTGTTGTACTGCCGCGTCAGCTCCTGGGTGACCCGGTCCAGCGCCAGGCGGTCGAAGGTCTCGCCCTCGGACAGGCCGATGTCCTGCAGGCCCTTGAGCAGGTCCTCGGTCTTGATGTCCTTGTTGCCGTTGAGGGTCAGCTTGTTGATCGCCGGGCGCTCGGTGACGGTGATCACCAGGATGTCGCCCTGGCGGTCCAGGCGGATGTCCTCGAAGAAACCGGTGCGGTAGAGGGCGCGCACGGTGTCGCCGGCGGCGGCCTGGTCCAGCACCTCGCCGCGCTCGACCGGCAGGTAGGTGTAGACCGTGCCGGCGGCGATGCGCTGCAGGCCGTCGATGCGGATGTCCGCCACGGTGAACGTCTCGGCCGTCTGCGCCATCGCCGGCAGGCTCAGGGACGAGGCGAGGGCGAGGGCGAGCAGGCGGCGAACGGGGAATCGCGTCATGTCACATCCGGTGGAAAGCGGGTATCTGGGCAGGAAACGCCGGCGCCGTGCGCCGGAGGTCGTCGGGGTCATCGCGGGAGCAGGCCAAGCAGGTCGTTGTAGAACGCCAGGCCCATCAGGCCGGCCAGCAGGGCCAGGCCGAGGTACTGGCCTGCAGCCATCGCCCGCTCGCTCAATGGACTGCCCTTGATCAGCTCGATGAAATAATACAGGAGGTGGCCCCCGTCCAAGATCGGGATCGGCAGCAGGTTGATGATGGCCAGGCTCAGCGACAACAGGGCCAGGAAATACAGGAACCAGTCCGCCCCGCGCTTGGCCGAAGCGTTGGCGGCCCGGGCGATGGTCACCGGGCCGGAGAGGTTCTTCACGGAAGCCTCGCCGGTGACCATGCGCCGCATCATCCCCAGCGAATCGGCGGTCAGGCGGCCGGTCTCGCGCAGGGCCATGGGTAAGGCTGCCAGCGGGTTGAAACGCTGCACCGCGTCGTACGCCGGCGCCTGCGGCGCGGCCATCACGATACCCAGCTCCCAGGCGCCCTCGCGGGCCGGATCGGTGCTGCGGCGCGGCTCCAGCTCCAGCGCCAGGCGCTCGCCCCCGCGTTCGACCTCGACCATGCCCGGCCCACCACGCTCGCCCAGCGCCCGCACCCGCGGGCCGACCTCATCGGCAGCGTTGACCGGCTCGCCATCGACCGCCAGGACCACGTCGCCCGGCAACAGCGCGCCGGCCGCCGGGCCGTCCTCCCGTACCTGCTCGATGCGGGCCGGCGCCATCAGGAAGTGCCAGGTCAGGCCCGCCTGTTCCGGCAGGCGGAGCTCGTCCACCCGTGCCGGCAGGCGGGACAGGGGCAGGGTGCGGGTCGCCTGCTCGCCGGATACGCCCTCGACCCGTACCTCGATGTCGCGACGGTCCAGCGCGGGGGCGGCCAGGGCCATGGTCGCGTCGGTCCAGGTGTCGACCTGGCGACCGTCCACCGCCAGCAGGCGGTCACCGCGCTGGAGGCCCGCCTGGGCGGCCACGCCGTCGACCCGTCCCAGGACCGGGGCGTAATCCTGGCGGCCGACGATGAACATCGTCCACAGCAGGGCCACGCACAGCAGCAGGTTGGCGGCCGGCCCCGCGGCGACGATCGCGATCCGCTGCCAGACGCCCTGGCGGTTGAACGCGTGGACCTGGCGCGATGCAGGCACCTCGCCCTCGCGCTCGTCCAGCATCTTCACGTAGCCGCCCAGGGGGATGGCGGCGATCGCGAATTCGGTGCCATTGCGGTTGCGCCGCGACCACAGCGGCCTGCCGAAGCCCACCGAGAAGCGCAGCACGTCCACGCCACAGCGCCGGGCGACCCAGTAGTGCCCGAATTCGTGGAAGGTGACCAGCAGGCCGAGACTGACCACCAGCCACCACACCGAGCCGAGGAAATCACCCATGGCGGGCGTCCTGCAGCGGGTGGGCCGGGGTGCCGCCGGGGGAGCGGTGGTCGATCATCTGGCGGGTTACTCGGCGCGCGTCCGCGTCGGCCTGCAGCAGCGCCTCAAGCGAACCGGCGGACGTGGCGGGCAGGGCGGCGAGGGCTTCCTCGACCAGCGCGGGAATGGCTAGGAAACCCACGCGCCCCTGAAGAAAGGCTGAAACCGCCTCCTCGTTGGCCGCGTTGAGCACGGCCGGGGCGGTGCCGCCAGCCTGCATCGCCCCGCGCGCCAGGCGCAGGCAGGGGAAGGCCTCCATGTCCGGCGGTTCGAACTCGAGCCGGCCCTGGGCCAGCAGGTCCAGGCCGGACACGCCCGATTCCACCCGCTCCGGCCAGCCCAGCCCGACGGCCAGCGCGGTACGCATGTCGGGCAGGCCCAGCTGGGCCAGGGTGGATCCGTCCACGTACTCGACCAGCGCATGCACCAGGCTCTGCGGGTGCACCAGCACGTCGATCCGCGAACCGGGCAGGCCGAACAGGTGGTGGGCTTCGATCACCTCCAGGCCCTTGTTCATCAGCGTGGCGGAGTCGACCGAAATCTTCGGCCCCATCGTCCATTTGGGATGGGCCACGGCCTGGGCCGGCGTGACCTCGGCCAGCGAGGCGCGGCTGCGCCCGCGGAACGGGCCACCGGAGGCGGTCAGCACGATCCGGCGCACGCCTTCGGCGCGACACGAGCGCAGGCACTGGAACACCGCGCTGTGCTCGCTGTCGATCGGCACGATGTCCGCCCCGGCCTGGCGGGCGGCCGCCATCACCAGTTCACCGGCCAGCACCAGCGACTCCTTGTTGGCCAGCAGCAGGCGCTTGCCGGCGCGGGCCGCGGCCAGGGTCGAGCCGAGGCCGGCCGCCCCCACGATGGCCGCGACCACGGTGTCGCAGTCCGGGCCGGACACCAACGCCTCCAGTGCCTCGCCTCCGGCATGGGGCGTGGTTGCCAGCCCGGCCTCGCGCAACCCGTCGCGCAGCCGGGCGAACCCCGCCGGGTCGGCGATCACCGCGTGGTCAGGGCGGTGGCGGGTGCACAGCTGCAGCAATTCCCCGACCCGGCCGCCGGCGGCCAGCACGCTGGCGCGCAGGCGGCCGGGATGGCGGGCGATCACATCCAGCGCCGAGGTCCCGATGGAACCGGTGGCCCCGAGGACGGCAACCTGGCGTATGTCGGCGGGGGGAGCCATCGCTGCGCCTCAGAACCCGAGGATTTCCTTGCCGATGACGAACACCGGCAGGGCCGCGAGCACGCCGTCGATGCGGTCGAGCACACCGCCATGGCCCGGGATCAGGTCACCGGAGTCCTTCACCCCGGCCTGGCGCTTGAGCAGGCTTTCGACCAGGTCGCCAACGATGGACGCCAGTACCGCCGCCAGCGCGGCCAGTGCCAATGCCGGCCACTGTGCCGGACCGGCGCCGGCCAGCGCGCCGAAGGCCAAGGCCGCGGCCACGCCGCCGACCACGCCGCCCAGCGCACCCTCGACGGTCTTGTTGGGGCTGATCGCCGGAGCGAGCTTGCGCCTGCCCCAGTGGCGGCCAGCGAAATAGGCGCCGGTATCCGCGGCCCACACCAGGGCCAGGGCCGCCAGCAGCCAGCGGTGCGCCTGCGGCTCGGCGGCGCTGCCCAGGGCGGCGAAGCCATCCGAATGCAGCAGGCACAGGGCGCACCAGGCCGGGATCACCGCAAGGGTGCCCGCCGCCAGCTTGAAGGCCCGCATCGCGGGCCGGTCGGCGGCGCTGAAGCCCGGACGCGCCAGCCAGGCCAGCGAGAGCAGCCAGCCGGCGGCGCCGCCCAGGGTGACCAGCTGGAACAGCACCGGCGAGAAACCGCCGTCGGCGCGCGAGGCCCATACCAGCAGCACCATCAGCAGCAGGTTCAGGCCCACCAGCACGGTGCGCGGCAGGCTGTCGTCCACCCCGGCCAGCTTGAGCCATTCCCACAGCCCGGCCAGCATGACCAGCGCGGCCACCGCCGCCAGCCACGGCGTGGGCAGCAGCAGGATGGCGGCGATCGCGGTCGGGGCCATGACCAGGGCAGCCAGGACGCGGGTACGGGTCATGCGGGTGTCTCCGCGGCGATCTGCGCACTGGTGAGCCCGTAACGGCGCTCGCGCCGGGCGAAGTCGTCGACCGCCTGCTGCAGCAGGCGGGCGTCGACATCGGGCCACAGGGCCTCGGTGAACCAAAGTTCGGTGTAGGCCAGCTGCCACAGCAGGAAATTGCTCACCCGGTGGTCGCCGCCGGTGCGGATGAACAGGTCCGGTGGCGGCAGGTCGGCCAGGGCGATGTAGGCGCCCATGGTCGCCTCGTCGATGGCCTCGGGGTCCAGCCGCCCGGCCGCGACCTCCCGCGCCAGCGCGCGGGCGGCGGCGGTGATGTCCTGGCGGCCGCCGTAGCTGGCGGCCACCACCAGGTCCATGCGCGTGCCGCCGGCGGTCTGCGCCTCGGCCGCGGCCATGCGCTGGACGATCGCCGGGGCGAAGCGCGTGCGCTCGCCGATGAAACGCAGGCGCACGCCGCGCTTCTCCAGCGCCCCGACCTCGCGCTCCAGCGCGCCCAGGAACAGCTTCATCAGCGCGCCGACCTCATCGTCCGGCCGGCCCCAGTTCTCGCTGGAGAAGGCGAACAGGGTCAGGGTGCCGATGCCCTGTTCCAGGCAGAAGTCGATGGTGCGCTCGGCCGCGCGCGCGCCGGCGCGATGGCCGACCACGCGCGGGCGGCGCCGGCGCTGCGCCCAGCGGCCATTGCCGTCCATGATGACGGCCAGATGGCGGGGAACGGCCGGCGCGGCAGGTGAGGACATGACGGTCATGCGGATGGCAGACCGCTCAGACCGCCATCAGTTCCTGTTCCTTGGCCTTGACCACGTCGTCGACATCCTTGATCGCCTTGTCGGTGATCTTCTGGATCTCGTCCTCGGCGCGGCGCACGTCGTCCTCGGTGACCTGCTTTTCCTTCAGCAGGTCCTTGACCTGCTGGTTGGCATCGCGGCGCACGTTGCGGATGGCGATCTTGGCGTCCTCGCCCTCGCCGGCCACGACCTTGGCCAGGTCGCGGCGGCGCTCCTCGGTCAGGGCCGGGAGGTTGAGCCGGATGGTGGTGCCGGCGGTGTTCGGGGTCAGGCCCAGGTCCGAGGCCAGGATGGCCTTCTCGATCGGGCCGACCATGCCCTTGTCCCACGGGGTGATGACCAGCGAGCGCGCGTCGGAGACCGACACCGCGGCGACCTGGGACAGCGGCACGTCGCTGCCGTAGGCCGCGACCCGGATGCTGTCGACCAGCCCGGTGGAGGCACGCCCGGTGCGGACCTTGACGAGGTTGTGGCGCAGCGCCTCGATGCTCTTGGCCATGCGGGCCTGCGCGTCCTGCTTGATTTCGTTGATCATCGCCGTGTTTCCTGGTGGAGCCGAATCGGCCGATTATACGGGTAATGCCGCCCCTGGCCCGGATGCGCCGCAGCCGGCGGCGGGCACGGACATGCGCCGTGCAGGCACGGTCCGGACGGGGAGGGTGGGCGCCGGGCTCGCGGCGCCGGCGGGTGTCAGCGGCGGGCGCGGACCAGGGTGCCGATCGGCTGGCCGCGCAGGATCGCCATCAGGTTCCCGGGGACCGACAGGTCGTAGACCCGCAGCGGGATGCCGTGGTCGCGGCACAGGGCGAAGGCGGCGGTGTCCATCACCTGCAGGTCGCGGGCGATGACCTCGTTGTGGTCCAGTTCCTCGAAGCGCACCGCGTCGGCGTGCTTCTTCGGGTCCTTGTCGTACACGCCGTCGACCTTGGTGGCCTTCAGCAGCAGGTCGGCGTCGATCTCGATCGCGCGCAGGGCGGCGGCCGAGTCGGTGGTGAAGAAGGGGTTGCCGGTGCCGGCGGCGAAGATCGCGATGCGGCCCTTCTCCAGGTGGCGCACGGCGCGGCGGCGGATGTAGTCCTCGCACACGTCGTTGATCTTGATCGCGCTCATGACCCGGACCTTGCCGCCGAGCTTTTCCAGGGCGTCCTGCATCGCCAGGGCGTTGATCACCGTGGCCAGCATGCCCATCTGGTCGCCGGTCACCCGGTCCATGCCGCCGGCGGCCAGGCCGGCGCCGCGGAAGATGTTGCCGCCGCCGATCACCAGTGCGATCTCGGCACCCGCCTCGCGGGCCTCCATCACCTCCCCGGCGATGCGGGTGATCACGGCCGGGTCGATGCCGTAGTCCTCCGACCCCATCAGCGCTTCTCCGGAGAGCTTGAGCAGGATGCGGCGGTGGACTAGATCGGACATGGGGGGCCTCGGCGATAGGGGGACAAACGCGGGGATTCTAGCGGAAACCCCCGGCGTCCCGCGCCTCGGCGATCAATACCGGTGCTGGCCCACCTGGTTGCGGCCGCGGCGCTTGGCGTCGTACAGCGCCTGGTCGGCGGCCTGCAGCATGGCCCGGGCGTCGGCGAAGGGGCTGGTACCGCCTTCGCGGGTGGCCAGGCCGGCCGAGAAGGTCACATGCAGGGGGTGCCCATCGACCACCGCCATCGGGGTGCGCGCGGTCTCGTCGAGGATCCGCTGCAGTACCCGCGCCGCGGCGGTCTCGTTGGACTGGCCCAGTACCACCAGGAATTCCTCGCCGCCGTAGCGGGCGACCAGGTCGGTGCTGCGCAGCATCCGCTGCAGCGTCTGGGCGAACTGGCGCAGCACCTGGTCGCCGACCAGGTGGCCATGGCGGTCGTTGATCCGCTTGAAGTCGTCCAGATCCACGAAAGCGATCGACAGCGGCTGGCCGGCGGCGACCGCCGAGGCGAACTCGCGTTCCAGCACCTCCTCCAGCTGCAGCCGGTTGTAGACCCCCGTCAGCGGGTCGCGGCGGGACTGCTCGGTCAGGCGGCGGATGCGTTCCTCGGAGGCGTTGGCCTCGCGGCGCGCGCGCGTGGCCTCCTGGATCTCGCGCAGGTTGCGCAGCACCAGCAGCTCGCGCGCCTGCTCGATGATGGCCTGCAGGTGCGCCGGCTGCACGATGCGCATGTCGAACAGGGCGCCGAAGCCGTCGGCGGCCGATGCCATCTGCGCCAGCAGGCCGTCCAGGGTCCCGGGCCCGCCCACGCCGCCGGCGTGGATGCGGGCTTCGGCCGCGGTCCGCAGGGCGCCGTCGTCGTCATGGCCGGCCAGCCACAGGGTGGCCACCGCGCCGGAGGCGACCACGCAGGCCTGGAACAGGTTCTCCGGGTCCGGCTCCCCGTCGCTGGCGGCGATCGCCTCGCAGAGGTAGTCCGGCAGCTGCCAGTGGCGGGCCAGCCAGGTGCCTGCCTGGACATGGTCCCCGCCCAATGCCTCGCGCTCGCGCTCCAGCGTGACCACGCCATCCGCCTCCCCCTGCAGGGCCAGCCAGGCGTCGGGGCGGGCCTGCAGCAGGGCCAGGGCGCCGATGTCCTGGAGCAGGCCGGCGAGCATCAGGTCCTCCAGCCGCTCCAGGCCGGCATGGGCGCCCAGCAGGCGCGCGGCCAGCGCCGACAGCACGCTGCGCTTCCAGATGCGCTCCTGCTCGGCGGCCGCCCCGTCGGTGCCGCGCAGGCTGCGCGCCAGGGAGAAGCCCAGGGCCAGGCTCAGGGTGGCATTGAGGCCGAGCATGGTCATCGCCTGGGCCAGCGTGTCCACCCGTCGGCGGCCGGCATACAGCGGCGAGTTGGCCACCCGCAGCAGGCGCGCGCTGAGCGCCGGATCCAGCGCGATCACGGCGGCGGCGGCCCCCAGGTCGACGTCCGGATCCTGGGCGAGCTCGATGATCTGCAGCGCGATCGCCGGGGGCGAGGGCAGGTTGCGGCAATGCAGGAGGCTGGCTTGGAGGTCCGGGTGCATCGTCTGGGCTGCTGGAAGGATCCGCCGCTGCATCATGACCGCCAGGCGGCAAACATGGCCGGGCACGCGAGGCATGGCCTGCCTCCGGTAAGGGTATCGGCCGCGTGCGCCGGCCCTTTAACGCAGGAAGCCGCGGACGGGCCGCGGCTTCCTGCAGACGTACCGCCGTCGGGCGGTCAGGCCAGGCCGGCCTGCTTCATCACCTCGGCGGCGAAGTCGTCTTCCTTCTTCTCGATGCCCTCGCCCACGGCCAGGCGCTCCGAACGCAGCACCTCGGCGCCGGCGGCCTTGAGCGCCTGCTCGACGGTCTGGTTGGTGTCCAGCACGTACGGCTGGCCGTACAGGGTCACCTCGTTGACGATCTTGGCGATCTTGCCGGAGATGATCTTCTCCAGGATGTCGGCCGGCTTGTTCTTGTCCTTCTCGGACATCTTGGCCAGCTCGATCTCCTTTTCCTTGGCGATGAAATCGGCCGGGACGTCGGAAGCCTTGATGTGCGGCGGGTTCATGGCCGCCACGTGCATGGCGATGCCACGGGCCAGCTCGGCGTCGCCGCCCTTGAGCTCGACCAGCACGCCGATGCGGCCGCCGTGGACGTAGGCGGCGACGTTCTCGCCGCTGTCGATGCGGGCCACGCGGCGCACCTGCACGTTCTCGCCAACCTTGGCGATGACCGCGGCGCGGGCTTCCTCGATGGTCTCGCCGGTCGGCAGCCGGGCGGCCTTCAGGGCCTCGCCGTCGGCGGCGCCGGAGGCCAGGGCGGCCTGGGCGACGGCGTCGACGAAGGCCAGGAAGTTGGCGTCCTTGGCGACGAAGTCGGTCTCGGAGTTGATCTCGACCAGCACGGCCTTGCCGCCGTCCTGGGCCACGGCGATGCGGCCGTCGGCGGCGACGCGGTCGGCCTTCTTGTCAGCCTTGGCCAGGCCGGACTTGCGCAGCCACTCGGCCGCCGCGTCGATGTCGCCGTTGTTCTCGGTCAGGGCCTTCTTGCATTCCATCATGCCGGCGCCGGTGCGCTCGCGCAGTTCCTTGACCAGGGAAGCAGTGATTTCCACGGGAATTCCTCTCTAACGGGATGAGGTTGGCACCGCCCGGGGGCGGGCGGCGGGCCGGTGCGCGCATGCGCGGGTCGGGCCTGCCGGGCGCGGGCGGCGCGATGCCGGCCCGCACAAAGGACGGTGGCCGCGCGGGGCGGCCACCGGGTACGGCGTGTTACTCGGCCGCGGCGGCTTCGCCTTCCTTGGCCTTGCCCTTGCGGGCCGGGCGGCGTGCGCCCTTGCCGTCGTCGCCTTCGGCGAAGTCGGTCTCGGTCACGTTGGCCGCGTGCGGAGCGGCGGCCTTGCCTTCCAGCACGGCGTCGGCGGCGGCGCGGGCGTACAGCTGCACGGCGCGGATGGCGTCGTCGTTGCCCGGGATGGCGTAGTCGACCAGGGCCGGGTCGTAGTTGGTGTCGACCACCGCGATCACCGGGATGCCGAGCTTCTTGGCTTCCTTGATGGCGATGTCTTCATGGCCGATGTCGATCACGAACAGGGCGTCGGGCAGGCGGTTCATGTCCTTGATGCCGCCCAGCGAGGCTTCCAGCTTGTCGCGCTCGCGGCGCAGGCCCAGCACTTCGTGCTTGACCAGCTTCTCGAAGGTGCCGTCGGTCTCGGCCGCTTCCAGCTCCTTCAGGCGCGAAACCGACTGCTTGACGGTGCGGAAGTTGGTCAGGGTGCCGCCCAGCCAGCGCTGGGTCATGTACGGCATGCCGCAACGCTCGGCCTCTTCCTTCATGGCCTCGCGCGCGCTGCGCTTGGTGCCCAGGAACAGGATGGTGCCGCGCTTCTGGGCGATCGCCGAGATGAAGTTCATCGCGTCGGTGAAGAGCGGGACGGTCTTCTCGAGGTTGATGATGTGGATCTTGCCGCGGGCGCCGAAGATGTACGGGGCCATCTTCGGGTTCCAGTAACGGGTCTGGTGGCCGAAGTGGACGCCGGCTTCCAGCATCTGGCGCATGGTGATCTGGGGCATTTCTCTACTCCTGAGGTGGAACCCTTCCGGCGGCCGTCGACGGCAAGTGCGGGAGCCATGGCATGGCGCCATGGCACGGGTTCCGGGGTTGGGCCTCCCTGGCGCTTCCGTGTCCGAACCTGCTTGCTTGCGGCAGGCACCCCGGCACGGGCGGTGGCGTCAGGTGTGTATTCGCCGGACCGGGACGGGCCCGGTGCGCTGCGCCCGGCGTGGGCGGCCCCGGTGGCGGGGCGGACATAGCCGGCGGAGTATACCGGGCCCGTCCGGACGGGGCAAACCCGACCCCAGGCCGCGCCAGGCGGCGGGGCCGCGGGGCGGTCCGGGGGGGCGCGGAAATAGGCGATAATCCCGGCCATGACCCTGCACCTCAAGACCCCCGAAGAAATCGAGAAGATGCGCGTCGCCGGCCGGCTGGCCGCCGAAGTGCTGGAAATGATCACCCCGCACGTGAAGCCCGGGGTGAGCACCGAGGAACTGGACCGCCTCTGCCACGACCATATCGTCAACGTGCAGGGCGCGGTGCCGGCCAACGTCGGCTACCGCGGTTATCCCAAGACCACCTGCATCTCGGTCAACAACGTGATCTGCCACGGGATCCCGAGCCAGGCCAAGGTCCTGCGCGAGGGCGACATCGTCAACATCGACGTCACCGTGATCAAGGACGGCTGGCACGGCGACACCAGCCGCATGTACTACGCCGGCACGCCCTCGGTGATGGCCAGGCGCCTGGTCGAGACCACCTTCGAAGCCATGTGGCGCGGCATCCGCGCGGTGCGGCCGGGCGCGACCCTGGGCGACATCGGCCACGCGATCCAGAGCCACGCCGAGGCCGAGCGCTTCTCGGTGGTGCGCGAGTACTGCGGCCACGGCATCGGCAAGGTCTACCACGACGAACCGCAGGTGCTGCACTACGGTCGCCCCGGCGAGGGGCTGGTGCTGCAGCCCGGAATGACCTTCACGATCGAGCCGATGATCAACGAGGGCGCCCGCCACACCCGGGTACTGCCCGACGGCTGGACCGTGGTGACCAAGGACCGCAAGCTCTCGGCGCAGTGGGAGCACATGGTCGCGGTCACCGCCGACGGCGTGGATGTCCTGACCCTGGCCGCCGGCCAGCAGCCGCCGGCGTGAGCGCCATGGGGGTGGTGGACGGGGCAGGTGCCGGCATCGCCGGCGACGCCGACTGGGCCGCCGCCGCCCGTGGCCAGCTGGCCGCGGCCGACGCCCGCCTGGCCCGCCGCTACGGCCCCGACGCCGACATCGACCGCCTGCTGGCGCTGCGCGCGCGGGCGGCCGACCTGGTGCTGCGCCAGGCCTGGGCGCGCTGCCTGCCCGCCGGAACCGGGCTGGCCCTGTTCGCGGTGGGCGGATACGGCCGCGGCGAGCTGTTCCCGCGTTCGGACATCGACCTGCTGGTGCTGGGCGAGCCGGACATCCAGCGCGGGGCCGAGGCGGCGCTTGCCCGCTTCTTCGCGCTGGCGTGGGACGCCGGCCTGCCGGTCGGCCACGCCGTGCGCTCGGCCGGCGAGTGCACCGCCGCGGCCGCCGACCAGACGGTGATGACCGCCCTGCTGGAGGCCCGGCCGCTGGTGGCCGACGCCGCCGCCCAGGCCGCGCTGGCGGCCGCCATCGCGCCCGAGCGGGTCTGGCCGCCGCGCGAGTTCTTCCTGGCCAAGCGCGAGGAACTGCGTGCGCGCCACCAGCGCCACGGCGATACCTCCGACAACCTCGAGCCGAACATCAAGGATGGCCCGGGCGGGCTGCGCGACCTGCATACGCTGGGCTGGATGTCGCTGCGCGCCTTTGGCGTGAGCGACCTGGACGCGGTGGTGGAGCTGGGCCACCTGGGCGTGGACGAGGCGGCGGCGCTGGCGCGCGAGCGCCGCGCGCTGGGCTGCCTGCGCTTCGGCCTGCACCTGGTCGCCGGGCGGCCGGAGGAGCGGCTCGGGTTCGACTACCAGAAGGCGCTGGCCCAGCGGCTGGGGCTGGAGGACGACGCCCACAGCCTTGCGGTCGAGAAGATGATGCAGCGCTTCTACCGCAGCGCGGCCATCGTGCGCCGGATCAGCGACCGGCTGCTGCAGCGCTTCGAGGAAACCTTCGAGGGCGAGGCGGCGGCCGAACGGCTGGACCCGGATTTCGAGCTGCGTCGCGGTTACCTGGCCGCGTCGGCGACCTACTGGCCCGAGGGCGACCTGCGCGAGGTGCTGGCGCTGTTCTCCACCTGGGCGGCACATCCGCAGGTGCGCGGCCTGCATTCGCATACCGCCCGCGCCCTGGCCGAGGCGCTGGTGCGGCTGCCGGCGTACACCGACGCCGGCCCCGCCGCGCGCAGCCGCTTCATGGCCCTGCTGCGCGGTCCCCGCCCGGTCGACACGCTGACCCGCCTGGCGCGCCTGGGCGTTCTGGGCCAGTACCTGCCCGCGTTCGCCCAGGTTTCCGGGCGCATGCAGTTCGACCTGTTCCACGCCTACACGGTGGACCAGCACACGCTGATGGTGTTGCGCAACATCGCCGGCTTCGCCAGCGGCGTGGCCGACGAGCGCTTCTCCATCGCCCACGAGGTCTGGCCGCGCCTGCGCAAGCCCGAGCTGCTGCTGCTGGCCGGCCTGTTCCACGACATCGCCAAGGGGCGCGGCGGCGACCATTCCGAGCTGGGCGCGGTGGATGCGCGCGCGTTCTGCGCCGCGCACGGTCTCAGCGAATCGGACACCGGCCTGGTGGCGTGGCTGGTCGAGCAGCACCTGCGCATGTCGGTCACCGCGCAGAAACAGGACATCGCCGACCCGGAAGTGGTGCGCCGCTTCGCGACCCTGGTCGGTGACCGCGAACGCCTGGACTACCTCTACCTGCTGACCTGCGCCGACATCGCCGGCACCAGCCCCAAGGTCTGGAACGCGTGGAAGGACCGGCTGCTGGCCGACCTCTACCTGGGTACCCGGCGGGTGCTGCGCGAGGGCCTGGAGAATCCGGTCGACGTGGAGGCGCGGGTCGAAGAGGCGCGCGCGGAGACCCGCTCCCTGGTGCGCGCACTCGGATACGACGACGCCACCATCGACCGCCAGTTCGCGCAGATGCCCGACGAGGGTTTCCTGCGCTTCCGTCCCGAGCAGCTGGCCTGGCAGGCCGCCTCGCTCGTGGAGGTGCGCATGGGCGAGACCCAGGTCGCGGTGCGGCGGATCGCCGGCACCGGCAGGGCGCTGGAAGTGTTCGTGCATTCGCCCGACCGCGACGGGCTGTTCGCCGCGATCGTCGCCACCCTGGACCGCCATGGCTACGGCATCCACCAGGCGCGGGTGCTGATGGGTCCCAACGGCACGGTCTTCGACACCTTCGAGGTGCTGCCGGCCGACGGGTTCGCCAGCGACGACCCGGCGCAGCTGGAGCTGGCCCTGCGCCAGGCCCTGTCCGGCGAGCTGCGCCAGGTGCGCGCGCCGCGCCGGGCCACGCCGCGCCAGCTGCGCCACTTCCGCTTCCCGCCGCGGGTGGAGTTCAACGCCACCGCCGACGGCCGGCGCAGCCTGCTGGGCCTGGTCTGCCCGGACCGTCCCGGGCTGCTGGCCGAGGTGGCGCTGGCACTGCGCGCCTGCGGGCTGCGCGTGCACGACGCGCGCATCGCCACCTTCGGCGAGCGCGCCGAGGACATCTTCCAGATCACCGACGAACACGACCGGCCGCTGGACGACGCCGCGCAGGAGGCATTGCGCGCGGAGCTGCGGAACCGGCTGGACCCCGAAAGCACAGGAGCTGCACGCTGATGGCAACGACGCCCAAGACCAAGAAGACCTCCGAGGCCCGCAAGGCCGCCGCGCCGCGCAAGCGCGCCGGCGTGGCCACCGAGAAGCCCGGGCTGGCCGAGCTGCGGTTCTCGATCGAGGACGCGTTCGAGCGCCGCGCCAGCCTGACCCTGGACGAGATCGACGGTTCCACCCGGCCCCTGGTCGAACGCGTGGTCGGTGGCCTGGAGAGCGGCGAGTTCCGGGTGGCCGAGCCGGATGGCAACGGGGGCTGGCAGGTCAACGAGTGGCTCAAGAAGGCCGTGCTGCTGTACTTCCGGGTCAACGACATGGTGGTGATGGAAGGCGCGCCGGGCCCGTTCTGGGACAAGGTGCCGCTGCGCTTCGACGGCTACGGCGAGGCCGAGTTCCGCAAGCTCGGCGTGCGCGTGGTGCCGGGCACCGTCGCCCGCCGCGGCACGTATTTCGGCAAGGACGTGGTGCTGATGCCGAGCTTCGTCAACATCGGCGCGCACGTGGGCGAGGGCACCATGGTCGATACCTGGGCCACGGTCGGTTCCTGCGCCCAGGTCGGCAAGCACTGCCACATCTCCGGTGGCGCCGGCATCGGCGGCGTGCTCGAGCCGCTGCAGGCCAGCCCGACCATCATCGAGGACCACTGCTTCATCGGCGCGCGCTCGGAGGTGGTCGAGGGCGTGGTGGTCGGCCACCACAGCGTGATCGGCATGGGCGTGTTCATCGGCCAGTCCACCCGCATCTACAACCGCGCCACCGGCGAGATCAGCTACGGCTACGTGCCGCCGGGCAGCGTGGTGGTGTCCGGCTCGCTGCCGGCAGCCGACGGCAGCCATTCGCTGTACTGCGCGGTGATCGTCAAGCAGGTCGACGCCAGGACCCGCGCCAAGACCAGCATCAACGAACTGCTGCGCGGGTGAGGGAAGTGCGCCGTTGCTGCCATCGGCAGCAGTGGCGTCCCTGGACGCGCGGCCATGGAGGTCGCGCAGGACGACCGGCCGCCCGCCACGTGCCGCCATGGACGGCACCCCCGTTCCGGAGTACTCGCAATGACCACCCTCTACGGCCTGAAGAACTGCGACACCTGCAAGAAGGCGGCCAAGTGGCTGGACCGCTTCGGCGTGCCGTACACCTTCGTCGACTACCGCGACAACAAGCCCTCGCCTGAGACCCTGGTGGAATGGGCGGGCAGGGCCGGCGGCTTCGATGTGCTGGTCAACAAGTCCTCCACCACCTGGCGCCAGCTGCCGGAAGCCCGCAAGTCGCCGGGCAGCGACGCGGAGTGGAAGCTGCTGCTGCGCGAGCACCCGCAGCTGGTCCGCCGCCCGGTGGTGGTCACGGAAGATGGCGGCCTGAGCCAGGGCTTCTCCGACAACGGCTTCAAGAAGCTGTTCGGCATCGGTTGAACTCCGCGGGCGCCGCGCGGACATTCCCCTCTGCACTACCCACACGGACCGAACGCATGAGTGAAGTGCTGGACCTGGCCTGCGAGCTGATCGCGCGTCCCTCGGTCACCCCGGACGATGCCGGCTGCCAGTCGCTGCTGGCGGCGCGCCTGGCGCGGGCCGGTTTCCACTGCCAGTCCCTGCGCCATGGCGAGGTCGACAACCTCTGGGCGCGCCACGGCAGCGGCGAAGGGCCGGTGCTGGTGCTGCTGGGTCATACCGACGTGGTCCCGGCCGGCCCGCGCGAGGCATGGTCCAGCGATCCGTTCCAGCCGCAGGTGCGCGACGGCCTGCTGTACGGGCGTGGCGCCGCCGACATGAAGGGCAGCGTGGCCGCGTTCGTCATTGCCGCCGAGCGCTTCGTCGCCGCGCATCCGGACCATCCGGGCACGCTGGCGGTACTGCTGACCTCGGACGAGGAGGGGGATGCCATCGACGGCGTGCGCCGCGTCGCGGCCACCTTCCGCGAACGCGGGCAGCGCATCGACTGGTGCATCACCGGCGAGCCGTCTTCGACGTCGCGGCTGGGCGACCTGCTGCGCGTGGGCCGCCGCGGCTCGCTGTCGGCCCACCTGGTGGTGCGCGGCGTGCAGGGCCACGTGGCCTATCCGCACAAGGCGCGCAATCCGATCCACCAGGCCGCGCCGGCGCTGGCCGAACTGGCGGCGCGGGTATGGGACGCCGGCTACGAGAGTTTTCCGCCGACCAGCCTGCAGATCAGCAACATCCATGCCGGCACCGGCGCCAACAACGTGATACCCGGCGAGCTGCAGGTGGCGTTCAACCTGCGCTACAACCCGCACTGGGATGCGCCGCGGCTGGAGGCGGAGATCGCTGCGCTGCTGGACCGCCACGGCCTGGACCATGAGCTGCGCTGGCACCGCAGCGGTGAGCCGTTCTATACCCCGGAAGGACCGCTGCGCCGCGCCGCGCGCGAGGTGCTTGGCGAGGTGGCGGGCGTGCCGCCGGAGGAGAGCACCGGCGGCGGCACCTCGGATGCGCGCTTCATCGCCCCGCTCGGTGCCCAGTGCATCGAGGTCGGGCCGGTCAACGCGTCCATCCACCAGGTCGACGAGCACGTGTCGGTCGCCGACCTGGAGGCGCTTCCGGATCTCTACCAGCGCCTGGTCGAGCGGTTGCTGCTGGCGCCGGCAGGGTGAGCCGCCTCGGCCCTCAGGCCGGGCCGCGGCGCTCGTTGGGCCGGGCTCGGCGGTCAAAGATCAACGCGCTCAGCGCGATCGCGATCCCCAGCACCGCGCCGATAAGGAATAGCAGCACCGCCAGGGTCGGGTAGCCGAACAGGGTGGACTCGGTCTGTACCCGCATCAGCATGGCCGAGGACAGCAGCAGCGCCGCCGTCACCACCGCCGCGGCGATGCGGTTGGCGATCTTCTGCATGTTCTCCATGAGCCGGGAATGGTCCAGCCCGTCCAGCCGTACCTGCAGGCGGTTCTCGGCCAGCAGCGACAGCGTGTCGGAGATCTTGCGCGGTGCATCGCGCAGCAGGCCCTGCATCTCCAGCAGTTCGCCGGCGAGGTTGGCGCTGGTGAACGAACGCCGCAGCTGGGCACGCATGATCGATTCCAGGTGCGACTCCACCAGCGCCTGCACGTCCATGTCCGGGTCCAGCGCGTCGGCCACCCGCTCGAGGTTGAGCAGGGTCTTGCCCAGCAGGCTGATCTCCGGCGGGACCCGCAGCCCGCGCTCGGCCGCGATGCCGACCAGGTCCAGCAGCAGCTTGCCCTCGGACGTGCGACGGCCGCCGGTGGCATAGCGCGCCACCAGTTGCCCGGTGTCGCGAGCAAAGGCCATGTCGTCGAACTGCTCGAGCCGGGTACCGATGGCGACCAGTTCGCGCGCCACGTCCTCGCCGCGCGCGTCGACCGCGGCGAACAGCAATTTCAGCAGGCGCTCGCGCATGCGCGGCGCCACCTGCGCCACCATGCCCAGGTCGATCAGCGCCAGGCGTCCGTCATCGCACAGCAGCACGTTGCCGGGATGGGGATCGGCATGGATGTCGCCGTTGGCGAAGACCTGGTCCAGGTAGGCGCGCATCAGCTCGGCGGCCGGCGTGGCCAGGTCCATCTCGGTGCGGCGCAACCCGCTGACCGAGGTGACCTTCTCCCCGTGCACCAGCTCCATGGTCAGGACCTTGGAAGTGCTCAGCCCCCACACCGGCGCCGGCACGTAGAGGTGGGTGTAGGGCGCCAGCCGTTCGCGGAAACGGTCCAGGTTCTCCGCCTCGCGCCGGTAGTCCAGCTCCAGCAGCAGGATCTTGCGGAACTCGGCGATCCAGTCGGCGAAATGCAGCCTGCGCCCAGCCTGGGTCAGCGCGTCCGCGGTGCCGGCCAGTCCGGCCAGGACCTCCAGGTCGAGCCGGATCGCCGCGTCCATCCCCGGACGTTGCACCTTGACCGCGACCTCGCGGCCGTCGCGCAGCACCGCGCGGTGCACCTGGGCCAGCGACGCGGCCGCCAGCGGCACCGGGTCGAAGCTGGCGAAGACGCGGCTGATCTTCGCGCCCAGTTCGTCCTCGACGATCTTCTCGATCACCGCCGTTTCCACCGGCGCGACTTCATCCTGGATCCGGTCCAGGGCCTCGATGTAGGCGGCGGGAATCAGGTCCGGCCGGGTGGACAGCGACTGCCCCAGCTTGATGAAGGCCGGGCCGAGCGCTTCCAGGTCGGCCGCGAAGGCCTTGGCCTCGGTGGCGTCGGACGGATCGGCCACGGCCGATTCGGCGGGTGCGGCCTGCCCCCAGTCCATGCCGGTGAGCACGCGGCGGTGGCGCGCGAGGCGCGTGACGACCTGGGTGGTGCGGGACAGGCGACGGCTGGTGTCGGACAAGGCGGCTCTCCGCGAACTGCGTGGCCGGCGCGGAATGCGCCGCTGGCGGAGTATTCGATGGCTGCCGTGAGCGAGGCGTCAGTTGCCAAGGCAACGGTTGCGGGCTGCCGGAGGCAGGGTTAGTGTCCACCCATGCCTTCGATCGCGCGCAGCAATCCGGCCAATGCGAACCGCAACAATATTGCGGGAAACAACCGTGCGCGGCCGATGCGGGGGCGCCACCAGGCATAGCAGCAGCGGCCTGGCGAACGAAGAACCCGCATCGGCCGATGCGGGTTTTTTTGTGCCTGGCGCCAGAGCGGACCGCCACATCCCACGCACCATCCTTCAGGAGTCTTCCATGTGTTCGATCTTCGGCATCTTCGGCCTGCAACCGGGCGATGACCTGCGGGACCTGCGCCGGCAGTCGCTGGACCTGTCGCAACGCCAGCGCCACCGCGGCCCGGACTGGAGCGGGGTGTACGTGGACGATGGCGCGATCCTGGTCCATGAGCGCCTGGCCATCGTCGACCCGGCCGGCGGCTCTCAGCCGCTGCTGTCGCAGGACGGCCAGCTGGCCCTGGCGGTCAATGGCGAGATCTACAACCACGCCGCGCTGAAGGCCGAGCTGTCCTCGCCTTATGGATTCCTCACCGCATCGGACTGCGAGGTGGTCAACGCGCTGTACCGCGAGGATGAGCCGGCCTCCTTCCTCAACCGGCTCAACGGCATCTTCGCCTTCGCCCTGTGGGACAAGGCGAAACAGCGCGCGATCATCGCCCGCGACCCGATCGGCGTGGTGCCGCTGTACTGGGGCCACGACCGCGAAGGCAGGCTGCGCGTGGCCTCGGAGATGAAGGCGCTGGTGGACGATTGCGCCGACGTGGCGCAGTTCCCGCCGGGCCACTGGTACGACACCGCCAGTGGCGAGCTGACGCGCTACTACCACCGTCCCTGGCGCGAGTACGACGCGGTGGCCGGGGTGGAAGTGTCGCCGGCCGAACTGCGCGAGGCGTTCGAGGCCGCGGTGCACCGCCAGTTGATGACCGACGTGCCGTATGGCGTGCTGCTGTCCGGCGGCCTGGATTCGTCGCTGGTGGCGGCCGTGGCCGCGCGCTACGCCCGCCACCGCGTGGAGGACGGCGACCAGACCGAGGCCTGGTGGCCGCGCCTGCACTCGTTCGCGATCGGCCTGGAGGGCTCGCCGGACCTGGCGGCCGCGGAAGTCGCGGCCAAGGCGCTGGGCACCGTGCACCACGGCTTCGAGTACACCTTCGAGGAAGGCCTTGACGCGCTTCCGGAGGTGATCCGCCACATCGAGACCTACGACGTCACCACCATCCGTGCCTCGACCCCGATGTTCCTGCTGGCGCGCCGGATCAAGGCCATGGGCGTGAAGATGGTGCTGTCCGGGGAGGGCAGCGACGAGGTGTTCGGCGGCTACCTGTACTTCCACAAGGCGCCCAACGCGCGCGAGTTCCACGAGGAGCTCGTGCGCAAGCTGGATGCGCTCAACAACTACGACTGCCTGCGCGCGAACAAGTCGATGATGGCCTGGGGCGTGGAACCGCGGGTGCCGTTCCTGGACCGGGAGTTCCTCGACGTGGCCATGCGCATGGATGCGAAGTACAAGATGGTGCTCAAGGGCAGCGACGGCCCGCAGCGGATGGAGAAGGGCGTCCTGCGCCAGGCCTTCGACGGCTACCTGCCGGAGCAGATCCTGTGGCGGCAGAAGGAGCAGTTCAGCGACGGCGTGGGCTACGGCTGGATCGACGGGCTCAAGGCGCACGCCGAGGCCCAGGTCTCCGACCGCGAACTGGCCGCGGCCGGCCGGCGTTTCCCGGTCAATCCGCCGCAGACCAAGGAGGCGTACTTCTACCGGTCGGTGTTCGAGCGCTTCTTCCCCAGCCCGGCGGCGGCGGAGACGGTGCCGGGCGGCAAGTCCATCGCCTGCTCCTCGCCGGCGGCCATCGCCTGGGATGCGAGCTTCGCGAGCATGGCCGACCCGTCCGGCCGCGCCGTGGCCGGCGTGCACAACGAGGCGATCGGAGCCGCGCCGGCACTGGCCGGCTGAGCCCGGCATCGTGCCCGCTAGGCGCCGGCGGAGGTGTCCTCCGGCGCCGCCGGCTGCAGCAGCCATGCGGCGAGCAGCGGCAGGCCATGGGCTGCCGTCGTGGCCAGGTGGTGCAGCGGGCGACGTCCCGGTCCCGGGGGCTCGGGATTCACCTCGACCACCACCGCGCCGGACGGCGCCAGGTCGACCAGGCTGGCTGCCGGCTGCACCATTCCCGAGGTGCCAACCACCAGCAGCAGGTCGCAGGCAGCGATGCGGCGCGCGGCTTCGGCAAGCACGGCCTGGTCCAGAGGCTCGCCGAACCAGACCACGCCCGGTCGCACGCGGCCACCGCAACCGGCGCAGCCTGGCGGCTCCCGCCGGCGGCGTGGCGCTTCCACCACCGGCGGTGGCGGATGGGGATCGCCGCACTGCGAGCAGCGCGGGGTGGAAAGGCTGCCGTGCAGGTGCAGGACGCCGTCCACCCCGGCACGCTCGTGAAGGTCGTCCACGTTCTGGGTGACGACGCATGCGCCCAGCGCGTCCTGCAGCCGGGCCACGGCCAGGTGGCCGGGGTTGGGCATCGCCGCTGCGACCTGCGCGCGGCGCCATTCGTACCAGCCCCAGACCAGTGCCGGATCGGCGTGCCAGCCGGCTGGTGTCGCCAGCTTCGCCGGATCGAATGCCTGCCACAGTCCGTGGTCGCCGGAGCGGAAGGTCGGGATGCCGCTGTCGGCGGACATGCCGGCGCCGCTGAACACGACGATGCGCCCGAAGCGGCGCGACAGCGCCTGTCGCAATGCCCGACCGGGCAGGGTGCCGGGTACCGGCGTCGGCATTGCCTGGCGCTCCTCAGCGAGTCCTGGGCGCTGGCTGCAGCGTAAGGGTATGCCGCGTCGGGCCGGGCAGAAACGGCGTGGGGCGCCCCTGGGCCCAGTCCGCGTGGCCCGCACCCCAGAACGGCGACAGTGGGTGGCCGCTTTGCCCGCCCGGCATGTGCGCCAGGCCATCGGCCTCGTGGCCGGGCGCGACCACCATGCGCTGCGAGGCGCCAAAAGCAGGCCCCTGTACGCGCGGCACGCTGGTGTCGCCCGGCAGCGGCGCGGCCGGCATGCACAGGTGGCGCCCCAGCAGGTCGGGCAGGGCGCCGGCCAGCGGATGGCAGATGCGCGCGGTGTTGCGCTCGCCCCAGAGGCGCTGCGCGAGCGGCCCGGCGTCGGCCAGGTCGTCGCGGACCTCGGCGGCCGCCTCCTCCAGCAGCGCTTCCCAGCTGGCGAAGCCGGCCGGCAGCAGATGGTCGGGGCGCTCGCGCAGCAGCGGCCAGGCCACGCCCTCCAGCTGCGGGAAATCGGGCAGTTCGAAGTCCGGGCCCAGCGCCGCGAGCGCCGGTGCCGCCAGGCCGCGGGCCAGGCGTGCGTGCACCGCCAGCCGCCAGCCGCGCACCAGCCGGAACGCGGCCGAAGCGCTGGCAGCGTGTCCGTTCCAGTCGCCACTGGCGTCGGACAGGGCACGCAGTGCCGAGTTGGCCGGCGCTGCGTCCCCGGATGCGCGCAGCAGCTGCCACCAGGGCTCCAGCAGCAACGCGCGGTCGTCGAGCTGGATGGCGAGCAGGTCGCGCTCGCCGAAGCGCGGATGGGCCTGCAGCCGTTCGCGGATCTGCCAGGCACGGATGCCCAGCGCGTAGCCGGCGTCGCCGATCCGCGGCAGGGCGGTGTCGTCCACCACGCGCGCGTTCGCCGTCCACAGGCGATCGCCGGGCGGGTCGCGCAGCACCGGGGTCAGTGCGGTGGAAAGCGCCCACGGGACGCATCCGGGCGCGGCGACCGGGGCGCCGGGACGCAGTCCGGTGCAGCCCGGCGCACGGTCCGGCAGGGGCCCCAGGATGCGCCAGGCGACGCTGCCATCGCGGTCGGCGATGACCAGGTTCTGGGCGGGGATGCCGATGCCGGGGGCCATGGCCAGCGCCTGGTCGACGCTGGCGGCGTGGGCGAAGCCGGCCAGCCCCACGTTGAGCGAACCGGGCAGGTGGGCGACCCAGCGCAGCGCCAGGGCGTGGTCGTCCGGACCGTGCTGCAGGACCGGGCCGGCGGTGGTCTCCTCGACCTGCAGGAGTTCGGCCGGGGCGCCGGCGACCTCGATCCGCTCGACGTGGCGCCGTGCCGGATCGCAGCCGGCCGTTGGCGCGGCGCGGCAGGGGCGCACCGCGAACCAGTCGGCGGTGTCGGCATAGCTGTTGGTGAAGCCCCAGGCGATATGGCCGTTGCTGCCGACGATCACCGCCGGCAGGCCAGGCAGCGAGAAGCCGCTGACGTCCACCTGGCCGCCCGGCGCGCGCGGGTCGGGATAGCGCAGGCGTACCCGGAACCAGATGTTGGGTGCGCGCAGGCCCAGGTGCATGTCGTCGGCGACGATGGCGCGGCCGTCGGCGGTCAGCGCGCCGCCCACTGCCCAGTTGTTGCTGCCCGGGGCGCGAGCGTCGTCATTCCCCCGCCCGGCCACCGCGGGCGGTGCCGGAAGCCCGCGCAGGTCCACGCTGGCCGCGTCCGGCAGCACCGCGTCGCCGCGGGCGGCGCCGAACATCGGCGCGTCCCAGCGGCTGCCGTCGTGCAGCAGCAGCACGGCCAGCGGCGCGGGCAGGTGCCGGGCCAGCTGCCACTGCGCCAGTTCACGACGATTGCCCGCATCCTGCAGGTCGAAGTACATGGCGTAGCCGGCCAGTGCCGAGTCCGATACCCGCCAGGGCCGTGGCTGCCGGCGCAGCAGCAGGTAGGCCCACGGGCGTGTCCGCAGCGAGGCCAGGCCGGCGTTGGCGCCTTCGGCATAGGCCTGCAGTTGCGGCATCTGGTCGCCGGCAAAACCGCCCAGGTCGGCCTCGACCCGCGCGCGCAGGCGGTGCACGCGACGGCTGCGGTCCGTCTCCAGCGCACGCGAGCCGAACAGCGCCGCCAGCTCGCCGGCGGCGCTGCGGCGCATCAGGTCCATCTCGAAATAGCGTTCCTGCGCGTGCACGTAGCCCAGGGCCCGGGCGGCGTCGACCGCGTCGGCCGCGTCGATGGTGACCACGCCCAGGGCATCGCGCTGTACCGAGACCGGTCCGGCCAACCCCTGCAGGGCCAGTTGCCCGTCCAGCGCCGGCAGGCTCCCGTGCAGCAGCCACCAGGCCGTGCCGGCCAGGACCACGACCGCCAGCACCAGCGCGCCCAGGGCGCGCCGCAACCAGGTGCGCATGCAGGTTCCTCCTCAAGCCGCGCCAACGCGGCTGCAACTGCGACTGATTCCGATTGGAACATGCCGACGCCGGTTCCGGCACACTGCCCGCAGTTCACCCGCTGGAGTTCCGCCATGAAAGGCCATCCCGACGTCATCGCATGCCTCAGGGAGCTGCTGCGCGGCGAACTGGCCGCGCGCGACCAGTACTTCCTGCATTCCCGTCGATACGAGGACCTGGGCCTGCAGGCGCTGCACGCGCGGATGAGCCACGAGATGGAGGAGGAGACCGCGCATGCGGACGCGCTCCTGCGCCGGATCCTGTTCCTGGAAGGCGAGCCGGACATGCGCCCGCACGCGTTCACCCCCGGCACCACCGTGGTGGAGATGCTCGAGGCGGACCTGAAGGTCGAATACGAGGTGCGTGCCAACCTGGCCGCGGCGATGAAGCTGTGCGAGGAGAAGCAGGATTACGTCAGCCGCGACATCCTGCTGGCCCAGCTCAAGGACACCGAGGAGGACCACACCTGGTGGCTTGAGCAGCAGCTGCGCCTGATCCGCATGATCGGACTGGAAAACTACCAGCTGTCCAAGATCGACGGGGGCGCCCCGGCCCACGGCTGAGCCAGCGCGTGGGGCAGCGGCGGGGCTAGCGGCGCCGCAGCCCCCACGCGGCGGTGGACAGGGCGGTCACGCCCTCGGCGGCGAATCCGGGCTCCTGGGCCAGGATGTCGCGCCGCTCCAGCAGTTCCACGTCCCAACCGGCGAACAGCTGGCGCACTTCGTCCTCCGGCACGGTGAACGGCGGGCCCTGCTTCTCGGACGCGGGGTATTCCAGGGTGATCAGCAGGCCGCGGCAGCTAGCCGGAAGCCGGCCGTAGACCTCGCTCACGTAGCGACGGCGCATCGCCGGAGGCAGCGCGATCAGCGCAGCGCGGTCGTAGACGCCGCCGATCCGTCCCAGCGTGTCCGCCGACAGGGCGAACACGTCGCCCAGCACCAGGTCGATCCTGCCGCTGCGGTGGTGGATGCCGTCGGCATCCTGCTCCCGCTGCGGCTGCAGCCCGGCCTCGGCGAAGAACGCCTCCACCGCCCGCGGCGACAGCTCGCAGCCCAGCACCGGGTGGCCCTGGGCGGCGAGCCAGTGCATGTCCAGGGTCTTGCCTGCCAGCGGCACGAACACCGGCGAGGAGGCCGGCAGGTCCAGCGCCGGCCAGTGCCGCTGCAGCAGCGGCATCACCTCGTCGCGGTGGAAGCCGGTGCGGCCCTGGTTCCAGCGCTGCAGCCAGTAGTCGGGGTCCATGCGTTGCTCCGTGCGCGGCGCTCAGTCCACCTGCAACCCGTCGACCTTCTGCCAGCCGCGCGGCAGCAGGCCGCCACGGGTGGCGCGCGCGCCGAGGTAGGCATCCAGGTCCTTGAACGACAAGGTCATCGTGCGCTGGCCGCTGAGCACCTGCAACTTCTGCGACGGGCCGACCGCGGCCACCGCCACCACCCGCTCGGTCCCCAGCTTCGCGCGCGGGATGTCGATCAGCTTGTTGCCCTTGCCCTTGTCCAGCTCGGGCAGTTCGGTGGCGGGGATCGCCAGCAGGTGGCCGGCGCTGGTGACCGCCACGATGCGGTCGCTGGCCGGATCGGCCACGCTGGCCGGTTGCAGGATGGTCGCCCCGGGCGCCAGGTTGATCAGCGCCTTGCCGGCCTTGTTGCGTCCGGTAAGGTTCTCGAAGCGGGTCACGAAGCCGTATCCGTGCGAGGAGGCCAGCACGAAGCGGCTGTCGTTCTCGCCGCTGGCCAAGGCCTGGAAGGAGGCGCCACTTGCTGGCGAGAAGCGTCCGGTCAGCGGCTCGCCATTGCCGCGCGCGGAGGGCAGCACGTGGGCGACGGTCGAATAGCTGCGCCCCTGCGAGTCCAGGAACGCGACCTGCCAGGTGCTGCGCGAGCGTACCGCGCCGAGCAGGGCATCGCCCTCGCGGTAGGACAGCCCGGCGGCATCCACGTCATGGCCCTTGGCCGCGCGCACCCAGCCCTTCTGCGAGACCACCACCGTCACCGGCTCGCTGGGCACCAGCTCGGTCTCGTCGATCGCATGCGCGGCCTCGCGCTGCACCAGCGGCGAGCGGCGTGCATCGCCGAATTTCTTCGCGTCGGCCAGCAGTTCGTCCTTGACCAGTTTCTTGAGCTTCACCTTGCTGCCCAGGGTCGCAACCAGCTGCTGCAGCTCGGCCGCCAGTGCCTCCTGCTCGCCGCGGATCTTCATCTCCTCGAGGCGGGCTAGCTGGCGCAGGCGGGTCTCGAGGATGTAGTCGGCCTGGTCCTCGCTCAGCCCGAAGCGCGCGATCAGTGCCGGCTTGGGCTCGTCCTCGCTGCGGATGATGCGGATCACCTCGTCGAGGTTGAGGAAGGCCACCAGCAGGCCCTCCAGCAGGTGCAGGCGGCGCTCGACCTTCTCCTGGCGGTGCTTGAGCCTGCGCACGACGGTGTCGGTGCGGAAGGTCAGCCACTCGTCCAGCAGGGTGCGCAGGTTCTTGACCGCCGGCTTGCCATCGAGCCCGATCACGTTGAGGTTGACCCGGTAGCTGCGCTCCAGGTCGGTGGTGGCGAACAGGTGGCCCATCAGCTGGGCGCCGTCCACCCGGCTGGAGCGCGGCACCAGCACGATGCGGGTCGGGTTGGCGTGGTCGGACTCGTCGCGGATGTCCTCCAGCCAGGGCAGCTTCTTGGCCCGCATCTGGGCGGCGATCTGCTCGATCACCTTGGACGGGGAGACCTGGTACGGCAGGGCGGTGACGACGAAGTTGCCGTTCTCCTTCTGCCAGGTGCCACGCGCCCGGACACTGCCGTTGCCGGTCTCGTACATGCCGCGCAGGTCGGCGGCCGGGGTGATGATCTCGGCGGTGGTCGGGTAGTCCGGGCCGCGCACGTGTTCGCACAGGTCCGCCACGGTGGCGTCGGGATCGTCGAGCAGCCGCACGCAGGCGCTGACGATCTCGCCGAGGTTGTGCGGCGGCACGTCGGTGGCCATGCCCACGGCGATGCCGGTGGTGCCGTTGAGCAGCAGGTGCGGCAGCCGCGCCGGCATCCAGCTGGGCTCTTCCAGGGTGCCGTCGAAGTTGGGTACCCAGTCCACGGTGCCCTGGCCCAGTTCGCCCAGCAGGACCTCGGCGATGGGCGTCAGCTTGGACTCGGTGTAGCGCATGGCCGCGAACGACTTGGGGTCGTCGCTGGAGCCGAAGTTGCCCTGGCCCTCGATCAGCGGGTAGCGGTAGGAGAACGGCTGGGCCATCAGCACCAGCGCCTCGTAGCACGCGCTGTCGCCATGCGGGTGGTACTTGCCGATCACGTCGCCGACGGTGCGCGCGGACTTCTTCGGCTTGGCCGTGGCATTGAGTCCCAGCTCGCTCATCGAATAGACGATGCGCCGCTGCACCGGCTTGAGGCCATCACCGATGAAGGGCAGGGCGCGGTCCAGGACCACGTACATCGAATAGTCCAGGTAGGCGCGCTCGGCGTACTCGCGCAGCGGGATCTGTTCGAAGCCGTGGAAGGTCGGGCGGATGGTCTCGGTCATTGCGGGCACGACGGGGGACAGGGGCGGGATTCTACCTGCCCCCCGGTGCGCGCCGCCGCCCGCTCAGCCGGCGGCGACCGGCAGCAGCGGGCCGCCCAGCCACAGCGCCCGGGTCATCCACGCGGTGGCCAGGCTGATGGCGATGGTCAGCGGCACGCCCACGCGCAGGAAATCCCCGAAGGTGTAGCGCCCCGGGTTGAGGATCAGCAGGTTGCCGTGATGCCCGATCGGGGTCAGGAACGAGGCCACCGCCCCCATCGCGATGCACACCACGAACGGCGCCGGCGGCAGCTCCAGCGACTGCGCCAGGGCCAGCGCGATCGGGGCCAGCAGGACGGTGGTCGCCGCGTCGGAGAGGATCTGGGTCAGCAGCGCGGCGGTCCAGAACATCACCAGCAGCAGCACGAACACCGGCCATTGGGCGGCGTGTGCCATGAGCAGGTCGGCCACGGCCTGGGCGGTGCCGGTCTGTTCCATGGCGATGCCCAGGGGGATCACGCCGGCGATCATCACGAAGATGCGCACGTCGATCTGCTGGTAGGCCTGCTCGATCGGCACGCACCGGCACAGCACCATGGCCACCGCGCCGCCGAGGAAGGCGATCTGCGGCGCCAGCAGCCCGGTCGCGGCGGCCACCACCGTGGCGGCCATGATGCCCAGCGCCAGTGGCGCGCGGCGACGGGTGCGGGCATGGCCCTGGAAGGGCATGAGCATCATGAAGCCGTGGTGGGTGGCCAGCGGCTGGATGTCGCTTTCCCGGCCCCACAGCACCAGCAGGTCGCCTTCCTCCAGGCGCATTTCCGACAGCTCGCCGTGCAGCCACCCCTCGCGGCGCCACAGGCCGACCACCACCACCCCGAGGGTGCCGAGGAAGTCGATGTCCGCCACGCTGCGGCCGATGAATTCCGAATGCGGCGCGACCACCGCCTGCACCAGCTGCTCGTCGCCCAGCAGGTCGGCCTGGCCCCCCTCGCGCGGGGTGTCGCCGTACTTGGCGACCGCGTGCAGCGCCAGTCCCGGCTCATCCTTGATCGAGGCGATCTCGTCCGGCGGCGCGCGCACCAGCAGCACGTCGCCCGCCGCCAGCGGGCTGTCGGCCGCCTGCCGGCGGCGGCGCATTCCATGGCGCAGCCAGTCCACCACCTGCAGCCGCTGTGAGAAGGCCTGCTCGAACGCCTCGCGGGTGCGCCCGATCCACGGCGAGCCTTCCTCGACCAGCAGTTCGGTGTAGTAGCGCTCCAGGCGCATGTAGTCCGGCTGCTGCGCCTCGCCCTCGCGGCGCGGCAGCAACCACCGGGCCAGCAGCATGTAGGCGGTGCCCAGGACCACCAGCACCGCGCCGATCGGGGTGATGGCGAAGATGTCCAGGCCCTGGCCGTCGGCGCGCTTGAGCAGGTCGCTGGCGAGCAGGAAGGCCGGCGCGCTGAACAGGGTGAGCGTGGTGCCCAGGGAGGCGGCCAGCGACATCGGCATCAGCAGGCGGGATGCGGCCAGCCTCCGCTCCCGCGCCAGCTTCATCAGGATCGGCAGCATCATCGCGGTGACCATCACATGGTGCGAGAAGGCCGCCAGCGCGGCCGTCGCAGGCATCACCACCGCGATGGTCCGCCATTCGCTGCCCCCGGCGGCGCGGCCGATACCGGCGCCGATGCGGTCGGTGATGCCGGTGGCCGACAGTCCGGCCGACAGCACGAACACCGCCGCGACGATGATCGCCGGCTCGCTGGAGAAGCCGGCCAGCACCTGGCGCGCGTCGAGGATGCCGGTGAAGGCCAGCGCCAGGAGCGCGAGCATCGCCACCACGTCCACCCGCATGCGCCCGCTGACGAACAGCGCCAGCGAGGTGCCGAGGATCACGAGGAAGACGATCTGTTGTGGGTCCATGCCATGCATCCCCTGCGCAGACCCGCATCCTAGCCAGTGGCGTGCGGGACGTGTGGTGATGCCCACCTTTCGCGGGCCCCTGAAACGAAAAAACCCCGCGTGAGCGAGGTTGATCGGTGACCGCAAGGTCGCTGCGCCGTTGGTGCCCAGGAGAGGACTCGAACCTCCACGGTTTTACCCGCTAGTACCTGAAACTAGTGCGTCTACCAATTCCGCCACCTGGGCGGCGCAGGCCGGCGATTCTGGGGGAGGCGCCGATGGCTGTCAACAGCGCCGCGCGACGGAGGCCGGTGCCGTCCGCACACCCGGGGGTGCAAGCCGATGCAGGCCCCCCGGACGCAGAAAACCCCGCCGGAGCGGGGTTTCTGGCTGGCCTGGGAAGGCCGGTATCTGGTGCCCAGGAGAGGACTCGAACCTCCACGGTTTTACCCGCTAGTACCTGAAACTAGTGCGTCTACCAATTCCGCCACCTGGGCAGGTGAGGCCGCGCATTCTGGAGCGGCGCGAACGCCTTGTCAACGACGGCGTGCGCGCCGTGGCGGCGATCACGGCCAGGCCGACCGGGCCGGGTGTAGGATCGGCGCATGAAAAAGACTGGAAGTCGCGGCGGCAGCCGCAAGGGAGCCGGCGGCGCCGGCACGTCGAAGGAAGCATCAGGCCGGCCCGCCGGTGGCCGCCAGGCGAAGAAACTGCCGCCATGGATGCCGGAACCCGCGCCGGCCCCGCGCGCGGCCGCACGCAGGGGGAGCGGCCCGGCGGACACCCCGGCGCCCCCGCCCGCCCGGCGCGCCGGCCCGGCCCCGCACGTGCAGGACCCGCACGCCGCGCGCGAGGCGCAGCGATACGAGAACCCGATCCCCAGCCGCGAGGCGATCCTCGCCACGCTCGAAGCGGCCGACGGCCCGCAGACCGCGCTGGAGCTGGCGCAGCTGCTGGACCTGGAAGAGGGCGAGCGCTTCGACGCGCTCGGCAAGCGCCTGGGTGCGATGGTGCGCGACGGCCAACTGGTGCAGAACCGCCGCGGCGGCTTCGCCCCGGTCGAGCACACCAACCTGATCCCCGGCGTGGTGATCGCCAATCCGGAAGGCTTCGGCTTCCTGCGCCCGGACGCCGGTGGCGGCGACGACCTGTTCCTGCCGCCGTACGAGATGCGCAAGGTCATGCATGGCGACCGCGCGCTGGCCAACGTCACCGGCATCGACCGCCGCGGCCGCCGCGAGGGCAGCATCGCCCGCGTGCTGGAGCGTGGCGTCAGGCGGCTGATCGGCCGATTCGGCACCGAGGCCGGCATCAGCTTCGTTGTGCCCGACGACCGGCGCATGCAGCGCAACCTGCAGATCCCGCCGGACGCGACCGGTGACGCGCGCGAGGGCCAGCTGGTGGTGTGCGAGCTGGTGGCGCCGCCGGATACCCGGCGCCCGCCGATCGGCAAGGTGGTGGCGGTGCTGGGCGACAGCCTGACCCCGTCGCTGGTGGTGGAGACCGCCATCCACGGCCATGACCTGCCGCACGAATTCCCGCCCGAGGTGCTGGACGAGGCCACCGCCATCCCGCTGGTGGTGGAGCCGTCCATGGTCGGCGACCGGGTGGACCTGCGCACGCTGCCGCTGGTGACCATCGACGGCGAGGACGCCAAGGACTTCGACGACGCGGTGTACTGCGAGCCCAACCGCCAAGGCTTCCGCCTGGTGGTGGCGATCGCCGACGTCTCCCACTACGTGCGCCCCGGCACCCCGCTGGACGACGAGGCGCAGAAGCGCGCCACCTCGGTGTACTTCCCGGGTTTCGTCGTGCCGATGCTGCCGGAAACCCTGTCCAACGGGATCTGTTCGCTGAACCCGAAGGTCGACCGCATGTGCTTCGTCTGCGACATGCAGGTCGACCGCGAGGGCGAGGTGACTTCCTCGAAGTTCTACGAGGCGGTGATGAACTCGCACGCGCGCCTGACCTACACCCAGGTGTGGAAGGCGGTGGGCGAGGACGATGCCGAGGCGAAGGACCAGATCGGCGCGTTGATGCCGCAGGTCCAGCGGTTGCACCAGCTGTACCAGGTGCTGGCGGCCGCGCGTGCGCGCCGTGGCGCGATCGAGTTCGAGAGCAGCGAGGTCCGCTTCGTGCTCGACAACCGCGGCGAGGTCACCCAGGCCGGCATGCTCCTGCGCAACGACGCGCACAAGCTGATCGAGGAGTGCATGATCGCGGCCAATGTCGAAGCCGCGCGGTACCTGCTGAGGACGCACGTCCCGGCGCCGTTCCGCATCCACGAAAAGCCGCCGGAGGCCAAGTACGCGGACCTGCTGGAGTTCCTCAAGGAGTTCAAGCTCAGCATGCCGGCCTGGAGCAAGGTGGTGCCGGGTGACTTCACCCGCCTGCTCAAGAAGGTCCGCGACCGCCCCGACGCCACCCTGCTGGAGTCGGTGCTGCTGCGCAGCCAGAGCCTGGCGATCTACTCGCCCGACAACGCCGGCCACTTCGGCCTGGCGCTGGAGGCCTACGCCCACTTCACCTCGCCGATCCGCCGCTACCCGGACCTGCTGGTGCACCGCGCGATCAAGCATGCCCTCATCCACGGCAGGCCCGAGGGCTACCGCTATTCGGCCCGCGACATGGCCGCGCTGGCCCTGCAGTGCTCCGAGCGCGAGCGCCGCGCCGACGAGGCCGAGCGCGAGGTCGACGAGCGCTACCGCGCGGCCTGGATGGAGAAGCATGTCGGCGGCCAGTTCGACGGCGTGGTCAGCGGCGTGACCAGCTTCGGCCTGTTCGTGGAGCTGGACCAGTCCAAGGTCAACGGCCTGGTCCACGTGACCCAGCTGCCGCACGACTATTACCAGTTCGATCCGGTGCGCAAGACGCTCAGCGGCGAGCGCCGCGGCCAGCAGTTCCGGCTCGGTGACCGGGTCCGGATCGTGGTGCTCAAGGCAAGCATGGAAGACCGCAAGATCGACTTCCGGCTGGTGCCGGATCCGGAGGCCGATACCGGCCTGCCGCCGCCGCCGCCGCGCGGGCAGCCGGCGAAGAAGACCAAGCGCAAGTACTGAGAAACGGCGATGGACGAGGCTGCGATCCCGCGCGTTCTCACCGGCGGCTGCCAGTGCGGCGCGGTCCGCTTCCGCCTGGAAGGCACCCCGGGGGCGGCTTCGGTCTGCCACTGCCGGATGTGCCAGAAGGCCTTCGGCGGCTATTTCGCGCCGCTGGTGGACGTCGGCCCGGGGCGGCTGGAATGGACCCGTGGCGCGCCGGCCCGGTACCAGTCGTCCAATGTGGTGCGGCGGGGCTTCTGCGCCGCCTGCGGCACGCCGCTGACCTACGAGTCGCCCGACGGCGTGGCCCTGGCCCACGGCGCGTTCGACGCGCCGGCCGCGCTGCCGCCGTCGATCCAGTACGGGGTCGAGGGGAAGCTGCCGTTCGCCGACCACCTGGCCGCGCTGCCAGGGCGCGCGACGGACCAGGAACCGGGCTCGTACCTGGCGCGGGTGGTCTCGCGCCAGCATCCGGACCACGACACGGCGCAGTGGCCGCCGGGTGCATGACCCAGCCGCCGGGAATGCCCGGCGGATGCGATAATGCCGGCCTTCCTTAAGTGGCTGCGCCGTCGATGAGCAAGCAGAACCAGTGGGTGGTCGGGGTCAACGCCGTGGCTTCGGCCATCGAGAACGACGCCGCCCACGTGCGCGAGGTCCTGGTCGACTCCGGCGCCCGCAACCCCCGGCTGGTCGAGATCGAGGAGCAGGCCCGCCGCCTCGGCATCGAGGTGCGCAAGGTCGCCACCCAGGCCCTGGACGGGATCGGGGGCAACCTCCGCCACCAGGGCGTGGCCGCCCGCTATGCCGCCGCCAGGACCTGGGACGAGGGCGAACTGGCCGGCCTGGTCGAGGCCGCCGCGGGCAGGGCGCTGCTGCTGGTGCTCGATGGCGTGCAGGACCCGCACAACCTCGGCGCCTGCCTGCGCAGCGCGCTGGCCGCCGGGGCCACCGCGGTGGTGATTCCCAAGGACAAGTCCGCACCGGTCAATGCCACGGTGCGCAAGACCTCCGCTGGCGCCGCCGACCGGCTGCCGGTGGTGGCCGTGACCAACCTCTCGCGCACCCTGCGCGAGCTGCAGAAACTCGGCGTATGGATCTACGGCCTGGCCGGCGAGGCGGATTCCAGCCTCTACGGCCTGGACCTCAAGGGCAACGTGGCCCTGGTCCTCGGGGGCGAGGCCGACGGCCTGCGCCGGCTCACCCGCGAGACCTGCGATGGCCTGGTGCGGATCCCGATGCCGGGAGACGTGGAGAGCCTGAACGTCTCGGTGGCCGCGGGCGTGTGCCTGTTCGAAGCGGCCCGCCAGCGCGCCTGAGGACACCGGACCGGGAGCGGACACGCCGATGCTGCCACCCGCACCCTGGTGGATAGCACCGCGCGCGCGCCGGGCATGGCCGGCATGGATGCTGGTGTTGTGGCTGCTGCTGGGGCCGTCGCAGGCCCTGGCCCGCGCGACCGAGGTCGCCGCCAAACCCGGGCCGCCGCCGCTGCGGGACTACGCCATCGATGCGTGGAGCACCCGCAACGGCCTGCCGCACAACTCGGTGCGCGACATCGCCCAGACCCCCGAAGGCTACCTGTGGTTCGCCACCTGGGAAGGGGTGGTCCGCTACAGCGGGCTGGAATTCACCGCCTTTGACCGCGGCACCAGCCCGGGACTGCGCGACAACGGCATCGGCGCGTTGTACCTGGACCCACGGCAGCGGCTCTGGCTGAGCGACTCGCGCGGCAATGTCGGGCACCTGGACGCCGGCGGGCAGTGGCGCTTCCTCGAGCGTCCGGCGCAATGGCCCCGCGCGCTGGTGCACGACATGGCCACCGACGGTGCCGGCCGGCTGTGGCTGCTGTTCGAGGGCCACGGCCTGGGCTGCGTGCATCCGGACGGGCGCCTGGAGTACTTCCCCCCGCCGGACGGCATCCCGCTGGCCGCGAGCTTCCCGCGCATGGCCATCGACGCGGCGGACCGCCTGTGGATCGGCACGGTCGACGGCCTGGTGATGCGCGCCCCCGGCGGTCAGTGGCGCCGCTACGGTCCGGCCGACGGCCTGCCGCCCGGGCTGGTGTGGCCGTACCTGGCGCCGGACGGCACGCTATGGCTGGCCGCCGGCGAGCGTGTGTTCCGGCGCATGGCCGACGGCCGCTTCGCCGCGGTGCATGCCCTGCCCGGTGCCGGCCAGTTCACCGCCATGCTCCAGGACCGGGAGGGCGACCTGTGGCTGGGCACCGAGAACCGGGGGCTGGCACGCATCGGGCGCACGCGTACCGAGTGGCTGGAGCCGGAGCGGCTGACGCGCGCCCGCATCGCCAGCCTGCTGGAGGATGCCGAGGGCGGGATCTGGATCGGCGCCAACGGCGGGCTGTTCCGCCTGCGCGAAACCCTGTTCACCAGCTGGACCCGGCGCGACGGCCTGGGCGGGGATTACGTGCGCGCGGTGCTGGAGGACGCCGGGCACGCGCTGTGGGTCGGCGGCGGAGGCGGCCTGGACCGGCTGGGCGACGACGGCCGCTTCCACGCGGTGCCCCTGGCCGGCGCCGGTGCCGAGGCGCCCTCGGTGCTGAGCCTGGCGCAGGCCGGCGATGGCGGGCTGTGGGTCGGCACCTACGCCGACGGCGTCTATCGCCTGGCCGATGGCGCGCATCGGCGGCATTACGGGCGCGACCAGGGCATGCCCGGCGGCCCGGTGCGCGCGATCGCGGTCGATGCCGGCGGGCGGGCGTGGATCGGCACCCGCCGTGGCCTGGTGGTCGCGGACGGGAAGGGCGTGCGCACGGCCAGCGTGCCGGGGCTGCCCCAGGGGCTGGTGACGGCCCTCGCGTGGATCGACGGGGAGCTGTGGATCGGCTCGGTCGAGGGCGCCAGCGTCCTGCGCCGCGATGGCCGGGTGGAAGCGCTGCCGCTGCAGGTCGCCGGCGGCGACCCGCGCAGCGTGTTCGGGTTCCACCCGCTGGACGGCGCGGTGTGGATCTCCAGCGACCGTGGCCTCTACCGCTGGCGCGGCGGGCGCCTGGCCCGGGTCGGGCTGGAGCAGGGCCTGCCGGTGGATGCGGTCTTCCACCTGCTGGCCGGACCGGCTGGCGACGCCTGGATCAGCAGCAACCGTGGCGTGCTGCGGGTGCCCGTGGCCGCGCTGGAGGCGGCCGCCGACGGCGACACCGCGCCCTTGCCGGTGCAGCGCTACACCGAGATCGACGGCCTGCCCAGTTCGCAGGGCAATGGCAGCTCCGGGCCTGCCGCCACGCTGCGCCACGATGGCAGCCTGTGGATCGCCACCGCCGCGGGCGTGGCCAGCGTCCAGCCCGAGCGGCTGGAGCGCCACGCCGACCGTCCGCCGCCGCCGCCGGTGATCGAGGCCGTGGCGGTGGACGGCAGCCCGCTGGACTGGCGCACCACCCCCACGCTGGCCGGTGGCACCCGCGTGGCAATCAGCTATGCGGGCCTGAGCTTCCTGCTGCCGGAGCGGATCCGGTACCGCACCCGCCTGGCCGGGCTGGACCTGGACTGGATCGAGCGCGGCACCCGCCGCGGGGTCGAGTTCATCGGCCTGCCCCCGGGACGCTACACCCTGGAGGTCCAGGCGGCGCACCCGGGCGGGGCGTGGAGCCCGGAGCCGGCGCGCTGGTCGTTCACGGTGCGGCCGCTGTGGTGGCAGCGCGCCGACGTGCGGGTGGCAGGGGTGCTGGCGGCCGGGCTGCTGCTGTTCGGCCTGTACCGGCTGCGGGTGCGCAGCTACCTCGCCCGCAACCGCCGCCTGGCCCAGCTGGTGGACCTGCGTACCGCCGACCTGCGCGCGCGCGCGCAGCAGCTCATGGAGGCGGACCGCGAACGCGTCGCCCTGGTCGACCAGCTGCGCGAGCAGGCCGACGCCTGGGAGCGCCAGGCACGCGAGGATGCGCTGACCGGCCTGCCCAACCGGCGCCAGTTCGAGGAAGCGCTGGCGCGCGACTTCGCCCTGGCGCGGCGCGGCGCCCATCCGCTGTGCCTGGCACTGCTGGACATCGACCACTTCAAGCGGATCAACGACAGCTGGTCGCACAGCGTGGGCGACCAGGTGCTGCGCGAAGTGGGCGCGGTGCTGGAGGGGGAGCGCCGCAGCTCGGACCTGGTGGCGCGCCTGGGCGGCGAGGAATTCGCCCTGCTGATGCCCGACACCCTGCTGGAGGAGGCGCAGCTGGTATGCGAGCGGCTGCAGGCCGCCTTCCACGCGCGCTCCCGCTGGGCGGGGCTGGAGACGCTGCAGGTCACCTTCAGCATCGGCGTGGTGGCGCTGCGCCGGGAGGACACCGGCGAAGACCTCTACCGGCGCGCCGACGCGGCGCTGTACCAGGCCAAGCACGACGGCCGCGACCGCCTGCACGTCGGCTGAGACGCGGAGCTGACGCTCAGCCCGGCAGCGGCGAGGGCCAGGCGTTGGCGATGCGGCAGAACAGCCGGGCGGTCTGCTCGGCGTCGTACACCGCCGAGTGCGCCTCCTCGGCGTTCCACTCGAACCCGGCCGCCTGCATCGCCCGCGCCAGCACGGTCTGGCCGTAGGCCACCCCGGCCAGGGTCACGGTGTCGAACACGCTGAAGGGGTGGAACGGGTTGCGCTTGTGGCCACTGCGGGCCACCGCGGCGTTGATGAAGTTCAGGTCGAAATGGGCGTTGTGGCCGACCAGGATCGCCCGCTGGCAGCCATGCCGCCTGACCGCCGCGCGCACCTGGTTGAACACGTGGCCCAGCGCATCGCGCTCGGGCCTGGCGAGGCGGAACGGGTGGTCCAGGTCGATGCCGGTGACTTCCAGCGACTTGGGGTCGATCTCGGTCCCGGGGGCGGGGATGAAGTGCGCGCAGGCGGTCTGGCCCGGCACGAACAGGCCCTGCTCGTCCAGCTCGATCGGCACTGCGGCCATCTCCAGCAGGGCATGGCGGTTCCAGTCGAAGCCGCCGGTCTCCACGTCCACCACCACCGGCAGGAAGCCGCGGAACCGGCGCGCCATCGCGCCCGGCGCCGCCGCCGGGGTGTCATCCGCCGCCAGGGCGTCCATCTCGTTGTCAGTCATGCGCGCAAGGGTACTTCAGCGCAGGGCCGCGCGGGTCGGCCGGGGTTGGGGCGTTGGCGCGCGGTGACGGCCCCCGCCGGCGCGGGAGGGCGCCGGGCCGGGTGGCGACCGCGGCGGCCAAGGCCGTCCGGCGCCGTTCAGGGGGCGATGGCGCTGCTGGTGTCGTCGCGCTTGTCACGCGGCGCAGGCGGCAGTTCGCCGTGCAGCAGGAACCAGACGTTCTCGGCGATGTTGGTGGCGTGGTCGCCGATCCGCTCCAGGTTCTTGGCCATGAACAGCAGGTGCGTGCAGGGGGTGATGTTGCGCGGGTCTTCCATCATGTAGGTCAGCAGCTCGCGGAACAGCGCGGTGTACTGCTGGTCCAGGCGGGCATCGTTGTCCCGCACCTGCAGCGCCAGCTCGCCGTCGCCGTCGCGGTAGGCGCGCAGCGCCTGGCGGACCTGGCCGGCGGCCAGCATGCCCAGCGCCCGCAGCCCGGAGGTGTGCGGCAGCGGCGGGGCGGCGTTGAGCGCGATCGAGCGCTTGGCCATGTTGGCCGCGTAGTCGCCGATGCGCTCGATGTCGGCCGGGATGCGCAGGCCGGCCAGGATCTCGCGCAGGTCGCGGGCCATCGGCCCCCGCAGCGCGAGCAGCATCACCTCATGGCTGATCCGGCGCTCGGCCTCGTCGATGGCCTGGTCGTTGGCCACGATCCGCTGGGCGGCGCTGTCGTCGCGCCGCTCGACCACGTCCAGCGCGGCCTCCAGCTGCGCGGCGGCGGTGTGGCCCATCTCCACGATCTGCTCGACCAGGTGGCGCTGCTCCTCGTCGTAGCTCCTGACGATGTGTCCGTTGGGCATGGGAACTCCGGTAAACGTAAGGGGGCGTGGCCCGGCGTCGAGCCGGGGCGGCGGTGCCGGCTCAGCCGAACCTGCCGGTGATGTAGTCCTCGGTCTGCTGCTTCGAGGGACTGGAGAAGATCGTCTCGGTGCGGTCGTGTTCCACCAGGTCGCCCAGGTACATGAAGGCGGTGTAGTCGGATACGCGCGCGGCCTGCTGCATGTTGTGGGTGACGATGACGATCGTGTAGTCGCGCTTGAGCTCCTCCACCAGCTGCTCGATGCGGCTGGTGGAGATTGGGTCCAGGGCGGAGGTCGGCTCGTCCAGCAGCAGCACGTCCGGGCGCAGGGCCACCGCGCGGGCGATGCACAGGCGCTGCTGCTGGCCGCCGGACAGGCCCAGGGCCGACTGCCCGAGCTTGTCCTTGACCTCGTCCCACAGCGCAGCCTGACGCAGCGCCTGCTCGACCCGGCCGGCCAGCTCGCCCTTGGGCAGCTTCTCGTGGTGGCGGATGCCGTAGGCCACGTTCTCGAAGATCGTCATCGGGAACGGCACCGGCTTCTGGAACACCATGCCCACGCGCGAGCGCAGCCGGTTCATCGGGTACTTCGGCGAGAGGATGTTCTCGCCGTCCAGCAGCACCTCGCCGCGTGCCTCCAGCTTCGGATACAGCGCATAGATGCGGTTGAACACCCGCAGCAGGGTGGACTTGCCGCAGCCGGAGGGGCCGATCAGCGCGGTGACGCGCTTCTCCGGGATCTCCAGGTCGATGCCCTTCAGCGCATGGAACCGGTCGTAGTAGAAGTCCAGCCCGCGTGCCGCGAGCTTGACCGGCGCCGCGGCGGCCTCCGGACGGGCGACGGCAGCCAGCGACAGCGGCTTGGCGGAGGTGGTCTCGGGGAGGTTCATGGCCAGGTCCAGGGCGGGGTCAGTCATGGGAGATCCGGTTGCGCAGCAGCAGGGCGCGTGCGGCCAGGCTCACCAGCAGCACGAAGACGGTCAGTACCAGGGCGCCGGCCCAGGCCAGCACCTGCCAGGACTCGTACGGGCTGGCGGCGAACTGGTTCATCACCACCGGCACCGAGGCCATCGGCTGGAACACGTTGGTGCTCCAGTACTGGTTGCCGAAGGCGGTGAACAGCAGCGGCGCGGTCTCGCCTGAGATGCGCGCCAGGGCCAGCAGCACGCCGGTGACGATGCCCGCGCTGGCGCTGCGGTAGAGCACCTGCACGGTCACCTTCCATTGCGGGATGCCCAGCGACAGCGCCGCCTCGCGCATCTGCACCGGCACCAGGCGCAGCATCTCGTCGGTGGTGCGCACCACCACCGGCAGCACGATGAAGGCCAGCGCCAGTGCGCCGGCGAAGGCCGAGAAGTTGCCGCCGGTCTGCATCACGTACAGGGTGTAGACGAACAGGCCCAGCACGATCGACGGGGCCGACAGCAGGATGTCGTTGACGAAGCGCACCACCGTGCCGGCGCGGCGTGCACCGCCGTACTCGGCCAGCCAGGTGCCGGCGGCGATGCCCAGCGGGGTGCCGATGCCGATGGCCATCAGGCACATCACCGCGCTGCCGAAGAACGCGTTGGCCAGGCCGCCCTCCTGCATCGGCGGCGGGGTCATCCGGGTGAACAGGTTCCAGTCGATCCCGGCCAGGCCCTTGGCCAGCAGGGTCCACAGGATCCAGCCCAGGAAGAACAGGCCGAACAGGGCGGTGGCACAGGACAGCACCAGCGCCACGACGTTGGTGAGGCGCCGGCGCAGGTAGAGCCCGCCGGAACCGGGTGCGGCGATTGCGGACATCAGTTGCCCTCCTTGCGGGCCAGGCGCATCAGCATCAGCCGGGCAATGGCGAGCACCACGAAGGTGACGATGAACAGCACGAAGCCCAGCAGCAGCAACGCGGAGCGGTAGGTCTCGGTAGCCTCGCCGAAGTCGTTGGCGATCAGCGCGGCGATGGTGGTGCCGGGCTCCAGCAGCGAGGGCGACAGCCGCACCGCGTTTCCGACCACGAAGGCCACCGCCATGGTCTCGCCCAGGGCCCGGCCCAGGCCCAGGAAGATGCCGCCGATCACCGCCGAGCGGGTGTAGGGCAGGACGATGTCCCAGCTGACTTCCCAGCGGGTGGAGCCCAGCGCGTAGGCCGATTCCTTGAGCCGCGTCGGCACGGTCAGGAACACCTCGCGCATGACCGAGGACACGAAGGGGATCACCATGATCGCCAGCACGAACCCGGCGGTCAGCAGGCCGATCCCCAGTGGCGGCCCCTGGAAAAGCGAGCCGATCAGCGGCGCGGTGCCGAGGGTGTCGTTGAGCCAGGGGGTGACGTATTCGGTCATCACCGGGACCAGCACGAACAGGCCCCACATGCCGTAGATGATCGAGGGGATGCCGGCGAGCAGCTCGATCGCCGTACCGACCGGGCCGCGCAGCCAGCGCGGCGCCACCTCGGTCAGGAAGAAGGCGATGCCGAAGCTCACCGGTACCGCGATCACCATGGCGATCAGCGCGGTCACCAGCGTGCCGTAGATCGGCACCAGCGCGCCGAAGCGGTTCTCCACCGGGTTCCATTCGGCCGAGTAGAAGAAGCTCAGGCCCTGGGTCTGCAGCGCGTCGCGCCCGCCCCATAGCATCGACAGCGCCGCCCCGGCCAGGGCGACCAGCACGAAGGCCACGCAGGCGGTCAGGGCGTAGCGGAACATCCGGTCGGCGCGGGCGTCGCTGCGCTCGCGCGCGTCGGCCTGGCTGGCGTGCAGGGTGATGGTGTTCATCGGCTCGCTGGGAGTAGGTGCGCGCGGGGCGGCGGCCCGGGGAGGGTGCGGGCCGCCGCCCTGCGACGCAGGGGACGCGATGCGGGCGGGTTACCGGAACTCGCTGGCCCAGTAGGTCTCGATCTGCTGCACCAGCTCCGGGGGCAGCGGCACGTAATGCAGCGCGTCGGCCTGGGCGCGGCCGTGCTCGAAGGCCCAACGGAAGAACGCGAGCGTGGCCTGGCTGCGGGCCGGGTCCCTGGCCTGCTTGGGCATGAGCATGAAGTTGGTGGCGGTGATCGGCCAGGCACCCTCGCCGGGGGCGTTGGTGATCACCAGATTGAAGTCCGCCGCACCAGCCCAGTCGGCGCTGGCGGCCGCGGCGGCGAAGCTCTCGGCGCTTGGCTGGACCCACTGGCCGGCGGCGTTCTGCAGCGATGCGTAGGGCATCTTGTTCTGAAGGGCATAGGCCAGCTCCACATAGCCGATGCCGCCCTTGATCTGCTGAACGTAGGCGGCCACGCCCTCGTTGCCCTTGCCGCCGACGCCGCCGGGCCACTGCAGCGAGGTGCCCTCGCCGACGGCCTGCTTCCACTGCGGGCTGACCTTGGACAGGTAGTTGGAGAAGTTGAAGGTGGTGCCGGAACCGTCGGAGCGGTGCACGACGGTGATCTTCTCCGCCGGCAGCGACAGCCCCGGGTTGGCGGCGGCCAGCTGCGGGTCGTCCCAGCGGGTGATGCGTCCCATGAAGACATCGGCCAGCAGGGCGCCGGTCAGGCGCAGCTGGCCCGGCTCGATGCCGGGAACGTTGAACACCGGCACCACGCCGCCGATGGCGGAAGGGAACTGGCCCAGGCCGGCTTCCGCCAGCTCCTGCGGCGGCAGCGGCTTGTCCGAGGAGCCGAAGTCGACGGTGCCGGCCTTGATCTGGGCGATGCCGCCCCCGGAGCCGATCGACTGGTAGTTGACCTTGTGCCCGGTGGCGGCGTTGTAGTCGGCCGACCAGCGCGAGACCAGCGGATAGATGAACGAGGCTCCGGCGCCGGAGATCTGGGCGGCGACCGCCTGGCTGCTGCCGGGGGCCCCGCTGCCCGGGGTGCCCTCAGCACTGGCAGGGCTGCCACCATCGCCGCAGGCGGCCAGTGACAGCGCCGCGGCCAGGGACAGGACGAGGAGGCGGGTAGGGGGACGCATCATGGGGCGGAACCTGTATCCGTGCCGGCTGCCCGGCGGGTGCGCCCATGAAATGATGTTTGCGTTACACCTGTATGACAGTCGTCGCACGGCCGGCCAGCGAGCTGAAAAGACGAAGCGCGGCCAGGGGCCGCGCTCCGGTGCCAGGAGCCGGGGAGAGAGACCCGGCGCCATTGCTCAGTACTTCATGTTCTGGGCCCAGTACGCCTCGATCTGGCGGACCAGCGCGTCCGGCAGCGGCACGTAGTCCAGCTGGCGCGCCTGGGCGTCGCCGTTGGCATACACCCACTGGAAGAACTGCTTGGCGCTGCGGGCACCGGCTGCGTTCTTCGGCTGCTTGTACATGAGGATGAAGTTGGTGGCGGTGATCGGCCAGGAGCCCTCGCCGGGTGCATTGGTCATCACCAGGTAGAAGTCCTTGCTGGCGCCCCAGTTGGCGCTGGCGGCGGCGGCCGCGAAGCTCTCCTCGGAGGGCTGCACGAAACGCCCGGCGGCGTTCTTCAGGGAGGCGTGCGAGAGCCGGTTCTGCAGCGCATAGGACAGCTCGACGTAGCCGATGCCGCCCTTGATCTGCTTGACGTACGCGGCCACGCCCTCGTTGCCCTTGCCGCCGATGCCCGCCGGCCACTGCACGGAGGTGCCTTCGCCGACCTTCTGCTGCCACTCCGGGCTGACCTTGGAGAGGTAGTTGACGAAGTTGAAGGTGGTGCCCGAGCCATCGGAGCGGTGGACCACGGTGATCTTGGCATCCGGCAGCGACAGGCCGGGGTTGAGCGCGGCGATCGCCGGGTCGTTCCACTTGCCGATCCTGCCCAGGAAGATCCCGGCCAGGGTCGGGCCGTCGAGCTTCAACGCGCCCGGGGCGATGCCCTGGACGTTGAGGATCGGCACCACGCCGCCGATCACCGACGGGAACTGGGCCAGGCCGTGCTTGGCCAGCTCTTCGGGCTTGAGCGGGGCATCGGAGGAGCCGAAGTCCACGGTGCCGGCCTTGATCTGGGCGATGCCGCCGCCGGAGCCGATGGACTGGTAGTTCACCTGCTTGCCGGTGGCGGCCTTGTAATCGGACGACCACTTGGTCATGACCGGATAGATGAAGGACGCGCCGGCGCCGGTGACGTCGTTGGCGTGGGCGGTGGAGAGGGTCGAGGCGGCCGCGATCAACGCGACGGCCATGCGGGTCTTGAGCGAGAACTTCACCAGGGCAACTCCATGGCAGATGGGGAGATCGCGGACACCATCCGGGTCCGTCGGCGGGCATTGCATCGCCGCCGCGTGACATGTCCGGGTCAGCGCCGTGACCGATCGATGACAGGCGCGCGACGGGCGGCCGCGCCGCCCACCGCAGGCGCGTTCGCCAGGCGTCATGCAGTTGTCATCGGCGCGTCGCATGGTTGTCAGGCGGCGGTTGCAAGCTGCGCCGCGTCCACGGGATCCAGGCCGACGGCCGGACCCGATCCACTCCTCAAAGAGAGCCTTCCATGCGTCATTCTCCCCTTGCGTTCGCGCTGGCCGCCGTCCTCGGCACCGCTTCCTTCGGCGCCGCCGCCGAGTCGGCCGAACTGGCCGAACTGAAGGCGCAGCTGGCCGCGCTGCAGGCCAAGGTCGCCGAGCTGGAAACCCGCACCGACGCCCAGTCGGACATCAACGTCAACACCCAGCAGAACCTGGAGGCGATGGTCGCCACCGCACCCAAGGTGGAGACCAAGGGCGGTCTGAAGGTCACCTCGGCGGACAAGAAGTTCGAAGCCTCGCTGGGCGGGCGCATCCACTTCGACGCCTACGCCTTCGACCGCGACCTGGCCGCCACCACCGGCACCAGCGAGTTCCGGCGCGCGCGCCTGACCCTGGCCGGCAAGGCGCTGGGCTGGGACTACAAGCTGGAGCAGGATTTCTCCGCCGGCAGCAACCTGGACGGGCTGCGCGACGCCTACATCGCCACGTCGCTGGCCGGCGGCAAGGTGACCATCGGCCACTTCAAGCCGTACCGGTCGATGGAGGAGCTGACCAGCTCCAACGAACTGCTGATGATGGAGCGTCCCTTCGCCTCGGCCACCGGGCTGTTCAGCGGCCGCCAGTTCCAGCAGGGCGTGGGCTACCAGCGCGCCGGCGACAGCTACACCGCCGGCTTCACCCTGTTCAACCTGCGCGGCGCCTCCGGCACCCGCAACGAAGGCATGGGCGCGGCCGGCCGCGTCACCTTCGCGCCCATCAACACCGACACCTCCACGCTGCACTTCGGTGGCTGGGCCAGCCAGGAAAACAACAACCAGGGCTCGGCCGACCTGGTCGCGACCGCCAACTACGCCGGCCGCCGCGGCCCGTCCCTGGCCATCGCCACGACCACCGGCGCCAGCCGCGACACGGTCACCGCCTACGGCCTGGAGGCCGCCGGCGCGTTCGGTCCGCTGTTCTTCCAGGGCGAGTACGTCAATGCGAGCTTCGGCCAGCCGCTGGGCCCGGACCAGGACGTCACCACCTGGTACCTGCAGGGCAGCTGGCTGCTCAACGGCGGCCACAAGGTCTACAAGTCCGCCACCGGCGTGTTCGGCTCGCCCAAGGTCGACCGCGGCCTGTGGGAGCTGACCGCCCGCTACGACACCATCGAGAACAAGGACCTGGCCGACCGCCAGGCCAGCAGCACCATCCTGGGCCTGAACTACTACGTCAATCCCAACCTGCGCTTCATGTTGAACTACACCCGCGGCGACAACGACTTCACCGGCGACGAGACCGGACAGTACGCGGTGCGCACGCAGTTCAGCTGGTAACCGGCGGCTGCAGCGGCAAAACCGGGGAGCCCCGCCCGTGCGGGGCTCCCTGCGTTCGTGGCGCGCGGGCTCAGCCGGGCGTCTTGTCCGGGAAGCGGCACAGGTCGCGGATCACGCATTGCGGGCAGTCCGGCCGGCGCGCCTTGCACACGTAGCGCCCGTGGAGGATCAGCCAGTGGTGCGCGTCCTGGAGGAACTCGCCCGGCACGGTGCGCAGCAGCGCATCCTCGACCGCGCGCACGTCCTTGCCCGGTGCCAGGCCGGTCCGGTTGGACACGCGGAAGATGTGCGTGTCCACCGCCATGGCCGGCTCGCCAAAAGCGGTGTTGAGCACCACGTTTGCCGTCTTGCGGCCGACGCCGGGCAGTGCTTCCAGCGCCTCGCGCGTGCGCGGCACCTCGCCGCCATGCCGCTCCACCAGGATCGAGCAGGTGGCGATCACGTTCTTGGCCTTGGCGTTGAACAGGCCGATGGTGGAGATGTACCGCTTCAGGCCCTCTTCGCCCAGCTCCAGGATCGCCTGCGGCGTATTGGCCACCGGGTACAGCCGGCGTGTGGCCTTGTTCACCCCCACGTCGGTGGCCTGCGCGGAGAGGATCACCGCCACCAGCAGCTCGAACGCGCTGCTGTATTCAAGTTCGGTGGTGGGGTGCGGATTGAGCTCGCGCAGGCGCGAGAACAGCTCATGCACCTCCGGCCTCGCCAGGCGCCTGGCGCGTGCCCGGGCGCGCGGCCTGGCCGGCGTGTTCGTGGCGGGCGCATTGGTGGCGGGCACCGGGGCGGCAGCGGCCGGCACGGCTCCGGGCATGCGGGGCCGCATGGGCCTGGCCGACCTGCGCGGTGGCGCGGTCATGCGCTGCGTCCGGCGGCACGCGCACGGGCCCGTGCGAGGGCCGCGGCGGCGGCGGGCGGCAGTGCGGGCCCCGGAGCGGCACCCGGGGCGGTGGCGGGCGTGGCAGGCACGGTGGTGGCGCGGCGCCGCGCCTCGCGCACGGCCGCGATCCGGGCCAGCCGCTGCGCCCGCGCCTGGTGGCGCGCGCGCGCCTCCCACGCGGTGCGCAACCGCGCCTGGGCCGCGACCAGGGGGGCGTCGCCATCACGGCCTGGCAAGGCCGGGAATTCCATCAGCCCGGCCAGCAGCGCCGCGTCCAGGTCACCTTGCGCCAGCAGTGCCAGCAACCGGGTGCGCTGGGCGGCGAGGCCGGGGTCGGGCAGGGAAGCCATGGCGATTCAGCGGTTGCGGAACTGCGGGGTACGCTTTTCGAGGAAGGCGCCGGTGCCCTCGCGCATGTCCTCGGTGGCGAACAGCAGGGCGAACTGCGCCGTCTCGAACTGCAGGCCTTCCTCGATCGCGCACTCGCCACCGACGATTACCGCGTCGAGGATGGCGCGCAGCGCCAGTGGCGCGGCCGCGGCCAGGCGGGCGGCAAGCGCGCGGACTTCGGCCTCCAGCTCCGCTGCCGGCACCACCCGGTTCACCAGGCCCAGCTGCTGCGCGCGCGCGGCCTCCACCGGCGCCCCCAGCAGGCACAGCTCCAGGGCGGCGGCGCGGCCGCACAGGCGCAGCAGGCGCTGGGTGCCGCCGAAGCCCGGCAACAGGCCCAGGCTGATCTCCGGCTGGCCCAGGCGCGCGCTGTCGGCTGCGACCCGCAGGTGGCAGCACATGGCCAGCTCCAGCCCCCCGCCCAGTGCGTAACCGTTCACGGCCGCGACCACCGGCTTCGACATCCGCTCGATCCGGCGCATGAGCCGCTGGCCCAGCAGCGAGAACTCGCGCGCCTCGATCGGGCCGAGCTGGTTCATCTCGGCGATGTCGGCGCCGGCGACAAACGCCTTGGGGCCGGCGCCGGTGAGCACCACGACCCGCACCTGGGTATCGGCCGCGGCGGCGGCGAAGGCGTCATCCAGCGCCTGCAGGGTGTGGCGGTCCAGCGCGTTGAGGCGCTCCGGGCGGTCCACGGTGAGGGTGCGGACGCCCTCGGCGTCGTGGGCGGTGACGGGACTGGGCGCCATGGGACTCCTGCTACGGTACGGTTCGGGAATGTGAAGAACGCCGCGGAACTTGTGCCCGGTACCGCGGTCAGAGGCCTGTCCCCGCACTCTGGCGGGCCGAACAGGCGGCGGCTATCCTAGCGCGTCGCTAGACCCGGGGCCCCCCGGCATCCCCCTTCCGGAGAAGAACTTGATGAAGTTGCGTCCGATCGCCGTCGCCCTCGCCGCCCTGGTCGTGGCCGGCAGTGCCTTCGCCCAGGACACCACGTCCGAGAAGGGCAAGCTGAGCTACTACTTCGGCTACGACTACGGCAACAACCTCGCCGAGCTGCAGGGCCGTGGCGAGCAGCTCGATGTGAACTCGGTGGTCAAGGGCATCCAGGACGCCCTGGCCAAGAAGGATCCGGCCATCAGCCCGGACCAGCTGCGCCCCGCGCTGGAAGCCTTCCAGAAGCGCGAGCAGGCCCGCGCCCAGGAAGCCAAGGCCCAGTACGACAAGGTCGCCGGCGAGAACAAGACCCGCTCGGACCAGTTCCTGGCCCAGAACAAGGCCAAGGCCGGCGTGCAGACCCTGCCCAGCGGCGTCCAGTACCGCGTGCTGGAGACCGGCAAGGGCGCCAAGCCGACCCAGGCCAGCAGCGTGCAGCTGGAAGTGGCCGGCCCCTATCCGTTCGGCCAGCGCCCGGAGCAGGCGCGTCCGGCCCAGCAGATCCCCAGCATCAAGGTCAGCGAAGTGGAGATGGCCGCCATGCGCGAGGTCCTGCTGCAGATGCCCGCCGGTTCCAAGTGGGAAGTGGCGCTGCCGCCGGACAAGGCCTACGGCGCCGATCCGCGCACCGGTTTCCCGCCCAACGTGGCGGTGGTGTTCGAGATCAAGCTGGTGGCGATCAAGTAACCGCGGCCGTTACCGTCGTGTTTGGTGCTGCGCCGGCTTCGTGCCGGCGCAGTCGTTTCAGGCCTCCCGTCGCATCGCACCCGGTTCCCTCGGCGTGAATCCCGTTTCCCCCGCCACCAGCCCCTGCATCGGATTGTGCCGCCTGGACAGCGACGGCCTGTGCGAAGGTTGCCTGCGCACGGGCGAGGAGATCGGCGCCTGGTCGCGCATGGGCGAGGAGCAGCGGCGTGCCCTGATGGAGGATGTGTTGCAGCAGCGGCAAGGTCGGCGCCAGGCGTTCCTGGGGCAGCTTCGCGAAGGCGCGGCGCTGCGCGGCGTGCTGCATCCGCTGCGGCATCCGCCGGGCGAGCCGGGCTGGAACCGTGGCGAGCTGGCGGACCTGATGCCGCCACAGCCGCCGGCCGAGGCGGCGGTCCTGGTCGGGCTGGTCCCGCGCGAGGAGGGCACCCGCGTGCTGCTGACCCTGCGCACGGACGGGCTGCGCCACCACGGCGGCCAGGTCAGCTTCCCGGGCGGGCGGGTCGAGGCGGCCGACCGTGGGGCGCTGGGCGCGGCCCTGCGCGAGAGCCGAGAGGAGATCGCGCTGCCCTCCCGCCAGGTGGCGCCTCTGGGCTACCTGGACCCGCTGCTGACGATCAGCGGGTTCCGGGTCACGCCGGTGGTCGCGGCGCTGGATCCCGGATTCCAGGCCCGGCCCGAGCCGGGCGAGGTCGCCCAGGTGTTCGAGGTGCCGCTGGACTATCTGATGGCGCCCGAGCGCCTGCGCCGGATCGAGATGGAGTACCGCGGGCGGCCGCGTACCGTGCTGGAATACGACTGGCCGGGGCAGCGCATCTGGGGCGCGACCGCGGCGATCCTGTACAACCTCAGGCGCAGACTGGAGGAGGGCACGTGAGCGCGATGGACTGGACCACCCTGGTGGACGCGGCCACGCTGGCCTCCCATCTCCACGACCCCGGGCTGCGCCTGCTGGACGCCCGCGCAGTGCTCACCGAACCCGGGGCCGGGGCCGCGGCCCATGCCGCCTCGCATCTTCCAGGAGCGCTGCACGTCGACCTGGATGGCGACCTGTCCGACCACGCGGTGACCGGCCAGGGACGCCACCCCTTACCCGACGCCGCAGGGTTCGCGCGCCGGGTGGGCGGGTGGGGTATCGGCCCGCAGCACCAGGTAGTGGTCTATGACGCCGGCGACGGCAGTATGGCGGCCGCGCGGGCCTGGTGGCTGCTGCGGCTGCTTGGCCACGACCGGGCCGCGGTGCTTGACGGCGGCCTGGCCGCATGGCGCCAGGCGAGGCTTCCCGAAACCGACATGCCTGCCACGCCCGCGTCGCTGCCGCCGTATCCGTCGACCGGTTTCGATCCGGCCCGCATCGCGACGGCCGCCGACGTTCTTGCGAGGCTGGGCGAGCCGCCGGGATGGTTGCTCGACGCACGCGGAGCGGAGCGTTTCGCCGGCAAGGTCGAGCCGATCGATCCGGTCGCCGGGCACGTGCCCGGCGCGGTCAACCGGCCGTTCACCCTGAACCTGCGCGATGGCCGCTTCCGTCCCGCCGCGGAACTGCGGGCCGAGCTGGCGCCGCTGCTCGGCGGCCATCCGACAGGGGCGACGGTGCTGATGTGCGGCTCCGGGGTCACCGCCTGCCACCTGCTGCTGGCGATGGAGCATGCCGGGCTGCCCGGCGCGCGGGTGTTTGCCGGCTCCTGGAGCGGCTGGATCGCCGATCCGGCCAGGCCGGTGGCGCGCAGCGCGTCGTGAGCGCGCCGGCGGCGAGCGCCGGCGCGCCAGCCGTGCGGCGCGTCAGATCATCACGCCGCCGGCCACCTCCACGCGCTGGGCGTTGATCCAGCCGGTGCCCGGTGCCAGCAGCGCGGCAACCACCCCGCCGATGTCGTCCGGCAGGCCGACCCGCCCCAGCGCGGTGCCGGCCGCGATCATGGCGTTGAGGTCCTGGTCGTCACGCACGTGGCCACCACCGAAGTCGGTCTCGATCGCGCCGGGGGCCAGGGTGTTGACCCGGATCCGGCGCGCACCCAACTCGCTGGCCAGGAACCGGGTGAGGACTTCCACGCCGCCCTTCATCGCCGCGTAGGCCGAGAAGCCGGGCATGGTGAAGCGCGCCAGCCCGCTGGACACGTTGAGGATGCGGCCGCCATCGGCGATCAGCGGCAGCAGCGCCTGGGTCAGCAGGTAAGGGCCCCTGAGGTGGATCCGGTACATCTGGTCCAGCTGCGTGGCGGTGGTTTCCGCGAACGGGGCCACCACACCACTGCCCGCGTTGTTGACCAGATGGTCGAGGGTTTGGCGGCCCCAGCCGCCGAGCACTCCGCGTACCTGTGCGGCAAACGCGGGAAAGCTGTCGGCGTCCTCGACGTCCAGCGGCAATACTGCCGCGCGGCGGCCGATGGCGCGGAGCTCGGCGGCCAGATCCTCGGCTTCCTCGGCCCGGCTGCGGTAGGTCAGGACCAGGTCGTGGCCGTCGCGGGCCAGGTGCAGGGCGGCAGTGCGGCCCAGGCCGCGGCTGGCGCCGGTGACCAGGGTGATGGGGGCGCGCTGGGTGTCCATGGGCTTACTCCTGTGGTGGCGGGACCTGCACAGGCTATTGGTCGGCAACCGGGTGATAAACTCGTCGCCGATGGTTTCTTTGTTCGTTTGAAGTGAACAGTAATGGACCAGGTCGAGCACTACCGGATCTTCGTGCGCGTCGCCGAACTGGGGGGCTTCACCCGCGCCGCCGAAAGTCTCGGCCTGCCCAAGGCCAGCGTGTCCAGCGCGGTGCGCCGGCTGGAGTCCGCGCTTGGTGCCCAGCTGTTCCACCGCACCACCCGTCGGGTGCAGTTGACCGGCGACGGCGCCGTGTTCCTGGAGCGTTGCCGCGACTTCCTGGGCGAGGCGGAGGAACTGCACACGATGTTCCGCCAGGAGTCCCGGCAGCTGGCCGGCCGGGTGCGGATCGGCATGTCAGGCGGCATGGCCCGGCAACTGGTGCTGCCGCAGCTGGGGGCGTTCCTGCAGGCGCATCCGGGGCTGCAGGTCGAGCTGGGTGCGGGCGAGCGCCGGGTGGATGTGGTGCGCGAGGGCTACGACTGCGTGGTCCGTACCGGCGACGTGGCCGATCCGAGCCTGGTCGCGCGGCGGTTGGGCATGGCGCCGGTCGTCAGCTGCGCCAGCCCCGGCTACCTGGCCCGGCACGGGACACCCCGAAGCCTGGAGGAGCTGGCCGGGCACCACCTGGTGGAGTTCGCCGTGGCCTTCGGGCAGAAGCGGGAAGGTTTCGAGTACCCGCTGGCGGGCGGGGGCCATGCCAGTCTGGAGATCCCGGTGGCAATCACGGTCGACAACGGAGAGGCCTACGTGGGTGCGGCGGTCGCCGGGCTGGGGCTGATCCAGTTGCCGCGCTTTGCGGTGCGCGAGGCGCTGGCCGCGGGCCGGCTGGTCGAGGTGCTGCCTGAACTGCCGGCCGCGCCGATGCCGGTCAGCCTGCTGTACCCGTTGCAGCGGCACGTGCCACGCCGGGTGCGCGAGGTGATGGACTGGCTGGCGGCCGTGCTGGCGCCGCACCTGGAGCCGGGGGCGGGCTAGGCCACGCCCCCGGTCTTGCCGAGCCGGGCCAGCAGCGCACGCAGGCCGGCCTGGGTGTCCGGCTCGTACCAGCCCTCGACGAAGCGCTCCAGGTGCAGGGTTTCCGGGTCCAGTGCGCGTACCAGATCGGCACGGGCCAGCGCGCGGGTCTGCAGCATGGGCGCGCGCGGCAGCCGCAGCAGCGGCTCCAGCCAGGCCCTCGCGCGCGGCACCACCTCCTCCACTGCAACCACCTCGTCGACCAGGCCCATGGCCAGCGCCTGCTCGGCCGGCACCATCGCGCCTGCGACCAGCAGGCGTTCGGCGCGATGGGGGCCGACCACCCGGCGCATCAGCTGCTGCGCGCCATCGGGAACCGCCAGGCCGACCTGGGTCTCGTTCATGCCGATGGCGAACGGGCGCCCAGGGTCTGGCGAGCGCGCCATTACCCGGTAGTCGCAGCACAGCGACAGCACGCAGCCGCCGGCCGGTGCATGGCCGGTGATCGCGGCCACCACCGGGATGCGCAGTCCCGCCAACGCGCGCGCGGCACCGAAGAACGCGCCCCAGGCCGCCTGCAGCGCATGGCGGTCCTCGCCCAGCGCCATCAGGCAGGGGACGTCCAGGCCGGCGGAGAAGATGCCCGGCGCGCCGGAGAGCACGACCGCATCCATGTCGTTGGCCACGGCGTTTTCCAGGCCGGCGATCAGCGCCCGGCACAGGGCTGGATCCAGCGCGTTGACCGGCGGCCGCGCCAGGCGCAGCTCGCGGATGCGGCCATGGTCGATGCACTGGACGGGAGTGTTCATGGGCGGTCCGGGACTCGGCTCAGCGGGCAGCTATGATAGGCGCATGAACACTATGCGCCTGCTGACGGCGGCCCTGCTGGCCGCGCTTGCCACTGTCCCCACCATGGTCGCGGCCCAGGCCCCGGCCAAGGCCGCCAGCTGCGTGCAGGTGGACCACGGCTGGGTCCGCCTGCCGCCCGCCCCGGTTCCGATGCTGGCCGGCTTCGGTCACATCCACAGCCAGTGCCCGACGGCGCAGGCGGTGGTGTCGGCGCGCAGTCCATACTTCGGCGAGGTCACCGTGCACGAGACCACCGTGGTGGACGGGGTGAGCCGCATGCGCGAGATCGAACAGCTTCCGCTGCCCGCCGGTGCCCATGTCGAGCTTGCGCCGGGCGGCCTGCACCTGATGCTGATGCGGCCGGAGTCGCCGGTCAGCGAAGGCCAGGAGATTCCGCTGGTGCTGGTGCTGGGCGACGGCAGCGAGCTGCACACTATGCTGGTGGTGCGCAAGGCCGCACCGGTCGACGCGGCCCACCAGCCCGGCGCACACCACGGCCACCATCACTGAGCCTGGCGCCGCCAGCACGCCTGAGCAGACATGCCGCCTCCGGGCGGCATGTCTGCTTCTGCGGGGCCGGAAACACACCGCCCCGCGCAGGGCGGGGCGGGAAGACGGAAGCGGGCGCGGTCAGGTCGCCGCGGCGCGGATCGCGTCGGGCAGCGGTGCGCTGCGGCCGGTGCGGGTATCCATCCACACCACCACGACGTTGCCGTCCGAGTACAGGACGCGTTCGTCCTTCTGGTCAACGATGCGGTGGCCGATGGTCACGCTGCTGGTGCCAAGCCGCTCGACGAACAGCTCCACGACGATGTCGTTGGGCCACACGATCGGCGCGCGGTAGTTGACGTTGGTGGCCGCCACCACCGGCGCGATGGCGTCGGTCATCGCAACCCCTGGCACGCCCTGCATCCAGCGTACGCGCGCTTCCTCCAGGTAGGAGATGTACTTGGCGTTGTTGACGTGGCCCATGGCGTCCATGTCGCGCCAGCGCACGCTGATCGGCACGCGCGCCAGCTGGCGCGGCCGGGTAGGGGAGTGCTCGGTCATGCGGTGCGGGTCCTCGTCGTCTTCTTCGCCGGTGCCTTCTTGGCCGCGCTCTTGCGCGGCGGCAGTACCGGATCCTTCGCCACGGCGGCAGGCTTGCTGCCCCTGGCGACCTCCGTCTCCGGCAGCAGCTTGGCCAGGAAGCGGCCGGTATGCGAGGCGGGATGGGCGGCGATGTCCTCCGGCGTGCCGGTGGCGAGGATGGTGCCACCGCGGTGGCCGCCCTCCGGCCCGAGGTCCACGACCCAGTCCGCGGTCTTGATCACGTCCAGGTTGTGCTCGATCACCACCACGGTGTTGCCTTCGTCACGCAGGCGGTGCAGCACGCCGAGCAGGTGCTCGATGTCGTGGAAGTGCAGGCCGGTGGTCGGCTCGTCGAGGATGTACAGGGTGCGGCCGGTATCGCGGCGCGACAGCTCCTTGGACAGCTTCACGCGCTGCGCTTCGCCGCCGGAAAGGGTGGTCGCGCTCTGGCCCAGCTTGACGTAGCTCAGGCCCACGTCCACCAGGGTCTCCAGCTTGCGGGCGATCGACGGCACCGGCTCGAACAGCTTGAGTGCATCCTCGACCGTCATCTCCAGCACGTCGTGGATGCTGTGGCCCTTGTACAGGATGTCCAGGGTTTCGCGGTTGTAGCGTTTGCCGTGGCACACGTCGCAGGGCACGTACACGTCCGGCAGGAAATGCATCTCGACCTTGATCAGGCCATCGCCCTGGCAGGCCTCGCAACGGCCCCCGCGCACGTTGAAGCTGAAGCGGCCCGGCGAATAGCCGCGCGCGCGCGCTTCGGGCACCTGCGCGAACAGCTCGCGCAGCGGCGTGAACAGGCCGGTGTAGGTGGCCGGGTTGGAACGCGGGGTGCGTCCGATCGGCGACTGGTCGATGTCGACGATCTTGTCGAACAGGTCCAGCCCCTCGATCTCGCGGTAGGGCGCCACCGGGTGGGAGGCGCCGTTGATCTCGTTGGCCGCCAGCGCGTACAGGGTGTCGTTGACCAGGGTCGACTTGCCCGACCCGGACACGCCGGTGATGCAGGTCAGCAAGCCGGCGGGAACGTCCAGGTCCACGCCCTTGAGGTTGTTGCCGCTGGCGCCGCGCAGGCGCAGCGTCATCTTCGGGTTCGCCTTGTGGCGCCTGGCGGGCACCTCGATGCGGCGCTTGCCGGACAGGTACTGGCCGGTGAGCGAGCGCGGCGCCTCCAGCAGGTCCTGCAGGGTGCCCTGGCCGACGATCTCGCCGCCATGCACGCCGGCACCAGGGCCGATGTCCAGTACATGGTCCGCGGCGCGGATCGCGTCCTCGTCGTGCTCGACCACGATCACCGTGTTGCCGAGGTCGCGCAGGCGGGTCAGGGTGCCGAGCAGGCGCTCGTTGTCGCGCTGGTGCAGGCCGATGGACGGCTCGTCCAGCACGTACATCACGCCGACCAGGCCGGCGCCGATCTGGCTGGCCAGGCGGATGCGCTGGGCCTCGCCACCGGAGAGGGTGTCGGCCTTGCGTTCCAGGGTCAGGTAATCCAGGCCGACGTCGACCAGGAAACCCAGCCGTTCGTTGATCTCCTTGACGATCTTGGCGGCGATCTCGCCGCGCCAGCCCGGCAGGTCCAGGTCGCGGAAGAACGACAGCGCCTCGTCGATCGGCAGCACGACCAGGTCCGGCAGCGGCCGGTCGGCGACGAACACGTTGCGGGCCGCGCGGTTCAGGCGCGCGCCGCCGCATTCCGGGCACGCGCGCTCGGAGATGTACTTGCCCAGTTCCTCCTGCACCGCCGCCGATTCGGTCTCGCGGTAGCGGCGCTCAAGGTTGTTGATGATGCCTTCGAAGCGGTGCCTGCGCTGGGTGCGGCCGCCGGCGTCGGTGAGGTAGGTGAAGGAGATCACCTCCTCGCCGCTGCCATACAGCACCGCCTGCTTCACCGTCTCGGGCAACGCGTTCCACGGGGTGTCGGTGGCGAAGCCGTAGTGCTTGGCGAGCGAATTGACCAGCTGGAAGTAATAGGCGTTGCGCCGGTCCCAGCCACGCACCGCACCGGCGGCCAGCGACAGCTCCGGGTGGGCCACCACCCGCGCCGGGTCGAAGAACTCGGCCATGCCCAGTCCGTCGCAGGACGGGCATGCGCCCATCGGCGCGTTGAACGAGAACAGGCGCGGTTCCAGGTCCGGCAGCGCGTAGTCGCACACCGGGCAGGAATACCGGGAGGAGAACAGCTGTGGCGCGGCCTCCGGGTGGTCCAGGGACATGACCATGGCCATCCCGTCGCCGAGCTTCAGCGCGGTTTCGAACGATTCGGCCAGCCGCTGCCGGATGTCGTCGCGCGGACGGAACCGGTCGATCACCGCCTCGATGGTGTGCTTCTGCCGCAGCGCCAGCGCCGGTACCGCATCGATCTCGTGCAGGGCACCATTGACCCGGACCCGCACGAAGCCCTGCGCACGCAGCTGCTCGAACACCTGGACGTGCTCGCCCTTGCGCTCGCGCACCACCGGCGCCAGCAGCATCCAGCGCTGTTCCGGGTCCAGTGCCAGCACCTGGTCGACCATCTGGCCGACGGTCTGCGCCTCCAGCGGGTAGCCATGGTCCGGGCAGCGCGGGATGCCCACCCGCGCATACAGCAGGCGCAGGTAGTCGTAGATCTCGGTGATGGTGCCGACGGTCGAGCGCGGGTTGTGCGAGGTCGACTTCTGCTCGATCGAGATGGCCGGGCTCAGGCCCTCGATGTGGTCGACGTCCGGCTTCTCCATCACGCTGAGGAACTGGCGCGCATACGCGGACAGCGACTCCACGTAGCGGCGCTGGCCTTCGGCATAGATGGTGTCGAACGCCAGCGACGACTTGCCGGACCCGGACAGGCCGGTGATCACGATCAGCTTGTCGCGCGGCAGGTCGAGGTCGAGGTTCTTGAGGTTGTGTGTCCGCGCGCCGCGGATCTTGATGGCATCCATCAGTGTGGGGGGCTCTGCGGAAGCGAATGGGCCAGCCTATCGGAACGGCCGATTTGGGGGCAATGGCAGCCTGCCGCAAGCGCCGGGCCTGGCGGCACGGGCTTCCGTTCAGCCTTGGGGGCGGGTTGACCCGGGCCTGCGCGGGCAACTACAATTCCGCTCCTGTCCGCCCTCGATGGCGGCAGGGCGACCACAATAACAACAGAGGAATGCCTGGTCATGTACGCAGTTCTGGTTACCGGCGGTAAGCAATACCGCGTGGCGCAGGGCGAAACGCTCCGCGTCGAGAAGCTCGAGGCCGAAGCCGGCTCCGAGATCAAGTTCGACAACATCCTGATGCTGGGCGACAGCGACGGGATCAAGCTGGGTGATGCGCTCAAGGGCGCCAGCGTGACCGCCAAGGTCGTGGGCCATGGCCGCGCCGACAAGATCCGCATCATCAAGTTCCGCCGCCGCAAGCACCACATGAAGCGGCAGGGCCATCGCCAGCACTACACCGAAATCGAAATCACCGGCATCGCCGGCTAAGCACAGGAGAATCCGTCATGGCACATAAAAAGGGCGTAGGCTCCTCGCGCAACGGCCGCGACTCCAACCCGAAGTACCTCGGCGTCAAGATCTTCGGTGGCCAGGCCATCGAAGCCGGCAACATCATCGTCCGCCAGCGCGGCACCCAGTTCCATCCGGGCGCCGGCGTCGGCCTGGGTCGCGACCACACCCTGTTCGCGCTGGTCGATGGCAAGGTCGAGTTCTCGGTCAAGGGTCCGGCCAAGCGCCGCACCGTCAGCGTCGTCGCTGAAGCCTGATCGCTGGCCGCGCACCGCGCGGCCGGGTCACACGGCAGGCCCCGCTCCGGCGGGGCTTTCCGTTTCTGGGGCACCAGAATCCCGCCGGGGCACTCCCGGCGCCGCGGCCATGCATGGGCCGGCTAGACTGTGTCCCCCCCCCGTATCCCTCCACGCTGGTCCTGCCGCACATGAAACTGGTCGACGAAGCTGAAATCGAAGTGACCGCCGGCAACGGCGGCAATGGCTGCGTCGGATTCCGTCGCGAGAAGTTCATCCCGCTCGGCGGGCCGGACGGCGGTGATGGCGGCAACGGCGGCAGCGTCTGGCTGCAGGCCGACGAGAACCTCAACACCCTGGTCGACTTCCGCCACGAGCGCCGCTTCCGCGCACGTCGTGGCGAGAACGGCATGGGCCGGCAGATGTATGGCAAGGGCGGCGAGGATCTGGTGATCACCGTCCCGGTCGGCACCGTGGTGACCAACGTGGAGACCGACGAGGTCATCGGCGACCTGACCCGTCATGGCGATCGCCTTCTGGTGGCGAGGGGCGGCAAGGGTGGCCTCGGCAACATGCACTTCAAGAGTTCGGTCAACCGGGCTCCGCGCCAGGCTACCCCGGGCGAGCCGGGCGAGCAGCGCAACCTGCGACTGGAACTGAAGCTGCTGGCCGACGTGGGCCTGCTGGGGTTCCCAAATGCGGGCAAGAGCACCTTCATCCGCGCCGTTTCGGCTGCCACGCCGAAGGTCGCCGACTATCCGTTCACCACGCTCTACCCGAACCTGGGCGTGGTCAGCGTCGAGGCCCATCGCAGTTTCGTGATCGCCGACATCCCCGGCCTGATCGAGGGCGCGGCCGATGGCGCCGGCCTCGGCGCGCAGTTCCTGCGCCACCTGCAGCGCACCCGGCTGCTCCTGCACCTGGTGGATATCGCGCCGATGGAAGGGCTGGACGATGCGCAGGAGGCGTCGCCTGCCGACCAGGTGCGCGCGATCGAGCGCGAGCTGCAGCGGCACGACCCGCAACTGCTGGCCAAGGAGCGCTGGCTGGTCCTGAACAAAGCCGACTTGATGTTCGAGGACGAGGCGGCCGAACGGGCGCGTGCGATCGTCGCCGAGCTGGGCTGGACCGGGCCGTGGTTCCTCGTATCGGCGCTTGGCCGGGAGGGCACCTGGCCGATCATGCAGCAGGTGATGGCGTTCCTGGATCGCCAGCGCCAGGCGGCGGCGGATGAAGATGCAGCGGTCTGAGTCCGGATCCCGCCCAACGAAAAACCCGGCCGAAGCCGGGTTTTTCGTTGCCTGCCTGGCGGAAGCAGGGCGGGCGGCGCAGGGTGCGCGGCCCGGCCTGCAGCGTGCGTCAGGCAGCGGCCTTGATGGCCTTGATGCGCGCGGTGAGGCGGCTCTTGTGACGCGAGGCCTTGTTCTTGTGGATCAGGCCGCGCGAGCTGAAACGATCCAGCAGCGGCTGGGCAACGGCGAAGGCCGCCTCGGCGCCAGCGGCGTCGTTGGCGTCCAGGGCCCTGAGGACCTTCTTGACGGCGGTACGGAGCTGCGAACGCTGGGCAGTGTTGCGCGCGTTGCGCACGACCGTCTGCTTGGCGCGCTTCTTGGCGGACTTGATGTTGGCCACGGCGGTGGATTCCTGGAAAACGGGTACGAAAACGGTATGGTGGAGTACAGCGAACGCGAAATTATGGTTGATTCAAGGGCTTGGGTCAACCGTGCGGGGCGACGGGCCGCGGATGGCCAGGGAGTGGACCTGTGAGCGGTCCGCGTCTTTTGCGTTCCGCGGCGCTGTTCAGCTCGCTGACCTTCGTGTCCCGGGTCTCCGGCCTGGTGCGCGACCAGGTCTACGCCATCGTGTTCGGCGCCAGTCCGGCGATGGACGCCTTCATTGCCGCGTTCCGCATCCCCAACTTCATGCGGCGGCTTTCGGCCGAGGGCTCGTTCTCGATGGCCTTCGTCCCTGTGCTGGCCGAATACAAGGAAAGGCACGGCCCGGACGCGGTACGCCAGTTGATTGACCGGGTGGCCGGCTCGCTGCTGGCGAGTCTGCTCGCGCTGACAGCGGCCGTGCTGCTGCTGGCTCCGTGGGTCGGACGAGTGCTGGCCCCGGGCTTCGCCGCGGATCCGCAGACCTACGCGCTGTTCGTGGAGATGCTGCGCATCACCTTCCCGTACGCGCTGTTCATCTCCATGGCCTCGCTGGCGGGCGGGATCCTCAATACCTGGCAGCGCTTCGCGGTGCCGGCCATCTCCCCGGTGCTGCTGAACGTGTCGCTGATCGCCGCCGCGGTCGCCGGCGGACACTGGCTTGGCGGCTCTGTGAAGGTACTGGCCTGGGGCGTGCTGGTGGCCGGCCTCCTGCAGCTGGCTTTCCACCTTCCGGCGCTGGCGAAGCTGGGGCTGCTGCCGCGTCCGCGCCTGGACCTTTCCCATCCCGGCGTGCGCAAGGTGATGACCCTGATGGTGCCGACCCTGTTCGGCTCCTCGGTGGTGCAGTTCAACCTGCTGTTCAACACCATGGTCGCCTCGCTGCTGGTGGGCGGCAGCATGACCTGGCTGTACTACAGCGACCGGCTGCTGGAGTTCCCGCTGGGCATGTTCGGCGTGGCCATCGGTACGGTGATCCTGCCGCATCTGTCCTCGCGTCATGCGGTCGACGATCCGGAAGGATTCTCGCGGGCGATCGACTGGGGCTTCCGCCTCTGCGTCCTGGTCGGCGTGCCGGCCATGCTGGGTCTGATCCTGTGTGCGCAGCCGCTGGTGGCGACCCTGTTCCAGTACGGCCGGTTCGACGCCGACGACACCCGGATGACCACGTTGAGCCTGATCGCCCAGTCGCTGGCGATTCCGGCATTCCTGCTGGTGAAGGTCTTGGCGCCGGCGTTCTACTCGCGCCAGGATACCCGTTCGCCGGTGCGCGCCGCAGTTGCGGCCGTGCTGGTCAACGCTGGCAGCATGGTGCTGTTCCTGGCCGTCCTCGTGTACGCGACGGAGGCCGGGCGCCAGGCGCTGGCGGTGGCGGGCGGACATCCGCTGGAGGCACTCAGGCTGATCCCCGGAGCGCACGCGCTGCTGGCCCTGGCCATCGCCGTGGCCGGATGGACAAACGCGCTGCAGCTGGGCTGGATGCTGCGCCGTGCCGGGGTCTACCGCCGCCAGCCGGGCTGGGGCCGGCTGGCACTGCAGGTCGGTGCGGGCGCGCTGGCACTGGCGGTGGCCGTGGCCGGCCTGGGAAGTCTGTGGCCGGACTGGAGCGGCTGGGCCTGGTGGGAGCGCGCCTGGCGCCTGGCGGTGATGGTCGGGGCCGGTGGCGCGGCCTATGCGGCGCTGCTGCTGGCCCTGGGCCTGCGTCCGCGCGACCTGCGCGGGTGACGGCCGGGGCGGCAGGAGACGGTGCCGGCTATACTTGCGCACTCGGCCCTGGGCCGGCGCCCAGCTGGCGCCGCGGGGCGACCAAAGGTCCTTCCCAAGTAGATGAGCAGGCTGTTCCGTGACGTCGATGGCGGGTCACTGTGCCCGCGCGGCAGCGTGGTCTGCATCGGCGCCTTCGACGGCCTCCACCTGGGCCACCAAGCGCTGTTGCGGCATGCGGTGGCGCGCGCACGCGCGCTCGATGCGGCGGCCGTCGCGCTGAGCTTCGAGCCGCTGCCGCGCGAGTTCTTCGCCCGCGGCAACCCGCCCCCGCGGCTGACCCTGCCGCGCGACCGCATCCAGCTGATGCTGGACCAGGGCCTTGACCACCTCGGCCTGCTGCGCTTCAACGCCGCGCTGGCGGCGATGCCCGCCGAGGATTTCGTCCGCCGCGTGCTGGCCGGCCGGCTGGGCGCTCGCGAGGTGTGGATCGGCCCGGATTTCCGCTTCGGCCACCGCCGCGGCGGCGACCTGGCCCTGCTGCAGGCGATGGGTGCGGAGCTGGGCTTCACGGCCGCGGCGATCGAGCCGGTACGGGTGCAGGGCGAGCGCGTCTCCAGCACCCGCATCCGCGAGGCGCTGGTGGCCGGCGACTTCGACCGCGTCGGCGCGCTGCTGGGCCGGCCCTACGCCATCGGCGGGCGCGTCGTCCGCGGCCGCCAGCTGGGTCGCACCCTCGGCTTCCCGACCGCGAACCTGCGGTTCCCGAAGGCACCGGCGCTGTCGGGCATCTACGCCACGCGCGTGCACGGGGTCGGCGCGACGCCGTGGCCATCGGTGTCCAGCTTCGGCACCCGGCCCACCGTCCAGGGCGTGGAGCCATTGCTAGAGGCGCACCTGTTCGACTTCGCCGGCGACCTGTACGGGCGCCACATCGGGGTCGAGTTCGTCGCCCGGCTGCGCGATGAAGAGAAGTTCCCCGACCTGCCGGCCCTGACCGTGCAGATGCAGCGCGATGCCGCCCAGGCGCGCGCCATCCTTTCCGAATCCGACCGACTGCGAGCCACGGCGTGAGCCAGGACTACAAAGCCACCCTCCACCTGCCCGCCACCGATTTCCCCATGCGTGGCGACCTGCCGCGCCGCGAGCCCGACATCCTCGCGCGCTGGGAGTCCGAAGGCTTGTATGAAAAGCTGCGGGCGCATGCCAAGGGCCGCCCGCTGTTCGTGCTGCACGACGGCCCGCCGTATGCCAACGGCGCGATCCACCTGGGCCACGCGGTCAACAAGATCCTCAAGGACATCATCGTCAAGTCGCGCCACCTGGCCGGCTTCGATGCGCCATACGTCCCGGGCTGGGATTGCCATGGCCTGCCGATCGAGATCGCGATCGAGAAGAAGTACGGCAAGGTCGGCGTCAAGCTGGACGCGACCGAATTCCGGCAGAAGTGCCGCGAGTACGCGCAGTCGCAGATCGAGATCCAGCGCAAGGACTTCAAGCGCCTGGGCGTGATCGGCGACTGGGACAACCCTTACCAGAGCCTGGACTTCCGCTTCGAGGCCGACGAGATCCGCGCCCTGGCCAAGGTCGTGGACAACGGCCACCTGACCCGCGGCGTCAAGCCCGTCCACTGGTGCTTCGACTGCGGCTCGGCCTTGGCCGAGGCCGAGATCGAGTACCAGGACAAGGTCTCCCCGGCGATCGACGTGGCCTACCTGGCGCGCGACCCGCAGGCGGTGGCGCATGCGTTCGGCGTCGAGCTGCCGGAAGGCGTCGAGGTCGCGGTGCCGATCTGGACCACCACCCCGTGGACCCTGCCGGCCTCGCTGGCGGTGTCGCTGGGCCCGGACCTGGAATACGCCCTGGTCGAAGGCCCGGCGCAGGATGGCCGCCGTCGCTGGCTGGTGCTGGCCGACGCCCTGGCCGAGCGCGCGCTGCAGCGCTACGGCGTGGCCGGCGTCACCGTGCACGGACGGGCCACCGGCTCGGTGCTGGAGCACCAGCGGCTGGCGCATCCGTTCTACGCCGGGCGCGACATCCCGGTGATCCTGGGCGGGCACGTATCGGCCGAGGACGGCACCGGCGCGGTCCACACCGCACCCGGCCACGGCCAGGACGACTACGTCGTCGGCAAGGCCTACGGCCTGATCGACCGCTACACCGCCGCCCAGCTCAACCCGGTCGATGGCCGTGGCGTGTACCTGCCGTCGACCCCGGCGGCCAACGGCGTGGAACTGGCCGGCCAGCACATCTGGAAGGCCAACGACGCCATCGTCGAGGTGCTGCGCGAGGCCGGCGTGCTGCTGGCCGCGAGCAGGCTCGAGCACAGCTACCCGCACTGCTGGCGCCACAAGACGCCGATCGCGTTCCGCGCCACCCCGCAGTGGTTCATCTCGATGGAGCAGGCCAACCTGCGCGCGGACGCGCTGGCCGCCATCGACACGGTCAGGTGGTACCCGGAGTGGGGCAAGGCCCGCATCGCCGGCATGGTCGAGGGCCGTCCGGACTGGACCATCTCGCGCCAGCGCACCTGGGGCGTGCCGATCGCGCTGTTCGTGCACCGCGAGACGGGCGAGCCGCACCCGCGCAGCAGCGAGCTGATGCGCCAGGTGGCCGACCGCGTGGAGCAGGGCGGCATCGACGTGTGGTATTCGCTGGACGCCGCCGAGCTGCTGGGCGCGGAGGCCGGCGACTACGAAAAGATCACCGACATCCTGGACGTGTGGTTCGATTCCGGCGTCACCCACGAGACCGTGCTGCTGGAGCGCGGCCTGGGCAAGCCGGCCGACCTGTACCTGGAAGGTTCCGACCAGCATCGCGGCTGGTTCCAGTCCTCGCTGCTGACCGGCGTGGCGATCGACCGGGCCGCGCCCTACCGGCAGTGCCTCACCCACGGGTTCACCGTGGACGAGCACGGCCGCAAGATGTCCAAGTCGCTGGGCAACGGCATCGAGCCGCAGGACATCATGAAGACCCTGGGCGCGGACATCCTGCGCCTGTGGATCGCCTCGGCCGACTACTCCAACGAGATGTCGCTGTCGCAGGAAATCCTCAAGCGCAACGCCGATGCCTACCGCCGCATCCGCAACACCGCGCGCTTCCTGCTGGCCAACCTGCACGGCTTCGAGCCGGCGCGCGACCTGCTGCCGCTGGAGGAGATGGTCGCGCTGGACCGCTGGATCGTGCATCGGGCCTGGGAGCTGCAGGAGAAGGTCAAGGCCGCCTACGAGCGCTACGACTTCGCCGGCATCGTGCAGGCGCTGCTGAACTTCTGCAGCGTGGACCTCGGCTCGCTGTACCTGGACGTGACCAAGGACCGCCTGTACACGATGGGCGAGGACTCGCGCGGCCGCCGCAGCGCGCAGGGGGCGATGTACCGCATCGCCGAGGCGTTCGTGCGCTGGATCGCGCCGGTGCTCAGCTTCACCGCCGAGGAGTTGTGGGGTTACCTGCCGCATACCACCGCCACCGGAACGCGCGAGGAGAACGTGCTGTTCGCCACCTGGTACGAGGGCCTGGCCCCGCTGCCGGCCGATGCCGAGCTCGGCGCGGCGGAGTTCGAGCGCCTGCTTGCGCTGCGCGAGCAGGTGGCCAAGGTGCTGGAGCCGATGCGTGCCAACGGCCAGATCGGCGCCGCGCTGGAGGCCGAGATCACCGTGACCGCCGGCGCCGAGACCGCCGCCCACCTGCAGCCGCTGGCCGATGAACTGCGTTTCCTGTTCATCAGCGGCGACGTGGCCGTGGTGCCGGCGCAGACCGATGACATCTTCGTGACCGCCCAGCCCACCACCAAGCCCAAGTGCGTGCGCTGCTGGCATTACCGCGACGACGTCGGCGCCGACCCCAGGCACCCGGAGGCCTGCGGCCGCTGCGCCTCCAACATCGAAGGCCCGGGCGAGGTGCGCAGGTGGTTCTGAACACGCGTACCGCCCCGCGGCCCAATGCGCTGGCCTGGCTGCTGCTGTCGGCGCTGGTGATCGGCCTGGACCAGTGGACCAAGGCCTGGGTGCTGTCCAGCCTGCCCGAGTACACCGCCATCCCGGTGATCGAAGGCTTCTGGAACTGGTACCGCACCTACAACACCGGCGCGGCCTTCAGCTTCCTGGCCAATGCCGGCGGCTGGCAGGTCGTGTTCTTCAGCGTGCTGGCGTTCGCCATCAGCGGGCTCATGGGCTGGTGGCTGTGGCGCACCCCGCGCGGCGACTGGCGCCAGGCGCTGCCGTATTCGCTGGTCATCGGCGGTGCACTGGGCAACGTGATCGACCGCCTGGTCCATGGCCACGTGGTGGATTTCATCCAGTGGCACTGGCAGGACTACTACTGGCCGGCCTTCAACATCGCCGACTGCGCGGTGGTGGGCGGCGCGGTCGGCATTGCCCTGTTCGGGCTGTTCGACCCGCGTGCCCGCGCGCCGAAGGCCGGTTCCTGAACCCGGCCGGCCCTCCCGCCGGCCGGTCCGGCCCGAATAACGGATAAATCCCGCCATGGACGTCATCCTCGCCAATCCCCGTGGCTTCTGCGCCGGCGTCGACCGCGCCATCGAGATCGTCAAGCGCGCCATCGAGACCCTCGGCGCGCCGATCTACGTGCGCCACGAGGTGGTGCACAACCGCTTCGTGGTCGAGGACCTGCGCGCGCGCGGGGCGATCTTCGTCGAGGAGCTGGACGAGGTGCCGGACGGCAACACCGTGATCTTCAGCGCCCATGGCGTGTCCAAGGACGTGCGCAACGAGGCCGCCCAGCGCGGGCTCAAGGTGTTCGATGCGACCTGCCCGCTGGTGACCAAGGTCCACCTGGAGGTGGCGCGCCACTGCCGCGCCGGCCGCGACGTGGTCCTGATCGGCCATGCCGGCCACCCGGAGGTGGAAGGCACGATGGGGCAGTGGGACGCGCAGTGCGGCGGCGGCAGCATCTACCTGGTCGAGGGCGTGGAGGACGTCGCCACGCTGCAGGTCGTCCAGCCCGAGAACCTCTTCTATACGACCCAGACCACCCTGTCGGTGGACGATACCCGGGGCATCATCGATGCGCTGCAACAGCGCTTCCCGGCGATCCAGGGGCCGAAGAACGACGACATCTGCTACGCCACGCAGAACCGCCAGGACGCCGTGCGCGAACTGGCCCTGCGCTGCGACCTGGTGCTGGTGGTCGGCTCGCCCAACAGCTCCAATTCCAACCGCCTGGCCGAACTGGCCAGGCGGGAGGGCGTGGAGTCGTACCTGATCGATGGCGCCCACGAGATCGATCCGGGCTGGGTGGCGGGCAAGCGCCAGGTCGGGCTCACCGCCGGTGCCTCGGCGCCACAGGTGCTGGTGGATGGCGTCATCGCGCGCCTGCGTGAACTGGGCGCGGCGGGCGTGACCGAGCTGGACGGCGAGCCGGAGAACATGGTGTTCGCCCTGCCCAAGGAGCTGCGCCTGCGCCTGGTCGACTGACCCGGCCGCGCGCCGCCCGCCCCGGCCGCGGCGCGGTCACAGCATCCGGATCTGCAGCTCACGCAGCCGGCGCAGGACGTTGAACAGCAGGTCGCTGCGGGTGCCGCCGGCCAGGCGCGGCGTGGCCACGAAACAGGTGGCGCTGAACATCATGCGGTTGCGCTCGTCCACGCCGTCGAGGGTGACGCCGGGCGCCGGCGCCGCCAGCACGCCAGGGTGGTCGCGCATCGCCTGCAGCAGCAGCTCGCGCACCAGGTCCGCGTCGGTGGACAGCGGCATCGGCAGCACGATCTTCACCAGCCCCTCGGCGTTGGCGTAGGTGCGGTTGCGGACCGCCTTGGTGATCAGCTCGGAATTGGGCACCAGCACGGTGGTGCGGTCGCCGGTCTGGATTTCGGTGGCGCGCACGTTGATCCGGCGGATGTCGCCTTCGGCGTCGCCCACCACCACCCAGTCGCCGACCTTGACCGGGCGTTCGGCCAGCAGGATCAGGCCGGAGATGAAGTTCTGCACGATCGCCTGCAGGCCGAAGCCGATACCGACCGACAGCGCGCTGGCGATCCAGGCGATCCGCTCCAGGCCCACGCCGATCGCCGCCAGCGCCATGGCCAGCGCCAGCACCATGCTGGCGTAGCCGAACAGGGTCGAGACCGAGGCGCGCATGCCCTCGTCCATGCGCGTGGTCGGCAGCAGGCGCCGCTCCAGCCAGCGCCGGAACAGGTGGAACAGGACGCTGGCACCGGCGAACACCAGCAGGGCGCGGACGATGTTGCCCGGGCTCAGCACCAGCTCGCCGATGGTGATCCCGCGCAGCAGCTGCAGGGTGCGGTCGACCAGGTCGGTACCGCCGGACCCCCACGGCATGGCCAGCGCGATCAGGGCCAGCAGCGCCAGCATGCCGCGCAGGGACACCGACAGCAGCACCGCGATGCGGTCCACGTGCCGCGGCTCGATGCCGAAGCGCGCGCTCATGCGCCGGCCGGCGGCCCCGCGCGAGGTCAGGACGGTGCAGGCCAGGTCGTCGACGAAGCGCATCCCCAGCCAGGCGGCGGCGGCCACCAGCACCGTCCACGCGATCTGCATGGACACGAACGCCGCCAGCGCGACATACCCGGTGAGCAGCCCCAGCAGCGAGACCACGGCCGCCAGCCAGCCGAGGCTCACGGCGATGTTCATCCACGGACGGAAATGCCCGCGCGGCGGCTCGCCCTCGCCGGCGCCCGCCTGCAGCCGCTGGATCCGTCGCAGGACCACCAGCAGCAACACCGTGGACAGGGCGGCCGCCAGGCCGGTCAGCGCCACGGCCAGGTCCAGGCTCGCCGACGCCAGCACGATGGTCCGCTGCGCCAGGACCGACACGGCGATCAGCAGCGCGGCGGGCAGGGGAAATATGCGCAGGGCGCGCGCGCCGGCATCGGAGATCGCCGGCAGGCGCCATGACGGGCGCCGCGCCGACAGCAACACGTGGCCCACGACGGTGGCGACCACCACGAACACGCCCAGGCCGAGGGAAAGCGCGGCGAGCTCGGCCACCCGCGCCGGCGGCACGTCCGGCAACAGGGCGCCGCGCAGCAGCTGGGCCACGCACAGCGAACCGACCAGCGCCAGCAGCACGCGGGCCACGGCCGGTGCCGAGCGGCGCAGCGGTCCGGCCGGCACGCGGCTGGCCGCGGTCGTGGTCACCCGCGCCGCCAGCCACCAGGCCAGCAGCGCCAGCAGCCCCGCCAGGGCCAGGCTGAGCGCCGGTTGCAGGCCGGCTCCGGTCCAGTGGGCCTGGACCGCACGGGTGGCCTCCGCGCCCAGCCGCTGCAGGCGACGTGCGTCGCGCGGCGCCGAGTCGGCCAGCTGGCGCCAGAACGCGGGGCGCCATGGCGGGGTGGTGCGCTCGGACAGCACCCCGTAGAAGCGCTGCTGGCGCATGGCCGCGATCCGCTCCAGCAGCTGCCCGCCTTCGACCACCGCCAGCCGCGCCTGGCGCAGCTCCGCGTCCACCGCCGCGCGCTGTTCCTGCAGGTCCTGGCGCTCGCGCACCACGTCGCGGGCCTCTTCCTGGCCTTCGGCCGCCTCGCCGAGCTCCGCCAGCCGCGCATCCAGGCTATGCAGCTCGGGCGTGCGGCTGTCGATCAGCGCCTGCGCCGCGGACTGGATCTCCAGCACGCTGGCGCGCGCGCGCGCCAGCTCGGTGTCGTCCTCGTAGCGGTCCAGCCCGGTGGAGATCGACTCCAGCTGCCGGCGGTCCTTGTCCAGGTCCTTCCCGGCGGCCAGCGCCGGTGCGGTCGCCCACGCCAGCAGCAGGAGGACGGACAGGCGGGCCAGCAGGGCAATGCGGTGCATGGGGACGGGCAGGACGGGCGGGGCCGCTACGTTATCACCGCCCATGCGACGGTCCCGCCACCGTGCGCAGGCGACCGTGCGTTCACCGTGGCCGGACGATGCTGGCAGCGCACGCTGGCAGGCGAGGAGGGCGCAGGTGGAAACGCGGGAACCCGGACTTCCGCAGGACGGGCAGGCCGACGCCCGGCCCACGCTCTGGACCGTCGGGCATTCGACCCGCAGCCTGGAGGCGTTCATCGACCTGCTGCGTGCGCACCGGATCGGCGCCATCGCCGACGTGCGGCGCTTCCCGGGTTCGCGCCGCTATCCCTGGTTTGCCAGCGAGGCCCTGGCCCGCAGCCTGCCGGAGGCCGGCATCGCCTACCGCTGGCTGCCGCAGCTCGGTGGCCGCCGGGGTGCGGTCCCGGGCTCGCCCAACGGCGCCTGGCGCAATGCCGCCTTCCAGGGCTACGCCGACCACATGGCCAGTGCCGAGTTCGCCGAAGGCCTCGACCTGGCGCTGCAGCTTGCCGCCGCCCACCGCACCGCCCTGATGTGCGCCGAGGCGGTGTGGTGGCGCTGCCACCGGCGGCTGGTCTCGGACCTGCTGCAGCACCGTGGCTGGCAGGTGCTGCACATCGTCGACGCGCGCGCCGCGCAGGAACACCCCGGCCATCCCGATGCCCGCGCGCAGGGCGCGGACCTGGTCTATCCGCCGCGGCAGGAAGGCCTGTTCCCGGCCGCGGACTGATCCGCCGGGCGACCGCCGGCGGCCTTCGCCCGCTCGCGGCTCAACGCAGTTCCGGCGTGTGCTTGCCACAGTTGTAGCAGCGGCGGAAGTCGGCCAGCTGCCGGCCCAAGGCGACGCGGCCGCGGCGCACCGGTCCGGTGGGCCCGGCGCAGGAGCGGCAGTACGGTCCCTTGCCGGCCTCCCACCGCCTGAGCCGCAGTACGAACACGACCGACCACGCCGCGGCCGCCGCCCAGCCAGCCCCGAAAATCCAGTCCGCCAGGCGCGCGAATGTGCCGCCGGCATCCCCCTGGCCCCATGTCCCGGCCAGCAGGGCCAGGGTCGTCGCTCCCGTCATCAGGAAGCCCGCCGGCCACAGCCCACGCATCGCTATCGTTCCCCAGTGCATCGCCGTCCCCTTGGATGTGCTGGCGCAAAGGTGGCGCAGCCCGGTCGCACTGCGCGAGACCGAAGGCCGGCCCCTCCGCGGGTGCGTGCCGGAGCCACGGCGGCCCGCTGGCCTGCGCGGCGCCGGACCGGTTAGAATCGCGCCCCCGGCCGCGCCAGCGTCCGGTCCGCCGGAATAGCTCAGTTGGTAGAGCGGCGCATTCGTAATGCGTAGGTCGCAGGTTCGACTCCTGTTTCCGGCACCAATCCCGAACGCCCGGCCACGTGCCGGGCGTTCGTCTTTCCGGCCCTCCGAACCCCCGGCGTCTCAGCCGGCGCGATGGGCGGCGGGTATCCTGCCCGCCTCCTGGATGAACGAAACGGCGGGTGGCCATGGCGAAGACGACCGGCAAGGCACGGACCGCCTATGTCTGCGGCGAGTGCGGCGCCGAGTACAGCAAGTGGCAGGGGCAGTGCGGCGAATGCCAGGCGTGGAACTCGCTGTCGCAGATCGTGCTGGAGCCGGCGTCCGGCGTCGCTGGCGCGGCCGGCCCGGCGGCGCGGCGTGGCGGCTGGGCCGGCAAGGTCGACCCGCCGAAGGTCACCGCGCTGAAGGACGTCTCCCAGACCGCCGAGGTGCGCGTCTCCACCGGCATCGGCGAGCTGGACCGGGTACTGGGCGGCGGCCTGGTCGAGGGCGCGGTGGTGCTGGTTGGCGGCGATCCGGGCATCGGCAAGTCCACCCTGCTGCTGCAGGCGGTGGCGCAGATGGCCGCGCAGCTGCCGGCGCTGTATGTCACCGGCGAGGAGTCGCTGGCCCAGGTGGCCGGCCGCGCGGTGCGCCTGGACCTGCCGCTGGACAACCTTCAGGCGCTGGCCGAGACGGGGGTCGAATCGATCCTGCAGCACGCCTCGCAGGCGCGGCCGCGGCTGATCGTGGCCGATTCGGTGCAGACCCTGTGGACCGAGGCGCTGACCGCCGCGCCGGGCTCGGTCAGCCAGGTACGCGAATCTGCGGCCCGCCTGGTGCGCTACGCCAAGGAGACCGGCACCGCGGTGTTCCTGGTCGGCCACGTGACCAAGGAGGGCGGGATCGCCGGCCCGCGCGTGCTCGAGCACATGGTCGACGCGGTGCTGTACTTCGAGGGCGAGAGCGGCAGCCGCTTCCGGGTGCTGCGCGCGTTCAAGAACCGCTTCGGCGCGGTCAACGAACTGGGCGTGTTCGCCATGGGCGAGAAGGGCCTGAAGGAAGTCCCCAATCCGTCGGCGATCTTCCTGTCCGGCAGCTCGCGCCAGCCCGGCAGCTGCGTGATGGTCACCCGCGAGGGCACCCGGCCGCTGCTGGTGGAGGTGCAGGCGCTGGTCGATGCCTCGCCGCTGTCCAATCCGCGCCGGGTGGCGGTGGGCCTGGAGCAGAACCGCCTGGCCATGCTGCTGGCGGTGTTGCACCGGCATGGCGCGGTGGCGGTCGGCGACCAGGACGTGTTCGTCAACGTGGTCGGCGGCATCCGCGTGCAGGAGACCGCGGCCGACCTGCCGGTGCTGCTGGCGGTGCTGTCCTCGCTGCGCGACCGGCCGCTGCCGGACAAGACCATCGCCTTTGGCGAGGTGGGTCTGTCCGGCGAGATCCGCCCGGTGCCCAACGGCGAGGAGCGCCTGCGCGAGGCGGCCACGCACGGCTTCCGCCGGGCCATCGTGCCCAAGGCCAACGCGCCGCGCGCCGGGGCGAAGTTCAAGGACCTGGAAGTGATCGCGGTGGAGCGCCTGGCCGACGCGCTGGAACACGCCTGACCGGCAGCCCCGCGCGTCAGCGCGCCGGTGGCGGTACCGTCTGCGCCATGGCCGCCGGTCCGGCGTCCGGGGCCACCAGCCACACCCGGCCGTTTCGCAGCACCGCGGCGCGCGCCGCGGGCGCCGGCCCGGACGCGATGGCACTGGCCGCGAGCGCCGCGCCGCCCTCCTCCGGCAGCACCAGTTCGCCGTCCTGGAGCTGCAGGCCGCCGTCCTCGATCAGTGCCTGCACCTGGGCCGGATCCAGGCCGACGCGCAGGCGTCCGCCGACGCCTGCGTCCAGCGTGAGCAGGCCGCCGGACGGGTCCGGTCCGGCGATGTCTTCATCCGCGTCCGTGATCCCGGCCGGCTCCGCCACGCGCACGCCGGCGGGCGGCGCCGCACCGGGCGCCATCGGGGCCAGCCCGCCGGCTTCGGTGCCGGACCCGGGCAGGTCGTGGTCGGCCATGAAGCCGGCATCGCCGGCGTCGGGGCCGGCAACGACCAGGCGGCCCACGTCCACCCGCGCGCCCGGCGCGAACAGTAGGCCGGCAGCATTGACCAGGTAGACGTGGCCGTTGGCCAGCAGCCGTCCGGCGATGCGCGACGGGTTGCCGCCCAGCACGCGGTTCAGCGCCACGGCGGAGGAGGACGGCTGCACGAAGCGGACCGTGGCGTCCGCGCCGATGTCGAAGCCGCGCCATTCCAGGACAGCGCGCTGCGAGGACTGCGTCACGGTGAGGGTCGCGCCCTGGCGCGCGACCTCCGCCTTGCCGGCCACCACGCGGCCTTCCTCCGGCAGCGCGGTGCGCGCCTGCGCACAGGCCAGCGCCGCGGGCAGGGCCAGCCCGAACGCCAGCAGCGCCCGATGGCGCAGCAAGGGGCCGTGCGGCAGGGGGCGGGAACGTCGGGCATGCATCGGGTGTTCCTCGGCCGTGGCCAGGTGCCGGATCACGGAAACCGCCGGCGCAGGTTGAACCATAGTTGCGGCGCGCGCCGGGTGCCATCCTGGTTGGCGCCGCCCAGCCCGCCGGGGTTGTCGCCCAGCGGCGTGCCGACGGCCAGGCCCGCGGCCAGGGTGCGATGGGTCCAGCGCAGGCCGAGGCCGGCGGCCGCCAGCTCGTAGCGGTTGGTGGCCCACGGGTCCCAGGGATCCTGGCGCTGGCGGATGCTGCCGCCATCGGCGAACAGGTAGCCATCCAGCTCGCCGCCCCACGGTGCGGCGACCAGCTGGTGGAGCTCGAGCTGCAGCACCGCGCCGCTGTCGCCGGCCGCCTCGTTGACCGGATAGCCGCGCACGCCGCCCGGTCCGCCGAGGACGAACTGCTGCGATGAATCGAGGTTGCGGCTGGACCATTGGCCATTGAAGCGTGCCCTCAGGTACCAGTCCGGATGCAGCCAGCGGTCGTGCCGCAGCTCGAGGCGGGCCAGGGTGTAGCGGCCATGCACGCCGTCGCCCTGCGCGTCGGCCAGCCAGTCGGCGGGCAGGTCCAGCGAGGCGCGTCCACGGACGATGTCCAGGATCCAGGTGCTCTGCGCGCCGCGTGCGTTGGCGTGCAGCGCATCTCCGGCCAGGCTCAGCGCCAGGTCCCGCAGCCGCCGCCGGCGCAGCTCCTCGCCCAGGCTGGCATCCTCCTGCCGGCGGTGCGCCCAGGTCAGCTCCAGCTCCAGGTTCGACGCCTCGCTGCGTCGCAGCGGGTAGGCGAGCCCGGCGCGACGCAGGCGCGAGGTGCCGCGCGCCTCCAGCATCTGGAATTCCTTGCCCAGGCTGTAGTCCATCGCGGTGTAGCCGAGGTTGCCGCGCAGCCCGCCCGCACCGAGCGGAAAGGTGTAGCTGGCGCCGCCGTACTCCAGGTCCGCACCGCGCATGAAGGTGGCCGCCAGCTGGTCGCCGTGGCCGCCGGGATTGTCCAGGGCGACCCGGGCCATGGCCTGGGCGCGTCCGGTGTAGCGGCTGCCGTCGTTGCCGATGGCGACGCTGCCGGTGACCCGCGGCGCGTCGTCCACCTGCAGGATCAGGTCGGTGGTGCCGGGCGCCTGTCCGGCCTGCAGCACGCCCTCGGCACGGATGCCGGGAAGGTCGTTGGCCAGCAGCAGGCCGCGCTCCAGCGTGGCCTGCGAGTACGGCTCGCCGGCGCGCAGGCCGCGGCTGGCGACCCGCGCGACGAAGTCCGCGTGCGCGCGCCGCCCGTCGTCGAGGACACCGAGGCGGCCGAAGCGGCCTTCCAGCACCTGTATCCGGACCACGCCGCCGGTGATGTCCTGTTCGGGCAGGTCCGCGCGCGCGAACCAGCCGTGCGCGCGGTAGGTGGCCACCACCCGCCGCAGCGCGGCCTGCAGGTCGGCGAAACCGATCGGGCGCCCGCGCCATGGCGCCAGCGCCGCCTGCAGGGTGCCCTCCGGCAGCAGGCTGACGCCGTCGAGCTGGAATCCGGTGACCTCGAAGCGCGGGCCGTCGGCGGATGACGCGGCGCCGTCCGGGGGCGCGCCGGGCGGTGGCGCCGCAGGTGCGGGTGCAAGCGTCCGCTCGGCCTGCCGCTGCAGCTGGCCCGCATCCGGCGGTGGCCCGGCCATGGCCGGCAGCGTCGCCGACAGCAGGCAGGCCAGCACAGGCCCGCGGAGGCATCTCCGCGTCCACCCCGCCGGTTGCAACGGACCGCGCGCCACCCCTGGCATCGTCGATCAGGGCCTGGCCAGCACCAGTTCCAGCACGAACTTGCTGCCGAAGAAAGCAAGCAGCAGCAGCGCCATCGCCGTCAGGGTCCAGTGCACGGCGCGCGCGCCGCGCCAGCCGTAGCGCCAGCGGCCCAGCAGCAGGCCGCCGAAGACCAGCCAGGACAGCATGCTCAGCACGCTCTTGTGCACCAGGTGCTGGGACAGGAAATCCTCCACGAACAGCACGCCGGTCAGCAGGGTGAGGGTGAGCAGGCCGAAGCCCACGGTGATCGTGCGGAACAGCAGGCTCTCCAGCTCGGTCAGCGGAGGCAGCGCCCGCAGCCAGGCGCTGAAGGCCCGCCGGCGCAGTGCGCGTTCCTGGACCCACAGCATCAGCGCCAGCAGCGCGGCGATGGCCAGGGTCGCGTAGGCCAGCAGGGCCAGCCAGGCATGCAGCTGCAGGCGCCAGTCCAGCACCGGCGAGACCGCCGGCCCCCTCAGGTGGCAGGCCACCAGCAGCAGGGCGGCCAGCGGGAAGGCGACCACCCCGAGCGCGGCCATGCGCCCGCGCGCACCCACCAGCATGGTCATCGCCGCCATGCCCAGGGTCACCAGCGACAGGGCGGAGAAGAAATGCATGTCCGGGCCGCCGGCGGTACGCCAGGCCACCGCCAGGTGGTAGCCGGCATGCAGCAGGACCGCCGGCACCGCCGCCGCGAGCCAGCCGCGGCCCGGTTGCCGGTCGCCCTGGCCCAGGTCCCGGAACAGCAGGCCGGCGGCGGCCAGGTAGGCGATTGCGGCGATGAGAACGATTGTCATCGTCCGAGTGTCGCATAGCGTCGCGGCGAACCGGAATGCCATGGGTCACGCCGGCCGCTGCCGGCGTGGCTGCCGGCGCCGCGGATCAGTGGTCGCCGCCGACCGGGCGCGCGCCCTTGGCGGTGAACGGCGGACGCGCGAACCAGACGAACGCGATCACCACCAGGAAGATGATCCCGAGCAGGTGGAAGATCTCGTTGAAGCCGATCTGCGCCGCCTGCTGGCTGATCTGCTGGTTCAGCACCAGCGCGCCACGGGCCAGGTCGCCCTGGCCGAGCTGGGTAGCCAGCGCGCGCACGCCGTCATCGGTGGCCGGCAGGTGCTCGGTCAGCCGCGCATGGTGGATGGTGCTGCGCTGGTTCCAGGCCCAGGTGGTCAGCGAGGCGGCGAAGCTGCCACCCAGCGTGCGCACGAAGGTGGCAAGGCCCGAGCCGGCGGCGATCTCGTGCGGCTCCAGGTCCGACAGCAGGATGGTCAGCACCGGCATGAAGAACAGCGCCACGCCCAGTCCCTGGACCAGCTGGATCATCGCCACCCGGTGGAAGTCCACGTCGAGGTTGAAGCCGGCCCGCAGGAAGCTGGTGAAGGCCATCACCATGAAGGCCAGGCTGGCCAGCATGCGAAGGTCGAAGCGGGTCGCGTACCTGCCCACCAGCGGGGTCAGCAGCACCGGCAGGATGCCGATCGGCGCGGTGGCGAAACCGGCCCATATCGCCGTGTAGCCCATGTTCCGCTGCAGCCACAGCGGCACCATCAGGCCGATGGCGAAGAACGCGGCGTAGGCGGTGACCATTGCCAGGGTGCCGGCGGCGAAGTTGCGGTGGCGGAACAGGCGCAGGTTGACGATCGGGTCCTTCTCGGTGAGCTCCCAGATCACGAACACCGCCAGGGCGACCACCGCGACGATGGTCAGCACCACGATCTCGGTGGACTGGAACCAGTCCTTCTCGTTGCCCAGGTCCAGCATGATCTGCAGCGCACCCACGCCCAGCACCAGGGTGGCCAGGCCGATGTAGTCCATCTTCGGCTTCTCGGTGCGCTCGGGCCGGCCGCGCATCTGCGAGCCCACCACCCACGCCGCGAACAGGCCGATGGGCACGTTGATGAAGAAGATCCACTCCCAGCTGTAGTTGTCGGTGATCCAGCCGCCGAGGATCGGGCCGGCAATCGGCGCGACCACGGTGACCATCGCCAGCAGCGCGATTGCCTGGCCGCGCTTGGCCGGCGGGTAGATCGACAGCAGCAGCGCCTGGGTCACCGGGTACATCGGGCCGCAGACGAACCCCTGCAGCGCGCGCGAGGCCACCAGCATGCCCATGCTTTGGGAGATGCCGCACAGCAGCGAGGCGACCACGAAGGCCAGGGTCGCCCACCGGAACAGCCGCACCTCGCCGAAGCGGCGGGTGAGGAACCCGGTCAGCGGCAGGGCGATCGCGTTGCTCACCGCGAAGGAGGTGATCACCCAGGTCGCCTGGTTGGCGCTGGCGCCCAGGTTGCCGGAGATGGTCGGCAGCGAGACGTTGGCGATCGTGGTGTCCAGCACCTGCATGAAGGAGGCGAGCGCCAGGCCCACCGTGGTCAGGGCCAGGTTGGGCGGGCGGAACGACGGGGCCGCGTCGGCCGCACGCGGCGCGGCGCCGGACCCGGGGGCGGTGGCGGCGGTGGAGGACATGGGGCGGGGTCCGTCAGCCGCGCGCGCGCGGCAGGTTCTGTTCGATGACCCTGGCGATCAGCGCGTTGGCCTCGTCCAGCTGGCTGCGGTAGACGGCGGTGGCCAGGCGCGGCTCGCCGGCCGGACGCGGCTGTGCCAGCACCTGGCCGCCGGCGTCGCGCACGTCCACGTCCACGTGCATGCTCAGACCCAGGCGCAGGGGATGGGCGGCCAGCTGCTGCGGATCCAGCTCGATCCGAACCGGCACGCGCTGCACGATCTTGATCCAGTTGCCGGAGGCGTTCTGCGCCGGCAGCAGCGAAAACGCGCTGCCGGTGCCCAGGCCCAGGCTGGCGACCGTGCCGTGGTAGCGCACGCCGCCGCCGTACAGGTCCGCCCCGACCTCGACCGGCTGGCCAATGCGCATGCGCGCCAGCTGGGTTTCCTTGAAGTTGGCCTCGACCCACATCTGCTCCATCGGCACCACCGTCATCAGCGTGGCGCCCGGCTGCACCCGCTGCCCCAGCTGCACCTGGCGGCGGGCGAGATAGCCGGAGACCGGGGCGATGATCGCGGTCCGCTGCAGCGCCAGGTAGGCCTGGCGCAGCTGCGAGGCCGCGGCCTGCACCTGCGGCTGTTCCTGCACGGTGGTGGCGTCGACCAGGGCGCGGTTGCGCTGCAGGTTGCCCTGGGCGCTGCCCAGCGCCGCCTCGGCGGCGGCCAGCACGTCGCGGGCGTGGGCCAGTTCCTCGCGCGAGATCGCGCCGCTGGCGACCAGGCCCTCGCGGCGCTTCACGTCCGCGCGGGCCTGCTCGACCGCGACCTGCCGGGCGCGGGCCTCGGCCTGGGCGGCGTCGGCGCTGGAGAAGTAGCCGCGCACCTGGCGCACGGTCGCGGCCAGGTTGGCCACGGCCTGGTCATAGGCGACCTGGGCATCGTTGGGGTCCAGCCGCACCAGCACGTCGCCGGCCTCGACCCGGTCGCCGTCGTCGGCCTCGATGCCGACCACGGTGCCCATGGTCTGCGGCACCACGCTGACGACATTGCCCTGGGCATAGGCGTCATCGGTGGCTTCATGCCAGCGGGCGTAAAGCAGGTACCAGGCCAGCCAGCCGGCGCCGGCCAGGACCACGACCAGCAGCAGGATCTTCAGGGCGCGCCGGCGCTTGCCAGGGGAGGCCGGACCGGCCGGCGCGGTCGCTTGTGGTGGGGTTTCGGTGGTCATGGGCGTGGGGAGCTTCAGCGTGTGGGGGTGGAAACGGTGGAAACGGTGGCCGGCGGGGCGAGATCCAGGCCGCCGCCGAGCGCGTGGTCGAGGTCGACCGTGGCCAGGTAGCGCTGCGCGCGCAGGGCGGCCAGCTGCTGTTCGAGCTGCAGCAGCGGGCGTTGCGCGGACAGCACCTCGAGCTGGCTGCCGATGCCGGCCCGGTAGCGGCTGCCGGCCAGCTCCAGCGCGGCGGCGGCGGCGGCGCGCGCCTCCTGCAGCGCGCGCTCCTGCGCATCGAAGGAGCGGATCGCCTGGACCGCGTCGGTCACCTCGTGCAGTGCATCGACCACGCCCTGGTTGTAGGCGGCCACGGCCAGGTCGTAGTCGGCGTCGCGGGCGTCGAGCCGATTGCGGCGGGCGCCGGCGTCGAAGATCGGCAGGCTGATCGCCGGGCCGCCGAAGCCGAGCACGGCGTCGCTGCCGAACAGGTCGGAGAAGCCGGTGGCCGCCAGGCCGACCAGGCCGCTGAGGTCGATGCCCGGCTTGAAGCTGGCCTTGGCCGCGTCGATCCCGCGCGCCGCGGCCTCGACCCGCCAGCGTGCGGCGACCACGTCGGGTCGGTGTCCGAGCAGTTCGCTCGGGAGCACCCCGGGCAGGGGCGGTGCCGGCGCCTGCAGCAACTGCGGCCGGGTGATGTCCAGGCCACGGTCCGGGCCCTTGCCCAGCAACGCGGCCAGCGTGTTGCGCAGGGCGTCGATCTGCTGCTGGGCGGCCTCGGCCTGGGCTGCGGCGGCGGCGATGGCGCCTTCGGCGTTGCGCAGCGACAGCGCGCCATCGATGCCGGCATCCACCCGCTGGCGCGACAGCTGCAGCAGGTGCCCGCTGCGCCGCTGCTCGCGCAGCGCCACATCCTGCGTCTGGAAGGCCTGGGCCAGGGCGATGTAGGTACGGGAAACGTTCGCCGCCAGGGCCAGGCGCGCGGCCTGGGCCTCGACCTCGGAGGCGCGGGCCTCGCCCAGTGCGGCCTCGTAATCGGCGCGCCTGCCGCCCCACACATCCAGCGGCCAGTCGAAGTTGAGCATCAGCACCGCGTTGTGCATCAGCTCGCCGCCGAGCTCCTCGCCGGCCAGGCCCCTGGGCAGCTGCGCCACTGCGTACTGGGCGCTGGCGCCGACGGTCGGCCGACGCGCCGCGTCGGCGAGCCCGGCCTGGGCGCGGGCCTTGCGCAGGCGCGCGTCGGCGGCGACCAGCGAGGGACTCCCATTCAGGGCTTCGGCGACCAGCGCGTCCAGCTGCGGATCGCCAAATGCACGCCACCAGTCCTGGGCCGGGAAAGCGGCCTCGCTCAGCGGGGCGCCGGCAAGGCTGCGGGCGACGGCATGGCTGTCCGCATCGCGGACCTGCGCGGCCGGCTCCAGTCCGCCGGTGCTGGCGCAGCCGCCCAGCGCGAGCGCGAGGAACAGCGTGCCGAAGGCCGCGTGCCCGCGGCCGGTAAGGGGGGAGGAGGACATCGGTCAGGATTCCGGCAGGGAAAGGTTGTCGCGCACGTGCCCGAGCAGGTGGATGAACTGCGCGCGCTGGGCGTCGTCCAGGCCTTCCAGCGCGACATCGCGCACGCGCTCACCGCACTGGGCGATATCGCGCGCGATCTGCTGGCCGGCGGCGGTGAGCTGGATGTTGAGCGCGCGGCGGTCGCCGGGATCGGCGATGCGCACGGTCAGCCCTCGGGCTTCCAGCCGGTCCAGCAGCCGGGTCATGGCGCCGGGGCTGAGTTCGGCCATGCGCGCCAGCTCGGTCACGTTGGCCACGCCATCGGCAAGCTTCTTGATGGCCAGGAACTGGCTGAAGTTGAGGTCGTGTCCAGCCTGGACCAGTTCGTATTCCCAGCGCGCGCGCATGGCGTCGCGTACCTGGCGCACGAGCAGGCCGAGGGCCGAGCCGCTGCAGAGGGGGGACGAGGACATGGCCGGCATGTTACTCGCCCACTCAATATTTGCAAGTGCAAATATTGTCCGTTCAACTCCTGCTCGCCTGTCGGGTGGTACCGGTGCCCGGCGCGGGGCCGCCGACGCGCGCGGCTATAATCGCCGGCTGTTTTCCGCCACCGGTCCGCCCGCATGTTCGAATCCCTGACCCAGCGCCTGTCCGGCACCATGGAGCGCCTGCGCGGCCGTGGCCGGCTGACCGAATCCAACATCAGTGAGGCGGTCCGCGAGGTGCGCATCGCCCTGCTGGAGGCGGACGTCGCACTGCCGGTGGTCCAGGCCCTGATCCAGCGCATCAAGGTGCGTGCGGTCGGCCAGGAGGTGCTCAAGTCGCTGACCCCGGGCCAGGCGCTGATCAAGGTCGTGCGCGACGAGCTGACCGCGGTCATGGGGGCGTCGGCCAGCGAGCTGAACCTCAACGTCCCGGCGCCGGCGATCGTCCTGATGGCCGGCCTGCAGGGCGCGGGCAAGACCACCACCGTGGGCAAGCTGGCCCGGCACCTGAAGGACAAGCGCAAGAAGAAGGTGATGGTGGTCAGCGCGGACGTGTACCGCCCGGCCGCGATCGAGCAGCTCAAGACCCTGGCCGAGCAGACCGGGGTGATGTTCTTCCCGTCCGACGCCGGGCAGCAGCCGGTGGACATCGTGCGCGCGGCCATTGCCGATGCGCGCAAGTCCTTCGCCGACGTGCTGATCGTCGATACCGCCGGCCGCCTCGCCATCGACGAGGCGATGATGGCCGAGATCAAGGCCCTGCACGCGGCGGTGAATCCGGCCGAGACCCTGTTCGTGGTCGACGCGATGACCGGCCAGGACGCGGCCAATACCGCCAAGGCGTTTTCCGAGGCGCTGCCGCTGACCGGCGTGGTGCTGACCAAGACCGACGGCGACGCCCGCGGCGGCGCCGCGCTGAGCGTGCGCTACATCACCGGCAAGCCGGTGAAGTTCGTCGGTACCGGCGAGAAGCTCGACGGCCTGGACGTGTTCCACCCGGACCGCGTCGCCGCGCGCATCCTGGACATGGGCGACGTGCTGTCGCTGGTGGAGCAGGTCGAGCAGAACGTCGACCAGGAGAAGGCCGCCAAGCTGGCCGCCAAGGTCGCCAAGGGCAAGAAGTTCGACCTCAACGACATGCGCGACCAGCTCGAGCAGATGCAGAACATGGGCGGCATCGCCGGCCTGATCGACAAGCTGCCGGGCCTGGGCCAGGTGCCCGAGCACCTCAAGCAGCAGGTTTCGCAGAGCCGCGAGGTGCCGCGGATGATGGCCATCATCGGCTCGATGACGCCGAAGGAGCGCCGCAACCCGGGGCTGCTCAACGGCTCGCGCCGCGCCCGCATCGCGCGTGGTTCCGGCACCACCCCGGCGGACGTCAACAAGCTGCTCAAGCAGTACCAGCAGATGGAAAAGATGATGTCCAAGATGGGCCGCGGCGGCATGAAGGGCATGATGCGCGGCCTGCAAGGCATGATGGGTGGCATGGGCGGACGCGGCGGGATGCCGTTCCGCTGAGCCGCAGGCCGGCGGCACGTGCCGCCGTACTGTTGCAGCGATGACCGGGGAGGCGAAGGTGCAGGCAGCGGCCACGTATCTGCTCAACGGCCGGCCGGCCGCTTCCGATCCCGACGGGCTGCGCGCGCTGGCGCAGGTCAACTACGGCCATTTCACCTCGCTGCAGGTGCGCGGCGGACGCGCGCCCGGCCTGGGCCTGCACCTGGCGCGCCTGCGCCAGGGCAATGCCGAGCTGTTCGACGCCCCGCTGGACGAAATCCGGCTGCGCGCGTGGATGGCGCAGGCCGCCGCGGCCCAGGGCGGCGACTGCTCGCTGCGGGTGACCGTGTTCGCGCGTGGCTTCGACCACCGCCAGCCGCTGCGCGCCGTGAAGCCGGATGTGCTGGTCGCGGCCACTGTGCCGGTCCAGCCGCCGTCGGGCACCCCGATCCGGGTGCGCAGCACCGCCTACGTCCGCCCCTTCCCGCACCTCAAGCACGTCGCGACCTTTCCCCTGTTCCAGCACCGTCGCCTGGCACTGCAGGCCGGCTATGACGATGCGCTGTTCGTGGACGGCACCGGGGCCGATGCGCAGGTCGTGGAAGGTACCGTCTGGAACATCGGCTTCTGGGACGGGCAGGGCGTCATCTGGCCGCAAGGGCCGGCGTTGCGGGGGACTGCGGAACGCCTGCTGCAGGCGGGCCTGGAAGCAGGGGGCGTCACGCAGCAGATGCAGCCGGTGACGCTCGCGGAACTGCCTGGTTTCGCCGCGGCGTTCGCGGTCAACGCCAACGGGCTGCAGCGCGTCGCCGCGATCGATGCTGTGGCCTTTGGCGAGGTGCCGGAGCTGGATGCGTTGCTTGCGACGGCAGCGGCGCACGCGCCATGGGAGCCGCTGGCGTAGCTTGTGGGCCCGGTCGCCGCGACGGCTACGCAGCCGCGACAGCGAAGCAACGTCAACAGCGAAGCAACAGCAAAGCAACAGCAAGGGCCTTGGCGCGGTGGGCTTCGGAGGGTGCCGCGATGCAGCGGGCGGGTCCTGGCCGCTCGGGCGCACGGCCCTGTACGACCTCGCTACCGCGGCACATCCATGTGCCGCTGCCAGGACCCACCCGCTGCATCGCGTCTGCTGGGGCGTTGAGGGCGTGGCTTGGTCTTGAAGAATGGCCGCATGCCTTGACGGCTTCCGGCCAACGGCGTGGACAGGCAGCCTCGTTGGCTGTGTCCTGTCGCCGCGATCCGCGATCCGCACGTGCAGATCCAGAGCCAATGCGTGGGCCGTCCGCTTGATGGAAGCCCACGCCCGCAACGCCGCGAAGGACGTCGCACTCCGGGTATCCAGGGCAAGCGGCACAGGGACGTGCCGCGGCCGCGAGTGCGCACATGGACGTGCGCCCGAGCGGTGACCTGGATACCCGGAGTGCGACGGCCCCCGGCCGAAGCCGACGCTTTATGCCTTGGCCACCCGGCTGCGCCAGACCGAGCCACACGCGGACGGCGTCATGGACACCGGGAGCGGTCACCGCGCCGAAGCCAGCGCCGACGGACCGCCATCCGCGCAGTCGCACAGATCAGGCCGCCGAAGAAGCCCGTGCCTGCGCCCGCCGCGCCACGCGTTCGCGCAGCCGGTCCAGCGCCAGGAACACCGCCGGCGTGGTGTAGAGCGTCAGCACCTGGCTGACCAGCAGGCCGCCGACGATCGCGATGCCCAGTGGACGGCGCATCTCCCAGCCCTCGCCGGTGGCCAGCATCAGCGGCAGCATGCCCAGCAGCGCGGCGACGCTGGTCATCAGGATCGGGCGGAAGCGCAGTTTCGCCGCCTCCAGGATCGCCGCGCGCGCCGTCTGCCCCTCGCGCTGCGCGGCCAGCGCGAAGTCGACCATCAGGATGGTGTTCTTCATCACCACGCCCACCAGCAGGAACAGGCCCAGCAGCGAGATGAGGTTGAGCTCGCCGTCGAACACCAGCAGCGCCACCAGCGCCCCGATGCCGGCCGAAGGCAGGATCGACAGGATCGCCAGCGGCTGCACCAGGCTCTCGTACAGCACGCCCAGCACCAGGTACACCGCCAGCACCGCGCCGAGGATCATCCAGACCTGGCGGTCGCGCAGCGCCTGCAGGCTGCCGGCCTCGTCGCCCAGGCGCGCCTGCACCTCGGTCGGCAGCATGATCCGCGTCATCGCTTGTTCGATCGCGGCGGTGGCCTCGCCCAGGGTCACCTCCGGGGCCAGGGCGAAGCTGATGCGGGTCGAAACGAACTGCGCGTTGTGCTGGATCCGGTCCGGCGCCATGCCGTAGCCCCAGGTCGCGATGGCCGACAGCGGCACGCGGCGGCCGTCCGCGCCGATCACGTGGACCTGGCCCAGGGTCTCCGGGGAGGAGGTGTGGCGCGGGTCCAGCTCCATCACCACCCGGTACTGGTTGAGGCTGTCGTACAGCGTGGCCACCTGGCGCTGGCTGAAGGAGTTGTTGAGCACGGTGCCAACCATGCGCATGTCCACGCCCAGGCGCGCGGCGGCCTCGCGGTCGATCTCCAGCTGCACCTGGCGCATGCCCTCGTCGCCGCTGGACTCCACGTCCACCAGCTGGGGCAGGGCGGCCAGCGCCTCGCGGACCTTCGGCGTCCACTCGCGCAACGGGGCGATGTCGCCGGCCAGCAGCTGCAGGTCCAGGTTGCCGTCGTTGTTGCCGCCGCCGATGCGGATGTCCTGATCGACCCAGAACCACAGGTTGCCCCCGGGCACGCGCGGCAGCCCCTCGCGCAGGCGGTCGATGACTTCCCGGCTGGACACCCCGCGTTCGGACAGCGGCTTCATCTGCATCATCATGTAGCCGTTGTTCACCCCGGTGCCGCCGCCGAGATAGCCGGCGATGTCCTCGATCGCCGGATCCTCCATCAGGTACTGGCGGTAGGCCTGGATCTTGGGCTGCATGACCTGGAAGGACAGGCCGTCGTCGCCGCGCACGAAGCCGCGCAGCTGGCCGGTGTCCTGCTGCGGCACCGTGCCCTTGGGCACCTTGGCGAACAGCCACGCGTTGAGTGCCACCGTCGCCAGCAGCGCGCACAGCGCCAGCGGCAGCCGCGCAAGGCTGCGGTCCAGCGAGTGCAGGTACGCACGCCGCAGTCCGCCGAACAGCATCTCGCCCAGGCGCTCCCACGGCGGGATCACCCGGTCGGGGCCGGCCGGGCGCAGCAGGCGCGAACACAGCGCGGGGGTCAGGCTCAGCGACACCACCACCGATACCGCCATCGCCGCCACCAGGGTCAGCGAGAACTCGCGGAACAGCTTCTCGACGAAGTCGTCCAGGAACAGGATCGACACGAACACCACCGCCAGGGCGATGTTCATCGACAGCAGGGTGGCGCCCACCTCGCGCGCACCGCGCATCGCCGCGGCCACCGGGCCGATGCCCGTGGCCAGGTGGCGGGAGATGTTCTCCAGCACCACGATGGCGTCGTCGACCACCAGCACAGCGGCCACGATCAGCGCCATCAGCGACAGCGTGTTGAGGGAGAAGCCGGCCAGCCAGATGATCGCCAGCGCGCCGAACAGCGACACCGGGATCGCCAGCGAGGGCACCAGCGCGGCGCGCCAGCTGCCGAGGAAGGCCAGCACCACCAGCACCACCAGGCCGATGGCCAGCACCAGCGTGGCCTCGGCCTCGCGCAGGGTGGCGCGGATCACCGGCGAGCGGTCCATCACCACTTTCATGTCCACCCCGGCCGGCAGCAGCGCACGCAGCGTGTCCATCTGCCCGTGGATCGCGTCCACGGTGCGGATGATGTTGGCGTTGGGCTGGCGGTTGACCATCATCAGCACCGCCGCGCGCCCGTTGTGGAAGCCGGCGGCGTAGCGGTTCTCGGTGCCTTCGCCGACCTGGGCGACGTCGCGCAGGTGTACCGCGCGCCCGTCGCGCCAGGCCACCACCAGGTCGCGGTACTCGGAGGCGGTGCGCAGCTGCAGCGGCGCCTCGACTTGCCACTGCCGGTCGTCGCGGGACACCGCGCCCAGCGGCCGCAGCGCGTTGGCGTTGCGGATCGCACCGGCGACTTCCTCCAGCGCGATGCCGTACTGGTTCAGCGCGCCGGGGTTGAGCGAGACCCGCACGGCCGGCAGCGAGCCGCCGCCGACGCTGACCTCGCCCACGCCCGGCACCTGCGCGATCTTCTGCGCCAGCACGGTGGAGGCGACATCGAACACCTGCGCCGGGGTGAGCGTGTCCGAGCCCAGGGCGACCGTCATGATCGGTGCCTGGGACGGATTGATCTTGCGGAACCAGGGCATGCCGGGCATGCCGGAGGGCAGCTGGGCACGCGCCGCGTTGAGCGCGGCCTGGACTTCGCGCGCCGCCTCGTCGATGTCGCGGTCCAGCGAGAACTGCAGGTCGATCCGGGTGTTGCCCTGGTTGCTGCTGGAGGTGATGCGGGTGATGCCCGGGATGCTGCCCAGCGCCCGCTCCAGCGGCGTGGCCACGGTCGCGGCCATGGACTCCGGGCTGGCGCCGGGCATGCCCGCGCCGACCTGGATGGCGGGATAGTCCACCTGCGGCAGTGGCGCGACCGGCAGCTGCCGCAGCGCCAGCAGCCCGGCCAGCACCACCGCCACCGCCAGCAGCACGGTGGCCACCGGGCGCTGGATGAAGAGCCGCGACAGGTTGGGCGTAGCCGTGTCCTGCATCGCTTACGCCACCGTCGCGCCGGCGTCGGGCCCGTGCGCGTGGCGACGGCGGGCAAGGCGGTCGAAGAACAGGTAGACCACCGGCGTGGTGAACAGGGTCAGCACCTGGCTCACCACCAGGCCGCCGACCATCACCAGCCCCAGCGGCTGGCGCAGCTCGGCGCCCGAGCCGCTGGCGAACATCATCGGGATCGCCGCGAACAGTGCCGCCAGGGTGGTCATCAGGATCGGCCGGAAGCGCAGCAGCGCGGCGCGGTGGATCGCCTCGCGCGGGGCCATGCCCTGCTCGCGCTCGGCCTCCAGGGCGAAGTCGATCATCATGATCGCGTTCTTCTTGACCAGGCCGATCAGCAGGATGATGCCGATCACGGCGATCAGGTCCAGGCTGCGCCCGGACAGCAGCAACGCGGCCAGCGCGCCGACCGTGGCCGAGGGCAGGGTGGAGAGGATCGTCACCGGGTGGATGAAGCTCTCGTAGAGCACGCCCAGCACGATGTACATCACCACCACGGCCGCCAGGATCAGCCACAGGGTGCTGGACAGCGAGTTGCGGAATGCCTGGGCCGCACCCTGGAGGCGCAGTTCCACGCTGGCGGGCATGCCGATCTCCGCGGGCGCCTGCTCGATGGCCGCCACCGCTTCGCCCAGCGACGCGCCAGGGGCGAGGTTGAAGGAGAAGGTCACCGCCGGGAACTGGCCCAGGTGGCTTACCTGCAGTGCGGTCGGCCGGGTCTCCACCTTCGCCAGGCCGGCCAGCGGCGTCTGCCGGCCATCGGCGGTGGTCACGTGGATGCGGCCGATGGCTTCCGGCCCGAGCTGGAAGCGCGGATCGGCCTCCAGCACCACGCGGTACTGGTTGGCGTGGGTGAAGATGGTCGAGACCTGGCGCTGGCCGAAGGCGTCGTACAGCGCGTCGGCGATGGCCGACACCGGGATGCCCAGGCGCGCGGCGGCATCGCGGTCGATGTCCAGCCAGGCCTGCAGCCCGCGGTCCTGGAGGTCGCTGGCCACATCCGCCAGCGCCGGCTGCCGGCGCAGTTCCTGCAGCAGGGTCGCGGTCCAGCGCGACAGCTCGGCCACGTCCGGGGTGGTCAGCGCGAACTGGTACTGGGTGCGGCTGACCCGGTCCTCGATGCTCAGCTCCTGCACCGGCTGCAGGTAGAGCTGGATGCCCGGCACCTGCGCCGCGCGGCGCCGCAGCCGGTCGATGATCTCCTGCGCGCCGGCGCGGCGTTCGGCGTGCGGCTTGAGCTCGACCAGGAACCGGCCGCTGTTGAGCGTGGCATTGCTGCCGTCCACGCCGATGAACGAGGACAGCGTGGCCACGTCCGGGTCTTCCAGGATCGCCTCGGCCAGGGCCTGCTGGCGGCGCGCCATCGCCTCGAAGGACACCGACTGCGGTGCCTCGCTGATGCCCTGGATCAGGCCGGCGTCCTGTACCGGGAAGAAGCCCTTGGGCACCATCAGGTACAGGATCGCGGTCAGTGCCAGGGTGGCGACGGTGGCGCCGAGCATCAGCGGCTGCCGCGCCAGCACCCAGTGCAGGCCGCGGTCATACCATGCCACCACGCGGTCGAACATGTCGCCCTGCGCGCCGTCGGCTGCGTCCGCGCCGTGGCCGTGGCCGGCCTTGAGGAAGCGCGCGCACAGCATCGGGGTGAGGGTCAGCGACACCACCAGCGAGATGCCGATGGCCACCGCCAGGGTGATGGCGAACTCGTGGAACAGCTTGCCGACCACGTCGCCCATGAACAGCAGCGGGATCAGCACCGCCACCAGCGACACCGTCAGCGACACCAGGGTGAAGCCGATCTGGCGCGCGCCGTTGAGCGCGGCCTGCATCGGGCCTTCGCCGTCCTCCATGCGCCGGGCGATGTTTTCCAGCATCACGATGGCGTCGTCCACCACGAAACCGGTGGCGATGGTCAGCGCCATCAGGGTGAGGTTGTTGAGCGAGTAGCCGGCCAGCAGCATCACCCCGAAGGTGGCTACCAGCGACAGCGGCACCGCGATCGAGGGGATGATCGTGGCTGGCACCGTGCGCAGGAAGGCGAAGGTCACCAGCACCACCAGGCCGATCGCCAGCACCAGTTCGTGCTGCACGCCCTTGATCGAGGCGCGGATCGATTCGGTGCGGTCGCTGAGCACGGTCACGTCCACGGCCGCCGGCATGGAGGCGCGCAGCTGCGGCAGCAGCGCGTGGACCTGGTCCACCACCTCGATCACGTTGGCGCCGGGCTGGCGCTGGATGTTGACCAGGATCGCCGGCGAGGTGCCCGACCACGCGGCCAGGTGGCGGTTCTCCGCGCCCTGTTCGACGCGGGCCACGTCGCCCAGGCGCAGTGGCGCGCCATCCTTCCAGGACAGCACCAGGGCCGCGTACTCCCCGGCCGAGCGCATCTGGTCGTTGGCATCGAGCATCGTGGCGCGGGTCGGGCCGTCGAAGCTGCCCTTGGGCATGTTGACGTTGGCAGCGTCGATGACCCGGCGGATGTCGCCCATCCCCAGCCCGGCCGATGCCAGCGCGTTGGGATTGACCTGGATGCGTACCGCCGGGCGCTGGCCGCCGGCCAGGCTGACCAGCCCGACGCCCGGCAGCTGCGAGAGGCGCTGGGCCATGCGCGTGTCGACCAGGTCGTACACGTCCGGCAGCGCCATCGACGGCGAGGTCACCGCCAGGGTCAGGATCGGGGTGTCGGCCGGGTTGACCTTCCGGTACACCGGTGGCATCGGCAGGTCGCCGGGCAGCAGGTTGGAGGCACCGTTGATCGCCGCCTGCACTTCCTGTTCGGCCACGCCCAGGTCCACCTCCAGCGCGAACTGCAAGGTGATCACCGAGGCGCCGCCCGAGCTGGTGGAGCTCATCTGGTTTAGCCCGGGGATCTGCCCGAGCCGGCGCTCCAGCGGCGCGGTGACCGCACTGGTGGTCACCGCCGGGCTCGCGCCCGGGTACAGGGTGAGCACCTGGATGATCGGATAGTCGACCTGCGGCAGTGCCGAGACCGGCAACAGGCGGTAGGCGAAGATGCCCGACAGCAGCAGCGCCAGCATCAGCAGCGAGGTCGCCACCGGGCGCAGGATGAACGGGCGCGAGAGGTTCATCGCGTGCCGGCCGCCTTGCCGGCCGGACCTTCGCCGGTGCTGGCGGCGTCCACCGGCACGCCGTCGGCGTCGACCACCTCGACCTTGCCGCCCTCGCGCAGCCGGTCCAGACCTTCCAGCACCACGCGGTCGCCCGCGTCCAGGCCTTCCAGCACCGCGACACGGCCGTCGTGGCTCGCGCCCAGGCGGATCTCGCGCACGCCGGCGGTGTCGTCTTCGCCCACCACGTACACGTAGGTGCCGCGGTTGCCGAACTGCACGGCCGCGTCGGGGATGGACACCACCTCCGCGCTTCCCAGGCGCAGGCGCACGTTGACCGACTGGTTGGGGAACAGGGATTCGTCGTCGTTCGGGAACAGCGCGCGCAGGCGCAGGGTGCCGGTCTGCACGTCGATCCGGTTGTCCAGGCTGGAGAGGGTGCCGGTGGCCAGCGGCTGGCGCTCGTCGCGGTCCCACGCCTGGACCGACAGCGCCTTGCCGTCGCGCACGGCCGCCTGCACCGAAGGCAGCACGCTCTCGGGGAGCGCGAAGACCACGCTGATCGGGCGGGTCTGGGTCAAGGTGGCGATGCCGTCCTCGTCGCCGGTGCGGACCAGGTTGCCGACATCGACGCTGCGCAGCCCGACGCGCCCGTCGACCGGCGCGGTGATGCGGGTGTAGTCCAGCTGCAGCCGCGCTTCGTCCACGGCGGCCTGGTCGACCTCGCGCCGGCCCTCGAACTGGCGCACCTGCGCCTCCAGGTCGGCCACCTGCTGCGCCGAGACGTAGCTGCCACCGGCCAGGTCGCGGAAACGGCGCAGCTGGATCCGGGTGTTCTCCAGTTCCGCCAGGTTCTGCTTCTGCGTGCCCTGGGCCTGGGCCAGGCGCACCTTGAACGGGGTCGGGTCGATCTCGGCCAGCAGCTGGCCGGCGCGCACCTGCTCGCCCTCGGTGAAGGCGATCCGCAGCAGTTCCCCTTCCACCCGCGGGCGGACGGTGACGGTGCGCAGCGGACTGACCGTGCCCAGCGCCTTGATCTCCAGGTCCAGCGGGCCGCGGATGGCGGTGGCCACCCGGACCGGCGTCGGCGGCCGCTCGTCCCAGCCGCCCGGGCCCGGCGTGGCCGCGTCCTCTTCCCCGCCACAGCTGCGCCACAACAGGACCAGGGCCAGCAGCACGGCAATGGCCAGCAGCAGTTTCAGGAAGCGGGGCTGTTTTTTCATCGGAAGTCCAGCAGGGCGGCGGGCGCGGGCCCGTCGTCGGGAGGGTTTCGGGTGGTTGCCGGATGCCGGCAGGTGGCGCCGTTTCCCCTCGCCGGGCGTGGTCCGGCAGGCGGACGGGCCCGGCACGACGCGTGCCACGATGCACGCCCGATGTTACGGGAGGGGTTGCCGCCGGGTGCATGACTTTGGTCATGGTACCGCTCCCTTCCGCGCCCTCCGCCCGTGCGGCTGCGCGCGCGCTGCCAGCCCGGCCTGCCTTTCGAGAGCGCGTCGGATGGCGGCCGACCGGCCGATCCCGGAGGGCGCCGGGCCTTGCGTGGCGCCGGCCGCGACATGCGGTCGGGGAGGCACGGTTCCACTGGGCCGGGTCGCGTCAGAAGCGCCCGACGGGCCGGGTCCAGGCCGGCCCGTACCCGTGGGGATCCGGCGGGGTGGCGCGGTGTATGGCGGGTGGGGCTGCCGGGAGGTTTTCCCGGGGCGCCCGATCGGCTAGAATCGCCGGCTTACCTCGCCATCCTGGCGACTGGGCAACACGAGAGCACCATGGTCAAGATCCGTCTCACCCGCGGTGGCGCCAAGAAGCGCCCCTTCTACCACATCATCGTCACCGACTCGCGCAGCGCCCGCGACGGCCGCAACATCGAGCGCGTCGGTTACTACAACCCGGTCGCCGCCGGCGCCGAGCAGCGCGTCGTGCTGGACGTGGCCCGTGTCGACCACTGGGTCGGCAATGGCGCCCAGATGACCGACAAGGTCCGCAACCTCTACCGCGAAGCGGCCAAGGCCCAGGCGGCCGCCTGAGGACGACGGCCGCCGCCTGCGGCGGCCGGTTCCGGACATGAACGACGCAGCGCGTCCCGATCCGGCAAGGCAGAAGAGGGTTCTGCTGGGCCGCGTGACGGGCGCCTTCGGCGTGCGCGGTGACGTCAAGCTCGAGTCCTGGACCGAGCCGCGCGCGCAGATATTCCGCTACCAGCCCTGGATCCTGCGGTCGGCCAACGGCACCGAGCGGGAACTGTCCGGGGCACGTGGCCGCGACACCGGCAAGCTGGTGGTCGCGACCCTGCCCGGGTGCGATGACCGCGACGCCGCCGAGGCGCTCCGTGGTACCGAGATCTGGGTGCCACGCGAGACGCTGCCGCCACCGGCGCCCGGTGAGTACTACTGGATCGACCTGGAAGGCCTGCGCGTGCTCACCACCGACGGGGTGGACCTGGGCGAGATCTCGCACCTGCTTTCCACCGGCGCCAACGACGTGATGGTGGTGCGCGGCGAGCGCGAGCGCATGATCCCGTTCGTGCGGCCGCAATACGTCACTTCGGTGGATTTCGACACCCGCACCGTGACGGTGGACTGGGACCCCGAGTTCTGAAGCCGGGTGCGTGGCCGGGCCGGTGGCGGCCCGCACGCGCGTGGCTTCCGCCGGATGCCGGCCTGTCCTCCAAGATCGCCAAGCGAGCCAACGGACCACGCCTGTGATGCGCATCGACGTCGTCAGCCTGTTTCCCGAAGAGGTCGACCGCTGCGCTGCGTTCGGCGTCACCGGGCGTGCGCGCGAACGCGGCCTGCTGCAGGTGCACGGCTGGAACCCGCGTGATTACGCCGACGGCAACTACCGCAAGACCGACGACCGCACCTTCGGCGGCGGTCCGGGCATGGTGATGCTGGTCGAGCCGCTGCGGCGCTGCCTGGCCGCGGTGCGCCAGGCCGATCCGGCGCCGGCGCACGTGGTGTACCTGAGCCCGCAGGGACGGCGCCTGGACCAGGCAAGGGTGCGCGGACTGGCGGCAATGCCGCGCCTGGTCCTGCTGTGCGGTCGCTACGAAGGCGTGGACGAGCGGCTGGTGCAGGCCGAAGTGGACGAGGAGCTGTCGATCGGGGACTACGTGCTGTCCGGGGGCGAGCTGGCCGCGGCGATCGTGATCGACACCGTGGCCCGCCTGCAGGACGGCGCTCTCAACGACGCCGGCTCGGCGGCGCAGGACAGCTTCGAGGACGGGCTGCTGGACTGCCCGCATTACAGCCACCCGGTCGAGCACGCCTACGGGACCGTCCCGGCGGTGCTGCGTTCCGGCAACCACGCCGCCATCGCGCGCTGGCGACGCCAGCAGTCGCTGCTGCGTACCCGGGAGCGGCGGCCGGACCTGCTGGAAGGCCGCGAGCTGTCCCGCGCCGACCGCAAGCTGCTGGAGGAGGGGTTGCAGCAGGCGCCGGCCCCGGACGCACCTGCCGACAAGGCGGTCGACAGGCGCGACTAGCCACGGGGCCCCCGCGCCCGGTAGAATGCCGGGTTCCTGCGCGCGACCCGGTTCCGGGATGCCGCGCCAGGCAGCCCACAACAACAAACGCGCAGCGCAATCCGGCGACTGCGTCAGCCCGAGCTGTCATCCAGACACGCCCACCCGAACAAAGAGTCGGTCACCATGAGCAAGCTGAACAAGTCCATCATCGCGGAATTCGAGTCCGCCCAGATCACCCGCGAACTGCCGAAGTTCAGCCAGGGCGACACCATCGTGGTGAACGTCAAGGTCAAGGAAGGCAACCGTGAGCGCGTCCAGGCCTACGAAGGCGTGGTCATCGCCACCAAGAACGCCGGCCTGAACTCGTCCTTCACCGTGCGCAAGATCTCGCACGGCTACGGCGTCGAGCGCGTGTTCCAGACCCACAGCGCCACCATCGACTCGGTCGAGGTCAAGCGCATCGGTCGCGTCCGCGCCGGCAAGCTGTACTACCTGCGTGGTCTGGAGGGCAAGGCTGCCCGCATCAAGGAAGACCTGGCCGCGGTGGCCAAGGCCAAGGCCGAGAAGAACAGCAAGGCCGGCTGATCGCCGCCCGCCTGCTGCATTCGCAACGGCCGCCGCAAGGCGGCCGTTTGCGTTGGCGGGCCGGGCGCCGGCCGCGCCGGTCCCCGGCCAGGCCTCCACGCGGCCATGCCCTGGCCGGGCGCAGGCTGGTCGTGCGGGTGGCGGCCAGCCTCTGCCTGGCGGCTTTCCAAGGGAACGAGATGAACCAGAACGAGGTTCCATTGCAGTCGGTACGCCTGGACGTGTGGCTGTGGGCCGCACGCTTCTTCCGTACCCGCAGCCTGGCGCGGCAGGCGGTGGATACCGGCAAGGTCGAGGTCGGCGGGCAGCGGGCCAAACCCTCACGCGCGGTGAGGGTGGGAGATGCGATGCGCATCAGCCGGGGCGAGGAGGCCTTCCAGATCGAGGTGCTTGGACTGAGCGACATGCGTGGCCCCGCACCGGTGGCCCAGGGGCTGTACCGGGAGAGCGACGCTTCGATCCAGGCGCGGCAGGAGCGACGCTTGCAGCGGTCGGCCGCGCGCGACGGCTACAGGCCGCCGGTCCAGAAGCCCGACAAGCGGGCACGCAGGCTGATCCAGGCGCTGGGCGACATCGACGCGACCTGAGGGCCCCTGACTTCCGGCGGGTCGCGCCGGTGCCGGCCCCGGTGTACAAGAAGGGGCCGCCCACTGCCGGATCCCGCCATGACCCGCCACACCGCACCGCTCGTCTTCGCCACCACGCTGCTTGTCCTCTCCGGTTGCGCCTCCATGGGCCAGGACGAAGCACGCAGCCCGCTGGACCTGGCCAACTGCCGGGTCGGCGGCGAGAAGGGCCCAAGCGTGCCGGGCCAGCCGTCCAGCGGCCGCGACCGTCGCTGCAACCCCGAATCCGAGGCCGTCCTGTGGTCCAGCGGCTCGAACTCGGACATGAAGCTGGAGCTGCCTCGGCGCGGCGACTGAGAAGCTCCAAAGGAGAACCCCGGCCCAGGACAGGCGGGGGGCTCCGGTGGCGGCACGTGGTCAGGCGTGTCTGCGGGGCAGGTCGAAGCGGTCCAGCTCCATCACCTTGTGCCAGGCCGCCACGAAGTCGGCGACGAACCTCGCCTGCCCGTCGTCGCTGGCGTAGACCTCCGCCAGTGCCCGCAGCACCGCATTGGAGCCGAACACCAGGTCGGCGCGGGTGGCGCTCCAGCGCCTGTGCCCGGTCGCCCGGTCGCGGCCCTCGAACCGTTCGGCGGACGCCGAGGTCGGCAGCCACTCCACGCCCATGTCCAGCAGGTTGCGGAAGAAGTCGTTGCCCAGCGTGCCGGGGCGGTCGGTGAGCACGCCCAGGGCGCCGTCGTGGGTGGCCCCGAGCACCCGCAGGCCGCCCACCAGCGCGGTCATCTCCGGCGCGGTCAGGGTCAGCTGCTGGGCCTTGTCGACGAGCAGGTGCTCGGCCGGCACCGCCGACGGACCGCGGATGTAGTTGCGGAAGCCGTCCGCGAACGGCTCCATCACCGCGAACGAGTCGACATCGGTCTGGTCGGCGCGGGCGTCGGTACGGCCGGGCGAGAACGGCACGCGAACCTCCAGGCCGGCGGCCGCGGCCGCCTGCTCGATCCCCACGCCGCCGGCCAGCACGACCAGGTCGGCCAGCGAGACCTGGCGGCCGCCCGGTGCCTCCAGGTTGAACTCCATCTGCACCCCCTGCAGGGCCTTGAGCACGCGCTGCAGCTGCGACGGCCGGTTGACCTCCCAGTCCTTCTGCGGCGCCAGGCGGATGCGCGCGCCGTTGGCGCCGCCGCGCTTGTCGCCGCCGCGGAAGGTCGCCGCCGAGGACCAGGCGGTATACACCAGCTCGGCCACCGGCAGGCCGGTCGCGGCGATCTTCGCGCGCAGCAGGTCGATGTCGGCTGCCTCCACCAGCGGGTGGTCGACCGCCGGCAGCGGGTCCTGCCACACCAGCTCTTCCCTGGGCACTTCCGGGCCCAGGTAGCGCGAGCGCGGGCCCATGTCGCGGTGGGTCAGCTTGAACCAGGCGCGCGCGAAGGCCTCGGCGAAGGCCTGGGGGTTCTCCAGGAAGCGCCTGGAGATCGCGCCGTAGGCCGGGTCGAAGCGCAGCGCCAGGTCGGTGGTCAGCATCCGCGGGCGGTGCTTCTTCGACGGATCGTGCGCATCGGGAATGACCTCGCCCGCGTCCCTGGCCACCCACTGGTGCGCGCCGGCGGGCGACTTTTCCAGCTCCCACTCGAACCCGAACAGGTTCTCGAAGAAGTGGTTGCTCCACTGTGCCGGAGTCTGGGTCCAGGTCACCTCCAGGCCCGAGGTGATGGTATCGCCGGCCTTGCCGCTGCCATGGCGGTTGTGCCATCCCAGCCCGTGGGCGTGGAGGTCGGCCGCTTCCGGCTCGGGGCCGACGTTCTCCGCGGCGGCCGCGCCATGGGTCTTGCCGAAGGTGTGCCCGCCGGCGATCAGCGCGACGGTCTCCTCGTCGTCCATGGCCATGCGCGCGAAGGTGTCGCGGATGTCGATCGCCGCCAGCAGCGGGTCGGGATTGCCGTCCGGGCCTTCCGGGTTGACGTAGATCAGGCCCATCTGCACGGCCGCCAGCGGGTTTTCCAGGCGGCGGGTGTGGACCTTGCCGTCGGCATCGTCGTCGGCCACCAGCACCGCCTCGTCGGCCGGCTTCTCCACGCCTTCGGATCCGTGCGCATAGCGCACATCGCCCCCCAGCCAGGTGGTCTCGCGGCCCCAGTACACGTCCTGGTCCGGCTCCCAGGTGTCCTCGCGCCCGGCACCGAAGCCGAACGTGCGGAAGCCCATGGTCTCCAGCGCCACGTTGCCGGCGAGGATCATCAGGTCGGCCCAGGAGATCTGCTGGCCGTACTTCTGCTTGATCGGCCACAGCAGGCGCCGGGCCTTGTCCAGGTTGACGTTGTCAGGCCAGCTGTTGAGCGGGGCGAAACGCTGCTGGCCGCGGCCGCCGCCGCCGCGGCCGTCACCGACACGGTAGGTGCCGGCGCTGTGCCAGGCCATGCGGATGAACAGCCCGCCGTAATGGCCGAAGTCGGCCGGCCACCACGGCTGCGAGTCGGTCATCAGCGCGCGCAGGTCCTTCTTGAGCGCGTGGTAGTCCAGGGTGGCGAACGCCTGGGCGTAGTCGAACGTGGCGCCCAGTGGATTGGAGCGCTCGGAATGCTGGTTGAGCAGGTCAAGCCGCAGTTGCTGCGGCCACCAGTCACGGTTGCCGGTGCCGCCGCCGGCGGTGGCGTGGAATGGACATCTGCTTTCGGTGGACATGGGTCTTGCCCCTTCGCTTGGGCCCTCGCGGGCGGCGTATGGAATACCACGGGCCGGATGCGGCGCTCGCGCCGGCCCTGTGCCCGGGCGGGCACGGCTGCTGGCGAGCCGGGAACATTCGGTGTCGTGAATGGAACGGCGACAGGCTAGGTGGCGGTGGCTATCAAGGGAAATCGTTAGTTGCGAACTTCCCGATAGCACCCGGCTATCGCCGCGGCCGGTGGCCCTCGGGGTGCCGGCTGCCGGGCCGGCTCTGGGCGGGCGACGGCGTGGGCGGCGGCTGGGCGTCGCCTGCATCGGCCGGTCGCCGCCTGCGCCGGCGCCGCAGGCGAGGACACCGCCGGGCCGCGGCCGGCCCACGCCGGCTATGCTGGCGCCCCGCCTGAACCTCGACGACGCCTGCATGACCACCCGCGCCTCGCGCCTGCTGCGATTGCTCGAGGAGCTGCGCCAGCGCCGTGGCGCGGTGAAGGGAGCCCGCCTGGCCGAACAGCTCGGCGTGAGCCTGCGCACCGTGTACCGGGACATCGACGCCCTGCGTGCCCAGGGAGCGCGGATCGACGGCGACGCGGGCGTCGGATTCCGGCTGCGTCCGGGGTTCGTCATGCCCCCGATGATGTTCCCGGCCGAGGAGCTCGAAGCCCTGGTGCTGGGCGCGCGCTGGGTGGCCTCGCACGCGGACCCGGAGCTGGCCGGCTCCGCCCAGCGCGCACTGGGCCGCATCACCAGCGTGCTGCCGGAAACCCTGCGCCTGCAGGTGGAAACCAGCGGCCTGTTCGCCCCCTACTGGCACCGGCGCGAACCCGAACCCTGGCTGCCGGTGCTGCGCAGGGCCATCCGCGAGGGCCACCGGGTGAACATGCGCTACCGCGACGCGGAAGGGCGCGACAGCATGCGCATGGTCTGGCCCTTCGCCATGGCCTTCCTCGACGACCTGCGTCTACTGGCGGCCTGGTGCGAGATGCGCGGGGATTTCCGCCACTTCCGGGCAGACAGGGTGCTGGCGCTGGAGGACACCGGGTGCCGCTATCCCGACCACCGCCACCAGTTGCTGCGCCGCTGGCGGCAACAGTGCCTGCCCACGCGCGATGCCTGAGCCGCGCCGCGCCGCGGCGATGCCGGCAGTCGCCAGGGACCCGCGCCGGATGCCGCGCACTGCTGACAGCCGCTGTCAGCAGCCCCCGCTCACACTGGCGGCTCCTTTCCAGTGACGGAGCCGCCAATGAGCAGGACCTTGACCTTCTACACCCATCCCATGTCCCGAGCGCGCATCACCCGCTGGATGCTCGAGGAAACCGGCCTGTCCTACGAGGAGGTCGTGCTGGACTACGGCACCACGATGAAGTCGCCGCAGTACCTGGCAGTGAACCCGATGGGCAAGGTGCCGGCGATCCGCCACGGCGACACCGTGGTCACCGAGAACGCGGCCATCTGCGCCTATCTTGCCGACCTGGTGCCGGAGAAGGGGCTGGCGCCGGTCCTCGGCTCCCCGGAGCGGGGCGAGTACTACCGCTGGCTGTTCTTCCTGGCCGGCCCGGTGGAAGCGATGTTCACCGCGCGCAACGCCGGCGCGCTCGCCGCGCCGATGAGTGCCGGCTACGGCACCGAGGCCGACATCCTGCGGGTGCTCGAGCGGGCCGTCGAAGGCCGGCAGTTCCTGGTCGGCGACCGGTTCACCGCGGCGGACCTCTACATGGCCGCCTTCCTGGGCTACTACATGGCGTTCGGCATGCTCGAATCCCGACCTGTGTTCACCGCCTACGCGGGATTCCATGCCGGGCGCCCGGCAGCCATCGCCGCCCGGTTGCGCGACGACGCCCTGGTCGCGGCTCACCCCGTTCCGGCGGCGAACTGAGGCGGTAGGGCGCTTCTGCGCGCCGGACCGGGGGGCGGGCCAGGGCCATGGCGGCCGCGGAAGACCCCGCGCCGGCGCCATGGAGCGGCCAGCCCGTGCCCGGGCAAGGCAAAGCCCGGGGCAGCGGCCTAGAGCAGCGACTTGAGGCGGTACAGCGCCTCCTGGGCCTGGCGCGGGGTCAGTTCGTCAGGATCCAGCGCGGCCAGGGCTTCCTGTACGGCGGAGGAGACCGGCGCGAACAGGCCGAACTGCTGCGGGGCGTCCAGCGCCTGGGGCGCCATCTGCGAGGCGTGGGTCTCGCGCCCGCGCTGCTCCAGTTCGGCCAGCCGGCGCCGCGCTTGCGACAGGGTGTCGCGTGGCAGGCCGGCCAGGGCCGCCACCTGCAGGCCGAAGCTGCGGTCGGCCGCACCTTCGCGCACCGCGTGCATGAACACCAGCGAGTCGCCGTGCTCCACCGCGTCCAGGTGCACGTTGGCGATGCCGGATTCCGGCGTCGCCAGCGCGGTCAATTCGAAGTAGTGGGTGGCGAACAGGGTCCAGCAGCGGTTGACCGACGCCAGGTGCCGGGCGACCGCATCGGCCAGGGCCAGGCCGTCGTAGGTCGAGGTGCCACGGCCGATCTCGTCCATCAGCACCAGCGACTGCGGCGTGGCGTGGTGCAGGATGTAGCTGGTCTCGGCCATCTCCACCATGAAGGTGGATTGTCCGCGGGCGAGGTCGTCGCCGGCGCCGATGCGAGTGAGGATGCGGTCGATCGGGCCGATCTGCGCCCGTGACGCCGGCACGAAGCTGCCGATATGCGCCAGCAGCACGATCAGCGCGTTCTGCCGCATGTAGGTGCTCTTGCCGCCCATGTTCGGACCGGTGATGACCAGCATCCGCCGCGCGCTGCCGTCGCGGTCGCCGTACAGCTCCAGGTCGTTGGGTTCGAACGGCTCCTCGCGCACGGCCTCGACCACCGGGTGGCGGCCGCGCTCGATGCACAGGCACGGCGCGTCGGTGAGTTCGGGGCGCGACCAGTCCAGCGCCTGCGCGCGCTCGGCGAAGGCGGCCAGGACATCCAGCTCGCTGAGTGCGCCGGCGCAGCGCTTGAGCGGTTCCAGCACGGTGTTGAGCGAATCCAGCAGGGCCTCGTAGAGGAACTTCTCGCGTGCCAGCGCACGCTCGCGCGCCGACAGCACCTTGTCCTCGAACGACTTGAGCTCCTCGGTGATGTAGCGTTCGGCGCCGGTCAGGGTCTGGCGCCGGGTGTAGTGCACCGGGGCCTTGTCGGACTGGCCCTTGCTGATCTCGATGTAATAGCCGTGGACGCGGTTGTAGCCGACCTTCAGGGTTGCAATACCGGTGGCAGCGCGCTCGCGCGCCTCCAGGTCGACCAGGAACTGGTCGGCATGGGTGGACAGGCGGCGCAGCTCGTCCAGCTCGGCGTCATGGCCCTCGGCGATCACGCCGCCGTCGGCCAGCTTCAGCGGTGGCTGCGGCGCGACCGCCGAGGCCAGCAGGTGGGCGGTCTCGTCATGCTGGCCCAGCTCGTCCGACAGCGCCTGCAGCCGCGGCGAATCCAGCGGCGCCAGTGCCTGGCGGATGCCCGGCAACAGCGCGAGCGCATCGCGCAGGGTGGACATGTCGCGTGGCCGCGCCGAGCGCAGGGCCACGCGGGTGAGGATGCGTTCGACATCGCCCAGGCCGCGGAAGCACTCGCGCAGGTCGGCATCGGCGCGCTGTTCGATCAGCGTGGCCACCGCATGGTGGCGGCCGCCGAGGACGTTGCGATCGCGCAGCGGGCGGTGCAGCCAGCGGCGCAGCAGGCGACCGCCCATCGGGGTGATGGTCGAATCCAGCACGCCCAGCAGGGTGTGGCGGGTCTGGCCGTCGACCCGGGTGTCCAGCTCCAGGTGGCGGCGGGTCGCGGCATTCATCGCGATCGCCTCGCCGGAGGTCTCCAGCGCGATCGAGGTCAGGTGCGGCAGCTGCTGCTTCTGCGTCTCCTCGACGTAGCCCAGCAGCGCGCCGGCGGCGGCAATGGCCAGCGGGCGGTCGTCGATGCCGAAGCCGGTGAGGTCGTGCAGGCCGAAGAAACGCAGCAGCTGGCGGCGGCCGCTGTCCGGATCGAACAGCCACGGTGGCCGGCGGCGGAGCGCGCCGGCGGACAGCGCCGGCCAGCCTTCCTCGTCCGGCACCAGCAGCTCGGCCGGTTCCAGCCGGGCGAGCTCGGCCTCCAGCTGGTCGGCGGTGTCCACCTCGCTGACCAGGAAGCGCCCGGCGGACAGGTCCGCCCAGGCCAGGCCGTAGCCGGACCGTCCGCGCGCCACCGCCATCAGCAGGGTGTCGCGGCGCTCGTCCAGCAGTGCCTCGTCGGTGACCGTGCCCGGGGTGACGATGCGCACCACCTTGCGCTCGACCAGGCCCTTGCTCGCGGCCGGGTCGCCGATCTGCTCGCAGATGGCCACCGACTCGCCCAATGCCACCAGCCGCGCCAGGTAGCCTTCGTATGCGTGCACCGGTACGCCGGCCATCGGGATCGGCGCGCCGCCGGAGCTGCCGCGCTGGGTCAGGGTGATATCCAGCAGCCGCGCCGCCTTGCGCGCGTCGTCGTAGAACAGCTCGTAGAAGTCGCCCATCCGGAAGAACAGCAGCAGGTCCGGGTACTCCGCCTTGGCGGCGAAGAACTGCTTCATCAGCGGGGTGTGCTCGGGCGCTGCGGGCTTGTCTGCGGACTTGGACATCGGACCGGGGGCAATGCGGGGCCGCCGATTGTACCGGCCCGCCGCTCAGCCCCGGAGCAGGCGCTGGCCAGGCGGCTCGGGCAGGTCGCCGTCGGCCACCACCACCCGGTCCCGTCCGGCGCGCTTGGCCTGGTACATCGCCGCGTCGGCGCGCGCGAGCACGCGTTCGTAGTCCGGATGGCCGTCCTGCACCGCCACGCCGATGCTGGCGGTCAGCGGCAGGCGCAGGCCGCCGGACAGCACCACCGGCGTCCCGGCGATGGCATGGCGCAGGCCCTGGGCGATGGCCACCGCCTCGGCGCGGCTGGCCGAGCCCAGGACCACGACGAACTCCTCGCCCCCGAAGCGAAACAGGTAGTCGCTGCCGCGGGTGTGCTCGGTCAGCAGCGAGGCGACGTGCTGCAGCGCGCGGTCGCCCGCCTCGTGCCCGTGCTGGTCGTTGATCGACTTGAAGTGGTCCAGGTCCAGCATCAGCACGGCGAACTGGCGGCCGCTGCTGGCGTGCAGCGCGATCTCGCGGCGCAGGATGGTCGGCAGGAACCGGCGGTTGAGCAGCCGGGTCAGCGCATCGCGGCCTGCTTCCAGGTCGCCGATTCCTTCGAACATGATCCCCACCAGGTGGCGGATCTGCGCGGTCCAGCCACGGATGTCCTCCAGCAGGGCCCGGCGCGCGGCCGGTGCGGCGGACGCAGCCAGGCGCTCGCGCAGCGCCATGTCGATCCGCTCACCGAGCTGCGTGACCTCGCGCGTCTCGGCGGTGTCGCCGAAGCTGGCCATGCCCTTGTGCAGGAACCACAGGCCGAACTCCGAGCGGGACAGCAGCAGGTTTTCCACCGCCCCGGCCTGTTCGGCGGTCAGCGCATACAGCAGGCTGTTCTCCCATGCCAGCAGCAGCGCACGCTGGCGCTCGCGCTCGGTGCCGACGTTCTGGATCAGGGAGAACAGACGGAAGGAGCCGTCGAGCTCGCCGGCCGCCTCGCGCGAGCGGGCGTAGGCGCGGGTCATCGATTCCAGCGCCAGGTCGAGCAGGGCATCGAGGTGGATCACCGCGTCGAGTGCCTCGGCCTCGCTGGCGGCCCGGCGGCGGATGCCCTCGTGCATCCGCGCCTTGAGCATGCGCGCGCCACGCCCGACCAGGTCCACCGGGACCCCGATGCGTGCGTGCACCTGGCCCACGTGTTCCTGCAGTTGCTGCACCGCCTGCACGTCCTCCGGCAGTGCGCTGACCAGCTCGTGCAGCCATCGCTGCAGCGAGGGCTTGAGACGGTCGCGGACCTGCTCCGGATCGAGGAAGCGTGCGGCACGGGGATCGTCCAGCATCCCCTCGTAGAAATGATCGGCCAGGGCCGGGCCGCCTTCGGCGGCGACCGCCGCCAGCAGCGCGCCGGCCGGGGCCCGGGTCACCGCCAGGCGCAGCTGCCAGGCGGCCAGCAGCTGCGGATCGGGCGGCGTGGAGGCGGCGGGTCGGTTCACGGAAGAAGCCATGCATGCGGAGTACGTCGTGATTCTCGCCGATCCGGCGGGCCGGCGATGAACTGCGACGCGCGACTGTAATAGTCTCCGCACGCTCCCTTTCCGATAGTGCCCCGGCATGGAACATCGCGACCCCCACCTGTCCGAAGCTGGCCAGCCGCCGCCTCCTCGCCACGCCGGATCGTCCGGCACCACGTGCCAGGGCGGCGCCGGCCACGGCGACACGCCCCACCACCATCAGCAAGACCATGGCCGTCCGCACGGACACGCCCACGCCGGCCATCCCCATGGCCCGGGCGGGCACAGCCACGTCCCTGCGCGGATCCAGCACGAGCGGCCGCTGTGGTGGGCACTGGGGCTGACCTCGACGGTCATGCTTGCGGAGATCGTCGGCGCATGGCTGACCGGCAGCCTGGCGCTGCTCTCCGACGCCGCGCACATGGCTACCGACACCCTGGCCCTGGCGATCGCCCTGGTGGCGGTGCGGCTGTCCCGGCGCCCGCCGGACGCGCGCCGGACCTACGGGTACGCGCGCTTCGAGGCACTCGGGGCGCTCGCCAATGGCGGCCTGTTGTTCCTGCTGGCCGGGTACATCCTCTGGGAGGCCTGGCACCGCTTCCGCGCGCCGGTGCCGGTGGCCACCCTCGGCATGTTGGGCGTGGCGGTGATCGGCCTGGCCTGCAACCTGGCCGCGATGAAGCTGCTGCACGCCGGTGCGGGCCAGAGCCTGAACCTCAAGGGCGCCTACCTGGAAGTCTGGAGCGACATGCTCGGCTCGGTGGCGGTGATCGTCGCCGCACTGGTGATCCACCTCACCGGATGGCGGTGGGTGGATCCGCTGCTGGCGGTCCTGATCGGCCTGTGGGTACTGCCCCGCACCTGGCTGCTGGTGCGCGAGGCGCTGAACGTGCTCATGGAGGGCGTACCTTCGGGGGTGGAGCTGCCGCGCCTGCGCGGCGACATCCTTGCCCATCCCGGCGTGGCCAGGCTGCACGACCTGCACGTGTGGGCGCTGGCGTCGCGCAGCCCGGCGCTGAGCGCGCACGTGGTGGTGGCGCCAGGTACCGATGGCGACGCATTGCGGCGCGCGCTGGCGAAGATGCTTGCCGTACGCCACCACGTCGATCACGTCACCCTGCAGATGGAGGCCGACGGGGTCGACGACTGCGCCGGCTGCGACCATCCCTGAGGCCGGCGCGACACCGGCGCGGTTCTGGGCTACAAGGATGCGCCGTCTCCGAGGATCGCCGATGTCCCTACCTTCCGACGCCCAGCTGCGCGAGCAGGCCCTGGCCCTTGGCGAGCGGCTTGCCGCAGCGCGCGAGCAGCTGGTCACCGCCGAAAGCTGCACCGGCGGCTGGATCGCCAAGTGCCTGACCGATATCGCCGGTTCCTCGGCGTGGTTCGACTGCGGCATGGTCGTGTACAGCTACGAGGCCAAGCAGGCCATGCTGGGCGTGCGCCCGCAGACCATTGAGGAGCACGGCGCGGTCAGTCGGGAGACGGCGGTGGAAATGGTGTCCGGGGCACTGGTGCGATCCGGCGCCAGCATCGCGGTGGCCGTGACCGGCATCGCCGGGCCCGGTGGCGGCAGTGACGACAAGCCGGTGGGGACGGTCTGGATCGCGTGGAAGCGGCGCGGTGGTTACGCCGCCGCGGAGGTGTTCCATTTCGGCGGCGACCGCGAGGCCGTGCGCCGCCAGACTGTCGGCCAGGCATTGCGTGGAGTAGCGGCGCTGCTGGACTGAGCCGATCGCGGCGGCGCTTCCGGCACGGTGCGAAAGCCGGCACTGGCCAGCCTCCAGGGGCCGAACCGGCACCCGGACCGGCGGCCGCCGCAGTGCGTGCGACCGCAGCCGTGGACGATAGCGTGTCCCCTGCCGTCGCAACGGCCGGTTCAACCTTCCGGGCGATACTCCAGAAGCTCGCCCGGCTGGCACTCCAGGACCTTGCAGATCGCTTCCAGGGTCGCAAAGCGCACCCCCTTCACGTGTCCCTGCTTGAGCAGCGACAGGTTGGTCTCGCTCAGGCCGATCGCGTCCGCCAGCTCGCGGGATTTCATCTTGCGCCGCGCCAGCATCACGTCGAGGTTGACCACGATGGGCATCAGACGATGCCCCGGGCGTCTTCCGCCGCGGCGACCGCCAGCCGCAGTACGTGGGCCACGCTGTACAGGCACAGGCAGGCGACGACAAGAAGGTAGCTGCCGCCGAAATCGAACGTGAAGCGCATCTCGCCTTCCGGGGCCATTCCCGATGCGGCCACACCCAGCATCCAGCCGGCGAACTGCAGCAGCGCATACAGGGGCAGGGAGTGGGCCAGCCAGCGGAACCCTTCCGCCACCGGCGGGCTCAAGGCGTCGTAGCGGTACAGCCGATCGCCAAGGCGGCGCAGGGCGACCAGCGGCGCCAGGCAACCGAGGCTCCCGGCAAGGCTGGACAGGGTTGCGAGCCATCTCCCGGCGCGATCAAGTGCCAGGATCTGTTCCGGGCCCATGTCGCCGATCTTCCACACCGTGGATTGCGGGTTCCAGCCGGGCAGCCAGGGCATCGCCGCCAGCAGCAACCCGAGCGCCACGACGCAGAGGGTCCCGATGGAGGCCAGCGACATGAGGTGGTAACCGTGACGGCGGATCCTGGACTGCGGATGCATGGCTCACTCCTTGAGCGCTATGGTTTACGCAAAACATAAATAACTTTACGAATCTGTCAAGCCATCGGCCTCCATCGCATTCGACGGTTGCCATGGATCGCCGTTAGCAGTATTACTACTAACCATGGACCTGACCGACACCCAGCACTCGATCCTCCGTCTGATCGCAGAGCGCATCGAGGCCGAAGGCATGCCCCCTTCGCAGGCCGAGATCGCCCGGGCTTTCGGCTTCCGCGGCGTGCGCTCGGCGCAGTACCACCTGGAGGCGCTGGAAGCGGCCGGCGCCATCGAGCGGGTGCCCGGGCGTGCGCGTGGCATCCGCCTGCGCCAGGCCACGACGGCGCCACAGGGGGTGCTCGAGCGGCAGCCGGCCGGCAACGACGATGCCGTGCGGCTGCCGGTACTGGGTCGCGTGGCGGCCGGCCTGCCGATCGGTGCAGACGTCCCCACCGACATGGCCGAGAGCTTCCTTGTGCTGGACCGCGTGCTGTTTTCGCCATCGCCGGACTACCTGCTGAAGGTGCAGGGGGATTCGATGCGCGACGAAGGCATCTTCGACGGGGACCTGATCGGCGTCCATCGCACCCGGGAGGCCCGCTCGGGCCAGATCGTGGTGGCGCGCGTCGATGACGAGATCACGGTCAAGCTGTTGCGCATCGGCAAGGACCGTATCCGGCTCCTGCCGCGCAATCCCGACTACGCGCCCATCGAAGTGCTGCCGGACCAGGACTTCGCCATCGAAGGGCTGTATTGCGGCCTGGTCCGGCCCAACCGCTGAAGCCGACCCGCCAAGGGTGGTTTTTCCGACGCGCCGGGGCGGTGTCCGGTGATGGCGGGAGCCCTGCCGGCTCGCTAGCGTCACAGGGGCCGGACCAGTCGCAGCCTTTGCGACCACGCCCGGCCAGACTACGCACACACACTCACTGACACGAGGACAACCGGATGGACGAGAACAAGAAGCGGGCCCTTTCAGCGGCCCTGAGCCAGATCGAGAAGCAGTTCGGCAAGGGGTCGGTGATGCGCATGGGCGACCGCGTGGTCGAGCCGGTGGAAGTCGTCCCGACCGGCTCGCTGATGCTGGACATCGCCCTGGGCATCGGTGGCCTGCCAAAGGGCCGCGTGGTCGAGATCTATGGTCCGGAATCCTCGGGCAAGACCACCCTCACCCTGCAGGCCATCGCCGAATGCCAGAAGCAGGGCGGCACCGCTGCCTTCATCGACGCCGAGCACGCGCTGGACCCCATCTACGCGGCCAAGCTGGGCGTGAACGTGGACGACCTGCTGCTTTCGCAGCCGGACACCGGCGAGCAGGCGCTGGAGATCGCTGACATGCTGGTGCGCTCGGGCTCGGTCGACATCCTGGTGGTCGACTCGGTGGCGGCGCTCACGCCGAAGGCCGAGATCGAGGGCGAGATGGGTGACCAGCTGCCGGGCCTGCAGGCCCGCCTGATGAGCCAGGCGCTGCGCAAGCTGACCGGCAACATCAAGCGTTCCAACACCCTGGTGGTCTTCATCAACCAGCTGCGCCACAAGATCGGCGTGATGATGCCGGGCCAGAGCCCGGAGACGACCACTGGCGGCAACGCGTTGAAGTTCTACGCATCGGTGCGCCTGGACATCCGTCGTATCGGCGCAATCAAGAAGGGCGACGAGATCATCGGCAACCAGACCAAGATCAAGGTCGTGAAGAACAAGCTGGCGCCGCCGTTCAAGCAGGTCGTCACCGAGATCCTGTATGGCGAAGGCATCAGCCGTGAGGGCGAACTGATCGACATGGGCGTGGATGCCAAGCTCGTGGACAAGGCTGGCGCCTGGTACAGCTATGGCTCCGAGCGCATCGGCCAGGGCAAGGACAACGCGCGCCAGTACCTGCGCGAGAACCCGGAAGTGTCCAAGCGCCTGGAAGCCGAGCTGCGCGAGAAGTTCCAGCCGACCGAGGTCGCCGCCGAGGAAGGCGAGGAGTGAGTTGTGTCTCTCCGTTCCCCGCCGGCGTGCTGTCAGTGACGCGTCGGCGGGGGGCGGTTCTTTCGGCTTGGATCTTTGGCGCCATGGATGGGCGCCCCGCAGTTCCCGGTCACCCGACGCTTGGAGCAGGCGTTGCCCGGTCCGGCTGATGTCCAGTCCGGAAACGGGGCAGGCGGGCTGGTCGCCGCGCCGACGCGCAGCCGTTCGGTGGGCACGCACCGGCATCTGCGGTTTGCGTGGCCTGGGCCGGCATCGGGCCTTCCCTGCCAGCATGCTGCGGCCGGGGCCAGACGCGGATGTCATTCCCCCTGTAGCGGCCGACCTGCCGCATGCCTGCAAAGCCGGCAGCGCTGCCACCCACCAGCCATACGCTATCCATGACCGATACGCCTTCCCCCCGCAAGCCACGTACGCCGCCCACGCCGGTGCAGCGGGCGCTGGGGCTGCTGGTGCGTCGGGAGCATTCCCGCAGGGAGCTGACGCGCAAGCTCGCGGCGCGCGGGGTGGACGAGGAGGAAGCCGCCAGCGCGGTGGAGCGCCTGGCCGGCGAGGGCTGGCAGGACGATGCACGGTTTGCCGAGTTCCTGGTCCGCAGTCGCGCCAATGCCGGCTACGGGCCGCTCTACATCCGCGCCGAGCTCGGCACCCATGGCCTGGCCGCAGACGTGGCGGCCGCAGCGATGGAGGCGTTCGACGGCGACTGGACCGGGATCGCCCGCGACCTGGTCCGCCGCCGTTTCGGGGCTTCCGGCCCCACCGACCTGGCCCAGCGGCGCAAGGCGGCGGATCTGCTGGCGCGTCGTGGTTTCGACGGCGACGCCATCCGCGCGGCGACACGCTGGGACCCGGACGAGTGAGGGGCTGGTCGTCGCGTCGCCGGCCCCGAGCCGGCGCCAGCGGCGCTGGCCGACCCTGCCCGGGCAGGGCTGGCGATGCGCGCCTGCGAACGTGCGCCGGCCGGTGGCCGGGCTCTGATACCCTTTGCGGGTTGATTTCCCCGTCCTTCCGGGTGGCCCAGTGGCCAGCCCGCGCCGGACCCGTCCGCCAGCGAAGCCAGATGACCCCCACCACTCCGTATACCACTGCGCGCATCCGCAGCGATTTCCTCGAGTTCTTCAAGGGCAAGGGCCACACCATCGTGCCGTCCGCACCCCTGGTGCCGGGCAACGATCCGACCCTGCTGTTCACCAACTCGGGCATGGTCCAGTTCAAGGACGTGTTCCTGGGTGCGGAGAAGCGCAGCTACGTGCGTGCGGCCGACGTGCAGCGCTGCCTGCGTGCCGGTGGCAAGCACAACGACCTGGACTCGGTGGGCTACACCGCACGCCACCACACCTTCTTCGAGATGCTGGGCAACTGGTCCTTCGGCGACTATTTCAAGAGGGACGCCATCGCCTGGGCGTGGGAGCTGCTGACGCAGGTCTTCGGGCTGCCGCCGGAGCGGCTGCTGGTGACGGTCTACCACACCGATGACGAGGCGTACGCGCTGTGGCGCGACATGGTCGGCGTCCCCGAGGCACGCATCGTTCGCATCGGCGACAACAAGGGCGCGCCCTACGCGTCGGACAACTTCTGGCAGATGGCCGACACCGGCCCCTGCGGTCCGTGCACCGAGATCTTCTACGACCATGGCGCGCACATCGCCGGTGGCCCGCCCGGCTCGCCGGACGAGGACGGCGACCGCTTCATCGAGATCTGGAACCTGGTGTTCATGCAGTTCGACCGCCAGCCCGACGGCACCCTGGTGCCACTGCCGGCACCGTGCGTGGACACCGGCATGGGCCTGGAGCGCCTGGCGGCGATCCTGCAGCACGTGCACAGCAACTACGAGATCGACCTGTTCCAGGCGCTGATCCGCCACGCTTCCCAGCTGACCGGCACCGCCGACCTCGAGAACAAGTCACTGCGCGTGATCGCCGACCACATCCGCGCCAGCGCCTTCCTGATCGTCGACGGCGTGCTGCCGTCCAACGAAGGTCGCGGTTACGTGCTGCGCCGGATCATCCGCCGGGCGCTGCGCCACGGCTGGATGCTGGGCGTGCGCCAGCCGTTCTTCCACCAGCTCGTCGCAACCCTGGTCGCGCAGATGGGCGAAGCCTATCCGGAGCTGCCGGCGGCGCAGGTGACCGTCGAGCGTGCGCTCAAGGCCGAGGAGGAGCGTTTCGCCGAGACCCTCGATGCGGGCATGAAGATCTTCGAGGACGTGGCCAGCCGCGTGGCGGACGGCACCATCCCGGGCGTCGATGCGTTCCGGCTGTACGACACCTACGGGTTTCCGCTGGACCTGACCCAGGACATCGCGCGCGAGCGCGGCCTGGCTGTGGACGTGGCCGCGTTCGACGCGGCGATGGAGCAGCAGCGCGAGACCGCGCGCGCCGCCGGCAAGTTCGGTGGAGGCGTACAGCTTCCCGCCGACCTGGTCGCCACCCTGCAGCCGACCGCGTTCCTGGGCTACGACGCGCTGGAGGCGGATGGACTGCGGGTCGTGGCCCTGCTGCGCGATGGCCGGCCCGTGCAGAGCGTGGCCGCCGGCGAGGCGGCGATCGTGCTCACCGACCGCACGCCGTTCTATGCCGAATCCGGTGGCCAGGTGGGCGACACCGGCATGCTCGACAGCGACGGCGTGCAGCTGCGCGTCACCGATACCCAGAAGTTCGCCGGCCAGTTCCACGGGCATCTGGTCCAGGTGGACCAGGGAACACTGTCGGTCGGTCAGTCGCTGCAGGGCAGGGTGGATCGCGAGCGTCGCCACACCATCGTGCTCAACCACTCGGCCACGCACCTCCTGCACGGCGCCCTGCGCGAGCTGCTGGGCACCCATGTGCAGCAGAAGGGTTCGCTGGTGGCGCCGGACCGCCTGCGCTTCGACTTCTCGCATTTCCAGCCGGTCAGCGCGTCGGAACTGGCCGCGATCGAACGCATGGTCAACGCCGAAGTGCGTGCCAACCATGCGGTGGTGATCCGGCAGATGGGCATCCAGGAGGCGCTGGACAGCGGTGCCATGGCCTTGTTCGGCGAGAAGTACGGCGAGCAGGTGCGGGTGGTGGCCATGGGCGCCTCGGTGGAACTGTGTGGCGGCACGCACGTGGCCCGCACCGGTGACATCGGCCTGTTCAAACTGGTCGCCGAAGGTGGTGTGTCGGCTGGCGTGCGCCGCATCGAGGCGCTGACCGGCCAGGCGGCGCTGGACCACGTTGCCGGTGAGGTCCGCTCGCTGGACGAGGCTGCCGCCCTGCTGGGTGGCAGCCGCGGCGAGGTGGTCGATCGTGCGCGCGCCGTCGCCGAGCGCATCCGCAAGCTGGAGCGCGAGCTGGAGTCGATCAAGGCCAAGGCCGCCAGCAGCGCCGCGGCCGACCTCGCCGCGGCGGCGGTGGATGTCGGTGGCATCAAGGTCCTGGCCGCGCGCCTGGAAGGCATGGACGCCAAGGGCCTGCGCGAGGCGGTGGATCGCCTCAAGCAGGAACTGGGCGACACGGTGGTGTTGCTGGCAGGCGCACAGGGCGGCAAGGTCGCGCTGGTCGCAGGCGTGAACGGCGCTGCAACGGGCAGGGTCAAGGCCGGCGAACTTCTGGCCCATGTCGCCGGTCGGATTGGAGGCAAGGGCGGCGGTCGCCCGGACCTGGCCCAGGGTGGTGGCGAGGACGGGCCCGCCCTTGCTCCTGCCCTGGCCGATGTCCCGGCCTGGGTCGCCGGGCGCATCGGATAACCTCCGGGTTATCCTCCAGTCGGTCGCGTGCTTGCCCACCCGCGGGGTGGGCAGTACGATCCTCCGACCCCGACGCTGCACAGTGGATGCGCGCGGCTTCACCTGAAGCCTTGCGCCGGCATGAGACGACCAGCCGGCGCCATGGAGATAGAGAATGCTGATTCTGACCCGCCGAGTAGGCGAAACCCTGATGATCGGAGACTCGATCACCGTTACCGTGCTCGGGGTCAAGGGCAACCAGGTGCGCATCGGCATCACCGCGCCGAAGGACGTCGCCGTGCATCGCGAGGAGATATACCAGCGCATCCAGCGCGGTGAGGCGCCTGCCAACGCCGCCGGCGAGGGCGATCCTGCGCAATGACGCAGGAAATGTTTGCCGGGAAAGGTCACAGACGGTATCCTTTCGCGGCCCGCCAGCACCGCATGGTGTGACGGGTTGTAACGGAGTGATGCCCGAGAGGCCGAAGGGGCTCCCCTGCTAAGGGAGTATAGGGTCAAAAGCTCTATCGAGGGTTCGAATCCCTCTCACTCCGCCAGTCCACAAAAAGCCCGCAGCGATGCGGGCTTTTGCGTTTTTGATCGCGCCGAACGGTGCGCATTCCGCGACAACCTTGGCCGTGGCGTTCGGCCGCACGCCCGTGCGGCCGCACCTAGGGCCACCAGCTCCTGCATCGGACTGCACGGCTGCCCCCGGGTGCCCTCAGGATGGCCGTGCCCATGGGGCGCGGGAATACCAGACAGGTTCCCGCAGGGCACAGACGTCGATGTGTCGCTGGCTGCGCATGTGACCCTCCGGGCGAGCCGGTGTACGCGTACATCGGTGCCCCTCGGGCACGTCACGCTGTCGCACGCGTCGTGCCGGCCGGTGCATGCGCGGTGGCAGGCTGGCGCATCATCGGAGCGTGTGGCCTCCCGGTGCCCGCGCGGGATCGGGCACCGATGCGCTGGATGCGCAGCGATCCCCGCACACCGGTGCGTCGCCGCCTGGCGACAAGGCAAAAAAAAAGACCGCCGACAGTGACGTCGACGGTCTCTCAAAATTGGCGCGCCCGGAGAGATTCGAACTCCCGACCGCCTGGTTCGTAGCCAGGTACTCTATCCAGCTGAGCTACGGGCGCGCTGCTGAGGCGCGAAATTATGCGTGGGTGAGGGGGGTGCGTCAACACCTTTTTGGGCTTTCAACCGAAATTCTTTCCATCAACCGCGAGGCGAGGGTCGCGGCCACCGCGTCGGGGCTGCGCATCCAGCTGAAGTGATCCGCGTGCACCTGCAGCCGTGCGCGGTCCAGGTGCTGGATTTCCGCGTGTGCGTGCGGCAGATGGGCCAGCAGGCCACGCAATGAAGAGAGTGGACCCAGCCAGTCGTCGGCCAGTACCACGGCCTGCACCGGTACCGCCAACGCCGCCATGCCCGCCTCCAGGTCCAACGTGGTCCCGGCGGCGGCGTAGTGCCCGCTGCGGCCCACGGCCGCCCAGTCCGCGATCAGGCCCCGTGCTTCGGTGCCGCCGAAGCCGAGGCGTCTTCCTTGCAGGACACCCTGGCGTCGCGCCAGCCACGGCAGCAGCCGGTATGCCAGGGGCAGCAGCCAGCGCAGGGGCGCGGGAAAGCTGCGCCAGTGCGGCGTGCCCGTGGCGACGAGGGCAAGACCGCTCACGCGGTGCGGATGCGCACCGGCCAGGCAGCAGGCCAGCTGCCCGCCGAGGCTGTGCCCGCCCAGCCACAAGGGCAGGTCATCCGGCAGCGCGTGCAGGCTGGCGGGCAGATCGCCGGTCAGCAGCTCGGCATAGCCCCAGTCGCGGTCGCGCGCGGCGCGTAGTGAACTGCTGCCATTGCCGCGCCATTCGTGCAGGTGCACTGCGACGCCGTGGCTGGCAAGTGCGTGTGCCAGTGGCAGGTAGTGGCGGGCGGCCACGCCCAGCGCGGGCAGCCACAGCAGGCGGGTGCGCGGGGTGGGCGGGACGACCGAAGCAAGCGTCCAGCGGTGGCCATCGCGGGCGGACAGCAGCTCCTCGCGGGTGGCGCTTGCGCTCATCGGCCCGGCAGGACGGCGAAGTGGTCCAGCACCAGCACATCGCCACGCCCCGGACGCGACGCCGCGCGCAGTGCGGCGTGCACGTAGTCGGTGGCATGCGCGCAGGCCTCCCGCAGCGACAGCCCCCGCGCGAGGTTGGCGGCCACCGCCGAGGCGAGGGTGCAGCCGGTGCCGTGCGCCTCGCCCCGGAGACGCGGATGCGCGGTGCGCTGTTCGCCCTGGGCATCGGCCAGGACATCGACCACATCATCCGCGCCGGGCAGGTGCCCGCCCTTGAGCAGCACGGCGGCGGCGCCCAAGGCACGCAATGCGCTGGCCGATGCGGACATCGCTTCCAGGTTCTCGATCCTGCGGCCCAGCAGCAGTTCGGCCTCCGGGAGGTTGGGCGTGATCACCGTGGCCAGAGGCATCAGCCGCGTGCGCATCGCCTGCAGTGCGTCCGCCTCCAGCAGGCGCGCGCCGCTGGTGGCGACCATCACCGGGTCCACCACCACGTGTTCCGGGCGATGCCGTTCGATCGCGCGGGCGACGGCTTCGATGACCGTGGCATTGGCCAGCATGCCGAGCTTCACCGCGCGGATGTCGAAGTCGTCGAAGCAGGCGTCGATCTGCGCCTGGAGGAACTCCACTGGCGGGACGTGGACCGCGGTGACCCCGCGGGTGTGCTGGGCGGTCAGCGCCGCCAGCGCGGAAAGGCCGTGCACGCCGTGCGCGGCAAAGGCCTTCAGGTCGGCCTGGATGCCTGCGCCACCGCCGGAATCGGAACCGGCGATGGTCAGGGCGGAAATCACGGGATGGGTCTGCATGCGGTCATTGTGCCGTGCCCGGTGCGCCACGTGGGCCGTGCCCGCGCAGGCCGGCAACGGTCCGGCCCGGCGACGCGGCGCGACCGAAACCCGGACCACGCGCAGGCCGGCGGAGATGTCGTACCGCGTGGCCACGGACCAGCGCCCATCGCCCTTCCGTCACCGGCTGCTCCTGGCGCAACGGACGTCATCCCCCTCATGCCCGCGGGCGCAGCTGGCGCAATGCACGGTAGCGGTGGACCACGTAGCCGATACCGGTGGCGCCGGTCAGCGCCGCCGGCAACGCCAGCGCGTGGTAACCAAAGGCGCGGAATCCCCAGGTGCCGACAACGCCTCCGCACAGGAAGCCGCCGATGATCAGCCCGCTCAGGGTGAGCCTGCGCATGGGCAGCGGCAGGCCGCGCAGCAGGTGACCAAGACCGATGCCCAGGTCGGTGAACATGCCCGACAGGTGCGTGGTGCGCACCACAGCGCCGCTGTAGGTGGTGACCATGGCGTTCTGGAGGCCGCAGGCCATGGCCGCGAGCAGGGCGCCGTTGAGCTGCTGGCGCGAGAACAGCGGGATGGCGGCCACCAGCAGCAGCGATTCCAGCGCCAGGGCCACGCCGTAGCGGCGGCCCAGGCGCAAGGTGCCGTCCTGGATGATGAGGCCGCTGAGCATCGCGCCCAGGCTGAAGGCGATCAGCACCGCCCACAGGTGGCGCACGCCCCGCCAGTCGCCGTCGGCCAGCGCGGTGCCCAGCTGCGTCGTGGTGCCGGTGAGGTGGCTGACCGCCATCCGCTCGAATCCGAGGAAGCCCACGGCGTTGACCATGCCGGCGATCCCCGCCAGCGCGACCGCGCCGATCCAGACCCAGCGTGGCAGGTGCATGCCCATCAAGCGGCCACTGCGCCAGCGCACGCGCATGAACCGGCGCCGCCCGCATGCGTTGGCAGGGACCAGTTGTCACGTGCCTGCACATCGCACCAGCGTCGGGATGCGATGTCGCACACGGCATCCGGAGACATGTGGCAGGCGACCGGAAAGTGCATCGTCGAGACCGTTTGGAGCGGATGGCGGGGGATTATGCGCCCGACGTCCCGCGGGGTGTGGAAGCCGCCGGCGTGCCGCGCATTGCGGCGCAGCACGCCGACAGCCCGGCTACAGCACCTCCGAGGCGAAGTCCGCCAGGCGCGAGCGCTCGCCGCGGCGCAGGGTGATGTGCGCGCTGTGCGGCCAGTTCTTGAAACGGTCCACCGCGTAGGTCAGGCCGGAGGTGGTTTCGGTGAGGTAGGGGGTGTCGATCTGCTCGACGTTGCCCAGGCAGACGATCTTTGTGCCGGGGCCGGCACGGGTGATCAGCGTCTTCATCTGCTTCGGGGTGAGGTTCTGGGCCTCGTCCAGGATCAGGTAGCGCGACAGGAAGGTGCGCCCGCGCATGAAGTTCATCGAGCGGATCTTGATCCGGGAGGCCAGCAGGTCGTTGGTCGCCGCGCGGCCCCAGGAGCCGCCTTCCTGGTTGTGGGTGAGCACCTCGAGGTTGTCGGTGAGGGCGCCCATCCACGGCGTCATCTTTTCCTCCTCGGTGCCGGGGAGGAAGCCGATATCCTCGCCCACGCTCACGGTGGCGCGGGTCATGATGATCTCGCGGTAGCGCTGCTGGTCCATCGTCTGCGCCAGCCCGGCGGCCAGCGCCAGCAGGGTCTTGCCGGTGCCGGCGGTGCCCAGCAGGGTGACGAAGTCGATGTCCGGGTCCATCAGCGCGTTGAGCGCGAAGTTCTGCTCGCGGTTGCGCGCGGCGATGCCCCATACCGCATGCTGGCCATGGCGGAAGTCGTCGACGATGCTGAGCACCGCGCGGCCATCCTCGACCTTGGCCACGCGCAGCTCGACCTCATCCTCGCCGGGCAGGAACAGGAACTGGTTGGGATACCAGTCCTCGTCCGGACGCATCTCCACCTCATAGCTCGTGCGTCCACGGTCGGACCAGGAGCGAAGATCGGCCGCGTGACGCTTCCAGAAGTCCTCCGGCAACTCGTCGGCGCCGGTGAACAGCAGGCTGAAATCGTCCAGTGCGCGGTCGTTCTCGTAGTCCTCCGACACGATGCCGGCGATCGCCGCCTTGATCCGCAGGTTGATGTCCTTGGACACGAACACCACCGGGATCTCCGCGGGGGTCACCTCCTTCAGCGCCAGGATCGCGCCGAGGATGGCGTTGTCGGGGATCACCGCGCCGAAGCTCTTGCCGGCCTCGAAGTGGCTGGTCTGGAAACGCAGGCAGCCGGCGGCGTGGCGGCCACGCAGCTGCACGCCGTTGGGCTGGGCCAGCGGGATTCCATCGTCCAGGCGGTCCAGGCCCGCGGTCTCGACCAGGTCGTTGAGGAAGCGGCTGACCTGGCGCGCGTTGCGGCTGGCCTCGGAGGTGCCCTTCTTGGCGTTGTCCAGTTCCTCGATCACCTGCATCGGCAGGTAGATGTCGTGCTCCTCGAACTTGAACAGCGCGGTGGGGTCGTGCATGAGCACGTTGGTGTCCAGCACGTAGATGCGCTTGCCTCGGGTCATCGTGGCTTCCTGGTGGGAGGGGCGGGGCTGGTACGCGGGGCGCCGCCGCATTGGGCGGCGGGCGGACAGGGGCGAGCCGTCGCGGCCTGCGGGGCAGGGCGACGGGCGCGATGGCGGGATGGGTGGGTCACTGGCCGGTTTCGGCCTTCAATGCGTCGAGCACTGCGCGGGCGTGGCCCGGCACCTTGACCCCGCGCCATTGCCGCACGAGGCGGTGGTCGGGCGACAGCAGGAAGGTGCTGCGGACCACGCCCAGCACCTTGCGGCCGTACATGTTCTTCTCGTGGATCACGTCGAAGGCGCGGCACAGGGCCTCGTCGCCGTCGCTCACCAGCGGGAAGGCGAAGCCCTGCCGGGCGCAGAAATTGTCGTGGGACTTCACCGAGTCGCGCGACACGCCGAGCACGTCGGCGCCGAGCCGGTCGAACTCGGGGAGCAGGGCGTTGAAATCCAGGCCTTCGGTGGTGCAGCCGGGGGTGCTGTCCTTCGGGTAGAAGTACAGCACCAGCCAGCGGCCGGCATAGTCGGAAAGGGTGGCCGTGCGGCCGCCGGACAGGGCCAGCGGCAGCGCGAGGGTCGCGCGGTCGAGCGTGGCGGCGGTCATGGCGTACGGACCCCAGGGCGTTGCGCTTCCAGTGCGTCCACCCGCTTCTTCAGCTTGGACACTTCTTTCTGCTGCGTGGCGAAAAGCGCCAGTGCGAGGAAGAACAGGACGAATTCCAACGAGGCCTCCGCAGGTCAGAACTTCATGGGATCCATGATGGCGTCGAGGTTGAGGTGGTCGCAGAACTCGAGGAAATCGTCGCGCAGCGCGGCGATGTGCATGTTCGCCGGCACCCCGATGGTGACCTGGGCCGAGAACATCTCCGCGCCGGTCTGCATGGCGCGGTACCGGGTGCTCTGCAGGTTCTCGATGGTGATGCCCTGGCGGTCGAAGAAATCCGCCAGCTGGAACAGGATCCCGGGCTTGTCGGCCGCCACCACTTCCACGATGTAGGGCAGCAGGTTGGACTGCACCTGCTTGGCGGCGGTGCGGTACCAGTTGAGCTTGAGACCCTCTTCGCGCTCCAGCCGGCCGAGCATGGCTTCCAGCTTGGCCACCGCGTCCCACGAACCCATCGCCAGCGCGGTCATCGAGACGTCGCGGCCGACCGTGGACAGGCGTGCGTCCACCAGGTTGCAGCCGCTGTCGGCGATCCGGCGCGTCACCGACAGCAGCGGCGACTCCGGATGCGTCGTGTAGGCGTTGATCAGGAGGTGGTTTTCGTTCGGCGAAGGCCGCTGGGGGGTGTCGGTCAAGGAGGCTTCCGCGGGTTCTTCCACATGCATGAGAGGGCGCGCCGCCACGGGCACACCGCCGGGCCAGCATACTTGCCCCTCCTTTCGCGCCGCAAGTATGATCGGGCCTCCTTCAGGCGGCCCGCGCTGTACCCCGGCGCCGCAGAATCCAGAGCGAAACCGGCTTGCACCCCACCGGCCTGATCACCGCCCTTGCCACTCCGTTCGACGGTGCCGGCGCACTCGACCTCGATGCCTGGCGCCGGCTGCTCGAATGGCAGGTGGATGCGGGCGTACAGGGCGTTGTGGTGGCCGGGTCGACCGGCGAAGCCTCGATGCTCGACGAGGGCGAGTACGACACCCTGCTGCAGGTGGCGGTGGAGGTGGCCGGCGGCCGTTGCCAGGTGATCGCCGGGACCGGGATGTCCGGCACCGCGGCCACCATCGCCCGGACCCGCCGGGCGGCAGGCGCGGGAGTGCGCGCCGCCCTTGTGGTGACCCCTCCCTATGTGCGGCCGACCCAGGCCGGCCTGCTGGCGCACTACCGCGCCGTGGCCGACCAGGGCGGCCTGCCGGTGATCCTCTACAACGTCCCGGCGCGGACCGCCTGCGACATGCAGCCGGAGACCGTCGCCCAGCTGGCCACCCACGACGCCATCGTCGCGATCAAGGAGGCCGTCGCGGATCCGTCCCGCGTCGGCGAGCTGGTGGCGCTGTCAGGCCCGCGTTTCAGCATCCTGGGGGGCGATGACGCCACCGCCGCGCGCACCCTGCTGGCCGGCGCCCAGGGGCTGGTCTCGGTCGGCTCCAACATCGCCCCGGCCAGCTACCGCCGCCTGTGCGAGCTGGCCCGCGCCGCGGAAGGTTTCGCCGCCCAGGCCTGGGACGCGCGCCTGGCTCCGCTGCATGCCTTCTGTGGCGTGGAGCCCAACCCGATCCCGGTCAAGGCGCTGCTGCAGGCGGCCGGCTACGGCCAGGGCGTGCGGCTCCCGTTGACCCCGCTTTCTGAACCCCACCAGGCCGAAGCCGCGCGCATGGGCGCACTGGCGGCGGCGCTGGAAGCACACTGCCGCGGCGAACCGCTCGCGGCCTGACCTGACCTATCCGGAGAGCAATGCCGATGTCCCACTCCCCCCGTGTCGTGCGTGTTTCCGCGGCGTTGCTGCTGGGCTTTACCGTCGTGGCCACGCTGGGTGGCTGCAGCGTGTTCCGCAAGGGCGCGCGCGGCGACTATGCGCTGGCACAGGAACAGCGTCCCCTCGAGGTGCCGCCGGACCTGAACCTGCCCGACACCTCCGGTGCGATGGCGGTCCCCTCGGCCAGTTCCGGGCGGGCGCCGCTGGCGGCCGCGCCGGCCGCTTCGCCGAGCGGCTTCACGGTGTCCACCACGCGCGACCAGGCCTTCGAGCAGGTGGGCGGTGCGCTGGAGCGCGTGGACGGCCTGACCATCGCCAGCCGCGCGCAGCTGCTGGGCAGCTACGACGTGAGCTATCGCGGCGAGAGCTTCCTGGTGCGGGTGGCCGCGGTGCAGGGCGGCTCCTACATCTCGGCGGTGGATCCGCGCGGCGTGCCGGCGACCAGCGAGGCGGCGGTGCAGGTGATCGCCGCGTTGCAGGCCGCGTTGGCCAACTGAAGTCCGCGCGGCCATGCAACAGCAGGGCGCCGTCATGGCGCCCTGTCTGTTTGCGGTTTCTGGTAGCCCGGGCTGCCCTGCGGAGCTCCGGCCCGTCGCGGGCGCCGGAGTCGCCGACGACCGACCGGCCTGCCTCAGCGTTCCAGCAGCGGCAGCTTGCCGGGCTTGCCGTCCCATTCGGCCGCGTCGGGCATCGGCTCCTTGCGCACGGTGATCACCGGCCAGTCGCGCGACAGCTCCGCGTTGAGCGCCACGAAACCTTCCTGCCCGGCGGGAACGTCGTCTTCGGGATAGATCGCATTGGCCGGGCATTCCGGCTCGCACAGGGTGCAGTCGATGCACTCGTCCGGGTCGATCACCAGGAAGTTCGGTCCCTCATGGAAACAGTCCACCGGGCACACCTCCACGCAGTCGGTGTACTTGCACTTGATGCAGTTCTCGGTGACGACGAAGGGCATGGAAAGGGACCGGGGAAGGCGTGGGGAAGCGCGCCATTCTAATCCAGCGGCGCTTTCCCCGTCGCGCCGCCGGCGCAGTGCTCAGCCCAGGCGGGCCCGTGCCAGCCGGTGCATGCCGGTCGCCGCGAGCGCCTCGCCGTGGCGCCGCACATCCACGCCGCACCAGTCCAGCGCGCGCGCGTAGCGTTCGAGCAGGGCGTCGCTGCCGACCAGGTGGACCGGCCCGGCGTCCGGGCTGGGCAGCGCCGTGGCCAGTTCGTGGCCGACCAGCAGGCCGGAAAGATAGGACGGCAGCGCGCTGGCCTCGAAGCGCTCGAACAGGGCCGCGGTGCGCACGCCGAACAGGTCCTGCAGCAGGCCATGTCCGACCCTCGCCTGCCGCAGGCCGGCGTCGAACGCCGCCGTGTCCAGCGGCGGCTCGCTCTGCGGCATGCCGTGGGCGAGGATGCTGTGGCCGCGCAGCAGGCCGTAGAGCTCGCCGGTCAGGGCCGTGGAAATGCGGCTGATGCTGCCATCCTCCACCCGCACCCACTTGCTGTGGGTGCCGGGCAGGCACACCGTGTGGCGGCCCGGGCCGAGCTGCCCGAGCAGCCCGGCGAGCTGGCTTTCCTCGCCGCGCATCACGTCCGCGGCGCTGGCGCCGTGGTCGACCATGCCGGGCACGCACCACACGCTGCGCCCGGCCAGTGCGGGCTCGACGCTGGCGTGGCGGCCAAGGTCGACCATGCCGGCGGCCAGCGCGTCGATGCCCGCCGGGCAGGGCAGGTAGGGCACCTCCACCCAGCCGCCGCGTGCGCCGACCATCCCGCACAGCACCAGCAGCGCATCGTCCCAGCCGTCCACGACCCCGGCCAGCACCTGTGCGTGGCGCCCGCCACAGGCCAGTGCGCCGGTGTCGCCGCGCCGCTGCGCGAGCACCCGGCCGTCGTCGGCGATGCGGTAGGCACGCAGGCTGGTGCCGCCCCAGTCGACCGCGATCAAGCCGGCAGCTCCACCCGGCTTTCCGGCAGGCCCAGCGGCTGGCCCAGGGGCAGCGCGAACAGTCCACCCGAAGCCGGCGCGCCCGCGCGTGCCGCTGCGTCCAGCCCCTGCGGCGAGGTGATCACGTAGAGGGTGTCCATGCCCGGGCCGCCGATCGCACAGCACGACGGCTGCGGCACCGGCAGCGCGACGCTGCGGTCGATGCTGCCGTCGGCGGCGAAGCGGACCACGCAGGCGCCATCCCAGCGCGCATTCCAGACCATGCCTTCCGCATCCAGGCAGGAGCCGTCGGGGAAGCCGCCGGCGACGCCGGCGGGCACGCGCGGCCGCGGCGCGCCAACCTGCGCCGTGGCCGGGTCATAGGCCGCCTGGAGGATGGTGCCGTCGGTGGTGTCGCACCAGTACAGGGTGCGGCCATCGCGCGAGAAGCAGATCGAATTGGGGATGCCCACGCCAGGCAGGCGCAGCGGCCTCAGGCCATGCGCGGCCGAATACTGGAACATCGTGCCGGTGGGGGCGTGCCCGGGGTTCTCGTTCATCGTGCCGAACACGAAGTTGCCGTGGCGGTCGGCGCGGCCGTCGTTGGAACGGTGGCCCGGCGGTGCCGGCGGGAGGTCGACCAGGTGCCGCAGCTGCAGGGGGTCGGGCGAATCGGCATCGACCTCCGTGGCGTACAGCGCGCCGGCCAGCGCCAGCAGCAGCCGGTCGCCGTCGGCCAGGCCGATGCAGCCCGGCCGGTCGGGCAGCGGCCAGTCGCGGGTCAGGCCGTCGGCAGGGCGGTACAGCCACAGGCGGCGGCCATCGATATCCACCCAGAGCACGGCCTGGCGATGCGCGCACCAGACCACGCCCTCGCCGTGCGCGCACCTCGAGTCGACCACCAGTTGCGGCTTCCTTTCCATCGGGCTCCTACCATTCGGCGATGCTGGCATCGGCGTGGCGCCAGACCGGATTGCGCCAGTCGGGCGGGTTGGCATGGGCATGGCGGAGGCGTTCCTCGTCGACCTCCACCCCCAGCCCCGGTCCCGGCAAGGCGCGGATGTCGCCATTGTGGCAGTGGAAGTCGTCCTTGTTGAGGACGTAATCCAGCAGGTCCGCGCCCTGGTTGTAGTGGATGCCGATGCTCTGTTCCTGCAGGACCGCGTTGTGGGCGACGAAGTCCAGCTGCAGGCACGCGGCCAGCGCCACCGGGCCGAGCGGGCAGTGCGGCGCGAGCGCCACGTCATGGGCCTCGGCCATCGCGGCGATCTTCAGGCACTCGGTGATGCCGCCGGCATGCGACAGGTCCGGCTGCAGGATGGCCAGCCCGCCGGCCTCCAGCACCCGCTTGAACTCGAAGCGCGAATACATGCGCTCGCCGGCGGCCAGCGGGATTGGCGAGGCCGCCGCCAGCCGCGGGTAATACTCGGCCTGCTCGGGCAGCACGGGCTCTTCGACGAACAGCGGCTTGAACGGCTCGAGTTCCCGCAGCAGGACCCGGGCCATCGGCGCGCCCACGCGGCCGTGGAAGTCCACCCCGAAGTCCACGCTGTCGCCGAAGGCCTCGCGCACCGCGGCGACCTTGGCCACCGCCTGGTCCACCGCGCGCGGGCTGTCGACCAGCTTCATCTCCTCGGTGCCGTTGAACTTGAAGGTGTCGAAGCCGAGCGCCCGGTAGCCGCGGATCTGCTCGACCAGGTCCGCGGGGCGGTCGCCGCCGACCCAGCGGTAGGTCTTCATGCGGTCGCGTACCAGGCCGCCGAGCAGCTCGTACACCGGCACGCCCAGGGCCTTGCCCTTGATGTCCCACAGCGCCTGGTCGATGCCGGCGATGGCGCTCATCAGCACCGGGCCGCCACGGTAGAAGCCGCCGCGGTAGAGCGTCTGCCACAGGTCGTTGATGCGCGAGGGGTCCTTGCCGACCACGTACCCGCCCAGCTCGTGTACGGCCGCCTCGACCGTGCGCGCGCGGCCTTCGACCACCGGCTCGCCCCATCCGCTGATGCCCTCGTCGGTCTCGACCTTGAGGAACAGCCAGCGCGGCGCGGCGTGGTAGGTGGTGAGGCGTGTGATCTTCATGCGGCGTGGTCCAGGAAGGCCTGGCGGAAGTGGCGTGCGTGGGTGCCGGTGGTATCGGCCGACTGGCCCGGGCGGTAAAGCTCGCCGCCGATGCCGGCACCGCTGCAGCCGGCAGCCAGCCATTGCGGCAGGGTGGAAACAGTGATGCCGCCGACCGCCAGCAACGGCACGTGCGCCGGCAGCACCGAGCGCAGGGCGCGCACGTGGCCGGTGCCGTAGGTCGTGGCGGGGAACAGCTTGAGCATCTGCGCCCCGGCCTCCAGCGCGGCGAAGGCCTCGCTGGCGGTGGCGAAGCCGGCCAGCACCTGCAGCCCGGCGTCCACCGCGTGGCGGATCAGCGCCGGATCGGTGTTCGGGGTCACGATGAAGCGGGCGCCGAGGCCGTGCAGGGTGTCCACCTGTTCGGGCCGCAGCACGGTGCCTCCGCCGATCCAGGCCGCCTCGCCGAAGTCGCGCACCGCCTGGCCGATGCTGGCATCCCAGCCCGGCGAATTGAGCGGCACCTCGATGGCGTCGTATCCGGCAGCCACCAGCGCCGAGACGTGCGCGGGGGCCTCCGGGGGCGTCACGCCCCGGAGGATGGCCACCAGCGGCAGCCGGAACGGCAGCGGAGCCTGGTTCATGGGCGGCCACCGCCACGGGAAGGCGCAGCGGCGCATGCGGTGACCGGGGCAGCGTTTTGCGGGATCAAGGTGTCCTCCATGGGCGGGACGCGGCCGGCGCTGGAGGGGAAACGTCGCCGGTCGCCTACCGCATGCATAGCGTGGCCGGGATGAGCTATGTTTGGAAATGAAATTTTCGGCTTGATCTATTCCCTTGCCGTATGGGCTCCCGATGAACCATCTCGCCGCCGCCTCGCACTGGGCCAACCCGGCCCGGCTCAAGACCCGCCACCTGATGCTGCTGCTGCACCTGGACGAGCAGGGTTCGGTGCTGCGTGCGGCCGAGGCCGCACGCATGACCCAGCCCGCCGCCTCCAAGCTGCTGGCGGAGATGGAGGGACTGCTGGGAGTGCAACTGTTCGAGCGCCATGCGCGCGGCGTGCAGCCGACGTGGTACGGGCAGGTGCTGATCCGCCGGGCACGCAGCGCGCTGCTGGAGATCGGGCGTGCCCAGGAGGAGATCGCGGCCCTGCGCGACGGGCGCATGGGCCAGGCCTCGATCGGCACGGTGGTCAACCCCGGCACCAACCTGGTCCCGGCCGCGGTGGCGGCGATCAAGCGCGAGTACCCGGACATCCTCGTGCGGATCGAGATGGACTACAGCCGGCCGCTGGTGGCACGGCTGCTGGACGGACACCTGGATCTGGTGGTCGGGCGGATCATGGAGCCGGCCGGTGGCATGGACCTGGAGTTCGAGCCGCTTTCCGACGAGCCGCACTCGGTGATCGTGCGGGCCGACCATCCGCTGGCCGCGCGCTCGCGGCTGGGGCACGCCGACCTGGCTGCATACGGCTGGATCCTGCCGCCGCCGGACAGCGTGCTGCGCACACGCCTGGAGACGATGTTCCTCGAGCACGGCCTGCAGGCGCCCGGCAACGTGGTGGAGACCTCCTCGCTGCCGGTGACGGTCAACCTGCTGCGCGCCAGCGACCTGCTCACGGCGCTTCCGGTCGAGGCGGTGGCACCGTACCTGGCGGCGCGGCAGCTGATGGTGCTGCCGGTGGAGCTGGGAGTGGGCATGGAATCGTTCGGCATCATCCGTCGCCGCGGGCACCTGCTCTCGCCTGCGGCGCAGCGGGTGCTGGAGGCGTTGCGGACGGCCGCCGCCGCCCTGTACCCGCGCCAGCGCGGCCCCGCCGCCTGAGTGCGAGGCCGGCGCGCGCCGGCCGGAGCGGAAACCCGAGCCGTGGTATCCGACCAGGTCGCAACCAGTGCTTGACCGCCGTCACGTGGTAGCGTTAACGTCATGTTCACGTACTTCCGCAGGAACGCGGGGGACGTCCGGGCGCACCGCCCGGCAAAACAGAAAACACAGGTATCTCTGGGAGGGGATCTGGATGTCGAACCATATGAACCGTGCCGCCAACCGCGGCGCGAAGTCGCGCGTGCACCCGCAGCCCTGCGCGCTGGCCCTGGGCGTGGCCCTGGTCCTCGCCGCCACTGGCGTCAATGCCCAGGACAGCGCCCCGGCGCAGGATCCGGCCGTCGAGCTGGAGACCGTCCAGGTCACCGGCCTGCGTGGCAGCCTGATGCGTGCCCAGGACCTCAAGCAGGAAGCCGAGCAGATCATCGACTCGGTGACCGCGCAGGACATCGGCGCCATGCCGGACCGCAGCGTGACCGAGACCCTCAAGCGCGTCTCCGGCGTCACCGTGACCGGTTTCGCGGCGCGTGACGATACCGACCACTTCTCCGCCGAAGGCAGCGGCGTGATGATCCGCGGCCTGACCTTCGTGCGCGGCGAGCTCAACGGCCGCGACGTGTTCAGCGCCAACGGCGGCCGTGGCCTGAGCTTCGAGGAAGTGCCGGCCGAGCTGATGGCCGGCGTGGACATCTACAAGAACCCTTCGGCCGAGATCATCGAGGGCGGCCTGGGCGGCACGGTCAACCTGCGCACCCGCAAGCCGTTCGACGAGCCGGGCCGCAAGATCGCCGGCAGCCTGGACTACAACTACGGCGACAAGGCCAAGGACGCCCGTCCGTCGGCCTCGTTCCTGTTCTCCGACCGCTGGCAGACCGGCGTGGGCGAGATGGGCTTCCTGGCCAACATCTCCTATTCGGAGCTGGCCACCCAGTCCGACGGCATCCAGATCCAGCCGTACTCGCGTCGCGGCCGCACCCCGGCCGAGCAGCCCGAAGGCCTACCCAACGGCGAGGGCTGGGTGTACGACTGGGAGCAGGAGGCATGGGTGTCCTCGGACAGCCAGCGCGACCTGCTGCTGGACGGCACCGATTTCGACCACGTGTTCGTGCCTGGCGGCGTGAACTGGCGCCGCACCGATTTCGAGCGCAAGCGCCAGGGCGGCGCCTTCGCGTTCCAGTGGCGTCCGAACGAGGACACCGAGATCGTCACCCAGGTCATCACCTCCAAGTACGACATGACCTGGCGCGAGCATTTCATGGAGTACACCGGCGCCGGTGAGGCCAACAACACCGACAACTGGACCGGCGACCCGGACTACTACGGCAACGCCTACGACGGTGGCGACGGCCTGGCCGACCGCACCAACAAGATCATCCCGATGCCGGGCACGCAGTTCATGTACGACTCGCGTGGCCGCTTCCTGAAGGGCGCGATCCGCCTGGGCGGCTGGCGCGGGCAGCCGGGCGACGCGACCCCGTCGATGTACCAGGGCCCGGGCATCCAGTTCGCGGTGGGCAACCGCTACAACGTCCAGACCTCGCAGACCACCGACTTCTCGACCAGCTTCCGCACCTACATGACCGACAAGCTGGTCATGCGCGGCGACCTGCAGTACGTCAAGGCCGAGAGCGACCAGGTGGACTTCTCGGTCCACACCTCGACCCTGCTGGAAGGCATCAACCTCGACCTCACCGGCAAGTACCCGTCGGTGACCCTGGACGACCCGGCCGCGGCGCTGCAGCAGGAGAACTACTTCTGGCGCTCGGCGATGGACCACCTGGCCGACAACGAAGGCCGCGAGCGTGCCGCACGCCTGGACTTCGAGTACAGCTTCGACAGCGACTGGTGGCGCATGGCCCGCTTCGGCGTCCGCCTGGCCGACCGCAGCTACACCAGCTTCTACACCACCTACAACTGGGGCGTGATCAGCGACGACTGGAACCGGATCGAGAACCCGGACCCGACCCGTCCGCCGGTGGCGTGGGTCGACCAGTACTACGGCAACCAGTCGCAGCTGTACTCGATGAAGGACTTCTTCCGCGGTAAGGCCAACGTGCCGACCCAGTTCTGGGCCGCCAACGACGCCTTCGTCAACATCGGCCAGGTCGCCGACACGCTCGCCACGATCCCCGGCGCGCAGTGGCGCCCGATCGCATACTCGCCCGACGCGATCAACAAGCAGGACGAGCGCACCCAGGCCGCGTACGGCATGCTGTACTTCGAGAACTACGACGCCCTGGGCCGCCCGGTGGACGGCAACTTCGGCGTGCGCGTGGTCAAGACCAGCGTCAAGAGCATCGGCGGTGGCCTGATGCCGGACATGACCACGGCCTACCTGGAGACCGTCGACCCGGCGGTGCGCGAGGCGTTCTACGGCCAGTCGTTCGAGAGCCAGTCCAACAGCTCCTACACCGACGTGCTGCCCAGCCTGAACGTCCGCGTGCGCTTCGACCACGGCCTGCAGTGGCGTTTCGCGGCCTCCAAGGCGATCGCCCGTCCCGAGTTCCGCCTTATGCAGAACTGGATCACGCTCAGCGCCAACGCGGCCGGCTGCTCGCAGGCGATCACCGACGGCCTGCGCGACGAGACCGACCTGTGCAGCTTCGATGACCTGAGCTACAGCGGCAGCGGCGGCAACCCCGAGCTGAAGCCGATGCGTGCCAACCAGTTCGACACTGCGCTGGAGTGGTACTTCGGTCCGGCCAACAGCGCCTACATCACGCTGTTCACCAAGGACGTGAAGGACTACTTCGCGACCTCGATCGGCAGCGAGGTGATCGACGGGCGCAACTACGTCATGAGCCGCACCCGCAACCTCGACGAAGGCAAGATCCGCGGCTTCGAAGTCGGCTATTCGCAGTTCTTCGACTTCCTGCCGGGCCTGGGCGTCCAGGCCAACTACACCTTCGTGGACAGCAAGGGCGGCAGCAACGCCGACGTCAGCCCGCCGGACGGCACCCCGGCCGAAGTCCCGGTCGACCTGCCGCTGGAAGGCCTGTCCCGTCGCAGCTACAACGTGATGGGCATCTTCGAGCGTGGCCCGGTCTCGCTGCGGCTGGCCTACAACTGGCGTTCGCAGTACCTGCTGACCTCCAGCGACGTGATGCCGGCGATGCGCCAGCCGGTGTGGAACGACGACTACGGCCAGCTGGACGGGTCGATCTTCTACAACATCAACTCGAACATCCAGGTCGGCCTGCAGGCCAACAACCTGACCAACAGCGTGACCAAGCTGCTGATGGGCCCGCGTGGCTACCGCCGCGACGGCTTCATCGACGACACGTTGTACAACCGCGCCTGGTTCGAGAACGACCGCCGCTACTCGCTGGTGCTGCGCGCCAACTGGTAAGCGACGACCGCCGCCCGCGGCGGGAAGCATGAAGGCACGGCCCGCGGGGGCGACCCCGCGGGCCGTTTCCGTTTACGCGCCGTATTCCATCGAAAGATAGGTGGTTTGGAATAATTCATTGGTACGGCATGACGACCCGAACCTATGCTCGGCGCCAGGGCCTGCAGCCGCGTTGATGGCCGCCCCTGCCGGTCGCACCGCGTGGCCGGCCACAACCCGACGGACGGCAGTCCCCGTCCACGCTTGAACCGCACGTGTCCTGGGAGGGAACGCATGTCCAAGCACCACCACCGCAGCCCGGGGTCCCGGTCGACTGCGCACGCCAGACCTGTCCGCCGCCACCTGCTCGCCCTGGGCGTGGCGCTGTCCCTGCCAGGCACCGCGCTGGCGCAGCAGGCGCCCGCACCGGAGCAGGCCACAGAGCTGGACACCGTCCAGGTCAGCGGCATCCGCGGCTCGGTCTACCGCGCCCAGGACATCAAGCGCGACGCGGAAACCTTCGTCGACTCGGTCACCGCGCTGGACATCGGCGCGCTGCCGGATCGCAGCGTCACCGAAACCCTGTCGCGCATCCCCGGCGTGACCATCGACCACTTCCTGTCGGTCGGCGACCCGGAACACTTCTCCGCCGAGGGCGGCGGGGTGGCGGTGCGCGGACTGACCCAGGTCCGTTCCGAACTCAACGGCCGCGACAGTTTCTCCGCCTCTGGCGGGCGCAACCTCAGCTTCCAGGACGTGCCCTCGGAACTGATGGGCGGGGTGGACGTGTACAAGAACCAGACCGCCTCGATGATCGAGGGCGGGCTGGGCGGCACGGTGGACCTGCGCACGCGCCTGCCGTTCGACAGCGAAGGCCAGAAGTTCAGCGCCTCCTACAGCGTCAACCACGGCGACTTCGTCGAGCAGAACAAGCCGTCGGCCTCGGTGCTCTACAGCAACCGCTGGCAGACCGGCGCCGGCGAGCTCGGCGTGCTGGTGGACGTGGCGCGCTCGGAACTGGCCACCCGCACCGACGGCATGTTCGTGCGGCCGTTCTTCGCCAACGCCAACAACGACCTGGATGGTGACGGCAGCAACGAATCGCTGTGGCTGCCGCGTGGCGCCGACTGGCGCACGCTGGAGTACGAGCGCCAGCGCGACGGCGCCTACCTGGCGCTGCAGTGGCGCCCGGCCGACGACGTCGAGCTCACCGCCACCGCCTTCCATAGCCGCTATGACGAGCTCTGGAACGAGGACGCGATCTTCGTGTCCAACGATCCGCTGCAGGTGGCGCTGGACCCCGGCCAGCCCTACGAGCTGGACGGCAACGTGTTCCGTTCCGGCCGCCTGACCCAGGCCGGCGGCGTGCCCATGGGCACCGACATCCGCGCCTCGCACCGCAAGTCGCGCACCAGCGACTACTCGCTCAACCTGAAGTGGCAGCTCAGCGACCGGACCCGCTTCTCCACCGATTTCCAGTACATCAAGGCCGATACCCGCGCCCTGGATTCGACCGTCTCGCTCGGCGTCAACGTGCCCTACATCGACGTGACGCTCGATGGCCTGCCCCGGATCGGGGTGGACGAGTCGTTCACCGGCGACCCGGCGAACTACTACTGGGGGTTCACCATGGAGAACCTGGTGGACAACGTGGCCGAGGAGCTGGCCTGGCGCGCCGACCTGGACCACGCCTTCGAGGGCACCGGCTTCATCAAGGGCTTCCGCGCCGGCGTACGCACCACCCAGCGCACCGCCACCAACATCGACACCGGCTACAACTGGCAGCCCGTGTTCCAGACCTGGATGGCCGGCTGGGCACTGCCGCCGCAGATGCCGGGGCTGGACCTCAACGACAAGGTCAACTCCAGCCTCGTCAACCTCAACACCTTCCAGAACTTCTACCGCGGCGGGGCCACTACCCCCGGCTCGTTCTATGCGCCGGTGCTCGGCACGGCCCTGGGCTACCCGGTCAGCTACAAGGACATCCACGACGCAGCCACTCCGTACTACTGGTGCTGCTACGGCGGGTTCGCCGAGCGCGAGCCCGGCGGCGAATACACCAACCAGCAGAAGGAGGACACCCGGGCCGCGTACTTCATGCTGAACTTCGGCTTGGACAGCGCGCTGCTGGACGGCAACGTCGGCGTGCGCGTGGTCCGGACCTCCAACACCGCCGACGGCTACCTGGTGTATCCCAACGTCGCGTATGCGCCTTACCTGGGCGCCGGCGAGGCCGAACCGATCACGGCCAGGAACTCCTATACCGACGTCCTGCCCAGCCTCAACGTGCGCTGGGAGCCGATGGACAACGTGATCCTGCGCTTCGCCGCGTCCAAGGCCATCGCCCGTCCGGATTTCGGCGACATGCAGGCCTACCAGGTCCTCACCGCCGGCACCCGTGACGGCGTCACCCAGCCGGACCAGGGCACGCTGCCGGTCTCGGACCTGGAGCTGACCGGCAGCTCCTACGACAACCCCTACCTCAACCCGATGAAGGCCGACCAGTTCGACCTGTCGGCCGAGTGGTACTTCGATCCGGACCACGGCGGCATGGCCTGGGTGAACTTCTTCCACAAGGACGTCAAGGACTACTTCCGCAGGCAGACCCAGCTGGTGGCCTATCCGGGTGCCGACGGGAATGCCTACGAGTACCTGATCACCCGTCCGATCAATACCGGCACGGCGCGGATCCAGGGCGCCGAACTGGGCTGGAACCAGTTCTTCGACTTCCTGCCCGGCGTGCTCAGCGGGCTCGGCATGTCGGCCAACTACACCTACATCCGCAGTTCCACCGAGGTGCCGAACGATTCGGACACCCAGCCGGTCGATACGGACGGCTCGCGCTTCGACGACCTGCCGGCCGACGGCCTGTCCAAGAACTCCTACAACGTGGCCGTGTTCTACGAAAAGGGCCCGTGGCAGGTGCGCTTCGCCTACAACTGGCGCAGCGAGTACCTGCTGTCGATCGGCCCGAACGGCTACAACGGCGAGGATGGCGGCATCCCCTGGAAGCTGCCGGTCTTCAGCGACGACTTCGGCCAGCTGGACGGCTCGATCTTCTACCGCATCAACGACCACCTGCAGCTCGGGCTGGAGATGAACAACCTCAACAACGCCGAGCAGCGGACGATCATGAAGCAGAACGGCGCCGGCGACCACGTCACCTCGTGGTACGTCAACGACCGTCGCTACGCGGCCACGATCCGGGTGAGCTTCTGAGCCAGCCGCGCGCCGGCACCGGCCTCCCAAGGGAGCCGAGTGCCGGCGCCGCCACCTGCCGGCCAGCCAGTTTCGGCCGGGGTGCGGCATGCGCATCCGCGTGCGCCTTTCCCGTGGGGAGGCTTCGGGGCGCGCGTGCATGTATGGTTCGGAGGATGCGCCAAGGGCGGTGCCGGTCGCGATCCGCGGCCCCGCCGTCGCCGCATCGCACCGCCGCCCGGCGGCATGCGTCCGACCGCCCCGCCGGCCCTGCAGCCGGCGGGGCATGACCTGGGGAGAACCTGTTCCATGACATCACGTCCCATCCTCGCCTCGCTGGCCTGGCTCGCGCTCGTGCCGGCCGCGTCGGCCGCCTCCCTGGAGATGCCGCGGGTCTTCGCCGACGGCATGGTGCTGCAGCGGGACCGCCCGTTGCCGGTGTGGGGACAGGCGCAGCCGGGCTGCCAGGTGCGCGTGACGCTCGATGGCGCGGCCGCATCGGCCACGGCCGGAGCCGAGGGCCGCTGGGCCGCAACCCTGCCGGCACGCGCGGCCGGTGGGCCGTACGTGCTGGCGGTGGACGCATGCGGACAGCGCCGGCAGATCAGCGACGTGCTGGTCGGCGAGGTATGGCTGGCATCGGGCCAGTCGAACATGGAATGGCCGGTGGCCCAGACCCTGCACGCGCAGGAGGACATCGCCGCCGCCGGTGATCCGCAGCTGCGCCACTTCAAGGTGCCGCGCGCGTGGGCCGAGGCGCCGCGCGCGCAGCTGGAGGGTGGGCAGTGGCAGGCCGCCTCGCCGGCGGCGGTCGGCGCGTTCTCCGCTGCCGGGTATGCGTTCGCGCGTGAGCTGCGGCGAACGCTCGGGGTGCCGGTCGGCATCATCGACAGTACCTGGGGCGGCAGCTCGATCGAGGCGTGGATGAGCGCCGGCATGCTCGGCCTGGACGCGGCCGAACTGGAGGCGAAGATGCGCGGCCGCCGCCAGGCCGAGGCCCAGGTCGAAGCCGCGGTGCGGCAGCGGCTGCTGCGATGGCCGCCGGTGGATCCGGCCTCCGACGCCTTCGCCGCGGCTGAGCTGGACACGTCCAGCTGGGCTGAGATCGAGGTGCCTGGCCTGTGGGAGGCCCACGGCTATGCCGGGATGGACGGCGTGGCGTGGTACCGCACCACGTTTGAACTGACGGCTGCCGAAGCCGCCGCGGGCGTCACCCTGGGCGTCGGCCAGATCGACGACACCGACACCACCTGGGTCAATGGCCGCCCGGTGGGCGGCATGGCCAGTGCCCACAACAAGCCGCGCGTCTACCAGGTGCCCGCGGCTGCATTGCGCGCCGGCACCAACGTGGTGGCCGTGCGCGTCCAGGACGACGGCGGTGGCGGCGGTATCGACGGTGCGCAGGAGGAGATCTACGTGCAGCCGGCCGGTGGCCGCGCCCGGCCGCTGCCGGGGCCATGGCGTTTCCGCGCCGCGCAGGTGACCGTGGCCATGCAGGACGGCAAGAACCAGACCGACACGCTGCTCTACAACGCGATGCTGCACCCGCTGCAGCCGTATGCCCTGGCGGGCGTCATCTGGTACCAGGGCGAGAGCAACGCCGGCGAGGGCGCCTACCGTTACCGCCACCAGTTCCGGGCACTGATCGAAGGCTGGCGCGCCGGCTTCCACGCGCCACGGCTGCCGTTCCTGTGGGTGCAGCTGGCGCCGTTCCATTCCGGCGACGACCGCCTCGACGCGCAGGGCCGCGTGCTCGACAGCCCGTGGGCGACGCTGCGCGAATCCCAGTCGGCCACGCTGGCCCTGCCGGCCACCGGCCAGGCGGTGATCACCGACGTCGGCGATACCGACGACATCCATCCGCGCGACAAGCGCACGGTGGGTGACCGGCTGGCGCGGATCGCGCTGCATCAGGTCTATGCCCGCCCCGGGCGCGCCTGGACCGGCCCGGTGTATCGCAATGCCGAGCCGCGCGGCCGTGAACTGGTGCTGCACTTCGACCATGCCGATGGAGCGCTGGCCGCGCGCGGCGGTGGCCCGCTTGCCGGGTTCGAACTGGCGGGCAAGGACGGCCGTTTCCACCCGGCGCGCGCGCGGATCGAAGGCGATGCGGTGGTCCTGGACGCGCGCGAGGTGCCGCGCCCGGTGAGCGCCCGCTACGGCTGGAGCGACGATCCGCAGGAGGCGAACCTGGTCGGCCGTGACGGCCTGCCGGCGTCGCCGTTCCGCAGCGGGCAATGGTGATTCCCAGACGGAGGAGGGGACTGGATGGCGTTGCAGGCTATGGCGCACGGGGTGCGCCGGGGAGCGGGGCTGCTGCTGGCACTGGTGCTGGCCGCATGCGGAGGCGGGAAGGACGCGCCGGCCGAAGCGGCGGCGGGTGAAGTCGGCACCGGGACGGCGCCGCCCCGCCGGGCGCAGCCGGCAGCCCCGGCCGCCGCGCCGCTTCCCGAAGTGGTCACCCGTGACGGGCGCCATGCCCTGATGGTGGACGGCAAGCCGTTCCTGATCCTGGGCGCACAGGTCAACAACTCCAGCAACTGGACCCAGGCGCTGGAGGACGTGTGGCCGGCGATCGAGATGGTGAAGCCGAACACGGTGATGGTGCCGGTGGCCTGGGAACAGGTGGAACCGGAGGAGGGCAGGTTCGACTTCTCCTTCGTCGATGCGCTCCTGGACCAGGCGCGCGAGCGCGAGGTGCGGCTGATCCTGCTGTGGTTCGCCACCTGGAAGAACAACGCGCCGCACTATGCGCCGGCCTGGGTGAAGCTGGACAACCAGCGCTTCCCCCGCGTGGTCACCGAGGACGGACGCACGCTCAACTCGCTGTCGCCGCACGGCCAGGCGACGCTGGAGGCGGACCGCAAGGCGTTCGTGCAGCTGATGCGCCACCTGCGCCAGGCCGACCCGCAGCGCACCGTGATCATGGTCCAGCCACAGAACGAGCCGGGCACCTATGGCGGCGTGCGGGACTTCTCGCCGCTGGCGCAGCAGGTGTTCGACGGGCCCGTGCCGCAGGCGCTGCTGGACAGGCGGGGCCTGCAGCCGGGGACATGGCGCGAGGTGTTCGGCGCCGATGCCGACGAGATCTTCCACGCCTGGCACATCGCCCGCTTCATCGACCAGGTGGCGGAAGCCGGCAAGGCCGAGTACCCGTTGCCGATGCTGGTCAACGCCGCGCTGCGCGGCCCGTTCAACCCTGGCCAGCCGGGCCAGTACGCCAGCGGCGGGCCGACCGACAACGTGCTGGACGTGTACAAGGCGGCGGCGCCGCATATCGACCTGCTCGCCCCGGACATCTACATGCCCGAGTACAGCCACTACACGACGGTGTTGGAGCGCTACTCGCGCCCGGACAACCCGCTGTTCGTGGCCGAGACCGGCAACCGCGGCGAGTACGCACGCTACTTCTTCTCCGCGCTGGGGCGCCAGGCCATCGGCTGGTCGCCGTTCGGCATCGACTTCTCCAGCTATTCCAACTACCCGCTCGGCGCGAAGGTGGTGGACGCCGCGGCGCTGGAGCCGTTCGCGCTCAACTACCGCCTGGTCGCACCGGCAGCCGGGGTGATCGCCCAGGCCAGCTTCGAGGGGCGGGTGCACGGCACCGCCGAACAGCCCGGCCAGCCGGTGCAGACCCTGCGGATCGACGAGCACTGGAACGCGGTGGTGACCTACGGCGTGCCGCAGTTCTGGTTCCAGGGCACGCCGCCGGGCAACCCCGAGCCGGTCGGCCGCGCGCTGGTGGTGCAGCTGGGGCCGGACGAATTCCTGGTGACCGGGGCGTATGCGCGGATCAACCTGGTGGCGGCCGACCCGGCCGTGGCCGATCGGCAGATCTACGAATACGTGGACGAGGGCACCTACGTGGACGGGCAATGGCGGTTCCGCCGTCGCTGGAACGGCGACCAGACCGACTACGGCCTCAATTTCTCCGACGCCACCCAGCTGCTGCGGGTGAAGCTCGCCACCTACTGATGTGTTTCGCAACGCCGGCGCCGTGCGCGCCGCCAAGGGAGAGGGAACAGTGATGAAGCAGGACAACAAGGCCGGACTTGCCCGGCGCACGCTGCTGGCGATGTCCGTGGCCGCGGCACTGGTGCCGGTGCAGGGGATGGCGCAGAGCGTGGAGCGGCAGGCCGACGGCGTGGTCGTGCGTCCGGCCGACGGCAAGGCCGCCGACGTGCGCCTGCAGCTGGTGTCGGACCGCATCGTGCGCGTCAGCGCTGACGTGGACGGTGATTTCGCGCGCAGCCCGAGCCTGATGCGCACCGCCGCGCCGGAGCAGGCGCCGGCCTTCGAGCTGGAGCAGGACGCCACGCGCGTGCGGCTCAGCGCGCCGGGCATCGCCGCCGAGGTCGCGCTGGCCGACGGCAGCGTCAGCTTCTTCGACGCGCAGGGCAAGCCGCTGCTGGCCGAGGGCGCGCGCCAGTTCGAGCCGGCCACGTTCGACGGCCGCCACTACTACAGCGTGCGCCAGCGGTTCCACGCCCCGCAGGACGAGGCGCTGTACGGCACGGGCCTGCACCAGCAGGGCTGGATGAACCTGAAGGGCCGCGATGTCGAGCTGCTCCAGCACAACATCGACAACGCCATCCCGTACCTGGTTTCCACCGCCAACTACGGCGTCCTCTGGGACAACAACTCCATTACCCGCTACGGCGACCCGAAGGGGTTGCGCCCGCTGCAGGAATCGCTGGTGGTGTACGACGCCAAGGGCAAGCCGGGCGGCTTCACCGCCACCTATTCGATCGACGGCAAGGCCCGGGTGCAGCGCCGCGAGGCCGAGATCAACTACCAGTACATCAAGGACCTGGCGGCCTTCCCCGAGAAGGGCAAGAACAAGGCCCAGGGCGGACGCAGCGAGGTGGTCTGGGAAGGCTCGATCGAGGCGAAGACCGCCGGTCGCCACACCTTCTCGATGTACAACAGCGAGTACGCCAAGGTGTACGTCGACGGCAAGCTGGTGATCGACCGCTGGCGCCAGAACTGGAATCCGTGGCACCACGAGTTCGCGCTGGATCTGGAGCCGGGCCGGCGCTACGCGGTGAAGGTGGAGTGGGACACGATCGACCCGGCCTACATCGCGCTGCTGCACCGTGACCCGCTGCCGGCGGAGGAGGCTTCGGACCTGTCGATCTGGTCCGAAGCCGGGCAGATGATCGACTACTACGTGGTCGCCGGCGGCAACACCGATGAGCTGATCGCCGGCTACCGCTGGCTGACCGGCAAGTCGGTGATCCTGCCCAAGTGGTCCTATGGTTTCTGGCAGAGCCGCGAACGCTACAAGACCCAGGCCGAGCTGACCGGCGCGCTGGACGAATACCGGCGCCGCGGGCTGCCGGTCGATGCGATCGTGCTGGACTGGTCCTACTGGCCGGAAGACGCCTGGGGCTCGCACGACTTCGACCCGGTCAACTTCCCCGATCCGGACGGCATGGTCAGGCACGTGCACGACCAGAACGCGCAGATCATGATTTCGGTGTGGCCGAAGTTCTACCCGACCACCGCGCACTACAAGGAGCTGGACGCCGCCGGCTACATGTACAAGCGCAACGTCGAGGTCGGCGAGCTGGACTGGATCGGCAAGGGTTACCTCAACTCGTTCTACGACCCGTTCACGCGCCCGGCGCAGGACATCTTCTGGCGCCAGGTCAACGCCAAGCTCAACAGCAAGGGCTTCGACGCATGGTGGCTGGACGCCTCCGAGCCGGACCTGCACAGCAACATCGACATCGGCGAGCGCAAGGCGCGCACGATGCCCAATGCCCTGGGTTCCTCGGTCGAGTACTTCAACGCCTACCCGCTGCCGCACTCGGAGGGCGTGTACCGCGGCTCGCGCGAGGTGGACCCGGACAAGCGCGTTTTCATCCTTTCGCGCGCGTACTTCGCCGGCCAGCAGCGGGCGGCAGCCGCGTTCTGGAGCGGTGACATCGTGCCGCGCTGGGACGACCTGCGCGAGCAGATCTCCGGCCTGGTCAACGCCTCGATGGCCGGCGCGGCGAACGTGAGCTTCGACATCGGCGGCTTCTCGCCGGAGCGGCGCTACGAGCAGAAGGACCCGGCGCACCTGGACGAGTGGCGCGAGCAGAACCTGCGCTGGTTCCAGTACGGTGCGTTCGTGCCGGTGTTCCGCCTGCATGGCCAGTTCCCGTACCGCGAGATCTGGGAGATCGCGCCGGAAGGCACCCCGCATTACGACAGCTTCGTGCACCACCTGAAGCTGCGCTACACCCTGCTGCCGTACATCTACACCCTGGCCGGCGACACCTGGCACCGGGACGGCACCATCCTGCGCGCGCTGGCGATGGACTTCCCGGCCGACCCGAAGGTGCGCGACATCGCCGACCAGTACCTGTTCGGGCCGGCCTTCCTGGTCGCTCCGGTGACCCGCTACAAGGCCCGAGAGCGCCAGGTCTACCTGCCGGCCGGCACCAGCTGGATCGACTTCCATACCGGCCAGCGCCATGCCGGCGGACAGGAGATCACGGCCGCCGCGCCGCTGGAGCGCAGTCCGCTGTTCGTGCGCGCCGGGTCGATCGTGCCGCGCACGGTCGTGCAGCAGTACGTCGACGAGAAGCCCGACGCGCCGCTGACCATCGAGGTCTACACCGGGGCCGACGGCAGCTTCTCGCTGTACGAGGACGATGGCCGCAACTACGGCTACGAGCGTGGCGAGTCCTCGCGCATCCCCCTGTCGTGGAACGAGTCGCGTGGCGAACTGGTGATCGGCCAGCGCGAGGGCAGCTGGCCGGGGATGCAGCAGCAGCGGCAGGTCAGGGTGCGCTGGATCGACGGCGCGCGCGCCGACGCCGGCGCCCTCGAGCCGGCCGCCGACGCTACGGTGAACTACCACGGCAAGGCCGTCACCGTGCGCCGCCCGCGCGGCTGACCCGGTGGCCGCGCGCCGGTGCACGCCGGCGCGCGGCGGACCGCCTCGAAGAAGGAGTGCGTGCGCGCATGAGCCTGACACGTCGCGAACTGATCAAGGCCACCGCGGCCGCCCTGGCCGCCGGCGCGGCGCCGGGTTCGTTGGCCGTACCCGCCCAGGCGCGTCCTGCGCAGGTTGCCGCCGGTGGCGCGACGACCGCCGCGGAGAGCGTTGCCGCTGGCGCCACGACGTGCCCGATGACGTTGTGGTACCCGCGCCCGGCGACGCGCTGGGTCGAGGCGCTCCCCTTGGGCAACGGGCGGCTCGGGGCGATGGTCTGGGGCGGTGGCCGCCACGAGCGGCTGCAGCTCAACGAGGACACGCTGTACGCCGGCCGCCCCTACGATCCCACGCCGCCGGAGGCGCTGCAGGCCCTGCCCGAGGTCCGCCGCCTGCTGTTCGCGGGCCGGTACGCGGAGGCCGAGGCGCTCGCCGACGCGACCATGATGGGCACGCCGCGCAAGCAGATGCCTTACCAGCCGCTGGGCGACCTGGTGCTGGATTTCCTGGAGATCTCCGACCTCGACGACTACCGGCGCGAACTGGACCTGGACCGCGCCGTGGCCACCACCACCTTCGGCTCGGGCTGGAAGCTCCACCATCGGCGGGAGGCCTTCGTCTCGGCGGCGGACCAGTGCCTGGTCATGCGCCTGGGCACCAGCGAGCCAGGCCGGGTGCGCGTACGCGTGGGCCTGGACAGCGACCACGCCGATGCGCAGGTCGGCGCGGATGGCAGGCACGGCCTGCTGCTGCAGGGGCGCAACGGCGACGCCTTCGGGATCGAGGGCGGGCTGCGTTTCGCCGCACGCCTGCGCGTGCTGGCACGTGGCGGCACCACGCGCCATCGCGGCAGCCGGATCGAGGTCGAGGGCGCCGACGAGGTGCTCCTGCTGCTGGCGGGCGCGACCAGCTTCCGCGGTTCGGACGATGTCGGCGGCGATCCGGAGGCCATCACCCATGCCCAGCTCGAGGCGGCGGCCGGCAAGTCCTGGGAGGCGCTGCTGGCCGCGCACGAGTCCGCTCACCGGGGGCTGTTCCGGCGCGTGGAGATCGACCTGGGGCGCACGCCCGATGCGATCGCGGCATTGCCCACTGACGAACGTGTGGCCCGCTTCGCGCGCGATGGCGACCCGGAGCTGGCCGCGCTGTACCACCAGTTCGGCCGCTACCTGCTCATCTGCAGCTCGCGCCCCGGCACGCAGCCGGCCAACCTGCAGGGGATCTGGAACGACCTGCTCGCCCCACCCTGGGAGAGCAAGTACACGATCAACATCAACACCGAGATGAACTACTGGCCGGCCGAGGCCAACAACCTGGCCGAGTGCGTGGAGCCGTTGGAACGGATGGTGTCCGAGCTGGCCCGGTCCGGCGCGCGGACCGCACGGCGCATGTACGGTGCACCGGGCTGGGTGGCCCATCACAACACCGACCTCTGGCGCGCCACCGCCCCCATCGACGGCGCCCAGTGGGGACTGTGGCCGCTGGGGGGTGCCTGGCTGCTGCAGCACCTGTGGGACCGCTGGGATTACAGTCGCGACCCGGCCGTCCTGGCACGCATCTGGCCGCTGTTCCGTGGGGCGGCGGAGTTCTTCGCTGCCACCCTGGTGGAGGACCCGACCACCGGTGCGATGGTCACCGCGCCGTCGATCTCGCCGGAGAACCTGCACCCGCATGGCGCCGCGCTGTGCGCCGGCCCGTCGATGGACGCGCAGCTGCTGCGCGACCTGTTCGGCCAGTGCATCGAGATCGTCAGGCGGCTGGGCGTGGACGCGGACCTGGCCGCGCGTCTGGAGGTGCTGCGCGGGCGGCTGCCGCCGCACCGCATCGGCAAGGCCGGCCAGCTGCAGGAATGGCAGCAGGACTGGGACATGGAAGCCCCGGAGATCGACCACCGCCACGTATCGCACCTCTACGCGCTGCATCCATCCAGCCAGATCAACGTGCGCGACACCCCGGAGCTGGCCGCCGCGGCGAGGCGTTCGCTGGAGATCCGCGGCGACGAGGCCACCGGCTGGGGCATCGGCTGGCGCCTTAACCTGTGGTCCCGGCTCGGCGATGCCGAGCACGCCTACAAGGTGCTGGCGATGCTGCTCAGCCCTTCGCGCACCTATCCCAACCTGTTCGATGCCCACCCGCCGTTCCAGATCGACGGCAATTTCGGCGGCACCGCCGGCATTACCGAAATGCTGGTGCAGAGCTGGGGCGGCTCGATTTTCCTGTTGCCGGCGCTCCCCCGGGCCTGGCCGCGCGGTAGAGTGTCCGGCCTGCGCGTGCGCGGGGCGGCGGAGCTGGAGCTGGCATGGGACTCGGGACGGTTGCAGCATGCGCTGCTGCGGTCCACCCGCGGCGGCACCTACCGCCTGGAGCATGCCGGCAGCGCACTGGACCTGGCCCTGGCGGTCGGCGAGGGCGCGCGGGTCCGGATGCAGGGCGGACGGCTGGTGCGCCAGGCCTGATGCGGCATATGCACGTGCAGTCCAACCGCCGGCTTGCCGGTGACACAACTTTCCTGGAGGGGACCCGGATGACGGGCAACGGCAACACCACGCATACCGGCGCGACACCCGCGTCCGGTGGCGAAAACACGCGTTTCATCATCCTGATCAGCCTGGTGGCCACCATCGGTGGCTTCCTGTTCGGCTACGACAGCGGCGTGATCAACGGCACGGTCGACGGCCTGACGGTGGCATTCAAGTCCGACGCGGCGGTCACCGGCTTCAACGTGGCCTCGATGCTGCTGGGCTGCGCGATCGGCGCCTGGTTCGCCGGCACCCTGGCCGACCGCTACGGCCGGCGCACCATGCAGCTGTGGGCGGCGGTGTTCTTCATCGTCTCGGCCTGGGGCTCGGGCATCGCCACCTCCTCGGCCGAGTTCGTGGTCTACCGCGTGATCGGCGGCTTTGCCGTCGGCGCGGCCAGCGTGATGTCGCCGGCCTACATCGCCGAGGTGGCCCCGGCGCGGTACCGCGGCCGGCTGGCCACGGTGCAGCAGATCGCGATCATCTCCGGC